>Ga0209952_1000006_pt1:0-1017500 | contig 2201646 bp, 2137 predicted proteins | sample ThiBiot_750_biof_2_FD_183951 | JGI IMG/M metagenome (GOLD analysis project Ga0209952, IMG submission 183951) | Wastewater bioreactor microbial communities from Cape Town, South Africa - Thiocy_cont_750_biof (SPAdes) | ecosystem: Engineered > Bioreactor > Thiocyanate-remediating >...
AACCGTTCGAGCCCCAGGCGTATTCAAAGCGGGTCCAGCCGCCGACCTTCAAGCAGATGTCGGTGCCGGGAATGTAGTAGAAGCCTGCGCCATACAGAGAGCAAATCTTCACGTACTGGACCGGTTTCGCAAAACCGCCGGCCGACACGCTTTGAATGATCTCAGGAATTTTCCCGCGACGCCTCAACGGCTCGCCCACGGGGCATCGTCGCGCGGTGCGGCGATTTCGGGTCCGCGTAGGTCACGCCGTTTCTCACGGCATTGACTCGCTTCCGGTTTTATCTGCCGTCGTCGGCAAAGCGCACAAACCGTCGGTCGGTATAGCGTCGGAAGGCGCTATTCAACGCAGCAAAACCACAAACAAAAACGGCGCTTCGCAAGCGAAGCGCCGTTACGGTTAAACCGCAGTCCTCAATTTTTATTTAATTGCTCGAACTCGCTGATGCCGCTGTATCCGGCAATCCGCCCTTCAGCGGCACCGTGACCACGTCCTGCATGAGATCCGCGGCGTCACTCAGCGTCTCGCGCGTGAGATGCGCATAGCGTTGTGTCGTCCGTGCATGCAGATGACCGAGCAGACCCTGCACGACATAGAGCGACACCCCGCGATTGACGAGAAAACTCGCGAACGAATGACGCAGGTCGTGCAACCGCACATCGGCAAGTCCTGCCCGCTTGCGGATGCGATCCCACGGGAAAAATAGTGACGGCGACGGCCGGCCGTTCACCGGCGACGGCAGGATATACGGATTGCCGGGTAGCCGCGGCGCTGCCTGCAACAACGTGATCGCCGCCTGATTGAGCGCGATCACGCGCGCACGCCCGGATTTCGAGCGCGGCACCAACAGCGTGCGGTTGTCCCAGTCGACATAATCCCAGCGCGCGAAGGTGATCTCGTTGCGCCGCGCGCCGGTGAGCAGCAACAACAGGATCGCACGCGCGGCAGTCTGGTTTTCATCCTTGCGGATCGCATCGACCAGGCACTCGACTTCGATTTCGCTGAGAAAGCGATTGCGCTGAACATCGGGACCGGCGCTCAAGGCTGCCGCCGGATTGTCGGCGACGCCCGGCACCTTCCACTTGCGCGCCAGATTGAACATGTAGCGCAGGATCACGATCACCCGGTTCATTGTCCCGGTGGCGTATCCGTTTTCCCGCATGCGGGCGATCACATCGGAAATCGCGTCGGTCGTGACCTCATCGAGCGCCAGCGATCCGAGCCGCGGCAGGATATGCACGCGCAGCACGGTCTCGTCGGTCTGCCAGCTATTCTTGTAGGTCTGGACATACGGCAAGTAACGATCCTGGGCGAACTGCGCGAGCCGCGGGATGGCCCGCGCCTCCTGCCGCTGCTTCTGCGGATCGGTTCCCAGCACCGCCTGCGCGAGAATGTGTCGCGCCTTGCGCCGCGCCTGATCGAGCGTGAGCACATCGGCCGGCCCGATCTTGAATTGTCGGGCGCGGCCGCGCGCGTCGGAATAGCGCTGGTAATAGGTCTTGCCGCCCGAGCAGCGCACCTCGAGCAGGAATCCGCGCTGCGCACCATCAAAAAAGTCGAGCTTCTTTGCATCGGCGGGGCACGATGCAGAACGGACGAAACTCGCAGTGAGAACAACAGTCGGCATTTGCGGCGACTAAGGGTTTGCGCCGCAAACTGATCGCACCGGAACCTGCAGAGTGACGGTAAAACTGTAAGATATACGCATAACTAACTCATAAACTTTTTAGCTTTGCGCGAAAATATTCCCCAAATTTGCAGGTAATATCAAGTCTAGATCATATCTTATGATGTTACTGGATATCCTGTCGCGCCAGGACAGTTTCTCCGAAGTACATCAAGCACTTCACAAAAGAAGCTCGAGTCCAGCTATAACGAGGCGCGATTTGAATTTGGGGATAAGCGTACCCGCTGTTCCGCATAAAGGAGCGCCGCGGAGCGGACGCACCGCATAAATTTGGCGGCAACCGCCAGGTGTCAAACCCGAAACCAGAAGGTGTACGCGGCGCGGCGCCCCGACACGGCGCTATTTGTCTTCTCGGTTCGCCGGTTGGCTCAACGATTGCGCCAAGGCGCATAAAAGCGCGTCAGGGATTGGTCGGAGCGGCAGGATTTGAACCTGCGACCCTCTGCTCCCAAAGCAGATGCGCTACCAGACTGCGCTACGCTCCGATCGCCAACAGGCGGCTATGGCGCTGCGATACACGCTCGGCCCAGACCCGGCAAGCAACCTTGTAAGGGTGGCCGCGCCTCAGCGCGGCTCGAACATCGCATGGGCGACCCGGTCGCCCGGCGCGATGCCGAGCTTGCGGGCAGTCCCCGCCACCACTTCGAGCACGCCGCGCACCGGCCCGCCGGAGGACACGATCTTGGTCGAGAGTGGCTCGGTATGTTCGGCGATCCGCGCGATCCGCCCGTCGGCACGGATGAAGATCATGTCGAGCGAGACATAGGTGTTCTTCATCCACATCGCGACTTCCTGATCACGTTTGAAGTCGAACAGCATGCCCCGCCCCTCGGGCAGTTCCTTCCGGTACATCAGCCCTTGCGCCCGCTCCTGATCGGTGGTTGCGATCTCGACCATGAACGGGTGGACGCCGTTGCGGCTGGCGATCTCGAGGGTCTGGAATTCGGCGGCCGGGACCGGGGCAGTTCCGAGCAGCGCGGCGGCGAATGCGAAGGCGAGAATGGTCAGGATACGCATGCTGCCGGGATACGCGAGCCGCGCCCCGGCAACAAGCAAAGTCCGCATCAAGATCGCGTCAGCGCCGGGTGGTCAGTGCGACGCCGGTCCGAGCGACCCGCCATCCGGGCGGACCTCGGCGGCCATCATCCCCTTGGGTCCGGGCCCAAAACGGACCAGCACCGTCTGACCGGGCCGCAGTTCGGCGAGGCCGTAGCGGCGCAAGGTTTCCATATGGACGAAGATGTCCGGCGTCCCCTCGCCGCGGGTCAGGAAGCCGAAGCCCCGCAGCCGGTTGAACCACTTGACCTGGGCGCGTTCGAGACCGCTGGTCGGCGTCACCGAGACGTGGGTGCGCGGCGGCGGCATCTGCGCCGGGTGGATCGCCGTGCTCTCGTCCATCGAGACAACCCGCAGGGCCTGCAGACCGCGCGGCCGCTGCAACACCTCGCAGACGACGCGGGCGCCTTCATATGCCGTCTGGAAGCCATCGCGGCGCAGACAGGTCACATGAAGAAGGACGTCGGGCAGTCCATTGTCAGGGATGATGAAGCCGAAACCCTTGGCGACATCGAACCATTTAATGGAGCCGCTGATTTCAATGATGCTCGCGCCGGCTTCGTCATCAAGATGATGATCAACTTCCGGGCCGAGACCGAGGCGTGTGCCTGGCATTTTTGATTCAATCCCGTCCGACGTCATGCGCGCCGTAATATGGCGCCCTAACGCTGCCGTTGTTCTGGCGTCTCTTGAGGACGCTGCTCCGAATCTGTGTATGCAAGATAACATCGGCTGATATGCGTCAAAGGACAAAATGCGCTTGCGCACAAATCTGTCCACCGCGTAACGCCTTACGAATCAATCCGAAATGAAGCTCTCCAGCACCTCGCCGATGTCGTGCTGCACGGTGAGGTCAGCGATCTCGTCGAATTCGGTCGGCTCGCGATTGATGATCACGAGCGCCGCGCCGTTGCGTTTTGCCATCAGCGGAAAACCTGCCGCCGGCCACACCACCAGCGACGATCCAATGGCGATGAACAGATCGCAGGCGCGCGTCAGTTCCTCCGCGCGCTGCATCGCGGGTGCCGGCATTGCCTGCCCGAACGACACGGTTGCCGTCTTGATATAGCCGCTGCAGTCGAGGCAATCGGCGGCGCGCCCCTGCTGATCGAACGACTGCTTCATCCACGCGATTTCGTAGCGTTTTCCGCAGTCCAGACAGGTGGCATAGGTGGTGTTGCCATGCAGCTCGACAACATCATCTGCGGCGATGCCGGACGCCTGATGCAGATTGTCGATGTTCTGGGTGATGACACCTGGAACCTGACCGCGACGATAAAGGCTCGCCAGCGCGCGATGGCCGCGACCCGGCCGCGCCGCGGCAAAGCTCGCGTCGATGGCGAACCGCCGGCGCCAGGATTCGTCCCGGCTCTCCCGGCTCGCCAGAAATTCGTCGAACGGGATCGGGCGGTTCTTGGTCCAGATGCCGCCAGGCGAGCGGAAGTCCGGAATGCCACATTCGGTCGAGATCCCCGCGCCGGTGAACGGCACGATCACCCGAGCGTCCTCGATCAGTTCCCGCAGGTCGGCGATCGTGCGCGTGAGTTCGGTCGTCACCATGTTAAGAACCCGGAGGATCAGTGTGAGACGGGACTGGCCGCGCGTCAGCGGGGCCGGTCAGCAGAAGGAGTGAGGTGATGCGATATCTGCACACGATGCTGCGCGTGCGCAATCTCGACGCGGCACTGGATTTCTATTGCAACAAGCTTGGCCTCAAGGAGACGAGCCGCCGGGTCGACGAGAAGAACCGCTACACCCTCGTCTTCCTCGCCGCGCCGGAGGACACCAGCCTGGTCGATGACGCGAAATCAGACGGCGGTCGCGGCGCCCCGCTGGTGGAACTCACCTATAACTGGGACAGCGAGGACTATGGCGAGGCCCGCTATTTCGGACATCTCGCCTATGAGGTGGACGACATCTACGCCACCTGCGACCGGCTGATGCGGGCCGGGGTCACCATCAACCGCCCGCCCCGCGACGGGATGATGGCCTTCATCCGCTCGCCGGACCGTCATTCCATCGAATTGTTGCAAAAAGGTGCGGCCAAGCCGCCGCAGGAGCCCTGGCAATCGATGCCGAACACGGGTCGCTGGTAATCGAGGATGATCTGAGGGGGCGACTTGCGAGCGCCGCCCAACGCCTCTATACCTCCGGCCGCCTCGCGCCCTTCGTCTATCGGTTAGGACGCCACCCTTTCACGGTGGAGAGAGCGGTTCGATTCCGCTAGGGCGCGCCATTCTTCACCGGCAGGGCGTCGATCAGGTGCATGGCTCCCATGCAAACCTGCTGAATCATCAAGGTTTTATGCAGAAAATACGCGCCGGGGCGCAGGAACCGGCGCTACGCTTCGTTCGTTCCGTTGTCGATGAATTTCCGATGGAGCGCGCCATGACCAACAAGCAACTCGCCGACCATCTGCGTCGCGATGCGACCTTTGTCGGCAATGCTGCCCTCACCGTCGTCGTCTTCGGCTTTGCCGCGCTTGCCCTCGCCGCCACGCTCTACGACGTGATCGCGATCCACCGATAACCTCATGGCGCTTCCGGGGGATAGACGTGGCGCCGGCCGCGATAGTCCTCAATCTCCGAACCGCTGTCGTCAACCACGTAGCTCGGTCCGACCGGCGACTTGCCGTGTCCGCCCGGCAGATCGAGCACGTATTCCGGCAGACACAGACCTGAGAACCGTCCGCGCAGCGCGCGCATCAGCGCCTGCCCCTCGGCGATCGTCGTGCGCAGATGCGCGGTACCGGGCGCGAGATCGCCGTGATGCAGGTAGTACGGCTTGATCCGGGTCTCGACCAACGCGCGCAATAGCGCGCCCATGGTCTCCATGTCGTCGTTCACCCCGCGCAGCAGCACCGTCTGGCTGACCATCGGAATGCCTGCGTCGATGAAGCGCGCACAGGCGGCGCGCGCTTGCGGGGTCAGTTCACGCGGATGGTTCGCATGCAGGCCGACATAGACGGCAACCTGCGGCATCGCCGCTCGTAATGCCTCCACCATCGCGCCGGTGATCGCCTCCGGATCGGCGACCGGCAGCCGCGTGTGGATGCGCACCACCTTCACATGCGGGATCGCCGCGAGCGCGGTCATCACCTCGCGCAGACGGCGCGGCGAGATCACCAGCGGATCGCCGCCGGTGAGGATCACCTCCCAGATCGCCGGCGTCGCGCGGATGTAACCGAGCGCACGCTCGAGCGTCTCGGCCGACAAAGCGTTCGGCTTGCCCGGCCCGACCATTTCGCGGCGGAAGCAGAACCGGCAATAGACCGCGCAGACATGCACCAGCTTGAGCAGCACGCGGTCCGGATAGCGATGCACGATCCCCTCGACCGGCATATGCGCGGCGTCGCCGATCGGGTCGACGAGTTCATGCGGCTGCACATCGAGTTCAGCCGCATTGGGCACGAACTGCCGCGCGATCGGATCGGCGGGGTCGTCGCGGTCGATCAGCGCCGCCAGCGCCGGCGGAATGGCGACGGCATAGCGTGCGGCGATCCGCGCCTGCACCGCCGCCGCGTCCGGCGCGACAAGGCCGGCCGCGATCAACTCGTCAGGCGTACGCAAGGTCGTCGTGCCGCTCATCGATCCCGTCCGCTCGAATCTTTGATTTGGCGCGTTGTTCACGGTTCGGCCACCGGGGTCCACATCACCTGCTCGATATGCGGCGCGCCGGTCGCGAGCAGCACCAGCCGGTCGAACCCGAGCGCGATCCCCGCCGCCGCCGGCATTTGCGCCAGCGCTCGCAGGAAATCCTCGTCGAGCGGATAGCGCTCGCCATAGACGCGCTCCTTCTCGTCCATGTCCGCGGCGAAACGGCGGCGCTGCTCGGCCGTGTCGGTTAGTTCGCCGAACGCATTGGCGAGTTCGACACCGCACACGTAAAGCTCGAACCGCTCCGACAGTTGCGGCGCGTCGGCGCGCGGACGCGCCAGCGCCGCGAGTGGCAGCGGGTAGTCGCACAGGATTACTGGCGCGCCGAGGCCGAGTTGCGGCTCGATCCGCTCGACCAGGATTTTGCTGAAGATATCGCCCCAGCGGTCGTCGGCCGCGACCGCGATGCCGGCGGCCGTGGCCGCCGCCGCCAGCCGGGCGTCGTTGCCCTCCGTGCCGTCGAGCGTCGCCATCAGATCGATCCCGGCATAGCGGGACACGGCCTCGGGCACGCCGAGCCGTATGGGCGTGGCGAACGGATCGCAGGTCCGGCCGCGCCAGGTGAACCGGGTGACGCCGGCCGCCCGCGCCGTCTCGGCCAGCAGAGCGGCACAGTCGTCCATCAGCACCGGATAGGTGTCGGCCCCGGCCCGATACCATTCCAGCATGGTGAATTCCGGATGATGCAGCGGCCCACGCTCGCGGTTGCGCCAGACCCGCGCGAACTCGAAAATCCGTTCCTCGCCGGCCGCCAGCAGCTTCTTGCAGGCGAATTCCGGCGAAGTTCGCAGATAATACGGATGCGGCCGGGTCGCCGGATCAATCAGGTCGGTCCGGAAGGCGTGGAGATGGGTCTCGTTCCCCGGCGAGCGCTGCAACGCAGCCGTCTCCACCTCGGCGAAATCCCGCGCCAGCAGCCATTGCCGGATCGCCTCGCGGATCCGCCCGCGGGTGCGCAAAAGTGGCCTCCGATCGGCATGAAAGCCGGGGTTCCACCAGTCCGAAGGGGTATCGGTCATGCCGGGTTTTTGGCCTCTCGCGGGCCAAAAAACTGCCCGGACGCTCTGGCCTTCCGCCGCATTATCAGTATTTTGCGCGCCGACAGCGCCATTTTGGCCAAACCGCTATTCAAGGATCGTTCCGTGAAAGTCATCGCCAGTTCGCTCCGCAAGGGCAATATCGTCGATCTCGACGGCAAGCTGTACGTGGTCCTGACCGCCGAAAGCATCCACCCCGGCAAGGGCACTCCGGTCACGCAGCTCGATATGCGCCGGATCAGCGACGGCGTGAAGACCTCGCAGCGCTACAAGACCACCGATCAGGTCGAGCGCGCGCATGTCGAGGAACGGACCTATCAGTTCCTCTACAAGGACGGCGACGGCTTCCACTTCATGAACCCGGAAGACTACGAGCAACTCACCGTGCAGTCGGACGTGATCGGCGATGCCGAGGCGTATCTGCAGGAAAGCATGATGGTGAAGCTCTCGGTCCACGAAGGCTCCGCCGTGTCGATCGAAATTCCGCAGCGCGCCACCCTCGAAGTGGTCGAGACCGAACCGGCGATGAAGGGCCAGACCGCCTCGGGGTCGTTCAAGCCGGCGATCCTGTCGAACGGCGTGCGCACCATGGTGCCGCAGCATATCGTCACCGGCACCCGCATCGTCGTGATGACGGTCGACGGCTCCTACGTCGAACGCGCCAAGGATTGATCACCACCGTGGCCGGCGCATGATTGGCCCGGCCGTACCTGACGCGCCGGAGGTCCGCATGCGATCCGGCTATGCCGCCACCGCCCTGCTCGCCGCTGTCGTTCTGATGGCGGCGACCGCGGCGCGTGCGGGCGAGATGCTGCCGCCGCGGACCAGTGTCAGCACCGTCGATTGGGAAGCCGCCGCGAGCGCCGTCCCCGGTCGCAACGGCGCCAGCGCGGCCGAGGTATTCGCACGGCTCAATGCGCGGATGGCGCGCCGTTTTCCGGATATCGCGAAAAGCACTGTGCCGGTGCTGCTGCCGATCGATCCGCCGGCCCAAGACGCCAAGGACACCAAGGATACGGCGGCAGAGATCACCGTCGGCAGCTTCCGGCCGTCCAATTTCTTCCTGCCCGGCCCGGCCGGCTACCACGCCAGCTTTTTCCTCAAGGAGGGCGCGGGGCTGTCGATCCGCTATCCGCGCCCGGTCGAGATCGAGATGTCCGGCGCGGCTTTCGTCTACGACCTCGACGGTCCGAACATCGCGCAGTCGGACACAACGCCGAAGGGCTTCGACGACATTCCTGGCCTGCGACGCATCCTGCGCGAAGCACACGTTCGATATGCTTTTGAACGGTTCGGCGTGCCTTATGTGGTCTCGATTCAGTGCTTCGACGGGCGCGTGACGCCGCGCCGTCTGTCGTGTCGTGACGCCGACACCATCGCCAGCCGCTTCCTCAAAAGCCTGCAGGTTGCCGGCGGCACACCCGGACCCTCGGCAAAGCCGCCGGCGCTGGACCTGACACGGCCGCAGACCGTGTCGCAGAATTTCACCTATCTCCCGGCCGGCCAGTTGATCGCCAACTCGGGCTATAAAGGAAATGGTGGCCGCGCCGACGATCACGTCTACGCGCAGATCCGGTTTCCGCTGGCACGGGCACCCGCTTTCGCCAAATCGCAATCGTTCAACCCGTGGGGCGATTGCTACAAAACCGGCCGCGTCGGCCGGTTGGACCGCAAAGGCGCGCCCTACCGCTGCAAGCGCAACGACAAGCCGCTGGTGTTCGACGAATCCGCGCCGGAGAACTTCTCCTATCCATGGCGCGACAATTTCTGCGAGGCGCGCGACACGCAGGTTGGCCAGTGTCCGGGCGGCATCGGCCATCAGGGCCAGGATATCCGCCCCGCGAACTGCGTGCTCAAGAACGACCGCGCCGACCGGTGCGAACCTTATTTCCACGATGTCGTCGCGGTGCGTGACGGCATGATCCTACGCAACCCGCGGCTCTATACCGTTTACGAAACGGCATTCATCGTCACCAATACCGAGACCGACAATGTGCGGTTCCGCTACATGCACATGGACCCGCGCCACATGGACGCCGACAACATCGTCAGCGGCCGGCGCGTGCGGCAGGGCGAAGTGATCGGCAAGGTCGGCAATTTCTACAAGCACGAGCGCGGCACCAGCTATCATCTGCATTTCGACACGCAGGTGTTCACGCGCGACGGCTGGGTCTGGGTCAATCCGTACATGACGCTGGTTGCCGCCTATGAGCGGCTGATCGGCGCGCGCGGCACCGAGGTCGCGCGCGACAGCGTCGGCCAGGCGGTCCCGCCGCAGGTCATGCCGGAGCAACTGATCGAGCAGCAGGCTTCGGCCAAACCGAAAGCCCGCGGCAAGTCCGCGCACAAGCCGCGCGCCAAGCGCGGTAAACGCGGCAAACGGCATCGTTAGCTCAAGCGCCACCGCTAACCATTGCGGCGAAACGACCGGCGGGAACTTCCCGGCCCGCTTTCGACCATGCGCGGGCGACGATAAACTCGGCGCATGAATCACATGGCCTTCTTCACAAGCTCGCTGACCCGCCGCCGCTGGCTTCTCGGCGCGACCACGACGCTGCTGTCCGGCGCGCTGCCTCACAGCGCCTCGGCGCAGACCGCGGCGTTCAGCCGGTGGGTCGAGACCTTTCGCGACCGCGCGGTCCGGCGCGGGATTTCCGAGGCGACCTACAACCGGGTGATGAACGGGCTGAAGCCCGACACTTCGGTCTACGAGCAATATCGCCGCCAACCGGAATTCACCGAGTCGATGTGGCAATACATCAACCGGCGCTGCTCCGGCTTCCGCATCATGACCGGCAAGGAGCGCGCCAAGGAGCACGCCGCGCTGCTCGGCCGCATCGAGCGCGACTACGGCGTCGATCGCTACGTGATGCTCGGCCTGTGGGGGATGGAATCCTCGTTCGGCGACGTGATCGACAATCCGAAATATATGCGCCCGGTCATCCCTGCCCTCGCCGCGCTCGCTTACGGCGAGCCGCGCCGCCGCGCCTACTGGGAAGCCGAACTGCTCAACGCGCTGACCATCGTCGATCGCGGCTGGTCGACGCCGCAGCAGATGATCGGCTCCTGGGCCGGCGCCATGGGTCACACCCAATGGATGCCGGAGGTCTGGCTGAAGATCGGCGTCGACTACAACCGCGACGGCAAGATCACGCCGTTCGAACTGGGCGACGCTTTCGCCGGCACCGCCCGCTACCTGGTCGAGCGCGGGAATTATCGTCGCGGCGAAAGCTGGGGCTGCGAGGTGCGCCTCAACGGCGCATCGTCACGGCTCGCGGACAACCGCACGCGGCGCACCTATGCGCAGTGGCAGGCACTCGGCATCACCCGCGCCGACGGCAAGGCGTTCGAGCATCCCGGCCATCATGTGAAGCTGTGGCTGCCGCAGGCTGGCGGCCCCGCCTTCCTGCTCGGACAAAACTTCCTCGCGGTGCGCTCCTACAATCCGTCGTCGAACTACACGCTCGCGCTCTTGCATCTCGGCGATCTGGTGCGTGGCGATCCGCCGTTCCGCCAGCAGTTTCCGGGTGGCGAACGCGCGCCGACGCTCGACGAAGTCAAGGAGATGCAGACCAAGCTCACCGCGCTCGGCTTCGACACGCAAGGCAATGACGGCCGCATTGGCAGCGACACGATGAAGGCGATCAAGGCGTTCCAGCAGAAGGCCGGCATGGAGCCAGCCGACGGCTACGCCGGGCTCAAGGTGCTTACACGCATTCGTCAGATGCGCTGAGAGACTTCCCCACACTGTTTCAGGCGCGCCGGTCGTTGATGTCCTGACCGGCGATCCACTCGCGCAGGAAATCGATGAACAGCCGCACCCGGCGCGGCACGCTGGCGCCGCGCGGATAGACCGCGAACAGCGGCCGCCGCGGCGGCTGATAGCGGGGCAGCACTTTCACGATCTCCCCGCTCGCCAGATCGTCAGCGATGACGTAGCGCGGCACCAGCGCAATGCCGAGTCCGGCGCGCGCCGCCTTGCGGAGCGCGAGTGCGCTGTTCGACGCGAACGTGCCGTTGACCTTTACGGTGACACCCCGCCCCGCGTGGCGCCCGCCGGCAGGCTCGAACCGCCACAGCCTGTCGTTCGGCATCACGTTGGAGTGCAACAGACAGCGATGCGCCGCGAGCTGCTCCGGGCGCGACGGCTTTCCCGCTTCCGCCAGATAAGCCGGCGACGCGCACACGACCCAGTCGAGCATCGCGATCTCGTCCTCGATCAGCGACGAGGTGCGCATCGACGAGATGCGCAGCGCGAGGTCGAGGCCCCGCTCGACGAATTCATAAGGCCGGCGGAACGACACGTCCTCGAGACTGAGCGAGACATTGAGCTTCGGCTGCGCCACCGCGAACGCGACCACGGCATCGGCCAGATGCAGCGAGCCGAACGATTTCGGTGCGACCACCCGCAGCGTGCCGGTCGCCTCCTCCGGTGCGCGCGCCACCTGACGCTCGCCCTGCTCGATATCGGCAAATACTTTCTCGCAGAACGCCAGATAGTCGCGGCCCTCGTCGGTGAGATTGACCGAGCGGGTCGAACGGTTGAGCAGCCGCACGCCGAGCCGGCGTTCCAGATCGCCCACATGCCGCGACACCAGCGCGCGCGACAGACCGAGCTGGTTGCCGGCGATGGTGAAGCTTCCCGCCCGCACGACGCGGACGAAACTCTCCATGGTGCGGAACCGGTCCATGCCCTGATTGTCAAATTTTATGCAACAATAGCTTTCGCATTAAGTGGCTTTAGCGATCAAATGTCAAAGTCTATGATCGCGGGCGAAACACACGCCCAAGACACCCGCCGGCGCTCCGCCGGCCGATCCGGGAGAGCGCCGTTGTCTGCTGCCGCCACCTCGCCCAAACCCATCGAGCAACCGACCGCCGCCGGGATCAACGCGCCGCAGTTCGGCAGCGACGTGATTGCGGACGCACTGCGCGCGCTCGACATTCCCTATATCGCGCTCAATCCCGGCGCGAGCTATCGCGGCCTGCACGACAGCCTCGTCAATTATCTCGGCAACAGTGCGCCGCAGATGCTGCTGTGTCTGCATGAAGAAGCGGCGGTCGCGATCGCGCACGGCTATGCCAAGGTCACCGGCAAGGCGATGGCCGCGTGCGTGCATTCCAATGTCGGGCTGATGCACGGCACCATGGCGGTGTTCAATGCCTGGTGCGACCGCATGCCGTTGCTGCTGCTCGGCGCCACCGGCCCGGTTGATGCCGTCAAGCGCCGCCCCTGGATCGACTGGATTCACACCGCGCGCGATCAGGGCGCGCTGGTGCGCGGCTACACCAAATGGGATGATCAGCCGGCCTCGCCCGCCGCCGCGCGCGAGGCGCTGCTGCGCGGCGCCTGGATCGCCAACACCGCGCCGCGCGGGCCAGTCTACGTCAATCTCGATGCGGAGGTGCAGGAAGCGCGGCTTGCCGCGCCGGTTCTGACCGCTTCGGCGCAACGCTACATGCCCGAGGTGACGCAGGCCGCGCCCGCTGCACTCCTTAAACAGGCGGCCGAACGGCTCGCCGCCGCGAAGCATCCGGTGATCCTCGCCGGCCGCTGCTCGCGCGGCGAAACGGCGTGGCAGGAGCGCATTACACTCGCTGAACGGCTTGGCGCGCGTGTCCTCACTGACCTGAAGATTTCCGCGTCGTTCCCCACCGATCACCCCCTGCATGCCGGAGCGCCCGGCACCATCGCGCCGGTGCCGGAAGCGGCGGAAGCGCTGCGGCAGGCCGATGTGATCCTGAGCCTCGACTGGCTCGATCTTGCCGGCACGCTGAAACATGCGGGCGACGTGAAAGCCGAGATCATCCAGGTGTCCGTCGACCACCAGCTCCACAACGGCTGGAGCATGGACTATCAGGCGCTTCCCGCCGTCGACCTGATGCTCGCCTGCGAGCCGGAGCAGGCCGTCAGCGCGTTGCTGGATGCCTTGCCGAAAACGCCAGCGAAGCCACTCCCCGCCGCGCAACCGATGAAGCTCGACCTCGGCGACGGCCTCACCGTCAATCATCTCGCGGTCGAACTGCGCAAGGCACTCGGCGAACGGCCCGCGAGCCTCACCCACGTCTCGCTGTCGTGGAACGGGGCGAGTTGGCCGTTCCGGCATCCGCTCGATTTCCTCGGCTCCGATGGCGGCGGCGGCGTCGGCGGCGGACCTGGCATCTCGGTCGGCGCGGCGCTCGCTTTGCGCGGCAGCGGCCGCATGCCGGTCGCGGTGTGCGGCGACGGCGATTTCCTGATGGGGGTCACCGCGCTGTGGACCGCGGTCCATTACAACATCCCCCTCCTCGTGGTGGTCGCCAACAACCGCTCGTTCTTCAACGATGAATTGCACCAGGAGCGCGTGGCGCGCATGCGCGACCGCCCGGTGGAGAACCGCTGGATCGGCCAGCGGATCGACGACCCGGCGATCGATATCGCCGGCATGGCCCGCGCCCAAGGCGCACAGGGCTTCGGCCCGGTGGAACGGCCGGATCAGCTTGCAGAAATCTTTGCCAAGGCCATCGCGACCGTCGAGAATGGCGGAGTCGCGGTCGTGGACGTCCGGGTCGAACCCGGATATTCGCCGGCGACGACCGCCGTGATGGCCCGCAGCAGCGACTAACGAGCCATCACGGCCAACGAAAAAAGCCCGAGGGAACATGTCAGCTTCTTCCGCCACCGCGCCGCGCTCCGCCTCGCCCCCACAACCGGGCGAGGCGATCCTCGACGTCGACCACCTCCACGTCGCGTTCCAGACCCCGGATGGTCCGGTCATCGCGGTCGAGGACGTGTCGCTGACCGTCCGCAAAGGCGAATTCCTGTCGATCATCGGCCCCTCCGGCTGCGGCAAATCGACAGTGTTCAATGTCGTCGGCGGCCTGCTCACCGAGCATGAGGGCCGCGTCTCGGTTGCCGGCGAAACCATCGTCGGCCCGCATCCGTCGATCGGCATGGTGTTTCAGGAAGAGTCCACCTTCCCCTGGCGCACCGTTATCGACAACGTCGCCTTCCCGCTCGAACTCACCGGCATGCCGAAGGCGCAGCGGTTGGAGCGCGCGCGGCACTTCATCGAGATGGTCGGACTGCAAGGTTTCGAGCGCCGCTATCCGGGCGAACTCTCCGGCGGCATGCGCCAGCGCGTGTCGCTCGCCCGCACGCTCGCCTCCGAGCCGAAGATTCTCCTGATGGACGAACCGTTCGCCGCGCTCGACGAGCAGACGCGGCTGCTGCTTGGCGACAAGGTGCTGCAGATCCAGCAGGAGCTGCAGCAGACGACGCTGCTGATCACCCACAATATCACCGAAGCGGTGCAGATGTCCGACCGCATCCTGGTGATGACCTACCGGCCGGGCAAGGCCAAACGCATCGTCGAGATCGACCTGCCCCGCCCCCGCACCTCGGAGATCGTCGGCAGCGAAGCGTTCGGCCGCTACGTCGCGCAAATCTGGGCCGACCTGCGCGAAGAAGCGAGCCGCGGCCTGACCGACGACGAGACCAGCCGCAACCGGGGCAGCGCGTCATGAGCAAAGCCTCCCGCGGGCCGAACGCACTGGCTTTCGCGGTCGGCATCGGTTGCCTCGTCGTGTTTCTGCTGGTGATGGAAGCCCTGATTCAGTTCGGCTTCGTCAACCGCTTCATCATCCCGCCGCCGTCGGAAGTCGCGATGAGTTTCGAGCGGGTGATCGTCGAGGAAGATATCCTGCACCGCTTCCTGCTGACCGCCACCGAGTGTCTGACCGCCGGCGTGATGCTCACCGTGTTCGGCGTGATCGGCGGCGTGCTGTTGCATCGTTTCAAGCTGTTGCAACAAGCCTGCGAAACGTGGATTGCGGCCGCGGCCTCTGCGCCGGTCGTTTTGATGTATCCTCTCTTCCTGGTGATCTTCGGCCGCAGCGCCTGGACCATCATCATGATCGGCTTCGTCGCCGCGCTGCCGCCGGTAATCCTGAAAACGCTGGAAGGCCTGTCCGACACACGCCGCGTGCTGGTGAATGTCGGCAAGAGCTTCAACCTGACGCCGATGCAGAGCTTCTGGAAGATCCTGTTTCCAGCCGCCTTGCCGACGATCTTCGTCGGCATCCGGCTCGGGCTGATCTTCGCCTTGATCAACATCGTCGGCGTCGAGTTCCTGATCAATTTCGGCGGACTCGGCCAGCTCATCAACGAACTCGCGGAACGTTACGACCTCGCTGGCACCTACGCGGCGATCTGCTTCGTCATTCTCGTCAGCGTGGTGTTCTTCATGTCGCTCGAAAGGATCGAACGATGGCTGCGACCGGCTCACTGACCGCGAGCGCGCCGGTGCGCGGCCGGCCCAACCGCGTCACGCTGCTGCGGATCGGCATCATCGTCGCGGTGCTGGCAGGCTGGGAGCTGCTCTCGCGCTCGGGCTGGCTCTACCGCGACGTGGTGCCCTCGCTGTTCGCGATCGGCAAGGCAATCGTCGCGCTGTTGTCGAGCGGCGAATATTATTTTCACCTCGGCGTCACCGCCGGCGAAATCCTCGCCGCGCTGGCGATCGGCGGCGTGCTCGGTCTGATCGTCGGACTGCTGCTCGGCGGCAACCGGTTTCTCGCCGCAGCGTTCGAATCCTATCTCTATTATCTCGGCCCCACGCCAAAGATCATCTTCTTCCCGATCCTGATCATGTGGTTCGGCGTCGGTCCCGGCTCGAAGATCGCGATGGGCGTGCTATCGGCGTTCTTCCCGATCGCGCTGTCGGTCGCCGCCGGCATGCGCGAGATCGACCGCGTGCTGATCCGCGTCGGCAAGAGCTTCCGCGCCACGACCTGGCAGATGGCGACGAAGATTTACGTCCCGGCAATGCGCCATCCGATCATCAACGGCGTGCGGCTCGGTCTCGGCGTCGGCCTGATCGGCACCCTGCTCGCGGAAACCAAGCTGTCGAACAAGGGGATCGGCTATCTGATCATCCAGGCTTACACCTTGTTCGACATGCCGCGCATGTACGCGATGCTGATCGTGCTGTTCGTGCTGGCAATCGGCGCCAATGCACTGGTCGGCCGGCTCGGCGGTTTGAGCAACATCAAGCGGCGGTAGCGTTTCTCTGAGAGCCTCATGGTGAGGGCATTGCGTCAGCGATGCGTCTCGAACCATGAGGCGGGAGTGTGACCACCGCATCCTTCGAGACGCCCCGCCTCGCGCTGTGCGCTCGGCAGGGCTCCTCAGGATGAGGCGGAATGGGAGTCGTGCTCCACTATCTCCACGCCATGCCCGCATTCATTGCGGGCATCCACGTCTTGCTTTCTTTTTCTATCGAACCAAAGACGTGGATGGCCGGGACAAGCTCGGCCATGACGAATGGATAGACTATCTTCCGGGCTTTGCCCCTCACCCGGCTCGCGTTGCACGCGCGCCAACCCTCCCTGTAAACGGGGCGCAGGTTCAGGGGCTCCGCTACAACAGCCCCAGTTCGCTCAATTCACGCCGCAGCTTTTCCGGCATCGCCGCCGCGCCCGGCGCGGCCTTGCCCAGATCGCGCGGCGCGTCCTTCGGCTCGAGGTAGCGCCAGCCCTGGAACGCGCGATACGGACGCGGCTCCACCAGCACGCATTTCGGATCGAGCACGAGCTTGCAGCGATTGATGCCGTCCTTGTCGCGGAACGGGCGGACGCCGAGGATTTTCTCGCGGCACAGGATTTCGCCCTTGATCACCCAATAGATCGAACCGCCATCGAGCAGTTCATCGACGCGCTTCGGCGTCATCCGCGTCGTGTGCGAGCGCTCGGGCGGCTGCTTGCGGCGCGCGCGCTCCTTCGCCTTCTTTTCGATCCAATCCTCGAGATCGCGCACGGATTCCGCGCCGACCGACAGCTTGATGAGATGCAACGGCATTCCAAAAATCCTAAGCAGTCTGCGCCGCCGACGGATCGGCCGCATCTTCAACAATCATGGGTTCGATGGTCATGATGCGCGCGCCTTCCGGCACCTGCGTCTGCGCGGCGACGGCGATGTCCTGCACCACGCCGTCGAACGGCGCCAGCAAGGTGTGCTCCATCTTCATCGCTTCGATAATCGCGACGCGCTGACCTTTGGTCACGGAGGCTCCCGCCTCGACCAGCACGGCGAGCATCTTGCCGTGCATCGGCGCGCGCACGACGCCGCCGCCCGCACCGTCGTCGCTGTCGCCGGCGGCAAAGTCAGGCAAGGCGACGCGGGTCTGCCGGCCCTTGCGCACGGCGATCGCGGCCTCCGGTGCGCGCAGCACCGTGACATCGCCGCCGCCCGTGACATCATCGACCGACACCGACGCACGGCCGTCGCCGTCATAGCGGACCACGGCGGACAGTTTCTCGCCGTCGGCGACGACCGGCCAGGAGACCTGACGCGGCCCGGAGAGCTGGAATGCATCGGCGACATCCCAGGGCGAGGCCGATGATACGGCCCGTTGCGCGCCGCCATCGAGCAGCACAGCGGCGGCCGACGCCACCGCGACCTTGTCGAGCGGCTGCGGCGTCGCGCCGAGCGCCGCGAGATTGCGGTCAATGAAGCCGGTGTCGAATTGCCCGGCGCGGAATGCATCGGCGCGCAGCAGATGCGTGAGGAACGAGATATTGGTGCGCGGCCCGGCCGCCACCGTGCGATCGAGCGCATCGGCAAGCCGCGCCAGCGCGGCCGCGCGCGTCGGCGCGTGTGCAATCATCTTGGCGATCATCGGATCGTAGAACGGGCTGACCTCGCCGCCCGCCTCGACGCCGCTATCGACGCGGATCGCATCGTCGCGCGGGAACGACAGCGCGGCGAGTTTGCCGGTCGACGGCAGGAACCCGTGCTCCGGGTCTTCCGCGTACACGCGCGCCTCGACCGCGTGGCCGGTGAGCGGCACGGCGTCCTGCGCCAACGGCAGCGTTTCGCCGGCGGCGATGCGGAACTGCCACTCGACCAGATCGAGGCCGGTGACCGCTTCCGTCACCGGATGCTCGACCTGAAGCCGCGTGTTCATTTCCATGAACCAGAAGCCGTCAGCCTTCAGCCCGCCCGCACCGTCGGCGATGAACTCGATAGTCCCCGCGCCGGCATAGCCGACCGCCTTCGCCGCCGCGACCGCGGCCGCGCCCATTGACGCACGCATCTGCGCCGTCATGCCCGGCGCCGGCGCTTCCTCAATCACTTTTTGATGCCGGCGCTGCAGCGAACAGTCGCGCTCGTTGAGATGGATCGCGTTGCCGTGCGTGTCGGCGAACACCTGCATCTCGATGTGGCGCGGCGCGGCGATGAATTTCTCGATCAGCACGCGATCGTCGCCGAACGCGGATGCCGCCTCGCGCCGCGCCGAGGCAAGCGCTTCGTCGAAATCGGCATGGCGCTCGACGCGGCGCATGCCCTTGCCGCCGCCGCCGGCGACGGCCTTGACCATCACCGGATAGCCGATCTCGTAGGCTTTCTGTTTCAGGAACCGCTCGTCCTGCAGGTCGCCGTGATAACCGGGCACCACCGGCACGCCGGCCTCCTCCATCAGCTTCTTCGCCCGATCCTTGAGGCCCATGGCGCGGATCGCCGCCGGCGGCGGGCCGACGAAGACGATGCCGGCTTCTGCGCACGCTTCGGCGAACGCCGCATTCTCCGAGAGAAAGCCGTAGCCGGGATGGATCGCCTGCGCGCCGGAGGCTTTTGCCGCGGCGATGATCGCGTCGGCGACGAGATAGCTTTGCGCAGCGGGCGCCGGCCCGATGCGATAGGCTTCATCGGCGAGCCGCGTGTGCAGAGCGTCGCGGTCGGCGTCGGAATAGACGGCGATGGTGCGCAGCCCCATGCGCTTCGCGGTGCGCATGATCCGGCAGGCGATCTCGCCGCGATTGGCAATCAGCACCGATGTGAACATGACGCCTCGCTGTCTCTTGTCGTCTCAACGCGGCGCCGCGCCGGAAGTGGGATTGGTGGCGCGCCGCGCCGGCGCGGGACGGTTACGCTCGGCCGGCTGATCCGCCTGTTTCGGGTCCGCTTGCTTCGGCTCTGCCTGCTTCGGCTCGGGATTCATGATGCTGACCGGCGGGATCGACGCTGCCGATGGGAAATCGTAGCGGCCCGATGGCGCAGCGGGGTGCGCGGCCGGAGCCACCGGCGTCGCCGCCGCCATCGCATCGCTGCCGGGCGCCGCCGACACCGCGGGCTCGGACGGCGTAGTTTTCTCCGGCGCGCTCCACGTGGCACGGTGCCGCTCGACATATTGGGCGAACACGCGCGAGCGCAGATTAGATTTGAGCGTGCTGGCGTCACCGACCAGCGCGAAGGCGGCGCAGAGGTCCGGGTTGCAGCCGTCGCGGGTCGCAAGCACATGCGCGGCGATGCCGAACCGGTCGAGTTCGGCGGCACGGCGCAATCCGGCGGTGACGCGCACAAAACTGGTATCGCCCTCCTTGCCGAAGGCGACAGCGTCAGCGAGCAGATCGAGCCGCGCCGCGGTGTAGGTGACGGCGGCGGCGACCGTCTCGGGACGCCTGAACAGCACGGTTTCGCAACCGGCCTCGACGAGATCCCCGGCCGCGCCGTCGAGGCAGGCGAGCGGCGAGCCGGGCACCAGCGCCCGCGCGGCGAGTTCGCCGGCGCGCTGCGCCAGCGCGCGGCGGTCAGCGGCATGCTCGCGGTCGCCGAACCGGTCGAACGCGAGGAACGTCGCGCCCGCCGCGATCAACATCGCCAGCACGATGGCCACCACCGTCTTCATCCGCCCCGCCCGCTCCACCGGTTCGCCGCCATGCCCGTCATTGGGCTTTCGCGCCGGAGAGCTTGACCACCTTGGCCCACTTCTCGATGTCCTTGCGAAGATAGGCATCGAACTCCTTCGGCGACATGCTCATCGGCGCCGCACCCTGCTTCTGCCATGCTTCCTTGACCGCGGGCTTGGCAACAATGCGGCGAACCTCGGCGTTGAGCTTGTTGACCACGTCATCCGGCGTCCCCTTCGGTGCCATCAGGCCGAGCCAGATCGTCGCCTCGTAACCGGGGACGCCGCCCTCGGCCACAGTCGGCAGATCCGGCGTCAGCGCCGAGCGCTTCTCGCCGGTGGTGCCGAGCGCGCGCACCTGCCCGGCCTTGACATTGTTGAGCATGGTCGGGATCGCGTCGAACATCATCTGCACATGGCCGCCGAGCACGCTGTTGCGCGCCTCGCCGGACGCCTTGTGCGGAACATGGACGATGTCGGTGCCGCTCATGGCTTTGAACAGCTCGCCGGCCATGTGATACGGCGTGCCCGGCCCCGACGACGCGTAGTTGAGCTTGCCCGGCTCCTTCTTGGCGAGCGCGATGAACTCGGCGAGGTTTTTCGCCGGCACCGACGGATGGATCACCATGATCAGGTCGGAATAGTTGATCGGCGCCACCGCCACGAAATCGCGCATCAGCTCGAACGGCTTGTTGGCGATCAGCGACTCGTTGGTGGTGTGGGTGTTGGACATCAATAGCAGCGTGTAACCGTCGGGCGCGGACTTCGCGACCATGTCGGTGCCGATGATCGAGCCGGCGCCCGGCCGATTCTCGACGATGAACGACTGCTTGAGATCGTCGGAGAGCGACTGCGCCAGGACGCGGGCATAAACATCAGCGGGACCGCCGGCGCCAAACGGCACGATGATCTTCACCGTGCGCGCGGGATAGCCTTGGGCCTGCGCACCGGTGGTGACGCCAATCGACGTAGTTGCGAGCGCGAGCAAAGCAAGCGCGCCCCGGACAACCGATTGCATGACTTTTTCCTCCGCCTTTTGCTTTGATATCGCGGCCGCAGACCGGTCCGCGCGGGTTTTCCCGCGTTATTTATCACCCGGACCGGCGCGCACGACAATCGGCGCGGGATGGATTTGTCGCGTTTGTGGATGCTGAAAAAGTTTCGGCCCGCCGGGAATCATCCGGGCGGGCCGATGGCATTGCGGTGGGCAACCGTCGGCGTCAGATGACGTCGAGCTGACTCTCCTTGGCGACGCGCTCGAATGCCTCGCCATTGCTCTTGATCCGATATTGCTGCTCGTCGCCTTCCGACGGCAGGAGCTTGACCACCGTGAAGTTGCCGGGGGCCGGCGCGCGGCCGAAGGTCGGCGCGCTGTAATAGACAACCTGCCCAACCTGGAATTTATGGGTCACAGGCTCGGCCTGAGGCACCACCGTCGGGCTCGGAATCCGAACCGGCCGGGCCGAGGCCGACGCTGCCGCGATCAGCGCCAGTTTGGCGGTCTTCATCGCCTCGGCGATCGACTGCACACTGCGCTGCGACGCCTTGGTCGCCGGCTTCTCGGCTGGTTTGGATGCCACGGCCGTCTTGGGCGCTGACTTCGGAGCGGATTTCGGCGCCGATTTGGCGGCCGTCTTCACACCTGACGTTTTGGCGGTTTTGCCGGGGACAGCGCGGGCGGCGCTGGCCGCCTTGGATTTCGACGCCTCACGGGCCTGAGCGGTGGCCGAACGGCGGGCCGATTTGGCCTTTACGGCCTTTTTGGTGGTGATGCGGGACGCCTTACCGGACGCGCGGGATTTTTTCACTGAACTCTTGTTCATGAAATGCACTATAGCATCGAAAACCCGCTTGTGGGAAAATTTGTTAAAAGAAAATTATATAAAAATCATGGACTTATCGGAAAGAAGGCGGCAACCTGACGCATACCAGACCTGCCTTCGGAACCCCAGGCCAGACCCCGCGTTGGCAGCGGCAGCACCACCGCGGAGGTCAGACACATGCGCGCTTTGCTCGGAATGATCCTCGGCGCGGCCCTCACCTTGGGCGGCGCCTACCTCTACGATTCCACCAACGCGATGCGGGCCGCCACCGACGGGGTGGCCGCCGAGCGGCCGCTGGTGAACTGGGACGTCGTCAGCGCGAAATGGGAGATCGTCACCGCCCGCGCGCGCGAGGAGTGGAGCAAGCTCGCGAGCTGACACGACGATAGCGTCCGCGTGAACGTGGGAACTCGGTGTTGGCCCGATCGTTGACCATCCGAACCGAACGGAGGCAACAAATGGGTTTTGGACGCGGACTGTTATTGTGGCTGCTGGGCATCCCGCTGCCGATCATCATTCTTCTCGCCATCTTCTGGCGTTAAGGCGAGACAAAGCGTTCCCGAGACACGATTGATGCGACCGCCGGCCCGGTTTGGCATTGCCATGCCGGGCCGTCGTCGTTTTCAGGTTTTTGATGTGTTGCGTTTTCCTCACGCGAACCGGTGCCTCGCTTCGCTCGAGAACGCTCACATCCGGAATACGCCGAAGGTCGTCGGCGGCACCGGCGCATTGAGCGCGGCGGCAAAGGCGAGCCCGAGCACGCGCCGGGTTTCCGACGGCGCGATGATGCCGTCATCCCACAGCCGCGCGGTGGCATGATAGGGATGCCCCTCCTCCTCGTAGCGTGCGCGGATCGGCTGCTTGAACTGATCTTCCTCCTCCGCCGACCACTGGCCGCCCGAGGCTTCGATATTGTCGCGGCGGACGGTCGCCAGCACCGACGCTGCCTGCTCGCCGCCCATCACCGAAATGCGCGCATTCGGCCACAAGAAGAGAAAGCGCGGATCATAAGCGCGGCCGCACATACCATAATTTCCCGCACCATAGGAACCGCCGACGATCACCGTGATCTTCGGCACCTGCGCGCAGGCGACCGCGGTGACGAGCTTGGCGCCATCCTTGGCGATGCCGCCTGCCTCGTATTCACGCCCGACCATGAAGCCGACGATGTTCTGTAGGAACAACAGCGGAATGCGGCGCTGGCAGCACAGTTCGATGAAATGCGCACCCTTCACCGCGCTTTCAGAGAACAGAATGCCGTTGTTGCCGAGAATGCCGACCGGGATGCCGTGGATGCGGGCGAAGCCCGTCACCAGCGTCGTGCCGTAAAGCTGCTTGAACTCGTCGAACTCGGAGCCGTCAACCAGCCGCGCGATCACCTCGCGAATGTCGTATTGCTTCTTGAGATCGACCGGCACCACCCCATCGAGTTCAGCGGTCGCGAATTTCGGCTCGGCCGATGCGGCGATCACCACCTCATCGCGCCGCACCGTGTTGAGATTGGCGACGATCCGGCGCGCGATCGACAGTGCGTGATGATCGTTCTGCGCGTAATGATCGGCGACGCCCGACTTGCGCGCATGCACGTCCGCGCCGCCGAGGTCTTCCGCCGAGACCACCTCGCCGGTCGCGGCCTTCACCAGCGGCGGCCCGCCAAGAAAGATCGTGCCCTGGTTGCGCACGATGATGGTTTCGTCCGACATCGCCGGCACATAGGCGCCGCCCGCCGTGCACGAGCCCATCACCACCGCAATCTGCGGGATGCCCAGCGCCGACATGGTCGCCTGATTGTAGAAGATGCGGCCGAAATGCTCGCGGTCGGGGAACACGTCGGTCTGGTGCGGCAAGTTGGCACCGCCGGAATCGACCAGATAGATGCACGGCAGCCGGTTCTCGCGCGCGATCTCCTGCGCGCGCAGATGCTTCTTCACCGTCATCGGGTAGTAGGTGCCGCCCTTGATGGTGGAATCGTTGCACACGATCATGCATTCGCGGCCCGACACGCGGCCGATGCCGGTGATCACGCCGGCGCCATGGATCTTGTCCTCGTACAATCCATAAGCCGCGAGCGGCGACAGTTCGAGAAACGGCGAACCGGGATCGATCAGCGTCATCACCCGGTCGCGCGGCAGGAGTTTGCCGCGTGAAACGTGGCGCTCCCGCGCCTTCGCCGAGCCACCGAGCGCCGCCTCCGCGCGCTTCTCGCGCAGATCGCCGACCAGCGCCTGCATCGCCGCGGCGTTGGCGCTGAAATCCGGACTGGCGGTATCGACACTGGAGGTGAGCACAGGCAAGGGGTCGCTCCCGGTTGGCGCATCGTCAAATTAAAGCACACTTCCCCCGTTCATTCCCGAACGGAGGCTGAAAACCGCATCACGCCGACATCCGCTCCATCACCGGCCAGTCCGGTTCGTTGTTGGGCATCACCCAGGTTTCCTTGAGTGCCGCCGCGCGCCACGACGCCCAGGCCGGCGTCGCCATCACCGCCTGCATGTAGGCGTGAGCAGACGACGACACCGCGACGCCGTAGTTGAAGAAGCGCGCCACCACCGGCGCATACATGGCGTCGGCCGCGCCGAAGCGCGCGCCGAACAGGAACGGACCGCCAGAGCGGCGCACGCACTCTGCCCAGATCGCATCAATCCGGCGGACATTGGCCACGGCGTCGTCCGGGATCGCGCGCGGCTTCGGGATCAGCCAGAAATTCATCGGACAGGTGCGGCGCAACGGCAGGAAACCGGCGTGCATTTCGTTCGCCACCGAGCGGGCCAAGGCGCGCGCGGCGCGATCGTCCGGCCACAAGCCCGCGCCAGGATGCAGTTCGGCTAGATAATCGAGGATCGCCAGCGATTCCCAGACATGGGTGTCACCGTCGATCAGCACCGGCACCTTGCCCGCCGGCGAATGTTGCAAAATCTCTTCGGCGCTGCCCGGCACGTAGAGCGGGATGATGGTTTCCTCGAACGGGATCCCGGCCATGGTCATGGCGATCCACGGCCGCAGCGACCATGACGAATAGTTCTTGTTGCCGATGATCAGTTTCATGTCCGCGCTTGTGTCATGACTTTCGATATTGGTCGTGCCCTGGCTTGCCTCCGGCATCCTGTTTGGGCGGGCACGCTGCTTATCTTATCGGGATGGCCGGGACGATAAGCCTTCGAAGAACGCCGTTCTTCGAACGCCTATGCGCGGCCATGACGGAAAATCGTCCGCGCTCAGCCTTTGGGCGGCACGGCTTCCACCGGTCCGCCGGCCTTCTTCCACGCGCCGAATCCGCCCTTGATATGCGCGACCGGCGCGAGCCCCATGCGGTGCGCAGTCTGTGTCGCCAGCGCCGAGCGCAGGCCGCCGGCGCAGAAGAACACATATTTCTTGTCCTGCGCGAACAATGGCTTGTGGTAGGGGCTCGCCGGATCGATCCAGAATTCCAGCATGCCGCGCGGGCAATGATGCGCGCCCGGCACCCGCCCCTCCCGGTCAAGCTCGCGCGGATCGCGGATATCGACCAGCACTACGTCGTCGCGGCCGTGCAGCTTGATCGCATCCTCCACCGCGATGGTTTCGATCTCGCGTTCAGCGGCGTCGACCAGCGCCTTGTATCCGGTCGTGATGGTCTGGGGCATGTTCTGGACCTTCGTATCTGCGTTTCGCGGCAGAGTGACAGAGGCTTGCGCACCCCTCAAGTCCACGAAAGACCTGCCTGAAGCCTGTCTGAACTCCGGCATTGCCGATGGCAGCGTGGCGGTGGCACCATGGCGATCCGAACCGGATTCCCTCATGTTCGACATCTCGCTTCCCGATCTCCTGGCGCTGGCCTATTTCCTCGCCGCCTGGTTCGCTTATTCGATCGTCGTCGAGCGCAGCGCGCATGGCGGCGAAAGTCTCAACTCGCTGATGCACGGCTATCGCGACCGGTGGATGCTGGAAATGCTCGGCCGTCCGATGCGGATGGTCGACGGACAGGTGACCGCCTCGCTGCAGAACGGGGCGGCATTCTTCGCCTCGACCTCGCTGATCGCGGTCGGCGGCACCCTGACGCTGCTGCGCTCGGCCGACGAAATTCTAACCGTGGTGTCGGTGCTGCCGTTCTCCAGCCCGCCGACCCGCGTCTTGTGGGAAGGAAAGATGATGGGGCTGGCCATCATCTTCGTCTACGCGTTCTTCAAATTCGCGTGGTCATACCGGCTTTATAACTATGTCGCGATCCTGATCGGCGCGGCGCCGCCGGTCGAGGAAAAGGATACGCCGCACGCCCGTGCGCTGGCGCATCGCACCGCGCATATCTGCGCTGATGCCGGCCGTCACTTCAATCGCGGGCAGCGCGCATTCTTTTTCGCGCTCGGCTATCTCGGCTGGTTTCTCGGACCGATCCCGCTGGCGCTCTCCACGACCGCCATCGTCTGGGTCATTTATCGACGACAGTTCTATTCGGAATCGCGGCGCGCGTTCGATACAACGCCGGATATCGACAAACCGTCGCTGCCGCCGGTCTAGATCCCGGCTGCCCCGGCGCGCGTTACGCCATCCCCATCAGCACAGCGATGCCGGCAACGATCGCCACACCGGCGATGGTGGCAACGATGGTCAGAACGGTCTCGCCGCGCGGTGTGCTGAACGGATCGCGCCGGTCGCGCGCCTCGGCAGAATAACGGGCAAGCAAAGCAGAGCGCCGCGTGGCGCTGTCGACGGAATGGTCGATGGACATAATCGATTCCCCAGAAGCGAATGGGCGTTGATGGCAACGGTGCCGGAGGACGCGAACGCGACCCGCAACACGAATCGTTCGAGCCATTTTAGATCGTGGCCGGAAAGTTCCAATAACGCGTTAAAGCGGCTCGGGAGCCGGAAACAGCGCGCCGGTCCGGCCGGTCAGCCGATAGGCGATCAGGCCAAGCCACTCATGCGCGGCATCGTCGAGCCGCGCGAGTTCGGCGCCGAGCGACCGCAACGGCCAGCGCGACAGCCACGGCTCGCGCGGCCCCGCCGGCACGGCGATCACCGGGATGCCGGCCTGCCGGAAGCACCCCATCGCGCGCGGCATATGCGCGGGCGACGTCACCAGCAGCCAGCGCTGACCGGGCGCGGCATGGATCAGCGCCTGCGTGAAGGTAGCGTTCTCCGCGGTGTTGCGGGACTCCCGTTCGAGCGTGATGCGCTCCGCCGGAACACCGAGCCGGATCAGCATCGCGCGGGCGACATCGGCCTCACGGCCCGCCCCCGGCACGAGATTGCCATTGCCGCCACTATAGACGACGCGCGCCGCCGGATAGGCCTCGGCCAGCCGCCGCGCCGTGATCAGCCGCTGAAACGCGGCGCCGATCACCGGTTCACCGAGCGCCGCCGTGGCATCGGGATCAATGCCACCACCGAGCACGATGATCCCGTCCGGCGCGGGCCCGGTCATGTCATAGGCGGGAAAACGCTGCTCCAGGCTCGTGGTCATGACGATGCCGAGCGGCGTGACGCCAAACAGCAGCAGGAGCACAACGCAGACTGCCAGCAACCGCCGCCCGAGCCTGCGATAGCGCGTCGGTAGTAGAATCAAGCCGGCGACGGCTGCGATCAGCACGAGGTTCGACGGCAAAGCGAGAAACGCCGCGGTCTTGGAGAGGACGAAGAACATCGCGTGTCCCGTCCCCGCTCTCAGCGTTGTTTCTTCCAGGCTTCGTAACGCTGCTTGTTCTCTTCGTTAGGCGGATAGAGGCCGGGGAGCTTGGCGCCCTTCTCCACCTCCTGCACCAGCCACGTTTCGAGCAGTTCGTGCTCCTCGCCCTCGGCTGCGCAGAATTCGACGAGATCCTTCGGGATCACCACCACGCCGTCGTCATCGGCGACGATCACATCGCCGGGGAAGATCGCGCAGCCGCCACAGGCGACCGGCTCGTTCCAGCCAACGAAAGTGAGTTGGTTGACCGACGCCGGCGCGGCGACGCCGGCGCACCAGATCGGCATGCCGGTGGCAAGGATGCCCTGCTTGTCGCGCATCACGCCGTCGGTGACGAGACCGGTGACGCCGCGCTTGACCATGCGCATGCATAGGATATCGCCGAAGATGCCGGCGCCTGTGACGCCCATCGCATCGGCGACGACGAAGCAGCCGGGCGGCATGTCTTCGATCGCCGAACGGGTCGAGATCGGGTTCGACCAGCTCGCCGGGGTCGCGAGGTCTTCGCGCACCGGAATGAAGCGCAACGTGAACGCCGGGCCGACCAGCCGCTTGCCGGAGAAGCCGAACGGCATCGCGCCGGCAATCCAGGAATGACGGATACCCTTCTTCAGCAGCATCGTGGTGATGGTACCGGTCGTGACTTTTTCGAGCTTCTTCAGCGCATCCTGCATGCAATGTCCCCGTCAGGCTGGTGTCATGCCAAGGCGCTGGTCGCGCCGGCGCAGCCAGGCGACGAACGGGATCGACAGCAGCACCATCCACATCTTGCCGACGATCTGCCCTTCCAGGAACTGGAGCGAGCCGAAGGCGAGCCACAGGAAGACGATGGAATCGATCACCAGCCCGACCAGGCTCGACAGCACAACGGCCAGCACCAGCCGGCGGCGCGCCAGCGGCGTATAGATCGCGAGGTCAGCGGTTTCCGACAGCAGAAACGCGACCGCCGACGCGAACACCAGCGCGGGCGGCGCCACCACCACTGAAATGGCAGCACCCGCAATGATGGCGGCGATGCCGAACTCGATCCCGAGCCGGCGCTGCACCAGATCGCGCAACACCAAGGCGATGCCGATCATCAGCACGCCGGACGGGGCCTTCAATCCTGGCGCCACCGGGACCAGACAGATGCCGTCGGCATCACAAACCGTCCCGACATGGCCAATCATCCAGTTGGCCAGCGGAATGGTCAGGATGAAGGCGGCGAGAAAGATGTAGCCTTCGATGCTTCGGCGCGACGTCATGTTCGCTCTGCTCTTTTGCGCTGCCGCTGGAATTGTCGGTATCCGTTTGCCCGCAACTCGCAGGCAGGGCAAGTGCCGCAACCATAGCCCCAGTCGTGCCGGTGGCTGCGGTCGCCGAGATAGCAGCTATGGGTGTCCTCGACGGTCAGCCGCAGCAGGGCCGCGCCGCCGATCTCCTCTGCCAGCGCGAAGGTTCCCGCCTTGTCGATGAACATCAGCGGCGTCTCGACGGTCATGGGCCGGTCGAGGCCGAGCGCCAGCGCCGATTGCATCGCCTTCATGGTCGCATCCCGGCAGTCCGGATAGCCGGAATAGTCCGTTTCGCACATGCCGCCCACCAGATGGGTCAGGTTGCGGCGATAGGCGATGGCACCGGCCAGCACCAGGAACAGCAGGTTGCGGCCGGGCACAAACGTCGTCGGCAGGCCGTTGTCGGCCATCTCGATGGCCATGTCGCGGGTCAGCGCCGTCTCCGAGATGGCGGCGAGCGCATCGACCTTGACCGGATGATCCTCGCCGAGCCGCGCCGCATAGTCCGGGTTCAGCGCGGCGAGTTTGTCGCGCACCGTGGTCCGTACGGTGAGTTCGACCGCATGTCGCTGCCCGTAATCAAAGCCGACGGTCTCGACGCGCTCGAACCGCTCCAGCGCCCACGCCAGACAGACGGTCGAATCCTGTCCGCCGGAGAACAGCACCAGCGCGCCACCGGACTTCTGCTCGGGAGCCGACATGCTCAGTCCCATTGGGGCGAATACTGCCAATCGACGATCCGGCCGTTGGCTTTCGTCAACGTCGCGATCTCGCGCATCTCGTCGTCCGACAGCGCGAAGTCGAACACCGCGAAATTTTCCTGGAGCCGTTCGGGACGGTGCGTGCGCGGGATCACCACGATCTCTTGCTGCACCAGCCAGCGCAGCGACACCTGCGCCGCCGACTTGCCGTGCTTCGCGCCGATCCGCGCCAGCACGGCGTTGCCCGACGCACCGCCGCGCGCGATCGGGCTGTAGGCCACCACCGCCATGCCGTGGCTGCGGGTGGCGGCGATGGTCTTCGCCGTGTCGAGAAACGGATGTGTCTCGAACTGGTTGCACACCAGCGGCTCGGTCGCGAGTTTTGTCGCCTGATCGAGCAGTGCCGTATTGAAATTGGACACGCCGATGTGCCGCGCATGGCCCTCGCGCTTCATCTGGCACAGCGCGCCGATCGTGTCGGCCAGCGGCACGGCCTTGTTCGGCCAATGCAGCAGCAGGATGTCGATCACGTCGATCTTCAGTCGCGCGAGGCTCTCTTTCACCGAGCGCGCAAGATCGGCCGGCTTCATGTTCTCGGGATGCACCTTGGTGACCACCGTCACCGCGTTGCGCCTGCCGGAGGCGCGGACGCCCTCGCCCACCTCCTTCTCATTGTCGTACATCTGCGCGGTGTCGATGTGGCGATAACCGAGCCCGATGGCGTGCTCGACCAGCCGCGCGCAATCACTGCCGCGCAGATCCCAGGTGCCGAGCCCGACCAGCGGAATCCGCGCGCCATTCGCTTCGACCACGTTCATGTCCCCGATCCTTTCACCGCTTCGCTCTCACTCGACCAACGTAGCAGACCGGCAGCCGCTCGCGCCGCCGCGCAACCCAGCCATGACGTGGGGCGAATAGGCTGCCGCCCGCGGCAAGGACCGTGCTGATGCCCCATAGATTGGAACGATTCAAGAAGACCGTCCTTGCATCGCCAGCGTTTCGTGCTTTTGTGGCCCGTCTGCGACCCCTGTTTTGGATTTGACAATGCGTCCCTTTGCCACCGCGCTCGCCGTCGCCGTTCTCCTCGCCGCGCCGTGCGCTTATGCACCGACCTTTGCCGCCGACGACCTGACAGTGACGATCAAGGATCACAAGTTCACGCCGTCGGAGATCCGCATTCCGGCCAACAAGCGGCTCAGTATTGTCGTCATCAACAACGATCCGACGCCGGAAGAGTTTGAAAGCCTGCCGATGAAAATCGAGAAGGTCATCCCCGGCAACAGCAAGGCGCTGGTCCGGTTCGGGCCGATCGCGCCCGGCCGCTATGAATTCATCGGCGAGTTCAACCAGGCGACCGCCAAAGGCGTGATGATCGCGGAATAACGGACGACTCCCATGCTTGGCGCGCTGATCATCGTCTTTCGCGAAGTGCTCGAGGCCGGCCTGATTGTCGGCATCGTCATGGCGGCAACGCGCGGCATCGACGGCCGTGGCCGCTGGATCGCGCTCGGTGTCGCCGGCGGCGTCATCGGTGCCGCTATCGTCGCGCTGTTTGCCGGCGCGATCTCCGAAGCCTTCGAGGGCGCCGGACAGGAGCTGTTCAATGCCTGCGTGCTCGGCATCGCCGTGGTGATGCTGATGTGGCACAACGCCTGGATGGCGAAGCACGGCCGCGAGATGGCGGCCGAACTGCGCAGCGTCGGCACCTCGATCGCCGAAGGCCAGAAGCCGCTGACCGCGCTCGCGGTCGTCGTCGGCCTCGCCGTGCTGCGCGAAGGCTCCGAGGTCGTGCTGTTCCTCTATGGCATCCTTGCCTCCGGCACCTCTGGCATGGCGCTGTTCACCGGCGGCGTGCTCGGCGTGATCGCCGGCGCGGCGTTCACGGCGCTCACCTATTTCGGCTTGCTGGCGATCCCGTCGCGGCACATCTTCACGGTGACGACCTGGATGATCACGCTGCTGGCCGCCGGCATGGCGGCGCAGTCGGTGCAATTCCTCAATGCCGCCGGCACGCTGACCGTCCTCGATCGCACGGTCTGGGATACGTCGTGGCTCCTCTCGGAAGGCAGCCTCGTCGGCAAGCTGTTGCACACGCTGATCGGCTACACCGAGCGGCCGAGCGAGATGCAGCTCATCGTCTATATCGCGGTGATCGTCGTGATGGCGCTGCTGATGCGGCTCGCGCGCGGCACGTCAGCGCCGCGGCACAAGACGGCGTAACCGCGTCTCTCTTCAAGCCCGCCGGGCGCCGAGCACCGCGAACGCCGCCTGCGGCGCGCGGTCGATGACCTTGAGCAGCGCACGGGCCGGACCGCGCGGCGCGCGCTTGCCCTGCTCCCAGTTGCGCACGGTTTCGAGCGGCACCTCGATGCGTTCGGCGAACGCCGCTTGCGTCAGTTGCGCCCGCGCGCGCACGCGTCGGACAAAGGCGGCCGGGTCGTTATGATCAAGTTCGACCTCGCGACCGTCTTCCCCGATCTCGACGATCCGTCCGTCCGCTTTCAGTCTGACCCGCAGCATCGGCCGCTCCCACGCTTATTCCATGGGTCAATGGCCTAGGTGCTCATGGTTAACGTGCGGTTAATCGCCGTAGCGACGGGTCAGCGCGTTTTTTCAAATATCTCGCGGCCGATCAGCATGCGGCGGATCTCGCTCGTCCCCGCGCCGATTTCATAGAGCTTGGCGTCACGCAGCAGCCGGCCGGTGGCGAACTCGTTGATATAGCCGTTGCCGCCGAGGCACTGGATCGCATCGAGCGCCATTTTGGTCGCGCTCTCTGCCGCCAGCAGGATCGCGCCGGCGGAATCCTCGCGCGTCGTGCGCCCCTCGTCGCAGGCACGCGCCACCGCGTAGACGTAAGCGCGCGCCGCATTCATCGCCACATACATGTCGGCGAGCTTGGCCTGGATCAGCTGGAACTGGCCGATCGACTGGCCGAACTGCTTGCGCTCATGAACATACGGCACGACCACGTCCATGCACGCCTGCATGATGCCGATCGGCCCCGCCGCCAGCACCACGCGCTCGTAGTCGAGGCCGGACATCAGCACGTTGACGCCGTTGCCGACGACGCCGAGCACGTTCTCCTCCGGCACCTCGCAATCCTCGAACACCAGTTCGCCGGTGTCGGAGCCGCGCATGCCGAGCTTGTCGAGCTTCTGCGCGGTGGAAAACCCCTTGAAGCCCTTCTCGACGATGAAAGCAGTGATGCCGCGCGAGCCGGCGGTGCGGTCGGTCTTGGCGTAGACGACGACGGTTTCGGCAATGGGACCATTGGTGATCCACATCTTCGAGCCGTTGAGGATGTAGCGGTCGCCCTTCTTGTCAGCGACGGTGCGCATCGAGACGACGTCCGAGCCCGCGCCCGGCTCCGACATGGCGAGCGCGCCGACATGCTCGCCGCTGATCAGTTTGGGCAGGTAGGAGCGGCGCTGCGCGTCGGTGCCGTTGCGCCGAAGCTGGTTGACGCACAGGTTGGAATGCGCGCCGTAGGACAGGCCGACCGAGGCCGAGCCGCGCGAGACCTCCTCCATCGCCACGCAGTGCGCGAGGTATCCCAGTCCGGAACCGCCGTATTCCTCCTCGACGGTGATGCCGAGCAGGCCGAGCGCGCCCATCTCCGGCCAGAGATCGCGCGGAAAGGTATTGCTGCGGTCGATCTCGTCGGCGCGCGGCGCAATGCGGTCACGGGAGAAACCGCTCACCGTGTCGCGCAGCATGTCGAGGTCTTCGCCGAGCCCGAAATTCAGGCCCTGCCAGGCGTTGGGGATGCTCATGTTCGCTCTCTCATGGGCCAAAGCTTACAAGCCAAAATTGTGCCTGTCAGCGACCCCTCGACCAAGGTCGGAGGGGACCGGAACGCTCGGGCCGGCCAAGGCCGCCACCATTAATGACGCGATGAAATTTCGCAGCGCGGCTGCTTGCCGAACCGGCCCCCGTCCGGTCATCTGCCGCCGGATCATTCCCATGCTGACGATTCGCCTCACCCCTGCCGCCGCACTGGCCCTGAGCTTAGTTCTTGGCTTGGCCACCGCGCCGGCTGACGCCGCCACCTGCCAGAATCCGGATGCGCTGGGCACCGCGCGCGTCCTCGAGGTCAGCGCCGCGACCACGCCGCAGGTCGGCCGCAAGCATTTCCCGACGACCCTGCCGCTCGGCCCAAAAGAGCTGGTGCTGACCTTCGACGATGGCCCCTGGCCGACGACGACGCCGAAGGTGCTCGACGCGCTGGCGGCGGAATGCGTGCGCGCCTCGTTCTTCATGCTGGGCCAGCACGCGCAGGCGACGCCGCAACTGGCGCGCCGGGTGCTCGCCGCCGGGCATACGGTGGCGCATCACACCTACGCGCATCCGATCCTCGACAAGATGTCGACCGACGCCGCCGAGGCCGAGATCAATCGCGGCTTCAGCGCCGTCGACTACGCCGTGTTCGGCCAGCGCCGCAACGACCCGGCGACGCCGTTCTTCCGCTTCCCCGGCTTCGCCTCGACCCCGGCGCTGCTTGAGCGGCTGCAACGGCGCGGCATCGTCGTGTTCGGCGCGGACTTCTGGGCCAGCGACTGGAACACGATGACGCCGGAGCGGCAGTTCGACCTGATCATGGCCCGCACCGAGCAGTTCGGCCGTGGCATCGTCCTGTTCCACGACACCCGCGAGCAGACCGCAGCGATGCTGCCGCGCTATCTGCGCGAGTTGAAAAAACGCGGCTACAAGATCGTGCACATCGTGCCCGCCGGCAGCCGGGGCAGCCTGCGTTAATGCTCTACATTAAGCAGATCGATTAACTTCAAACATTAAGTCTCGCCAGCAACTCCTCACCCGGTCGCGTTCCGGCTCGCTAGTGTCACCCGGCAATTCGGACAGCGGCGTCGGGGACGATGCCGTTGCCTTGCGGTTCGGGGGCGGCGTGCGATTTCACGCAATCAGGTCTGGCTTTCTTGCGATCTGCATCGGTGGCGCTCTCGCCGCGCCGGCGCTCGCAGCCTCATGTCCCGGTAATCCGACGGCCATAGGCACAAGCCGCGTGCTGGTCGCCTCGCCGGACGAGTTTCCGCGCGTCGGCACGCAGCAATACGGCCGCAACGGCATGCTGGCGCTCAACGACCGCGAGATCGTGCTGACCTTCGATGACGGCCCGCTCCCGCCCTACACCGACAGCGTCCTGCAGACGCTCGCCACCGAATGCATCAAGGCGACGTTCTTCCTGGTCGGCCGGCAGGCGACCGCCAATCCTGATCTCGCGCGGCGCATCGTCAAGGAAGGCCACACGGTCGGCACGCACAGCCAGAACCATCCGCTGACCTTCGACCAGATGGCGCAGCCCCGCGCCGAGGCCGAGATCAACGACGGCATCGCCTCGGTGACCGCGGCACTCGGCGATCCCCGGCACCTGACGCCCTATTTCCGCATTCCCGGCCTGCTGCGGCTGCGGCCGATCGAGGACTATCTCGCCGCCCGCCGCATCGCCGTGTGGAGCGTCGATTTCGACGCCGACGACTGGAAGAACATCGACGCCGCCGAGGTGGTGAAGCGCGCAGTGGAACGGATCGAGCAGAAGAAGCGCGGCGTGCTGCTGCTGCACGACGTGCAGCCCGCGACCGCGCTCGCTTTGCCGCTGCTGCTGCAGGAGTTGAAGACCCGCGGCTATCGCATCGTCCATGTGGTGCCGAGCGCGGCACCGCCGCCGAGGTTGCCCCGCGTCGCCGCCCCGCCACAGCCGCCGCGCTATGCCTGGCCGCGGACGATTCCTCCGGCCGAGCAGCAGCGCCGCGCGCCGCGCTATTCGCGCGATTTCTCGCCTGGTCCGCCCCCCGGCCCCGATCCGCGCCGCGGCGTGATCGTTTATCGCTGACCGTCAGAATGCGGCAATGGCCGCACCTGCTGCCGCGCTCAACAGCACGACGAGCCACGGCGGCGTCTGCCACATGAACAGCAGCAGGAACGCGGTCGCCGCCAGTGCGAAGTCGGCAGGGCTCACGATGCCGGCCGTCCAGACCGGGTTGTAGAGTGCGGCGAGCAGCAGGCCGACCACGGCAACGTTGACGCCGCGCAACGCCGCCTGTGCCGCGGGCTTGCGCCGCAGATACTGCCAAAACGGCAGCGCGCCGATTACCAGCAGGAACGACGGCAGGAACACCGCGACCAGACAGAGGACCGCGCCCGCCCATCCGTTCGGCTGCGGCCCCATCACCGCGCCGAGATAGGCGGAGAACGTGAACAGCGGTCCGGGTACCGCCTGTGCGGCGCCGTAGCCGGCGAGGAAAGCATCGTTGCTGATCCAGCCGGGAGTGACCACCGAGGCCTGCAACAGCGGCAGCACCACATGGCCACCGCCGAACACCAGCGAGCCTGCGCGGTAGAACGCTTCGAACATGGCGAGCGCCTGCGACGGCACGATGGCCGCGAGCAGCGGCAGTCCCACCAGCAGGATGAAAAACAGCGCGAGCGACACCGCGCCCGCCGTGCGGCTTGCCGCGAGCGGCAGCGTCGCCGGTTCAACCGGCATGTCGGTGCGAAGCAACCAGAACCCGACCGCCGCGCCGAGCCCGATCGCGCCGACCTGTCCCCACGCCGACGGCATGGCGAGCACGATCACCGCGGCGGCGACCGCGAGCGTCGCGCGCGACGTGTCCGGCGCAAGCGTGCGCATCATCCCGAGCAAGGCCTGCGCGACAACTGCGCCCGCGGCGACCTTGAGGCCGTGAATCCAGCCGACATGGGCGATGTCGCCCATCCCGCTCACGCCATAGGCGAACAGCACGAGCGCGATGGCCGACGGCAGCGTGAACCCGGTCCACGCCGCGAGCGCGCCGGCATAGCCCGCACGCGACAGGCCGATAGCGATGCCGACCTGACTGGAGACCGGCCCAGGCAGGAACTGACACAACGCCACCAGATCGGCATAGGCGCGGTCGTCGAGCCAGCCGCGCCGCGTCACGAACTCGGTGCGAAAAAACCCGAGATGGGCGACCGGCCCGCCGAACGATGTGAGGCCGAGCCGCGCGAACACCAGCAGAACCTCCAGCCAGCCTCGGGGCCGGCCCGATCGCGGCGTTGCGTCCACATATCCCTCGCTGATTCCCGAACCCGACGGAGCGAGACCTTATGCCAAGCGCGACCCCAAAAACATGACAGGCCGCGCATCCTCACGGATACGCGGCCAGAAATGTCAGCAATATCAATGTTTTAGAAGGAGTGGTGCGGCCGAGAAGACTCGAACTTCCACGGTGTTACCCGCTAGCACCTCAAGCTAGTGCGTCTACCAATTCCGCCACGGCCGCATCAGAAAAACATGAGAAAAGGCGCCATCCCGTCCGGGCTGCGCCTGAACGGGGGCCATGTAACAAATCGCCCCCCGACCGACAAGAGCCAGAGCGCGACTTCGGCATAATGCCGGAAATTACCGCTGATCGGGCGCGCGCGGCAGCAGTTCCGCCACTTCCACCGCGATCCGGTTGCCGTTGACCACAACGGTCCCCTTGGCGACCGGCATGTCGTTGGCGAGGATTTTCACCGCGTCGTCCTCGGTCGAATCGAGCTCGATGATCGCGCCGCGGCCGAGCCGCAGCACCTGGTGAATCGGCATGGACGTCGTACCTAACACCACGGTGATATCGAGCGAGACATGATTGAGGGTCGACACGGTCGGGGTATTCCTTGCAAAAGACGAGTCTCAGAATTTGGCATTCGGCCCGAGGGGCCGGATTCCGTTCCCCGTGAGGTGACCATGCTATGGTTACCGGGTGATTAACATGCGTGAGAGCTTGCCTACCGGCTTCATGGCCGCCGCCGGATCGGCCGCCGTCGAATGGCGCATCAGCGATGCGGCGGTCGCCTACGAGGACGCCTTGCGGGCGATGGATGCGCGGGTCGCGGCGATCGCCGCCGGCATCGCGCCGGAGCTGGTCTGGCTGCTGGAACACCCGCCGCTCTACACCGCCGGCACCAGCACGCGGCCCGAGGATCTGCACTCCAGCCGATTTCCCGTCTACGAAGCCGGGCGCGGCGGTCAGCTCACCTATCACGGGCCGGGCCAGCGCGTGGCCTATGTGATGCTCGACCTGCGCCGCCGTACGCCGGACGTGCGCCGCTTCGTCGCCACGCTGGAGGAATGGCTGATCCAGACCCTCGACGCGTTCAACGTGCGCGGCGAGCGGCGCGAAGATCGCGTCGGCGTCTGGGTCAAGCGGCCGGACAAGGGCCAAGACCTGCAAGGCGGAGCCTACGAGGACAAGATCGCCGCGCTCGGCATCCGCATTCGCCAGTGGGTGACGCTGCATGGCATCAGCCTCAACGTCGAACCGGACCTGACGCATTTCTCCGGCATCGTGCCGTGCGGCATCTCCGAGCAGCGTTACGGCGTGACGAGCCTCGCCGACCTCGGCCTGACAGCGACCATGGACGATGTGGACACCGCCTTGCGCCGTCAATTCGAGCGGCTGTTCGGCGCGACAGTCACGCCGGAACACGCGCTGACGCTGTCCTAGAGAGTCGGCAGAAACAGAAAATCTTTGCCCGTCGTCTGCCGGCCGTTTGCTTGCGCGAGATCGTCGGCAGTCGCATCGCGCACCTCGACCCGCGTGACGTGCGCGCTGCGCGGCCCCTGCCGGCAGGCATTGATCATCTCCACCACAACGGTTTCCGCGCCGATGAACACCGCCTCGACCGTGCCGTCGCGGCGGTTGCGCACCCAGCCACGCAGCCCGCGTTCGGCGGCGGCATGCTCTGTCCACGCGCGATAGCCGACGCCCTGTACGCGCCCGGTGATCACGACGTGGCGCTGGATGTCGCTCATGAACTGAAGTCCATGATCGGGCCGGACCGTCGCCAGCGTGCCAGTTGCTGCCGATACGCCGCCGGTAATGCCCACGCCCCGGCAGCGGCCATGACCTGTTCGAGATAACCGCGCACCGGCCGTCCAGCCGGACTCCTGCGGCCGACATAGACCAGCGCGCGGCGCGACCGCGCGCCACGACGCACCGTCAGTGTCGTGCGCCGGTACAGCCCGAACGACACGCCCTCGAACGCATCGAGCGCAGCCAGCGCGCGCGGCGGCACCTGCCACAAAACGCCGTGCACCACACCGCCGCCCTGTCGGATGATCGACGCGTAACCATCGCGCGTCATGACAAACCGCCAGCCATCAAGGCGTGCCGGGCCGAGCGGCGTCGCATCCGGGCATCGCCGGCGCATATCCGCGCGATCCATATTGGCGCCGTAGGCAAAGCACAGGGTCATAAGCCGCCCCTTAGCAGAAAGCGACGGCGCGGGCACGCATGCCGATTAGGCAAACTCCAGGATCACCGCGTCGACGGCGAGGCTGTCGCCCTTCTTGGCGTGAATCTTCTTGATCGTGCCGTCGAGTTCGGCGCGCAGCACGTTCTCCATCTTCATCGCCTCGACCACCGCGAGCGTTTCGCCGGCCTTGACCTCCTGGCCTTCGCTGACGGCGATCGACACGACGAGACCCGGCATCGGGCAGCGCACCTGCTTGCCGCTGTCGGCGGCCTTCTTCACCGGCATCAGCCGCGCATAGGCGGCTTCCGCCTCGGTATAGACATAGGCGCGCGTTTCGACGCCGCGATGCGTCAGCAGGAAACCGTTGAGGATCGGCCGCACCTGCACTGCCACCGTGTGCGTGCCGACCTGCCCACTCCACACCGGCTGCCCCGGCGACCACGACGACATCAGCCTCAATTGCTCGCCGCCGAACGACACCGCGATGGTCTCGCCATCGCGCATCACGTCGAGCTTGTGCTCGTCCTCGCCGAGCCAGACCGCCCGCCTGCGCTCGCGCGTCACCGCGCGGCCATTCATCTGCCCGGAAATCTGCCGGCGGCGCTCGCCGGTGACGAGATCGATCGCAGCAGCGACAGCGGCGATCACCCGCGCGGTGTCGCCCTGCGGCGCCTGCGGCTTGAAACCGCCCTGGAATTCCTCGGCGATGAAGCCAGTCGAGAGTTTGCCCGCGCGCCAGCGCGGATGCGCCATCAGCGCCGCGAGGAACGGAATGTTGTGGCGGATGCCGTCGATCGCGAAGCCATCGAGCGCGTCGGACTGCGCCTCGATCGCCGCGGCGCGCGTCGGCGCGTGCGTGACAAGTTTGGCAATCATCGGATCGTAGAACAGCGAAATCTCGCCGCCTTCGTAGACGCCGGTGTCGTTGCGCACGGTGACACCGTTCTCGACGCCTTCGGCCGGCGGCCGATAGGTGGTGAGCCGCCCGATCGACGGCAGGAAGTTGCGATACGGGTCTTCGGCATAGACGCGACTTTCCACCGCCCAGCCGGTGAGCTTCACATCGGACTGCTTGATCTTGAGCGGTTCGCCGGCAGCAACGCGGATCATCTGCTCGACGAGGTCGATGCCGGTGATCAGTTCGGTCACCGGATGCTCGACCTGCAGCCGCGTGTTCATTTCCAGGAAGTAGAAGCTCTTGTCCTGCCCGGCGACGAATTCGACCGTGCCGGCGCTGTCGTAGTTGACGGCTTTGGCCAGCGCGACCGCCTGTTCGCCCATCTTCTTGCGCGTCGCCTCGTCGAGCAGCGGCGACGGCGCTTCCTCGATCACCTTCTGGTTGCGGCGCTGGATCGAGCATTCGCGCTCGCCGAGATAGATGACGTTACCGTGCTTGTCGCCGAGCACCTGGATTTCGATGTGGCGCGGATCGACGATGAATTTCTCGATGAACACCCGGTCGTCGCCGAACGACGACTTCGCCTCGGAGCGCGCGCGGGCGAAGCCTTCCGCCACCTCGGCGCGCGAATGGGCGATGCGCATGCCCTTGCCGCCGCCACCCGCCGACGCCTTGATCATCACCGGATAGCCGATCTCGTCGGCGATCTTCACTGCCGCCGTGTCGTCTTCAATGACGCCAAGATGCCCCGGCACGGTCGAGACCTTCGCGGCCGCCGCCGCCTTCTTGGATTCGATCTTGTCGCCCATCGCGGCGATCGCGCCGGGATTGGGACCGATGAAGACGATGCCGGCGGCGGCGAGCGCCTTCGGGAACGCCTCGCGCTCGGAGAGAAAGCCATAACCCGGATGCACCGCCTCGGCCCCGGTCGCCTTGCAGGCGGCGACGATCCTGTCGATCAGCAGATAGCTTTCGGCCGCCGGCGGCGGGCCGAGATGCACGGCCTCGTCGGCCATCTCCACATGCAGAGCGTCGCGGTCCGCGTCGGAATAGACCGCCACGGTGCGGATTCCCATCCGCCGCGCGGTCTTGATGACGCGGCAGGCGATCTCCCCGCGGTTGGCGATCAGGATCGTCTTGAACATAGCGACAGGGCCCCTCAGCCGGGGCCGGAACCCCATCCAACTCCTTTGTCTCCCGAAGCGCGCGCAACGGCAAGCGCCCTCACGCTGCAACTTTCGCCACGGAGGAAAATCTTTCCTCGTGACTGCCGGCGGCCCGCGAAATGTTCTGTTTTTCGGTACCCCGGCAGGCCCGACGGTTCTTTTTTAGAATGCCTGTTCCATCGGCGGCCCGCACCCTATATTGAGCCATGATCGGGTCCGCGCGGTCCGTTCCGCCGCGATCCGTCCTCTCTCGATGTTTCAGAATGGAGTTTCCCATGACGCTGGCGATTGGCGATACCGCCCCGGATTTCGAGGCCGAAACCACGGAAGGCAAAATCCGCTTTCATGACTGGATCGGCGACAAGTGGGCGGTGCTGTTCTCGCACCCCAAGGACTTCACGCCGGTCTGCACCACCGAGCTTGGCTACATGGCGCGGATCAAGCCGGAGTTCGACAAGCGCGGCGTCAAGATCATCGGCCTGTCGGCCGACCCGGTGGACCGGCACTCCAAATGGGCCGAGGACATCAAGGAGACGCAGGGCTTCGCGCCGAACTATCCGATGATCGGCGATTCCGACCTCGCGGTCGCCAAGGCCTATCACATGCTGCCGGCGTCCGCGTCCGGCGACCCGTCCAAGCGCACAGCGACCGACAACCAGACCGTGCGCAACGTGTTCGTCATCGGCCCGGACAAGAAGATCAAGCTGATCCTGGTCTATCCGATGTCGACCGGCCGCAACTTCGACGAGGTTTTGCGCGTGATCGACTCGCTGCAGCTCACCGCCAAGCACAAGGTCGCTACCCCCGCCCAGTGGAAGCAGGGCGAGGACGTGATCATCGGCGGCTCGGTGTCCGATGACGACGCCAAGAAGCTCTTTCCGCAGGGCTGGAAGGCGCCGAAGCCGTATATCCGCATCGTTCCGCAGCCGAAATAGCTTCACCGGCTTGCTCCTCGGCAGGCTTGATCTAAAAAGGGCGCGGCGCGAGCCGCGCCTTTTTCATGGACGGGACTGCGAGGCGAGATGATCGAGGATGCGTTCAATCAACCGGCCTATGCCCACTTCCTCGGCATCAGGATCGTCGATGTGTCGGCCGACCGGCTTACCGCGGAAATGGTCGTCACCGAACAGCACGCCAACCGCAACGGCGTGCTGCACGGCGGCGCGCTGATGTCGCTCGCCGACAATCTCGGCGGCACCGCCGCCACCGCCAATCTCGCCTCGGGCCAAGCCACCACGACGATCGAGAGCAAGACGAACTTTTTCGCCTCCATCGCCGTTGGTGACACGGCGTTCGCCGAATGCACCCCGCTGCATCGCGGCAACAAGACGATGGTATGGCAGACGCGGGTGACGCGCGGCGACGGCAAGCTTGCCGCCGTGGTGACGCAGACGCAGATGATCCTGGAAAAACGCAGCCGCTGACCGGCGACCTAGCGAGAGACGATGGCCGCACGCGACACCCGCCCCGCTCCCACCATCGTTTGGTTTCGCGACGACCTGCGGCTCTCTGACCATCCGGCACTGAGTGCGGCGGCGAAAACCGGCGCGCCGCTCGTCTGCCTTTATGTGCTCGACGAGCACAGTGCCGGGTTGCGGTCCTTTGGCGGCGCATCGCGCTGGTGGCTGGCACAATCGCTGCGCGCGCTCGATGAGATGTTGCGCAAACACGGCCAGCGACTGGTGTTGCGCCGGGGCGCGGCGGCGAGGATCGTCCCGGCCCTCGCCCGCGAGACCGGCGCCGACCGTGTGCACTGGAATCGTCGTTACGATCAGCCCGGCCGCGCTGCCGATGCGCAGGTGATCGACGCGTTGAAAGCGGACGGGATCGGCGGCAGCACCTTCGCCGGCAATCTGCTCGCCGAGCCCGGCACCGTCACTGGCAAGGAGGGCGGCCCGAAAGTCTTCACCCCGTTCTGGAAACGGCTGCGCGCTCTCGAACCGCGTCAGCCGCTCCCCGCCCCGCGCAAGCTCGCCGCGCCGCCCAAGGTCGATGGCGACCAGCTGGAGGACTGGACGCTCGAACCGTCGCACCCCGACTGGGCGCGCGGATTTCGCGATGAGTGGACGCCGGGGGAGACCGGCGCGCGGCTGCGGCTGCGCGCATTCCTGAAAGACAGTGTTGGTTATGGCAGCAACCGCGACCGGCCAGACCGCACCGCGACATCGCGCCTGTCGCCGCATCTGCGGTTCGGCGAGATCAGCGTTGCCGATATTTTTCATGCCGCGCGCTTTGCCGCGGACGAACATCCGGCGGCGGCGGGCGACATCGAGAAATTCCTGAGCGAGATCGGCTGGCGCGAATTCTCCTACCACCTGCTCCATCACCATCCGATGCTGGCGACCAACAATCTGCAGCCACGGTTCGATGCTTTTCCATGGCAGTGCGATGCCAAGGCGCTACGCGTCTGGCAACGCGGCCTGACCGGCTATCCGATCGTCGATGCGGGCATGCGACAGCTCTGGCAGACCGGGTGGATGCACAACCGCGTACGGATGGTCGCGGCGTCATTCCTCGTCAAGCATCTGCTGCTCGACTGGCGCGCGGGAGAAATGTGGTTCTGGGATACGCTGGTCGATGCCGATCCCGCCAACAATCCGGCAAGCTGGCAATGGGTCGCCGGCTGCGGCGCCGACGCCGCACCCTATTTCCGCATCTTCAATCCAGTATTGCAGGGCGAGAAGTTCGATCCGAATGGCGATTATGTCCGGCGCTGGGTGCCGGAGGTCGCCGCGCTACCGGATGAATGGCTGCACAAGCCGTGGGATGCGCCAGCCGCGGTGCTGAAAGACGCGGGCCTGACGCTCGGCCGCGATTATCCGAAACCGATCGTCGATCACAAGGCGGCGCGCGAGCGCGCGCTCGCCGCGCTGAAGGAAACGCGCGCTTAATTCGCCTGTGTCTTGGTGGCGGCCTGCGCGCGGTTGACCAGGAACACGCCGGCCGCGCAGATCACCATGCCGACGACCGAGATCGCGTCGAGCCGTTCGTCGAACAGCACATAGGCCATCAACGCCGTCACCACCGGGACGAGATAGAACAGACTGGCAAAGCCGGTCGCGGGCGAACGGCGGATCAGCCAGTACATCAGCGCCACGGTGCCGATCGACAGCACGATCACCAGCCAGGCCATCGCCGCTATGAAGTCCGGTGCCCATTGCACCGCGCGCGTCTCGAACAGAAACGCGCCGGTGGCGAAGAACAGACATGCCGCCGCGTACTGCACGATATTGCCGGTACGCCAATCGATCCCGCCGCCAAATTTCTTCTGGTAGAGCGTGCCGAGCGCGATGCCGAGCAGCGACACCACGGTGGCGATCCAGCCGATGATGCTGCCGGCGGCGATGATGCTGCGGTCATGCAATACCAGCAAAACGCCGATCAGGCCGAGCGCGAGCCCAAGCCATTGCAACGGACCGACACGCTCGCCCATGAAGCGGCTGGCGATGGTGGACACGAGAATCGGCTGCAGGCCGGGGATCAGCGCGGAAATGCCGGCCGGCACTCCCTGCGCGATCGCGACGAACACGCCGCCAAGATAAAGGCCATGGACCATCAGGCCGGTCGCGACACTGTGCAGCACCTCACGCCGATCGGGCCATCGGGCGCCGACGATCCAAGCGATCGGCACCAGCAAAGCCACCACGAACACCATCCGCAGCGTGAGGAAGGTCAGCGGCTCGGCATACGGCAGACCGTATTTGGTGCCGATGAAGCCGGTGCTCCACAGCAGGACGAAAACAACAGGCGCTGTGGCGATGGCAAGGCGATCGAGGCGCATGGAAACTCCGAGCCCGGTGCTATAGCACGATCCCGGACCGGCGCACGTCTCGCCTCGGAATAGCCGCCCTGCGGTTGCCCGAACCGACGGCCGGCTTCATGATAGCGGGATCAGACAGGAGACAAACGAGAATGGACGTGCGTGCGGCAGTCGCGATCGCAGCGGGCAAACCGCTAGAGGTCACCACGGTGCAGTTGGAAGGCCCGAAGGCCGGCGAGGTTCTGGTGGAGATCAAGGCCACCGGTATCTGCCATACCGACGAATTCACCTTGTCGGGTGCCGATCCTGAAGGACTGTTCCCCGCCATCCTCGGCCACGAGGGCGCCGGTATCGTCGTCGATGTCGGCCCCGGCGTCACCTCGGTGAAGAAAGGCGACCACGTCATTCCGCTCTACACACCGGAATGCCGCCAGTGCCCGTCCTGCCTCTCGCGCAAGACCAACCTCTGCACCGCGATCCGCTCGACCCAAGGCCAAGGCGTGATGCCGGACGGCACCTCGCGGTTTTCCTGCGAGGGCAAGAAGCTGCATCACTACATGGGCACGTCGACCTTCGCCAATTACACGGTGCTGCCGGAAATCGCGGTGGCCAAAATCCGCGAGGACGCGCCGTTCGACAAGGTTTGTTACATCGGCTGCGGCGTCACCACCGGCATCGGCGCGGTGATCAACACCGCCAAGGTCGAGCCCGGCGCCAAGGCGGTCGTGTTCGGCCTCGGCGGCATCGGTCTCAACGTGATCCAGGGCCTGCGGCTCGCCGGCGCGGACATGATCATCGGTGTCGATCTCAACAACGACAAGAAGCAATGGGGCGAACGCTTCGGCATGACGCATTTCGTCAATCCGAAGGAGATCGGCAAGGATCTCGTCCCTTATCTGGTCGACATGACCAAGACCAAGGAAGACCAGATCGGCGGCGCCGACTACACCTTCGACTGCACCGGCAATGTCACAGTGATGCGGCAGGCGCTGGAAGCGTGCCATCGTGGCTGGGGTGTCTCGGTGGTGATCGGAGTCGCACCGGCGGGCGCCGAAATTTCCACGCGGCCGTTCCAGCTCGTCACCGGCCGCGTCTGGAAAGGCACGGCGTTCGGCGGCGCGCGCGGCCGCACCGACGTGCCGAAGATCGTCGACTGGTACATGGACGGGAAGATCGAGATCGACCCGATGATCACCCATACGATGCCGTTGAGCGACATCAACAAGGGGTTTGACCTGATGCACCGCGGCGAATCGATCCGCTCGGTGGTGATCTTCTGAAGTTCCATCACAGTGGATAGCGGAACCCGGGTCCGGCTCCGCTGGTTATCGCCATGGAGTCATTCATGGAGGTGACGATGTCCGACCCCAACCTGAACAGGCCGCGTCCGGGCGAACCGCTGCCCGGGCGGGCGTCGATCGACCCGAACGATCCGATCCCGATGGAACCGGTGCCGGCACGCAATGCAGGCGGCAGCGGCATGATGTGGGGCTGGATTGCCGGTATCGCGGTTGTCGTGCTGGTTCTTGCCTTCCTGTTCGGCAGCACCGGCTCGCAGCAGACGGCGGATACCACACCGCCAGCAGCGACCCCGTCGCGGACGGCACCGGCTCCGACGCCCTCGCCATCAACGGCCCAGCGGCCGACGCCGCAGGCGCCGAGCACGACCGGCTCGGGTTCATCGAGTCAGTAACGAGCTGAGACGATCACAGCGATGACAACCCTGGTCCTGCCGGGGTTGTCATCGCTTTTGCCGGTATGCAGCAGCGAGACTAATTCGCCGGCTTCGCCGGCTGCGCTAGCGGTTTGCCCTTCTCGACGATGTAGGTGGCGATCACCTTGGCGCCCTTGGCTCCGGCCTGCGCGTCGTGAATTGCGGCGTGAGAGATTTGATAGGAGTCGCCCGGCTTGAGCGACTTCGACGGCTGGCCGTCAACCAGCAGCACCAGTTCCCCGTCGAGCACATAGCCGGATTCATAACCGGGATGCGTATGTCGGCCGATCTTCACGCCGGGCGCCAGTTCGGCAATGCCGATCACCGCCTCGTAGTTACTGCCCTGCACGTCGAACTTCTGCAACGGGATGCGCTTGATCGGCGCATCCTGTGCTACTCCCGGCGCGGCCCACATCGCGGCGATGCCGATGAAAGCGGCGCCTGCCAAAATCCTTTTCAGCATGCTGCATTCTCCCGTTAAAGAGAGAACAACTATAGCGCCGCGCGAGTACCCGCGTCAGTCCCCACAGCTATTTATGCGCGAGCGGCTCGCGGCGCGTCCGCGCGTTTCATGACGTCAGCCGCGACCGTGTAAAGCGCGACCCAGGCATCCCGCAACACCGGCGTGAAATCCGCGCCCAGGACTTTCTGCAGCGACCAGATCAGCGCCTCTCCGACGATGGCATAGTGCTGATCCTGGACACCGTAACCCGCATGACGACGCCCCAGACTTTCCAGCATCGCGGCCAGACCGGCCGGATTTTTCAACTGGCCGATCGCCAGCGCCAGCATGTCCATCAGCTTCTGAGCCTGCTGATCGATATCGCTTTTGAACAGTGGCCGCAGGTCGGGGGCGATGGCGAAAAGCCGATCGTAGAAAATACGGCCGACATCCTGCTTTTGGTCCATGACCTGCACGAATGACAGGCGGACGAGTTGGCCTTGCTCCGGCGTCATTGCGATCTCCCTGATGGATATCTCAGGCGCGCATCCGTTCGATGTCGCCAGTGAACAATTTCACACGCTCACGGATGGTCTGTGTCTGCTTGACGAGCGCATCGGCGGCGACATTGAGGTCACCCACCGCGCCGCGGTTTTCACCGATCAACGTTTCGATGGCAGCGACCGCCTCTTCCACATGCCCGACACCGGTTGCCGCAGAGATCACATTGCCGGCGATGTCGCGGGTGGCCGCGGCCTGCTCCTCCACCGCGACGGCAATGGTCGCCGTGACGCCGTCGAGTTCATTGATCCGCGACGAGATCGTCTGAATCGCATTGACCGAACGCTCGCTGGTATCTTGCATCGCCGCGATCCGGACCGCGATATCCTGTGTCGCGCGTGCGGTCTGATTGGCGAGTGCCTTCACTTCCTGCGCCACCACGCTGAATCCCCGCCCCGCATCACCGGCGCGCGCCGCCTCGATGGTGGCATTGAGTGCCAGCAGGTTGGTTTGTGCGGCGATGCCGGAAATCAAACCGGTGACGTCGCCAATCTCGCGCACCACCGTCGCCATCTCGTCGACCGTGGCCGAGGTCTTCTGCGCCTCGGCAACCGCAGAGGCGGCAAGCTGCGAGGATTGCGCGGCGCTGGCACCAACCTCGTCGATGGTGCGAGTCAGTTCCTCGCCGGCCTGTGCCACTTGTTCGACGCGACGCGCCGTGCTCTCCGAAACGCTGGATACGGCGATGATCTGCGCGGTGGACTTCGCCGCCGAAGCGCCGAGGCGGTCGGCGCTGCCGAGCAATGCGCTCGCGGTCGCATGCAGCCCCTCGAGCGAGGTCGCCATTTCAGCTTCAAACCGCTGCAGCAATTCGCCGGTCTGATCGGCGCGCGAGGTGATGTCGGACAGCACGCTTTCGCGCGATTTCGCGACCTGCTGCAGTTCTGCCGCGGTTGCCTCGGCGACTTCCCGCGTCTGTTCTGCTTGCGCGAAAGCCTCGCGGATCGCGAAACCGATATAGCACAGCATCGCCGTCTCGATCACGACAATGACGGCATGCACCATCACGCGCATGAAATCGCTGCCGCCGGGATAGATTGCTTCCGGGATCAGCCAGTTAAAAACCAGATGCTGCACGGCGATCAGCCCGGCCGCGAACACGACGGCGCGCCATCCGCAGAATCCCCCGAGCAGCGCCAGCACCGCGAAATAATAGAAATGCATCTCTATCTGCCACGGATGCCCCGTCATCAGATAGACAAGCTGCGCCGTCTGGCCGACGAGCGCGACGGCCAGCGCCATCGCCACGGCGATCAGCGGCCGCTTCAACAACATCAGCAGCACCGGCGCGGCAGCAAATAGAATGGCGATCGCCGCCGTGGCCATCACGTTCATGCCACGCAGCCAGGCGATCAGGATCAAGACCGGCACATGCAGCGCGGCAAGACCGATCAGCATCCGTGCCACGCTTTCCTGGAACGCCGCCAGACTGGTGGGTGGTTTTTGCATGATCAATTCGTCCTTGGCACGCCGCAACCGCCCACCCGCGCCGCATCGGCCACCAGCCATGCGCCGTTTGCCGCGACATCGCGCGCATAACCTGAATGATCGGGGGCAACGATGACGATTGAGGTCAGCAGACCGAACCCGACGATCCGCCCACCCGCTTCAGCGGCGCTCACCATGGCCTGCTGTGTCGACGTCCATGGCGCAAACATGACCGCGACTGTTTGCGCCGTCGCTCGTGGTGTCAGCATGACAGATGCCGTCGCGACAGTGCCGACTAACGCCACGACGCTGATAACAGCAACGTCGAACCCGAATGTCCGAAGGAAATGCACGTGCGCCCTTTGCCCACGCCGTTCATAGGTCATTCGGGTTAACGAAGCGCCACGAATTTCACGCAAAATACGTGCGAAATAAATTCACTACCTATGATTGCGAATTGGCCGATGCGGCAACCGCATACCATCGGCCTCAGCGCAATGATGCTTCGCCTGAAAAGTCTTTGTCAGACCCAGCCGCCGCGCGCCATCACGACGGCGCACAGCAGGATGACGACGATGCCGACGAGTTCGCAATGCAGGAACGCCGCGAGCTTGCGCAACGTGCGCTCCTCCACCTGCGGCACCTCGCCGGCGCGCACCGCCTTGCGCCAGGTCAGGAACTCCACCGTCGGCGTGATCGACACCACGGCAATGCCGATGAACACGCCGAACTTGGTCAGAAAAGCGTGGTTCGCCCAGTAATAGTCTGCGCCCTTCTCGAACCAGAACACGCGCGAGAGGCCGACGATCAGCAGCAGCCCGGCACAGACGCCGAGCACGGCGTCGATGCGGATGAGCTTTTTCGCGGTCGTTAGCGTCAGCTCCTGCCGCACCAGGACCAGCTCGATGGCGATGCACGCCACCAGCGCGAACGCCAGCAGATGATGCAGGAAGGCAAACAGCGTGGTCATTGATCAAGTCCCCGGCCCGGTCAGTGCATCTCTTTATCGTAGACGAATTTCGGCATTTCCCAGCGATAGCGGATCGCCAGCAGGCGGAACGTCAGTCCCACCGCGACGGCGCCGAGCGTCACCCAGTCTCGGTCGAGATCGAGCGAGCGGCCGGTGACATAGATCGCGCCGGTGACCACCGAGACGCTGGCGTAAAGCTCGCTGCGGAACAACAGCGGCACGTCGTTGCACAGCACGTCGCGCAGCACGCCGCCGACGCAGCCCGTCACCATCCCGGCGACGATGACGATCGGCAGCGACTGGTTCATGGCCAGCGCAATGGTACAGCCGATGATGGTGAAAACGACGAGACCGATGGCGTCGAGCAGCAGAAACATCAAGCGCAGCCGATGCACCACCCGCGCAACAGCGATGGTGAGAAGCGCGGCGCCACCGGTGAGCGCCAGCAGCCATGGCTCCTTCACCCACCACAGCGGATAGTGCCCGAGCAGCACGTCGCGGGTGGTGCCGCCGCCGAGCGCAGTGATGGCGCCCAGCATGGCGACGCCGAACCAGTCCATCTTGCGCCGGCCCGCCGCCAGCGCCGCGGTCATGCCTTCGGCAATGAGCGCGACGATGGCAAGCGCGAACAGGATGGTGTCGGTCGGCGGCATGATTCAGCTCGCGACCCGTTTCGAGTGGAGCACGCTCTCTCCTCCGCTCATTCCCGCGAAAGCGGGAATCCAGTTCTTTGGCCTAAGACTGGGTCCCCGCTTTCGCGGGGACGAACGGCTGTGAAAGCGGATTTCAACACAACGAATCCGGCAGCAAACGAGTTACTTCACGCCGAGCAGTTCGACGTCGAACATCAGCACCGCGTTCGGCGGGATGACGCCACCGGCACCGCGCGCGCCATAGCCGAGGCCGGGCGGAATGATCAGCGTGCGCTTGCCGCCGACCTTCATGGTCGAGACGCCCTCGTCCCAGCCCTTGATGACCTGGCCCATGCCGACCGGAAACGCGAACGGCTCGTTGCGGTCGACCGAGCTATCGAATTTCTGGCCCTTGACGCCGTTGTTGTAGAGCCAGCCGGTGTAATGCACCGTCGCGGTTTGCCCGCGCTTCGGCGAGACGCCGGTGCCGACCTTGGTGTCGGTGTATTGCAGGCCGGAGGGTGTGGTTTGCGGGGCAGCGTCTGACATGGTGGGGATACTCAGGGTGAGAGAGAGAAGAGCGGCCGAAGCCAGGATGGCGCGGCGGGAGAAGACGGACATTCAGCGACTCCGTGGGTGATGCGGGATCATATCATTGCCTATTGGTCTCAACTAAAGACGGTTTTCATTTATTGACTTTGCCAACCAACGACTTCGTTATTTTCAACATACACTCGCTGCCGATATCGATTTTTGCCGTTGCATCCGTACTTCCAGATTTCTTTCGTCTTCGCTTTAAGTACTTTCTCGTCCAAATCTTCGGGTTGTCCCCATGACTCGATGAGTTGTTCCGAGGTCATGCCTTGCCACACCTTACGCGCGATTATTTTTTCAGCAATTACCTCGCCGTACTTTGCGACCAGCTTCTCCCTACGTGCCGCTAACTTTCGTCGCAAGTTCGTGCGGCGCCACAAAGCAATCGCAAGCCAAATGGCAGCCGCAACTGCAAACAAAACACCCCAAGTCGGAAACGCGTCCATATCCGCACCTCAACCTATGCGGGCATCAGAAACCTTTCAAAGCAGACTTTCAAGCCGCGACTTCACACCGGCAAATTGTCATGCTTCCGGCGCGGCATCTCGACATGCTTGTCCTTCAGCATGGCGAGCGCGCGTGCGATGCGCTTCCTTGTCGAGTGCGGCATGATCACGTCGTCGATATAGCCGCGCTCGGCGGCGACGAACGGTGACAGGAAACGGTCCTCGTATTCCTTGGTGCGCGCGGCGATCTTCTCCGGATCGCCGATGTCGGTGCGGAAGATGATCTCCACTGCCCCCTTTGCGCCCATGACGGCGATCTGCGCCGTCGGCCACGCATAGTTGACGTCGCCGCCCACATGCTTCGACGCCATCACGTCGTAAGCACCGCCGAACGCCTTGCGGGTGATCACGGTGACGAGCGGCACCGTCGCCTGCGAATAGGCGAACAACAGCTTCGCGCCGTGCTTGATCAGGCCGTTGTATTCCTGCGCGGTGCCCGGCAGGAAGCCCGGGACGTCTACAAAAGTAACAATAGGTATGTTGAACGCATCGCAGAAGCGCACGAAGCGCGCGCCCTTCCTCGACGCATCGCTATCGAGCACGCCGGCCAGCACCAGCGGCTGATTGGCGACGAAGCCCACCGTGCGGCCGGCGATACGGCCGAATCCGGTGACGATGTTCTTGGCGTAGGCGCCGGCGATCTCGAAGAAGTCGCCCTCGTCCACCACCTTCTGGATCAGCTCCTTGATGTCGTAGGGCTTGTTCGGATTGTCCGGCACCAGCGTGTCGAGGCTTTCGTCGATGTCCTCGACGCTTTGCGCGGTCGGCCATTCCGGCACGCCACTCTCGTTGTTGGCCGGCAGGAAGTCGATCAGCCGGCGCATCTGGAGGAGCGCCTCAACATCATTCTCGAACGCGCCGTCGGCGACGCCGGACTTCGCCGAGTGGACCGACGCGCCGCCGAGTTCTTCCGCCGTCACCACCTCGTTGGTCACGGTCTTCACCACGTCCGGGCCGGTGACGAACATGTAACTGGTGTCGCGCACCATGAAGATGAAATCGGTCATCGCCGGCGAATAAACGTCACCACCCGCGCACGGCCCCATGATCACGCTGATCTGCGGGATGACGCCGGACGCGAGGACGTTGCGCTTGAACACCTCGCCGTAGCCGCCGAGCGCGGCGACGCCCTCCTGGATGCGCGCGCCGCCGGCGTCGAACAGGCCGATGATCGGCGCGCGCGCCTTCATCGCCATGTCCTGCACCTTCATGATCTTCTGCGCGTGCGTCTCCGACAACGAACCACCGAACACGGTGAAGTCCTTGGAGAACAGATAGACGGTACGGCCGTTCACCGTACCCCAGCCGGTGACGACGCCATCGCCGGGGATCTTCGATTTCTCCATGCCGAAGTCGGTGGAGCGGTGCTCGACGAACATGTCGAACTCCTCGAACGAGCCCTTGTCGAGCAGCAGTTCGATGCGCTCGCGCGCGGTGAGCTTGCCGCGCTTGTGCTGCGCCTCGATGCGCTTGTCGCCGCCGCCGGCGCGAGCTTCTGTGCGCCGCTGTTCGAGCCTGTCGAGAATGTCTTTCATGATGCCTTCTTCGTCTCCGCGCGGCGGTTGAACGTCCACAAAGCGAGCCCGAAGCAAAGCATCAGCAGGCCGCCCAGCAGCACGGACAAGGCGTTGGCGCCGAGCCGTTCAAACCATTGGGTATAGAAGTGAATAGCCCCGAACACCGCGGCGACATTGACCACCCAGCGCCGGTTCGCCTTCGCGCCCCAGACGCCGACAATGAGCAACGCCACCGCCCATAGAATGGAAAACACATAGGCCGGAACGACCGCACCGCGCGTCAGACTTTCGTTGAGCACGGCCGGATCGCCACTCGCCATGGAGCGCAGGAGCCGCAGCGGATCGCCCCACAGCGAGCCGATCCAGAAGCCGAAATTGACCAGCAGCACCGCGGTGCGCGCCGCGGCGATGGCGATGCTTTCGTAATCCGCCGTCAGCCGTTTCGAGGCGTGATAGGCGGCAAGCGCCAGCGCGCCGAACAGCACGATGGTGACAGTCGGCTCATAGATCGCCAGCGAATAGCTCGCGTGCATATAGCCGGTGCGCGCGCCGAGACAGGCCGCGAGCGCCAGCACGGCACCGACCATTAGCAGGCTCGACCGCGCGACGAGCGATCCTGCCGCCAGCGCCGCCGTGACGATCAGCAGCGAGGCGAGCGAGCCCTCGCCGAAGGCGATGACCCCGCCCGCGAACATCAGCGCGCCGATGACGAGACAGATTTGTGCCAGCAGGTGCCATTGCGCGGCGGCCATGAACGCGATGGCGAGCCCGGCCGCGAACACCGCGATGCCGATGGCGATGGCGGTCGCCGGGACCGGCACCAGCGCGACCGCGCTCGCGGCGATGGAGATGACACCGAAGCCGATCAGGATGCTGATGCCCAGCGCGGACGTGCCGGGCGCGGCGAGGCCCTTGAGCCGCTCCGCCTCGGCGCCCGTGAGCTTGCCCTCTTCCACCAGTTTGGACAGATCGAGCGTAATCTTCATGTCGCCTGCCGCCCCTCCGCGCCGGGAACCGTCCCGGCAGGGATAGCACGGCTGCGGCGCGCGCCACACCGATGGTCGGGGGCCTGCCAACAGGCAGGTAGGGACATTGGCAGGACCAGCGGAGCCGGGTCAGCGGAGCGCGCCGGTGGTGCGCAGGATATAGCCCAGCACCTCGGCCACCGCCCGGTAAAGACTTTCCGGGATCGGCTCATCGAGTGGCAGTTGCGACAGCGCGACCGCCAGCGTCGGGTTCTCGTTGAGCGGAACGCCGTGCGCCCGCGCCGTGTCGGCGATGCGCTTGGCAACGTCGCCCCGGCCGATGGCGACCACACGCGGCGCCGCCGGCCGCTCGTACTGGAGGGCGACAGCGACCTCAGGGCTCTGCGGTTTGGGCGTCTCGGTCATGTGGCGCGGTCCAGCAACCGCCCCGGCGCGGCCGTGCCCTTCTCCGGCGCGCCGAGCCGGCAGTTCAGTTCACCCGGCTCAAGGGCGGCCTCCGCCAGCATCGCCTGTAATACGGGTAAGCCCTGGTGCAGCGCCTGCGCGCTGGCGACGCGCTCGGCGACGATGGAGACATTGGTGTGCGGGCCGGTCTGGGTGATGCGGGCATGGATCGGCCCCGCCGGATCGAGATGGACCGAGAAGCCGATGCGCCAGACCGACGGCTTGTCTTCTTCCCCGGCGGCGCGGCGACCATCGCGCTCGACCTGCAGGGCGACCACCGCCGTCCCTTGCGGGGTCAGCAGCGGGATTTCCAACGCGAGCCGGTGCGGATGGTCCGGCACGCGGGCATCCGGCAGCGAAGCGACCTGCAGCATAGTCTGCCGGTTCAGCGCGGCGTCGGTGTCGGCCAGAACCTGCGCGACAGCCGACTGCAACGGCAGCGCCCCGGCCGTCGCCGGCGACGGCGGTTGCCCGGCGGGCGGCGCGCCCGGATACGGCGGCGGCGGCGCGGCCCGCACCGAAGCCTCCGGCTCGACACCGAGGAAGCTCTGGAGCACGGCGCGCAGATTGATCAGGGCGGCCTTGAGGTCGCCGCCGCCGAACTGCCCTGAGGCCAGCGCCGCCTCCAGAAACAGACCCGAGCGCGCCACCGCGGTCTGCAGCGCCTGCGCGCCGAGTTCGTCAGCCGGCAGTTGCAGCATCAGGACCGCCTCAACCGCCGCCCGCATCGCCGGCGGCAGGTCCGGCCGCGTGGCCAAAGCGGTGAGATCGGCATAGAGCGGCGCCAGACCGTTCTGACGGACGGCGGCGGATTTCAGCGCGGCATCGAGCAAGGCGAGCAACGGATCGGCGGGGGTCGCCGGCGGTGCGGCAGGCGCAGCCGTACCCTGCCCCGATTGAGGCGAGGCATCCGGATGCGTGCGCTGCTGCACGACCCCGTAGCCCGAGACGAGCGGCGGAATGGTGACCATCCGTGACTCCGCAAATTCCCGATCCGGCTATGTGTAATGGGATTCGCGGTGGAACGCGCGTCGAAACGTTCAGGAACCCGCGCGGTCGAGGATCAGCGCGGCCGCGCGCATCTCCGCTTCGCGGAACGCGCGGCGCTTGAGCGCGAGTTCGTCGCGGCCCCATTGCTGCATCTGGAAGTCCTCGTCGGCATGCGCCGCCGCCCACGCCTCCTCGACGGTGAGCGCGCGGGCGTCGAGCGCCAGCGCGATCAGCGCCGAGCCGGTCAATGTCGTGATCGACGACAGCGCGCCGAGCCGCCACGGATCGTCCGGGATCGCGCGGCGCGCTGCGGTCAGCGCCTGTTCTGGCTGATGCTGGAACGTGACGCCTTCGGCGAGCACAAAGCGCGCGCCGAGCGCGTCGCGTGCGAAAGCCAGCACCGGATCCCAGTGCCGTGCCTGCCACTCGACAAGGCTCGCCGGTTCGCCGGCGCGATAGAATACCATGTCGCTCGCGAGATAGCGCGCGATCTCGTCGGCCACCGGCTGCGGCGCATCGGCGACGCCGTCGATGATCGCGTTGGCGAGCCGCGTCAGCGGCATCGTCGCCGGGTCGATCATCTCGCCTTGTGCATTCCACTCCTCGGCGATGGCCTGCGCGAGCGCCATGTTGGGTGCGGCGAGAGCACGCCGCGCCGGCGTGCGGACCGGCTTGCCGTCGAGCAGCACGGCATTGTCGTCGCCGACTGTTGCCTGCTCGTAGAAGCGTTTGCGCAGCGGCCGCATGTTGCGCCGCGCGGCCTCGGTCGGATCGAGCGGCTGGCTGTCGAAAATCTCTTCAAAGACATCACGCATGGGGCTGCCTCCTCGGCTCTCCCAGCGTGTGGCGCGCCAGCGGCGACCACTGCATTTCAAGCGCCGGTACCAGTTGCGCGAAATCATCGACAACGACATCGGCGCCGGCGGCATGCAAGTCCGCAACCGGGTGATAACCCCAGCTCACGCCGATGGCGGCGACGCCGGCCGCACGCGCCATGGCGATGTCGAACACCGTGTCGCCGATCATCACCGTGTCGCCCGGCGCCACCCCCGCCTCGCGCATCGCCTGATGCAGCATCGTCGGGTCCGGTTTCGACGGCGCGGTGTCGGCCGTCTGCACGGTGGCAAAACGGTCGTAAAGGCCGTGATGCCCCAGCACCAGCCTCACGCCCCGCACCGACTTGCCGGTGGCGATACCGAGCAAGACGTCATCACGCGCCGCCAGCGTCTCGACCGCAACGCGCGCGCCGGAATACAGCGGCTCGTGATGCGTGTTGTCGCGGCGCAGACTCCGGAACGCGCTCTTGTAACTCTCGACCAGCGCGTCGATCGGATGCGCGGCATCGCCGGCGGCGAGCGTCACGAAGGCTTCCTGCAACGACAACCCGACGATCGACAGCACCGTCTCGCGCGGGGGGCAGACCAGGCTATGCCGGTCATAAGTCTGCTGCATCGCAGCACAGATCATGTGCTGGCTGTCCACCAGGGTACCGTCGCAGTCGAAAACAACCAGCTTCATCGCGATTGTGCCGTCTCCGCCCAAATTTGCGGGGTTCCGCGCCCCTATAACGCCGCTTTCACAGCGCGAAAAGAACAAATCCTCCAGGTTGCCTCACCGATCGTTGTCCGGCACTGCGGCAAAAGCCGGGTGGTCTTTGGAACAAGGCTAATCTAGACTTCCTTGGAGTCGGCGCCAGACCGACACAGTGAGGAAAGACGACTCCGCAGAACGAGCATCACCTCTTCAAGAAATTTTCGTCATGCGGGGCGCGTGCCGGGGAGAGAATGAAGAATACCGATATCGCGGCGCCTGATTACTTTCACAAAGTCGTCGACTGCCAATGGGCCTGTCCGGCCCACACGCCCGTTCCCGAATATATCCGTCTGATCGCGGAAGGCCGCTACAGCGACGCCTACATGATCAACTGGAAGTCGAACGTGTTTCCGGGAATTCTCGGACGCACCTGCGACCGTCCATGCGAGCCGGCCTGCCGGCGCGTGCGCGTCGAGGACGAACCGGTGGCGATCTGCCGGTTGAAGCGCGTCGCCGCCGACTACAAGGACGACATCACCGCGCGGTTGCCGAAGCAGGCCACGCGCAAGAACGGCAAGCGCATCGCACTCATTGGCGGCGGCCCCGCCTCACTCACGGTCGCACGCGATCTCGCCCCGCTCGGCTACGACTGCACGGTGTTTGACGGCGACCCCAAGGCCGGCGGCATGATCCGCACACAGATCCCGAAGTTCCGCCTGCCCGACAGCGTGATCGACGAGGAAACCGGCTACATCCTCGGCCTCGGCATCACCTTCAAGGGTGGCACGCGGATCGACAGCCTGAAGGCGCTGCTCGCCGACGGCTATGACGCGGTGTTCGTCGGCTCCGGCGCGCCGCGCGGCCGTGACCTCGACATTCCCGGCCGGCAGGAAGGCGCGGCCAATATCCATATCGGCATCGACTGGCTGTCGTCGGTGTCGTTCGGCCACATCAGCAAGATCGGCAAGCGTGTCATCGTCCTCGGCGGCGGCAACACCGCCATGGACTGCTGCCGCTCCGCGCGCCGCCTCGGCGGAGAGGACGTGAAGGTGATCGTCCGTTCCGGCTTCGAGGAGATGAAAGCCTCGCCGTGGGAGAAAGAGGACGCGATGCACGAAGGCATCCCGATCCTCAACTACATGGTGCCGAAGGCCTTCACCCACGAAAACGGCAAGCTCACCGGCGTCACCTTCGAGAAGGTGAAGGCGGTGAAGGACGACAAGGGCCGCCGCAAACTCGTTCCGACCGGCGAGCCGGACGAGCATGTGCCGTGCGACGACGTTCTCGTCGCGGTCGGGCAGGAAAACTCATTCCCGTGGATCGAGCGCGACATCGGCATTGCCTTCGACGACTGGGGCATGCCCAAGGTCGATCCGGTGACGTTCCGCTCGACGCATCCGCTTGTGTTCTTCGGCGGCGACGCGGCGTTCGGCCCGAAGAACATCATCTGGGCGGTGGCGCACGGCCACGAGGCCGCCGTCTCCATCGACAAGATGCTCAACGGCGAGGACATCGCCGAGCGCCCCCTGCCCGCGGTCACGCTCGTCAGTCAGAAGATGGGCATCCACGAATGGTCCTATGACAACGCGGTCGCACTCGACGAGCGTTACAAGGTGCCGCAGCGCGACAAGGCCGTGGCGCTAAAGGACATCAAGGCCGAAGTCGAACTCGGCTTCGACGTCAAGCTCGCGCTCGGTGAAGCCGGACGCTGCCTCAACTGCGACGTCGAGACGGTGTTCACGCCGTCGCTGTGCATCGAGTGCGATGCCTGCGTCGACATCTGCCCGATGGACTGCATCACCTTCACCGAGAATGGCGAAGAAGCCGACCTGCGCACGCGGCTCAATGCCCCCGCGCCGAACACCACGCAGGCGCTCTATGTCCAGAACGGGCTCAAGACCGGCCGCGTGATGGTGAAGGACGAAGACGTCTGCCTGCATTGCAGCCTGTGCGCTGAGCGTTGCCCGACCGGCGCCTGGGACATGCAGAAATTCTTCCTGGAAATGACACACGCGGGACCGTCATGCCGGCACCACGCCCGATCAGCAGCGTAAACGACTTCGTCATCCGCTTCGCCAACGTCAACGGCTCGGGTTCGGCGAGCGCCAACGAGATGTTCGCCCGTGCGGTGATGCGCATGGGCGTGCCAGTGTCGCCCCGCAACATCTTTCCGTCGAACATTCAGGGCCTGCCGACCTGGTACGAGGTGCGCGTCACCGAAGCGGGCCACCTCGGCGCGCGCGGCGGCGTCGACATGATGGTGGCGATGAATCCGCAGACGTTCGACAAGGACGTCGCCATGATCGAACCGGGCGGCTACCTGTTCTACGATTCGACCAAGCCGATCCCGGCCGGCAAGTTCCGCGACGACATCACCGTGATCGGCGTGCCGCTCACCGCGATCTGCAACAGCGAATATAGCGATCCGCGGCAGCGGCAACTGTTCAAGAATATCATCTATCTCGGCGTCCTGTCGGCGCTCCTCGACATGGAGCCCGCCGTGCTCGAGGCGCTGATCGGCGAGCAGTACAAGTCCAAGGAAAAGCTGATCCAGCCGAACGTGCATGCACTGCATCTCGGCCGCGACTATGCGCTGAAGAACCTGAAATGCCCGCTCGGCCTCACGGTGAAGCGCGCCGACAAGGTCGGCGACATGATCTTCGTCGAAGGCAATTCGGCGGCGGCGCTCGGCGCGGTCTATGGCGGCGCGACGGTCTGCGCGTGGTATCCGATCACGCCCTCCTCCTCGCTCGCCGATGCGTTCACCAAGCATTGCGGCAAGCTGCGCGTCGATCCGCAGACCAAGAAGGCCCGCTACGCCATCGTCCAGGCCGAGGACGAGCTTGCCTCCATCGGCATGGTGATCGGCGCCGGCTGGAACGGCGCGCGCGCCTTCACCGCCACCTCCGGCCCTGGCATTTCGCTGATGTCGGAATTCATCGGCCTCTCCTACTTCGCGGAAATCCCTGCGGTGATCTTCAACGTGCAGCGCGCCGGCCCCTCGACCGGCATGCCGACACGCACGCAGCAGTGCGACCTGATCTCGTGCGCCTATGCCTCGCATGGCGACACCAAGCACGTGCTGCTGTTCCCGGAAGACCCGCACGAAGCGTTCGAGTTCGGCGCGCAGGCATTCGACCTCGCCGACCGGCTGCAGACGACGATCTTCGTCATGCTCGATCTCGATATCGGCATGAACCATCGGCTGTGCCGACCGTTCCGCTGGGACGACTCGCGCCGCTACGACCGCGGCAAGGTGATGACCGCCGCCGAACTGGACTCTGGCCGCGACTTCGGCCGCTATCTCGATGTGGACGGCGACGGCATCCCGTACCGCACCTATCCCGGCACGCATCCGACCAAGGGCTCGTTCTTCACCCGCGGCACCTCGCGCGACCGCTATGCGCGCTATACCGAGGAGGGCCCGCCCTATGTCGACAACATGCAGCGGCTGCTCCGCAAATTCGAGACGGCGAAGGACATGGTGCCGCGCCCGCTGACCGCCAATGCCGGCAAGCCGACCAAATTCGGTGTGATCTATTACGGCTCCACCGCGCCGGCGATGGATGAGGCGATCGACATGCTCGAAGCCAGGGGCCATCATATCGACCGGATGCGGGTGCGCGCCTTCCCGTTCCATTCGAGCGTTCCGAGCTTCCTTGCCGACCATGATTTTGTGTTCGTGGTCGAGCAGAACCGCGACGCGCAACTGCGCTCGCTGATCGTCAACGAGTGCAACGTCGATCCGGTCCGGCTGGTGCCGGTGCTGCATTTCGACGGCACCCCGATCACCGCGCGTTTCATCGCCAAGACGATCGGCGAACGCATCGACACCTTGCACGGCAAGCCGGCGGTGGTGTCGTGATGCAGGCGGCATAAAGGAAAGATGCGATGACCTATCTCGCCAAACCGAAATTCCACCATCCGGACCTGCCGAAGAACGCGCTTGGCTTCACCCATCGCGACTACGAGGGCTCAGTATCGACGCTCTGTGCGGGCTGTGGCCACGACTCGATCACCGGCGCACTGATCCAGACGTTTTTCGAACTATCGATCGAACCGCATCGCGTGGCCAAGATTTCCGGCATCGGTTGCTCATCGAAGACACCAACCTATTTCCTCGGCAATTCGCACGGCTTTAACTCGGTGCACGGCCGCATGCCCTCGGTGCTCACCGGCGCCAACCTCGCCAATCGCGACCTCATCTATCTCGGCGTATCGGGTGACGGCGATTCTGCCTCGATCGGCTTCGGCCAGTTCGCGCACGCGATCCGCCGCGGCGTCAACATGACCTATATCGTCGAGAATAACGGCGTGTATGGCCTGACCAAAGGCCAGTTCTCCGCCACCGCCGACCGTGGCTCGAAGTCGAAGCGCGGCGTCACCAACACCGACAACTCCATCGATCTCGTCGCCATCGCGCTGCAGCTTGGCGCGACCTATGTGGCGCGCTCGTTCTCCGGCGACAAGCAGCAGCTCGTGCCGATCCTCAAAGGCGCCATCGAGCATAAAGGCGCGGCCTTCATCGACGTGATCTCGCCCTGCATCGCCTTCAATAACCACGCCGGCTCGACGAAGAGCTTCGACTATGTGCGCGAGCACAACGAGGCGGTAAACCGGCTCGATTTCATCTCCGGCCGCGCGCCGATCGAAATCAATTACGACCCCGGCACGGTGCAGATCGTCGAACAGCACGACGGCTCGAAGCTCGCTTTGCGCAAGATCGACGCGGACTATGACGTCAACGACCGCACGGCGGCGATGGGCTTCCTGCAGCGGCATGCCGCCGGCGGGCAGATCGTCACCGGGCTGCTTTACGTCGAGTCCGAGGCCAGCGACCTCCACACGCATCTCTCGACTGTCGAGCGGCCGCTCAATCAACTTGGCGAGCAAGACCTCTGCCCCGGCTCGACAGCGCTCGCCAAGATCAACGCCGCGCTGCGCTAGCGTCTAAAATCCAGACGGCCGCCGGACCAGCGACCATCGATCCGCTGCGGTGACACGATCAATCCGACCCACGGCCGCACGATGCGCGGGTCGGTGATGTTCACATAACGGCCGATCAAGCGCCCGTTTCCGGTTTGCAACGCTTCAATCAGGCCGCGACGACGGCTGCTATCCCAATCAAAATAGCAATAGACCCGGTCGCCGAGCGTACACAGCTCGCCGCGGCCAACTTTCCACGCCCCCGGCGTATCGCCGGACATGCTCGGATCGGCGCCGCCGTTCCAGCGACTGCTCCAGATGCCGTCTACTGACTGGGCGGAATCGTCCTGCGGCGCCCAGCGGGCGGCATTGGCGTCGTTGGCATTGCCGCTCAACACGGTCTGCGCGGCGAAGGCCAGCGCTTCGGCGCCGAGCGGGTCCGGCACATCCATCACGCCGAACGGATTGCGGGACATGCCGGTGTCCGGCGGGCTGCCCGGAAAGACGTACATGATGGCCTCCTCGAATGACGCGTGCGAACGCTGCGCGTCACTCCGATCTAAGCCGCCGGGCGCGCTTCCCCCACCCGAATTCTGACAACCGTCGCCGCTACTTTAGCCAGGGCTTTTCCGCGACCGCCTTTTGTATCGCCTCAACCATGCCGTCTGGCATGCTCATGGCGACGGCGAGCGGTTTACCGGTTTCCAGCACACTCTTGAGGCTCGACAGGATCGCCGGCCAGCCGGCCGCACCACCGGCGAGGATCGCCTTGGGGACGTCCCAATCATGTGCCTCGGTCATGGTGAGCCGCGTGCTCTCGCCTGATCGTTCGATCTCGTAGGTGACAAGACAGGCCGGCAGTTCGCCGAACTCCTTCATGCCTTCGACGACCCAGGTGCAGGCAAAGCGGCGCGGCGGCGACCATTCGATCACCTCCCCGGCGATGTGCACGCGCCCATCCGGATAAAGCAGCCGGAACGCACCGCCGGTGCGCGGCTCGACATCGACGGAGAGCCCGCCGAAATATTGGCGTGTAAAGGCCGGGTCGGTCAGCGCCTGCCACACCTGTTCCGGCGTCGCAGCGATATAGGTCACGTAGACCGTCTTCGGGTGATAGCGCGTGATGTCAAACTTGCCTTGCGTCATGACGCTTCCTCTGGGCGGCAGCACTACAACGGCAAGCCCTTGCCGGTTTCGAGGAAGCTCTTGAGCGACGAGAGAACCCACGGCCAGCCCTGAGTGATGCCGCGCTCCATGGAAGAACCCGCCTCGAGTTCGGAATGTGTCACCACAAGCTTGATGCTGCCCTCCTTGTGCGGCTCGATCGCGAAGGTCACACGCGAGACCTTCTCCGGCTGATCTGCCTCGCCGGGCGATGCCCAACTCATGACAAGCCTGCGCGGCGGGTCGCTCTCCACCACCGTGCCGACGATGTCGGCCTCACGGGAGCCGTCGATACGACGGTGCTCCCAGCGCGACGACACACGCCAGTCGGAGATATTGGCGTGCCCCCAATAGCGCGCGGAAAGATCCGCATCGGTGATGGCGTGCCACAGCTTTTCCGGCGTGGTGGCGATATAGGTGACGTAGACGTAGCGCGGCTGACGCATCACAAAACCCTTCCTGCTCGTCATGTTCGGCCGCGACAGCGGCGCGTTCCTCACTTCTCTTCCAGCGCCTTCTTGAGATCGGCGAGCGCGTCGAGACGCCCGCGTTCGAATTTGCCGATCCAGCGATCCGCGATCTCGTGGATCGGCACCGGATTGAGATAGTGCAGCTTCTCGCGACCGCGCTTCACGGTCGCGACCAGATTGGCGTCCTCCAGGATCGCCAGATGTTTGCTCACCGCCTGCCGCGTCATGGCAAGGCGCACGCAAAGATCGGACAGCGTCTGCCCGCCCTCCGCGCGCAGCCGGTCGAGCAGCGTCCTGCGCGTCTCGTCGGCCAGTGCTCTGAACACCGCATCCATGATGACAATATGCAACCTTTTGGTTGCCTGTCAAGATATAACGAAACCGGCGGCAACGATGGTCTCGAGCGCGCTTACTGGTTGATGCAGGTGCCCATATAGGTGCCGCGCTGGTCACCCGGCAGACCGGCGAGACCCGACTGGTGCGCACAACGCGCCGCGCGGTCGCCGAAGCTCTCCGCGCCGCCGCCGGGAACGCTGCCGCGCGGCACGACAGGCACGCTCGGCACCACCTGCCCCGTGCCGGGCATGACGATCGGCGGCGGCGTGTCGCGCCAGCGTTGCTCCGGCGCTTGCGCCCGTGGCACGCGGCGAGGCCGCTGCGGCATGCGGCGCGGCGACACGTAAGGGTTCGCGACGCCGGGCGTGCGCGGCTCCGGCTTCATGATGTCGTAAGGGCCGTCGCTCGCTGCATGAGCCGGCGCGCCTGCGGCAAGCAGGCCGAGCGACAGGACGATGGCGGCAAGACGGGTCATGGCACTGTCATAACGCATGAGGCACGAATTGGTCCCCGCGAGCGGCGCCAATGTCTCACTCCTCCGGCGCGTCCTCGATCGGATCGTAACGCGTCATATCGAGGCCGATCAGATTCCAGGTCTGCTGCATGTGCGGCGGCAGGGGCGCGGTGACGTCGATGCGGCCGCCACGCGGATGTGGCACAGCAATGCGCCGCGCCAGCAGATGCAACTTGTTCTGGATGCCGCCGGGCAGCTTCCAGTTCTCGATATCGAAATATTTCGGATCGCCGAGGATAGGGTTACCGATCTGCTGCATATGTGCGCGCAACTGATGCGTGCGGCCGGTGACGGGCTTCAGCGACACCCACGCAAGCTGCTGCGCCGCCGTCTCCACCACCGCATAGTAAGTGACGGCGTGGCTCGCGCCCTCCTCGCCGTGGCGCGCGGCGCGCATCACACTGTCTTCCTCGTTCTGCTCCTTGGTGAGGAAGTTCGAGACACGCCCCTGCAACGGCTTCGGCACGCCGTAGACCAGCGCCCAGTAGACCTTGCGCGCCGAGCGCGAGCGGAATGTCTTCGACAGCGCGGCGGCGGCAAACCGCGTCTTGGCGATCAGCAGGCAGCCGGCGGTGTCCTTGTCGAGCCGATGAACAAGGCGCGGCCGCTGCGCATCGCGGCCCTGCGCCTGCAGGGCGCCGAGCATGCCGTCCACATGGCGCGTGGTCCCGGAACCGCCCTGCACCGCGAGCCCGGCCGGCTTGTTCAGCACCATCACGTCGTCGTCTTCGTAGAGCGTGATCTCGCGCAGAAACGCGCGGTCGCGCAGATCGGCAGGCGCATCGCCGCGCGGCGTCGGCGCCTCGACCTTGAGCGGCGGGATGCGCACGCTCTGGCCGCGCGCGATCCGTGCCTTCGGCTCGGCGCGCTTGCCATTCACGCGCACCTCGCCTTTGCGGATGATGCGCTGGATATGGCTGAACGAGAGGCCCGGAAACCGCGCCTCGAAGAACCGGTCGAGGCGCATCCCGTCCTCGTCGCCACTAACCATCACGGTCTGCACGCCGGCGGATTCGAAGGTCGGCAACTCTTTCGGCTGCGCCATCTCGCGCACGGGCGCATGGCGCTCCGTTTCGCGATCGCGGCGCGGCGCGCGCTCAAACCGATCGCCGCGTTGGCTGGAGCGCCGGTCTGTGGAACCGGAGGCCGGCCGCTTCCCTTCAAAAGAATGTTCGGCGCGGTCGCGACGTGTAAAACCTTCGCCACGGTCGTCCTCGCGGCGCGGTCCACGCGCGCGGGGCGCCGGCTTGCCGCCGGACCGCTCACCACCGAACGCGCGTTCGCCGAACTTACGCCCTACGGGTTTACGGTCGGCGAATTTCCCTTCACCCGGTCTGCGATCGCCGCCCTCGCGGTCGATCGGCTTGCGGTCGCGGAAACTCCGCTCACCGGACCTGGGAGCACCTTTCCCCGCTTCGAATTTGCGGTCATCCGGCCCGCTACTCCGCGACGGCTTGCGGGAGACAGGTTTGCCGCCACGGCGCTCGTCGTCGCCGCCACGGCCGCCCTGCTCGCCCTTGCGGACCTCGCGCCAGCGTTTGGTCTTCTTGCGCGCATGCGGGTCGAAGCCGTCGCGTCCTTTTCCTGAACCTTTTCCCGAACCGGGCCGCGATGTCTTCATGGTGTGATGGTGTCCGTCAGATGCTTCACGAGCATCGCTTGAGCATAGTGGCGGGGCCGCGATTCCAGCTCGCCTTCATGCGATTGCCGCTGGCTTCCAGGGTCACGGGCGTGGCCCGGTCGCCCTGGCTCCAGCAATGCGCCTCCATATGGACTGCCTTGCCGGTCTTGTACATCCGCCCGATCCGGCAGAAGCCGTCATACCAGACGACCGCATAGGACGTGACCATCAGCGCCGTATCGGAGGCGGTCGAGCCCGACCACGACGAACACGCGGCCTCGCTCGCGCCCCAGCGGCCGCGCGTGTCGTCCTCCGCGGCACGCGCCGGCGACAAGACCATCGTCAACACCACCAAAGCCCATGCGCATCCCTCAACCCGAGCCCGCATCATTCCTGTTCCTTGTTCCGGTCCGCGCGCAGCTTTGCCCAATAATCGAGCCGCTTCCTGATCTCGCGCTCGAAGCCGCGCTCCGGCGGGTCGTAGAACTGCTGCCGTCCCATCGCCTCCGGGAAGTAATCCTGCCCGGAGAACGCTTCGTCCTGATCGTGGTCGTAGGCATAGCCGCGGCCGTAGCTTTCCTGCTTCATCAGCTTGGTCGGCGCGTTGAGAATGTGCTTTGGCGGCACCAGCGAGCCGTTCTCGCGCGCCGCGCGCATCGCCGCGCCGTAGGCGACGTAGCCGGCATTCGACTTAGGCGCGGTCGCCACATAGATCACGGCCTGGGCGATGGCGAGTTCGCCTTCGGGCGAGCCGAGGAAATCGTAAGCCTCTTTCGCGGCGTTGCAGATCACCAGCGCCTGCGGATCGGCCAGGCCGATATCCTCCACCGCCATGCGCACCACGCGGCGCGCGATATAGAGCGGGTTCTCGCCGGCGTCGAACATGCGCGCGAGATAATAGAGCGCGGCGTCGGGGTCGGAGCCTCGCACCGACTTATGCAGCGCGGAGATGAGGTTATAGTGGCCGTCCTGCGATTTGTCGTAGATCGGCGCGCGCCGCTGCACGATCTCCTGCAGCTTCGCCGGATCGAACACCTCGCCCTTGCGCGCGGCGCGCCACACTTCCTCGGCCAGGGTCAGCGAGGCGCGGCCATCGCCATCGGCCATACCAATCAGCATCTCCCGCGCTTGCGCATCGAGCGGCAGTGGCTTGCCTTCGATCTCTTCCGCACGCGAGAGCAATTTGCCGACCGCGTCCGCGTCGAGCGAACGGAACACGAGCACCCGCGCGCGGGACAGCAACGCGGCGTTGAGTTCGAACGAGGGATTCTCGGTGGTGGCACCGACGAGCACGACGGTGCCGTCCTCCATCACCGGCAGGAAACTGTCCTGTTGCGCGCGGTTGAAACGATGCACCTCGTCGACGAACAACAGCGTGCCGACGCCGGTCTCACGGCGTGCCCGCGCCGCGTCGAACACCTTTTTCAGATCGGCGACGCCGGAGAACACCGCGGAAATCTGCTCGAAATGCAGCGCCGTCGCGTCGGCCAGCAGCCGCGCCACCGTGGTCTTGCCGGTGCCAGGCGGCCCCCAGAACACCAGCGAGCCGAGCGAGCGCGTTTCCAGCATGCGGGTGAGCACGCCGTCCGGCCCGAGCAGATGGTCCTGCCCGACGACTTCCGACAGCGCCTGCGGCCGCAGCCGATCAGCAAGCGGACGCGGCGCATCGTGATCGAGGCCCGCGGCGGCGAACAGCGACGGTCCTTTCTGCGCGCGCGGGCTCATGGTGTGACGCCGTTGTCTCAGCCGCTGAACACGGCGGAAATCTGCTGGCCGCCGCGCTGGATGGTGACGCGCCAGATCCGGCTCGGATCGCGCGTGACGCGCTCGAGATCGCGGGTGCGGGAAATCTTCGTCCCGTTGACGGCAACAATGATGTCGCCCTGCTGGAAGCCATATTGTCCAGCCGCACTGCCATCCGGCACCTCGGTGACGGCGACGCCCTCGGCGTCGGGATCGAGCTTCAGCCGGTCCGCCAGCGCCGGGCCGATGTTCACGACGGTCGCGCCCTGGAATGGCGAGCGGGTCTTGATCGTCAGTTCGTCGCGCTCGCCTTCCGGCGCGACCTGCAAGGCAACATTGAGCGTTGTCTCGCGTCCGCCGCGCAGCACTGTGAGATGCGTCGTGCCGCCGACCGCCTTGGTGCCGAAGCGATAACCGAACGCATTGGGATCGTCGACCGCAAGACCATCGACGGCGGTGATCACGTCGCCGGCCTTGAGGCCTGCGGTCGCCGCGGGGCTGCCCTTGGTGACGCTCGATACGATCGCGCCGGTCGGCCGCTTCATGCCGAGGCTGTCGGCGATCTCGCTGGTGACCGCCTGCAACGACGCACCGAGCCACGGCCGCTGCACCGCGCTGCCGCCGCTCTTGGCCGAGGCGACGACGACGCGCACCATGTTCGAGGGAATGGCGAAGCCGATGCCCTGCGAGCCGCCGGAACGCGAGAAGATCGCGGTGTTGATACCGACCACCTTGCCGGTCATGTCCACCAGCGCGCCGCCGGAATTGCCGGGATTGATCGCCGCATCGGTCTGGATGAAGAACTGATAGTCGGTGATGCCGACCTGAGTGCGCGCCAGCGCCGAGACGATGCCGTGCGTCACGGTTTGCCCAACGCCGAACGGGTTGCCGATCGCCAGCACGACGTCGCCGACCTGCAACTCATCGGAATTGGAGAGGTCGAGCGCCGGGAAACGCTCGCGTCCGTCTTTGATGCGCAACACCACCAGATCGGTGCGCTGATCCTTCAGCACAATCTCCGCCTCGAACTCGCGTTTGTCGGCGAGCGAGACTTTCACCTCATCGGCGCCCTCGATGACGTGATAATTGGTGACAACCAGACCCGACGCATCGACAATCACGCCGGAGCCGAGCGAGCGTTGCTGCTGCTGCGGCATCGGCCCGCCGAAGAAGCGGCGGAAGATCGGATCGTCGAGCAGCGGGTTGTTGTTGCGCACCGTCTTGGCGGCATAGACATTGACCACCGCCGGCGTCACCCGCTGCACGATCGGCGCGTAGGACATGCGCAGTTCGGATGCCGAGGCCGGCACCCGCCGGTCCTGCGCGACGGCTCCGGTCACGGAGGCGAACGCGGTCCCCAGAACCGTGCAAACGACAACGAGCGGGCGAAGCGGGATCATCATCGGGGCGAATCCGTCACGGGTGAAATTTCCCCGAGATATAGGCGTCCGGAACGGCCAATAGAAGGCGGCGGCCGCCCGGCCTGCCGCCCCTTTCCACCTCCGGATGTCCGCGCCGCTCAGGATTTCGGCGGCAGCGTGCGCAGCCAAGCGACGATGGCGTCGATGTCGGCGTCGGTCATCTTGGCATAGTAGCCGTATCCCATCGGTGGCTTCAGCCGGGTGCCATCCTTGGCGATGCCCTGGGTGATCGCCCGCTTGATCTCGGCATCGGTCCAGGCACCGAGGCCGGCCGTCTTGTCCGAGGTGAGGTTACGCGACACCGACTTCCCCCAGGGACCGGGGAACTCCTGACCGCCCTTGCCGAGGCTGGTCGAGAACAGGTGCCGGCCCTTGTCCATGGGCGTGTGGCATTCCATGCAATGGGCGATGGTGGCGAGATAGAAGCCGCGCTTGACCTTGTTGTTGAGGTCGGACGGCGCGATCGGCTTTTCCGCGCCGGGCAGCACCTCCTGGAACATCGGCACGCGATATTCCGGCGTCGGGACTTCGTGTTTGATCGGCTTGATGGTGCGCAGATAGGCGACAATGGCGCTGAGGTCGCCGGGCGTCAGGATCTTGTAGTAGCCGGTCGGCATCAGCGGCGCGACCTGAACGCCGTTCGGCCGCTTACCGGTCGTCAGGAACGCCTTGATCTGCGCATCGGTCCACGCGCCGATCCCGGTCTCCTTGTCCTGAGTGATGTTGGACGCCGTCACCTTGAACGGCGGCTCATCCCACGACAGGCCGCCGCCGAACTCCTTGCCAGCGACCGCGTCCGGCGGCCCCTTCGGGGTGTGGCAGTTCTGGCAGGTCATCACCGTGTTGACGAGATAGCTGCCCCGCTCGACCGGTGTCTCGGCTCCTGCCGAGGACACGACGAATACGCCGGCCCACGCCAGCGCCAAGCCCCATGCGCGCATCATGCTGATTCCCCCTAAGGATGGCGCGGGAGCGTATCCATGGAACAAAAGTTCCGCAACGGATTGGAAGGGTTTTAAACGGCATCCAGAGGCAGCCTGCGTTAGCGCGCGTCGGCGGCCGTCAGAATATCCGTGATCGCCTTGTAGCCATGGCGACGCGCGTGCATCAGCGGCGTCACGCCTGCGCGGTCAGGGATGTTGGCATTCGCGCCGGCATCGACCAGCAGCTTGACGATGCGGGTATGCACCGGCCCACCGTCGCCGAGGATCACGGCTTCGAGCAGCGCGGTCCAGCCGAGATTGTTGACGTGATCCTTGTCGATTCTGGTGCCGAGCAGGATCGCCACGGTCTCGGGGTGACCGTGATGCGCCGCCGGGATCAGCGCCGTGCCGCCGTACCGGTTGGTGCTTTTCAGATCGGCTTTGCCGGTGGCGAGGATCGCCTTGAGAATCTCGTTGCGCCCTTCCGCACCGGCATAGAGGAATGCGCTGTCCTGAATGCCGTCCTTGGCGTTGACATCGGCTCCGGCGGCGATCAGCGCGCGCGCCACATCAATCTTGTTGGCACGCGTCGCCACCAGAAGCGCCGTGCGACCGGAGCCGTCACGCGCGTCGACCGACGCGCCGTCCTTGAGCAGCCGCTGCACCGCCGCGGCATCGCCTTTCGCGGCGACGGCCAGCAGCGCCTCATCCTGCCGCGGACCGGCCTGCGCCCGATCGCTCATCACGATGGCTCCTGCCAACACGGCCGCAACGAAAAAGGCGGCGCCGAGCGCCGCCTTCCGTAACAGATGCCGCCGGGCGATCATTACGCCGAAGCGGTCGCTGCCTGCTCGGTCTTGGCCGCAACCGGGCCGGAGTCCTTGCCACGCGCATCGACGTCGCGGTCGACGAACTCGATCACCGCCTGCGCGGCGTTGTCGCCGTAGCGGAAGCCCGCCTTCATGATGCGGGTGTAGCCGCCGTTGCGGTCCTTGTAGCGCGGGCCGATCACCTCGAAGAGCTTCTTGACCATCTCGACGTCACGTACCTTGGAGACCGCCTGACGGCGGGCATGCAGGTCGCCGCGCTTGGCGAGCGTCACGACCTTCTCCATCACCGGGCGCAGTTCCTTCGCCTTCGGCAAGGTGGTGATGATCTGCTCGTGCTTGATCAGCGCAGCCATCATGTTCGCAAACATGGCGGTGCGGTGCTGGCTCTTGCGACCGAGTTTACGATGTCCGCTTCCGTGACGCATGGTCTCAACTCCTCATCTTCATTCGTGTCGCGACCGTCTCGGTCGTGGACATCGCTCGGGTGGGCTGCCCGCGTTCGCCCCGTCGTGACGGCCGGATCATTCCGGCCGTGACGCAGTTTCGGTAAAGCTCAGTAGTGATCCTCGAAGCGCTTGGCCAGTTCTTCGATGTTCTCCGGCGGCCAGCCCGGCACTTCCATGCCGAGGTGAAGACCCATCTGCGCCAGCACTTCCTTGATCTCGTTGAGCGACTTGCGGCCGAAGTTCGGCGTGCGCAGCATCTCGGCTTCCGACTTCTGCACGAGGTCGCCGATGTAGACGATGTTGTCGTTCTTGAGACAGTTGGCCGAACGCACCGACAGTTCGAGTTCGTCGACCTTCTTGAGGAAGGCCGGGTTGAAGGCGAGATCCGGGATCGATTCCTGGGCCTGCTCCTTGCGGGGCTCTTCGAAGTTGACGAACACATTGAGCTGGTCCTGCAGGATGCGCGCGGCATAGGCCACGGCGTCATCCGGCGACACCGCGCCGTTCGTCTCGATGGTCATGGTCAGCTTGTCGTAGTCGAGGATCTGCCCTTCGCGGGTGTTCTCGACCTTGTAGGAGACCTTGCGCACCGGCGAGTACAGGCTGTCGACCGGAATGAGGCCGATCGGCGCGTCTTCCGGACGGTTGCGCTCGGCGGCGACATAGCCCTTGCCGGTGTTGACCGTGAACTCCATGCGGATCTCGGCGCCTTCATCGAGGGTGCACAGCGGCAGGTCCGGATTGAGCACGACGATGTCGCCGACCGTCTGGATGTCGCCGGCGGTGACGGTGCCGGGGCCGGACTTCTTCACCACCATGCGCTTGGGGCCTTCGCCCTGCATCTTGATAGCGATGTCCTTGATGTTGAGGACGATGTCGGTGACGTCCTCGCGCACGCCGGGGATCGACGAGAATTCGTGCAGCACGCCGTCGATTTGCACCGACTGCACGGCGGCGCCCTGCAGCGACGACAACAGGATGCGGCGCAGCGCGTTGCCGAGCGTCACACCGAAGCCGCGCTCGAGCGGCTCCGCCACAACGGTTGCAAGGCGCTTGGCATCAGAGCCCGGCGCCACCTGCAGCTTGTTGGGGCGGATCAGTTCCTGCCAATTTTTCTGAATGGTCACGTGTTCACCCATGGTTGCAGCGTTCCCGCGCACTCCACCCCGCCCGGTGGGGACAACTCTCGGCGGCGGCGGACCGTGTCCGCCGGATCAAAGCAAAGTACGATCAGACGCGCCGGCGCTTGCGCGGACGGCAGCCGTTGTGCGGGATCGATGTCACGTCACGGATCGACGTGATCGTGAAGCCCGCAGCCTGCAGCGCGCGCAGCGCGGATTCGCGACCCGAACCCGGACCCGACACCTCAACCTCGAGGGTACGCATGCCGTGTTCCTGCGCCTTGCGCGCGGCGTCTTCGCCGGCGACCTGCGCGGCATACGGCGTCGACTTGCGCGAGCCCTTGAAACCCATCGTGCCGGCCGACGACCACGAAATGGTGTTGCCCTGCGCGTCGGTGATGGTGATCATCGTATTGTTGAACGACGCATTCACATGCGCCACGCCGGAGACGATGTTTTTGCGCTCACGGCGACGCACGCGCGTGCCGGCTCCTGCTTCCTTCGCCATTCTTTGTCCCTTCGAAGCCCGCGCGAAAGCGGGCTCATGCCAAAATCAAAAATCGCAAACCGAAATCAGACGGTCTTCTTCTTGCCGGCGATCGCCTTCGCCGGGCCCTTGCGGGTGCGCGCGTTGGTGTGCGTGCGCTGACCGCGCACCGGCAGACCTTTGCGGTGGCGCAGACCGCGATAGCAGCCGAGATCCATGAGGCGCTTGATGTTGACCGCCGTCTCGCGGCGCAGGTCGCCCTCGACCATGTAATCGCGGTCGATCAACTCGCGAATCTGCAGCACTTCCGCGTCGGTGAGCTGCGACACGCGCCGCTCCAGCGGAAGGTTGAGCTGGGTCATGATATCCTTGGCGATCTTCGGACCGATCCCATGGATGTACTCCAGCGCGACGAGCACGCGCTTGTTGGTCGGAAGATTGATGCCGGCAATGCGAGCCACTGACTTTCTCCACCTGCCCGGCCCTGCGGGCCGGATGCTCCTGACCGGCCTCGCGAGGCCGGATGTTCCTGTCCCGTTTTCCGGGCCGTTTCAGCACATAAGACGACGCCCGTCCCCTGCCTTCCGGGGCCCGGCATCGCCAAAAAACGATCTGATTGCCGGGCTTATTAAGGGATTCACTGCCTCGTCGTCAACCTGTCTTGATCCTTGCTTAACGCCGTCCTGATTTGCGTTTTGCGGTCTTTTTGGCGGTCCGGCGGGCCGTACCTGCCCGCTTTTTCGCCACCGAGCGGCGCGCCGAAACGGCCTTCCGGGTTCCCTTGGAGTCCGCCTTCCGGCCACCCTTGCGGGTGCCGATCGCGCGACCCGCGGATTTGGCTTTGGCGGCCTTGGCCACCGTGGATTTCTTCGTTTTCTTGACCTTTTTCGCGGCTTTCGTCCGCTTCCCAGCCCGTTTCGCCACCTTCGCAGCCTTTTTGCCGGGCTTGCTGGCTGGCTTCGCCTTTCCGGAGGCGGGTTTCCCGGTCTTGCCCTTCAAGATCGCGAGGATGGCACGCTCGACCGCGTCGATCGCGGCCATGCCATCAATCACGCTCAGGGTGCCCTTGCCGCCGTAATAGTCGATCAGCGGCGCGGTCTGCGCCCGATAGGCGTCCAGCCGCTTTTTCAGCGCCTCGGCATTATCGTCGGCCCGGACCGCCTCTCCGCGGGCGGCCATTTCCGCGACTCGCTTCTCGACCCGCGCCAGCAACGCATCCTCGTCGACCTTGAGCGCGATCACCGCATCGAGGCCGAGCTTGCGATCCTTGAGCATGGCATCCAACGCCTCGGCCTGGCCGACCGTGCGCGGGAAACCGTCGAGGATGAAACCGTTATGGGCATCGGGCTCGGCAATGCGGTCGGCAATGATCGCGCAGACCACCTCGTCCGGCACCAGCGCGCCCTGCGCCATCAAATCCTTGGCCTTGAGGCCGACTGGCGTTCCGGCGGCGACCGCCGCACGCAGCATGTCACCGGTCGATAACTGCACCAGACCGTAACGAGCAACCAGCCGCTGCGCCTGCGTCCCCTTGCCGGCCCCAGGTGGGCCCAGCAAAATCAGTCTCATCTCAACCGCCCCCGCAGTCTCGACCGCTTGATCAAACCTTCGTACTGGTGCGCTAGCAGGTATCCCTGTACCTGCGCCACCGTGTCCATCGTGACACTGACCACGATCAGCAGCGAGGTACCGCCGAGATAGAACGGCACCGACGCATAGGCGATCAGAATCTCCGGCACGAGGCAGACAACGGCCAAGTAAATCGCACCGACGACGGTAATGCGAGACAGCACATAGTCGATATATTCGGCCGTGCGCTCACCCGGACGGATGCCGGGAATGAAGCCGCCATGTTTCTTCAGATTGTCAGCGGTCTCGGTCGGGTTGAACACGATCGCGGTGTAGAAGAACGCGAAGAAGATGATCAGCGCCACATAGAGCACCAGGAACAGCGGCCGCCCGTGGGCGAGCTGGGTGGTGATGACACTGAGCCATTCCGGCCCCTGCCCGGCATTGAACTGCGCAACGGTGGTCGGCAGCAGCAGCAGCGACGAGGCGAAGATCGGCGGAATCACGCCGGAGGTGTTGAGCTTGAGCGGCAGATGCGAGGACTGCCCCTCGAACATCTGATTGCCGACCTGGCGCTTGGGATACTGGATCAGCAGGCGCCGCTGCGCGCGCTCCATGAACACGATGAAGGCGATGACGACGACGCACATCACCAGCACGGTGAGGATCAGTCCGGTGGACAACGCGCCCTGACGACCAAGCTCGAGGGTACCGGCGATCGCCGACGGCAGTTCGGCGACGATGCCCGCCATGATGATCAGCGAGATGCCGTTGCCGATGCCGCGCGATGTAACCTGCTCGCCGAGCCACATCAGGAACATGGTGCCGCCGGTCAGCGTGATCGTCGTCGAGATGCGGAAGAACCAGCCGGGATCGCTGACGACGCTGCCGCTGCCTTCGAGGCCGACAGAGATGCCGTAAGCCTGAAACACCGCCAGCACCACGGTGAGATACCGCGTGTACTGGTTCATGACCTTGCGGCCGGACTCACCTTCCTTCTTCAACGCCTCGAGCGTCGGCGACACGGAGGTGAGGAGCTGAATGATGATCGATGCCGAGATGTACGGCATGATGTTCAGCGCGAAGATGGCCATGCGGTTGATGCCACCCCCGGAGAACATGTTGAACATGCCGAGGATGCCACCAGCCTGTGTCTGGAACAGTTGCTGCCAGGCGGCAGGGTCGATTCCCGGCAACGGGATATAAGTCCCGATCCGGTAGACGATCATCGCGCCGAGCGTAAACCAGATGCGTTTCTTGAGTTCTTCCGCCTTGGCGAACGCCGAGAAATTCAGGTTCGCTGCCAGTTGTTCTGCTGCAGAAGCCATCGCTCGCTCCGGTTGTCGTCAGCCCCGCACGATATAGGGATTACTCGGCGGACTTGCCCGCCGCCTTCCCGCCTTTCTTCGACTGACCCGGCTTCTTGCCTTCCTTGGGCTTGAACTTGTTCGGGCGGCGTTCCTCGGTGGCCTCCTCCTTGGCCGGAGCCAGGAGCTTGACCGTGCCGCCAGCCTTCTCGACGGCCGCGAGCGCCGATTTCGAGGCCGCCCAGACCGACAGGTCGAGCTTGGCCTTGAGTTCACCACCACCGAGCAGCTTGACGCCACCCTTCTCGCGACGGAGCAGACCGGACTTCACCATCGCCGCGACATCAACTGCCGCCTTGGCGTCGAGCGTGCCCGCATCAATCGCCTTCTGCAGATCGCCGACATTGATCTCGTTCAACTTCACCGCGAAGGCGGTGTTGCGGAAGCCGCGCTTCGGCAGGCGGCGGTGCAGCGGCATCTGGCCGCCTTCAAAGCCCTTGATGCGCACGCCCGAGCGCGCGGTCTGGCCCTTGCCGCCGCGGCCACCGGTCTTGCCCATGCCCGAGCCGATGCCGCGGCCGATGCGCAGGCGGTTCTTGCGGGCGCCGGAATTATCGGCGATCTGATTGAGCTTCATGGCGTGATCCTTTGATCTTTGCGGGCTAAACGCTGTTCACTCGCCCGTTTGTTCTTGTACGCGGATAGTCTTGAAACGCAGGTAGTCTGAAATGCAGCGCGCCGGCTGAACCGGCGCGATGACGTGATTGTTTTTACTTGCCCTCGTGCACGCGCACGAGATGACCGACCGCCGCAAGCATGCCGCGCGTCGCCGGGGTATCGGGCACGTCCTTGACGCGGCCGATCTTGTTGAGGCCAAGGCCGATCAGCGTCTTGCGCTGTTCGGAGGCGCGGCGGATCGGGCTGCCGATCTGCTCGACCTTGAGGGTTTTACCGGATTTCGCCATCGCTCTGCTTACCTGGTGTTCTCGAAGGAGGAAAAGCAGTCCGCCGTTCAGTCGGCGGACTGCTCGCTGTCGATGCCGGTGCGGCGCGACTGCAAGGTGGAGACCTTGAGGCTGCGGCGCGCAGCGACCGAACGCGGCGAATCCTGATGCTTCAGCGCATCGAAGGTGGCGCGCACGACGTTGTACGGGTTCGACGAGCCGACCGACTTGGCAACCACATCCTGCATGCCGAGCGTCTCGAACACGGCGCGCATCGGACCGCCGGCGATGATGCCGGTGCCGGGAGGCGCCGCGCGCAGATAGACCTTGCCGGCGCCGTGGCGACCGAACACGTCGTGATGCAGCGTACGACCTTCGCGCAGCGCGACGCGGGTGAGACCGCGCTTGGCGCTGTCGGTCGCCTTGCGGATCGCTTCCGGCACTTCGCGCGCCTTGCCGTGGCCGAAGCCGACGCGGCCCTTCTGATCGCCGATCACCACCAGCGCGGCAAAGCCGAAGCGCTTGCCGCCCTTCACCACCTTGGCGACGCGGTTGATGTGGACGAGCTTGTCGACGAACTCGCTGTCGCGCTCCTCGCGCTTGCGGTCGCCGCGGCCTTCGCGTTCACGTGCCATGAAATTATCCGTTCGCGTTAGAAGTTGAGACCGCCCTCACGGGCGGCATCGGCCAGCGCCTTGACGCGGCCGTGATACATGTAGCCGCCGCGGTCGAACACGACGTCCTTGATGCCCTTCGCCAGGGCGCGCTCGGCGATCAGCTTGCCGACTTCCTTCGCAGCGGCGACGTTGGCACCCGACTTGGCGCGCAGCGCCTTCTCCAGCGTGGAGGCGGCGGCGACGGTCTCGCCCTTGTCGTCGATGATGACCTGCGCGTAGATGTGCAGACCCGTACGGTACACCGACAACCGCGCGCGATCGGTCGCGACCCGCTTGATCTTGCGCCGGATCGAACCTTTGCGCCGCGCAGCGCGCATTGCTTGCTTAGACATACTGCGCTCCCATCACTTCTTCTTGCCTTCCTTGCGGAAGATGTATTCGCCGGCGTATTTCACGCCCTTGCCCTTGTACGGCTCCGGCGGACGGTAACCGCGGATCTCGGCGGCCACCTGGCCGACCTTCTGCTTGTCCATGCCGGTGATGACGATCTCGGTCGGCTTCGGCGTCGCGATGGCGATGCCTTCCGGGATCGGATAATTCACGTCGTGGCTGAAGCCGAGCTGCAGCTGGAGCTGCTTGCCCTGCACCGCCGCGCGGAAACCAACGCCGACGATCTCGAGCTTTTCTTCAAAGCCCTTGGTCACGCCGGTCATCAGGTTATTGACGACCGTGCGCGCCGTACCCCACTGCGAGCGGGCGCGGATGGTGTCATGGCGCGGCTTCACCGAGACCGCTCCCTTGTCCATCTTCACTTCGATGTCGTCGTGGATGAGATAGGCAAGAGCGCCTTTCGGCCCCTTCACCTTCACCGTCTGGCCGTCGACGCTGGCGGTAACGCCAGTCGGGACCGCGACTGCTTTCTTGCCGATACGAGACATCAGAACACCGTGCAGATGATTTCGCCGCCGACATTGGCGTCGCGGGCCTCGTGGTCCGCCATCAGGCCCTTCGGCGTCGAAAGGATGGAAATGCCGAGACCGTTGTGCACGCGCGGCAGCGCCTTCACCGAAGCGTAGACGCGGCGGCCGGGCTTCGACACGCGGGCGATCTCGCGGATCACCGGGGCGCCGTCGAAATACTTCAGCTCGACCTCGATCTCGCTGCGGCCGTTGGCATGCGCCACGGTCGCGTAGTCGCGGATGTAGCCTTCGGTCTTGAGCACCTCGAGCAGACGCTCGCGCATCTTCGAGCCGGGCATCGAAACCTTGTTCTTCTTCCGCATCTGCGCGTTGCGGATGCGGGTGATCATATCGCCGATCGGATCGTTGACAGCCATGCGACCCTCCTTACCAGCTCGACTTCACGAGGCCCGGAATCAGGCCCTTGTTGCCGAGGTCGCGCAGCGCGATACGGCTGAGACGGTGCTTGCGAAACACGGCGTGCGGACGGCCGGTCAGCTCGCAACGGTTCATGATGCGCGTCTTCGAGGAGTTGCGCGGCAGCTCGGCGAGCTTCAGCGACGCCGCAAAGCGTTCCTCGACCGGAAGCTTCTTGTCGTGCACGATCGCCTTGAGCTTGGCGCGACGGGCGGAAAACTGCTTCGCCATCTTCCGCCGCCGGTTGTTCTTCTCGATAGAACTCTTCTTAGCCATCTAGCTCTCCTGAATTTCCGCGTTTGAGAAGGCTCTCGCCTCTCACTGCCGGAACGGGAAGTTGAAAGCGGTCAGCAGCGCGCGCGCTTCGTCGTCGGTGCGCGCCGTGGTGCAGACCGTGATGTCCATGCCCCAGCTATCGGTGACCTTGTCGAAATCGATCTCCGGGAAAATGATGTGCTCCTTGATGCCGAGCGAATAGTTGCCACGGCCGTCGAAGCTCTTCGGGTTCAGCCCGCGGAAGTCGCGCACGCGCGGCAGCGCGACGTTCACCAGGCGGTCGAGGAAGTCGTACATGCGCGACTTGCGCAGTGTGACCTTGGTTCCGATCGCCTGGCCGTCGCGGAGCTTGTACGTTGCGATCGACTTGCGCGACTTGGTGATCACCGCCTTCTGGCCGGCGATCGCGGTGAGATCCGCCGCCGCGTTGTCGACCTTCTTGCGATCGGCCACGCCCTCGCCGGCGCCGATGTTGAGCACCACCTTGGTGATGCGCGGCACCTGCATGCGGTTCGCGTAGCCGAACTTCTTGGTCATCTCCTCGCGGATACGGCCTTCGAAGTCGGTCTTGAGGCGCGACACATAGGTCGAGCGCTCGCGCGGCGCCTTCGGCGCTTTCGCGGCCTTTTCGCCGCCCTTGTCAGCCTTGCCTGCTTCCTTGGCAGCGGCGGGCTTGGCAGCCTTCGCTTCCTTGGCGGGCTTCTTGTCCTGCGTATCAGCCATCGATCTCAACTCCCGAGCGGCGGGCGACGCGAACCTTGCGCTGCGCATCCCCCTCGCCCACAACCTTGAATCCGACGCGGGTCGGCTTGCCATCCTTCGGATCGGCGATCGCGACGTTGGACAGGTGGATCGCCGCCTCTTTCGAGATGATCCCGCCTTCCTGCTGCGCGGTCTGCTTCTGGTGGCGCTTGACCATGTTCACGCCGCGCACGACGACGCGCGACTGGCTCGGGCGCACCTCGACCACCTCGCCGGTGCGGCCCTTGTCGCGTCCCGACAGGACGACGACCTTGTCGCCCTTGCGAATCTTCGCAGCCATCACAGCACCTCCGGCGCGAGCGAAATGATCTTCATGTGGTTCTTGGCGCGCAGCTCGCGCGGCACCGGCCCGAAGATACGCGTGCCGACCGGCTCCGCCTGCGCGTTGATCAGCACGGCCGCGTTGCGGTCGAAGCGGATCACCGAACCGTCCGGGCGGCGAATGTCCTTGGCGATACGAACGACGACCGCCTTCATGACATCGCCCTTCTTCACGCGGCCGCGCGGAATGGCTTCCTTGACCGAGACGACGATAACGTCGCCGATCGTCGCGTATTTCCGATGCGAGCCGCCGAGCACCTTGATGCACATGACGCGGCGCGCGCCGGAATTGTCGGCGACGTCCAGATTGGTTTGCATCTGAATCATGATGCGATCCCCGTGTTCCTGCGTCCGTGCGCTGTCACTGGACTTTTTGTTTCTTTTCGCCCTGGACGACCGCCCAGCGCTTGGATTTCGAAATCGGCTTGTGCTCTTCGATCCACACCACGTCACCGATCGAGAACTCGTTCTTCTCGTCGTGCGCCTGGTACTTCTTGGAGCGGCGGACGGTCTTCTTCAGGGTTGGATGGGTGAAGCGGCGTTCGACGCGCACCACCACGGTCTTGTCCTGCTTGTCGCTGACGACAACGCCCTGCAACTGACGCTTCGGCATATCGAACCTCTACTTCTTCGACTTCGCCGATGCGGCGGTTTTCGACTTCTTGGACACCTTGGCGTCCTTGCCTTCCTCGCCAGCGCGCTTCTGCGCGGCGATGGTCTTGATCCGGGCGATGTCGCGGCGGAGCACGCGCACCCGCGAGGTGTTCTCAAGCTGCCCGGTGGCACGCTGGAACCGTAGGTTGAACTGCTCCTTCTTCAGCTTGAGCACTTCTTCGTCGAGCTGATCGAGCGACATGGCGCGCGCGTCTGAGGTTTTCATCACGATCACTCCGCAATTCGCGCGACAAAGCGCGTCCGGACCGGAAGCTTGGCTGCCGCGAGCGTCAGCGCTTCCTTGGCGATTTGCTGGGAGATGCCGTCGACCTCGAACATGATACGACCCGGCTTGACGCGGCACACCCAAAGTTCGGGCGCGCCCTTGCCGGAGCCCATGCGGACTTCGAGAGGCTTCTTCGACACCGGCACGTCCGGGAACACGCGGATCCAGACGCGGCCGGCGCGCTTCATGTGGCGCGTCAGCGCGCGGCGCGCCGCTTCGATCTGACGGGCGGTGACCCGCTCCGGCTCCAGCGCCTTGAGGCCGAACTGTCCGAAGGACAGCTCCGCACCGCTCGTGGCGACGCCGTGAATGCGACCCTTATGCGCCTTGCGGAATTTCGTGCGTTTCGGTTGCAGCATGACTTGCTCTTATGTGCTTTCTACCTGGCTCACGCCACGTCGCGACGCGGGCGGCCGCCGGCGTCGCCGCCATCGGCCATCTTCTTGTCCTGCGCCATCGGATCGTGCTCGAGGATTTCGCCCTTGAAGATCCAGACCTTGACGCCGCAGGTTCCGAACGTCGTGAACGCGGTGGCGACGCCGTAGTCGACGTCCGCGCGCAGCGTGTGCAACGGCACCCGCCCCTCGCGATACCATTCGAGACGGGCGATTTCGGCGCCGCCGAGACGGCCAGAGCAGTTGATACGGATGCCTTCGGCACCGAGCCGCATCGCCGACTGCACGGCGCGCTTCATCGCACGGCGGAACGCCACGCGGCGCTCGAGCTGCTGTGCGATCGATTCCGCGACGAGTTGCGCGTCGATTTCCGGCTTGCGGATTTCAGTGATGTTGATGACGACATCGCTGTCGGTCACCTTCGACACCATCTTGCGCAGCTTCTCGATGTCGGCGCCCTTCTTGCCGATCACCACGCCCGGACGTGCCGAGTAGATCGTCACGCGGCACTTCTTGTGCGGGCGCTCGATCACGATCTTCGACACCGCCGCCTGCTTCAGCTCCTTCATCAACATCTTGCGGATCTTGATGTCTTCATGGAGCAGGTTGGCGTATTCGCCCTTGTTCGCGAACCAGCGCGAATCCCAGGTGCGATTGATGCCGACCCGCAGGCCGATCGGATTGATTTTTTGACCCATCGACTGGCTCCTCAGGCCTCTGCCTTCGCCGCGACTTCGCGCACGACAATCGTCAGATGCGCGAACGGCTTGTTGATCCCGGACGAACGGCCACGGCCGCGCGCATGGAAGCGCTTCAGCACGATGCCCTTGCCGACATGCGCTTCGGCGACGACGAGATCGTCGACGTCGAGCTCATGATTGTTTTCTGCATTGGCGATCGCGGATTCCAGGCACTTGCGCACATCCTTGGCGATGCGCTTGCGCGAGAATTCGAGGTCCGCGAGCGCGCTCGCAACCTTTTTGCCGCGGATCATCTGCGCGACCAGATTAAGCTTCTGCGGCGAGATGCGAAGCATGCGGGCAACCGCCTTTGCCTCGTTCTCTGCCAGTGACCGTTCGCGCGCGCTCTTACCCATGACGTGCTCTCTCTATCGCTCTGCCGTGACCTAGGCGCGCTTCGCCTTGCGGTCGGCCGAATGACCGTAGAAGGTGCGCGTCGGCGCGAATTCGCCGAACTTGTGACCGACCATTTCCTCGGTCACCTGCACCGGAATGTGCTTCTGGCCGTTGTAGACGCCGAAGTTGAGACCGACGAACTGCGGCAGGATCGTCGAGCGGCGGCTCCAGATCTTGATCACGTCGTGACGGCCGGAGGTGCGCGACTTTTCCGCCTTCTTGAGCAGATAGCCGTCGACAAACGGGCCTTTCCAAACTGAACGGGTCATTGTCGCTGTCCTACTTCTGCTTCTTGCGTTCGTGGCGGCTCGCGAAGATGAACTTCTGCGTGCTCTTGTTCTTGCGGGTCTTCTTGCCCTTGGTCGGGAAGCCCCACGGGGTCGACCAGTGGACGCCACCCTTGGTACGGCCACCGTGCGGGTGGTCGACCGGGTTCATGGTGATGCCGCGATTGTGCGGACGACGGCCACGCCAACGCTGACGGCCGGCCTTGCCGATCGTCGTGTTCATGTGGTCCGGGTTCGACACCGCGCCAACCGAGGCGAGGCAGCGGCCGTGCACCAGGCGCTGTTCGCCGGAGTTGAGACGCAGGATCACGTAATCCTGGTCGCGGCCGACGATCTGCGCGTAGCTGCCGGCGGACCGGGCCACCTGGCCGCCCTTGCCGATCTTGAGCTCGACATTGTGGACGATGGTGCCGACCGGAATGTTGGCGATCGGCATCGCATTGCCCGGCTTCACGTCAACGCGCTCACCGGCAACGACGCTGTCGCCCGGCGCGAGGCGCTGCGGCGCGAGGATATAGGCAAGCTCGCCGTCCTCGTACTTGATCAGCGCGATGAAGCTGGTGCGGTTCGGATCGTATTCGAGCCGCTCCACCTTCGCGACCATGTCGTGCTTGGTGCGCTTGAAGTCGACCCGGCGATACGCCTGCTTGTGACCGCCGCCGCGGAACCGCGACGTGGTGCGGCCGTTGTTGTTGCGGCCGCCGGTCGAGTTCTTGCCCTCGGTCAGCGTCTTGACCGGCGCGCCCTTATGCAGGGTCGAGCGGTCGACGATCGTCAGATGCCGCTGGCTCGGGGTGGTCGGTTTGAAAGTCTTGAGTGCCATGACCTATCCTCAGAGCCCCGTGGTCACGTCGATGCGGTGACCTTCTTCCAGCGTCACGACCGCGCGCTTGCTGTCAGATTGCCGTCCGGCGACGCCCTTGAAGACCTTGTGCTTGCCCTTGCGGTTGAGCGTGTTGACGCTCTTCACCTTGACGTCGAACAGCTTCTCGATCGCCGCCTTGATCTGCAGCTTGGTGGCGTGACCGGCGACCTTGAACACGACCTTGCCGTGCTCGGACGCCATCGTCGCCTTCTCGGTGATCACCGGCGAGAGAATGATGTCGTAATGACGCGGATCCGTGGTCGTCATTTGAAGCGCGCCTCCAGCGCGTCGAGCGCGGCCTTGGTGAGCACCAGCGTCTTGCGACGCAGGATGTCGTAGACATTGATGCCCTGCACCGGCAGCACGTCGATGTTCGGGATGTTGCGCGCCGCGCGGCCGAAGTTTTGTTCGATCTCCTGGCCGTCGACGATCAGCGCGTTCGACCAACCGAGCTTGCCGAAGTGACCGGCGAGCAGCTTGGTCTTGCCCTCGTTGACCGAGGCCTTGTCGATGATAACGAGACCGCCATCCTTCGCCTTGGCCGACAGCGCGTGACGCAGCGCCAGCGCGCGCACCTTCTTCGGCAGATCGGTCGCATGGCTACGCACGACCGGACCGAACGAACGGCCGCCGCCGCGGAACAGGTTGACGCGCTGCGAGCCGTGACGGGCGCCACCGGTGCCCTTCTGGCCGTACATCTTCTTGCCGGTGCGCGCGACTTCGCCCCGGTCCTTGGTCTTGTGCGTGCCGGCTTGGCGACGCGCCAGCTGCCAGTTGATGCAGCGCTGGATCAGGTCGGCGCGCGGCTCGAGCCCGAAGATTTCCTTCGAGAGCGTGACCTTGCCCGCTTCCTTGCCATCGAGGGCGAGAACCTTGAGTTCCATTACTTGCCCTCCTCGTTCGCGGCCGGCGCTTCAGCCGGCGCCTCGGACTTGGCATCCGCCTTGGCTTCAGCCGCGTCGGCGAGCTTGAACTTGCCCGGCTTCGGCGCGTCCTTCGGCAGCTTCTTCTTCACGGCGTCGCGCACGCGAATCCAGCCACCGTCGGCGCCGGGAACGGCACCCTCGATCAGCAGCAGGCCGCGCTCGACATCGACCTTGGCGACCTTGAGATTCATCGTGGTGACTTGCTCGACACCGAGGTGGCCCGGCATCTTCTTGTTCTTGAAGGTCTTGCCCGGATCCTGACGGCCGCCGGTCGAACCGATCGAACGGTGCGAGATCGACACACCGTGCGAGGCGCGAAGACCGCCGAAATTCCAGCGCTTCATACCGCCAGCAAAACCCTTGCCGATGGTCGTGCCCGTCACGTCGACGAACTGGCCCTCGACGAAGTGGTCGGCGGTGATTTCCGCCCCGACCGGGATCACGGCGTCATCGCTGACGCGGAACTCCGCGAGCTTGACCTTCGGCTCGACCTTGGCGGCGGCGAAATAGCCGCGGGTCGACTTGATCAGGTTGTTCGTCTTGCGCTTGCCGGCACCGAGCTGAATGGCGACGTAGCCATTCTTGTCCTTGGTGCGGTGGCCGACAACCTGGCATCCAGCGAGCCGGAGCACCGTCACGGGGACGTGCTCACCGGCATCCGTATAGATGCGGGTCATTCCGACCTTCTGCGCGATCACTCCGGAGCGCATCGTACTGTCCTCGTCTTCTTACAGCTTGATCTCGACGTCGACGCCGGCGGCAAGGTCGAGCTTCATCAGCGCGTCCACCGTTTGCGGCGTCGGATCGACGATATCGAGCAGGCGCTTGTGGGTGCGCATCTCGAATTGCTCGCGGCTGGTCTTGTCGATGTGCGGCGAGCGGTTGACCGTAAACTTCTCGATCCGGGTCGGCAGCGGAATGGGACCACGGACCTGGGCGCCGGTGCGCTTGGCCGTGTTCACGATCTCGCGGGTCGACGCATCGAGAATTCGATGATCGAACGCCTTGAGCCGGATCCGGATATTCTGGCCGTTCATGCTTCTCGCTCCAAGCGACGGGACGCGCCGTCAAGCGCGTCCCGCGCGGACCCCCTCAGTTACTCAATGATGCTTGCGACGACGCCAGCACCGACGGTGCGTCCGCCTTCACGGATGGCGAAGCGCAGCTTCTCTTCCATGGCGATCGGCACGATCAGGTGCACTTCCATGGCGATGTTGTCGCCCGGCATCACCATTTCCGTGCCCTGCGGCAGGTGAACGATGCCGGTCACATCGGTCGTCCGGAAGTAGAACTGCGGACGATAGTTGGTGAAGAACGGCGTGTGACGGCCCCCCTCTTCCTTCGTCAGAATGTAGGCCTCGGCCTTGAACTTGGTGTGCGGCTTCACCGAACCCGGCTTGCACAGCACCTGGCCACGCTCCACGTCCTCACGCTTGGTGCCACGCAGCAGCGCGCCGATGTTGTCGCCCGCCTGACCCTGGTCGAGCAGCTTGCGGAACATCTCGACGCCCGTGACGGTGGTCTTCTGCGTCGGGCGGATGCCGACGATCTCGATTTCCTCGCCGACCTTCACGATCCCGCGCTCGACGCGGCCCGTGCACACCGTGCCGCGGCCCGAGATCGAGAACACGTCCTCAACCGGCATCAGGAACGGCTGGTCGACCGGACGATCCGGCTGCGGGATGTATTCGTCGACGTTCTTCATCAGCTCGAGGATCGCTTCCTTGCCGAGCTTGGCGTCGCTGTCCTCCAGCGCCGCCAGCGCCGAGCCCTTGACGATCGGGATCTTGTCGCCGGGGAAGTCGTACTTCGAGAGAAGCTCGCGGATCTCCAGCTCGACGAGTTCCAGAAGCTCCGGATCGTCGACCATGTCGCACTTGTTCATGAACACAACGAGCGCCGGCACGCCGACCTGACGCGCCAGCAGGATGTGCTCGCGGGTCTGCGGCATCGGGCCGTCGGCCGCCGACACCACCAGGATCGCGCCGTCCATCTGCGCCGCGCCCGTGATCATGTTCTTCACATAGTCGGCGTGGCCGGGGCAGTCGACGTGCGCGTAGTGGCGCTTCTGCGTCTCGTATTCGACGTGAGCCGTCGAAATCGTGATGCCGCGCGCCTTCTCCTCAGGCGCCTTGTCGATCTGGTCGTACGCCGTGAACGTCGCGCCGCCCGTCTCCGCCAGGACCTTCGTGATCGCCGCCGTCAAAGACGTCTTGCCGTGGTCAACGTGACCAATCGTGCCGATGTTGCAGTGAGGCTTGCTGCGGTTGAATTTCTCTTTCGCCATCGTTGTCTCCGTATTCGGAAGTTCTGCTGTTTCTGTTCCGCGAGTTGGCTCAGACCGTTGCTACGCTATTAGGCGTACTTGGCCTGCACCTCCTGCGCGACGTTGGCCGGGACCTGCTCGTAGTGATCGAACTGCATGGTGAACGTCGCGCGACCCTGCGACATCGACCGCAGATTGTTGACGTAACCGAACATGTTCGCGAGCGGGACCATCGCCGTGATGACGTTGGCATTGCCGCGCATGTCCTGGCCCTGAATCTGGCCACGCCGCGAGTTCAAGTCGCCGATGACGCTGCCGGTGTAGTCTTCCGGCGTCACCACCTCGACCTTCATGATCGGCTCGAGCAACACCGAGCCGCCCTTCTGCAGCGCCTCGCGCAGCGCAGCGCGCGACGCGATTTCGAACGCCAGCGCCGACGAGTCGACGTCGTGATAGCGGCCGTCGATCAGCGTCACCTTGAGATCGACCACCGGGAAGCCGGCGAGCACGCCGGACCCGAGCACCGACTGGAGGCCCTTTTCGACGCCGGGGATGTATTCCTTCGGCACCGCGCCACCGATGATCTCGTTCTCGAATTCGAACCCGCCACCAGCCGGCAGCGGCTCGACGTTGAACTTCACCTGAGCGAACTGACCGGTACCGCCGGTCTGCTTCTTGTGCTGGTAGTCGACCGTGACCGGCTTCGAGATCCGCTCACGATAAGCGACCTGCGGCGCGCCGATATTGGCGTCGACCTTGTAGGTGCGCTTGAGGATGTCGACCTTGATGTCGAGATGCAGTTCGCCCATGCCCTTGAGGATGGTCTGGCCGCTCTCCTGATCGGTCGACACGCGGAACGACGGATCCTCGGCAGCGAGCTTCGCCAGCGCGACGCCGAGCTTTTCCTGGTCGGCCTTCGACTTCGGCTCGATCGCGATCTCGATCACAGGCTCCGGGAATTCCATCTTCTCCAGGATCACGAACTGCTTGGGATCGCAGAGCGTGTCGCCGGTGCGGGTTTCCTTCAGCGAAGCAAGCGCGACGATGTCGCCGGCGTAGGCTTCCTTGATGTCTTCGCGGTTGTTCGCATGCATCAGCAACATGCGGCCGACGCGTTCCTTGCGGTCGCGGGTCGAGTTGATCAGCGACATGCCGGAGGTCAGTACGCCCGAGTAGATGCGGCAGAACGTGATGGTGCCGACGAACGGATCGTCCATGATCTTGAACGCCAGCAGCGCGACCGGCTCGCTGTCGTCGGCATGGCGCTGGATTTCTTCGCCCTTCTCGCCAACGCCGTTGATCGCCGGCACGTCGAGCGGCGATGGCAGGTAATCGACGACGGCATCGAGCAGCGGCTGCACGCCCTTGTTCTTGAACGCGGTGCCGCACAGCACCGGGAAGAATGCACCGGTGATCACCGCCTTGCGGATCAGCTTCTTGAGCGTCGCCTCGTCCGGCTCCTTGCCTTCGAGGTACGCAGTCATCGCATCGTCGTCGAGTTCGACGGCGGCTTCGATCAGCTTCTCGCGATATTCCTTGGCCTGATCGGCGAGATCAGCCGGGATCGCCTCGACCTCGTACATCGCACCTTGAGCATCCGTGTGGTAGACGTATGCCTGCATGCGGACGAGATCGATCATGCCCTTGAAATTGCTCTCGGCACCGATCGGCAACTGAATCGCCACCGGCTTGGCGCCGAGGCGGTCAACGATGTCCTTGAGGCACTGGAAGAAGTCAGCACCGATCTTGTCCATCTTGTTGCAGAAGACGATACGCGGAACCTTGTACTTGTCGCCCTGACGCCAGACCGTCTCGGTCTGCGGCTCGACGCCCTGGTTCGAGTCGAGCACGCACACGGCGCCGTCGAGCACGCGCAGCGAACGCTCGACTTCGATGGTGAAGTCGACGTGGCCGGGGGTGTCGATGATGTTCAGGCGCTTGCCGTTCCAGATGGCGGTCGTCGCGGCGGACGTAATGGTGATGCCGCGCTCCTGCTCCTGCTCCATCCAGTCCATCGTCGCGGCGCCTTCGTGCACCTCGCCGATCTTGTGGCTCTTACCGGTGTAGTAGAGAATCCGCTCGGTCGTCGTCGTCTTGCCGGCATCAATGTGGGCCATGATGCCGAAGTTGCGGTAGTCCTCGATTTTATGACTGCGGGGCATTGAAAGAATGTCCTGTTGGCTGGCCGGTCAACCGTTACCAGCGGTAATGCGAGAACGCGCGGTTGGCTTCCGCCATCTTGTGCGTGTCTTCGCGCTTCTTGACGGCATTCCCCCTGCTGTTCGACGCATCGAGCAGCTCTGCCGACAGCCGCTCCGTCATCGTCTTTTCGTTGCGATCGCGCGCCGCCGAGATGATCCAGCGGATGCCAAGCGCCTGGCGCCGCGAGGTGCGCACTTCGACCGGCACCTGATAGGTCGCGCCGCCGACGCGGCGAGAGCGGACCTCGATCGACGGCATCACGTTGTCGAGCGCAGCCTGGAACACGTTGAGCGGGTTCTGCTTGGTCTTGGTTTCGATGATTTCGAGCGCGCCGTAGACAATGTTTTCGGCGACCGACTTCTTGCCGTCGTACATGACAGCGTTCATGAACTTCGAGACGACAGCGTTGCCGAACTTCGGGTCCGGAATGACTTCGCGCTTTTCTGCGGCGTGACGACGGGACATGGCTATCGATCCTTACTTCGGGCGCTTGGCGCCATACTTCGAACGGCGCTGCTTGCGGTTCTTCACACCCTGGGTGTCGAGCACGCCACGCAGGATGTGGTAGCGCACGCCGGGAAGATCCTTGACGCGGCCGCCGCGGATCATCACCACCGAGTGCTCCTGAAGGTTGTGACCTTCGCCGGGGATGTAACCGATCACCTCGAAGCCGTTCGTCAGACGCACCTTCGCGACCTTGCGGAGCGCGGAGTTCGGCTTCTTCGGCGTCGTCGTATAGACGCGGGTGCAGACGCCGCGCTTCTGCGGCGAATTCTGCAAGGCCGGAACGCGATTACGGACCGCCTCGGGACGGCGCGGCTTGCGGATCAGTTGGTTGACGGTTGGCATACGCCTCGAACCCTCTTTGCCCTTTTAGGGCTATTGCCCAGTGCTCTCTCACGCGCGGACAACCCACGCGCAAAACGAAATCGCGCCATCCGCGAAGTGCGGAAGGGCGATCCCTCGGTGTTCAACACTCGCCGCGCCAAAGGCGCCGCGAGCGCAGCCTCAAACCTGACAAGGTGTCAGCGGCAGCGTTTGAGTTTCCTTCGTCGAGGCCAGGGGCACCGTCAAATTTCAGAAAAGCAAGCTTTCCCAAAGACTTGATCGATACGGCCGTTCCGATTGGCGAAACTCACCGCCTGCCGAAAAAGTGGGGGCGTTTTAGCATTGATTCCGGGGGTGTCAAGCTGGAAACACCGCGGAAAATCGGCGTTTCCGGAGCGTCTGCCCTGCCCGGTCAACGCGTCTCGGAAGCTGCGGTTTGCGGGCTCGGTATACCCTCCCGATGCCCGTCACGGTAGATCCCGTAACCGACCGCAACCAGTATGACAGCAATGACCGCGATCAGCAGCCCGGTATAAGGGGGCAGACGGCTATTTCTCTCACGGGCGACGGCCCGAGGCTTCTTATCCAGGACCAGTTCCGGGATGGATTCCTTGGTCGGCGGCGGTGGCGGCCCGTCCACGGTCGATCCCTTCATGCTGCGCGCTGTCAGGATCGTCCATCCAGCTTCTCGGATGACAACGTCCCGCCGTCTCAACCCGTTCCAGGGCCAAAGACCCTCCCCGAACGCGCCAACAGAAAGGCCGCCCTCGTGGGCGGCCTTTCCAGATCATTTCCTCTCGGCCAATGGCCGAGCGGCTTATTCGGCCGCCGGCGTCGGGGCCGGAAGCGCCGCGGCTTCTTCGGGCTGCGGCTGCTCCATCGGCGGCTGTTGCTGGGCCTGCAAGGCAGCCTCCTTCTCCCGCTCGGAGAGAATGAGACGATCGCGCTTGCCGGCGACTTCGCGCAGCCGGTTCATCATCGCGCCGGTACCCGCCGGGATCAGGCGGCCGACGATGACGTTCTCCTTGAGGCCGTCGAGCGAATCCACCTTGCCGTTGACGGCGGCTTCGGTGAGGACGCGGGTGGTCTCCTGGAACGACGCCGCCGAGATGAACGAGCGAGTCTGCAGCGACGCCTTGGTGATGCCGAGCAGCACCGGGGTCCCGGACGCGGTCTTCTTGCCCTCGTCCTTGAGCTTCTCGTTGAGCGCGTCGAGCTCGATCTTGTCGATCTGCTCGCCGGTGATCAGCTCCGAGTCGCCCGCGTCGTTGATCTCCACCTTCTGCAGCATCTGACGGACAATCACCTCAATGTGCTTGTCGTTGATGTGCACGCCCTGGAGCCGGTAGACCTCTTGGATCTCGTTGAGCAGGAAGTTCGCCAGTTCTTCGACGCCCTTGACGGCGAGAATGTCGTGCGGAGCAGGATTGCCCTCGACGATGTAATCGCCCTTTTCGATGACGTCGCCATCCTGCAGATGGATGTGCTTGCCCTTCGGGATCAGGTACTCGCGCGGCTCCTCGCTCTTGTCAGCCGGTTCGACCGAGAGGCGACGCTTGTTCTTGTAGTCCTTGCCGAAGCGCACGGTGCCGCCGATTTCGGCGATGACCGCCGCATCCTTCGGCCGCCGCGCCTCGAACAGCTCCGCCACCCGCGGCAGACCGCCGGTGATGTCGCGTGTCTTGGCGCCTTCGGTCGAGATACGGGCCAGCACGTCGCCGGCCTTCACATGGGCGCCTGGCTCGACCGACAGGATCGAGTCGACCGAGAGCTGGTAACGGGCGTCGCCGCCGCGCGCCAGCTTGAGCACCTTGCCATCCTTGCCTTTGATCACGACAGACGGGCGCAGATCGACCTGGTTCTTGCCCGAGCCCGTGCGCCACTCGGTGACGACGCGCTTGGCGATGCCGGTGGCCTCGTCGACCGTTTCCGACAGCGACTGACCGTCGACCATGTCCTCGAAGCCGATCTCGCCCTCAACCTCGGTGAGGACCGGACGGCTGTAAGGATCCCATTCGGCGATCCGCTGACCGCGCTTGATCTTGTCGCCATCGGCGACCTTCAGGCGCGCGCCATACGGGATGCGGTGATGGGCGCGCTCGGTGCCGTCGGCATCGAGCACGGAGACCACCATGTTGCGCACCATCGCGACGGTCTCGTTCTCCGAGTTCTTCGCGGAATTGCCCTTGAAGCGGACAGTGCCGTCGAAGTTCGATTCGATGAACGACTGCTCGTTGATCTGCGCCGCGCCGCCGATGTGGAACGTACGCATGGTGAGCTGCGTGCCCGGCTCGCCGATCGACTGCGCGGCGATGACGCCCACCGCTTCGCCCATATTGACCGGAGTGCCGCGGGCGAGATCGCGCCCATAGCAAGAACCACACACGCCGTTAGTGGATTCGCAGGTGAGCACCGAACGGATACGCAGCTCTTGCACGCCCGCCTTGGTGATCTCATCCACCAGACGCTCGTCGAGCAGTGTGCCCTTCGGCGCGATCACGCGGCCCGACGCCGGATCGCGCACATCTTCCTGGGCCGTACGGCCGAGGATGCGCACACCAAGCGAAGCCACCACCGTGCCCGCGTCGATGATCGCGCGGACATTGATGCCCTCATCGGTGCCGCAGTCTTCCGACGTGATGATGCAGTCCTGCGCCACGTCGACGAGACGCCGCGTCAGGTAGCCGGAGTTCGCGGTCTTCAACGCGGTGTCCGCGAGGCCCTTACGGGCACCGTGGGTCGAGTTGAAGTATTCGAGCACCGAGAGACCTTCCTTGAAGTTGGAAATGATCGGGCTCTCGATGATCTCGCCGGACGGCTTGGCCATCAGGCCGCGCATGCCGGCGAGCTGACGCATCTGCGCCGGCGAACCGCGCGCACCGGAATGCGCCATCATGTAGATCGAGTTAACCTGCGCCTCGCGGCCATCCTGCAGCTTCTTCGGCTTCTGGATTTCCGCCATCATCGCTTCGGCGATGGTTTCGGTGCACTTCGACCAGGCGTCCACCACCTTGTTGTACTTCTCGCCCTGGGTGATGAGGCCGTCGTTGTATTGCTGCTCGAACTCCTGAGCCATGGTCCGGGTCTTCTCGACCGTGGTCCACTTCGAGCCGGGCACCACCATGTCGTCCTTGCCGAACGAAATGCCGGCGCGGAACGCGTGGTAGAAGCCAAGTGCCATGATCCGGTCGCAGAAGATCACCGTGTCCTTCTGGCCGCAGTGGCGATAGACGTGGTCGATCATTCCGGAGATTTCGCGCTTCGTCATCAGCTTGTTGACGACGTCGAACGGAACCTTGCGGCTGTGCGGCAGCACCTGACCGAGCATGACGCGGCCCGGCGTGGTGTCGTACCACTTCGGAGTCCGGTTGCCGTCCTCGTCGATGGCGACCCAGCGATACTTGATCTTGGTGTGCAGCGAGATCGCCTTCTCGTGCAGCGCGTGCTCGATCTGCGCCATGTCACCGAACGTCTTGCCCTCGCCGGGCTGACCTTCCGACATCAGCGTCAGATAATAGAGGCCGAGCACGATATCCTGCGACGGCACGATGATCGGCTGACCGTTGGCCGGATGCAGGATGTTGTTGGTCGACATCATCAGCACGCGCGCTTCCAGCTGCGCTTCAAGCGACAGCGGAACGTGCACGGCCATCTGGTCGCCGTCGAAGTCGGCGTTGAACGCGGCGCAGACCAGCGGGTGAAGCTGGATCGCCTTGCCCTCGATCAGCACCGGCTCGAACGCCTGGATGCCGAGACGGTGCAAGGTCGGCGCGCGGTTGAGCAGCACCGGATGCTCGCGGATCACCTCGTCGAGGATATCCCAGACCTCGGGCTTCTCCTTCTCGACGAGTTTCTTCGCCTGCTTCACCGTGGTCGACAGACCTTTGGCATCAAGCCGCGAATAGATGAACGGCTTGAACAGTTCCAGCGCCATCTTCTTCGGCAGGCCGCACTGATGCAGCTTGAGCTCCGGACCGACGACGATCACCGAACGACCGGAATAGTCGACGCGCTTGCCGAGCAGGTTCTGGCGGAACCGGCCCTGCTTGCCCTTGAGCATGTCGGCGAGCGACTTCAGCGGACGCTTGTTGGCGCCGGTGATGACGCGGCCACGGCGGCCGTTGTCGAACAGCGCATCGACCGCTTCCTGCAGCATGCGCTTTTCGTTGCGGATGATGATATCCGGCGCGCGCAGTTCGATCAGCCGCTTCAGACGGTTGTTGCGGTTGATGACGCGACGATAGAGATCATTGAGGTCGGACGTGGCGAAGCGACCGCCATCGAGCGGAACGAGCGGACGCAGATCCGGCGGGATCACCGGCACCTGAGTCAGGATCATCCACTCCGGACGGTTACCGGACTGCTGGAACGCCTCGACGATCTTGAGCCGCTTGGCGAGCTTCTTCTTCTTGATCTCGCTGTCGGTCTCGCCGATCTCGGAACGCAGATCGACCTGCATCTTCTCGAGATCGATCGCCTTGAGCATCTCGCGGATCGCTTCCGCGCCGATCATCGCCGTGAAGCTGTCGGCGCCGAACTCGTCCTGCGCCTTCAGATATTCTTCCTCGGACAGCAACTGGCGATCCTTGAGCGCGGTCAGACCCGGCTCAAGCACCACGTAGTATTCGAAATAGAGAATGCGCTCGAGATCCTTGAGCGTCATGTCGAGCAAGAGACCGATGCGGCTCGGCAGCGACTTCAGGAACCAGATGTGCGCCACCGGCGCCGCGAGCTCGATGTGGCCCATGCGCTCGCGCCGCACGCGGCTGAGTGTCACTTCGACCGAGCACTTCTCGCAGATGATGCCCTTGTACTTCATGCGCTTGTACTTGCCGCACAAGCACTCGTAATCCTTGATCGGCCCGAAGATGCGCGCGCAGAACAGACCGTCGCGCTCGGGCTTGAAGGTGCGGTAGTTGATGGTTTCCGGCTTTTTGATTTCGCCGTAGGACCAGGACAGAATCTTTTCCGGGCTCGCGATCGAGATGCGGATCTGGTCGAAGACCTGAGCCGGGACCTGCGGGCTGAAAAGATTCATCACTTCTTGATTCATCGTGATCTCCGATACGCCGGATGAGACCGGCTGCCGTCGATTGAATTGGGCTCGCGAACCGGCGCGGGCATAAAGCCCGCGCCACGCATCCTGTTACTCGGCCGCTTCCGCGGTCGGCGTCGCACCCGCGCCGCCCTGCTTGGAATTGTGCAGGTCGACGTTGAGGCCGAGCGAGCGCATTTCCTTGACCAGCACGTTGAAGCTTTCCGGAATGCCCGCTTCGAACGTGTCGTCGCCACGCACGATCGCCTCGTACACCTTGGTACGGCCGGCGACGTCGTCCGACTTCACGGTGAGCATTTCCTGCAACGTGTAGGCAGCGCCGTAAGCCTCGAGTGCCCAGACCTCCATTTCGCCGAAACGTTGCCCGCCGAACTGCGCCTTGCCACCCAGCGGCTGCTGGGTGACGAGCGAGTACGGACCGATCGAACGCGCGTGGATCTTGTCGTCGACAAGATGGTGGAGCTTGAGCATGTAGATGTAGCCCACCGTCACGTTGCGATCGAACCGCTCGCCGGTGCGGCCGTCATAGACGACCGACTGGCCGGACTTGTCGAGGCCCGCGAGGTCGAGCATCGTTTCGATGTCGGCCTCCTTGGCACCGTCGAACACCGGCGTCGCGATCGGCACGCCGCGGCTGAGATTGCCACCAAGCTCGGCGAGTTCGCTCTCGCTGAGGCTCTTGATGGTCTCGTCCTCGCCGTAGATCTTCTTCAGCATGTCCTTGAGCGGACGGGCGTCGCCCTTCCCGCTGTAGGTCTCGACCGTCTGACCGATCTTGATGCCGAGGCCGGCGCAGGCCCAGCCGAGATGGGTCTCGAGGATCTGACCGACATTCATGCGCGAGGGCACGCCGAGCGGATTGAGCACGATATCGACCGGACGGCCGTCCGCGAGGAACGGCATGTCTTCGAGCGGCACGATCCGCGACACGACACCCTTGTTGCCGTGACGGCCGGCCATCTTGTCGCCCGGCTGAATCTTACGCTTCACCGCGACGAAGACCTTGACCATCTTCATCACGCCGGGCGGAAGTTCGTCGCCGCGCTGCAGCTTCTCGACCTTGTCGAGGAAGCGCTGTTCGAGCAGCTTCTTCGACTCGTCGTACTGCTTGCGGATCGCCTCGATCTCCGACATCAGCTTGTCGTTCGGAGACGCGAACTGCCACCACTGGGCGCGCGGATATTCGTCGAGCACCGCGCGGGTGATCTTCGAATCTTTCTTGAAGCCCTTGGGGCCGGCAATGCCCTGACGGCCTTCCAGCAGTTCGGCCAGACGCGCATAGACGTTGCGGTCGAGGATCGCCTGCTCGTCGTCACGGTCCTTGGCGAGACGCTCGATCTCTTCGCGCTCGATCGCCAGCGCACGTTCGTCCTTGTCGACGCCGTGGCGGTTGAACACGCGGACTTCGACGACGGTGCCCTGCACGCCCGGCGGAACGCGCAGCGACGTGTCACGCACATCGGACGCCTTCTCGCCGAAGATCGCGCGCAAGAGCTTTTCTTCCGGCGTCATCGGGCTTTCGCCCTTCGGCGTGATCTTGCCGCAGAGAATGTCGCCGGCGTGCACTTCCGCGCCGATATAGACGATGCCCGCTTCATCGAGGTTCTTCAGCGCTTCTTCCGAGACGTTCGGAATGTCGCGCGTGATTTCCTCGGGACCGAGTTTGGTGTCACGCGCCATCACCTCGAACTCTTCGATGTGAATGGACGTGAACACGTCTTCCTTGACGATCCGCTCGGACAGCAGGATCGAGTCTTCGAAGTTGTAGCCGTTCCACGGCATGAACGCGACGAGCACGTTGCGGCCGAGCGCGAGTTCACCGAGATCGGTCGAGGGACCGTCGGCGATGATGTCGCCCTTGTTCACCCGATCACCAACCTTCACCAGCGGACGCTGGTTGATGCAGGTGTTCTGGTTGGAACGCTGGTACTTCATCAACCGGTAGATATCGACGCCGGGCTTTGCCGGATCGAGATCGTCGGTCGCGCGGATAACGATACGAGTCGCGTCGACCTGGTCGATGATGCCGGTGCGGCGGGCACCGATCGCCGCACCCGAGTCACGGGCAACAACGCCTTCCATGCCGGTGCCGACGAACGGCGCCTCGGCGCGAACCAGCGGCACCGCCTGGCGCTGCATGTTCGAGCCCATCAGCGCGCGGTTGGCGTCGTCGTTCTCAAGGAACGGGATCAGCGCCGCGGCGACCGACACGAGTTGCTTCGGCGACACGTCCATGAAGTCGACTTTTTCGCGCGGATAGAGCTGCACGTCGCCAGCATGACGGCAGATCACCAGTTCTTCGGTGAGCTTGCCCTTGCTGTCGACCGACACGTTCGCCTGCGCGACGGTGTAGCGGCCCTCTTCCATCGCCGAGAGATAGATCACCTCGTCGGTGACGCGACCATCTTTGACCTTGCGGTACGGCGTCTCGACGAAGCCGTACTTGTTCACGCGCGCGAAGGTTGCGAGCGAGTTGATCAGACCGATGTTCGGGCCTTCCGGCGTTTCGATCGGGCAGATACGGCCGTAATGCGTCGGATGCACGTCGCGCACCTCGAAGCCGGCACGCTCGCGCGTCAGACCACCCGGTCCAAGCGCGGAGAGACGCCGCTTGTGCGTGATCTCCGACAGCGGATTGGTCTGGTCCATGAACTGCGAGAGCTGCGACGAGCCGAAGAACTCGCGCACCGCGGCCGCCGCCGGCTTGGCGTTGATCAGGTCCTGCGGCATGACGGTGTCGATATCGACCGACGACATGCGTTCCTTGATCGCACGCTCCATGCGCAGGAGGCCGATGCGGTACTGGTTCTCCATCAACTCGCCGACCGAACGCACGCGGCGATTGCCGAGATGGTCGATGTCGTCGATGTCGCCCTTGCCGTCACGCAGATCGACGAGCGTACGGATGACCGAGATGATGTCTTCCTTGCGCAGCACCCGCATCGTATCGGGCGCGTCGAGGTCGAGACGCATGTTCATCTTGACGCGGCCGACCGCGGAGAGGTCGTAGCGCTCGCTGTCGAAGAACAGCGACTGGAACATCGCCTGCGCGGTGTCCACCGTCGGCGGTTCGCCGGGACGCATCACGCGATAGATGTCGAACAGCGCATCCTCGCGGGTCATGTTCTTGTCGACCGCGAGCGTGTTGCGGATATAGGCGCCGACATTGACGTGGTCGATGTCGAGGATCGGCAGTTCCTTGAAGCCTTCCTCGTTGAGCACCTTAAGGTTCTTCTCGGTGATCTCCTCGCCCGCCTCGGCGAAGATTTCGCCGGTCTTCGGATTGACGAGGTCCTCGCCGATGTAATGACCGATCAACTCCTCGTCGGTCATGCGCAGCGCCTTGAGCCCCTTCTCCTGGAGCTGGCGCGCCTGACGCACGGTGAGCTTCTTGCCCGCTTCGACGACCACTTTGCCGGTGTCAGCATCGACGAGATCGGCGATCGCCTTGTAACCCTTCAGGCGGTCGGCATTGAACGGCACGCGCCAGCCGTCCTTGGCGCGCTTGTAGATGATCTTCTTGTAGAAGGTGTTGAGGATCTCCTCACCGTCGAGACCCAGCGCGTACATCAGCGACGTCACCGGAATCTTGCGGCGGCGGTCGATGCGCGCATGCACGATGTCCTTGGCGTCGAACTCGATGTCGAGCCAGGAACCGCGATACGGAATGATGCGGGCGGCGAACAGCAGCTTGCCCGACGAATGGGTCTTGCCCTTGTCGTGATCGAAGAACACGCCCGGCGACCGGTGCATCTGCGAGACGATGACGCGCTCGGTGCCGTTGACGATGAACGTGCCGTTGTTGGTCATGAGCGGAATGTCGCCCATGTAGACATCCTGCTCCTTGATGTCCTTGACCGACTTGGCGCCCGTCTCCTCGTCCACATCGAACACGATGAGGCGCAGCGTCACCTTGAGCGGAGCCGCGAAGGTCATGCCGCGCTGGCGGCACTCGTCGACGTCGTATTTCGGCGGATCGAATTCGTACTTCACGAATTCGAGCATCGACGATCCGGAGAAGTCGGAGATCGGGAACACCGACCGGAATACGGCCTGCAGGCCCTCGTCCGGACGGCCGCCCTCGGGCTCCTGCACCAGCAGGAACTGATCATAAGATGCCTTCTGAACCTCGATGAGGTTCGGCATCTCCGCGACTTCCCGAATGTGACCGAAAAATTTGCGGACGCGCTTGCGACCGGTGAACGTCTGCGCCATTCGTTTCTCTCTCAAAATAGAGTTCGAACGTCGGGCAGCGGTGGCGATTCTCCCAAAAGCCGCAATCCATCGGGGCTTTTAAGACAAGCGCGTGGCTCGCCCGGTTCAATTGTCGACTCACGATCCAGCGATCGGAGCCGTCGTCTGCCATCGTTCCGTGACCGGATTGGGGCCGCTCACGGTCTCTTGTTCCGTGGCGAAAGCCAGCTCGCGGGAGCGGGCCGGCTTCCGTATCCTTCAGTGGACCGGAGCGACCCGGCCCTCACGCGTCCCGGCCGGAACGTCCAGGCGCCGAACGGCACCGGGACGTAACGACCAGATAGGGACGCTCTTACTTAAGCTCAACCTTCGCGCCGACCTTCTCGAGGGTCTGCTTGATCTTGTTGGCTTCGTCCTTGGCCACGCCTTCCTTGACGGTCTTCGGCGCGCCTTCAACGAGATCCTTCGCTTCCTTGAGGCCGAGGCCGGTGAGCGCGCGGACTTCCTTGATGACTTCGATCTTCTTGTCGCCGGCCGAGGCCAGGACGACAGTGAACTCGGTCTTCTCTTCCGCAGCGGCACCGCCACCACCGGCGCCCGGCGCGGCGGCAACCGCGACGGCGGCCGCAGCGGACACGCCCCACTTCTCTTCGAGCATCTTGGCGAGGTCCGCCGCTTCCATCACGGTCAGCGTGGACAGCTCGTCGACGATCTTCTGCAAGTCAGCCATTGTCTTCTTTCCTTAGGTTCGAACCATTCGATGTTGGGAGAGCGTCACGCCGCATTGTCTTTGGAGGCGTAAGCCGAAACCACGCGCGCGACCTTCGCCGCAGGGGCGTTGGCGAGCTGGGCCAGCTTGGTCGCGGGCGCCTGGATAAGGCCCACGAGCTTGGCACGCAGTTCGTCGAGAGACGGCAGCGAAGCCAGAGACTTCACACCGTTCACGTCGAGCGAGGTTTTACCCATCGATCCGCCGAGGATGACGAACTTCTCGTTCGCCTTGGCGAAATCGACGGCGACTTTCGGCGCTGACACCGGATCGTTAGCGGAGTAAGCGATCACGGTCGGCCCCTTCAGCAGGGGCGCGATGGAGGCAGCGTCGGTGCCTTCAAGAGCGATCTTGGCGAGACGGTTCTTCGCGACTTTGACCTTGCCGCCAGCCTTCGACATCTGCTTCCGCAGCGTCTGCATCTGGGACACGGTCAGGCCGCTGTAGTGGGCCACCACGACGACCTGGGAGGTCGAGAAAACCCCCTTCAGTTCGCTGATGGCGTCCTGTTTTGCCGCTCGATCCACAGCAAGCTCTTTCGGTTTTGGCGGTTCAGCATCAGATTCAGAACCGCCAGGTTGCACTGGCCGCCCTGCTCCCTTGATGCGCGAACGCACGCCGGGCAGGACGACGTCTTCAAGCCTGCCCCCCGTCACGGCCAAAACCGCTTCGGGTCCTAGAGGTTCGAACCTCATCGGCGCCCTGTCGCCAGGGCGCAAACTCGGGTCTCATCCCCATCTGTGCTGGCCCCGGAGGGGATTAAGCGTCAGCCGCGAACGGCCTCGGCACCGGCAGTCTTGGACAGGTCGTCACGACCTTCAAAAACCGACAGCCTTTGCTCGCCTTTCAGAGAAATCCGTTCGGATGTCCAAAAGACGGGTTCAAGCCACCATTGATTTGAGGGACGCGCAAAAGCATGCCGACGCGGGCCGGCACGCCCAAGGCCGGTGATCTAGTCGCTTCGGGCCGGTTTGCCAAGCCCTTTTTCCCAAAAAGAAAAAGCCGGTTTGCAAGGAGGAGAACCAGGCAATCCGGCAACCCGATACCGGCGGGCGAAAAGCCCCTTCTTCAACCGATATATCACCTTAGAAAATACGACGAATACACTGAAAATAAAAGAAAAAGCCGCGACCCGAGGGCCGCGGCTTTGATTGTTAGAGCCGATCAGATCAGCCGGCGACGAACAGCGTCGACGGCTCGACCTTCACGCCCGGACCCATGCTCGAGGAAACCGCGACCCGGTTGATGTAGGTGCCCTTGGCGCCCGCTGGCTTCGCCTTCTGCACCGCATCGGCGAACGCGCGGATGTTCTCGACCAGCTTGTCCTCGGAGAACGAGGCCTTGCCGACGCCAGCCTGGACGATGCCGGCCTTCTCGACGCGGAACTCGACCGAGCCGCCCTTGGCACCCTTCACGGCGCTGGTGACGTCCATGGTCACGGTGCCTACCTTGGGGTTCGGCATCATGCCGCGCGGGCCGAGCACCTTACCGAGGCGGCCGACCAGCGGCATCATGTCTGGGGTGGCGATGCAGCGGTCGAAATCGACCTTGCCGCCGTTGACGATCTCAAACAGGTCCTCCGCGCCGACCACATCGGCGCCAGCGGCCTTCGCCTCGTCCGCCTTCGCGCCGCGCGCGAACACGCCGACGCGGACCGTACGGCCGGTGCCGTTCGGCAGGCTGACCACGCCGCGCACCATCTGGTCCGCGTGCTTGGGGTCGACGCCGAGATTCATCGCGATCTCGATCGTCTCGTCGAACTTCGCCTTGGCGCGAGCCTTCACCAGCTTGATCGCCTCGTCGAGCGTATAGGACTTGGCCGGATCGATGCCGTCACGGATCGCCTTCATGCGCTTTGCCTGAGCCATGATCCGTTACTCCTTCACCTGGATGCCCATGGAGCGGGCCGAACCTTCGACCATCTTCATGGCGGCTTCGATCGTCTCGCAGTTGAGATCCTTCATCTTCTGCTCGGCGATTTCCTTGACCTGCGCCTTGTTGATCGAACCGGCGACGTCGCGGCCCGGAGCCTTGGAGCCGCTCTCGAGCTTGGCCGCCTTCTTGATGAAGAAGGACACCGGCGGGGTCTTCAGCTCAAAGGTGAAAGACCGATCCTGATAGGTGGTGATGACCACCGGGATCGGCGTATTCTTTTCCATCTTCTGGGTCTGCGCGTTGAACGCCTTGCAGAACTCCATGATGTTGAGACCACGCTGACCGAGCGCGGGGCCGATCGGCGGGGCCGGGTTTGCAGCGCCCGCGGGCACCTGCAATTTCAAGAAGCCCGTAATCTTCTTTGCCATCTCTTTTCTCCATCTGATGCCGGACCATTCCGGCATCGACTTCGTGGTGCGGTGTCAGGCGGCTGGCGGCCGCCCTTGCCTTCCACGTCTCTCGCTCTCTCAACCCGTCATTGCCGGGCTTGCCCCGGCAATCCATCTGAGAAAGCCCTTCTCTCCGAAGAGAGAAGATGGATGCCCGGGTCAAGCCCGGGCATGACAGAACCTTAAACCTTCTCCACCTGGCCGAACTCCAGTTCGACCGGGGTGGCGCGGCCGAAGATCGACACGGCGACCTTGACGCGCGAGCGGCCCTCGTCGACCTCCTCGACCACGCCGTTGAACGACGCGAACGGGCCGTCCGACACGCGGACCTGCTCGCCGACCTCGAACGAGACCGACGGCTTCGGCCGCTCGATGCCTTCCTGCACCTGATGCAGGATACGGTCGGCCTCCGCGTCGGAAATCGGCATCGGCTTGTCGGCGGCGCCGAGGAAGCCCGTGACCTTCGGGGTGTTCTTGATCAGATGGAACACCTCGTCGGTGAGATCCATCTTCACCAGCACGTAGCCCGGAAAAAACTTGCGCTCGGAATCGACCTTGCGGCCGCGCCGCACCTCGGTGACCTTCTCGGTCGGCACCAGCACCTGCTCGAAGTGGTCTTCGAGGCCGCGCTGCTTGGCCTGATCCTTGATCGATTCCTGAACCTTCTTCTCGAAGTTCGAATAAGCGTGGACGATGTACCAGCGCTTCGGACGGGCGGAAGGCGATGAGGTGTGCGAGTTCATGGATTGACCGTCTTAGCCGCCGATGCCGAGGATGGTGGTGACGCCGAGGCGGATCAACTGATCGACGACCAGAAAGAAGATCGCCGCCACCAGCACCAGCACGAAAACCATGATGGTGGTGATGATCGTCTCGCGCCGCGTCGGCCAGGTGACCTTCTCGGTCTCCGTGCGGACTTCCTGCAAAAACTTGAACGGACTGACCATCGTGCTCTCAAGACAATGCTGATCCGGGCCCAACCGCGAAGGATGGACCGGCCACAGCGGTTCCTTTTGGGGATCGAGATCGCCGCGGAAGTCCGTCACCGGGCCGCAGGCGAGCGGCGTGTAGGTACTGCGCCGGGACGGTAAAATCAAGGCGGCAAATCGGGCCAATCGCCCTGGACCAGGCCCAAACCAGCGATTTTCAGGGTCGGAACCCGGTTTTTCAGGCCGGAATGGCAGGAGTGGAGAGGCTCGAACTCCCAACCCCCGGTTTTGGAGACCGGTGCTCTACCAATTGAGCTACACTCCTACGCGGCCGCTTCTATATCCGGCCAAATCCCCCGCGTCATCTCCCTTTATCGCCCGGAGCGGAAAAAGAAGATCGGAGCGCACTACGACCTGTTCAGAGGGCTATGCTTCCTTCCCCTCTCCCGCCCGCGGGAGAGGGTGCCGAGCCATACGTGCGTCTTTGACGCGCTATGGCGAGGCGGGTGAGGGCTACGGTGCGAGACGGTCAAAAACGTACATCGGCTCGCGCGCTTCGGCGCAATGCCACGGATGTTGAACGCCATCTGTGGCGATTACTGCGCGATCGGCGTCTGAATGGAATCAAATTCCGTCGCCAGGTGCCGATCGGCCCCTTCGTCGCCGACTTCGCATCCATTCAACATCGATTGATCATCGAACTCGACGGAAGTCAGCACGCAGAAAATCCGCGTGACGCACGACGCGATGCCTTCCTTGCAGATCAAGGGTGGCGCGTCTTGCGTTTCTGGAACAACGACATGACGGGTAACGCCGAGGGCGTTCTTGAAGCGATCCAGCAAGCAGCCGCCCTCACCCCAACCCTCTCCCGCAAGCGGGAGAGGGAGTAGAGCAGCAAAAAGCCGCAGCGGAGGCCCGCTGCGGCTTGATGGCTTGTCCCTCTCCCGCAAGCGGATGGGGTTGGCTTACTCAATGATGCTTGCAACGACGCCAGCACCGCCCAAGTGCGGTTTACCGCACTTGGGTTTTCAGATGGGTTGGCGCTTATGGAGGTCCGCTTCGATCACTCAATGATCGAAGCGACCACTCCCGCGCCAACCGTGCGTCCGCCTTCACGGATGGCGAAGCGCAGCTTCTCTTCCATGGCGATCGGCACGATCAGGTGCACTTCCATGGCGATGTTGTCGCCCGGCATCACCATTTCCGTGCCCTGCGGCAGGTGAACGATGCCGGTCACATCGGTCGTCCGGAAGTAGAACTGCGGACGATAGTTGGTGAAGAACGGCGTGTGACGGCCCCCCTCTTCCTTCGTCAGAATGTAGGCCTCGGCCTTGAACTTGGTGTGCGGCTTCACCGAACCCGGCTTGCACAGCACCTGGCCACGCTCCACGTCCTCACGCTTGGTGCCACGCAGCAGCGCGCCGATGTTGTCGCCCGCCTGACCCTGGTCGAGCAGCTTGCGGAACATCTCGACGCCCGTGACGGTGGTCTTCTGCGTCGGGCGGATGCCGACGATCTCGATTTCCTCGCCGACCTTCACGATCCCGCGCTCGACGCGGCCCGTGCACACCGTGCCGCGGCCCGAGATCGAGAACACGTCCTCAACCGGCATCAGGAACGGCTGGTCGACCGGACGATCCGGCTGCGGGATGTATTCGTCGACGTTCTTCATCAGCTCGAGGATCGCTTCCTTGCCGAGCTTGGCGTCGCTGTCCTCCAGCGCCGCCAGCGCCGAGCCCTTGACGATCGGGATCTTGTCGCCGGGGAAGTCGTACTTCGAGAGAAGCTCGCGGATCTCCAGCTCGACGAGTTCCAGAAGCTCCGGATCGTCGACCATGTCGCACTTGTTCATGAACACAACGAGCGCCGGCACGCCGACCTGACGCGCCAGCAGGATGTGCTCGCGGGTCTGCGGCATCGGGCCGTCGGCCGCCGACACCACCAGGATCGCGCCGTCCATCTGCGCCGCGCCCGTGATCATGTTCTTCACATAGTCGGCGTGGCCGGGGCAGTCGACGTGCGCGTAGTGGCGCTTCTGCGTCTCGTATTCGACGTGAGCCGTCGAAATCGTGATGCCGCGCGCCTTCTCCTCAGGCGCCTTGTCGATCTGGTCGTACGCCGTGAACGTCGCGCCGCCCGTCTCCGCCAGGACCTTCGTGATCGCCGCCGTCAAAGACGTCTTGCCGTGGTCAACGTGACCAATCGTGCCGATGTTGCAGTGAGGCTTGCTGCGGTTGAATTTCTCTTTCGCCATCGTGATTGCGCTTTCTCTGTCTCACATCATCGCCGCGCATCGCGGCGGGTTCGGACCATATATGAAAATGCAGCCGGTGTTTTGCAATCCACCGGCGTGTCCCCACGGGCAAAACTGCCCGGAGCGGTCCGCCAGGCCCATCCAGCCCCAATAATAAAGAGAAGCGGCTTAGTGGCCGGCCGCGGTGAGGAACCGCTCGGCCTCCAGCGCGGCCATGCAGCCCATCCCGGCCGCCGTGATCGCCTGCCGGTAGGTCCGGTCCACCACGTCGCCCGCCGCGAACACGCCGGGGATATTGGTGACGGTCGAACCGGGCCGCGTCACGATATAGCCGTCCGGATCGCACTCCACCTGCCCGCGGAACGGGTCGGTCGCCGGGTCGTGGCCGATGGCGATGAACACCCCATCCGCTGAAACCTGCTGCTCGGCCTGGGTTTTCGGATTGCGCAGCCGCAGCCCGGTCACGGCGCGCGGCTCCGGATTTCCCACCACCTCCTCGACCACGTGATTCCAGACCACGCTGATCTTCGGATTGTCGAACAGCTTTTGCTGCAGCACCTTCTCGGCCCGCAACCGGTCGCCGCGGTGAATCAGCGTCACCGACTTCGCCAATCGCGCCAGATAGATCGCCTCCTCGGTCGCGGTGTTGCCGCCGCCGATCACCGCGACATCCCTGTTCTTGAAGAAGAAGCCATCGCAGGTGGCGCAAGCCGACACGCCCGAGCCGCGGAAATAGGTTTCGCTGTCGAGGCCGAGCCAGCGCGCACGGGCGCCGGTGCAGATGGCGATAGCATCGGCGACATAGATCGCGTCCTCGCCGACGGCGACGAACGGCCGCGCCGAGAGATCGAGCGAGACGATAGTGTCGTGATGGATGACGGCGCCGGCATGGACCGCCTGATTTTCCATCTCTCCCATCAGCCACGGTCCCTGGATCACGCTGGAGAATCCGGGATAGTTCTCGACGTCGGACGTGATCGACAACTGGCCACCGGGCTGCGCGCCTTGCAGCAGGATCGGCTGCAGATTGGCCCGTGCCGCATAGATCGCGGCGGTATAGCCGGCCGGGCCACTGCCGATAATCAGAAACTTGGTTCGTATCGTCTCGCTCACCGCCGCACTCCGTCGTTTGCGTGCATCAATCCATCGACGCGCGCCGATGTGGCGCGCCCGATCGTGTCGTTCCGGTCGTCGTTGCTGTCAGATCGGCCAGTTGGCGCGGCGGCGCAGCGCCGCGCTCGCGGCACCTGCCTCCTCCGCGACCTTGCGGCCATCGACGACGGTGAGCTTGCCGCCGCGCTTGAGAATGCGGCCGTCTACCATCACCGTATCGACATTCGACGGCTGCGCCGCCGTGACCAGCATATGCGCAGGATCGCCGAACACGCCGAGATTCACATCATGGGTTGAAACCATGATGATGTCGGCGCGCTTGCCGGGCACCAGCGAACCGATCGTGTCGCCAAGCCCCATCGAACGCGCGCCTTCAATGGTCGCGAGTTCCAGCACGCGCCGCGCGGAGAGCTTGAACTCGCTCTCGCTCTTGCCGTTCTCGACGTTCTGCAACAGCTTCATGATGCCGAACATGTCGGCATTGCCGGTGAGTTCGACCGTATCGACCGACAGGCCAAGCGGCACGCCGGCGGCGAGGAATTCCGTGACCTTCGGCAGGCCGAAGCCGATCCGCATTTCCGAATACGGCGAGAGGCTGACGGTCGCGCCGGTGCGCGCCACCGCCTTGATGGCGTTGTCGCTGGCGAATGCCGCATGGATAAGCTGAATATCCTTGCCAAGGAGACCGGCGCGATCGATCGCATCGATCTGGCCGGCGACGGCGCGCGATCCCGATGCATGCACCGAGATCGGCAAGCCGAGCGCACGGCCGGCTTCCAGCTCCGCCTTCCAGACATTCTCCGGAATCGCCGTCGCCGGATTGTTGCCGCCCTGCCCGCGCCACGCCATGCCGAGGCTGATGAGGCCGCCATTGGAATGCGTCGACCAGCTTGCCTTGAGTTGTTCGAGGTCGCGCAGGTTCATCACCTGGTCGTTCGGCTGGCCCTGCCAGGGTCCGTAGGAAAAGCGCGCACGGATCCCGAGTTCGGCCAGTGCGCGGATATCCGCCAACGCGTAGTCGGCCGAGCGGATGTTGTGGCACCAGCTATGGACATGGGTGATGCCGGAATTGACCGCCTCGGCGGCGGCGAGCCGCGTGCCATGATACATGTCGTCGGGCTCGTATTTCTGCCCGAGGATCGCGGTGGTGCGGAAATAGCCGTGCTCCGGCTTGTCGCCGGACATGGAGCGCAGCAGCGTGTTCCACATATGCCAGTGCGTCTCGACGAGACCGGGCAGCACGATGGCGCCGCGTCCGTCGATCTCCGTCGCACCGGGCGCATTGAGCTTCTGCCCGACGGCAGCGATCGCGCCATCCTTCACATGCACGTCGCCATCCTTGATGTCGCCGGCGCGGTCCATGGTCATGACATGGGCGTTGCGGAACACGACCTCGCCGCGCGCGGGCAATCCTTGCGTCCGCGTTTGCGCAGGGCTCTCAGTTGCCACGAGACCCGTTGCACCAAGCGCACCAAATGCGGCGGCAGCGGTCAGCGCATTTCGGCGGCTGAATTCCTCAGGCATCATCGAAGCCCCCAGTTGTAGTGTCTGTGTCACGACCGATGTGCCCCCGCGCGCCAGCCCTGCGGTGCGAGATGGTGCTCGGCGACCGCGTTCGGCTCATCCTCCAGTGGCGTGGCGAAGGTTGTGTTCCAGCGCGTCAGAAATCCGGCCATGGCGATCACCGCGACGATCTCGATAATCGCCGCCTCGGACCAATGCCGGTGCAGTGCATGGAAATGATCGTCAGTGACGGCATTCGGCTGCGTACTTGCGGCCACGGCGAGATTGAGAGCGGCACGCTCGGCCGCGCTGAACAAGCTGCTCGTGCGATAATCGCCGAGCGCTGCAAGTTTTTCCGGCGCGATGCCGAAATGCAGCGAGCCACTCGCGGTGTGCGCCATGCTGTAGGCATCGCCGGCGGTTTTCGCCGACAGATGTGCGATGAGCCGCTTGAAACCGCGATCGACCGTGCTGTCGGGCGACCAGATCGCGCTCTGGATGCGCCCGAAGCCTTTGAGCAGATCCGGCTTGCGCTGCATCGTCAGGACGCTGTTCGGCACGAAGCCGAGCGTCCTGACATAAGTCTCCATCTCGGCCGCCACCGCCGGTACATGGCCGGGCGGCAGCGGCGCAAGGCGGAGCGATGCAGCGGCGTCGCGGGTCATTGTTACTTCACGTTCTGCAGCAGCAGCAGGAGCCCGCCGACGATGGCGATATTGGCGAGGAAACCGTTGCGCATCCCCATCTTCTTCATCGGATCGTCCATCTCCCAGAACCGGAGCAGCAGCAGCGTCGCCAGCACCGTGAAGACGATCAGGCAGATCACGCCGATGGCCGGCTGCCAGTTAGCGAGGATCATCGCGCAGCCGATCGCCTCGAGCAGAATGCCGGCCCAAAATGCGACCCGCGGCAACGGCGTTCTGAAATGCGTCAAACGCTTGACGTGATCCTCGACGCTGGCGTGCGAGAGGTTTCTGAATCCCGTGATCAGGAAGAAGGCGACGATCAACAGCCTCCCCGCCGTATCGATCATTGATGCGTCGTTGGAATATAAAGCGTGCATGGTCGTCCCCCGTCAGGCGTAAGCGGTTGCGGATTGATGCTTGGCGCGCACCAGCGCGATAGCGATCCCGCCGATCACCGCCGGAATGGCCGCGATCATGTAGGCCGCCTCGATGCGAAGTCCGGCGGCGACGAGTGCGGTGCCGAACAGTGCGCCGGCGATCGCTCCGACCCGACCCCAGCCGATCACCCAGCCGACACCGGTCGAGCGGATCGCGGTCGGATAGACCGTCGCCGAATAGGCCGAGAGCACGATGTTGGCGCCGACCGTCAGCAGGCCGGTGACGAAGGTGATCGCCAGCAGGCCGTACCAGTTGGCGGCGAGGAAGCCGATGCCGCCGGTCGACACCGCCGCGAGGAAGAATGTCAGCACCAGCCAGCGATACGACTTGTCCTTGTCGACGAGGCGCGCGAGGCCGATCGCGCCGACGATACCGCCGACCGAGAATGCCACTGACGCGAGGATCGCGCTGGTCACCGGCATGCCGATCGAGGCCAGCACCAGCGGCATCCAGGTGACGACATAGACGATCACCAGTTGCGCAACGAAGGCCGCAAGCGACAGCAAAATGGTCGGCCGGATGAATTCGCGCGAGAACAATTCGCGCACCGGCGTCTTCGACACAGTGCCACTCTCCGGCAGCACATAGACATCGTTCGGTTGCGGCTGGAACGCCGCCGAGATGCGGCCGAGGATGTCGCCGATCTTCGCCGGCGGCGCGCCGCTCAAGACCAGGAAGCGGATCGATTCCCGCAACCAGAACAGCAGTCCGACGGCCAGCAGAATCGGCAGAATGCCGCCAAAGACAAAAACGGAATGCCAGCCGTATTGCGCGATCAGCAACGCCGCGATCGGCCCGCCGACCACGCCGCCGAGTGGGAACGCCGCATACATCATGCTGACCATGGTCGCGCGGGCGCGGCGCGGCGCATATTCCGACACCATGGCGATGGCGTTCGACAGCGCGCCGCCGAGCCCGACGCCGATGATCAGCCGAAACGCGAACAGCGATTTGAAATCGTTGGCGTAAATCGTCAGCAACGCGGCGATGCCGAAGATCAGCGTCGGGATGATGACGCCCATGCGCCGGCCATAGCGGTCCGCATACCAGCCGAAGAACACCGAGCCGATCGCTGCGCCGACATAATGTGCGGCAAAGATCGGTCCGAACGCCTCGCGCGGCAATTTCCATTCCGCGCCGATGACCGGCGCGACATAGGAAATCGCCAGAATGTCGAAGCCATCGAGAAACGATACGCCGGCGCACAGCAGGACCAGCGTGATCACCAGCCTGCCGATCGGCGCCTCGTCGACGATGCCCACGGCATCGATCTTTCTTCCGCTCGTCTCCACCATTTCGCCCTCCCTGACATATGGCTGACGGCGCGCCGGACGGCTCCGTTGTTGTCGATGTCTCGTCCGGGGTTGCCGTTGGTTTTCAGTCCGCGTTCTTCCCTTGCTATGCGGCCGGCAGGCCCCGCATCGTGACGATGGGTGCCTGCCCGCCGTTGTCCGCTGCATCGGCCGCGTAAACGGCGACCGGTCTTATTCAGCGGCGACCTGATGCCGCCGCCCGGAGTCCTGCGCCTTGGCGTAAGCGGCCGTCGCGTCGTATTCGGTTGAGCCCTGCTTCACCTCAAGGCCGACGACCTTGCGGGCAAATTCGGTGAACTGTCCGGCGCCGGTGAATTCCGCACGCTTCATCGTCAGCGACAGCAGCGTCTGCAGCGGCGTGCCGTTGAAGTTCTCGAACATGAACAGGCGGCTGCCCCAGTCGGTGAGATAAAGATCGCGGATCACGCGGGCGATCTTGATGCGATCATAGGGTTCGCCGACCGCGCCTTTGTTCAACTTCTCCAGCCACGGCCGCATCTCCGGGTGCTGCCATTGCGCCTCGGTCGGGAACATGATGGCGCTGCGTCCGCACAGATCGATCAGTTCATCGACCATGGTGCCGAGATTCTGCAGGAAGTAGACGCGGCCCCAGTTGAAGAGCTGAATGTCCGGCTTGTAGAGCCCACCCGGCGTGTAGAAGCCCTGGTCCTCGGCGGCGAGGACGTGAGCGTAAGTCGACTGCTGGAAGCCGACGATCTTGGCGAGCCGCGACTGCACCGCCTCGATCTTCGCGGTGCCGAGATGCTCGCACATCAGGATGGCAAGACCGCCGAGCAATTCCGCGCGCACGGCCTGGCGGATCAGCGCGTAGTAGTGGCCCCAGTCGAACACGCGCTGCGGATAGAGCTTGGCGTGTTCGGGATTGCCGATGTGGAACACGTATTTCCACGGGATCAGCACGTGGTTGAACATCACCGTGGCGTCCAGTTCGTCGCCCTGCGACGACAGCGGATGTTCGGTCGCGTCGGCGCTGACCAGACTGTCGCGGCAAACGATGGTGATGCCTTTCAGATTCGCCGGGCAGACGCCGTAGATGATCTGATCGCCCTTGGCGCCGGGACGGTAGAACACGCCGAGATGCAGGAAGTCGCCGAAAGCCGAGGCGGTGCCGATCGACTTCACGCCGTTGACGACGATGCCTTCATCGTTGGTTTCCACGATGCGTAGCGCCGGCGAATTGGCATGCGCATTCGGATCGGAGCGGTCGGCCTGCGGATCAACGAAGTGCGGCGCGACGACGAGATCGTTCTCGACCGCTAGACGCCAGAAGTTGCGGATGTTGTCGGCGAGTCCACGCCCGTCGGCGCCGATCGACGCTTTCTCCCATGGCTCGGGATCGTCGATATAAGTGACCAGCATGTAGTTCTGCGAGTCCGGCGTCCGGGGGCACGACGCCGCGACGAAGTGCTTCATGATGAATTCGTGGTATTTGCGCTTCTTCACCAGTTCGTCCTTGTTGGCGTGCTGCAGCCACATCATCGAACGTCGCTCGCCGTCCTCATCGACGAAGGTGAGAAGATCCTGCAGTTCGGGCTTACGATGCAGATCGAAGAATTCCGCCGTGCGCTCGGCGTAAGCACGCGTCAGCGGATGCGTCGCGACATTGTCGATCCGGGTATTGCCGACCCAGACCTCGCGGCCGTCGTTGAGTGACTTGAGATAGTGTTCGCCTGTACGGAGCATATCGCTCTCCTGTTCCTCGATGTCCGGTGTTCGCCCGCGCTCTTAAAGAGCGCGTGTGGTTGCGTAGTCCCGCTGCTGGTAGATCAGCGGCTGAAGGTTTTCTGCTTGTGCCGTCGCGACAACGCGGACGATGAACACGCTGTGCGTGCCGATATCGCGCACATCGTCGATCTCGCAGTCGAGAACGACCAGCGCGTCGCGGCAGCATGGCGCGCCGGTGGCCAGCACGGTCCAGTTCGTCATGGCGAAGCGGTCGGCCATCGGCACCTTGCCGATGCCGGCGAACGCCTGCGACAATTCGCGCTGATCGGCATGCAGGCAATTCACGCTGAGCACGCCGTTCGCCTTGATGATGGTATTGGCAGCGCTCTTGCCGTGAACGCAGACCGCGAGGGTCGCGGGCGTGTCGCTGACGGAACAGACAGCCGAGCATGTGAGGCCGGCCATGCCGGCGAAGCCGTCGGTGGCGATCACCGACACGGCGGTGGCGAAATTCGCCATCGCGCCGCGAAATTGCACCTGGGAAACCGGGCTTCCCTTGTCGGTGGAGGAGCCGGTCTGGCATGCCGGCATGAGCGCGGGCACACCCGCGGCGATCGCGGCGTGATCCATGGCAGCGTTTCCCTATCCTTGTGTCGTTCGTCGCGCGCCGTGTTGGTCCGGCGTTTCATCGTGCGGCTAGCCTAAGGCGGGAAAGCGCCGTATACTATAAATCGATGGCTATAAATTCCATTCGCAAAAGTTATTCGGAAACGCTGGGCCTGCATCACCTGCAGGTGCTCGATATCCTGCTGCGCGAGCGCAGCCTCACCCGCGCCGCCAAAGTGCTGGACGTCACGCAGCCTGCCTTGAGCAAGACGCTCGCCAGCTTGCGGCACTATTTCAACGATCCGCTGTTCGTGCGTGTCTCGAACCGGATGGAGCCGACGCCGAAGGCGCTCGAACTCGCCGCGCCGGTGGTGGAAATTCTCGACAATCTGCGCGCGCTGCGCGGCGAGCACGTCGCGTTCGATCCGAAAACCTCGACACGCACCTTCCAGTTCTGCGTGGTGGACGCCGGCGTCATCAAGCTCTTGCCGCCGCTGGTCAACCGCGTCGCCGCCGAAGCGCCGCATGTGCGGTTGCGCCTGATGCAGCTCGAGGGCGAGCATCTGGAATCCTGGCTGGAAACCGGGACGATCGATTTCGCCATGGGCTCGTTCGCGTCATTGCCGAAATCGGTGCGGCGACAATTCCTGTGGCTTGAGGAATATGTGAGCGTGGTCAATCGCGGCCATCCCCGGCTGTCCAGCACGCCGACGCTCAAGGAATTCGCCGCGGAGAATCATGTGCTGGTCTCGACACTCGGCACCGGCCATGCTCACAAGCTCGCCGAACAAGCGGTAGAGGCCGCGATCCCGCCGGAGCATATCATCTGCCGCGTGCCGATCTTCATCGCGGCGGCGATCGTCGCCAAGCACACCAACGCGGTCGCCACGCTGCCGATGTCGATCGCGACGGTGCTGGCGGACGACCTCAATCTCGAAATCATCCGGCCGCCGATCAAGCTGCCGAAGATCGAGATCTTCCAGTACTGGCACAATCGATTCCACAGCGAGCCGGGCAACAAGTGGATTCGTTCGGTGTTCGCCAGCCTGTTCCGAACGCCGACGCGCGGGAAATCGCGAAGCTGATCGCCACGCGGCGCCGGATGGCGCGCTGCCCGCCGTGTCGCACCGGTCATTCAATGCGGGATATTCCTCCGGGTTATACAAACGTTTGCGCCAAGTTATCGCCCGGCATCGTTCCTGACGTTGACATTACCCGAAGATACGGTCATTTTAAATTTGCAAACGTTTGCAAAATAACCAGTTTCGACCGGCACCCCAGCCAGGACGCACAACATCAAAGGAGTAACGCCCATGGCCCCCCGTATCAGCTATGTCGACCCGGCGACCATCAAGGACGAAGCGATGCTGAAAGAGCTGGATCGCTGCGCCCGCGAAGGCACCCCGCGCCCGGAAAGCCAGGCCATCCGCGCGCATGTGCCGGCGACCTTCTGGTCGTTCGCCAACACCTGGCGCGACGTGTTCCATCAGGGCATCGTCGATCACAACATCAAGGAATTGTGCCGCATCTACGTCTCGCGCTCGGTTCTGTGCGAGTTCTGCGGCAATCAGCGCTCGGAGAAATCGGCCAAGGCGGGCCTGCTCGAGGAAGACTATCTCGACCTGATGAATTTCGAGAAGTCGACGCGCTATAACGACAAGCAGAAGGCCGCGCTCGCTTATGCCGAGTGCATCACCTGGGATCTCCCCTCCGACGACAAGCTGTGGGCGCGCCTCAACGCGCACTACACCGAACCGGAGATCGTCGAGATCGGCTACTTCGTCTCGATCACCATGGGCCAGCAGCGCTGGCTGCGCACGCTGAACATCGAGCATCACCAGATTCTGGCCGGCACCGACGCCTCGATGGCACCGGGCTTCAAGACCATGGATGAGCTCAAGCAGTCGAAGGCGCAGTCCGATTACTGGGCCAAGGGCACGCCCGCCCCGGTCCAGTCGGTCGCCTGAGCGCGCGCCGCGCCGCACGCGCCACCGCGAACGGAACGCCCCTATCCAGGAAACGGCCGCCCTCGGGCGGCCGTTTGCTTTTCAATCCGCAGGAATTGCGTGTCGATCCGGTCTGCTTGTGACGGTTGCGTGCAGGAAACTGGAGCGGGTGAAGGGAATCGAACCCTCGTCATCAGCTTGGAAGGCTGTTGCTCTACCATTGAGCTACACCCGCGACCGCTCGTTTCGCGCCGACCGGTCGAAGCGCAAAGCTTGGCAAGCACCTGGCTTGGCCAGCACCTGGCTTCGCAAGAACCGGGGCGCAAAGGCGAGTGGTGGGGGAAGTAGGACTCGAACCTACGAAGGCATAGCCAGCGGATTTACAGTCCGCCCCCTTTGCCGCTCGGGACATTCCCCCGAAGCCGCCGCACCGCATTGATTACGAATGACAAACTGCCCTTCGCCGGCCGCCGGATTCGGGCGCTTTATGGGGGTGCGCGGCCGGCAAAGTCAATGGACCTGCCCGTGAATTGCGGGACAAATTTCCCCAGATGCATCAAGGGCCTCCACGGGGGAAACCACCCTCGCCCCTTGCAACGGCCGCAGGGGTGACTATTGAAATGCCGCATGGCTCACAAACCGGCCGGCCCGCGCCGCGGACCCGGCGCCCCCGGCAAACCGGGCGAAACCCGTCAGCACCGCGACCGCCGCGAACGCTTCGAGCGCGCGAGGCGCGAAGCGCTGCGTCCGAGCGACGACGACGCGCCGCTGGTGCTCTACGGCTGGCACACGGTGAAGGCGGCGCTGGAGAACCCGGACCGGACGATCCGCAAATTCCTCGCCACCGATAATGCCGTACGGCGGCTCACCGAGGAAGGCGTGACGCCGCGCGTCGCGCCACAGATCGTGCGCCCCGGCGACATCGACGCACGGCTGCTGCCCGATGCCGTGCATCAGGGCTTTTATCTCGAAGCCGATCCGCTGACCCCGCTCGATATCGAGCGAGTGCCGGCGCGCGGCATCGTGCTAGCGCTCGACCAGATCACCGATCCGCACAATGTCGGCGCGATCTTCCGCTCGGCGTCGGCGTTCGGCGTCACTGCCATCGTGACCACGCAGCGGCACAGCCCGGACGCCCACGGTGCGCTGGCCAAGGCCGCGACCGGCGCGCTCGAACACGTGCCGCTGGTGGTGGTGCAAAATCTCGGCCGCGGGCTGGAGGAGTTGAAGGCGCGCGGCTTCATGCTGGTCGGCCTCGACAGCGAGGGCGACGGCGATCTCTCAGCGCTCGATCTGCGCGCGCCGCTGGTGCTGGTGCTCGGCGCCGAGGGCAAGGGCCTGCGCCAACTCACCCGCAATCTGTGCGACCATCTGGCACGGATCGACCTGCCCGGCCGCATCAAGAGCCTCAACGTCTCGAATGCGACCGCGCTGTCGCTCTACGTCGCCGCGCGCGCCATCAAGGCCGGCTGAGTCTTACTTCTGTTCGACGCTGATCTTCGCGCGCTCGATCAGCGTGCGCCAGCGGACGATTTCCTTGGCGATGTAGTCGTGGAATTCGTTGCCGCTGATCAGCCACACCGTCGCGCCGTCATGGGTGAGTGCCTTGACGATCTCCGGCGCTTCCATCGCCTTGTGGATTTCCTGCGTCAACCGCTGGACGATCGGCGCCGGCGTATTGGCGGGTGCGACCACGCCGTACCACTGGTTCGCCTCGAATCCCGGCAGCGTCTCGGCGATGGTCGGGATATCCGGCTCGGACGCGAGCCGTTTCAGGCCGGCGACACCGAGCGCGCGCAACTGGCCGGTGCGCACGTGCTGCAACACCGCCGATGCGCCGGTCAGCGCCAGTTGCACATGGCCGGCGATCACATCGCTCACCGCCGGATTGGTGCCGCGATACGGAACATGCTGCATCTCGATGCCCGCGGCATCGGCAAACGCGAGCGTCGCGATATGCGCGGCGCTGCCGACGCCGCCCGTGGCGTAACTCAACTGGCGCGGACGCGCCTTCGCATAATCGATGAATTCGCGAACCGTTTTCACTGGCAGCGACGGGTTGACCACCAGCGCGTTGTTGACGCTCGCGACCATGCTGATCGGCACGAAGCTCTTGAGCGGGTCGTAGCGCAAATGCGGATACATGCTGACATTCACCGCCAGCGTGCCGATATGCCCCATCATCAGCGTGTAGCCATCGGGTGCGGACCGCGCGACGAAATCCGACGCGATCGAGCCACCCGCACCCGGCCGGTTCTCGATCACGAATGACTTGCCGAAAACCTCTTCGAGCTTTTTGCCCAGCAGGCGCGCCAGAATGTCGGTGCTGCCACCGGGGGTGAACGGCACCACCAGCGTGACGGGATGCGTCGGATAATCAGCCGCGAGAAGACGCGACGGCAGAACAGCCGACGCCGCCGACGATGCGCCCAGTACGAGAACACGGCGGCGGCTCAAACCAGGAAACAATGCGCTCACAGAACCGGACTCCATGGTACCAGCACCTCGCGATAACCCTCCCCGCTCTTCTCCACATGGCCAAGCGCGGGGAACGGATAATGGAAACCCTGCACCAGCATCCGGTCGCTGACCAGCATGTCATAGACCTTGCGCCGCGTCGTCTCCGCGGTCACCGGATCGATGTCGAGCATGAAATGCCAGCCGGGATGGCGCGCGAACAGGAACGGCGCATGGGTGACGTCGCCCTGCACGAACACCTGCTTGCCGGCAGAACTCAAGACCAGCGAGGTGTGCCCTGGCGTATGCCCCGGCGTGCCGACCGCCGTGACGCCGGTGATAACCTCCTTGTCCCAGTCATAGGTGCGCACGCGCTTGAGCACCTCGCCCGACATGACGCGGCGGACATTCTTGAAACCGTCCTGCACGCGCGGTTTCGACGCCCGGCTCATCTCGCCGTCGTCCATCCAGAACTTGTGCTCGGGCGCCGGCACCAGCACCTCGGCCTTGGCAAAGGCAAGCGTGCCGTCAGCACGCAGCAGCCCGTTGATGTGGTCGCCGTGATAATGGGAAATGATCACCGCATCGATCGCCGCGGGATCGATCCCTGCCGCGGCAAGACCGAGCAGCAGCCGGCCATTGATGCCGCCATTGCTCTTGAAGGCGCGCTCGCCGGTGCCGGTATCGACCAGAACGAGCTTGCTGCCGGTATTGATGACGATCGGATTGTACGGACCAGCGTAGATATTCGGGTCCATGAACAGGTCGGTGAGCGCCGCCGTAACCTGCGCCTTTGGTACATTCGAGACGAAGCCGTCGGTCACCGGCATCCGGCTGACGCCATCGTTGATCACGGTGACCTCAATCTCGCCGAGCTTGTAGCGATAAAAGCCCGGCGCCTGGGTGCCGCTCGCGGGCGCGGCAGCCCACGCGGCATCCGGCAGGCTACCGGCGGCCGCGGCCGCCACCGCGCCGCCAAGCCCGGCCGCTCCCCGCATCATCGACCGTCGCGTCAGCATGGCTGCGTTCCCCCCATTTATGGCTTGCCGCCATCGGTAGCGCCGCGTTGCCTATTCTCAAAATGGATCATATGAATTTAAGTCATTCACCTATCGAATGATGACATGAACCTTGGCGCCTTCGATCTCAACCTGCTCAAAGTGCTGCATGCGCTGCTAACCGAGCGCCATGTCACCCGCGCGGCGCAGCGGCTCGGCCGTTCGCAGCCCGCCGTCAGCAATGCGCTGCAACGCCTGCGACGGTCGCTGAATGACGAATTGCTGGTACGAGCGCCGCAGGGTCTCGCGCTCACGCCGCGCGCACAACTGCTGCAGCAGCCGCTGCGCGATTTGCTCGCTCTGGTGGACGGCACCGTGCTCGGTCCGCCCGCATTCGACCCGGCGACCGCCGACGGCATTTTCCGCGTCGCCTTGCCGGACCGGCTGACCATCGCGATTGTCCCGCTGCTGTTCGCACGGCTGCATCACGCGGCGCCACGCCTGGTGTTGCAGATCGTCACCGCCGACCGCGACCACGCCGCCGCACTGCTCAATGCCGACGCGATCGACGCATTTGTCGGCTGGGTCGATGACCCCCCGCCGCATCTGCATTCCGAATTCCTGCTCGATGAGGCGCCGTTCTGCGTGATGCGCCACGGCCATCCGCTCGCGAAACACAAGCGGTTCACCATGAGCGCGCTGCTCGGCTACCCGCACCTCGCCGTCAGCGCCGCCGGCGGACGGACGCAGATTTTCGACGACCGGCTGGCGCAACACGGCCTGGAACGGCACGCGCAGGTGATCCTGACCAGCTTCACCGCCGTTCCGCAGATGCTGCGCGGCAGTGACATGGTGGGCGTGTTCACGCGGTTTGCGGCGGAAGCATTTTCGGCGAGCGACGGACTGGCCAAGCGCCCGCTGCCGCTTGATGTCGGCAACATCACGACCAAATTGATCTGGCATGCGCGCAACGAGCGCGATCCGCGTCACGCGTGGTTGCGCGCGCAGATCGTGTCCGTCTGCAAGGAGATCAGCGCGGCTACGGCACGACCCGCGCCAAAGCGAGGACGCCGCTAATCGGCGTTCGCCTGCGCGGCGCCACGCTTGCGATAGAGGCGGATGCTCATCTGATCGTTGCCGATGATCTTCACTTCCGCCTCGGCACGGATCACGCGGACGTCCTTGCCGTGATCAGCCGAGACCGCGCGATGGCGCGACGGCGCAACCGGGATCGTCCCGGTCGCATCCTCGACCGCGATCTGCTTGATGCGCGAACGTTTCTGCTTCAACTCGGCAATCAGTTCGCGCGACGGCACCTTCACCGATTTCGATGCGCGACGGGCAGGCATGACCGGCGCGGCATGCCGCACATGCTTGCGCGCGCTCCCCTGCACGCTCTTGCGCACCCGATAACGCGGCGGCGCATAGCCCGGTTGCGGCGGCATCACCAGCACGCCGGAATGCGCACCGCCCGCATAGGGATAAGGCCGGCCGAGATCCGGCGGCATCGGCGCATCGGTGACGATGACGCGGTTGAAGCCCTGAACCTGCGGCGGCGGCGGCACATAGCCAGCGGGATAGCCCGGCGCGGGCGCATAACCTTGCGGATAAACCTGTGCGGCAGCCGTCACAGCCGACAGCAACAGCGCGATTCCGCCCGCCGCCCAATAACGCACCATCAACATCCCACGTCCCCTGTTATGTCCTGTTCGCCGCGCTCCCCGCGTCGGCTTATTTTTGCGGCACGTCGTCCGGCACCGGTTCGAACTGTCGCGGGCGCATCAGCCGCACCGGCGGCGGAATTTCGCTGTAGCCCGGCGGCGTCGACCATGAACGGTAGTAGTCTTCCGGCGGGCCGCCGCGCCGCTTCGGCAGTACTTCGAGCCGGCCGCTGACCGGAATCCGGTCGGCGCCGGGGAAGTAGTGCCGGTTCAGCCACGGCCGGTTGATGTCGCGCACATAGACCGGATCCTGGCCGACGAATTCATAGACGTCGGTGGTCGCCGGACCGGCGGCGTAAGCGCCATAGCCATAGGACGGCGCATAGCCGCCCCCGGCCGCGAGATCGGCCGCGAGCGCGCCCGACACGGGTAACGCGAGCACAAAAGCGATCGACAGAGTGATGCGATGCATGGCCAAGACACCTACTGTGACGTCCAACGTGACATCCCAACGCGTGACCAGCCGATTTTATCCGAACCCGACCGCAATCAGACATCGACGGCGCAAGGAATTGCGGGGTAACATTAACCTGGGGGCACGAAAGTCGATCAAAGACCCGCGCCGGCATGGTTAAGACAACCGGGACCGACCGCAGGGACAACGAGACATCCCGGACGATGCCGAAATCGAAGACACTGCCCTCCTCTCAGTCCACGGAACCGTCAAACGGTCGCAGCGGCGCCAGCTTCCGCCGCCGCTATGACGAGCTTGAGCGGAACCGCTCGGTGCTGGTCGCGCGCCTCGCCCAACTGCGCAGCCGCGCCGGCGCGCATCCGGCCTGCAACCAGGCCCTCAAACTGCTCAACGAGACCTATCGCAAATCCAGCCTGGCGCAGCGGATCGGCGTGCTGCAGGCGGCGAGCTTCATGCTCGATATCATCGAGCGGCTGACGCTGACGCTCTGACGGACCTGCTGCCGGTCACACACCGCTTGTCGCGGCGGCGGCGCGCTGATAGCTGACGGGGACCGGTCGCCGGCATAGCTCAGCGGTAGAGCAGCGGTTTTGTAAACCGAAGGTCGGGAGTTCAATCCTCTCTGCCGGCACCGGCCATTTCCCGCCACAGCTTCCCTGCAGCTCTAGGTCTTCAGAGCGAGGCGCGCAGGCCATCGCGGGACGGCAGCACCGACGACAGGCCACCACCGACCCAATCGGCGGCATCACCGATCCAGGTCTGGACCTTCTCGGGAAGCTGCTGCGCACCGGCGATCACACGCCGGACCGGCTCGACCAGCGCCACGCCGCGCGTGTCCGACCGATCACCCGTGAGATCGGCACGCGGCCGCACCGGCGCCGGATCGGGCCGCTGCCAGGCTGCCAATTCCAGCGGAGCGCCGACCGGCGCCTCATGCCGTGCAGGCTGTCCGGAAGCCTGATGGGCGAGCTTCGCCACTGCGGGCCGCGCCCGTGGCGGCTGGACCTCGGCAGCAAGCTTTTGCGGGGCCTGCTTAAAAGCTTGTTTGGGCGCCGGCACGGCCTCGTCGCGCACCACCGTCGCGAGCGGACCACTGTCGACCGGTACACGCCAGGAAATCGCCGGGCTCGTCACGGCCGGGTTTTTGACCGGGTCGCTCACCATGAGCTGCGAAAACAGCAGGATGCCGACCAGGCTGGCGACCCCCGCCGGCAGGATATGGCCGAGCGGCGTGGCCCAACCCCGCGGCGGCCGCGGATAGGTCATGAATTGCCGAAACATGCTGCGATCCCCCTGATCTCCCGGCGCGAACCAGACCAAGGCGGCAGGGCCGAACCAAGGCGCAAACGTGGAGTTTTTCCGGCGTAGCAATCGCGCGGGGACCGGTGTCCGGTCCGGAAAAAGCCGCCTGGCGGAGCCGGCCAATGGCGGCGCGCGCGGGCCGCCCGCCCGCCACCATCTACCCGAAACCGGCTGCGGCAGGCGCGCGCAGATACCCGCCCCGTCAATCGTGACGGGTGCTCTATTCAGCGGTGCCCAAGTATGCCAAAATGCAGGGGTTAGGTAACTCTCGGAGATCTAGAATATGCCTCAGGGCACCGTTAAGTGGTTTAATCCGACTAAGGGCTACGGCTTCATCCAACCGCAGGAAGGCGGGAAGGATGTGTTCGTGCACATTTCGGCCGTGGAACGCGCCGGGTTGAGCACCCTAAACGAAGGTCAGTCCGTCCAGTACGAACTCGTCGAAAATCGCGGCAAGGTCTCTGCTGAGAACCTGAAGGTTAAGTAGCCTTCTAAGCTCGTTCTTCGTCGCTTCCGATTACTGCAATACAACCCACCGGGCAGTTCCCGGCGGGTTCTTTGCGTCGGGATCAGCGTGTCGGCGCAAGCCGGCGCTGATCCTGCAACGCGCTGCCTCGTCGTAGACCTTGATTGGCCACGGCGACGATCCCGTACGCGCCACACGATGACGGAGCGCGATCGGCGCATGCCGCGCGATACGATCACGCACGTCATCGGACGATGTCATCACGCCTCGCCGGCTCATCCCTCACCGCGTCATCTTCTCCAGCTCCGGAAACGGCGCATAAGCTGCATCCTTGCACGCCTCACGCACCTCGGCAGCCTGCGCCGTTTCGCGCGGCTCCGCGCCTTGCACCGGCTGACGATTGAGCGGCGTGTCGGCGAACCGGTCGAGCCGGCCGGAGATGAATACCGCCATCGCGGTTTTGACGCCCACATAGCGGCCGCTTGAATTGCGCGCGTCATAGCGCAGGCACGACGCATAGCGCGCGCCGGTCGGCAGGTTCTTCACCTGCGGCAGCGACACGCCGGCGCTGCGCACGCCGGTCGGATCGTTGAGGTAGTTGCGCATGAAAGCGATGATGTCTGCCTTGTAGTTCTGCGGAAACACGTTCTGCGATTGGCGGATCGCCTCGCGCTCCGCGGCGCTCGGTTCGTCGGACGATGTGGTGCTGCAGCCGGTGAGCACGCAGGCTGCGATCAGGAGCGCGACGCTGACGCTCGTTTTCATGGTGCCTCCCCTCGCCGCCCGCACACACAATAGCGGCGTGGCCACGGGCCGCTCAAGCCGCCCTTCTCCCCGTCCACGAAAAAGGCCGCCCCTCCGGGCGGCCTTTCAAAGTCAAGCGCACACGCGCGCGCGACGCCTTAGCGGTGATGGCGATGATGCCGGCGATGCTTGTGATGACGGTGCCGCATCGGCGGGCCAGCCGGGTTGAGATCGAGCGAACTCACCGCGACCGCAACATTGGCGCCGGTCTGCGCGCTGAACGACAGCGGCTGCAAAGTGACGCTGCGCTCGAAGCCTCCGACCAGCACGTTGGCGCCGACGCCACCGATCACCGTGACCTCCGTGCCGGCGCCGACATAAGTCCCCGCCAGCGCACCCGGCCCCGGGCGCGACGGCGCAATCACCGCCCAGCCGAGACGGCCGCCGTCGGTGAAACCGATATCGATGCCAAGCCGGCCGATCGAGCCGACATAATGTTCGTAGTACCGTCCACCGGACGCGCGATAAACGCAGTCGACCGATTTGCGCGATCCGAGGATGAGGCCGACGCCCGGCGCCACAGCGCAATTCAAGGTGCCGATCCGCGTTTGTGCATCAGCCTGCGATCCGAACGGCAGAACGGCGGCGACCGTGGCAAGCCCCATGAGGGCCATCAGCGGCTTTTTCATCTCGTCTCTCCATGCGCAAAAGGGCCGCGAGCGCGACCCGTGGCCGGATAATGACTGCCGGAGAGAAAAGTTCCCGATTCGGAACAGAAATCGGCGGCCCCTATCGACGACAGGGGCCGCCTTTTCTCAGAAGGTCATGCCGGCACGCAGCATGAAGGTACGTCCGGGAAGCGGATACAGCGACACGAACTGATTGCCGGGGAAGCTCTGATCCAGACCGTAGTCGAAGTATTTGCGGTCGAAGAGATTTTGCACCGACACCGACCAGAAGAATTTGTCGATCTCGCCACCGAGCCGCAAATCAACGAGGGTCGTTGCCGGCACCATCATCTGACCGGCATTGGCTTCGTCTCCATCGAGGAAACGCTTGCCGGTGAAGCGCGCCACCGCATCGAGCACGAGATACTTCCCGTACAAATCCCAGCTCATGCCGGCACTGCCGCTCCAGCGCGCCACGAGCGGCACGTCATTGCCCATGAACGGCCCGGAGCGAAATACCGCGCGCGTATAGGACGCAGTCGCCTTGAGTCGCACCGTATCGGTCAGTTGCAGCGTCGCCATGTTCTCGAAGCCGTAACGCCGCGTCGGATCGAGATTGGTGTTGGCAAACGTGATCGGACTGAAATGCAGTTCGTCCGTCAGATACATGTCGTAGACGCTCGACTGCAACGCAAACCGCCCCCACTTCACCTTGACGCCACCCTCGTAATCGCGCGAGCGCTGGGTCTTCAGGTCGAAGTTGGTGACGGTGAAAATCGGCGTCGCACCGACCCGCTCGTCGATATTCGGAACACGAAAACTTTGCGCCATGCGCGCAAAGACAGCGATGCTCTGGTTGAAGCGATGCTCGAATCCCAGATGCACGGCACGCTGGGTGTCGTGCGTGTCGAGTGGTCGGCCGGCGGGATTGACACCGCCGGGGCTTGGCGGCGCCAGCGGATCGAACGTATCCCGCGCATGGAAATCGTTGCGCTGAATTCGGCCACCGAACGAAATATCCGTGTTGTCGTAGAACGTGAAGGTCGGTTGCGCATAGAAACCGGTTGTGGTCTGCGAGAAATCGTACCGGTGATACGGCGCGGCGCCCTGGAAGTTGCTCCGGTCGGAATTGTACTGGGTCTTGTACAGGTCGATACCCGCAACCATGCGCGCCCGCACCGGCCCGAAAGTCCGGTCGACATTGACGCGCGGCGTGATCGAATAAGTCGTCAGTGTCGTGTCGTTGTAAGCAAGCGGCTGGTTCGGCGGGTTGAATCCCCCAATAGGATTGAAGGTTGCGAACTGCGTGGTCTTGCGCCGGATGCTGCCATCCAGCACCACCTCGACTCCGTCCCACACATTGCGGGTGACGCCGCCACGGACCGCGACGTTCTGCCGGTTGGCGTAATCGAGCGGTGTATTCGTTCCCTGGCGGTTGGTGAGATATTCGTTGAAGAAACCGACGAACGGCCCGTTGGCAATGTTGCGCGGTCCCGGCGTGCGGAGCTTCAGGTCATCGGCGGAAATGTTGAAGAACGCGCTGCCTTCGTTGGTGGTGTAGCGAAAATCGCCGACACCCTGCATCTGCTTCGACGAATTGTTATCGCGATAGCCATTGGTGGCGAATGCGTTGCCGAACACCGAAGCGGAAAACGGCCCGAAAGAAGCACTGGCCGAAGCCTTGCCTTCCCGCGTCGCCAATGCCCCATAAGCCGCCTCGATCCGGCCGCTCGGCTTCGCGCCAACACCGTTCTTGGTGACGATATTGATGACACCGCCAACCGCACCGTCGCCATAAAGCACCGCGCCGCTGTTGCCACGCGTGATCTCGATGCGCTCGATGGCATTGCGCGGGATCAGACTGAAATCGAACCCGGTGAGATCGGAATCGTTGAAGCGCCGGCCGTCGACCAGAACCAGCACATTCGACGGTGCGGTGACACCGAAGCCGCGCATATCGACTGTCGTACCCGCACCATTGATGCCGCCATAAAGACTGGTGGTCTGGATTCCGGCTTCACGCGACAGGATGTCCTGCAGCGTCGCCTGCGGCGCGCGCTCCAGATCGTCCGACGAGATGATGGTCGTCGATGCCCCGGTAATACCATTCGACAGCCGGCTCGCCGTCACGTCGACCGGCGGCAACTCGGTCGACTGCTGTGCCGACGCCGCCCCTCCACTGAGACCGACTGCTGACGCCATCACGGCGCCGATGATTATTCTTGAACTCCCCACAGCCCACGCTCCTTCGTTCGCGCGCGCCATGGCGCGCGCTTCGGGTGAAACGAACCCGTTGCGCAGACACGAACGCATTGGCGCGTTCAGACTGACGACGTCATGGGAGAGAAAATCGCCCACGGACCCGCAACGGTATCGACGTCACCGCTGCGAAAGACCGCTCCGTATGGACCTCCCGTCCACCGGTTGGGTGACTGCGCTGGCAGGTCTCCTGGCTTGCGGGTCGCTGCTTGGGTCCGGCCTTCCCAGGACAAGTCCCAGTGGCCATGGCGGATCAAGCTCGCCGCTTACAGTTGCGGGGGCAGCCGCGGTTTGCCGCTGGTTGGAGCCAGCCTGCAGTCCGCGTTCCCTCTTTCCTCCCCGGTGCAACCCGGGGAACCAGCACAGAAAAACTATGGCCCGGCCGGCTTCGCGGAGTCAAACCGCGGCGGGACATCGCCCACAAACGGGAACGCCGGCCGGGACGTTGGTCCCGACCGGCGCCGGCGGTCCGCGCTGCACCACGGATGCGCCACTTCCCGAAGGAAACGCTTACGCGCGATGCTGAATCTTCTTCGCCTTCTTGCTCAGCTTCGCCACGTGATGCGTCTTGTGCGCTTTCAGCGAGACGTGCTTCTTGGCTTTCTTCGCCTTCTTGACGTGCTTCACCTTGGCCGCCGGCTTCACCGACACCTTGGCGCTGGTGTTGGCGGTCGCGGCCGGCGTCTTCACGTCAGCCTTGCCGCTGACGGCGGCGGGCGCGGTGGTGGTGCTGGTCTGCGCGAAAACCGGGCCGGCGATCAGGCTGGAAGCCACAAGCGCGATGGCTATCTTGCGAAACATGGGTGTCGTCCTTGCTCTGGGTTCGCCGCGAACCCGATTGTGAATCGGCTGATCGGATGCTCCGATCGTGCGCACACCATGCAGCCGGCGGATTGAACTGCCTCTGAAGGGCGGCGTTAGCCGCCGTTCAAACTGCGGGATGAAGCGGTGTCGGAAACGTGGCGGGATCGTGCCGAAGGTTACGGCGCTGTCACCTTGCGGCGATTTCGCGCGTCGCGGCGTCCGTTTCAGCCAGAATCCAGGCGTGATAAGCCGGATCGACCGCCTCGACCGGCAGCACCATCAGCGCCGGCGTGCTGTAGGGGTGGTTCGCCTTCACGGCCTGTTGAACGGCCTCGGCCAGCGACGCGCGCGTCTTGATGATCATCACCACCTCCTCGCCGCGTTCGACTTGTCCTTCCCACCAATAGTGCGAGATCATGCCGGGGAGGATATTGACGCAGGCCGCGAGCCGCTGCCCGACGATCGCCTGCCCCGCCCGCTCCGCTTCGCCCAGCGACGGATACGTTGTATAGACGAGCGTCGCGCGTTCCATGAATCCATAGCCTCAATGAGCCGAAACTTCAGGACGATCGCCTTCGTCGCCAGCCGGACGCCGGAAGCGCGCGCCGCGCTCGACCAGTTGCAGCAGCGCTACGGGGTTGCCGATCCGGCGGACGCGGACGTCATCGTCGCGCTCGGCGGCGACGGCCTGATGCTGCAGACCCTGCATGAGTTCATGCGGTCCGGCAAGCCGATCTACGGCATGCACCGTGGCACCGTCGGCTTCTTGATGAACGAGTTCTCGGCGGAGGATCTGACGCTGCGGCTCGCCGCCGCCCAACTCACCACCATCCACCCGCTGTTGATGGTGGCGGTCGATACCGAAGGCCGCGAGCACCGGCACTACGCTATCAACGAGGTGTCGCTGTTCCGGCAAAGCGCCCAGGCCGCGCATCTGCGGATCCTCGTCGACGACCAGGAGCGGCTGGAGGAGTTGATCGCCGACGGCGTGCTCGTCTCCACCCCGGCCGGCTCGACCGCCTACAATCTCTCGGCGCAGGGGCCGATCATCCCGATCACCGCCTCGCTGCTGGCGCTGACGCCGATCTCGCCGTTTCGGCCGCGGCGCTGGCATGGCGCCCTGCTCGCCGACAAGGCTCACGTCACCGTCGAGGTGCTGGAGACCGACAAGCGACCCGTCGCCGCCGTCGCCGACCATGACGAGGTGCGATCCGTCCAGAGGGTCAGCATCGCCATGGACCACAAGCTGCCGATCAACCTGCTGTTCGACCCCGGCCACAGCCTCGACGACCGCATCATCCGCGAGCAGTTCGAGTTCTAGGGGCGCGATTGCTTTTCGGGCTATCCCGCCCCTCCGCCGCAACCCCGCCGTTATGCTAAACCCTTCGTTAACGCCGCCCCGGTAGCTTGCGGAACAGGCTCGGACCTGGTTCCGATGTCCGGGGCGTCCATGGTTCGTATCGACTTCAACCGGCTTCGCTTTCTCGTCATTGACGACAACGCGCATATGCGTCGCATCATGCGCACGCTGCTGCATGGCTTCGGCGCGCGCGAGGTCTATGAAGCCGAAGACGGCGCGGCGGGTCTCGAAGCCTTCAACCACTACATTCCAGACATCATCATCACCGACTGGGCGATGCCGATCTTCGACGGCCTCGAGCTGACGCAGATGATCCGCCAGCCGGGCGCCAACGCCAATCCGTATGTGGCGGTGATCATGCTCACCGGCCATTCGGAGAAGAACCGCGTTACCGCCGCCCGCGACGCCGGCATCACCGAATTCCTGGCCAAGCCGATCTCCGCCAAGGGCCTCTACGAACGCATCGTCAATGTGGTCGCCAATCCGCGCCCGTTCATCAAGACCAAGACCTATTTCGGTCCCGACCGGCGGCGCAACGTCAATCCCACCTATAGCGGCCAGGAGCGCCGCAAGGGCGGCAAGGCTGATGTGATCCGGCAAGTTCCGCTGCTGGACAAAGTCCGTTCGATCGGCTGACGCCGCAGAAGACAGAGAACCCAGATGTCAAAGGACAATCCGGCCACCCAGACCTTCGCCGATCACGAGGTGATCACGCCAGCCAACAAGCTGCGCAAGGCGGTGTCGAGCGTGCCGCTCGCCCCCGGCGACGATCCGGTCGCCCGCGCCGAACGCGCGCTGGAAGACCTGTCCAGCGAATTTGCCGGCTGGATGCAGACCGAATGCGAGCGCCTCGATCAGGCGCGCTCCGAGGTCAAGCGCCAGGGCTTCACCAAAACCACCAAGGACGCGCTGTTTCACGCCGCCCATGACATCAAGGGCGAGGCGGATACGTTCGGCTATCCGGGCGTGACCGGCGCCGCCGAAAGTCTCTGCCGGCTGCTCGAACATGCGCCCGACGCTACCCGCATTCCGCTGCAGCTCATCGACCAGCACGTCGATGCGGTGCGCGCGATTTATCGGGAATACGAACGCTCCGACGCGGCCGAGCTGGCGTTTTCGCTGTCGCGGCGGTTGCGTGAAGTGACCGACGAATTCCTGATCCACGTCAACCGGCACCGCCCCGACGTGCTGGAGTTGATCCAGGGGCCGCCGCTCGCACCCGACCAGATCGGCTAAAAAATCGGCCGCCCCACAGGCGGCCGAAATTTTTTCCAACAGACACGACGGTTACGCCACGAGGCGGTCGTCCACGGTGAAATGATAATCCGGCGGTGGCGCGTTGTAGCGGTCGCGCGCCACCAGATCCTCGCAGAACATCCGCGCCTCGTCCCGTGCGGCTTCGGTCGCGAGACGCCGCAGCAGCGCCATCAGTGGTTCGAGATCGTCGCGCATCTCCTGCGCGCAACCGGCGGCGACACGCTCGACCATGCGCCGCTTCAGCCGCGCCGGGCCGCCTGCTTCACCGAGCAGCACGCCCTCGCGCATGGCGATGATCGCTTCGCGGAACGCGGGATAGGCAATCTCCGGCAATCCGGCCGCGGCATAGAGCGCGGCAAAGCCATTGAGCGCGCGATCGTGCACGTAACTCGAGACCCGCTCGACCGGCATCCCGGACAATTCCGCCAGCGCGGTTTCGACCAGCAGGACGTGGCCCGACAGCAGCGCGCGCAAAACCAGCCCGGCAGTGAGCTGTCCGCTCGCGCGCAGATGCGCCACGAGGTCGACGATCTCGTCGACGCCGGTTTCGGCGGCGAGCGCGATGGTCGCCTTCTCGCATGCTTCGCGCGCCGCATGCTGCGCGTGATCCTGCTTGATCCAGTGCCGCGCGGTGACGAATCCCGCGAGCGCCTGCGACAGCTTCGCCAGCAGCGCCTGATGCATCGCCGCGTTGAGGTCGGGACGGCCAAGCAGCGTCTCGCGGATCGGCGCGAGATGGCCGAACCGCTCAACAATGCGATCGAGCGAGAAAGGCGCAATCTCCGCGCCGTCATTTTCGAGGAGAACGAGACAGGCTTCCGCGCATCCGACTTCGGCGATGGCGGCAGACACGGCCCGCGATACCAGCGCGCGGCGGGCGACGATCGTCTGCGTGTCCACCGAACCGCCGGCGATGCAATCGACCAGCTCCGCATCCGGCAGCAGCGGCGAACGCGCGAGGATCGGCTCGGCCACATCCGGCTGATCGCAGGCAAGCGCATGCACGACGATCGGCGGCGCCTTCTGGCTTGAGGCGAACACCTCGGCGAGCGCGCGCCGCACCAGCGGCGACGGATCGTCGAGCAGCATCACCATCGCGCCTTCGGCGGCGGCGAGATCGTCGGCGGATAAATCGGAATGGAGATAGGCGCGCGCCAGCGCGGAAGTCGCATCCGCCCGGTTGCCGGGGGACGCCGTCTGCAGCCACTGCAGGAACTGACGGACAATCATACTGAACCAACGCTACACGACACGCGCATGAACGATGCGCAGAGGTCATGCTACGCGCGACCGCTTAACAAACGGTTCAGCATAAATCCTGTCGAAACGTTAACGACGATCAGCCGCGGCCGGTGTCTCGGAACAGGTCGAGGGGCCGAATGCCGGCGGGCCGCGACGGTGTGGCTGGCGAAGCCTGGGCTGCGGCCGGCGCGGTGTCGGTCCACAGCGCCTGCACCACCGGCGCGATCGGATTGTTGTCGCGCGCAGTGAACATCGCCTGGAACAGCGGGCGGTCGTCGCGCACCGGCTGCACCTGTCGAAGCGCCCGCGTGGCTTCGCGCTGGCTGGCCTCGGCATAGGCTTGCGTCACGCCCGCGGTATCCGGCGCGGCAACGCTGGCAACACGATCTTTCGGCAACGGCGGCAGGCGGTCGAGGAAGGTCTGGCCGATCTGCGCCACCGCCGTATCGCTGCCCTGCCCCGAGGCGCCGGCGGCGATCTTCGCCTGATCGAGCTTATTGGCGAGCACCGCATAGACCTGCTCGGTGGAGCGGGCGTTGCCGGCACGATCGTAGAAGATGGCGCGGTTGGCGCTCGCCGCCCCCGGAAACAGATCGGCGGCGGAGGCGTTCGGCCGGCTGGTGGCGGCCGTGATCAGCCGGCTCGCACCGTCGGCCCCAAGGAAATGCGCGATGTAGAGTTCGCCGTCGGTCGGCGCCCGGCCGAGCGCACCCTGCAACTGGTCCTGATTGCCGCGCGTGAACGCACCGGCCATGGCCGCGCTCGCCGCCGGGTCGCCGCGCAGCTTCATGATCGCGTCGCGCATTCCCGGATCGCTGACCTCGTAGCGGCCGGAATTGGCGTTGTAGCTGATCGCGTCGGCATAGCCGCTGTAGCCGAGCCCCGGCCCGGCCGATTTCATGGTGGAGAGCCAGGTCTGCTCGATGAACTGGAACAGCCCCTTGGCCGAGGAGGTTGAAGCTTGCGCCGAGGGATTGAGGTTCGATTCGAGCTTCGCGGTCGCGAGCAGATAGTCAAAGCTCGTGCCGGTCGTCCGCGCGGCCTGCCGGATTGCACCAGAGGCTTGCGTTGCCGCACTCGCACTGGTGGGATCGACCGCCATGGATGAATGCCTGTGGCGCGGCCCTGCCCCTTTGACCCATTCTTGGGTAAGCCGCACTGCCGACCATGAACATTTATGGTAAACGAAACCTTAACGAACACGGGCGGGAGGCCAGGATGAGCGAGCCGCAGCGGCACAAGCGGGGTGGACTGTATTTCGAGGACTTCGAGGTCGGACGGACCTACGAGCACCGCTACACCCGCACGGTGACGCAGATGGACAACATGCTGTTCTCCAACATGACGCTCAATCCGCAGCCGCTGCATATCGACCGCGAGTTCTGCGAGAAGGAGACCGAGTGGGGCCAGCCGCTGATGAACTCGCTGTTCACGCTCGGCCTGATGATCGGCATGTCGGTCAGCGATCTCTCGGTCGGCACCACCATCGCCAATCTCGGCATGACCGACGTGAAATTCCCGAACCCGCTGTTCGAGAACGACACGGTGCGCGCCACCACCACCATCGTCGGCAAGCGCGAGTCGAAGTCGCGTCCCGGCGCCGGCATCGTCGAGCTGCATCACTGCGCCTACAAGCAGGACGGCAAGCTCGTCGCCGAATGCCACCGCCAGGCTTTCATCAACAAGCGGCCCTGATGATGCGCTCGCTCCTGTTCATCCCCGCCGATTCACCGCAGAAGCTCGCCAAGGGCCTCGGCAGCGGCGCCGACGCGCTGCTGCTCGACCTCGAGGATTCGATTTCGCTCGAACGCAAGGAGGCCGCGCGCGAGGGCGCGCTCGACTTCCTCGCCGCGCACCGCGACAAGACCGAGCGACCGAAGCTGATCGTGCGGATCAACAGCTTCGCCTCCGGTTTTGCCGACGACGACCTCAACGCGATCGTGCCGGGCCGCCCCGACGCGGTAATGTTTCCAAAGGCGGAAGGCGGCGCGTCGGTGATCCATCTCGACGCCAAGCTCACCGCGCGCGAAGCGGTGCACGGCCTGACCGAAGGCGCGATCAAGGTCGTCGCCATCGCCACCGAAACGGCGAAGGCGCTGTTTCTCGCCGGCACCTATGCGGACGCCAGCCACCGGCTGATCGGCCTCACCTGGGGCGCCGAAGATCTGTCCGCCGAACTCGGCGCCGACCGCAACCGCGATGACGCCGGCAACTTCCTCGATCCGTACCGGCTGGCACGCAGCCTCTGTCTCGCCGGCGCGGTGGCGGCGCAGGTGCAGCCGATCGACACGGTGTATGTCGATTTCCGCAACGCCGAGGGGCTGGCGCGCGAATGCGAGGAAGCGCGCCGCGACGGTTTCACCGGCAAGATGGCGATCCACCCCAACCAGGTGGAGGCCATCAACCGCGCCTTCACGCCGACCGAGGAGGCGCTGTCGCAGGCGCAGGCGGTGATCGATGCGTTCGCGCGCGAGCCCGGTGCCGGCGTCGTCGGCATCGGCGGCAAGATGTTCGACCGGCCGCATCTGGTGAAGGCGCAGGCGCTGCTGGCGCGGGTTGGACGGTAACGGCGCTCCTCAGGATAAGGCGGATCGGGAGAAGCGGTTCTACTTCTTCTCGTACACCTTCGCCGGATCGAACACGCGGTCGGCATCGACGAATTCCAACGTCACGCCTTTGCCCTTGTCGCTGCCGAGCGGCACCGCGCGATAGAAGCATGACGTACGGCCGGTGTGGCACACACCCGGCCCGCTCTGGCGCACCTTGAGCTGCACCGCGTCCTGATCGCAATCGACGCGCAGCTCGGTCACGTCGAGGACGTGGCCGGACTCCTCGCCCTTCTTCCAGAGCTTGTTGCGCGAACGACTATAGAAATGCGCCTGCTCGGTCTCGATGGTCAGTTGCAGCGCCTGCGCATTCATATGCGCGAGCATCAGCAGATCGCCCGACGCCGCGTCGGTGACGACGGCGGTGATCAAGCCATCCTTGTCGAATTTTGGCGCGAGCGCGCGGCCTTCCTCGATCTCGGCGGCGGTGCCGCGCGGCGCGAACGGGCTTTCGGTCACGGTCGTCTCCTCATCCCCATACGCAACGGGACGCCCGCAGGCGTCCCGTGACAACTCATCGCCTGACTGACGAGAGCGCGGTGTCAGAGACCGCCGCGGATCATCGTCATGAACCGCACCTGCTCCTGCGGGTTGTCGAGGAACAGGCCGGAGAACTGCGTCGTCACCGTCAGCGAACCGGGTTTGGTCACGCCGCGGATCGACATGCACATATGCTCGGCTTCGAGCATTACCGCGACGCCCTTCGGCTTGAGCACCTCTTCGAGCGCGGTGGCGATCTGCGAGGTCATGTGCTCCTGCGTCTGCAGGCGCTTGGCGTAGACATCGACCAGACGCGCGAGCTTCGACAGGCCGACCACCCGCTCCACCGGCTTGTAGGCGATGTGCGCCTTGCCGAAGAAAGGCATGATGTGGTGTTCGCAATGCGAGTTGAAGGTGATGTCCTTCACCAGCACGAAATCGTTGTAGGAGCCGATCTCGCCGAAGGTCTTGTCAAGCACATCGAGCGGGCATTCGCGATAGCCCGCGAACATCTCCTCGTAAGCCTCGACCACGCGCTTCGGCGTATCGAGCAGACCCTCGCGCGCCGGATCGTCGCCGGCGAAAGCGAGCAGCGTGCGCACGGCCTCAAGCGCGGCTTCCCGTGACGGGCGCGGGGCGGACGGCTCGGGCGCCGCACGGACATGGTCCGAGAGGCCCTGCTTCGGCCACGGCTTGACGTTGGCATTCTTGGTAGGCGCGTCCATGACGTTGCTCCGTTCGACCGGCCCCCGTCCGCCGTCAAGCGGATGTGCCGGGAGTGTCACCGGGGGTTCGCAAGTCACCGCCCGCACAAGTCATTGTTCGTGCGAGGCATTCCTGACGCTGCCTGCCTCCAGCACGGTCATCGCCCCTTTTGGGCTGGCCATGCCGCCGATCGGACCCCTTTCCGACCCGTGAGGTTCGCCCCTATATAGGGTGTGCCATAGGACAGGATCAAGCTCGCGGACCGCGCGAAATCCGCCGAAATCATGCTGAACGACGTCTATAACAACCGGATTCTCGACCTCGCGGGCAATATCCCCCGGATCGGCCGCCTCTCGGACCCTGACGCCAGCGCCACGGCGCATTCCAAGCTGTGCGGCTCGACCGTCACCATCGACCTGAAGATGGACGGCCCGGCCGTCACCGACTTCGCCCATGACGTGAAAGCCTGCGCGCTCGGCCAGGCGTCGTCCTCGCTGATGGCGCGGCATGTGGTCGGCGCCACGGCCGAGGAATTGCGGGCGCTGCGCGAGACGGTGCGCAAGATGCTCAAGGAGAACGGCCCGGTGCCGGCCGGCAAATGGGCCGACTTCGCCGTGCTCGAACCGGTGCGCGACTACAAGGCACGGCACGCCTCGACGCTGCTGACGTTCGATGCGGTGGTCAACGCCATCGACCAGATCGAGAGCAAGCGGGCGCAAGCGGCGGAGTAACCCGCCGTTTCACTCTACCGCTTCGGCGTCGCCTCTTCGGCGTGCGCCAGCGCGCCGCTGTTCGCATTCAGCTTGGTGGCAATCCGGCCACCCGCGTCGGCCACCGCATTGCCGGCAAGCCGTTCGCATGACGCGGCAAGCTTCGGGAAGTTGCGCGAGAAGCCGACATTGCCGATCCGGATCGAGGTTGCTTCGCCAGCCGCTTTGGCGTGCGCCATGCTGGTGGCGACGACCAGCGAGCGCGGCTTGCCGCCGGCGAGCGCGCGCACCAGTTCGCCCGGCACGATGCCGCTGGCGAAGGTCTCGATCTCGCCGTCGGCTTCCGTCACCGTCTGCGATTTGCGCGGCACGATGGTGAGCGGCAGCGTGCGGCTGGCGATACCGAGTGTCACCTCCCCGACCGTGGCGGGATCGCCGTTGCGACGCGCGCGCGTTTCCGAATAGCTGACGATGTAGTTATCGGCCGACGAGCCGCAGGCGAAGGTGAGATCGAACAGACCGATCTCCTCGCCCTCCACCGTCACCGGATGGCGGCGGGTCAGCGCCGTCCCCTGCATTTCGTCGAGCAGCGCCCAGCCCGCGCGGCCGACATTGCTGCCGTCGTCGCGCACCAGTGCCGCGGGCATGACGCGGGCACCCGGCGTCACCGCCGCGATCGCAGCGGAGGGCGCGGTGTCAGTGACCAGTTGCAGCCGCTGCAGTTCGGCGCGGTTGAGTTCGCGCATCGGCTCCCACGGCGGAATGCGCAGCGCGAGATCGAGGATGCCGGCGCCGACGCCCATATCGACCACATATTGCGCGAGCCGCGCGATGTCGCGCTGCACCAGCACCAGGTCTTCCGCCGAATAGCTGCCGGCGGTCGGATCGTCGCGGCGGTCGCCGAGCCAGATCTGATGCACCATCACCCGCGCCTTGGCCGGCACATGGCGATGAACGCCGCCGAGCAGCACGAAGGCGCACATGGATTCACAGTCAGCCTGCGGGTCGATGCGCAGCGGCGTGCCTTTCCCGGCATCGGCGGCTTCGATATGGCCAACGGTCGTGGCAAGCCCGAGCCGGCGAATCTCGCGGCCGAAGGCAAGCGCGCCGAGCACCGATCCGCCGTCGGAATCGAGCACCACCGTCGCGCCCGTCAAATCCTTGCCGGCGGCAAAGGCGCGGAAGTCGCGCGGTGTGTCGGCGGTAATCGAGCCGTAGGCGGAAATGAGCCACGAACAATCGGCGGGGCAGTGATCGGCGGGGTTGCTGCCGACAAGCGCGAACCGCATCGGCACCGAGCGGTCATCACGCGCGGCGAAGCCGAGCGTCGGGGTGAACACCGTCAGGATCGCGGCCAGCGCCGCGGTCGTCGCAGCCAGTCGTCTCATTGATCCGTCTATTCCCCTTCGCCCGTTCCGCGGTCTTGTGCGCCGCGGTCGGCAGGCGACGTGCTATCCTCCCGTCATCGTGTGTAAAAATACGCGCGAAGGGCGACGAGTCGGTAGTGCAAAAAAGACGCTATTGCTGACCTTTTTCATATGTTCGGTTCCATCGGGTTCCCGGAACTCTTATCTCACATCGGTCATGCCCGGTTCCGATCATCCGCTTCTGAGTTTGCCGCGACGCGCCGGACGCGTGCTGATCCATGGCTATCGCTATGTCCTGTCGCCGCTGATCGGACCGCGCTGCCGGCACCTGCCGAGCTGCTCCGACTACGGCGAGACGGCGATCATGCGGTTCGGCCTGTGGGCCGGAGGCTGGATGACGCTGGCTCGACTTCTGCGCTGCCAGCCCTGGGGCACGCACGGCCTCGACTTCGTGCCCGACACGCCGCCTCCCGGCGCGCGCTGGTATCTGCCGTGGCGCTATGGCCGCTGGCGCGGCACCAACACCGTGCCACCCGCCGCCGGACGGACGATGGAACCCGGCTGTTGCACGCACTGAGTCGCTGCGTTATTCCCGTGCCACCGACAACAACGCTTACCTGCATTCGTAGGCAGCGAGTGAGCAACAGGAGTGAAGAATGGTCGCGCTGACCTTCCCCGACGGCGCACGCCGCGAATTTCCCAACGGCATCACCGGCTTCGATATCGCCAAGGGCATTTCGCCCTCGCTGGCGAAGCGCACCGTGGCGATGGCGCTCGACGGCACGGTCGCCGATCTCAACGACCCGATCGACCATGACGCCCAGATCGAGTTCATCAACCGCGACGATCCGCGCGCGCTGGAGCTGATCCGGCACGACGCCGCGCATGTGCTCGCGGAAGCGGTGCAAACCCTGTGGCCCGGCACCCAGGTGACCATCGGCCCGGTGATCGAGAACGGTTTCTATTACGATTTCTTCCGCAACGAGCCGTTCACGCCCGAGGACTTCGAGGCGATCGAGAAGAAGATGCGCGAGATCATCGCGCGCGATAAGCCTTTCACCAAGGAAGTCTGGGATCGCGAGAAGACCAAGCAGGTGTTCCGCGACAAGGGCGAAGCCTTCAAGGTCGAACTGGTCGACGCCATTCCCGGCACCGAGCCGATCAAGATTTACTATCAGGGCGACTGGTTCGATCTGTGCCGCGGCCCGCACATGACCTCGACCGGCAAGGTCGGCAATGCCTTCAAGCTGATGAAGGTCGCGGGCGCCTACTGGCGCGGCGACAGCAAGAACCCGATGCTGACCCGCATCTACGGCACCGCCTTCGCCAAGCAGGAAGAACTCGACGCTTACCTCAAGCAGATGGAGGAAGCGGAGAAGCGCGATCACCGCCGCCTCGGCCGCGAGCTTGATCTCTTCCACTTCCAGGAGGAAGGCCCCGGCGTCGTGTTCTGGCACGCCAAGGGCTGGACCCTGTTCCAGACCATCATCGCCTATATGCGCCGCCGCCTCGCCATCGACTACGACGAGGTCAACGCGCCGCAGATGCTCGACAAGTCGCTGTGGGAGACGTCGGGCCACTGGCAGTGGTATCGCGAGAACATGTTCGCAGCACAGTCGGCCGGCGACGAGGCGGAAGACAAACGCTGGTTCGCGATCAAGCCGATGAACTGCCCCGGCCATGTGCTGATCTTCAAGCACGGCCTCAAGAGCTATCGCGATCTGCCGATCCGCCTCGCCGAATTCGGCATCGTGCACCGCTACGAGCCGTCCGGCGCGATGCACGGGCTGATGCGCGTGCGCGGCTTCACCCAGGATGACGCGCATATCTTCTGCACCGAGGATCAGCTTGCCGACGAGTGCTTGAAGATCAACGACCTGATCCTGTCCACCTATTCCGACTTCGGCTTCGACGGCGAGCTGACGGTGAAGCTGTCGACCCGCCCGGAAAAGCGCGTCGGCTCCGACGCCGCGTGGGACCACGCCGAAGCGGTGATGGCCGACGTGCTCAAACGCATCGCCGCCGCGAACAACCGGATCAAGACGTCGATCAATCCCGGCGAAGGCGCGTTCTACGGGCCGAAGTTCGAATACGTCTTGCGTGACGCCATCGGCCGCGACTGGCAGTGCGGCACCACGCAGGTCGATTTCAACCTGCCGGAACGCTTCGGCGCGTTCTACATCGACGCCGACGGCGCGAAGAAGACGCCGGTGATGGTGCATCGCGCGATCTGCGGCTCGCTGGAACGCTTCACCGGCATCCTGCTCGAACACTATGCCGGCCACATGCCGTTGTGGCTCGCGCCGCAGCAGGCGATGGTCGCGACCATCACCTCCGATGGCGACGATTACGCAAAGGAAGTGCTGGCGGCGGCGCGCGCGGCGGGCCTGCGTGCCGGCATCGACCTGCGCAACGAGAAGATCAACTACAAGGTGCGCGAACACTCGCTGGCGAAGATTCCGGCGCTGCTCGTCGTCGGCAAGAAGGAAGCGGCGGAGCGCACCGTCTCGATCCGCCGGCTCGGCAAGGAAGGCCAGCAGGTGCTGCCGCTCGACGCCGCACTGAAGATGCTGGCGGACGAAGCCGTACCGCCGGATATGAAGCGGGCGAAAATCTAGGCCTGCTGGCGATACTCTCTCCGTTCATTCCCGCGAAAGCGGGAATGAACGCTTTGCGACACTCGTGACATTGCCAAGCGTGGGTCCCCGCCATAGGCGTTCTGGAAGGACGCCGTCCTTTGGACGGCTATGCGCGGGGACGAACGGAAGATGGATTTGCGCTAACCAATACGCGTTTTAGCTTACCGCGCCAGCACTTCGATATCGCCGTCGACGCCGGCGACAACCTTGAACTCGCGCTCGAACACGCGGCCTTCGTTGCGGGCGATGGCTCGGTACTCGCCCTCGGCGAGCACGACGCGCGGGAATGCGCCGATCGATTCCTTGATCACGTCGCCGCCGGGCGTGAGCACCGACCATGACGTGCTCGGCAACGCCTCGCCGCCGCGATTGCCGACGAGCTTGAGCGTGATCACCGCAGCGCGGTGATTGACCGTCACGTCGGTCAGCTTGTTGGCCTGCACGCGGATGTCCGAACGCACGGTGGAATTGCCGTCGCCGTAATTCGAGACAATGAAGTAAGTGCCTTCCGGTACCACCACCACGTCGCCGGTCATCACCCGCTCCGCCACCGGACGGCGGTCGCCGATGTCGAACTGGCTGCCGGGGAAAATGTCGAAGGTGATCTGCCCGCCGGGGATCACCGTGTCGCCCACCTTGCCGGTGAGCCGCACGCCGCCCGCGGGCAGGTCGAACACCTGGCGTGCCGGCTCGGCGCCAAGCTGCACGGTCTTCACCGCGCTGGCGAGGCCGAAGCCGACATGGACGATGTAGGCACCGACCGGCAGCACCACCGTCGGGTTCGGCGTGTGCTCTTCCTTGACCAGACGGAAGTTGCCCTTGTCGTCCGGCGTCGCCGCAAAAATCTTCCAGATCAGGCCGGACGTGATCGCCGGTGCATCGGCGCCGAAACGTGCACTGAGCGTCAGCGCGCCCTGCCCGGCCGGCACCATCGGCGTCGCATAGGGCGCGGCCGGAAACATCGGCCCCGGCGGCGGCGGAAACACGTTCGGCGACAGCAGCGTGCCGCCCGGCGAACCGGTCGCGCCGCTCGAGGGCTGCGCCGATAGCAGCGACGACGATGGCGGGCTTTGCAACTGCTGCGCTGACGCCGGCTGCATGACGAACAGCAATGCGGCCAGCATCACGGCGACAAGGCCGCACGGCTTGGCAAAGGGGCAACGCATCGCTCGCATCAGGCGGGACAAATCAGATTGATTCCAGAGAACGGCAGGACCACCCCGCTTTTTCGAGCCTAATCGCGGCAAATTCAAGCCTGCCCTGCCCGGCTTTCATGTCATCGGGTCTGGCGGATACGGGTGGCATGGCTACCTGTTTGTCACCCCATAAGCCTCATGCTACCCGGCAGAGAACGAGGACCGAGAAACACGATGCCGACCGCGACCGACGCCCAGCACCTTCTGCGCACCCGCCGCTCCGTCAAGCCGATCGAACTCGCCGCGCCCGGCCCGAACGGACCGGATCTCGACACGCTGCTGACCGTGGCCTCGCGCGTGCCGGATCACGGCAAGCTTGCGCCGTGGCGCTTCATCGTGTTCGAGGGCGACGCGCGACAGAAAGCCGGCGACATCTTCGCCAGGATTTTCCACGAAAACCGGCCGGACGCGACCGACGATCAGGTGGCGTTCGAGCGCAACCGCTTTACTCGCGCGCCGCTCGTCGTCGGCGTCGTCAGCCGCGCCGCGCCGCACGCAAAAATTCCCGAATGGGAGCAGGTGATGTCGGCCGGCGCCGCGGCGATGAATCTCGTCACCGCCGCACATGCGCTCGGCTACGCCGCATCGTGGCTGACCGAATGGTACGCCTATGACCGCCGCGTGCTCGACGCCTTCGGCCTCGCGCCGCACGAGAAGATCGCCGGCTTCGTGCATATCGGCACACCGGTGAAACCGCCGGACGATCGTCCGCGCCCCGCCCTCGCCGATATCGTCACCCGGTTCTGAGACAAAGCGATGTTCTACGATCCCGACAGCAAGGAGCGCGCATTGCGCCACGACCCATTCAAGGCGATCGTGGTGCCGCGCCCGATCGGCTGGATCAGTTCGCTCGACGCGCAGGGCCGGATCAATCTCGCGCCCTATTCGTTCTTCAACGGCATCGCCAGCAGGCCGCGCATGGTCATGTTCTCCAGCGAGAGCCGCAAGGATTCCGTGCGCAACATCGAGACGACGCGCGAATTCGTCTGCAATCTCGCGACCTGGGATCTGCGCGATGCGGTCAACCAGAGTTCGGGCGACTATCCGTCCGGCGTCGACGAGATGGAGAAATCCGGCCTCACTCCGGCGCCGTCGGTGAAGGTGAAGCCGCCGCGGGTGGCGGAATCGCCCTGCGCGCTGGAGTGCAAGCTCGTCAGCGTGACGCAACTCCAGGACATGGACGGCAACGCGATCGACAACTTCATGGTGATCGGCCAGGTGGTCGGCATCTATATCGACGACCGTTTCCTGCGCGACGGCATCCTCGACACCGGTGCGATGCACCCGATCGCCCGTTGCGGCTATCGCGGCGACTACGCCAAGGTCGATACGATGTTCGAGATGTTTCGGCCGGAAACGGTCTGAAAGCGCGTTCCTCCGCGCATTAACATTTTGCCGGCCAGTCGGATCGGCGGGGCCGGCGACCGCTTTTCACCATATCGGCGTGGAACGCTTGAGCGCGCCGGTTGTTGGCGGGATCATGGAATGAGCGAGGCCAGGATATGGTGTTCGAGGGACTGTTCGGACGCAAAGTCAACGATCGCGCGACCGAGGCCACAACAAAGGCCCCGGCGCAGCCGGCGCTGACGCGTCCCTCGATCGGTCTTGCGCTCGGCGGTGGCGCGGCGCGCGGCTTCGCTCATATCGGCGTGATGCGCGCGCTGCGCGCGCACGGCATCGAACCGGATGTGATCGTCGGCACCTCGATCGGTGCGGTGGTTGGCGGCTGCTATGCCGCGGGACAATTCGATAATTTCGAGGAATGGGCGCGCGGCCTGAATTTCCGCGGCATGCTCGGTTATTTCGATCTGTCGCTGTCGCGCGCCGGGCTGATCTCCGGCGCGCAACTCGCCAAGCGTCTCGAAGCTGCGCTCGGCGCCACGCATATCGAGGATCTGAAAATCCGGTTTGCCGCCATCGCCACCGAGATCAGCACCGGCCACGAAATCTGGCTCACGCATGGGCGGCTGGTCGACGCGCTGCGCGCCTCCTATGCGCTGCCCGGCATCTTCACGCCGGTACGGATCGGCGGCCGCTGGCTGGTCGACGGCGCGCTGGTCAATCCGGTGCCGGTGTCGGCGGCGCGTTCGCTCGGCGCGCGGCTCGTCATCGCCGTCAATCTCAATTCGGAGATGTTCGCGCGCGGCGCCACCGTCTCGACCCATGGATCGGACGATTTCGACGAACAGGCGCATGCGCTCGAAACCGAGGGTGGCGGGCTGCGCAGCCTGTTCGGCGGCAAACGCGCGCTGCGGCAGCAATTCCTCGGCGGCGGGCCGAGCATTCCCACGGTGATGGTCGAAGCGTTCAATGTGATGCAGGACCGCATCACCCGCGCGCGGCTTGCCGGCGAGCCGCCGGACGTCACCATTGCGCCACGGATCGCGCCGGTCGGCTGGTTCGATTTCCATCGGGCCGAGGATGCGATCCGGATCGGCGAGGAAGCGACGGAACGCGCGATCGAGGATATCCGCACCGCGATCGCCGCGTTGTCGCATCCGGGCCCGATCGAGATCGCGGCGAAATAGCCGCGATCCCGCGTGCCGCCTGTCCGCGAGGCGTCAGGCCGTGCGGATGTAGTCGCGCAACGCCTCGGATTCGGTTTCCATCTCACCGACGCGGAATTTGACGACGTCGCCGATCGAGACGATGCCGACCATGGCCTCGTTGTGCACCACCGGCAGATGGCGGAAGCGGCCTTCGGTCATACGGCTCATCACACCGCCGATGGTTTCCTCTTCGGTGCAGGTCATGACCTCGCGCGTCATTGCCTGCGACACCGGCAGCTTGAGTCCATCTGCGCCGTGTTTGGCGATGCTGCGCACGATGTCGCGCTCCGACAGAATGCCGATCACCCGACGCTCCGTGCCGAGCACGACCAGCGCGCCGACTCGTCTCTCAGACATCTGCTGTGCCGCGGCCTGAAGCGTCGCCGCCGGTTCGATCACCGCCACGTCGCCGCTCTTGGCAGCGAGGATGGTCCGAATGGTCATGGTCGCCTCCCTGTTGCCCGGAAGCAACCCGACTCCCGGGTCAAGGCCAACGATCCGCCCGCCGTCCTGTTCCGTCAAGCACTGCCGGACCGCGGGTCGCTCGGTTCCTCGTCATGGCCGGGATGCGTGTAGCGCGGCTGTGCTGGAACGGGATCGAGCATCGAGAACATGAGCAGCCCGACCAGGAAGCCGCCGATATGCGCCTGCCAGGCCACCGGCTCATCCTCGCCGAGCAGCGGCACGCTACCGAGACCGAACAACAGGTTGGTGCCGAACCATACCGCCAGGAAGGCAAGCGCGCGCGGATCGCTGAGGACGCCGGCGAGCGACAGCGCCGGCACGCGATACGCCTCCGCGTCGCCCGAGCGCCAGAAGCTGATCGGCCCGCCGCGCTGGAACGCGAAGCGGATCGCCGCCGCCATGGCGCCGGAGATCGCGGCGGAAGCGCCGATCATCGGCACCGCCGCGCCCTGATGGGTGACGAGGTGCATCAGCGCGCCACCGACCGACGCCAGCGCCATCAGCGTCAGAAAGCGGACTGTCCCGAACCGCCGCGCCACCGCCGCGCCGAATGGCAGCATCCAGACGATGTTGAAGCCGAGATGTGTCGCGTTGGCGTGCAGGAACGAATAGGTGACGAAGGTCCAGATGTCGGCGGCGGTGCCGCCCGGCAAGATCACGTTGCCGAGCACGGTGGCGTCATAGCGCGCGGGAATGAAGGCGAAGCGCAGCAGCACCTCCACGTCCTGCTGCTCGGTCAGCAGATAGACGCGCACGAGATGAATCAGCACCAGCACCGCGGTGAGCGCGGTGAGACTGCCGGGGATATTGAAGATCGGCTCGCGCCGCGGCGGGACATCAGCCATGCGGCGGCCACTTACGCAGCCCGCCCGGCTTTAAGCAAGCGGTGGGCGGCACGGCCGGGCAACAAAAAAACAAGAAAAAAGGAGGGCTTGCGCCCTCCTTTGGCCCCCATTCTCAGCCTGTTGCGAAGGTCACGCCCTCGCCTCCCCGGCTTCGATGTCGCCCAGTGCGTCTGATCAAGTGCGTGTCCCGGCTCGATGACAGCCGCGACACGGATCGTCGTGTGGATGACGCGATGGTAGCGACGCCGGCCGGCGTCGCCAAACCGATTGCGGCTTTAACATTAACCGCGGCCCGTCCGTCCCCGCGCCCCGGTGCGGCGGTAAACGGCACGCCCCCTGCTCAGGGTTGAGCGTCGCGGTATCGCGCGGCGCTTCCGCCGGTCGGTCTGTCCCGATCGGACACAGGCAGCGCCCCGACCGTCCCGCGACGGCACAGGGAGGCGGCCAATGAAACATACGTCCACACGCGAACTGTTCGGCTACTGGGATATGCAGCGCGGCACCCGCGCCGCGCCGGAGCGCGACGACATTGATCCGGCGGCAATCCGCCACGTTCTCGCCGATACGTTCGTGCTCGCCGACGATTTCACCGGCGACAGCCGGTTCCGCCTCGCCGGCACCAAGGTCTGTGCCCTGTTCGCCCGCGAACTGAAGGATGTGCGATTCCTCGATCTGTGGGACGCGCAGAGCGTGGCGTCGATGCAGGATCTGCTGGCCATCGTCAGCGACGAAAACCTCGGCGTCGTGGCCGGCGTCACTGCGGTGTCGAGCGCCGGCAACGAGATCGAGATGGAACTGCTGCTGCTGCCGCTGGCGCGGCGCGGCCATGCCAGGGTGCGCGCGGTCGGCGTGCTGGTGCCGCTGACGCAACCCTACTGGGTCGGCGCGGAGCCGCTGCGCGATCTGCGGCTCGGCACGCTGCGGCATATGGGCGAGCGGATGCCGGCGTTGCCGTCGCTCACCGCGGCCCAACCCGGCGGCCGGCAGCGGCGCGGCTTTGTGGTCTATGATGGCGGCCGCAGCAGAGTGCAGGATAACGATGCGGCGTAATCGCCGTTGCATGACGGCAAGTGCGGCACAGACGTTACGCCGCACTTGAACGTTACAACCTCCGGTCCCATGTCCGGCGCATGGCACCGAGCATGGCACCGATCGCGCGACATCTCCAACCCTCCTGATCCCGGCGGCGTATTTTCCACGCCGCCTGCCGTCGCCTCTCGCCCATTCCCTCCGACATAAACAGCAGGACCGTGCACGACAGTGCGCGGCCTTACGGCCGCGTGTTGCGCGATCCTGCCAAAGGAGTGACCGATGATGCTGATCGGGACGATCATTGTCCTCACCCTCTGGTTCATCTTCGTCTGGGTCATCGACCCCGACGGTTTCCGCATGCGCACGCGCCAGCGCCGGCACCGTCCCGGCTTCTGGGATTGAGCCGCGCGGATACACTTCCATTCACGCTCTGGAGAAGCAGATGATCCTGATCGGGCTGGCGATCTTCATCGCCATCTGGCTCGCGATGTTCCGGTATCTCGACCCGGACGACTTCCGCCGGCCGCGCTACCGCAATTCCCGCTGGGAGGACGAGGGCAAGCGCCCGACACCTTAACGAGCCCCTAAAGTAACGATGCATTAACGCTGACTGCCTAGGTTCGTTCGACAAGTTCAAAACGGGCCTACCGTTCCATCATGGCGTTGGCACAAGCTCGGCTGAGACCTATTCCGTTGGCGCAGGAGCGCCGGCGCTTCCAGCGCGTAAAGGTCTCGTTGCTCGGCCGCTATATGTTGTCCGACCGCCGCGAATATCCCTGCCAGGTCGTCAATATGTCCCCCGGCGGCATCGCCATGGCCGCGCCGGTGATCGGCGCGCCGGGCGAGCGCGTGATCGCCTATGTCGACCATCTCGGCCGGCTCGAGGGCCTGATCGTGCGGATGATCGACAACGGCTTCGCCATGACCGTGTCGGCGACGCCGCGCAAGCGCGACAAGCTCGCGGCGCAGCTCACCTGGCTCGCCAACCGCGATATCCTCAACCTGCCGGAAGACCGCCGCCACGGCCGTATCGTTCCGCGCAAGCAGTCCGGCCGACTGAGGCTGCCGAACGGCATCATCGTGCCGTGCCGGATCATCGATATCTCCGAATCCGGCTGCGCCGTCGCGCTGCCGCACGACCTGCGGCCGGAGGTCAACTCCCCGGTTACCATCGGCCGCGTCCCCGGCCGGGTGGTCCGCCACATCGAGGATGGCCTGGCAATCGAGTTCAGCCGGCTGCAGCATCTCGACTTCCTCGAAGATAACGTCACCGCCGAGTAAACGGCGGAACGCGCGCTGCGCGCTCCTTCTCCGCATCCATGGCCTCGCGAGGCGCGCCCGAACCCGGCGCCGCGCCGGTTAATCGCGCGCCTCGCACCCCTTCAAAACGCGCACCAATACAGCAGAAGTCGAGTTAAATATAAAAATCGATTCAAATTTTATCATTCGGCATTTTAGGCAATTTATCGACAGTATTGAGCAGCATTATCGGCACGTTTTACTTTGATACTACTCAAATACACCTTCCCAACTTAGCCGCACCGCAAATTGCACCTGCGATTGTCGCCCTTGCTGAGGACGCAAGGGGACAGCAATGGGACGTCAAACAAAAATGCGCGCGGCACTGCTGCGCGTCGCAACAGCTACCGCGATCGGCGCCGCCCTGTTCGGGGCAAGCGCCTTCGAGACTCGCGCCGCGAATGCCGCCGGATCGAAGCTCTTGTTCGCGGCGGTGGGAGACGCCGCGCGAGCGCCGATCGGCTGGATCGAATTCTGCGTCGAATACAAATCCGAATGTACCGTCAAATCCGGCGCGCCGCGTGATGTGGTGCTGTCGCCGAAGGCCTGGACCGATCTCGTCCAGGTCAACACCTGGGTGAACGAGCAGGTGAAACCGGTGACCGACATCGAGCACTGGGGCGTGGTCGAGCGCTGGAATTTTCCCGACGACGGGAAAGGCGATTGCGAGGACTACGTCTTGCAAAAGCGCCGCATGCTGATCCGCGCCGGATGGCCGCGCGAGGCACTGTTGATCACCGTCGTGCGTGAGGCCAATGGCGATGGCCATGCCGTGCTCACGGTGAAGACGAACAAGGGAGAATTCGTGCTCGATAACCAGAGCACAGAGGTCAAGCTGTGGTCGGACACGCCGTATCGCTTCGTCAAGCGGCAGTCGCAGAACGATCAGAACCTCTGGGTTTCGCTCGGCGAGCCGCAGCGCACCACGCCGGCAACGGCTTCGGCACGCTGATCTCTATCGGTTAAGCGGCCCGGTCACGTCCCACCCTCCCCGTCCCCCGACCGGGTACGCTGCGGCCGACCTGCCCCCACGGGTCGGCCGCACCCTGTTTCGAGAGCGGGAAGAAGGGCTGTATCCAGAATGGATGCGGCCCTTTTTCCTTTTGGGTGTCGGCATCAGCGTCGCGCGACGTATGCAGGCACAAAAAAAATCCCGCCAAAGCGGGATACAGACTTCGACAGATTTCCTGCCGTGACCCTCATGTCACTCGAGGCGGATCGGCACCATCACGTCACCGATCCCGCGCGCTGTGCGGATCCGGTCAGGCATCGAACGATCGGACGCCTGTCTGGCGCGTGTCGGATGCGGTGTTTTCCGCACGACCTTCGCTTCCGGAGCAGGCTCCGCGACCGGCGCGGACGGCGCATCGGCAACGGCGGCAACTTCAGGGACGCTCTGTGCCGGCGCGGAACGCGCCGTCTGACGGGCGGAAAATTCGCGCGGCGTTTCATAGAAGTTCCGCGGCAACTCGGCCGTCTGCCCGAAATATGGCGGAAGCGGCTGCGGCGTCAGATGGCCCGCGAGCAGATAGAGGCCCGTCATCAGAGTAGCACCGACGACCATGAAATATCGGAACAAAGGCACGGAATTTTCCCTCGCGACCGGTAGTAACGCGCGAGGTGCCGGCAACGTTCCATCGCGCGGACGGGAACCCGGACGTAAAAAGGCCCGCAGCGCGCGGCCGCGGGCCTTTTGACGATCAAGCCGACGATTTTATTCGTAGACCTTGATCACTTTCCGGGACGACGGTTCCACGATCACGCGCCGGTTGTTGACGACCGCGTAAGCGTATTCGTCATGCTTCGGGATGCGATGGATCACAACCGTACGCGGCAGCGGTTCTCCAACCACGATCCGCTCTTGCACGGCAACGGACGGAACCCGTTCGTCCATCACATAAGTGCGGACTTCCGCCGGCGGCTCCGCCGCGGCACCGACCGCCGCACCCACGGTGCCACCGACCACGGCACCGACCGGACCGCCAACCACCGCACCGGCGGCTGCGCCGCCGACCGCGCCCGTCGCGGTCGACGCCTGCGCGAAACACACTGCCGGCGTCAGGATCGCAGCCGCGGCCACAGACAGGAAAAGACGTGTTTTCATCGTTCGCTCCTCTGTATCCCGCTCGTCCGCATGAGAACGGATGAGCGTCGAGCAGCGTTCCGCCGCGCCGGACGGTTTCGCGGATTTTTCTCGTTGCAGATTTCGTCGCGCGGTTCCTCTTTGAACCGCTGTTCAGTGAGCTTGAATCAAACGAATAAAAACAAACGACGCTCAACGCGACGTGCGATGCCGCGGCTTCTGTTTGCGCAGCTTTGGTTTGCGCGATGCCGGTTGCATCTCAGGACCTGTATAGAACATGTTGCGCTCGCAACCGCCGCCGACGCCGCTTACCGTGTCGAGACATTGCTGCAGGGTGATGAAGCCGCAGTTGCGCCCGCCCTCCTGGCCATATTGCGCACACCAGCGATACGGATCGGACGCAGCCGATGCCGATCCTGATGCGCATGCCAGCATGACGGCGGCAGCCGTCATGGACAGAAGGCAAGACACGATCGCGCGCATGACGAGCCTCTCAGCCGATCCGTTTCAGATTGGCGGCATAGTCCTTGGAGCGGCGCACATAGATGTCGGCGCCGCCGCGAATAAGCGCAACAGCTTTCTCGTCGAGGGTGCGGATGACCCGCGCCGGCGCGCCGACGATCAGCGAATTGTCGGGAAAGCTCTTGCCCTCGGTCACCACCGCGCCCGCGCCGACCAGCGAATTGTTGCCGATCTTCGCGCCATTGAGCACCGTCGCGCTCATGCCGATCAGCGAATTGTCGCCGACCGTGCAGCCGTGCAGCATGACGTTGTGACCGATCACGCAGTTGCTGCCGATCGTCAGCGGAAAGCCGGGATCGGTGTGCATGGTGGCGTTGTCCTGCACCTGCGAGCGTTCGCCGATCTCGATCCATTCGTTGTCGCCGCGCAACACCGCGCCGAACCAGATGCTGGTGTCGCGTTTCAGCCGCACGCGGCCGATCAGCACCGCCGTCTCGGCGATCCAGTAACGGCCGATTTCGGGAAATTCCGGAGCGTCTCCGGAGAGCGAATAGATGGGCATGCGATGCGATCCCTCAGGGTCGCTTCTTCATGCCTGAAGTGACGGCCCGAGAAAAGACGCAACCCGGAAAGACGCAACGGGCAAAGCCGTCAGGCGGCGAGCATGCCCACCGCGTGCAGCGCCATCACCACCACGGTGCCGGACATCAGGCTCCACATTCCGGCCAGCAGGGTGGCGAGGAACGTCATCTGGAAGCTGCGGCGCTCGATGCGGCGGCCACGCAGGGTGTTGCGCATGATGATGAACGGCGCCGCGAAATAAATGAGTGCCAGCGCCGCGAAGGCGGCACGCGATGGCCCACGCTGTAGCAGCCCGAAGGTCGCCGGGCGCTGCGTCAGCAACTGATAGCCGGAGGCAAAGCAGCCGGCGACGGCAAAGCCGAGCGCAAGCGACAACAGCGACTGGAGGGATTCCGGGGACATCGGCACGCCGCACAGGTTCGGGAGCCCCGTGTGTGGCAAAGGCCCGCCCCGGCCGCCAGAACATGCTTAAGAGACGGTTAACGGTCCGGCGATAGCGTCCCCGACACCCACGGACGACGCACCGATGACGCACCTCGCCTATCACGGCCATCACCACAGCCAGCGCCGCAAAATAAAGCGCCTCAGCCCGCTGCTGCTGCCGATGATCGTGTTCCTCGGCGTCACGGTCGGCGCCGTGGCGTTCGTCACCTATGTGCTGTGGCCGCGCTGGCCGGGGGCCGCCGTGGCGCAGAATGCGCCGGCGCTCCCCGTCGTGATCGCCGGCAGCAATTTCAATGTCGAGCCGGCCGCGGTGCGCCGCCCGGTGCAGCGCGCGCCCGGCGTCTACGACCGCATCGACCTCGCTTATCTATGGCCTTCGCTGCTGCCGCCCGATCCGGCGCTCAAGGGCACGGCGGACAATCCGATCAATCCGAACGAGCGGATCTTCGTCACCATCGCCAGCGGCGAGACCAGTTTCCCGATGGCGGAACGGGTGCGCACCATCTATCCGCGCTATCTCGCCGAGACGACGACAACGCTGCCCGGCGGACTGACGGCGCGCGCGTTCCGCGACGGCACGTCCTATCAGGGTGAAGATCTGATTGTGAACGACAATCTCAGCTTCATGGCGCGCTGCTCGCGCCGAGGCATCGGCAATGCGGGGACTTGTCTCTCCGAGCGTCGCATCGGCGACGCCGATGTGACGGTGCGGTTTCCGCGCGACTGGCTCGCCGACACCCCTGCTCTGCTCGCTGGCATCGACCGGCTGTTCGCCAAGATCACGCCGACGCCACAATAGGGCGTGATCCGGAAAAGTGTGAAGGGGCTTTCCGAGAAGATCACGCCCAAACAGGCGCGGCTCAGTCCTCGAGATCGGTTCCGAGGATAGCCATCTGGAAATTGTAGGACCGTTCGTCGTCCTCGTCATCGACGAACAGCACGCCGACAAATTCATCGCCGATATAAACCTCGGCGGAGTCTTCCTTCTTCGGCCGTGGCACCACGCGCATGCGCGCATTGCCGAACAGCTTCTTGAGATAGGCGTCGAGCTTTCTGACTTCTTGTACGTCCACGCTGGTCCCCTCGGTGACGTGCCCGCGACGTCCGATCAGATACGGCGCCGCGATGCGATTGTTACGGTTCGACGCCGTGTAGCATCTGATCCATCGTCCGGGAAGGCTCGGCGCAACCGGCCTCACCGACGATCTTGGCGGGAACGCCGGCCACCGTCACATTGTTCGGCACCGGCTTGATCACCACCGAACCGGCGGCGATGCGCGCGCAGTGACCGACCTCAATATTGCCGAGAATGCTCGCGCCAGCACCGATCATCACGCCACGGCGGATCTTCGGATGCCGGTCCTCGTGCTCCTTGCCGGTGCCGCCGAGGGTGACGCCGTGCAGGATCGACACATCATCCTCGACCACCGCGGTTTCGCCGACAACGAGGCCGGTCGCATGATCGAGGAAGACGCCGCGCCCGATCCGAGCATTGGGATGGATGTCGCACTGGAACACGGCGGACGAGCGGCTTTGCAGGTAATAGGCGAAATCGCGCCGGCCCTTGCGCCACATCCAGTGCGCGAGGCGATGCGCCTGGATCGCGTGAAAACCTTTGTAATAGAGCACCGGCTCGATCATGCGATGCGTCGCCGGATCGCGGTCGAAAGTGGCGACGATGTCGGCGCGCATCGCCACGCCGATCTCCGGATCATCACCGACCGCATCGCCGTAAGCCTGGCGGATCAGCTCACCCGACACGTCCGGATGCGACAGCCGCTCCGACAGGCGATGCACCACCGCCCGCTCCAGCGTGTCGTGATAAAGGATCGTCGAATAGATGAAGCTCGCCATCGCCGGCTCGCTGCGCACGATCGCGTCCGCTTCCTCGCGCACGCGCGACCAGACCGGGTCGACTTTGGCCACGCTGTTGACCTGTTGAGGCTGAGCCATCTGCTATCTCCTGATGCGCGCTTAGGCACACCGCCCATGGGAACCCGGCGGGGATGGGCCGCACGGGACGTCGTCAACACATAGAGATTTATCACAAAAAACAAGACCGCAAGAGGATGGATTTTTTCGATCGAATCTATGCGCGCGACTGATCCAGCGATGCCAGGAACGACAGAATCGTCGTCGAAAAGGCGTCGTTGCGGTCGCCAGCAACCATATGCCGTGCGCCGGCGACATCAGCATATTGCGCCTGCGGCACCAGGGCCGCGAATTCGCGCACATGCTCCTCCTGCACCAGTTCCGACGCCGAACCACGCACCAGCAACACCGGACAGGTGAGCGCGCGCGACGCTTCCGTCATCCGCGCCTCCAGTTCGTCGCGGCCGATCGAGCCGGGCTGACGATCCCCGAGGAAACGCGGATCCCAGTGCCAGCGCCAGCGGCCGTTCGGCGTTGGCCGGAGATTCTTCTTCAGGCCATCGAGCGAGCGCGGTCGCGGCCGATGCGGCAGATATTGCGCGACCGCGTCGGCGGCGTCCTCGACGGTGGCGAAACCGTCCGCCGCATGCGAGCGCATGAAGTCGTGAATCTTCTTGAGGCCGTTTGGATCGACGCGCGGCGTGATGTCCACCAGAACCAGCGCTGCGAACGGCGGCTCGCGGCCCGCACGCGCCGCCTCGCCTTGCGCCAGCAGAATCGCGATTCCGCCGAGCGACGCGCCGATCGCCACCGGCCGGTCGCCATGCCGCTTCGCAAGGTCATCAGCCACCTTCGTTGCATCGGCCGCGAAGTCATCGAACCGGTACGCGCCGGTCTCGACCCAGGCGGAATCGCCGTGACCGCGCTGATCCATGGCCACGGCCACATGACCGGCGCGCGCGATCTGCGCGGCCGTGCTCTGCCAGGCGTGGCGCGTCTGGCCGCCGCCGTGCAGCAACAGAACCGGCGTGCCGGCGGCGCCGTACTGATCGGCGACGAGTTGATTGCCGTCCGCGCCGGTGAAGGTGAGCGACAGCGCCTCGCGTGGACGATTCATGCGCGCGCCCCGAGGAATGCCAGCACGCCCTGCTTGTAGACGCGATCGCCGACCGCGAGCATGTGATCACGATCGGGAATGTCGAGCGCCTCGCCATCCGGAAACATCGTCGCCAAGTCATGCGCCGAACCGGCAACATGATCCTTGGTGCCGATCGCGACCAGCACCGGCATCGCGATCCGGCCGATCTCCTCGCGCGTCAGGGTCTGCCGCGAGCCGCGGATGCAGGCAGCAAGCGCACGCAGATCGGATTTGGTCTGCTCGGCGAAGCGGCGGAACATCTGGCCGTTCACGTCCTTCACGTCGGCGAGCGATGGTGCTTCCATCGCATCGGCGATGCTCATCGGCAGGCCAACCTTGTCGACGAGATGGCTGCCAAGTCCGCCGAGGATCGCGCTGCGCACGCGCTGCGGCGCGCGCAAGGCAAGGAATGCGGTGATGCGCGCGCCCATGGAGTAACCCATGACGTCCGCCTGCGCGATGCCGAGATGATCGAGCAATGCTTCGACATCGCTCGCCATCCGGTCGGTGTGATAATCGTCCGGTTCGTAGAGCTTGCTGGAGCGGCCATGGCCGCGATTGTCGAGCGCGATCACGCGGCGGTTCGCCGCCGTCAGCGTCGAGACCCAGCTCGGATTGATCCAGTTCGCCTCCTTGTTGGAGGCGAAACCGTGCACGAGCACGATCGGCTCGCCCTCGCCGTGATCGAGGAACGCGATCTCCACCGGACCGTGCTGGAAGCTCTTGGTGTCATTCATGGGCGCGGGTTCTAGCGGCCCGAGGCCGCTCTGGCTAGCCGCGAGCGGTCAGGGCTGCCAACCGCCGCTGATCCTGTGCAAAGCGCCGCGCCTTGCGGCGGCGGATGCCGCGCAGCGTCATGCGCTCCACCGTGCTCTTGGTCGCGGACACGAAGCCGAACAGCGACAGCACCGCGCCGAGAATCCACAGGCCGAGATCGAACAGCGCGGCGGTGAGCGCGATGGCGCTGCGCCCGACCGTCTTGAGGATCGCGCGGGTCTTGCCGCCCTTCTTCTCGGCGAGCCGCGCGACGCGGCCGAGTTCGCGCGGTGTCTCCGCGATCTTGAGCCCATCGAGCGCCGCCTGCGTGCCGGCCTTGGCCTGGATACGCCCGGTGCTGCGCGCCGCCTGCAACAATCCGCCGGCACGTTCGAGCTTCACCGCCTCGCGCGCCGCGCGCACCGCCACCATCGGCTCGGAGAAACTCGCGGCGCCGATTGCGCCTTTCAACCGCGCCCAGTCAACAACACCGCGCAGCGAACGGCCGATCCATTGCGCCAGATCGGCGCTCAGGCGGCCGGTCTTGCGCGCGGCCTTCGCCACCGTCAGGCCGACGCGCGCCGGCGCACCGGCGCCGAGCGTCGCATAAGTCCCGGCGGTGACGGCAAGCCCCACCGCCGCGAGGCCGAGCACGACCTCATCGACCGGTTCGCCCTTCACCATGCGCGTGCCCTCGCGCACCGCATCGCGGATATCGCCGAACACGAACAGATCGCCCGCAGCAGTGCCGGCGAAACTCGCAACGTCATCCGGCTCACCGGAGATCAGCCCGCGCGCGAAGTTCTGCGCGGTCGCCGCCGCCGAGCGCGATTCCTCGACCGCCGCTGCGACTTTTGTCTTGAGGTCGGCGGGCAGTTGCACATGGCGGTCGTCTGCCAGTTCGACATAGCTCGCGGCAAGATCGGGATCGCGCGCGGCGAGCGCGGCCTCGATACCCTCGCGCGCCACCGTCTCGTTGAAGGTGAGATCGAGCGCGCGGTCGGCGAGCGCCGCCGGATCGTCCTCGATGGCGAGCAGCGACTGGGCCTCGACCCCGCGCGGCACCACATAGGCGGCGGCCGCCATCGCCAGCACGAGAATCAGCAGCGGGCCGGCGAGCCGCGGCGCGCGGGCGGCGACCTGAACGTCCGGCGGCGCCAATCCAAAGCGGTCACGCATCCTTGAGGCCCTGTGGTCGCGGAACCGGTCCGGGCCGGACGGCCCCAAAAGCCCCCGCGAACGACCGGTTTTCGCCCTTCCATCCCCGCCAACGCCGGCGATTTCACGGCGTTCCGAGCCTTTCACGGCCAGAGTTACAGATTCGTGACATTTGAAAAACCGGACCGGATCGGTATGGTGCCGCGCATTCGCTGCCCAGCGGCTGTTCGAGGCATTTATGGCGCATTCCGTCGTTCCGCACTTCCACAACGACCCCGGCCTGCCGGTCATCGAGATCGGCGCGCACGAATTCATGTGCGTCGGCGCACGGCCGCCCTACGACCATCCGCATGTGTTCCTCGACATGGGCGACGAACACGAGATCATCTGTCCCTATTGCTCGACGCTGTACCGTCACGACACGGCGCTCGCGGCCGATGCCGCGCGGCCGGCGGAATGCGCATTGCCTCACGTCGACGTTCCCGCCTGACGGCGCGTTGCGAGCCCCCACCACCGGAGCCTGACCTTTGGCGCTGCCGCGGCAAGTCCTGATCACCGGCGCCGGCATCGGTGGGCTGTCGGCCGCGCTCGCCGTGGCGCGTATCGGCATTCATGTGGACGTGCTCGAACAGGCGCAGCAACTCGAGGAAGCCGGCGCCGGCATCCAGCTCTCGCCCAATGCGGTGCGCGTGCTCGCGCAGCTCGGCGTCGCCGAACGGCTGAAAGGCACCGTCGTCGCGCCGGAAGCTTTGCGCGTGATGAACGCCGGCAACGGCCGCGAGATCGTGCGCATGCCGCTCGGCTCCGCCGCGGTGAAACGCTACGGCGCGCCGTTCTGGGTTTTGCACCGCGCCGACCTGCAGGCCGCTTTGCTCGATGCCGCGAAGGCGCATAGCGACATCACTCTGTCGCTCGGCACCCGCGTCGAGGATTACGCCGAACACGCCAACGGCGTGACGGTGCAGGCGCGCCGCCACGGCCAGATCACCGAGCGGCATTGCAGCGTGCTGATCGGCGCCGATGGTCTGTGGTCGCCGGTGCGCGCGCGGATGCGCCGGGAGCGGCCGCCGACCTTCCGCCATCGCACCGCGTGGCGCGCGCTGGTGCCCGCCGCCGACGTGCTGCCGCTATGGCGGCAGCCGGAGGTGCATCTCTGGCTCGGCCGCGACACGCATCTCGTCCATTATCCGGTGAAAGGCGGCGCGCTGATCAACATCGTCGCGATCGCCGAGGACGAATGGCAGGCGCGCACCTGGACCGCGCCAGCCGACCGCAACGAGGTGCTGCGCCGGTTCTCGCGCTGGGACTGGTCCGAACAGGCGCGCAATCTCCTCGCCGTTCCCGACCAGTGGTCGAAATGGGCGCTGCACGACCGGCCCGGCGCGCATCGCGGCCGCGGGCCGGTGGCGCTGGTCGGCGACGCGTCGCATCCGATGCTGCCGTTTCTCGCCCAAGGAGCTGGCATGGCGATCGAGGATGCCGCGGTGCTGGCGGCCTGCCTCTCCGAACAGCCGGACAAGCCGGCCAAGGCGCTGCGTGCCTATGAAAAGACCCGCCGCAAGCGCGTGCAGCGCGCGCAGAAAGCCGCGCGCAAGCAGGGCAGCGTCTACGGCCGCTCCGGCCCCGAAGCGGGGTTGCGCAATCTCGGCCTGAGAATGATGGGCGGCGAGCGACTCCTCGCCCATTACGATTGGCTGTATCGTTGGCAGCCGCCGCAGGCAAAGCCCATCCCGCTGCCGGCGGCGGATTTCAGCACGGAGTGACGCTCATGTTCGCGACGACGGTGGCCGGAAGTCTTCCCAAACCGTCGTGGCTCGCGGAGCCGGACAAGCTGTGGCCGCAATGGCGGCAAAGCGGCGCTGAGCTGGCCGCCGCCAAGCTCGATGCCACCGCGCTCGCGGTGAAACTCCAGGAAGACGCCGGCATCGACATCGTCAGCGACGGCGAACAGGCGCGGCAACATTTTGTGCACGGCTTCCTCGAACGCGTCGATGGCATCGACTTTGCCAACAAGATCGAGATGGGCATCCGCAACAATCGCTACAAGGCGATGGTGCCGACCGTGCGCAGCGCGCTGACGCTGAAAGGCCGCGTGCACGAAGCCGAGGCGAAGCACGCGCGCGCGCATACGACGCGCAAGCTGAAGTTCACCCTGCCCGGCCCGATGACCATCGCCGACACGATTGCCGACGCCCATTACGGCGATCGCATCAAGATGGCGATGGCATTCGCCGACGCGCTCAATCAGGAAGCACGCGCGCTCGAAGCCGACGGCGTCGACGTGATCCAGTTCGACGAGCCGGCGTTCAACGTGTTCATGGACGAGGTGACGACGTGGGGCATCGAGGCGCTGGAGCGCGCCATCGACGGGCTTTCCTGCACCACCGCCGTCCACATCTGCTATGGCTACGGCATCAAGGCGAATATCGACTGGAAAAATTCGCTCGGCGACGAGTGGCGGCAATACGAACAGATCTTCCCGGCGCTGGCGAAGAGCAAGATCGATCAGGTCTCGGTCGAGTGCCGCAACTCGCGGGTGCCGACGCGGCTCCTGTCGCTGCTCGACGGCAAGGACGTGCTGGTCGGCGTCATCGACGTCGCCACCGATCAGGTCGAGACGCCGGAAGAGATCGTCGCGACTTTGCGCGACGTCATGCGCTACGTGCCGAAAGAGCGGATCGTCTGCTGCACCAATTGCGGCATGGCGCCGATGCGGCGCGACATCGCCGAGGCGAAGCTCGCCGCGCTCGGCAAAGGCGCGGCGCTTGCCCGCGCGGCGCTGGTGTAAATCGCCGCCTAGCGGTCGGCGCGCGCCATCACATCCATCAGCTCGGCGATCTTCTTGCGCTGATCGGCCTTGTCGCCGGACTTGATCGCGTGCTCGACGCAATGCGCGACATGATCGCGCAGCACTTCCTCCTCGACGCGCCGCAGCGCGGCGCGCACGGCGGCGATCTGCGTCACCACATCGATGCAATAGCGGTCGTCCTCGACCATGCGGGACAGACCGCGCACCTGGCCCTCGATCCGGCCGAGGCGTTTCAAACAGGAGGTCTTGGCATCTGTGTTCATGACCGCTATATACCCCCCTAGGGTATCAAAATCAAGCCGAGTGCCACGCCGCCATGACCGACCATCAGCATCACCAGCAATCCCCGCACGACCACGCGCATGCGGGATGTTGCTCGTCCCATAAAGCCGGTGCACCGGCCGACACGGCACATCAGGCGATTGATCCGGTCTGCGGCATGACCGTCGATCCGCACACCACACCGCACAAGCATTCGCATCACGGCCACCCCTATTATTTCTGCTCGGCCGGCTGCCGCACCAAGTTCGCGGCGAACCCGGAGAAATATCTTGGCGACAAGGCGCCGGCAGAGGACGTGCCGGAGGGCACGATCTTCACCTGCCCGATGCATCCGGAAATCCGCCAGGTCGGCCCCGGCACCTGCCCGATCTGCGGCATGGCGCTCGAACCCGACGTGGTGTCGCTCGACAGCGGTCCCAATCCCGAACTCATCGACATGACGCGCCGCTTCTGGGTGGCGCTGGCGCTGACCGTGCCGGTTTTTATCCTGGAAATGGGCGCGCATCTCGGATTGCGGCTGCTCAATCCGGTAACGTCGAACTGGGCGCAGTTCGGGCTGGCGACGCCGGTCGTGCTGTGGGCCGGCTGGCCGTTCTTCATCCGCGGCGCGCAATCGCTCGTCACGCGCAACCTCAACATGTTCACGCTGATCGCCATGGGCACCGGCGTCGCCTATGCCTACAGCGTGGTGGCGACGCTCGCGCCCGATCTGTTTCCGCATACAGGACACGGCGAGCACGGCGCTGTCGCGGTGTATTTCGAATCCGCCGCCGTGATCACCACGCTGGTGCTGGTCGGGCAGATCCTCGAACTGCGTGCGCGTGACGCCACCTCCGGCGCGCTCAAGGCCCTGCTCGATCTCGCGCCGAAGACCGCGCGCAAGCTCGGCGACGACGACACCGAAACCGACGTCGCGCTCGACGCCGTTGCCATGGGCGACCGGCTGCGCGTGCGTCCCGGCGAAAAGGTACCGGTCGATGGCGAGTTGATCGACGGCCGCTCGGCGATCGACGAATCCATGGTCACCGGCGAATCCATGCCGGTGACGAAGGAGCGCGGCGCCACGGTGATCGCCGGCACGCTCAACACCAGCGGCACCTTCGTGATGCGCGCCGACAAGATCGGCCGCGACACGCTGCTGTCGCAGATCGTCGCGCTGGTCGCGCAGGCGCAAAGGAGCCGCGCGCCGATCCAGCGTTTGGCCGACAAGGTGTCCGGCTGGTTCGTGCCGCTGGTCATTGGCGTGGCGCTGATCGCCTTTGCCGCGTGGTACCTGTTCGGGCCGGAGCCGCGCTTCTCCTATGCGCTGCTCGCCGCCGTGAGTGTGCTGATCATCGCCTGCCCGTGCGCGCTCGGCCTCGCCACGCCGATGTCGATCATGGTTGGCGTCGGCCGCGGCGCGCGCGATGGCGTCCTGATCCGCAATGCCGAAGCTTTGGAGCGGATGGAGAGCATCGACACGCTGGTCATCGACAAGACCGGCACGCTGACCGAAGGCAAACCGAAAGTCGTCGCCGTGGCACCCGCCGAGGGCTTCGACGAAACGGACGTGCTGCGCTTCGCCGCCGGCGTCGAGCGCGGCAGCGAGCATCCGCTCGGCGCGGCGATCGTCGCAGCGGCGCAGGAGAAAAGTCTCGAGATCGCGCCGGTGCGCGGCTTCAACACGGAATCCGGCAAGGGTGCCGCCGGCATGGTCGAGCGCAGACGCGTCGCCATCGGCAACGCCGCCTATCTGACCGAACTCGGCATCGCCAGTGATACGCTCGCCGAGAAGGCCGAAGCCTTGCGGCAGGACGGCGCCACCGCCGTGTTCCTCGCCATCGACGGCAAACCCGCCGGCGTCATCGCCGTCGCCGACCCGATCAAGCCGAGCACGCCGGCGGCGATCAAGGCCCTCTCCGATCTGCACATCGTCATGCTGACCGGCGACAACCGCACCACCGCCCGTGCGGTGGCGGCCAAGCTCGGCATCCGCGATGTCGAGGCGGACGTGCTGCCGGAGCGCAAGAGCGCGATCGTCGAGAAATACCGCAAGGACGGCCGCGTCGTCGCCATGGCCGGCGACGGCATCAACGATGCGCCGGCGCTCGCCGCCGCCGATGTCGGCATCGCCATGGGAACCGGCACCGATGTCGCCATCGAGAGCGCCGGCGTGACGCTGCTCAAGGGCGACCTCACGGGCATCGCTCGCGCGCGCACGCTGTCGCGCGCGGTGATGCGCAACATCCGCCAGAACCTGGTGCTGGCGTTCGTCTACAACGCGCTCGGCGTGCCGGTCGCGGCCGGCGTGCTGTATCCCGTGCTTGGCCTGACGCTGTCGCCCATGCTGGCCGCGGCGGCGATGGCGCTCTCCTCGGTGAGCGTCATCACCAACGCGCTGCGGCTGCGGACGGTGCGACTATCAGATCCAAACGCCGAGGATGCGTAACAGCGAAATAACGCCGATAATAATGACGATGATGCGGATGATCTGTTTCACCCGGCCATCGACCGGCAGCATATTGACGAGATAGAGAACCAGAATAACAACCAGGAACGTGACGAGAGCACTGATCAGCATGAAGTCCCCCAGAGGTGACGGACGCCCGCGCGCCTTCCGCCCAATAACCGTGATGGAACCGGAAAGTTCCATCAAGCGGCGGCGGGGGAGGTTTCCAGGGCGGGCAGCCAGCCTGGCGGCCAGCCTGCTGACGCTTGCCCTCGTTTCCGCGCCCCTGTCCGGCCGAGCCGACGACCGGGTGCCGACCGGGACATTGCGGGCGGTGTTCCTGGCGCAGAATCCGGTTCAGGCCAGAACCGACGCGAAAACCGGTGAGGTCTCCGGCCCGGCGGCCGACCTCACCCGCAAGTTGGCCGAGACGCTGGGCGTGCCGTTCGTCATCGCCGGGGTCGCCGGCACCGCCGCGGTGATGCAGCAGGTTTCGTCCGGCAATGCCGATATCGGCTTCCTCGCCTATGACGAGACCCGCGCCAAGGAGGTCGATTTCAGCCAGACCTATGCGCTGGCGCAGAACACCTATCTGGTGCTGCAATCCTCGCCGCTGCGCACCACTGCCGATATCGATCAGGCCGGTCTCAAGATCGGCGTTGGCGAGCGCGACGCCGCCGACATGTTCCTCGACCGCACCCTGAAAACTGCCAAGCTGGTGCGCAATCCCGGCGGCAATCTCGACACCGCGCTGTCGCAACTGAACACCGGGCAAATCGATGCCTACGCCGCCAACCGACAACGGTTGAGCCGCTTCGCCAAGGAGCACGACGGCGTGCGGCTGCTGCCTGACAATTTTTACGGTGTCGAGCAGGCCATCGTCGTGCGCAAGGGCAACAAGGAATTGCTCGACGCGGTCAACGCTACCATTGCGGACGCGCGGCAGAGTGGCCTGATTTCCGCCGCGATCGCACGTGCCGGGCTCACCGGCGTCGACGTCGCGCCGGAGCGCAAGGACCGTTAGCGGTTTTGATCTTTCGCATTTTCATCACGCGAACCGATCCACGTTGCCCGAAAACGCGCTAATGTCGGGGTCGCTGGCGCGGCGCAGGTGACGGTGCTGCCCTTGTCGGCTGCGGCGGCGGACAATTCAATTCGCGCGCGCGCGCATCGAGATTATGCAGATCGCCCTGATTGGCCTTGTACTCGTCGCTATAGGCAAGCTCGGCAATCATGCCGCCGCCGGGCGAGGACTCGGCCTTCGCGATCAGCGCCTCAAGCTGCGCCAGTTTGTCGACGATCACAGGCCGCGCCTGCGCGATATTCGGACAGCCGAACAACTTATATTTAGCCGGATCGGCATAAAACTTCGACCGGTCCATATCCACTTGTGCCCGCGCCGGCGTCGCATACGCCATGACGCCCGCGATGACACCGCCGAGCAGCAGCGCCACGCCGAGCATAACGCATCCGACGCGGCGTTTCGCTCCGGCCCGCGTCTCGGCACTCTTCATGTTTTTATCTGTCAGCACCAGGTTGTCTTTCCGCAACGAATCCGTCCGCGCGACATTATAGACCACGACCGGCGGTCGCGCTTTAATGGGCACCTCGGCCGCAACTGCCGGCACGACCTTCCGGCTTCGATGGAGTTGGACCATGACAGACCCCTCGCTGCAAACCTATACCGCGGACCTGACCACAGCCCTGCGCAAGCATTGGGGCCTTTTCCTGGCCGAGGGTATCATCCTGATCCTGCTCGGCATCATCGCCATCGTCGTGCCGCCGCTCGCCACCCTTGCCGTCACGCTGGTGCTCGGCTGGCTGTTCCTGATCAGCGGCATCGCCGGGCTGGTGACGACGTTCTGGATGCGGTCCGCGCCCGGCTTCTGGTGGGCGCTGCTGTCGGCCGTGCTCGGCATCGTCGCCGGTGTCGTGCTGCTCGGCTGGCCGGTGAGCGGCGCGGTATCGCTGACGCTGGTGCTGATCTCGTTCTTCATCATCGAGGGCGTCGTCTCGATCATGTACGCGCTGCAGCACCGCGCCGAACTGTCCGGCGGCTGGCCGTGGATGCTGGTGAGCGGCATCGTCGATCTCGTGCTCGCCGCGATGATCCTGATGGGCCTGCCCGGCACGGCCGCGTGGGCAATCGGATTGCTGGTCGGCATCAACATGCTGTTCGGCGGCGTCGCCATGACGGCGATGGCGATCCAGGCGCGCGGTGGGAAAGCGGTGTGAACAGCCCTGGCGTGTAGTAAGCGTCACTCTCGCGAATGACATGACCGGCCAGAGTCGTTAGGATTTCGCTATGCTCGGGTATAGAAAGCGATCTTTCACCGAAGCCTTCGCTCTCTTAGAAGCTCTGCGTGCGAACAAGGCGGATTTTACAAGCCTTAAAAAGCTCCAGCAATTGTTGCTCCGCGAAATCGTGAGAGCCGAAAAGAAGATACGGAATTTGAAAGCAGAGCAAAAGGGCGTTCAGAAAGCAGGTGGCAAACAAGCCGCGAAGCGCAGTTCCCAACTCAAGGTCCGTATCGAACGCTATAGGCAAAACGCTTACATCTGGCGCTGCTTCGGCGACGCAATTGCGTTCCTTTATATGGACAAGCACGCGCTCAAACAAGTTTTCTTCAACGTCATGAACCGGAATCCAAAGAACACGGCCGGATTTATCTTAGGCAAAGATGGTCTAGCAATGGAGATTGCCCATTTAGAGTACGCGCTGGAACAAAAGGTGCCCTCGCTTCTCACCGACCTCACAAACACCATTCGCCATGGTGACATTTGCTTGATGGACGGCCCAGACCCTTACCTCATCGAAGTCAAGGTGGGAAACAAACTCGACCGACGCGGCAAAAAGCAGAAGCGCAACATTGAAGTACTTCACGGCTTCTTTGAGAATGATAAGGCGAGAGGCTTGCGGGGTATTCAGGCCGAAATTCGCCGCCAGGAATTCCAGACGCCAGAACGAACCTATGTCGTAGAGATTGGTGACTGCATCGCTGAAGCAATCAAACAGGGGCACGCGACGCGTCAGCCCGAATCCGGCCTATATTACATTGCTTTTACGAAGGACATATCTGACATCAGCCAGATTTTGGCGCCCCTTAAGGTCAAGGAGCCCTGGTTGTTCCAACTAAATGAATTCAAGGCAACCCGCGCATGGGCGCCGTATTCGCCCTTCACACTTACGCTTCAAAACAAAGAAAATCTTTGGGCTTTCATTGAAGGTAACGTTGTCGTTTTAGTCCTTTTCGACCTGGAACGACTGACCACCATTGCCAAAGAAAAAGGATACGACGCAAAACTCGAACCTGACAGCGAAGGTTTGCCGGAATTCAAAATCCAAATTCCAGATGCCGGAGGCTATGTAGGCCCCTCAGCTCAATTTCTCGCACGTATTCCCATGGAATTTGTATCCCCCGACTGGCTCGTCACGGCATCTATCGAAATGCTGGTATCCGCAGCACAAGCACAAGCGTAAGAGAATACCGAATTTCCTGCTGCCTAGGCCACACGAACGACTTGGACCCTCGCGCTTATTCAACAACCTTGGCTCCTGCTACTCTAGCGAAAAGCAGGACAGCAGTCGCAAATCGAAGGTTTTTCGGCTGCACAAGCGAGCGCGGAAAGCCGAAAAAGCTCAGACCGGTTCAATTTTCGTATCAGCCATTCATTCAATATATGCAAAATACTTGGTGCGGGCGGCCGGGGTCGAACCGGCACGAGGGTTTCCCCTCTACGGATTTTAAGTCCGTTGCGTCTACCAATTCCGCCACGTCCGCATGCGTCAGCGTTCTAGCAGCTTAAAGGCGGCAGGGAAGCTCCAAGGCACAAAGTCGCAAGCCGTCAATCGCCGCCGCCGTGGATCGGCGGCTGGAACGCGAGACCAGTGTCCCATGGAAAATAGATCCAGGTGTCCTGTGAGACTTCGGTGACGAACGTATCGACCAGCGGCCGGCCCTGCGGCTTGGCATAGACCGTGGCGAAATGCGCCTTCGGCAACAGTTCGCGCACCACCTTGGCGGTGTTGCCGGTGTCGACGAGGTCATCGACGATCAGCACGCCCTGCCCGACACCGCCGCCGACATTGGCGACGTTGTCGGCGACGCCCTTGAGCACCTGCAGCGACCCCTGATTCTGATAGTCGTGATAGCTCGCGACGCAGACCGTTTCGATCAGCCGCACATTGAGTTCACGCGCGACGATCGCCGCCGGCACCAACCCGCCACGCGTCACGCAGACGATGGCCTGGAACGGGCCGCTGCCATTGAGCCGCCACGCCAGCGCGCGCGCGTCGCGATGAAATTGATCCCAGGAGACCGGGAAAATCTTGTCGGGAGTGGGTACCGCCATCTCAACGTGCCGCCAATGCCTGTTTCACGCGAGCGAGCATCTCTTCCACCGCCGCCGTGGCGGCGGCGAGCGTCTCCGCGTCGCGCGCGCGGACGACGATATTGGTGTTCGGCACCGCCCGGTCGTCGACGAACGGATAGCTGCCGATCGACGCGCCCGGAAACCGGGCCGCGACTTCGCCGAGTTCGGTGCCGACATCGCCTTCCTTGGCGTCGGCGCGGATCGTTTCGGAAAGCATTTTCCGGCCGGTGCGCAGGCTCGGCGCGACCTCATCGAGCATCGCCTGCATGATCGACGGCACGCCGGCCATCACCATCACATTGCCGATGCGAAAGCCCGGCGCGCCGGACACCTTGTTGGCAATCAGGTCGGCGCCGGCCGGGATACGCGCCATGCGCAACCGCGCCTCGTTGAGTTCAGTGCCGGTCTTGGCGAAGCGTTCCTTGAGGATCGCAACCGCCCGCGGGTCATGGTCGATCGACACGCCGAACGCCTTGGCGACCGCATCCGCGGTGATGTCGTCATGGGTCGGGCCGATGCCGCCGGTGGTGAACACATAGGTGTAGCGGCTGCGCAGCGCGTTCAGCGCCGCGACGATCTCCTCCTCCACGTCCGGAACCACGCGCACCTCGCGCGGATCGACACCGATGACGGTGAGATATTCGGCAATGTAGCCGATGTTCTTGTCCTTGGTCCGTCCGGACAGGATTTCATCGCCGATCACCAGGATCGCGGCGGTCACGAGGTCGGCGGCGGGACTGGTCATGGATATCCAGATTGGCGGGCAAAACGCTGTACCCTGTCCGCCCCGCCGGTATCAAGCATGGCGGAACCGGACCGGGAGGGACAGCGCGCTGCCTAAAATAATGGCAACCCCGCCGGCACGAAAGCTGAAATCCGGGCTTGGGATACCACCGCTTCCGCGCAGAATGGTGTTTGACTACGCGAACGGCACAAGGAGGCCGGCGACCGGTGGCGACGGCCTTTGACGAGATGAATATCGGGTCCGGCGGGGTCCGGCTGCCCTACGATCAGCTTTTCCGCTGGCTGAACGAACAGCCTCAGGATGCGCTCGATTACCGGCGGCGCGAGGCCGAGCTGATCTTCCGCCGCATCGGCATCACCTTCGCAGTCTATGGCGAGGCCGAGGCCCAGGAGCGGCTGATCCCGTTCGACGTGATCCCGCGCATCCTCGCCGCCGCCGAATGGCAGAAGATCGAGCGCGGCCTGACCCAACGGGTCAAGGCGCTCAACATGCTGATCAGCGACATCTACGGCGCGCGCGAGATCCTGCGCGCCGGCGTGATCCCGGACGACATGGTGTTCCGCAACCCCGCGTTTCGGCCGGAGATGAACGGGCAGAAGGTGCCGCACGGCCTCTATGTGCCGATCGCGGGCATCGACCTCGTGCGCGTCGATGCCGATACCTTCTATGTGCTCGAGGACAATGCCCGCACGCCGTCCGGCGTTTCCTACATGCTGGAGAACCGCGAGATCATGCTGCGGCTGTTTCCGGAGCTGTTCGCGCGGCATCGGGTCACGCCGGTCGAGAACTATCCGGACGTGCTGCTGGAAACGCTGACCTCGATTGCGCCGCACACCACTGCCGGCGAGCCCACGGTCGTGCTGCTGACGCCGGGCGTCTACAACTCCGCCTACTACGAACATTCGTTCCTCGCCGACAAGCTCGGCATCGAACTGGTGGAGGGCCGCGATCTCTTCGTGCGCAACGAGGTCGTCTATATGCGCACCACCACCGGGCCGCGCCGCGTCGACGTGATCTATCGCCGGATCGACGACGATTTCCTCGACCCGCTCGCATTCCGTCCGGACTCCGCGCTCGGCGTGCCCGGCCTCATGTCGGCCTATCAGGCCGGCAATGTCACGCTGGCGAACGCGGTCGGTACCGGCATCGCCGACGACAAGGCGATCTACAGCTACATGCCGGCGGTGATGCAGTTCTATCTCGGCGAGGAGCCGCTGTTGAAGAACGTGCCAACCTGGCGCTGCCGCGAGGACGATCATCTCGTCTATGTGCTCGATCACCTCGATGAGCTGGTGGTCAAGGAGGTGCACGGCTCCGGCGGCTACGGCATGCTGGTCGGCCCGACCGCGAGCAAGATCGCGATCGAGCAATTCCGCGCCAAGCTGAAAGCCGCGCCGGACAATTTCATCGCCCAGCCGACGCTCGCTCTGTCGACCTGCCCGACCTGCATCGAGGGCGGCATCGCGCCGCGTCACGTCGATCTGCGGCCGTATGTGCTGACCGGCCGGCGCGGCACGCGCATCGTCCCCGGCGGTCTGACCCGCGTCGCGCTCAAGGAAGGCTCGCTGGTGGTCAATTCCAGCCAGGGCGGCGGCACCAAGGATACCTGGGTGCTGGACAACTGACATGCTGTCACGCACCGCCGACAATCTGTACTGGCTGTCGCGCTATGTGGAGCGCGCCGAATATCTCGCCCGCATCATCGAGGCGACGCAGCGGCTGACCGCGCTGCCGCTCGCCTATGTCGGCGAAACCAACGAATGGGAAGGCGCGATCGCCACTGCCGGCTGCGCCGCCGCCTTCGCCGAACATCACAAGGAAGCGACGGAGAGCGCCGTCATCGACTTCCTCGCCTTTTCGCGCGACAACCCCTCGTCGATCCGCAGTTGCCTCGAACAGGCGCGTAGCAATGCGCGGGCCGTGCGCACCGCGTTGACCATGGAGATGTGGGATTCGATCAACGGAATGTGGCTCGAACTGCGTCGCTATGGCGACGGCGCTACGAGCCGCGAGGAACTGGCGCGGTTCCTACGCTGGGTGCAGGAATCCTCGCTGCGCTATGACGGCTCCGCCTACCGCACCATGCTGCGCAACGATGCCTACTGGTTCTCGCGCGTCGGCGTCTATGTGGAGCGCGCCGACAACACCGCGCGCATCCTCGACGTGAAGTACCATGTGCTGCTGCCGGACAACGAGCGTGTCGGCGGCCCGCTCGATTATTTCCAGTGGTCGGCGATCCTGCGCTCGGTTTCGGCGCTGACGTCCTATCATTGGGTCTATCGCGACAATCTCAAGCCGTGGCTGATCGCCGACTTGTTGATCATGCGCGAGGAAATGCCGCGCTCGCTCGCCTCCTGCTACGAGGCGATCGTGCGCAACCTCGATGCGATCGGCAATGCCTATGGCCGCGTCGGACCGGCGCAGCGCAAGGCGCGCAGCATCCGCACCGGTCTGCAGAACAGCAAGATCGACGCCGTGTTCCAGCGCGGCCTGCATGAATTCATCGGCGGATTCATCCGCGACAACAATCAGTTGAACAACGCCATCAATCAGCAGTTCCTGTCCTGACCAGGACATAGCGACGCCATCCATGCGACTTCATATCTCGCACAACACCACCTATCGTTACGACACCCCGCCCGCCACGGTGACGCAGATCCTGCGGCTCACGCCGCGCAATCATGACGGTCAGCACGTCGTGCGCTGGCGCGTCGAACTGTCGGAAGACTGCATTCTGCACGAGCATGAGGATGCCTATGGCAACCTCACCCACACCTTCACGGCCGACGGGCCGTTGAACGAACTGGTCATCACCGTCAGCGGCGAGGTCGATACGCAGGACACGCACGGAATCGTGCGCAATGCGGTCGAACGGTTTCCGCCGCAGTTTTTCTTGCGCGAAACCGATCTGACCAAGCCCGATGCCGCGATCCGCGACCTCGCGGCCGAGCTTCGTGACGCGGGCGATCCGGCCACGCTGCCGCTGCTGCACCGGCTGCTGGCGCGGCTGCATCGCGACATCGTTTTCGATGTCGCTCCGACCTCGCCCACCACCACCGCGAGCGAGGCTTTCGCCCTCAAGCGTGGCGTCTGTCAGGACATCGCGCATATTTTTCTGAGCGCCAGCCGCCTGCTCGGCATTCCCGCCCGCTATATCGGCGGCCATCTGGCACGCAGCGACGACGCGCTGCAGCAGGAAGCCGGCCACGCCTGGATCGAGGCGCATGTGCCGGACCTTGGCTGGGTGTCGTTCGATCCGGCCAACGGCATCTCCGCGACCGACGCTTATGTCCGCGTCGCCGTCGGCCTCGACTATCTCGGGGCATCGCCGGTGCGCGGATCGCGGATCGGCGGCGCCGGCGAGGCGCTCAAGGTCGCGGTGGCGGTGGCGCAGTCGCGCCAGCAGATCCAGGACTGATCGTCCGTCCCCGCATTGCCCGGACCGCCGGTCAGCCGCTATAACCGCCGCGACTTCCAGCTTCTGTCGAATCGACGGACCGATGACCTATTGCTGCGGAATCCTGGTGCGCGACGCACTGATCATGATCGCCGATACGCGCACCAATGCCGGCGTCGACAACATTTCGACGTTCCGCAAGCTGCACGTCTACACGCAGCCCGGAGAGCGCATCATGGCGCTCGCTTCGTCCGGCAATCTGTCATTCAGTCAGTCGGTCCGCAGCACGCTGATCGAGGGCCTGGAGAATCCCGACACCGGCGAACGCGAAACGCTGATGAACGCGCCGACCATGTTCCAGGCGGCGCAGCGGATCGGCCGCGCCATCCGCCAGGTCTCCCAGCGCGACGGCGAGGCGATGCAGGCCGCCGCGGTCGACTACGATGTCGCATTCCTGTTCGGCGGCCAGATCAAGGGTGGGCCGTTGCGGCTCTACATGATCTACCCGGCCGGCAATTTCATCGAATGCACACCGGACACGCCCTATCTGCAGATCGGCGAGAACAAATACGGCAAGCCGGTGCTCGACCGCGCTGTGGCCTTCGAGACCGAGCCGTACGACGCCCTGAAGATCGGGTTGATCTCCATGGATTCGACCATGCGCTCCAATCTCAGCGTCGGTCTGCCGATCGACATCCTGGTGTTGCGGCGCGACGCCTGCCAGCCCGAACTCGAATACCGGATCGAGCCTGGCGAACCCTATTTCCAGGATTTGCGCGAGCGCTGGTCGGCGGCGCTGCGGGCGGCGCATATGGCGATCCCCCGGCCGCCCTACGGTCCGGGTCGCTGACCCGCACGACCGCCGCCGGCACCCGAATTTACCATCCGTTAAGCCTATCGGCTGATTAGGCCGGCGATTTTGCGTCCGGCCCCACTGCCCCGAGCGTAGAACAACCAATTGCAAGCAATTCGCCCCTAGCGTGACGCCGGGCAACCAGGGGTAATCGAACCAAAGTGACTCGCGCCACTCTTCCAGGGTCACGGCCGTATAACACTTGGGACCGCGCGCGGTTGAGCGTCGTGGTGCCGATCGGCGTTATTGTTGCCGTCGCGATCCTGTGCATCATCGTCGCCGTGCTGTCCTCGGCACAGCGCGCCGATGAAATCTCGGTCGAGACCGAACGCCAGATGTTCGCGCGTGCCATCCGCAATTATGGCACCCGCGTGCTGCGCGAACTGGAAAGTGTTGCCTCGTCGGAAGACGCCGTGCGCAACTTGCGCACGCATTTCGACCCCGAATGGGCGCAGCAGCGGCTCGGCACCTGGCTCGATACCTATTTCGACCACGATTCCGTTTTTCTGATCGACGGCTATGGCAAGATCATCTCCAGCCACAGCCGCTGGCGCCGGCCGGACGAAGCCTGGAACGCGCTGGCACAGGCGGACCTGTTGCCGGTGCTGCAGGCCCTGCACAACGGCAGCAATGCCGACGAACGGCATCGCATCGTGCGGATCGACAATTTCCTCAACCGGCCGGCGATCATCGCCGCGGTCGTCGTCGGTCGCGGATCGGCCGAGCCGGTCGACGAGACCAGCGCATTCTCCAGCGCGCCGGTGACGATTTCGGTCAAAACCATCGACCAGGACGTGTTGAGTGACATCGCCTCGCATCTGCGCATCCGCCATCTGCGACGTGTCGCCGGCAGCGTTGTCCCGCCGGGCGATTTCCTCTATCCGCTGGTCGACGAGAACGGCCGCCTGATCGCCACCTTCGCCTGGACGCCCAACCAGCCCGGCGCCGAGATCGTCAACAATGTGGTGCCGTTCCTTGCCACGGCGCTCGCTGGATTCGCGCTGCTGGCGGCGTTCGTGCTGCGCTATATGCGCCGCACGGCAGCCGCCATCGTCGCCGGCGAAAAGCGGCTGCACCATCTGGCGATGCACGACCCGCTGTGCGGCTTGCCCAACCGCGCGTTCTTCGCCGAGCGGCTGGAAGCGATCATCGAGGACGTCAAGCTTGGCGGCCCCTCGGCGGCTCTGTTCTATGTCGACCTCGACCACTTCAAGGAAGTCAACGACACGCTCGGCCATCACATCGGCGACGAGCTGATCCGCAACGTGACGCTGCGCCTGTCCAATGTGCTGCGCAGCCAAAGCGAGCGCAGCGCCGATCTGGTGGCCCGGCTTGGCGGCGATGAATTCGCCGTGCTGTCGCAACTCACCGGCAGCGAAACCATCACCAGCATCGCCAATCGCATCCTCGCGGCGCTGTGCGCACCCTATGCGATCGGTAACCACAACATCGTCATCGGCGCCTCGATCGGCGTCTCGCTGATTGATGAAAAAGTGACGGACGCCGCGGACATCCTGCGCTATGCGGACATGGCGCTGTATCGCGCGAAGAACGAAGGCCGCAATCGCGCCTGTCTCTACGACGCCGAGATGGACGCCGATCTCTCGTCGCGCAAGCTCCTCGAAATCGACTTGCGCCGCGCCATCGAAACCGACGGTCTGACGCTGCTGTACCAGCCCCTGGTCAACGCCAGCGGCGAGCGAATGATCGGGGTCGAGGCGCTATGCCGCTGGACCCATCCGGTGCGCGGCACGATCCCGCCGAGCGAGTTCATTCCGGTGGCGGAGCACAGCGGGCTGATCGTCGAGCTCGGCGAATGGGTGCTGCGCCGCGCCTGCCTCGACGCCCGTGATTTCGGCGGCGTGTCGGTCGCCGTCAACGTCTCGCCGCTGCAATTCCGCCGCGCGGATTTCGTCTCGGTGGTCGAGCGCGTGCTCGCCGAGACGCAACTCGATCCGAGCCGGCTCGAACTGGAACTGACCGAAAGCACCCTGCTCGGCAATTTCGATCTGGCGGAAAGCGCGATGCGCCGGCTGAAGAATATCGGCGTGCGGCTTGCGCTCGATGATTTCGGCACCGGCTATTCGAGCTTGCAATACCTGCGCAACTTCCCGTTCGACAAGCTCAAGATCGACCGCAGCTTCGTCGACAGCATCGAGAAGACGGCGGATGCCGCCGCGATCGTCCATGCGATCGTCGGCCTCGGCCGCGGCCTCGGCATGAAAGTCACTGCCGAAGGCGTGGAAACCGCCGACCAGCACCTGTTCCTGCGCGCCGCCGGCGTGCACATCATGCAGGGCTACCGGTTCGGCCGCGCCGTCCCGGCGGCCGAAATCTCCGCGCGCCTCGCCCGGCCGGAGCTTTACCGGTTGAGCGCGCCGGAAACCGCGCTCGCCAGCTGATCCATCCCACAGTTTCGCGCTGCCCGCTTGCGTCGCGCGGCAAGGTGATATTCCCTTGCCGCAAAATCTTCACAGGGGGACGGCATGGCAACAAACGGTGTGGCGAAATTTGCGGTGGTCACCGGCGCGGGCACCGGCGTGGGCAAGGCGGTAGCGCTGGCGTTGGCGCAGGCCGGCTACAGCGTCGCGCTTGCCGGACGCCGCAAGGAGCCGCTGGAGGAGACCGCCGCCGCCATACAGGGCGTCGGCACGCAGGCGCTGGTGGTGCCAACCGACGTCGCCAGCCGCGACTCGATCCTCGCCTTGTTCAAGACGGTGCAATCCACGTTCGGTCGGCTCGATCTGCTGTTCAACAATGCCGGGATCGGCGCACCGGCGGTTCCGCTCGAGGAGTTGCCGTTCGATACCTGGCAGCAGGTGGTCGCGACCAATCTGACGGGCATGTTTGTGTGCACGCAGGAGGCGATCAAGATCATGAAAGCGCAGTCGCCGCGCGGCGGCCGCATCGTCAACAACGGCTCGATCTCGGCGCATGCGCCGCGGCCGTTTTCCGTCGCTTATACCGCGACCAAGCATGCGGTCACGGGGCTGACCAAATCGACCTCGCTCGACTGCCGCGGCTACGACATCTGCTGCAGCCAGATCGATATCGGCAACGCGGCGACGCCGCTCACGGACCGCATGGTGCAGGGCGACGGCGTGCTGCAGCCCGACGGCCGCAAGATGATCGAGCCGCGCATGAGCGCCGACGATGTCGGCCGCGCCGTCGTCTACATCGCCGGTCTGCCGCTGGACACCAACGTCCTGTTCATGACGGTGATGGCCAACACCATGCCGTTCGTCGGCCGCGGCTAGAACACGATCCCGAAACGCTAGCGGTCGGGCTTACCCTGAGGACTGGCCTCGTCAGTGCAGCCTGAACACGCCGTCGATCGCCCGCAGTTCGGCTGGCTTGATCAGCCGAGAATGCGCGACCCGGACTGAAAAAAGCGGCCCGTCCAGCTTCGCCTGCCAGAAGGCGAGGAATTTCTGCAGTTCAGGGAATTTCGGAAACAGGTCGTACTCCTGCCAGACATAGCTCTGCAGCAGCGACCTGTGATCGGGCATGCGGTAGAGAATCTCGGCCGTGGTCAGTCCATAGCCTTGAATTTGCTTGAGAAAACCTGACGAAACCATTCCAGCCCTCCGTCGGAGTCGGACCCGAAGCTTCTGGTCTCCAGCCTGCTCATTGCAAGCTCAAATGGTAAATAAACTGTTTAAAATCAATGCATTAGCAGCATCACACGGTTATTGCTAACAGCCGTTGTCCGATCCGGATCAGCGACGACAGCGTCCCGCACGGCCGTCGGCGCGCGCTTTCTGCGAACCCGGCACCGGGTTCGCGTTAACCGTTTAAGGAAATTGTTGGCACTCCCCGAAGGTGAGTGCTAGGAAATTTTCCGACAGGCCTTGCGGCCTTCACGACCGCCTCCCATCTGGCTCACATCGGGCCAGCAGCGGGTTGGCGCGATACTCAAAAACTCTAACTGGATCAGTCTCTTAGGAGGACACCATGAAGTTCCGTCCGCTTCACGACCGTGTCGTCGTCAAGCGCATCGATGCCGAGGAACGCACCGCTGGCGGCATCATCATTCCCGATAGCGCCAAGGAAAAGCCCTCGCAGGGCGAAGTGATCGCCGTCGGCCCCGGTGGCCGCGACGAAGCCGGCAAGCTCACTCCGATCGACGTCAAGGTCGGCGACCGCGTGCTGTTCGGCAAGTGGTCCGGCACCGAAGTGAAGATTGATGGCGAAGACCTCCTGATCATGAAGGAGTCCGACATCATGGGCGTGCTCGAAGGCGGCGCGTCGAAGAAGAAGGCGGCCTAAGGCCCCTCACTCACATTTCATAGGAAGACAAAGTCATGGCAGCCAAAGACGTCAAATTCTCCGTTGACGCGCGCGACCGCATGCTGCGCGGCGTCGACACCCTCGCCAATGCGGTGAAGGTTACCCTCGGCCCGAAGGGCCGCAACGTCGTCATCGACAAGAGCTTCGGCGCTCCGCGCATCACCAAGGACGGTGTGACGGTCGCGAAGGAGATCGAGCTCGAGGACAAGTTCGAGAACATGGGCGCGCAGATGGTGCGCGAAGTCGCTTCGAAGTCGTCCGACTTCGCCGGCGACGGCACCACCACCGCCACCGTGCTGGCCCAGGCCATCGTCCGTGAAGGCGCCAAGTCGGTTGCCGCCGGCATGAACCCGATGGACCTCAAGCGCGGCATCGACCTCGCCGTCGAAGCGATCGTCGACCACCTCAAGGCCAACTCCAAGAAGGTCACCTCGAACGAGGAAGTGGCGCAGGTCGGCACCATCTCGGCGAACGGCGACAAGGAAATCGGCGACTACCTCGCCAAGGCCATGCAGAAGGTCGGCAACGAGGGCGTCATCACGGTTGAGGAAGCCAAGTCGCTCGAGACCGAACTCGACGTCGTCGAGGGCATGCAGTTCGACCGCGGCTACATCTCGCCGTACTTCGTCACCAACGCCGAGAAGATGCGCGTTGAGTTCGACGACGCCTACATCCTGATCTACGAAAAGAAGCTGTCGGGCCTGCAGGAACTCCTGCCGCTGCTCGAAGCTGTCGTCCAGACCGGCAAGCCGCTCGTCATCATCGCTGAAGACGTGGAAGGCGAAGCCCTGGCGACCCTCGTGGTCAACAAGCTGCGCGGCGGCCTCAAGGTCGCGGCGGTGAAGGCTCCGGGCTTCGGCGACCGCCGCAAGGCCATGCTGCAGGACATCGCGATCCTGACCGGCGGCCAGGCGATCTCGGAAGACCTCGGCATCAAGCTCGAAGGCGTGACCCTGCAGATGCTCGGCCGCTCGAAGAAGGTGATGATCGAGAAGGAGAACACCACGATCGTCAACGGCGCCGGCAAGAAGGCCGACATCGAAGCGCGCGTGGCGCAGATCAAGGCGCAGATCGAGGAAACCACCTCGGACTACGACCGTGAGAAGCTCCAGGAGCGTCTCGCCAAGCTCGCGGGCGGCGTCGCGGTGATCCGCGTCGGCGGCGCGACCGAAGTCGAGGTGAAGGAGCGCAAGGATCGCGTCGACGACGCGATGCACGCGACCCGCGCCGCGGTGGAAGAAGGCATCGTTCCGGGTGGCGGCGTTGCGCTGCTGCGCGCGTCCGAGGCCCTCAAGAAGGTCCGCACCCAGAACGACGACCAGAAGACCGGCGTCGAGATCGTGCGTCGCGCGATCCAGGCTCCGTGCCGCCAGATCGCCAGCAACGCTGGTGAGGACGGTTCGGTCATCGTCGGCAAGATCCTCGAGAAGGACCAGTACTCCTACGGCTTCGACGCCCAGTCCGGTGAGTATGTGAACATGCTCTCCAAGGGCATCATCGATCCGACCAAGGTGGTCCGTTCGGCGATCCAGAACGCGGCCTCGGTCTCCGGCCTGCTCATCACCACCGAAGCGATGGTGGCCGAGCTGCCGAAGAAGGGTGGCGCGGCCGCCCCGGCGATGCCGGGTGGCGGCATGGGCGGAATGGATTTCTAAGTCCTCCGCACAATGCGAAACGAAAAGGCCCGGAGCGATCCGGGCCTTTTTGCTTTTGAGAGATTAGTGAACCACCACCGGTGCCGCCGGAGCCGGGCGACGCAGCAGGCCCCATAGATCGGCCGCCGTCTTCAGCGCGACCAGCAACACCAGCAGCGCGAGCCTGTTGTCGAACACCGTCACCAGGATCGCCCCAAAGATGATCGTCAGGTGCATGACGATGATCCGCCCATAGGGCGCCATCATGATCGGCCCGGCCTCGACGTTGCGCGTGTTCAACGTGCCGAGCCACACCGCCCGCAGCCACGGGATCAGCACATAAATAACAAACGCCACCGCATGGCTGATGAACAGCCCAACCACGGCGAACCACAGCCCGTTGCTGGCGATCATCTCGCGGACAAAGCCGGGAATGTCGGAAAAGCTTGCACCGGGCTTCGCCGCGAACAGCGTGATCAGGAAAATCAGATGACCGGCCATGAAGCCACCGAAATGCACGATGAAGAACGGCACCAGCAGCAGCGCTATTGCCCCTGTGGCCAGCGCGATGTTGAGGATGGCGAAAAAGCCGATGATGCCGGTCTCGAGCCAGTAGACCATGATCAGGCTGATAAGATCCCAACCGAGCGCAACCACACCGTAAAGCGGCAACAGGTTGGCGATCAGGAGCGCCAGCACCGAGGGCATTCGCAGCAAGGCGCGGAACAGCGAAGTGGTGCGATCCTGCCGGGGGGCTGTCTCCGTGCTCACCATTCCGTTTCCTGTCACGCGCGGGCGTCGGCCAGAACCTTATAGCGCGGTCTAGGCGGCCTGCTCCAGCCAACGCGCCATCGCAGCTTGTTGCTCATGCGAGACCTCATGCGCCGCTTCGGCGATCAGCTTCGCGAGCGTCGTCCTGGCCAGCGCATCGAGATAGACCTTCTCCGCCGCCCACATGGCGCGCGCGATGCCGCACGGCGCCGTGTAGCAACGCTTCGGCTGGCCGCTCGGACCGCGCCGGCGGATTTCCTGACAGCGGAAACAAGGCCCCGGTCCTTCGATCGCCGTCACGATGTCGCGCAGCGTGATCTTCGCGGTCGCACGCGCCAGCCGGTAACCGCCATTGCGCCCCGGCACGGCATCGACCACGCCATGCTGCGACAGCGCCTGCAGGTGCTTGGCGAGATAGGCCTTCGGCACCTCGAAGAACTCAGCCAGCGCGCCGGCGCCGAGCGTGCGCTCCGGCGGCAATGCAGCCAGCACAGTGCAGCAATGCACCGCCCATTCCACACCTTCCGACAAGCGCATCTTGACCACCTCGATTTAAACTCGGATATTATATATCCGTATTTAATCGATGCGTATTTGGCAAGGAGTAAAACCGTGTTGCAGCGTTACAATCTCAAGGACGTCGCCCCCGACGGCTACAAGGCGTTCGGTCCACTCTACGATTACATCCACAAATCGGGCCTCGACCGCGCGCTGATCGACCTGGTGTTCCTGCGGGTGTCGCAGATCAACGGCTGCGCCTATTGCGTCGACCTGCACTGGCGCGATGCGCTCAAGGCCGGCGATGACCCGCGCAAGATCAACAGCGTTGTCACCTGGCATGAAGCGCCATTCTTCACCCCGCGCGAGTGCGCGGCGCTGGCCTGGACCGAAAGCCTGACCAATATTGCCACGACCGGCGCGCCGGATGCGGACTATGCCGCGGTCAAAGCTGAATTCTCCGAGAAGGAAGTCGCCGATCTGACCATCGTGATCGCGCTGATGAACGCGATGAACCGGATCGGCATCAGCTCCCGCCTCGCGCCGCCGCTCAACGTCGGAGCATAACCGGAGGCCCACACAACAAAACGACCACGGTCAAGCGGGCGCGCTTACATCCGGCGTCACCCATTTGGTTTCCGTGGCCGCGTCGGCGAAGACGGGATAGGCTTCCTCTGTCCTCGCCACTTGCGCGAGGAATAGCCGGAGCATGTGACAGGGTTATGACAGGGAAAGCAGCCGACAAAGCGGGGAAATCCGGGCGGATCTATTGCGGCATCGGCGGCTGGACCTTCGAGCCGTGGCGCGGCGTGTTTTACCCGAAGGGCCTCCCCCACGCGCAGGAACTGCGTTATGCGGCCGAACGGCTGACCTCGATCGAGGTCAACGGCACATTCTACTCCACCATGAAGCCCGCGACCTACGCCAAATGGGCGAGCGAGGTGCCGGATGGTTTCGTGTTCTCGCTCAAGGGTCCGCGCTATGCCGTTAATCGCCGTGAATTGAGCGGCGCGGGCGATTCGATCAAACGCTTTATCGAGTCCGGAATCTCCGAACTCGGCCAGAAGCTCGGTCCCCTGCTCTGGCAATTCGCGCCGACCAAGAAGTTCGACGAAGCCGACTTCGGCGGCTTTCTCGATCTGCTGCCGAAGAAAGCCGATGGCCTTGCGCTGCGCCATGTGGTCGAGGTGCGGCACGAGAGTTTCTGCACGCCGACCTTCCTGGCCCTGCTGCGCGAGCGCGGCATTCCCGTCGTGTTCTCCGAGCACGCCACCTATCCGGCGATCGCCGACCTCACCGCCGATTTCGTTTATGCGCGGCTGCAGAAAGGCAAGGACGACATCAAGACCGGCTATGAGCCGAAGGCGCTCGATGTCTGGGCGAAGCGTGCCGCCACCTGGGCCAAGGGCGGCGCGCCCACCGATCTGCCGCGCGTCGAACCAAAGGCGAAGATACCGGCCGCGCCGCGCGATGTCTTTCTTTACGTCATCCACGAGGGCAAGGTGCGCGCGCCGGCGGCGGCGATGGCTCTGATCGAACGGGTGTGAGATGGCGACACGAGCGCGGAAAGCAAAAGCAAAAGCAAAAGTTTCTGCGCGGAAAACCCGCGCACCGTCAAAGGCCACCACGGGCAAGCGCGCCGCGCTGTGCACCATCGGCTACGAGAAGGCGCTGCCGGGCGCGGTGATTAGCGAACTGACGCGCGCCGGCGTCAAGCTGGTGGTCGATGTACGAGCCGTCGCGGCGTCGCGCCGGCCGGGCTTTTCCAAGAAGCAACTGGCGGCGGGGCTCGACGAAGCCGGCATTGGTTATCTGCACCTACAGCCGCTCGGCACGCCGGAAGCCGGCCGCGAGGCGGCGCGCGCTGGCAAGATCGACGCGCTGTTTCGTATTTACGACCGCCATCTGCAGACCAAGGCAGCACAGGAGTCGCTCGGCGAGCTCGCCGGTCTGGTCAAAGCGCGCAAGCCCCTGCTTGCTCTGCTGTGCTATTGCCGCAATCCGAATGCCTGCCACCGCAGCCGGATCGTCGCCGCGCTCGAAAAGACGATACCGCTCGCGGTCGATGACCTGATACCGTCGCCGGCGTGACCTCAAGCCAGCGTCGCGGTCATGTAGCGCGCGTCGCCGCCGTAGCTGCCGAGCGCGTGCTGCATTGCCGGATCGTCCGCGATGGCGAAACCGAGCTGCGACCAGAAGGGTACCGAGTTATTGACCGCGACCAGCGCCGCGCGGGTAAACCCCTCCCCGCGCGCGTGCTCCAGCAGATCGCGCACCACCTGCGACGCCGCGCCGGAGCCGCGCTGCACCGGCAACACCGACAGATCGTGGATGTAATAAACGTCCGGTGCCGGCAGCGTCCGCAACAGGCTGTTGAGCTTCGGCGGCGCGCCACGCCACGGATGGCTCAGGACATAGCCCTGCGGCGCGTTCGCCTCACCCATCAAAAGACGGCAACCGGCCGGATAGAGCGCGACGCGCTCCGTGAACACGGCATCGTCTTCCGGAAACGACGGATGCACGATCCGGGCGATGGCGGACACCGATGCAATGTCGGTGGATTGCATCCATCGCCACATCCAGGAGCCAGCACTCATTCCGCCGGCTGCGCCGCGCCGTGCCGCGCCTCGATCGCCAGCACCAGCGTGGCGAATCCGAGCACCGCCGCGAGCAGCACGCCCGTCACGCCGGCAATGGTCCACAGCACCAGATCGAAGCCGCCGCGCGCGTGCAGGAAGGCGATGATCTGCACCGCGACGCCGGACGAGATGAAGGTCAGGAAATAGCGCACCGCATAGACCCGGCCGCGCCACGCATCAGCCGTGTAACGCGCGATCACGATGTCGCCGGTCGTCACCTGCCCGTAGATGCCGGCCATGCAGAACGCGAGACCCGCCACCAGCATCATTCCGGTCGTGGATGCAGCCCAGACGATGCCGATCACCTGCATCGCGACGACGATGACGAACACCACCGCCGGCAGGATTTTTTCGACAACCCGCCCGACCGCCAACTGGCCGAGCGCGCCGCACAGGAACACCAGCGTCGCGACACCACCGACGGCGGCAAGCGACGTGCCGTCGGCAAGCCGCTCGTCGACGATCTTCGGCAGCGCGATCAAAATCGTGTTGAACGTCAGGCCACCGCAGATCGAGATGATGATGTAAAGGCCGAACATGACGATGGCATTGTTGCCGGTGACCGGCACCTGCGCCGTCGCCTTGCGCTTCTGGCCGCGCACGCGCTCGTCGGGAATGGCAAACCAGTAGACCACGCCGGTGATCAGGCACAGCAAGCCCGGAACGGCGAAGGCGTAACGCCAGCCGATCGTCGAGGCGAGCACGCCGGTGATGCCCGCAGCGAGCGCGACACCAAGATTGCCGCATACGCCGTTGAAGGCGAGCGTGCGTCCGCGCGCCTGCGAAATCTCGATCAGCAGCGCCATGCCGACCGGATGATAGATCGCCGCGCAGATGCCGAGCGCGAACAGCGCCACCGCCAGCATCATCAGGTTCGGCGCCAGCGCCGCGGCGCAGAGCGACACGCCGCAACCGAGATAGAACGCGATCATGATATCGCGGCGGCTGACCCGATCGGCGAGCCAGCCGAACGGCAGCGCGAACACGCCGAAAGCGACGAACGACGCGGTCGAAAGCGCGATCAGTTCGGAATAACTGCGGCCGTAGATATCCTGCAGGCCGATCACCACGGTCGGGTAGATCAGCAGCACATAGTGGTCGATCGCATGAGCCCAGTTGAGGTAGCCGATATGCCGGCGCTTGACCCCGGTGGCAGCCGGAATGGCCTCGGTCGCTGACAGGCTCATGGGTTTTGGCTCCAGGCGGCTGAATCCGGGCGCAGGCCGTTCCGGCCTGCGAGTCGCTGGTACTATACCCCTTGCCTTTTCGCGATGTTCAGCCGATTTTCATCGTGTTCGGGCCACCTCAGATTTTGGACCATATGGCACACCCTGATACCACTCCCGTTTATCGTCAGATCATGGACGACGCCCCGCGCCCGGTGGCGGCGAAGGCGATCTCGGAAGCGGACGGCCATGTGATCCCGCTGCATGTTCACAAGCGCGGCCAACTCCTGCACGCCATCAGCGGCGTGATGCGGGTGGAGACGCCCTCCGCTGCCTGGATCCTGCCGCCTGCCCGCGCGCTGTGGATGCCACCGGAGCACGCGCATCAGGTGACCATGCGCGGCCGCGTCGAGATGCGCACGCTCTACATCGACCCGGCCTGCTGCGGGCCGCTGCCGACGCAACCGGTGCTGGTCGAAATCTCCGGCCTGCTGCGCGAACTGATCCTCGCCGCGCTCGACGAGCCCGCCGACTACCGCGACGATGAGCGCGGCGGCATCGTCGCGCGGCTGATCCTGACGGAGCTTGAACGGCTGGATCGCCGCTCGCTCGACATTCCGATGCCGCACGACGAGCGCGCGTTGCGGGTCGCGCGGGCGCTGCTCGAACATTCGCACGTCGATCTCGACCTCGACGGCTGGGCCGAGCGCGCCGGCGCCAGCCGCCGGACGCTGGCGCGGCTGTTCCGTGCGCAAACCGGGCTTAGTTTTGCCGAATGGCGGGCGCGGCTGCGCGCCGTCGACGGATTGGCGCGGCTCGGCAGCGGCGCATCGGTGGCCGATGCCGCGGCGGCCGTGGGCTATGCCAGCCCCAGCGCCTTCACCGCGATGATGCGCCGCGAATTCGGCGAAACGCCGCGCAGTCTCGGCGCGCGCCGCCGGACCGCATCGATCAACCCATAGACACATCAGGCCGGCTTCGCTTTACTTGCGGTTGTATCCGGCGGTTATCCGGAAGGGGCTGGGGAGCCTCTCGTGCGTGGGGCGTGTGTCTGCGCGACGATCGTGTTCGCGATCGCCAGCGTAACCAGTTGCGTCAGCGTCGCAGCCGCCGCCAATTCTGACGGCGACACGGACCGGCTTTTGCTGTTTTCCGGCGCGGACCTCTGGCGCAACGGCAACTTCGCGCATGCCGGCCTCTACTGGTCGCCGGACGGCATGGATCGCGACGGCCTCACCTTCAAGACTCTGCTGTCGGAAGGAACTTACCGCTATCGTGCCGGCGCACTGAACGACCAGCGGGTGCTAGGCCGCATGCTCGGCGCGCAGATTCTGCCGGGCTGGCGCTTTGTCCGCGGGCCGATGGAAGTCAAAGTCTTCGCAGGGATCGATATCCGTGATGTGCGTCTCTCTCCCGACGACCCCGGCGCGCGGCTGAAAGGCACGCATGTCGGACTGCACACCGGTATCGAGGCATGGTACCAGCCGACGTCCGACACGATGGCGGCACTTAACGCCAATGTTTCGACCGTCGGCCGCCAGTATTTTGTCCAGGCGCTGGCCGGCTGGCGCCTGTTCGACGCGTTCTATCTCGGCCCGGAGCTGACCGCCTTCTCGTCCTACGATTATCGGCAATGGCGCGTCGGGCTGCATGTGACCGCGCTGCGCTGGCTCGAACTCGAATGGTCCGGCGCGCTCGGACTGGCGCGAGACAGCGACGGCGTATCGGGCCTTTATGGACGCGTCGGCATCCTGAAGCGGTATTGATTCCGGTTTGACGCAAGTCCGGACGGAAAACCGCGTCACACTTTTGGAATTGCTTTAGTCCAGAGTTCGCCGGAACCGCGTCACGGCGATGAGCATCGCGACCAGGGTCAGGACCAGCATCGCCGCCGTGTCGTAGTGCAGATCGTCGAGCGTCGAGCCTTTCAGCATGATCGCGCGGACGATGCGGATGAAATGCGTCAGCGGAAATGCTTCCGAAATCCACTGCGCCCACACCGGCATGCCGGCATAGGGGAACATGAAGCCCGACAGCAGCAGGTTGGGCAAAAAGTACATCATCGCCATCTGCACCGCCTGCAACTGGTTCTGCGCGACGGTGGAAAAAGTATAGCCGGTCGCGAGATTGGCGGCGATGAACAAGGTCGTCAGCACCGCGAGCAGAACCGGATCGCCGACGATCGGCACTGCGAACAACAGCACGCCGGCACCGATGATCAACGCCGCCTGAAAAATGCCGATCAGCACATAGGGCGCGATCTTGCCGAGCATGATCTCGATCGGCGTGATCGGCATGGCGAGCAGGCTCTCCATGGTGCCGCGTTCGCTCTCGCGCGTCACCGACAGTGCGGTGAAGATCAGCATGGTCATTGTCAGGATCGTGCCAAGGAGGCCCGGCACGATGTTGAGTTGTGTCGAGGCGGCCGGGTTGTAGCGCGCATGCGAGCGGATCTCGAACGGCGTCTGACCGCTGTCGGGAATCAGCCGGTCGTTGCGCAGCGCGGTCTGCACCACGGTGCCGAGCGAACTCATGGCCGAGCCGGCAGCGACCGGATCGGTGGCGTCGGCAGCAACCAGCAACGTTGGCCGATCGCCCCGGCGCACGGCGCGCTCGAAATTCGCCGGGATTTCCACCGCGAACAGCACCTGCCCCGCCGCCAGCAGGTGATCCATCTCGTCCGCCGTGCGCGGGAGCTGCGTCACCTTGAAATAGCGGGTGTTCTGCAAGGCGGCGAGGATCGAACGGCCGACGTCGCTCTGCTCCTGCAGCAGCACCGCGGTCGGCAGATAGCGTGGCGTCGTGTTGATGGCATAGCCGAACAGCACGAGTTGCATCAGCGGCACCGTGACCATGGTGGCGAGCGTGATGCGGTCGCGGCGGAGTTGCAGAAATTCCTTGCGCACCATGGCGCCGACCCGCCGCCAGAATCCGCCCGCGAACATTTTCATTTGAAGGCCCGCTTCATTTGAAATTGTCCCGCGAGCGCGACATCAGGTCGATAAACACATCCTCCAGCGACGGCTCGGCCCGCGTCCAGGTCCAGCGACCCTCGTCGCGATGCGCGGCGATGGCCCGCTCCAGCGCCTGCGCATCACGGCTCGACACATGCAGACTGTTGCCGAACGGCGCGACCATCAGTGCCTTGTCCTCGCTCAACGCGTCGGACAGCCGCGACAGCCCCTCACCGCTCACCGTATAGGTCGACAGCCCCGCCTGCGCGATCACCTGATCGACCGTGCCATGGGTCAGCAATTCGCCATAGGCGATGTACGCGATCTCATGGCACCGCTCGGCCTCGTCCATGTAATGGGTCGAGACCAGCACGGTGAGCCCTTCGTCAGCGAGCGCGTGGATTTCGTTCCAGAATTCGCGGCGCGCTTTCGGATCGACGCCGGCGGTCGGCTCGTCGAGTAGCAGCAGTTGCGGCCCCGGCAAGGTGCAGGCGCCGAGCGCGAGCCGCTGCTTCCAGCCGCCCGACAACGAGCCGGCGATCTGCTCGCCGCGCCCGTCGAGACCGAGCCGCTTGATCATGTCGCGTGCGGCGGCACGCGGATCGGGCACCCCGTAGAGCCGGCCGACGAATTCGAGATTCTCGCGGACAGAGAGATCCTGATACAGACTGAACCGCTGCGTCATGTAACCGACATGCAGCTTGATCTTGTCGGCTTGCGTCAGGATGTCGTAGCCGAGGCAGGTGCCGCTGCCGGAATCCGGCGTCAGCAGGCCGCACAGCATGCGGATCGTCGTGGTCTTACCCGAACCGTTCGGCCCGAGAAAACCGTAGATCGAGCCGCGCCGCACCTGCATCGACAAGTCACGCACAACAGTCCGCCCATCGAACGACTTGGTGAGGCCATGCACGTCGATAGCGATGTCCGGCGTCGCCTCGGCGGCATCCGCCATCCGTTTCGCCACCACATCCGTCGGCGCTGTCATTTTTTCGTCCCGCCCGATGCGCCGCCCGGCAAGATGACGCTGACCGGCTGCCCGACGCGGAATTTCTCTGGCGCGTCCGGTCGCGCCTCGATCATGTAGACGAGCTTCGCGCGCTCCTCGAGGCTGTAGATCACCGGCGGCGTATATTCCGCGCTCTGCGCGACGAAGCTGACGCGCGCGGTGAGGCCGTCGGCACAGCCGTCGCAACTCACCGTCACCGCATCGCCATGCTTGATCTGCGTGAGCTGCGTCTCGGCGACGAAGAACCGGATTTTGAGATTGCGTGGCGGCAGCAGCGACACCACCGGCCGTCCCGCCGGCACGGTTTCACCCGGCCGGTAATAGACCTGCTGGATCGTGCCGCTATCCGGACTGAGCGCCCGCCTGCGCGTCAACCGCGTACGCGCGGAATTGACGCGCGCCTCGGCGGTGCGCAGCGCCGCTTCCGCGTCCTCCAGCGCTTTCTGCGTGCCGACCGATTGCGCGGCCAGCGCCTTCGCGCGGTCGAAGCTCTGCTTCATGTTGACGAGATTGGCCTCGGCCTGCGCGAGATCGGCCTGTTGCAGGTCGGGATCGACCGCGAACAGCAGAGCGCCCTTCTCGACACGGTCGCCCTGCGTCACCGCGAGCTGATCGACCCGTCCCGCCTCGTCGGGGCTGACGAAGATCAGTTCGGCCTCGACCCAACCCTGCACGGTCGGCTCGGTCTCCCGGCTGCAAGCCGCGAGGGCCAATGCGCCCAACGCCAAGAGCAAAGCCTGTCGCACGATTGTCATTGCCGGTTGCCGCGCTGCGGTCCCTGCCCGAGGATGAGATCGACATGCGCGCGCATCAGCGCCCGCACATCGAGCGGAGCAAAACGGTCGAACAAACCGTTCCAAACGATGGCGACGACACCCGGCGCCGCCAGCAATTGTGGAAAGCGCGCCAGTGCGTCGTCAGCGATCTCGCCGCGCTGGTGAGCTCGGCGCAGCAGATCACCGAGCGTGTCCATCACCGGGCCCAGCACTTCGCGATAGTAAAATTCGGCGAGCTTCGGAAACCGCGCGCCCTCACCGATCATCAGCCGGATCACGTCCTTGCGCGGCGTCGCGAACACCTCATCGACAAACAGGTCGATCAATCGTTCGGCCAGCACGCGGACCGGGATGTCGGTCTCGCGCAGATGCTGGAGCGTGCCCACCAGCGGCACCAGCCGCGTGCGGATCAGCTCGGCGAACAAGGTCTCCTTGTCGCGGAAATAGAGATAGATCGTGCCCTTGGCGATGCCGGCGCGGCGGGCGACATCGTCGAGCCGTGCCGCGGAAAACCCGCGCTCGGAAAATTCCGCCAGCGCCGCTTCCAGAATGGCCAGACGGCGCTCCACCTGACGATTTTCCTGCGGAGGCGCAGCAGCACGGCGCGTGCCGGCGCGAGCGCCCGCTCGCTCCTTGACGCGAGCCTTTGAAGCACGACCGGACTGCGAACGGCGGGGTGCCATCGACGCATTCCTTAAAATGACTGACCAGTCAGTCATTTTAGAACGCAAAACCTGTTTTGCAAGAGGACAGGCAGGAATGCCGCTGGCCCGACGGAAAATCCAACGAATTCAGAAGATTAGCAGACACCTACCGCAACAGCCGGCAGGTTTCGGGGTCCGCGGCCCCGCGGGATCTATCCGGCACTCAGCCGCGCGCGTCGCAGATAAAGGTGCGGATCACGCAGTCCTTGCCGCCATCCTTGTAGCAAGCCTTCAACGCACCGTTCTGGGCGCTACCCAGGCGCGCGCTCCGGCCCCAGCCATTGGCGGCGCAGGGATCGACGATATCGACCGCCAGCGCCGCGCAGGCGCGCGACAGGTCGGTGACGACGCGGCACTCGGCGCCCTGGCATTGCGACAACGCGGAGGTCCGCGCCTGCGTCGCGCTCGGGAAATCGAACGCCTGGCCATAGGCTCCGCAGCGGCCGACCGCGAGCGCACCGGCGGCATTCGCGGTCGAGACCGCCACCGCCATCAGCGTCATGATCGCCAGCATCAGCGAGCTCGCGACCAGCGCGCGCACGAGAGTGGAAGCGGTATCCGTCATCCCCCGCTCTCCCCCTTGAGAGCTTGGGGTGGAGTTGGGGCTGAGTCGCGCCGGTGATCAAGCGAGGAAGATTCGCGCGCGGATATTGACGCAACGCGCGACTCGGAATCCGCGCGTCAGCGTCGAGAATCGGCGTTACGCGCGTTCAATATGCGCCTTAACAGACCGTAAAGCATCCGGTGTATCGACGTCGATCAGCGTCCCGTTTCCATTCACCGCAACCTCCGCCACCGCCTCGGCATTATCGCGGATCAGATTGCGCGCACCGATGTCGCCGTTGATCTTCATCAGATCGGCGAAGAAACGCCGCGCCCAGAGAACCGGATTGCCGCGCTGACCGTCATGCGTCGGCACGACGACGAGTGCGCCGCGCTCCGGATCGAACGCGCCGATCAAGCGATCGATCAGCGCGGTATCGACCTGCGGCATGTCGGCCAGGCAGACGACCGCGCCGTCCGCTTCGACAGGAAGCGCCGCGATGCCGGCGCCCAGCGACGTGCCGAGCCCGCGCGCGTAATCGAGATTGCGCACGAACCGCACCGCCAAACCGGAGAGCGCCTGCTCGACCTGTTCGTGCTGATGTCCGGTAACGACGATCACCGGCGACGCCTGCGATGCGACCAGTTGTTCGGCCGCGATCCGCACCAGCGGCTTGCCGCCGATCTCTGCCGTCAGCTTGTTGGCGTCGCCCATGCGGGTGGAGCGGCCGGCGGCAAGCAGCACGCCGGCGATGCGCCGCCCGGCCTCGGGGCCGTCCTTGCGCGGCTGCGGCCGGGTGACGATTTCCATCAGCAGCCCGCCGACACCCATGCCGGTGATGTCCGCACGGCCGACCGGGAGACCCGCGAGGAGCCGCATCAACACCCAGTCGAAACCATTTTCCTTCGGCGAGCGCGCGCAGCCCGGCGCGCCCAGCACCGGCTTGCCGCGCGTGTGGCCGATCAGCAGCAGATTGCCAGGATCGACCGGCATGCCGAAATGATCGATGGTGCCGCCGACGGCTTCGAGCGCCGCCGGAATGACGTCGCGTCGGTCGGCAATCGCCGACGCGCCGAACACGATGACGAATTCCGCGCCGTCGGTGAGTACCTCCTCGATGGCGCGCGCCAGCTTGTCCTGATTGTGCGGCACGCGCCGCTCTGACACGACCCGCGCGCCGGCCGGCGCGATGCGGTCGCCGAGCACCTTGAGCGTCTTGTCCACCACCTTGGGCGACAGGCCCGGCAGGATGGTCGACACCACGCCGATCTTGCGCACGACATAAGGCGCGACGCGCACCAGCGGCTTCGCGCGCTCGGCCGCCGCGAGCGCCGCGTCACGGCCGCTTTCCGGCATGGCGAACGGGATGATCTTCACGGTGGCGATCATCTCGCCTTCAACCACCGGCTTGAATGCCGGCAGCGTCGCGAACGTCACCGCCTCGTCGGCGCGGTTGAGCGCGTCGATCGCATCCTTGTCGACCACCAGCACGCCGGCGGTTTCCGCGAACAGATTGCAACGGCCGGTGAAGGCGCGGTCGACCCGCACGCCGGGTCCGGTCGCCGCCGCCGCGATCTCCGCCGCAGCGAGGTCTTCCGCCACATCGCCCGGTTCGATCCGCACCACGACGATCTCGCGCACGCCGGCTTCTTCCAGCGCGGCGACCTCGCGCTCCCCGATCACCGTTCCCTTCTTGAGCACTAGCGAACCCTGACGGATCGAGTGTACGGCGGTGCCGCCGAGCGCATCGCGCGGCGAAACAGGACCGAATTTCATGCGCCGTCCCTCCGCCGCAGCGTCGCGGTGATCTCGCCGAGGATCGCCACCGCGATCTCCGGCGGCGACACCGCGTCGATATCGAGACCGATCGGCGCATGGATACGCCCGATCGCCGCCTCGTCAAAGCCGTTCTGCTTCAATCGATCAACTCGCTTGGCATGCGTCTTTCGCGAGCCGAGCGCGCCGATATAGAAGCAATCGCGCTCCAGCGCGTGCTTGAGCGCCGGATCGTCGATCTTCGGATCATGGGTCAGCGCGACGAACGCCGTATAGCGGTCGACGCCGAGCGGCGGTAGCGCCACATCCGGCCATTCGGCGATCACCTTCACATCGGGAAATCGCTCCGGCGAGGCAAAGGCCGTACGCGGATCGACCACCGCGACGTCGTAGCCGAGCATCTTCGCCATCGGCGCCAGCGCCTGACTGATATGCACCGCACCGGTGATGACGAGTTTCGCCGACGGCACATGCACGGTGACGAACACCTCGCCCTCGGGCGTCTCTTCCATCCCGCTCTTGCCGAGCCGCAGGCGCTTCTGCAGCACTTCCTTGAGCGGATCAGCGGCAACGTCGGCTGCCTTCACGACGCGCTGCGCGCCGCCCTTGATATCCGTGACGACCAGAACAGCACGCCGCGCGGCGCGCTCCGCATTGACCGTCTGCAATTCCGCGAGTTGCACTTAGTCCACCTTCTCGACATAGACACGGATGCGACCGCCACACGACAGGCCGACATTCCAGGCGGTCTCGTCCGCGACACCGAATTCCAGCAGGCGCGGCTTGCCGCTGTCGATCACGTCCATGGCCTCGGTCACCACCGCGCCTTCGACGCAACCACCGGACACGGAGCCGAGGAAATTGCCCTCCTCGTCGATCACCAGATTCGAGCCGGTCGGACGCGGCGCCGAACCCCAGGTCTCGACCACCGTCGCCAAAGCCACGCCGCGGCCGGCCTTGCGCCAGTCCTCCGCCGCCTTGAGGATGTCCTCGTCTCGCGCCAGCATCGTATCCATCATCGCCTCCAAAAGTCCCATCGGCCGCATCGCTGCGGGCCATATCCGGCTTGAACGGCCGGGTTCACGGTGTCGGGCACAGAGGCGGCAACCGCGATCTACGCTACCCGTAGCATCGCTTTCCGATCGCCGTCGCCCGATCCCTGCGCCAACGCGCGGATCAGGTCGTGCATCGACTCCAAGTTATGGATTGGCCGCAATTCGTCAACATGGCGCAGGATCGTGCGCACCCCCCGCGCGCGGGGCTGAAAACCCTCATAGCGCAGCAGCGGGTTGAGCCAAATGAGGCGGCGGCAGGACCGGTGCAGCCGGTCGATCTCGAAGGCGAGCGTGTCGTCGCCGTCGCGCTCCAGTCCGTCGGTGATCAGCAGCACCACCGCGCCCTGGGTCAACACCCGGCGCGCCCAATGCTTGTTGAAATCGTGCAACGACGTGGCGATCCGCGTGCCACCAGACCAGTCCGTCGCATGCGACGAACAGGCGGCCAGCGCCTCGTCGGGGTCTTTGGAGCGCAGCGCGCGGCTGACATTGGTGAGCCGCGTGCCGAACAGGAAGGTGTGCACGCGTTTTCGCGCATCCGTCACCGCGTGCAGAAAATGCAGGAACAGCCGCGTGTACTGACTCATCGAGCCGGAAATATCGAGCAGCGCGACGATCGGCGGCGCCTTGGTCCGCTCGCCGAGATATTTCAAATCGATCAGCGCCCCGCCCGCCTTCATGCTGGCGCGCACGGTGCGGCGCAGGTCGATCAGGCGGCCGCGCCGGCTCGGGCCGAGGCGCCGCGTCTTCACCTCGTCGAGCGGCAGGCGCATCCGCGCGAGCGCGGCGCGAGCGGCGGCGATCTCAGCCGCCGTCATTTGCGCGAAGTCCTTTTTCGCGGAAACCTCGCGGTCCGACACGGTGAGCCGCGCGTCGATCTCGACCTCGGATTTCTCCTGCGCCTCGCGCTGCTGCGGACCGAGCGCGTCCTGAATGCGCTGCATGCCCGGCGGCGGCTTCTCCGCCTCATCGACCTTCTGCTCCGGCAGCATCGCCGCGATCAGCTTGTCGAGGAAGGCCCGCTTGCGGAAGAAGATGCGGAACGCCTGATCGAACAGGATCGAGTGCTCGTGCCGTTTCACGAACACCGCATGCAGCGTCCAGTAGAAATCCTGCCGGTTGCCGATCCGCGCAACGTCCACGGCCTCGATGGCGTCGAGCACTGCGCGCGGCCCGACCGGGACGCCGGCGGTGCGCAGAGCGCGCGCGAAATAGACGATGTTGTCGGCGAGACGGCCACCCTCCCCCGCTCCGTTCGCCGGAGATGGGGTGGCAGATGCCGTTTTGTTGTGCTCGTTCACAACGACGTCCTTACTCCGCCGCGCGCAGATCCGATTTGATGCCGTCGAGCAGTTCCCTGACTTTGCTCTGATCGACGCGGGCAATGTCGTCCTGATATTTGAGCAGCGTGCCGAGCGTATCGGACACCGTCGCCGGATCGAGCGCGATGGCGTCGAGTTCGTTGAGCGCCGTCGCCCAGTCGAGCGTCTCGGCGACGCCGGGCGCCTTGAACACGTCTTCCTTGCGCAGCGCCTGCACGAACGCCACCACCTGCTCCGACAGCTTCTTGCCGATGCCCGGCAGCCGCGTGCGCAGGATATTCAGTTCGCGCTCCGCGTTCGGATAGCCGACCCAGTGATAGAGGCAGCGGCGCTTGAGCGCGTCATGCACCTCGCGGGTACGGTTCGAGGTGATGATGACGATCGGCGGATGCGCGGCCTTGACGGTGCCGAGTTCGGGGATCGTCACCTGGAAATCCGCCAGCACTTCGAGCAGGAACGCCTCGAACGCCTCATCGGTGCGGTCGAGTTCGTCGATCAAGAGCACCGGCGCGCCGGCCGGGTCCGGCTCCAGCGCCTGCAGCAGCGGCCGCTTGATCAGGAAGCGTTCGGAGAACACGTCGCTCTCCAGCCGCGCGCGATCGGTGTCGCCTCCGGCTTCGCCGAGGCGGATCGCGATCATCTGCGCGGCGTAATTCCACTCATAGACAGCGGCGGCGACGTCGAGGCCCTCGTAGCATTGCAGACGGATCAGGCGGCGCCCGAGCGTCTGCGACAGCACCTTAGCGATCTCGGTCTTGCCGACGCCGGCCTCGCCTTCGAGAAACAGCGGCTTGCCCATCCGCAGCGACAGGAACAGCACGGTCGCGAGCGCGCGATCCGCCACATAGCCGCCCGCGGTCAGCAGCGTCAGCGTCTCGTCGATGGAGGTGGGAACTGGCAATTTTGTCATCGCGGGAAGTCTATCCTAAAACCCGGTATATCGCATTGAGTCAGTGCATTTTTTAGGGATCAGCCATGACGCAGGATGGGCCGCGGATCAATCCGACCATCGACCCTCAGGTCCGCATCGGCCATGTCCATCTCAAGGTCGCCGATCTGGAGCGGTCGCTGGCCTTTTACCGCGATATTCTGGGCTTTACCGTGACCCGCGAGCGCGCGGGGGCCGTGTTCATGTCCGCCGGCGGCTACCATCACCATCTCGCGATCAATACCTGGCAGAGCGCGGGAAGCCAGCCGCCCCCGCCGGGCTCCACGGGCCTCTATCATGTGGCGATCCTCTACCCGACGCGCCGCCTGCTCGCCGATGCCTTGCAACGGCTGATCGCGGCGCGCATCCCGCTCGACGGCGCGAGCGATCACGGCGTCAGCGAGGCGCTCTATCTCCGCGACCCCGACGAGAACGGCGTCGAACTCTATCGCGACCGGCCGCAGAACGAATGGCAGTACGCGCCGAACGGACACATCGTCATGGGATCGAAACCCCTCGACCTGCGCAACCTGCTCGCCGAGCTTGAACAACCGGCCGCGTGAGCGCCCGCCGATACTCAAAAGGCTCCGCGCAAGCGGAGCCTTTTCGTCGCGCGAACGCCAAGGGCTATGCCGATCAGTCGTTGTCGTCGCCTTTGGCATTGGCCTTGTCGAGCGCGCGACGGGCCAGCACGCCGACAAGATGCGCGCGATAGTCCGCGCCCGCGTGAATGTCGCTGTTCATGCCCGCCGCCGGGATGGTCATGCCTTCAAGCGACTTCGCCGCGAACCGCTTCTTCAGCGCCTCCTCGAACGACTTGACGCGGAACACGCCGTTGGCGCCCGCGCCGGTCACCGCCACGCGGATATCGGACGAGCGTTTCGACACGAATACGCCGACCAGGGCGAAGCCCGAGGCCGGATGCTTGAACTTCTCGTAGCCGGCCTTCTTGGCGAGCGGAAACTGGACCTTGACGATGATCTCGTTCTCCTCGAGCGCGGTCGAGAACATGCCGGTGAAGAAATCGTCCGCCGCGATCTTGCGCTTGTTGGTGACGATGGTCGCGCCGAGGCCGAGGCAGGCGGCCGGGTAATCGGCGTTCGGGTCGTTGTTGGCGATCGAGCCGCCGATGGTGCCGCGGTTGCGCACCTGCGGATCGCCGATCGAGCCCGGCACGCCGGCCAGCGCCGGCATCGCTTCGCGCAGCACCGGCGAATTGGCGACATCGGCATGGCGCGTCATCGCGCCGATGGTGACGGACCGCCCGCTGATCTCGACGCCGGCGATGCCCTCTACCTTGTTGAGATCGACGATCACGTTCGGCGCGGCGAGCCGCTGCTTCATCACCGGGATCAGCGAATGCCCGCCCGCGAGCAGCTTCGCCTCCGGGTGTTTGGCCAGGAGGTTGGCGGCCTGCCGCACCGTGGTCGGGCGGTGATAGGTGAAAGCGTACATCGGTGTCTCCTTGTTCGTCCGTGTTCCGTCAGGCGGCCTTGCGCTGCGACGCGCGCTGCAAGGCATGCCAGACGGCATTGGGGGTGGCCGGCATCGCGATATCCTCGCTGCCGATGGCATCGGTGATGGCGTTGATCACGGCGGCCGGCGCGGCGATCGCGCCAGCCTCGCCGCAACCGCGAATGCCGAGCGGATTGGACGGACAGCGCGTTTCCGTGGTGCCGATCTTGAACGACGGCAGATCATGCGCGCGCGGCATCGCATAGTCCATGAACGAGCCGCTGACGAGCTGGCCCTGTTCATCATAGACCACGCCTTCCAGCAGCGCCTGACCGACGCCCTGGGCGATGCCGCCGTGCACCTGGCCTTCGACGATCATCGGATTGATGACGACGCCGAAATCATCGACCGCAGTCCAGCCGACGATCTCCGCCTTGCCGGTGTCGGGATCGATCTCGACCTCGCAGATATGGCAGCCGGCCGGGAACGTGAAATTGGTGGGGTCGTAGAACGCGCCTTCCTTCAGCCCCGGCTCAAGCTCGGCGCCGGTGAATTTGTGGGCGATGTAAGCATTGAGCGCGACCTCGCCCCACGCCGCCGATTTGTCGGTGCCGGCGACGGTGAACTTTCCGTCCTTGAATTCGATGTCGCCTTCGGCGGCTTCCATCATGAAGGCGGCAACCTTCTTCGCCTTGGCCTCGACCTTCTCCAGCGCCTTGACGATCGCCGACATGCCGACCGCGCCTGAGCGCGAGCCATAAGTCCCCATGCCGAACTGCACCTTGTCGGTGTCGCCATGGACGATGTTGACAGAGTCCATCGGAATGCCGAGCCGGTCCGCGACCAGTTGTGCGAAGGTCGTCTCGTGGCCCTGGCCGTGGCTGTGCGAACCGGTGAGCACTTCGACGCTGCCAGTCGGATTGACGCGCACCTCTGCGCTCTCCCACAGGCCGACGCCCGCGCCGAGCGAGCCGACCGCCTGCGACGGAGCGATGCCGCACGCCTCGATATAGTTGGAATAGCCGATGCCGCGCAGCTTGCCGTTGCGCGCGCTGTCGCGCTTGCGCTTGGCGAAGCTCTTCACATCGGCGATCTCCATCGCCTTCTTGAGCGAGGCGAGATAGTCGCCGGAATCGTAGTTCATGATGACCGGCGTCTGATGCGGGAACGCGCGCACGAAATTGCGCTTGCGCAGTTCCGGCGGCTCGATCCCCAGCTCGCGCGCACCGACCTCCATCAGCCGCTCGACCACGAAGGTCGCCTCCGGCCGTCCGGCGCCGCGATAAGCATCCACCGGCACAGTGTTGGTGTAGACCGCCGCGACCTCGCAATAGATCTGCGGGATCGCGTATTGGCCGGACAGCAGCGTCGCATAGAGATAGGTCGGCACCGACGACGAGAAGGTTGACATATAGGCGCCGAGATTGGCCGTGGTCTTGACGCGCAGACCGAGCACCTTGCCGTCGCCATCGAACGCCATCTCGGCGTGGGTGACATGATCGCGACCATGCGCATCGGTGACGAAGGCTTCGGAACGGTCGCCAGTCCACTTCACCGGACGGCCGGTGCGGCGCGCCGCCCACAGGCAGACCACCTCTTCCGGATAGATGAAAATCTTCGAGCCGAATCCGCCGCCGACATCCGGCGCGATGACGCGCAGCTTGTTCTCCGGCGCCATGCCGACGAAGGCGGAGATGACGAGTCGCGCCACATGCGGGTTCTGCGACGTATTCCACAGTGTCAGGTGCTCGGTGCCGGAATCGTATTCGGCGAGCGCCGCGCGCGGCTCCATCGGATTGGGCGACAGCCGGTTGTTGACGAGGTCGATCTTGGTGATGTGCTTGGCGCCGGCAAAGGCGGCATCGACCGCCTTGGCGTCGCCGAGGTGCCAGTCGTAGATCAGGTTGTTCGGAATGTCGGGGTGGATCTGCGCCGCGCTCTTGTCGCGCGCCTTGCGCGGATCGACCACCGCCGGCAGCACCTCGTAATCGACCTTCACCGCCTCGGCGGCGTCGCGGCCCTCAGCGTAGCTGTCGGCAATCACCACCGCGACCGCGTCGCCGACGTGATTGACCTTGCTCGCGGCCAGCGCCGGATGCGCCGCCATCTTCATCGGCGAGCCATCCTTGGAGTGGATCATCCAGCCGCAGATCAGATTGCCAATCTTGTCGTTCGCAAGCTGCGCGCCGGTGAGCACCGCGACGACGCCGGGCATCGCCTCGGCCGCCTTGGTATCGATGCTTTTGATTTTGGCATGCGCGTGCGGCGAGCGGACGAACACCGCGCGGGTAACGCCGGGACGGTGCACGTCGTCGGTGTACTGCCCCTTGCCGGTGATGAAGCGGAGATCTTCCTTGCGGCGCACGGGAGCGCCGATGCCGGTCGCAGTCATTGCTCGTCTCCCACCCTTCGGTGCTCGCCCGCGGTCAGCGCTTACGGCGCGGCCGCGTTTGTCGTTCTGTCAGTCGTCGAACCGATGTGTCGCTCTCTCCTCGCCGCCTGTCCGGCGCATTTCCCGCCGCCTATTTCGCCATCGCTTTCGCGCCGGCAGCGATCGCCTTGACGATGTTGTGGTAGCCCGTGCAACGGCACAGATTGCCGTCCAGCTCCTCGCGGATCGTATGATCGTCCAGCTCATGACCCTTGCGGCGTACGATATCGAGCGCGGACATGATCATGCCGGGCGTGCAATAGCCGCACTGCAGACCGTGATGTTCGCGGAAGGCTTCCTGCATCGGATGCAGCGGCTCGCCGGCGGCGGACAGCCCCTCGATGGTCTTCACCTCGGCGCCGTCGAGCTGCCAGGCGAAGATCGTGCAGGATTTCATGGCGACGCCGTTCACATGGACGACGCAGGCGCCGCACTGTGAGGTATCGCAACCGACATGGGTGCCGGTGAGACGCAGCGTCTCGCGGAGGTACTGGACCAGCAGGGTTCTCGGCTCGATCTTGCCGGACACCGGCTTTCCGTTGACGGTCATCGACACGGTGCTGGCCATGGTCCGTTTTCTCCCAAATTCGACGCGATCTGCTCGCTTTTGCCCTTGCTGGAAAGGTCGAGGGCCCGTTCCAAGGCGAAAACTTGCCGTTTTCACCGAAAACCAATTTGGAACTGGTCTCAACTTGGACCTCCGGACCCGCCGCGGTCAAGTGCCGCTCCGCGCTGCCACAGCGTTACCAAGATTTCACGGAACTCTCCCGGTGGGAGGGCCTTACCCCTTCAACGGGAAAGGTCCCGGAGGATCACAAGCACGAAAGGACATTCAATGTTGCGTTCCAAATGGATGGCCGGCGCTGTCGCGCTGGCTCTGGTTGGCACCACCACGCTGGCCGCCGTTACACCGGCTGACGCCCAATGGCGCGGACGGCACCACCACCATCATCGCGGTGGCGGCTGGGGCGGCGGCGGCGCGGTCCTCGGCGGGCTCGCGGCCGGTGCCCTGCTCGGCGGCGCGATCGCCGCGAGCCGGCCGGGCTATTACGACTACGGCCCGGGATATTACGCTCCCCCGCCGGCCTATTACGGACCGCCTCCGGGCGACGATGTCGCCTACTGCATGAACCGGTTCAAATCCTATGATCCGGCTTCGGGCACTTATCTTGGCTACGACGGCTACCGTCACCCCTGCCCGTAAGCAGCGTTCCACCGCACAACAAAACGCCCCGCATCTGCGGGGCGTTTTTCGTTTCCATCCGTCTCCGGTACCCCGGATCAGGCGCTGACCGCCTTGACGAAATTGGCGAAGAAGTCGTCGGCTACTTTCTTGGCCGCGCCATTGACCAGCCGCTGGCCGAGTTGCGCCAGCTTGCCGCCGATCTGCGCATCGACGTCATATTTCAGCAGCGTGCCGCCGTCCTTGTCCTCGAGCTTCACCGTGGCGCCGCCCTTGGCGAAACCGGCAACGCCGCCCGAGCCTTCGCCGGAAATGCGGTAGCCGTTCGGCGGATCGAGATCGGTCAGATCGACCTTGCCTTTGAAGCGCGCCTTGACCGGGCCGATCTTGATCGACGCGGTCGCCTCGAACGAGGTGTCGGAGGTCTTGGTGAGTTCTTCGCAGCCCGGAATACACGCCTTCAGGGTCTCGGCGTCATTGAGTTTCTGCCACACCACTTCCTTGGTCGCGGGAAGCAGATACTCGCCGTTCATCGTCATAGCCATCGGGCTTACTCCTTGGGCGCGTCCGTCACGCAGTCATTGATGGGCCGCACGACTACCCCGTCAACGAGCGGCATGCAATCGGGTGGGAAATCCTGCTGCAACCGGACATTTCGCGCTGCAACCTGATCGAGAAAAGCGTCGAGATGGCGCATCGCCCCGGTCGGCAAATCGTGCAGCACCAGCAGCGTCCACGATTGCGCATCGATCTGCGCCAGCGCCCGGTCGACCCAGCCGTCCGGGTCTTTCCAGTCGCCGGGGATCGCGTTCCAGAGGACGCAGCTCATGCGCTGCGCCTTGAGGAAGGCGACGTCGCGCGATCGAAACAGATGCGGACCGAGCGCGCCGCCGCCACCCTGTGGCCGGAACAGCCGGTGCGGGTGCGCGAGGGCGCCAATTTCCGTCTGCGTGCGGCCGATCTCCTGCTCCGCCAACGCAGCGCCGTCGCGCGTGCCGAGCGGTCCGGAATGGGTCCAGGTGTGGTTACCGATCCAGTGACCGGCCGCATGCGCCGCCGCCGCGAGCGCATGACCGCCCGGTGCCGCCAGCCGCTCGCCGACGACAAAGAAGGTCGCGCGGATGCCGCGCCGCGCCAGCACGTCGAGCACGAGCGGCGTCGTTTCGGCATCCGGGCCGTTGTCGAAGGTCAGGGTCAGGTCAGCCATCGCCGCCTATCCATCCGATCCGCGCTGCCGTTGCAAGCGCAGCGAACGCAAGGCGCCTCTGCATCGCGACGGATTTGCGGCGACGCGCTCGCCCGGTCCATAGTGCGGCATGGCCGGTTCGCTCTCTCCCACGCCCATGCTCGCACCCCTCACCTCCAGCGCCGCGATGCGTGCTGTGGTCGACGACCGCGCGCGCCTGCAACACATGCTCGATGTCGAGGCCGCGCTCGCGTGGGCAGAGGCCGATGTGGGATTGATCCCCACCGCCGCCGCCGAACGCATCGCGTCGTTCTGCCGCGCCGACAAATTCGATCCCGAGGCGATCGGCGCCGCATCGGTGAAATCCGGCAATCTCGCCATTCCGCTGGTGCGCATGCTCACCGACGCAGTGAAAGCCGAAAACGCGGAAGTCGCCGGGTTCGTGCACTGGGGCGCGACCAGCCAGGACATCATCGACACCGCGCTGGTGCTCGACCTGCGCGACGGGCTCGCCACGCTCGACGCCGACCTCGTGCGCGCCATCGCCGCGTTCACGGCGCTGGCGGAGAAACATCGCCACACCGACACGGTCGCGCGCACCTGGCTGCAGCACGCGCTGCCGATGCCGTTCGGACTGAAACTCGCCGGCTATGCCGCCGCCCTGCAAAGAAGCCGTTCGCGCCTTGTCCGCGCCGGACGCGACGGTCTCGTGCTGCAATTCGGCGGCGCCGCCGGCACGCTGGCTGCGCTTGACGACAAAGGTCTAGCGGTCGCGGAAAAACTCGCCGCGCGGCTGTCGCTGCCGTTGCCGGACGCGCCATGGCACAGTCATCGCGACCGGCTCGGCGAGATCGCCTCAGCGCTCGGCATCCTCGCCGCGACCTGCGGCAAGATCGCGCGCGACGTGTCGCTCTTGATGCAGACCGAAGTGGCGGAAGCGTTCGAGCCGGCCGGCGCCGGCCGCGGCGGCTCCTCGACCATGCCGCATAAGCGCAATCCGGTCGCGGCCGCATCGGCGCTGACGTGCGCGGCGATGGCGCCGAATTTCGTCGCGACGATCATCGCCGGCGGCGTGCAGGAGCACGAGCGCGCGCTCGGCGGCTGGCAGGTGGAATGGCCGACCTTCCCTGCGCTGCTGCTTGCGGTCTCCGGCGCACTTGCCGGGATCGTCGATATCGCCGAAGGGCTGGAGGTCGATGCCGCACGTATGCGCGCCGATCTCGACATCACCCACGGACTGATCATGTCGGAAGCGGTGAGCTTCGCGCTCGCCAAGAAACTCGGCAAGCAGGCCGCGCACCATCTGATGGAGACCGCCGGCAAGATCGCGGCGCGCGAGCACCGCCATCTGCGCGACGTGCTGCTCGAGACCGCCCAGGTGACAGCGATCGTGCCAGCCGACGAGATCCGCCGTTTGTTCGATCCCGCCGCCTATCAGGGCGTATCGCAACAACTGATCGATCGGCAGATCGCGGCAACCCAGCCGAAAACCTGATCGTATCCCCCTATCGCTTTGGAATAACGACGGAAGGAAATGTCATGCCCAACATCGCGACGATGATCGCAGCCGATGACGGTGCCAAGCTGAACGTGCAGGTTGACGGCCGCGACGGCGCGCCGGTGCTGATGTTCTCCAACTCGCTCGGCACCGATCTGCGCATGTGGGACGCGCAGACCGCGGCGCTCGCCGACCGATTCCGGATCGTGCGCTACGACCGGCGCGGCCACGGCAAATCCGAGGTGCCGAAAGGCCCCTACACGATGGAGCGGCTCGGCCTCGACGTGCTGTCGATCCTCAATGCGCTCAAGATCGACAAGATCAACTGGTGCGGCCTGTCGATGGGCGGCATGGTCGGCCAGTGGCTCGGCGCCAACGCGCCGCAGCGCATCAACAAACTGATCCTGTCCAACACCAGTTCCTGGTATCCGGACAAGACACCGTGGAACGACCGCATCAAGACCGTGCGCGAGAGCGGTCTCGCCAGCATGGTTGACGGAAATATGTCACGCTGGTTCACGCCGGGCTTCATTGCCAAGGCGCCGGATGCCATCGCCAAGATGAAGGAGATGTTCGTCGCCACGAAGCCGGACGGCTACATCGCCTGCTGCGAGGCGGTGCGCGACATGGATTTCCGCGAGAGTAACCCCAAGGTCAGCGTGCCGACGCTGGTGATCGTCGGCGCGCAGGATCCAGCGACGCCGCCGGCTGCCGGCGAAGCGATCCGCAAGGCGATTCCCGGCGCACAGCTTGTCTCGCTCGACGCGGCGCACATCGCCAATATCGAGCAACCGCAGGCTTATACCGACACCATCGTCAAATTCATCGGCTGAGACGAAGCAAAAGCGATTGGGGCACGGCGATGGACGAGAAGGACCGTTTCGACAAGGGCATGGCGCGGCGGCGGCAAGTGCTCGGCAATGCCTGGGTCGACCGCGCCAACGCCAACAAGACGCCGCTGACGGCGGAGTTTCAGGACTTCATCACCCGCTATGCGTGGGGCGAGGTCTGGACCCGGCCGCATTTCGACGAGCGCACACGCCGCGTGCTGGTGATCGGCACCATGATCGCGCTCGACAAATGGGACGAGTTCAGGATGCACGTCCGCGCCGCCCTCACGGAAGGCGGGTTCAGCAGCGACGACATCCGCGAGATCGTGCAGCAGCAGGCGATCTATTGCGGCGTGCCGGCGGCAAACCATGCGTTCAAGCTGGCCGCCGAGATCGTCACCGAAATCGACAAAGCAAAAAACAAATCCGGCTGAGTGTCAGCCGGATTTGGTTTCAGCAAAACCGTTCAGCGTCAGATTTCAACGCCACACCTTCAACGCCAAACCTTCAACGTCAAGCTCTCAACGCCAAGGCGCGTACCAGCCTCCGCCCGCCTTCGTCGTAACGGCCGCCGCAGCCGTCGGCTCGACCGTCACCACGTCCTGCTCGGTCATCTCGATAACGCCGGGCTCGGCCGCGGCTGCCACGACCTTCTCCTGCTCGTTGCGCTCGATGGCGACCAGCGCGGCGGCAAGGCTCGCGAACACCAGATTCATGGTGCAGGAGCGGATCAGCGTCGGATCGTGCTGCCAGATCGCCGGCGCCACCGTGACGATGCTGACGATGACGACCAGGAACAGCGCCATCTCCAGAATATCCATATCCGGCTTGCCGGCGCGCCAGCAGCGCGCGCGGTCGAGCAGATGCACGGCGAACACGCCCGCGACAGCGAATTTGACGATCCCGTAGCCGGCTGCGAGTTGCAGCAATCCTTGCGGGCCGAAACCGAGCCAGCGTCCGACCCAGTAAACCGCCTGCGAATGCCACGCCGCTTCCAGCCCATAGGCCGGCGACGTCAGAATGCGGAGCGCGTCGAAACCCCAGAACAGCGCGAAATAGAGCGCGATGGACAGAAGCGATGCCGTGACCAGACCCCGATGGCGCATGCTGTTCTCCTTTTCGGAGTATCATGCGTAATCGCGTCGGATTGCCGGTTCAAAAGATACCGATGCTTTACCTTACCGGTTAAGCGTGCCGCGGTGGACAGCGCATGGCGCCCCGCCGGCTTACCCACAGGGGGCCACGTCAACCGACAGAAAAAGGGCTCCACCGGATGGCGGAGCCCGTTTTCCTTTACCGTGCGCGTCAGCGTTGCGGCTGATGCTGGCCCGGCTTGTCCTGCTGGCCGGACTGCTGCTGCTGACCCGGCTTCTGGCCGCCGCCCTGCTGCTGCTGACCGGGCTTCTGCCCGCCCTGCTGCTGTTGCTGGCCGCCGGACTGGTTCTGATTCTGTTGGCTCATCGAACACTCCATGTTCTGAGGACTAGCCAGGATCAACGAAGCGGAGCGTTCCGCCGTTCCACCGGAACCGGCGCTTCGTGCGGGATTAAATTTTTGCTGCTGTGTCGCGTTGCCGCATTCCCGCCATCCTGTTAAGGATTCGCGGGGATCGACGAACGCCGCTGAGGGGCCGCGTGGAATATTTCGTCCAGCAACTCATCAATGGCGTCACGCTCGGGTCGATCTACGGGCTGATCGCGCTCGGCTATACGATGGTGTACGGCATCATCGGAATGATCAATTTCGCGCACGGCGACATCTTCATGGTCGGCGCGTTCCTCGCCTTGATCGCCTTCGTCGTGCTGACCTCACTCGGCATCACTGCCATTCCGCTGGCGCTGCTGCTGGTCCTGCTGATCGCCATGGCGCTGACCGCGCTCTATGGCTGGGCGGTCGAGCGGGTCGCCTATCGGCCGCTGCGCCATTCGTTCCGGCTCGCGCCACTGATCTCGGCGATCGGCATGTCGATCGTCCTGCAGAATTTCGTGCAGGTTGCGCAGGGCGCACGCGTCAAGCCGCTGCCGCCGCTGATCGAGGGCGGCATCACGCTGCTCGACAACGGCACGTTCCGCGTCGAACTGTCTTACGTGCAAATCCTGATCGTCGTGACCACCGTCGCGCTGATGGCTGTTTTCACCTGGCTGATCACCCGCACACGGCTCGGCCGCGACATGCGCGCGTGCGAGCAGGACATGCGCATGACCTCGCTGCTCGGCGTCAATGTCGATCGCACAATCTCGCTCACCTTCGTGTTCGGCGCGGCGCTCGCCGCCGTCGCCGGCATCATGTACCTGCTCTATTACGGCGTCGTCGATTTCTACATGGGCTTCGTCGCCGGCGTGAAAGCCTTCACCGCAGCCGTGCTGGGCGGCATCGGCTCGCTGCCCGGCGCGATGCTCGGCGGCCTGCTGATCGGCCTGATCGAGACGTTCTGGTCCGCTTACTTCTCCATCGAATACAAGGACGTCGCCGCCTTCTCGATCCTCGTCATCGTCCTCATCTTCCTGCCGACCGGCATTCTCGGGCGGCCGGAGGTGGAGAAGGTCTGACGTGACCGACGCGGCCACGCCATCGCCTCCCCGCTTCGCGTTCGGCGCAGCCCTGAAAAGTGCCGCTCTCTCGGCTGTGGTCGCGCTCGGCCTGTTCGGCCTGATGGTCGGCATCCGCACCGAGACCGGACCGACCGGTTCGCTGATCTACTGGACACGGTTCGGCGACGTGGCGCTGCTGGTCGCCGCCGTGTTCCTCGGCCGGTTCCTGCGCGTGCTGGCATTCGGCGACGGACCGATCCGGCTGCAACGGCTGGTGCCTGCACGCTGGCAAGAGGCATCCGCCGGCGGCGAACGGTTCGCGCGGCTGATGCCGGGCCGCAATCTCGGCGGCATCTTTTCAATCGCATTGCTCGGCTTTGCGCTGGTCGCGCCGATCCTATTCTTCAACAACCGCTATGCGCTCGACCTCGGCATCCTCGTTCTCACTTATGTGATGCTCGGCTGGGGGCTGAACATCGTCGTCGGCCTCGCTGGCCTGCTCGATCTCGGCTACGTCGCGTTCTACGCGGTCGGCGCCTACTCCTATGCGCTGCTGGCGCAGAATTTCGATCTGTCGTTCTGGGTGTGCCTGCCGCTCGCCGGCATCCTCGCGGCGTTCTGGGGTCTCATTCTCGGCTTCCCGGTGCTGCGGCTGCGCGGCGACTATCTCGCCATCGTCACGCTGGCGTTCGGCGAGATCATCCGCATCGTGCTCCTGAACTGGCAGAACGTGACCGGCGGGCCGAACGGCATTTCGTCGATCCCGCGCCCCTCTTTCTTCGGCATTCCGTTCAACAACGACGATGACGGCTTCGCCGCCGTGTTCGGCCTCGACTACAGCGCCACGCACCGCATCGTCTTCCTGTTCTACCTGATCCTGATGCTCGCGCTGCTGACCAACTGGGTGACGTTGCGGCTGCGCCGGCTGCCGATCGGCCGCGCCTGGGAAGCCTTGCGCGAGGACGAGATCGCCTGCCGCTCGCTCGGCATCAACACCACCAACACCAAGCTGACCGCCTTCGCCATCGGCGCAATGTTCGGCGGCTTTGCCGGCGCGTTCTTCGCAACGCGACAGGGCTTCATCAGCCCGGAATCCTTCTCGTTCGTGGAATCCGCCCTGATCCTCGCCATCGTCGTGCTCGGCGGCATGGGCTCGCAACTCGGCGTCGCCATCGCCGCGATCGTCACCATCGGCGGCTTCGAGCTGTTCCGCGAATTTGCCGCTTACCGCATGCTGGTATTCGGCGGCGCCATGGTGCTGATCATGGTCTGGCGGCCCCGCGGCCTGATTGGCACGCGCACGCCATCGGTGTTCCTCAAGCAACGCAAGGCGATCGCCGGCGCGCTGGTCGGGGAAGGCCGCGGATGAGCGCGATCCTCACCGTCAGCCATCTCACCATGCGGTTCGGCGGCCTTGTCGCCGTCAACAACCTCTCATTCGCGGCACAGCGCGGCGAGATCACCGCGCTGATCGGGCCGAACGGCGCCGGCAAGACCACCGTGTTCAACTGCGTCACCGGCTTTTACAAGCCGACCTCCGGCATGCTCGAACTCGACGGCCGCGACGGCGCGACGCATCTGCTGGAGCGGTTGCCGGACTTCCGCATCGCGCGCGAGGCGCGCGTTGCCCGCACCTTCCAGAACATTCGTCTGTTTCCGGGCATGAGCCTGCTCGAAAACCTGATGGTGGCGCAGCACAACCCGCTGATGCGTGCGTCCGGCTTCACGGTATTCGGGCTGCTGGGCCTGCCGTGGTATCGCGTCGCCGAGCGCGACGCGATCGACCGCGCCCGCTACTGGCTCGACCGCATCAACCTGATCGACCGCGCCGACGATCCCGCCGGCGAGCTTCCCTATGGCGCACAGCGCCGGTTGGAAATCGCCCGCGCCATGTGCACCGAGCCGGATCTGCTCTGTCTCGACGAGCCGGCAGCTGGCCTCAACGCGCGAGAGAGCGCCGAACTGGACGAACTGCTGCTGTTCATCCGCAACGAGCACAAGACCTCGATCCTGCTGATCGAGCACGACATGTCCGTGGTGATGAAGATCTGCGACCACATTGTCGTGCTCGACTATGGCGTTAAGATTGCCGAAGGCCCGCCCGACCATATCCGCAACGATGCGAAGGTGATCGCCGCCTATCTCGGCGTCGAAACCGACGAGGTTGACGCCGTCGAAGCGGAGGCCGGGCGATGACGGCGCTCCTCGAAATCCGCAAGCTCGAAGCCGCCTATGGCCGTGTCGTCGCGCTCAAGGGCATCGACCTCGACGTCAAGGCCGGCGAGATCGTGACACTGATCGGCGCCAACGGTGCCGGCAAGTCGACCTTGATGATGACCATCTTCGGCTATCCGCGCGCGCGGGCTGGCACCATCCGCTTTGACGGCCGTGACATCACCGCGATGCCGGCGCACGAGATCGCCAAGCTGCACATCGCGCAATCGCCGGAAGGCCGCCGCATCTTCTCGCGCATGACCGTGTTCGAGAACCTGCAGATGGGTGCCTCGATCAGCGATCCGCAGCATTTCGATGACAACATCGCGCGCATCTTCGCGCTGTTCCCGCGCCTGAAGGAGCGCATCAATCAGCGCGGCGGCACGCTCTCCGGCGGCGAGCAGCAGATGCTCGCCATCGGCCGCGCATTGATGAGCCGCCCGCGCCTGCTGTTGCTGGACGAGCCGTCGCTCGGCCTCGCGCCGCTCCTGGCAAAGCAGATCTTCAAGGCGATCCGCACGCTCAACGAGCAGGACGGCCTCGCGGTGTTCCTGGTGGAGCAAAATGCGTTTCATGCGCTCAAGCTCGCGCATCGCGGCTATGTGATGGTCAACGGCGCCATCACCCTGTCGGGCAGCGGCGAGGACTTGCTCAAGCGTCCCGAGGTACGTGCGGCCTATCTCGAGGGAGGCCATTGATGGAGGGCCTCTACACCACCGAGACCTGGCCGCAGGTGGCGATGATCACCGTCATCATCGGCGGCGGCGCGGCGATCCTGGCCGGTCGCGCCATCGCCCAGACCTGGCGACCGTACTGGCATGTGGTGATCTACATGCTGCTGCTCGGCGGCGCGGTGCGATTCGTGCACTTCGCGCTATTCGAGGCCGAACTGCTGTCGCTGCCGTCCTACCTCGTCGATACCATATTCCTGCTGTTGTGCGCCTCGGCCGCATGGCGGATGACGCTTGCCGGGAAAATGGTGCGGCAATATGCCTGGATGTATGAGCGCGCGGGGCCGTTTCAGTGGCGTGTGCGGCAGATCAAGCCGGACTCGGCGCCGCGGCAGCCCGCCGGGTCGTGACTTTGGCGCAATTTCTGAGACAATACCGCTGATTTTCCCGGCGCTTTGATCGGCGCCGTGAGGGGCAAGACGAGACACGCACCAGAGACAAGCAGACAAGGGAGCAACACGATGAAGGGACTTCGTCTGGCGAGCCTGACGCTCGCGGCCGGCCTCGCGCTGACCGGCGCGGCCATAACCCAGGCTATGGCGCAGGAGACGCCGATCGGCGTGGTCGGTCCGATGACCGGGCAATACGCAACCTTCGGCCAGCAACTCAAGAACGGGGCTGAACTGGCGGTCGCCGACATCAATGCCGCCGGCGGCTTGCTCGGCAAGAAGCTCAAGCTGGAAGTCGGCGACGACGCCTGCGATCCGAAGCAGGCGCGCGCTGTCGCGGAAAAGATGGCGGGCCTCAAGGTGCCGTTCGTTGCCGGCCACTATTGCTCGTCGTCGTCGATCCCCGCCTCCGAGGTCTACAACGAGAGCAACATCGTTCAGATCACGCCGGCCTCGACCAACCCGACCTTCACCGAGCGCAAGATGTGGAACACGTTCCGTGTCTGCGGCCGTGACGATCAGCAGGGTTCGGTGGCCGGCGCATTCATCGCTAAGCAGTACAAGGGCAAGAACATCGCCATCCTTCAGGACAAGTCGACCTACGGCAAAGGTCTGGCCGACGAGATGAAGAAGGCGCTCAACAAAGCCGGCGTGAAGGAGAAGCTCTACGAAGCCTATACGCAGGGCGACAAGGACTTCAACGCGCTGGTCTCGAAGATGAAGGCCAACGCCATCGATGTCGTCTATGTCGGCGGCTATCACACCGAAGCCGGCCTCATTCTGCGGCAGATGCGCGCGCAAGGTCTCAACGCGCAGATGATCGCCGGCGACGCCATCGCCACCAACGAGTTCTGGTCGATCACCGGCGACGCCGGCAAGGGCATGATGTTCACCTTCGGCGCCGATCCGCGCACGCGACCAACCGCCGCCGCGGTGGTGAAGCGCTTCAAGGACAAGGGCATCGATCCGGAAGGCTACACGCTCTACACCTACGCAGCGCTGCAGATCTGGGCCGAGGCCGTGAAGAAGGCCGGCACCACCGACGCCAAGAAGGTGGCGGCGGCGATCAAGGCCGGCAAGTGGGACACCGTGCTCGGACCGATCGGCTATGACGCCAAGGGCGACATCACCGCGATCGACTACGTGTTCTACGTCTGGAAGCCGGACGGCACCTATTCGCAGGTGGCCAGCAACTAAACACTGTCACGCGACAATAAGCCCGCCCTCCGAGGCGGGCTTTTTCTTTAGAAAGCCGGCAGATACCGCCGCAAAAACGACATGAGCCTGCGCGAGCGATCCGTCATGAAAGTCCTTGTTGCATCCACCATCACCGCCGCGTTGCTTGGCGCCGCGATCTCTCCTGCAACCGCGCAAACCCGCGAGCCCTCGCAGGCGATGATCCACGGGCAGAAGCTGCTCGACTATTGCAATTCGCGCGAACAGCACCGCCGTTTCTCCTGCGGCTATTATGTGATGGGCGCGATCGACATGCTGGTGAACGGCGAGTTGCTGCAAGGAAAGAAAGACGGCCCTTACGCCGTGTGTCCGCCGGCCGGCAAGACGCCGGAGGAGCTGGTCACGATGGTCAAGCACTACATCGAGACCCACAAGGATCAGCGCGACAAGCCGGGATACGAACTCGTCTACGCAGCGATGCGCGAAGCCTATCCTTGCAAATAAACGCCGCTACCCGATCCGCCCCAGCGCCGGGAACGCTTCCAACAGCCAGTAGCTGACATTGTTGATCGTGCCGGTGAGAAATGCGATGCCGGTGATGATCAACAGCACGCCCATCACCTGCTCCACGCGATGCAGATGCGTGCGGAAGCGCGCGAGGAACGCCGCGAACGGCTGGATCGCGAACGCCGCGACCACGAACGGAATGCCGAGACCGAGCGAATAGACCGCGAGCAGGCTTGCGCCGCGCGTCACCGTCGATTCCGACGCCGCCACCGCAAGGATCGCGGCGAGGATCGGACCGATGCACGGCGTCCAGCCGAACGCGAAGGCGAGCCCCATCACATAGGCGCCCCACAGGCTCACCGGCTTCGACACCGTGACGCGCTTTTCCTGCATCAGGAAGGCGAGCCGCGTGACGCCGAGGAAGTGCAGCCCCATGATGATGATGACGATGCCGGCGACCGTCGCCAGCGTCCCCGACCACGCGCGGATCAGTCCGCCGATCGCCGTCGCGCTCGCGCCGAGCGCGACGAACACGGTGGTGAAGCCAAGCACAAAGCAGATCGACGCGATCACCGTATCGGTGCGGGCGCGGGCCACCGGCTCGCCGCCGGCCATGCGCTCAAGCGATGCACCCGCCAGATAGACGAGATAAGGCGGCACCAGCGGCAGCACACAGGGGGAGAGAAAACTGACAACGCCGGCCACGAGCGCGGCGAGGAAGGAGATATCGGCCATGGCAACCTACATGCACAGGCCCGCCCGTCGAAGCAAGCCGGGTTGCGGCATTGTCGCGCCGATGTGATATGCGGGTGAGAGGCCCCGCGCCGCCCTCTCCCGCGGACCACGACCAGCCCAACGAGGACACCGTGCGCAATCTGATCACCGATGTGGATGGACTGACCGTCGGCCATGCCCATGACGCCGCGCTCGGCTCCGGCGTCACCGCGATCCTGTTCGACACGCCTGCCGTCGCCGGCGTCGATGTGCGCGGCGGCGGGCCCGGTACGCGCGATACGGAGCTTTTGCAGCCGGAGCGCACTGTCGACGCAGTCGATGCCATCGTGCTGTCGGGCGGCTCGGCGTTCGGACTCGATTCGCCGTCCGGCGTGCAGGCTTACATGCGCGAACAGGGTCGCGGCTTCCGCATCGGTCCGGCGACCGTGCCGATCGTGCCGTCCGCCGTGCTGTTCGATCTGCTGGCCGGCGGCAACAAGAACTGGGGCCGCTACTCGCCCTATCGCGAGCTCGGCTATGACGCGGCGCGCGCGGCGAGCCGCGACTGCGCGCTCGGCAGCGTCGGCGCCGGACATGGCGCCACCACCGTCGCGCTCAAAGGCGGTATCGGCTCGGCCTCGGCGACAACGAGAGACGGCATCACCGTCGGTGCGATCGTCGCGGTCAACGCGGTCGGCACCTGCAATATCGGCGACAGTCCGCATTTCTGGGCCGCGCCGTTCGAGATTGGCAAGGAGTTCGGCGGCCTCGGCCTGCCCTCGCCGCTGCCGGCCGATGCGCTGACGCTGCGCGCCAAAGGGCATGCGGCGGCAACGCCGGGCGGCCCGTCGCAGAACACCACTATCGCGCTGGTCGCGACCGATGCCGTGCTCAACAAGATGCAGGCGCGGCGCCTCGCGGTGATGGCGCAGGATGGTTTCGCCCGCGCGATCTATCCGGTCCACACGCCGCTCGACGGCGACACCGTGTTCGCCGCCGCCACCGGCCGCAAGCCGCTCGCTGATCCGATCTACGGTTTCACCGAACTCGGCATGCTGGCGGCGAACGTGCTGGCGCGGGCGATCGCGCGCGGCGTCTATGAAGCCACCGCGCTGCCGTTCCCCGACGCCTTGCCGAGCTGGGGCGACCGTTTCCGGAAACGATGACGCGAACCGCATCCGCTCTGGCGCGTTGTCATTTCGACGACGCGCGAGGGCGATATGCCATCCACCGCGATTGCCGATCTCAGCTACGACCCGCGACAGCGCTGCCTGACGGTGACGTTCATCACCGGCCGCGTCTATCAATATGCCGAGGTGCCGCCGGACGTGGCCGGCGCGTTCGCCACCGCTTCGTCAAAGGGCGCGTTCTTCAACCGCGACATTCGCGACCGCTACGCTTTCCGCGAGATCACGCCCGCCCGCCAAACCGTTCGGCGCCATACGGCGCCGGGTCGCAGAACGGCGTCGCGCCAGTGATCATCTCGGCGAGCAGCCGCCCGGTGGCGGGGCCGAGCGTCAGGCCCCAATGGGCGTGGCCAACCGCGAGCCACATGTCGCTCTGTCCCGGTGCCCGGCCGATGACCGGCCGGGAATCCGGCATGCAGGGCCGCGCCCCGAGCCAGGTGACGCCATCGACCGGCTCGCCGAGCGGGAACAAGGCCCGCGCCGACGGCAGCAGCCGCTCGAACTGCACCGGTGTCGGTGAGGCGTCGCGCGCGGCGAACTCCACGCCGGTGGTGAGGCGAATGCCCTGCTCCATCGGCGTGATGACATAGCCGCGGTCAAAATCGAGCACCGGCCGCTCCAGCGATGCGCCGCCGAGGGTGTGATAGTGCCGGTGATAGCCGCGCTTGAGGCCGATCGGCAGATCGACGCCGAGCGGCTTGAGCAGGTCCGGCGCCCACGGGCCGAGCGCCACCACCACATGATTGGCGTCGAGCGCGCCGGCCTCAGTGTCGAGCCGCCAATGCCCGCCAGAGCGATGCAGGCTTTTGGCGTCGCCCGGCAGCATCACGCCGCCCAGCGTCTCGAACAGCGCAGCATAGGCTTTGGTCACAGCCAGCGGATTGCTGATGCTGGCAAGATCGCTCCACAGCACAGCCTTCTCGAACACCGGACGCAAGGACGGTTCGAGCCGCCGCGCCTCCTCGGCGTCAAGCGGCTGCGGATGCAGACCGAATTTTGCCGCCAGATCGATCTCCGGCGCGAGCGCATCGAAGCTCTTGCGGTTGCGATAGAGCTTCAGCCAGCCGGTCTTGCGCAGATAGCGGGAGGCATTGGCGAGCGTCATCAGCTCTTCGTGCTCGGACACCGCATGCGAGAACAGTGGCCGCATCGCATGCGCCGTCTCGATCAGCCGTGGCAGCGCCGAATAAGCGCGAAACCGCATCAGCCAGGGCAGCACCCGCGGCAGGAACGAGAGATGATAGTTGGCTTCCGGCGCGCGCTTGAGCGCGATGCGCAGCAGCGCCATCGGATTGGCCGGGAACGCCGGCGGAAACACCGTATTGCCTTCGATGATGCCGGCATTGCCGTAGGACGTGGCCAGCCCCGGCCCCGCGCGATCGACCAGCGCCACCGACAGGCCCCGACGCGCGAGCTGCGCGGCCACCGATGTGCCGACGATCCCGGCCCCCAGAACAGCAACATCGGTCCGCGCCATCGCCAGTCACCTTCAAAAACAAGCGGCCGGCTCTTATTCCACGGATTCGGCCGGCCTCATCCCGCAGATAATGTCTTCCGCCGCCCCCGGCGAGAGGGAATTGGTCGCATCCCGCGCAGCACGAATGGCAGCATGGCGATGCCGGGATAACGGCGGCCGCGTCGTTGCCCCTGCGGACCGGGCATGGTACCCGGACCCCATCCCGGAGCCCCCAAAAGGCCGCCAATGCCCGCTTTGCGCCCGCTTGCGATCGCCCCTTCGATCCTCGCCGCCGACTTCGCGCGGCTCGGCGACGAAATTCGCGCGGTCGAGGCCGCCGGTGCCGACTGGATCCATGTGGACGTGATGGACGGGCACTTTGTTCCGAACATCACCATCGGCCCGGACGTGGTGAAGGCGCTGCGCAAGGTCACGACGAAAACGTTCGACGTGCATCTAATGATCGCGCCGTGCGATCCCTATCTCGAAGCCTTCGCCAAGGCTGGCTCCGACATCATCACCGTGCATGTGGAATCGGGACCGCATGTGCACCGCTCGCTGCAGGCGATCCGCGCGCTCGGCAAGAAAGCTGGCGTGACGCTCAACCCCGGCACGCCGGTCTCGACCATCGAGAACGTGATCGATCTCGTCGATCTCATCCTCGTCATGTCGGTGAACCCCGGCTTCGGCGGTCAGGCATTCATCCCCGCCGCCGTGCAGAAGGTGCGCGATCTCCGCGCGATGGCCGGCGGGCGGCCGATCGACATCGAAGTTGACGGCGGCATCACGCCAGAGACGGCACCGCAGGTAATCGCCGCCGGCGCCAACGTGCTGGTCGCCGGCTCCGCCGTGTTCAAGGGCGGTGCCGAACAGTACCGCGCCAATATCAGCGCCATCCGCAACGCCGCCGCCGCGGCGCGCGGAGAAGTGGCGTGAACAACAATGATTCTCTCAACCGTCATGCCCGGCTTCATGCCGGGCATCCACGCCTTTCGTCCCGCTAGCGACGACTCAGACGTGGATGGCCGGGACAAGCCCGGCCATGACAGGACAACGGTAGTGACACCATGATCCCACGCTATTCCCGCCCCGAGATGACGGCGATCTGGTCGCCGGAAACCCGCTTCCGCATCTGGTTCGAGATCGAGGCGCATGCCGCCGACGCTTTGGCCGATCTCGGCATCATCCCGAAGGAAGCGGCCAAGACCATCTGGGAAAAAGGCAATGCCGCGACGTTCGACACCGCGCGCATCGATGCGATCGAGGCCGAGACGAAGCACGACGTGATCGCCTTCCTCACACATCTCGCCGAGCATGTCGGCCCGGAGGCGCGCTTCGTGCATCAGGGCATGACTTCGTCGGACGTGCTCGACACCTGCCTCAACGTGCAGCTTACGCGCGCGAGCGACATCCTGCTCGCCGATCTCGACAAGGTGCTCGACGCGCTCAAGCGCCGCGCCTACGAGCACAAGCTGACACCGAGCGTCGGCCGTTCGCACGGCATCCATGCCGAACCGGTGACGTTCGGTCTGAAGATGGCCTACGCCTACGCCGAATTCTCGCGCGCGAAAGAACGCCTGATCGCCGCGCGCAAGGACATCGCCACCTGCGCGATCTCCGGCGCGGTCGGTACCTTCGCGCAGATCGACCCGCGCGTGGAAGAGCACGTGGCGAAGGCGATGGGCCTCACGCCGGAGCCGGTCTCGACGCAGGTGATCCCGCGCGACCGCCATGCGATGTTCTTTGCGACCTTGGGCGTCATCGCCTCGTCGATGGAGCGGCTCGCCACCGAGATCCGCCATCTGCAGCGCACGGAAGTGCTGGAGGCCGAGGAATATTTCTCCGCCGGGCAGAAAGGCTCGTCGGCGATGCCGCACAAGCGCAATCCCGTGCTCACCGAAAACATGACGGGCCTCGCCCGCATGGTGCGCGCCTATGCGCTGCCGGCGATGGAGAACGTCGCGTTGTGGCACGAGCGCGACATCTCGCATTCGTCGGTCGAACGCATGATCGGTCCCGACGCCACCGTGACGCTCGACTTCGCGCTCAACCGTCTCGCCGGCGTCATCGACAAACTTGTCGTCTATCCCGAGAACATGCAGAAAAATCTCGACAAGCTCGGCGGCCTCGTCCACTCGCAACGCATCCTGATCGCGCTGACACAGAAGGGCATCTCGCGCGAGGACGCCTATCGCATCGTCCAGCGCAACGCGATGCGCGTCTGGCGCGGCGAAGGCGATTTCCTCGCCTTCCTCAAGGCCGACCCCGACGTGAAGGGCAAGATGACCGACAAGGAGCTGGAGGCCAATTTCGACCTCGGCTACCACTTCAAGCACGTCGACACGATCTTCAAGCGGGTGTTCGGCGGCTGACCCGAGCGATCATGCGCGACGTCACCGCCGACTACGACTTCCTCGTCCTGCCCGGCCTCGGCAATTCAGGGGTCGAACACTGGCAGTCGTACTGGTGCATGGCGCTGCGCAACGCGACGCGCGTCATTCAGGACGACTGGGATCAGCCGCATCCGCAGGCATGGATGCAGCAGCTCGACGCGGCAATTACCGGCGGCTCACGTCCGGCCGTGTTGATCTGCCACAGCCTCTCCGTTTCGCTCGCCGCGCACTGGGCAGCCCGCAACACGCCGGGCCGGATCAAGGCCGCATTCCTGTGCGCGCCGTCCGACGTCGATCACCCGGAGAACACGCCGGACAGCGTGCGCCCGTTCGCGCCGATGCCGCTCAAGCCGTTTCCGGTGCCGGCACTGGTCGTCGCCTCAACCGACGATCCTTACGTCAACCCGGAGCGCGCGCGGTTCTTCGCCGACGCCTGGCTGGCGGATTACTGCGAAATCCCCGAACTCGGCCACATCAACACCGCGACGCGGCTCGGCCTGTGGCCGCAGGGCCTGCTGCTGCTCGGCCAGTTGCTGGCGCGCGTGAAGGACTAACTTTCGCCGCGCTGGAAAACGGCTCCGGCTACCAGGCGCGCTCGCGGCTGTAAGCACCACGATCCGTGTCCCATCCGCGATGGTTGGACCAGCCGTGATCGCCGCTCGACCCGAAGCTCCAGGTACTGACGCCGAAATTGAACAGCGGTGCCGGACCACGCGCAGCCGGCGGCCGCCTGTCCCCCTCGTCCGGTTCGTCCACCAGATAATCCGCGTTGGCGTAACCCTCGGCCGAACCCCAAACGACGCGACACCACGCGCCGGAGCAATCGCGAATATCCACCTCGGCGCCCGCGGGCATGACGGCAACCACGCTGTAGCCCGTTCCCGGCCCCGCGCGCAGGTTGAGTTCGGAGCGCACTGTCGCGGCGTCGCCCAGCGTCACGCTGGCCAACAGGAGAACGCCCGCCAGACCACCCGTTTTCCATCGCATGCCCGCCTCCGCCGCTGCTGTCCTACCCGGACACACACCGCACGAGACGGGCAAATCTATGACCCTCATGCGGAGCCCAGATCTGCCCCCATTGTCACGGTGCCGCAGGCGCGCTTATCTGATGCCATTGCGAATCCATCAGATGCCGCGCGCAGATCATCCAACGATTCTCGTCTTCGATTCCGGCCTCGGCGGGCTCACCGTATTCCGCGAGGTGGCGAAGGCGCGCCCGGATGCGCGCTACATCTATCTCGCCGACGATGCGCGTTTCCCCTACGGCCGCATTCCGGAAACCGAACTGGTCGCGCGCGTACTCGACGTGATCGGCGACGCGATCACGACATGGCACCCGGACCTGGCGGTCATTGCCTGCAACACCGCCTCGACGCTGGCGCTGGCGCCGCTGCGCGCAGCCTTCACCGTGCCGTTCGTCGGCACCGTGCCGGCGATCAAGCCCGCCTGTGCAGGCTCGCGCAGCAAACTCGTGTCGGTGCTCGGCACCGAGGCGACAGTGGCGCGCGAATACACCAAAAGCCTGATCCGCGAATTCGCGCAGGATTGCAGCGTCACGCTGGTCGGCGCAGCCCGGCTTGCCACCTTCGCCGAAGCCGAACTGAACGGCGCGCCCGCGACCGACGCGGAGCTACGCGCCGAGATCGCGCCCTGCTTCATCGAACACGACGGCAAGCGCACCGACACGGTGGCGCTTGCGTGCACGCATTATCCGCTGCTGCTCGACCGTCTGGCGGCGCTCGCGCCGTGGTCGGTCGACTGGATCGATCCGGCGCCGGCGATCGCGCGCCGCGTCGTCGGCCTGATCGGCACACCCAACGAACAAATGAGCGGACTTGCGAACGGGCTTGCGACCCTGTCCGCGGACATCGTGTTCACCTCCGGCCGGGCGCCAGCGCCGCACCTGATGCGGGCGCTGGCCTCCTTCGGCTTTACGTCAACAGCGACACCACATAAGGCCGCACTTCGATAAAGCCGCGATAGATCATGTCGCCGGCCACGTAGAGGATGATGGCGAGGCCGACATAGGCGATCCAGCGGTGCTTATCGAGCAGGCGGGCGATGAAGTTGGCCGCGAGGCCCATCAACACGATCGACAGGCCGAGACCGAAGATCAGCGCGGTCGGGTGTTCGCGCGCCGCGCCCGCCACGGCGAGCACATTGTCGAGCGACATCGAGACGTCGGCGACGATGATCTGCAGCGCGGCCTGACGCAGCGTCTTGGTCGGCGCGGCGCCGTCCGCGAGTGCGGCGGCAGCATCAGGATTGTGATGCGGGCCGCGCAGCTCGCGCCACATCTTCCAGCACACCCACAACAGCAGAATGCCGCCGGCGAGCAGCAGGCCGACGATCGCGAGCAACTGCACGGTGACGCTGGCGAAGATGATGCGCAGACCGGTCGCAGCGAGGATGCCGAGCAGGATCGCCTTGTTGCGCTGTTCGGCCGGCAAACCGGCGGCGGCAAGACCGATGACGATGGCGTTGTCGCCGGCGAGCACCAGGTCGATCATGATGACCTGGCCGAGCGCCGCGAGGCCGGCAGGCGTGGTCAGGGTCGCGACGATATCGGCAATGATACTATCCATTGGCGGGCTTGGTCCTTGTGTCGTTCAACCACAAATATTCGATGACGTGTTCGATCTCGCCGAGGATCGCGGCAGCGCAGCCGAGGAAGGTCAGCGCCGCGGCAATATCCCACGAGGTTACGGTGTCCCCTGCGCGCGCCTGTCCGGACCACCAGCCGTGTAACGCGAATGATCCGGCCACGGCGAGCAGCAACAGGCTGACCGTCGGCAGGATCAACGGAAACGGAATCGGAGATTCGGACAGGAGTTCGAGCATCGGGCCACCGTGGTCGTCATCAGTCCGACATCACAGCCAGTTGGCTGTCAGAGGGGCCCGGTCTGATCCGCAATAACTAGGGGACCACCCGCCCCGGCGCAACAAAAACCGGACGCGACCGGACAGCGCGGCGGAACTTTCCGCCAAAGCATTGATCTGCAAGCACTATCGGCGACACTCGTTCCTGCTTCCCGGCCCCGGATGGTTTGACAGGGCCGCCCCAAACCCCTAAAACGCGCCCACTTCGCGGGGCTGGAGCCAATCCGGCCCCGCGGAGCGTTTCGCACCCGTGGTCACGGCCGTCAGCTTTCGGCCGGAACCTGTCGGTTTCGGGCTTCGGCCCGCGACAAAGGAGGGCGCGGTTCCTCATCTCTCACTCGAACGTTCACAGAGGACGCGATGTCAAAGCGCCATAGCGCAAAGTACAAGATCGACCGCCGGATGGGCGAAAACATCTGGGGTCGCCCGAAGAGCCCGGTCAACAAGCGTGAATACGGCCCCGGCCAGCACGGCCAGCGCCGCAAGGGCAAGCTCTCCGACTTCGGCGTGCAGCTCAAGGCCAAGCAGAAGCTGCGCGGCTATTACGGCAACATTTCAGAGAAGCAGTTCCACCGCACCTACGTCGAAGCGCGCCGGATGCGCGGCGACAGCGGCGCCAACATGATCGGCCTGCTCGAGAGCCGTCTCGATGCGATGATCTTCCGCGCCAAGTTCGTGCCGACGGTGTTCGCGGCGCGTCAGGTGATCAACCACGGCCACATCAAGGTGAACGGCCGCCGCGTCAACATCCCCTCCTACCGCGTCAAGGTCGGCGACGTGGTCGAGGTCAAGGACAAGTCGCGCGAGATGCCGCTGGTGATGGAAGCCGTCGCCTCGGCCGAGCGCGATGTGCCGGATTACATCGAGGCCGATCACTCCAAGTTCACCGCCAAGATGACGCGCGTGCCGGTGCTCACCGACGTGCCGTTCGCGGTGCAGATGGAGCCGCATCTGGTGATCGAATACTATTCGCGCTGATCTTTCGCGCCGAATACGGAAAAAGCCGCCCGTTTGGGCGGCTTTTTTTTATGGCCGATGACTTGTTGTGTGTCCGTCACCTCGCGGTCGGATTTTGCCTTTCGAACGTGAGCATCGCCGGCCTGCCGTTCACGCCGGGCAGCGGATCGGCGAGCGCAAAGAGCGGCGCGACGGTGAATGTTCGCTCGGCTGGCGTCAAGCGTTCGCCGGTACGCCGGCCAATATGCCTCCAGCACCGGCGACCACGGCGTGCGCGGGCAGATCGTGTTCCGTTTCTAACCCTCGCCGCCGGTTGCGAAGCGGCGCGCGCGTGGCCTATCGTCCGGACAGTTGTTCCGGGACCATTACCATGCGCTTCGATAGGCCGCTCGACCGCCGCTCGTTCCTCGCCCTCACCGCCGGCGGCGTCGCCGCGCCCCTGCTGCCGCGCATGGCCCACGCCGCGCCGCATCGATTCAGCCACGGCGCGTTCGAGGTGATGGTCGTGAGCGACGGGCATCTGGTGCTGCCGACGAGCTTCATCGCGCCGGACGCGCCCCCGGCAGAACGCAACGCCGCGCTCGCCGCCGCGAAGCAGACCAGCCAGCAATACGACTCGCCGACGAACATCACGCTGATCAAATCCGGCGACGACCTGATCCTGATCGACATGGGCTCCGGCGATCGCTTCATGCCAACCGCCGGCAAGCTGTTCGACAATCTCGAAGCGGCCGGCATCGACCGCAGCAAGATTACCAAGGTAGTGTTTACCCATGGCCACCCCGATCATCTCTGGGGCTTGGTCGATGAACTCGACGATCCGCGGCTGCCGAAAGCATCGTTTTATGTCGCCGCGGCGGAATGGGATTTCTGGCAGGGCGACAACGCCACGCGCGGCCTGCCGGAGGAACGTGCCGGCTTCGTCACTGGCGCGCGCCGCAACTACGCGGTGATCAAGGACCGCGTGACGATGCTCAAGCCGAACGATGAGATCGTGCGCGGCCTGCGCATTCTCGCGACCCCCGGTCACACCCAGGGTCACGTCTCGCTTGAACTCGCCGGTGGCGACGGTCTGATCGTCGGCGGCGACGTGCTCACCCACGAGATCGTTTCATTCGCGAACCCGGACTGGCGCATGCCGGCCGATCACGAGGCCGAGCGCGCCATCGCGACGCGCAAGACCATGCTGGATCGTCTCGCCAAGGATCGCGCGACGCTAATCGGTTTCCACCTGCCTTATCCGGGCGTCGGCAAGGTGGAGAAGAAGGACAACGCCTACCGCTTCGTGCCGGCTTAGAAGTAGATCGCTTTCAGTGAGCACGCCCTGTTGCCGCTCGTCCCCGCGAAAGCGGGAATGAACGGATAGAGGACGTTCCCGGTTCACCAACCCAAACAAAACGCCAGCCCGGACCGCGTCCGGACTGGCGCTGCGCAAATCTGAAATCAGGACGTCAGGCGACAGTCGTCGTCGCCAGACCCTTGTCCTTGAACATCGACTGCAACTCGCCGGCCTGGAACATCTCGCGCACGATGTCGCAACCGCCGACGAATTCACCCTTCACATAGAGCTGCGGGATCGTCGGCCAGTTCGAATACTGCTTGATGCCGTCGCGCAGTTCGAGCGACTCCAGCACGTTGAGGCCCTTATAGGGCACGCCGATATGGTCGAGGATCTGCACGACCTGCCCCGAGAATCCGCACTGCGGGAACTGCGGGCTGCCCTTCATGAACAGCACCACGTCGTTGCTGGTCACTTCGTTGCGGATGAAATCCTGAATGCTCATGTCGTTTGCCTTTGCTGCCTGTCGCAGCGGTGGTTGGGTCGGCCGGAACACGTCCTCGGTTGGTGCCTGACACATCGTACCTTTGGGCGGCGAACGCAAGACCTCCCTTGGTAAAGCCTTCCAGCCAGCCCCAGAGCCCGATTCAGCCTTCCGGCGTCCCCGTCTGCAGGGCCAATGCGTGCAGCTTGCCGCCCATCTGGCCCTGGAGCGCCTGATAGACGATCTGGTGCTGCTGAACGCGGGATTTGCCCTTGAACGAGGCGGAAACGACCGAGGCGGCGTAGTGATCGCCATCGCCGGCGAGGTCGCGGATGGTGACGTCGGCGTCCGGCAGGGCCGCCTTGATGAGGCGTTCGATCTCGCCCGCATCCATTGCCATGGTGATGTTCGCTCCTTCGAGGTCCGGAAACGCCCGCCGCCCCGCAGGATCGGGCGAGGTCAACGTGAATCGCTCAGCATTATGCCAGAATTGGGGTCGATATGCCCCGATGCGGCATCCCGGCACGGGCCTTTGCACGGAATTCCAAAAACCCTGCTCAATCCCGGCACAAATGCACGATCGCCGCGTTGATCCGCGGGAGGAACGCCCGTCACCCAACAGGGATGTGCCCGCTATGTACGACACAGCCTTACTGGTCGCCTCGGCGTTGAGCCTGGCGCTGCTGGTCGCGTTTTCGGAGTTGCCGCCGCCACCCGACTAAAGCGGCTTATTGCCCCGCCCCGGCCATGTAGCCGGGCAGCCAGCCCTCAAATCTCCGGTTGAGGTCCGCCACCGCCAGCGGACGCTCGCCCGGCAGGGACAGCGCGTCGCCACCGGTGACGCCGATGCGCTCGACCAGCACGCCCGCGTCGCGGGCGCGCTCAATCACCGGCGCGGCGGACGACGCCGCCACGGTGACGATGTAGCGCGCCTGATCCTCACCGAACCAATAGGCATGCGGCGGCGTGTCATCCGGGCCCTCCGTCAGTGTCGCACCGATGCCGGAGGCCATCGCCATCTCGGCCAGCGCCACCAGCAAGCCGCCGTCGGAGACGTCGTGCACCGCCGTGACCGCGCCGTCGGCGATCAGGCCGCGCACCAGATCGCCGTTCTCGCGTTCCTCGATCAGATCGACCGGCGGCGGCGCGCCCTCTTCGCGGCCGCAGACGTCGCGCAGATAGAGCGACTGGCCGAGCCAGCCCTGCGTCTCGCCGATCAGCAGGATCACCTCGCCGGCCGCCTTGAAGGCGATGGTCGCGGATTTCTGGAAATCATCGATCACGCCGACGCCGCCGATCGACGGGGTCGGCAGGATTCCGCGGCCGTTGGTCTCGTTGTAAAGCGAGACGTTGCCGGACACGACCGGGAAGTCGAGATCCTTGCACGCCTCGCCGATGCCGCGAACGCAGCCGACGAACTGGCCCATGACTTCGGGCCGTTCGGGATTGCCGAAATTCAGATTGTCGGTGATCGCCAGCGGCCGGCCGCCGACGGCGGTGATGTTGCGCCAGCATTCCGCCACCGCCTGCTTGCCGCCCTCGAACGGATCGGCCTCGCAATAGCGCGGCGTCACGTCGGTGGTCATCGCCAGCGCCTTCGGCCCGTCGTTGATGCGCACCACCGCCGCATCGCCACCGGGGCGCTGCACCGTGTTGCCGCCGATGACGTGGTCGTACTGCTCCCACACCCAGCGCTTCGAGCACAGGTCCGGCGTCGCGATCAGCGTTTCCAGCGCATCGGCGAGCGGCATCGGCGCAGCAACGCTGTCGGCATCGACACGCTTCTGCTTCTCGGCAATGACGAACGGACGCTTGTATTCCGGCGCCTCGTCGCCCAGCTCCTTGATCGGCAGATCGGCCATCACCTCGCCGTGATGCTTCACCACGAACCGCTTGGTCGGCGTGGTGTGCCCGACGATAGCGAAGTCGAGACCCCATTTGCGGAAGATGTCTTCCGCTTCCTTTTCCTTCTCCGGCTTGAGCACCATGAGCATGCGCTCCTGGCTCTCCGACAGCATCATCTCGTAGGCGCTCATCCCGGCTTCGCGGGTCGGCACCTTGTCGAGTTCGAGCGTCACGCCGAGATCGCCCTTGGCGCCCATCTCGACAGCGGAACAGGTCAGTCCCGCCGCGCCCATGTCCTGGATGGCGATGACGCAGCCCTTCTCCATGATCTCGAGGCAGGCTTCGAGCAGCAGCTTCTCCGAGAACGGGTCGCCGACCTGCACGGTCGGACGTTTCTCCTCGGAATCGTCATCGAACTCCGCGGACGCCATCGACGCGCCGTGGATGCCGTCGCGGCCGGTCTTGGAGCCGAGATAGACGATCGGCATGTCAACGCCGGACGCCGCCGCGTAGAAAATCTTGTCGGCCTCGGCGAGGCCCACCGCCATGGCGTTGACGAGGTTGTTGCCGTTGTAGCGCGCGTGGAAGCGCGTCTGTCCGGCCACCGTCGGCACGCCGAACGAATTGCCGTAGCCGCCGATGCCTGCGACCACGCCGGACACGAGATGCCGCGTCTTCGGGTGCGCCGGCTCACCGAACGAGATCGCGTTGAGGCAGGCGATCGGCCGCGCGCCCATGGTGAACACGTCGCGCAGGATGCCGCCGACGCCGGTGGTCGCGCCCTGATACGGCTCGATGAAGCTCGGGTGGTTGTGGCTCTCCATCTTGAACACGCAGGCTAGCCCGTCGCCGATGTCGATGACGCCGGCGTTCTCGCCCGGTCCCTGGATCACCCACGGCGCCTTGGTCGGCAGCGTGCGCAGATGCACCTTCGAAGACTTGTACGAGCAATGCTCGTTCCACATCGCCGAGAAGATACCCAGCTCGGTGACGGTCGGCTCGCGGCCGATCAGCTTGAGGATGCGCTCGTATTCGTCCGGCTTGAGGCCATGTTCGGCAACGAGTTCGGGGGTGATTTTCGTCTGGGTCGCCGCCGTCACGTCGTCATGCCGCCTTTGCAAGATGGTCCACGAGCCCGGCGAACAGGCCACGGCCGTCGGTGCAGCCCATCACCTCTTCGACGTGGTTTTCCGGATGCGGCATCATGCCGAGCACATTGCCGTGCTCATTGAGGATGCCGGCGATGCCGTTCATCGCCCCGTTGTGATTCCAGTTGGGATCGGGAATGCCGTCCGGCCCGGTGTAGCGGAACAGGACGCGCCCTTCGCCTTCGAGCTTCGCCACGGTCTCGCCGTCGGCGATGTAGTTGCCCTCGCCATGTGCCACCGGCACGCGGATCACCTGGCCGGCATTGTAGCCGCGGGTGAATGGCGTGTCGGACCGCTCGACCTTGAGATAGACGTCGCGGCAGATGAATTTGAGTTGCGCGTTGCGCATCAGCACGCCCGGCAGCAGGCCGGATTCGCACAGAATCTGGAAGCCGTTGCAAACGCCGAGCACCAGCCCACCCTTGGCGGCGAAGCTGCGCACCGCATCCATCACCGGCGCCCGCGCGGCGATGGCGCCGCACCGCAGATAATCGCCGTAGGAGAAGCCGCCCGGCACCACCACGAGGTCGGTGCCCGCCGGCAGATCGTGCTCGGCGTGCCAGACCATTGCCGGCGCGCGGCCCGATACCAGTTGCAGCGTGCGCGCCATGTCGCGCTCGCGATTGATCCCAGGGAAGACGAGGACGGCGGCTTTCATGGCACGGCTATCCCAGCACCTCGACGCGGTAGTTCTCGATCACCGTATTGGCCAGCAGCTTGTCGGCCGCTTCCTTCAGCAGCGTCTCGGCCTTGGCCTTGTCGGCGCCATCAATCTCGACGTCGAATACCTTGCCCTGCCGGACGCTGGCGACGCCATCGACGCCGAGCGAGCGCAGCGCGCCCTCGATCGCCTTGCCCTGGGGATCGAGCACGCCGGATTTCAAGGTGACGGTGACGCGGGCTTTCATGGGATGGCGGTCTCGGCGCTGATCGGTGACACTCGGATTCGTCGTCTGATCGGTCGTAATCGGCCGCCTGTCGCGGCAATCGCCGCGAAAAGCGACGGGGGCCGATCAGGCCCCCGGCGTACCACCCTTCCCGCCGCCTCTCAACGGCCGCGGGCGGGTGTCCTCAATACTTTCGACCGCGATTCAGGCCGAAATTCCGAACCGCTCAGCCCTTCACCAGCACCGGGCCGGTGCCGCGCGGCGGCTCGCCCTCGTTCATGATGCCGAGGCGCTTGGCGACCTCGGTATAGGCTTCGAGCAGCCCGCCGAGATCGCGGCGGAAGCGGTCCTTGTCCATCTTGTCGTTGGTCTTGATGTCCCAGAGACGGCAACTGTCGGGCGAAATTTCGTCCGCGACGACAATGCGCATCACGTCGTTTTCCCAGAGACGGCCGCATTCCATCTTGAAATCGACCAGACGGATGCCGACGCCGAGGAACAGACCCGCGAGGAAGTCATTGACGCGGATCGCCAGCGCCATGATGTCGTCGATTTCCTGCGGCGAGGCCCAGCCGAACGCGGTGATGTGCTCTTCCGACACCATCGGGTCGTTAAGCTCGTCCTTCTTGTAGTAGAATTCGATGATCGAACGCGGCAGTTGCGTACCTTCCTCGATCCCGAGCCGGGTCGAGAGGGAACCGGCCGCGACGTTCCGCACCACCACTTCGAGCGGGATGATCTCGACCTCGCGAATCAGCTGCTCGCGCATGTTGAGACGGCGGATGAAATGCGTCGGCACGCCAATCTCGTTGAGGTGCGAGAACACATATTCCGAGATGCGATTGTTGAGGACGCCTTTGCCCTCGATCACCTCGTGCTTCTTCGCGTTGAACGCGGTGGCGTCGTCCTTGAAGTGCTGGATCAGAGTTCCGGGTTCCGGCCCTTCATAAAGGACCTTCGCCTTGCCCTCGTAAATGCGGCGGCGGCGGCTCATCGGAATGTACCGTGGTTTGAGAAAGTCCATCGAGTGTGCCGAGGCTCCGTTTGAAAGCACAAGATCCGCGGCGGGACCGAATTCGAATCGACCAGAGCAAAAACCCCGGCCCATCGCAATCGGCAACCTAGCCGATCGCTATTTTCAGTACAATCAAAGTGGCGGGACGTTGTCCACCGTGCGCAGGTGCCGTCCCCCGCGTCGCCTTGACCACTTTGCCGCCCTATGCAAGGGCCCGCGCACCCTATATGTGTGTGCGCCGATCCTGTCCACAAGACCGAGGCGTTTCAGCATGAGCACATTCGACCAGCGCGAGAAGGACTTCGAGCGGAAATTCGCGCATGACGAGGAGCTTCGCTTCAAGGCCACCGCGCGGCGCAACAAGCTGCTCGGATTGTGGGCCGCGGAGAAGCTCGGCAAGAGCGGCGCGGATGCCGACGCCTATGCCAAGGAGGTCGTCGCGGCCGATTTCGAGGAAGCCGGCGACGACGACGTGCTGCGCAAGGTCGCCAAGGATCTCGCCGGCAAGGCCAGCGAGCAGGACGTTCGCGCGGCGATGGTCGAACTGATGGCCAAGGCCATCGACCAGGTCCAGAAAGGCGTCTGAGGAAAAGACTCGGAGCCGGCGCGACATCGCCGGTTCTCCACAGGCATCACAGGGCCGGCCACCGCCGGCCCTTTTTCATGCAGCTTTTCCTCAAATTGTCCGCCCTTTCCCAGGCGTCTTCCCAAGCGGTCGCGCACGGGTTTAGATCGCGGCCGAACGCCGGGCACAGCGTCCCGCGACAAACCTCAAGACGGTCCTCATGACATCCCATCCCGGCTTCACCCTCGCCACCCGCCTCGCCGCGGGCGACACGATCTATTCCGGCTGGTGCGGCCTCACCTCGCCACTCGTCGCCGAAGTGCTGGCGCGCGAAGGCTTCGACGCCGTCACCATCGACGGCCAGCACGGCATGTGGGATCAGGCGGCGACCGTTGCCGCGATCGGCAGCATCCGTCACGGCGGCGCGGCGCCGATCGTGCGCGTACCGATCAACGATGAGGCCGGCGTGTCGCGTGTCCTCGACTGGGGCGCCGAGGGCGTCATCATGCCGATGGTCAACACCGTGGACGACGCCAAGCGTTTCGTTGCTGCGGCGAAATTCCCGCCGGGCGGCGAGCGAAGCTGGGGGCCGCACCGCGCCACCATGCTCGGCCGCATGCCGGACCAGAAAATCTATCTGCGCGAGGCGAACCGCCTCACCGTGACGCTGGCGATGATCGAGACGCGCGAGGCGCTCGACAACGTGGAAGCGATCGCTGCCGTCCCCGGCATCGACATGCTGTTCGTCGGGCCGTCCGACCTGTCGATCGCGCTGTCGAACGGCGCCGATGTCGATCCGCATTCGGCCGAAGTCGAGCAGGCGCTCGACAAGATCGTCGCCGCCGCGCGCAAGGCGCACAAATGGGCCGGCATTTACTGCATGAATGCCGAGCGCGCGCTCGCCTGTGCCAAGCGCGGCTTCCGCTTCCACGCCATCGGCAGCGACCTCGGCTTCCTGCGCGCCGGAATCGCCCCGCAGATCAAGGCACTCAAGAGTTGATCGCTATTTCGGCGTGATGGCGAAGGCGAAGCTGCCGTTGGCGTTGAAGCCTTCCTGCTGACCGAACTGCCGATTGATGTTGACGTTCACCGACGCCAGCCGGCATTCAGTCGCGATGGTTGCCTTGAGCAGTTCGCACTCCTTGCCGGCGCGTTCGTAAAGCGAGCGTCGTGCGCTCTCCTGCGCCTGCAGCGATTCAGCACTCTGATTGACGGCGCCAGTCACGAAGAAACTGACGTTGACCTGCACCCGCACCTCGCCGCGCGCGCCATCCGGCATCGGCCGTGGCATGAAGGCAGGCTGCGCCGCCGCAACGGAAACCTGCGCCAGCAGTGCCGCTGCCGCAATCATCGGGATCAAACGCATCGGGCTCCTCCGCTGATGAGAGGCCGAGCGATAAGGATCAATCGTTGCCGCACCGTGACAGCAATCGGCTGGAAATGCGGCGCCGCATTTACCGTGTGGTGACGATAGGTCGCGCCTGCGAAGCAGCACTCTCGGCTGGATTGCCAGTTTTATGGGATGCCACGCGCCGAAACGGCCGCTCATATGCATTGACGCGATCACGCCGCAGCCTAAACTAGGCTGTGTACTGACGATCTCCGATTGCGATCCCTCGTTCGCCGACTCCGTCCGCAACGCAGCCAATGGAGACATTCATGACGCAACACCTGCTCAAGACGCTCGCCGACGTCGCCGACCCGTCCCACTCCGCGCTCATCATCATTGATCCCCAGCACGACTTCTGTTCCGAGCGCGGCGCGATGGCGCAAAAGTTCGGCTTCGACATGAAACAGATCCGCGAAGCCGTGCCACGGCTCAACGCGATGATCGAAGATTGCCGCAAGGCCGGCGTGCTCGTCGTCTGGGTGCGCGAAATCTTCGCCGACAGCAAGATGCATCCCAATCAGAAGGCGCTGTGGGGCGCCGGCGACGATATCTGGCTGATCCGCGAAGACGGGAAAGGCATCGACTGGTACGAAGGCATGATCGCGCCGAAGACCGGCGAGCCCGTCATCACCAAATGGCAGTATGACGCCTTCGCCGATACCGAGCTTGATCTGATGCTCAAGAGTCGCGGCATCAAAAGCCTCCTGATGACCGGCTTCACCACCAATGTGTGCGTCGAAACCACTGCGCGGCACGGCTACATCAAGGGCTATCACATCGTGCTGGTGAAGGATTGCACCGGCGCGCCGACCCAGGCGGAATACGAGTCCGGTGTGTTCAACATCCAGACCTATTTCGGCCAGGCGGCAACCAGCGACGAGTTGCGGCAGGTCTGGTCGAAACAGGCGCAAAAAGCCGCGTGAGGCAGCGATCTGGCCGGCGCTCCCTGCGGAGCGCTGGTCCTAGCTTTCTGCCGGCATTGCCGCAGCGATCACGGCGAGCGCTGCGGCGATATCCTGCTGCACGTCGTCGGCCTTCACGGTGACGATGCGGTAATGGCGCTCCGCAAGCCACGCATTGCGTTCGGCGCGTTTCTGCGCCGCCGCGGCGTCCTCCTGCGCCGGCGCCACGTCGACGACCAGCCGCAGCGGGAACGAGACGAAATCGCACACCTGCTGCCCCACCGGCGTCTGCCGCTTGAAGCCTTTGCCGGCGAACCGCTTGTCGTTGACCAGCGCGTGCCATAGCGCGCGTTCCACGTCGGTCGGATTGCGCCGCAACAGCCGCGCGAGGCCGCGCACCGGCCCACCGTCGCCGCTGTTGGGGGTGCCTTCGGCGATCAGCGCGCGCAGTTGCAGCGCCTGCTCGCTGTCGAGCACGCCGCCCCGCGCCGGCCCCTTGCGGCCGGTGACGATGGCGCTGATCACGCCATGCAGCGTGCGGATATCCTGCTGCGTCGCGTTCATCCGGTTGAAGATGTTGCGCAGATTGATGGTCATCGTCTCGCGCTTCTCGGCGGGACGGAAGAACTCGACGCGCTCCAGCTCGGTTTCGAGCAGATCGAAGAACGTCTGCAACTGCTGTTTCGGCGCCGGCGGCGATTTGTCCGGCGCGCGGAACGGCAGTTCGCCGTGGCGCACATGCTTGAACCATTCGTAGGCGACGATCACCACGGCCTGCGCCAGATTGAGCGAGGCGAACGCCGGATTGACCGGCAGCGTGACGATGGCATCGGCCAGTGCCACCTCGTCGTTCTCCAGCCCGTTGCGCTCGCGGCCGAACATGATCGCCACGGTCTCGCCTCCGGCGATGTGCGGGCCGATCAGGTGTGTCGCGGCGTCGGGGCTCACCACCGGCTTCGCCTGATCGTGGGTGCGCGCCGTGGTCGCCAGCACATAAGTGCAATCGGCGACAGCCTCCGCCGCCGTCTCGAACAGTTCGACGCGATCGAGAATGTGGTCGGCGCCCGCCGCCATCATCCGCGCCTTGTCGTTCGGCCAGCCCTGCACCGGCTTGACGAGCCGCAATCGCGACAGGCCGAAATTCGCCATGGCGCGCGCCGCCGCGCCGATATTCTCGCCCATCTGCGGCCCGACCAGCACCACCGCCGGTCCGGGCACGTCGATCCATGGCTTGGTATTATCGGTTCCGGCACCCGGCATCGTCACTCACATCCGATTAGTAGAGCAGGATGTCGGTGATCGAGGTGATGCGGTCAAGCGCGGCGATCGGCTCGGCTTGCGCATCACCTGGCCCCAGCCGCCGCAGAGTCGTGTAATGGGCGTGCAGCGAGGCACGGAACGCCTCGCCTTCCGCCGAGGAAAACCGCTCCGGCCCGTATTCGATGGCGAGCGGCACGCGGCCGACGAGATCGCCGAGCCCGCGCAGCAGATCGACCTCCGCGCCTTCTACGTCGATCCAGATCAGGCCGATGGTCTCCGGCGCGATGCCGAGTACCGCGAGTTCGGTATCGAGCCGCGTCAGAGGCACCGACACGCTTTCGGTCCCGTCGAGCGAGGGCGCCGCGCCGATCGCGTGGGCCCCCTTGTTGCGCGGATGCAGATGCAAGGTCGCGGTGCCGCTGGTCGCGCCGAGCGCCTTCTCCACCACTGCCACGCGGTCGCCCATACCGTTGGCGGCGACATTCATCCGCAGCAGTTCGGCGTTGCGCGGCTCCGGCTCGAACGCCACCGCGCGGCCGAAATGGCCGGAGCGCATGGCATAGACCGTCTGGGTGCCGATATTGGCGCCGGCATCGACGAACACGCCGCCCGCGGGCAGCCGGCCGGCCTGCGCCAGTTGCGCGATCGCCTGCTCGATCTCCTCGCGCTGCCAGCGGCCGTGCCACATCAGCCAGGAACCAATCACCCGGTCCGACGGATCGACGAAAAAATTGCCCTGCGGCAGCCGGCAATAGACCAGGTGTCCCCGCGCGGCGAGCGCATTGAGCACGGCCTCGCGGAACGAGCGCACGCCCAGCATCACCGGCGTCAGCATCCGCTGCCGCAGCGACCGGCGCAGTCGCCCGGTCGCCCCGCGCATGGCTTGAAATGCCGATTTTTCAGGCACTTTTGCGGCTCCCCCGCAGGCCGGAGGGCCTGTCCGGCGCCGTCATATCACGGCGAAACGGGCCACGCCTAACGTCATGGTGCATAGGACGCGAGCCGCCTTCCCCCCTGGAAATCCGGATGCTATAGCGCGCGGACTTCGGCCTCGCGCCGAATTCCCGCCAGAAACCGCCCCACCGCGCCCGTCGATGGTCAGTTTCCGGGCGGCCCAACAGGCACGGCGACCGGAGGAGCAAGCATGTCGAATCTCGAAATCGTCTGGACCAAGGTCGATGAGGCGCCCGGGCTTGCAACATTCTCCCTGCTGCCGATCGTCCAGGCATTCGTGGGCGCGGCGGGCGTGAACGTGAAGCTGAAGGACATTTCGCTGACCGGCCGCATCATCGCGAATTTCCCCGACAAGCTGAAGCCCGAGCAGAAGATCAACGACGAGCTCAGCGAGCTTGGCAAGCTGGCGATGAAGCCGGAAGCCAACATCATCAAGCTCCCGAACATTTCCGCCTCAATCCCGCAGCTCAAGGCCGCGATCAAGGAACTGCAGAGCAAGGGCTACGACGTTCCCGACTATCCCGACAGCGACGCGACACCGGCCGACAAGGAAATCCGCGCCCGCTACGCCAAGGTGCTGGGCAGCGCCGTCAATCCGGTGCTGCGCGAGGGCAATTCCGACCGCCGCGCCGCCGGCGCCGTGAAGGCGTATGCGCGCAGTCATCCGCACAAGATGGGCGCGTGGAGCAAGGACTCAAAGACCCGTGTCGCGCACATGACCGGCAAGGATTTCTACGGCTCGGAAGTCGCGACCACCGTTGCGGCGCCGACCACGGCTCGCATCGAGCTGGTCGCTCAGGACGGCACCAAAACGGTTTTGAAGGAGAAGGTGCCACTTCAGGCCGGTGAGGTCATCGATTGCTCGGTGATGAACGTGAAGGCGCTGGATGCGTTCTTCGCCGACGCGATCGCAGCGGCGAAGAAGGACGGAATCCTGTTCTCGCTGCACGTCAAGACGACGATGATGAAGATCTCCGACCCGATCCTGTTCGGTCATTGCATCGCGGTGTTCTTTTCGGACGTGTTCGCGAAGCATGGCGCCACGCTGAAGAAGCTCGGCGTCAATCCCGACACCGGCGTTGGCGAGATGATGGCCAAGATCGAAACCTTGCCCGAGGCCGAGAAGGCCGCGATCAAGTCGGACATCGCGGCGGAATACGCCAAGCGGCCCGCCCTCGCGATGGTCAATTCCGACAAGGGCATTACCAACCTGCATGTGCCGAGCGACGTGATCATCGATGCGTCGATGCCGGCGATGATCCGCGAATCCGGCAAGATGTGGGGCCCGGACGGCAAGCTGCATGACGTGATCGCCGCGATCCCGGACCGTTGCTACTCGACGCTGTTCCAGGTTGTCATCGACGACTGCAAGGCCAACGGCGCATTCGACCCGAAGACGATGGGCACCGTGCCGAATGTCGGCCTGATGGCGCAGGCGGCCGAGGAATACGGCTCGCACGACAAGACCTTCCGTATGTCCGCGGACGGCACCGTCAATGTGGTGGCTGAGGACGGCAAAGTCCTGATGACCCAGAAGGTCGAAGCCGGCGACATCTTCCGCATGTGCCAGGTCAAGGACGCGCCGATCCAGGACTGGGTCAAGCTCGCCGTGCGCCGCGCGCGCCTCACCAACACGCCCGCCGTGTTCTGGCTCGACAAGAACCGCGCGCACGACGCGCAGCTCATCGCCAAGGTCGAAAAGTACCTGAAGAACGAGGACACGGCCGGCCTCGACATCCGCATCATGGCGCCGGTCGAAGCAACGAAGTTTTCGCTTGATCGCATCCGCAAGGGAGAGGACACGATCTCCGTCACCGGCAACGTGCTGCGCGATTATCTGACCGACCTGTTCCCGATCATGGAGCTAGGTACCTCGGCCAAGATGCTGTCGATCGTTCCCTTGCTGCAGGGCGGCGGCCTGTTCGAAACCGGCGCCGGCGGCTCCGCGCCCAAGCATGTCGAGCAGTTCAAGCAGGAAGGCTATCTGCGCTGGGATTCGCTCGGCGAGTTCCTGGCGCTGGGTGCCTCGCTGGAGCATCTGGCGCAGGTCAGCGGCAACGAGGACGTGAAGGTTCTCGCCGAGACGCTTGATGAGGCCAACGGCGAGATCCTCGAACACAACCGCTCGCCCGCGCGCAAGGTGGGCGAACTCGACAACCGCGGCAGCCATTTCTATCTCGCGCTCTATTGGGCCAAGGCGCTGGCCCGGCGCGACAACAGCTCCGGTCTCGCCGCACGCTTCAAGCCGCTCGCGGAAGCGCTCACCGCGAACGAGAAGAAGATCTATGACGAATTGATCGCGGCGCAGGGCAAGCCGGTCGACACCGGCGGCTACTATGCGCCCGACCAGAAGAAGACATCGGCCGCGATGCGGCCGAGCCAGACGTTGAACACCGCCCTCGACGCGCTCTGAGGCGACGGCTGACTAACGCGACCCGCCCGGTGGCGAATTCATCGGGCGGGTTTTGTTTTGCCGCGCCCAAAGGTCGATCATCACCTTGGCGGCCGCGGCGACGACCAGCGCGCAGAGCGCCACCTTCGTCATCGTCTCCATCGTGCCCTCGATCAGCACGGCGTGCACGACGCTGCCCGCGACAATCACCGCCGCGAGCGACATGTGCGCAATGCGCCATGTGCGCAGCCCCAAACGGCGGCGGATGAAAGCCAACAGCGCGACGGCAAAGATCGCCCACATCGCCACCACTCCGAACGGCGAGAACGGCGTCGGCGATGTGAAGGTCAGCGCGTCGATCATGTCCGGTGGGCTGGTAATCCAGAGACCGATGACATGGATCACCACTGCGGCGACCAGCGCGCCACCGATAAAGCGATGCGCGCGGCGTCCGCGATAGGTCTCCAGCCCCGGCAGGTATCCGCCGATCAGCAAGGGCTGCACGAGCACCAGCGCCAGCGCCGCAATGCCCGCAAATCCGGCGATGATGTAGACCGGCCCGCGCCAGGCGAGTTGCTCGCTTGTTGCCGCAGCGGCGATCGGCACGCCAACAGCGACGGCAAGCAGGCCCCAGATCAGGGTCTTCCGGGCCATTGGCATCCGTTTATTCTCAACGACGATCAGGCCGGCTGGAGAACAAAGTGCGCTTCGAGGCTGTTCACCTTTGCGCTTCGCATCACGGGGCGCAGGAAGACCGTTTTGAATTGACCGCTGTCATAGGCGAGATGACCGTGCGGCTGGCCGAAGATCGGAATGATCTGCGGCATCTCGAGACGGAACGCGCCATTCTTGTCGGTCAGCGTCGCACCGTGGCTGCGTTCGTCTTCCTCGCGCCCTTCCGTCGTATGCGCCCAGATCTGGATGCGTTGCCCGGCGAGCGGCGCGCCGTCGCCGGCGCGACGCACGGTGCCGCTCATCCAGAAACCGCCCTTGCCGATCCGCTCCACGACCGGCGCGCCCTTGATGTAATTGTTGGCGCCGCCCGACATCGACGCAGTCGGCGCGAGTCCTTGCGCGCCAGCGGGCAACACCAGGCCGGACGCTCCGGCAGCCAGAACGGAACCGCCCGCCACCAGAAGATTGCGGCGATTGAGCACGACAGTGGCCATCTCAGTGCCTCCTTTGCGAGCAACGGGCAGGAAACCGGCGCAGTTTAACGCGATAGCAGCCCTTTTCCCAGATTACGGAGTTGAAGAACGGAACCGGCCGCAATAACAGTTTGGTGAAGAGATACGTCGATCCCTCCCACCAAACGGCTCAATAAAAATGGCGAAGATCAAGGTGAAGAATCCCGTCGTCGAAATGGACGGCGACGAGATGACCCGGATCATCTGGAAGCTGATCAAGGACAAGCTGATCCATCCTTATCTCGACATCGAGTTGCTGTACTACGATCTCAGCATCGAGAACCGCGATGCCACCGACGACCGGGTGACGGTCGATTCGGCGGAAATGACCCGGAAGGTCGGCGTCGCCGTGAAGTGCGCCACCATCACGCCGGACGAAGGCCGCGTGAAGGAGTTCAATCTCAAGAAGATGTGGCGCTCGCCGAACGGCACCATCCGCAACATCCTCGGCGGCGTGATCTTCCGCGAGCCGATCATCTGCCAGAACGTGCCGCGCCTCGTTCCCGGCTGGACCCAGCCGATCATCATCGGCCGCCACGCCTACGGCGATCAGTACCGCGCCACCGACTTCCGCTTTCCCGGTCCCGGCAAGCTGACCATCAAGTTCGAGGGCAAGGACGGCAAGGTGATCGAGCACGACGTGTTCGACGCGCCCTCCTCCGGCGTCACGATGGCGATGTACAATCTCGACGACTCGATCCGCGACTTCGCCCGCGCGTCGCTGAACTACGGCCTCAACCGGAATTATCCGGTCTATCTCTCGACCAAGAACACCATTCTCAAGGCGTATGACGGGCGCTTCATGGATATCTTCCGCGAAGTGTTCGACAAGGAATTCAAGGCCGAGTTCGACAAGCGCAAGCTCACCTACGAGCATCGCCTGATCGACGACATGGTGGCGGCGGCGATGAAGTGGTCCGGCGGCTATGTCTGGGCGTGCAAGAATTACGACGGCGACGTGCAGTCGGACGTAGTCGCGCAAGGCTTCGGCTCGCTCGGCCTGATGACCTCGGTGTTGATGACGCCGGACGGCAAGGTGGTGGAAGCGGAAGCCGCGCACGGCACCGTGACGCGCCACTATCGTCAGCATCAGAAGGGACAGGAAACCTCGACCAACTCCGTCGCGTCGATCTTCGCGTGGACGCGCGGCCTCGCGCATCGCGCCAAGCTCGATGGCAACGATGCGCTGGCGACATTCGCCAAGACGCTGGAGAAGGTCACGGTCGACACCGTGGAATCCGGCGACATGACCAAGGATCTCGCGTTGCTGGTCGGTGCCGATCAGCACTGGCTGTCGACCACGGGCTTCCTCGACAAGATCGACCAGAATTTGCAGAAGGCGATGGCGTAGGATCGCATCTCCGTCCGGAAACGAAAACGGCGCCCTCACGGGCGCCGTTTTTTTTAATCGTGGCTCGCGCCGTTAATGCAGGTCGGCCGGCACCTTGCCGCCGTTGGCGGCGAGCTTCTGCATCACCTGCTTGTGCAGCCAGATGTTCATCGAGGCAGAATCGTTGGTGTCGCCGGTATAGCCAAGCTCCTTGGCCAGCTCCTTGCGCGCGCCGAGGCTCGAGTCGAGGCCGAGCAGTTTCATCAGATCGACGATCGACTTGCGCCAGTCGAGCTTCTCCTTGTTCTTGGAGGCGAGATCGGTCAGCACCTTCTCCACATCAACATTGGACAGGGGCGCCGCTCCGCTCGGCATGGACGCTGGTGCTGCGCTACCGCCCGCAGGCGCGGCCTCGGCCTTGCCGAAGATTGCCGACATGATCGACCCAAAGATGCTCATCAACGTACTCCCTGAAAAATTCATTCAAAACGAAACATCCGTTCATGTCACGCCGATGACATGTATCGGATGATACGCATCGGACGGCATGGATCGAATGCTTCGCGGCAACGTTAGAACGAGCGCGCGGGCGATGTCATCTGCCATCTTGCCGCCGCATGGTGCTATCCTACTTGTAGGGGCGGACGCCATTTTTGCTGGAAAGGACTTTCGCGATGGGCCTGATGGATATTCTCAACGGCATGCAGAACGGACCGCGCGGCGGCTCGTCGGGCCAGAGCGGTCAATCGTCCGGCGGCATGTCGCCGATCACCATGGCGATGCTTGCTTTGCTCGCCTACAAGGCGGTGAAATCGATGAGCGGCGGCCAGCCCCAGGCCGCGCCGGCCGGCAATGCGCCCGCGCCGCAGCCGCAACAGGGCGGCAACGATCTCGGCAGCATTCTCGGCGGTCTCCTGCCCGGCGGCCTCGGTGGTGCGCTGGGTGGCGGTGCCGGCGGTGGAGCTGGTAGCGCCCTTCCCGGTGGACTGGGCGGCGCGCTCGGCGGCGGATTGGGTGGTCTCCTCGGCGGACTGCTTGGCGGCGGAGCCGGCAGCGGCGGCGCGCTGCGCGGCGGCCTCGATGATCTGCTGCGCCAGTTCGAGCAGAACGGCCACGGTGACGCGACGAAGTCGTGGGTCGGCAGCGGCAACAACCACACCGTGTCCCCCGACGACATCCGCAAGACGCTGGGCGACGACACGGTGAACTCGCTCGCCGAACAGGCCGGCGTGTCGCAGGTCGATCTGCTGAACGGCCTGTCGCAACAGCTTCCGGAATTCGTCAACCGGCTGACGCCCGACGGACGGATGCCGACGCATGACGAAATGTCCCGTATGATGCGGGACTGACCCGCTATCCTGCGTAACACCCCGGTTCGGGATATATTCGTTTTGGAGACGCAAACATGGGCGCCTTTCTCTGGATCGTTCTGGTCGGCTTCGTCGCCGGCATCATCGCGCGGATGCTGTCGCCTGGCCCGAACAATCCGCAGGGCTTCATCCTGACCACCGTGCTCGGCATCGCCGGCGCGTTCCTCGCCACATGGATCGGGCAAGCGGTCGGCTGGTACAGCCCCAATCAGGGCGCCGGCTTCATCACCGCGACCGTTGGCGCGGTGGTGGTGCTGTTCATCTGGAACAGACTGGTCGCGGCACGCGCCATTCCCGATCCGGGCAATCGTCCGCCCGTGTGATCCAACGCCCTGCAATCCGACGCCGGCGCTGTCACGCGCCGGCTATCGTCCTCACCACATCGTCTCCTTGGCGCGCGGCAGCCACGCCTCATCATAGGCTTTGCCGCCGACGCGCGCATCGGTGATCGTCGACAGGATCTGCCCCGGCGTCGGCACGTCCGCGCGAGGCGCGTGCTTGTCGGGATTCCACAGGTCCGCGCGCATCACCGCCCGCGCGCACTGGAAGAACACCTTCTCGATCGTCACGATCATCACGCTGCGCGGCGCCTTGCCTTCCATCACGAAGCTGTCGAGCAAAGCCGGATCGGCGCTGAGGCTGGCGCGGCCGTTGAGACGCAGCGTGTTGCCCGCGCCGGGAATGAGGAACAAGAGACCGACGCGCGGATCCGCGAGCACGTTGCGCAGCGAGTCGATGCGGTTGTTGCCGCGCCGGTCCGGCAGCAGCACCGTGCGCGCATCGGCGACCCGCGCCACCGCGCCGGCGTCGCCGCGCGGCGAGCAGTCGAGCCCGTCCGGTCCCGCCGTGGCGACGATCACGAACGGCGACAGCTCGATCAGTCGCCGGTATTCCGGCGTGAGATGATCCACCTCCTTCACCAACGCCGGCTCCGCCGGCGTGCCGTAGAGGGCTTCGAGCTGTTCGACGGTGGTGATCATCAACCGATCTCCTCTTCGCATCGTCTGGCGTAGCAAACACGATAAACCCTCTCCCCTTGTGGGAGAGGGTGGATCGCGCTGAGTGAAACGAAAGCGCGAGCCGGGTGAAGGGTCTGCTCGTACGACCTAAGACAGCGACCCCTCACCCGCCTCGCTCACTGACGTTCGCTCGGCACCCTCTCCCTCAAAGGGAGAGGGAAGAGAAAGCAGCGCATTCACCCCGCGAGCGCGGCCTCGACCGCCGCGAGCGCCGCGTCGGCCTTGGAGCCGTCCGGCCCGCCGGCCTGCGCCATGTCCGGACGCCCGCCGCCGCCCTTGCCGCCCAGCGCCTCGGCGCCCTTGCGCACCAGATCGACCGCGTTGAAGCGCGACGTGAGATCGGCGGTGACACCGACCACGAGGCCACCCTTGCCATCCGGCGCGTTGTTCGCTACCGCGACCACGCCCGACTTGATCTTGGCCTTGCCGTCGTCAACCAGTGCCTTGAGATCGTTGTTCGGCAGGCCGCTCACCGACAGCTTGAGGAATTTGACGCCGCCGACCTCGACGATGTTATCGGCCGCACCCGTGGAGCCGCCAGCGGCACCGCCGCCGCTCATCGCCAGCTTGCGTTTGGCATCGGCGAGTTCGCGCTCGAACTTCTTGCGCTCCTCGACCAGCGCCGCGAGCCGTGCCGGCACATCCTCGACCGTCACTTTCAGCTCCGACGACACGGCCTTCACGAGTTGCGCCGTGGCGTTCGCGGCCTTGCGCGCCGCCGTGCCGGTCAGCGCCTCGAGCCGCCGCACGCCGGCCGCGACGCCGGAATCCGCGAGCCCGGTGATGATGCCGATGTCACCGGTGCGCTTCACATGGGTGCCGCCGCACAGTTCGACCGACCAGCCGAGCGCGTTGCTGCCCGCCTCGGCGGTGTCGCCCATCGCAACGACACGAACCTCGTCGCCATACTTCTCACCGAACAGCGCGCGCGCGCCGGAGGCGCGGGCATCGTCCAGCGCCATGATCCGCGTCGTCACCGGTGCGTTCTGGAGAACGATGGTGTTGGCGATGTCCTCGACCTTCTCCAGTTCGTCGGCCGACAGCGGCTTCGGATGCGAGAAGTCGAAGCGCAGCCGATCGGGCGCGACCAGCGAGCCCTTCTGCGCGACATGATCGCCGAGCACCTGCCGCAGCGCCTCGTGCAGGAGATGCGTCGCCGAATGGTTCTGCCGGATCGCGGCGCGGCGCGCGTGATCAACATTCAGCGCGAGTGCGAGGCCACCCTTGAGCGTGCCCTCCTCCACCGTGCCGGTGTGGATGAACAGGTCGCCGCCCTTTTTCTGCGTGTCGGTGACGCGAAAACGCACGCCGTCGGCCAGCATCACGCCGGTATCGCCGACCTGACCACCGCTCTCGCCGTAGAACGGCGTCTGGTTGACGACCACGGTGCCGGTCTCGCCCTTGCCGAGCGTCGCGACCTCCTTGCCGTCCTTGACCAGCGCGGCGACCACGCCTTCGGCCTTCTCAGTCTCATAGCCGAGGAATTCGGTGGCGCCGAGCTTCTCGCGCAAAGCAAACCACACCGCCTCGGTCGCGGCATCGCCCGAGCCCTTCCAGCTCTCGCGGGCCTTCGCCTTCTGCCGCTCCATCGCATCGGTGAACGACGCGAGATCGACGCCGATGCCACGGTTGCGCAGCGCATCCTGCGTCAGATCGAGCGGGAAGCCGTAGGTGTCGTAGAGCGTGAACGCCGTCTCGCCGTCGAACATGTCGCCCTTCTTCAGCGACTTCGACGCGTCGTCGAGGATCACGAGGCCGCGCTCCAGCGTCTTGCGGAAACGGGTTTCCTCGAGCTTGAGCGTCTCGGTGATCAGCGCCTCGGCGCGCAGGAGTTCGGGATAGGCCTGCCCCATCTCACGCGTCAACGCCGGCACCAGCTTCCACATCAGCGGATCACGCGCGCCGAGCAGTTCGGCGTGGCGCATGGCGCGGCGCATGATCCGGCGCAGCACATAGCCGCGGCCTTCGTTCGAAGGCAGCACGCCGTCGGCGATCAGGAACGAGGAGGCGCGCAGATGGTCGGCGATGACGCGATAGGACGCACGGTTCTCCGGCGTCGGGCCACGGCCGAGCGCGTGCGACACCGCCTCGATCAGCGCGCGGAACAGATCGGTGTCGTAGTTCGAGTGCACGCCCTGCAGGATCGCCGCCATACGCTCAAGGCCCATGCCGGTGTCGATCGACGGCCGCGGCAGCGGCTGACGATTGCCGGGCGCGATCTGGTCGAACTGCATGAACACCAGATTCCAGAATTCCAGGAACCGGTCGCCGTCCTCGTCGGGCGAGCCCGGCGGGCCGCCCTGCAGGGCCGGCCCCTGGTCGATGAAGATCTCCGAGCACGGGCCGCACGGGCCGGTGTCGCCCATCTGCCAGAAATTGTCCGAGGTGCCGATGCGGATGATACGGTCGTCGGACAAGCTGGCGATCTTGCGCCACAGGCCATGCGCCTCGTCGTCGTCGGCATAGACCGTGACCAGCAGCTTGTCCTTCGGCAGCCCGAATTCCTTGGTGATCAGGTTCCAGGCCAGCTCGATTGCGCGATCCTTGAAATAATCGCCGAACGAGAAGTTGCCGAGCATCTCGAAGAAGGTGTGGTGGCGCGCGGTGTAGCCGACATTGTCGAGGTCGTTGTGCTTGCCGCCGGCGCGCACGCATTTCTGCGCCGTCGCCGCGCGCTGATAGGGACGCTTCTCCAGTCCGGTGAAGACGTTCTTGAACTGCACCATGCCGGCGTTGGTGAACATCAAGGTCGGGTCGTTGTTGGGAACGAGCGACGAGGACGCCACCGGCTGATGGCCGTTGCGGGCGAAGTAATCGATGAAGGTGGAGCGGATCTCGTTGACGCCGCTTTTGCCGGTCCCGCTCATGGTCGCGCGTACTGCCTGTTCTGGAGGTCTCAAGGTTGGTCGAAAAACGTCTGCCTGCGCCGGCCGGATCGGGGCTAACTGCCCGTCCGGCTTGATATTTTGGCCGGATATTTATCCGCTGGCGGCGGGCCTGTCCAGAAAACGGCCGGGGCGCGCACAGGCGCGGTTCGCCGGGTCACGGAAGTATTTCAGCCCGGACAAGTAGCCGATTTCACGGGCGGATTCGGGGCCGATCCGGGCAGCCTCCGGCAGCCGATGGCACGATCGAGATAGCGGGTCGCCACAGCGGACGGCCGCAGCACGCCATGTCCCGGGCGCAAGAACCGACACGCGCGCCCTCCCAAAACGCTTTTCGCCCCCGTCCTCGGTTGCGGCCGCTTTACGCAGCCGGGTGCCGACGGGGGCGAAATGCAAGCTGGTCCATGTCGTCTGGGCTACGGGCTAGGACACGCTCCAGACGCAACGACCGCCGATACGCACGTTTGACTTCAACCTGCGAAGAACACTGCTCTTCCGCGAAGGCCCACCGGACGCTTGTGGCATTGAACGCCTGCGCCGGTCGCGACCACGCCTCACAGCAACACGCACCTCACTGACAACTCAACCACTCAACTCTGTCCGCGACATCCTTCTCCGGTTTCCCCGCCCATTACCCGCACACGGTAACGGACCCCGGTTCACGACCACGCGGATACGCCTACTCAACCAAACGCAACGCCACTCACGCACCGCCCGCCGTTTCGACGGGCGCCCTGTTATCGGGACTGCCGACGCTTAACCGCAGCAGTCACCGTTGCCGGGCGGCTTTATCAGGATCGCACGCTCCCCTGACGGGGAACGGGCTCAATCCTCGGCCGCCTCGTCATCCGAGTCGTCTTCCTTGTCGCCGGTCAGCAGTTCCTCGGCGATCAGGCCGGAGTTCTGACGGATCGAGGCCTCGATCTTGGCGGCCATATCCGCATTCTCCTTGAGGAAGGTCTTGGCGTTCTCGCGGCCCTGACCGATACGCTGGCTGTCGTAGGAGAACCAGGCGCCGGACTTCTCGACCACGCCGGCCTTGACGCCGAGATCGAGGACTTCGCCCATCTTCGACACGCCCTCGCCGTACATGATGTCGAATTCGACGGTCTTGAACGGTGGCGCCAGCTTGTTCTTCACCACTTTGACGCGGGTCTGGTTGCCGACCACCTCGTCGCGATCCTTGATCGCGCCGATGCGGCGAATGTCGAGACGCACCGAGGCGTAGAATTTGAGCGCGTTGCCTCCGGTCGTCGTTTCCGGCGAACCGTACATCACACCGATCTTCATGCGGATCTGGTTGATGAAGATCACCATCGTGTTCGACTTGTTGATCGAGGCGGTGAGCTTGCGCAGCGCCTGGCTCATCAGCCGCGCCTGCAGGCCGGGCAGCGAGTCGCCCATCTCGCCTTCAAGTTCGGCGCGCGGCACCAGCGCCGCGACCGAATCGACCACCAGCACGTCGACCGCGCCGGAGCGCACCAGCGTGTCGGCGATTTCCAGCGCCTGCTCGCCGGCGTCCGGCTGCGAGATCAGGAGGTCGTCGACATTGACGCCGAGCTTGCGCGCATAAATCGGATCGAGCGCATGTTCCGCGTCGACGAAGGCGCAGATGCCGCCCTTCTTCTGCGCTTCGGCGATGGTGTGCAGCGCGAGCGTGGTCTTGCCGGAGGATTCCGGTCCGTAGATCTCGACGATGCGCCCGCGCGGCAAGCCGCCGACGCCGAGCGCGATATCAAGCCCGAGCGACCCGGTGGAGACCGTCTCGATCTCCATCGCCTTGTCGTTCTTGCCGAGCTTCATGATCGAGCCCTTGCCGAAATTGCGCTCGATCTGGGAGAGCGCGGCGGCAAGCGCCTTGGACTTATCCATGGACGAGGATCCTTCGACGACACGCAGTGCTGGCTGACTCATAGGTCGCGCTCCTTATGGCCGGGAATCGAACCCCCGACAAACCGCCCCTGGAGATTTCCCCGCTTGCGACCCTGAGGGAGCCAAGGGCCGCCAGCTCCCGCCGGTTCCGGACACCGCCCCTGTGTCAGGAGCCGGCCGCCGCACGGAATCGACGATGAAAAGAATGTACTCTATTTGTTCTCAGTTCGCAATATGTTCTCATCTCAATCGCAGTTTTTCCCGTGTCCCGCGCGCTAGGGTCGCTTTCCATTGCCCTAACCGCTTGTTTTGCCGCCATTCATCGCGGAACCAATAGGCTCGGTTCCAGTTGTTTGACGCCACCCGATGGAGGGAATCCATGCGTCGTCTCGCTGTTGCCGCGCTTTCGCTTGTCGCTCTGATGTCCGCCGCTGAGCTTGCCCAGGCCCGTGACGGCTGCGGCGCCGGCCGCTTCTACAACGGCTATCGCTGCGTGCCGATGCGCGGTCCCGCTTACGGCCCCGGCCCCGGCCATTTCGGGCCGGGCCCTGGCCCTGGCTATTACGGGCCGCCTCCGGGCGCCTATCGCGGCGGCCGCGGCATCTATCTCGATTACAACGGCCAGCCGAACTGCACCCGTCCGGGCTTCACCGTTCAGGACGGCGTCTGCAAGCCCTACCGCGGGTACTGATCCCGGTCCGGGTCGGCTCCGCACGCCGGACAATAGAGAGTCCGGCACGTTGCCCGATCTTCGCGCAAGCAGAAGGCCACCCGTCCGGGTGGCCTTTTTTGCACGACGACAGCCTCAGACGCGACGGCCCGGCGTTTCAATCATCGTATCGGTGATACCGCCGTTTGCCATGGCGCCCGGTCGCGCGCGGCACGCCGGTGTAGAAGGGATTCGGCCGGCAGATGCCGCCGCGGCCGATCAACTCGCGCCGGCATTGCTCGAAGCTCATGTAATAGCAGCTTGTGCCGCCACCGCCGCGGCCGCCGAAATCGGCGCACCAGCGATACGGGTCGGCTTTGACCTGCGCATGGGCTGTACCCATACCCAGGCCGGGCAGCAGCAGGCCGCCGAGGCCGAGCGCCGCAATCAGCGCCGCCAGGACCAGTCTCCGTGGCGATGCCCGGCGCAACCTAGAACGGACCGCGCCCGATGAATCGATAGTCGTATCAGCCATCGTCATCTCCCTGATTGCTCTCCTTGATCGCGACCTGAGATCTGTTCGCTCAAGGCCGCGCGGTTCCGATATCCAGACCAACGCCGCCGCGCCACGGTTCGTTCGCGCCCACCGCGGCAGCGCCCGCGAAAATATTTTCGGCCAACCGCATCACCCCGGCGCAGGATTTGACCGGCGGCTTCGTTCAATGGCTGTGCCGGAAACTCTGACCGCAGACCGTCCGCTCTGTCCCACCTGCCGCCGGGGGCGGCTGCGGCTCATGCGGCAGATTCGCAATCCGCGGACCGGCCGCAGCGCCCGTTATTTCCGCTGCGAGAGCTGCGCGCATATCAAGATCGAGGACGACGACGGCACGCCGCCGACCCCGAACGCGATGTAACCGCGCGACCGGTTCTTCTCAGGCCACCCTAAGCTTCATCTGCTCAATCACCGCGCGGCCGGCTACTCCGAATGGATTGGCCAGCGTCTCGGCGATCTCGAAGTGGTTGTAGTTCGGCCCGACGATCAGTTCGGCCGGCTTTCCCGCCTTCTTCAACGCGGCGGCGAAGTCACGGCTCTGCCGCTGGAATTCCGGCGTCTCCAGCGAGCCGTGCACCAGCGTCACCGGACAGGTGATCTTGTCGAGATGACGCTGCGTCGACAGCGCGTCCTCGATCGCGTCGGTGAACTTCACATAGGACGAACGCGCCGACAGCCGCACCGGTTTCAGATCATACATGCCGGAGAGCAGCACCGCGCCCTTGATCACATCGGCCGGTACGCCCATCGCTTTCCAGTCCGTCACCAGCGCGACGCCGCCGAGATGGCCGCCGGACGAGTGGCCGGAAATATAGATGCGGTTGGCGTCGCCACCGAAGCTCGCGGCATTTTTCGCCACCCAGGCGATGGCGCGGCGCACCTGCTCCGCCATCGGCATCAGATTGCCGTCGGTCTGTGTCACATTGGTGAAGTCGAGCGCGATGTAATGCGCGCCGGCGCGGGTCAGCGCCTCCGCCGGGAACGCATAATCCTTGGCAACCTGGCCGCGCCATGCGCCGCCGTGGATGAAGATCTGGATCGGCGCATTCGGCGCTTTGGCGGCATAGAGATCGAGCGCCTCGACCGGGGTCGACCCGTAGCTCAACCGTTTCGGCGCGCCGATCCGCTTGCGGGTCTCCTCGCTCCCGGTGACGTAACGCTTGAGCACGATCGGCAGGTTGGGCGCGTATTTCGCCTGGTCGTAGGCGTCGTCCAGTTCCTTCTGATCCATCTCCATCCACACCTTGGGGCCCTTCTCGCGCGGCGCGGCCGGCTGCTGCGCCTGCGCCACCGCCGCACCCCCGGCCACTGCGGCACCGGCGGCGCCCGCGATCAAAACGCGGCGGTCGAGCGGCTGGTCGAAATAGTTCCCCATGGGTGGTTGTCCTTCGGCTGAATGATTGCGCCGGACAGTATAGCGGGATTGCTCCGGATCAGCCGCAAATCCATTGTGCAACGCACACGCTAACAGCGGGCGGTCAGCGTCTCGTCCATAAGTCGAAGACGACCACGCTAGACCCCTCCCGGCCCGCACCTTAGCTTGGCCGACCACACAACGAAAAACCAAGAGACTGGCAAAAGTCCGCGCCGAACCGGGCACTTTGGGAGGATGCGGTGCTGGAAAAGCTCGAATTCATGCTCGCGCTGGCGCGAGAGAAGCACTTCCGCCGTGCCGCCGACAGTTGCGGCGTCGCCCAGCCGACGCTCTCGCTCGGCATCCAGAGCCTTGAGGAAATGCTCAACGTCGCACTGGTGAAGCGGTCGTCGCGGTTTCAGGGCTTCACGCCGGAAGGCGAGCGGGTGCTGATCTGGGCGCGCCGCATGGTCGGCGACGCGCATGCGATGCGCCAGGAGATCCAGGGCCTGCAGCGCGGCATCGGTGCGCATCTGCGGCTCGCCGCCATGCCCTCGGCGATGTCGGTGGTCGCGGCGCTCACCGCGCCGTTCCAGAAACGGCATCCCGGGACACGCTTCACCGTGCTGGCCCGGCCCTCCGATGTGGTCGTGTCGCTCCTGCACAACCGCGAGGTCGATGCCGGCATCACCTATATCGACCACGATCCGATCGACGATGTGACGCGCGTGCCGCTGTTCCGCGAGACCTATCTGCTGCTCACCTCGCGCGACAATCCGCTCGCCAGCGCGAAAAAAACCACCTGGGCTGACATCGCCTCGCTGCCGATGTGCCTGCTGACGCGCGACTTGCAGCATCGGCGCATCATCGATTCGGTGTTCGAGGGGCTCGACCTCGAAACCGCGCCGCTGGTGGAAACCGATTCCGCGATCGCACTCGCCTCGCATGTGGCGACCGGCCGCTTCGTCAGCGTCGTGCCGAAATCAATGCTCAACGCGCTGCAGCTCGGCGATCTGCAAACCCTGCCGATCGATACGCCGACCGTGACGCACACGATCGGCCTCATTGTCTCCGATCGCTATGCGCAACCGCCGTCGATCCGGCAGTTGGTCGACGAGGCACGCCGCCTCTGCCCACCGGAACTGCTGGCGGCCTGATCGCATCCACCGATTGCGCATGACAATCAAAAGATTGCCGACACCTTCTTGATCGTGTCCGGCATGGCCGGTCTCCTGCCGTTCGACGTCTCAACGACGCATTTCTCGAACGGATTCTTGGGGGAGAAAACAGCTCATGGCCTTTCTGTCGTTTCTTGACCGGTCGCACACGGTCGCCAAACCCGGTTTCAGCCGGTGGATGGTGCCGCCGGCGGCCCTCTGTGTGCATCTCTGCATCGGCCAGGCCTATGCACTGAGCGTGTTCAATCTGCCGATGACCAAGCTCATCGGCATTTCGCAATCGACACCCGAGGACTGGAAGCTCACGGAGCTGGGCTGGATCTTCTCGATCGCCATGCTGTTCCTGGGCGGATCGGCGGCCGTGTTCGGCCGCTGGGTCGAGGAAGGCGGACCGCGCCGGGCGATGTTCACCGCGGGCTGCCTGTGGGCCGGCGGCTTCTTCCTCTCCGCCATCGGCGTCAAGCTGCACATGTTGTGGCTGATCTATCTCGGCTATGGCGTGCTCGGCGGCTGCGCGCTCGGCATCGGCTACATCTCGCCGGTCTCGACGTTGATCAAATGGTTCCCCGACCGCCCCGGCATGGCGACCGGCATGGCGATCATGGGCTTCGGCGGCGGCGCCTTCATCGCCTCACCGCTGTCGGTGTGGCTGATGAGCAAGTTCAGCACCGCCACCCATGTCGGCGTGATGGAAACCTTCGTGGTGATGGGCGCGATCTATTTCTGCTTCATGATGGTCGGCGCCACCATCGTCCGCGTGCCGGCACCGGGCTGGAAGCCCGCCGGCTACACGCCGCCCGCGGCCGCGACCAAGATGATCAGCCGCAACGACGTTTACGTCTATGACGCGCTGAAGACGCCGCAGTTCTGGCTGATCTGGTGGGTGCTCTGCCTCAACGTCACCGCCGGCATCGGCGTGCTCGGTCAGGCGTCGGCGATGAGCCAGGAAATGTTCCCGGGCGTTATCACCCCGATCGCTGCTGCCGGCCTCGTCGGTCTGATGAGCCTGTTCAACATGGGCGGGCGCTTCTGCTGGGCGAGCTTGTCGGACTTCATCGGCCGCAAGAACACCTACTTCTGCTTCTTCGTGCTCGGCATCATCCTCTACATCACGGTGCCTTACGCCGGCGGCTCCGGCAACGTGGCGCTGTTCGCGTTCTGCTTCTGCATCATCATCTCGATGTACGGCGGCGGATTCTCGACGGTGCCGGCTTATCTGCGCGATATGTTCGGCACCCGCTATGTCGGCGCGATCCACGGCTGGCTGCTCACCGCGTGGTCGGCCGCCGGCATCTTCGGACCGGTGATCGTCAACTATCTGCGTGAGTACAACATCACGCATGGTGTGCCGAAGGCGCAGGCTTACAACAACACCATGTACATCATGGCCGGGTTGCTGGTGATCGGTTTCATCTGCAACGCCTTCGTGCGCGCGGTGCACGCCCGCTACCACATGAAGCCGGATACCGATGGCAGCGCGCTGAACGCCGCCGGTACCGCCAAAGCCGCAACCGCATGAGGGAGACACGACCATGACAAATCAAAACACCGGCGAAGCCGAGACCACCAGCCCGCTCAAGATCGCGGCCGCGTGGATCTTCGTCGGCATTCCGTTGCTGTGGGGCGTGTCACAGACCCTGATCAACGCGATGCAACTGTTCAAGTAACCCCCGACTGAGCGCCTGACGGACACGCTCCTCTTTTTGCCGTCAGGCAATCGTTCGGTACCTCGCGGCGGCGGCCTTGAGCCGCCGCTTTTCTTTTGCGCGTGCCCCGGCGGGCCATTGGCCGCTGTCTCGCAACCGCGCTATGACTGGCGCGGAATCAACCGGTTTCCTTCCCAGCAAGACCGATAGCCAGGCCACCCCCATGACCGCCCCTGCCGCTCCTTCCGCTCCTGCCATGCCGGTGTCCCCGGTGCGCCCGCTCTATGTCGGCATGGCCGCTGCCGCGATCGCGGTGATGATCTACGCGATCAACAGCGACAGCGACTGGCTGCTCAACTGGGTGCACGTCATGGCGGGCATCCTGTGGACCGGCATCGATCTGTTCCTCGGCTTCGTGGTCGGACCGATCATGCGCAGGCTGCCGTTCGAGGCGCGCCGCGCCGTGATCAGCCAGCTCACGCCGCGCACGCTGATCCTGATGCCGACGCTGTCGATCGTCACCGGCACCGCCGGCTGGTTCCTGGCGAAGCGGATGGGCTATCTCGATGTCGGCTATCCGGAATTCTACTGGGTGGCGGCCGCGCTCGCGATCCTGGCGATCCTCACCGTGCAGGGTCTCGGCTTCCTGCTGCCGACCAACCTCAAGGTCTATTTCGAGGTCCGCAAACCCAATCCCGATCCGGAGAAGATCGGACGGCTGATGAAATGGTACATCTATGTCGTCGCCATGCAGGGCGCGATGCAGGTGGCGATCATCGTGGTGATGGCGCGCTTCGCCACCGGGCTTTAGGACGTTCTCAACGGCCGCCGCCACCATTGCGCGGATCGCGGTCGACGCACAGCCACACGCCGCCGTCGTTCGCCGATTGAACGCGGATGCGCAGATCGCGCCGCGCATTGTCGTAGTCGCCGACCCAGCCGATATCGAGATCGACCACGCCGTCCGCCATCGCCTGTTCGATGCGGCCGCGAAAGTTTTCGCTGCCGAGCTTGCGGGCCAGATCGAAAAAATGTTCGCCGACCGGCTGCCGGCCAAATCCGGACAGCCGCGCCTCGGTCTTGCTGTACAGCACCACCTTGAAGCCGCGATCGAGATGGATCACGCCGAACGGCAGCGCATCGATGTCCGCTTCCGACAAACGTTCGAGCCGCGCCGCCAGATCGGGCGCGTCGAAGTCAACGGTTCGATTTGCCATGCCCGTCTCCTTCTTCCGCGTCGCACCGGCGCTTGCCGGCCCCCTTGCGACGCGGGATAGCCCCGCGTGACACGACATCACGCGCGGACTGTCGCGCACGGGTAGCGGACGATCAAGGGGTTCGGCGAATTCCTGCACGACGAATCTTTGCGCAAGAATTCGCTGTGAAATGCGAACGCGCGACAAGTATGCGGTGACGACCGCGCAATGCGTCAGCGGATTTCGATATGCGCGGCGGCCGCTGCGCCGCGCATGCGCTGCATCGCCGCTGCGATCGTCGCCGCAAATTCCGCCGGCGATCCGGCGGCGATCACGGCCTGTTGCGCCGCGAGCGTCTTGCGTACTTCCGGTTGCGCCAGCGCGGTACGCAGCGCGCTGTTGAGCCGCGCGATCACCGCGTCCGGCGTTTTCGCCGGCGCCACCAGCCCGAAGAACGCCATCCAGTCGAGCGCATCGAGCCGCAATTCCGCGAAGGTCGGCACATCGGGCAGCGCCGGCAGCCGCGCCGGCCCGGAAATCGCCAGCGCGCGCAGCTTCCCCGCCTGCACCAGCGGCAAGGTGGTCGGCAGATTGTCGAACAGCACTTCGATCTGTCCCGCAACCGCATCGTTGAGTGCCGGTCCGATGCCGCGATACGGCACATGAATCAGATCGGCACCGGTCGCCAGTTTGAATTGCTCGCCCATCAGATGGCTGACCGAGCCGTTGCCGGACGAGCCGTAACTCATCCGCCCGGCCTGGATGCGCGCCAGCGGCACGAACTCGCTCATGTTGCGCGCTGCGACCTTGGGGTTAACCGACATGATGTTGGGGACCGCGGCGATGGCGCCGACCGGCGCCAGATCGGTGGTCACGTCGAACGGCAGCGACTTGTACACCGCCGGATTGATGGCCAGCGTCGAGGCCGTGCCCATGCCGATCGTGTAGCCGTCGGGACGAGCCTTGGCGATCTGCGCGGTGCCGAGCGCACCGCCCGCGCCGGCGCGATTGTCGACCACCACCGGCTGGCCGAGCAGCGGCCGCAGCGCCTCTGCCACCGTGCGCGCGATGACGTCGGTCGAGCCGCCGGGGGCGAACGGCACGATCAGCGTAATGGCCCGTTCCGGATAATCCGCATGCGACGGCTGCGCAGCGGCGAGCCAGAGGCCCGCCGCGAGCAGGACACGCGGGAAAAGCTGTCGACCAGTCGCTCTCATTCATCCTCCCTCGCGTTCGATCTTCTTGTCGCGATCGTTCGGCCCTGATCCTGCCGCAGGGCTTGGAGGCGTCAAGCGAATTGCGACAGCCCGCGTTGGCAGATACGCTCCCCGGAAAACACAGGACGAGGAGCACACCGTGTCGTTCAATCCCTTCCGTCGCCGGCTGCTGCTGGCGGTCTCCGGCGCGCTGACCGTCGCCGCCGCCATGACCGTGTCCCTGCCCGCCGCCCGCGCCGATTATCCGGACCGGCCGATCCATCTGCTGGTGCCCTATCCGGCCGGTGGCCCGAACGACGTGATCGCGCGGCTTCTGGGCGCGAAGCTGTCGGAATCGCTCAAGCAGCAGGTGGTGATCGAGAACCGGCCCGGCGGCAGCGGCAACATCGCCGCCGTCACCACCGCCCGCGCCGAGCCGGACGGCTACACCATCGTGCTGCCCGCCATCGCCTATGCGGTGAACCCGACGCTGTTCGGCAATGCCGGCTACACCTTCGATCAGTTCGAGCCGGTGTCGATCGTCACCAAGGGCCCGCTCGTCCTGGTGGTGCATCCGTCCCTCGGCGTGAAGAGCGTCAAGGAATTGATCGAGAAGGCCAAGCGTGAGCCGGGCAAGATCGACTACGGCTCCGGCGGCACCGGCAGCTCGCTGCATCTCGCCGGCGAGATGTTCAAGAAGCAGGCCGGCGTCAACATCATGCACATCCCCTACAAGGGGACCAACGACCTGATCTCCGATCTGCTGACCGGCCGCGTGCCGGTATCGTTCATGAGTCCGCTGATCGCCATGGATCACGTCAAGCAAGGCAAGCTGATCGCGCTCGGCGTCACCTCGCCGCAGCGCGCGGCCGGCTGGCCGGACACGCCGTCGATCGCCGAGGCCGGCGTGCCGGGCTATGCGGTCGAAGCGTGGTACGCGGTGCTGGCGCCGAAAGGCACGCCGAAACCGATCGTCGACAAACTGTCGAAGGCGATCGCCGATGCCGTCAATTCGCCGGACGTGAAGCAGCGGCTGGCAACGCTCGGCAATGTCTCGGTCGGCAGCAATCCGGCGGACACCAAAGCCTATATCGCCAGCGAGGCGAAACGCTGGGGCGACCTGCTGACCGCCGCCGGCATCAAGGCCAACTGATTTTCCAAATCGAGAGAGACGACGTGAATAGCGATATCCTGCTGCGCGGCGGCACCGTCTATGACGGTGCCGGCAATCCCGGCGTTCGCGCCGACGTGCTGATTTCCGAAGGCCGCATCGCCGCGGTCGGCGACAACCTCGCCGCCACCGGCGCGACGGTGATTGATGCCGATGGTCTGGCGGTGGCGCCGGGTTTCATCGACATCAAGACCCATTCGGATTTCACCCTGCCGATCAATCCGAAGGCCGAGAGCAAGGTGCGCCAGGGCGTCACCACCGAGATCATCGGCCACTGCGGCTTCTCGGTCGCGCCGGCGCTGCCTGGCCGGGTCGACCTGTTGCGCGACTATCTCTCGCCGAGCGCGCCGTGGCTGCCGTTCCGCGAAATGAGCTTCCCGCAATATCTCGACACGTTCCCGGCGACCGCGGTGAACGCCGGCATGCTGGTCGGCCACAACACGCTGCGGCTGATGGTGATGGGCATGGACAAGCGCGCCCCCACCGCCGACGAACTGGCGCGCATGATCGCGCTTCTGGAGGACGGGCTGAAAGCCGGCGCGCTCGGCCTCTCATCGGGCCTGTTCACCTCGCCCGGCGCCTATGCCGAACCCGAGGAGATGGTCGCGCTGTGCAACGTGGTGAAGCGCTACAACGGCGGCTACTTCACGCACATCCGCGATGAATCTAACAAGGTGCTGGAAGCGGTCGAGGAAGCGATCCACATCGCCGAGACCTGCCGCATCCATGTCGAGATCGTGCATTTCAAATGCTCGGGCCTCGACAACTGGGGCAAGGCCGCGACCGCGCTCAAGATGATCGCCGCCGCCAAGGCGCGTGGCCTCGACATCGACTGCGACAGCCATCCCTACACCGCCGGCTCCAATCCGCTGAAAAACCTGATGCCGCAATGGGTGCAGGCCGGCGGCGTACCGGCGATGCTGGAACGGCTCGCGCTGTCCGAAACCCGTGAGCGCATCCGCGCCGACATCGCCCGCGACGGCCTCAACAACTGGGGTCGCATCCCCGACTGGGACTGCGTGCAGATCTCGATCTCCCCGCACCTGCCGCAATTCGCCGGCCGCACCATCAAGGACCTCGCCGCCGAGCGCGGCAAGGATCCGATCGACGTGGTGTGCGACTACATGATCGAGGATCAGGGTGCGACCCGCGTGCTGGTCATCTCGATCTCCGAGGACGACATCCGCGCCATTGTCCAATCGCCAATGGCGCTGGTCGGCTCCGACGGCAACTGCGTCTCGACCGAGGGCATCACCAGCCAGGGCATGCCGCATCCGCGCTTCTACGGCACGTTCCCGCGCGTGCTCGGCCATTACGTCAAGGAGCTTGGCCTGCTGCCTATCGAAACCGCGATCCACAAGATGACCGGCTCGACCGCCCGCGCGCTGAAACTCACCGACCGCGGATTGCTCAAGCCCGGTTATCGCGCCGACGTGGTGCTGTTCGATCCGAACCACTTCCGCGACCGCGCCACCTATGGCGACCCGCACCGCTTCCCGACCGGGACGCGCACCACGGTGCTGATCAACGGCACGGTGGTGGTGCGAGACACGGTGCACACAGGCGCGCTGCCGGGGAAGGTTCTCCGCCGCGACGCGGACGGGCGCGTGCAATAGTGCTTCAGGAGAGACAAACTCTCTCCGTTCATTCCCGCGAAAGCGGGAATCCACTCTTAAGCGTGGGTCCCCGCTTTCGCGGGGACGAACGGGGAGAGAGCCCGATTTAATTTCAAGAAACTGATTTACAGGAAACCAAACAATGGCCGCCATCGCCCGCATCATCGGTTATGCGCTCGCCGGCGGCGTTGTGCTGCCGCTCGCGGTACTGGCGCTGATGCTGGTGGTCTATGCGATGGATTCCCGCTGCGGCTCGCCGGGGGATTCCGGCGGCTGCGAGATGGGCATCGCCATGCTGGTGCTGGGCGCGAGCCCGGTCGGCGCCGCCATCGGCCTCGTGATCGGGATCGTGCGTAGCCTCCGCAAGCGCCGCGCGGGCCCTTCCTAAGCGCCGTTCCCCGCCTTCATCTGCCGCAGGGTGCGCGACACCTCGGCGGCGATGGCCGGCGCGGTCGGCGTGTCGGAATGCACGCAGATGGTCGCCGCCTCCACCGGAATATCGTTTCCGCCCGTTGTCGTGACGACCCGCTGGCAAATCACCCGCAACACGCGGTCGCGCGCCTTGGCAGGATCGACCGCCTCATGGCTGCGGCTGATGATCAGATTGCCGTCGCCGTCGTAATCGAGGTCGGCATAGAACTCCGGGATCATCTTCACGCCGCGCGCCTTGCAGGCGCGCTCATGCGCCGTGCCGGCCATGCCGAGGATCGGCACGCCGAATGGCCGCACCGCATCGGCGATGGCGAGCGCGATCGCCTCGTCCTTCGCCGCCATGCTGTAGAGCGCGCCATGCGGCTTGACGTGATTGAGCGCCATGTCCTCGGCCTGCAGGAACGCCGCCAGCGCGCCGATCTGATACGTGACGAGGTCCATCACCTCCTGCGGCGTCATCACCATGGCGCGGCGTCCGAAGCCTTGCAGGTCCGGCAGCGAGGGATGCGCGCCCACCTTGACGTTGTACTGCTTCGCCAGCCGCACCGTGGCGCGCATCATGCCCGGATCGCCGGCATGGAAGCCGCAGGCGACATTGGCGAGGTCGATATGCGGCATCAGCGCCGCGTCATCACCCATGCGATAAAGGCCGAAACCCTCGCCCATATCGCAGTTGATCGTCATTCCCATTGTCGGATTTTGCCCATCGTCAGGTCTGCCCCACCGGATGCCGGCGAGTGTGGCCGCGCGGCCGGCTCCTGCCAACCACGCAAACCGCAGACCTGATGAGCGGTCCTGATCGACAGACCTGATCGAAAACTAGGGTCAGACGCCCAGATAGCGGTGCAGAACGTCCGGATTGGCCTTCAATTCGGCCGCCGGCGCCTCGTGCACGATGTGCCCGTTATTGATAATGTAGATCCGCTGCGACAGCGCGAGCGCAGCCGCGAGGTTCTGCTCCACCAGCACGATGGTCTGCCCGCCGGCTGCCAGCTCGCGGCAGGCACGGATCAGATCCTGCACGATCACCGGCGCGAGGCCCTCGAACGGCTCGTCCAGCAACACGATCTTCGGGTCGCGCACCAGCGCGCGGGCGATGGCCAGCATCTGCTGCTCGCCGCCGGAGAGATCGGTGCCGCGGCTGCCGCGCCGTTCCTTGAGCCGCGGGAACATGCCGTAGATGCGCTCCAGCGGCCATCTCGACTTCGCCGTCAGTCCGGCGAGGATGATGTTCTCCTCGACGTTGAGGCTGCCGAACACGCGCCGGTCCTCATGGACAAGCTGCATTCCGGAGAGCGCAATCGCATGGCTCGGCTTGCCGGCCAGCTCCACGCCGTCGAGCTTCACCGAGCCGGCGCGCGGCTTCACCACACCCATCAGGCTCTTGAGGGTCGTGCTCTTGCCGGCGCCGTTGCGGCCGAGCAGTCCTACCACTTCGTTCTTGTCGACACGCATCGCCACGTCGAACAGGATGTGGCTGTCGCCGTAATACGAATTCAGTCCGTTAACCTCGAGCAGGCTCATGGTTCGTGCATCCCCCCGAGATAGGCATCCTGGACCAGCTTGTTGTTCTTGATCTCCTGCGGCGTCCCTTCCACCAGCACCTTGCCTTCCTGCAGCACGGTGATCTTGCCGGCGAGTTCAAAGATGGCATCCATGTCATGGTCGATCACGATCATGGTGCGGCCGCGGCCGATCGCCTTGAGCAGCCGCACGGTCTCGACGCGCTCGCGCGGGCTCATGCCGGCCAGCGGCTCGTCGAGCAGCAGCAGGCTCGGCGACGTCGCCAGAGCCAGGCCGATCTCAAGCCGCCGCTTCTCGCCATAGGCGAGTTCAGACACCGGCGTATCGAGCCGGCGCGTCAGATTGACCAGTTGTGCGGTGTGCTCGATCTGTTCGGTCAAGCCCGGAATGTTCTCGATCCGGCGCAGCAGATCGAGCCGGTACTTGCCGCGCAGCTCCGCGAGCGCCGCAATCACCAGGTTCTCGCGCACCGTCAGCCGGTTGAACAACTGGTTGATCTGATAGCTCTTGGTCAGACCCAACTGGCAGACATCGGTGACTTCGAGACCGGTGATGTCGCGTCCCTCGAAACTGATCGAGCCGCTGGTCGGATGCACCTCGCAAGTAAGCATCTTGAAGAACGTGGTCTTGCCGGCCCCGTTCGGGCCGATGATGCCGCGCAACTCGCCATGATCGACGGCGAAGTCGATGTCGCTGTTGGCGGCGAGACCGCCGTAATGCTTGGTCAGGCCCTTGGCTTGCAGGATCGTGCCCTTGTGCGGCTGGTCGGGCGACTCGTTGGCCGCCGGCAGCGGCGCGGCCGCTTCCGCCGCCGCCACGTCGGCCGCGGTCTCGATGCCCTCCTCCGGCGCCTCGCGCTTGTGGCGCTGGCCGGTGGCGAGCGCATAGAGATCCTGGATGCCGCCGATCAGGCCGCGCCGCAGGAAGCACACCAGCAGCACGAACACGACGCCGAGCACCAGCTTCCACGACGCGCCGAGGCCAAGCGCCGACTGCAGAAAATCCTGCAAGAACAGCCAAACCGCAGCGCCCAGCAACGGCCCGAACAGCGTGCCGACGCCGCCGATCGCCGACATCATCACCAGCTGGCCGGAAGTCTCGAAGGTGAAGGCATCCGGCGGCATGAACGCCTGCAATACGCCGAGCAATCCACCGGCGAAGCCGGCATAGGCGGCGGCAATGACGAAGGCCGTCAGCTTGTAGGCATGGATGTTGTGGCCGAGCGCGGCGGCACGTAGCGGGTTCTCGCGGATCGCCCGCATCACCGCGCCGACCGGCGAGCGCACGATGCGGAGCGCGGCGACGATGCCGACGAAGTAGCAGAACGCCAGGAACCAGTAGAGCGACCAGCCTGTGGTGAAGTGGAACGAGGCGAAGCCGAGATCGAAATGCGGCGTCGGGACGCCCGGCAGGCCGTTCTCGCCGCCGGTCCATTCCGAGAGCGGATTGAACTCGACGAAGAAGAACACTTCGGCGATCGCCACCGTGATCATCGCGAAATAGATGCCGGTCCGGCGCAGCGCGATCAGGCCGACCAGATAACCGACCACGGCGGCGGCAATCATGCCGAGGAACAGCGCCGTCACCACATGCGGGAAGCCCGCGCGGGTGAGCAGATAGGCGGCGAAGAAGCCGCCGGTGCCGTAAAACGCCGACTGACCGAACGACAGCAGGCCAGTGAAGCCGAACAGGATGTCGAAACCGATGCCGAACAGGCCCCACACCAGGATGCGGTTGACCGTGTTCGGCGCGAAGCCGAGATGCGGCAGGATGAACGGCGCGAGGATCAGGCCGACCGCCGTGAGCGCTTCGATGAGAAAACGACGTTGCTTGAGCATTGCAGACTACTCGCGGCTCGCCGAGCCGAGCAGTCCGCGCGGCCGCAGCACCAGCACCAGCGTCATCGCCGCAAACAGCATGACGTAGGCATAGCCGGGGTTGATCATGGAGGTGATGCTGATGATCTCACCGGCGATCAGGCCGCCGATGATCGCACCGGGGAATGAGCCGACGCCGCCGATCACGACGACGACGAAGGTCTGCACCAGGATCGCCTCGCCCATGTCCGGTGTCAGCGACACCACCGGCGCGTTGACGATGCCGGCGAAACCGGCCGCCATCGCGCCGATGCCGAACACCACCATGAACACCTTGTAGACGTCGATGCCGAGCGAGGAGACCATCACCGAGTCCTCGATGCCGGCGCGCACGATCATGCCGAGCCGCGTCTTGTAGAGCACGATGAACAACACCAGCAGCGCGACCGCGATGATGCCGACCACCGCCAGACGATAGGTCGGATAGAACATGAAGCCGAGCGAGGTGATGCCGGCGAACAGCTTCGGCGGCGGCACCGTGAGCGACAGCGAGCCGAAGCAGAACCGCACCAGTTCGACGAAACAGATGCTGATGCCGAACGTCACCAGCAACTGGTCCGAATCCGGCCGGCTGTAGAAATGGCGGACGATCACGCGCTCCATGATGACGCCGGCCACCATCACGAACAGTGAGCCGGCCGCGACCGCGACCACGAACGATTCCGTATAGGTATAGGCGACGTAGCCGGCATAGCCGCCGAGCATGAACATCGCGCCATGCGCCAGATTGAGCACGCCGAGCGTGCCGTAAATGATGGTGAGGCCGGAGGAGATCAGCGCCAGCAGCGCGCCAAGCACCAGACCGTTGAACATTTGCGAAATCAGATTCGCCCAGTTGATCATGTCGTCGCCCGAAACGTGGTCAGTTGGGACAAGTGGTCGCCGTCACGCCCGCAGACAACACGGCGGCAGCGCGCAGGAAACGATGCAAGTCGTATCGGCGGAGGGCCGGCGCCGCGGAGACGTAAAGCCCCCGCGACGCCAATCGACTCCCCCGATCAGGTGTAGTCGCCGAGCTTGCAGCCGAATTCATCCGGCTTCTGCATCAGGCCCTCGCCGGGCACGATCTCGACGACCTCGTACCAGTCTTCCTTGTTCTTCATTTCTTTCTTGGTCTTGCCCTTGACGATGATCACCGGGCGGATCGCCTGATGATCCTGCGGGCGATAGTGGACGTCGCCGACCAGCGATGGGATCGTCTCACCCTTCTCCCAGGTCTTGATGATGTCCGGCGGATAGAAGCTGCCGGTCTCCTCCACCATGCGGGCCCAGTGGATGAAGCTGATATAGGCGTTTTCCGCGCCCCACTCCGGCTTGTAGCCGAATTTCTTCTCGAACGCCGCGTTGAACATCTTGGCGAGCGGATACTTGTCCTCGATGGTCCACCAGTAGTCGGTGGCGGCGTAGACGCCTTCCATCAGGCCGCCGGTTTCGCGCGCCAGGAACGGAATCTGGTACGGCACCACCAGCTTCATCTTGTCGAGCACGCCGAACTGCTTGGCCTGCTGGATCGACAGCACCGCGTCGTGACCCCAGTTGACGTTGATCAGCACGTCGGCGCCGGAGTTGGCGACGTTGAGCAGGTAGGACGAGAAGTCCGGCGCGCCGAGCGGCGACACCTGGTTGGTCACCGTGGTCCAGCCGGCCTTGGCGAGCACATCCTGCATCGACTTGGTGACGGTGTGACCGTAGGTGTAGTCCGGCGTCATATACGCCGCTTTCTTGTTCTTGCCGAACTGCTTGATCATCACCGGCGCGATCGCGGCCGCGGCCGTCTGGCCGAAGAAGTTCTGGCGGAAGCCGTAGCGCACGCAGTCCTTGCCGGTGGTGTCGTTCGAGCCGGAAATGCCGGCGACGTAGAGCACCTTCTCGCGCTGGGCGAGCTTGTTGAGCGCGACCGCGACCGCCGAGGAGGTCGAGCCGGTCATCAGCACGATCTTGTTCTCGGTGATAAAGCGCTGCTGCGCCTGCACGGCTTCGTTCGGCTTGGCGGCGCTATCCGCGACCAGCAGCTTCACTTCCTTACCGAGCACGCCCTTCTTGGTCTTCGGCGAAATCTTCCGGGCCAGTTCGTGGCCCTCGTTGAGATGCTCGACCGCGAGCTGCCAGCCCTTGAGTTCATCTTCACCCTGCACCGCATAGGTGCCGGTGCGCGGCACCGCGGCGCCGAGCGAGACGCTGTTGCCGGACGAGCCGGCCGGCCAGGTGCCGATCGCCGGATGATCGCCGGCGGCAAACGCCGGGAATGAAAACGCGGGCAGCATCGCGCCGCCGGCAGCGCCGGCGCCGACCTGCAGCAATGTGCGGCGCGACAGATTCGGCAATTTTGGTGTGTCGTTGGACATCAGTTCCTCCCATGATGAAAAAATTCGTGGTGCGTTCGCGCTCCCGAACCGTCGCACCGATCCGTTTGGTCGATCGCCGGACTGTCGGCCTTTGCGCAGCGTCGCCACGCGCATGCCGCAATCTCTTTGCGTTGTTGCCATCATCCAATCAGGAGGATCGCTAACTCAATCCGACTTTCGTTTGCCGTGATTGCGTTTTTCAATGTAACGATCAACGGCATTGCACAAAGCGGAGAAATGCAACCAGGCGCGTCGCCACAGGCGAATTTCGCATACTCGACCAAAGTCGAAAGCGAGGGGGTCAAGTGATTGCGAAAATGTTGATGCGTCTCTCAACGCAATACGCGCAACGGCGTCTTAATCGAGAGTGCCGACACGCGTTTCATCACATGATGCAGCGCGAAGATTTCTCGCGCTTGCGAGCACGAAATCGCGGCAGTTGCACAAAATGCGAGCGCCGCGCGGATCGCGGTCCGCGCGGCGCTTGTTCGGCAAAGACGAATCGAAAGGATCAGCGCGTGAAGAAATCGCGCAGGATGCGGTTCACCATTTCCGGCGATTCCACCTCGGGCAGATGGCCAATGCCCTCGATCAGATCGAACTTCGCTTTCGGCATCGCCTGGCGGATGAGATCGGCGTTCTTGTCGATCGGATTCACGCGATCCTCGTTGCCGGAGATCATCAGCACCGGCATCGTCGCCTTCGCCGCCACCGTCTGCGGATCGTAACCGTCTTCCATGCCGAGCTTGACGCCGTGCATGAAGCCGCGCGAATTGGTGCCGCGCACCACCTCCTGCACCATGGCGGTCAGCTCCGGCGACGCCTTGGCGCCGAGCAGCGCCGAGACGCGCGCACCGAAGGCGTAGCCGCCCTTGCCGATCTGCGCCTCACGCGTGGCGATGATCTTTGCTTTCTGCTCGGCCGACATGCCCTTCGGCCCCGCGCCGGCGCCGGTCATGGCCAGCTTGATGACGCGCTCCGGGTAATGCACGACGAAGCACTGCGCGACGCGGCTGCCGAACGAATTGCCGACGATGTTGACCTTGTCGAGCTTGAGCGCGCCGAGGAAATCCGCGACCGCATCGGCGTAGTCCTTGCAGGTCGGATTGTCGGTGCGGAAACCGTCACTCAACATATAGCCCGGCGCGTTCCAGGCGATGACGCGGAACGCGTCGGACAGCCCGGCGAACTGGAACCGCCAGTGCATGGAATTGGCGCCGACGCCGTGCAGCAAGAGAAGCGGCGGCGCGTCGGGCCGCCCCTGCTCCATATAGCTCCAGCGGTCGCCGAGGAAATTCGCCGGCGTCTGAATCGGCGCGAACCGCAGTTCCGGCAACGTCGGCCAGGATGAGGGAATGGCGGCAGGGGCTGGTGTCGACGTCTGCGCCGACGCCGGCGTTGCAAGGGTTGCTGACATCGCGATTGATCCCATCAGGAGAGCGGCAGACAAACGCAGGAGCATCAAGAGCTTCCTTCTGTGGCCGCCCTGCATCCTTCGAGACGCCCCGCCTTCGTCCTTCGGGCTGCGGCGCGGCTCCTCAGGATGAGGACGGAGTGAGGTTCTCCACTAACGTCAGCAACACTCACGACCTCATCCTGAGGAGCCCGCCAACGGCGGGCGTCTCGAAGGATGGGCCGCGCAAACCTCAACCCAGATTCAGCGCCTGGAAGAAGTCGTTGCCCTTGTCGTCCATGATGATGAAGGCCGGGAAGTTCTCGACCTCGATGCGCCAGATCGCTTCCATGCCGAGTTCCGGATATTCCTGCACCTCGACTTTCTTGATGCAGTGCTCGGCGAGGTTCGCCGCCGCGCCGCCGATCGAGCCGAGATAGAAGCCGCCGTGCTTCTTGCACGCCTCGCGCACTTGCGCGGAGCGGTTGCCCTTGGCGAGCATCACCATGGAGCCGCCCGCCGCCTGGAACTGATCGACATAGCTATCCATGCGGCCCGCGGTGGTCGGACCAAACGAGCCGGAGGCATAGCCCTCCGGAGTCTTGGCCGGGCCGGCGTAATAGACCGGGTGGTTCTTGAAATAGTCGGGCAGACCCTGCCCCTGCTCCAGCCGCTCGCGCAGCTTGGCGTGCGCGAGATCGCGCGCGACGATCATCGGCCCGGTCAGCGACAGCCGCGTCTTCACCGGATAGCGCGAGAGTTGTTTCCTGATGTCGTCCATCGGCTGGCGCAGGTCGATCTGCACCACCTCGCCGCCGAGCTTCTCCTGATCCACTTCGGGCAGGAAGCGCGCCGGATTGTGCTCCAGTTCCTCAAGGAATACGCCGTCCTTCGTGATCTTGCCGAGCGCCTGCCGGTCGGCCGAGCACGACACGCCGAGCCCGATCGGCAGCGACGCGCCGTGGCGCGGCAACCGGATCACGCGCACGTCGTGGCAGAAATACTTGCCGCCAAACTGCGCGCCGACGCCGAGCGCCTGCGTCAGCTTGTGCACCTCCGCTTCCATCGCGAGATCGCGGAACGCGTGGCCGCCCTCAGAGCCTTGCGTCGGCAGCGTGTCGAGATATTTGGTCGAGGCGAGCTTCACGGTCTTGAGGTTCATCTCCGCCGAGGTGCCGCCGATGACGATGGCGAGGTGATACGGCGGGCACGCCGCGGTGCCGAGCGTGAGGATCTTCTCCTTCAGGAACGCGATCATCCGGTCGTGCGTCAGGATCGACGGCGTCGCCTGAAACAGGAAAGTCTTGTTGGCGGAGCCGCCGCCCTTGGCGATGAACAGGAATTTGTAGGCGTCATCGCCTTCCGCATAGATCTCCACCTGCGCCGGCATGTTCGACTTGGTGTTCTTCTCCTCGAACATGGAGATCGGCGCGAGCTGCGAATAGCGCAGGTTCTTTTTCAGGTAGGCGTCGCGCGCGCCCTGCGCCAGCGCGGCCTCGTCCTCGCCCTCGGTCCAGACGAGGCGGCCCTTCTTGCCCATGATGATCGCGGTGCCGGTGTCCTGGCACATCGGCAGCACGCCGCCGGCGGAGATGTTGGCGTTCTTCAGAAGATCGAACGCGACGAACTTGTCATTGCCGGTCGCTTCCGCGTCATCGATGATGTTGCGCAGGCTCTGCAGATGCGCGGGCCGCAGCAGATGGTTGATGTCGACGAACGCCGCTTCCGCCAGCGCCCGCATCGCCTCGCGCGAGACCGTGACGACTTCCTTGCCCATCACCGTCTCGACCTTGATCCCGTCCCTGGTGATCAGGCGATACGGCGTCGTGTCCTTGCCGAGCGGAAACAGCGGCGAATGCGAATAGGACGGCAGCGGATTAGCGACAGGGGCATTCATTTGGCAAGCACTCTCAAGGGCTTAAGCAGCGCACACGCGCCGCGACAGCCCTTTTTAGTGCTTTTCCAGGGTCGGGGGAAGAAGCACGGAAGCTCAGCCCAACCTTGTTGAACAGTTAGTGAAGTTCAAAAATTGGTGGCTATAATCGAAGTAAAAACAGCGGCAGCCAACAAATAACCTCATGGAAAATAATACGGTAGGAATTGTTGCCATAGCAACCGCGCTCGGTGCTGTTGGCGGGGCACTGATTGGAGCGTTTGGTTCAATTGCTACTACTTGGCTTAACGCGCACCTAAATAAGGTGCCGCCAGATCCCTACGATGAAAACGCAACCAAACTTTTGAAAGCGATGTTGGAACAAGGCCCTCGATGGAGAACTCTAATCACTTTGTCCAACGTCATCGGGGCTGATTTGGAAGTAACCAAGGAATACTTATTAGCTTTGGGGGCAAGAGGGTCGCAAACGAATCCAGGCTTGTGGGGGCTCGTTGCTCGAAACCCGCTTCCCAACAACGACCAAGAAGAAGAAAAATAAGCTAACGGCCCTACCCCCGCTTCCGCACCGGCTCGAAACTGATCTTCAGCTTGTGTCCCGTCGCCTTGGCGAAGCGACCGAGCGTGCGAGTCGACGGCATCATGCGTCCACTTTCCAGCCGCGCCACCGTGCTCTGCGTCGTTTTCATGCGCTTGGCGAGTTCGGCCTGACTTAAACCCGAGCGCATCCGAGCCCGCGCGACGGCGGCAGCAAGCGCGAACTCCTCCTCCAGCGCCTCGTATTCCTTGCGATACGCAGAATCTTGCTTCATCCATTTCTTGTGCAGGGTGCCGAACTTGATCATATGATGTCTTTCATACGTTGCCGCGCGATTTCCAATTCCCGCGCCGGCGTCTTTTGCGTCTTCTTCACGAACGCCCTCAAAATGATGACCCGGCGGCCGCTCGCCGTGACATAGATTGCCCGCGAAATCCCGTCCCGCCCGGTGATGCGCAACTCCCACAGTTTGTCGTCGAGATGCTTGACGCTGTCGCGGGGCAGTCCCGAAAACCCGAATTGCTCAATCAGACCGATCAGCCGCGCAAGGCGAGCGCGCATGTCCGCCGGCAATGCGGCAATCTCTTCCGCCACCGTTTTGCTGAGAACCGCGACAGCCCATTCCATAGAGCCGAATTATAGCAAAATTGCGATAATCGCAAAATTGCTTTTTTGGTACGCGCCTCTTGACTTTCTTCCTATATGCCTATATTCCTATCTCTGTCCTGCTCACGAGGGGCGTCATCTAGAGGCGTCTTGATGGTGGAGCAGGATGCGGCGCCCGCGCGCAGGTCTCGCACCCTGCGTCCGGGACGCCCTGGGTTTGCCGTCCGCCCCAACTAAGTGGGGCCGCCCGCAAGGGCTGGACGGGGTAGGACGAACGCGGGCCAAAGCCCGCGGGAACCGATGGGGTCCGATCCCGCAAGGAACGGTCTCTCCATCTGTCCGCGCCCCGGAAGCACGGTCCCAGGGAGCGAAATCGCCGCCCATGACAAAGCCCAGCCTGCGCAAGCCTGGCTGGGTGGAGCGCCGCAAGGCGCGCGTGTCTCTCTCTGGCGGGAGAGATGCGCTCCACTCCGCCGCGAGGTTGAGTGGAAGGCTACGACGTTGCGCTTCGCGGCGCTCCGTCCCCCTCGATATCAATCGAGGGACGAGGAATACGGGCGCACCCGGCGCCGGCCAAACAACACGGGCGATGATGCACGTCTGCGTGTCATCGGCGCGACATGCGCGGGTTGTTTGACAATCACATCGGGACGACGAGCGGCGATGATCGCTCTCACTCCACCTCACCCTGAGGGCCGCGCAAAGCGCGGCGTCTCGAAGGGCGAGGTGGCCCCGGCACGGCGCTCGCCCCATGGTTCGAGACAGCTCGCCGTCGCTCTAACGAGCTGGGGCGAGCCTCCTCACCATGAGGCTTCGAGAGATATGATGGCGGGAGAGCATAACCATCGCTCGCCTAATTCTTCTCCAGCCCCGGATAAGCCTCCCGCTTCAACACGCCGGCGAGATGCGCGGCGGCGGCGACCATCATCGCGGTCGCATGCGTCGTCGTTTTCGGCGAGGTCTTCAAATCCTTGTAGTCCTTGCTCCCCATCGCCTCGCCGACCCAATAGGTCATCGCATTCGGCGGCAGCGAGAAACCGACATCGTTGAGCGCCTGGAACACCTCGGCGGAGACGTGATGCGCGCCGTCCTCGTTGCCGACCACGGCGACGAGTCCGACGCGGCCGTAAGGCGGCATCCGCTCTTGCTTGTCCTTCTCCGACAGGAACGCATCCATCCGCTCCAGCACGCGCTTGCACACGCTCGACGGCTGCCCGAGCCAGATCGGCGTGCCGACGACGAACACGTCGGCGGCCAACACCTTCTTGCGCAGCGCCGGCCAGTCGTCGTCCTCGCCCTCGTCGGAGGAAACACCGGGCTTGATGTTGAAATCCACCGCGCGGACGATCTCGCCCGCGCCGTCATGCTTCTTGAACTCGGCCAGAATCTCGCTGAGCAGCTTGTCCGTGGACGATTCCGCCGGCGCCGGCTTCAAGGAGCAATTGAAGGCAAATATCTTGAGCGCCATAATTCGAGACCTTCCCAAAGAGTTTCCATCATCAAGGTGGATAGGGACCAACCCGCGCGTGCGAGCAAACGTTCCGTCATGACCTCGGTCCTGATCACCGGCTTCGGCCCGTTTCCCGGCGCGCCGTTCAATCCCACCGGCGCGCTGGCGCGGCGTCTCGCGCGGTGGCGGCATCCGGCGCTGGCCGGCGTGCGTCGCACCGCGCATGTGTTCACCGTCGGCTATGCCGCCGTCGACCGCGACCTGCCGCGGCTGATCGTGGAGCACCGCCCGCAGGTGCTACTGATGTTCGGCCTCGCGGCGCGCACGCGTCGTGTGCGGATCGAGACCCGCGCCCGCAATACGCGGGCGTCGTTTCCCGACGCGACCGGGAAGCGCCCGCCCGGCCGCGCGATCGTGCCCGGCGCGCCGCATCGACCGATGCCGATCGACGCGGTGCCGCTCCTCGTTGCCGCGCAGACGGCACGCGTGCCGGTGCGGCTGTCGCGCGATGCCGGCGCCTATCTCTGCAACTATCTGTGCTGGCGTGCGCTCGATCACAGGCAGGGACCGGGCGCGCCGCTGATCGCCGCCTTCGTGCATGTGCCGAAGCTCGCGGTCGCACCGCGCCGCGCCGGGCGCAAGCCCGGAATCAAGCGGAGGATCACCGCGACCGATCTGGAGCGGATCGGCGCGCGCATTCTCCTCACGCTGGTGGCGATCGCGCGGCGGCGCGCGATCCCGAATGTGCGGCGGCCGATGACGGACAAGCGATGACGAAGATGACGAAAATGTCATCCGCCGTGCCCTGCCCGCGCCGCGTTTGCGCACCATCTATGACGGCGGCCATCCCATGACCTTGTCGCCGCCCGCATCCCCCACCATCGCCCCTCGCCGCCGGAAGCCGTTCGTGCTGTTGCTGCTCGCCTTGTTTCTCCTCCCCGTTGCCGCCCGCGCCGCGCTGTTCGCCGCCGAGGGCGGGCCGACGCGCTGGAGCGATGCGGACTGGTCGAGCAGCGGCACGCTCCCCGCCGCCACCGCCGAGCCGGACGCGCGCATCATCGTCTTTTCCGGCCGCACCGGCGGCTGGAAGGGCGTGGTCGCCGTGCACAGTTGGGCGGTGGTGAAGCGCGCCAATGCGAAAGCCTGGACCCGCTACGACGTGGTCGGCTGGGGCACGCCGGTGCGCGTCAACGGCTGGGCGCCGGACGGTCGCTGGTTTGGCCACGCACCTACCGTGATCGCCGATCTGCGCGGCGACGCCGCCGCGGCGCTGATCCCGCGCATCGAGGCGGCTGTCGCGTCCTATCAATTCCGCCACGCCGGCGACTACAAGATCTGGCCGGGGCCGAACAGCAACAGCTTCATCGCCGCGCTGCTGCGCGCCGCGCCGGAACTGGGAACGGCGCTGCCGCCCAACGCCATCGGCCGCGATTTCCGCGACGGGTTTTATGCCGGCCTCACCGACAGCCGCACCGGAGTCGAAATCAACCTCGCCGGCTATGCGGGCGCAAAGCTCGGCTGGATCGAGGGGATCGAGATCAATCTGCTGGGACTGGTGGTCGGGCTCGACCTGCGCCGCCCGGCGATCAAGCTGCCGGGCTTCGGCCGCATCGGCATGGACATGATGATACCGGCGGCACGGCCGCCCGCGGCAACTGCGTGATCGTTAAGCGGCGTCGGGCAGCTTGTTGGCGCGCGGCAGCCGCATCGGCAGCGGCGGGAGATCGGCGGCGTCCACGGCGATGCCGTTCCAGCGGTCGATCATGCCGGTGAGTTTGCGCAATTCGGCAACAAACTCGTCCTCGGTGTAATAGTGGCGCCAGCGGCCGGTGTCGTAGAGTTCGACAAAATGCGCCCGGCGGCGTAGCGCAAGCTCGCACCACTTGCCGACCATGGCGGCGAGCGAGGGTGACGGCGACGGTTGCAGCATGGATGCGGTCCTGCGTTCATGACGCAATCACGCAACAATTCACCAGTCTGTGGATAACTTTCGCTGATTCGCGGCAAGTTGCAAAGGGCGTGTTTTACACGCCCGCGCGGCTTTGGACCGCGCCTCGCACGCGCCATCGGTCTTCACAGCTTGATTTTGAAGATCCGGGCCAACTCGCCGACGATCCCGCGGCGGAACAGCAGCACGCAGGCGACGAAGATCACACCCTGGATCACCAGCACCCATTCGCCGACCGGGGCGAGCTTGTACTGCATGGTCAGGATCACGAAGGCGCCGATCACCGGCCCGAAAATGGTGCCGAGGCCGCCGACCAGCGTCATCAGCACCACCTCGCCCGACATCGGCCAGTTGACGTCGGTGAGCGACGCGATCTGCAACACGATCGCCTTGGTCGCCCCGGCGGTGCCGGCAAGCGTCGCCGACAGCACGAACGCCATCAGCTTGTAGCGGTCGGTCTTGTAGCCGAGCGAGATCGCCCGCGCCTCGTTCTCGCGGATCGCCTTGAGCACCTCGCCGAACGGCGAGTTGATGATGCGATGGATCAGCAGGAAGCAGCCGAGGAAGATCACCAGCACGACGACATACATCGTCATGGTATGGCCGAGGTCGAACACGCCGAACAGCTTGCCGCGCGGCACGCCCTGAATGCCATCCTCGCCGCCGGTGAACTTCGCCTGCAGCGCGAAGAAATACATCATTTGCGCCAGCGCCAGCGTGATCATTGCGAAATAGATGCCCTGGCGGCGGATCGCCAGCAAACCGGCGATAAGGCCGAGGCCCGCCGCCGTCAGCGTTCCGGCGATAATCGCCAGTTCCGGCGTCAAACCCCACACCTTCGCGGCATGGGCGCAGACATAGCTCGCCCAGCCGAAATACAGCGCATGCCCGAACGACAAGAGGCCGACATAGCCGATCAGCAGATTGAACGCGCAGGCGAACAGCGCAAAGCACATCACCTGCATCAGGAACAGCGGATAGGTGAAGAACGGCGCGATGATCAGGATCGCCGCCATGATCAGGAAGGCGATGGTCTCGCTGCGCGTGCGGGCCGGCGCGGCGGCGCGCAATGGGGCTTCGGCGACTTGTTCCATCGTCAAATTCTCCGTCCGAACAGGCCGCTCGGGCGCACCAGCAGCACGATCGCCATGATCACGAAGATCACGGTGCTGGACGCCTCAGGGAAAAACACTTTGGTCAGGCCCTCGATCACGCCAAGACCGAAGCCGGTGATGATCGCGCCGAGGATCGAGCCCATGCCGCCGATCACCACCACGGCGAACACGACGATGATCAGCTCCGAGCCCATCTGCGGCGACACGTTATAGATCGGCGCCGCCATGACGCCGGCGAGCGCAGCAAGCGCGACGCCAAAGCCATAGGTCAGTGTGATCATGCGCGGCACGTTGATGCCGAACGCCCGCACCAAGGTCGGATTCTCGGTGGCGGCGCGCAGATAAGCGCCGAGCCGCGTGCGCTCGATCATGAACCAGGTGCCGAAGCAGACGATCATCGAGGCGACGATCACCCAGGCGCGATAATTCGGCAGAAACATGAAGCCGAGATTTTGCCCGCCCTGCAGCGAGTCCGGCACGCGATACGGCAGGCCGGCGGAGCCGTAGAAGTTGCGCGCCGTGCCTTCGATGATCAGCGCCAGGCCGAAGGTCAGCAGCAGGCCGTAAAGGTGGTCGAGCTTGTAAAGCCATTGCAGCATTGTGCGCTCGAGCACCATGCCGAACGCGCCGACGATCAGCGGCGCGATGATCAGCGCCGGCCAGTAACCGATATCAAGCGTCGTCAGCAGGATATAAGCGGCGAAGGCCGCCAGCATGTACTGCGCGCCATGCGCGAAATTGATGATGTTGAGCATGCCGAAGATCACGGCAAGGCCAAGGCTCAACAATGCGTAGAACGAACCATTGATCAGTCCGATCAGAAGCTGACCGAACAGAGCCTGGGACGGAATACCGAAAATCTCGAACATGGCTCGTCTCGTGGCGCCCGCTCGCCACAAGGACGGGCGGGTCGAGGTGATGGATGTTCACGAAAGCCAGAATGCCGCATCGGCATCCTGACCAATCCGTAACGCCTGCCGCGCGGACGCCTCTCCCCGCGAACGGAGAGAGGCGCGCGGCGCATCAGACTGCGGATCAGCCCTTGACGAGCGAGCACCCGCCTTCATTCAGCGGACGGAACGCTTCGGCCGCGGGGATGGTCGCCAGCACCTTGTAGAAGTCACCGGCATGCTTCGACTCGGCCGGCTTCTTCACCTCATAGAGATAGGCATTGTGCAGCTTGCGGCCGTCGGCGCGGATCGAGCCCTTGCCGAACAGCGGATCGTCGGTCGGCAGTTCCTTCATCTTGGCAACGACGGCCTTGCCGTCAGCGGCACTCTTCAGCGCGGCCACTGCCTTGAGATAGTGCAGCACGCCGGCATAGACGCCAGCTTGCACCATGGTCGGAATCTTGCCGGCCGCATTGCGTTCGGCCTGCCAGCGTTTGGCCCAGGCGCGGTTGGCGTCAGTCTGATCCCAGTACCAGGTCGCCGTGAGCGTCAGGCCCTGTGCGGTTGGCAGACCGAGCGAAGCCACGTCGCTGGAGAACACCAGCAGACCAGCGAGGCTCTGGCCGCCCTTGACGATACCGAACTCGGCCGCCTGCTTGATCGAGTTGATCGTGTCGCCGCCGGCATTGGCGAGACCAATCACCTTGGCCTTGGACGCCTGCGCCTGCAGCAGGAACGACGAGAAGTCGTTGGTGTTGAGCGGATGGCGGACCTTGCCGAGCACCTTGCCGCCGTTCTTCTCGACCACCGCCGAGGTGTCGCGCTCGAGCGCATGACCGAAGGCATAGTCGGCGGTCAGGAAGAACCAGGTCGTGCCGCCGTTCTTGACGATCGCCTTGCCGGTGCCGTTCGCCAGCATCCAGGTGTCGTAGGTCCAGTGCACCGTGTTCGGCGAGCACTTGGCGCCGGTGAGGTCGGACGACGCCGCACCGGAATCGACCAGCACCTTGTTCTTGCTACGGGCAACTTCGTTGACTGCCAGAGCGACGCCCGAGTTCGGCACGTCGAAGATCGCATCGACCTTGTCCACGTCGAACCACTGGTTCGCCATGTTGGTGCCGATGTCCGGCTTGTTCTGATGGTCGCCCGAGACGACGTCGACCTTGAAGTTCGGATGGTCCTTCACGAAGTCGGCGATCGCGAGCTTCGCGGCCGCAACCGAACCCTGCCCGCCGAGATCCGCATAGAGGCTCGACATATCGGTGAGCACGCCGATCTTGAGATTCATCTGCTGCGCCTGCGCGGTCCCGCAAGCGAGCGCCGCACTGATCGCGGCGAGTACAAATGCCTTCTTCATGGTGTTCCTCACGTTCTGTTTTTAAACGCCTAGATAGTCGTGCAGCTTGTCGACATTCGCCTCCAACTCGGAATTGGAGAACTGGTCGATGATACGCCCATGTTCCATGACGTAGTAACGATCCGCAACCGTCGAGGCGAAGCGGAAATTCTGTTCGACCAGCAGGATCGTGAAACCCTGCTGTTTCAGCGAACGGATGGTGCGGCCGATCTGCTGGATGATGACCGGCGCGAGACCCTCGGTCGGCTCGTCGAGCAACAGCAGCCGTGCGCCGGTGCGCAGGATGCGACCGATCGCCAGCATCTGCTGCTCACCGCCGGACAACTTGGTGCCCTGGCTCGAGCCGAGCCGCTCCTTCAGATTCGGGAACAACTCGAAAATCCGATCGAGCGACAACCCACCGGGCCGGATTTCCGGCGGCAGCATCAGGTTCTCGCGCACGTCGAGGCTCGCGAAGATGCCGCGTTCCTCAGGGCAGAACGCGATGCCGGCACGCGCGATCTTGTCCGAGGCCAGACCGACCAACTCCTTGCCCTCGAACTTCACCGAGCCCTTGCGCTGACCGACGATGCCCATGACCGATTTCAGCGTCGTCGTTTTGCCGGCGCCGTTGCGGCCGAGCAGCGTCACCACTTCGCCTTCGCGCACGTCGAAGGTGACACCATGCAGGATGTGGGATTCGCCGTACCACGCCTGGAGGTCGCGGATCGCCAGTAACGGATCGGTCCGATCAAGCATGGCCGGTCCCCATATAGGCTTCGCGCACTTCCGGATTATTCGACACGGTCTCGTAATTGCCTTCGGCGAGCACGCGACCGCGCGTCAGCACGGTGATCGTGTCGCACAGATTCTCGACGACGCTGAGATTGTGCTCGACCATCAGCACCGTGCGGTCGGCGGCGACACGTTTGATCAGCGCGGCAATGCGGTCGATGTCCTCGTGGCCCATGCCGGCCATCGGCTCGTCGAGCAGCATCATCTCCGGGTCGAGCGCGAGCGTGGTGGCGATCTCCAGCGCGCGCTTGCGGCCATAGGGCAGTTCCACGGCCTGCCACTCCACGAACGAGGAGAGGCCGACATCAGCGATCAGCGCGAGCGCGCGCTCGTTGTATTGATCGAGCGTCTTCGACGAGCGCCAGAAATCGAACGAGGTGCCGCGCTGCCGCTGCAGCGCGATGCGGACATTCTCCAGCACTGTCATGTGGGGAAACACCGCCGAGATCTGGAACGACCGGACCAACCCGAGCCGGGCGACATCGGCCGGCGCCAGCGCCGTAATGTCGCGCCCCTTGTACCGGATCCGGCCCTTGGTCGGCGCCAGAAACTTGGTCAGCAGGTTGAAACAGGTGGTCTTGCCCGCGCCGTTCGGCCCGATCAGCGCATGAATCGTCCCGCGCGCGACCTTGAGACTGACCCCACTGACCGCGACAAATCCGGCAAATTCCTTCGTCAAATCCTCGGTTTCGAGGATGATGTCGTTATTCATTCAGTGCGCTTCCCCTCGCCGCCATTGTAAGCATGGCTGATATGCCAGTCTCAACAGTCAGGAGCGGAAAGCTATCGAAATTTATCGAAAGTCGAATGTCACCTACGCTATTGACGGAAAACAATTCTTCTCTAGCGGACCGGATTTTCGGCCTGTGCCGATTTGGGCTCCAGCGACATGACGGCCTGATAGGCATCGACCAGCCCTGCCCCGAAAACGTCATCCCGGCCGGGATTGCCCAGATCGCGGGCAGTCGCCGTGAGGATAGCCCGCACTGCATCGGCTTTGAGGCCCGGACGACGCTGCAGCAGCAGGGCGATCACGCCACTCACCTCGGCCGCCGACAGTGAAGTTCCAGACGATACTTGATAGCCACCGGCAATCGCCGGTGCGACCACATCAATCCCCGGCGCCGCCACCATCACATAACGCCCCCGATTGGCACGCGGAAACACGGCATCCTCGGCACCGGTCGCTGTGACGGCGATGACATTCGGATCGGCGGCGGGGTAAAGCGGCGGTGACTGCGCGCCGGCGTTGCCGGCGGCCGCCACCAGGATCGCACCCTTGCGCGATGCCGCGAGCAAGGCGCGCGTCATGGCCGGATCAGCCGGACCAGCGAAACTCATATTGATCACGCGCGCCCGCTGCTCGACCGACCAGTCGAGGCCCTTGAGGATGGCAAAGGTCGTCGCCTGCGCTGATGTGCTGTCCGGATCGAATGCCCGCACCGCGAGGATCTGCGCCGCCGGCGCGCTGCCGGTGAAGCCGCCCCGCGCGGCGATCAACCCGGCGATCCCGGTGCCGTGATTGTGCACGTCCGCCGACGATGCGGCCGCGTTGAACTGCGCAACGACCGCGCCCTGCAGCGCCGGATGTGACACATCGATGCCGGAATCGATCACCGCGACACGCACGCCGTCGCCGCGCGTCCGCTCATGCGCCTGCGGCAGATTGAGCTTGTCGAGGGCGTATTGCGGCACCGGAACGGACGCAGTCTTCTGTGCCCCTTGGTCGTCCTGCTGCAACGTATAAACGTAATTGGGCTGCGCACCCGATATCGCGCCCTCGCGCTCCAACGCGCGGATCGCCGCCGGCACGCCGCGTCCGTCGGCGATGCGCCAGCGCAGCAAGGTCGCGCTCGCGAGCGCACTGCGATGGGTTTCGACGCGCGATAGCCGATGCCGCTGCTCGATCGCGGCGAGTGTGCGCGGCGCAACTGTCACCGGAATGGTGGCGACGATCTCGTCGGGAACGTAACGGTTCTCGCCCGCGACCGGCACACCGCTGACGCGGTTCGCATTGGGCGTCCGGTTCGGCGCTCGGCGCGGCTGCGCACGCTGTGGCGGGTCATCGTAGTATTCTGGCGGGGCCGTGTTGGCGTTGGCGATGCCCTGCATGATGATGCCGCCGATAACGCCGGCGGCGATGCCGGCGCCGACGCCGCCCCAGTTCGGTCCGCGGCCGCCGCCTCCGCCCGACATGCCAGGGCGCCCTGGCGGCGCGGTCGGCGGTTTCACGCCGACTCCCTTGCCGCGACTGAACATCGATTGCGCATGGCTTGCGCCGCTCATCGCCAGCGGCAGCGAGGCCGCCAACGCGACGATCAAGACCGCTTTCAGGACGCGTCGTGTCCGCATGATCGCCTCCGTCGCCGGAAAGATGATTATTCAACCGTCGCGATAAATCCGACCGCTTTGTCCTGCTGCAGCCGCCGCACCGCCTGCGCCAGCGCTTCCTTCGGCAGCGCTGTCACGGCGACGCGCAGTTTGAAAAACCCGGCGGCATTCGGGCCATCGACGATCGACAGCTTGTTGGCCTTCAGGAAGGCGGCGATCTCCGCCGCATTAGCCTGCGGTGCGAACTGCACCATGGCGAACGATCCGGTGTCGGTCGCCGGCGCACTCGCGGTCACGTAACCGCCACGCTCACCATTACTTCCATTTGGCGGCACCATGATCGCGGTGATCACCGCCGCCTGCAGCACCAAGGCGAGCACCGCCGCCGCGGCGGCGTAGGCCAGACTGCGCGGCGACACGCTCGCGAGCCAGCCGGAGAGCCGCTCCGAAAGGCTCACCGCTGCGACATGATGTTTGCGCGGGGCTTCCGCCTCGATCCGCTTGAACAGCGTATCCATTGCGCGGGCCGACGGCGCGCCGAGTGTTTCGTTGACATGGATGGTGCCGCCGAGTTCCTCGCGCACCAGCTCAAACTGGCGCGCCAGTTCGGGATCGCCGGCGAGCGCATGCTCGACGCGCTGCGCCTCGTCCGGGCTCAGCGTGCCTACCGCATGCCACGGCAGCAGCATCTCGATCTGTTCGCGCTCCGACGGAGTTTCAGTCACGGTCACGGCCATCCTCGATCTATGCCTTGCGCCTTCAAGAGTTCCGACAGTTTCTTGCGGGCGTAGAACATCCGCGTTTTCACCGTCGCTTCGGGGATGCCGACGATCGCGGCAACCTCCTCGACCGATTTCTCGTGATAGTAGACAAGGTCCACGATCTCGCGATGTTCAGCCGACAGTCCCTGCAAACAACGCCGCAGGGCCTCACTCTTGTCTTTCTTCGCGGTGGCGGTCTCGGGATCGTCGCTCTGATCCGGGATCGCCTCCGCCGCTTCCTCGTCCAGTTCCTGTTCGGGCCGCTTGCGCAGCGCCGACAGCGCCTTGAACCGCGCGATCGCCAGGATCCAGGTCGTGGCGGCGGACCGCCCCTCGAACTTTCCGGCCTGACGCCACACGTCCAGGAACACCTCGCTGATGAGGTCTTCCGCGGTCGCCTCGTTGCGGACGAGCCGCAGCACGAAACGGAACACTTTCACGTGGTGCCGTGCGTACAGCACCTGCATCGCGAGCCGATCGCCTTTGGCGATGCGCCCGATCAGGATTTCGTCTGATGTCGTTTGCATCGGGTCGACGGGCGGCTCGTTGTTTGGTCGCACGGCCCGCCGATCAGGTTCAAAAGGATGGCAGCAGGCCGTCGCCGAGGACTGGAAACAGCGGGATTTTTGCCGCAAACCCCTGAATCCGCAAGGAAAAGTGAGGAACCAGATATGGAATCGGCTATTCGCGCCTAAAAAGCCGTTATGATGCCACCCAGTTTCCTGCGATATCGCCCGCTATGCCCGTCCCGCTCGACCGTCTGAACACCATCCCCGCGGCCGAATTCGTCGCCCTGCTCGGGCCGGTGTTCGAGCATGCCCCCTGGGTCGCCGAAACCGTGGCCAGCCAGCGCCCGTTCCCGGCCGTCACGGCGCTCCACGACGCCATGATGGCTGCCGTCCACGCCGCCCCGGTGGAGCGCCGGCTCGCCTTCGTGCGCGCGCACCCGGAATTGGGCAGCAAGGTCGCCCGCGCGGACATCACCGCGGAATCCCGCGCCGAACAGGGCAGCCTCGGCCTCGACCGGCTGAGCGACGCCGATTTCACCCGGTTCCAGCACCTCAACGCGGCCTACAAGGCCCGCTTCGACATCCCGTTCATCGTCTGCGTGCGTCGCCAGACCCGCGCGGCGATCCTCGCTTTGTTCGAGCAGCGACTCATGAACGCGCCGGACGCGGAGCTTGCCACCGCGCTCGACGAGATCGGCCACATCACCCGCCTGCGGCTCGCCGATCTGGTCGAGGGGCCCGGCATGCCGCGCATCCATGGGCGGCTGTCGAGCCATGTGCTCAACACCGTGAACGGCCGGCCAGCCGCCGGCGTCAGGATCGCGCTCTACGAAATCGACGATGCCGGCCTCGGCCTGATCGCGGAAGCCGTCACCAATGCCGACGGCCGCACCGACGCGCCGCTCCTGTCCGGTGCACCGCTCCGGCGCGGCCGCTATGAATTGCGGTTTCATGTCGGCGACTATTTCCGCCGCGCCGGGCAAGATGCCGGCTGGCTCGACGTGGTGCCGATCAGCTTCGGCATTGCCGAGCCGGAGGGGCATTATCATGTGCCGCTCCTGGTGACGCCGTGGAGCTACACGACCTACCGGGGAAGCTGATGGCGACTTTCGACACGATCATTCGCGGCGGCACCGTCGTCACGGCGGCGGACACGTTCAAGGCCGATGTCGGCATTCGCGGCGGCGTCATCGTCGCGCTGGGTGACGATCTCGGCGAGGCGACAGAAATCGTCGATGCGACCGGCCTGCTGGTGCTGCCGGGCGGCATCGACAGCCACGTGCATATCGCCCAGCCGTCCGGCCCCGGCATCAGCATGGCCGACGACTTCGCAAGCGGCACCCGCTCGGCGGCATTCGGCGGCAACACCATGGTGCTGCCCTTCGCCATGCAGCAGAAGGGTGAATCACTGCGCGAGGTGGTGAAGCAGTATCACGCCAAGGCCGACGGCCAGTGTTATGTCGACGTCTCGTTCCACCTCATCATCGCAGACGCCAGCGACACCGTGCTCGGGCAGGAACTGCCCGCGCTGGTCGAGGACGGCTATACCTCGTTCAAGGTGTTCATGACCTATGAGGGTCTCGCGCTCTCGGACATGGAAATGCTCAACGTCATGACCGTGGCGCGCGAGACCGGCGCGCTGGTAATGGTGCACGCCGAGAACTACGACGCGATCCGCTTCCTCACCGACCGGCTGGAGCGCGCTGGCCACACCGCGCCGCGCTATCACGCCACCTCGCGGCCGATCCCGGTGGAGCGCGAGGCGACGCATCGCGCCATCTCGCTCGCGGAGATCATCGACGTGCCGGTGATGATCGTCCACGTCTCCAACCGCGAGGCGATGGAGGAGATCGCCCGCGCACAGCGGCGCGGCCTCAAGGTCTATGGCGAGACCTGCCCGCAGTATCTGGTGCTGACCGAAAAAGACCTTGAAGGTCTGAACATGGAAGGCACCAAATATGTCTGCTCGCCGCCGCCGCGCGACACAGCGAGCCAGCAGGCATGCTGGGAGGGGTTGCAGCAGAAAGTGTTCTCGCTGTTCTCCTCCGATCACTGCCCGTTCCGCTACGACGATCCGCAGGGCAAGCTCAATCCGAAGGGCCGCACGTCCTTCCGCTGGGTGCCGAACGGCATTCCCGGCGTCGAGACGCGGCTGCCGATCCTGTTCTCCGAAGGAGTCGGCAAGGGCCGGATCACGCTCAACGATTTCGTCGCGTTCACCGCGACCAATCACGCCAAGACCTACGGCCTCTATCCGAAGAAGGGCACCATCGCCGTCGGTTCCGACGCCGACATCGTGTTGTGGGACCCGAAGCGACAGCTCACCATCTCCCAGGAGCTGATGCACGGCGGCAGCGACTACACGCCTTACGAAGGCATCGCCGTCACCGGCTGGCCGGTCTCGACCATGGTGCGCGGCCGCTTCATCGTGCGCGACGGCAAGCTCGTCGGCAAGGCCGGCGACGGGCAGTATGTCAGCCGCGAGAAATCGCCGCTGGCGGCACCGCGAGCCAAGGTCTGAATATCGCTATAGATGATTTGAAAGAGACATTGCATGACGTCTGTTTCCGAACTCAATCCGCCGCCGCGCATCCTGATGGGCCCCGGCCCGGTCGGCATCGATCCGCGCGTGTTGCGGGCCATGTCGATGCCGATGCTCGGGCAATTCGATCCCGTCTTCACCGGCTACATGAATGACGTGATGGGCCTGCTGCGGAAAATCTATCGCACGCAGAACCAGTGGTCGTTGCTGATCGACGGCACCGCGCGCGCCGGCGTCGAGGCGATGCTGGTGTCGATCATCTCGCCCGGCGACACCGTGCTGGTGCCGGTGTTCGGCCGCTTCGGGCATCTGCTTGCGGAAATCTCGGCGCGCTGCGGCGGCAAGGTCGTCACCATCGAGCGGCCGTGGGGCGAAGTGTTCACGCCGGACGAAATCGAGGACGCGATCAAGACGCACAAGCCGCGCGTCGTCGCGGTGGTGCACGGCGACACCTCAACGACGATGGCGCAGCCGCTCGCCGAGATCGGCGCGCTGTGCCGCGCCCGCGACATCATCCTGTACAGCGACGCCACCGCGACGCTCGGCGGCATGCCGATCGAGGTCGATGCCTGGCAAGTCGATGCCATGTCGTCGGGTTTGCAGAAGTGCCTGTCCGGCCCGCCCGGCTCCTCGCCGGTGACATTCAACGAGCGGGTCGCGACCATCGCCAACCACCGCAAGCATCTCGAAGCGGGCATCAAGCCGCCGGGTTTCATCGACGGCAACGGACCGCGCATCTCGTCCAACTATTTCGATCTGGCGATGCTGATGGATTACTGGGGGCCGAAGCGGCTCAACCATCACACCGAGGCGGCCTCGATGCTCTATGCCGCGCGTGAAGCGGTGCGCATCGCGCTCGACGAAGGCGACGCGCTGTTCTCGCGCCACCGCCGCGCCAGCGACGCACTCGGCGCCGGCCTCGTCGCCATGGGGCTCAAGCTGTTCGGCGACCCGGCGCACAAGATGCCAAACGTCACCGGCGTCGTGATCCCGAACGGCGTCGATGCCGACGGCGTGCGCACCATGATGCTGGACGATTTCGGCATCGAGATCGGCACCTCGTTCGGCCCGCTACACGGCAAGATCTGGCGCATCGGCACCATGGGCTATGTCTGCCGCAAGGAGAACGTACTGCTCTGCCTCGGCGCGCTCGAAGCCTGTCTGCGCCGCTTTGGCTTCAAGGCACCGGCCGGCGCGGGCGTGGACGCGGCGCTCACGGTGTATCAACGCACATAAAAACAAAACGGGCGCGGCCACGGCCACGCCCGTTTCGTTGTCATGTCGCCTCAATCAGTCGGCGGTGACGCCGCTTGCCTTGATCGGCGCCGCCCACTTCTCGATCTCGCTCTTGACGAAATTGGCGAGGTATTCCGGCGTCGCTTCCTTGCTGGAAACGACATTGGCGCCGAGGCCCTGCAGCCGCTCGCGCACCGCCGGCGTGTTGATGGTGCCGACGATCGCGTCATTGAGCTTCTTCACCACATCAGCCGGGACACCTTTCGGCAGGAACAGCGCGTTCCAGGTATAGGCTTCGATGTCGTGGCCCTGCTCCTTCGCCGTCGGCACGTTCTTGAGCACCGGCGAACGCTCCTTTGTGAGCATCGCGATCGCCTTGACCGTGCCGCCATCAACCTGCGGCTTTGCCGTCGATACGATCTCGCACAGATAGTCGATGCGGCCACCTTGCAGGTCCTGCATCGCCGGGCCGGTGCCGCGATACGGCACATGGGTGATGTTCAGGCCAAGCGCGGTGTTGAGCACCACACAGCCGAGATGAGTTGCGGAGCCGGCACCGGCGGAGCCGAACTGCATCTTGCCCTGGTTTTTCTTGGCGTAATCGATGAATTCCTTGAGATTGCTGATCGGCAAGTCCTTGCGGGTGATCAGCATGATCGGCACTTCGGCGATCAGGCCGGCCGGCGTGAAGTCGGTCATCGAGTTATAGGCCGGCTTCTTATAGAGCGTCTGGTTCTGCGCATGGGTGCCGACCGTGCCGAGCACCATGGTGTAGCCGTCCGCGGCAGCGGACTTGACGCGGTTCGAGCCGGTCATGCCGCCGGCACCGCCGACATTCTCGACCACCACCTGCTGTCCGAGCAATTCGCTCATCCGCGCCGCGACCACGCGGCCGAGCACGTCGGTGGGGCCGCCCGCCGCGAACGGGATCACCATGGTGATCGGGCGCGTCGGGAACGATTGCGCGCCCGCCTGTCCCGCCATGGTCAGCAGGGCCGCCAGCGATGCGCCGATCAAAGTCTTGAGCATATGCGTTGTCCTCTCCGGTGATCATTTTTTCCGGAGAGTCGCGTGTCAAACGCCGCTGGTCAAGCGATTTAGAGCATCTTTGGGCGACGTAGCAGCCAGTTCGCGTGAAGAAAACGCGACAATTTAAAAACTAAACCTCGACGATCTCTTCCGGGAACCGGTGCAGCCGGTCGCCCGGCCCATTGCCGCCGATCAGATAATTGTCGCACAGCCAGTTCATGTAGCCGGCGTGGATATAGGTCGGATGGACGACGATGTTCATGTCCTTCTGGATCAGCATCGGCTCGTCGTTGCGCACCAGCGGCCGCTCGACCAGATCGTATCCCTGCCCGTGGCAATAGAGCCGCGCCTCCTCCGGCCGGCCGTTCTTGCGCATGAAGGCGTTGAACGCATCCCAGATATCCTTGCACGACGTGCCGGGCTTCAGGAGGTCGAGCGTGACCTTGCGCGCCGCGATGCAGAAGGCGAGTTCGTCCTTCATCGCCTGCGGCACCTTGCCGACGACGCAGGAGCGGCCCAACTCGGTGTACATGCCGCCCGGCCCGCTGTCCTCGACCAGCAGCACCACCTGATCGCCGGCCTGGATCGTGCGGTTCTGCACGTGGCGCTGGCCAAATTTCGACGGCTGACCAAGCGGCATCGACGCGCAGAGATAGATGCCGTTCTCGCTGCCTTGCGTCTGGCTGTAATGCTGCGCCACGGCGGCGACCTCGGTGTCGCGCATGCCCGGCTTCACCGCGGCAAAGGCGGCACGCATCGCGCCGTCCTGCATCGCCGCCGCACGGCGCACCAGCTCCATCTCCTCCGCGCTCTTGATCGACTTGATGGCGTCGACCATCTCGGAGGCTTCAACGAAGCGCGCGGCGGAAAACCGCTTGTGCAGATGGTCGGCGGTGGCGTGGCCCATCTGATAGGTGCCGACGAGGCCGATCGTCGCCTTGGCGTAGGGTTCGAGCGCGGTCGCCGCCAATTCCGGGTCGTAGTGGCGCGTATAGGGCGCCGACGAATAGCTCGGCGTCATCAGCACGCGCTTGACGCCGCGCCAGACATCGCTGCCCACGGCCGCCTGCTCGACCGCGCCGAACGGCCCCTGCTGCACCACCGTCATGGCATCGTCGCGCGGGAACACCACCGTCATCGGATAGCCGTTGGTCGCCGGCATGTCCGTGAACCACTTCACATAGCCGCCCATGTGATCGTTGTTGTTCTGCATCACCAGAACGTCGATCTTGTCGCGCTGCATCGCCGCGCGCACGGCGGCCCAGCGCCGCTCCAGTTCGGCGGTCGAGATCGGTGTCTGCAGACGTTCGGACAGAGCCATGACGGATTTTCCTCAACTCAGACCGGCGGGCGCACGATGTTGTGCATCTTGTCGAGCGTGCCGGCGAGATAACAACGGATATTGTGCTCCAGAGTCGGCATCGCGCGCAGCTCGTAACCTTCGGAGAAGCCGCCCATGTGGCACATGACAATCACGTCCTTGCGGTTCCAGAACGGGCTCGCGGACGGTAGCGGCTCCTGCTCGAACACGTCGAGCGCGGCGCCGGCGATTTCCTTGTTGTCGAGCGCGGCGATGAGCGCCGCCTCATCGACCACGCCGCCGCGCGCGACATTGACGAGATAGGCCGTCGGCTTCATCGCCTTGAACACAGAAGCACCGACGATGCCGCGCGTCTCCGCGCTCATCGGGGTCAGCACCACAAGATAATCGAGATCGCCGGCATGGCGTACGAGATCGTCGCGATGCTCCATCCGGTCGAAGCTTGGCGTCGGGCGCGGGCCGGACGAGAACCCGACCACCGTCATACCCAGCACCTTGCACACCGGCGCCAGCGCCTCCGCGATCAGCCCAACGCCGAGGATGCCGACGGTCTTGCCGAACAGCAGCCGCGACGGCCAGCGCTCCCAGGTCGCCTTGTCCTGCGCGTGAACCGAGCGCGGCATGTCGCGCGCCAGCGCGAGCATGTAAGCGAGCGTCGCCTCCGACACCGGCGGACCATGAATGCCGCGGATATTGGTCACCATGATGTCCGGCCGCAACGACGGCAGATCGACGATGTTATCGACGCCGGTGCCGAGCGCCTGAATCCATTTCAGCTTCGGCGCGTCACGCACCACATGGTCGGCCATCGGCGGCGAGAAGCACATCAGGATGTCGACGTCGGCGATATAGGGATCGACCTCGCTGTGGTGGCCGACGATATCGACCTTGAAGCCGGGAAATTTCGCGGTGATCAGATCGCGATAGCGGCTGCTGGTCGCCTCCTGCCGCTCCATCAGAATGAGAACATGGGTCATTTGCGACAAGTCCCTCGCCAGCACGGTCGGACTAGCGAAATAGCATCCCGGCGCGTCCGCGCCCACTGGGACTGCCGCTTCGGCTCGAACTGCGGTACAATATCCGGATGGAGAATCCCCTGAGCGGCAACCTGCCGATCGACTGGGCGGCCATCGACTGGATTTATGTCGGGGTGCTCGCGGTTTTCGCCTATCTGTCCGCTTTGATCGGACAGGTCGTCTCGCTGCGGCATCGCGGCCTGGCGTCGCTGCTGGCGGCCCTGATTTTCGCGGTCCTTTTTGTCGCCTGGACCTATTACCCGCACGGCCTTCCCCTGCCGACCCGGCTGCGTTAAAGCGTCTGGCGGACAAGTATCTTGAAAGACTTGCTCCGTTTGACAGTCTCGCATCGGGTGGGAGTGGTATGAAAAAGGTCTATCCGGACGCCAAAGCGGCGCTCGCCGGTCTCCTCAAGGACGGAATGCTGATCGCCGCGGGCGGCTTCGGCCTGTGCGGCATTCCCGAAGTGCTGATCCAGGCGATCCGTGAATCCGGGGTGAAAAACCTCACGGTGGTCTCGAACAATGCCGGCGTCGACGGCGCGGGCCTCGGCCTGCTGCTCGACACCAAGCAGGTGAAGAAGATGATCTCGTCCTATGTCGGCGAGAACAAGCTGTTCGCCCAGCAATACCTCGCCGGCGAACTGGAGATCGAATTCAACCCGCAGGGCACGCTGGCCGAGCGGCTGCGAGCTGGCGGCGCCGGTATCCCGGCCTTCTTCACCCGCACCGGCGTCGGCACCGACATCGCCAAGGGCAAGGAAGAGCGCGAATTCGACGGCGAGAAATACATCATGGAACGCGGCATCGTCGCGGATCTCGCGATCGTGCACGCCTGGAAGGGCGACACCGAAGGCAACCTCGTCTATCGCAAGACCGCGCGGAACTTCAATCCGATGGTCGCGACCTGCGGCAAGATGACGGTGGCGGAAGTCGAGAACCTGGTTGAGCCGGGTCAGATCGACCCGGATCACATCATCACGCCGGGCGTGTATGTGAAGCGGCTCATTCACGTTCCCAATGCGGTCAAGCACATCGAGCAGCGCACCGTGCGCAAGCGCGTGATGGCGTAAGGAAAGGGAGATCACACGATGGCCTGGACCCGCGAACAGATGGCCGAGCGCGCCGCCAAGGAGTTGCGCGACGGCTTCTACGTCAATCTCGGTATCGGCATCCCGACGCTGGTGTCGAACTACATCCCGACCGGCATGACCGTGCAGTTGCAGAGCGAGAACGGCATGCTCGGCTTCGGCCCCTTCCCCTATGAAGGCGACGAAGACCCGGACCTGATCAACGCCGGCAAGCAGACCGTGACCGAGCTGCCGACCACCTCGTTCTTCTCCAGCGCGGATTCGTTCGCGATGATCCGTGGCGGTCACATCGACATCGCGCTCCTCGGCGCGATGCAGGTCGCGGAAAACGGCGACCTCGCCAACTGGATGATCCCCGGCAAGATGGTGAAGGGCATGGGCGGCGCCATGGACCTCGTCGCCGGCGTCAAGAAGGTCGTGGTGATCATGGAGCACACGGCGAAGGACGACCCGAAGCTCCTGCACCAGTGCACGCTGCCGCTGACCGGCGCCGGCGTCGTCGACATGGTGATCACTGACCTTGGCGTGTTCACCATCGACCGCAAGGGCGGTGCGGGCATGACGCTGATCGAGCTTGCGCCCGGCGTGACGCTCGACGAGATCACCAAGAAGACGCAGGCGACGTTCAAGCCTGCGGCGAATCTCAAACACTGAATCAAAAACCCCACCCGCGCCGCGGATGGGGTTTTCTCTCGTTGCATCCGGCCAGCGTCACGCTGGCCGGATTTTTTTTGATCAGGCGGCGACGCTCCCTGCCGGCACCGCATCGCCGCGCGGCTGAAACAGCACCATCAACCCGAAGGCGAAGGCGAGCGTCGCCAGAAACAGCACCAGTCCGAGCAGACCCGTCGGCGCCAGCGTCACGAAGGCGCTCGCCGTGTAGGCCGCAAGACCGACGCCGATCAGCAGCAGCAGCGCGCCGAGCGACAACAGGTTCCCGCTCGCCACCCGCCAGCCCTCGCGCGAAGTCGCGAGCGATACCAGGACCAGCACCAGCAGATTGGCGCTCATGCCGAGCCAGACCGGATGGATGCCGTAAAGGAACTGGGAGATGCCCCAGCCGCTCAACTGATACCAGAGCATGCCGGTGCCGAAGCCGACCACCATCGCAACCACGGCACCCTGCCGCGTCGCGCCGCGCCACAACAACGCGGTGATCACCGGAGCGAAAGTCGCGGAGTTGCGCGCGGTCCAGGCGAGGATGTTCCACCACGCCGACTGCTCGGAGCGCAGCAGGCCGAAGATCACCATCAGCACGGTCAGTCCGACCAACGACCATTTGGTGTAGCGCACGAGATCGCTCTCGCTCGCGCCGGGCTTCACCGCCATCATCACGTCGCGACCGAGCGAGGTCGCGCCGGAGAACTGGCACGGCCCGCCCCACGCCAGCGCGCAGGCCCAGATGCCGAGGAAGAACACGCCGACCAGCGGCGCCGGCAGCACCGTCTCCAGATAGAGCGGGATCGCGATCAGACCCTTGCCGTTACCGGGCATCATCGCCGCCGCACTCAAACCGAGCAGCGTGGCGATGACGATGAACGGAATGCCCATCAGGCACGCCCAGAACAGCCCCTTGCGTGCCTCGCCAGCAGAGCGGCACGACACCGCCATCTGGAACGCCGCCTGTGCCAGCGGCACGTTGATGATGAAGGTGCCGAACCACGCCGCGATCTGCGTCATGCCGACCGTGGTAGGCTCATAGAATTCCGGCTTCGTCTCCGCGAGCTTCGTGAGCCCGCTCAGGCCCGCGCCCGCGTAGACCGCATAGGCGCCGATCGCCAGCATGACGACGAACACCACGCAGTTGATGGTCTGCGTCAGACCGATCGACCACATGCCGCCGGCCTGCAGATAAACCAGCAGCAGCACCGCCGTGAGCACCAGCGACCAGATCATCGGAATGCCGGTCGAGATATTCACCGCCGAAGCAAAAGCGAGCGCGGTTGCCACCGACCACATCGGGAACGCAAACGCTGTGATCGCGCCGGCGATGGCGCGCGCGCCGCGGCCGTAGCGATCGCCGATCAGGCCGGAAATCGTCACCAGCGCCCGTTCGCGGAACGGCGCGATCAGGAACAGCGCGATCAGGATCACTTGCAGCGTTTCGGCGACGCCGTACCAGGCGGCGGAGACGCCGCGCAGATAGCTCAGTTCGAGCACGGCGATGAAGGTCGAGCCCGAGAACAGCCCGGTGATGCAGAACGCGACCAGCGCCGGGGAAAAGCCGCGCCCGCCAACGAAATAACCGCCGGCGCCGCTTTGTGCGCGGCTGCGCGCGACGCGTCCGGCCACCACCAGGATCGCCGTGTAAGCGATCGCGAGACCGACAACCCAATAGCCGTATGTGTTCATGATTTCGCTTTCGCCTGCACGTTCCAGTTCACCGCGACCTGTGCGCCGCTGTCGCGGATCAGGTTGTAAACGGGACAACGCTTCAATACGTCATGCTGGAACACCGCCAGTTCCGCCGGCGAGGCATCGGTGGCCATCGACACTTGCAGATCGACCGACTGGAAGTGCGGGGAGACGTCGGCGGTCCCGAACAAGCCGCGCTGATCGACCAGGCCAGCCGCGGAGATCTTGAGATCATGCAGCGCGATGCCGCGCTCCTTCGCGACCATCTCGACGACGATACTGAGACAACCGTTGAGTGCGCCGATGACATATTCCATCGGCGTCGGGCCTTCGTTGTTGCCGCCGAGCTTTTCCGGCTCGGCGATCACGAAGTTGAAGTCGCGCACGCCGAGATCGTTGCGGTAGGCGCCCTTCCATTGCGCCTCGGCGCGCACGGTCTTGATGAGAGGTGTCTCGGCGTCCGCCGTTTTCTGAGCTGTCGTCATGGGTCCGGTCCTGTCGCGCGGCGAAGCCGACGATCGGTCTGGCACAGCCATCGCCGCTGTGGTCCGATCCGCGATTCTTAACTTAGTAAAAGATAGTCATGGGCCGGCGGCTGTGCCGTCCCATCCCTGGTTGCCTGCCCAACGGATAATCAGCCCGGCGCATGGGCTGTCAACCACAGCCAAAGACCTAGGGGCCAATAAAAAAGCTGGCCTCCGATGGCGATTTAAGCGGAAGGCATATCCTTCCGGGCACATTGCCTCTGGCATAGCGTTGCCGTCAGCGCGCGTCGCGGACCTCGACCACAACCGCCATGGCGGTGTCGCCGGCGGCACAGCCATGGAACAGGCCCAGCCCGCCGCCCTTCATCACCAGTTCCTCGATCAGTTCGATGATCAGCCGCAGCCCGGTCGGCCCCTGCGGATGCCCGAACACCAGCGAGCAGCCGTAGTTGTTCATCTTGCGCGGATCGACGCCGGTCTCGCGGGCAAACACGATGTCATTCACAATGAAAGGATTATGCGACTTGATCGCGTCGATACCGTCGATGCCGAGACCCGCCTGCTCCAGTGCCCGCCGCGCGGCCTTGACCGGTGCCGCTGGCATATAGGCGGCCCGCTCGCGCGCCTGACCGAAGCCGCGCAAGGTGATGGCGATCTTGCGGTCGCTCGACAATTCGGCCGCGCGTTCCGCATTGGTCAGGATCATGCCGGCGTTGCCGTCGGCCGGATGGGTCTGGCCGCCATAGGTGACGGTGCCGCCCTGCACCACCGGCTTGAGCTTGGCGAGCCCTTCGGCCGTGGTCGCATGGATGCCTTCGTCCGTCGTCAGCGTGCCGGTTTCCTTGCGGAAATTCTGATCCGGAATCGACAGCGGCAGCGGCATATAGCGGCGCTGGAACGCGCCGTTGTCCGCCAGCGCGTCGTTGTATTGCCGGTAGCGCAGCGCCACGAGGTCGTGCTGCTCCTCGGTGGAGATCTGCCAGTCGCGCGCGCAGTTCTCGGCGGTGTCGATCATTGCGCAGCGCGCGTTGGGATCTTCGCGGAAATTGTCGAGCACCCAGTTCTCGACGCCGGGCGCGCCGCTCGGCGCCTTCGGATTGGGATGCAGCAGCACCGGACCGTTCGATGTGCGGTCGCCGGTGACGACCAGCGAGACGGTCGCATCGCCGCCGGCGATTTCAGCCGCCGACACCGACAGACACCGCGCGCTGGTGGCGCAGGCTTGCGACACCGTCGGCCCGCTGACCGACTGCGCACCGATCAACGACATCATCCACGGCACGCCCCAGAAACTCTTGTCCTGCGGCACCGTCAGCCCGAGAACGCCGTGATCGATCGCCTCAAGCGGCAGCTTCTTCGCCGCCAACACCTTCTTCGCCGTGTCGGCAGCGAAACGGATGCTGTGCAGATGCGACAGGCTCCCCTGCCAGCGCGCGAACGGCGTCGACCAGTAAGCGCCATAGGGAATGCGGACGTTCGACAGGCTGGACATGCGGCGACACCTTCGGCTCGGCTGGAAATTGATTGTACATGACAACTATTCCGGCGCAATGGGACTGGTGCAGGGGCCAGACCTGGGAAATAGTCCGCGATCATGTCCCCGCTTCGGACGCGACTTTCGCAGGTTCTGGCCGCCGGCCTCATGGGCTTGGCGACGACACCAGCGCGCGCCGAACCGGCGCCGGCCTGCTCCCGCGCCGGGTTCCATATTGTGCTCGATATCGGCCACACCACCGACGACACCGGGGCAATGAGTTCGCACGGCGTCAGCGAGTTTGCCTACAATCAGGTGCTGGCGCTGGAAATCGACCAGCGGCTGGTCGAGATGGGCTTTCCCGCGCCGCTGCTGCTGCTGGAAGCTGGTCCCGGCAAGCGCAGCCTCTACCATCGCATGGCGCAGGCCAATGCGCGGCCCGCCAACCTTTTCCTGTCGATCCATCACGACGCTGTGCCGGACAACTTCGTCGAGACCTGGGACGACGACGGCACGACGCGGCCGTTCAGCGACCGGTTCAAGGGCCACTCGATCTTCGTGTCGTTCGGCAACCGCCTGCGGCAGCGCAGCCTCGATTTCGCCAAGCGGTTGGGCCGTGCGATGCAGGCGCATGGGCTTGCGCATACGCCACACTATGCCGAGCGGTTCATGGGCCGCTACCGCCGCGAACCGCTCGATGCCGCAACCGGGGTCTATCGCTACGACCGCCTGCATGTACTGCGCACCGCGCGCATGCCCGCCGTTCTGCTGGAAGCCGGATCGATCCTCAACCGCGCCGAGGCGCTCGACCTGCAAACGCCGGAGCGCCGCGCGGCCATCGTCGCCGCTGTAACGGAGGCAATCGACGGCTATTGCGGCGAGATTAAACGACCAGTGGCCGTCGCCAAAGCGCACCGCAAGCATCGCCTCGCGCGTCGTGCCGCGGCGCAACCGCGCGAGACAGCACCAGCCGACCGCAACAGCGATTATTGAACGGCATCACACCTTGCGGTTCTGCGCGTCCCAGTAGCGCTCCAGATTGGCGATCAGCGCCGGGCTGAAATGGCAGTAAGCCTGCTCGTGGAAATAGACCGATGCGTAGGTCCGGAAAATATCGAGCGGTTCCTGCTGCACCCGGAACGCGCGGCGGTTGGCGACCGCGCTGACCACGCCGGAATTGGTCAGACCGTCGATCACCGTGTCAAGCGCGGCGTCCATGCCCTCCGGTGGCGCGATCTCATCACAGATCAGCCGGCCTTCCGGGGAATCGCAGTCGATCCGCCGCTCGTACATCACCGCCTGCCGCGCGATACGGTCGCCGGTAAAGCGCGGCAACCGCAGATTGGACGCACCGGGGATGATCCCCTCCTTGCGCGCCGGCAACGTGAGATAGGCGTTCGACGCGGCGAGGATGTAGTCCATCACCAGGAGATGCTGGCAGCCGCCGCCGATCGCATAGGCATCGACCGCGGCAATCCACGGCTTCTCGATCGTGCTGCCGGTCGTCTCCTCCGGCGACATATCGGGCCGCGCCAACCCGCGCAGCCATTTGTGCTCGAAGCCAAGCAGATGTCGCACATAGAACATGAATGACAGTTTGCCCTGATAGAGCAGCGTCAGGTTGATGCCGGTCGAGAACGCACGCCGCCCGCCGTATTTCGGATGATCGAGCCGCCCGCCGCGCACCACGCAGATCGCGGTCTGCGGGTCGAGCAAGGCGAGATCGGTAGCGATCTCGATCGGATCGTTGGTGCTGTCGTCCATGGCGTTGAGGAAACGCGGATTGCGCATCTCCAGGATCGACGCCTTGCCGTGGCGCGACACGACGGCCTGTCCGAGATCGATCGATCCGGTCTCGCGGAATTTCGGCAGCAGGTCGGCCACCTCGGCGCGCGGCAGCAACATCGCGTGCAGCAGGTGATGCCCGCAGGCACGATGCGCGAGCACATGGCCGAGGAAAATCCCCTGGTCGATTTCCGCGCCGTCCTTCTCGCTGAGCAGGCCCGCATCCGCAGCAATCGTCTGCGCCGTCGGCGTCAGGCCGGGGAATGCCGCAGCCGCATCGTCCAGAATCTGCTCGGCGCGGACGAAACGGCGGCGCCCGCCGGTGAGCGTGCCGTACACCGCCTCCACATGCGCGCCGAGGAACCACTCGCGTGCTTGTCGCTCCGCGTCGGCGACCGCCTTGTAAGCAGCGGCTTCGGCCGGCGTGCGGTTCTTCTTCTTCGGAAACCGACCGCGCAGCGCCGCGCCCTCGCTCCAGAACGCGCTGAACGCCGCGCGATCGCGATCGAGGTCGGCCGTGACGGCGGGTGCCTTGCCGACAAAGGCGCGGATCGCCGGATCGAGTGTCGCGTCGGTCGTTTGCGTCATGTGGCAGTCTGTCCTTATTTTTTCGCTCGCAGATCGATCACGCGACGCGCCTTGCCGAGCGAACGCTCCACCATGCCGGGGTCGGCCACCTCGACCTGCACGGTCAGACCGATATTGTTCTTCACGAGTGCCGCAAGCTGCGCGGCCTGCGTCGCGCGCGTCTCCGCATCGGTTTGACCGACACGGGCCTCGACGCGGACCGTGGCGATGTCGAGCCGCTGATCACGCCGCAGTTCGATCAGATAATGCGGCGCCAGCCCTTCGCAGCGCATCAGCAGTTCCTCGATCTGCGTCGGGAACATGTTGACGCCGCGCAGGATGATCATGTCGTCGGAGCGGCCGGTGATCTTCTCCATGCGGCGCATGGTGCGCGCGGTGCCGGGCAAGAGCCGCGTCAGATCGCGCGTGCGATAGCGGATCACCGGCATGCCTTCCTTGGTGAGCGAAGTGAACACGATCTCGCCCGCCTCGCCATCCGGCAGCACCCGGCCGGTTTCGGGATCGATCACCTCTGGATAGAAATGATCCTCCCAGATATGCAGACCATCCTTGGTCTCGATACATTCATTGGCGACGCCCGGCCCCATTACCTCGGAGATGCCGAAGATGTCGACCGCGTGCATGTCGAACGCTGCCTCGATCTCGCGCCGCATCGAATTGGTCCAGGGCTCGGCGCCGAAAATGCCGATCTGCAGCGACGTGTCGCGCGGATCGATTCCCTTGGTGCGAAACTCGTCGAGGATCGCCAGCATGTAGGATGGCGTCACCATGACGATCTCGGGCTCGAAATCGACGATCAACTGCACCTGCCGTTCGGTCATGCCGCCCGATACCGGTATCACCGTGCAGCCGAGCCGTTCTGCGCCGTAATGGGCACCAAGCCCGCCGGTGAACAGGCCGTAGCCATAGGCGACATGCACCTTCATGCCCGGCCGTCCGCCCGACGCGCGGATCGAGCGCGCCATCAGATCGGACCAGGCGTCGATGTCCTTGCGGGTATAGCCCACCACCGTCGGCTTCCCGGTCGTTCCCGACGATGCATGGATGCGCACGATCTCCTCGCGCGGCACCGCGAACATGCCGAACGGATAATTCGCCCGCAGATCCTGCTTGGTGGTGAACGGAAATTTGGCGATGTCGTCGAGCGTGTGGAAATCGGCCGGCGTGACGCCGGCGGCATCGAATTTAGCGCGATAGGCCGGCACGTTCTCGTAAGCGCGGATCAGCGTCTCCTTGAGACGTCGTGTCTGCAACGCCGCGATCTCATCGCGCGAGGCGCGCTCAATCGGCTCCAGGCCGTAGGGGACATAAGACGAGGTATCGAGCATCACGCCTTCCCTTCGTATTGCACTCATCCGCCGATGGCTGGTCAGCTTCGCCGCACCGCCACTGGATAATGCAGAAATCCGCGAAACCGCGCGCGGCCGCCGCGCACCGGCGTGCCGGCCGGCTCGATCGACGTGAAACGCGCGACCAGCTTACCGATCGCCACCTTCGCCTCCATCCGCGCCAGCGAATTGCCGGCGCAGGTGTGAATGCCGCCACCGAAGGCCAGATGCCGGTTCGGCGTCCGGCGGATATCGAGCCGGTCGGGATCGGGGAACTGCGCGGGATCGCGGTTCGCCGCGCCGATGCCGAGATGCACATAAGTGCCGGCCGGTATGACGATGCCGCCGATGTCGGTATCGACTGCCGCGCGGCGATTGCCGAGCTGGTTCGACGATTCCATCCGCAGGAATTCCTCGACCGCGCTGTCGATGCAATCGGGATGCGCCGCGAGATCGGCGAGCGCACCGGGATGGCGCAGCAGCAGATCGACCGCATTGCCGATCAGATTGGTGGTGGTTTCGTGGCCGGCATTGAGGAGAAAGATGCAGTTGTGCAGCAACTCCAGTTCGGACAGCCGCTCTCCGCCCTCTCCCACATCCGACGCCAGCTCACTGCCGGCTACCAGCTTCGACAAAATCTCCGCGTCGTCGCCGCTGTGCTCGCGCTGCCGCCGCGCCACCAGATCGCTGAGATACGCCTTGAAATCGCGCACCGAGCCGACGCCCGCCTCGAACTTCTCCCGTGCCAGCACCGGCTCAAGCGCACCGAGAATGTCGAGGGACCACTGCCGCAACGGTTCGCGCTCGTCCTGCGGAATGCCGAGCAGATCGCCGATCAACTGCACCGGAATAGCGGCCGCGAAGTCCCCGATCAGGTCAATCGTCCCCCGTCGCTCCGCCCCGTCGAGCAACCGATCGACCAGCGCCTCGATCCGTGGCTGCAGCGCCGCCAGTGCGCGCGGCGTGAAGGTCGGCGCCAAAAGCTTGCGCACCCGCGTATGGATCGGCGGATCGTTGAACACCAGGCTGGTGGTGTGGTGCTCGTACAGCAGGCTATCGCCGAAATTCGGCTTGAAATCGACGGTCTTGTCCGAGCTCCAGGTCTTCGCATCGCGATAGACCGTCACGAGATCGTCGTAGCGCGTCAGGAAATACGATCCGTCCGGCAGGCGATGCACCGGCGCGTGATCGCGCAACGCCCGATAGGTCGGATAGGGATCGTCGAGAAAGTCGCGGGTCAGCCGCCGCAGATCGAACGCGGCGACGCTCGCCGGCTGCGTCTCGGGATCAGTGCTGGACCTCGATGTCTGGTTCATCCCGCCCGGCCACAACGGCGCGTGGTATGCAATGCGACACGATAACGGGGTCGAGCGAAGCTTGTAAACGGCGTTTCCCCGCCGGCCCGCGCGGGATGGCAGCGCGATTGAAGGCACAATGACGGCCGCAATTGACTTGGCTCTGGCGCCATGATGCGATCCGGCCAACCAGAGTTCACGGGGGCACCATGAAACTTATCGCTAAATGGGCGGTTGCGACCGCCGCCACTCTTCTTACCAGCAGCGCCTTCGCACAGGGCACGCCGGTGTCGATCGGCATTTCCGGCTGGACCGGCTTCGCGCCGCTGACGCTGGCCAAGGAAGCCGGCATCTTCGCCAAGAACGGCCTGAACGTCACCATCAAGAAGATCCCGCAGGCGAGCCGCCACCTCGCCATCGCCTCGGGTGACGTGCAGTGCGCCGCCACCACGGTCGAGACCTGGGTCGTGTGGAACGCCAACGGCGTCGCTACCACACAGCTATTCCAGCTCGACAAGTCTTACGGCGCGGACGGCATGGTGGTTCGCAGCGCCACCGGCTCGATCAAGGACATCAAGGGCAAGACCGTCGCCGCCTCGGCACCCGGCACCTCACCCTACTTCGTGCTGGCCTGGATGCTGAAAAAGAACGGACTCAGCGTGAAGGATGTCACCGTCGTCAACATGGAGCCGGGTCCGGCGGCACAGGCCTTCATCGCCGGGCAGAACGACGCGGCGATGACCTACGAGCCGTATCTTTCGGCGGTACGCGCCAAGCCCGAAGCCGGCAAGATCATCGCCACCACCCTCGACTATCCGGTGGTGATGGACACGTTCGGCTGCACGCCGAAGTTCATCAGCGAGAACGAGGCGGCCGTGAAGGCGCTGACCAAGAGCTATTTCGACGCGCTGGAGATGATCAAGTCCGATCAGGCGAAAGCCTACGAGATCATGGGCGCGGACGTGAAGCAGAGCGGCGAAGCCTTTGGCAAGTCCGCTGCTTATCTGCGCTGGCAGGGCCGCGAGGAGAACAAGAAGTTCTTTGCCGCGGAATTCAGCACCTTCTCCAAGGACGCTGCCGACCTGTTGCTTGAGACCGGCGTGATCAAGAAAATACCCGATCTCTCCAAGCTCGCCGACACGCGCTTCATCCAGTGACCGGACCGGGTGCTTCGCTTCGGCGGAGCACCCGTCCCACGGACGAACGCAGACGCTTCGCCCCTGACGCGCGAAAGCATACGAGGCGGATGACCGCATGAGGCCGCTGGCGCCGATCTCCCAGACGACACGCTTCGTCCTGGGCATCCTGTTTTTCGTCTTTTTCTTTGCCGCATGGGCATTCGCGACGCTCGGCGGCTTCGTCTCGCCGACCTTCCTCGCCGACCCGGTGACCATGCTGAACGACGGCTGGGTGCTGCTGACGAAGCATGGTTTCCTCGGTGACATCGGCATCACCATCTGGCGCGTGATCGGCGGCTTCATCCTCGCCGCGCTGGTCGCCGTGCCGATCGGCATCCTGATGGGCGCCTACAAGCCGATCGAGGCATTCCTCGAACCGTTCGTGTCGTTCGCGCGCTATCTACCCGCGTCCGCCTTCATTCCGCTGCTGATCCTGTGGGCCGGCATCGGCGAATTCCAGAAGCTGCTCGTCATCTTCATCGGCTCGGTGTTCCAGATCATCCTGATGGTGGCGATCATCGTCGCCGGCGTCCGCCGCGATCTGGTCGAGGCGGCGCTGACGCTCGGCGCGCGTGATCGCGGCATCCTCGCCCGCGTTCTCATTCCGTCGTCCGCCCCAGACATCGCCGAGACGTTGCGGCTGGTGCTCGGCTGGGCCTGGACCTACGTGATCGTCGCCGAGCTGATCGGCTCGTCGTCTGGCATCGGCCATATGATCATCGACAGTCAGGCGCTGCTCGCGACCGGACAGATGATCTTCGGTATTATCGTCATCGGCGTGATCGGACTGATTTCCGATTTCCTGTTCAAGGCCGCCAACCGTCGTCTGTTTCCGTGGAGCCTCGCGTGAGCAAGCTCCTGATCGACAACGTCTCGCGCGTGTTCCCGCCAGTGCGTGGTGGCGCGCCGGTGCAGGCGCTGCAGCCGACCACCGTCACCATTGCCGACAACGCCTTCGTGACGATCCTCGGGCCGTCCGGCTGCGGCAAGTCCACGCTGCTGCGCATGGTCGCCGGCCTCGACACGCCGACCACCGGACAGGTGCTGCTCGACGGCAAGCGCGTGCGCGAGCCCGGCCCGGATCGCGGCATGGTGTTCCAGTCCTACACCCTGTTTCCGTGGCTGACGGTCGCCGAGAACATCGCCTTCGGCCTGCGCGAGAAAGGCATATCGCAGGGCGAGCGCCGCGCCGTGGTCAGCCAGTGGCTGGAACGCATCGGTCTCACCGGCTTTGCCGACCATTATCCCAAGCAATTATCCGGCGGCATGCAGCAACGCACCGCGATCGCCCGCGCGCTCGCCAACGATCCCGCCGTGTTGCTGCTCGACGAGCCGTTCGGCGCGCTCGACAACCAGACCCGCTCGCTGATGCAGGAACTGCTGCTCGGCATCTGGGAGCGGGACCGCAAGACGATTCTGTTCGTCACCCACGATATCGAAGAGGCGATCTTCCTCGCCTCGCGCGTGCTGGTGATGAGCGCACGGCCCGGCCGCATCAAGGCCGACGTGCCGGTGACGCTGCCCTATCCGCGCCACTACACCATCAAGACCAGCCCGGAATTCTCAAGCTTGCGCGCGCAGCTCACCGAGCAGATCCGCGAGGAAGCGGTGCTGGCGGCGGCGGAGCATTAGCCTCGCCGATCGTCACCCGAGCCGGTAAACCCGTGCCGCCGTGTCGTGCAGGATCGCCGCGCGTTCTTTCGCACCGAAACCGGCGACCGCGCCACGGATCGCAGCCACGATCGACGCATAGTCGGTCCAGATCTTCTCGACGGGGAAATTCGAGCCCCACATGCAGCGATCGGCGCCGAACAGCGCGACCGTCGCGCCGACGATATCGGCGATATGCTGCGGATCGTTGCGGCGGATGAACGTGCCAAGGCCGGAGAACTTCGTATAGACGTTCGGCTGCGCCGCCAGCCGCTTCATCCCGTCGTGCCATGCCGCGTGCCCTTGCGCGCTGAGATCCTCCAGCATGCCGGCATGCAGCAGGATGAACTTCGTCGCGGGAAACGCCGCCGCCAGCCCCGCCGCATCTGCCATCTGCGGGGTGAACACCTGCAGATCGAAACTCCAGCCGTAATCGGCGAGATGCGCCATGTTCTTGCGGAACACAGCCGTGTTCATCATGTCCGGCCGCGGCGCGAAGCGGTAAAGCTCTTTCTCGTGCCAGTGCAGTTGCTGCCGCGCACCGCGCATCAGCGGAAAACGCGACTGCGCCTGCATCACCTGCGGCGCGTCCTCCGACTGCATGTCAATAAAACTGACGATGGCATGCGGCCAACCGGCGCGGTCCGCTTCCGACTGCACCCACGCCACTTCATCCACAGCGCGCGCCGGCAACCAGTTGGTTTGCACATAGACGGATTTGACGACGCCGGTATCGGCGAGATCGGCCTTGAACTCCTCGACCGGATAATCCCGCTTGATGCTGTCATACGCACCGAAAATGCGTGGCACGGTCGGGCCCTGCAGCCACGGCTGATCGGCCTGGCGCCAGATATGATGATGCGCGTCGATGATGGATTCGGACATGCGCGGATTGTTCTTGAAAAACCGCATCGATTGCAAGCGCGGTCGAGCCGCGCCGCATCGCTTTGCGGGACAGCGTAGCGTCGTCAGCCGCTGAGATAGGCGCGCAGCACTTCGGCGTTGTTCAGGAGAGCCGCCCCGCTGTCCTCAGCCACCACGCGTCCGGTCGAGAGCACATAGGCACGGCTCGCGACCGACAGCGCGTTGTGGACGTTCTGCTCGACCAGCACGATGGTGATGCCCTGATCGCGCAGATCGCGGATCACCGACAGCACCTCCATGGTGATAACCGGGCTCAACCCGAGGCTCGGCTCGTCCAGCAGCAGCAGCTTCGGCGCCGACATCAGCGCGCGGCCGATGGCGAGCATCTGCTGCTCGCCGCCCGACAGCGTTCCCGCCGCCTGCTTCGCGCGCTCCCGCAGCCGCGGGAACCGTTGCAGCACCATCTCTTCCCGCTTCGCGACCTCGCCCTTGTCGCGGCACAGATAGGCGCCGAGATGCAGGTTCTCCTGCACCGTGAGGTCCGGCCAGACGTGCCGCTCCTCCGGACAATGCGCAATGCCGCCGCGCACGATGAGATCCGGCCGCCGCCCGGCGATCGAGCGTCCCTCGAACTGGATATCGCCGGCTGTCGGCGCCAGCAGACCGGAAATGGCGCGCAGCGTCGTGCTCTTGCCGGCGCCGTTCGCGCCGATCAGCGCGACCACTTCGCCGGGCGCGACGCGGATGCTGATGCCGTGCAGCGACTTGACCTTGCCATAGGCCGCATCGACGTTGCGCAATTCGAGAATGGGGGATGTGTCGCTCATGCGGCAGGCTTACCGAGATAGGCTTCGACCACTTGCGGATTGCTGCGGATTTCCTCCGGCAGACCCTCGGCCAGCTTGCGGCCGAAATTCAGCACGACGATGCGGTGCGACACGTCCATGACCAGCGCCATGTTGTGTTCGACCAGCAACAGCGCGTCGACCATGTTGCCGACCAGCGTCTTGAGCGTCGCGCCGAGTTGTTGCGCCTCTTCTGTGTTGAGACCGGCGGCCGGCTCGTCCAGCATCAGCACCGTCGGACCGGCGCTGATCGCGATCGCCACTTCGAGCAGCCGCAACTCACCGCAGGACAGCGAGTCCGCTTCGGTGTTCATGCGCGCGCGCAGCCCGACCTTGTCGACGATCTCGGCCGCCTCGTCGCGCAGCTCGCGCTCGCGCTGCCGTTGTGCTCCGCCGGGAAAGAAAGCACGCAGCAACGAGGTGTTGCCGTGGCGGTGGCGCGCCGTCAGCACATTGCCGAACACCGTCAGGCCCTTGAGCACATTGGTCTTCTGGAAGGTGCGGATCAGACCGCCCTGGGCGATCGCATAGGGCGCCCAGCCGGTGATGTCCTTGCCGTCATAGGTCACGCGGCCGGCAGTGGGTTTGTAGAAGCCGGTGATGAGATTGAGGCACGTCGTCTTCCCCGCCCCGTTCGGGCCGATCAGGCTGACGATCTCGCCGCGTTTGACGCCGAAGCTGACATCGGACACGGCGGCGAGGCCGCCGAAGCGTTTTGACAGGTTTTCAACTTCAAGCATCGCGCGCCTGCCTGACCTTGTAAGCTTCGTGCCGCTTGGTGATGAATCCCATCAGCCCTTGCGGCAGGAACAACACCACCGCGACCACCACCAGACCGAAGATCGAGAAGCGCAGATCCTTGAAGTCGCGCAGGAACTCTTCCAACAGCACGACCAGCACCGCGCCGACCACCGGGCCGACCAGCGTTCCCTTGCCGCCGGCCAGCACCATGATCAGCATCGAGATCATGAAGGAGAAGCCGAACACTTCGGGGCCGACGAAGGAAACGTAATAGGCATAGTAGCCGCCGGCGACACCGGAGATCGCCGCCGCCAGCACGAAAGTCACCAGCCCGAAATAGAACGGCCAGATGCCGACCGACTGCGCGACGAAGCGATTTTCCCGCACCGCGATCGCGGCCCGGCCGATATTGGAATAGACGAAGCGATAGGACAGATAGAGCGTGATCGCCGCGAGTCCGATGCCGACGTAATAGAACGACACCTTCTGCTGCAGCACATCGCCCGACATCGCCCAGTCCGGCTTCGGAATGCCGGAAATGCCCATCGGGCCGTTGGTGAGATCAATCCAGTTGTTGGCGATCAGCCGCAACACCTCGGCGAAGCACAACGTGACGATGACGAAGAACGGGCCGCGCAACCGCAACGTGATCGCGCCGATGAACAGGCCGAAAATCGCGGCGATGACCGCGGCACAGATCAAGGTCCAGTGAAACGCCAGACCGAATGTCGACGACAGCAGCGCCGCGACATAGGCGCCGATGCCGAGAAACGCGGTGTGGCCGAGCGGCAGCTCGCCGACATAGCCGACGATCAGGTTGAAGCTCGTCGCCAGCATGACCGAGAACATGATCAGCACGCCGATATGCATGGCGTATTCGCCCTGCACCACCAGCGGCACCAGCACGGCAACCGCAAACGCCGCCAGCAGGAAATTGCGTTCAAAAACCATCAGGCGCGCTCATTGTGTTTGCCGAACAGCCCGTAGGGCCGCAACAGCAGCATGACGATCACCAGCGCGAAGCCGATCGCGTCCACATAGCCGGTTGCGACATAGCCGCCCCACAGCGCTTCGGCGACGCCGAGGATCAACCCGCCGGCGATAGCACCGGCAAAGCTGCCCATGCCGCCGAGGATCACCACGACGAACGCCTTGAGGCTGACGAGACCGCCGATGGTCGCCTGCGCCACATAGATCGAGCCAAGCAGCATGCCGGCCGCGCCGGCCAGCGCCGCGCCGAGCGCGAAAGTGAAGCCATAGATATGCGCGGTGCGGATGCCGGCGAGCTGCGCCGCCATCGCATCCTGGAAGGTGGCACGCATCGCGCGACCGATGCTCGTCTTCTGGATCAGCAGATGCGCGCCGAGAATGATCGCGATGCAGATCACCACCAGCATCAACCGCGATTGCGTCAGCACCACGGGGCCAAGGAACAGCGGCTTGTTGGCAAACGGGGATACCACCTTGAGTGGCGCGGTGCCGACAATCAGCAGCGCCGTATTGGTGATGAAGATCGACAGGCCGATGGTCAGCAGGATCGTCGGCTCCTCGCCCTGCCCGCGCACACGGCTCATCATGAAGCGGTCGATCAGATAGCCGATCACCGCCAGCGCGAAGACGACGATCGCCAGCGCCAGAAAGAAATTGAGCCCGAGCTGATCGGTCAGCGACCATCCGAGCAGACCGCCGATGACGTACAACTCGCCATGGGCGAAGTTGACGATCCGCATCAGGCCGAACACCAGCGTCAGCCCCAGCGCCGACAGCGCATAGAACGTGCCGATCACCAGCCCGTTGGCCAGAAGTTGCAGGAACAGGTCCATCAAATGACTACATGCATTTTTTGAAAGAGATGCGGAGGCGGCATTCCGCCGCCCCCGCGCTGGCCGTTACTGCTCGACCGAGGTTGTGGCGGTGACGACCGGCACACCCTTCTGCAACTGGACGAGCACGACATTGAAGCCGCTGGCCTGACCCTTGGCATCGAACACGAACTTGCCGTTCGGGCCTTCATAATTGGTCTTGGTCAGCGCCTCGCGGATCTTCTCCGCGTCGGTCGAGCCGGCACGATTGATCGCCGCCGCGAGAATGTTGATCGCGTTATAGCCGGCAGCCGAATACTTGCCGGGCGCTTCCTTGTAGCGCGCGGTGTAGGCTTCCACGAACGCCTTGTTCTTCGGCGTATCCATGGTCGAGGCATAAGGCACCGCGGCATAGATGCCTTCCGACGACGCACCGGTGAGCTTCATGAAGTCCGCCGTGGCCCAGGAGCCGACGCCGAACACCTTGAGCTGCAGACCGAACTCGGCCTTCTGCTTCACGAAGATCGAGCCGTCCTGCGTTTCCGCGGCGACGAACGCGCCATCGGCGCCGGACGCCTTCAGCTTGGTCAGGATCGTGTAGAAGTCCGAGGTGCCGTGCTCGAAGAACTCCTTCATGACGGTGGTCGCGCCGAGCGCCGTCATCTGCTTCTCGAACTCGGCGACGCCACCGCGACCCCAGTCGTCGTTCACGCCGATATAGGCGACCTTGCGCAGCTTGAGCTGGTCGAACAGGATCTTGGCGAACGACTTGGCGAGCAGCGCATCGGTTTCCGTGGCACGGAAGAACCAGCGGTTGCCCTTCTCGGTCAGCGAAGCGCTGGACGACACGCCGGTCACCAGCGGAATCTTGTAGTTCTCCGCGACCGGCATCACCGCGAGCGTCGCGGAGCTGCAGAACGCGCCGGAGAGCGCGGCAACCTTGTCGCGCTGAATGAGCTTTTCAGCGGCGTTGACCGAGTTGGCCGGCTTGCACTGGCCGTCCTCGATCACCAGTTCGAGCTTCTTGCCGAGGACGCCGCCCTTGGCATTGATCTCGTCGAGCGCGAGCTTCGAACCGTTGATATCGGTGGTGCCGTTATAGGCGACCGACCCCGTCAACGGCTGAATTACGCCGATCTTCACCGTCTCTTGAGCCTGCGCGCTGACAGCGAGCAACCCCAAACCAATCAAGCTCAGTGGAAGCGACTTCGATAACGTCATGGATTCCTCCTCCTCTACGATTGACTTAACGCCAGCTTCTCGTTCCCGACTTACGAACCGAAAATCTTTTGAAAGAACGCGCGGATGCGCGCCGCGATCACACTCCAGACCAGATTACCCGCATCGAGCGCCTGCGGCGCGGGTGCGGCTGCTGCCGATCCCGCCGGCTGATCCAGCGCCGACGTCGCCGCGGATAGCCGCGCCTCGAAGTTCCTGATGAACTCGGCGGTGATCCGGTTGGCGATCTCCTGGATGATGCCACCCTTGCCGAACTGCGCGAGCGGCCCGGCGAGGTTGATATCGGAGACGACCTCCACCTGCGTGCTGTTCGGCGTAGCGCCGTCGGCGAGCTTGTAGGTCATACTACCGGACGCGCGCGAACTCGAGCGCGTGTCCGAACCCTTGCCGGACACCACCGCCGTCCAGTCGTCGCGGCGGCTGTCGATGGCGATGTCGCCGTCAAACGACGCGGCCATCGGCCCGACCTTCACCGCCATCCTGCCCTTGTAGTTGTTGTTGCCGCGATCTTCGACGATCGAGGCGCCGGGCAGACACTGCGCGACGAAATGCACGTCGTTGAGCTTGCTCCAGACCAGTTCGCGCGGATGCGGCAGGTCGAATGTCTTTTCGATCTTCATGCAGCCGCTCCCTTCGTTTGCGAGACTTGTCCCTTCGCCGTCTGCGCCGCCTTTTCGATGGAGCGAACAATGCCCTGATAGCCGGTGCAACGGCACAAATTGCCGCTCATGGCCACGCGGATATCCTGTCCCTGGATATCCGGCTTGCGCTTGAGCAGATCCCAGCCGCTCATCAGCATGCCGGGCGTACAGAAGCCGCACTGAAGGCCGTGCTGATCGTGGAACGACGCCTTCAGCGTTTGCATCAGCGGATCGTCCGCCAGTCCTTCCAGCGTCGTGATCGCTGCGCCGTCGAGCGTCACAGCGAGCGCGATGCAGGAGCGCGCCGGCTGGCCGTCGATCAGCACGGTGCAGGCGCCGCACACGCCATGCTCGCAGCCGAGATGGGTCGCCGTCAGACGCATCTGCTCGCGCAGCACGTCGGCCAGACTGGTACGCGGCTCGACCTCGAAGGTCTGCGCGACGCCATTGATGGTTGCGGACACGGTTGTCTTCATTGTTTAGCTGCCGCCTTCTTCACGGCGCGCAGGATCACCGTGCTGTGCATCAGGAGTTTCGCCGGCGCGAAGTCGCGGCCGCTGGCGACGAGTTCAGTGCGGATGACGGAGGCAAGGCTGTCGTCGGTCTGTCCGCCCGCAACAGCCCGCGCGGTCTCCGCGAGAACGATCGGCGCGCCATCGGCGGCGCCGAGCACCACGCGTGCGGTCTTGCGGTTGCGATCGATCAGCGCGATCGCCATCGACTCGGCATATTCGCCGGTCTTGCGCGCCATCTTTTCGTGGCCCCACCGCTCACTGGCGGGGCGGCGCGGCACGGCGATGGCTTCGATCAGTTCGCCATCCTGCAACGCCGTCATATACGGCCCGATGGCGAACTCGCCGGCAGCGATGGTCCGACGACCGTTCGCCCCGATGGCTATGACATCCGCTTCCAGCGCGATGATCGTCGTCAGCCAGTCGGCCGCAGGGTCGGCGAGCGCCACGGCGCCGCCGATGGTGCCGCGCGTGCGCACCGCGCGATAGGCGATCTGTGTACCGACATAGGGCATCAGACCGTTGCTGCCATCCGGCACCCGGCCGTCCTCGAACGCCGCATGGGTCGTCAGCGCACCATAACGGATCGCGCTGCTCTGCTCGTCGACGGTCTTGAGCGATGCGACGCGCGATAGATCGATCAGCGTGTCGACTGGCGCAAGCCGCAGATTGAGCATCGGCACCAGTGACTGGCCGCCGGCCAGCACCCGCGACATCTGGCTGGTATCGGCCAACGCCGCAACGGCATCCTCGACCGAAGTCGCACGATGATAGGTGAAGTTCGCGGGCTTCATGCTGCGGCTCCCGCCGGCTTCACCGCCAGAATGGCATCGAGGATGCGATCCGGCGTCGCCGGTGTTTCGCCGATCTCGGCGCCGAGCGGCTTCAGGGCATCGTTGATGGCGTTGATGATCACCGCTGGCGGCGCGATCGCTCCGCCCTCGCCCATGCCCTTGATGCCGAAGCGCGTATGCGGCGACGGCGTCTCCATGTGCAGCACGCGAACGTCCGGCACTTCGGTCGCGCCGGGGATCATGTAATCGAGGAAGGTGGAGGCCAGCGGCTGGCCGTTGTCGTCATACGGAATCTCTTCGTAGAGCGCGGTGCCGAGGCCCTGGGCTACGCCGCCGACCACCTGTGCTTCGACGATCATCGGATTCACCATCGTGCCGCAGTCGTGGCAGACGACGTAATCGAGAATCTCGACGTGACCGGTGCCGGGATCGACCGTGACCACGCAGGCATGGGTCGCGTAGGAGAACGCGCCGGTGCTGCGGCCCGGCTGATAGACCGCATTGGCTTCCAGCGCCGGCTCCTCGCCTTCCGGCAGCCGCTCGGGATGAAGGAACGCCGCTTCGCCGATCTGCGCGAAGCTCACGCTCTGCTGGCCGAAGAACACCTTGCCGTCGCGCAGCGTCACCGCATCCTTCGGCGCCTGCAAAAGATGCGCACCGATACGCAAAATTTTCTCGGCGAGTTGCCCACAGGCAATCGACACCGCGCCGCCGGCCATGGTCATGCTGCGCGATGCGAACGTGCCCATGCCGTAGGGCGACACCGAACTGTCACCGTGCCGCACGATCACATCGGCGACCGGAATGCCGAGTTCCTCGTGCGCCACCTGCGCCAGCGTGGTTTCAAGACCCTGACCGTGGTTCTGGATGCCGACGAACAGGATCAGCTTGCCGTCGGGGGTGAAGCGCGCCAAAGCCGGCTCATAGCCGAACACCACCGGCAGACCGCGCGCCACCCACTCGGCCGTGCCGTGCGCCGACTGCTCGGTGTAGCTCGCCATGCCGAAGCCGATCAGCTTGCCATCCGGCGACGGTTTTGCCTGACGCGCGCGGATGCCAGGCAGATCAACGGCGTCGCGCGCCATCTGAGCGCAGGTCGGATAATCGCCGCTGTCATAATATTTGTGGGTTGCGGAGCGATACGGCATCGCTTCGAGCGGCACCATGTTCTCGATCCGCACATCGGCGGGCTCGCGCTTCACCTCGCGCGCGACGGCATCGACCAGCGTTTCGATCGCAAAGCAGGCGCCGCTGCGGCCAACGCCGCGATACGGTCCGAGCGGCGATTTGTTGGTCGCTACCGAGATCGCGCGGGCATGATAGACCGGGATATCGTAAGGCCCAGTCATGATGCCGGCGGACATGCCGGCTTCCATCGCCGCGGTCCACGGCCACACCGAATAAGCGCCGGCATCGACCACCACGACGGCTTCGAGGCCGAGAATTTTGCCCTTGCTGTCCGCGTAAGCGGTGAGTTCGTAGCGATGCTCGCGCGCATGCGGCGACGCGATCAGGTGCTCACGGCGATCTTCGATCCAGCGCAACGGCCGGTTCAGCTTCATCGACAAAGCGGCGACCGCCAGCTCTTCCGGATGGAAATTGTTCTTCGGACCGAAGCCGCCGCCGACATCCGGCGCGATGACCCGCAGCTTGGCTTCGGAGACGCCGAGACACGTCGCCATGATGGTGCGGATGACGTGCGGGAACTGGGTTGAGCTGTAAACGGTGAGTTCATCGAGCCGGCGGTTGAAATGCGCGAGAACGCCACGCCCCTCGAGCGACACGCCGGCATGGCGGCCCATCCGCAGATTGCGCTTGACCGTCACCTCGGCCTTGGCGCGGACCGCGGCGATGTCGCCGGTTTCGATCCTGGTTTCGACGTAGACGTTGTCGGCCCAGTGATCATGCACCTTCGGTGCACCCGCTGCGGTGGCGACGTCGATATCCCAGACCGCTGGCAGATCCTCGAAATCGACGATGCAGGACTGGGCGATGTCCTCGGCCTCCGCACGCGTCGGCGCGATGCAGATGGCGATCAGATCGCCGACAAACCGCACCTTGTCCGACACCAGCGCCGGATAATCCGACGCATTGAAGCCCTTGGCCGCACTGACCGCGACGATCGGCTTGGCGAACGGAATGTCGGACGCCAGGAACACCGACCCCTTGTGCGCCTCGGGAATCTCGATGCCGCGAATCCGCGCATGCGCGACGGGGCTGCGCAAAAACGCCACCTCGGCCATCCCCGGAACCTGCAGGTCGCCGAGGTATTCGCCCTGTCCGTTGAGAAGCCGCTTGTCCTCGTTGCGCTTCACCGAAGCGCCAACGCCCTGCGTCCTCACGATCCGGTCGCGTCCGTCCAAGGTCTGATTCATCCTGTTTCCACGATATCGTATATCGTATACGATCTAGAAAACGAGAATGAGTCAAGACACCCTGCCGATCACTCCTGCTGAAATTGACTCCATGTCCGGGATCAACAACAAAACGCAGCGTATGGACTCAGAATCGCCAACTCCGCTCGTGCGCTTTGCGCCGATGCACGACCAAATCCTTCCGCATCTGCGCAAGGACATCGTCGAAAACCGCTGGAAATCCGGCGAGCGGCTTTCAGAACCCCTACTTTGCCGTGAATTCGGGGTGTCGCGCACGCCGTTGCGTCAGGCGCTGAAAACGCTGGAAGCGGAAGGGCTGATCCGTCTCGTTCCCCATGTCGGCGCTGTGGTCACCGATCCGGACGTGACCGACGTCGGCGAAACCATGGATATCCTGATCGGCCTCGAACAACTCGCCGCAACGCGCGTTGCGCAGAAGCGCCCGGCCGATGTGCTGATGCACATCGAACAGATCTACAAGGATATGAAGCAGGCGGCGCGGCGCGGCGAAGCGGCGCTCTATTACGATCTGAACGATCGCTTTCATCGCACCATCGTCGGCGGCACCAATAACCAGTCGCTGATGGACCTGCACCAGAAGATCATGTGGCACATCCACCGCGAGCGACACCGCATCAACGAAGGCGAATCCGTCAGCGTGGAAAGCGCCGAAAGCCATGACCCGATCGTCGACGCCATTTGCAGCGGCAAGGCGGAACAGGCCGGCCGTGCGATGCGGACGCACCTCGAGAACGTCAGCGAATTGATGCTCAAGCGCCGCCGGGAAGAAGCCGCGGCAGCACCCGCAACCAACGGCAAAACGCGTAAACCGCGGGCGACGCCACGCCCGGCGCGGCGGTAGCACGGTCGCGCCGTCACGCCAGACCGCGACGCTCGAGATAGCGTCCCGGCGTCACGCCGAACGCGCCGCGAAACATGGCGATGAACGCGCTCGGCTCGCCGAACCCGATCTCGTCCGAGACCTTCCCGACCGACATTCCCGATGCGAGCAATTCCAACGCACGCAGAAGTTTCGCCTGACGCCGGAAGCTGCGCAGCGACAGGCTCGTCTCCGCCTTGAACTGTCGCTCAAGCGTGCGCGGCGAGACAGCCACCGCGGCCGCGAGCGCGGCCAGATCGCGGTCGTCCGCGGGATTTTCCAGAATACCATTGGCGAGCGCCAGCAGCGCCGGCGACGTTGGCATCGGCAGATGCAGCGGCAGTTGCGCCGACTGCACGATCTGGTCGAGCAGGACCGCGACGACCCGGCCGTCCGCACCGGCCGCATCGTAGAGCCGTGGCCGCATCACGATCGCGCCGATCAGTTCGCGCATCAGCGGACTGATCTGGATCACGGTCGTGCGCGGCGGCAGGTTCGGCACGGCGTCGCGCGCGATGTAGAGCGTGCGCAACCGTGTCGAGGCGAGATGCCGCGTCTCGTGGACGGTGTCGGCCGGCACCCACACGGCACGCTCGGGCGGCGCGACAAAGGTCGCCCCTTCGGCGGCGACGGCGATGGAGCCCGACGACACGGCAAGCAGTTGCGCCCGCTCATGGCTGTGCGGCGGCAAGCCGCCACCGCGCCGCAGGTCGGAGACATAGGCCACGACGGAGACCGGATAGGCGCCGGCCGGCGGCGACAGCAGTTCGGGATGGACCTCGGCTGCGTCCATGGGCGCGCTCCGTGGATTTCTTCTTGTCGTTTCAAAACAGTTTTTTGTCAGAATATTGATAACACGACGAAATGCGCGGCGCTACAGTACCGCTACGCCTGCCGGTCGCGATCCGGCGCACGATCCGTCAGAAAAGGACAGAGCCATGATGTCGACAGTCGTTGGCGGCGCGATGCTGCCCCACGCCCCGCAATTCTTCACGATGCCCGACACCGAGGACAAAAAGGTCGTCGAGCAGGTCCGCGCCGTCGCCGCCGACATCGGCCAGAAGCTGAAGGCGCTCAAGCCCGACCTTTGGATCATCTTCTCCAACGACCACGCCGAGCAGTTCTTCCACAACGCCGCCCCGCCCTTCACCGTGCATGTGGGCGGCGAAGCCACCGGCGAATTCGCCGGCCGCAAATTCCACTGGAAGATCCCGAGCGAGATCGGCTTCGAGATCGTGCGGCAGATGTACCGGCAGAACTTCGATCCGGCCTTCACCAGCACCGCGCACATAGACTACGCGATCGGCATTCCGCTCACCCATCTCGGCCTCACCGATCCGGTGCTGCCGATCTTCGTCAACGCCTATCTGCCGCCGCAGCCGACCATGGAGCGCTGCTACCAGTTCGGCCAGGCCATCGCCCGCACCGTCACCGCGCTCGGCCTTCGGACCGTGATCCTGTCGAGCGGCGGCATGTCGCACTTCCCCGGCACCGACCGCTATTCCAATCCCGAACTGGCCTGGGACAACAAGGTTCTGGAAAAGCTGGCGAGCGGCAACCTGAAGTCGCTGATCGGCTACGATGAAACCGAGCTCGACGACACCGGCAATATCGAACTGCGCTGCTGGGCCTGCGCCGCCGGTGCGCTCGGCGAGCGCAAGCCGGATATCGTCTCGATGGACCCGAGCTGGCACCACAACTATGCGTCGCTGGCCTGGTTCGGCGGCGAGAACAAGCCGAAAGAAGCCCACTACCCCTCGATCAAGCCGGAGCTTGTGGAACTCATCTCCGCGCTGCATGGTCTTGCGCACGAAACCGAAAACCGGCAGCAGTACATGAAGGATGCCGGCGCCTACGCCGACAAGTTCAAGCTCTCCTCGGACCAGCGCGACGCTCTGATCAAGCTGGACGTGCCGCAGATCGTGAAGATGGGCGCACATCCGCTGGTTCCGTTCCTCGCCAACATGCAGATCCAGCGTCTGCGCAATCCACGCTAAGGACGACCCGTGACCACATCAGCCCTTCCTGTTTTCTCCGACTTCGTCGATGGCACAGCGACCGCGGCCGGCGGCAAGACTTTCGATCTGATCGCCCCGCAGGACAATCGCGTCATCGGCCGGATCGCGGAATCGGGACAGGCCGGTGTGGACCGCGCCGTGATGGCGGCGGCAGCGGCCTTCGCCGCCAACCGCAAGCAGCCGACGCACCAGCGCATCACCTGGCTGCGCAACGCCGCCGCTGCGCTGCTCGGCGCCAGCAAAGAGATCGCCGCGCTGATCTGCGAGGATGTTGGCAAACCGATCCGCATCGCCACCGGCGAAGTGAAGCGCGGTGCGGAATTTCTCGAAGCGACCGCGGCCGCGCTGACGCAGCTCGGCGGCGAGACGCTGCCGCTCGACATCACCGCCACCGGCGTCGGTCATATGGGCTATGTCCGGCACATGCCGTATGGCGTCGTCGCCGGCATCACGCCGTTCAACGCGCCGGTCAATCTACTGGTGCAGAAGGTCGCGCCGGCAATCGCTGCCGGCAATGCCATCGTCGTCAAGCCGGCGCCGGCCGCGACCCGCACCGCGCTGCGGCTCGCGCAACTGTTCGAGGAAGCCGGCTGGCCGCGCAACCTGTTCACCGTGGTGACCGGCGACCGCGACAGCGCGGCGGCCCTCGCCGCGCATCCGGAGGTCCGCGCCGTCTCGTTCACCGGCAGCACCGCCGGCGGCGACGCACTCGCCGCCGCGGCCAAGGCCAAGAAATTCGTCGCCGAACTCGGCTCCAACGCCGCCAATATCGTCATGGCGGACGCCGATGTCGGCACCGCCGCGAAGAAGATCGCCGCTGCCGCGTTCGAGGCGAGCGGCCAGCAGTGCATCTCCGCGCAGCGGATCCTGGTCGCGCGCAGCGTACTCGACGCCTTCGTCGAACAATTCGTTGCCGCTGCCAAGACACTGAATGTCGGCGATGCCACCGATCCGAAAACCGATGTCGGGCCGATGGTGGCCAAGGCATCCGCCGATCGCGTCATGAGCATGTGCGCCGATGCCATCGGCAAGGGCGCGCGCTATGCGCTGGAACCGCGCCAGAGCGGCGCACTGGTGTCGCCCGGCATCCTCGTCGACGTCAGCAAAGGCGCACAACTGTGGCAGGACGAGGTGTTCGGCCCGATCGCGCTGGTGACGCCGTTCGACAACATCGAGGATGCGCTGCGGCTCGCCAACGATTCACCATTCGGCCTGCAGGGCGCGGTGTTCACGCGCGACCTCGCGGCGGTGCTGCGCTTCGCCGACGATTTCGACGTGGGCGCTTTGTGGGTCAACGAGGCGACCCGGTTCCGGCTCGACATCTACCCCTTCGGCGGCATGAAGCGCAGCGGCGTCGGTCGCGAGGGTGTGCGCTATGCCATCGAGGAAATGTCGCAGCTCAAGTTCATCGGTATCACCGTTTAGGCACAAGCGGTCCGGCAACGCCGGGCCGCCACCTCACGGCTGCGGCGCGACCAGAAACCGGAAATCGCAGCCTTCATCGGCACCGAGGATTTCCCGCGCATAGAGCGCGGAATATCCGCGCGCGGGTGGCGCTTCGGCCGGCGGAATGGCGGCGGCGCGGCGCTTGAGTTCATCCTCATCCACCAGCAGGTCGATCCGGCCCTTCCCGACCGAGAGACGGATGCGGTCGCCGGTGCGCACCAAAGCGAGTGGCCCGCCGGACGCCGTATCGGGCGTCACGTGCAGCACGATGGTGCCGAACGCCGTGCCGCTCATGCGCGCGTCCGAGACGCGGATCATGTCCTTCACGCCTTTGGCGGCAAGCTTCTTCGGGATCGGCAGATAGCCTGCCTCCGGCATCGCCTCCGGCGCGTGCGGACCGGCATTCTGCAGCACGAGAATGTCGTCGGCCGTAACATCGAGCGCCGGATCGTCGATCCGCGCCGCAAGGTCGGCGAGCGAGGAGAACACCACGGCGCGACCTTCGTGCTCGAACAGCCGCACATCGGCGGCTGATCGCTTGAGGATCGCGCCCTGCGGCGCGAGATTGCCGAACAGCGCGACCAGCCCGCCTTGCGGTTCGAGCGGTTCGCTGCGCGCGGCGATGACCGTGCGGTCCACATGATCGTCGTGCTCCGCCGCGAGTCGTTCGCCGAGCGTCTCGCCGGTGATCGTCATGCAGTCGAGATGCAGCAGGTCTTTCAGCTCCCGCAGCAGACGCCCCATGCCGCCGCTGGCGTGAAAGTCTTCCATGTAGCCGTTGCCGACCGGCTTCAGGTTCACCAGCACCGGCGTCGTCGCCGACAATTCGTTGAGCCGCTCCAGCGAAACACGCACGCCAGCGCGGCCGGCGATCGCCGTTAGATGGATCACCGCATTGGTCGAGCCGCCGAGCGCGAGCAGCACGCGCAGCGCGTTCTCCACCGACTTGGCATTGACGATCTTCTCCGGCGTCAATGTCGTCGAACCGATCAGCCGCACCGCCGCCGCGCCCGTGGCTTCGGCGGCGCGCAGGCGATCCGCATGCACGGCCGGGATCGCCGCCGTCCCCGGCAGAATCATGCCCAGCGCCTCGGCGATGCAGGCCATGGTCGAGGCGGTGCCCATCACCGCGCAGGTGCCGGAGGTGGTCGCGAGCCGGCCTTCCACCGTCGAAATCTCGTCGGCGCTGACATCGCCGGCGCGATAGCGCGCCCAGAAGCGGCGGCAATCGGTGCAGGCACCGAGCCGCTCGCCGCGGTGCCGGCCGGTCATCATCGGCCCACCGATCAGCATGATCGCAGGCCGCGCCGCCGACACGGCGCCCATCAGTTGTGCCGGAACGGTCTTGTCGCAGCCGCCCATCAGCACCACCGCATCCATCGGCTGGGCGCGGATCATTTCTTCCGTATCCATCGCCATCAGGTTGCGGAATTTCAGGCTGGTCGGGGAGAGAAACACCTCACCGAGCGAGATGGTCGGAAACGCCACCGGCAGTGCGCCGGACGCCAGCACGCCACGCTTCACCGCCTCCAGCAATTCCGGAAAATGCCGATGGCAGTTATTGAATCCCGAGCCGGTATAGGCGATGCCCACCACCGGCTTTTCCAGCATCTCTCGCGAATAGCCCATGGACTGGGCGAACGAGCGGCGCAGATAAAGCGAGAAATCCCGGTCACCGTAATTGGTGAGACCGTTGGCGAACCCGACGTCGTGCTTCTGCACCATGAAACCTTGCAGCCCTGTGACCCGCTTGCAGGCTACTCGGCGGCGACTTTCTGTGTCGAGTCCAGCTTCGCCGAATCAAGCCGCGCCTTGACGACGACCTTGATGGCATCTTCCACGCGATCCTTGGCGTAGCGCAGCGCCGTGGGCAGATCCGCGAGCGCGAAGGTGTGCGTATGGATCAGCGTCGCATCGAACCGCTTTTGCGTCATGAATGCCTGCGCGCGGTGCGTGGCGCTGCGGCCCTCGCCGCGGATGCCATAGACATAGAGATTGTTGGTGGCGATCCGGGCGATATCGACCGGCGCCTCGCCGTGTGGGAACGCCGCGAGGCAAACCTTGCCGCCGCGATTGACCATGCGCAGCGCCTCGTTGAGCGCGCTCGGCGCCGCCGAGCATTCGAGCACGTAATCGACCCCCTTGCCGCCATTGCAGTCCTTCACCGCCTGCACGACGTCGTTGACCTTGCGGATATTGATGACGTGATCGGCACCCAGTTTGGTGCCGATCGCCAGCCGGTTATCGCGCGTGCCGGTCAGGATCACCGGCGAAGCACCGAGCGCTTTGGCCACCGCAACGCCCAGAAGTCCGATCGGTCCCGGTCCCGTGACGACGACACTTTCACCGGCGATCAAGCCGCCCAGTTCGGTGAAGCCGTACATTGCCGTGCCAGCGGTGACGACGAGCGTCGCCTCTTCGTCCGACATATCGTCGGGAATGCCGACCAGCGTGTTGATGTTGTTGACCTGGTACTCGCAAAAGCCGCCATCGGTGGTGAAACCGTTGGCGCGGTGGCCCTTGTCGACGTCGCCGTAATTCAGGCCGTAGTTGTGGCACGAGGTGTACATGCCTTCGCGGCACCGCTTGCATTGCCCGCAGCCGGCATGGATTTCCACGGTGATGCGCTGGCCGATGCGGAATTCGTCGACGCCGGAGCCGAGCGCGACGACCGTGCCCATATATTCGTGGCCGGGAGTCCAGTTCTTGTTGAACGGCAGCCCGCCTTCGATCATCGCCGGCGGGCCGTGATAGATGTTCTCAAGATCGGTGGCGCAGATCGCCACCGCGTCGATGCGCACCAGCACCTCGGCCCGTTTCGGTACCGGCACCGGCTTGTCTTTATAGATAAGCTCGCCGGGATCGCCGAGCACCCAGGCTTTCATCCGATCCGGGATCGGGAAGTCCTTGCTCGTTTTCACGCCCGGCGGATTGTACATGGTGGGATCCCGTGTTCCTCGGCGTCCCTCTCTATCACGATTGCCTGTCGGGAAGCACCGTCTTGAGCCACGCCGCCATCTCCGGCGCGGCGTTCGCCGGCCACAGCACCTTGATCACATCATCGGCGCGCCGGACCTCGACATAAATATCGGTCGGCAGCCGCAGCGATTGGATGCTTTCGCCGGCAACTCCCTGTGCTTGCCCCTGCTGCGGCAATAAACGAGCCCACCATTTTGCCGATGCCGGTTGCGCGGCGCCTGTGCTGGCACGCGCCGTCCCGGCCTCGGCCATGGCCGCGCGGGGCGCCGACACGGCGGCAGGCTTGACGTGAGCAGCAGCGGCCGCCGGATCGCCCGGCCGGCGCAGAACAGCGGCAAGATTGTCGCCGAACTCTTCCCACATCCGATCGGCCTTGGTCTTCATCACGCTCAGGCCGAAGCTGCCAAGCCGCCCGAACACATCGGCTGTCGCCTTGACGCGCAATTCGGTCGCACCGTCGGGCGCCGAGGTGAGGAACATCTCGCTGGTCTGCTTGACCGTGCTGGCGACAGTCGAATCCTCGCCGGTGCCTTCGCAGCGCAGATAATGCGGCGGTTTGGTTTCGAGGATCGTGGTCTTGATCTTGAAGTTCGCCGAAATGAACGAGATCTTGACCTTGATGGTCGACAGATATTCGGTGTCGCTGAGAACCTCGACCGACTGCACGCCGGGGACGCATCCGGCCATGATCTTTGGATCGAGCAGCACGCTCCAGACCCGATCAATCGGGGCAGCAATCACCATTGATTTTTCAATTTCCACGTAGCTTCTCCGCGGCCGCCTTGATGGATTCGACGATCCCGACATAGCCGGTGCACCGGCACAGATTCCCGTTCAATCCGTGCCGGATCTCGTCCTCGGTCGGGTTCGGATTGTCGTTGAGCATCGCCACGGTGGTCATGATGAATCCCGGCGTGCAGTAGCCGCATTGCAGCCCGCCGTGATTGACGAAAGCTTCCTGCACCGGATGCAGAACGCCATCGACCGCCAGACCTTCGATCGTCGTCACTTCATGTCCGTCGGCATGAACCGCGAGCGACAGGCACGACTTGATGACCTCGCCGTCGATCAGAACCGAGCAGCAGCCGCAAACCCCGGTTTCGCAGCCCCGCTTGGTGCCGGTCAGGAACAGATCATCACGCAGGAAATCCGACAGCATCCTGCGCGCGGGAACCTCGGCGCGATGCGTCCTGCCGTTGACGACGACTTCGATGGTTTTCTTGCTCATGCGGCGCTCGTCGCGGCCGATCCGGCCGGATTGAAAAGATCCTCGATGGTGCGCCGGCAGGCCGTGCGGGCCATGTCACGGCGGAAACTGCCGTCACCGCGAATGTCCGAAATCGGTTCGATTTCGCTCGCGCCCAGGTCCGCGACCTCGGCGGCCAGACGCGCAGTGACCGTCTTGCCCTTCATCCAATCTTCCGCCTTGCGCAGCCGGGTCGGCACCCGTGTCGAGGCGCCGATGACCATGCGGACGTCCTCGCAGGCATCGCCCTGCTTGCGCAGGCTGACGGCAAAATTGACCAGTGGGCGATGCTCGGCCGCCGTACGCAGGAACCGGGCATGATAACCCGCGTCGAAGGCGGACGGCGGAATCCTGATCTCCGAGACGATCTCACCGGGTTCGAGCGCGGTGGCAAAGTAGTCCGTGGCGAACTGATCGACCTTCAAGACCCGCGTGCCGCGTGCGCTGCGCAGCACGACATCTGCGTTCAGCGCCAGCAGGCAACTGGGCGGATCGGTCGCAGGATCGCCGTAGCAGAGATTGCCGCCGATCGTTCCCTGATTGCGCACCTGCGGATTGGCGAGGCGCGAGGCCATATCGGCCAGCATCGGCGCGTGCTGGCGCACCAGCGGCGAGCGCGCCACCTCCGCATGCAACGCAAGCGCACCAATGCGCAGACCTTCGGCCGGCGTATGGGTAATGCCGCGCAGATCCCGGATACGACGCAACGAAATGACATGCGATGGCGTGACCATGCGCTGGCGCAACGCCAGCATCAGCGCGGTGCCACCCGCCATCACGCTGCCACCCGGATGGGCGAGCATCATCTCGCTGGCTTCGGCAATGGATGCGGGTTCGAGATAATCGAAATCTTTCATGGTCTCGCCCGTCTACCGCGATGCCCCAGATGCGTCCTGCGCCGCCTGTTTGGCGCGCAATCCGGCAAGGATTTTTTCCGGTGTGATCGGTAGTGTCTTGATGCGCACGCCGATGGCATCATAGACCGCATTGGCGATGGCGGCGGCGCCCGGCACGATCGCCGTTTCGCTTGCGCCCTTGGCGCCATAAGGCCCGTTCGGCTCCATCGATTCGACGATACCGGACTGTATATACGGCACGGAATCCGCAGTCGGCATCGTGTAGTCCGCAAAATTGCCGTTCAGCAGACGGCCGTCTTCGTAGCGCATCTGCTCGTAGAGCGCCCAGCCGATCCCCATCACTGCCGCGCCGCAGGTCTGTCCGTGCACCGCGAGCGGATTGAGCGCCTTGCCGCAATCGTCGGACACGAACGTCTCCAGGACACGGACCTGGCCGGTTTCCGTATCGACTTCAACCTCGGCCGCCTGCGCCGCGAAGGAATATCCCGGCGCGACGTTGCCGTATTGCTCCGGCGTCGCCATCGCAAGGAACGTCGGCGGGTCGTAGGTCGCTGTGACCTGAAGCGCCTCACCGCCCGCGCGATAAATATGCAGGCGCGCGAGATCGCCGAACGGAATCTTCTGGTTCGGCGCCGGCGACTTGGCAAAGACCTCGCCGTTCGCCATGTCGAGGTCTTCCTTCGGCACACCGAGCTTTTCCGACGCCAGAGTGAGCAGCCGCTCACGCACTTCGCGCGCGGCCTTGATCGCGGCGTTGCCGGCGAGAATGGTGACACGCGAGGCGATCGAGCCATGGCCGTAGGGCGACATATCGGTATCGGTCGGGAGCACCGTCACCTGCGACAGTGGGATGTTGAGTTCGTGAGCACAGCATTGCGCCAGCATGGTGAAGGCGCCCTGCCCCATATCGCACTCGCCGGTCATCAACGTCACCCGCCCGTCCGGTGCCATCTTGGCGATCACCGTCGAGCCATCCCAGTTGCCCATTTCGCGGTTGCCGCTGACATGGATCGCCGTACCGAAGCCGATGCCGCGCCGCTTGACACCAATATCCTTCGGCCGCGTTTTCTTGCTGTCCCAGCCGATGCCATCGCTGACCTGGTCGAGGCATTCCGACAGGCCGCTGCTGCCGATCTGGAAGCCGTGAACGCTGGTATCGCCGCTCTTGATCGCGTTGCGTTTCAGCATCTCGACAACATCGAGCCCGAGTTTCTCGGCCATCACCGCGATATGCGAGTTGAGCGCGAACGCGGCCTGCGGTCCGCCGAACCCGCGCAACGCACCATGCGGCGGATTGTTGGTATAGGCGAGCTTGCCGTTGAGCCGGACATTCTTGAGATAGCGGTGCATGTTGTCGCTGCGTACCGTCGACACCTGCAGCACGTGACCGGCAAGCCCCTCATAGGCGCCGCAATCCGCAACGATCTTCACTTCCTTGGCGATGATGATGCCGTCCTTGTCGACGCCCATCTTGATCCAGATCTTCTCGGGTGGGCTGCTGCGGCAACCCTGAAAATCGTCCAGCCGGCTGTTGACGAACTTCACCGGGCGATCGACGCGCGTCGCAAGCCACGCGCAGATCAGGCTGTTGCATTCCTCGGCTGTCTTGCCGCCGAAGCCGCCGCCGACCGTCGCCTGAATGACCCGCACCTTCGAGACCGGCATTTCGACGGCATCGGCGATGCGCATGCGCTGGAGAAACGCCGTCTGCGTCGAGGTCAGGATATGCAGGCGGCCGTCGCTGGTCCGCCACGCCAGCGTCGCCATCGGCTCCATATAGCCGGCATATTGCGAATGGGTTTCGTAGCTATCCTCATGGACGAGAGCGGCTTGTGCAAACGCCGCATCCACGTCGCCGCGCACCACATTATATTCGCAAGCAAGATTACCCGAGCCGTCGTGCACCTCGATTGTTCCGGCACGCAGCGCCTCGCCGGTATCGAACACTTCCGGAAGCGGCTCGTAATCGACGCGGATCAGATCGATCGCGTCACGCGCCGTCTCTTCGTCCTCGGCAACCACCGCAACGACTTCCTCGCCGATGAACCGCACCTTTCCGGCCGCGAGAATACGATGCTGCTTGTGATGAATTCCGGTCATCCGCGTCGGGGTATCATCACCCGTCAGCACCGCGTGCACGCCGGGCAGCGCGCGTGCTTCCTCGGTGTGAACGCCGACGATGCGCGCATGCGCATGCGGACTGCGCAGCACCTTAGCGTGCAGCATTCCCGCCATCTTCATGTCGGCGCTGTAGACCGCCTTGCCTAGAACCTTCTCGATCGCGTTGATCTGCGGCGTTTCGCGGCCGACCGTAGTGAACGCGTTGCTGATCTCGGGTTTATTCATGTCGCGTTATTCTACCATTGCCGCGTTGCCCGCGAGGCTGCCGTCTGTGTCAACGGGTGCGAAACCTGCATCGAACTGCCGCCTATCTTTGCAATAGTCATGGCGGAATACAATGTTCGAATATGAGCGGAGCAATCTGTGCGTATTGCTCCGCTCGGTGGAACACACAGAAAGCTTCGCACCGCCCTCACGGACAATTCACGCACCGTGCGATGACCGCACGAAACCGCGCAAACGTTCCGCTTTCGGTGCTTGACACGCTTTTTCAAAGTGCGTCTTATTCAAACACATATTTGAACCGTGTGTTCAAATATGAACCACAAAGGACCCGCGTTGCCAGCACCGGCACACAACGTCCTCGCGAACCCGTTACGCACGGCTGTTGCGGACATCGCCGGGCATGCGCGCATGGCCGCGAACGCAGATGCGCTGCGCGCTGCCAACGACGCGGTTTTCAGCAGATTGCGCAGCGCGTATCGAATCCAGGACGCACCGCGAAAGCAACGCAATACCGCTCTCGCTTCACATGCCCTGCCGGACACCGGCAATGGATCGATCGGGATCGCGGCACATCAAGGCATCCAATTCAAACAAAACTCAACATGGAGGAACACACGATGAGCAGGTTTTCGCGCCGAACCGTCTTGAAAGGTGCCGCCGCTGTCACCTCGACGCTATCGATGCCGGGGATTTTGCGGGCGCAGGCCAATACGCTGAAGGTCGGCGTCATCCTGCCGCTTTCCGGCATTCTGTCGTTCCCCGGCATCGCCACGCGCCGGGGCACCGAACTCGCCATCAAGATGTTTGCCGACGACGGCGTGAAACTCGATGTCGTGTTCGCCGACACCGAGTCGAAGCCGGAAAATGGCCGCACCGCTGCGGAACGGCTGATCCGCGACGGCGCCACCGTGCTCGTCGGGGCGTGGGATTCCGGCGCGACGATCTCGGCGGCGCAGGCGGCTGAAGCCGCGAAAGTGCCGCTCGTCGTCAATGTCGGCTCCGCCGCGCAGATCACCGAGCAAGGCTTCACCCAGATTTTCCGTAATTTCCCGCCCTCGAGCGAGATCGTCACCAAGGGCGTGGAGCTATTCAAGAACCTGCCGCGCAACAACGGGTTCAATCCGAAAACAGCCGTCGTGCTGCACGTCAACGATACATTCGGTCAGGTCACCGGCGCGGCCGTCAAAGGCGCGTGGGAGAAGGCCGGCGTCGATATCAAGATTCTTGACACGATCAGCTACGACGCGCGCGCGCGCGATCTGTCGATCGAGGTTTCCAAAGCCAAGGCCACCGGCGCCGACCTGGTCTGCCCGATCACCCGCGTCAATGACGCGATCCTGATCGTGCGCGAGATGATCAAGCAGGACTACAACCCGATGGGCATCTATGGGCCGAGTTCGCCCGGTCCTTACGAAAAGGCTTTCACCGACGCCCTCGGCAAATACGGCGACGACTACATGACGTCGGTGCCATTTTATGATCCGACCCGCGCTATCACCAAGAAGGTGCTGGAACGCTGGTCCAAGGAGTTCAGCGGCCAGCGGTTCGAGCTGAACGCCGGCTTTGGCTGGGAATCGATCCAGGTCGTGGCCGACGCGTTCAAGCGGGCGAAAGCGACCGGTGCGCCGGAGCTGCATGCGGCGCTGAAGCAAACCAACATCGCCGAACACCCGATGTTCGGCGGGCCTATCACGTTCGACACCAAGGGGCAGAACGTCAATATCGGCATCCCACTGCTGCAGAACCAGGGCGGCAAGCCGCTTGTCGTCGCGCCGGATTCGATCGCGGAGGCGAAGGTCAAGCTGCCGATGACCAAATGGGCCGACCGGACCTGAGACAATAAAAATCCGGCGCGCTGCGAACAGCGGCGCGCCGGCCTCGTGCGGAGGGGCGCAGGGTGGTCGAGCTTTACGCGAATGCCATCGTCAACGGCCTGCTGATCGGCGCGATCTATGCGCTGGTCGCGACCGGGCTGAACATCATTTTCGGCGTGATGCGGGTCGTCAACTTCGCGCACGGCGAAATGGTCGTGATCGGCATGTATATCGGATATGCCTGCTGGCAACTCCTTGGCCTCCCGCCGTGGGCGTCGGTGCTGGTCGCCATGATCGCAATGTTTGCCGCCGGCTATCTGTTCCAGCGCGCGATCGGCAACGAGTTCGTCGATAAGCCGCAACACGTTCAATTCGTGCTTTATATCGGGCTCGCCCTCGCCATCACCGGCCTGCACGCGATCATCTTCGGGCCCGATCCGCGCGGCATCCAGAGTGCAGCGAGCTTCGCGACCTACCGGATCGGACCGCTGCGCATCGACGCGACGCGGCTGCATGCTGCCGCCGCGGCGCTGGTGATCGTGTTCGGACTGTGGGCGTGGCTGCGCTACAGCCTCACCGGGAAGGCGATGCACGCGGCGGCCGAGAATCTCACGGGCGGAAAAGCCATCGGCATCCGCATCACGCATATTTTCGCCCTGACGGCAGGGATCGGAATGGCCTGCGCCGGAACGGCAGGCGCTTTGATCGCGCCGCTTTATGACACCAACCCTTATCTGTCGTCGGAATTCACCCTCACCGCCTTCATCATCGTCATTGTCGGCGGCCTCGCGAGCCTTCCCGGTGCGCTGGTCGGCGGCTTGCTGATCGGCGTCTCGGAGGCGCTGGCGGCGGTGATGATCTCGCCATCCGCCAAGAGCTTCGTCAGCTACTGTCTGCTGCTGATCGTCATCCTAGTCCGACCGCAAGGGCTGTTCTCGGCACGGAGGACCGGCCGATGACCGTTCAGACGCGTCAATGGACGGCGGCACTTCTGTTCATCGCCGTGCTGGCGCTGCTGCCGCTCGGCATCGACGAATTTCAGGTCTCGGTGCTCGCCCATGTGTTCCTCGCCGCCGTCGTCGGCATCGCCTGGAACCTGATGATGGGCTACGCGGGACAACTCTCTCTTGGCCATGCCCTCTATTTCGGCGTCGGCGCTTACGTGGTGGCGATCCTGACCGACCGCTACGGGATATCGACCTGGATCGCGATGGTGCCGGCGGCGCTCATTCCCGCCGCGCTCGGCTTTGCGGTCGGCGCGCTCAGTTTCCGGTTCTCGGTGCGGGGCGTCTATTTCGCGTTGCTGACCATCGCCTTCGCGGAGATGGCGCGAATCCTGTTCGAGCATTGGGAGTTTGTCGGCGACACCAGCGGCATTTTCCTGAAAGCGTTGCGGTCTGACAACAATCCGCTCGTTACGCTACGCGGCGACGGCCTGTTCTTCTATTATGCCCTGCTGATCCTGATGCTGCTGTCCTGGGCTTTATCTGTGCTGTTGGTGCGCAGCCGCATCGGCTATTTCTGGCGGGCGATCCGTGAGGACGAGGACGCCTCGCGCGCCATGGGCGTCAAGACATTCCGCTACAAGCTGCTTGCGGTCGCAATCAGCGCAGCCATCACCGGAGTCGCCGGCGGCTGGTTCGCGCTGGTGAACGGCAGCCTGTTTCCGGAATCGGTGCTCGGCATGCGCGTCAGCATCGATCTGATCGTCGCGCCCATCGTTGGTGGCCTCGGCACATTGTTCGGGCCGATCCTCGGCGCGCTGCTGATTATTCCGGTCAATGAGTTCACCCGCGGTCTGGCGCAGACCTTCAGCATCAACGGCTTGAACCTGCTGTTCTACGGCCTGCTGCTGATGATCGTGATCAAGATCGCGCCGCATGGTTGCTGGCCGATGGTCGCGCGCTGGCTCGGTCTGTCCGACTCCGCGCGGCGCCGGAAAGACGAGCCATGAATATCCTCGAAGTCCGCAATCTCACGCGCCGGTTTGCCGGCCTGGTGGCTGTCGGCGATGTCAGCTTCGACGTCGCGACCGGCTCGATCACTGCCTTGATCGGCCCGAACGGCGCCGGCAAGACAACCTGTTTCAGCATGATCGCCGGTTCGCTGGCCCCGAGCACTGGCACCATCCGCTATGACGGACAGGACGTTACCGGCCTCGTCCCGGAAGACCTCTGTGCGCGCGGCATGGCGCGCACCTTCCAGATCATGCGGCCGCTGTCGGCCATGACCGCGCTTGAAAACGTGATGGTCGGCGCCTTCCTCCACGCGCCGAGCGGCGCGGTGGCGCGCGACGAAGCCATGGCCGTGCTGGAGCGCGTCGGGCTCGCCGACAAGGCCGATCTCGCGGCGTCCTCGCTCACCCTGCCCGACCGCAAGATGCTCGAACTCGCGAAAGCATTGTCGACCAAGCCGAAACTGCTGATGCTCGACGAGGTGATGGCGGCCTTGCGGCCGATCGACGCCGAGCGAATCGTCGATGTGCTGCGGCAGGTCCGGGCCGACGGCGTGACGATCCTGTTGATCGAGCACGTCATGCGTGTGGTCATGGCTCTGGCGGAAAAAGTGATCGTGCTGCATCACGGAGAGAAGATCGCCGACGGCGCTCCGGCCGATGTCGTCGCCGATCCGCGCGTCATCGAAAGCTATCTTGGACGACGGGCAAAAGCGTCATGACACGGCTTCTCGATATTCAGGATCTGACCGCCGGCTACAACGGTGTGACTGTCCTCTCCGGTGTCTCCCTACACGTCGATGAAGGCGAAACCGTCGCCGTGGTCGGCGCCAACGGCGCCGGCAAGACGACCTTGATCCGCGCCATCGCCGGCATGGTTCATGCCACCTCGGGCATCGTCACTTTTTCCGGCACCAATATCACCAACCAGCCGACCGACCGGATTTGCGAAGCTGGCATCGCGCAATCGCCAGAGGGCCGGCAACTGTTCGTGTCGTTGAGCATTGAGGACAATCTGCGCCTCGGCGCGATCCTCAAGCGGGCGCGCGCCCGCACCGACGATAATCTGGCCCGCGTGTTCGATTTGTTTCCCAAGCTCAAGGCGCGGCGTCACCAGCTCGCCGGAACGCTCTCTGGCGGCGAGCAGCAGATGGTCGCGATCGGCCGCGCGCTGATGGCCGAGCCGAAGGTCGTAATGCTCGACGAGCCGTCGCTCGGTCTGGCGCCGGTGATGGTCGACCTGATGTTCGACACCATCGCTGACCTGAACAAGCAGGGCATGTCGATCCTGCTGGTCGAGCAGAACACCGGCGAGTCGCTGGCGCTGTCCTCGCGCGGCTACGTGCTGGAAAACGGCAGTGTCGTTCTCCAAGGCACCGGAGAAGCACTGTTGCAGGACGATCGCGTTCGCAAGGCTTATCTCGGTCTTTAGACCGTCGATTTCAGATCGGGAATGTCATGGCAAACCGGCCCAAATCCAGGAAGAAGAAGGTCGCCGTCCGTTATGTCGTGCCGCCGGTGCAGCGGGCGCTGCGCCTGCTGCGTTACATCGCCGACGGTCACACGGTGAAAAGCCCGAGCAAAGCGGCCAAGGAACTGTCGATCAACCGCACGACGCTGACGCGGCTGATCGCGACGCTCGAAGCGGAGCGGATGATTGAGCGGCGCCACGATGCCGAAGGCTATCGCCTCGGCATCGGCATGGCGACGTTGACCGCACGCGCCCTGTTCTCGGCCGATATCGTCCAGGTCGCCGATCCGATCCTTGCCCAGTTATCGAACCATCTCGGATTGTCGTCGCATCTCGGCATCCTCGAGGGACGTGACGTCATCTATGTGGTCCGGCGCGTTCCGAATCTGCATCTGGTCAGCAATGTCCGGATCGGCAGCCGGCTGCCCGCCCATGCGAGCAGCATCGGCCGGGTCATTCTGGCCAATATGCCGCCCGAACAGGTATCCGCGCTGTATGCCTCGGTCCGCCTTGAACGGGTGACCGACAAGACGGCGACCACGCTGCCGGCATTGTTGCGGCAGGCGGCGCGCGACCGTCAGGTCGGCCTCGCCTGGAGCGATTCGAATTTCGAGATCGGCATCTCCTCGGTCGCAGCGCCGGTGTTCGATCACACCGGGGCCGTCACGGGCGGCATCAATGTCAGCGGCGCAAGCCGGTCGCTGGAAGGCGCGGCGCGGCGCAAGAAGATCGGCGATGCGCTGCTGGAGGCGGCGCACGAGATTTCCCGCCGGATCGGCTACATGGCGCTGGACGACGCGCCCGTCTCGGGCGGCGCCAAGACCGGACGCCGGAACGCCCGGCCCTGAGTCGCGCGGCCGCAGCCGCGGCCGAGTTTGCTTACAAAAATTTCCGATCGATCCGACCATTAATATGCGTTGGAACTGATTGGTTCGATCTGCGACCAGCGGGCCAGTTTTCGAGGCTCCGCATGACCCACGCCGATACGACAAAATCCTCCGCCCCTTCGTTGTCCGAGGCCATCCGCCGGACCGATGTCCCACGCCTGATCGGCACTCTCACGCCTGGCGTCGCGCTGGCGACCGCTTTCGCGCTGCTGGCCTACGGTGTGAAGCTGTTACCGGGAACGCTGATCGCCAGCCCGTTCCTGATCGCGATCCTGCTCGGTGTGCTGTTCCGGGCGATCTTCGGGATGGCCGCGCGGTTCAAGCCCGGCATCAGCTTCTGCCAGCGGCCGCTGCTGCGGTTCGCGCTGGTTCTGATCGGCCTGCAACTGACCGTGCAGCAGATCGTGCAGATCGGCACGGTCGGCGTCGTGCTGATCGTCGCCGCCGTGACCGTCACCTTCGCCGCGACCCTCTGGCTCGGCAAGCTCCTGAATATCCGGCCGGCACTCGCCTGCCTGATCGCCTCCGGCACGTCGATCTGCGGCGCATCGGCGATCATCGCCACCAGCGCGGTGGTCGAGGCGGAAGACGAGGACATCGCCTATGCGGTCGGCTGCATCACGCTGTTCGGATCGCTCGCCGTGTTCCTCTATCCGTTGCTGCCGGGGCTGCTCGGACTCAGTCCTGTCGACTTCGGCCTGTGGACCGGCGCATCGGTTCACGAGGTGGCGCAGGTCGTCGCGACCGCGTTCCAGAACGGCAGCATCGCCGGTGAAACCGCAACCGTCACCAAGCTCGCGCGCATTCTGATGCTAGCGCCGATGATGCTGGCGGTCGGCCTCATCGCCCGGCGGATCAGCCGCAAGACCGGCGCATCGCAACTGCGCAATCCGTTCCCGTGGTTCGTGATCGGCTTCATGCTGTGCGTGCTGTTCAACAGCCTGGTGACCATCCCCGAACCGGTCCGCGTGCCCGTGACCGCGACCACCAGCCTCTTGCTGTGCATCGCGCTCGCCGCTATGGGGGCCGAGCTCGACCTGCGCCGGATCAAGGCCACCGGCGCCAAGCCGCTGTTGCTTGGCGCGCTGTCCTGGCTGATCATCGCCGGTCTCAGCCTGCTGGTGGTGAAATGGCCCGGATGACGGTGAATTGACCCTCGATCAACTCCGCATTTTCGTTGCCGTCGCGGAACGCGAGCACGTCACCGACGCCGCCCGCGCTCTGAATCTGACCCAGTCGGCCACCAGCGCCGCCATCGCCGCGCTGGAGGACCGCCACGGCGCGCAACTGTTCGACCGGATCGGCCGGCGGATCGCGCTGACGCCTGCGGGACGGATGTTCCTCACCGAAGCCAAAACCGTGCTGGCGCGGGCGACCGCGGCCGAACTGATGCTGAACGAACTGGCCGGCCTGAAACGCGGCGTCCTCACGGTGCGCGCCAGCCAGACCATTTCCAACTACTGGCTGCCGCGCTACCTCGTCGCGTTCAAACAAGCCTATCCGGGCATCGAGGTCGATCTCGGCATCGGCAACACCGCGCAGGTGGCGCAGGCCGTCGGTGAAGGCATTGTCGATCTTGGATTCGTCGAGGGCGCGGTGTCCGACCCCCTGCTGAAAACCCAGGCGATCGGCGAGGATCGCCTGGCGGTGGTGGTCGCCGCCGATTATCCGGGGCTCGAGCGCGGCCGGATCAGCCCCGCGAAACTGAAGGACATCCCGTGGGTGCTGCGCGAACCCGGCTCCGGCACGCGCTCGGAGTTCGAGGCGGCGCTGCGCAAGGCCGGCGTCAACCCGTCCCAGTTGAAAACCGTGATCGAACTCCCGTCCAACGAAGCGATCCGCGCCGCCGTCGAATCCGGAGCCGGCGCCACCGCGATCTCCGAACTGGTGGTCAATTCCGGGCTGCGCGCGCGGACCTTGCGGCGGCTGCGCTTCGATCTGCCAAGCCGTCCGTTCTACGTGGTGCGGCACCGCGACCGCGCCGCCGGCAAGACGGCGGAAGCCCTCATCACGCTCGTTCAGGGCCTGATACGGAAACCCGGCTAAGACCGCGTCCCTTGCGTCGGACCAACGGTCTCGCCCCAGCGGCGGACATTGCCGGTGTCGATGCCGAACAGATCGAGCGCGCGTCCGACACTGTGATTGATCATGTCGTCGAGGCTCTCCGGCTTGGCATAGAAGGCCGGGACCGGCGGCATGACGATCGCCCCCATCTCCGTCACCTGCGCCATGCTGCGCAGATGGCCGAGATGCAATGGCGTCTCGCGCACCATCAGCACGAGTCGCCGCCGCTCCTTGAGAATGACGTCGGCGGCGCGGCTCAACAGCCCCGCCGTCACGCCTGTGGCGATTTCCGAAAGACTGCGGATCGAGCACGGCGCGACCAGCATCCCCATGGTGCGGAACGATCCGGAGGAGATCGACGCGCCGATATCCTCCGCCTTGTAGACGACCGTGGCGAGCGCATGGACATCCGCCAGCTTGAGCGGCGTCTCATAGGCCAGCGTGATCTGCGCCGACCGTGTCATCACCAGATGTGTTTCGATGCCGAGCCGACGCAGGATCTCCAGCGCCCGGATGCCGTAGATGACACCCGAAGCGCCGCTGATCGCCACGATCAAGGGTGGCGATCCATGCTGAGCCTGCGCCGGTGCGCTCATGATCAACGCCCGATCAACGTTTGGGCAGGAATTCGTTGGTGTAGAAGACCGACACGTCCGCCTCGGTCTTGGTCAGCCCGCCATAGTCCTTCATCAGCACCTGCGCCTCTTCCCAACGCTGCTTGCTCGAATAGCCGACACCATGTTCCTTGGTCTCCGGCGTGTCCAGCAAGCGGGCCGTCGCCTTCAGCTTGGCGACTTCGACCTCGGCTTTCAAGCTCGGCGAACGCTTGATCAGCGATGCCGCCGCTTCTTCCGGATGCTGCAGCGCGTACTGGTAAGCCTTGATGCTGGCACGGACGAAGCCGCCCACCACCTTCGGCGACGAGGCGATCGTGTCGCGGTGCGCGGCGATGCCGTCGCCCATCGTGTTGATGCCGAAATCCGAATAGGTGAACGCCGTCACCGCGTCGTTGGTGGTCGCAGCAAGGCCGATATAGGAATCGTTGGTGAAGCCGGTGATCGCTTCCGCGCGCTTGGACAGGAAGGTCTGGTTGCGGGTGCCGCCATCGGACGCCACGATCCGCACCGCCGTCCGGTCGATCTTGTTCTTCGCCAGCAGCGCATAGAGCATGGTCGTCGTCGTGTCGCCCTGCAGGGTCGCGACCACCTTGCCGACCAGATCCGCCGGCTTGGTGATGTTCTGATCCTTCCAGCTAATCAAGGCGTTCGGGCTGATCTGGTAGAGCTGTGCCACCGTGCGCACCGGCATGCCCTGCGCCGCACCAAGCATCAGCGACGGCGGATCGACGATGGTGAAAGTGTCCTGCTTGCTGGCGACGAGCTGCATCGAGGACGTGACGCCCTTGCCTTCGAGCACCTCAACGTCGAGACCCTCGTCGCGGTAGAAGCCCTTGTCGACACCGAGCAGATAAGGCGAGCGGTGGCCGTTGTAGTTGAAAGCGAGGCGCACCGTGGCCTTAGTCAGTCCCTGGGCAAGGGCCAACGGACCGGAGAAACCGAACGCGCCGGCGGCGACGCCCGTAGCCAGGAAGGAACGACGAGAAAAGCTGTTCATCTTGATCCCCTTTCTAATATTTCTTCAGCACACCATGACGCTCGAAGAGATGGCGGACATGTGCCACCAGCTCGACAAAGCGTCGCGTCTCCATGGTTTCCGGCTTGCGCGGGAACGGCAGATCGACCTCGACGATCTCCGCGATCCGGCCCGGCCGCGGCGTCATGACAAGCACGCGCTGCGCCAGAAGGATCGCCTCCTGGATATCGTGGGTGACAAACATGACACTCTTGCGCGTCCGCAGCCAGAGCAGATGCAATTCCATGACCATCTGCTCGCGCGTCAACGCATCGAGCGCGCCGAATGGCTCATCCATCAGCAACAGCGGCGGGTCGTGAATAAGCGCACGGCAAATCGACACGCGCTGCCGCATTCCGCCCGACAATTCGTGGGGATATTTGTCTTCAAATCCGGTGAGCCCGACGAGCGCCAGCAGATCGCGCGCCTTCTGTTCGTAGAGCTTCATGTCCAGGCCACGGATCTGCGGCTGGATCATCACATTGTCGAGGACGCGGCGCCATTCCAGCAGCACATCGGTCTGGAAGACGATGCCGATATCCGTCACCGCGTGGGTGATCGGTTTGCCGGAGAGCGCCACATTGCCGGATGTCGGAAACTCCAGCCCCGACGCCAGCGACAACAGCGTGCTCTTGCCGCAACCACTAGGGCCGAGGATCGACAGGAACTCGCCCTCACCGATGCTGAAATCAATCCCGTCCAGCGCCTGAACCGGTCCGCTCTTGGCTTGATAGATTTTGCCGACGCTGGATAGCGACAGTGCCGCGCTCATCGCCCATCCCCCTCGATGGCGCGCTGCGACACATGCCACGGCAGCGCCCAACGCTCGACCATATCAACCAGCGCATAGAGCAAAACGCCGAGCAGACTTAAAACGACCAGAACGGTGAACGACAGCGTGACGTCGAGAGCGCCGTTGGCGACGATCAACTGGTAACCAAGCCCGCGATCCGCGGCGACGAATTCGCCGACGATAGCGCCGACAATGGCGAGCGTGCTCGCGACTTTCACGCCGGCGAAAATGTGCGGCAGCGCCGCCGGAATCTGGAAGTTGATGAAATTCTGCCACCGCGTGGTGCCCATCGACCGCGCGAGCCAGGAGACCTCCTTCGGCGCGGAGCGGAAGCCGATCAGCGAATCCACAACGATCGGGAAGAAGCAGATCAGGAAGGCGATCAGCACCTTGGGCGCGAGCCCGAAACCGAACCACACCACCAGCAGCGGGGCGATCGCGACCTTCGGGATCGTCTGCGATGCCACCAGAACCGGATAGAGCATCCGCTCGACCGTCCGCATCTGCGCGAGCGCTGCCGCGAGCGGAATGCTGACGATGATCGCCAGAGCGAAGCCGATCATCACCTCCAGCGTCGTCGCGGCGGTGTGGTACAGGATCGAACCGATGTCCTGGACCATCCGCTGCGCGATGGCGGATGGCGGCGGCAGCAGGTAGTTCGGGACATTGCCGACCCGCACGCCGACCTCCCACAGCACGACGATGATCGCCCCGACCAGGAGGCCATCGAGAGAACCGGGTATTCGCCAGCGTGTTTTCATGGTTCTCCCACCCCTCTTCTCACGCGATGCGCCGCAGCGCCGCGATGAGCCGCTCATTGTCGTTGCGTCCCCGCAGCGAAACCCGCAGCGAACGGTATCGCTCAAGACCGTGGAACGAGGTCGCGTCGGCGACGATGATCCCCTGTGCCGCCAGAAGCTCCGCCGCTTCGCCGGGCTGATGCTTCTCGAGATCGAGCAAAATCATGTTGGCGTTGCTGCCGCTGATCGAGAGACCGGGCATCGTCTTGATCGCATCGGCAAAGAACGCGCTTTCCGTCGCGAAGGTCGCCTTGCAGCGCGCGAGGAAGGCGGTGTCGGCCAGCGCCGCCACAGCGGCGGAAACGGACGGCGCGGCCAGATTGAACGGCGGCCGGCCAACCTCGGCGATGGCGACGAGCTTCGGGTCCGCGACCGCGTAGCCGATCCGCAGACCGGCGAGACCAAAATATTTGGAAAAGGTCCGCAGCACGATGACATTGCGCAGCCGCTTCGGCAGCGCCATGGCGCCATCCGTGGCCGGATCAATCAGCGCCTCATCGACAACAAAGAGCGTCTCGGCATGGCGCGTCGCGAGATCAGCGATCGTCTCCACGGCAAAACGCTCGCCGGTCGGATTGTTCGGCGAGCAGATGAAGGCGAGCGCAACCGACTCGCGCGCCAAAACGGCAGGAAACGCATGGAGATCGGTTCGCGTGGGGGTCTTGCTTTCGACGGCGACGACGCGGCAGCCGCGTAGTCCGGCCTCCAGCTCATAGCGTGGGAACGTCGGGATATGCACGAGGACGGTATCGCCCTCGCTCGTCCAGGCGTGGATCAGGAGCTTGATCACGTCATCGAGGCCAGCGCCGAAAAACAGCGCGTCCTCGTCCACATCGTGACGCCGCGCCACGGCCTGGCGCAACGCCGCGAACCGCAGGTCGGGATAAAGATGACCGGTCGAGAGCGCCTCGCGGGCGGCGGCAATCGCGCCTTCCGGCGGCCCGAACGGATTGATGTTGAGTGAGAAGTCGAGAACCGTCGCGGGATCGAGCCCATGCCGGGCCGCGACCGTCGCCACCGAGGTCTCCGCTTCGTAAAGCCGGACGGACGCCAGTTTCTCGTTTTGCACATTCAGCGTCATGCAAGAAGCCTGCCGTAGCCGGTGAGCGACAACGGCAACCCCAGAGCGCGCAGCACGCCCCACAGCGTCACCTGATTGCTGGTCAGGACCGGCTTGCCCAGCTCCTGCTCGAGAGCCGCTGCGATTTCCATCGCCCGGAAATCGGTGCAACTGACGAACACAGCCTCACTCTCTGCGGTATCGGTCTCGCGCACGAGAGCAGCGACACGCTCCGGCGCGACCTCGCGGATCGCCTTCCCCGACAAGCCGAGACCGCGCATCGAGACGACCGACAGCCCGTGTCCCTCAAGGAACGATCGCTCGGCCTCGTTGATGGCGTCGAGATAGGGCGTCGCAAGCGCGATCCGTGTCAGACCGAGATGCGCGAACGCGTCGATGATGCAGCGCGAGGTGGCGACCACGGGACAGCCGACGATCGCTTCGATCGCCGCAGTCTGCCGCGCGAGTCCCGCTTCCCCGTCGATGAACGTTCCGCTGGTGCAGGCGAACGCCACCACGTCCGGCGTCACCGATGCGATCAGTTCCGCGGCGGCTTCGACGCCCGCATTCATCGCCCGCAGGCCGTCGGGTGTCGTCTCACGCAGCATCACGCGCGTGGCGTGGAAGGTGATATCCGCCAGCCGTACCGCCGCGAAATCCGGCTCGATCACGGCATTCACGGACGGGACGATCAGTCCCACCCGGCGCCGGCGAGCATATGGCGTGGCGGTATCCGGCATCAGACCTTTTTCCAGGATGTCTGGTAGCCGGCGATATTGCCGCTTTCGCGCTGGCTGAGAACGACGAGTGAGCGTAGCAGATCGACCAGCGCCGCATTGGTGCGGGCGTCGGTGCCATCCACATAGAGACGCAACTGGCCGCCGACCGGATCGATCGCGCCTGCGCGCACGCAGGCCTCGATCAGCCGCACTTCCTCGGCGCCATCGTGGAACGCGGCTTCGTTGCCGACCATCGCCGCGAGGCAGGCCGCGATGCCATAAGCGCCCCAGTTGGAGATGTTCGCGATCACGGCGACATCGGCGGGCTGCGCGGCCGCGATCACGTCGCCAAGCGGGACGTCGGCTTTCACGTCATCGGCGACGACGCCGAGGCCGAGTTCGTTGCCCAGATCGCCGACGCCAATGGTCGGAATTCCGCGCCGCCGCGCTTCGGCGAACAGCACGTCCGTCTTGGCGGTGAACGACGAAATCTCGAAGCCGCCGCCACCATGATATTCGCCGTCGCTGCCGGCGCCGGGCCGCTCCACCGCGACGAGTGCTTTCGGCTTCAGGCGATCGAGCAGATCGGTCGCAGCCTGCTGCGCCTTGGACGCATCGACGGGAAATCCGGAAAAGCCGCAGCGGTTACGGCCGGACTGCAATTCGTCGAACGGGGCCGGGATCAGGCCGGCGGTGGAGAAGCACGCCTCCATGCACGGAACGACGGACTCTTCTGAAACGCCGACCGGGATCGCGCCGAGCCCGACGGCGAGCGCCTTGGCGACTACCGCCGCGCCGATCGGCCCATCGGTTTCGGGGCGGCCATAGCCGCGCATGATGAAGCCGCTGAGGATCAGCACCGTGTCGCCGGCGCCGACATTGTCATGCAGCAACTTGCTCGCGGCCAGCGTCAGCGGCAGCCCACCCGCCTTCTTGCGCGCGGTGGCGTAGAGCTTGAGCAGCGGAATACCCTTGAGGATCGTCCAGTTCGACATCGGCGCGGTGACGAGATGATCGACCGCCTCACCGATGCGTTCGATGCTAATGCCCGACATCGATATAATCCTCCAGGCGAATGCTGCCCTCGCCGGGGAACCGGCGGCGCTCGAAAAGTCCCTTGAGCGGGATCGGGACCGTGGCGTCGATGCCGATCTTGCCCCGGTGCACGTCGCGCACGTCCTCACGCGTATAACTCGGCACCCGCGGAATGGCGTAGACACCGGTATCCGGCGTACAGCGGGTCTGGATCGCCCACAGCACATCGGCGGCGTTGAACGGATCGACATCCTCGTCGACGATCACGACCACCTTGGTCCAGGAATAGCCGCCGAGCGCCGCCAGCAGCGCATTCTTCGGCTGATCCTCGTTCTGCTTCTCGATCGAGATGACGCAGCCGAACACATAGCCCGGCGTCGCGATGTCCTTGATGCGCGGAACGAACGCGGACACCTTCTTGTAGATTTCGGTCTGGATCGGCACGCCGACCAGATTGAGGTCCTCGGTGCCGCCGGCGAGGATCGCGTGATAGATCGCATCCTTGCGCCGGGTGATCGCGGTGACGCGGAACACATGGTTCTTCATCACCGGCACGTAGCCGTCGGTGAACTCACCGAACGGCCCTTCCTCCTCGCGGATATCGCGGATGACCTCGCCCTCGATGACGATCTCGGCGTCAGCCGGCACATCGACGGGGATCGTCTTGCAGCGCACGACGCGCAGCGGCTTGCCCTGCCAGGCGCCGGCGACCTCCAGCTCATCGACCTCGTAAGGCACCTTCGAGGCGGCGGAGAACATCAGGCCCGGCGGCGCGCCGATGACGATGGCGCACGGCAGATTGCGCCCCTTCGCCTCCGCCTCGGCGTGATAGCGGCCGAGATGCTGCGGCGGCATCATGCGCACGCGCAGCTTGTCGTCGCCGACGAGCTGGCAGCGATTCCACGACGCGTTATAGACCCCCGTCTCCGGATGCGGCGCGATCAGCACGCCGGCGGTGATATAGGCGCCGGCGTCGTGCTCGGCATAAACGATCTGCGGCAGGTCGCGCGCGACGTCGATCTTGTCGCCGGTCAGAACCACCTCCTGCACCGGCGCATCGGTGACGCGATCGACCGGCAGCCGGCGGTTTTCCAGCGCGACGAGTGTTCGCAGCAGATTGCCCTCTTCGAGCCCCAGCGACTCCGCCACCGTGCTGCGAAAGCCGAACACATTGGTCGCAACGGGAATGTCGGTGCCTTTCACATTCTTGAACAGCAGCGCCTTGTTGTCGCCCCGCTGCATGTGCCGCATCACGGCCGTCAGTTCGTGCTTGGGATCGACTTGTCGGCTGACCCTTGCGAGGTCGCCTTTCGCCTCGAGCCGTTCGATCAGTTGGCGAAAGGTTTGCATTGCTGGCATTCATCACCCGTTGCGCATTGCGCAACTCTGTTGCGCAAATAATAATTCCATGCGATAAGCGATGCTGTCAAGCATGCGCGACGTCGGGTCGGCACGATGGGCAAAAGTACAAAAGCAACGACGATCAAACGCCGTTCGCGGCCAGCGGCCAAGCGTCGCTCCTCCACGGTGCAGGCAGTTCAGCACGCCATCGAGGTGCTGCGCTGCGTCTCGCAGACGCAGCCGGAGATCGGCGTGTCGGAGATCGCGCGCCGCGTCGGGCTGCACAAAAGCTCGATCTCGCGGCTGGTGTCGACACTCGCGGCCGAGCATCTTCTTGAACGCAACGAGCGGACCGAGGGCGTGCGGCTCGGCTTCAGCCTTGTCGCCCTCGCCGCGCCGCTGCTGTCAGGCGCGGGACTGACGCAGGCCGCGCAACCGCAGATCAACGCGCTCGCCGAGCGCTCCGGCGAAACCGTCAATCTCAGCGTCTGGGACGGCCATCAGGCCGTCAGCGTGCACCAGGCGCTCGGCACCAATGCGATCACGCACTACGCCACGCCCGGCCAGATCAACCCCGCGCACTGCACGGCATCGGGAAAACTCCTGCTCGCCTTTGCGTCGCAGGACGAGATCGACAAGGCCCTGTCCGGCAGGCTGCAACGCTTCACCGAGCACACCAAGACGTCACCGGCCGTGCTGGCCAGAGAGCTTGCGCAGATCCGCACCGAGGGGCGCGCGATCAACCACGGTGAATATGCCAGCGATGTCGGCGCAGTTGCCGCAGGCGTCCGCAACATGGACGGCCGGACGCTGGCGGTGGTGACGATCACCGTCCCCGCCTATCGCTTCTCATCCGGCCGGCAGACGGAGTTGATGGCAATGGTCGAGGCGACGGCAGCCGTCATTTCCGCGCAACTGGGCTACCGGCCACAAACGGTCCCAAAAATTAGGTGATCGCGCCGGCGCGAGCGCTCTTCCTTATCGGAAATTGAAAAGATTGCCGCCGACGGCATCGCGCCACGATGATGCCGGCACCGCCGCGATCACTTGCGCGGGATCGATCTTCTCTTCACCGGGAACGCGAATCCGTTTGAACGTCATCTCGCTCGCATCAAGCGGCTTGGTCGCATCGAGCCCCATCTTTGTGCCCACACCGTTTCGCGTCGACGGGTCAAGCTTCGACCCCTGACTTTCCGGCACCACCAGCAGATCACGATCGGCCTGGAACCGCGTCGCGACCGCCCACTCCACCTCGGCGGGATTGTGAATATCGACATCCTCATCGACGACGATCACATGCTTCACGTCGTAGTGGCCGGCAAAGGCCCCCATCATCACATTCTTGGCTTCGCCATCCTGCCGCTTCGCGAGCTGCACATAGAGGTGATATCGGCAGACGCCGCCCAGCGCGAGATGCACGTCGCGCACATTCGGGAAACTGCGCTGCAGATGCTGAAGCAACGTCGCCTCTCGCGGAATGGCGCCGAGCAGCAAATGTTCGAGCCCGCCGCCGACAATGGTATGGAACAAAGCATTCTTGCGCTGCGTGAGCGTCGTCAGCTCGATGACATGCCGCTTGGCAGGCTCCCCGTAATATTGCGGAAACTCACCGAACGGTCCTTCCATCTCCCGCACTTTCGGGAGGATACGACCCTCGATCACGATCTCCGCTTCCGCCGGCACCCGCACGTCGTTGGTGATGCACTTCACCACCGGCAGCGACGCGCCGTGTAGCGCACCTGCAATGGTCAGTTCATCGAAGTCGATCGGCGCGATCGCCTGCGACGCAAGCAGCGTCATCGGATCGACACCGATGACAATGGCAACGTCGAGCGGCTGGCCTGACCGCTCGGCCATCTCATAGAACATGCTGGTGTGGCGCGGCAGCAGCAGCGCGCCGAGTCGGTTCGGGCCACTGACCTGCAACCGGTGGATCGAGACGTTCTGCACGCCGGTCGATGGGTTGCGCGCAATCACCAGCCCGGCCGTGATGTAGGCACCGTTGTCGTGTTCGTTATGGACCGGCAGCGGCAACTGCTTGCCGAGATCGACCTCGCGATGCACGACCTCCTGCACCGGCGCGTTCTTGACCTCCGTCCACGGCAGCGGATTCTGTGCCGCACGCTGAAAACACTCCAGCACCTGGCGTGGCTCCACGCCCATCGCCTCGGCGATCCACCGCCGGTCCGAGACAAGTCCCGAAATCACCGGCGTCACAAACCCGCCGGGACGCGGAAACAGTGTCGCCTTCGTGCCATCGAAACGTTTGGCGATCGCCGCCAGTTCGAATGCCAGCGACACTTCAGGCTTGATCACCGCCAGCCGATCGCTCCCCGCCAGCCGGTCGAGCCAGTCGCGCAGCGTCGTGACCGGATGCAACGGATGACCGGCGGGTCGCGTGGAACGGGCAACATCCGATGTGAAGGGAGTCTCGACCATCATCGTCATCCTGTTCCCGGCGCGATCAAAACAAATGGTTTCGTCTTGCGCGACATCATATTGAACGATCGCTTGTCGCTGTCTGCGATAATCCGTTTTAAAAATTTTCTCCAGCGGTTTATCGGGCGCGCGTCGTTGCCGCCAACATCGCTGCGTTTATTGTCGCGCACAACATGCGTCGAAAATCACTCGCCGCATCCGCGGATCGACACCGGCAACGCGCACGCGGCCCGTGTCTCAAGAACCTTGCGATCACCAGAACGCGGCGCGTTGCAGCGCGGCATCGCCTGATCGCGCCAGCCGGAAGATCCCGTCCGGACAGCCGAAATTGCCGAAAATAGCGGTATTTAGCCTCTATGCGCCTGACTCATTTTGCGCGAAACTGACACGCGGAACCCGAGGGACTGAATGTCTACTGCTTTGCGCATCGCTCATGGCGCGTTCGGCCGTGTCGCCCTGCTCGACATGGATCGTTCGCTCGTGCGTCATGCGCATCCCCATTGCCATGTGTTGCTCAAGGCGGACGGCGCCGACACCCAGTTCGCCGTCGGCGACGGCATGGTGCAACTGACCGATACTCAGGCGGTGCTCATCAACACATGGGAGCAACACGCCTATGTGCACGACCAGAATCGACCCCGCACCATCATCCTCGCGCTCTACATCGAGCCGGACTGGTTGAAAACCTTCCGTCCGAACTGGGCCGCGAGCGGCGCGCCCGGCTTCTTCGAGAAGCCGTCCGGCGAGATTTCTCCGCGCATCCGCCGGCTTTCGATGGACCTCGCAACGGTGATGATGGCCGATCCCTGCGCCAATTCGGCGCAGGAACAGCTGTTGTCCGACCTGATGATCGCGGTGATCGAACGGTTCACGCCGTGGCGCACCATCAGCCGCCGGCTGCAAGACATGGATCGCGATTATGACCGGTTTGACTGGCGGATTCGCCGCGCCATCAAATTGACCCGGACCGAGCCGGGGCTGATCCACGATGTGGATTCACTGGCGAAGGAATCGGGCCTGTCGCGTGCGCATTTTTACCGCCTGTTCGAGCGATCGGCGCGAATGACGCCGCATGTGTATCTCAATCTGTTGCGGATGGAGCTGGCGGTGCAGTCGGTGGTTCACAGCAGCAACAGCCTGTCCGCCGTGAGCGACACGCTCGGCTTCAGCGCGCAAGGCCATTTCACGCGCTTCTTCAGGGACCACGCCGGCGTCACGCCGAGCGAATTTCGCCATGTGGCCCGCATGGGTTCACCCCCCTATCCTTAAGCCCTCCGTCAGCCAAAAAGAGACGTTTCGGTAAATCGCGAGACGCAGCGGCATCGTTCCGCCGGCTGGCCTGCGCCAACGTTTCCCATTGATGCGCCGCAAAGAGCGCACCAGGGGAACGTTCAGAGACTTATGGCGACAACAGCCACAACATGGTGTGGGCAGTCGGTGGAGCGCGTCGAGGACGCCGCGCTGCTGACCGGTCGCGGCCGTTACATCGACGATCTCGGCGTCAAGCCCGGCACGCTGCACGCAGCGATCCTGCGCTCGCAACATGCGCATGCGCGGATCGCGGCGATCCGCACCGACGCGGCCACGCAGGTGCCCGGCGTCGCCGCGGTGTTGACCGGGCGTGACGTCACCGCCCTCTCCGCCAGCCTTGTGGTCGGCGTCAAGGCACCGATCGAATGCTGGCCGATCGCGGTCGATCGCGTCCGCTATGTCGGAGAGCCCGTCGCCATCGTCGTCGCCACCGACCGGTATCTCGCCGAGGATGCGCTCGATCTGATCGATGTCGACTACGAACCGCTGCCCGCCGTCGTCGATCCGAACGACGCCCTCGATCCGGCACGGCCGGTGCTGCACGACGGGCTCGGCTCCAACATCGCCAGCGAACGCAGTTTCCGATACGGCGATCCTGAGCGGGCCTTTGCCGAAGCCGCGAAACGGGTGTCGGTGACGATCCGTTATCCGCGCAATTCCGGCACGCCGATCGAAACCTACGGTCTGATCGCCGAATACGATCCCGGCGAGGATGCCTACGATGTCCTCTCCAATTTCATGGGACCGTTCAGCCTCCACGCGGTGATGGCGCGCGCGCTGAAAGTGTCGGGCAACCGCCTGCGCCTGCGCACGCCGCCGGATTCCGGCGGCAGCTTCGGCGTCAAGCAGGGCTTGTTTCCCTACATCGTCCTGATGAGCCTCGCCGCGCGTGTCGCCGGCAAGCCGGTGAAGTGGATCGAGGACCGGCTGGAGCACCTCTCCGCCTCGGTGTCGGCAACCAATCGCGTCACAACGCTGGACGCCGCTGTCGATGCCGACGGCCGCGTGCGCGCACTGGCCTGGGATCAGGTGGAAGATGTCGGCGCGCATATTCGCGCGCCGGAGCCCGCCACGCTGTACCGCATGCACGGCAATCTCACCGGCGCCTACGACATCCGCCATGTGTCCGTGCGCAACCGGGTCGTGCTGACCAACAAGACGCCGACCGGCCTCAATCGCGGCTTCGGCGGCCCGCAGGTGTACTACGCGCTGGAGCGGCTGATGCAGCGCGTCGCGATCGAACTCGATCTCGATCCCATCGATGTGTTTCGCCGCAATCTCGTGCCGTCGGGCGCGTTTCCCTATCGCGCGGCGTGCGGCGCGCTGCTCGATTCCGGCGACTATATGCGCACGCTGGAAACCGCGTTGACGGATGGCGGCTTTGCCGAATTGCGCGCGCGTCAGGCCAAAGCGCGCGCCGAAGGCCGCCTTTACGGCATCGGCTGCGCCGCCGCCGTCGAGCCCAGCGTGTCGAATATGGGTTACATCACCGCCGCGCTGACGCCGGCGGAACGCCGCAAGGCCGGCCCCAAGAACGGCGCGCAGGCGACCGCGACGGTGGCGCTCGATCCGCTCGGCGCGGTGACCGTGCATGTCGCCTCCGTGCCGCAGGGTCAGGGCCACCGCACGGTGCTGTCGCAAGTGGTGGCCGATGCGCTCGGCCTTAAATTCTCGGATGTCCGCGTGGTCACCGAACTCGACACCGGCCGCGACGCGTGGTCGATCGCGTCGGGCAACTATTCGAGCCGTTTTGCCGCGGCGGTCGGTGGCGCCGCGCATCTCGCCGCCAACAAGATCAAGGGAAAACTCGCAAAGACCGCGGCCGCCCAGCTCAACGTCAGTCCCGACGACGTGGAATTTGTCGGCGGAAAAATCCGCGCCCGTGGCAATCCCGACAACGCGCTGCCGTTCTCTCGCGTCGCCGCGACCAGCCACTGGTCGCCCGGTCTTGTGCCGGAGGAGAACCAGGCGCTGCGCGAAACCGTGTTCTGGACGCCGCCGCAACTGACGCCGCCGAGCGACGACGACGAGGTGAATTCGTCGCTCTGCTATGGCTTCATCTTCGATTTCTGCGGCGTCGAGATCGATCGCGTCACCGGCGCGGTCCGGATCGACAAATACGTCACCATGCACGACTGCGGCCGCATCCTGCATCCGGGCATGGTCGCGGGTCAGGTGACTGGCGGATTCACGCAGGCGCTCGGCGCGGCGCTGTACGAGGAATACGCCTACGGACCCGACGGCAGCTTTCTCACCGGCACCTTCGCGGACTATCTCGTGCCGACTCCGATGGAGATTCCCGAGCCGCTGATCCTGCACGTGGAAACGCCGTCGCCGTTCACGCCGCTCGGCACCAAGGGCGTCGGCGAAGGCAACTGCATGAGCACGCCGGTCTGCATCGCCAATGCCGCGGCGGATGCGCTTGGCGTCGCCGCGATCGACCTGCCGCTCACGCCGGCGAAGCTCGCCGCGCATATCCATGCGGCCGAACCGGCCCCGCGATCCCGTCCAACCGTGGCTGCGGCGCCGATCAAGGGCCGCGCCTTGCGCGGCAGCGGCGAGGCGCATGCCGATGCGTCGCCCGATGCGGTCTGGCGGATGCTGCTCGATCCGAAGACGCTGGAAGCGCTGATCCCCGGCTGCCATGGCGTCGAGAAGCTGTCGGACACGCATTTCCGCGCCGAGGTGACGCTCGGCGTCGGCCCCGTCACCGGGCGCTACAAGGCCGACATCACGCTGTCCGACCTCGATCCGCCGAACGCTGTGACCCTGACCGGCATCGTCACCGGCGCGCTTGGCGACGGACGCGGCAGCGGCCGCATCCGCTTGGTGCCGGACGGCGCCGGCACCCGTCTGACCTATGAATATGATGCCGCAATCGGTGGCAAGGTCGCCTCCATCGCCGGCCGCCTGCTGGACGGTGCGGCGAAGATTGTTATTCGGCAATTCTTCACTGCGCTCGCGCGGCATACCGGCGGCGGCGGGAAATCCGGGTTCTTCGCTCGTCTGTTCGGGGGGCGTGCATGAAACCGGCCCGCTTCGACTATGTCCGCGCCGAGCATCTTGCGGAGGTTCATGACGTCCTTGCGGAAAACGGCAACGACGCGCGCGTGATCGCCGGCGGACAAACGCTGCTGCCCATGCTGTCGATGCGCCTCGCCCGGCCGAAAGTCGTGGTCGATATCATGCATCTGCCGCAGTTGCAGACCATCGACGCCGACAAGGGCACTATCCGCATCGGCGCCGGTGTCCGGCAAGCGCAGCTTCTCGGCTGGCCCCTTCTCAGCGACAGACAACCGCTACTCGCAGCCGCCTTGCCATGGGTCGGCCACGCACAAACCCGCAACCGCGGCACCATCTGCGGTTCGCTGGCCCATGCCGATCCGAGCGCCGAAATCCCGCTCGTTCTGGTGGCGCTTGGCGGCACCATCGAACTGTCATCTCGGCGCGGCCGCCGGCGGATCGCCGCGGATATCTTCTTTACCGGAATGATGTCCACCGCCCGCAGCGAAGACGAATTGATCGAAGCGGCGATCCTGCCGGCACGACCAACCGGCAGCGGCTACGCTTTTCAGGAGTTTGGGCGACGGCATGGCGATTTTGCCATCGCCGCTTGCGCGGCCGTCGCCACCGATAAGGGCACACGGCTGGCCGTTGCAGGCGTCGCCGACCGCGCCACCATGCACGATTTCGCCGCGCTGGACGGGAGCGCCCTCGATGACGCGCTCGATGCCTTCGCGTGGGATCTCGACGCCCGCGACGATCTGCACGCCACCGCCCGCTACCGCCGGGAACTCGTCCGCCGCATGGGCCGCGCCGTCATCGAGGAAGCACGCCGATGCCGCGCCTGAACGCAACACAGCGCCATCGTGTGCGGCTCACCGTCAATGGCCGCCAGGTCGAAGCAGATGCGGAGCCACGCATGCTGCTGACGGATTTCCTGCGTCACGAACTTGGCCTCACCGGCACCCACGTCGGTTGCGAGCACGGGGTCTGCGGCGCCTGCACCATCGATATCGACGGTGTCCCGGCCCGCGCCTGTTTGACACTGGCGGTTCAGGCCGACGGCGGAACCATCCGGACCGTAGAAAGCCTCGCTCCGGAGCCGGGTCGCCTCTCGATCCTGCAACAGGCATTCCGCCGCCATCACGCGCTGCAATGCGGCTTCTGCACCGCAGGCATCCTGATGTCGCTCGACTGCTATCTGCGCGACCGCCCGGAGCCGACCGAAGCCGAACTGCGCGAATTCCTCGGTGGACATCTGTGCCGCTGCACCGGCTACACACCGATCCTGAAAGCGGCGCTCGAAGCCGCCACGATGCTGCACAAGAAAAGACCGGAGGAGCAGCTTCATGCTTGATCTCGGCAACAGCTTTCTGTCCAGCGTCGAACGCGATCCGGACGCGCTCGCCATCGTCGACGGGTCGGTCCGCCTCACCTATGCACAATGGTATCGCCGTATCTCATCGATCGTCGCCGCGTTTGATGAGCTTGGCCTTATGCCAGGCGACCATTTGGTCACGATGCTGCAGAACCGCTGGGAGGCGGCGACGATCCATTGGGCGTGCCAGTTCTCCGGCGTTGTGATTACGCCAATCAACTGGCGCTCGAAGGACGACGAGGTCGATTATTACCTGGAGAATGCCGAAGCGAAGGCGATCGTCTTCGAGGATGTGTCCGCGGACGCCATACGCGCATCCGGCATCGCCAAAACCCGCACGCGCATCGCCCTCGATGCCGCGCAACACGGCGAAATCTCTTTCCTGACATTGCTGACGCGCGAAGCATCTCCGGCCGAGCCGCGTGTCGGAGCCGATTCGTGGTCGATCATGCTCTACACCTCCGGGACCACGGCGAAGCCGAAGGGCGTGCCGCGCCGCCAGCGCGCCGAACGTGCCGCCGCGGTCGCCCATGTGGCGCAAAACATGTACGCCAACGGCGAGCGCACGCTCGGCGTCATGCCGCTCTATCACACCATGGGCGTCCGCTCGCTCCTCGCCATGTCATTGATTGGCGGCACTTTCGTCTGCCTGCCGCGCTTCGATACCGGCAAGGCACTCGATCTGATCGCGGCGGAAAAGATCACCAACCTGTACCTGGTGCCGACGCTTTACCACGATCTCGTTCACAACGACCGATTTGCAGCAACCGACACCAGCTCCGTGCGCAAGCTCGGCTTCGCGGGCGCATCCATGACCGATGGGCTCCTGAAAGAGCTGACCGCCACGTTCAAGCCAGACCTCTTCGTCAATCATTACGGGTCGTCGGAGATTTACACTTTCACCATCGACCAAAAGGCGCCTGCCAAGCCGGGCTCGGCGGGGCGCGCGGGGATCAACCAGCGCATCCGCGTGGTCAAGCTTGGCGCAACCTCACCTGACGACCTTGCCGCGACCGGCGAGGAAGGTGAAATCATCGCGCTGCTACTCAGTGATGAAGCGTTCGAGGGTTATTGGCGCCGCCCCGAGGCCGACGCCAAGGCGATCCGCAAGGGCTGGTATTTTACCGGCGACACCGGATTTACCGACAAGGATGGCGACCTGTTCGTCACCGGCCGCGTCGACGACATGATCATTACCGGCGGCGAAAACGTCTCACCGGTCGAAATCGAAAGCTGCCTGTCGCTGCACCCCGCGGTGTCGGAGGTCGCCGTCGTTGGTCTGCCCGACGAGCGATGGGGAAAGATCATCGCCGCCTTCATCAAACGTCAGGATTCCGTGAGTGATGCGGAGCTTGACGAATTCTGCCGCAGTTCCGGCCTTGCCAATTACAAACGCCCGCGGCGCTACGTCTATGTCGCCGATATCCCGAAATCGACCGTCGGAAAGCTGCTGCGCCGCAAGCTCGTCGCCGGAGAATTCGAGGTCGAAACAGCATCGCGTTCACAAGGAACACCAGCATGACCGCCCTCACCTTCAATGATCCGCGCCTCAAGACGCTCAACGGATTCCAGGTCGAGCTGAATGCGGACAAACAACGCGCGGACATCATTCTGCACCGGCCGCCGCTCAACGTGATCGAGATGCCGCAGCGCGATCAGTTACGCCTGGTATTTGAGGCGCTGGACGAGGATGACCGGGTCCGCGTCATCGTGCTTCGCGCCATCGGCGAGCACTTTTCCAGCGGAGGCAATATCAAGGGCTTCCTGGAGGCCACGCCCGAGCACGTCTCGAAGCTTGCCTGGAACATCGCCGCACCGGCGCGCTGCGCGAAGCCGGTGATTGCCGCCAATCGCGGCTACTGCTTCGGCGTCGGCTTCGAGATTTCGCTGGCCTGCGATTTCCGTATCGTGTCGGAGACCTGCTTCTACGCACTACCAGAACAGAAGCTCGGACAAATCCCTGGCTCCGGCGGCTCCGCGCGACTGCAGAAGATCGTCGGCATCACCCGCACCAAAGACATTGTGATGCGCTCGAAACGCATCCCCGGCAAACAAGCGCTCGATTGGGGGATCGCCACCGAGTGCGTGCCGGACGACAAACTCGAAGTAGCCACGGACGCCCTGGTGGATGAACTGCTCACGTTCTCCCCGATCGCTCAACGCACCGCCAAGAAGCTGCTCAACGATACGGAAGATTCGACGCTGTCGATCGCGATCGAACTCGAAGGCCATTGCTACAGCCGGCTACGGCAGTCCGATGACTTCCGCGAGGGTGTCGAGGCATTTCACGGCAAGCGGCGCGCGAAATTCCAGGGAACCTGAATTCAACCGAACGCGACCGGTACCGGGATCACACCGCTGCCGGCAACACAACAAACAGGGAGGATAACATGACCTACAAGACGATGATGATGGCGGCGCTTCTGTCAGCAACCGCCCTCGGCGGCGCTCAGGCCGCGGACCCGATCAAGATCGGCGTCGTGACACCGCTCAGCGGCACCTACGCCGGCATCGGTCAGCAAGTGAAATGGGGCCTCGATCTCGCGACCAAGGAGGTGAATGCCGCCGGCGGCATCATGAGCCGCCAGATCGAGCTGATCTACGAAGACGAGGAAGCCAATCCGTCGGTTGCCGTGCAGAAGGCCGACAAGCTGTTTCAGTCGAACAAAGTTGATTTCCTCACCGGCACCGTCAATTCCGCATCCACCCTCGCCGTCGGCCAGGTCGCGGAGCGTGCCGGCAAACTAATCGCCACCACCGTTTCGTTCGCCGATCCGATCACCGGCGACAAATGCTCGCCCAACGTTTTCCGCGTCAACGCCAAGGCCGGCCAGCAATCCGCGGCGCTCGCGGCGTGGCTCGCCAAGGACAAACCGAAAGCAAAGATCTTCTTCCTCGGGCCGGATTATCTGATGGGTCGCTCCACCGTTGCCGCCTTCAAGGAAGCTGCGGAAAAAACCGGCGCGACCAGTCTGGGCGAAGTGTTCGCCCCGCTCGATTCCAAGGACTATTCGCAATATTTCGGCCAGATCCGTGCTGCGCAGCCGCAGGTGCTCTACACCTCCGTCGCGGGTAACGACACCGTCCGCCTGCTCACGCAGATGCAGGAATTCGGCTTGCTGCGAAATCTTCTGGTGCTGGGCGCCTCCGGCACTGTGACCGCGCAGAACATCGCGGCAATCGGCAAGGCCGCCAACGGCTTTGCTACCGGCGTCGGCTATTCGGCGGAGCTCAACACGCCGGAGAACAAGAAATTCGTCGAGGCGTTCAAGGCGGCCTACAAAACCGAACCCGATCTCTACGGCGCCGATTCCTACGGCCTGATCTACGCCTACAAGGCCGCCGTCGAGAAAGCCAAGACGACCGACACCGACAAGGTGCGGGATGCGCTGCGCGGCCTCACCTGGTCCACCCCGCAGGGACAAAAGACGATCCGCGCCGGCGACCATCAGGCGATCCAGACGATGTATGTCGCGCAAGTCACGGACGGCAAGTTCAAGATTGCCAGCGAAGTGAAGGGCGAAGACGCCATTGGTCCCGACACCTGCACCCGGTTCTAGGTCCGTGCAACACAAGAACCACGAGGCATGATGATGTCCGGTGCGATCGAATACTTCCAGTTCGTTCTGGCGCCCCAGATGCTCATCGGCCTCGTGGTCGGTGTCGCGGTGATCCTCGTCGCGCTCGGCCTGACGATCATCTTCGGCTTGCTCGATGTGATCAACATGTCGCACGGCGAATTCTACGCGCTCGGCGCCTTCATCGCGCTGGCACTCGCCTCGATCGGATTACCGTTCTGGCTCCTGCTCATTCTGGTGCCGCTGGTCATGATTCCGATCGGCTATGTGGTGGAACGCGGTTTGATCCAGCGGGTGTTCCACACCAGCGAACGGCACGTCACGACGCTGCTGCTCACCTTCGGGCTCGGCCTGGTGATGGAAGACGTGTTCCGCCTCATCTGGGGGCCGAATCCCTATCGGCCGGAAACACCGATCGCCGGCGGCGTCGACGTGTTTGGCATTTTCGTCCCCTCCTACCGCCTGTTCCTGATCGTTGTCGGAGCAGCAATCATCTCCGCCGTCGCTCTCATCATCTATCGGACACGGCTCGGCGCCATGGTCCGCGCCGCCGCCTATGATCGCCATATGGCGGCGTCGCTTGGCGTGCCGGTGCGGCATGTCTATGCCGGCGCGTTCGCTTTCGGCGTCGCGCTGGCCGGTCTCGCCGGCGTGCTGCTGGCGCCGATCTATTCGGTGTTCCCCACCATGGGGCGTGACTTCATTCTGATGGCCTTCACCGTCGTCATCGTCGGCGGCATGGGCAGCATCGCCGGAGCGGTGATCGCGGGGCTGTTCCTCACGCAAGTCCAGGCCATCGTATCGCTTTACATTTCGCCGGTGTGGTCCGACCCGATCGTGTTCGGGATCATGGTCGCCATGCTGATGGTTCGTCCGCAGGGCCTGTTCGGCCGGCTGGGTCACGGTTGATGCGCATGATCGATGCACTCACACGATCGATGCGGGCGAGTCACCTGCTTGTGGCGCTGCTGGTCGCCGCATCCCTCGTCTTTGCAGCCATCGGTGCGGCGATGGGAGAGACCTTCTATCTGCGGCTTGCCACCGAAGCGTTGATTTTCGCCGGGCTCGCTCTCTCGGTCGATATCCTGCTCGGCTACAACGGCCTGCTGTCGCTCGGTCAGGCCCTTTATTTCGGGCTGGGCGCTTATCTCTCCGCGCTGGTGCTGATGTGGGTGCCGTCGTTCTGGGCCGCTTTTGCCGTCACGGCGGTCGTGTCGGCTGTGGTCGGGCTGATCGGCGGCTTCATCGCCAACCGGGTTCGTGGCGTCTACTTCGCGCTGATCACCTTCGGCATGGCGCAGGTTGCCGCCAAGGTGGTCTATAACACCCGTGCGCTCGGCGCATCCGACGGACTGATCGGCGTCCCGGTCATCGATATCAATCTCGGGATCATCTCGTTCTCCAGCGCCTCCCCGGCGGGTTTCTTCCTGTTCGTACTCGGCGTGATCGTCATCCTGTATGGCGTCACGGCCTATCTGCTCGACACGCCGTTCGGCCGCCTGCTGATCGCGCTGCGCGCCAACGAGCGCCGCGTGCCGTTTCTCGGCTACCGCACGATGACATTGCGCCTCTCCGCTTATGTGATCGCGGCGATGATCGCAGCACTGTCAGGCGCGCTCTATCCGATGCTGCGCGGCTTCGTTTCTCCGGAGCTGCTGTTCTTCTCCACATCGGGAAACGCCGTCATCACCGTTATCGTCGGCGGCGTCGGGACGCTCGCCGGTGCGCTCTACGGCAGCGTCTTGCTGACCCTGCTGAAATCGGTCGTCGGCAGCTATACCGAACACCATGTGATCGTCATTGGCTTGCTGTTCATGGGGGCCGTCATCTTCCTGCCGCGCGGGTTGATGGGCATCGTCCGGCCGGCGGTGGAACGGATGCTGACGCGGAGGTCGAAGCCATGACCGAACGCACAACGACCGAACGCGCAATGGCCGCACACTCCGGCACCGCGCCCATCCTCGAGGTTCGTCATCTGTCGGTCAGTTTCGGTGGGTTGCGCGCGGTCGACGATGTGAGCTTTACCGTCGCCCGCAACCGCATCACCACCGTCATCGGGCCGAATGGCGCAGGAAAATCGACGCTGTTCAATCTGATTTCCGGAGCGCTGCGGCCGCGCGCCGGGCACGTCCTGATCGAAGGCACGGATCACACGGGAGAGCCGCCGTATCGCGTTCAAGCTGCCGGGCTAGCGCGCTCGTTCCAGATCACCAATCTGTTCTTTGACTTGTCCGTTGCCGAGAACCTTCGGCAGGCCGCGCAGATCCTCGAACCACGTTCCATGATGTGGCGACCGATCGGCGCGAGCCGCGCCGCACATGCGCGCGTCGATGAGCTTCTGGAACGCTTCGGACTGACCGCCAAGGCGCAATATCCGGCCGGCAAGCTGTCGCATGGCGAACAACGCCGGCTGGAAGTCGCCGTCGCCCTCGCCTGCCGGCCGAAAGTGCTCCTGCTCGACGAGCCGACCCAGGGCATGAGCCACGGCGATACTCAGGACACCGCGGCGCTGATCACGTCACTGGCCGCCGACGTCACGGTGCTGCTGATCGAACACGATATCGGGCTGGTGATGAGCCTGTCCGACCACGTCATCGTCATGCACCAGGGCCAGAAGCTGGCCGAAGGCGCACCCACGGATGTGCGCAACAACCCGGCCGTGCAGGCCGCCTATTTCGGACACGCCTGACATGCTGGAGATTCAGAACCTCCACACCCATTACGGGCCGAGCCATATCATCCAGGGCATCGACCTGACCGTGCGGGACGGCGAAGTCCTTGGCGTATTCGGCCGCAACGGTGTCGGCAAGACGACCTTGCTCAAGACCGTCGCCGGCTGGATCCAGCCGACAAACGGCCACATCCTGTTCAACAACGAGCCGATCGACGGCCAACAGCCGGATCGGATCGCCCGCCGCGGCGTCGGCTTCGTGCCGGAAGATCGCCGTATCTTTCCCGGCCTGTCGGTCGAGGAAAATCTCACGCTCGGCTTCCTGCAGGTGCCGGGCCGCTCATCGGCAGACAGCCGCGCCGCGCTCGAACGCATCTACCAGCGATTTCCACGGCTCGCGGAGCGCCGCTATCAGCATGGAACGACGCTGTCGGGCGGCGAGCAGCAGATGTTGGCGATGGCCCGCGTCATGATCGGCAAACCGAGCCTGCTGCTGGTCGACGAACCAAGCGAAGGTCTAGCGCCGATGATTGTCGCGGACCTGTTTGCGATCATCGCGGAGATGAAGGCGGCAGGCTGCGCCGTTCTGCTGGTCGAGCAGAATGTGCACCAGGCTCTTGCCGTCTGTGACCGGTTCATCGTTATCGAGCGCGGACGCATCGTCCTGAGCGGCGATGCGAAAGACAAGGAAAATTGCGACCGTCTGCTGGAGACGATCGCCGTGTAACAAGAAACGACTGGATGGAGGACATGCGATGATGAAAATAACAGCGCTAAAATCTCTGCTCGCTGCATCGGCGACGCTTCTCGCTATTTCTTTTAGCGGTGCGCAGGCCGATGAATATCCGAACCGGCCGATTCAAGTGATCCTGCCATTCGCCGGCGGCAGCGCCAGCGACGTGGTAACCCGGATCATGCTCGATCGCATGGCGAAATCCATCGGCCAGTCGTTCGTCGTCGATAACCGACCGGGTGCCGGCGGCAATACCGGCACCGCGGCTGCGACCAAGGCGGCACCGGATGGCTATACGCTGGTGATGAGCACCTCCGGACCGCTCGCCGCCAACAAGACGCTGTTCAAGAACCTCGGCTACGAACCGGAAAAGGATTTCGCGCCAATTTCGCTGTTCGCGGTCCTGCCGAACGTGATCGTGATCAACTCCAAGCTGCCGCCGAAAACACTGACTGAATTCGTCGCTTACGCGAAGCAGCATCCGAAGGAACTCAACTACGGCTCGGTCGGCGTCGGCAGTTCGCAACACCTGGCCGGAGCCTATTTCGATCAGGTCGCGGGCGTGCAGCTGGTTCACGTCCCCTATCGCAATATCGCGCAATACACACCGGACTTCATCGCAGGAGCGGTGCCGCTCGGCTTCCAATTCCTGCCGAACGTGCTCGGTCTGCTACGGTCAGGCGAGGCGCGCGCGCTGGCGGTCACAACCCCGAAACGCATGACGGCGCTTCCCGATGTGCCGACCGCCGCCGAAGCTGGCGTGAAAAACTACGAGACGTTCGGCTGGCTGGCGCTGTTGGCTCCCGCGGGCACACCAAAGCCGATCATCGACAAGCTCTACAAGGCACTGGCTGAGGCGATAAAAGATCCCACCGTCCAGCAGCGTTTCACCGAACAAGGCGCCGAGCCGGTCGCTCCCGGACCGGATGAATTGCAGAAATTCATCGTATCGGAAACGGCAAAATGGCGGCGTATCATCCAGACCGCCGGCATCAACCCGATGTGACGCCGAGCCGGACAGGACGATAACGAACGCTATGACTATTGACGAAAGAGTGCTGATCGCAGGCGCCGGGCCGGTTGGCCTCACGGCCGCCGCGGCGCTGGTGCGTCGCGGCGTCCCCGTGACGATCATGGAAGCTGGCGCCGATCTCAGCCGAGAATCCCGTGCGTCGACGTTTCATCCGCCGACGCTCGACATGCTTGAAGACCTCGGTGTCGCGCAATCCTTGATCGAACAGGGATTGAAGGCGCCCTGCTTTCAATACCGGTCGACGCAATATGGGTTGATGGGCCATTTCGATTTTTCCGAAATCGCGGATTCGACGCACCACCCTTTTCGACTGCAATGTGAGCAATCAAAGCTGACGAGGCTTCTTTTAGACCGGCTGGCGGGCGATCCTCACTTCGACATCGTCTTTTCGAGCCCTGTCCGCGAGGTGGCGCAGAACGCGGACGGCGTCACAGTAACCGTGGAACACGACAGCGGCCCACGCCGATTGACCGGCCGATGGCTAATCGGCGCCGACGGTGCCCGTAGCGACGTGCGCCGGGCGCTCGGCACGACATTTGAAGGATTCACATGGCCGGAACGCTTCCTCGTGGTGAGTACCCCGTTCGATTTCCACCAGGCGATCCCCGACCTCGTGTCGGTGAGCTATGTCGCAAGCCCGGAGCGCTGGCATTTTCTGCTGCAGATTCCGGGCTTGTGGCGCGTCATGTTTCCGGTGTTTGCGGACGAGAGCGACGAGCGCGCGCTATCGGAGGATTTCGCACAATCCCTGATGGCGCGGGTGGTTCCCGGCATTTCCCACTACACGATCGCCCATACGACGCTATACCGCGTTCATCAGCGTGTCGCCGCCAGCTTCCGGTCCGGGCGCGCGTTTCTCGCAGGAGATGCCGCGCACATCAATAATCCGCTCGGCGGCATGGGCATGAACGGGGGAATTCATGACGCGATCAATCTGACGACGCGCCTTGCCGAAGTATGGCATGGCCGGAAAGCGGGCAGCGAACTTGATCGGTTCGACAAGCAACGGCGGCTGGTGACCAAGGAATACGTTGAAAAGCAATCGATCCAGAACAAGAAGAATTTGGAAACGCCGGATCCCGACTTTCGCGATCAGCTTGCGCAGATCGGAGCGGATCGCGAGAAGACCCGAAACTTCCTCCTCACGGTCTCCATGATCAACAGCCTGAAACGGGCCGAACAACTCGGCTGACGCCCCATTTCGCGGTCATGCGGGCCAGCATACGACGTCCAGAGCCGGCGTATGCTGGTCAAGAGAGCGTCTCAATCTGCTGTGATCTGTCAGCTCGTCTTGCAAAGGCGCTCGCGCAGCTTCGCGAAAGCGGCAAGCTGATCGGGTTTCATGTTGCGGGCCTCATCACGGCCGACGAACACCTTGAACATGATGCCACCATCAACGTTCAGGAACGCAACGAAAGCCGACGAGCGCCCCATGAACGACCGCTCTACGAAAGCGACGCCGCCACAGCGCTCGTGACGCAGGTGGCCGTGCAACGCCCCGCCGCCCGGCACATTATAATAGCCGCGCCCGACCTCACCCGGCGGAACCCGCCCGCTCGCTTCGAAGATACCGTCATCAGTGTGGACGATGAACGTCACATCGCCCCATGAGCCGATATCGACCATGGCCTCGACGAAAGCGCCGCCAGGGCCGATCGCCCACATCTCTGCCGGCAAAGCCTCGATCACCTGGCGCGGTGTCACGCCGTGGGTTTTGACTGCCTCTTCAATGACGACGCCCGGATTCTCCGCCAGCGCACGCGCTAGCGTCCCCTCGACCTGCGTCATCGTCAGGCCGCCTTGGTATTCGTCTGCGTCTGCAGAACGGAGAACCCCTCGAATTGCGGGTGCCCAAGGTAGAGCGAGCCGGTCGACTGGTTGCCGGCGCGGGCGTGCGAGGTGCGGAACTCGTCGGATTTCGTCCAGGCGATGAAATCGGCTTCCGTGCGCCACACGGTATGGGTGGCATAGAGCGTGTGGTCGTCCGCCGCCGGCCCCTTCAGCAGATGAAATTCCACAAATCCGGCCATCCGGTCGAGAAAGGTTTCCCGGTTCGCCCAAACGGTCTCGAAGGCGGATTCGGACCCTTTCGTTACCTTGAAGCGATTCATCGCGATATACATTTATTGTCTCCTTGGCTGGCACATGCTGGCGTACGTTCTCGCACATCGACGGCAATCACGTGATGCGTTGATGTGTCGATCAGATGATCGCGTGTGGTCGCGGAAACCCCCGCGACCACGCGCGGCATTTCAGGTCGGCCCGAAATGGACCTTCACTCCTCCCTTGAACACGATCCCGGCGCCGGCGCTCGCCCACAGCGCATCGTTCTGGCTTTCACCGTCCGTTGCACTGCGCGGAACCGCGTAAGGCCGATAGTACTGGTTGAAGATATTCTCGACCGAAAAGCCGACGGTTACGTTCGGTGACGGCTTCGCCGACAGATAGAAGTTGACGAGATTGTAGGACGTCCCGGCAAATAGTTCACCGGAATATCGTTGTTGCTCTTGATCGCCGCCCACATCAGCGACAGCACGACCTTGTTGTCGAACAAGCGAACGCCGGCGGTGGTGGTGATCTTCTGCGGCGGAATGCTGTAAAGACCGATGCCGGTCTGCATGTTTTTGCCCTTCTGGATCGTCGCCGACAGGCCGACAAACCAGGGACCGGCATCATAGGCGGTTTCCGCCTCGAAGCCTTCGATCCGCGCCCGCGCGCTGTTTTGATACTGATAGAACTTGCTCGCGGTCATGCCGGGGATCGGATAGCCGGGATTGTCGACAGCCTGCGGTGCCGAGGTCACCAGATCGATGTAGTCATAAACATCGTTGCGGAAGACATTGAACTTGCCGCGCAGGCTGTCGCCGGACGTAAACAGATCGTTCTTCTTGAGGTTCAAACCGATTTCCTTGTTCTTGCCGACCTCCGGCCGCAGATTGGGATTGGGCAGGAAGCAGAAGGTCGAATAAACGCCCGCTGGCTGATCGGCGCACTGGAAGAAGGAGTCGAAGGCCGTCGCCGACGCATGCGCGCCGGTCACCAGCGTTTCCGTCGTCGAGGGCGCGCGATAGCCTTCCGCATAGCTGACATAGGGCGTCACAACCGCGGTCGGCAGCAATCCAACCGTGATCTTCGGCGAGAACCGCGAGCCGGTCGTGCCGCCGGCGTTCGAGGTCAGCTCATAGCTGTCGTAACGGATGGCGCTGACGATCTCGAGCAGCGACGTATAATTCGCCTTGTACTGGAAGAAACCACCCCACACGGTCCGCTTTCCGGACGGCGTTGTGGTGTCGGACGTTCCCGCCAGATCGAAGCTGTTCACCTTGTCCTGGAAGCCATCGACACCGTAAGTAAAGGCATGACGCCAGTCGCCCGTCTCCGCGCGCGAGGTGTTGTGAATATCGAATCCGAGCGTGTTGATGTTGTAGCTGCGCGTGCTTCCGATGCAGCCGGAGATATTGTTGCCGGGCGCGACGCCCACACAATTACCAAACGACGATCCGCTGGTATGCCCGATCTTGCGCTGATCGTTCTCGGTCCGGTTCCAGTAGACCTTCGCATCCCAGTCGAACAGCTTGTCGTCCGGCCGCGCATAGGTCCATCCCAGCGTCGTCATGTAGTTTTTGACGTTGGTCGCGTAGATCGAGGTACCGGTGACATTGTTATTGAGAACGTTCGGATCTGCCAAAGTGCGCCGCGGTTGGCCGATGTTGAACAGGTTTTCCTGGAAAATACCGCCGAGCTTTATTTCGTGGCCGTCGGCCGGACGCACCGTCAGCTTGGCAATGCCGCTTGACGCCTTGTTCCAGGTGTTGGCGACCGTGTAGCCAGTGCCGTCCTTGTAGTTGTCCTGCGTCGAATAGGTGCCGCCGGCAAACAGGTCGACGTTCGGATTGACGCGTACGCCGCCGAACACCGACTGCATGGCCCGGGCGGAGTTGCTGCCGAACACCGTGTGAGAATCGACACCCCAGGTCTCGCCCGGACGAACGACGTCGTTGATATCCTTGGTGCGGAACGAGGCCACACCGCCGATCGCGCCGGAGCCGTAGATGTTCGCGGTCGGGCCGCGCACTATATCGACGCCGCTCAGCAACTCCGGATTGAAGAAGAAAGAGCCGTTGGCGAAATGGCCGGTTCGCTGGTAGTTCTGCCGCGCGCCATCAACGATCACCGCGACGCGCCCGAAATCCTGCAGGCCCCGGATATTGATCGCCGTCGACGGGTCGTCACCGCGATCCTGCATCCACACGCCGGGGATGCCATAGAGCAGATCGGAAATTCGCGACGGCATCCGCGTCGATAGCGTCTCGCTGTCGATCACGCTGACCGGCGCGAGCGCATCGCTGGCCCGCTCCTCGGTTTTGCTCGACACCACCGTTACCGCGTCGAGCACCTGCACCGGCGCTGCGTTTTGCGCGGACGCGGGCTGCGACAGAGCAAACGCGGAAACACCACCCACGGACAGTGCGATAGCAAAAGTCTTTACGCGCCGACGACGCGACCTGCGCTTCATGAAACGCCCCCGATCTTCCAGATTTGTTTTTTGTCTGGCTGGCGGGCGGAAGCGTTGACGCAACGGCTAGCTGGCTCATGCTTGGTACATAACGGCTTATTGACGATTAAAACAAGTGTTGCGCCAGTTATTCAAAAGACATAAGCAATAAAAGAAACGATTTCTCAGTTTTTAAATCCTCTAAACTAAGATTTCGTATCTTATAATCTGTCTAAACTAAGTAATTATGACAGATTTTCACATTAAATACTTTGCTTTGGCAACGATGACGGCGGAAAAAGACAAAGATCAAAGCAACCTTTCTTTCAGCGACGGCAAGAACAGTCCGGCGCGGAAGCGGCTTGTTACTGTCGTCGACGACAAACTCGACAGTCGAGACCTGTTTTCCGGCGCACGCGAGCTCACCATCGCGCACGGCAGCGATGTTTATCGCCTGCGGCTGACGTCTCAGAACAAACTCATCCTGACCAAATGAGCAGAATCGCTCCTCTTCTCCTGTCCACATGGCTCGCGCTCACAAGCGCGACCGCAGCGATCACAGCAAGTCATGCGGCCGATGCCGCCCGCTACGATACGTCGCGGATCGTTTCGGTCGGCGGCGCGGTCACCGAGATTCTCTATGCGCTTGGTCTGCAAAAGCAGATCGTTGCGGTCGACTCGACCAGCCTGTTTCCGCGCGACGTGCTCAAGGAAAAAACGAACGTCGGCTATCTCAGACAACTGTCGCCTGAAGGCGTTCTCGGCCTCAATCCGACCATGATCATCGCCGCCGAGGGAGCGGGACCGAAAGAAACCATCGAGGTGATCGAGCAGGCATCGATCCCGTTCGTGCATATTCCGGATCATTTCAGCGGCGACGGTATCGTCGAGAAAATCCGCCTGATCGCGACCACGACCGGGCGCAACGCAACCGGTGACTGCCTCGCCAGTCAGGTGCAACGTGATCTGGATCGTCTCAGCGCGTTGCGCCGGCAGATCGGCGCGCCCGCGCGCGTTCTCTTTATCCTGTCGTTCGTCAACGGTCGCGCCATGGTCGCCGGTTCCGACACCGCCGCCGACGGCATCATCAAGCTCGCCGGCGGCGTCAACGCGATGGCGGGATTCAGGGGTTACAAGCCGGTGTCCGACGAGGCGATCCTCGCGGCGCAACCGGACACGGTGCTGACCATGCAGCGGCCGGATCAGGCACTCACCGCCGATGACGTGCTGCGGCATCCCGCCTTTGCGCAGACGCGCGCGGCGCGGCGCAAATCCTTCCTGTCCTTCGACGGGCTCTATCTGCTCGGCTTCGGTCCGCGCACCGCGAGCGCCGCCCACGATCTTGCGCTGGCGCTCTATCCTACCCTGTCCAAGGATGCGCCTGAGCCGCCAGCCGTCTCTTCCTCCTGTCTGCAATGACCGCACCATCCACCGTTGGCAGGCGCAGCAGACGCCGGTTGCGCCCTTCGACGATCATCGTCCTCTCGTCGCTTTTGCTCCTGCTTCTCGTGGCCGTGATCGTCTCGGCGGCCATCGGCGCCGCCGGCATTCCGCCCACACGATTGCTGGCGCTCGTGGGTTTGACGTCGTTGGATCCGGCGACATTCGCGCGCGACCATCTGGTGCTGTGGTCGATCCGGCTGCCGCGTATCGCACTCGCCGCCATGATCGGCGCGCTGCTCGCGGTATCCGGCGCGATGATGCAGGGACTGTTCCGCAATCCGCTCGCCGATCCGGCAATGGTCGGTGTGTCGAGCGGCGCCGCCTTCGCCGCCGCGCTGACCATTGTGATCGTCGACAGATTCGCCACCGCCGGCGGCCCGTTATCGCTCGGCGCGTTGTCACTTGGCCTGCTGCCGGTCACGGCCTTGATCGGCGCGCTGATCACCACCGCCGCGCTCTATCGCCTTGCCACGCGCCACGGCCGGACCTCCATCGCCGTCTTTCTGCTCGGCGGCCTGGCCATCGCCGCGCTGACCAATGCGGGTATCGGTTTCCTGGTGTTCATGGCAGATGACCGGCAACTTCGCGACATCACCTTCTGGATGCTCGGCTCGCTCGCTGGCGCAACCTGGCAGAAGGTTGCGATCGTCGCCCCATTTCTGGTCCTGACCGCGGCGGGCATGCCGCTGATCGCCCGTGGCCTCGACCTGCTGGCGCTGGGCGAAGCCGAAGCCTTCCACATGGGCATTGCGGTCGAACGGCTGAAGCAGATCGCCATCCTGCTCGTCGCCATCGCCGTCGGCGCAGCGGTCGCGTTCTGCGGCGTCGTCGGTTTCGTCGGCATCGTCGTGCCGCATCTATTGCGACTCGCGATCGGACCCAGCCATCGGCTGCTGCTGCCGGCATCGATGCTGCTCGGCGCGGCGATGATGCTGGCTGCCGACAGCGTCGCGCGGACTATTGCCGCGCCGGCGGAATTGCCGATCGGCATCGTCACCGCGATCGTCGGCGCTCCCTTCTTCCTGGCGCTGCTGCTCAGACAGCGCAATCTGGTGAGCGCATGAGCACCATCCTCACTCTCACCGACGCCGGGCTGACGATCGGCACGGCAACATTGCTCGATCATGTCTCGCTGTCGATTGGCGCGGGAGAGCGGATCGCGCTGATCGGACCGAACGGCGCCGGCAAATCCTCGCTCCTGCGCATTCTGTCTGGTGAGCTTCGCCCTTCGCGCGGCAATGTTTCGCTATTCGGCCGGCCGCTGTCCGGCTATGCGCCGGCCGAATTGGCCGAGCGACGTGCCGTTCTATCACAGCAGATCGCCGTGGCATTTCCGTTCCGTGTGGCCGAGATCGTCGCGATGGGCGGGCGCGGCGCACCGGTTCCCGATACGACAATCAAAGAGGCGCTCGGTCGCGTCGGCCTGAGCGGCTTTGCCGACCGGATCCTGACCACCCTCTCCGGTGGCGAACAACAGCGCGCCCATATCGCCCGCGTGCTGGTCCAGATGACCTTTGGCGTACGCCGCACCCCCCGCGGTCTCATTTTTCTCGACGAACCGACCGCATCGCTCGATCTGCGGCACCAACTCGATCTGGCAAAGATTGTCGCCGACTGCGCCGAGCAGGGTCTCTCGGTCGTCTCGATCCTGCACGATCTCAATCTGGTGCCGCTTTTCGCCGATCGGGTGATCGCCCTCGACCACGGCAGGATCGCCGGTGACGGCCCCGTCGAAGCGACGATCACCGAGTCCATGATGCGGCGAATATTCAATGTAGCCGGCGCCGTCGGACGTACGCCGCCCGACCGAATGCCGTTCGTTCTGCCGCAGTCGGCCGATTAGCGCACCGAAGCCCGGCTTTTACGGGTTCATGAAGGCGCCCTATTGCGAACAAAAAACCAGACGGCAGTATTGATTACGTGCAGATTCACGCGCTATTGGCTCTTAAATTACTCGATTCTCAAAGCCCTGCCCCTCTTATCCAGAGACGTTATCCATGAGCCCGTCGAGAAAGAGCCCGGCACAGCAAAATCGAAGCAAGCCGGCGGCAGAAAAGGCCAAGAGCGTACCGGCAAAGAATAAACGAGACAGCCAGCCGTTCCGTGTTCGCGATTATCCGTTCTTTTTCATGCACTGGATCATCACCAAGAACAACCAGAACATCGGCGATTCGCTGCGCGATCTGGGCCTGACACCCGCGATCTGGCGCATCCTTGCTCTATTGCAGGAACGCGACGGCATCAGCGTCACGGAACTCTCTGAAGCCTCGCTCATTGACCGGACGCTCCTCAGCCGCCTTCTGAGCGACCTTGAGCAGCGTGGTTTTGTGCGAAAACGAACCGATCCGAAGGACAAACGCTACACCGGGATCTATCTCGCCCCAGCAGGCGCCAAGGTTTTTGCCGACATCCTGCCGATCGCCCGTCGCCGGATCGAGCGTGCGCTCGAAGGACTAAGTGCGGCCGAACTCGCCCAACTCAAGAAAACCTTGTCGGCTATCATCCGCAATCTCAGCCGCTCGCCCTATGGGTGACCGCTGACCGCAACCGATCGGCCGATTGTTGGCTTGTTTATTACGTGACTTTATTATATGATTTTATCATATGCTGAGCCGACCGAACGCCATGCCCCGCTTCCTTGCCGGATCCCTTGTGCTCCTGATCGCCGGGTGGCGTGGTCTTCTGCGTCGCCGGCCATATCATCCCGAGCGGCACTACATGCGCGGTCCCGGTCCTGCCAGCCGTTCGAAAGGCACCCGCGGCTAGACGGTGGACATTGGCCCGCATCGCTCGCCGCTGACGGGAAAGGCCCTTAAAAATCCGCCAGGCAGATCCCCGCTAGGCGACCAGTTGACGGAAACGGCTCGCGTGAAAAACCAGCGGATTAATCTCCGGCCGGCTCACCACGCCACGCAGTTCCAGCAACACGATCCAGTGATCGCCCGCCTCGATCTCTCTGGAGAGCGCACAGTCGAGCCAGGCCGCGGCATCGTTCAGGAATACCGCACCCTCGTCTGAAACTTCCCAGTCGATATCCACAAATCGCTCGCCGTTCCGCGAGGCCAGTTGCTTGCAAGCTGCGTCCTGGCTCTTGGCCAGAATACTGATGCCAAGCCGGCCCGCGCCGCGAAGCTGCGGCCACGTATTTGAGCTTTTCTGCACGCAAAGCGACACGAACGGGGGCTCAAGTGACACCGACGTGAACGAACTCGCGACCATGCCGACCGGAGTGGGCCCGGACAGAGCACAGACGGCCACAACACCACTCGGGAAGCAGGAAAAAGCGTCGCGCAACGCGCGGGTATCCTGCGGCAGCGGATCGACGGAAATCATCGCGGATATCCCCTCTGCTCTGTTGAAATCACTATCAAGCAGCGATGGAGAGATCGCGGTGCGGGCCGGCGAAGTGCGGCGCCACTTCTTCCATGAACCGCTGCATTTCTTCTTTGGTCTGCACCGGATCTTTCAGACCGATATTGACGTAGAGACCCAGTTCCTCGATCCCCATAGCCTCGAACCGCGCAACAGAATCGACGATCTGCTGACTGCTGCCGAGCAGGACATTGCCCGAAACCAGATCTTTCGGCTGCATCGCTGCGACCCGCGCCGCCATGTCCTGCCAATAGTCGTAGGAGTTCGTTTTGGCAGAAGCGCTGGTGCGCATCGACGGCAGCGCATTTTCCTTGAAGAAACGGATCTGCCGTTCGCGCGCCGCAGCCTCTCGCTCCGGTGTGTCGGCAAAATGCAGGAAGATCGACGAGGTGACAAAGCCTGGCTTGTGGCCGTTGGTCACACATCCCTCGCGATAATATTGGACCATCTTGTCGACACCGCCGAAGCTCATGCCGGCGGCGAACGGCGCAATCGACATATGATAACCGAGCTTGCAAGTCAGATCGACGGTCGGTTTGGAAAAGCAAGCCACATGGATCGGCAGCGGCCGCTGCACCGGCTTGGGAACGATATCAACATCGTCGAACTGATAAAACGCGCCGTGATGCGACCAGCGCTCCTGTTCGCTCCAGGACCGGCGGATGATCTCCAGCCCCTCCGCCATGATCGCGGAATTCTGCTCGAAGCTGACCGCGAAGCGATCGTATTCGTGCTTATCGAAGCCGCGGCCGACAGCGAGATCGACGCGGCCGCCGCTCAACACGTCCATGGTCGCCCAATTCTCGGCCACGCGCAGCGGATGGTGTAGCGGCAAAACCGTCACCGCCGGCATGACGCGGATGCGCTTGGTCTGCGCCAGAACATGGGTCAGCAGGATTTCTGGCGAAGCGTTGACGCCGAATTCGTTGAAATGGTGCTCGCCGACCCAGGCGCCGTACATGCCGATCGTCTCGGCGAAGATCGCCTGTTCCGCGATCTGCTGCAGCAGCTCACCGACGCTGCGCGGGTTTCCGTGATAGGTGTTATCGGCGTTTGAGAAATAGCTGAAGCGCATCGCACCAATCTCCCTTGCTCGATTGGTGATTATTCACATATATTAGCACCTATTGTCAAGTCCTCAATTTATCGCCGGGGCGACGGCGCAGGGATCACAGGAATGACGCTTCAATGTAACTCCCGGTTAGTCGACGGCATCGAGCCAATCCGGCCCCGGCAAGCCGTTCCGACGGATCCGGTCGAGCAATTCCATCAATGTCGCGCGCTCGGCCTCCGTCAGCACCGACATCATCCGGTCGAGCAACTCCCGCGCGACGGGAACCGATTCCCGATAGAGCTTCCAGCCTTCCGTGGTGAGATGCAGCAGCGAGGAACGCAGATCGCGTGGATCGGAGCGGCGCTCCACCAGCCCGTCTGCTTCGAGCTTAGCGATAATCCGGCTCAATGCAGATCGCTCGACAACGATCCGCCCCGCCAGCGCATTGATGGTGATGCCTTCCGTTTCCGACAACATGGCGATGACACGCCACACCGAGGGCGACATCCGATAGCCACGCACGGTATTGACGATCCGATTCTGAGCTTCCGCGACGATGTGCGCCATCGCGAACAGCGGATAGCTTTCAATCCGGAAATCGGCCGTCTGGTTCTTCTGCTTTCCCGCCATCGTTGCTCCCGGATCAATCATCGTGCCGCCCGGATATCCGCCCGGCCGGCATCATATTTTTGCTCGTGAGGTCCCTAATGAATCCCCGTGCCGACGACAAGCCGAGCGACCTTTCATTTCCACCCCTCACCGTAGCCGGCCGCGTGATCATCGTCACGGGCGCCGGCCAGGGTATCGGCCGGGCCTATGCGCTTGGTCTGGCCGAGGCCGGAGCGCACGTCGTGGTCGCGGACATCGCCGCCGACCGCGCGACAGAGGTGGCCCAGCAGATCGTAGATAACGGCGGTACCGCCCTGCCGTTCGCCGTCGACGTCGGTAATGGCCCTGCCACCGCTGCAATGGCCCAGCGTATCCAAGACCGGTTCGGCCGCATCGACGTTCTGATCAACAACGCGGCGCTGCATGTATCGTTACAGCGCATGCCGTTTTGGGAAATCGCCGACGAAACCTGGGACGCGGTGATGCGGGTCAATGTCGCCGGCTGCTTCCGCTGCAGCCGCGCGGTCGTTCCGACGATGCGGCGCGGCGGATGGGGACGCGTCATCAACATCTCGTCTGTCGCGGCGCTCGTCGGTCAGCCGAACTACCTGCATTATGTTACCAGTAAATCGGCGATGATCGGTATGACGCGGTCAATGGCGCGGGAATTGAGCGGCACAGGCGTCACCGTCAATGCCATTCTCCCGGGCCAGATTCTCACCGAGGTCGACAATCCGGCCCAGACCACGGAAGCCATCAGCCGCGTTCTCGCGCGCCAGATCGTGCAACGCTCCGGCACGCCCGACGATATGCTCGGCCTGCTGATCTATCTCGCCTCTCCGGCCAGTGATTTCGTCACCGGACAATCGTTCGTCGTCGATGGCGGCCTCACCCATCTATGAGGTCGAGGTCGGGCACCATCAATTGCCGGAGCGCAAGGGTTCATCACGCTCCCAGGGGGCGAGATAGGCCTCCAGCGGTTGCGGAAGATTTTGCAATTTGATCTTGAGAGCTTTCTTGACCGTGGGATCGTCTTGCAAGCCAAGATCGTGCAACGCAGGCGCAATGAATTTCCGCGCCGGTTCGATCCAGTAGCGGTCGAACACAGCCTTCGGATCAGGGAACGCTTGAAACTCGCCAGTGCTCACCATGAGATGGTAGAAGTCCCAGATGCTCGGCATCATTTGGTAACCGTTGCGCGGGAAATAGGATAGCCGCATCGTCTTGTAGACATCCTCGGGCAGCTTAATGTTCTTGCCGAGGATTTCGCGCGCTTTGTACGGATTGTCGTTGATCCAGCGATTGGTTTCGATGGTGATCTTGACGATCTTTTTGACCGTATCTGGATTCTTGTCGGCCCAATCGCGGCGAACAGCGATCGCGTTAACCACCGTGTAGGGATTCCAAGCGGCATCGTCGACCAGCAGCTTGCCTCGACCGGATTTGGCGATCAGCGTATCGAACGGCGGCCAAGCATAAACGGCATCGACCTGTTTGCTGGCGAGGAGATCGCCCATCTGCGGAAACGGAACAAAGACTTCTTTCAGATCGCTACGCTGCATGCCGAACTTGTTGGTGGCGTTCCAAAGCCAGAAATAAGTGTTCGTTCCTTTGCCAAGCTGGCCGATCTGCTTACCTTTCAGATCCTTGAATGAACGCGTTGTCGTATCACCGTTCCGGATCATGATCGTGCCACCTGGATATTCCGGCGTGGTGATGCCGCCGCTCGTCAGGTAATAGACGGGCAGCCCTTGGCCGGCCATGTTGAGCATCGGCACGACGCCCGCCTCTGAGACCTGCACATCGCCGGACAGAAGCGCGCGCAGGGAAGCCGGGCCGTTCTGGAATAACTTGAGTTCGACCTCAAGGCCGTATTTCTTGTAGAGCCCGAGATATTCGGACACCGCCTCCGCCTGATTGAGGATCGGCATGTAGCCGATGACGATCTTTTCAGCATGCGCCGGGTGCGTGCCCGCCATCAGGCCGGCTGCCGTGAGCGCCGCTCCGACCGCGAAAGATCTCCGGACATATCGGATCACACGGTGGTGGAATGCGTGACGTTCCATCATAGGCTCCCACACGTTGAGGCGAGACGTTTCAGCTCTTGGACGGTCGCTTCCGTTCTATATGAAATAGTATGTGACTTTTCACATTTATGAGCAAGTGAAACTTTACGTGAAATCGTGCCACCGCCCACCACGCGATGGTGCGGTGCAAACCGTCGCGCCCGCAAACCGGCTCTGCCAACAAACAACCAACGATCGTCAACAGCCGAGAATGGTCGTGAAAGCCTGTTCCAAAGTCTGCCGCGGATCGCTAGTCAATTCCGGCGCACGGAATCCGACATAGCGGTCTGGCCGCACGAGCACGGCGCCGCTCCGGCCGATGCCGCGGACCTTTGCCCAGACGCCGCGGATGTCGATGTAATCGCCGTCGTGCAGTCCGATCCGCAGCGCGGTCAGGGATATCCCGCGTGCAACGGCAAGCCCCTGCGCTGCATTCAGCCAGGCCTGACCTTCCTCGCCGGCGATCACAACGAAGCGACCCGCGCTGAACAGGGAGCTGATCGCGATCGGTGTGTCATCCTGCTGGATCAGTGCATGCGGCACGGGACTGCCCGGCCGCGTGTTCGGGCGATAAACCAGAACGGGATCGATCGGCTCCGGCGATGACGTCCCGTCCGGCACCAAAGCGCCAGCGGAATAAATATAACCGAAATCGACATTGTGATGCCGGAAGCCGATCCGCTGCGACAGAACCGCTTTCTGTACCGAGCGACGAATGCCATCGGCATTTTCGCCATCCTCCCACAGAATCTTCATCCGCTGCCAGTTCTGCTCCGGCGTCGCCGTCGGCGACAAGCCGAGCGCCTTGTCGATCGCAAACTGGTTGACGGCGTTCGCCGTCGCACGCTCGATATTGTTCTCTGCGACAGGCTTGCGCTCTGTCTCATAGCTGTCGAGCAGCGCATCATCGGCGCGGCCGGCGAGCACCGCCGCCAGCTTCCAGCACAGATTATAAGCGTCCTGGACTCCGCTGTTGAGACCAAGACCACCCGTCGGCGGATGGCGATGGCAGGCATCACCCGCAAGAAACACCCGGCCCGCGCGATATCGCTCCGCGATCACCGAATCCATCTTCCATTCGCTGACGCCGACAATCTCGACGTTGAGCTGGCCGATGCCGAGCACCGCATACATCCGGTCGACCACCACCTGCCGATCGAACGGGCCGTCGCCGCCGGTATAGGTCGCATGATAGACCCACTCTTCCGACTGATGCCCCCACTTCGTCGGCCCTTCCGGAAGCAACACGCCGCTGGCCCACGAACCGCCGTGATCCGGATTGACCAGAAAGCGCGTCAGGACATCGTGCCCGCTGGCATATCGCGACAGGTCCGCGCGGAAATGGACCGACGCCATCCGCATCAGACTGCCACGGATCAGTTGCTTGATGCCGGCCATTGGACCGACCGTTCTGCCCCCATCCGCGCCGAGCAGATAGCGGCAACGCACGCGATAGCGCGTCTGCGTCGCGCGATCAGAGATGGTCGCGGTGACGCCCTGTTCGTCCTGTGCGAAATCGATCAATTCCTGATGGAAGCGAACGCACCCCGGCGCGTGCTTCTCCGCATGCGTCTTCAGGATCGGCTCAACGTAAATTTGCGGACAATTCGCCGGCCGGCAGGCGCTCGCGGCGACATAATCGGGATCGGCCGAGCCCGCACCCCAAGCCTCCACGCGGCCGATCTCCCGCCCGTAATATGGCCCCGGCCCCGCCAGTCCCGCGTACCAGCCGGCATATTTCATCTGCGCGGCCGGCGTGCCGGCGGCATAGACGTCCTCAGCAACGCCCATCTCGTGGAAAATCTCGAGCGTCCGCTGATTGAGAATGTGCGCCTTGGGATGCTTCGAGGTGGCCGGATGATAGGTCACCAGCAGGGTGTCGACACCAAGCGCCGAGAGCAGGATCGACGCTGATAATCCGACCACGCCACCGCCGACGATCAAAATATCCGTCTCGACGTCCTGCATGGGCGACCCGCCGCGCTAGAGATCAATCCGCATCAAGTCCCGTGCGAGATGCAGCGAGCCCTTGTAGTTTTTCCGGATATCGGCTGCGACCTCGTCGAGCAGATGCGGCCCCATCAGCTCGACCCGCAGGTGCTTACCGGCAGCGCGCTTGAGCACTGGACTTAAGGAATCGAAATGCCCGAAATGCGTCGCCACAAGGCTTTTGACCTGTGCGACGGATGCGAGCTGACCGAGCTCGGTCGGGCTGGTGTGCGCAGCAGTGCCGACGCCGGATTTGAGACGGTGCGCGATCATCACCTCGGGGAAGGTGCATTCATGGATCAGCAGATCGGCGTTTCGGGCGAGCCTGCCGATATTCTCGCACGGCTCGGTGTCGCCGCTGAAGGTCACAATCTTGCCATCCGCTTCGATCCGAAATCCATAACAATGCGTGACCTCGGTTGGAATGTGCTTCACCTCCAACGCAGTCACGCTGAGATCGCCATCATGAAGGATCTCACCCGCCTCATATTCCCGTACCATCGGCTGGATCGCCTCGAAATTCGCTTTCCGCGCCGGATATTTTGACCGCGCCCGGATATCCACGTCGAATGCCTCCAGCGACCGGCTGACGAAATGCTCGATCCCCTTGGGACCAACGATGGTCGGCCGTCCCTTGCGGTTCAGAATCCAGCTTTCGAGCAGGAAGAACGGCAGATCGGAGATGTGATCATGATGCAGATGCGTGATGAGCACGGTATCGACATCGGCCGGATTGACATTGGCCTGGATCATCCGGCGCGTCGCACCGTGACCGCAATCGAGCATCACCGTCCGCCCGCTATCGAGCGTCAGCAGGATCGCGGTGTGGCAACGGTCGGGGTCCGGCAATGCGGCGGCCGTTCCGAGCATGGTGACGTGCATGACTGTCTCGCTGATCGAATGTTTCAGAACTGGGGATCGCTGTAGCCGGCAGGCGCCTGCTGGAATTCGATGACGATATTGTCCGGCCCTCGCACATAAAGGTTACGTCCCCCCTTGCGCGGCCCGGCCGGAACGGTTTGCGGATCGCTGAATGGCACGGCTCCCGCCGCCCGCATCAGCGGGACCACCGCGTCGATGTCTTCAACCTCGAAGGCAATATGAGCAAAACCCGTGTCGCAAGGGCGCAAGGTGTTGATGCGCTGGCCCTCCGGCGCGTGGTAGCGCATCAGCTCGATGGTGAAGTCGGACCGGATCGCAAAGACGATCTCAATCTCGGCGCCGGACACACCCGTCATTTGCTCTACGGCGTGACCTGACTGCCGTGCCGGGCTCGTCAAGCGAAACCCGAGCGTGTCACGGAAAAACCGCGCCGTCCCGTCCAGGTCATTCACCGTCAAGCCGGTGTGGTTCGTTCTGACAATGGGGCACACACCCATCTCTTTCTCCAGATCAATGCAGCATGCCTGCGACATGGGTTGCGATGGCGAGCGCACCGGTAACGCCGGGGGTATCGATGCCGAGCAGGTTTATTCCGCCGCGAACGCCATGCGCCGTTTCTCCGGCGATCAGCCAGTCCGAGACGGCCGCATCGCGGGCGATGCGCGGTCGGATACCCGAATAGCCGGGCGTCAGCGCATCCGCGCGAATCTCTGGGTAATACCGGCGAACAGCAGCGACGACATCAATCAGCCGAGCCGGATCAACGCGATAGTCGACGGTCTCGCTCCATTCGAGGTCAGGCCCGAACTTGCCTTGCCCACCGATGTCGAACGTGAACGATCCGCCGCGCGACAAGGTTTCGCCGACCGGCACGATCAGCCGCTCGAATGGCTTTTGTCCGGCGTAGGAAAAGAAATTTCCCTTGGCGAAGAAAATTCGTGGCGTGTGGCCCGTGCCGAACAGCGGGCGGGACAATTCCTCTGCGCCCAGTCCTGCAGCGTTGACGAACACATCGCAGGCGATTTCATAAGTCTCCCCGTCAGCAACGGCGACGGCGACAACGAACCCGCCGTCGCTCGCAATAACCGACACGATCCGCGACCCGAAAGAAAGCTGCCCCCCGGCCCGCTCCACATCGCCAGACAGTGACAGCATCAGCGCATGGGTATCGACGATCCCGGTGGACGGCGAGAGAATGGCTGCCTGACAGTGTAGGCTTGGCTCCAGTGCACGGGCCTCCTCGCCGCCGAGCAACACGAGATCATTGACGCCGGCGGCCTCGCCATAGTCCATCAACGCGGCCAGTTGCTGCTCTTCGCTGTCGGAAGTGGCAATCATCATCTTGCCGACTTGGCGATGAGCGATGTCCCGCTCGACGCAATAGGTATACAGCGCATCGCGGCCCTGGCGGCACAACTGCGCCTTCAAGCTTCCCGGCCGATACAAGAAACCCGCATGGATCACCTCGTTGTTGCGCGAACTGGTGTGCATCCCGAACGTCTTTTCAACTTCAATCAGGATAACCTCGCGGCCTTCGCCCGCGAGCTGTCGCGCAATCGCGAGACCAACGACACCGGCCCCGGCAACGATGCAATGAACCCGCTCCATCAGGCCGTACCGAGAAGCGCCCGCTGTCCGGACGGCGAAGCCGCATGCGACCGGATGAAATCGAGCGACAGCCGATCAGCGCGCTGCGCGGCCGCTGCATTAAAGCTCGGCGAATGGGGCAACGCGAACTGGTGTCCGGCGCCGCCATGAACAGCCATGGCGACGTTCGGGTTGGGACTTAATACGCGGACGGTTTCGAGCCGCTCGTCTTCCGGGACATGAGGATCATTGCCGGCAAAGTGCAGCAGCAACGGGCGCAGCGCGGCCGACGTCACACCGAGATATTTACGGATGTTGACACCGTAATAGGCAACGTTGACGTCAGCATCGGTTTGCCCAGCGCTGAGATAGGCCAGCCGCCCTCCGAGACAATAGCCTAGCACCGCGACAAAACCGTTGCAGGACGACGATCCGCGCAGATGCGTGATTGCGGCTTGGACATCGCGCATGGCGGCGGCGTCGTCGAAACCCTGATTGAGCGCCATGGCACGTGCCGTTTGCGCCGGATCGGGATTCGCCGGATCGTTATTCAACTCCAGACCCGGCGCCTGCCGCCAGAACAGGTCCGGCACAAGAACGTCGAATCCCTGCGCGGCGAACCAGTCCGCCGTTCGTCGCGTCGGCTGATTGACACCACAGATATAGTGCAGAAGCACCAACCCCGGCGCCGGCGTTTGCGCGGACTGCGCCCGATAGGCACGGAAGGAACCATCCACGACGCGAATATCGACATACATCTGGCGGCTCCCTAATGTTCGCCGCTTTCGACGTACCAAGGGCACAGCCGCGCCCGCAGCAGCCGGAGCAACCGGTCGCCGACAAAGCCGATCACCGCGATGGTGACGATGCCAGCAAACAAATCAGCCGTGTGAAATGTCTGCTGCGCCGTGAGGATCATGTAGCCAAGGCCGGTATCCGCGGCGACCATCTCCGCGGCAATGATCACGATCAGTGCGACCGCGAAACTGATGCGCGCGCCAGTCATGATCAGCGGCAGGCTGTTCTGAAACACCACTTTGAGCAGCATCTCATCCGATTTCGCACCGAGAATGCGCGCGGCCTCGACCACCGAGCGCGGGACGCTTCGCACGCCCGCATAGGTGTTCAGCATGATCGGGAAAATGCAGGCATAGACAATAACAAACACCTTCGAACTCTGCCCGATGCCAAGCCAAAGAATTGCCAGCGGTAGGATCGCCAATGGCGACACCGGGCGGAACATCTCGATAATCGGGTCGACATAATCGTCGACGACCCGGAACCATCCCATCAGCGTGCCGATCACCACGCCCAGAACCAGCGCAATGCTGTAGCCGAGCACGATCCGCAGCATGCTGGCTTTGACATGGGTCTGCAGTTCGCCGGTCGAGAGCAGATGGCCGATCTGCCGGAGCGTTTCCGACGGCGACGTCAGAACGAAATTCTCCACCAGATGAAAGCGAACGGCACCCTCCCAGATGGCAAGGAACACCAGGATTGATATGAGGCCCCTGATCTTTGCTGTCATGATGCGGCCCGCTGCATGCCGGCATCGATCGACGCACGCATCCGGCTGGCGATATCTGCAAAGGCAGTCGACGCATGATCCCGCGGACGCGGTAGATCGACCACGAAGCTCTCGCGGATCGAAGCGGGCCGCGCGCCGAACACATGCACCTCGTCAGCGAGAAAAGCCGCTTCCTCGACGCTATGGGTCACGAAAATGATGGTCTTTTTCGTCTTCTCCCAAGTGTCGAGAAGCTGACGCTGCAACTGCTCGCGGGTGATCGCATCGATCGCGGCGAACGGCTCGTCCATCAGCAGCACGCCGGGATCGACGGCCAGTGCTCGAGCGATGCCGACGCGCTGCCGCATGCCACCGGAAATCTGATGCGGATAGGCTTTCTCGAAGCCGCGCAATCCTACCAGACCGATCAGTTCGTCGAGCACCACGGCATCGGGGCGGTCGCGCCGGCCGCGATTTTTACGCAACCGCAGCCCGAACATGATGTTATCCGCGACATTGCACCACGGGAACAAGGCATAGTCCTGAAACACCATCGCGCGGTCTGGTCCAGGCCCGGCGACAGGCTTGCCATCGACCATGATTTCGCCGGACGACGGCACATCGAGGCCGGCAATACACCGGAGAAACGTGCTCTTCCCGCATCCGCTTGGCCCAAGCAGGCAGATGAACTTTCCGTTCTCGATGTTGACGCTGAGCTGATCCAGAACCACCAGTTTCTGGTTGCCGATCTGGAAATGCTTATTCACATTGAGCGCGTTGATCTGCATGACGCAATCCCGCTTCAACGCTCCCACGGACCCAGATAATCGCTGATCGGCCCCGACAGATTTTGCAGCTTGATCTTGTACAGACTATCGACCACCGGATCAGGCTGACGCCCGATCTCGGCAATCACGGGGTCGATGAACTTCTTCGCCGGCTCGTACCAGTATTTCTCGAATATTGCTTTCGGATCCGCGATCGGCTGCAGCTCTTTGGCCTTGAGCATCAGATAATAGTAATCCCAGATACTGGGCATGACCTGATAGCCGTTCCGCGGAAAATAGAACATCCGCATGTTCTTGTAGACGGATTCCGACAATTTCAGTCGGCGCCCGAGAATCGCCCGCGCCTCATCGACATTGTCGTCGATCCAGCGATGCGCCTCGATCATCGATTTCACCAGCTTGCGTACATCATCGGGGTTCTTGTCGGCCCAATCGCGACGAACGATCAGCGCGTTCAGCACGGCGTAAGGATTCCATTCGGTGTCGTTGACAAGACGCTTTCCCTGGCCCGCCTGTTCGGTCATCGTGTCAAACGGCGGCCACGTATAGATCGCATCAACCTGTCCACTCGCTAGCAGCCCGCCCATTTGCGGGAACGGCACCGGCACTTCGGTCAATGCGCTCCGCTCGATTCCGGCTTTCGCGACCGCGTTCGAAATCCACAAATTGGTGATAGTGCCCTTGGGCAATGTGCCGAGTTTCTTGCCCTTGAGGTCGGAGAAAGATTTGATCGTGGTCTCCCCAGAGCGCACGAAGATCGAACCTGCCGGGTGCTGCGGCGTGTTCATTCCTCCGGAAACGAGGAAATAAACGCTCACGCCCTGCGATGCGAGATTGATCATGGAGTTGCCGCCGGCTTCCACGGCCTGGAGATCTCCCGACAGCAACCCCTGAAGTGCCGAAGGGCCGGTCTGAAACAGCTTCAGCTCGACATCAAGACCGTTCTTTTTGAAGAAGCCTTTTTCATCGGCGATGATGTCCGCCTGATTGGCTACCGGCATATGGCCGATCTTGATCGTTTCAGCGTGTGCAATCGTCCCGATGGTGATCAACCATCCCACGAAAAGAACCAAACCTTTCAAGATACGCATGGCATTCCTCCGCTCTGGCAGCGTGACATCAATCGGCCACCCCGGCTGGCCGACGGCTTTCCGAAACCGTAGTCGCAGCAAGAAATAATATATGACTTAATAACATATTTTGTCACTCGTCAACAGATCCGCCTCATATGATGCACTGTTTCGGCAGCCACCGGCCGACCACACGGTCCGGGCAGATGTCGCTAAAGGTTGTGTTATCTCAGTGCTATACCGTTGCCAGACGTTCGCCGCAGCGCCGATATGGCGCCATCGCGTGGACGATCCGGCGCACCGCTCACGGCGTTATGTTGCCATCGCCGTCACGCGATCCGTTCCCGCGAGTTGCGGCCATGCTGCCTCCGTGGCCGCAATCGCACAATTTTCACGCCAGTCGCGATTCGGCGACCAGCGGCCGGCAACAATGCGACGGCCGTTGAATTCATCCGCATCCGGGCCGCAAAGCCACAGCAAGGGCGCCACCATCGCTTCAGGTTGCACGAATGCCGTCCGGTCAACGCCCGCAACGATCGGCACCATCTGCGTATCGGCCGGGCCACCCGGTATCAGCACATTGGCCGTAACGCCCGTCCCGGCGAGTTCTTTCGCCAGGATCGACGTATGCGCCTCAATCGCCGCTTTGCTACCACCATAGGGCGCAAACCCGAACCGCAACATCGAGTCAAAGTTTGTCGTCACATTGACGACCCGGCCAAACCGGTTGGCCAGCATCGCGGGAATAAACGCACGCGCCATCAGAAAACCGCCGATCACATTCACGTCGATCATGCGACGCCAAGCCGCGACGGTTATTTCCCAGGTCCGGGGCGGAGATTCCAGAAAATCGCGCTTTATCGCACCCTGCCCGAGTCCGGCATTGTTGACGAGAACGTCCATTCTACCGAACTGACGCATCGCCAGCTGCTGGACACGCGCGACATCGTCCGGCGCACTGATATCCGCTGTGACCGCCATGACGCCCACACGCCCCTGCCGGCGCAGATCATCATCCATGTCGCGCAGTGCCTCAGACGAAACATCGACCAGAACGACATTACATCCGTTCGCGGCTACACCGCGCGCCATTGCGGCACCGAGGCCGCTTGCCGCGCCGGTCACCAGCACCGTCATTGGGTCTGCCATGACACGCCCTACCTTCGCCATACCGGCGAGCGCACCCGCAAGCATTGAAAGCCCGCCGTGAGCCCGGTTCGCTCCGGTCGCGAGTTCTGGCGAGCCCCCTCGCTCCTGGCGTAAAATACCTTTTCAAGTATTATATGATATAATAATATACTTTGTCACTCATAAATCAGCAGAACGCACCGGCTACCGCCATGCCCGCATCCGCACTGAAATCCGCCGCCGGACGAGCCGCCTTTCGGGTCCGGGACTACCCGTTTTTCTATATGCACTGGATCATCATCCAGAATAATCAGAACATCGGAGACGCCTTGCGCGAACGCGGCATTACGCCGACGGTGTGGCGGATACTTGCAATCCTTCAGGATCGAGGGAGCATGAGCATCGGCGAGCTCGCCGACGCCTCGCTGATCGACCGTGCTTTTCTCAGCCGGCTGTTAAGCGATCTCGACAAGAAAAAGCTCGTGCAAAAGGGTACGCACCGTACCGACAAGCGTTTTGCCCAGATCGGATTGACGAGCGCGGGACAAGAATTGTTTTTGGAAATCCTGCCGCTGGCAAAAGCGCAGATCCAGAGCGCATTGGAGGGCCTCAGCACCCGCGAGATCTCCCAACTAAAGCAAACGCTCTCAGCAATTATTCGCAACCTTAATCAGCCAACACCTCTCTGCGACTCAAAGAGGCCGATTCAAGGCAAACGTCGGCATTAGAATTGATGGAAGAATCCGGCTGGCAAACAGACCTCAAGCGGAGAAATCAGATCAGACAAACCGCTACTCGCCTATTACCGATTGGTTCGAAGCTGCTCCACGAGTTTTTTGTAAAGCTCCGGGCGACGATGAACCAGAAGATCGGTGTTGTTGGTCTCGCGTTTCGAGCGCGAGCTTGAAAGCTGCGCGAAGCGTGTGACGAACCCGCGCCGGCCATGCGGCAACTCCGATGCCAGGGTGTTCTGCGGATAGCCCGCCGGCTGGATCAAGATGCTGGGCCCTGCGACGCTGGAATCCTGCCGGTTCGCGGCCACCAGCACGATGCGGTTTTCCATCGCGCGCTCATGGGCAATGAACTGAAACTCCGCCGGAGAGCGCCATGTAGTCGGCCAGGCGATGATATCGGCGCCACGCAGCGCCAGCGTCCGCGCGACCTCCGGGATCACACCTTCGTATCCGATCATCACGCCGACATTGCCGAACGGTGTCTTGAATACCGGCAGGTCGTTGCCTGGTGTGGCCCAGTCCCGCTCGTCGCCCCACAAATGCGTCGCGCGGTATTTGCCGACAATGCCCTCCGGAGACAGGCAATAGACCGTGCTGTAGAAATACCCCTTCTCGTCCTCGACCAAATGGGCGAGCAGCCAGATTTTATAAGACGCACAAACCTCCGATAGCCGCTCCAGCGCCTTCGCGGAAAATTGTGCGGCAGCCTGCGGATCGCGGGCGATCTCACGCGGATCGAACAGGAAGTGCTCCGGCAGGACGGCGAAGTCGACGCCGTGATTGCGTTGCGCCTCGACAGCCTGTGCCGCGGCCGCCTCCAGGATGTCCGCCGGCGTTCCCGGAGCCGAGACCTGGATCGCCGCGATCTGCCGCACCATGCGATCGGGAACCACCGCCTCGTTCATCACCTTGGACAGCGGGGTCTTCTCATAAGGCTCGACCAGCAGCGAATAGAGCTCCGGACGCCGGTCGGCGAACAGGTCGTTGCCATTGCCGATCGACTTGTCCCGCGCCGCTGCCGGCTCGATATCGGCATAGATAATCGTCTCTTCATCCGGTCCCGCCTGGACCAGAACCTCGCCGCGCGGATTCATGATGAAAGAACAGCCAGTGAACCGGTTATACGCCAGCATTTCCTGCGCCTGATCCAGCGGCCGGCGCGGCTTTGTAGCGCCGATAACCCAGCACCGGTTCTCCACCGCGCGCGTGGGCACATGATAGAGATATTGATCGGGGGCGCCCCAGTTGGTCGGATTGACCAGAATGTCGGCGCCTTCGAGCGCGATGCAGCGCGCCGATTCCGGAATGCGTCCGTCAGCGCAGACGAAAAAGCCAAGTTGACCCAGCGGCGTGTCGAAGGTCTTGAAGCCGGTCTGGCCCGGCACGAACCAGCGCTTGTCCGCTTTGATGAAGAAGTTTTTCTGATACTTGCCGACGAGTTCACCATTGGGCCCGATCAGCACCGCACAATTGAAAACATCGTCGCCGTTGCCTTGCTCGAACAGGCCCGAGACGACCCAGACATTCAACTCTTTCGCGCGTCGTCCGAGCGCGTCCGTGAAAGCGCCGGGGATCGGGGTCGCCTTGTGATGCGCGTCGGCGCGGTCCTCGAAATAGTATCCGTTGTTGCTCGCTTCCGGAAACACAATGAGCCGCGCGCCGGCGGCCGCGGCCTCACCCATCCGCTCCAGCATACGGGCAAGATTGCGCTGCTCCTCGCCCTCGAACGAGAGCATCTGGACAGCCGCGACTTTCAAACGCTCGATCTTCATCATTTTGCCTATAACAGTGCCAAGTCGGAATTCAGCCGCGCGCGGCAGCCGCAACCTCTTCTTCCCGGTGCGCAACATGCCACGGGCATACCAGCCGCTCCGCGAGATCGACGAGATAGAACAGGATCGTTCCCATCACGCCGAGCAGAAGAATCGCCGCGAACACGCGTGGCGTGAAGAACATGCCCTGTGCCGTGAGGATGACATAGCCAAGCCCGCTTTGCGAAGCGATGAACTCGCCGGCCACCGCACCCACGAGAGCCAGCGAGATCGCCACCTTCATCCCGGAGAACATGTAAGGCAATGCGTTCGGAAACCGGATCTTGGTCAGAGCATGGAATGACGAACCGTGCATGGTCTTGAACAGATTCAGCGCCTCCGGGTCGGTCGAGCGCAAGCCAAGCACCATATCGATCACGATCGGAAAGAACGCAATCAGGAACGACACCGCCACCTTCGACTGCAACCCGGTTCCGAGCCAGATAATGAACAGCGGCGCCAGCGCGATTTTGGGAATGCTGTTGAACGACACCAGCAGCGTATAGAGCGTATTCTCGAGAAGCCGCGAATAGACGATCGCAATCGCCAGCAATACGCCGAGCACAAACGCGGCCCCGAATCCGAGCATCGTCGTCGCCAACGTATCGAGCGACTGCACAAGATAAAGCATCGGATCGCTTCTCAGCTCGACGAAAATCACCGACGGCGACGGCAAGAACCAGGTCGGCACGTCGAATAGCCGCGTTCCGGCTTCCCAGACCAGCAGAAATCCGAGAAAGACAGCAAGAATGCGGAGACTACGAGACATGACACTTCTCTTTGTTTCGCGGCATTGTGCAGAGCGACATTGTGCAGATTGGCTGTATGTCAGCGCGCCCGCAACATTCCCATTTCCTGAAATAGCGAGCGGATCTCACGCGTATAAGCACCGAACTCCGGGGTTTCACGGATCGAAAGATCGCGTGGCCGTGGAAGATCGATCTTGATCGTGCGCAAGATCCGGCCTGGAGACGGCGACATCACGATCACCCGATCACCGAGAAACACAGCTTCGGCGATTGAATGCGTGACGAAGAACACCGTTTTAGCGTCCTCCATCCAGACCCGCTGCAGCTCCAGATTGAGCTCGTCGCGGGTCATCGCATCGAGCGCCCCGAACGGCTCGTCCATCAGCAAAAGGTTCGGATTCATCAGCAATGCACGGCAGATCGAGACGCGCTGCCGCATGCCGCCGGACAGTTCGTGCGGATATCTGTTTTCGAAGTTTTTCAGCCCGAGCAGATCAAGCAGCTTCATGGCCCGCTCGCGCCATTCCTGCACGCGCAGCCGCTGCGCCTCGACCGGCAGCAACACGTTCTGGATGACGGTACGCCACTCGAGCAAAATGTCGCGCTGAAATACGACACCCAGATTGTCGGGCGGACCGGACACAGTCTTTCCGGCCACGCGGATATCGCCACCGGTCGGCTTTTCCAAACCGGCGAGGCAGCGCAGCAGGGTGCTTTTGCCGCAGCCGCTCGGCCCGAGCACGCTCAGAAATTCAGCGTCCCCGATATGAGTATTGATCCCATGCAGCGCGGTAACATCGCCCCGCTTCGAGCGATACACCTTCTCGACATTCTCGAATTCCACGAGCGGCCGCCCGGAGGCGGCCACCGGCGCACGAAGCGGCACCACTTCCATTGCCGTCCTCACTCGGTGAACTTGTTGGTGAACATGTCGGCGGGCTTGAGACCCTGCTTCACCACGCCGGCCGACGCCATAATGTTGAGCGCCTCCTGCCATTCGGCTTCAGACTGCCAGCCGAGCGGTTTTCCTTTGGTGCCGGGCGATTCCAACAAACCGGCATAGAACTTCACCTGCGCGATCAGCGATTCGCGGTCCGGGCGCAGGCTCGCCCGCTGCTTGACGATCGCCTCGGCTCCCTCGACTTCATGACCCGCGGCGATATAGGCCCACGCCTTTTGATTCACCTGGACGATCTTGCGCAGAACCTCCGGCCGTTTCTCCAGAATATCCTTACGCACCAGCAGACCGTATCCCGGCAAATTCAGACCGACATCGGAAAACAGGATCGCTTTCGATGGCCTGGCCTTTTCCACCGTGGGCACGAAATATCCGGCAATCGTGACGATGCCATCAGCGCCGCCCGACGTGTAGGTACTGGCTAATGCCGAACCATCGACGATCACGGTTTGGAAATCGCCGCGCGCCAGACCACCTGCCTTCATGAACGGCTCGATGAAAGGACCGACAGCGCCGCCGGCGATGCTGACAAGCTTCTTGCCTTTGAAATCCGCCAGCTTGTTGATGCCGGAGTCTCGCGCCACAACGAGGCCGTTGTCGCCCTTGCGCGAGAACGCCATGATCGAAATGACCGGCAGTCCGTTCGACACCGCGCTGGCCATAGATGGCAACTGCGAAAGGCCGACGTCCGCCTGCCCGGCCGCGATCTGCTGAACGGTGACGATCGAGCCCTTACCGTCCTTGATCTCGACGTCCAGACCGGCCTCCTTGAACCAGCCTTTCTCAGCCGCGAGATGCAGGCTGGCGTGAATGCCTTCCGGATAAGCGTAGTCGAGCAGGATCGTTGCTTTCTCCTGCGCAAAAGCCGGCGCTGTCATCAACAGGCCGCCAGTGACGCATAGTGTCGTCAGCTTGAGCTTGGTCCACATGCTCATTCCCTTTCCCGTGAATACGCTTGTTTTCGTTCACCGCCGGAGATCGTTCTCCGCCGGCCTTGCTTGCACAGCCCGGACTGCGGCTGCTATCGCGCGATGCGATGCCTGGAACGTTTCCCCTTAAACGAGCTGCACCACCTGTCCGTTCGGCTCGCGGCCCCATTTCCGGTAGAGATCGAGCTTCTTGAGCGTCGGCTCATCGCTCGCCGTAAAGAAAAAGACCGGATCGCGATCGGACGTGTTGACGTGCTCGAACCATTGCCCGCCCGGAATGGCAAGCGTGTCGAACCGGTTCCAGTCAAACCGCTCGTTGTTGACGATCGAGTGGCCGGATCCTTCAAATGGCGACACCAGCAGGCTCGCGGTCTGACGCTGCGGTCTGGTTCGCTCGCCGGGGCGCAGCATCTGCACAAAGAAGGTGATGGTCTTGAACACCGGGCCACCGGTGCTCGGATCAATATATTCAACCGTCAGCGCGTCATAGGGATCACCGTCCCAGTCTTTATGTCGCTCGAGCAGTTCGCGCATCATCTCCCAGCGATAGACGAACATCGGCGACGAGAATCCGGCGCCGCGTTTTTTCTTGCTGGCAAAGCGCGGCATCATTCCGCCATAGCCATAAATACGCTGCGAGTAATCCGCCGGGAATCGTTCGCTTTGCTGCTTCTTCTCGACAACCTTCCCGTTTTCTTCCTCGGTATAATGATGGTCGAAGTGAATGGCGTTGAGCGTTTCGACCAGAGGCAGATCAAGCACCGACAGATTCAGCGCGCGTTCATTACCCACCGTGCCGTGGTTGTGCCAGGTGTCGTTCGGTGTCAGCACCATGTCGCCGGGGCCGAACACGATGTTCTCGCCATCGACACCGGTGAAATTTCCGGCACCGGTGAGACCAAAGCGGATCGCGCTGGGCGAATGCTTGTGCGGCGGCATGATCTCGTTGGCGTCGTTCAGCCGATAGGCCGTATACATCGTGCTGACCGTCGCCCGCTTTGGCGCGAGGCCGGGGTTGACCAGCACCAGCGAACGTCGTTCCGAATCCTCCATCGTTACCAGTTCAACGGCACGCTCGAGGATCGGCTCGATGTCTTCCTTGCAGCGCCAGAGGAACGGCACGGCTTTCGGCGTCGCCATCAACTGGCGGACTTCGTCATTGGCTACATCGGAGGACGTCGCCCAGAACGGAAACATGTGTTTGGCGGCAACATCGGCATAAAGCCCTTGCAGCGCGGCGTCCCGGTTCGGCAGGCGATGGAGGCTGGTATTGGTCATCACGTCTCCGATCTGGATCGACGCGCCGTTTCAGCGGATGCGCGCCCAACCAAAATCCAACCATAGTTACAACCATACAGCAATGGTAAAAATTGGTTGTAATGGTTGGCTCGTGGTCACAGACTTCGAGATCGCGCCGCAGATGCATCAAAATGCATCGAGCCCGGCTTGCTGGCAGTATCGATACCACCCATGACAAACCAACCGATCTCAACCGTCGTTACAGAAATCCGGACCGGAAAAGCCCGCCCACTCGGCGCCAGCGGGCTGATATCGGCGATCGACAAAGCGGTTCGCACCGGCCCTGTGGTCGTGCATGCACTGGGACTGGATGGCGATGAACAGGCCGACCGCAATTTTCACGGCGGTACGGATAAGGCTGTGTTGCACTACGCGGCCGAAAACTACACCGCGTGGACATCGGATTGCCCGGACCGCGAAACGCTGTTTCGCACCGGCGCATTCGGCGAAAACTTGGTGAGCAGCGACATCAACGAAACCAATATTTGTATCGGCGACATTTTCGCGGTTGGTTCGACAGTTCTGCAGGTCACACAGCCGCGGCAACCCTGCTTCAAACTCAATCATCGCTTCCAGCTTCCGAGCATGGCGCGGCGCGTGCAGGAAACGGGACGCACCGGATGGTATTATCGCGTGCTGACACCCGGCACGATCACGGCGGGCGATACGATCGCGCTGGTGGATCGTCTGCATCCCGCGTGGACCCTGCGGCGCCTGCAACAAGTGCTGTATGTCGACACCTTGAATGAAGAGGCGCTGCGGGAGTTGATCGAGCTTCCCGCCCTCTCCGAGCCGATGCGACTTATTCTCGCAGGCCGGCTGAAAGCCACCGCGCCGGAATCATGGGACGCCCGGCTGATCGGATTCAGCGCGGCAGGCACAACGGTCGGCGAAGCCGATCGAACCGGATGGCGCATCCTGAAGGTCGACGCGGTGACGCAACGCTCTGCTTCAGTGAAGTCGTTCCGCCTGATCGATCCGGCAGGCAAGGTGCTCGATCCCTATCCCGCTGGAGCCCATGTTTCGCTCGAATTGTCGAACGGGCTGGTCCGTCATTACTCGCTCTGCGGTCGCTCTGACGCGGGCGCCTACGAAGTTGCCGTCGCGCGGAACAGCCAAAGCACGGGCGGCTCACACTATCTCCACGACAAGGTGAAAGCCGGCGACATTGTCTCGGTCTCACCGGTACAGGACCGCTTCGGGCTCGCGGAGATCGCAGACCATCATCTGATGATCGCCGGCGGGATCGGCATCACGCCATTCTTGTCAATGATCGAACAGTGCCGACGCGAAGGACGCGCGTTCACCCTGCACTATTGCCTGAAATCGGTAGCGGACCACGCCTTCCGCGACCGACTCGACGAGTTGCGGCCGGACGAATTGGTGCTGCATTACAGCCAGACACAAGGCAGCCAACGACTCGATATCGCGTCACTATTGGCGCAACAGAGCGACACCACGCATGTCTATTGCTGCGGACCGGATGCGATGATGAGCGCCGTGCGCGCGGCTACCGCGTCCTGGTCGCCGGAGCGCGTGCATTTTGAGAAATTCATCGCTGAGCCGCAAAACGGCCAACCGTTCCAGATCAAGATTGCCTCGACCGGACAATTGATCGACGTCGACGGCCACACCTCGATGCTGCAAGCCCTGCGACGCGCCGGCTATGCCGTCGACTCATCGTGCGAAACCGGCAGTTGCGGCACCTGCTGTCTCGGCCTCCTCGAAGGCGAGGCCGAGCATCGCGACGTCGTCCTCACCGAAGCCGAACGCCGCACGCAGGTCGCGGTCTGTGTCTCGCGAGCCCGCAGTGCGGTCCTGACGCTGGATTTGTAGGCCCGGTCAGTCGGGAATAACCGCCATGGCCTCCACCTCGATCATGAAGTCAGGGTGGCTGAGCCGGCTGATCTGGATCGTCGAGCTGGTTGGCGAGGCGAAAAAGTATTTCATCCGCTCATCCATATGACGGAAGAATTCTTCGATATCGGTGACGAAAGTCTGCGTGCGCACCAGATCGGAGAGCGAAGCGCCCGCGGCTTCAAGCGCCACCTTCATGTTCTCGCCGACCTGGCGGATCTGCGCGCGCATGTCACCCTTGCCGATGATTTCACCGACTGAATTCCGCGCCAGCATACCCGACAGCATCACGATCTTGCCGGGAACGACGACGACGGCGGGGGCATAGACCGGAACACCGTCAACAAGACGCTTCGGAATGGCCGGTGGATAGATATTCTCACGGATCACAGACATCGATTTCCTCCTTTATGTGTCGTTGACTTTCGCCGCTATGCCAAAGCGACGTTGACGTTCTTGATTTGCGTGTATTCGAGCAGTTCGTCGAAGGACTCCTCGCGGCCAAGCCCCGATTGCTTGTAACCACCGAACGGCGCGCCGAGAAAATGCGCTCCGACCGTATTGACCCAGACGAAACCGACTTCGACCCGCGCCGCCGCCTTGTGCGCCGTCCTGAGATCCTTTGTCCAGATCGAGGCGGTCAGACCATAGTCCACGGCATTGACGGCGTTGAACATCTCGTCTTCGTCCCGCCATTTCATGATCGACAGAACGGGCCCGAAGATTTCCTCACGAGCGATCCGCATCGCCGGCGTCACATCGGTGAAAATCGCCGGCGTGATATAGAACCCCTTGGCGAGCGCGGGATCGGCCGGCTTTGTGCCGCCAGCAAGCAGCCGCGCACCATCCTCGCGGCCGGCGGCGATATAGCTCATGACCTTGTCATATTGCGCTTTGCTGACGAGGCAGCCCATCTCGGTTGCTTCATCGGTCGGCAAACCCGGCTTGATTTTGCCGACTGCAGCGACGATGCGCTCGACCACGGCGTCATGAATGCTCTCGTGCAAAAAAGCCCGCGAGGTCGATCCGCAGGACTGCCCGCACCATGTGAAATTCATGCCGCGGACTGTCGCCGACGCGACTTCGGCAGGATCCGCATCCGGATAACCGACCAGCGCGTTCTTGCCGCCAAGCTCCAGCGTCACCTTCTTCATGGTATCGGCCGAACTCTTGAGCACGGCCTTGCCCGTCGGGACCGAGCCGATCAGCGCCACCTTGGAGACTCGCGGATGGGTTACCAGAGCCTCCCCGCAATCGCGGCCACCATTGATGACGTTGAACACACCGTCCGGAAACAGCGGGCCGATGATCTCGGCCAACCGCAGCGTCGATAACGGCGCCTGCTCCGGCGGTTTCACGATGATGCTGTTTCCCGCAATCAGCGGCGCGCCGATTTTCATCGTCGCGAACAGAAACGGATGGTTATAGGCATTGATCCGCACCACGACGCCGAGCGGCTCGCGCAACGTGTAATTGAGGGCGTCGCCCCCCATCGGGATGGTATCGCCTTTGATCTCGGTGGCCAGCCCGGCAAAATACTCGATGCTGGTCGCGCCAAATTCAGCGTCTCTCACCATTTCCCGGATCGGATTGCCGCAGTTGGCGGAATCGATCAAAGCCAGTTCGCGCCCGTGTTTACGGATCAGTTGTGCCGCTTCCCGCAGAATCCTGGCGCGTTCGAGCGGTTTGGTCGACCGCCAGACCTGAAAGCCGCGATAGGCCGCGTCAACCACCGCCTCCACGTCCTGCGCGTCACCCCACGCCACGTCCCCAAGCGCTTCCCCGGTCGAAGGGCTGTAAGTCGTCTGCGTCTGGTTTTTGGCCGGGGCATGCCATCGGCCACCGTAAAAAAGGGTGTTGTGCGCAGGGAGATTCAACCCCTGCGTCCTGATCGTCATGTTCATGGGCCGCTCCTGGTCTCAACCAAATCAACCAATAACAACCAAACTACGTTTGGCCGTAACCAGCAAGCCGTTTAATGGCCGCAGGAGACCGCTTTTCAACGTCATCACAAATCATGATCGGTAGATAGGAAATTGAATTCAACCGCAATTTTGCTGGACTATTGTAGAACAAGACCTTGGACCGGCCATATCTGTCGCAGCCGGAAAGCTTGCCTCCACCAGCTATAACCAGTATTAACCAGACTGGTTTGGTTGGAATCTGGCTATGGCCATTCGTAATGGATCGAACCGTCATCAGGCCCGGCGTATCCGCCGGCCGGCTGCCGTTTCGGCATTTTTCCAGACCCACAACAGAGACGAGCCCGGACCACGGCCGGCGTTCGCAATGATCCAGCCCTAGGGGGAATAAGATGCCACGCTCGAACAAGATATCAGCAATCGGCACCGTCGCTTCGATCGCAGCCGCAGCGGCATTGGCGTTCACTGCACCGGCAACCGCACAGAACCGCGAACTGAAAATAGGCGTGGTCGGTCCGTTCTCGGGACCAAGCGCCGGCGCTGCGCAGCAGGTGCTCGACGGCTTCATGCTGGGCGTCGAGATCAATGGATCGAAACTCGGCGGCCTGCCGACCACGGTGATCCGCGAAGACGATCAACTCAAGCCGGACGTCGCGCTGCAAGCCGTCAACAAACTGATCGAGCGCGACAAGGTCGACGTCATCATCGGCCCGCAATATTCCAACACGCTGCTGGCGACGCAGCGGACGATGACCGAAGCCAAGATCATCAATATCAGCGCGGTCGCCGGCCCCTCGCAAATCGCCGGAAAACAGTGCTCGCCCTACTTCTTCTCAGCCTCATTCCAGAACGACGAAGCACATGAAGTGATGGGCCTTTACCTTCAGAAGAAGGGCGTCAAGCGCGTCTATCTTCTGGCACCCAACTATCCTGCCGGCCGCGACACGCTCAACGGCTTCAAGCGCACCTTCAAGGGCGAGATCGTTGGTGAAGTTTATACCGGCCTCAGCCAGCTCGATTTCGCGGCCGAGATCGCGCAGATCAAACGTGCCAAGCCGGACGCAGTCTATGTGTTCTACCCCGCCACTTTCGGCATCAATTTTACCAAGCAATACGGCCAGTCCGGTCTGATCAAGGACATCCCGCTGTATTCGGCGTCGAGCATCGACGAATCCAGCCTTCCGGCGATCGGCGACGTGGCCATCGGCACTTTCCAATCCACCTCCTGGAATTTCGACACGAACGTACCGGCGAACAAGGCATTCACGGATGCTTTCGTAAAGCGCTTCAACTACCGGCCGACATTTATTTCGGCTTATGCGTTTGATGCCGCGCAAATGCTCAACGCCGCGCTGACCACAGTGAAGGGCAATCTGGCGGATAAGCCGGCATTGATCGCGGCGATCGAAAAAGCCGACTTCAAATCCGTTCGCGGCAAGTTCAAGTTCAATACCAACCACTTCCCGATCCAGAACTACGATCTGGTGGAAGTCGTGAAGGACAGCAGCGGCAAACTGGTGCAGAAAACCGTCGCCACCATGCAGACGGACTATACCAATGCTTATGTCGCGGACTGCAAAATGCCGAAACCGTGAGCGCCCACTGAGGAAAATTCGCCGTGTTCGCAAGGACGCGGCGAATTTTCCTCTTTTTCCGCGGCGAATTCCGGTGATGATACGTTCAGCATCTGAAATCGTGCGTGCGGATTCGCACGCCGCCGATCTTCATGCCTTGTTAGCAGCGAGAAAGCCGTGTCCACACTGGCTCTGATCATCGTCCAGTTGATGAACGGCATCCAGCTTGGCGTCATGTTGTTCCTGATGGCGTCGGGTCTCACGCTGGTATTCGGCCTGATGAACTTCATCAATCTCGCACACGGCTCCTTCTACATGATCGGCGCATTTATTGCGTCGAGCGCGGTTCTGTGGACCGGCGGTTTTCCCTCTGCGCTGGTGATTGCGATGCTCGGCACCGGCCTCGTCGGACTGGCGCTCGAACTTGGCCTGTTGCGCCATCTGTATAGAAAAAGCCACCTGCAGCAGGTGCTGATCACCTTCGGATTGATCCTGGTTCTCAACGAACTCGCGCGTATCATCTGGGGGGCGCTGCCGGTGGCGCTGCGGATACCGGATTTCCTGTCCGGCTCTGTCGAAATCATGTCCGGCGAAACCTATCCGGTCTATCGGCTTGCCATTCTTGCGGTTGGATTGCTGGTCGCACTCGTCCTGTATTTCATTATCAACCACACCCGCGCCGGCATGTGGGTGCGCGCCGGCGCCAGCGATCGCGTCATCGCCAGCGCCATGGGCGTGAATGTCGGGCTGGTGTTCTCGCTTCTGTTCGCCTTTGGCGCGGCGCTTGCCGGTCTCGCCGGCGTCATGGCCGGACCGATCCTGACAGTTCAGGTCGGAATGGGCGAACCGATCCTCATCCTGTCGCTGGTCGTCACGGTAATCGGCGGCATCGGCTCGGTCCGCGGGGCATTCATCGCGTCTTTGCTTGTCGGCATTGTCGATACGTTCGGCCGCGTCCTGCTGCCGCCTGCGCTCGGCAGCATGATCATCTTTGTCTTCATGGCCATCTTCCTGGCCTACCGGCCGCAAGGCCTGTTCGCGACGGGACGCTGACCATGGCCGCGCCCCGCCTCACCGAATCCATCGTCCCACATATTCTCATCGTCGCCCTGCTCGGTTGCGTGCCGCTCCTGTCATGGGCCATGGATGACCCGTTCCTGATCCGGTTGTTTACACGGATCGTCATCTTCTCCATCGCCGCCGTGGCACTCAATCTCGTGCTCGGCTTCGGAGGTCTGGTCAGCCTGCTGCATGCCGGCCTGATGGGCATGGGTGGCTATGTCGTCGGTATCCTCGCCTATCACGAGACCAATGCGATCCCGATCGGCCTCGGATTCCTGTCATTCGATGGAACCGCTGATTTACTCGTTGCTTTGCCGTTAGCGCTGATCGCGTCCACGCTTCTTGCGCTGGTTACCGGCATTGTCTGCCTGCAAAGCACCGGCGTGTATTTCATCATGATCACGCTCGCCTTCAATCAAATGATCTTCTATTTCTTCGTCGCCTTGCAGTTCTACGGCGGTGAGGACGGCCTGCAGATCCTGACGCCGCTCAATGTCGCGGGGTTCAACCTGCCCAAGGGGATCGGCTATTTCTACATCTGCCTTGTCGTTCTCGCGGCCACGCTGCTGCTGATGCGGCGAATTGTCGGCAGCCGTTTCGGCGTGGCACTGGGCGGCATCCGGCAGAACGAACGGCGGCTGATTGCGGTTGGCGCGCCGGCGATGCCTTACAAACTCACCGCGTTCGCGATCTCCGGCGCGATCTGCGGCCTCGCCGGTGTGCTGCTTGCCGGCAGTCAGAATTTTGTCAGCCCTGCCGACCTGTCATGGATTCGCTCGGCTGATCTCGCGATCATCGCCGTGCTCGGCGGCGTTTCAGTGACGTGGGGACCGGTCCTCGGCGCCATTGTTTTCTATATCGCCGAGCTGTGGCTTTCGTCGCTGACGGTCCATTGGCAACTGCCGTTCGGCATCATGGTCATCGTCATCGGCGCGTTGCTCAACGGCGGCATCGCCGATCTTGTCCTTCATGCGATGCGCCGCCTGCGATCGAAGGAGTAATAGGATGAGTGACACCCTGTTGCAGATCGACGGATTGACCAAGCGGTATGGCGGCCTGATCGTGACCAATACCCTCGATCTGGCCATCCGGCGCGGTGAGACGCATGCCCTGATCGGTCCGAATGGCGCGGGCAAGACGACACTGATCGCGCAGATTCAGGGTGAATTGCCGTCCGATAGCGGACAGATCCGCTTCGACAATGCCGACATCACCCGCGACCCGCCGCACCGGCGCGCACGGCGCGGCATTGCCCGGACCTTCCAGATCACCTCGATCTTTCCGGAATATTCGGTGTTGATCAACGTCGCCTTGGCCCGACAGGCGGCACTGGGCGATGGCATGCGGTTCTGGGCTCCGGTTGAATCGGACGAAACGCTGCTCGCTCCGGCACGTGCCGCTCTTGCGGAAGTCGGATTGAGCGACCGGCTCGCGTTCGCGGCACAGGATCTCTCGCACGGCGAACGCCGGCAACTGGAACTGGCGATGGCGCTGGCGATGCAGCCGCGCCTGCTGCTGCTGGACGAACCGATGGCCGGCATGGGCCGTCAGGATTGCGCGAAGCTCGAGCAACTCCTGGCGCAACTGAAGCAGCGCTACACGATCCTTCTGGTAGAACACGATATGGGCGCGGTGTTCGCGCTGGCGGACCGCATCACCGTACTGGTGGCCGGACAGGCCATCGCGACAGGCTGTCCCGACGACATCCGCAACGACAGCCGCGTCCGCGATGCCTATCTCGGCCACTCAACGGCACAGTGACACCATGCTGCTCGAGATCCGCGACCTTCAGACATCTTACGGACTGAGCCAGGTTCTGTTCGGCGTATCGCTGTCGCTCGAACCGGGCGAAGTGATCACGCTAATGGGCCGGAACGGCATGGGCAAGACCACCACGGCCAATTCCGTCACCGGGCTTTGCAAACCACACGCCGGAGAGATTCTGTTCGAGGGCGAGCGGATCGACGGCCTGGCGCCGCACCAGATCGCGCGACGCGGCATCGGCCTCGTTCCCGAAGGCCGTCGGATTTTTCCCAATCTCACCGTGCGGGAAAATCTGCTCATGGCCTACGCCAACCGGCGCGGCGCCCGCGATCCGTGGACGTTCGAGCGGGTGCTCGATTTCTTTCCCCGGCTGGCCGAACGACTCACCAACGCCGGCAACCAGCTATCCGGCGGCGAGCAGCAGATGCTGGCGATCGGCCGCGCGCTGATGACCAACCCGGCGCTGCTGGTTCTCGACGAAGCGACGGAAGGGCTGGCCCCGCTGATCCGCGAGGAAATCTGGCAGCAACTCGACCGGCTCAAGCAGTCGGGTCTCTCGCTGATCCTGATCGACAAGGATCTGCAGGCTTTGTCGCGGCTCGCCGCTCGCCACTACATCATTGAGAAGGGTCAGATCGTCTGGAGCGGCACCAATGCAGATCTCCTCGCCGACAACACGCTTCAGACACGCTATCTAAGCGTCTAGCAATAGGTTCGCCTGTTCGGCTGGTTCGTTCGCCACCGTCGTCTGCCTGATCCACACCGCGGTATCGTGGAAGACGGCCCCACCGTTCGGCAGCCCTGGCGCGGCGCTGGTGAGAATATTGATGCCCTCGCCATCAATAAACGCGTGGTTCGGCCACACACCTTCGACGATCACCACGCCGCGCTGAACGCCATCGAACGCCCGCGCGTGCACCCGCAACGAGCCGCGGTCGTTACCGATCCGCAACACATTGCCATCACTGCCACCGATCGCCGCAAGATCGGACGGGTGAATCAGGATGGTTGGTCGTCCTTCACGCTTCTGCGATCCCGGCGTTTCAGTGAAACTGGTGTTGAGGAACGAACGCGCCGGTGCTGCAACCAGACGAAATGGCCGCTCCCCATTCGGTTGATCGATCACATCAAGATGATCGGGCAAGGCGCTCATCGCGGCATGCGCGGGCCCGAGCGCTGACCAATCCGCCTTGAAATGAAACTTGCCGTCCCGATGCGCAAATCCATTTAGGAAATGCATGTCCTCATAAGAAGGCGTGCGATCGAGCCAACGCATGGCATGGACTTCGGCAGCCCCAGGCAGCCCGCTGGCACGCAGCGTCTCATCGATCATTTCCCAGGCGTCGATCTCGAAGCCGCGATGCCGCGCACCGAGCCGCTTCGCCAGCGCACACAGGACATCGTGGTTGGAACGCGCCTCGCCCACCGGCGAGATCGCCGCGCGCGCCACCTGCAGCGCGGTATGGCCGGCGGCAATATAGATGTCGTCATGTTCAAGGAAGGTGGTGGCCGGCAGCACGATATCGGCCATTGCTGCCGTTTCCGTCATGAATTGCTCATGGACGCAAACGAACAGGTCGTCACGATTGAACCCGTCGCGCACCAGCCGACCTTCCGGCGCAACCGTCACCGGATTGGTGCTTTGGACGAACAGGCCGGTGACCGGGGGGCCTTTGCCGAGATCGCGACGGTCGCCCGTCAGCACCGGGCCAATGCGCGACTGGTCAAGCAGCCTGATCGACGGATCGATCGCGTCAAGACCACGGATCAGCGTCGCATCGAGACCATAGATACCACCCTGGTTGTACATCGCACCGCCACCGCGATGCCGCCATGCGCCGGTGACAGCCGGCAAGCAGCTCGCGGCATGCATCTGCTGCGCGCCGTTGCGACTGCGCGAGAAGCCGTAGCCGAGCCGGATAAAACTGTTCTTGTGCCGACCGTAGAGCCGCGCAAACGACACGATCTCCTCGACCGTTAGCCCGGTGATCGCGCTCGCCCATTCCGGCGTACGGTTGGCAACATGCCGCTCCAACTCATCAGGAGCATCGGTATAGCGTGCAAGATAGTCGCGGTCGGCAAAGCCTTCCGCGAACAGCACGTGCATGACCGCCGTCGCCAAAGCGCCGTCCGTACCGGGCTTGAGCATGAGATGGATATCCGCCCGCTCGGCAGTCGGCGTCCGATAAGGATCAATCACGACGAAAGTTGCGCCCCGCGCTTTCTGGGCGGCGGCGATATGATGCATCAGATTGACCTGGGTGTGGACCGGGTTGCCACCCCACACCACGATTACGTCGGATTCCTTTACCTCGCAGACATCGACGCCACGCAGGACACCGGCGCCGGCGACGTAGCCGACATTGGCGAGTTGCACGCAGATGGTGCTGTGCTGGCGTGAATAGCGCAGCACATGGCGAAACCGCTCGATGCCGTCGCGCTGCACCAGCCCCATGGTGCCGCCGTAGAAATACGGCCATACCGTCTCGCTGCCATACCGCTCTGTCGCACGCTGAAAGCGGAGCGCCACCTCATCGAGCGCATCATCCCAACTGATCGGACGATACGCTGAAATCCCCTCCCCCTTCGCACCGATCCGTTGCAGCGGCGTGCGCAGACGGCCAGGATGATGTACGCGCTCGGCATAGCGCGCGACCTTCGCGCAGATGACGCCGGCCGTATAGGGATGGTCGGCGGCCCCCCGCAAGCGGCCGACCGTCCGACCGTCGCGCCGCTCCACTTCCAGCGCACAGACGCTCGGACAATCGTGCGGACAGGTCGAGGCAACCCATGACGCGCGGTCAGACATCGGCTATCTCCCGCACGGCAGGTTCTGCTGCTGCTTGCGACATGCCGCAGATCAGATCGGCTGCTTTATCGGCGATCATCATCACCACTGCGTTGATGTTGCCGCCGACCATGTCCGGCATCACCGAGGCATCGACCACCCGCAAGCCATCGACGCCGCGCACACGCAGATCCTGCCCAACCACGGCATCCTCGTCATTATCCGTGCCCATCCGGCAGGTGCCGAGCGGATGATGCGCGGTCGCGGCGGTCGCACGGATATGCGCATCGAGTTCGACCCGACTTGACGCCTGTGGCGGTGGCGTAAGCTCCGCGCCGACGAATTGCGCAAGGGATTTCTGGCGGCCGAGATCGCGCACCAACGCCAACCCGTCACGCAGAACGGCCGCGTCGCGCTCGCGTGTCAGGAAGTTCTGCGCGATGCGTGGCGGCGCGAATGGATCAGCCGACGCCAGCGTGATCGTGCCCCGACTTTCCGGACGCAACAACACCGCCCGGCAGGCGAAACCATCGGCGAACGCGTTACGGAACGGCGGCAGATATGGATAAGCACCGAGCGGGCCAGCGCGAAACAACAGTTGAATATCTGGCAGCGCGGCAGCCGACGACGATTTCAGAAACGCGGTCCAGCCGCTCGGCAAATCGCTGGCGAAACCGCGCCCCGCACACCAGGCAGCGGCCATGTTCCCCGAGAGCCGATCAAGTCGCATATTGGTGACAAACGGACCGGGCTCACGACGGGAATATTCGACGCCGATCGACACATGGTCCTGCAGATTGCGGCCAACGCCGCGCAGCGGCGCCGTCACCGCGATCCCGTGCTGCTCCAGCGTGTCCGGATCGCCGATCCCGGACAGCATCAGCAGATGCGGCGAATTGACGACACCGGCAGCGAGAATGATCTCCCTTGCTGCCCGCGCCATACGCAATTGCCCGTCACAGCGATAGCGAATGCCGACCGCGCGCTGCCCCTCGACGACGAGACCGACGGCATGCGCACGGGTTTCGACCCGCAACGACGATCGCACCAAGGCCGGATGCAGAAACGCCGTCGCGGCGCTGCATCGCGCGCCGTCGCGGATCGTCATCTGCAGAATACCGAAACCTTCCTGCTGGACGCCGTTGTAGTCCGCGGTCTGCGGATGGCCGGCGGCGACGCCCGCGGCGAGCCACGCATCGACCAGCGGATCGAAGTCGCGATAGCGCGAATTCCGGGTGGTGAGCGGCCCATGGGCGCCGCGATAAGCATCGGCGCCGCCTTCCCAGCATTCCTGCCGCTGGAAATGTGGCAGGACGGCTTCATACGACCAGCGATCGAGGCCGCGCTTAGCCCATCGCTCATAATCTCCACGATGACCGCGTACATAGGCCATCGCATTGGTAGACGACGACCCGCCGATCACCTTGCCTCGCGCGAATTCGACGCGCCGGCCGTTGAGCATGGACTCCGGTTCGCTGTCGTACATCCAGTCGTGCAGCCGCGACTGGAAGACCTTGCCCCAGGCCAACGGGATGCGCAGGAACGGATCGCGGTCCCATCCTCCGGCTTCCAGCAAGAGAACGGAACCATGCCGGGACAAGCGGTTCGCGAGAACACAGCCGGCCGATCCGGCGCCGACGATCACATAGTCATAAGTGGGGTCGGACATAACCCGGCAAGGATGGCCCAAAATGCCAACCAACTCAACCAACCATTTCAACCAATTTTAGTTGGTTGGATCGCCGGTTATATGGTATTCTATTGTTTATTGAGCCGATTCAGTTGAAGAAGCGCCACTAAAGCCGCTTCCCAACCCCGTATGGCGATCGTGTTGGGCCTTATTTTCAAGCCGGATAAGAACCATGGATAAGCTGGTTGACGGGAATTTGCAGACCGATCTGAACTCGCTGATCGAGGCTGTGCGCGGGCTGGCCTCAGCGAACGGGCTGTCGTCGGAGCGAACGCTCGCGGACAAGCTCAACGTCAAACGCCATCAGTTGCGCCGCGCACTGCAAGTGTTGCGCGATAGCGGCGAGATCGCGCCGGCAAAAACCAAACGCAAGGGATTTGCCGCCCGCAATGGCGAGAACCTGGTCAAGGATACCAACCCGCTCGAAGTGATCGAGATGCGGATCGCGATCGAGCCATTTCTCGCGCGTCTTGCCGCACTTCGCGCGTCGCCCCTGGACATCGCCCGCATCGAGCGGGCCGCCACGACGCTTGCCGGCACCGATTCCGGTGTCGCCGACCTGCGGTTTCACAAGGCCATCGCCACAGCGTCCGGCAATCATCTTGCGGAAGCGTTTTACGCGATGCTGCGGCAAGTCGCGAGTGATGCGCGGATGCGGTTGGGCAAAAACCAGCCGTCCTGCCCGAAGCGGATTCAGCAGCGAGACTCCGAGCATCGCGCGATCGCCTCAGCCATCGCCGCACGCGATGCCGACAATGCAGAACGCGCCATGCGATTGCATCTTGCCGCCGTCCAGAAGCGGATTATCGAACATCTTCATCCGCTAACTGCGGTTGGCTGACCATCCCACCGGGGAGCGGCGAGAACATCTACGCTGCCGTCAGCGGGAAAAGCCGATAGGATTGCGGCGCGAGACTGACAATCTGACCGACGCCTACGGGCAAGGCCCGCGGCGTGCTGATTTCGACCAGATGCTCGCCCGATGCGGTGCGCAATGCGACCTCGGCACGACGCAGCGCGCCAAGCCCATAGAGCCGCCGCACCTCGCCCGTGAGCCCACCGGCAATCGACCCGGCGTGAATCGCGATGTCGTAAGGGCGCGCGCACAGCGTCGCGCCGCCGTCCGGCACGCCTTGTGCATCGATGGCAATCGGCGAGCCGTCAAACCGGACCTCGCCGCCAGTGACGGTGACCGGCAAGGCCACTGAATCGCCGATGAACTCATGCACAAAGCTGCTGGTTGGCCGGTCATGGACCTGCTGTGGCGTCCCCGTCTGGATGATATGCCCCTTGTCGAGCACAACGACGCGGTCAGCGACCTCAAGCGCCTCTTCCTGATCGTGCGTCACGAACACCGACGTGATCTGAATGTCTTCGTGCAGGGTCCGCAGCCACCGTCGCAGCTCCTTGCGAACCTTCGCATCGAGCGCGCCGAAGGGTTCGTCGAGCAGCAGCACCCGCGGCTCGACCGCCAAGGCCCGCGCTAGCGCGATGCGCTGCCGCTGCCCGCCCGACAACTGATCGGGATAGCGTTGCGCCGTCCAGCTTAGCTGCACGAGATCGAGCAGATCGCCGACACGCTTGCGGATCGCAGGTTCGCTAGGGCGCTGGTGGCGCGGGCGCGCCCGCAAACCGAAGGCGACGTTCTCGAACACCGTCATATGCCGGAATAACGCATAGTGCTGGAATACGAAACCGACATGCCGCTCCGCGGCGCCGAGCGCCAAAGCATTCTCGCCGCCGAACCAGACCGAGCCGCTATCCGGCCAGTCGAGTCCGGCCATGATCCGCAGCAGCGTCGTCTTCCCCGAACCCGAAGGGCCGAGCAGCGCGACCAGTTCGCCGGAGTGAATGTCGAGGTTAACCCGGTCGAGCGCGACAAATGCGTCAAAGCGTTTGGTGACGTTCTGAATACCGATCTTCATCGTCTTGTCCCTACCGTGTTGTCCTCGCGATCCGCTTTTCCAGCACAACCTTGGCGACCAGTGTGACCAGCGCCAGAAAAGCCAGCAGCGACGCGACCGCGAACGCCGCCATGAATTGATACTCGTTGTAGAGAATCTCGATATGCAGCGGCATCGTATTGGTCTCGCCACGGATATGGCCGGACACCACCGAGACCGCGCCGAATTCACCCATTGCGCGCGCATTGGTCAGAAGGACGCCGTACAGCAGCGCCCATTTGACGTTCGGCAGTGTCACGCGGAAGAAGGTCCGCAACCCGGAGGCACCGAGCGAGAGTGCCGCTTCTTCGTCCTGGATACCCTGCTCCCGCATCAGCGGAATGAGTTCGCGGGCAACGAACGGGAACGTAACGAACACCGTCGCCAGAATGATGCCGGGCACGGCAAAGACGATCTTGATATCGTTGTCCTGCAGCCAAGGCCCGAAATAGCCCTGCGCGCCGAACAACAGGATAAAGACAAGACCGGAGATCACCGGCGACACCGAGAACGGCAGATCGACCAGGCTGATCAGGAGGCTTTTGCCGCGAAACTCGTATTTAGTGATCGCCCAGGCCGTGATCGTTCCAAAGACCACGTTCAGAACCACGGCCACCACGGCGGCCACGACCGTCAACCAGATCGCCGCCAGCGCGTCCGGATGGCTGATGGCTGCAACATAGGCCGCAACGCCTTTGGCCAGCGCCTGCGCAAACACATTCACGAGGGGAATGACAATGAAGATCGTCAGGAAGAAGAGCGCAACACCTGTTAGCGTCCATTGCAGCCAAAGCGGGTCGGCCCGTCCGTCGCGGCGGGAGCGATGCATGACGAGCGCGGGCGCGAAACTGGTCGCGAGCAAGTCCACGGTTTCCTGCGATTGAATCACGGGATTGAACGACATTATCGTTTTCCAGCGCGCCGCTCGGACCAGCGCTGCAACAGATTGATGATCAGCAACAGGATGAACGACGCAACCAGCATCACCGCCGCGATCGCTGTCGCATCCGCATAACGGAACTCCTCCAGGCGAATGATGATCAGCAGCGGCGCGATTTCCGACACATTCGGAAGATTGCCGGCAATGAAGATGACAGAGCCGTATTCCCCCACCGCGCGGGCGAAGGCGAGCGCGAAACCCGTGAGCAGCGCCGGCACCAGAGTCGGGAAAATAACCCGGCGGATTGTGGTCCAGCGGCTGGCGCCAAGGGTCGCCGCCACCTCTTCAAGCTCGGCCTCGAGATCCTGCAGTACCGGCTGAACCGTCCGGACCACGAACGGCAAACCGATGAACACCAACGCGACGAAGATACCGAGCTGGGTGAAGGCGACCTTGATCCCCAGCGGCGCCAGCAGGCTGCCGATCCAGCCGTTCTCCGCATAGAGATTGGTCAGCGCGATGCCCGCGACTGCCGTCGGCAACGCGAATGGAATATCGATCACCGCGTCGAACATCCGCCGGGCGGGAAATTCGTAGCGAACCAGAACCCAGACCGCGATCAGGCCAAACACTAAATTCGTCGCTGCCGCGGCCAGCGCCAGGCCGAAGGACAACTCCAGCGCGTGCAGCGTGCGCGGGCTGGTGACGATCGCCACGAACCGCTCGAACGACAGCTCCGTTGTCTTCAGGAACAGCGCGGCGAGCGGAATGAGAATAATCAGCGACAGCCATGTCAGGGATACGCCCAGCGTGATCCCAAATCCCGGAACGACGCTCGGCTGCCGCCGCAGCAACAGAATTCCGCTCACCACGACTGTACCTCAGTTCTGGTAAATGGTGTCGAACACACCGCCATCGGCGAAGTGCGTCTTCTGGGCATTGCGCCAGCCGCCGAATACCTCGTCGATGGTGAACAGGTTCACCTTGGGAAATTGCGTCTCGTATTTCTTGACGATCTCCGGGTCACGCGGCCGGTAGAAATTCTCGGCCGAAATCTCCTGCCCCTGCTTGCTGTAGATGAAGTTCAGATAGGCCGTCGCCACCGCACGCGTGCCTTTCCGGTCGACAACCTTGTCGACGACGGCGACTGGCGGCTCCGCGAGGATCGAGACCGAAGGAACGACGATGTCGAACTTGTCCTGCCCGAACTCCTTGATGGACAGGAATGCCTCGTTTTCCCAGGTGACCAGCACGTCGCCCACATTGCGCTCGACGAATGTCACTGTCGAACCTCGGGCGCCGGTGTCCAGCACCGGCACATTGGCATAGATCGCTTTGACAAACGCCTTGGCCTTATCCGGCGTTCCACCGGGCTGCTTGAGGGCATAACCCCACGCCGCCAGATAGTTCCAGCGCGCGCCGCCGGACGTCTTCGGATTTGGCGTAATGATCTTCACACCGGACCTGGCCAGATCGCCCCAGTCCTTGATGCCTTTCGGATTTCCCTTGCGCACCAGGAAAACGATCGTCGAGGTGTATGGCGCCGAATTTTCCGGAAGCCTCTTCTGCCAGTCGCTCGCCAGCAGCCCGCGATCGGCGATGGCGTCGATGTCGTAAGCCAGCGCCAGCGTGACGACGTCGGCAGCGAGCCCGTCGATCACGGATCGAGCCTGCTTGCCGGAGCCGCCATGCGACGACTTGATCTCGACTGTTTTCCCTTCAGGCGACTTGTATTGGCTGGAAAACGCCTTGCTCAACGCCGCATGCAGCTCGCGGGTCGGATCGTAAGATACATTGAGCAACGTGATATCCGCAGCATGCGCATTTACGCCCAGAGCGGCAGCTAAAACCAGACCGTAAAGAGTACGTTTCATCCTCATCTCCACTTCCACCGGAAGATCGGTCACCATTGATGATCGTCAGAGTCGGTGCACGACGTGCATCGCTCCGATCATTTTCATGTTTTCCTCCCGAATTTTATTTCTCATCGTCATTGCTTCGGCATTGCATCCATTTTTTCCAAATCGTCTGAACGGAAAGAACTTTTCTATTTTCAAACGACACCATTCTGTTTGTTGACGCGCTCACGCCTCGGCTTACAAACAAAGATCTACGACAAAAGCCAAAAAATGTTGTGCCTTTGTTGTTCGTGACCTTGGAATGTTCAGCAATGTGCAGCGAGACGGCGGAGATGGTTTCTTCTGTTGCCGATCAGCGCACGATCGCGGACGCGGAGTAAATTTCGATGGATCGGCTCGATGAGCTCGAAGCGCAAAGCATCTTCATCTTCCGCGAGGCATTCGCCCGGATGAAGAACATCGCCCTGCTGTGGTCGCTGGGCAAGGATTCGAACGTGATGATCTGGCTGGCACGAAAGGCGTTCTTTGGCCGCGTGCCCTTTCCGGTCATGCACGTCGATACAGGCAAGAAATTCGCGGAGATGTACGAATTTCGCATCCGATACGCGAAGGAATGGGCGCTCGATCTCATCGTCGAGAATTGCCCACCGATCGATTCCGTCGATCCAACGCTGCCGCCCGCGGCCCGCTCTGCCGCGCGCAAAACGGAAGGATTGAAGAGCGCACTCGTCAAGCACGGCTTCGATGGCCTGATTACCGGCATCCGCCGCGACGAGGAACCGACCCGCGCCAAGGAGCGCGTATTTTCACCGCGCGGCGCGGAAGGTCTGTGGGATGTCCGCGACCAGCCACCCGAATTCTGGAATCACTTCAACGCGTCGCCACCGCCCGGCGCACATTTGCGCATTCATCCGATCCTGCATTGGACCGAAATCGACATCTGGGCGTATACGCGACGCGAGAACATTCCGATCATCCCGCTCTATCTGAGCCGTAACGGAAAACGCTATCGCTCCCTCGGTGATGCGGACATCACCTTCCCTGTCGCGTCCAACGCGCGCTCCATCGACGAAATCATCGACGAACTGCACGACACGAAAGTGCCGGAACGATCCGGGCGCGCCATGGATCACGAATCCGAAGATGCGTTCGAGCGTTTGCGCACCGCCGGCTACCTGTAACTCCTGGAACTACCATGAACGTCCTGGTAAATCCCGAACTGCTTCCCGTCGCGGACCAGCGTCCGCTCGTCCGCATCGTCATTGTCGGGCATGTCGATCACGGCAAATCGACCCTGATCGGCCGGCTTCTTTACGAGACCGGCAGCCTTCCCGACGGCAAGCTCGAGCATCTCAAGGCCGTCAGCGCACGGCGCGGCATGCCGTTCGAATGGTCATTCCTGCTCGATGCGCTGCAGACAGAGCGCGACCAGGGCATCACCATCGACACCAGCCAGATCCGGTTTCGCACGGCGTCACGCGACTTCGTTCTGATCGACGCGCCGGGTCACGTCGAATTCCTGCGCAACATGATCACCGGCGCAGCGCAGGCCGATGCGGCGGTCCTGATGATCGACGCGACGGAGGGCGTGCGCGAGCAGACCCGCCGCCACGGCTACCTGCTGCATCTTCTCGGGGTCCGTCAGGTTGCCGTGGTGGTCAACAAGATGGATCGCACCGGCTACAGCGCCGCGCGCTTCAACGAGATCGCGGAAGAAATCGACGCCTATTTAACCGGTCTCGGTCTCAAACCGGCGGCCATCATTCCGGTCTCCGCTCGTGAAGGCGACGGCGTGGCCCTCAAGAGCGCGTCGCTGGCATGGTACGACGGCCCGCCGGTGGTGCAGGCGCTCGATCAGTTCTCGCCGGCGGCGCCGCTGCAGAACCTGCCGCTCCGGCTGCCGGTGCAGGCGGTTTACAAATTCGACGATCGGCGGATCATCGCCGGGCGAATCGAAAGCGGCGAGATCGGCGTGGGTGACGAGATCACCGTCATGCCCGGCAACAAGATCGCCCGCATCCGCTCCATCGAGAATTGGCCGGTCCCTCACGAAGGCAAGACAGTCACCGTAGCAAACGCCGGGCGCTCCGTGGGGATCACGCTCGATCGCGAATTGTTCGTGCAGCGGGGCGAGATCATCGCCCGCGCCTTGGCTCCCGTCCCCGCCACCCGCCGCCTCCGCGCTCGCGTCTTCTGGTTGCACCCCACGCCCCTCGTGCCGAATACGACAATCACGCTGCGTCTGGGAACCAGCGAAGCCCGTGGGCAGGTATCCGCGATCGTCAATACCCTCGATCCGGGCGCCCTGCAGTCCGGCATCAGCCACGCCATTCCGCAGAACCACATCGGCGAAATCGACATCGAGCTGGCGAAGCCGCTTGCCGCGGACCGCTCCACCGAGAACCCGGCTACCGGGCGCTTCGCCTTGGAGATCGACGGACGTATCGGCGGCGGCGGGCTGATCCTCGATCTGCTGGACCAGCGCCGTGACCAGAATGAGATTCGCGGTTCGGATTCGACCGTTCCCCGCGCGTTGCAACAGCAAGCCGACGCGCTCGCCGCGCTTCTGGCGGATCTGCCGCCGGTCGATCGGCTCAAGCTGCTGCGCGATCAGATCGAGGGACGGATCGTCTTTACCACCAGTTTCGGCATCGAAGATCAGGCCATCCTCGAGATGATCGTCCGCAACGACATCGACATCGACGTGGTGACACTGGATACCGGCCGCCTGTTTCCGGAAACCTACAATCTGTGGGCACAAACGGAGAGCCATTTCGGCAAACGCATCCGCGCCCTCTATCCGCGCCACGACGCTCTTGAAGCTCTGGTCGAAAAGCAGGGAATCAACGGGTTCTATGCCAGCCGCGAGGCCAGGCTGGCCTGCTGCTTCGTGCGGAAAGTGGAGCCGCTGAACCGCGCGCTCGCCGGCGCAACGGGATGGATCACCGGGCTGCGGGCGGATCAATCCGCCAATCGCGCCGATATGGCGTTGCTCACGGCGGATGCCTCGTATCGCCTGCTCAAACTCAATCCGATCTTTGATTGGTCACGCGAGCAGGTTGCTGCATTCACCGCATCGCAAGGCGTTCCGGTCAATCCGCTGCACGAGCGAAACTTCGCATCCATCGGCTGCGCACCGTGTACACGCGCGTTGCGGCCCGGAGAGCCGGAACGCGCCGGCCGCTGGTGGTGGGAAGAGGCCACCAAGAAGGAATGCGGATTGCACGGCCGATAGCTCGAATGATCCCGGGCGCAAACGCGCCCAGGATCACGGCGGCGATGGAGACGTCTACTGTTTCACAAATCCGATCTCGTCGATGACCCGGCGATACTTCGTGTCCGCGGCTTTCAGCAATTTGGCATAATGGTCCGGCGAATAGTCGGGGATCGTATCGTTGCCCCGATCGGTGATGAATTTACGTCCCTCCGGAGACGAGACGATCGCTGCGATCTCGCGATTGAGCCGCTGCACGATCGGCTGCGGCGTTCCGGCCGGAGCCAGGATGCCGACGACATTGATGATCTCGAAATCCTTGAGACCGCTTTCCGCAAGCGTCGGCACATCCGGAACCGTCGGGCTGCGCTGCAATGAGGTCACCGCCATCATCCGCAGTTGCCCGCTCTGGATCTGCGGCTGCATGGCGGAATAGGGATTGAAGACGATATGCGCGTCGCCGCGCACCACACCGATCATCGCCTCGGCGCCGCCGCGATACGGCACGATCTGCAACTGAAGGCCGGCGGCATGACGGAACATCATGCTGATGACATCGCTGAAGCCACCGAGCGACGCGGCGTTCAGCTTGCCGGGATTGGCCTTTGCATACTGGATCAACTCGGCGATGTTGTGCACCGGGATGGTCGCCGATGACACCATCAGGAACGGATGCTGGAAGGCCGCAATAACCGGCGCGAAGTCCTTCACCGTATCGAAAGCGGGATTCTTCTGCAGCAACGGGCTCTGCATTGTCGTGCTGCTGGCGACAAGAAGAGTGTGCCCGTCAGGCGCCGCCTTTGCGACAACGCCGGCGCCGATCAACCCGCCGGCCCCGCCGCGATTTTCCACCACCACCGGCTGTCCGAGCGCGGCACTAAGCTTGGGCGCGAGAAAGCGCGCAAGGAGATCGGTGGATGCGCCGGGCGGGAATGGCACCAACAACTGCACCGGCCGCGCTGGAAATGTCTCCTGCGCCGGTGCCGCGGAGAAAGTACCCGTCATCAAAGCCGAGAGACATGCCAGCATGCCCGCGGCGCGCTTCCAAGAACGCGACAATGTCATAGTCTGATCCTCCCGCTGTGCGGAGATGAAGGGCATGGGTTAGTTCGCACCCACCAGATTGGCTTTCTTGACCACGTCGCTCCAGATCGCGAGCTCTGCCGCGAGTTCTCGGCTGAACTGGCCGGCATCGCTCGCCTTGTCCTCAAAGCCCATTTCACCGAACTTCTTGCGGACATCTGGCAGGCGGGCGACCTCGACAATCGCCTTCGACAGCCGGTCAACAATCGGCTTCGGTGTCTTTGCGGAGACGAAGAACCCGACCCAGGCGAGCACGGGCAGCGACGGCACGCCGGCCTCGCCGAAGGTCGGCACATCCGGCAATTGCGCCGAGCGCTGCTCGCTCGCCACTGCAACAGCCTGGATCTTGCCGGATTTGACCAGCGGCACCGCGGGCGGAATGGTCGCAGACCCGACCTCGACCTGATTGGCGACCACCGCCGTCAAGGCCGGTGCCGCGCCGGGGAACGGCACATGCTGCATCCGCAAGCCGGGTTGTGACGTCAGCAGAAACTCCACCGTGAGATGCGACAGCGATCCGGCGCCGGTGGTGGCATAGTTGAGCGGCTTCTGGCGCGCGAGCGAGAGCAAATCCTTCAGCGAATGCGCCGGCACCTGCGGCGACGTGACGATGACGATCGCCTGCGGCGCGACGCTGGCCACCGGGGCCAGTTCATCGGCGATCTTGAAATTCGTCTCGGGTTTCAAAAGCTGGTTGATCAGCAGCGGGTTCGACGCGACCAGCACCGTCGTGCCGTTTGGCTCCGCGCTCGCCACCTGTCGCCCGGCGATGATGCCGGCGGCACCCGGACGGTTCTCCACGATCACCGTCTGGCCGAGCGACGTGGTGAGCCGGTCCGCGATCAGGCGCGCGACCACATCGACACCGCCACCCGGCGCGAACGTCACGATCAGCCGGATGGTCTGGTTTGACGGGATCGTCTCTTGCGCTGCGGTCCGCGACGGCATGCCAAGCACGGCGACCGCAAACAAGAGGCTGACAACAGCGAGACGGATGCGATCAAACAGGGGCGGCAACAAGGCTTGACGTCCAGGCGATGTCGAACGGCGCATGATCGTAGTTCCCCTCTCTCTCGAAACTGAACTCCGGTTCGATTCCGGCAATCCCTTCAACCCAATGCGCGGCGCGCGATCGGACAACCGTCCCGGTCGAACAGCCTGACCGCTGTCTGCTCCGGCAACGGCTCTTCAAGCCCGGCATTGATGACCTGGCCTTCGCTGGTCCGCACGCAGGCGATGTAACGCGGCTCCCACCGATCGCGGCCGGCGGCGTAACGCACCGTGGTCATCTGCTCGACCACGCCGGCCTCAACCCGATCCGTCTGCCACGATGCCTCCCCGCAGCGCGGACAGATCAGCCGATGCGGAAAGAATCCCGTGCCGCAACCCGTGCAGCGCGAAAGTGGAATCCCCGGTGTCATGATGCGCGCTCCAGAACAGCCGCGCCGGCGCAAGCGCCGTAGCGGTAAACAACCATGCCGTAACCGCTGACCACCGCCAGCCGCGCGTCGGGGACTTGCCGGTCGCCGGCGCGACGATGCAGTTGGCGCACCGCTTCGACGGTGCCGTTGAGTCCCCCCGCCGCGCCGGCCTGCCCCGCCGACAGCAATCCACCAGACGTGTTGAGCGGAAACCGCTGCTCACCAATGGTCACGCGGGCAAACCGCGCCAGGTCATTGCCAGGAATCATCCTCAGGTCGCTGAGCTGGGCCAGCACCATGGCCGGGTAATCGTCGTAGATCGACGCGAGGTCGATCTCATCCGGGCCAACACCGGCCGCAGCCCACAGATCGTCGGCAACTTTTGAGAGGCCGGTCTTCAGCCCCTCACCTTCCTGGTTGTCATAGTTGAAGCTCTGGCGTAACGCGCGCACATGCACCGGCTTGCGATCCGCCGGACAACGGTCCGCCGTCGACACCACCAGCGCGGACGCGCCGCAGCATGACGGCACGCAATCGAACCGCGTCAGCGGATCGGCGACCATCGGCGACGCGAGATATTCCTCCATGGTCAGCGGCTGCCGGTATACCGCGCCGGGATTGCCGGCCGCCCAGGCGCGCTGCGCCACGGCGATGTGGCCGTAATCCTGCCGCGTCAAGCCATAGGCTTTCATCTGCCGCTGGGTGAGCAGCGCGAACAGCGAGTTCGGACCGGAATGACCGAGCGGAGCCACATGATCGCGGATCGCGCGGTTGTAGTTCGAGGAAACTTTCGCCACCTGTTCAGCGTTCAGCGCATCGCCGGAGACGATCACGATGTTCGAGGCCGCACCAGCCTCGATTCCGCGGATCGCATGGCCCAGCATGTTCATGCCGGACGCGCCGCCATTGGTGTCGTGCAGCAGCCAGCGCAGCGACAGGCCGAACCGCCAGGCCATATCGACGGCCTTGTCCGGATCGATGGAGAACGAGCAGATCGCCAGCCCGTCGATATCAGACGGCTTCAGCCGCGCGTCTTTCAGCGCCGCAACCACCGCATCGCGCAGGAACGTGTGCGTGTTCTGGTCCGGGCGCGGATGCCGCGTATAGCCCGCTTCGCCGGTGCCGATGATCGCCGCCTTCACCGTAACTCTCCCTGATTGTTGTCGACACGGATCAGCGCATCGACCACCGTGGCGCCGTCGCCATCGGCGATCACCGGATTGAGATCGATCTCGACGATGCCGGGGTTCGCCGCGACCACTTGTGACAATCGCGCGACGATATTGGCCACCGCTGCACGGTCGATCGCCGGTGCGCCGCGATAGCCGTCCAGCAGCTTCTGCGACCGCAGCCTGGCGAGCGCGGCCAGCGCGGCCTCAGGCGTCGCGGGCGCGCGCAGGAATACCGCGTCGTCCAGCACTTCCGCGAGGATGCCACCGATGCCGATCATCACCACCGCACCAGTCGCCTTGCTTCGCTGCGCGCCGACGATCAGTTCGAGGCCCGGCTTGACCATCTTCTGGATCAGCACGTCCACCCGGCCGAGCTTCGCCTGCATCGCATCGACCGCCGCATGCACTTCCGGTGCGGTCTTCAGATTCAACGCTACGCCACCGACATCGGATTTGTGCGCAATCTGGGCGGACGAGACTTTCACGGCGACAGGGAATCCGATCTTTTGCGCGGCGGCGACGGCGGCATCGGCATCGCCAGCGACCGTTTCCATCGTCACCGGTAAACCGAAAGCAGCGAGATAGATTTTCGAGCGGGCCTCGGACAGCGCGCCATCCGGCAAAGGCGCGGCATCGACCGATGCCGGAGCCCGCGGTGCAGGACGATCCACGGCGCGATCCATCAGGTGGCGGAGCGCGCGCACCGCGCGGTCGACCGACGGATAGTTAGCGACGCCTTCTCGCGCAAGAATTGCTTCGCTGTTCTCCGCAACGACGCAAGCCACCACCGGTTTCTCGCCATTGGCGGCGACCAGCGCGTCGGCGAATTCCTTGTAGTCGAGGCCGACGGCGATGCCGATCAGCGCATCGACGTCCGGTTGCCGGATGATCGCCTGAGCGCAGGTGCCGAGGTGTTCGCGTTTGGTCTGGCCGGTGACCTCGACCGGGTTGCCCAGCGCTGCATATGGCGGCACGATGGTGCGAAGCTCCTGCAGCTTGTCATCGAGCGCCGGCAACTCGATGCCATGCTCGTCGCAATGATCGGCGGCGACCACGCCCGGCCCGCCAGCCAGCGAAAAGATCGCGGCGCGCCGCCCACCGAGGCGACGGCCGCTATTGCGGGCAAATGCGGCAGCGACATCGAACAATTCCTGGCTGCTGGTGACGACGCTCGCGCCGGCCTCGCGCAACAGCGAATCCCAGACACGCCCGTCTCCCGCCATCGATCCGGTGTGCGACAGCGCGGCACGCTGGCCCGAGCGGGAACGGCCACCCTTGAGGATCACCACCGGCTTGACGCGGCTCACCTCGGCGACCGCATCGAGGAATTGCGGCACGTCCGGCACGCCTTCCACGAAGGCAGCGATCACATTGGTCTGCGGGTCATCCTTGAGGTAGCGGAAGATCAATGCGTGATTGAGATCGGCCATGTTGCCGACGCTGGCGAGCTTCGACATGCCGATCCGCGCTTCGGCAAGCGCGGCCATGGCGGCGTTGCCGAACGCACCGCTTTGCGACACGAAGGCAATCGGCCCGGCCGGAAGCGTCGCCTTCGCCACGGGCGAAGCATTCATCGGCAAGTGAAAATTGCGGACGCCAAGACAGTTCGGTCCGATCAGCCGCACTTTTCCGCCGGCGCGCCGCAGCATGTCGTCCTGCAACGCGCGCCCTTCCCGCCCGACTTCCTGGAAACCCGCCGTGAAAACCACAGCGGCTTTCGCGGAGATCGCCACCGCATCCTCGATCGCCGAGGCCGCATGCTGCACCGGAACACTCAGCAGGACGAGATCGACCGGCACCGGAAGATCGCGCAGCGTCGGCACCGACTTGACGCCGGACACCTCCGGCGATGAGCGGCTGATCGGATAAAGCGCGCCGGGAAAACCGGATAGCTGCAAATTACGAAACACCTGCGATCCGAATTTCGCCGAGTCCGACGACGCACCGACAACGGCGATGCTCGACGGGCAGAACACGGCATCGATGGCGGTGGTCACGCTCATGAATTCCTTGCGCCTGTGCAGACAACGGAAACAACCGGCGGACAGCGCCCGCATGCGCAAACTCTGCCATTTCCGGAGAGGCTGTCAACCTGTACGAAATTTTGTTTCCTATAAGGAAAGTCACCGGATAAACTGGCTCGAAACGCGCGGGTCCGTTTCCGCCTGTTAAAGCCAAACCTAGCCGGCGAAGATCGTTTCCCGAGTGGAAACTCGTCCGGCGCGAAGGGGAAGTCATCATGCCACGGCAAAGCTCATCGAAGAGAGTTGCTCCATCATCATCAGCAATACCGGGTTCGGTTTCGACGCCCCATGAGCGGGTGCTCGAGGCGGAAATCGGTCAGGAAGTGCGGCAACTGCGCCGCGGACTGGATCTCACAGTGGCGCAACTCAGCGCCACCGCAGGGCTTTCCACCGGCATGCTGTCGAAAATCGAGAACGGCGCAATTTCACCCTCGCTGGCAACGTTGAACGCGCTGGCTAACGCGTTGAACGTTTCGGTACGCCAATTCTTCCGCGACAGCGCCAGTGAGCCGCCCTGCTCCTATGTCAAAGGCGGACAAGGCACGCGAATGAATCGCCGCGGCACAAAAGCAGGATATCTCTACGATCTGCTGGTTGGGCGCTCGTTCGACGGCGACATCACCATTGAGCCCTATCTCATCACGCTCGGTCCGGACGCAGTGCCACACACAACCTTCCGCCACGCCGGCAACGAATTCCTCTATATGCTGTCGGGGACGATGGTTTATCGCCACGGGACGCGCAGCTACACGCTGCGACCCGGCGACACATTATATTTCGACGCCAGCGCCCGGCATGGACCGGAGGAATTCACCCGGCAACCGGTCAGCTATCTTTCACTCGTGACGTACCCGCGGCGATGAATGGAGCGTTGAAGCGGCGGCAACCAATAACTGAGATGGCCGCAACCCGGAAATATCCGCTGCTCGAAAATAAGCTACGTTGAAATGCAAACGCCGCGACGACCGTCACCGCGGCGCTCTTGTTGAGGCTTATTTCTTCGCATCCGCGTAAGGGTAGACCATCTTGCCGGTTTTATATTTATCCGGCCACACAATCACCTGATGATCGACCGTGCGAAACTGTTCGATGTTGTTCGGCGCAACATTCTGGAATTGAGTGAACACCGTTCTCGCCTCAGTCCAGTCGCCATTGGCGTTATATGCAATATCACCAGCAACCGTCTTGAAGGCGTTAGCGTGAATGTATTTGGCGATCTTGTCGTGGTCGAGACTTTTGGTCGCGGTCACCGCCTGCGCCAAAATCTGTCCCGCCGCATAGCCGAACGGCACGAAACCATAGCCGAATGGATCGATCCTCTGGTCCGTGGCTCGTTTCCGGTATTGATCCAGCACTACCTGCAGACCCGGAAAATTGAAGCTCGGTGCCGGGACAAAACTTTCCATGATGGTCATGCCGTTCATCAGCGGGCCGAGTTGAACCTTGAGCGGCGTCACCAGCAGGCCGATCATGGTGCCGCCGAACATTTTCGGCTGATAGCCGATCTCGTTCGCCGCGCGGATGATACCGACGGTATCCGGCGGATAGGATGCGACGAAAACGATATCGGCATTGGCCGCCTGGACCGCACGCACGACCGGCGAAAAATCGGTGGTGCTCGGCGGATAAGTCTTGTCGTAGATAATGTCGAAGCCAAGCGCCTTGGCGTTAGCTTTGGCGCCATCCGCCGCGGTCTTCGCAAATTCCGCGTCGGCGGCAATCATCGCCACTGTCTTCGGTTTCGGTTTCTGTGCAGCGGCCAATTCGAAATAACCGCGAGAGAACGCCTTCACGCCCTCAGGCCCAACCGGGACCATGGAGAAATAGCGCGAGTAGTTAAAGTGCGAATTGACGCCGATCGCCAGCAGGCTGATCGTGGTCTTGTTGGCTTGCATGATAACCGGCATCGCCGGCGCCACCATGTTGGTGGCGTAAGGACCGACCAGCAAATCGACTTTGTCCACCGTCATCAGCTTGGTGTAGATGCCGGGGACATTCGACGGGTTGCTCTGATCGTCATAGTAGACCAGTTCGACAGGGCGACCGAGCAGGCCGCCCTTTGCATTGACATCATCGCGCCAGATTTCCAGCGCGATCAGTAATTGCTTGCCGTTTTGCGCCACCGCCCCGGTCAGCGCCATGCTGAACCCAACTTTGATCGGATCCGCCGCGCGGGACGGAGTGAGCGAACCGATAACAAGCAAAGCCACTGCGGCGATCATCCGCAGCGGTTTTCGCAGTCCTTTCATTCCCAACATTGCTTCCTCCCTGGATGATTTTTGTGTCGTGACGCGTTATTGCATCATCTCGTCTGGCGGCATCGGTCCCCACAGATTGGCCGCATTGGGATCCTTCGGCCAAACTTTCGGCCGCTGTGGATTGTCGCGATGCCACGGTCGCGGCTCAAAACAACCGAGTGATTCGTCTTTCATCTGATCAAGCTCGGCAAAGAGTTCGGTGATGAGGCCGGTCGGGCTGCGGTGATATGCAAACAGGTTGTGGCCGATGCCGTGGCGGCCCGGCCCCCACAACATCCGGTAGCCGTGAATGCTCAGATAGTCGCAAGCCTGTTGCAGATGCGCCCAGTCGCGCAGTTCGAACGCGGTGTGGAAGTGGCGATTTTTGCCGGTCTCGATCAGATTGATGGTGTGATGGTCGGGACCGCAGCGCAAAAATGAGAAGTGATCACCCATCCAGTCGGACACGCGAAATCCGAGCACATCGCAATAAAATTGGGTGATGTTCTTTACGTCCGTAACATGAAAAGCGACATGGCCGAGTTTGTGCGGGACAATTCCCTTCAGCTGAAACTTTTGCCGCAGCGGTTCCGGCCGCCGAAACACTTCCATGGTAGTGCCTTTAGGGTCCGCAAACGTGACCATGTCGGAAATCGTCGGCTCCGCGTCCTTTTTCCGCTCGGTCTTGACGCCTTGAGCCTGCGTCTGCCGCTCGAACGCATCAAGGTCGTCGTCGGGCCCGATCTGGAAGCCAAGATTGACGCATTTGATCTCGTCGCCCTTCCGCAAAACGACGGAATGATGGTCAATCGTACTGGCGAGGTAGGCAGCATCCTTCTCCCGTTCGATCAACGTAAGGCCGAGCACATTGGTGTAGTAATCGATCTGCGGTTCCAGGTCCGGCATTTCGTAGGTTGCGTGAGCGATCTTGCGGACGCCAATCATGGGATTATCTCTCCTTTGATAATTGCTATTCAGAACTTCGGTTTGTTTCCGGCCTCGAAGAATTCGAGCAGCGCGGCGACATCGCGTTCCCCGATCTGCGGGATAGCGCGGCGATAAACATCAATCAGACAATCCAGCAGCGGCGCCGCAACACCGGCGGAATCAGCCAGATGCTTCGCTTCGTCGAGATAATGGAGCAGACCGGGCGCCGAACCTTGCTGCGGCGTGAAACGCCGCTCCGCCATCCACGGGGCACGAATTCCGAACTGGGTCGAACCACCGCTACCATTCGCGACAGCCTTGATCATCAACGCGGGATCGACCCCGGCCTTCAGTCCGATCGCCATCGCCTGCGCGGTGCCAGCGATGTGCAGGCCGACCAGAAGATTATTGATCAGCTTGACCTTGGTCGCCGAGCCGAATGCTCCGAGGTAGAGACAAAGATCGGCAAATCCGGCAATCACAGGCTCGAGCGATTTTGCTGCATTTGCATTGCCGGCGAGATAGATCGCGGCCTTGCGCGCCGCCACCATGCCGGGCGTTCCACTGACTTCACCATCGATGAAGATGGCACCGGCATCGGCGAGAATTCCGACATATTTCTCCTTCACCGGCACCGCATGCGAGCCGAACTCGACGACGATTTGCCCCGGCTTGACCGCGCTCAAGATGCCGTCAGGTCCGCAAATCACCTGGTCGAGAGCCTCATCGGACGGCAAGCAGGTGAAAATGATGTCCACCTGTGCCGCCAAATCCTTCGGCGATGAAGCAGGAATGCCGCCAAGCTTGCGGAATTCGTCGAGCGAACTACGTCGATAGCCAATGACCTTGCGGCCGCTTTTGATCAGGTTTTCGCAGATTGGTAGCCCTATCTTGCCGACCCCTACGAATCCGACGGTCTCCATGGTTCCCTCATCTCTGGTTTCCTCGCCTTCGCCGCTCTCTCATGAAATGCTGGTGGAGCGGTCGGAGAAATTGACGGTGATGGAAAGCGACCCTTCCATCACCATCCATTCGCGAATGCGGAAGCTGCGCATGCCGTTGACGACGAACGGATCGTTCAAAGCGATCCTGCGCGCCTCCTCGATCGTGTCGACGCGCACGACGGTCAGACCGTCACTGCTTTTGCCGAAATCGAGTGGCCCGGACGCAAACAGCTTTCCGTCCCGCTCGAGCTGAATCATGTATTCAAGATGCGCGACCAGATGCGGACGGAGATCCACATCCCGGCCATCCCAGATGATGGCGAAGAACTTTTTCCGCCACATCTTGCCGGTGAGTTCCTGAACACGCTCCTGGAATGACGCCATACGCAAAACTCCACCTTGACGTATCCGCAGCAATTACTGGTCGTCCGCGACCATGCGGTTTGTCAGCGTGCCACAACCCTCGATCTCGATTTTCACTTCGTCGCCGATCTTGAGGAATTCACCGCGCGGCATGCCGACGCCGGCGGGCGAGCCGGTCGCAATCACGTCGCCGGGTTGCAAGGTGACATGCCGGCTCAGATAGGCGACCTGCTCGGCAATGCCATGCACCATCTTGCCGGTGTTGGAATCCTGCTTGAGAACGCCATTGACCCAAAGCTTGATCGCAAGATTGTTGGGGTCACGGACATAGGCAGCCGGCGTGAACCACGGACCCATCGGCGCCGCATCGGCAAAGCACTTCTGACCGATCCAGTCGTAAATGAAGGGCGTGCCATCGCGTTTCATGAGGTCGCGCGCTGACAGATCGTTGATGATGACGTAACCCGCCACCGCGTCGAAGGCTTTGGCTTCGGAGATGCTCCGGGTCGAACGGCCGATGACGACGCCGAGCTCTCCTTCCCAATCAACCTGCTGCGAAAATTTCGGCAATCGCGCCGGCGCACCGTCACCGATGATGGAACCGGCGGTCGTCTTCATGAAGAACCAGGGTTCAGCGCCCTTGGTCATCGACAATTCTTTGCCGGTCGTGCGTTTGGCGATTTCGGCCATCTCTTCCAGATGGTCCCAATAGTTCGCGCCGGCACAGAACAGTGACCCCGGATAGAGAATCGGAGCCAACAATTCGACTTTCGAGAACGGCACACCGCCCTTGGCGTTCTTGACCGCCGCGTGGATGCGGGGATGCGCGCGATCCCAGGCATTCAACAAACCGATGACGGTGCCGGCTTCCGGGATATCGCCGACAAGATCGGCAGCCGGATAAACCAGCCCATCGGACAAAACGCCCGCAACGTCGCGACCATTGTGCCGGTAGCTGATGAGGCGATAGCCCTCATCCATGGCGCTCTCCCTTCCCTGCCGCGCGATAGGTGGCGCCCTCGCGCTTGTTATGTAATGTAACGTATCGTACTGTTTGCCCGGAAAGCAATCCCGGGCTACAGGGTTTTCTCTGCTGCGCCGCAGCGCGAATGCCAGAAGCGACGAGAAGTCAAAAGCCGTGAAAAACGAAGGTCGAGCCGCCAAGTCCCGCAGCACTGCCACCCGCGCGGGTCATCCGCACCACAAGCCGCGCGAGCGGCGCGGCGGTCGCATGACCGAAGGGCGCCGACAGGAGATCATGAGCAAGGCGGCGGCCCTGTTTATTCAAAAGGGCTATGACAACGTCAGCATCGACGATGTCATCAAGCTCGTGGGCGGTTCGAAAGCGACAATCTACGCCCAGTTCGGCGGCAAGAAGGGGTTGTTTGAGGCGGTGATCCGGCAGCCTTGCGTCGAAGTCACACACGCCATCGACATCAATCCGTCCGGTGATATCGAAGAGCAATTGACGCAGATCGGCCGCGCGTTTCTTGGCACTGTGCTCAGCTCACACGTACTCGAACTGCATCGTCTGATGGTGTCAATCGGGAAAACGTTTCCGGCGATCAGCGCGCTGTTCTACGAGAAAGGGCCCCTCACCGCTTACGAGATTCTGGCGCAATGGGTGGAGAAGCAACAGAAGGCTGGCAAACTTGGGCCTGGCAATCCTCGCCAGCTTGCGATCCTCTTCCACGACATGCTGATCGGTGATCACCAGTTGGCACTGCTCACCTCACCAAAGCATTGCTCGCCTAAAGCCATCGACAAGACGGTACGGGCCGCTGTTGCCGTGTTTCTGAACGGTGCACGAGTGAACGCCGGCGTCAAAGACTAACCGGTTCGTTCTCACCGCAGCCGCGCAACAAGAATCCCCGAATTGCGCTCAAGCATCGGGAATATCGCTATCGTGCTCGCCCAATTCCGGAGGCGGCCTGCCGGAAATATCGCGACTACCATCGATCAGCACGGGACGACGGATCAACGTCAACTCACCCTGGTTCGGATGAACCTGCTGATAGAACGTCCCGAGATGCACGATCTGCGGATCATCAAGCACCTCCGCCATGGTCTGGATCGGCGCAAACGGCACATCGGCCTGTTCAAGTCTGGTCATCCAATATAACCGGTCCTGACCGATGAACACGCCGGCCAGCTCCTGCTCCAATGCGAGATAATTTTTGACCCGCCCATCCCGAGCGGCAAAGCGCGGGTCGTCTTTCAACTCCGGCCGTCCAATCACATCAACTAGACTTTCCCAGAATTTCTGCGGTGACGACAGATGCAGCGCCAGCAGCTTCCCGTCGGCACATCGAAAAGCATAGGACTGCGACGCCGCGACGCGCGTGCGCGGATGAGCTTCGATCTGCAAGCGCGTGAAGTTCGAGAACGTGTCCGGAATGAAGGCAATGGCCGCCTCCAGCATATTGACTTCGACACGCCGCCCTTTCCCGGTCTTTTCGCGCTCGTAGAGCGCACCCAGAATTCCATAAGCGGCGTACATTCCCGTGACATTGTCGGCGATGGTCGGACCGCTAGCCGTCGGCTGGTCGCGGTCGATCATGATCGCACCCACGCCTCCGAGCGCCCCCGCGACGGCATCGTAGGCCGGGCGCTCCGCGTAAGGGCCGCTCGGTCCGAACCCGCTGATCGAACAGGCAATCAGCCGGGGATACCGGCTGCCAAGGACATCAGCACCGAAACCGAGCCGGTCCATCACACCCGGCCTGTAATTTTCGATCAGCACATCGGCCGACGCCAATAAACGGTCGAGTTTCGACTTGCCGGCCTTGCTTTGCAGGTCAAGCCTGATGCTTCGCTTGTTGCGATTGAAGGCGATGAAATGCGGACTATACAGTCCGCCGCGAAAGCTGCGGAACGGATCGCCGCCATCCGGCCGCTCCACCTTGATGACGTCGGCGCCGAGATCGGCCAGCATCATGCCTGCCAAGGGCGCCGTGATCATCGTGCCGAGTTCGATCACCCGCACGCCCTTGAGCACTTCGGTCATCCGTTCCTCCTGATCGATAGACGCCGGTTTCCGGTTCTTATTTTGCCTTGATGCCCGCCACCGCGAAGATCCGTTTGAAGCGACCGAAATTCGCGCCGAGGAAATCTGAGAATTCCTTCACTGATCCGCCGACCAGCGTCGCCCCGACCGTTTCAAAACGTTTGCGGATCTCTGGCTTTTGCAGGATCAGGTTGATTTCCTTGTTGAGCCGCTCGACGATCTCTGGCGGCGTATTCTTGGGCGCCGCGAGACCATAGAACGTTACGAAATCGTACTCCGGATAACCCTGCTCGGCGATGGTCGGCAGATCCGGTGCGTTCGCCAGACGCTTCGGGCTGGTGACGCCGAGCGCGCGCAGCTTACCCTGACGGATCAGATCGTCCGCCACCGAAACGCCGAGAAACATACCCTTTACCTGCCCCGCAACCACATCCTGCAAGGCTGGCCCTACGCCTTTGTAAGGAACCACCAGCGCATTCATCTTCGACATCGCCTTGAACCACAGCACGCCGATTTCATGCGGGCTGCCCGGCCCGAGCGAGCCGAAGGTGAACCAGTCCGGATGCGACTTCGAGTAGGCGACGACCTCCGGCAACGTCTTCATCGTCACTTGCGATGTATTGACAATGAACACCAGTGGCACGTCCGCCAGTTTGATGATCGGTGAGAAATCAGCTTGCGGATTGTAGGGTACCGGCGTTCCCAGCGCTTCGTTGATCGCCAGCGAGTCGAACACCATCCCGACCGTGTAGCCGTCGGGCTCGGCCTGCGCCAGCGCCGCCGTGCCGGTGACCGTCGAGGCGCCACCCCGGTTCTCGACCACGATCGGCTGACCAAGCACCTTCTCCAGTTCGGAGCCGATGATACGCGCCATCAGGTCGGTGCCGCCGCCGGCCGGATAAGGCACGATCCAGCGGATCGGCCGGTTCGGCCATTGGCCTTGAGCTTGCGCCGACTGCATAAACGACGCGCCAGCGAGCAACGCCAAGCCGGACAGCATCAAGCCGAACAGCGTGTATTTCCAGATTTTCATGTCATCCTCCCGGTTATATTTTTGGCCGTGTCTTCAGTCCCTGTTGTCGAAAACCTCTCCCTCTGCGCGTTCCCACATTTCCCGCGCCAGCGGATTGCGCATCTCTTCGGCGAGATGGCCGACCAGCCCGACGGCCCGTGAAATGATCGCGACACCGCGGCAGATCCGCCACGGAAACTGCAATTCACACAGGATGGCGCCGATCGCGCCGGTCGCATTGATAGGGAGTGAGCGATTTAACTGCGCTTCTGCCGTCCGGCTGATCGCTTCCAGCAAGGCGACGTAGCGGCCACGAAAGCCGTTGCGCTCGGCGATGGCGAACAGCACCGGCGTGCGCGGATCAATCGGCTTGTGCAACGGATGACCGATGCCGGGGATCGGCGCCTTGCGCGCGATATGGGCCTCGACGATCGTTATCGCCAAGGCATCAAGGTCGGCATCGTCCCGCTGATCGCGCAAAGCTTCCTGCAAAATTTTCGCGATCTGCTCCGATCCGCCGGCAAAGACACTGCCAACTCCGAGCAGCCCCGCGGCCACCGCGCCTTGCAAGGCTTCCGGCGCGGCGAGATGCACGAGACGCGTCGCCATCGCCTGCGGCGTCATCCCGTGCTCGACCAGGGTCACGAGCAGCGCATTGAACACCTCTGATTCCTGCGCCGTAGGACGGCGTCCGGTGATTTCCAGAAATGCCATGGAGCCGAGATCAATCTTGCCCAGCAAGTCGTTGGGCAAATCGTGACCTCGCACGACAATACGGTCCGGGCTGCTCCATCCCATGGCCGACTTCAACGGTTTTCGCTCTTTCATCATGCGGCTCCACGCAGAATCATTTTCGCCAAGGCGGTGCGCAGCACCTCGGTCGGTCCTTCGGTGATCATGAAACTGCGCTGATCGCGCCAGAATTTCTCGATCGGCAGTTCGGTGGTGAGGCCGATACCGCCGTGCAGTTGCAGACAGCGGTCTGCGACGCGAAACCCCATCTCGTCGCCATAGATCTTCGCCATCAGCGTTTCTGCGCGCGCCTCGGTTCCGGCATCGACCTTTTCCGCCGCATCGCGGACCATCAGCTTGGTCGCGTGCAACTCGGTGAAACAATCAGCCAAAATCCATTGAACGCCTTGCCTCTCCGCCAGCGGTTCGCCGAATGTCCGCCGTTGCTTCACATAATCGACAGCCAGTTCGAGGCATCGCTCCGCCACACCACACGCCCGCGCACCGTGGCGAATACGCCCTTCGTTGAGCCAGCTCTGAGCGACAGAAAATCCCACACCTTCGGCACCAACACGGTTTTCTTCCAGTATTTCGACATTGTCGAACACCAGCTCGCACGGCCGATCTCCCATCATGGTTTCATGCTGCGTGGCGATCCGCAGCCCTGGCGTATCCATATCCACGAGGAAACAGGAAATTCCACCGCGCACGCCCTTGGCTGGATCGGTCACAGCAATGACCTGAGCGAAGTCAGCGACATCCGCATGGGTGATAAAGCGTTTGACCCCGTTGATGACGTAACGGTTGCCCTTTCGCGCCGCACGGGTGCGCATCGACGCGGGGTCTGACCCGGCATCGGGTTCGGTCTGAGCGAAACAGGCCCGCTTTCGTCCGGCGAGCACCGGATCGAGATAACGCTCCTTTTGCTGCCCAGACAACGACAGCAGGATCGGGCCAGTCACCGGACCGAACAACGAATGATCGCGCGCCGGCAACGCCGTGGTGCGTGACACCTCATGCCAGAACACCGCCATGCCGCGCATGCCGAGCCCCTGACCACCCAGTGCTTCCGGCACATCCATCAGCCAGAAGCCCGCTTCGCGCGCGCTGTCCTGCGCCTTCCGGCGCTCCGCTTCGGTCATCACCCGCCGCTCGAACGGGATCAATTCGCGCTCGACAAACCGCCGCAAGCTACGTCTGAACTCTTCCAGTTCATCGTAAGACAATGTCATGCGGCGCGTGTCTCCCTGGAAAAAGCCTCGACCGCCGCCCAGTCAACCAGCGACGCCACCGATCCGGCCGCCGGCAATTCCAGCATGCCGCCGGCAATGCGTGGCGTGTGAACCGTGACCTGCTCCTGCATCGCCAGATACCAGGACAACTCCGCCAGCAACGTCGCCTCATCGAGCGTGGCGGCAAACTGCAATCCGGTCAGCGTGCCCAGTGCGCTCTCGCCCATCAGCCCGACAACAGGCCGACATCCGGCCGCGTGGGCCGCACGGTGCATGGCGCGCGATTGCGTGAGGCCAAAGCGCCCCGGCTTGATGCTGAGCGCGCGCGCGCCACGTGCCATGAATTGCTCCGCATCGCGTAGCGACGTGCAGCCAAAATCCACCAGCACCGGCACAGGGCAACCCGCCTGCAAGGCACTGAAATTCGCGTCCGGTTCGAGCGGGCTGGGATCTTCGACCATCTCCGCTCCCGCATCCGCCATCAGAGCCACATATCGCGCCGCGTCTTCACGCGGATAGGCGCCGTTGGCGTCAACATAGAGTCGAACTCCATGGCCAACCGCGGCGCGGATCGCCCGCATCCCTTCCTGGTCGGTTTCAAAGCCCTGCCCGCCCTTGACCTTCAGCACCGCGAAGCCGTGCCGGGCGACCATTGCCTCGGCTTCCGCCGCCATCAGTATCGGTGCCTGGCGTGTCAGCGCGAAACTCATCGGCACATGTTGCCGGCCACCCCAGCGCCACCATAACGGCTTGCCATCCGCAGCGGCGGCCAGATCCCAACAGGCATTATCGATCAGTGTCTTGGCGGCAGCGTTGTCAGGAATCCTGTCGAGTGCCACGCGCACCGCTGCCGGATCGTCCAGATCGAGGCGCGCCAGCAATGGCAGGAACATCTCCTCGAGCGCAGCGATCAGGCTGCGGGCGGTCACCCCGCACCACGTCGGCTTGACGGTGATTTCGGCAACGCCGGTTGCGCCGCTTTCGCCAACCAGACGCAGCAGCACGAACGGCGCCGCCACTTCGACAACATCACTCCACTGCACCGGCCGCTCATAGCGCAAGCTGTAACAATGCAGCGAATGTTCGACGAGGCGCATCCGGCACCCGATCACTTCGCCTGGGCGTTCATGCCTTGCAGCAGCTTTCCCCATTTCGGGGATTCGACCGACACATAATCGGCAAGCTGCCGGGCATCCAGGAAATGCGCCTCCATGCCAAGCTCGACCATCTTCTTGCGCACGTCCGGCTGCTGCAGAATCTTGCCAATCTCGATATCGAGCTTGTCAATGATCGTCTGTGGCGTGCCCCGTGGCGCGAACAGCGCGAACCAGGCCAACGCCTCGAACCCCGGATAGCCTAATTCGGCAACAGTCGGGATATTAGGCGCAACGGCACTGCGCTTCATGCTGGTGATGGCGAGCGCCCGCAACTTGCCGCTCTCCACCTGCGGCAGCACCGATGGAACGGTGAAGAAGACGAACGAGACATCGCCAGAAATCACGCCGGTGACGGCTTCCGGTCCGCTCTTGTACGGAACGTGTCGCATATCGACACCGGCTGCCTGCTTCAACATTTCCGCGGCGAGATGCCCGGAGGTGCCGATGCCCGCCGATGAATAGGTCAGTTGACCCGGCTTCTCGCGCGCGAGTCTGACCAGATCGTCAAGCGATTTCACCGGCAGTGACGCGTTAACGACCAGCAGGTTCGGCGCGATTGCAATCATGGCGACCGGCGGCACATCGCGCATTGGATCGTAGTTCAGGTTCTTGAAAAGATGCGGACCAACCGAATGGGTCGGACTTCCGCTCATCAGAAAGCTGTAGCCGTCCGGGTCCGAATGGGCGACAGCGGACGCACCGACATTGCCGCCGGCGCCGGGACGGTTTTCGACGACGACCGGCTGGCCGAGCACCGGCGAGAGCTTGTCAGCCAATAACCGCGCGACAATGTCTGCCGTTCCGCCGGCGCCGAACGCTACAACGATCCGGATCGGCCGTACCGGCCAGTTCTGTGCCTGCGCGGACGCCGCCAGCGGCAGGAGCAGACCGGAGAGAATGAACAGCGCGGTCGCTGCTCGTCGTGCCATGTTGCGCATTCAGCTCACCTTGCGGTCATGCTCCGCCCAGAACGGAGCGCGTAAAGCCTTCTTGTCGATCTTTCCGTTGAACAGTCGCGGTAACGCGTCGACGAATTCGACACTGCGCGGCTTCTTGTAACTGGCGATCAACGAGCGGCAGTGCTGGATCAGTTCGTCGGCGGAGCCTGCTCCGTTGCGCAACACCACGAATGCCTTGACCGACTCTCCCCATTGCGGGTCCGGGACGCCGATGACGGCGGCTTCCGCCACCGCCGGATGCGCACGCAGCGCCTCCTCGACCTCCCAGGAATAGATGTTCTCGCCGCCGGAGATGATCATGTCCTTCTTGCGGTCCACGACGAACACAAAATGATCCTCATCGAACTGACCGAGATCGCCGGTGTAGAACCAGCCGTTGCGCAGAACCTTCGCGGTCTGGGTGCTATTGTTCCAGTAACCGTTCATGACACCGGGGCCGCGCACGAGAATTTCGCCGGTTTCTCCCACGGCAACATCGCTGCCGTCGTCGCGCACAATGCGGATGTCGCAGCCGAGGAAAGGCTGCCCTGCCGAACTGAGCCGACGCGTCTGGCGCGCGTCGCCTTCGAGAACATGCTGCGCCGGCGTCAGCAAGGTCGCAGTGATACATTCGGTCATGCCGTAGACTTGCGTCAGCACCGGGCCGAACGTGGCGATCGCACGGCGCAACACCGGCACTGGCATCGGCGCCGATGCATAATGGATGTTGCGCAGCGTAGCGATCTCCGCACGCGCCAGCGCCGGACTGTCGAGCAGACGTTGCACCATCACGGGCGCCAGATGCGCGCTGGTTACCCGCTCCCGTCCAATCGATTCCAGTACCGCCTCGGCGTCGAAGGCGGGATGCAGCACGATCGTTGCACCCACGATCGTGAAAGACAGTTGCTCGATACGGCCACCAATGTGGAACATCGGCATCACGATGAGCATCACATCGCAGCCACGCGCGCCACCTTCGTGTGAAATCTGCCGCGCGCACTCGACGACGGCGCGATGACTGAGCATGACCCCTTTGGGCCGACCGGTGGTTCCGCTGGTGTAGATCAGATAAGCAACATCGCTGTCCTTGATCGTGACCGCGGGAACCGTTTCCGGTGCAGCCTGGATGATATCCTCGTAAATCAGAGCAGCGGGATGACCGCTGCCGATGAAGACGAGATGACGAAGGCTCGGCAACGCGGCCGCCACCTCTTCGGCCACAGCCCGGAACTGCTCATGAAAGATGAGTACCCCCGGCTCGCAGTCGCGACCGATGTCGATCAGCTCACGCGCGGACAGCCGGTGATTCAGATTGACGATGACGAGGTTCGCGCTCTCGCAGGCGCAAAACACTTCCAGATATTCCGGGCAATTCGGCCCGAGCATCGCGACCCGCTCCTGCGCCTGCAGACCGAGGCCGAGCAGCGCATTGGCGAGACGGAAGCCGCGCGCCGCGAAGTCGCGATAGGTCATGCGCCGATCGCCGAAGATCAGCGCTTCCCGTTCCGGACTGAGCTGCGCGTTGCGGATCGTGATGTCACGCAGGTTCATGGCAATATCCGCCGCTCAGTGCGTCAGCTTGCAGCCGCTCTCGGCAAGGGTCAGGAACGCTTCATCGCCCGGCACTGTGGAGATCAGCTTGTAGAAATCCCATGGCGCCTTCGATTCCTCCGGCTTTTTCACCTGGAACACGAACTCGTCGTGGATCTTGCGGCCGTTCGCGAGAATCTTCCCCTTGCCGAACAACGGGTCGTCGGTCGGCATCTCCTTCATCTTGGCGACGACCCTGGCGCCATTATCGGCGCTGCCAACCGCCTGTACCGCCTTAAGATAATGCAGCACCGCCGCGTACACGCCGGCCTGCATCATGGTCGGATAACGCCCGTTGTTGCGGGCGGACCAGCGCTGGCTCCAGGCGCGCGTTTCCGGCGTACGATCCCAGTAGAACGTCTCGGTGACATAAAGTCCCTGCGTGGCAACAAGCCCGAGCGCCTTGATATCGGTGATCATGGTCGACAGGCCGACGATGATCTGGCCGCTTTGCTGGATTCGGAATTCCTGCGCCTGCTTGATCGCATTCGCCGTGTCGTTGCCGCCATTGGCGAGCGCGATGACATCAGCCTTCGAGGCTTGCGCCTGCAGCAAATAAGATGAGAAGTCGGAGCTATTGATCGGATGGCGGACCGAGCCAACCACCGTGCCACCGTTCGCGGTGACAACCTTGCTTGTTTCATCGCGGAGGTTGTAACCGAAGGTATAATCGGCCGTCAGGAAATACCACTTCTTGTGACCGGCCTTGACTAGCGCCTTGCCGATCGCGCTCGATTGCGACCAGGTATCGTAGGTCCATTGCACCGTGTTTGGCGTGCAGTTCTTGCCGGTGAGCGCGGTGGTGCCCCCTGCCGAAATCAACGCGACCTTGTTCTTGTCGCGCGCGATATCGTTGACCGCAAGCGCAACCGCCGAATTACCCAGATCGGCGATGGCATCGACGTTTTCCAAATCGAACCAGCGCCGCGCGATGCCAGCCCCGACGTCCGGTCGGTTCTGATGATCCGCGGCGATCACTTCGATCGGCTTGCCCGCAACCTTGCCGCCGAAATCTTCCGCCGCCATCTGGGCGGCCAGCGTTGATCCCGATCCGGTGCTATCCGCAAAAACACCCGACTGATCATTGAGAACGCCGATGCGAACCGTATTGCCACCAGCCCACGCAGCCGCAACACCGGCGAGCCAGATCGCCGCCGCCGATAGATAGATTGAACGCATAACGACCTCCCTTGATCTAGCGCCATTCGGCGTTTTTGTTCTAGACGACGCGAAAGATCACACCTGCCACGCACCCCCTGCTATGGATTTGTGATCTTCGGTCACACCAACCAGGACATGGTCATGACGACGACGCCCCTTCTCGAAGACATGAGTCCACGCGGCGTCCTCACGCTGACGCTGTCGCGCCCGGACAAGGGAAACGCGCTCGACCGGGCAACCCTGGAACGGCTTGCGGCCGCGCTCGCGCGTGCTGAGCGGGATCAGAGCATCCGCCTCGTCGTCTTGCGCGGCGCCGGCAAGCACTTCTGCAGCGGTGGCGACGTCAGTGGCGGCATCAGCCAGGACAACGCGACCGCCAGCGCATCCATCAGCGGCGTCTGCGCCCAACTGAACAACCTGCCAAAGCCGACAGTTGCGGTGCTCCACGGCGCCTGTATCGGCGGTGGTGTCGCGCTCGCGGCCTGTTGCGACACCGTGCTGGCCACCCCGGATGCATTCTTCGCGATCCCGGAAACGCGGCTCGGTTTCCCGCCCGCAGAATTGATGCCGTTCTTCCTTGCCGCCTGCGGCGCGCGATTCCTGCGCCGCCATCTGCTCGCAGGCAGCCGCTTCACCAGCGCCGAGGCGCGGCAATGTGGGCTCGTGCATGGCGTTCATGAGGCGGATGCCATCGGCACAATTCTCGCCGAAACGGTGGACGCCTATCTGCATGCGGCTCCTCGCGCCGTCGCCGCCGCCAAAGAGTTGATCGCGCGCCTCTTGCACGAAACGGTCACGACCGGCGAACTGCACCGTCTTCACGACGCCTTCGCCACCAGCGCGGAAGCGCAGGAAGGACTCGCGAGTTTCAAGGAGAAGCGGCGTCCGCACTGGTATCCTCCCAGCGAAGCCTGACCGGATTTACCCCGGATGCGCTTCGAGGCCGGGCTTGTATTTGCCCTTGAGAAAGTCCTGGATGCCTTCCTTGCGGAACGCATCGTTCTGCCGCTGCACCAGTTCGAGTTCCTTCGCCATCGCGTAATTCATCGCGGCGTCCCAGGTCATCTCCAGCGAATAGCGATAGCCCTCCTTGGTGGCCCGCATCGCATTGGGATCCTTGGAGGCAAGGTTGCGTGCGACCGCCATGGTCTGCTCGACCAGCTTGTCCTTGGGAAACGCCTTGTTGATGAAACCGATGCGCGCGGCCTCGACACCGTCGAACGTTTCCCCGCTCATCCCGTAATAAAGTGCGTCGCGCGGACGGAGCAGATTGGCCAAAGACTTGGACACGCAGCCGCCGGGAAACAGCTTGAAATTGATCTCCGACAGACCGAACGTCGCTTCTTCCGCTGCGAAGGCAAGATCGCAGCCTTCAACAATGGAAAACGCTCCGCCGAAACAGAAACCATTGACCATGGCGATGACCGGCTTCGGATAATAGCGCAACGTACGGCCGCGCCATTCGGTCGCCATTTTCCACACCGCTTCGTATTCGCTCGGCTTGTCCTTCAATTCGAGGAAGAATTCCTTGAGATCCATCCCAGCGCAGAACACGCCACCGGCGCCGGTAATGACCACGACGCGGGCATTTTTGTCATCGCGCAGCAATTCGAGCGCCGCCACCATGTCGCGGTGCAACGCCGGGCTCATCGCGTTTTTTTTGCTGGGACGGTTGAGCGTGATGACGGCGACGCCGTCCTTCTTCTCGAGCAGAAGATTGTCGAATTTTGCCATGCCTTGGTCTCCGGGGGACTTTCTCGAAAGACTGAAGACTGGCCTACTATTTGTCTAATGCTCATTCATAATTTACATTATTATCATAATGAATATCAGGACGCTCGATCTCAATCTTCTCAAAGTGTTCGACGCGCTGATGCGCGAGCGGAATACGACTCGCGCCGCCGCGCGGCTCGGCCTGTCGCAACCGGCGGTCAGTTCGGCGCTGCGGCGTCTGCGTGAGCATCTCGACGACCCGTTGCTGGTGCGAACTCAGGGCGGCATGCGGCCAACCCAGCGCGCCGAACAGATTTTCGCATCGGTGACGCAATCGCTGGATTCGATCCAGAGTGCCCTGCAGACCGGCACGCCGTTCACCCCGCGTCAGTCAGAGCGCGCCTTCAACGTCATGATGACCGATATCGGCGAGATCATTTATCTGCCGCGGCTGGTCGAGCGTCTGCACCAGGAAGCGCCAGGTGTTCATCTGTCGGTGCGTCGCCTGAACCGCCGGCGCGTCCATGACGATCTGGCCAGCGGCACGATTGATCTTGCCATCGGCTGGATCGACCGGCCCGGCGATCTGAAACGCGAGGCGCTGTTTCACGAAAATTTCGTCTGCATCGTCCGCGCCAAACACCCGCGGATCGGCCGCCGCCTCACGCTCGCCCAGTTCCTGTCAGAATGGCATCTCTCCGTAGGGCGCGACGGCGGCGTCGACGCCTTCTTCCGCTCCCCCGATGGTACCCTGCAGCGGGATCTTGCCGGACGACGGCGCAAGATCGCGCTGCAGATTCCGCAATTCCTTGCGGTTCCGAATATCATCGCCAATTCGGATCTGTTGTGTGTGGTGCCACGACAGCTTGGCAGTATTTATGCCGAACTCGGGCAAGTCCGCATTCTGCCGCTGCCGGTCAAAAGCGATTCTTTCGTCGTCTCGCAATTCTGGCACAAGCGCTTCGACGCCGATCAGGGTAACCGGTGGCTGCGCGCTATCATCAGTCAGTTGTTCCAACAGCGATAGATCCGGCTGACGAAATTACCGGTTTTGTGGCTGGCTGGTTGAACACAGGATTTCTCGCGCGTTTAAACGAATCCGCAAGAAAACGAGACGGATTGCCACCCGTCACCGTTCCATACTCGATCACCGGTTTCAGGTTGCGGAGTCCCTGCAGGGTCGTATCGGGCCTGTTGCCCTCATCTCGTGACAAGGTGACGTCGTTATACGTCACCTCTCCGGTATCCTTGTTCTTTGACACCACGGCCGCAGTGATCGGAACGATCTCGGCATCGAAACGACCCTCCTGCTGCGCAGCAGCCGTGCGCTGCTGAGAGATCAAAGAGTATTCGTCCTGCCGTTCGCGGCTCAAGCCGTTTTTCGCCGCGACAAATTCTGCGGTCTGCAACATCGGCATGTAAGCATGAGGTGCGAAGCGCGCCGAGCGTGAGCAGCGCCGGTACGCGAAACGCACTGCAAAGCGCGCGCTCGCTGCCACCCGCAAGCGCCATGCGCATGTGCTGGTGAACAAAGCCGCTACAGAATTTCAGAATGAGACAGCGGACGATTTTCAGAATGAAAATCAGCCGTCACGCAAGGTATTGAAATCCTAGAAGAGTTTGGCTGGGGCACCTGGATTCGAACCAGGGAATGGCGGAATCAAAATCCGCTGCCTTACCACTTGGCTATGCCCCATCCGGCCGCGAAACGTCCGGCCTGATCGCCTGACCTCAACGGTCGATCTGATCGGATGGTCCGGGGCCTCGCGCGGCGCGCGGACCATACCGGCCGATCCTGCCTATCGCAACGCATTGTGTCTGTCACGCACAGGCGTTGACCACCGGGGGGTGCCGCCTAGGATGATCGCCTCACCTTGAAAATCCGCGCGATCAGGCGCGGTTTTGCCGGGGAATCGCCGAGGAACAACAATGACCTATCGCGCGCCGGTGTCGGATATCGTCTTTACCTTGCGGCATGCCGCCGGCTTCGACCGGGCGCTGGCCGATGGCCTTTACGGCGACCTGACCGAAGCCGATGTCGCCGCCGTGCTGGAGGAAGCCGGCCGCGTCGCCAATGACGTGATCGCGCCGCTCAACCGCGCCGGCGATACCAACGGCACCCCGATCAAGGATGGCGCGGTCACCACCGCTCCCGGCTGGAAAGAGGCCTACGCGACCTGGATCGCTGGCGGCTGGAACGGCCTCGCCGGCCCGGCCGACTGGGGCGGCCAGGATCTGCCACAGGCGGTCAACGCCGCCTGCATCGAGATGTGGAACGCGGCGTCGATGGCGTTCGGCATCGGTCCGGTGCTGACCATGGCCGCGGTCGATGCGCTCGCCGATTTCGGCAGCGACGACCTGAAACAGCGTTATCTGGAAAAGCTCGTCAGCGGCACATGGACCGGGACGATGGAACTCACCGAGCCGCAGGCGGGCTCGGATGTCGGCGCGCTGCGCACCAAAGCCGAGCGTGCCGGCGACGGCACCTATCGCATCACCGGGCAGAAGATCTTCATTACTTATGGCGAGCACGACCTCACCGAAAACATCATTCATTTCGTGCTGGCCCGCCTCCCCGATGCGCCGGCCGGCACCAAGGGCATCTCATTATTCCTGGTGCCGAAGTTCCTGCTGACGGCGGACGGCAAACCAGGCGAGCGCAACGACCTGCGCGCGCATTCGGTCGAACACAAGATGGGCATCCACGGCTCGCCGACCTGCACCATGGTCTACGGCGATCATGGCGGCGCCATCGGCTATCTGATCGGCCGCGAGCACGAAGGCATGCAGGCGATGTTCACGATGATGAACCGCGCCCGTCTCGCCGTCGGATTGCAGGGCGTCGCCATCGCCGATCGCGCGACGCAGCAGGCGCTGGCTTATGCGCACGACCGCAAGCAAGGCCCGCAGACCATCATCAGCTACCCCGATGTGAAGCGCATGCTGCTCACCATGCAGGCGCTCACCGCCGCGGCACGCACCATCTGTTATGCGACTGGCGTCGCCATCGACGGCGCGCATCGCGCCAGCGACGCAGCCGCGCGGCAAACCGCGCAGGCGCGCGCCTCGCTGCTGACGCCACTCGCCAAGGCGTTCTCCACCGACATCGGCATTGAGGTCGCCTCGCTCGGCGTGCAGGTGCATGGCGGCATGGGCTTCATCGAGGAGACCGGCGCGGCGCAGCACTATCGCGATGCGCGCATCGCCGCGATCTATGAAGGCACCAACGGCATCCAGGCGCTCGATCTCGTGACCCGCAAGCTGCCGCTCGATGGCGGCAAGGTGGCGAGCGCGCTGATCGCCGAACTGCGACAAACCGTGGCGGAGTTGGCCGCCGTGAACGATCCGGCGCTCGGCGCGTCGGCCGCGCGGCTCGGCGAGGCGCTCGATTGCACCGAGCGCGCCGCGCACTGGCTGCTGGCGCAGGGCAAGAGTGACGCGGCTCTCGCCGGCGCAACGCCGTTCCTGCGGCTGTTCGCCAGCGCCACCGGCGGATGCCTCCTCGCGCGCAACGCACTCGCGGCGATCCGTGGCGCGGATGGCGGCGAACCGGCGCGCTGGATCGGCCTCACCCGCTTCTTCGCTGAAAACGTCGCGGTGCAGGCGCCATCGCTGGAGCGCATCGTCACCGAAAGCGCCGACAGCCTGTCGGCCGCGCCGGCTTTGTTGAACTGACCTCAAGCCCGGAGACCGATCATGTCGCTCAAGGGCAAAACACTCTTTATTACTGGTGCCTCACGCGGCATCGGCCTCGCCATCGCCTTGCGCGCGGCGCGCGACGGTGCGCGCATCGCCATCGCTGCGAAGACCGATACGCCGCACCCGAAGCTTGAGGGGACGATCCACACCGCAGCGGCCACGATCGAGGCCGCCGGCGGCGAGGCATTGCCGCTCGTCGTCGACGTGCGCGACGAAGCGGCCGTCACCGGTGCGCTCGCGCAGACCGCGCAGCGCTTTGGCGGCATCGACATCGTCGTCAACAATGCGAGCGCGATTTCCATGACGCCGGTTGAACAGACCGACATGCGCCGCTTCGACCTGATGCACCAGATCAATGCGCGCGGCACCTTCATGGTGTCGAAGCTCGCGCTGCCCTATCTCCTGAAAGCGCACAACCCGCATATCCTGATGCTGTCGCCGCCGCTCGACATGCAGGAAAAGTGGTTCGCACCCTCGACCGGCTACACCATGGCGAAGTTCGGCATGAGCATGGTGGTGCTCGGTCTCGCCGGCGAGATGCGCGGCAGGATCGCCGTCAACGCGCTGTGGCCACGCACGACCATCGCCACCGCCGCGATCAAGAACCTGCTCGGCGGCGATCAGGTGATGAAGATGTCGCGCAAGCCGGCGATCATCGCCGACGCCGCCTATGCGGTTTTCCACAAGCCGGTCGATTTCACCGGGCATTTTCTCATCGACGACAGCTTCCTCGCCGGCGAGGGCGTCACCGATTTTGAGGCTTATCGTGCCGATCCGAAGCAGCCGCTGGCGGCGGATTTCTTCGTGCCGGACGACAGCCTGCCGCCGCCGGGCGTGGTGGTGACGCCTTATCGCTGACGGGGTGGCAGAGCGCCATCGCAGGCGCTACATAATGTCGATGGCCACCCTCCTCCTGACCCATCCCTCGTCGCTCAACCACATCACCCCCGCCGGACACCCGGAGCGGCCGGACCGCATCCGAGCGCTCGATGCTATCTGGGCCACGGACGCGTTCAAGCCGCTCGCGCACGAGCAGGCGCCGATGTGCGATCTCGACACCGTCGCGCTGTGCCATCCGATGGATTACGTCGAGCTGATCCGCGATAACGCGCCGAAGGAAGGCATGATCGGGCTCGACGGCGACACGGTGATGTCGCCCGGCAGCTTCGAGGCATCGCTGCGCTGCATCGGCGCCGCCACCCGCGCCATCGACGCGGTGATGTCGAAGGAAGCCGGCAACGCTTTCTGCTCCATGCGCCCGCCCGGCCATCACGCCGAGACGGCGAAGCCGATGGGCTTCTGCATCTTCAACAGCGCCGCCATCGCCGCGCGCTACGCGCAGCAGAAGCACGGCGTCGAGCGCGTCGCGCTGATCGACTTCGACGTGCATCACGGCAACGGCTCGCAGGACATCTTCTGGCGCGATCCGTCGGTGATGTACTGCTCGACGCACCAGATGCCGCTCTATCCCGGCACCGGCGCCAAGACCGAGCGCGGCGAGTTCAACACCATCGTCAACGCGCCGCTGCGGCCGAACGACGGCGGCGAACAGTTCCGCGAGGCGGTCGAGACCGTGATCCTGCCGCGCCTGCGCGAATTTCAGCCGGATTTTGTGCTCATCTCCGCCGGCTTCGACGCGCATCATCGCGACCCGCTCGCCAACCTCAATTTCGACGAAGCGGATTTCGACTGGGTCACGCGCAAGCTGATGGAGGTCGCCGACCAGCACGCCGGCGGCCGCATCGTCTCGCTGCTGGAAGGCGGCTACGACCTGCAGGGCCTGTCCGGCTCCGCCGCAGCGCACGTGAAGGCGCTGATGCAGGCATAAATCGCCCGCTTTTCCCCCCGGCCCGACCCGACTTGACACCCGCGCCCGAACCGGGCGACCTGCCCGCGAGCAGAGGACGACACCATGGCCGATTCCGCACCCGACGTGAAAAAACTGCCGTTCGAGCAGGCGATTGCGGAGCTTGAAACCATCGTCAAGAAACTCGAGGAAGGCAAAGTGCCGCTCGAGGAATCGGTGGCGATCTACGAGCGCGGCGAACTGCTGAAAAAGCGCTGCGAGGAACTTCTGGCGCAGGCGGAAGCGCGCGTCGAGAAGATCACCCTCGGTGCCGGCGGCAAACCCAGCGGGACCGAGCCGCTCGATGTCGACTGAGAGGACCGACGCCGGCGCATCCGCTTTGCCGCGCGTCCGACGCCGCCATGTCGTCTACGCGCAGGGCTACGACCCGCGTGGCCTCGCCGAATACTACCGGCTGTTTCGCGGCGAATACCGCAAGTTCTGCGCGCTCTACGGCCTGACCGGCAAGGTCGGCAAGATCGTCAATCCCGACGACCGCTTCACCACCCACTGGACGCTCGACACGCAAGGTGAAGACGCCGCCGGTGCGCCGTGGCGCGTCGACACGACATACGAATTCCTGCGCTGGGAAGACATCATCCGCGAGGACTTCGCGCGGCCGGCGTGGTGGAAAACGCTCCACGCGCTCGGCTCGCTGTTCAACTCGCTCGCCAATGGCGTCTATGCGCGCGTCTTCGCCGCGCACTGGCGTTTCGGTTTGTTCACGCTCTATCCGTTCGTCATCCTGCTGACGAATACGCTCGCCGCCGCGCTGGTCGGCGGCCTCGCCGGCGGCTTGCTGGCGCTGGTCGCGCCATCGGTCGTCGCGTGGCTGATCGGCCTCGCCGTCTTCGCCGCCGCGTTCGTCGTGATCGTGCGCAAGACCGAGCCGCTGTCCTACATGCTCTACATGTTCGACGACATCGTCTCGACGCACCAGTTTGCCTATGGCCAGCGGCCGGACTGGGAAAAAAGGTTCGAGACTTTCGCGGGCTATCTGATCGAGGAGGTCCGCGCCTCCGACGCCGACGAGTTCGTGGTCGTCGGCCATTCGTCCGGCTCGTTCATCGCGGTGGAGGTGGTCGCGCGCGCCTTCGCCCGCGATCCGGAGTTCGCGCGCGGCAAGCATCTCGCGCTGGTGACGATCGGCGCCAACCTGCCGATCATCGGCTTCAATCCATCGGCCGACGCGTTCCGGGCGCGGCTCGCCGCTCTCGCCGCCGCCGCCGACCTCGACTGGGTCGATTACCAGTCGCGCAAGGACGTGATGAATTTCTATCCGTTCGAGCCCATCGCCGGGCATGGACTGAAGCCGGGCCGCAATCCTGCCGTGGTGCCGGTCCGGTTCCGCGACATCATCGCCCCGGAGAGCTATCCCAGGTTCCGCTGGCGCTTCTTCCGGGTCCACTTCCAGTTCCTGATGGCCAATGAGCGGACCGGCTCGGCCTACGACTATTTCATGATCTGCTGCGGCCCGTTCCGGCTCGGCGACCGGGCGCGGAAACCTGCCGCCGTGGTCGCGCAGACCGGCCATCCACGGCCCTGATTCCCGCTGCCGGCGGCCGAATTGCCGCCTGTTTTGATGTGGTATAAATGTCGCAAGCGCGCCGGCCCTTTGCCGGCCGCCGGATTCCGGAGTGCCTTTGTCCTCTTCCTCCCAGACCCCCTTGCTTGACCGCGTCCGCACCCCGGCCGATCTGCGTCAATTTCCCGACGATCAGCTTCCGCAGCTCGCCGAAGAGTTGCGCCGGGAGACGATTGATGCCGTCGCAACCACCGGTGGCCATCTCGGCGCCGGGCTCGGCGTCGTCGAACTGACCGTCGCGCTGCATCATGTGTTCAACACGCCGCAGGACCGGCTGATCTGGGACGTCGGCCATCAGGCCTATCCGCACAAGATCCTCACCGGCCGGCGCGACCGCATCCGCACGCTGCGCCAGGGCGGCGGCCTCTCCGGCTTCACCAAGCGCGCCGAGAGCGAGTACGACCCGTTCGGCGCCGCGCATTCCTCGACCTCGATTTCCGCCGGCCTCGGCATGGCGGTCGCGCGCGACCTCGACGGACGCCATAATAATGTGATCGCGGTGATCGGCGACGGCGCCATGTCCGCCGGCATGGCCTACGAGGCGATGAACAATGCCGGCGCGATGAATTCGCGGCTGATTGTCATCCTCAACGACAATGACATGTCGATCGCGCCGCCGGTCGGCGCCATGTCGTCGTATCTGGCGCGGCTGATTTCCGGCAAGACCTACCGCACCCTGCGCGACATCGGCCGGCAGCTCGCCAAGAGCCTGCCAAAATTCTTCGAGGAGAAGGCCGAGCGCGCCGAGGAATTCGCGCGCGGTTTCTGGACCGGCGGCACGCTGTTCGAGGAACTGGGCTTCTATTACGTCGGCCCGATCGACGGCCACAACTTCGATCACCTGCTGCCGGTGCTGCGCAATGTGCGCGACGCGGAAACAGGACCGATCCTCGTTCACGTCGTCACGCAGAAGGGCAAGGGCTACGCGCCGGCCGAAACCTCCGCCGACAAATATCACGGCGTCGTCAAGTTCGACGTGAAGACCGGCGCGCAGGCGAAGTCGAAGGCGACCGCGCCGAGCTACACCAAGGTGTTCGGCGAGAGCCTGACGCGCGAGGCGCAGAAGGACGACAAGATCGTCGCCATCACCGGCGCGATGCCGTCCGGCACCGGCGTCGATATCTTCCAGAAGCGGTTTCCTGAGCGCACCTTCGATGTCGGCATCGCCGAGCAGCATGCGGTGACGTTCGCCGCCGGGCTTGCGAGCGAAGGTTACAAGCCGTTCGCCGCGATCTATTCGACCTTCCTGCAGCGCGCTTACGATCAGGTGGTGCACGACGTGGCGATCCAGTCGCTGCCGGTGCGTTTCGCCATCGACCGCGCCGGGCTTGTCGGCGCCGACGGGCCGACCCATGCCGGATCGTTTGACGTCGCCTATCTCGGCTGCCTCCCCGGCTTCGTGGTGATGGCGGCGGGCGACGAGGCCGAACTGATGCACATGGTCGCGACCGCCGCGGCCATCGACGACCGGCCATCGGCGTTCCGCTATCCGCGCGGCGAAGGTCTCGGCGTGCCGATGCCGGCGGACGGCGTGCCGCTCGAGATCGGCAAAGGGCGCGTGCTGCGCGAGGGCTCCAAGGTTGCGCTGCTATCGTTCGGCGCGCGGCTCGGCGAATGCCTCGCCGCCGCCGACGAACTCGCCTCGTTCGGACTGTCCACCACCGTCGCCGATGCGCGGTTCGCGAAGCCTCTCGACACCGATCTGGTGCTGCGGCTCGCGCGCGAGCATGAGGTGCTGCTCACCATCGAGGAAGGTTCGGTCGGCGGCTTCGGCAGCTTCGTGCTGCAGGCGCTGTCCGATCACGGCGTGCTCGATCGCGGGCTGAAGGTCCGCACGCTCGTTTTGCCGGATCGCTTCATCGATCACGACACGCCGGCGGCGATGTATGCGGCGGCCGGTCTCGACGCCAAGGGCATCGTCGCCAGGGCGTTCGAGGCGCTCGGCAAGGATATCGGCAAGGATAGCCACGGCGTGATGCGCGCCTGAGCTTCACGCGCCCGCGGCGTCATCGCATCACCGGCAGCGATCGATCCATCAAAAACAACGATGGTTCGTCGCCGTTCCTTTCGTATTTTCTCCACGATCCCGCGCTAAACGGACGCGCGGATTAATCCTCATGACAATGACACCGACACACCCCGCCGGGCCTCGGGCACCGGCGCGCGATCCCGCCGCCTGGCGGACCGAACTGACCGAGACCGTCCGGCTCGCCGTGCCGATGGCCGCGACGCAGCTCGGCCAGATCGCGATGATGACCACCGACCTGATGCTGCTCGGGCGGCTCGGCCAGGACGTGGTCGCGGCGGTGGCGCTCGCGCATATCGTGCTGTTCCTCTGCTTCATGCTCGGCATGGGGCTCGTCTCCGCCGTCGCGCCGCTCGCCGCGCAGGCATTCGGCGCGCGCGAGCCGCGCATGGTGCGCCGTGCGCTGCGCGTCGGGCTATGGGCGGCGACTCTTGTCGGCATTCCCCTCACCGTCTTGCAGATGTTCGGCGCCGACATCCTCACCGCGCTCGGCCAGGATCGCGCGACCGCGCAGCTCTCCGGCCATTATCTGCACGGGCTCGCCTGGAGCATGGTGCCGGCGTGGTGGTTCATCGCGCTGCGCAGCTTCATGGGCGCGGTGAACCGGCCTGAACCCGGCCTGTGGATCACGCTCGCCGCGATCCCCGCCAATCTCGTGCTCGCCGCGATCCTTATCTTCGGCCTGTTCGGCCTGCCGCCGCTCGGCGTGCTCGGCGCCGGACTCGCGACCACGCTGGTCAATCTCGGCATGTGCGCCGCCGGCGTCTGGGTCTGCTATGCACGGCCACCGTTCCGCAAATATCAGGTCCTCGGCCGCTTCTGGCGCACCGACTGGCCGCTGATGCGCAAGCTGTTCGTGATCGGCGTGCCGATCGCCGGCATGTTCGCGCTGGAATACGGCTTGTTCGCCGTCGCCGCGATCATGATGGGCTGGATCGGCACCACCGCGCTCGCCGCGCACCAGATCGCGCTGCAGTTCGCCTCGGTGATCTTCATGGTGCCGTTCGGCATCGCCCAGGCGGCGACGGTACGCGTCGGCCAGGCGGCCGGACGGCGCGATCCCGCCGGCACGCGGCTTGCCGGTTTCGTCGCCATCGCGCTCGGCGCGGCCTTCATGGTGACCATGGTGCTGCTGGCGATCACCGGCCGCAACGTGATCCCGCTCGCGTTCCTCGGCAGCGACACCGCGCACGCGGCGGAAACCATCGCGCTCACCGCGACGCTGCTGCTGGTCGGTTCGACCTTCTTCATCGTCGACGGCATCCAGTCGGTCACCGCCGGCGCGCTGCGCGGCCTCAACGACACGCGGGTGCCGCTGCTGATCGCCGCCGTGTCGTTCTGGGCGATCGGCTTCACCGCCTCCTATGGTCTCGCCTTCCCGGCCGGACTGGAAGCGGCCGGCATCTGGTTCGGCTTTACCATCGGCATCGCCGTCTATGCGATTCTGCTGGTCTGGCGCTTCCATGCGCTGACGCAACGCGGTTATCTTCCGGACGCACCCGGCTAAATCCGATGACAGACGTGTTGACGATCGAACGCATCGGCCATCGCGGCGACGGCATCGCCGTGACCGCGACGGGCGAGGCGTTCGTGCCTTATGCGCTGCCCGGCGAAACGGTGGAGGCCGCCGCCGAGCCCGAGCATCCGGAGCGGCGCAGCCTCGTGCGCGTGATAACGCCAAGCCCGGAACGGATGACGCCCATCTGCCCGCATTTCGGCATCTGCGGCGGCTGCGCCACGCAGCACTGGCAGCTTGCGCCTTATCTCGCGTGGAAACGGCAACTGGTCGTCGAGGCGCTGCGGCTCGAAGGGATCGATGCGCCGGTCGAAGATTGTATCGACGCCCATGGCGAGGGCCGGCGACGCGTCACGCTGCATGCCCGCAACGGGTCGGTCGGCTTCATGGAGGCGCGCGCGCATCGCCTCGTCGCCATCGAACGATGCCCGGTGCTGTCGCCGGCACTCGCCGGTGCATTGCCGGCAGCGCACGCCATCGCCGCGCTGCTGCGCGATGGGAAACCGCTCGATTTGCAGATCACCGCCACCGACACCGGCCTCGATGTCGATGTCCGCGGCTCCGGCGCACTCAACGCAAATCAATCGGCCGCGCTGGCTCGGATCGCCGCCGCGCACCGGCTCGCGCGCCTCACCCGCCATGGCGAGATGATCGCGCAGAACACGGTGCCGGTGCTGCGCATCGGCAAGGCGATGGTCACGCCGCCGCCCGGCGCATTCCTGCAGGCCACCGTGACGGGCGAAGACACCCTCAGCACGCTCGTCATGGACAACGCCGGCAAGGCGAAACACATCGCCGATCTGTTTTGCGGCATCGGCACCTTCGCGCTCCGTCTTGCCGAACGCGCGCGCGTCCTTGCCGCCGACAGCGAGGGCGGCGCCATCGAGGCGCTGAAGAAAGCCGCCGCCAGCACGCAGGGCCTCAAGCCCGTCGACACGCAGGCGCGCGACCTGTTCCGCCGGCCGATGCTGCCGCTCGATCTCAAGGGGATCGACGCCGTGGTGTTCGATCCACCGCGTCAGGGCGCGACCGAACAGGCGAAGATCCTCGCCACGTCCGCCGTTCCCGTCATCGTCGCGGTGTCGTGCAATCCGGCGACCTTCGCCCGCGACCTGCGCACGCTGATCGCCGGCGGCTACCGGCTGACCCGCGTCACGCCGGTCGATCAGTTCCGTTATTCGCCGCATGTGGAAGTGGTCGGGCGGCTGGAGAAGCGCTGAACGCTACTGCGGGTTGCCCCACCGCTCCTGCCAGATCCGCTCGCCGACGGTGCAGGAGACGCGCGGCTTGTCCGCGGCCGCCGGAATGACGCGCGGGGTATCCGGCGCGGGAATCTTGTCGGCGATCTCCAGCACCAGCTTGGTGCGCGTCGCCTCGACGAATTTCTCGCGCTCGCGGATCGGCACGACGAACGCGCCCGGCCCGCCGATCACGCAATCCTCGTAATAGACGTCGAGATTGTCGATATCCATCGGGTTACGATACGGCCGTTTCAGCATGATCGGCAGACCATTGATGGTGATGCCGCTGGCGATCACGTCGTCGCGCACCAGCGCGACCATGGCGCCGCTGTTGTTGACGCCATCACCCGACACGTCGATGACACGACGCAGGCCGCGATAGCCGCTGCCGTCGAACAGCATCTTGGAGAATTGCAGCGCGCCGGAAATCGACGTGCGCGAGGCGCGGCGATAGGGCGCGCGCGCGATATCGGCGGCAAACGAATCGGCGCTTTCCGGTCCATCGATCATCCGCCACGGCACGATGATGCGCTGATTGTCGGCGCCAGCCCACTCCACATAGGTGATGGCGATGCGGCCGTGCGCGCCGTTCTTCAGCGCCTGCAGGAATTCCCTGGAGGTCAGCGCGAGGATATAGCCCTCGCGTTGCAGCGCCTGCTCGTCCGGGTCCATCGAATAGGAGATATCGACCGCGAGAACGAGTTCGACATCGACCGGCGTCGCATTGGCGGAACGGTCGGCAAGTCTGTGATCGAGCGAGGGATAAAGGTCGCGCGGGGCAAAAGCGGCGGCGACCGACGCCGCGAACAGCGTCATCAGCACCGCGATCTCGACGCTCCGCCAGCGCAAGATGGATTGCTCTCCGCGAACACCCAGCCTGACGCTATGCTGCCACGAACCGGGGCAACCGGGAAGCGCTCAGACGGCGGCGCGGATCAGCCATCCAGAGGATCGGTGCTGACGATCTCGATGCCAAACCCGCCTAGACCGACATAGGTGCGGTTGCTGGACGACAGCAGCCGGATCGAGGAAATGCCGAGATCGCGCAGGATCTGCGCGCCGACCCCGATCTCGCGCCATTGCTGCGAGCGCGCGGCCTCGGTTCCCGTGGTGTCGCCGTGGGGAATATCGACGGCCGGCACGCCGGCCGCGCCGTCGCGCAGATAGACGAGCACGCCCTGCCCGGCCTTCTTGAACCGCTGCAGGGTCGCATGCACGGTCTTGGCCCCGCCGAACACGTCGCCGATCACGTCGGCGCGATGCAGCCGCGCCGGCACGTTCTCGCCGTCCTCGATGTTGCCGTAGACGAAGGCGAGATGATGCACCTTGTCGAACGGCGTCATGTAGGCATAGCCGGTGAGCGGGCCAATGTCCGTCGGGACCTGGAAGGTGCCGATCCGCTCGACCAGCTTGTCGCGCGCCTGGCGATAGCTGATCAGATCGGCGATCGAGATGAATTTGAGGCCGTGCTTCTCGGCAAAGGCCCGCACCGCCGGCCCGCGCATCACCGTGCCGTCGTCGTTCATCAGTTCGGACAGCACGCCGACCGGGGCGAGCCCGGCGAGCCGGCACAGATCGACGCAGGCTTCGGTATGGCCGGAGCGCATCAGCACGCCGCCCTCGCGCGCGATCAGCGGGAATACATGGCCCGGCCGCACGAAGTCCGACGCGCCGGAATTGCCGTTGGCCAGCGCGCGCACGGTATTGGTGCGCTCTTCCGCCGAGATGCCGGTGGTCAGCCCGTGCTTGACGTCGACCGTCACGGTGAAGGCGGTGCCGAGCGGCGCGTCGTTCGCCGCCACCATCGGCGCGAGGTTGAGCCGGCGCGCCCATTCCACATCGAGCGGCGCGCAGACGATGCCAGAGGTGTGGCGGATGAAGAACGCCATCTTCTCCGGTGTGCACAGCGAGGCGGCGACGAACAGGTCGCCTTCGTTCTCGCGATCATCGTCGTCGGAGACCACCACGATCTCGCCCGCCGCGAACGCCTTGACCACCGCTTCGATATTGTGAGTGACCGCCTGCAACACACCCGTCCTTTGATTTGCTTGTCGTTACGCGCCCGGCATCGGGAAAGGCCATGCCCGGCCCTCGCCCACCTGCCCGCGGTGACGCAGATAGTGATCGGCGATGACGCACGCCACCATGGCTTCCGCCACCGGCACGGCGCGGATGCCAACGCAAGGGTCGTGACGGCCCTTGGTCAGGATCTCGGTGTCGCGGCCGTAACGGTCCACGGTCTGGCGCGGCGTCAGGATCGACGAGGTTGGCTTCACCGCGAACCGCGCCACCACCGGCTGGCCGGTGGCGATGCCGCCGAGAATGCCGCCGGCATGGTTCGACAGGAACACCGGCTTGTTGTCGTTGCCGATCCGCATCTCGTCGGCATTCTCCTCGCCGCGCATCGCCGCGGTGGCGAAGCCGTCGCCGATCTCCACCGCCTTCACCGCATTGATGCTCATCAGCGCCGCCGCGAGATCGGCGTCGAGCTTGCCGTAAACGGGAGCGCCGATCCCGGCCGGCACGCCCTCGGCGACCACCTCGATCACCGCGCCGACCGAGGAGCCTTCCTTGCGGACGCTGTCGAGATAGGTCGCATAGAATTCGGCCTGCACCGGATCGGGGCAGAAGAACGGATTGTTGTCGACTTCATTCCAGTCGAACCGCGAGCGGTCGATCTTGTGCGGCCCCATCTGCACCAACGCGGCGCGCACCGACAGACCCGGCACGATCCTGCGCGCCACCGCGCCGGCCGCGACCCGCGACGCGGTCTCGCGCGCCGAGGCGCGGCCGCCGCCACGATAATCGTGCACGCCGTATTTCGCGTCATAGACATAGCCGGCATGGCCCGGCCGGTATTTGTCCTTGATGTCCGAATAGTCCTTGGAGCGCTGGTCGACATTCTCGATCAGCAGCAGAATCGGCGTGCCGGTGGTGACGTCCTGCCCGGTCGCCTCGTCGCGGAACACGCCGGACATGATCTTCACCGCGTCCGGCTCCTGCCGCTGGGTGGTGAAGCGGGACTGGCCCGGCCGGCGCTTGTCGAGATGGTGCTGGATGTCGGCCGCGGTCAGCGGAATGCGCGGCGGACAGCCGTCGACCACGCAGCCGATCGCCGGCCCGTGGCTCTCGCCGAACGTCGTAAACCGGAACATCTGGCCGAAGGTATTGAATGACATGGTTTTTCGTCGAAAGGGCTGCCGCGGGCTGTGGTAGCCGCGCGGCCTGCGGCGGTCAAATGTCGCGCGCTCCCGATTCCCCGTTGCGGGAGCGCACAGCAACCGACTGCGCCGCGTCTGTCCCGTTTCAATGCACCGGCCGGTGCAAATCATGCGGCAAAAAGGTTTCTGTCTGAACGCCGATTAATGCCAAGCTGAATGCTCGTTAAGATATTGAAATCTCTACACTTTTTTTGAAATAGCGCTTGCAGGCGAAATCGCTCCGCAGTATGGAATCCATGTCTGGCAAAAGGGCGCGAGGCCAAGGGGGCCACAACTCTTCGCCGACTGAACAGTCATCAAAGGACACGACCATGCGCACGTTCACTGCCCTCGTCGCAGCCCTGGGTCTCCTCGCCGCCACGACGCTCCCGTCCGTTGCCGCGCCGACCAGCAAAGCTGCCACCGTCGAATTCGCCGCCGCCAAGAAGAAGGCGAAGAAGCCGGCGATGAAGAAGTCCGAGATCGTCTCCGATCTCTCGGCCGCGAAGAAGAAGGCCAAGAAGAAGTCGATGAAGAAGTCCGAGCTCGTCTCCGACCTCTCGGCTGCGAAGAAGAAAGCCAAGAAGAAGTCGATGAAGAAGTCCGAGCTCGTCTCCGACCTCTCGGCTGCGAAGAAGAAGGCCAAGAAGAAGTCGATGAAGAAGTCCGAGCTCGTCTCTGACCTCTCGGCTGCGAAGAAGAAAGCCAAGAAGAAGTCGATGAAGAAGTCCGAGCTCGTCTCCGACCTCTCGGCTGCGAAGAAGAAGGCCAAGAAGAAGTCGATGAAGAAGTCCGAGCTCGTCTCTGACCTCTCGGCTGCCAAGAAGAAGGCCAAGGCCAAGAAGATGAAGAAGTCGGAACTGACCTCCGATCTCTCGGCCGCCAAGAAGAAGGCCAAGGCCAAGAAGATGAAGAAGTCGGAGCTGACCTCCGACCTCTCGGCCGCCAAGAAGAAGGCGAAGAAGGCCAAGAAGGCGAAGAAGTAAGCAACCGCTCTGCGGTCGCGAAAAAGCCGGACCTCAGGTCCGGCTTTTTTATTGCGTTGATGATACCGCGAGCACGAGTGGCCGCTTTACCGGCGCCGGATTATTTCGACGGCGTGTCCGGAAATTCCTTGCCGACCGCGATATCCGGCGCATCCGGATGCTTCATGCCGACGACGTGATAGCCTGAGTCGACATGCAGGATTTCGCCGGTGACGCCACCGGCCATATCCGACAGCAGATACACCCCGCTCTGCCCGACCTCGTCGAGCGTCACGTTGCGCCGCAGCGGCGTGTTGTATTCGTTCCACTTGAGGATGTAGCGGAAGTCGCCGATGCCGGACGCGGCCAGCGTCTTCAGCGGCCCGGCGGAAATCGCGTTGACGCGGATCTTCTTCTCGCCGAGATCGGCGGCGAGATAGCGCACCGAACATTCGAGCGCGGCCTTGGCGACGCCCATCACGTTGTAGTGCGGCATCCATTTCTCGGCGCCGTAATAGGTCAGTGTCAGCAGCGAGCCACCGTTCGGCATCAGCTTCTCGGCGCGCTGCGCCACCGACGTGAACGAGTAGCAGGAGATCAGCATCGTCTTGCTGAAATTGTCTTCGGTCGTGTCGACGTAGCGGCCGTCGAGCTGATCCTTGTCGGAGAACGCGATGGCGTGAACCACGAAATCGAGCGAGCCCCAGGCTTTCTCGACGGCAGCGAAGGCGGCGTCCAGCGTCGCCGGATCGGTTACGTCGCAATGGCCGACGACCAGGCCGCCGACCTCCTGCGCCAACGGCTCGACCCGCTTCTTCAGCGCATCGCCTTGATAGGTGAAGGCCAGTTCCGCGCCATGGTCGCGGCACGCGCGCGCAATACCCCAGGCGATCGAGCGGTTATTGGCTACTCCGAGGATCAGCCCGCGCTTTCCCCGCATCAGTCCGGCGGCTTCCGCCATCGTCGTTCCTGTCCTGTCGGCTTGACGCCACCCGTACCGCGCAGCGAATGGGTTTTCTGGCATAGCCTCCCCGAGCCTTCAAGCAAGCCCAGGCCGCTTTCCCGTGGCACTCTTAACGCTGCCGGCCGGGAAACGGGGGAATATCCGCCGTTCCGAGGTGTTTTTTGACAGGAACCACAGTCACAATCGGGGCCAAACGCGGGGCGATAGCCGGTTCGTTAACGCGCCGGCGGTCTGGCGACGTGGTGCGGTGACATGTGCGTGAGATGGCGGGCGTGAGTCGGCTGGCGGCGGCACAGGACGGGAGAACAGCGTGGTCAGCAGCGTGGCCGGTTTCCGGCAGGGCGTCGAGGCGTCGATCCCGGCGTTGCGGCGTTACGCCCGCGCGCTGACGCGTAACACCGACATCGCCGACGATCTGGTGCAGGACACGCTGGTCCGGGCGCTGCGCTCGGAACACCTGTTTCACGGCGGCGATATCCGCGCCTGGCTCTACACCATCCTCACCAATCTCAACCGCAACCGGCTGCGCACGCTGGCGCGCCGGCCGACGCTGATCGCCATCGAGGACGACGATGCGCCGGAAGGCGCGGGCCTCGAGACCGGTCAGCGCGATATCGCTCGCGCGCTGGCCGCGCTGGCGGAGGAGCAGCGCGTCGTCTTGCTGCTGGTGGTGCTGGAAGGACTGACCTATCGCGAGGTCGCCGACGTGCAGGGCATCCCGATCGGCACGGTGATGTCCCGGCTCGCGCGGGCTCGCGCCCAGATCAAAGCCCATCTCGACGGCGAGCGCCCGGCGCTGCGCCGCGTGAAATAACTCAGAAGGTGCTGCGATGCTTCACGACAACTCCCCCATCACGGAAGACGAGCTCCACGCTTATGTGGACGGCGAACTTCCCGCCGACCGGCAGGAGGCCGTGGCCGCCTGGCTTGCCGCGCATCCCGACGATGCCGAGAAAGTCGCTGTCTGGCGCGCGCAGGCCGAAGCGATCCGCGCGCGCTATCAAGGCGTCGCGCAGGAGCCGGTGCCGGACCGGCTCAAGCTCGACGAAATCACGCGACGGCATCTGTCGCCGCGTTCGTGGCTGGCGATTGCCTCGGCGGCGGCCGTTGCCGCGTTTCTGATCGGCGGCGCGTCAGGCTGGATGGCGCGCGGCGCGGCGGCGGCTTCGCCGTCCGGGTTCGAGGTGTTCACCGACGACGCGCTCACCGCGCACAAACTCTACATCGCCGAGATGCGTCACCCGATCGAGGTGAAGGCCGGCGAAAGCCATCTGGTCCCGTGGCTGTCGCGCCGCGTCGGCTCGGAGTTGCGGCCGCCGGATCTGTCGCGGCTCGGCCTCAAGCTGATGGGCGGGCGGCTGCTGCCGGGACCGAACGGTCCGGCGGCGCTGTTCATGTATGAGGGCGGCAGCGGCGAGCGCTATACGATCTACGCCGCGCGCACCACCGCGCCGGAAACCGCGTTCCGCTACAAGGGCGAGGATCGCACGGCAGCGATGTACTGGGTGTTCAATCAGGTCGGCTACGTGGTGAGCGGCCCTTCCGACCGCAACCGCCTGCAGTCGGTCGCGAGCGCGGCTTACGAACAGAGCGAGCAGACGCCGAAGGGGTGAGCGCGCAACGCTCTCAACGATCGTCTTCGACCAGCGATATCCGCGCCTGACGGCGGAGAGACACGCGCAACTCTCGCTCCGCCTCATCCTGAGGGCACGCCGAAGCTCGGAGAGCGAAGGTGCGCGTCTCGAAGGATGCGGCGGCCCTAGTCCCGTAGCCGCCCATGGTTCGAGACGCCCGGCCTCGCCGGTCTCCTCACCATGAGGCTCAGAGAGGCGCACAAGTCCCGCCGCGTCATGCCCGCAATAAATGCGGGCATGACGGGGAGAGATGTGGGTTCAATCGGGTCCTTGACTTTCTTCCTATATGCCTATAATCCTATCTCTGTCCTGCTCACGAGGGGCGTCATCTAGAGGCGTCTTGGTGATGGAGCAGGATGCGGCGCCCGCGCGCAGGTTTCGCACCCTGCGTCCGGGACGCCCTGGGTTTGCCGTCCGCCCCAACTAAGTGGGGCCGCCCGCAAGGGCTGGACGGGGTAGGACGAACGCGGGCCAAAGCCCGCGGGAACCGATGGGGTCCGATCCCGCAAGGATCGGTCTCTCCATCTGTCCGCGCCCCGGAAGCACGGTCCCGGGGAGCGAAATCGCCGCCCATGACAAAGCCCAGCCTGCGCAAGCTTGGCTGGGTGGAGCGCCGCAAGGCGCGCGTGTCTCTCTCTGGCGGGAGAGATGCGCTCCGGTGCTGCCGCGAGGCGGCATCGGAAACCGAGACGTTGCGCTTCGCGGCGCTCCGTCCCCCTCGATGTGTTCGAGGGTCTGAGGAAATACGGGCGCACCCGGCGCCGGCCAAACAATACGGGTGATGACGCACGCCTTCATGTCATCGGCTGTTTGACAATCGCATCGGACGACAAGGGACAGCCGATAACGGCGGGATATTTCAACCCGTTCGTCCCCGCGAAAGCGGGGACCCACGCTTGGCCACATCGGCAGTTGTGCAAGAAGCAAAGTGTGGATTCCCGCTTTCGCGGGAATGAACGGGGAGAGAGAAGCGTCACTCTCGCTCCGCCTCATTCTGAGGAGCATCGCCATCAGCGCGTTTACGCGCGCCTTCGACGCGCTATGGCGATGCGTCATCGCAAGTCGGCCTTGGCCGACTTACGCATCAAAGATTCCCATCTCGGGTAAACCCGAGATGGGTGGACGAGGCGGCCACAGTTGCGCACCCACTCATCTTTCTTTGACACGATCCTGACGGATCGCTTCTGGTTCGAGCCGCCCGCCGTCGCTCTACGAGCTTCGGCGCGGCTCCTCACCATGAGGCTCAGAGAGGGAGAGAGAGAGAGAGAGAGAGAAGTGCATGCCTCAGCGCGTCATGCGCGACGCGCGCTTACGCCGTCTCCTTGCGCGGATCATACGGCTTCTCCGCGCGCCACTTGGTCATCAACTCCTGCAACGCCGGATCGGCCGCGTCCGGCAGCACGATGCTGACGGCGGCGAGCAGATCGCCTGTGCCGCTCTTGGTCTTCAGCCCCTTGCCGCGCAAACGGAACGTGCGGCCCGAACTGGTGTTCGCCGGGATCGACAATTCCACCGCGCCGGTCAGCGTCGGCACGCGCACCTTGCCGCCGAGCACCGCTTCGTCGAGCGTGATCGGCACGGTGATGCGCAGGTTCTGCCCCTCAACGGTGAACTGCGCATGCGGCGCGACCGTCACCTCGATCAGGAGATCGCCCGCGCCCCACGGACCCTTCTGCCCCTGACCTTTCAGGCGAATGGTCTGGCCGCTGGTCAGACCCGCGGGAATCTTGACCTCAACATCCTTGCCGTTCGGCAGGCGCACGCGCTCGGTCGCACCGTTCGCGGCTTCTTCCAGCGTGATGGTCAGCGCCGCCTTGATGTCGGCGCTGACGCCGCCGTGATCGGCTTCGGCGAAATCCGGATCGGAGCGCGCACGCTGCGCACGGCCGCCAAACATGTCGCGCAGGATGTCCTCGAAACCGCCGGCACCACCTGCACCGCCGGCGCCGCGTCCACCGGCCTGGCGCTGGAAGCCTTCGGGGCCGAACGAAAAGCTCTCAAAGCCGGCGCCGCCGCCCGGATTGAACCCGCCTTGCTGGAAGTGGCGCGGATCGAATCCACCGGCACCGCCCTGCCCGCCGAAGCCTTCAAATCCCTGGAAGCGCGGCTTGCCCTCGGCATCGATCTCGCCGTTGTCGAACTGCTTGCGCTTCTTCTCGTCGCCGAGAATCTCGTACGCGGAATTCAGCTCGGCAAAGCGCGACGCCGCGTTCTTGTCCTGCTTGTTGGCATCAGGGTGCAGCTTCTTGGCAAGCTTGCGGAACGCGCTCTTGATCTCGCTCGCGCTCGCACCCTTGGACACCCCCAGAACCTGATAGGGGTCGCGCATTCACGTCGTCTCCTGTCTGAAACTCATATTAGCCCATTCCCGCACGCACCTCGATGGCGCGGCCGGGTCAGGGATCGATTGTGCCTAAAATGTGGGGTGTCCGGACGACTGTTGCAACGCGCGCAGGACAAATACGAACACCGGAGACCGCGCCGGCGATCAGGTCCGCCGCCACAGTTTCAGCGAGCGGATGTCCCAGGCCGCCGTGCGGTCGCCGCTCTTGCGGCAGGCCTCGCCCTGCATCCAGGCTTCCTTGCTCGCTTTGACGTGGCTCGCCAGAAAATCGCGGCACACCAGCCCCTCGGAGCGGTAGTCGGTGCCGAGCGGCGTCACCGTGCCATAGGCGCCGGTCGCCGGATTTTCCCACGACAGGCTGATGTCCTTGCGCCCGCCGCGCAGCACCTCGGCGGCGGCGCGGCGCGCAAAGACGAGATCGGCGTCGGGCGGCATCTGTTCCGCCTTCGGGATCGAGCCGGTGGTCTCCGGATCGCCCTTCGCCGAACTGCCGGATTTCGAGAACAGGTTGTCGAGCTGGTAGGACATGCTGCAGCCGGCGCAGGCGAGGCCCAGCATCCCGGCGGCGATCAGCGGCGGCAGCCGGCGCAGCCATAGGCGCACCCGTCCGCTTCCTTTATAACCGCCGCGCCGGATGGTCCCGGCCCGCGAATCCTGTTGGTCAGTCATGTCAGACACGTCGTCGATCAAACACCCGGCCTGGTTAACGAGTGGTGATTTCACCGCCGCCGAGGAGCCGATGGCGCTATTTCATGCCTGGTTCGAGGAGGCGAGCCGGTCCGAGCCGCGTGATCCGAACGCCATGGCACTGGCCACGGTCGATGCCGACGGGCTTCCCGACGTCCGGATGGTGCTGCTCAAGGGCGTCGATGATCGGGGTTTCGTGTTCTACACCCACGCCACCAGCCAGAAGGGCCGCGAGCTTGCCGCCCATCCCAAGGCCGCCGCCGTGTTCCACTGGAAGTCGCTGAACAAGCAGATCCGCATCCGCGGCCCGGTCGAGGTGGTATCGCCGGCCGAGTCCGACGCCTATTTCGCCACCCGCGCCAAGCCGGCGCAGATCGGAGCCTGGGCCAGCAACCAGTCCGAACCGCTGGAAAGCCGCCTTGCCTTCGAGAAGGCGATCGCCGTCTACACCGCCAAATACGCGATCGGAACCGTGCCGCGCCCGCCGCACTGGCAGGGCTACCGCATCCGCCCGCAGAGCCTGGAATTCTGGCAGGACCGGCCGTTCCGCCTGCATGACCGCGTGGTCTTCACCCCCGCCGCCAGCGGCGGGTGGGACAAGACGCGCCTTTACCCGTGAGCTAACATCGCCCCCATGCCCTCCCCCTCAGACAACCAACGCCGCCGGGTTCTGCTGCTCACCGGCGCGAGCCGTGGCATCGGCCACGCCACCGTGAAGCGGTTCTCCGCCGCCGGCTGGCGGGTCATCACCTGCTCCCGGCACGGCTTCCCAGAAAACTGCCCGTGGGAGATGGGGCCGGAAGACCATATCCAGGTCGACCTCGCCGATCCGGCCTCGACCGACGCGGCGATCGCCGAGATCAAGCGGCGGCTGCCTGATCATCTGCTCGACGCACTGGTGAACAACGCCGCCATTTCCCCCAAGGGTGACGGCGGCGGCCGGTTGAGTGCCATCGCCACCACGCGCGACGACTGGCACCATGTGTTCCAGGTGAACTTTTTCGCGCCGATCATGCTGGCGCGCGGCCTGCTCGATGAATTGCAGGCGGCGAAAGGATCGGTGGTCAACGTCACCTCGATCGCCGGCTCGCGCGTGCATCCGTTCGCCGGCGCCGCCTACGCCACCTCGAAGGCCGCCCTCGCCTCCCTGACCCGCGAGATGGCCGCCGACTTCGGCAAGCTCGGCGTGCGCGTCAACGCCATCGCGCCGGGCGAGATCGACACCGCGATCCTGTCGCCGGGAACCGACAAGATCGTCGCCGAGCAAATTCCGATGCACCGCCTCGGCACACCGGACGAAGTGGCGAAGATCATCTATGTGCTATGCACCGAGACATCGTCCTATGTGAACGGTGCCGAAATTCACATCAACGGCGGCCAGCACGTCTGAAATCGACCGGCACGAACCGCTCCGGCGATTTCCCAAAATCACCGCACGCGAACCACATGGCATTCGCAGTTCTGCCGTGAATGTCGTGCATGATGGGTATCGACCGGCAGGCCAGACGAACCATCTGAATGACCCGACCATTGGACGCGACCGAGCTGACGGCACTCACGCTGTTCGCCAACGGCCGCTCGGCCGACGAGATTGCGCAGACGCTCTCCCTCAGCAAAAGCATGGTGCAGCACCATCTGCGGGTCGCGACCCGCAAGCTCGGCGGGCGCAACCGCGTGCATGCCGTCGCCATCGCCGTCGAAACCGGGCTGATCAAGCCGGCACGCGGTGAGCGGGCATAGCGCCACCTCCGAAAAGCAAAAGCCCCGGCGGACCGGGGGTCTGCTTTGTTTGCGTTGGATACGAACCGCGATCAGGCGGCCGCGACGTGCTGCCCAGCCGTATCCTCGACGCTGGTTTCCTCGTCACGTTCCGGAGCGCTCGCCGGCAGCCGCATCACCGCGCGCAGCAGGCTCTGCATCTCCAGGGCCGCGGTGAGATGCGACATGGTCGGCCGCACGCCAAGTGTCGCCTTGGTCAGTTCGTCCATCGCCGTGAGGCCGCGCGGATAGAATTCGCGGAAGATCGTCCGCTCGGCGAGCCCGTCGACGACGCGGAAACCGTTGGCTTCGGCAAGATGAGCGAGCGCGGTGCCAACCAGTTCCTTGTTGCGGTTCTTCGTGGTGGAGAGCCGGTTGCGCAGCACGATCCAGTCGAGTTCGCCGGTGATGCGCGTGCGGCGACCGGCCTCGACCACGTCCACATAATGCCCCGGCGCGGCAATCGCGAAGGTCTTCGGATCGACGCTGCCAAGCACTTCGAGGTCGACAAAGCTGTCGTTGAGCGGCGTCACCAGCGTGTCCCCGAGCGAATGCGCCATCGCGCCGAGATAGTGCATGTGGCCGGGCGTATCGATGATGACGTAGCGATGGTCGGAGGCGAAGGTCTCGACCGCAGAGCCGAACGCCTCGCGGCCTGCGACTTCATTGCCGGTCTGAAATTCGCCCTCTTCGTCGAAACACAGATGCGTCGGCACCGGCAAATCGAGATTCGTCTCCCGCGCCCACATCAGGCGATTATCGATGAAATGCGTCAGACTGCGCTGCCGCGTGTCGAGGTCGATGGTCGCGACCGAATTGCCGGCGCGGATGAGGCCGATCGCGAGGTTGACGGCAACGGTCGATTTGCCCGATCCGCCCTTCTCATTGGCGACGACAATGATACGGGCAGACGGTGACGTTTCATCAGTCATGGTGCACGGCTCCTGCATTGCGACATTTCCTGCCTCGCCAGCGGAAGCCTGTTCTCGCTTCGCGAACCGGTGCGACAGATTCCATTTGGCCGAACGCCAGACATGTCGGCGCCGTGCGTACCGTCGCTGATTCTTTAAGAAAAAGATTCTGTTTTTTTGGGCGAAATTTCCGGAGTCAGATCAAGGACATGACTCGCTGCATGTGCGGACGAAGCTGTGCGGGCAGGAAAATCGCGCAGCAATGCAAAGATTTCGCGGCAAGGTTGCAGCAGCGCTCAATCGCTACAGCCACTTCTTCCATTTGAAGTAGATCACCGGGATGACCGCGGCGAGCACCATCAGGCCGACCGCGAACGGATAGCCCTGCAACCATTCCAGTTCCGGCATGTGTTTGAAGTTCATGCCGTAGATTGACGCGATCAAGGTCGGCGGCATGAACACCACGGCCGCCACCGAGAAGATCTTGATGATGTCGTTCTGCTGGATCGACACCATGCCAAGCATGGCGTCGAGCTGGAACGTGATCTTGTTGGTCAGGTAAGTCGCGTGGTCGGTCAGACCGCTGACGTCGCGCTGCATCGACTTCAACTGGGTGCGCGTGTCCTTGGACCAGCGCATGCCCTCCGCTTCGTTGAGCAGGAAGATCAGCACACGCCCGACCGAGACGAGGCTTTCGCGCACCTTCGATGCCAGGTCGCCCTTGCGACCGAGCGAGCGCAGGATCTCGTTCTGCGACATGCGCGGGCTTGCGGCATCCTCCGGCTCGAAAATCGCATGCGAGACCTGATCGACCTCGGCACCGGCGCGCTCGAGGATGTCGGCGGCGCGATCGACCACCGCATCGAGCAGATCGGTGAGCACCGTCTCGCCCGACACGTTCGGCTGACAAGCGCGGCCGAGCTTGTGATCGACGATGGTGAACGGCCGTGGCTCGTCGTAACGCACCGTGACCAGCCGCTGACCGGCAAGGATGAACGTCACTGCTGTATGTTTCGGCGTCGCGGTGTCAGATTGGCACATCAGCGTCGCGGTCATGTAGCGCGCGCCGTTCTCGATATAGAGGCGGCTCGAGACCTCGATCTCCTGCATCTCCTCGCGGGTCGGGACGGCGATGCCGAGCAGCTTCTCCACCACCTTGTCCTCGCCCGGCGTCGGCGAGACGATATCGATCCAGACCGCGGTATCGGGAATCCGGTCGCCGACCTCGACGAGGTGACGTTCCAGCATCCCGCTTTTCAGGACATAGGCCGTAAGCATCCGCGCCCTTCAACGATCCATATCGACGATCGCCGGACAGCGAACGGTCTCGGCCACCAGAGGAGATGTCCGTTAAAGTGTCTCGGCCACAGTCGTGTGACAAGAGCCCACACGGAAAGCCGGTCACAAAAAACGCAACAGCACGAGGCCAACGCGCACCGTCGCGGCTTTCACCACAGCGTCAGGCCCAGTCGAGGCCGGATTGAACCAAGGCCGCTTCCGACCAGCGGCCGGATCATTCAACCGTCAGTCGAGATCGCGCAGTCGCAGCGGCAACTCATCCGCGCGGCCATCCCGACGATGATGGTCCGCGTCGGGGACCGGGTCCGGCCAACGCATCGCCGCGGCCACCGCGGAAATCCCAATGGGGCGATACTGGTCATGCAGGCCGGTTCCGGCCCAACCGCGATCCGAGGCAGTCCGGCCAGTCGCGCGACCGGGGTCGTGAGAATGATGAGAGGTATTGCGGTCCGGCATTTCTGGACCCCCTTTCCTATGCGTTTCGCTGGCGTTTCCTTCGGGCGTCCTTTTGTGACGCTCTTGGCCGACCGGCCCATTTGAGGCCGCCGACACCGAAATGTTCTGCGTCAAAGGCGGCGGAAATGGGCGACAAATCGTGAAGTATCGTGACTTTCGCGCCGCGCCCGCCACCTTCGGCGCCGGTCCATCGGTGATCGCGCGTTATGGTAAACTGGCCGTTAACCGTTGCGCGCCAAGCTCCCGTCCGAGACGCCACGCGACCGAAGGGCCGGGTGGATCTGGAGCGGTTCGCAACTGCGGTATTCCTGCCACAGATTCACACCGACTGAGGCAAAATGGCGCAAGAGTTGTGGTAGTGGCGGCGTCTTTTAGGTTAATTGCATCCGCGAGATGGCCGAATCCGGGCACAGTCCGGCCAGCGGCTGCCAGAGGAATATGAAAATGAAAGCACGTGGGCTCGGTATCATCCTGGTAGGCGTTGGGTTGATGCTGGGGGGCTGCATGCAGTCCACCCTGGAACCGTCGTCTGAGGCGAACCTGAAGCCGCGCGACAAGGCGCTGCTGGCCAAGGCGCCCTACGAGAAGGTCAACATTCCCGATAACTTCAAGCGCCACATCGTGTCCTACCACCGCAAGGAAGCGCCGGGCACGATCGTCGTCGATAGCGATGCGCGCTACCTCTACTACGTGCTCGATAACGGCAAAGCGATCCGCTACGGCGTAGCCGTCGGCGAAGAAGCTCTCGCCTTCTCCGGCGTCGCCAAGATCCAGCGCATGGCCGAATGGCCGACCTGGACCCCCACCGCCGACATCAAGAAGCGCCTGGATGTGCCGAACTTCGTCGGTCCCGGCCCGCACAACCCGATGGGCGCGCGCGCGCTGTATCTCTATCAGGGCAACCACGACACGCTGTATCGCATCCACGGCACCAACCAGCCGGAATATATCGGCGAAGCGATTTCCTCGGGCTGCATCCGCATGACCAACGAGGACGTGATCGACCTCTACAACCGGGTGAAGAGCGGGACGATGGTCGTCGTGCTCGCGCCGAAGCAGGGTGACTCGCCTGGCAACTCGCGCGTCGCGCTGTTCGGTGGCATGTCTACCAACTGATCCCTCGTTTCGAGGGGGCTGGACGGCGCCGGAGCGATCCGGCGCCGTTTTTATTTGAGGCGACAGTCAGCCGAGATCGATGCGGAGGATTTCCGGCGGCACGCCGAGCCGCAACGGCACCGCGCTGGTGCCGAGCCCGCCCGACACGATCATGTGCCGGTTGTCCTCGATAATGTGTCCATAGGCGAAGCGCTTGCCGTATGCCGACGGCACCCAATGCGACCACAGGCCCGGCACGCGGATCTGCCCGCCATGAGTGTGGCCGGCGAGCGTGAGGCTGACGCGCGGCGGCATGTTCACGAAGGCATCCGGCTCGTGCACCATCAGGATCACCGGATCGTCGGTGGTGATCAGTGCCATTGTTCCGGGCAGATCGTCGACACCGCGAAACCGGCCGCGGCCGAGCCGGTGGGCGATGGTGCAGCCGAGCCCGGCCAGCCAGAACCGCGCGCCCGGAGGTCCAAGCAGCAGCGCATCGTTCTCTAGCGCCGGGATATGCGCCAGCTTGAGCGCCGCGCGCACGCTCTCGATGCCGTGCCACCAGTCGTGATTGCCGTAGATCGCATAGACGCCGAGCGGCGCCTTCAATTTGGCGAGCACGCCGGCCCAGGCAGCGTCCGGCACCGTCTCGGTGATAAAGCGGTGATGCGCGACGTAATCGCCGAGCAGCAGGATCAGATCGCAGCCGAGCGCATTGGTCTGCGCGACAATCTCCTCGACGCGCGGCAACGCCATGTTCGGCCCGGCGGCATGGATGTCGGCGATCACCCCGATCGAGAGCTTCCGGCCGGCCGGCCAGCCGGGCGGCGTCAGTTGGTAGCGGGTGAGCACCAGGTCGTTGGCCGCCTCGTTAGCGGCATAGGCGGTGGTCCCGGCGCCCATCAGACCGGTGAAGCCGGCAACGCCGAATCCCGCTGTCAGCAGCCGCCGCCGGGTGATGCCGCGGCTCATCGCTGGGCGCGGCGCCATCGTGTCTCGTGTCAGAACCATCGGGGTGTTGTAGCGGCCAAACCTGAAGGAGACGTCTAAGGGAGGGCGTCAGGGAGACAAGGCAAACCCCGCCGTCATGGCCAAACCATGACAAGCCTGGGAGCGGCCGCCACTCTTGGTTAAGCACCTATTCGTCCGGCCGCTCGTCGGCCTCATCGGCAGCTTCGCCTTCCACCGGGCGCGGACGCGGCAGCGGCACCACGCCGGTGACGACCCCGGACGCTGCCGCGGTCAATACGTTCCACTGACACATCTTGTAGTTGTTGCGCCGCTCGGCGAGATCGATGTGGACGTGCTCCTCGTGATAACCATCCGAGCCGGGGCCGAGCACGGTCGCGAATTTTTCGCACGCTGCCGCTTTCAGCGTTTCGCGCAATTCTCTGTTTGCCAGCAGGTCGGTCGGGAACAGCTCCGAGCCGTCGGTGAAGCTCACCGAATGGATGTCGATGGCATTGCCCTTGCCGTGCTCGCTCACCTTTGCGCCGACGATCCGGTTGCGGCCGCGGCATTCGTAGGAGCCGGTGCCGTCGATGCTCCGCAGCGTCCGGCCGCCGGCTTTCAGGATCGTCGTCAGTTCGTCGCGCACGAAATGCGCGAAGGTGCCGGCCATCCGGCAGCGCAGCGTCAACGGCGGATTGATCGTGACCGGATGCTTGTCGCGCAGGAAGATGGTGCGCATCCGTACCATGTCGGGGCCGCCGCACTGGCCAGGGCCGATCAGCCGCGGCAGCGGCTCGATCAGCGCCACGGCATCGAGATCGACGAGACACGGCGTCGGCTGATCGGTGACGGAAGCCGGGTCGAAATCGAGCCCGGCGACTGCTTCCGCGAACGAATGCGGCTCGACCGGCACGACGATCTTCGGGCGCTGGCGCGGCAGCGGGACATCCTGTGCCGCCGCCAGAACCGGCGAAGCCAGCATCAGTACCAGGGACAGCAGGAAACACCGTTTACGCCGGCCCTGCGCTATCGCGATCCACCACTTCACCCCGAAAGGTTTAAGCGGTTCGCCGCTCGAAAGCGAATGGAACCCCGCACCTTCAGAACGACCATCGGTTGCAAGCGGCGGCCCGCGCGCTAACCTTGGCATAAGCCGCGGGCAAACAAGGACGGCGAGGGGCGGAACAAACAGGGAGAGGCCCATGCAGGGTCTGATGCAAGACTGGCCGCTGCTGATCCATCGCATCATCGATCATGCCGCGATCCAGCACGGTGGCCGCAAGGTGATCAGCCGCTCGATCGAGGGGCCAATCCACACCACCGACTATGCAAGCATCCGCCGCCGCGCTTTGAAAGTCGCGCAACGTCTCGCCCGCGACGGCATCCGCGACGGCGATCGCGTCGCGACGCTGGCGTGGAATACCTGGCGGCATCTCGAAGCATGGTACGGCATCACCGGGATCGGCGCGGTCTATCACACCGTCAATCCGCGGCTGTTTCCGGATCAGCAGATCTGGATCATCAACCACGCCGAGGACCGCGTGATGATGACCGACCTCACCTTCGTGCCGCTGCTGGAAAAACTCGCCGACAAGCTGCCGACCATCGAACGCTATATCGTCTTCACCGACGGCGCGCATATGCCGAAGACGACATTGAAAAATGCCGTCGCCTACGAGGACTGGATCGCCGAGGTCGACGGCGATTTCGCCTGGGCCTCGTTCGACGAGAATACCGCCGCCGGCATGTGCTACACCTCCGGTACCACCGGGCATCCCAAGGGCGTGCTGTATTCGCACCGCTCCAACGTGCTGCACGCTTTCATGGCGGCGCTGCCGGATTCCAAGGGGCTGCGCTCCAACGATGTCTGCATGCCGGTGGTGCCGCTGTTCCATGCCAACGGCTGGTCGCTCGCGTTCTCGACGCCGATGGTCGGCTCCACCTTCGTGCTGCCCGGCGCGAAGATGGACGGACCGTCGATCTACGAACTGCTCGACACTTACAAAGTGACGTTCACGGCCGCGGTGCCGACCGTGTGGCTGATGCTGCTGCAACACATGGAGGCCAACAACCTCAAGCTCCCTTATCTCAAGCGTGTGGTGATCGGCGGTTCCGCCTGCCCGCGCGCGATGACCGAGAAGTTTGAGAAGAATTACGGCGTCGAGGTCATCCACGCCTGGGGCATGACCGAGATGTCGCCGCTCGGCTCGCTCTGCACCATGAAGCCGGACTATGCGGGCCTGACCGGCACGGCGCGGCTCGATCTGCAGCAGACGCAAGGCCATCCGCCGTTCGGCGTCGAGATGAAGATCACCGACGACAACGGCCGCGTGCTGCCGTGGGACGGCAAGACCTTCGGCCGGCTCAAGGTGCGCGGCCCTGCTGTGGCGCGCGAATATTTCAAGGGTGACGGCGGCGACATTCTCGACGACGACGGCTTCTTCGACACCGGCGACGTCGCCACCATCGATCCGCACGGCTACATGCACGTCACCGACCGCGCCAAGGACGTGATCAAGTCCGGCGGCGAATGGATTTCCACCATCGAGCTGGAAAACCTGGCGGTCGGCCATCCCAAGGTCGCGGAGGCGGCGGTGATCGGCGCGCCGCATCCGAAATGGGACGAACGGCCGCTGCTGATCGTCGTGCTCAAGGAGGGCGAGCGCGCCACCCGCGAGGAACTGCTCGACTTCATGCGCGACAAGGTCGCCAAATGGTGGTTGCCGGATGACGTGGCGTTCGTGACGGAAATCCCCCACACCGCCACCGGCAAGATCCAGAAAACGACCCTGCGCGAGCAGTTCAAAAGCCATGTCCTGCCGACCGTGGAGGCGGCGGAGTAGCTGGCATTGCCTGCCCGGCGCGGCTCGACTATCCCTGCCGGGATGACCAGCCCACCCGCGCCGGCGGCCTCGCCGTTCCCGATCCGGTTCACCGGCGACGCGCGCGCCTATTGGCGCCTGCTGACCCGCGGCGCGCTGCTGCTGATGGTCACGCTCGGCATCTACCGGTTCTGGCTGACCACTGACGTCCGCCGGTTCCTGTGGTCGAGCACCGAGGTCAATGGCGAGAGCATCGAATATTCGGGCACCGCCGCCGAACTGCTGATCGGCTTCCTGATCGCGCTCGCCTTGCTGGTGCCGGTTTATGCCGCCTTCTTCCTCGCCGCGCTCGACGTCGGCGCCTTCGGGCAGATGTCCGGCTCGCTTGGCATCGCGCTGTTGTTCGTGCTCGGCCAATATGCCGTGTTCCGCGCCCGCCGTTACCGCGCCTCCCGCACCATCTATCGCGGCCTGCGCTTCCATCAGGAAGGCTCGGCGGTGCGCTATGCCATCTGCGCCACGATATGGTGGAGCCTCACGGCCCTGACCCTCGGCCTCGCGTTCCCGTGGAAGGAATCGCGGCTCGAACGGTTCAAGATGCGGCATACGTTCTACGGCACCCTGCCCGGCCGGTTCGACGGCTATGGTTTTTCGCTCTTCCTGCGCGGCCTGCCGCTGTGGCTGCTGGTGGCGCTGCCGCTCGCCGCCGGCCTCACCGCGCTCGGCCAGAGCTTCGATCCGGATCTGCTGGACCGCGCCTTCGCCGAAAGCAGCAACGACTTCCTCGAGCGGATCGCCCGTGACAATCCGGACTTTGCCGGCGCCATCGTCTTCGCCCTGCTGTCGGCCGGCGTGACGCTCGTGCTGGGTCTCCTGCTTTATCCGGCGTTCCAGGCGATCCGCACCCGCTGGTGGGTATCGGGACTGCGGATCGGCGCGATCACTGCCCGCTCGCATCTGCGTACGCTGCCGATGTACGGTCTTTATCTGCGCTTCGCCGGGCTTGCGCTGCTGTTCCTGCTGGCGCTCGGACTTGCCGCCATTCCGCTGGTGATGATCTATGGCGCGCTGCTCGGCAACGGTGACGTCTCGATCCTGCGTGAGCTTGCCGCCTCGCTGATCGGACTTGGCTTCTATGTGGTCGCCATGCTGGGGCTCTCCACCCTGTATCGTGGGGCCGTGGTGATGCCGCAGTGGCGTCTCACCGTCGAATCGACTGAACTCTCGGGTCTCGCCGGCCTCGATCATGTCGAAGCCGCCGGGGAGCCCGGCTCACCGGTCGGTGAAGGATTGGCGGATGCTCTGCATGTCGGCGGGATTTGATCGATGACCATCGGCGCCGGACTGTTCTACGACGGCAAGACCAGCGCCCGCCACGACGTGGCGGTGGAACTGACCGACAAGGTGTTGCGCGTCACCGACGCGCAAAGCCGCGTCCTCGCCGAATGGCGTTATGACGAACTGGAAAGCGTCGCGACGCCGGACCGGATCATGCGGCTCGCGCGCAAGCACAATCCGGTGCCGGCGCGGCTCGAGGTGGCAGACCCGGCGCTGATCGCCGCCATCGACGACTATGCTGAAGGGATCGACCGCACCGGCAAGCTGGCGAAACGCCAGCGCGGCCACGTCATCGTCTGGACGATGGCGGCGACCGCATCGCTGCTCGCCGTCGCGTGGTTCGGCGTGCCGTTGATCGCGGAGAAGCTCGCGCCGATCATCCCGGTGTCGCTGGAGCGCAAGCTTGGCGCCGCCGTCGAGATGCAGACCCGCGCCATGCTCGACACCGCCAGCGCCAGCGGCGTGCCGTTCGAATGCGGCACCGGCCGGGGCGAAGCCGCCGGCCTCGCCCCCTTCGCCAAGCTGATCGCGCGGCTCAATCAGGATGCCGGTCTACCGGTCACGGTGAAGGCGTCGGTCGTCCGGCGCAAGGAAGCCAACGCCATCGCGCTGCCGGGCGGCACCGTCTATGTGTTCCAGGGGTTGATCGCCAAGGCAGAAAATCCCGACGAACTCGCCGGCGTCATTGCCCACGAGATGGGCCATCTCGCGCATCGCGACGGCACCCGTTCAGTGCTGCAGGGCGCCGGCCTGTCGTTCCTGTTCGGCATGCTGCTTGGCGACTTCGTCGGCGGCGGCGCGGTGGTGGTCGCCGCGCGCACCGTGCTGCAATCCTCCTACACCCGCGATGTCGAGACGGCAGCGGATGCCTATGCCGTCGATCTGATGAACCAGATCGGCGGCAATGCCCGCGCGCTCGGCACGCTGCTGACGCGGATCGGCGGTGCCACCGAACCGGGCATGAAGATCCTGATGGATCATCCTGACACGAGGCTGCGCGTGTCCGTGATCAATGCTCGCGCCCGCGCGAGCAACGGCACGCCGCTGCTCGATCCGGCGGAATGGGCGGCACTCAAGAAAGTGTGCGGATAGTCATGGTACGCCGGCGTTTCTCCGATCAGATGCAGTCCGCCGCCGCGGTGTGGTCGCGGCGGATCGCCGTATTCGCGCTGATCGTCGCCGCGCTGTCGGTCGTGGTGATCCGCTCCGAACTGCTGGAGATCGGCCCGTCGCTCGCGACCTTCGCCGCTGCGCTCGCATTCGCGGTGTTCGCGATCCTGCTCGGCCTCGTCGCACTGATCGCGATCTGGCGCCAGGGGTTGAACGGCCTCGGCTCGGCGCTGCTCGGCATTGTGCTGGCGGCGGCGCTGCTACCCTATCCAGCGTATCTTGCCTATCGTAACTATAAGCAGCCAAGTGTCCCTGATATCACCACCGATACGGCCGATCCGCCACGCTATGACGTGATCGCGCGCCTGCGCGAACGCGGTAGCAACGATTTCTCCGCGGCCAAGGTACAGGCGCAGAAAGCCTCGTTCCCTGATCTCGCACCGTTGCAGGTCTCCTCACCGCCAGCGGTGGCCTACAACGCTGCGCTCGATGTCGTCACCAAGCGCAAGTGGCGCGTGGTCGACGCACGGGCACCGGTCGCCGGCCGCCGCGACGGCATCGTCGAAGCGGTGGCACGCTCGCCGGTGATGGGCTTCCGCGATTATGTGGTGATCCGTGTACGCGCCAGCGGCAAGGACAGCCGCGTCGATGCGCGCTCTGCTGCGCGCTATCCGTTCCTCGATCTCGGCGGAGAGAACGCGACGCGCGTGCGTGTGCTGCTCGAGGATATCGACGAGGCCACCACCACAGCGCAGGCGCGGCTCGACCGTGAGGCCGAGCGCAATGCGGAGCGCGCCGCCGAGAAGAACGCCCCGGCGCAGAAACCCGCTCAGCGCAAGCGGTAACGCGCGTCGATCGACGGCGGGCCGCCATCAGCGGTGACGACAATGCCGCGCGCCACCAGATCCTCCAGATGCGCGAGCACCGACAAGCCGGCGGCTTTCAGAAGCCGTGGATCGATGCCGATATAGCTCGCCCGTGCGATGGTCGGAATGTCGGTCTCGCCTTTCGCCAGCCAGTGCAGGATCGAATCCTCGCGCGCCCTGCGGTGCAGCCGGTAATAGGCGACGAACCGCACCGCGTCGGGAATGGCCGGACCGTGACCGGGAAAATAAAGCTGCTCCGGCCGCTCCGAGAGTTTGGACAGCGAGCCCATATAATCGCTCATGGCCCCGTCCGGCGGCGCGACGATCGAGGTCGACCAGCCCATCACATGGTCGCCGGCGAACAGGATGTCGCGTTCCTTCAACGCGAACGCCATGTGGTTGGCGGTGTGGCCCGGCGTCGCCACGGATTCGAGCGCCCAGCCATCACCCTCAATCACGTCGCCGTCGGCCACCGCGATGTCCGGCCGGAAATCCCGGTCGCCGGACGAGTCGAGCGGGTGAATCTCGCCGATATGCAGCGGGCGCGCCGCGCGGTGCGGACCCTCCGCGTAGACGGTAGCGCCAGTTGCCGCCTTGATCGCGGGCACCGCCGGCGAATGGTCACGATGTGTGTGGGTGACGACAATATGCGTCACCGTCTCGCCGCGTACCGCATCGAGCAGCGCCTTGACGTGACGTTCATCGTCCGGCCCCGGATCGATGATCGCCACCTTGCCGCGGCCGATGATGTAACTCATCGTCCCCTTGAAGGTGAACGGACCGGGATTGTCGCACATCACGCGGCGCACGCCGGGGACCGGCTCGTCCACCGTTTCCGGGGCGAGATCGAGTTTCTTGTTAAACGGAATATCCTCGGCCATGGTCGTTGCCTGATGCTGAACGGCGCGTCTTAAACCAGTGCCGCCGATGGTTCAATTCCGCCTGCCCCAACGCCGGGCAGCCCTGCACGGAGCGAAGACGATGCCGGATGAGCCCCTTCACGATACCGTCGCCAGCCGGTTGCAGCGTCGCTTCAACGAACCGGTCCGGATCGATGCCGCCTGGCAGGGTCTCGACGAGCTGGCGCGCATTGCAGGGCACAGCTCGCACCGCAAGTTCCGCGACGAACCGGTTGCGCCCGACCTGTTGCGGACGCTGTGCGCCTGCGCGCTGTCGGCGCCGTCGAAAAGCGATCTACAGCAGGCCGACCTGATGATCGTCAGCGACGGCACATTGCGCGACGCGATCACGCCGCTGCTCGCCGACATGCCATGGACGCGCGAGGCGCCAGTGTTCGTCGTCGTGCTCGCCAACGGGCGTCGGCTGACGCAACTCGCCGCGCGCAAGGGCACGCCGTTCCCCAACGATCATCTCGACCAGTTCTTCAACACCGCGGTCGATGCCGGCATCGTGCTCGCGACCTTCATCCGCGCGGCGGAAGCGATCGGCCTCGGCTGTTGCCCGATCAGCGTGATCCGCGACCACGCGGCAACCGTGAGCACGCTTCTCGGATTGCCGAAGCGCGTCATTCCGGTCGCCGGTTTGTGCGTCGGCTGGCCGCATTTCCCGAACCGGATCACGCCACGGCTGCCGCTCTCGGTCACCGTTCACGAAAACAGGTTCGACGACAGCCGCAGCGCCGAAGCGATCGACACTTACGACCGTTACCGCGAAACCGTCCTGCCCTATGCCAAGCAGCGCGCCGTCGCCGACTTCGGCGAGCGCGCGGATTATGGCTGGTCCGACGACAAGGCGCGACAATATGCCATCCCGCAGCGCGCCGATTTCGGCGCATTCGTGCGCGAAAAGGGATTCAAGCTCGACTAGCCGTGCTTCGAGCCGATTCAAGCCATATTGACATTTGCCTGCGAGTGCCTAGCTTTTCTGTCATGTTCCGTCCGTCGCACCAGCAGCAGATCTTTTTTCGCGCGGGACGCCTGCACGCCGGCGTCTAGCCCGGACGTGCATCTTTTTTCGACCGCCCGTCCGGGCTGACCTGAACCCTCACAATCCAACATTCACCCCAAGCGCGGCTTTGCTGCGTCTTGATCCGTTCCGTGCAGCACGCACGATCATGGGAGGCTGACATGAACCATCTGCCGAATATCACGCTCACCACCGATGACAGCGAGCGGCTGCGCCGCCTCGCCGATGCCGCATCGGAGAAATTCCCGCGCACCGCCGAGTTCCTCGCCCGCGAGGTCGACCGCGCCACCGTGATCGACGATGGCGGCGCGTCGTCCAATCTCGTCACCATGGGCGCACAGGTCGTCTACCGCGACGACGACACCGGCAAGACCCGGTCGGTCATCGTCGTCTATCCCGACGAAGCCAATCTCGACGACGGCAAGATTTCCGTGCTGACGCCGATCGGCGCGGCGCTGATCGGGCTCTCGGTCAACCAGTCGATCGAGTTCGAGACGCCAACCGGCGCGACGCGCTCGCTCACTGTCATGAGCGTGCGCAAGCCGGGCTAAACTCTATCCCCGTCATGGCCGGACTTGCCGGCCATGACTGCAGACATCAATGAATCTCCGGCTCGGGGATCGCCGGGCCGGCCTTGAGGAAATCGAAGTCGCAGCCCTCGTCGGCCTGACCGATATGCTCGGCGAACATCGCGCCGTAGCCGCGCAGATAGCGCGGCGACGGCGGCGTCCACGCGGCGCGGCGGCGTGCAAGTTCCGCGTCTGGCACATGCAGATGGATGCGGCGGCGCGCCACATCGACCTCGATCTCGTCGCCGGTCTCGACCAGCGCGAGCGGCCCGCCGACATAGCTTTCCGGCGCCACATGCAGGATGCACGCGCCATAGCTGGTGCCGCTCATGCGCGCGTCGGAAATGCGCAACATGTCCCGCACGCCCTGCTTCACCAGCTTCTTCGGGATCGGCAGCATACCCCATTCCGGCATGCCGGGGCCGCCCTTCGGCCCGGCGTTTTTGAGCACGAGGATGTGGTCCGGCGTCACGTCGAGATCGTCACGGTCGATCTCGCGCGCCATGTGGTTGTAATCCTCGAACGCAATCACCTTGCCGCGATGCTGCGTCAGCCGCGGCTCCGCTGCCGCGGGCTTCATCACACAACCGTTCGGCGCGAGATTGCCAGTGAGCACCGCCGTCGCCCCTTCCGCATAGATCGGATCGGACAGCGGATGAATCACGTCCGGCTGATAGATTTCCACGCCCTCGAAACTGTCGGCGAGCGGGCGGCCCGTCACGGTCATGCAGGAGAGATCGAGCCTGTCGCGCATGGCGTTCATCAGCGCGCGCAGGCCACCGGCATAGTAGAAATCCTCCATCAGATATGTCCCTGACGGGCGGATATTGGCAATCACCGGGATTTCGCGCGACAGGTCGTCGAACCGCTGCATGTCGAGCGGAATGCCGGCCCGGAGTGCCATGGCGATCACATGGATGATCGCATTGGTCGAGCCGCCGAGCGCCATATGCACCTTGATCGCGTTGTCGAACGCCGCCGGCGTCAAAATCTTGTCGGGCGTGAGATCGTCCCACACCATCTCGACGATGCGGCGGCCGGCGACCATCGCCATGCGCGGATGGCTCGAATCCGCCGCCGGGATCGACGACGAACCCGGCAGCGCGAGGCCGAGCGCCTCGACGATCGCCATCATCGTCGCCGCCGTGCCCATCACCATGCAGGTGCCGAACGAGCGCGACACGCCGCCCTCGATCTCGCCCCATTCCTGCTCGGTGATATTGCCGGCCTGCTTCTCCATCCAATATTTCCACGCGTCGGAGCCGGAGCCGAGCGTCTGTCCGCGCCAGTTGCCGCGCAACGCGGGACCGGCCGGCACATAGATCGCCGGAATACCCATGGAGATCGCGCCCATGACGAGCCCCGGCGTGGTCTTGTCGCAGCCGCCGAGCAGCACCGCGCCGTCGAGCGGCAGCGAACGCAGGCTCTCCTCGGTCTCCATGGCGAGGAAGTTGCGGTAAAGCATGGTCGTCGGCTTCACGAACGGCTCCGACAGCGACATCGCCGGAATCTCGACCGGAAATCCGCCGGCCTGCAGCACGCCACGCTTCACGCTCTCGGCGCGATCGCGCAGATGCGCGTGGCAGGCATTGATCTCGCTCCAGGTGTTGATGATGCCGATCACCGGCTTGCCGGACCAGTCGTCGGCGTCATAGCCGAACTGGCGCAATCGCGAACGATGCCCGAACGAGCGCAGGTCACTGACGCCGAGCCAGCGATGGCTGCGCAGGTCTTCGGGGCGTTTCCTGGATTGAGTCATTGTCTATTTTTGGCTGTAGGACCGAAATGGTCCCAGCGGTGCGTCAGTGGCTGCCCTCGATCCTTCGAGACGCCTCCTGCGGAGGCTCCTCAGGATGAGGACAGAGAGATATCATCGTTCCCGGCAATTTGTATCGAGCGATCCTGAATTGACCTCATCCTGAGGAGCGATGCGTAGCGTAGCGTCGCGTCTCGAAGGATGAGGTCAGACAGGTTTCTCCTACTCCACCGACAGATTGGCCGCTTTCACCACCTTGGCCCATTTGTCGGTTTCCTCGGCGATCACCTTGCCGAAATCTGCCGGCGTGCCACCCATATTGATGCCGCCAAGTTGCTTTAGCCGGGCGACGATCTCCGGGTCTTTTAACGCTTCGTTGGTGAGCTTGTTGATCAGGTTCACCGCCTCTTTCGGCATGCCCTTCGGTCCGGCGATGCCGAACCACGCGCTCGCCTCGTAGCCCTTCACGGTGTCGCCGATCGCCGGCACGTCGGGGAATGCCTCCGAGCGCACGGCGGTGGTGACGCCAAGCGCGCGCAGCTTGCCCGCCTTGATGTGCGGCACCGAGGGCGGCAGGTTGTCGAACATCACTTGTGTCTGCCCGGCGAGCAGATCGGTCAGCGCCGGCGCCGAGCCGCGATACGGCACATGCGTCATCTTCACGCCGGTCATCAGCATGAACAGTTCGCCCGAGAGATGGATCGACGTGCCGTTGCCGGACGACGCCATGTTGATCTTGCCGGGATTGGCTTTGGCGTAGGCGATGAATTCTGCCACGGTCTTGGCCGGTACCGACGGATGCACCTCCATCACGTTCGGCACGCGGATATAGCCGGCAATCGGCTCGACCTCCTTGACGAAGTTGAAGTTGAGTTTCTTGTACAGCGAAGCGTTGATGCCGTTCGCCGGATTGACCAGCAGCACCGTGTAGCCATCCGGCGGCGAGCGCAGTACAGCCTCGGTGCCGATATTGTTGCCGGCGCCCGGCCGGTTTTCGATGATGAACTGCTGTCCCGTCTTGCGCGAATAGTAGTCGCCGAACAGTCGCGCGAGAATATCGGTCGCGCCGCCCGCCGGATAGCCGACGATGAAGCGAACCGGCCGGTTCGGATAATCCGCCGCGCCGGCACTGCCACCCGCAGCCGCCGCTATGAAAAGGGACAGGAACAGACCAAGCCAACGTGTCATGAGCGTTTCCCCGTGGTTCGCCGATTGACGTTCCGGCGCTTGTATCGTCCGGCCTTTGTGGCCGGATCGGACGGACACGTTACGCGGCGCGACCGCCCCGGCACAACCGGGTTTGCGGCCAAAGCGCGCAACCGGCCCACCGGATCGGCGCCCCACGGGAACGAATGGGGGCCAGGACGGTTGAGCCGTCATGAACCTCGCGATCCGACAGAAACTACAGAATGCGCTGGAACAGGCCCGGAGCGTCCGTGGCGCCATTGCCATCGACAAGACCGATGGCGGCAGCGTCACGATCGAGCTCGACCTGATCTGCTATGAGACCACGGTGCAGGCCACCGCCGAGGACGGAAGCTGGGTTGAAATCCCCTACTCCGATATCGCCGCGGTGCACTCCGTGACCCACTGACCTGGACCCTACGCTGGTCCTCCAAAGGACATCAGGATCGCCGATCAGACCACGAACGGCCCGAAAGGTCGGCTATCGGCCGATCACGAACCCGTCCCACTCTTGACGCGCGGGTTGGCGCGCCGCTTCACCCGATCCATCGCCCGCCGTGGCCGCCGTCCTATCGCCGGGAATAAGACGGTCAGCAGGCGGTGGCCGGTGGCGTCCATGACCGCGATGCGCCCGCGGCTGCCCATCGGCTCCGGCGGACAGAAGCGCACGCAATCGGCGACGATCTTCGCGGCATGCGCGTGAGCGTCGGCCAGATCGTGGCAATCCCGGCCCCGGTCATCGGCGATGACGGCGTCGTCGATTTTGATCTCGAAATAATAGCGTTGCATGGCGGCAGCTTCACACTGGCAGCGTTACCAAGCTGACAATCGCCGGCATATTCACAAATCCAAACGCCTCTTAATCCTACTAATTCGAGATTGAGCGAAATCCAATCCGAGGTTCCGGATGCACCTGACGATCATGGTACCAACATTATAAGGTGGTGCGGGCATCGCTGCCCGAATGAAAAGCCGCTGCTCCATCGCTCGACGGCACGACTTGCCGACAAAACTTCTCGTTATGGCCCAGGATCGAATCTGAATGCTCATCTCCGACCGTCTGAAACAACTCAGCATTGTGCTACCGCAACCGGCCCGCATTCCACCCGGCGTTGTGCTCCCGTTCGCCAGCGTGCGCGTCTGCGGCAAGCGCGCGCTGATTTCAGGGCACGGCCCGATCAATCCGGACGGCAGTTTCGCCAAGCCGTTCGGCCGCGTCGGCAGCGAGGTCACGAAGGAGGATGCCTATCGCGCCGCGCGCCTTACCGGGCTGGCGATGCTCGCCAGCCTCCAGCGCGAACTCGGCCACCTCGACCATATCACCTGGGTCCGGGCCTTCGGCATGGTGAACTGCGCACCCGGATTTCGCGAGATGCCGAGCGTCATCAACGGATTTTCCGATCTGATCATTGAAATATTCGGACAGGAGCGCGGACAGCATGCGCGTTCGGCCGTCGGTGTCGCGGAACTGCCGTTCGACATCCCGGTCGAGATCGAAGGAGAAGTCCTGATCGATTAAGTGAGCCGAGGCGGATGAGCGACCAGCCTTCGCTTATCTCCCACAATCAAAACGCGCCGCTTGCGTCGGCAACGCAAGCGGCGCGTTTTTAGCCGATCAGACGAGTTGTTCGCCCTTGCGTTCCTTGATCAGGAACACGGTGGCGACGATGTCGAGCGCCCAGACAAAAACCAGGAACGACAGCGCGACCGACAGCGAATACTGTGTCGCCAGCAAGCCGATCACCAGCGGACCAAACCCGCCAACGCCGCGGCCGATATTGAACAGCGCGTTCTGTGCCGTCGCTCGGGCCTGGGTCGGATAGCTCTCCGAGATCAGCGCACCGTAACCGCCGATCATGCCGCTCAGGAAGATACCGGTGATGCCGCCGGCGATCAGCAGCAAGGTCGGATCCTTGATCTGTGGATAGACGAAAGCCATCACCATGGCGCCGACCTGGAACGCGACGAACAGCGGCTTGCGGCCGATGCGGTCGGCAAGCTGGCCGAACAGCCACATGCCGAAGGCGCCGCCAATCACCGTCACCGAAGTCCACAACGCCGAGCGCGTGAGCGAAAAGCCTAGTTGCGTCGACAGATAGGACGGCAGCCAGATCATCATGCCGTAATAGCCGAAGTTCTGGATCGACGTCATGATGCCGATGCCGATGGTGGAGCGCGTCGCCTCGCGATTGGCGAACAGATAGCTGTAGGGATTGGTGCCGCGCCCCTCTTCCTTCTTGGCCGCCTTCACGAACAGCTCCGGCTCGTGCAAATACCGGCGCAGCCCGAAAGCGATGACCGCTGGAACCAAGCCGACGAGGAACATGCCGCGCCATCCGATCAGCGGCAGCAGCAGCGGCGTAAGCAGCGCGGCACTGAGCACGCCGGCCTGCCAGCCGAGCGCCACATAGGACGAGGCACGCGCCCGTTTGTGCGCCGGCCACGCTTCCGCCACCAGCGCCATGCCGATACCGAATTCGCCGCCAAGCCCGATGCCAGCGATGGTGCGGTAGATCAGAAGATCCCAATAGCCCTGCGCGAACGCGCACAGGCCAGTGAACACGGCAAACAGCAAGATGGTCCACGACAGCACACGGATCCGACCGAACTTGTCGCTCAAGGTTCCGACAATGAGGCCGCCAATCACAGCGCCGATCAGTGTCCAGGTGATCAGGGAACCCGCTTCCGATCCGGTGAGATGCAATCCCGCCACAACCGCGGGCAGCATGAAGCTCAGAATCATCAGATCGAAGCCGTCCATCGCATAACCGACATTGGATGCGATCAACGCTTTGCGTGCGTAGCGGTCGGCCGACGCATCGGCGCCGCCGGCAACCTGTTCGTGCGTGGTTGATGATTGGATTGACATCAGCTCTTCCCCCGTTTCTGGATCGCTTTAAACCAAAGACACCGGAATAGCGTGAGCAAGACGTGTGCCAGTGTTCCGCGCCGCGGTTCCAGCTTGACAACACATTTTGTATAGACAAAATTCTTTGACGCATCAAGGCAGGAGGCACGATCATGAAGGCGCTCCCTCACGTCGGCGACAAACGCGTCATCGACATGCACGTGCATATCGGCCCGGAACTGCTGCGCCGCAAATACTCCGCGGAAGCCCTCGCCGCCGAAGCGCGGCGCGAAGGCTTCGGCGTGGTGATGAAGAACCATTTCATTCCGACCACCGCCCAGGTGAGCCAGGTGCGCCGGCCGGACGACAAGGTCGCGCTGATCGGCTCGGTGGCGCTGAACTTCGGCTGCGGCGGCGTCGACGATCACGGCGTGCGCTCGGCGCTCTCCGGCTGGAAGAGCGACGTGACCGCCGCCGATCCCGATGCACAGCGTTTCGTGGTGTGGATGCCGACGGTGTGCTGCGAGGCGCATCTGCGTCTCTATAACCGCCGCGACCTGTCGGAAGCGTGGGGCATCAAACGCGAATACACCCGCTTCTATGCGGAAGGCACCGGCTACACCTTCGACACTGCCGACAACGACAAGATGGCGGCGATGCGCCGGGCGCTCGAACTGATCCGCGAGCATGACCTGATTCTGGCAACCGGACATTTCGACCGCAAAGAAACGCTGACGCTGGTGAAGATGGCCTATGAGATGGGCATCCGGCGCATCATCATGACGCATCCGCTATTTCAGGCGACCGAACTCGACCCGGAGACAATGAAGCGCATGTGGGAACAGTACGGCGCCTACAGCGAACTCGCCTTCGTCAACCTCGCCATGGACCACCTCACCTATGAGCAATATATCGAGGTGATCGAAGCGGTCGGCTCGCAAGGCGTCATTCTATCATCCGATGTCGGTCAGATCTTCTCGCCGAATGTTGGCGACGCTCTGCGCGAATTCTTCAGCGAATTCCAGAAGCGCGGCATCAAGGAAGATGACATCGTGCAGATGTCGGTGCTCAACACCAACAAGCTGCTGTTCGAAAGCATGGACAGCAAGGCGGCTGCCTCGACGACTCAGTCGTTGGTCGGAGTGAAGTGAGCATTGAGGCGATAAAGCGCACCATGAAAGATGGTGCGGACGTGGGTGATCATCTCTCCGCCGCGCCAGGTGCGCCGCTGGACTACCAGACATGCGGCGCTTTTTGTCACATGGAGCGCCTGCGCAGCCTCCGGGTCGGCCTCTTCGGCAAAGATGCTGTGTTCGGCCTCACTCCACGGCACATGATTGCGCAGCCAGGTGCCCGGCGGCTCGACACCGAAGTCCTGCTCCAGAGCCTGCGGCACAGCGGTGACGTTGAGAAACCGGTGCTCGTGAGCGAAGGGCTGCTGGTTGGCCCAATGCAAACAGCGGAATTCGATCACGTCGTGCTGCGGACTGAGCTGCATCAAATCCTGGTCCGCCCTCGTGGCATGGCGACGCTTCAGAAATAGCAGTTCGTAGCGGTACAGATAACCGAGCGCCTCGACCTCGGCCTTGATGTCGGGAATGCGCAGCACTGCCGACTGCACCGTCGGTTTGGCAACGAAAGTGCCGGCCTTGCGGCGGCGTTCGATGATGCCCTTCGCCGCGAGATCGGACAGCACCTTGTTCACGGTCATCCGTGAGCAGGCGTATTTCTCGGCCAATTCATGTTCGTTGGGAATACGATGCCCAGGCGGCCAGCGGCCGGAGAAAATCCTGGTTTCGATGTCCGACCGAATCCGGTCGTTGAGCGTCACGGCCACAGCCCGCCTGGCGCGCGTCTTTGGTGGCATGGAAACCTTTTGCAACTGTCGCCGAACCCAGAACCGACTATGCGCAGTTTGCCCGTCCGCAACAAGCGCGACGGCGTCACCGGAGCCTTGGAGAAATTCCACACAAACCTGGCGGCACCGTCTGTGGTTCTTTTTAAAGAACTATTTTGTATAGACAAAATAATCCGGCTCGGTTTAACTGGTTCGGACACGGCGCCGCGGTTGCTGGCGCGCACTACCGGAGAGACCGATGACAGAGATCGTTTTGAACCCCGGCCGGGTGCCGCTCGAGGATTGGCGCGCGATCTATCGCGGCGCGGGCGCGAAGCTCAGCGCAGATTGCTTCGCCACAATCGAGGCCAGTGCCAAGGCGGTCGAAAAGATCATCGCCCGCGACGAGCCGGTCTACGGGATCAATACCGGGTTCGGCAAACTCGCGCATGTGCGCATCAAGACCGAGGATCTCGCCACGCTCCAGCGCAACATCGTGCTGTCGCATGCGGCCGGCATGGGCCCCCCGATGCCGCGCGAGGTCGTGCGACTGATGCTGGCACTTAAGCTGACCAGCCTCGCGCAGGGCGCTTCCGGCGCGCGCGTTGCAACAATCCGCATGCTGGAGGCACTGCTTGCCAAGGATCTGATCCCCGAAATTCCCGCGCAAGGATCGGTCGGCGCATCGGGCGACCTCGCGCCGCTGTCGCACATGACGGCCGCGCTGCTCGGCGTCGGCCACATCCTCACACCGCAGGGCCGCCTGCCGGCCGGCGAGGCGCTGGCCAAAGCGGGCCTCGCGCCACTCGTGCTCGGCCCCAAGGAGGGTCTGGCGCTGCTCAACGGCACGCAGTTCTCCACCGCCTATGCGCTCGCCGGCCTGTTCGAGGCCGAATTGCTGATGCAGTCGGCGCTGGTGACCGGCGCACTTGCGACCGACGCGGCACGCGGTTCCGATACACCGTTCGATCCGCGCATCCACGCGCTGCGTCCGCATCAGGGCCAGGTGAAAACCGCGGCGGCGCTGCGCGCCCTGCTCGCCGGCAGCGCGATCCGCGCCTCGCATCTCGTCAATGACGAGCGCGTACAGGACCCTTACTGCCTGCGCTGCCAGCCGCAGGTGATGGGCGCGTGCTACGACGTGCTGCGCAACGCCGCCGGCGTGCTCGCGACCGAGGCCAACAGCGTCACCGACAATCCGCTGGTGTTCGCCGACACCGGCGAGGCGCTCTCCGGCGGCAACTTCCACGCCGAGCCGGTGGCATTCGCCGCCGACATGATCGCGATGGCGATCTGCGAGATCGGCTCGCTTTCCGAGCGACGGATCGCCATGCTGGTCGATCCTGCATTGTCCGGCCTGCCGGCGTTCCTCACCGCCAAGCCCGGCCTCAATTCCGGATTCATGATCCCGCAAGTCACCGCCGCCGCGCTGGTGTCGGAAAACAAGCAAAAGGCATTCCCGGCGAGCGTCGATTCGATCCCGACTTCGGCCAACCAGGAAGACCATGTGTCGATGGCAGCGCATGGCGCGCGCCGGTTGCTCGGCATGGCCGAGAACGCCGCCGCTGTGGTCGGCATCGAACTGCTCACCGCCGCGCAGGGCTGCGACTTCCACCGGCCACTTGTTTCAAGCGCGCCGCTGCAGGCGGTGCGCGCCTGCGTGCGCGCCAAAGTGCCTTATATCGAGGACGACCAGTACATCTATCCGTACCTGCAGAGCGCCACCGATCTTGTCCGCAGCGGCGCCGTCGCCACCGCCGCAGGCGCGAATCTGCTGCCGGCGATCAGCGCCGCGTGAAACGAGGCCGCAATCACTTCCAACCTCGTGAGTTCCGGCCCAGCCCGACGGCCATGTCCGCCGGCCTACGATGCGTGGCGCGCTACGATGCTATCTAACCGCGCCGCCATTCGCGAGCCTGGACAACTCAGTGTAATGGGCTCGAGAGCTGTTCTTGCTGTGCCGAGCCATCCCGTCGATGCGTGAGCTGCGCAGGTTTGCGTTATTTTTGCCACTTGGCAAATGGACCGCCTTCATCGGACTGAGACGATTTTGCGATACCGCGCCGATCAGAAACCACAACAGCGCACCTGTCTTGATCGTGAACGGCGAATTGCTAATACAAAGCAAAATCGCGAAATAGGCCGCGCTGAGGTCGCGGATCAAATAAAATGAATTGTTTTTCCCCCGGAGAAGCATCAGCGCCATCCAGAACAACGCGATGCCGACAACGCCGAAACCGCCCAAGGTATAAGCGTAGCCGGAATCCGAAGTAACGAATTCCGGCGTGCTGAGCCCCAGCCACTGAAGCGTCGTGAACTTGTCGAGGATACTTCCGGACAAGATGATCCGGCCGATAAAGCCATTGTCAATTCTGAAGGAAGTCGACAACAGGTCCGGCAGGACCAGCAAGCCAAGAATCGCCAGCACCGGCAACACGGCAACGACCATCTTCCTGATCGCCAGCGGGAGAAGCGCCAAAACAAGGATCACGGCACAAAAATTGGCTCCGAACCGACTGTCAGCCATCACGATGATCAGCCCGGCGCAGAGGAACAGCCCCCAGAAAACTCGTCGCTCCATCAGCGAGCGCGTCAAAGCCCAGATAAACACCACAATCCCGAAATTCCCCGCCGATATCGGCTCAAGAAAAATCGATGACACACGGTGATTTCCGAGAACAGGAAACAGACCACGCCCCCCGGACGCGCCTTCCGGCCGCATGCCGCTGACAAACAAATCGGACGACTGCTGAGCTTGCGTCAGCGCCATCGTGCCGCGCTCGATATAAAATCCGGCGACATTGAAAATGCGCGTGAACAATTCCGGAAATAAATACTCGAATACTCCAACCACGATGACGATCACGACGATTACCCTGACGATCCGATCCGCTAGACGGAGATCGGGCGCAGCAGCCCCCAGCAGGAAGAATGCAATGGGAATCAGAAGATCGCGTATCGGCTTGACATCCAGAGCACCGCTGAACACTGCGCGCGCGCCTGCCAATGCCGCCAGGAAAAGAATAGCTGTCCCAATCGCCAAAAGCCGCGGATAGGTTACCGTCGGGAATACATAGATCAGCACCGCGAAGATGATAATGACTTCGCATCCGATCACTGCACTGTTGCCGACACCGCCGGCCACGGTGTTCACGAAACAAAGCCCGGCATTAAAGAGTGTCGCGATTAATATTGCGAGAGTCTGCGGTCGCAACCAGAACGATCGCCGAACCGTTATCCGACGGCCACCGAGAAAGCCAGCGGCACTCATTGCGCCGCTCCCTTGTTCGCCCGCTCCTGCGGACGACCGAGATGGTTCAGCAAGACCGACATCTGCGGCCGATCGACGCCATTCACCGGCTGAACGCTGGTGAAATAGCTCGGTGGCCAGGCGCCCGCCGCCCAATAGCTCCAGCCGACCCATACGTCCCTATTTTCATCGATGAACGTCAGCATCGCATTCAGCGCGCCGAGGCAGACGGGATCTGCGCCAACTCCAAACTCACCGAGATAAGCGCGCTTCCCATTCTGACGCGCCCATTGCGTAAAAAGCTGCAGAGTATCGACGCCCACGGTTTCACTGCGGCAAGCCGCATGCGTCCCGGAATAATTCGAATCCAGATACTGATGCACCTCGTAGACGTAATTGTTTGCCGGATCGACCACACCGAGCATTACATCGCCGTTCGGCGCGCCATAGCGAGTACTGAGCCAGCTATGTGCACCGGTCCAGCCGTTACCAGGAACAAAAATCGTATTGCTTGCGCCTGTATTGCGGATTGCCGCTATCGCGGCATTGGCAGCAGAAAGCCACGTTTCCGTCAGCAATCCCTTAGGCTCATTCATCAAGCCAAACCCGACGAGCGGACTGTCCCTGAAATGAATAGCCAAACGCTTCCAGATATCAGCAAGTGCAGTCACTGGAACATCGGGGCTGCCGATCACCTTTTGTCGGTAATAAGCATAATTGTGCAGGTCGAGAACCACATACAGCCGCTTGCCGATGGCATAACGAACAACCTCGTCGAGGCGACGCAACTCTTCCGATTCCAACGGACCATTTAACTGAGGCTGCATCCGTTCCCACAGGAAAGGAACACGGATACTGGTCATTCTCTTTGATGCGACATAATCAATTGTTGCTTTTGCCGGGTAGAAATAATCCCGATTGGGAACTCCGGGGATCTTGCGTCCGTTGAATTCCGCGCCGGCGATGTTGACGCCTGTCAGATACGGCAGACCGGTCTGCGCGAATGAACCCGATGCTGACATCAACAGCATGAGGGCGCAGACGATAGTCGCCATCACAGCTACAAGGATGGGCTGCAGATTCTCAACAACCCCGCGATGTATTCCACGACGATGATGTTGAGCGATATTTCGATGATGTTGCCGAAAACAAACTGACAGTGCACCACTCCATCAATCATCTGCACCTACTGCACATTTGATGTGCAGACGGCCGAGCACATTGACGCCAAGATTAGACATCACAGTTCGCCTATCGCGATCATGCAGCATTGAGAATTATGCGACGTTTTGATGGCGCGGCTGTATCCGGAGAGGGTTCCGCCGCTGCTGCAGACAGGACACAAGGCACATCGCTTCTTCCCACAGAAATATCTGGACATCATCACATAATGTATATCGTTCACGTTGTGCGTCAGTTCCATCCCTCGGTGGGGGGCCTTGAGGGTGTCGTTGCTTCGCTGTCCGCCGAACAAATTGCCAACGGTCATCGTGTCCGCGTCGTAACGCTCGATCGCCTGTTCAATGCACCTGATGCTCCTCGCTTGCGTCGACGCGAACAGCGCAATGGAATCGACGTTGTCAGAGTTCCGTTTTTCGGCTCAAAACGCTATCCAATCGCATTCTCCGTTATCCGTCATATTCGCGATGCCGACATCGTTCATGTGCATGGTGTCGATTTCTTTTGCGACTATCTTGCCTGGACTGCGCCGCTGCACCGGCGAAAACTTGTCTTGTCGACCCATGGCGGATTTTTTCACACCGGGTTCGCCGCCAGACTGAAAAAGCTTTATTTCAACACCGTGACTCGGTTGTCGCTCCGCGGATATTCCGGGATCGCCGCCGTCAGCGTATCGGACGAGAACTTGTTTAAGGCCATTCGTTTTCGTGGCTTATGCGTGATCGAGAACGGCGTTGATATCGAAAAATATGCTGACGCCTCATCGTCGACGCCGACGAAAACAATGATCGCGGTTGGTCGTTTTTCCAGCAACAAACGTATCGATCATGCCATTCGTTTTCTTGCCGCCGTCAATCGCAATGATCCGGACTGGTCATTGATCATTGCCGGACGTCCCTGGGATGTCTCGCCCGAAAACATGCAGCATCTTGCCAGCGAACTCGGTGTCGGCGACAGGGTTCGAATCATCGCGAGTCCATCAGATGCCTCCGTACGCGAAGCGATGGCGCAAGCCTCCGTCTTCCTGAGTGCATCCGACTACGAAGGGTTCGGCCTTGTAGCGATTGAGGGAATGTCGGCCGGCCTCTGGCCCGTGCTGAGCTCGATCCCGCCCTATGTTCACCTTGCCCAGCATACCGGGGTTGGAACCTTGGTGAATTTTGCGGACGTCGATACAGCGGCTCGGCAGTTCCTGTCAGATTGGGCAACTGTGTCGAGCACTCATGCGGATCACCGCAGGAGAACGATGGAAGCGGCTACTGCATTCAACTGGCCAGCCGCCAATGCACGATACGAACGATTTTATCGAACCGTCCGTGGGCAGCACGTCCGAACCATTCTCAATATTCCCATTCTCGTCAAAACCGCAGAACAAGCTGTCACTCTTCTCGATCAGCAATACGAACACCAGGCTCCGACCGTTGTCGCTTTCGCCAACGCCCATACGCTGAATTCGACGGCCTCCCATCACGGGCTGCAAACGGCACTCGACCGCGCCATCGTCTTCAATGACGGGATCGGCGTTGATTTCGCCAGCCGCCTCCTCTTCGGCAAAAAGTTTCCGGAAAACCTGAACGGAACCGATTTCATCCCGCACTATCTACAATCCAGCCGATATCGTCATCGTGTGTTCCTGCTGGGCGGCCGGCCTGGCGTCGCGGCCAAGGCCGCGCAACGACTGGCACGACTGAGCCCACAACACGACTTCGTCGGAACCAGTCATGGCTATTATCAGCAACGCGATCTGCCGCGCGTCCTCGCACAGATCAGGCATAGCGGCGCCGATATCCTGCTTGTCGCCATGGGCAACCCAAGACAGGAGGCGTGGCTGAACGAACATCTCGAGCAGACCGGCTGCCACCTCGGCTTCGGCGTCGGCGGCCTTTTCGATTTCATGGCCGGCGTGGTACCGCGCGCTCCGAACTGGGTTCAGAAAGCGCGGCTTGAATGGGCCTATCGCCTGCTGCATGAGCCAGCCCGGCTGTGGCGACGTTATCTGATCCAGATGCCGCTGTTTCTGCTGCGTGTCTCACAACAATGGCTCACGGGCGTTCGTGTGCCCAATGTGATCCCGCGGTGAATGATAACCCGCGATCTTCCGCGACCGCACTCGGCACACCGTCGGGACGGATCTTCGCCGTATGGACAATCATGCAGCGCTGGAAAGCGCGCCTCCTGTTCGCATTTGCCGATCAGGGGCTTTACAGCGCAAGCAATTTCGCGCTGACCATTCTTTACGCCGTCTGGCTGCCGATCGACGATTTTGGTCGCTATGTCGTTGTCTGGACTGCGGCCTTGTTCATCGAAGCTGTTCAGAGTTCCCTGATCATCGACGCCTTGCCGGCAATCGTCAGCCGCTACAGCCGTCGCAATCGTCATCGCGTCGACCGCGCGGCGATCTGGATCGTGGCTGGATTCAGCCTGGGGAGCAGTGCCTTGCTCGCCATCGCCGCCCTCATTCTGGCACAAACATTTCCAGCCTATGTGTGGCCGGTTGCGATCCTGGCGCTTACCAACCCACTGCAGCGCTTCTATCTGTTCTTCCGCCGCCTTTGCTACATCAGAGACCGGCAATCGGTTGCTGCGGCTGCTGCAACGGCTTATGCCGCCGCCTCGATTGGCGCCGCCTCGGCTTTGACAAGCCTGCAGGTTCTGACAGTTCCTGCCGCCATCGCTATTTCCGGATTCGGCGCGATTGCCGCCATCATCGTGGTTCTTTGTCTGGGTATCGGTCGCTCTATCCGCAGCCGCCCATCCCATGTCATCTGGCTCGCAGCAAAAATCTGGAGCGCCAGCCGCTGGCTCACTCCCGCGGCGGTGATGTCCTGGTTCGTTACGTGGGGCATCTTCCCGCTCATAGCAGCACTCAGTGGCCCAGCCATCGCCGGCATCGTGCGCGCGCTGCAGAATCTGTTGACGCCGATCGTCCAGTTCAATGCTGCTCTCAACCTTACGATCCTGCCTCGCATCGCCGACAATGTCGCAGATCGCAACAATGAGTATGCGCGGCGGTTTGCCCGAAATGGAACCGCAGTCTTCGCCGGCAGCGCCTTGACGTATTGCATCATCGTCATCGTCGCAGCACCCACGCTGCTACCAATGATCTACCGAAAATCGGAAATCGCTGCTTCTGCATCCCTACTGTGGCCACTATCACTGGCCATCATCTGCGATGCGGCGCGCAATGCCTCGTCCATTTCGTTGTTGGCAACCCATCGGACGCGCATCGTGTTCACGGCTCGCGTCGTGGGCCTTGTTGCATTCGCATCGGCCGGGATCGCACTCGGACACCACATGGGCGCGTCGGGCATTCTCTGGGCCAACGCATTCGGTACCGCCATCAACACCGCCATCGTGATGACCGCCGCCATGAGACGGCCCGCCGGTTCAACGCTCTAATGGAGCGTTCCAGTGATCGTCTGCTCCAGCTTCATCGCCGCAGCATAGAGGCGATCAACGCGCTGCGCGAAGATCGCCTCCGCGCTCAGGAAAGGCTGCCCCTTGCTCGCAGCAAGCAGCGCGCGTTCTGCACGGTCGGTGAATACCCGGTCGAACGATGACAGGGTTCTCTGCAAAATCTTGGCCGGTTCACCGCCGACGATCTTCTTCGGAGCAAGATCGTCTGTCGCCATCTGACCGTAACGACGAAAGAAATCGTTGATCAGATCGTCATCCGAATCCGACAACCGGTGCATCCCGTTGGCACCATCGACGGTCCGGATCTTGATGTGCTTGAGCGCTTCCCAGGCCGAACTGGGCGGCAGCGCGATCGGCCGGAACTTCAGCTCAAGGGATCGCGTCCAGTCGATCCATTTGAAAGGCAGGATCGCCGGCGAACAATGCACCGGAATCCACGGCACTCGCAACGTGTCGGCAACGATGGCCCCATGCATGGCTTCAGTAAGCACCAGCCGCGCACGCGCAATTCGATCAAGTGTCCGACCAACCGGCCAACGCGCATCGACGAATGTCATGCCGAGCCGCCGACAGAGTTCCGGCCATCGACTATGCTCCACTGAATTGTAATGCGGCATAAAAACGATATCGTTGCGCTTCGGCCCCGCCGGCGCCAGCTTTGGCGCCGCCGCCAACAGCGCAGCACTATCAGTCATTGCTGCCGCCGGCCGGCCGATGAGGCGGGCTGTTAACGGCCCGCGCACGCCGAGAACAGCCCAATCCGCATTTGGCCAGCGGCTCGGCAGCGGCCCTGTTCCAGCGCCGCTGCCAAGAACGAAAACCCGCTTGCGATCAGTCGATTTTGCCGACAGATAATCCTCGCGAAATATCGAGCCGATCCCAAGCAACACCGCGTCATCTGCTTCGAAGCATGCAGGTCGCAGAAGCGCCTTCCACAGCACCGAATTAAGATCGTCGCCAAAATTCCCATTGGGACTTCGGTAGTAGATCACCTCCATGGCGTTGCTCAATAATCCGACCTGTCATTAAGTAGACGAGCCGAACGCGGCGCAAAGATGAGATAGCATCGTTCGACCGGCACCGGCTCATTCTCGGTCACCAGCCGGAAACTGTCCCCCTCAGGCATGCAGACGTATCGCGCGAATTTATCGCGATCAAAAAACTGAAGGATATCGGCATTGCGGGCGCCGTAGCGGGACAGCATCTCGTCGCCGTGCAATTCGACAAACCAATAGCACCAGCGTTCCAGCGTCGCGGCAGCACCTTTCAGAGCCTCGATCTCGAAGCCCTCGATATCGAGATAAACGAGGTCCGGCCATCCCTTCTGTTGAGCCAGATCATCAATGCTGATCCCCGCAATTGTCTCGCCGATCAAAGCGCCAAGCCCTTGCCTGGCCCTGGAATTAAAACTGAAATCGGCATGCCCTCGCCCGCTCGTTCGCGACACAAGGGCATGAATGACATCAATATTATCGACCTGATTGAGCAAAATATTGTCGCGCGCGATAGCAGCATTATGCCGATTTGCCTCGATAGCCACCACCTCCCCGTCGGGAACGATATCGTGCGCCAGCAACATCGCGATCAAACATTGATGCGCGCCGAGATCAAAAATGCGACCACTCTTCGAAATCTGCCCGTGTGAAAAGAATTCGATCTCCGGCGGCAGAGTCCAGTTCTTGTTGTACCACTCCGACGCGACGCGATCGCTGATATTCATTTTCAGTGTGTGAGCGCCGTACATATGCTGTACAACTTTCTTCGGAAACGTCGCCAGGTCCATCCGGTATTTCATCAGCCGAAGGACATCGACTGCTGGCTGCGGCAGATAGCGCTTGGCATAATTCTCCAATGCGATCGTCATCGTGCACCTTCCTTCAGGCTGATATCGGAGATTAATTGTGAGGAGTTATTCAGCCTGCGGCTGGGGGACGTTTGCCGGACGCTGAGAAGCCTGTCGTAAAGAGCAGCGTGTCTTCGCGCTATTCCGTTCCAGCTATAGTGCGCCTCTGCATCAGCACCTTTTCTGATCGCGACTTCCCGGGATTTTTGATCCACCGACAGCGTATTCAGCAACGAAAGGGCTTCCCTTGCCCCCGGCGCATGAAATGTTGCCGCGACCATCCATGGCGGCGTGATCGCGGAATGCCGGGTGAGAACGACGAGCTTGTTGATCAACGCTGCTGCGAGCGTTCCCCGTTTTGCCGAGGCACCATCCGGAAATGGAAGGTAAGCATAGCCGGCACCGGCCAGACGCTGTGCAACCGCGCCATCCGGCAAATTGATAGAAAAGGCGACATCCGCCAGCATGCCTCGCCGTTTGATCGCATCAGCATATGCGCGATGCCGCTCCTGCATCGCGCCAATCACCTCGAAGGAAAAGGGGCTTTGGGCAGCCCGAGCCTGTTCCGCCAGGGTCAGAAAATCCTCAATACCCTTGTTTGGTGCAATCAACCCGAACGAGACAATGCGAGTTCGGTCGTGTTCGGGTCTCGGAACCGCTATCGGGATATTGCTCGCAATCTCGATCGTCTCGTCGAGACCAACGCGACGTGGAAAGTTTTGCTCGAACAGCCGCCTCTCCTCATCGGTGGTGAAAATTCGCGCTGCACCACGTCGAGCATAAGGAGAAAACCAAGATCGTCGATACCAGCGAAAGATGGCATACTCGTGCAACGTGACGACCACGGGTTTACCGGGCAAGGCAAACGGTAGCGCGGCCGGCGTATAAGACCTGCCATAGCCCGCGGTCGGATACTGGACATGAACGAGATCGCAATCGACTTTCGCCAGATCCTCGATCGCACCACGCGAATAGAGCTGCGACAGACGCTGGTCGGAAAAGCGTACTACGACGATCCCACTGGCCTCGAGTTCGCGGCAAAGCCTCTCCGTGTAATCGCCAACGCCGCAAGCGTCCGGCGGCCACGACCCGCTAACCATCAAAACAGACGGCATTGACAGTCCTTTTCAATGCAAACGATCGCTACGACTCGGCAACCTGCTTGGCCCGGCCGGGGTGATAGGGTTTGACGTAGGCGGTACTCTGATAATAGTCGTAACCGCGCAGCCGTCGCAGATCAGCGGATGTCAATACAGCTCCCAGAATACGATCACGGACCGGGCTCAACAAATCGACCGCTCGCACCACCAAATCTTCCGGTGTGCGATCCCATCCGACCGCTAATACAATCCCGTCGGCATGCTCACTGAGAGCACGACTCTCGACAAGCGGAACCAATGGCGGTGAATCGACAATGATCATGTCGAAATGGCGACGCAACTCACTCACGATGATGTTCATGGCTTCGGAATAAGCGAACTCGGTCATTACCGCCGAATCTTCCGATAGTGGCGACGGCAACACCGACAGACCCGTTGTCTTCTCCATCAAAACGGCCTGCTGGAGCGACGCCTCGCCGCGCGCAACATCAAACAGCCCGACCTCCGCGTGGGGGCAGAGCGATCGAGATACTTCCGGATTGCGCATATCTCCTTCGATCAACAGAGTGCGCACGCCCATCATTGCGTACGATAATGCCAGATTGGCTGCCAACGTCGTCTTGCCTTCGCCGTCGATGGCCGACGTCAGCATGATCACCTGCATCCGCCGCGCATGCGCGGCACGCTGCACACTCAAACGCACCGCGCGGATTGCTTCGGCAAACACCGAGTTCGGCTCTTCGGCGATGTAACGCATCAATGGAGGTTGTAGCGCCAACGGCAGAATCTGAGGCGCTTGCGCCTGATATTCGGATAGCGCGCTTTTCCCGCGCTTGGCCATATGTGATAGCTCGCGTAAGCCGATCAGCGGCAATGTCGCAATTCCCACCATGCCCGAAATTGCCTCTACTTGATCCAACGTTTTCACGCGCCGATCGAAACGATCGATCCCGATGGCGATCAGAGAACCAAAAGCGACACCCAGTGGAATGAAGATTCCCAGAAACAACAGCGGCTTCGGAAATGAGGGTTGAATTGGAGCAGTTGCCAGGGAAACAATACGGGCCTCCGGCAACTGGAAACTCTCACGCGCCGTAGCCTCTTTGTAATTTCCGAGAAATGCTTCGTAGAGCGAACGATCGGCATCCGCTTCGCGTTGCAATTCGCGCAATCGTACCTCCGCCTGCCCTGACGTGCTGGACACCTCTTGCAGAGATTTGAGACTGTTCGAGAGAGACTGCTCACGCGCCGCCGCAACTTCATAGCCGTGACGCCGGCTCTGCAAAATGCGAGCGACTTCGTCCGTGATCAGCTTCTGCGTATCACGCAATTGGGCGCGTACCGCAGCTACTTGCGGATGATGGGCGCCGTAGCGACTCGACAGATCCGACTCATTGACCCGCAACTGCGCATACTGCCCCCGCAATCGAGCAATCGTGTCCGACGACAACGCTTCCGTGAGAGAGCCCGGATCGGCCTTGTTCCGTGCAATCTCGGCAACTTGATCATATTTTGCGCGAGCTTCCGCAGCATCGGCGCGCGCTTGCACCAGTTTGCTATTCAGGTCTGAGACCTGCTGGCTATTGATCGTTTCACCTTTCGCGAGCGTAAGATTGTGTTCACCACGATATTGCTCGACCGCGCGATCAGAAGCCTCAACGCGCGATTTCAATTCGCTCATCTGCTCGTTCAGCCAGCCTGCGGCACTCTTGTTTGCATCCGATTTTGATCGGATCAGTTCCTCGAAATAGGCGTTGGCAATCGCGTTGGAGATCTCAGCTGCACGATAGGGATCGTGCAATCCGACATTGATGTCGACCAGAAATGTATTCTTCTGACGCACAACCTTAAGCTTGTTCTGCAATATTGCGACGGCGGACTTCGTCTTGACATCCTGCGTGTCGCCGACCGGACGTCGTGTTGCGGGGAGCAGGGCCAGGAGGCTTCCCATGATGCCGGGCTTCGGCGTGAATTCCGGATCATCGGTCAGCTTCATCGATTCCACGACTCGACGCAGCACCGCGATCGACTGAGCCAAAAGCACCTGGCTCTCGATCGCGGCATCGTCGGTCTGCGGACTTTGGATTGCGGGCTGATTTTTGCTGTCAAGATTGACAACATTCGGACGGCGCGGGTCGATCAATACCGTCGACGTCGCCGTATAAGTCGGTTTTACAAGGATGATGACGAGTACCGCAGCGACAACAAACACCGCCACTGTGAAACCGATCACCGCCACACGGCGACGCAGGATCCGCACGATTTCCGATACGCTTATTCCATCCCACGCGGCCGTCTTTGGCGACACGGTCGATTCATAATAAGCTTGAGGTTCCAACCGATCGTCAGTAACGCGCCGTAACATTCACCCCTACCTCGTGTTTATCGTAGCTCGCCGACGAGACGCTACTGTCCCTGCGGAAATAACGGTGCTGCAGCGAGATCGAGCTATGGCGATTGAGGATATATTTGAGCTCGGTCTGAATGGAGCGAACCTCATCGTTGCGTGATTGGCCGTAGAACTGATCGCGCTCATATACCGCCGCCACGGACAGAACGAGATTGCGACGAAGTTCGTAATCAGCTCCGAGCTGAAATGTATTCGCCTTGATGCCGCCCACCACCGTATCGCTTGCTTCAGTAACGATCTGTTCTGCCTTGAAATGCAGATCGAGCATCCGCGTCGGACTCCAGGTGAGCATGCCGCGGAATGCCGGTCCGGCGATGGTACCGATGGTCGAGTCATTAAACCGTTGACTCGCATAGCCGGCACCGAATTCGCCCCAGACCAAATGCCCAAACCGAACGTTGATACCGGATAGGGAGCGATAGCCCTGCGAACCCAGTGCCTGCGTCAGTGTTCCGCGCAGGTCGCGCCGATTGATTTCAAGCGCGGTAAACAATCCCAGCGCTGGGGTGAGCGCATAGTCGAAACGGCCATGGGCCACCGCGATCCGCCCATCGCGGCTATCCTGATTGATGATTGAACCGTCGCGCGCACGCGTCGATCCATAATTGTAATAATCGGTCCGAACGCCGATGGAAGCCGCCAGCCGATTGAATCGCTGCCAGTAAGTGATATCGCCGGATGCGAGGTCATAAGGCGTTGGCGCGGCAGCTGCCGTCGGCGATGTCAGCGACCCAACACCCTCGTGCTGCCTCGCCACGCGCAAGCTGGAGAGGATCGCCGCATCATGCCAGAGATCGATTCGCCCGCGGACACGTAGGCTCGCGTCTGTTTGATCGAGTTGACTGAAACGGCGATAACGCATCGAACGGACGTCGCCCTGAATATCGATACCGTGCCGCTCCCACAGCGACTGCATCCCGAGCGATGACTTGACCGTCGCCGCCAAATCGCCCTGCTTGTCTGCGCCGCTCGCAAAAACGTTGTTGTCGTATGAAACGCCACCAGTCACGGACGGCATGATCATCCACGGGCCGGCGCGAACACCGATCCGCTCGTAGCCGGGATGCTCGCGCGTCTTCACAGGCGTATCCTCCGGAGCTTCGGCACCCTCCGGATTGCGTGAGAGCAGATCGGCGAAGGGAACGGGATCAAACACGTCGAGCGAACTCCACGGTGGAGACGACAGCGGAGTGATGGGCGTGGAAACCTGTGCCGAGGCACATGGTGACATCGCCACCATCCCGATCACGGTTACAATCCACGCCGGAACATACCGGATGATCTGCTTGCAGCAGGCACGCATGTCGAACGGAAACTCGCCTCTGCGTTGCGATACACATCTGCGCTAGATGGCGGCAGACAATTCGATCCGCGGAAGCGCACATACATGCCAGCGCAACCTTGGAGGCACTTTCGAAAACAACATCATCCATCGTCGATCATTCGCGCAGCGTCATTCGGCATTGCGGAATCATTTATTTGCAATGCGACATTTCTGAGGATGGCGAGTTCCCACCGAACGATCATCCGTGAACGCGGGTGCCAACAGCGACCTGCTGCCACTCTTTTCAGCAGAGTGCATTCAATCGGCGATCAGAAGAAGCGCTCGGGAATTCGAATGTTTTCGCCGGGCGAAACCGGACGATCAACATCAAGCGGACGCGCGATCTCTACAGCCGACCCCGCTGAACGCACATAAGCCTTGTTCTCGTCGGCGCGATAAGTGTACCCGCCCGCGAGTGCAACCGCGTCGCCCAGCGTCAAACCCGGCTTGTACGGAAACTCACCCGGCTTCTTCACTTCGCCACGGATATAAAACGGAGCGTAACCACTCACTTGCACCGTGACTCGGGCGTCCTTGAGGATTCCACCGTTGAGCTTGGCAGTGATCCGACGTTCCAGTTGCGTCGTCGTCAGCCCAAGCGCACGAACACGACCCGCAACCGGAATTGCCAGAAAGCCCGCACCGTCGACTGTGTAATCGCCACTGATGGTCGGCTCATTGTAGACCTGAACCTTCACCTGATCATTCGGGCCCAAAGCGTAGATTCCTGCAGGAACCCGCGAAGATTCTGCCCGGGCAGACCCATAGCCTGTCTCAACGATCGGAGGTGATGCGGAACAACCCGCCGTATAAATAGCAAAAATGACGACTGCGATCGTTCGCAAAATCATCTTTCTCTACCTCAAACATTTGAGCAAAGAGCAGGAGTGGCTGGCTGAGTACGTGCCTTAGAATGAAACAGATGCTCGCTTTCGCATCTCCACGCCCTCGACCCCAAACGTATGATGATCAGGAACGTTCCAAAGATTTCTGAAAAACATCCAGCCGTTCCGTATTGAATATTCTCGCTCAAAATGAGTCATAAGCCATCGAAGATGAGCGATTGAATATCACGATCTCAAACTCGCTATCGACAAACTCGCGATGATAGAAAAATTGCAATCAGAACATGCACTCGTCGAAGCGAGCATCCCCTGCAACGTCGCGATCGGAACTTCATTTTCTCTTTCGCGCACAAAAATAGTGCAATCTCCATTTTGATGAACACGAAATTCGCAACACGCCCATCGATATATTTTCAGAAAATCAAAAAGCGAAAGACATCCAGCGATTGAAATACGAGCCACACCTAATCTCATTAGTTTCGCTGCAGCGCCACATTTTTTCCAAGAACCTGATCGAGCTTTGTCCACGCGCCGCGTGAATCGGAATTTGAAAATCGTGAGGAAGATTCAGACGACAGCGGACAATCAAGACGCGCGATGCGATTGATCGCGATTGTGATGAATTCCGACAAACTATGCGCCGCCGAACAATGCAACGGAGCATTTTTATGACTTCACCTGCTACGCTGCTCTCGCAATCCGAAGATGCTATATCGATCTGGCGAAGCCGGCGGCGGCTTTTTTCACCACCGGTCCAATACAAGCAGCATCGACGCGTTCCTCGTCGGCCTCTCTATTATGTGTCACATCGCGGAACATTGAGCGAACCGCCCCGCTCGCGAACAAAACGCTTGTTCGATGTCACCAGCGCAACATGCGCGTTGATCATTCTGTCCCCGCTGCTCGCCGCGATCGGTATCGCCATCAAGCTGACATCGCCAGGACCGATATTCTTCACACAGAACCGCTATGGGCATCTCAATCAGCGATTTCGCATCTACAAATTTCGGACGATGCATGTCCATCTCGGCGACGCGTTCGGCGTCAAGCAAACGATCGCCAATGATCCGCGCGTCACGTCCATTGGGCGCTTTCTTCGCCGGACCAGCCTCGACGAACTGCCCCAATTGATCAACGTGGTGACCGGCGACATGTCGCTGGTAGGGCCGCGCCCGCATGTACCCGGCATGCAGGCGGCCAGCACGCTCTATGAAAATCTTGTTCCGTATTACTTTCAACGGCACACCATCAAGCCGGGCATCACGGGCCTTGCGCAGGTCAGCGGTTGCCGCGGCAGTACAGCCAGTGCCGATCAGGCGATCTCCCGCGTCGACTACGACCTCGATTATATCGAGCGCTGGTCATTGTGGCTCGACGTCAAGATCATCTGGTGGACCATCAGGCACGAGTTGCTGTCCGCGCGCGCCGATTAATCGGCACGCTTTCCTCTGATACAGAAGATGCCGCTACTGTAGATGCGCTCGTGCGAGCAGGATTCCACATTCACAGCCACACCGACTTCGGGCCGGCGTCTCGCCGGCATCGAAGGTCTGCGGGCAGTAGCCGCACTCTCGGTCATGATCGGCCACTTCAATCTTCATCTCGTTCCGGATCACGTTCTCTCGCCGGCTCTGCATCGCGTCTTAAATGCTGCTGGCCAGGGGCTGACACTGTTTTTCGTGCTCTCCGGCTTTCTGTTGTTTGGGCCGTTTCTCACCGCGGCTGCGCGTCGCGCACCCTTCAATATCCCCCAGTACTTCACGAACCGAATCCTGCGCATCTATCCGGCCTATGTGGTGATCTTCATCGTTGTCACTTTCGGTCTGGGGCTCGCCTACACCCACCCTGCTTTGCTCGGCGGCGCTGGCGTCGAAGGAACGGCGGACATCCTCGGCCGGATCAGCGACCCAGGTATCATTGCCGCCAATCTGCTGCTGGCGCATACGCTTACGCCCTGGACCATCAAAACCGGGCTCGGTGTATCGTGGTCGCTGACGACTGAGGTCTGCTTCTATCTTGTGTTACCGCTGCTGGCGTTTGGCACGGTCCATCTCAGTCGGCGGATGGGCCTGCAAAGGGCCGCCATCGCGGTGTCGTTCGGAATGATTGTGCTGGGACTTGCCTGCCGCACCACCGGCCTTGCGCAGGTCCACGGCGACCCCGCGGCTCAGTTCTATCTGCAATGGGGCGGAAACTGGCTCGCGGTTTATTTGCGCAGCATCCTGTGCCAGGCAGATCTGTTCGGCGTCGGCATGCTGGCCGCAATCGTCTTCCATACGACCGCAACACTGGTCGACAGCATCTCCCCGCGCTCGCTGCAGATCGGCCTCTGGTGCGCCATGGCCGCGGGTCTCATCCTGACCCGGCTCGACCGTGATTTCGGCTTTGCTGTTTTCTTCGCTGCCCTGATGCTGATCGTTACGGCGGCGACCATAGACGGACGAACAAACCGGCTTGCGGCTGTGCTGGAATGGGGACCGATCCGCTGGCTCGGAACCATCTCGTACAGCTTCTATCTCTGGCATCTCCCGGTGATCTGGGGCCTGTTCCGATGGTATTGGCAGGGACGCCGCCCTGACACATTCGAGGACATCGCGCTGAGCTTCGTCTTGGCCCTGGCGATTACCGCAGCACTCTCGACCGCGACTTATCTCGCGATCGAACGCCCCGCCCTGAAGCTGAAATCGAAACCCTTTGAACGAAAGCTGCGCGCGGCCTTGTTCCGGCACGGCACCGCCAGCTCCGCTGCCGCAAAACATCGCTCAATTGCTGACTGATCTTCCCCTGTCTGGCGAAAGGAAAACCGATGTCCGTTCTCGATCTCGCAGCCTCACGTTCTTCGACAGGGACAAAATCAGGGCCGATCATCCCCGTTTTACTGTCAGGCGGCGCCGGGACGCGGCTCTGGCCATTGTCACGCGAAACCTATCCCAAGCAGTTTCTGTCCCTGCTCGGCGACAAGACGCTCCTGCAACAGACCATCACGCGCACCGCCGACCGCAGCCGGTTCACTGCGCCGATCGTCGTTGCGAACCAGGAGCATCGGTTCCTCATTGCCGAGCAGTTGCGCGCACTGGGTGTCAACGATCCGACCATCGTTCTTGAGCCGGCGCGCCGCAACACTGCGCCGGCGGCGACAATCGCCGCCCTGCTCGCGCGCAAGAGCCATTCGGACGCAATGCTGCTGGTCATGCCCGTCGACCATCTGGTCGAGGATATCGACGGCTTCAACGAGGCTGTGAACACCGCGATCCCGGCAGCGGCAGACGGCCAACTGGTCCTGTTTGGTATCAGGCCGACCACGGCCGCTACCGGCTATGGTTACATCAAGATTGGCGAACCGATTATCGAAGGCGTCAGCAAGGTTGACCGGTTCATTGAGAAGCCGGCACGCGAGGTAGCGGACCGTCTCGTCAAGGAAGGCTCCTATGTTTGGAACAGCGGTATTTTCCTGCTTCCGGTTCGCACTTTTCTAGAGGAGATGGAGCAATTTGCGCCCGATGTTCTAAAGGCATGCAGGGCATCGCTCGAATATGCAAAGCCAGACCTCGATTTTCTTCGTCTACCCGAGCAGGAATTTTCAGCATCGCCATCGATCTCAATCGATTATGCGGTGCTCGAAAAGACAGATCGCGCCGCGATCGTACCAGCGCGATTCGACTGGAACGATATCGGCAGTTTTTCCGCATTATGGGATGTCGGATCCAAGGATGACTGCGGCAATGTTGAGATCGGCGATATCGTCTCGGAAAATGCCAACGACTGTTATCTTCGCAGCGATGGGCCATTGGTCGCCGCGCTGGGAGTCCGCGATCTGATCGTAACGGCAACGCCGGATGTGGTTCTGGTGACGACGCGCGCTCACTCCCAGGCTATCGGCAAGATCGTCGATCGCCTCAAAATCAATGGACACCGATCTGCGACGGAGACGCCGTGCGTCTACCGGCCGTGGGGTTACTATCAGCAAATCCACCTCGGCGAGCGATTTCAGGTGAAGCGCATCACCGTCAATCCGGGCAGCAAGCTCTCATTGCAGAAACATTTTCACCGTGCCGAACACTGGGTCGTGGTCAATGGCACGGCGCTGGTGACCCGCGATAACGAGCAGATTTTGCTGCGCGAAAACGAATCGCTTTTCATTCCGCTTGGCGCCATGCACCGCCTGGAAAACCCCGGCAAAGTTCCGCTCAACCTGATCGAAGTACAGTCCGGCGCATATCTGGGCGAGGATGACATCGTTCGTGTCGAGGACATCTACAACCGCGCGCTTTGACCAGGTTTGGAGCGCCACCTGATCAGCCGTAGCACCTGAAAAGCATCCCCATCGCGCTGCGCTAAAGATCGATCCCGGCCGGTGAGACGGTCACAAGCAACCTGACGGCGTGTCGCCGCCTCGCAGTTGACACTGTATGGCCATTTTTGTTGAGTTGTATCATTGAGTTAAGTGCGTGGGGCGATGTGTTACGGGTCGATGGATGGCCAAGTCTGAGGTGGTTGATTGCCGCCATCATCTTCTCCGGGGTTAGTCTGGCGCCGGTGAGCGCGTTTGCGTTCGATCTGTTTGGGCTATTCGGCGAGAAATCCCCCGAACCATCCCGAAAAGCGCTCCCTTATCTTCTGAAATTTGACACCGGAGATGCGCCATCAGACGTGAAGGATGCGCTCGAGCAGGCATCCACACTTTACCGCACCCGGCAGGATCCGCCGCCCGATGGCGACACACTGGTCCGGCGTGCTGAAGCAGACCTCGCGCCGTTGCTCGACGCGCTCTGGGGCGCGGGCTATTACAACGCCAAGCTGACCATCGAGATCGCCGCGCTGCCGCTCAGGCTGGGGCAGACCGCGGGGCCACGCGTGGCGCGCGCGGCCGAGAGCTTTCGTGCGCGCGAAGCCGTACCGATCACGGTTCGCGCGGAGCCTGGTCCGCTGTTCCGTCTGCGCACCATTGTGGTCAGCGATGCACACACCGGGCGCGCTTTCACCGAAGCCGAACTTCCTTCGAGCACCGTCAAGATCAGACCCGGCGATCCGGCGCGTGCCGCCAGCATCCGTGCGGCACAGGCGGCCTTGATCGATCATTTCCGCAACCGCTCTTATCCCCTGGCCAAAGTGACGCGCTTGCGTCCACGCGTCGATCATCCACACACGGCGATGGACGTCGATATCCAGGTCGCGACCGGACCAAGCGCGACTTTCGGCCCGGTGACCGTATCCGGACAATCGGACGTCGACCCGAAAGTGGTGCGCTCGATGATCTATATCGAGCAAGGCGACCCCTATTCTGCAAAAGCCGTCGCAGCATCCCGCAAATCGGTTCTCAAGCTGCCGGCGATCAGCTCCATACGGATGCGCGAAGCGGAACAGCTGGATGCCAACGGACAGTTGCCGCTGACCGCCGATGTCACCGACCGCAAGCCACGCGTGGTCGGATTTTCGGCGCGATATTCGACGCTCGACGGGCCGGCGCTACGTGCCTACTGGCAGCATCGCAACCTGTTCGGCGGCGCCGAGAGCCTGCGGCTGGAAGGCGATCTGTTCGCCTTGCGGCAGACGACCAGTTCCGTGTTCGACAATCTCAAGAGCTTCAACCTGTCGGACCTGGGCGGCCGCCTCAAGGCCAGCTTCGTCAAACCGGGTCTGGGCGGTTCACGCAACGATCTGCTGCTCGACGGCATGGTCGAACGCGAAATCACCGGCGGCGACCAATACGGCGGATACACCAGCCGGCGCTCCGTCGCCTCGGCCGCGATCCGCCATCGCTTTTCCGATACGTTCTCCGCTCAATTCGGCATCACCGGCGAATTCGGCACGACCAGCGACACGCTCGGCACCGTCGATTATCGCCTGATTGGCATTCCGGTTTCAGTCACCTACGATTCAACGGACAACCTGCTCGACCCGACGACCGGATTCCGGGCGACCGCCATGGCCACGGCCTATCCGAAATGGCTCGGGTCATCCGTGGGCCTGTTCGAAACCAAGGCACAGGCTTCCACTTATTACGCCATCGATGATGAAGCGCGCTACGTGCTGGCAGGCCGCATTGGCCTTGGCTCGGTCAGCGGCGCGTCACTCGCCGATATTCCCTCGACCCATCGGTTCTATGCCGGCGGCGGCGGCTCGGTCCGCGGCTATCGCTATCGAAGTCTCAGTCCGCTCGGCCCGACCGGTGAAGTGATTGGCGGACGCAGCCTGCTCGAAGCCTCGCTGGAAGCGCGGATCAAAGTCACCGACACGATCGGCGTCGTTCCGTTCGTCGACATGGGCGGCGCATTCGATTCGCCATACCCCGACTTCAAGGAGCGTCTGCGCTACGCCGCCGGGATCGGCCTTCGCTATTACACCGCAGTCGGGCCGATCCGGCTCGACATCGCCACACCGCTCAACCCCCGCCCCGGCGACAGCCGCTGGGGGCTCTATATCGGCATTGGGCAGGCATTCTGATGCGCAGGTACTGGACAACCATTCTTGTCGGATTGCTGGGCTTGCTGATAGCCGGCGCCCTGCTGGCGGGTTCGACCCTGATCAGCCGCAGCGCGGACGACGACAAGGGGATTCTGGCAAGCCTGCTGTCGCGCGCGCTGTCGACGCCGGCGGCACGCGTGTCGATCGGATCGGTGGACGGCGCGCTGTTTTCCAGTTCCACCATCAGCGATGTCAGTGTCGCCGACCGCAAGGGTGTCTGGCTGCAGATCGACAAAATCACACTCGACTGGACCCGATCCGCGCTTCTGTTGCGCAAGCTTCAGGTCAACAAGCTCGAGATCGGCACAATCACCATTCTGCGGCGGCCCCTGCCGAACGAACAGCCGGCAGCCGTATCGGACGAGCCGATCCTGCCGGAACTCCCGGTGAACGTTCAGATCGCCGATTTCAGCCTCAAGAACATGACGCTGGGCGAAGCGGTGATCGGCACCGCGGCGCAGATCGGCGCGACCGGCGCGCTGTCGCTCGGCAAACCGTCCGAAGGCTTGAACCTGACATTCGATGCGCGGCGGCTCGACGCCGCAGGCACGTTGACCGCGCGGCTCGAACTGGTGCCGCGCACGGAGCGGCTGACGCTCAAACTCGCCGTCGACGAGCCGGCGAACGGCATCGCCGCGCATGTGCTCAACATTCCCAATCAGCCGCCGGTGAAACTCAATCTCGACGGGTCCGGCACGCTGGACAACTTCAACGCACAACTTTCTTTCGATGCCGGCGACGGCATTGGCGCCGACGGATCGGCCTGGCTGCGCCGCACCGGAGCGACACGGCAGCTGAATGCAGACATGAAGGCGCGGATTGAGGGATTGCTGCCGCCGATGGCCGCGCCGATCTTCGCCGGCACGACCCAACTGAACGCCAGCGTGGGATTTGCCGATGGCGGTGCCATCACCATCGCGCCACTCACCGTGATGTCGCAGACCGCGCGGCTCGACGTGACCGGCGATCTCAGCGCCGATCAAGTTGCCGATCTCAAGATCACTGCCCGCGCACTTCCGAATGCTGGCAACAAAACTGCGGCAGGCGGCGCCGAGGTTGGCACGTTCAACTTCGACGCGGCGGTCACTGGCCCGCTGATGGGGCCGCGTATCACAGCCAAACTCGATGCGCGCGATATCGCCACGCCGCAAGGCAAGGCGCAGACCATCGCCGCAACCTTCGAAGCCACACCGAGCGGTGACGTCACCGAAAAGACGACAGCCGTTCCGTTCAACGGCCGCCTGCAAGCCAGCGGGCTGTCCGCCCGTGACACTGCGCTCGCCAGCGCGCTCGGCTCTTCTTTGTCGCTCACGCTCGCGGGGCGCTGGCGCGATGATGGCGCCGATGTCGAGACTGCGCAGATCGAAACCGCAACAGCGAAGGGACATTTCAACGGGTGGATCGGCAGCAAGGAACTGAAAGGCCGGCTGACAGCCGACGTTCCAGATCTTGCGCGGTTCAGCGGCCTGTCGGGCCTGCAGCTGCGCGGCGCGCTCGGCCTCAAGGCCGACCTCACCGGCGTGCCGAAGAACAGCCAGATCAACGCCGATCTCGATGGTCAGGCCACGCGCTTCGGCACCGGCATCGCTGCCATCGATGGTCTCGCCGGCGGTCGTCTCGCGCTCAAGGGCCGCGCAAGCGCGATGCCCGCCGGCGGCTTCGGGTTCGGCGATCTGCGCCTGAATGGCGCCCACGCCTCCGCGCGGCTCGACGGACAAGCGACGGTCGATCAAGTCAATATCGACATTCAAGCCGACATCCCCGATCTGAGACGTGCAGACAGCCGTCTGACCGGCCACGCCGACCTGACAGCAAAATTGACTGGGACGCTCGAACGCCCCGACGCCAAGGCCACCCTGACAGTGGCGGATGCCAAGGCGCTCGGCCGTTCGATCCCGCGCCTTGTGCTGGAGACGATAGCAACCGACATCATCGGCCAGATCGACGCGCGGACCACCTTGTCCGGCACCGTCGACAACAAGCCGGCGCAGGGTGTCGTGCATGTGGTCAGGCGGGACGATGGTGGCTGGCGCGTGAGCGAGGGCGACATTCGCGTCGGCTCCGTCACCGTCAATGGCGCGGGGTCGGTCAGCGCCGATTGGCTGGCCGATGGCCGCATGATGATCAATGCCGGCAATCTCGACGATCTCTCACCCCTCGCCCTGACCAAGCTCGCGGGACAGATGCAGGCCGACCTGGCAATGACCATCGCCGATGGCGGCCAGAATGCCACGCTCACCGCGCAGGCGCGCGGCGTGAAAGCCGCAAGCGCCAGCATTGACCGCCTCGACGCCAAGCTGAACGCGACGGATGCGTATCGCAAGCCCACCATCGACGGCACCGTCAGCATCGACCGCGCCGTCATCGCCGGCGAGCAGATTTCGCAAGTCCGGCTGGTGGCGGAGGGTGCAACCACTGCGAGCGACATCACCGTCACCGCACAGGCACGCGGCTTCGCGCTCGACGCACGCGGACGCCTGATCGCGACCGATGCAATTCGTCTTGATCTTTCCACCTTCACGGCACAGCGCGCCAGGAACCGGCTGGCCCTCCTGAATCGGGCAACGCTGGCGCTGCGCGACGGCGGCGTCGATATCCGTAATCTCGCGCTGACGCTTAATACCGGCCGCCTCACCGTCAATGGTCATGCCGGCAAGACTTATGACATCGCCATCAATGCCAAAGCCGTGCCGCTCTCGATCGCCGATATTGTCATGCCGAAGCTCGGCCTGGCCGGCACCCTGAACGCCGAAGCGACGATCGCCGGCACAGCCGAAGCGCCGAGCGGCGCCTGGAAACTGACCATCGACAACCTTACTGCGCCGCAGACACGCGATGCCGGCCTGCCGCCGATCGACATCAATGCTGCGGGGCGGCTCGCCGACGGCCGCACCACCATCGACGGCACGGTCGGTAGCAAGGCCGCCGGCTCGATCCGCATCAATGGTACCGTGCCACTGCAAGGTGATGGGCTCGCGCTTACCGCCAAAGGCCGGATCAATCTCGGCGTGACGGATCGCTTTCTGGCGCAGGCCGGACGGCGCGCGACTGGCGCACTCGACATCGACGTCAAGGCCAGTGGCGCTCTCGCGCGTCCTGAGATTAGCGGCACCGCAATGATCGCCGGGGGCAGCTATAGCGACGTCGTGCTCGGGCTCCGCTACACGAATATCTCCGGACGCATCGTCGCTCACGGCAACCGGATCGCGATCGAACGTCTGTCGGCGCAAACGCCGAACGGCGGCGCCATCACCGCTCAAGGCACTGTCGAAAATGATGCAGCGGCGGGCTTCCCGGGCAATATCGCGATCACCAGCAACAATGCCAAACTGATCGAGAACGACGTTTACAGCCTCGTGGCCAATCTCGGTCTGACGCTGTCCGGTCCGCTGGCACGCGATCCAAGGATCGCTGGAAAAGTCGACGTTGTATCGCTCGACGTCACCATTCCGGAAAAGCTGCCGACGACGCTGAGTCCCCTCCCCGGCACGGTTCATGTGGCCCCGCCGCCCGCGGCGCGGGCCCGCCTTGCCGCCGCCGCGCGTGACAAGGCACGCGCCGGCCGGCAGCCGGCGTTCGACGCGGCGCTCGATCTTACCGTCGGCGCGCCGAACCGGGTGTTCGTGCGCGGGCGCGGTGTCGATGCCGAACTCGGCGGCGATCTGCGGCTGCGCGGCAAGCTTTCCGATCCGGTCACCGACGGTGCATTCGAGCTGCGTCGCGGGCGGATTTCAGTTGCCGGCACGCGGCTGGATTTCACCCGTGGCCGCGTCGTATTCACCGGCGACCTCATGCCGTCGCTTGATTTCGTGGCGCAGACCAGCGTCAGCGAAGTCACTGCGATCATCACGGTCGGCGGCAATGCTCGCGAACCCAGCTTCACGTTTTCCTCGGAACCCGATCTGCCGCAGGACGAAGTCCTGTCGCGCATCCTGTTCTCCAAAGCCAGCGGCGGCCTCTCGGCCGGACAGGCGCTGCAACTCGCCCAGGTCGCCGCGCAATTCTCGGGCGGCGGTGGCAACGACGCATTCGAGCGCATTCGCAAATCGCTCGGCGTTGACAGTCTTGACGTGTCGGTCGGCGCCAACGGCAACCCGACGGTCGGATTATCGCGCTCGATCAACCGCCGGCTGAGCGTCGGCGTGAAAACCGGAACCGCTGCAACCGACAGCGGCGTGACGGTGGATTTCGATGTGACGCGCCACCTGCGCCTCAAGGGCGACGCGGACGCCAGCGGCAATACCGGCGTCGGCGCCGGGATGGAATGGGAGTATTGAACCGACGACGAAGATGCGGGTGGGTTTCGGCGGCGAGCGCCCCCCTAGGGTCAGGCCGTGCAGGGGCGCCTTACAGCCCCGGGAGGACGAAACCATCGGTGAATTCAATCTATCGCCGCCGCCCCCTACGCGAGCCACATCGGGCAGCTTCGCGGCCGGCTAATCGCCAAAATCCTTGGAAAGGGGCGGAAACCGGGAATTTCCGCTCAAATCATGGTCGGAGTGGCAGGATTTGAACCTGCGACCCCCTCGTCCCGAACGAGGTGCGCTACCAGACTGCGCTACACTCCGACTGTGGGCGGGCTTATAACCGCCTGATTATGGAGCCGCAAGCAGTCCGTCCGGCGATCTTCGAAGGTCGCACAACCCTTCTGTCCGCCGCCGATCCGGGGGCTGTTCCGGCTGCCGCCCGGACCCTCGCCGCCGGGGGCCTGGTCGCGTTCCCGACCGAAACCGTCTACGGGCTGGGCGCCGACGCTGGCAACGGCGAGGCGGTCGCCCGCCTCTACGCCGCCAAGGGTCGGCCGCAATTCAATCCGCTGATCGCCCATGTAAGCGATCTTGCCGCCGCCCGGAAGCTCGCCTTTTTCAACCCGGCCGCGGAGAAACTCGCCGCCGCGTTCTGGCCCGGCCCGCTCACCCTCGTTTTGCCGCGCCGCCCCGACGCCGGCCTGTCCGACCTCGCCTGCGCCGGGCTCGACAGCGTCGCAATCCGCGTGCCGGCGCACCCCGTGGCCCGCGCGCTCATCGCCGCGCTCGGCCGCCCCGTGGTCGCGCCATCCGCCAATCGGTCCGGCCATGTCTCGCCGACCAGCGCCGCGCATGTGTTCGCCGATCTCGACGGCCGCATTGACGCGATCCTCGACGGCGGCGTGACGCCGGTCGGCGTTGAGTCGAGCATCGTGTCTTGTCTGGGGCCACCGCAATGGCTGCGCCCCGGCGGCGCGCCGCGCGAAGCGGTCGAAGCCGTGCTCGGCGTGCCGCTCGCCGATCGGCCGCAGGCCGCGCACCATGGCAGCGACGCGCCGCTCGCGCCCGGCATGCTCGAATCCCACTACGCGCCGCGCGCCGGCATCCGACTCGATGCCGTGAGCGTCACGGCCGACGAGGCGCTGCTCGCCTTCGGCCCGCAGGCGCCAGCGGGGGCGAAGGCGACACTCAATCTCTCCCCGCGCGGTGATCTCGCGGAAGCCGCCGCCAATCTGTTCTCGCATCTGCGCGCGCTCGACGACGCGGGCGCGACCACCATCGCGGTGATGCCGATTCCCCAGGAAGGACTCGGCGAAGCCATCAACGACCGGCTGGCGCGCGCCGCCGCGCCACGGCCGTAAGCACTCACAGGACAACGTCATGAACATCCAGGCGAAGGCCGACGTCAAAAAACTATCGCCGGAGTTGCTGGCGCGCTTTACCGCCATCGTCGGCGAGAAATACGCGATCACCGATCCGGACACGCAGCATCCCTATCTGATCGAGATGCGCGACCTTTATCACGGTCACACGCCGGTGGTATTGCGGCCGGGCTCGGTCGATGAGGTGCGCAAGATTCTCACGCTCGCCAACGAGACCAAGACCGCGATCGTGCCGCAGGGCGGCAACACCGGCCTGGTCGGCGGGCAGATCCCGCATCACGGCGAGGTGGTGCTATCGCTCAACCGCCTGACGACCATCCGCGACGTCGATCCGGTGTCGAACACCCTCACCGCCGACGCCGGCGTGACCTTGCAGCAGGTGCGCGAGGCTGCCGCCGCGGTCGACCGGCTTTATCCGCTGCTGCTGCCGTCGGAAGGCTCGTGCACGGTTGGCGGCAATCTCTCCACCAATGCCGGCGGCGTCACCGCGGTGGCGTGGGGCATCGCCCGCCAGCAGGTGGTCGGCGTCGAGGTGGTGCTCGCCGACGGGCGGCTGCTCAACAATCTCAACAAGCTGAAAAAGGACAACACCGGCTACGATCTGAAGAATCTGTTCGTCGGCGCGGAGGGCACGCTCGGCGTCATCACCGGCGCGGTGCTGCGCCTGCTGCCGCGTCCACGTTCGACCGAAACCGCGTTCGTCGGCCTCGCCACGCCGGACGACGCGCTCAAACTGCTCGGCATCGCGCTCGGCCGCGCCGGCGGCGACGTGACGAGCTACGAACTGATCGAGCGGATCGGCATCGACGGCGTGCTCAAGCATGTGGAAGGCAGCCGTGATCCGCTCGCCGGCCGCCACAACTGGTACGTGCTGATCGAACTGTCATCGCAGGGGGAAAGTGGCCTGCGCGACACGATGGAAGCGATCCTGAGCGAAGGCCTGGAACGCGGCATCGTCGAGGATGCGACCATTTCCGAGAGCGGGGCGCAAAGCAAGGCGTTCTGGCACATGCGCGAGATGTTCGCCGAGGTACAGCGCCGCATCGGCGTCTCGATCAAGCACGACATTTCCGTGCCGGTCGCGAAGGTTCCGGAATTCATCGCCCGCGCCCATGCGGATACGCAGAAGGCGTTTCCCGGCTCGCGCCCCCTCGCCTTCGGCCATCTCGGCGACGGTAACCTGCACTACAACGTGATCCAGCCGGAAGGCATGGACAAGGAAACGTGGCTGGCGCGCTGGCACGACGTCAACAAGGTGGTGTTCGACATCGTGCTGTCGCTTAACGGCTCGATCTCGGCCGAGCACGGCGTCGGCGTGATGAAGCGCGACCTGCTGCCGTCGATCAAGGACAAGACCGCAATCGAGGTGATGCGTGCGATCAAGCGCACGCTCGATCCGAACGGCATCCTCAATCCCGGCAAGGTGCTGTGAGCTTCACCAACGAACTCAACATTGCCTCGATCATCGACGCCGAAGTCGATGCCGTCGTTAAATTGTGGCAGCGTTGCGACCTGACGCGGCCGTGGAACGACGCCATCGGCGACATCGCCCGCGCGCGCGGCCAGACAAACTCCGACATATTGGTTGGCTGCCTCGACAATGTCGTCACCGCGACCGTGATGGTCGGTCATGACGGCCATCGCGGCTGGGTCTATTACGTCGCCGTCGATCCCGAACGACAGCACAGCGGCTATGGCCGGACGATGATGCGCGCCGCGGAAGACTGGCTGCGTCAGCGCGGTATCGAGAAGATCATGCTGATGGTGCGGCCGGAGAACGACCGCGTGCGCGCCTTCTACCGTGCCGCCGGCTACGACGAGCAGCCGCGCGTCGTGTTCGCGCGCTGGCTCGACGGCCGGCCGATGACGCCGTAGCGGCTAGAACAACGACATCTGCCCATCATCCGGGCGCGCGACATCGGACTTTTTGTCAGGCTCCGGCTTTGCCGGCATCGCGCGGGCCGCGACTTCTTCCACATTGCGCGGATCATCATTGATCACTTTGTTGACCGCGTCCGACACCGGAAACAACTCGAACTGTCCTTCCGGCGCGGGCCGCATCAGTCGATGCACGGCCTCCGCATCACTGGCGCCGTCGAGCCAGGCATCGAAATCGTCGGGATCGATCGTCACCGGCATGCGGTGATGCAGCGACGCCACGTCGGCGCTGGCCTCGGTGGTGACGATCGCCGCGGTGTCGATCTCCTCGCCACCCGGCCCGCTCCACGTCTCCCACAGACCGGCAAAGGCGAACGGCATGCGGTCGCGCCGACGGATGAAATAAGGCTGCTTCAGAGCCCCCTCACGCTTCCACTCGTAAAAGCCGTCGGCCGGCAGCAGGCAGCGGCGGCGCTTGAGCGCGTTGCGGAACGCCGGCTTCTCCGCGGCGGTCTCTGCGCGCGCATTGATCAGCAGCGTGAAGCCCTTCGGGTCTTTCACCCATCCCGGCAGCAGGCCCCAGCGCATCAGCGTGAACGCGCGTGCGCCGTTGATCAGCCGCACCACGGGGATCGGCTGCGTCGGCGCCACATTGTACCGCGCCGGGAAATTCGGCTGCTCGCGATAGCCGAACAGCCGGCGCATCGCGTCGGGGGGCGAGGTGATGACGAAACGGCCGCACATGATGTGCTTAATACCGAATTAACCGTAGCGCCGGACACTGGCGGCCGCCTTATCCCCAGCCGAGCCCGTGCCACCATGCGCGTCCCTACCCCTCCGCTCGACCCTGACGCCGATGCCGCGACGCCGCTGCGCGCGGAATCCTTGTCGGCCGCCAACATCAATCCGAAGACCTGGCTCGCGACCGACTATCTCAACCACTTCAACGAAGCGATCATGCTGCTCGAGTTGTTCGTGAGCGACCCGAGCTGCCGCGAGGATCTGCTGGCCTGGCACCCGAAGACCTATCGCGAGCATTTCGCCACCTCGCGGTTCAAGGACCGGCAGGTCGCGCTCGCGGCTTACGACGCCGCCGATCCGGTGGCGCGCAAGGATCTCGAACAGATCAGCGACATGATGTCGGTCGTGTTGCAGGCAACCTGCACGGCGATGCGCGCCAATCTCGCCGAGGATGAGGCCAAGGCGCTCGCCGGCAGTGTGGTCAGCGGCCTCAAGCCGCTGGTGGCGCGCGCCGGCGCCGTCATCAACGGCGACACGGCGGCCAATCCCAATTCGCAGAGCGCCGTCGATAGCCTGCTCAACCGCGCCTCCTGACGTCCGTGACGGACGAACGCACCTATCCCACCCGGCCTTTTCTCGCCGTCAGCGCCGCGATCGTGCGCGACGGCAAGCTGCTGGTCGTGCGCCGCGCGCGGCAGCCCGGCAAGGGTTGGCATACGTTCCCCGGCGGCGGGGTCGAGCTCGGCGAGACGCTGGAAGCAGCCGTCGCCCGCGAGGTGAAGGAAGAGACCGGTCTCGATGTGTCCGTCGGTGCGCTGATCGGCCATCGCGACGTGATCATCCGCGATCCCGGCGGACGGGTGGCGCGGCATTTCGTGGTTCTGCCGTTCCTCGCCCGCTGGACCGGCGGGGAATTCGTGCTGAACGAGGAGCACGATGCCGGGGACTGGCTCGGTGTGGATGCGCTCGCCGGACTGAAAACCACCGATGGGCTGGCCGAGATCGCCGCCGCCGCCCTCCGTCTCGCCGGAGCTTGATGAGCTTGCGGCGGCTATCGGCTGGGCGCATATGACCGTCATGCTCCGCTATCTCGCCCTTGCTGCCTGCCTGCTGACGACCCTCGCCGCGGCGCCCGTGCGGGCGGCCGAAGGCGCTCCCGCGCCGTTCGACAACGATCTGGCCCGGCTGTCGGAAATCCTCGGCGCGCTGCACTATCTGCGGCCGCTGTGCGGCAGCAATGACGGCGGCAAATGGCGTAACGAGATGCAGGCGCTGGTCGACGCCGAGGCCCCCAATGGCCCCCGCCGGGCCCGGATCGTCGAGAGCTTCAACCACGGCTATCGCGGGTTCCAGCAGACTTATCGGACCTGCACCCCACAGGCCAATTTCGCCATCCGCCGCTATCTCGACGAGGGCGCCAAGATCGCCCGCGATATCACCGCCCGCTACGCGAATTAGCCGCCTGGCCGGTGCTTTCCGACTAACCCCCTGTGGGTATTAACCTTTCGGTAAGGTGCACCTCGCCGCTCCGGGGCGCCGTGATAACGTCCGTTGCGTCACAGGGCCGCGGACTTATGCGCGACAAATTGAGAACGGAATCAGGAATGCAGACGACCGCGGCCGAACTGGCCTCCGATCACGATCAGAAGCGCATGGCGCTCGGCTATCTGCAGGAAGCCTGGGCCGAAGCGCGCCTCGACGGCATCGACGGCGACTGCCTGGCGCAGGCCAGCCTGTTCACCGCGTTCCTGGAATTCGTCTCCACCTATGGCGAGGACGCGACCGCGCATTTCGCCTCGGGCTTGAGCGACCGCATCCGCAATGGCGAGTTCACTCTCGAGCGCCCGCGCCAATAACAGGTTTTAGACGCGCAGCCCGTAGTGGCGCGTCAACACCTCGTTGACGTCGCGCGGATAGAACGGCTTCTTCAGAAAGCCGGCCACCCCTGCCGCCTTGGCTTTGGCGATCACCGCCGGCTCCATCTGTGACGTCATCATCACCACCGCCACATGCGGCATCTCGCGCTTGATCTCGGTCAGCGTCTCGATGCCGCTCAACCCTGGCATGTTGTGGTCGAGAAAGACGAGATCGACCGACCCGCTCTTCATGCGCGTGAGCGCGTCAATCCCTTCCGCCGCGTCCTCGACCGTCAGCTTGAAATGCGTGGCGTCGAGAATTTTGCGCACCAAGGAGCGCATGGTCGCGGAATCATCGACGATCATCGCCCGCAGCGGCATCCGGGCGCGGATCGCATTGTTGAGGATGTCTCGCGCCTGCTCGGGACTGGTTGGCCGCCGCACCGTGCCGGTGTGGTCATCGACCTTGATCGGATAGTCGCGTGGCAGCACGACCACTACCAGCGGTGCAGAGCCATGAGCTTGAGCGGCGGTCGCCAGATCCCGTGCGCCGGTCAGTTCCGCGCAGATCAGGACGATGTCGGCACCGCCTCGCTTGAGCAGCGTGCCTGCCTCGGAGGTCGAACCGGCTTCGAGAACCTCGACCGGAACCGAGGCTTGTCCGGCAGCCTGACGCCACAAATTACGCTCGGCCGCGCCATCGGCCGCGACCAAGACCTTCAGAAGCATCAGATCGTCGATCATGCCCCAATCCCAGCCGGCCCGAAGCACCGGTTGAGGTTCCCTGATTATCGGTCATAACAACCCGTATCGGGTTTGCAATTCCACAGACGTAAATTCGGGATTTTCCGTGATTTTGCTTGGGGAGAACCCCTGAAGCACCACAACTATTCCTCGTATCAAAGACGTTCCGGGCGGCAGGATCGTTCCAGACCCCCTATCTTCGGCACAGGTTCCGGCCACCGCCGGCGAATCGACAATCGACCGCGAGTAACAGCCGAACGACCATGCAGGCAGCTCTTCTTTCCGACCGTGGGGTCATCCGGGTATCCGGCGACGAAGCCCGCGCCTTCCTCGACCGGCTGGTGACGTCAAGCGTCGACACGCTGCAACCCGGCGCCGCGCGCTTTTGCGCCCTGCTGACCCCGCAGGGAAAGATCATCGTCGATTTCATCGTCACTGAGGCGGCGACGGACGACGGCGGCGGATTCTACATCGACGTGCCGCGTGCGCTGGCGCCGGAGCTGACCAAGCGCCTTACCTTCTACAAACTGCGCGCCAAGGTGACGATCGAAGACCTGTCGGACCGGCTTGGCGTCATGGCCGTGTGGGGCGATGACACGACGACGACCGAACATGGCCTGTGCTATCCCGACCCGCGTCTGCCCGCGCTTGGCCTGCGGGTGATCCTGCCGCCCGACACCGCGACGGAGGCCGCCGCCGATCTCGGCGCGGCGCTGGCACTGGACGACGACAGTTACGATGCCCACCGCATCGCGCTCGGCATTCCGCGCGGCGGCCACGACTTCATCTACGGCGACGTGTTTCCGCACGAGACCGACATGGACCAGCTCGGCGGCGTCGACTTCGCCAAGGGTTGCTTCATCGGCCAGGAGGTCGTGTCGCGGATGGAGCATCGCGGCACCGCGCGCACGCGCATCGTGCCGATCCGTTATGCCGATGCCTCGCCGCTACCCGGATTGCCCGTGGTGGCCGGCGAGAAAAATGTCGGCGCGCTTGGCTCGACTGCCAAAGGGCGCGGCCTCGCGCTGCTGCGGCTCGATCGCGTCGGCGACGCCATGGCGCAAGGCACGCCGATCAGCGCCGGCGGCGTCGAAATCTGGCTGGAGAAGCCGCGCTGGGCGCGCTTCCGCTTTCCCGGCGAGCAGAACACCCCCGCATGAGCACGCCAGTCCACGCCGATGGCAAGAACCGCTGCGCCTGGCCGGGTATCGACCCGCTCTACGTCGCTTATCACGATGAAGAATGGGGCGTGGCCGAATACGACGATCGTGCGCTCTATGAAAAGCTGATGCTCGACGGATTCCAGGCCGGATTGTCGTGGATCACAATCCTGCGCAAGCGCGAGAATTTCCGTAAAGCCTTTGTCGGCTTCGAGCCGGAGAAGATTGCGCGCTTCTCCGACAAGAAGATCGAGGCCCTGATGCAGGATGCCGGCATCGTGCGCAACCGCGCCAAGATCGAGGGCGCGGTCAAATCGGCAAAAGTCTATCTCGACATCATGGAGAAGGGACCGGGCTTCGCCAACCTGTTGTGGGGTTATCTCGACGGTGCACCGAAGGTGAACCGGTTCCGCAGCAAGAGCCAGGTGCCGGCCGAGACGCCGCTGTCGCAGAAAGTTTCCAAAGACCTCGCATCACGCGGCTTCAAGTTCGTCGGCCCCACCATCGTCTATGCCTTCATGCAGGCGGTCGGCATGGTCAACGATCACATGGTGACGTGTCATCGCCATGAGGCGTGCGAGAAAATCGGCGCCAAGGCCGCGCGCACCTTCAAGCGACAATGACGCGGAAAGCCGTTCCGAAACATTCGACCGGCGGCACGAAGCCGCTGCGTGCGTGGCAGCGGATGTTGTCCGGGCGAAGGCTCGATCTGCTTGACCCCTCGCCGCTCGACATCGAGCCGGACGATATCGCGCACGGCCTCGCCCGTGTCGCGCGCTGGAACGGACAAACGGCCGGCGCGCATATCTTCTCGGTTGCGCAGCATTCGCTGCTGGTCGAAGCGATCGCGCGGCACGGCGCGCCCGGTCTCGACCGGCGCGGCCGCCTCGCGCTGCTGCTGCACGACGCGCCGGAATATGTGATCGGCGATATGATCTCGCCGTTCAAGGCGGTGATCGGCGGTAGCTACAAAGTCGTCGAACGCCGGCTACTGGCGGCGATCCATGTGCGGTTCGGCCTGCCGCCGAGGCTGCCGGAGAGCGTCGAGACAATGATCAAGCGCGCCGACCGCGGCGCGGCATTTCTCGAGGCGACACGGCTCGCCGGCTTTGCGCCGGCGGAGGCGGTCCGTTTTTTTGGGCGCGCACCGGCCTTTTCCGAAGCCCTGGTACGCGACTATCTTGCGCCATGGCCGGCCGGCACCGCGGAGCGGCGGTTCCGCGAACGGCTCGTCAAGGCGCTGCAGGAACCATGATCCATATCTGCTCGCTCGCCCGTCTGAACGAAACCGTCGCCGCGACCGGCGCGCGCCATGTCGTGACGCTGCTGCGCGACATCGTCGTGCCCCGCCCGCCCGGCATTGCCCGCACCGACCATCTGGTGTTGCGTATCGACGACATCATCGATCCGCTTGACGGATATGCCGCTCCGCTCGACGACCATGTCGATCAGCTCGTGCGGTTCGTCGGGCGCTGGGATCGTGCCACGCCGATCGTGTTCCACTGCTATGCCGGGATCAGCCGTTCGACGGCGGCCGCTTATACGACTGTCTGCGCGCTCAATCCCGGCCGCGACGAATACGAGATCGCGCGCGCCATCCGCGCGGCAACACCGATCGCGCAGCCGAACTCTCGCTTCATTGCGCTCGCTGACAAGGCGCTCGGCCGGCGCGGTCGCATGATCGAGGCGATCCGCGCCATCGGCCCCGGCAACGGCGCTTATGAAGGCGTTCCGTTCCGGCTCGATCTCGCCGCCGCGACCTCATCTCCACAGGACAAGGCATGAGCGCGTATCGCTACGACCTTCTGCCGCGCGATGCGATGCGCTCGCAAGACGGCATCGACATCCTGCGCGGCATCGTCGACGGTACGTATCCGCAACCGCCAATCAGCGCGGTGATGGGTTTCCATCTGGTCGAGGCTTCGCCGAACCGCGCGGTGTTCGAGGGTCTGCCGGAGCTGCGCCATTACAATCCGATCGGCTCGGTGCATGGCGGCTTTGCCGCAACGCTGCTCGATTCCGCGCTCGGCTGCGCGATCTATTCGGCGCTCAAGGCCGGCGAGGCATGGACGACGCTGGAATTGAAGATCAACTATGTGCGTGGCATGACCGGCACCACCGGCCCGGTACGCGCGGAAGGCCGCGTCGTTCATCGCGGCCGCAGCATTGCCACCTCGGAAGGCGACATCAAAGATAAAGACGGCAAACTCTACGCGCACGCCACGACGACGTGCATGATCTTTCCGGCGAAAGATTAAAGCAGAACGTCAGTCGGCGTCGGCGGTCGTGGTCGGCTTCAACGACACCGGCTTGTTGCCGTGCGCGACATTGATGCGCTTGTCGCCGCCGCGCCGCGTGAACTCGCAATAGGCGAAACCGAGACCCGAGATCGCGCCGCGGAAAGAGTGCTCGCTGGTCTGCTGCAGGTTGAAGCACGGCTCGATCGGCAGGCCGCGCACCGAGGCGCAGACGCGCTCTCCCTTCACCTGCAAGGTGCCGGGCGGCATATGCGCATAGCGCACCGGTCCGTCGCCGCGGATCTGGATGGTACCGACGACCGAACCGTCCGCATGGACACGGCCGCCACCGCGCGTGCCTTCAAAGCAGTTGTAGGTGAAATATTTTCCGATCACGAAGCGCCGGGCATCTTCGGCGGACATATCACCGGCAAAGGCCGGAACAGCGGACAACAACAGACTGGCCGCCACGACACCACGCAACATCACCCACTCCGTCACACCACAAGGCACACACGAGCCGGGAACCGACCCGGCGAATCTAGCGCACTATGGCGCAAGATCGTCGACAAATCCTGAACATGTTTACCCGATCTTGACCACGATTCGACCCTTTGCCTCCCCCGCCAGCAGCCGCCGCGCGGCGTCCGGCACCTCGGAAAGCGGGATTTCGGTGGTCATCGCGGCCAGTTTGGCCCGGTCAAGGTCGGTTTCCAGCCGTTTCCAGGCGTCCCGGCGCAGCGCGATGGGGGCCATCACCGAGTCGATGCCCAGAAGACACACACCGCGCAAAATGAAGGGAGCGACCGAGGTCGGGAGGTCCATGCCGCCGGCAAGCCCGCAAGCGGCGACCGCCCCGCCATAGCGCGTCATCGACAGCAGGTTGGCCAGGACCGTGGAACCGACCGTATCGACGCCCGCCGCCCAGCGCTCCTTGGCGAGCGGACGGACCGCGCCAGTGAGTTCCTCCCGCGCAACGATCTCGGCGGCGCCGAGCAATTTGAGGTAATTCGCTTCCTGCGGCCGGCCGGTCACAGCGTGCACGGTGAAGCCGAGCTTGGCGAGGATGGCGATGGCGACCGAACCCACGCCGCCGGTGGCGCCGGTGACGACCACCGGTCCGTCGGCAGGCTTCACGCCGTGCCGCTCCAGCGCCATCACGCACAGCATCGCGGTGTAGCCGGCGGTGCCGATCGCCATGGCGTCGTGCGGCGAGAGCGTCGCCGGCAGACGCACCAGCCAGTCGCCCTTCACGCGCGCTTTTTCGGCATAGGCACCGAGATGCGTCTCGCCGAGGCCAAAGCCGTTGAGCACCACGGCGTCGCCCGCTTTCCAGTCCGGATGAGTGGAGCTTTCCACCGTGCCGGCGAAGTCGATGCCGGCGATCATCGGGAAACGGCGCACCACCGGTGCCTTGCCGGTGACGGCGAGTCCGTCTTTGTAGTTGATGGTGGAGTAGCCAATGCGAACGGTAACGTCGCCGTCCATCAGATTGGCGTCATCGAAACTGGTCAGCGCCGCACGGGTCGCCGGTTTCGCGCCCTCTTCCGCCTTCTCGATAACGATGGCCTTGAATGTCGACACGCCGGCTCTCCCGCTCGCACGCTAGTGTCCCGAATCCGAAACTCGCCGGATTAGACGAGCGAGAGCCTAGAAGCGGGCACGCCGAGAAATCAAGCCGACGATAGAAGGATCAGGCCGCTGCCGCGGCCGGACGCGCCACCGGCCGCTCGATGATCGGCAGATTGATCAGCGCCGACAGCACACCGAACAGCACGGAGAGCCACCACACCAGATCGTAGGAGCCGGTGCGCTCGAAGGCGATGCCGCCGAGCAGCACGCCGAGAAAGCCGCCGACCTGATGGCTGAAGAAGGCGAAGCCGAACAACATCGTCATCCAGCGCGTGCCGAACATCACCGCAACCAGCGCCGAGGTCGGCGGCACCGTCGAGAGCCAAAGGAGACCGGTGACCGCACCGAAGATCAGCGTGTTCACCGTCGAGGTCGGCGCGAGCATGAAGGCGACGATCGACGCCGCGCGCAACGCATAAATGATCGACAGGATATAACGCTTCGGCATCCGGCCGATCAGATAGCCGGCGAGAATCGAGCCGATGATATTGAACAGGCCGATCGTGGCCAGCGTCCAGCCACCGACCTGCACCGAGAGGCCCCGGTCGATCAGATAGGCCGGCAGATGCACGGTGACGAAGGCGAGCTGGAAACCGCAGGTGAAGAAGCCGAGCACCAGGAACACATAGGAACGATGGCCAAATGCTTCGACCAGCGCTTGCCGCGCCGATTGCGTCGGCGCAGCCGCTGCCGCGACGCTGGTGTTGCGCGGCGTCGCCAAAGCCGTCGCCAACGGGATGATCAGCATCAGTACGGCGGCAAACACCAGCAGTGCCGTTTGCCAGCCATACGCATCCATCACCGCAACGCCGAACGGCGAGAACAGGAACTGGCCGAACGAACCGGCGGCGGTGCCGAGACCGAACGCCATCGGGCGTGAACTCTCCGGCAGCAGCTTGGCGAACGCGCCGATCACGATCGTGAACGAACAGGCCGACAGACCGAAGCCGATCAGCACGCCCGCAGTAATGTCGAGCATGCCCGGCGTGGTCGAATAGGCCATCAATCCGATGCCGAGCGCATACAGCACCGCGCCGACCGTCAGCACGTAATTGGTGCCATATTTATCCGCAATCGCGCCCGCGAACGGCTGGCCCGCGCCCCACAGCAGGTTCTGGATCGCCAGCGCGAGTGCGAAGACTTCACGACTCCAGTTGTTCGCCTGGGACATCGGCGAGAGAAACAGGCCCAGCGCCGAGCGCGGACCAAAGCCGATCAGGGCGACGAGACAACCGCAAAGAATGACGACGGCGGGCGTCCGCCAGGATAATGTCGAGGGAGCGCCGGTCGAAGCCATGGGAATGTTCCGCGGTTGAGGCAGCACGGTATAAGCGCTTCGCGGAGGCGGCGATAACGAATAATGCTGATGGCTCCGATCGCCGGACCGCATGGCTGGCGACCGGTCCACGAGCTAACCTCACAGAAAGACTAGCTTTTCCGCCCGGCTTCGAGTCGTGCCGCTTCTTCCCGGGTGGCGGCGGCATCACCCCAGGTCGGCAATTCCGCGCCATCGCCCCACAGGCGCGGCCGATAGAAGGTGTGGACGCCGAGCTTGAGGATGCGCCGCATCTCGTTGATCCAGCTCGGGCGCACCCAATAAGCGTGGTAGTGCGTCGAGCGCGCCACCTCCGGCACCCACAGCTTGCCGTCGAGCGTGTCCGCAGCGATCCGCTTGGCGATCTCCCAGGCGTCCGGCTCGGTGACGACATCGGGAATACCGTCGCAAGCGAAGGTGAACTGGCAAGCCAGGTGCCGGTGCGCGTTCTGATAGACGACGCCGCAGACGTCGCCCGGATAGAAGCCGGAGAACACGCGGTTCATCACCACCTGCGCCACCGCCATCTGGCCGCGCACGGGTTCGCCGCGCGATTCGAAATAGACGGCGTTGGCGAGACACTTCTCGGCCTTGGCGCGGCTCTTGGAATTCGGTAGCAGGCTGAGCCGCTCGGCTGGCGTCTTCGGGCGATGACCGGCGCCGGTCACCTCGCCCTTCACCGCGACACTGACGCCACCCCTTTCGCGTTCATCGGCCGTCCCCTTTGAAGCCAGCACCACCGACGGCTTGAGATCGGGGTCAAGCGAAGGCTCGACGAAAACCGGCGCCTCGCCCGGTGACCATGGCACGATCGATTCCACTGCCGCGGTCGGATCGATTCCGAACAGCATGCTCGACGATCCGGCGGGGGCGCTGGCACGCTCGGCGCGCGCCGCGGCCTGCAGGTCGAGCGGCGGCAAATCCTTGTACGGCAGTTCGACGGTGTCGGCAGTTTCCGCTGGCGTCTCGGAGAATTCCTCGACCGGGAACGGCGCCAGCGCCTCCGGCATCTTCACATCCGGATTATCAGGCCGCGGGCGCGGGATCAGCACGTCGCCCTTGTTGGTGCGGTTGATGGTCGGAAACGTCAGCGGCGGCGGACCAACGGGATCGCCGAGCGGATTGCCGGTATTTAGCGCGACCAGTTCGGCGACCAGCGGGCGCGGCATCGCCGTGCCAAGCGGGCGCGGAAAACTGAACGTCGCCGCATGAATGGTGCCAAACGGTGACGCGATGATGTGCTTGTGCGCACGCGCGAGCACGGCGGGCTGGCTGGCGATCAGCGAGGCGATGTCGGCCTGATGAACCTGGCTTGGCAGCAGGAAGAACACCGCCGCCGCAAGCGCAGAGGTCCGGCCGCCCGGTCGCCGCCAATGTCTGACAGGTTTTCGCGAGCGAACGCGGACCAACGCAACGCCACCAACAACAAGCGCCCGGCCGGAATGGCGACAAGGCGAACCATGTTGTTATGGCCTGATTAACCTTGCGAACCGGTTAATCGCGAGCGCTCGGTGGCACCAGGTCAAGTTCCATTGTCTCGCGGACGACCTCACATCAGCTTGGCATCGACACCGGCCCATGACGTCACAGCCAGCATGGCGAGCAAAGCAAGGCCGAAGCCGGCAAACCGCACGGGCATTGAGACCATGCCGCCCGGAGCGCCGCCGCTGCGCCAGTAGCAAAGCACGTCGAACGCCGCGAGGCCGATCAGGATCAGCAGATAGGATGGCAGGTTGCTGTCGCGCAGCGCCGGGAACTCGACGATCGCCGCACCGACGGCGACGCCAACCGCGAGCGTGAAAGCCAGAAAGTAATGCGTGAGGGTCAAAATCATGGGACTGTGTTGGTCTCGCAAGCGATAAAACGGCCCGGACCACGTGTGGTCCGGGCCTGATCCGGATTACATCTTCACGCCTTTTTCGGCGTAGTACTTCAGCGCACCCGGATGCCACGGCACCGGCGAATTCGCCTTCACCTGATTCTCGAGCGAGAAGCTGTTGGCTTCCTTGTGAACCGCGACGAGGTCGGCTTTCTTCTCCACTATCAGCTTGACGATGTCATAAGCGTCCTTGTCGCTCATCTTGTCGTTGGTGACGAGGATGTTCCACACCGCCGTCGCCTTGTTCGGCTTATCCTGGCCCGGATAGACGCCGGCCTTGATGACGTTCTCCGAATACAGGTTGCCGTATTTCTGATTCATCTTCGCGACCAGATCGGAATGATCGATCAGCTTGAGCTTGACGCCCGGCGTTGCGCCAAGATCGGTCACCGCCGAGGTCGGCAGGCCCCCGACCCAGAAGAACGCATCGATTTTGCGGTCCTTGATCGCGTTCACGGATTCGGCGACGCCGAGCCGCTCGCGCTTCATGTCCTTGTCCTTGTCGAGACCGGCGGCCTCGATCACGCGGAACGCCATTACCTCGGTGGCGCTGCCGCCCGAGCCGGTCGAGACGCGCTTGCCTTTCAGGTCGGCAACCGAATTGATGCCGGTGCCGTCCACCGTGACGACGTGCATCACATTCGGATAGAGCACCATCAAGGTGCGCAACTCGACCTTGCCGCTCTTGAACTTGTCCTGGCCCTTGACCGCGTCGAGCGCCGCGTCGGCCATGGAGAAGCCGATCTCGCTCTGGCCGGTGCCGAGCAGCTTGATGTTGTCGACCGAACCGCCAGTCACTTCGGCGGTCGCCTGCACACCCGGCAGGTTCTTCGACAGCAGATTGGCGAGGCCGCCGCCGATCGGATAATAGACACCGCCGGTACCGCCGGTGCCGATGGCGATGGTCCGCTGCTGCGCGTCCGCCCCGCCGGCGAGCAGAGCAACCACCGCGACGGTGGCCGCCGCAGCCAGATGTTTCAACAGTCGCATTGTCGATCCTCCCTTTCGCGTTTCCATTTTCGCTGTTGTCAGCTTGTCATACGCGACGCCGCCTGCGCCGCAGTTTTCCATTGCCATAGCAGCAAAGCCGCACCGAGAGCCAGACCGAGCGGCGCCGGATAAGGGATATCCGCCCCGGTCAACGTTTCCATCAACCCCTCGATCAGGCTTGGAAACACCAGCAGCAGACCGGCGAGGACGAACAGCACCCGCTCCACACGCATGGTGCGGCGTAATGCCCAGCCCTGCGCACCGGCGGCGAGCGCGGCGAGCCCCGCACCAGTGATCGCGGTGATCCAGATGATCGTGTAGATCGAGCCATCCTTTGGAATCTTCATCAGCAGTCCGACGCCCTGCGGATCGCAGACGAAAACGAACGGCACCAGAAAGGCCGGGATGGTATATTTCCATGCCTGCATCGTGGTCCGGTATGGATCGCCGCCAGTGATCGCGGCTGCGGCGAACGGCGACAACGCGGTCGGCGGCGATACCTCCGACAATACCGCGTAGTAGAAGATGAACATATGCGCGGCATAATCCGGCACGCCGAGCTTGATCAGTGCCGGCGCTGCGATCACCGCGCAGATGATGTAGGACGCGGTCACCGGCACGGCGAGGCCGATGATCCAGACGATCAACGCTGTATAGATCGCCGTCAGTAGCAGGCTACCGCCGGCGTAGCCGATGACGATCGAGGAGAATTTCAGGCCGAGGCCGGTGAGCGTGACGATGCCGACGATGATACCGGCAGCGGCGCAGGTGGTCGCGGCGCTGAGAACGCCAATCGAGCCTTCCGCGAGCGCCTTGACCAGCTTCCGCGGCACCAGCGCGGTGTCACGATTGAGGAACGATAGCGCAAACGCAAGCAGCGTCGAATAGAACACCGAGAGCATGGGCGAGAAGCCGATCACCATGAAGACGACGACGGCGATCAGCGAAATGAAATGGAAGCCGTAACGCTTCGTCATCTCCCAGAGCGGCAATTCCGCCTTGAGCACGACGTTGCGCGCGCCGAAGCGGAACGCGTCGAGTTCGACCATGAACAGCAGCGACGCGTAATAGAGCAGCGTCGGAATGATCGCCATCCAGATCACGTCGAGATAGCTGATCTTGAGAAACTCGGCGATCAGGAACGCGGCCGCGCCGAGCACCGGCGGCGAAATGATAGCGCCGAGGCCGCCGGCCGCGAGCAGACCGCCGGCGGCGTTCTTCTCGAAACCGGCTTTCGCGAGCATCGGATAGGCCACCGTGCCGATCATCACCGTGGTCGCGACGCCGGAGCCGGACGGTCCGCCGAGCAGGAACGACGAGGCGACCACCGCGCGACCCGCGCTTGACGGCTTGCCGCCCATCACCGCCAGCGAGAAATCGATGAAGAACTTGCCGGCGCCGGAATAGAGCAGGATCGCGCCGTAGATCGTGAACATGATGATCAGTGTCGCGGAGACGTCGACGGCTACGCCGAATATCCCCTCGAGCGTGATGTAGAGATGGCCGACCAGCCGCGCGACCTCGAAGCCGCGATGCGTCCACGGCGGCGGCAGATAAGGGCCGAGCATCGCGTAGACGATGAACAGGATCGATACGATCGGCATGATCGGGCCGGTGGTGCGGCGCGCCGCTTCCAGCACCAACACGATCAGGATCACGCCGAACACGACATCGAGCCGGTCCGGCACCGCGGCGCGGTCGGTGAAATCGTCGCCGCCCCACAAGGCATAGCCAAGCGCGGCGATCGCCAGCACGCAGGGGATCAGATCGAACCACTGGATGCGGTTGCGGAACCGCTGCGCCAGCGGAAACAGCAGGAAGCTCAGGACCAGGACAAAGGCGACGTGGATGTAGCGTAGCGGCTGGGTCGGGACGATCTCGTAGGCCGCGTAGAGATGAAACAGCGACATCGCCACGGCGATGCCGGTCACGATCATGCCGGCCCAGCCGGACAGCCGGTTGGCGGCACCTTCTTCCTGCTGGACGTATTCTTCAGCCTTGCGCAGCCCCTCCTCGGTGACGACCTGCTCCTCCGCCACCGGCCTCTCTGCGTCCGTCATGGATCCCCCGGTCCGTCCGCGCGCCCCGCGCGAAAGCTAGCATGGGAAATCCGCCCGTCTACCCGGACGCATCCCGCGTTGCAGCACGCCGGCACGGCCGCACTCGGGTTCCCGATTCATCCTCCTTTAACTTTAAATAAAGCGTCCCGCCCGAATATCCGGGAATCCCGGACCGTCATCCTTCCCGAGGTTTCCGCCGTGAGCATTATCATCGATCAAGGCGCCGCCATCGGACTTCTGGCTGTCTGCTGCATCCTTGCCGGCTTCGCCCTGAAATGGCGCCGCGAGCGTCGCCGCCTCGCCGGCATGCTCGATTCCATGTCGCAGGGCCTGTGCCTGTGGAGTAGCAAGGGCGTGCTGCTGTTCTGCAATCGGCGCTACATCGACATGTACGGCATGTCGGACGCCGTGGTGAAACCCGGCGCGTCGTTGCACGACATCGTCAGTCATCGAAAAAATGCCGGACACTTCGCCGGCGACGTTAATGCCTACGTTGACGATGTGATCGCACGCAACCAGGCCGGAAAACCGAGCACACAGATCGTCAAGGTGGACGATCGCACCATCACCGTGAACGAACGTCCGGTGGATGGCGGCTGGATCGCCACTCACGAGGACGCGACCGAGCTGAGCGCAGTCGAACGCGAGCGAACCGCCGCGCGCGAGCAGGAGCAGCGACGACAAATCCTCGACCAGGCGATCGCCGAATTCCGTCCGCAGATCGAACAGCTCGTCGACGGTCTCACGGAGAATGCCGGCAGCATGCGGCTGACGGCAGCGACCTTGTTCAGCGCCTCGCAGCAAACCTCCGAGCGTACCGCCGATGCGGTACAGGCGTTCAACGAAGCCTCCTCCAATGTCGACAGTGCCGCCGCGGCGTCCGACGAGCTATCGCACTCGATCGCCGAGATCAGCCGCCAGCTCGTCCATGCTTCCGATGTGGCGCGGCTTGCCACCAGCCAGGCCAATGCAACGGATTCCGATATCGGCGGGCTGACCGACGGCGCGCAGAAGATTGGCGATGTGGTCAAGCTGATCCGCGCCATCGCTGAACAGACCAACCTGCTGGCGCTCAACGCCACCATCGAGGCCGCGCGCGCCGGCGAAGCCGGGCGCGGCTTCGCCGTGGTCGCGGCGGAAGTGAAATCACTCGCGGTGCAGACCGCCAAGGCGACGGAAGAGATCGCAAGCCACATCGCCGGCGTGCAGACCTCCACCGGCAGCGCGGTCGATGCGATCCGCGGCATCGCCTCGCGCATGCAGGAGATCGATCAATACACCTCGGCGATTTCCGCCTCGGTCGAGCAGCAGAGCGCGGCCACCGGCGAAATCTCCCACAACGTCACCAATGCAGCAAAGAGCACGAGCCTTGTCGTCACGGTGCTCAACGAAGTCTCGGGCGCAGTCAGCGAGACCCGCAGCTCGGCCGAGACCGTGCTCGGCACCTCGACCGCGGTCGAAGCCGCGGTGGCGAAGCTGCGCGACAATGTCGAAACCTTCCTCAAGAAGGTTGCCGCCTAACGCCATCCGACCAGGATCGCATAAAAAGGCCCGGATCACTCCGGGCCTTTTTCTATTCACGATGCCTGCCGGTTACGCCTGACTGGCAGCATCCTTGCCGAGCGCCGCCTGCGCCGCCGCGAGTCGCGCGATCGGCACGCGGAACGGGGAGCATGAGACATAATCGAGCCCGACCCGGTGGCAGAACGCGACCGAAGCCGGGTCGCCGCCGTGCTCGCCGCAGATGCCGACCTTGAGCTTCTTGCGCACCGCGCGACCCCGCTCGACGCCGATCTGCACCAGTTCGCCGACGCCGTCCTGGTCGATCGAGATGAAGGGGTCACTCGGGATGATGCCGCGCGCGGTGTAGATGCCGAGGAAGCTTGCGGCATCATCACGCGAAATACCGAACGCAGTCTGCGTCAGATCGTTGGTGCCGAACGAGAAGAACTCCGCCGTCTCGGCGATCTCGCCGGCCTTAAGCGCCGCGCGCGGCAGCTCGATCATGGTGCCGACCTGATAGGTGAGCTTGGCGCCCTTCTCCTTCTTCACCGCCTCGGCCATGGCGTCGATGCGATCCTTCACCAGATCGAACTCGGCCTTGGTGGCGATCAGCGGCACCATCACTTCCGGCATTACCGGCTTGCCGGTCTTCTTCTGCACCTCGGCCGCGGCCTCGAAGATCGCCCGCGCCTGCATCTCCGCGATCTCGGGATACGCGATCGCCAGACGGCAGCCACGGAAGCCGAGCATCGGATTGAACTCCGACAGCGACAGCGCGCGATCGGCGAGCTTCTTCGGATCGGCGCCCATCGCCGTCGCGACCGCCTGCAATTCCTTGTCGGTATGCGGCAGGAATTCGTGCAGCGGCGGATCGAGCAGACGGATCGTCACCGGCCGCCCTTCCATGATCTCGAACAACTCGACGAAGTCGGCGCGCTGGAACGGCAGCAGCTTCGCCAAGGCGGCGCGGCGCTGCGTTTCGTCGTCCGACAGGATCATCTCGCGCACCGCCTGGATGCGCGCATCGTCGAAGAACATGTGCTCGGTGCGGCACAGGCCGATGCCTTCCGCGCCGAAGCGGATCGATGCGCGCGCATCCGCCGGCGTGTCGGCATTGGAGCGCACGCCGAGCTTGCGTACCGCGTCGGCCCAGCCGATCAACGTCGCGAACTCGCCGGACAGTTCCGGCTCGATCATCGCCACGCGGCCGGCCAGCACCTGACCAGTCGAGCCATCGACGGTGATGTAATCGCCCTTCTTGAAGGTGCGGCCGCCGACCGTCATGGTCTGCGCCACGTAGTCGATGCGGATCGAACCGGCACCGGAGACGCAAGGCTTGCCCATGCCGCGCGCGACCACCGCCGCGTGCGAGGTCATGCCGCCGCGCGTCGTCAGAATGCCCTCGGCGGCGTGCATGCCGTGAATGTCTTCCGGGCTCGTTTCCGCGCGCACCAGGATGACCTTCCGGCCGTCGGACTTCTGATGTGCCGCTTCATCCGGCGAGAACACGATCTCGCCGCCGGCCGCGCCGGGCGAGGCCGGCAGGCCGGTCGCGATCACGTCGCGCTTCGCGTTCGGATCGATGGTCGGATGCAGAAGCTGATCGAGCGAGGCGGGATCGACGCGGGTGATCGCCTCCTGCTTGGTGATCAGTCCTTCGCTGGCAAGCTCGACGGCGATGCGCAGCGCGGCCTTGGCCGTGCGCTTGCCGGAGCGCGTCTGCAGCATCCACAGCTTGCCCTGCTCGACCGTGAACTCCAGGTCCTGCATGTCGCGGTAATGCCGCTCGAGCTTGTTGTAGATACGGGTCAGTTCGGCATAGGCCTTCGGCATCGCCGTCTCCATCGACGGCTTGTCGGAGTTGGCTTCCTTGCGCGCGGCCTCGCTGATCTCCTGCGGCGTGCGGATACCGGCAACGACGTCCTCGCCCTGCGCGTTGATCAGGAATTCGCCGTAGAGCTTCTTCTCGCCGGTCGAGGGATTGCGCGTGAACGCAACGCCGGTGGCGGACGTGTCGCCCATATTGCCGAACACCATGGCCTGCACGTTGACGGCGGTGCCCCAACTCGACGGAATGTCGTGCAGCCGGCGATAGGTGATCGCGCGCTGGTTCATCCACGAGCCGAACACGGCGCCGATCGCGCCCCAGAGCTGCTCGTGCGGATCCTGCGGGAACGGCTTGCCCTGCTCTTCCTGCACGCGCTTCTTGTAGCGCTCGATCAGTTGCGCCCAGTCTTCGGCGGTCAGCTCGGTGTCGAGCGTGTAGCCCTGCTTCTCCTTGTGCAGGTCGAGGATTTCCTCGAAGCGGTCGTGACCGATGCCGAGCACCACGTCCGAATACATCGTGATGAAGCGGCGATAGCTGTCATAGGCGAAGCGCTTGTCCCCGGACTTCGCCGCCAGCGCCTCGACCGTCACGTCGTTGAGGCCGAGATTGAGCACCGTGTCCATCATGCCCGGCATCGACGCGCGCGCGCCGGAACGGACCGACACGAGCAGCGGATTCTTGGAATCGCCGAACAGCTTGCCGGTGATCTTGCCGACCTGCGCCAGCGCCGTTTCGACCTGGCCGCGCAGTTCTTTGGGATAGTTGCGGTCGTTCTCGTAATAGGCGGTGCAGACTTCGGTGGTGATGGTGAAGCCGGGCGGCACCGGCAATCCCAGATTGGCCATCTCGGCGAGGTTCGCGCCCTTGCCACCGAGCAGGTTCTTCATGCCGGCGCGGCCTTCGGCCTTGCCGCCGCCGAAGGAGTAAACCCACTTGTGTTTGCCGCCGGCCTTCACAGCGCTTTTGGGCGCAGCCTTTGACGCAACTTTGGCGGGCGCCTTACCCTTGGCAGAAGCCTTGGAGGCAGCCTTTTTCGCGGATTTGGCAACGGCGGACGACTTCGCTTTCGCGACGGGACGCTTGGATTTTTTGGCCATGACTCACAGGTCTGAAACGTGAGGGGGACGGGGCCGTTCAAACCACGGCAGGCCCCTTCCTGGCAACCCCGTCGGCCTGCCCTCTTTGGGGAAGACCGCCAGGGCGAAATCCAGCATTTCGTGGCGGATTCGGCGCTAGCGGAAGAGCCCGAGCCCCATGATGCCGACAAAGATCAGATAAAGCGCCACAATGATGTTCAGCAGGCGCGGCATGATGAGAATCAGGATGCCGGCGATGATGGAAACGATCGGCGTGAGATGAGCGATGGAAATGACCATGGGCGGGTTGTCCTTGGGCGGGGTGTCCTGTTGCGAGGCGACAGGGAAACAGCCGAACCGCTCGCTGGTTCCCGCGATTCGTGGTCCTAATCGCCAATCAGCGACGGCCAGCGGCGCTTGATCCATTCGCCGCCAACCAGCACCAGCAGAATGAGCGCGATGCCGATCAGAATCACGGTCCAGGCGCCGACGCCGCACAGCGCGCCGATCGCCGCCGTGGTCCAGGTGCAGGCGGCTGTGGTGAGCCCCTCCACCTCCCCCTTGCCGCGCGGGCGGATGATGACGCCGGCGCCGAGAAACCCGATGCCAGTGAGTAGCCCCTGAATGACGCGGCTCGCGGCGTCGATATTCTCCGCGCTGCCGACCGCCATCACCGACAGCGCCGAACCGAGCGAGACGATGGCGAGCGTGCGCACGCCGATCGACTTGCCGCGCAGTTCACGGTTGAAGCCGAGCGCCGCGCCGGCGAGCACCGCGACCAGCAGCCGCAGCGCGATATCCTCGATGTCGGCGAAATCCATCATGCGGCGGGTGAATGACCCACGGCCGGATTAGTTCCGGGGCGCGACGATGTGACCGACGATATCGCCTCGCCACCATGCTTCGGGATAGAAGCACGACTCTCTCAGTCGTCATGCGCGGACTTGGTCCGCGCATCCACGTCTTTCTTTCGCGAGGCAAAGCAAGTCGTGGATGCCCGCGACAAGCGCGGGCATGACGTGGAGAGAGCCCCGCGCTACCCTTGGATCTGCGAGAAGTCCGCCACCGCGCGCGTCGCCTCGCGGATTTCGTTGAGCAGCTTAAGACGATTCTCGCGCAGCGCCTTGTCGTCGGCGTTCACCGTCACTTTGTCGAAGAACGCATCGACCGGACCGCGCAGCTTCGCCATGGCCGACATGGCAGCGGCGAAATCTTCCCTGGCCAGGGCGGTGGAAGCCTCCGCCTTGGCAGCCAACACCGCCGACGCCAGCGCCTTTTCCTCCGGCTCCTTCAGCAGCGCCGCATCCGGCGCGCCGGCAAAGGTCTTGCCGTCCTTCTTCTCCTCGATGCGCAGGATGTTCGATGCGCGCTTGACGCCGGCCAGCAGGTTCTTGCCGTCGTCAGTGTCGAGGAACGCCGCCAAAGCCTCAACGCGGCGCACGATCAGCAGCAGGTCATCCTGACCTTCGAGAGCGAAGACCGCATCGACGAGATCATGCCGCGCGCCCTGCTCGCGTAGCTGCACTTTGAGACGGTCAGCGAAGAAGGAGAGTAGATCGCCCTTGGAGATTTTGTTGAGCGGCAGACGCAGCTTGTTGTCGAGAACGATGCGAATGACGCCGAGCGCCGCGCGGCGGAGCGCATAGGGGTCTTTCGATCCGGTCGGCTTCTCGTCGATCGACCAGAAGCTCACCAGCATGTCGATCTTGTCCGCCAGCGCGACCGCGATCGACACCGGATCGGACGGAACGCGGTCGTTCGGCCCGGCCGGCTTGTAGTGATCCTCGATCGCTTGCACGACGGCGGCATCCTCACCTTGCGCCTGCGCGTAGTAGCGACCCATCAGGCCCTGAACTTCGGGGAATTCGCCGACCACTTCGGTGAGCAGGTCGGCTTTGGCGAGCCGCGCAGCACGCTTCGTTTTCTCCACATTGGCACCGACCAGCGGCGCGAGTTCGGCGGCGAGCCGCTCGATGCGCGCGATCCGCTCCGCCTGCGTGCCGAGCTTTTCGTGGAACACGATCTGCTCGAATTTCGGCAGCCGGTCCTCCAGCTTGGTCTTGAGGTCGGTGTCGTAGAAGAACTTGGCGTCCGACAGCCGCGCGCGGATCACGCGCTCGTTGCCGGCGATAATCGCCTTGCCGCCGTCGGTCGCCTCGATGTTTGCTGTCAGGATAAACTTATTGGCGAGCTTGCCGGTTTTCGGGTCGCGGACAACAAAGCATTTCTGGTTGTTGCGGATCGTCGCGCGGATCACCTCGTCCGGGATCGACAGGAAGTCCGTGTCGAATGAGCCCATCAGCACCACCGGCCATTCGACGAGGCCAGCGACCTCGGCCAACAGGCCCTGATCCTCGACCAGCTCGTAGCCCTGCGCGAACGCGAGGTTCTTCGCATCGGCCAGGATGATTTCCTGTCGCCGTTGCGGATCGATCACCACCTTCGCCTTGGCGAGCTTCGCCTCATAGTCATGAATATGCTTCACCGTGATGGCGCCGGGCGCCATGAAGCGGTGGCCGTAGGTGGTGTTGCCGACGGAAACGCCCTCGACCTCGAACGATAGCACCTCGGGGTCTTCGGTCTCCGGACCGAAGGTCGCGACGATGGCGTGCAGCGGCCGTACCCATTGCAGCGCGCCGGGTTTCGCCGAAGCCGCGCCCCAGCGCATCGCCTTCGGCCAGGGAAACTGCCGCACCACGTGCGGAATGATCTCCGAGATCACCGCGATGGCGTCGCGGCCGGGCTTGTCGATGACGGCGACGTAGAAGTCGCCCTTCTTGTCGGGCTGCACCTTGGCTTCGTCGATGGACGTAAACCCGGCGGCTTTCAGGAACCCGGCGATCGCCTGCTCCGGCGCGCCAACACGCGGGCCTTTCTTCTCGTCCTTCACGTCCGGCTGCTTCGCCGGCACGCCCTGCACCGTCAACGCAAGACGGCGCGGCGTCACGAACGCGCGCGCGCCTTCATAGACAAGCCCCGCCTCGACCAGCGCGTCGGTGACGAGCTTCTTGAGATCGTCAGCGGCCTTCCCCTGCATGCGCGCGGGGATTTCCTCGGAGAACAGTTCAAGCAGAAGATCGGGCATGTCAGTTGCCTTGTGCCGCGAACGCTTGCGCCCCGCCGGCTTCCGTCGCGAGCCACGCCGCACCGCAGGCTTTCGCCAGTTCGCGCACCCGCAGGATGTAGCTTTGCCGCTCGGTCACGGAGATCACGCCGCGCGCGTCGAGCAGATTGAACACATGCGACGCCTTAATGCACTGGTCGTAAGCCGGCAGTGCCATCAGGTGGCGCTCTTTCTTGCTGTCCTGCCAGCCGGCATCGAGATATTTCCGGCACGCGCCTTCGGCCATCTTGAACTGCTCGAACAGCATCGCCGTATCCGAGTGTTCGAAGTTGTGCCGCGAATATTCCTGCTCGGCCTGCAGGAACACGTCGCCGTAAGTGACCTTCTTGTCGTCGTCGCGGCCGTTGAAGTTGAGATCGTAGACGCGGTCGACGCCCTGCACATACATCGCCAGCCGTTCGAGACCGTAAGTGAGCTCGCCCGCGACCGGCGCGCATTCGAAACCGGCGACCTGCTGGAAGTAAGTGAACTGCGACACTTCCATGCCGTCGCACCAGCATTCCCAGCCGAGCCCCCAGGCGCCGAGCGTCGGGCTTTCCCAGTCGTCCTCGACGAAGCGAATGTCATGCACGCCGGCATCAATGCCGATGGCGGCAAGCGAACGCAGATAGAGGTCCTGAATGTCCGGCGGCGACGGCTTCAGGATCACCTGAAACTGGTAGTAGTGCTGCAGCCGGTTCGGGTTCTCGCCATAGCGGCCGTCCTTCGGCCGGCGCGAGGGCTGCACGTAAGCGGCGTTCCAGGCTTTCGGGCCGAGCGCGCGCAAGGTTGTCGCCGGGTGGAACGTCCCCGCGCCCACTTCCATGTCGTAGGGCTGCAGGATGACGCAGCCCTGATCGGCCCAGAACCGCTGGAGGGTCAGGATCAGGCCCTGGAACGAACGCGCCGGGTCGAGGTTATCGGTGGGATTGGACTGAGATACGAGCAAATGGGCCCCGCGCGGTGACCGTTCCTTAAGGACGGAATCGCGCGGACCCTAGAGGCGCCCCCTAGCAAGGGTCAAGCAGCGCCTTATTTAACGGAGCGTTGAACCTGTTGGCCTATGGGAGAGACCAACAAAAGACGATCCAAAAGGATCGAAGAGACAGGGGCTGACAATGGTTTTGATGATTGGTTGCGCATTCCTGGTGCTGTTTTTCGCACCCATGCTGTCCGGCAGCTTCAAGGAAGTCCGGGCGCGCCGCTGACGCGGCCACGCATTCCCTAAAAGTCTAACGATCGGCTGGCCGCTTATTGCGGCCGGTATTCGCCGGTCGCCGGGTCGAGCCGCAAATAGGGCCGGCGTTCGCGATCAGTGACGCGAGCGCGCACCTTCGCCCGCTCCAACTCCTCGTTGGCGCGCTTCACCTCGCGCACCACCCAATGCACCATCGCCGCGCCGCCGAGCGCGACCAGCGTCCACTTGACCAGCGGCGGAATGATAAACGGCGGCATCGGCCTATCCCTGTGGTGAACCGGAGCCCCCGAGTCTCGGGCCAATCAAGGCGATTTCGGGGCGACCCGCATGACACTTCCGTCATCCGGGGTTAAAGGCCGCTTTTGGGCGCGATCCGCTCGTAAAAGGCCAGCATCGCCGCGGTCATCTCCGCCGGAGCCTGCATCGGCATGATGTGGCCGGCGTCGATCTCCTTGTAGACAACGCCCGGAATGGCCTCCGCGATCCCGCGCACCTGCACCGGCGGCCGCAGCTTGTCGTGGTGCCCGGCCAGCACCAGCGTCGGGCAGCGCAGCCGCGCCAGATCCGGCGTCGCGTCGAAATTCGCGAAGGCCAGATTGATCGCGGCGTAGCTTTTCGGATCGTTGGCGAGGAAGCGCTCGCGATAGGCCGCATAAGCCTCCGCATTGCGCTGGACCACCGGCGGATAGGAATTGGCGAGCGTGCCGTCCACCGTCGCGGCCATTCCCTCCTCCACCACCAGCGCGGCGCGCTTGGCGAGATAGTCCTTGCGATCCTCGCTCACATTCAGCGCCGGACACGCCAGCACCAGCGATGACACGGTGCCCGGAAAACTGGTCGCATAACGCACCGCCAGCGCCGTGCCGATCGCGTCGCCGGCAAGATGCAGCGGACCGCGCAAACCGAGCGCGGCAAGCAGCGTGCGCAGATCGGCAATATGGGTGGAGAGGGAGAACTCGCCGGTGATCGGATCGGACTGGCCGCAGCCGCGCTGATCGTAGGCGAGCACGCGGAACCGTTTGGCCAGCGCCGGGATCGCCGGCGCCCAGCTCTGCCGCGTGCCGCCGATCTCGTGCAGCAGGACGAGCGTGTCGCCCTCGCCGGCAAGATCGTAACCGAACCGGGCACCGCCGGCATTGAGGATCGGCATGATCAGAACCCGTAACGCGACCAGAGCGCGCGAGCCTCGAGGCTCGACACCCATTCATCGGGCATGCCCGCGAGCGCGCCGAGCGCATCGCGCGACACCGACGGCACCAGGCGGCCGAGCAACCCTTTCTTCTCCACGATCAGCGGCGTCTTGACCTTGTCGCCGTAGCGCGCGCGCAGCACGCCGCGCAGATCGCCGATGGAGTCGACGAGACCCAGTTCCTGCGCACGCTCTGCCATCCAGTATTCGCCGGAGAACAACTCCGCATCGTCGCCTTTCAGCTTGCCGGCGCGACGCTCCTTCACCAGCGCGATGAAGTGATGATGGATTTCGCGCTGCACCGCCTTGATGCGCTCCACGTCATCCGGCTTCTCCGGCAGAAACGGATCGAGCATCGCCTTGTGCTCGCCCGACGTATAAAGCCGACGCTCAATACCGACCTTCTCGATCAGTTTATGGAAGCCGAACGAGCCGCCGACCACGCCGATCGATCCGGCGATCGAATAGGTGTCGCCGATGATCTCGTCGGCGGCGCAGGCGATCATGTAGCCGCCCGAAGCCGCGACGTCCTCGATAAAGGCGATCACCGGGAGGTTCTTCTCCGCCGCGAGCTGGCGAATGCGGCGGCAGATCAGATGCGATTGCGCCGGCGAGCCGCCGGGCGAATTGATCGACAGCGCCACTGCCTTGGCGCCCTTCACGGCAAAGGCGCGGTCGAGCGGTCGCGCCACCGAGGCGAGCGTCATGCCCGGCCGCAGCGGCGTGGAAAAGCCGATCACGCCTTGCAGGCGCACCACCGGCACCACGGCGCCATCGCGACGCCAGCGCGCCGGGATCAGATTTTTCAGGGTGTCACGCACCGAGCCTCACCGCAGGTTGTGTCGTCATGTCGATCCTTGGATAGACGACCTTCCCGCTGCCGCCAAGCCGCGCCAGGAACACACCGGTGGACGTGCTCGCGAGGCTGTGACCAGACTCACAGCCCCGTGAATTGCATAACCCTTCGCCGGCCACGATGGTCAAGCCAACAGATCCCGGCTGCGCAAATCCGCGGGCATCCTATCGAGGACAAGATCATGGACCTCAAGCTGACCGCTTTGTTCGTGACGCTGAGTGCGATCATCGGCCTGTCGAGCTATCACGAGCAGCACTGGCACACGCTCCAGGCAAAATTCGGTCGCTGGCGCAGCCGCCGCCGTTAGGCCCCGTCTGCCGCAAACACCAGAGGTTGGGCCGCCCGCAAAATCGCCTCCGCTGCGGAAGACGGGTGCCCCGCCTCCGAATTGAGCACCAAGGGTTTGCATGCCCGCCGCAGCGGCGCGGCTCCCTGTTGCGCCCGCGCAATCAGGCGGATCGGCGGCTTGCCCGGCATCGGCAGGATCGGCAGCAGCGCGACCGCGGGAAAGTCGCGCAGCGCCGTCAACACCTCGTCCTCGTCGGCACGCCAGATCAGGGTCAGACAACCGTCCGGTCGCAGCAGATCGCGCGCCGCCTCGGCCCAGCGCGGCAACAGATCGGTGGGCGCGACGTGAGCGAGCCGGCGCAACGCATCGGGCGAGGATTGCTGACGCTGCGGATCGTTGAACGGTGGATTCATCAGCACATGATCGAGGCTGCCGGGATCAAGCCCCTCATGCGCGAGCGCGGCGGGGTCGGTCACATCGACATGCACCGCGCGGACCTGACCCTGAAAGCCATGCCCCTGAAAGCCATGCCCCTGAAAGCCGTTGAGAGCGATATTGTCGGCGGCAAGCTCGCAGAGCGCCTCGTCGATCTCCGCCAGCGTCACGGTCACGCCATCGACGCGCCGCGCCAAAGCGAGCCCGGCCGAGCCGACACCCGCGCCGAAATCGACAGCGCGCTGGCCCGGCTTCGCGTCCACCGCCGCCGCCAGCAACATCGCGTCGTGGCCGACACGATGACCGCGCTTCGGCTGGCGCAAGGTCAGCCGGCCGCCAAGCACCTTGTCCTGCGTCACCGCAAGGCCGGCGCTCGCGCGCGCATCGGCGCGCAGTTCATGCACCAGCCCCGCGTCGCGCAGAATCCGCCGCGCCGCTACGAGATCGTCGTCCGCCACCAGCACACGCCGCGGCAGCACGCCGAGCGAGCCTTCCAGCACGCTCATGTTCTGGTCGAACACCAGATGATGGATATCCGCAGCGGTGAGCAGCGCGCCGATCGCCGAGACCAGCACCGTGTCGTTTGTCCGCACCAGCTCTCGCAACGCCGCCCCCGGCCTCTTCCTATCCGCTCTGTCCGCGCTGCCGTTCCTCACCCGGCGCACGATGCGCGAGATAGGCCATCAGCTTCAGCTCGCGCCGGCCGCGCGTCACCGTATCGAGGATCAGTCCGCTGGCGAGCGACAGGAACGCCAGCAGCATCAACCCGGTCGACAACACCGCGGTCGGCAGGCGCGGCACCAGTCCGGTCTCGACATAAGTGATCGCGATCGGAATGGCGAGGACGATCGACATCAGCGCGAGAAGCAGACCGATCAGACCGAAACAGGCGAGCGGCCGCTCCGCGCGGTAGAGCTTGCCGATCATCCACAGGATGCGGAACCCATCGCGCCAGGTGTTGAGCTTGGAGGCGGAGCCTTCCGGCCGCGCGTAGTACGGCGTGTCGTATTCGCCGACAGGCAGCCCGAGATTGAGCGCATGCACCGTCAGTTCCGTCTCGATCTCGAATCCGCCCGACAGCACGGGGAAGGATTTGACGAAGCGCCGCGAGAACACCCGATAGCCGGATAGGATGTCGGTGAAGCGCTGCCCGAATACCTGTGCGACGAACCCGGTGAGCACCTTGTTGCCCGTGACGTGCCCGGCCCGGTACGCCTCCTGCTCGCGATGCACGCGGGTGCCGACCACCATGTCCAGCCGCTCGGCAAGCAGCTTCTGGATCATCGGCCGCGCGCTCGGCGCGTCATAGGTCGCGTCGCCATCGACCAGCACGTAAATATCGGCCTCGACGTCCGCGAACATGCGCTTGACGACGTGGCCCTTGCCCTGATGTTCCTCACGATGGACGCTGGCACCGGCCGCGCGCGCCGCAGCCGCCGTCCCGTCGCTCGAATTGTTGTCATAAACAAAGATCGACGCTTCAGGCAGCGCCGAGCGGAAATCCGCCACCACCTTGGCGATGGCGACCGCTTCGTTGTAACAGGGCACGAGAACGGCAACGCGGTAGCTGCCGAGATCGTTGCTGCGGAGCCCCGCGATCGCCTCCCGCCTGTCCGCCAAAACCGTTCTCCCGCGCCACGCCTGCGGCATTGTGCCGGAGGTCGAAATTCCCAACGCTTTCCCGCCGACAAGGTTGCGTCGCGGGCTTGCCGCGACAGCATAGCGTTTCTATGCTCGCGCGTCCTTTGATCCGGAGAACCGTTTTGGCCGTTATCGTTCCATTTGAAAGCCAGCAGCAGGCCTCGATCAACCGTCTGGTCGATCTGGTCGCACCTGATATGGAACGGGTCAACGCGACCATCCTGTCGCGGACCGGCTCCGAGGTGACGATGATCCCGGAGGTTGCGAACCACCTGATTTCTTCGGGCGGCAAGCGTCTGCGGCCGATGCTGACGCTGGCAATGGCACAGCTTACCGGCGCGACCGGCGACGGCCATGTGAAGCTCGCCGCCGCCGTCGAGTTCATGCACACCGCCACCCTGCTGCACGACGACGTGGTTGACGAAAGCGAGATGCGCCGCGGCAAGCTCGCCGCGCGGATGGTCTGGGGCAACGAGGCGAGCGTTCTGGTCGGCGATTTCCTGCTCGGCCAGGCGTTCAAGATGATGGTCGAGGTCGGCAGCCTGCGCGCGCTCGACATCCTGTCGACCGCCGCCGCCGTGATCGCCGAAGGCGAAGTGATGCAGCTTGCGGCGGCCAAGAATACCGCCACCACCGAGGACGAATATCTCGCCGTGATCCGCGCCAAGACCGCGGAACTGTTCGGCGCCGCCTGCGAGGTCGGCCCCGTGCTCGCCAGCCGGCCAAAGCCGGAACAGACGGCGTGCCGCTCCTACGGCGTCAATCTCGGCATCGCCTTCCAACTCATCGACGATGCGCTGGATTATTCCGGCAAGGCGCAGAAGCTCGGCAAGAATGTCGGTGACGATTTCCGCGAGGGCAAGATCACGCTGCCGGTGCTGCTGTCGTTCCGCCGCGGCTCGGAGACCGACCGGGAGTTCTGGAACCGGACGCTGACGCAAGGCGAAATCAAGGACGACGATCTCGACCATGCCATCGCGCTGATGACGCGGCATCGCGCCATCGAGGATACGATCGGCCGCGCGCATCACTACGGCAATATGGCGAAGGATGCGCTGGCGCTGATCCCGGCCTGCGAGATGAAGCGCGCGCTGGAAGAAACCGTCGATTTCTGCATCTCGCGCACGCACTGACAGATAACGTCTCTCAGTGCAGCGTCGTCCCCCTCACCCACCAATGCGGCTGCGCGGCCGATAACGCGGCCTCCGCGGCTTTCGCCGCCGCGAGGCTCGGGAACAACGCGAAACAGGTCGCGCCCGAGCCGGACATGCGCACCACGTCTGCACCCGGCAACGCCCGCAGCGCATCGAGCACGTCACCGATCACAGGAGCGATGGTGCGCGCCGGTGTTTCGAGGTCGTTGCCCTGTGTTTGCAGCCAATCGGTGAGTGCCCCTGACGCCGTTGGCGGATTTGCAGGTGCAGGATTTCCTTGGGGAGTTACAGCTAACGCGCGGAACACCGCAGCGGTCGGCACCGCGACCCGTGGATTGACCAGCAGCGCCGGCAACGGCGGCAGACCGACGGGCGGCCCGAGATCATGGCCGATGCCGCGCATTACCCGCGCCACCGGATCGAGGCAGACCGGCACGTCGGCGCCGACGTTCTCGGCCGCCGCGACGATGCGCGGATCGTTCGCCGCGATCCCGTTGGCGCGCGCCAGGAGCCGCAGCGCCGCCGCCGCATCGGACGAACCACCACCGAGACCGGCCGCCACGGGAAGCCGCTTGTCGAGGTCGAACACACCGCGCGTCAGGCCCGGCACCTTTATCGCCAGCGCCTCGGCGGCGCGCAGGATCAGATTGGCGGAGAGATCGCCGCACTCGGCCGCACCAGGACCGCTGACGCGCAAACTGAAAACATCGCCGGGTGTAAACCGGACCGTGTCCGCCAGATCGGCGAACGCCACGAGACTGTCGAGATCGTGATAGCCGTCCGCGCGGCGGCGCAGCACGCGCAAGGTCAGATTGATCTTCGCCGGTGCAAGTTCGGTCAGCGTCTCGGTCACGCTTCGGATCGGCAGCGCGATCAGCCGCCGCCATCCTTTTTCGGCTTTTCGACCGCCTTCGCCTGCGACGAGGTTTCTTCGGTCAGACCATTGGCGAGCTTCGCCTCGATCTTCGGCAGTTCTTCCGGCTCGGGCTTGAGATCGCGTGCATGCGCCCACTGGAATTTCGCTTCCAGCACGCGCCCGACGCGCCAATAGGCATCACCGAGATGATCGTTGATGGTCGGGTCTTCCGGCTTGAGATCGACCGCACGTTCGAGGTTCTTCACTGCTTCCTCGAAATTGCCGATGCGGTAGTAAGCCCAGCCGAGCGAGTCGACGATGTAGCCGTCATCCGGACGCTGCTGCACAGCGCGCTTGATCATCGCCATGCCCTCGTCGAGGTTGAGGCCCTGATCAACCCACGAATAGCCGAGATAGTTCAGGACATTGGCCTGCTCGGGATAAAGCTCCAGCGCCTTCTTCAGATCGGCTTCCGCCTTCGGCCACTGTTTCGAGCGCTCGTAGCAGATGCCGCGGAAATAGAAGATCAGCCAGTTCGACTTCTGCGGGTTGGCGATCTGCTCGATCCCCTTGCCGTAGGTATCGGCACAGGCGGCGAATTCCTTGCGACTGCGCTGGATATTGCCGAGCGCCACCAAAGCTTCCAGATCCTTGGGATTTTCCGCGATCAATCCCATCAGGGCCTTCTTCGCCTCTTCCGGCTTGTCGACGGAATCGAGATTCGTCGCCATCTGGATCGCCGCGTTCCGGTGCAATGGCGATGCCTGCGGCACGCGCTGATAGACCTTGATGGCGAGTTCCGGCTTCTTCAACGACTCGTAGAGGTCCGCGAGCGACAGCAAGGCAAGCGGGTGCTGCGGCGTCAGGAACAGTGCAAGCTGCAGATAAACGATCGCGAGATCCTCGCCACCGCGACGACCGAGCGAGGCGCCGAGACCATACAAGGCTTCGGCCGCACCGGCCTGCGCATTGCCGACGATCGGCGGCAGTTTCTCGCCCTTCTTGAGCTTGTCCATCGCCGCAACAATCAGGGGATGGCGCGGCAGCAGCTTGTCGAACGTCTCGAACACCGTCATCGCTTCATCGGTCTGGCCGTTGCGCGACAGCCAGCTTCCGTAAGCCTCGACCACGCGCAGCGCCGAGCCGTCCGCCTTGTAGGCGCGCTCGAACCGCTTGCCGGCATCCTTCTTGTTGCCGGCCGCATCGAGGATCATGCCGGCATGCAGATCCTTGAAGATCGCGTACCACTCCGGCCCCGCAAGACGGTCGAGGACGGCCACCGCGTTCTTGGTGTCGCCGGCGCCGGCATAGGACCAGGCGTTCAGCAGCGTCGCGGTGAGATCGGTGATCGGGCCGCGCACCGACTGGGTGAGATGCGTGCGTGCTGTGCCATACTGCTTGTGCTTGATCGCCCGCACGCCGATGACCAGCCGCGCGACGCGGTCGTTCTTGTCGGCTTGCAGCACGCGGTCGGCGAGCTTGAGCGATTCATCGACCTCGCCGTCGATCAGGAACGCGAGGAAGGCGCGGTTGAGCAGTTCGGTGTTCTTCGGGTCGGTGCGCAGCGCCGATCGGTAATAAGCGGCGGCCGCAGCAGCATCCCGTTGCTGGCCGGCGTGACGCGCGGCGAGGTAGCTGCCGGAGGCCGTGATCCCCTGCAAATCCTGCGGGCTCGGCGCCTGGGCCGCGAGGGTGAGCGGAATGGTTGCGATCAGCAGACCAAGCGCACCAGCCGAGGCGCACCGGAACAGACCAGAGACAGTCACCAGCTTGATCTCCAAAAGCGGCGGACCCTGACATGTAAGCCGGTCCGCCATCGGTGTGGGATGAACGCGCAACGCCACCGAAACGAGTGATTCCCGCAAACAATGGCCGGTTTGCAGGTTCCCCGCAAGGCAACTTGCCTCGCAATCAAACGCGGCAAAAGCGCGGCATAAACACCGCGCCTCCCCGGTTCAAGGTCACATATTGGGATAGTTCGGCCCGCCACCGCCTTCCGGCGTCACCCAGACGATATTCTGGTTGGGGTCCTTGATGTCGCATGTCTTGCAGTGGACGCAGTTCTGCGCGTTGATCACAAAACGGGCATCCCCACCCTCTTCAACCCATTCATAGACGCCGGCCGGGCAATAGCGGGTCGACGGACCGGCGAAGACGTCGTGCTCGGACCGCTTCTGCAGCGCCGGATCCTTGAGCACGAGATGCGAGGGCTGGTCTTCCTCGTGATTGGTGTTCGACAGGAACACCGAGGACAGCCGGTCGAAGGTCAGCTTGCCGTCGGGTCTCGGATAGGCGATCCGCTTGCACTCGGCCGCCGGCCGTAATGTCGCGGAGTCCGGCTTGCCGTGCTGGCGGGTGCCGAACAGCGAGAAGCCGAACGTATTGGTCCACATGTCGAGACCGCCGAGCGCGACGCCGAGCGCGGTTCCAAAGCGCGACCACAGCGGCTTGGCGTTGCGCACGCGATAGAGATCCTTGCCGATCTCGGAACCGCGCCACGCATCCTCATAGCCTTGCAACTCGTCGTTGGCGCGGCCGGCGCCCAGCGCCGCCGCTGCCTGTTCAGCCGCCAGCATGCCGGACAGCATCGCGTTGTGGCTGCCCTTGATGCGCGGCACGTTGACGAAACCGGCGTCGCAGCCGATCAGCGCCCCGCCGGGGAACGTTAGTTTCGGCACCGACTGATAACCGCCCTCGGTGATTGCGCGCGCGCCATAAGCGAGCCGCTTGCCTCCGGCGAAGGTGTCGCGCACCAGCGGATGCGTCTTGAACCGCTGGAATTCCTCGAACGGCGAGAGATACGGGTTCTGGTAGTTGAGGTGGACGACGAAGCCGACCGACACCAGATTGCCGTCGAGATGATAGAGGAACGAGCCGCCGCCGGTCGCATTGTCGAGCGGCCAGCCCATCGTGTGCTGCACCAGACCGGGACGGCTGCGCTCCGGCGCCACCTCCCACAGTTCCTTGAGACCGATGCCGAATTTCTGCGGCTCCTTGCCTTCGTCGAGCTTGAAGCGCGCGATCAACTGCTTGCCGAGATTGCCGCGCGCGCCTTCCGCGAACAGCGTGTACTTGGCGTGCAGTTCCATGCCGCGGGTGAAGCTGTCCTTGGGCTCGCCGTCCTTGCCGATGCCCATGTCGCCGGTCGCGACGCCGCGCACCGCGCCGTTGTCGTCGTACAGCACTTCCGCCGCGGCGAAGCCCGGATAGATCTCGACGCCCAGCGCCTCGGCCTTGGTGGCAAGCCAACGGCACACATTGCCGAGCGAGACGATGTAATTGCCGTGATTGCTCATCAGCGGCGGCATCAGGATATTCGGCAGCCGCACCGCGCCGGGCTCGGTCAGATAATAGAACCGGTCGTCGGTCACCGCAGTCTTGATCGGGCTCGAGTCATCGTCGCGCCAGTCGGGGATCAGCTTGTCGAGCCCAACCGGGTCGATCACCGCGCCGGAGAGGATATGCGCGCCGACCTCCGAGCCCTTCTCCACCACCACGACGGAAATATCCGGATTGACCTGTTTCAGGCGGATCGCCGCGGCAAGGCCGGCCGGTCCAGCGCCGACCACCACAACGTCAAACTCCATCGCCTCGCGCGCCGGCAATTCGGCCATCGGTTCCCTCCTGTGGACGCCACCTTGTTTCATTTTTGTCTAAAGTGGGCAATCGGCCTCGTGCGCTGGCATCGCCCGGACGCAGCCGTGCTAGACTGACGCCATGCCCCCTCCCTCCGAACAGGCCGCGCACGATCTCCTCGCCTTCTATGCCGAGGCCGGGGTCGATGCGCTCGTCGGCGAAGTTCCCGTCGATCGGTTCGCCGCCGCCGATCCCGCGCCAACAACCCCCGCTCCCGCACCCGCCGGCGAACCGCGCCGTCCCGTCTCCGCGCCGGCGGTCCGTCCGGGAACACCGGTTGTCGCGCCCGACGAGGCCGCCATGGCCGCCCGCGCTGCCGCCCGCAGCGCCGCGACGCTCGAGGAGTTGCGGGCGATCCTCGACAAGTTCGATGGCTGCGCGCTCAAGACCACTGCGAAGCAGATGGTGTTCGGCGACGGCAATCCGCAAGCGCGGATCATGTTCGTCGGCGAGGCCCCTGGCCGCGATGAGGACATTGAGGGCGTCCCCTTCGTCGGACGCTCCGGCAAGCTGCTCAACCTCATGATCAAGGCGATCGGCCTCGCACGCGCCGACACCTACATCACCAACATCATTCCGTGGCGACCGCCCGGCAACCGCGATCCGACCCCACAGGAATCGGTGATCTGCCTGCCGTTCATCCAGCGACACATTGAACTGGTAAATCCCGACATCCTGGTATGCCTCGGCAAGCCGTCATCGCAGACGCTGCTCAACATCAAGGACGGTATCCTGAAGTCGCGCGGCCGCTGGTACAGCTATGCGATGCCGGCACGGCAAATCCGCGCGATGGTGACGCTGCATCCGGCCTATCTGCTGCGACAGCCGAACCAGAAGCGGCTGGCATGGCGCGATTTCCTCGCAATCCAGCGGGAACTCGCATCCACACAGGCGTAAACCACGCAACATCGAGGTGCGTTAGGGTTTGCTTCACCGGTGTGGCTGACTATCTTGTCCGCATATTGGTTCGTTCTGATGGTGGTGCCGTGTCGCGTTCGTGCTTGTCGCCTGTGCTGATGCCGCTTGTCGGCGCGGTTCTGCTCGTCGCTTCTCCCGCGCTGGCACAAACACCCGACACCAGCCGTGCGGACAAGAAGCCCGCCGCCAAACGCGCGCCGGCCACGCTCGACCTGTCGACCCCGAATGTCCCGCAGCGCCGCGTCGTCACCCACGGCGCGACGCAACGATCCTATGACGCGGCGATGAAGAAGCCGGGCCTCGGTACGATGGACCTCGGCGACGGCGAGTTGCGGCTCGATGGCGGCCGCAAGTCGCGCGATCTCGCGCACGACGTCACCGGCTTCGACCAGTCGCCGGGTTCGAGTACGTTCCGGCAACTGGCGCCGGCGCAGAAGAGCGGCACGCCGCCCTATGTCGGCTTCACGTTCAGCCGGCCAAACAACTAACTACCACGCCAGCAGCACCGCGCCGGCGCCGACCAGCGTCACGCCGATCCAGCCGCGTGCACTCAGCGTCTCGCCGAGAAACACCACCCCGAAGATCGCGACCAGCACGACACTGAGCTTGTCGACCGGCGCGACCTGCGCCGCCTGCCCGGCTTTCAGCGCGCGGAAATAGCACAGCCACGACGCGCCGGTCGCAAGTCCGGACAGAACGAGGAACAGCCAGGTACGTCCGGAGATCGATGCCGGCGCTTGCCATTGTCCGCTGATGACGACGATCAGGGCCAACGTCACCAGGATGACGCAGGTGCGGATCAGCGTCGCGAGATCGGCGTTGACCGCCTCGACTCCGACCTTGGCGAAGATCGCGGTCAGTGCCGCGAACATGGCCGACAGCAGCGCCCAGAACTGCCAGTGCCCCTGCCAGGACTGGAGCGCCCCGCCGCTCATCCCGCCACCGCGAACTTGATCGCGAACAGCACCGCCAGCACCAGCACCGCCGGCGCGGCTTCGCGCGCCTTGCCGGCAATGATCTTGATCACCGCATAAGTGATGAAGCCGAGACCGATGCCGGTCGCGATCGAATAGGTCAGCGGCATGGCGATCGCCGTCACCACCGCCGGCGCATATTCGGTGATGTCATCCCAGTCGACTTCGGCGAGACCGCGCGCCATCACACAGGCGACGTAGAGGAGCGCAGCCGCCGTGGCATAGGCCGGCACCATGCCGGCGAGCGGCGAGAAGAACAGCGCGAGCAGGAACAGGATCGCGACGACAACAGCCGTCAACCCGGTCCGGCCACCCGCCTGAATGCCTGCCGCGCTTTCAATGTAACTCGTCGTCGTCGAGGTACCGATCAGCGAGCCAAACATCGCCGCGAAGCTGTCGGAGATCAGCGCCTGCTTCATCCGCGGCAGGGTACCGTTCTGCATCAGCCCGGTGCGGTGGGTGACGCCGATCAGCGTTCCGGCGTTGTCGAACACATCGACGAACAGAATCGCGAAAATCACGATCAGGAACGTCAGGTCGAACAGCCGCGAGAAATCGAGTTGCAGGAAAGTTGGCGCCAGCGACGGCGGCATCGACACGACGCCGGTAAATTTCGCGAGACCGAACGGCAGGCCGGCAAAGGTCACGATCAGAATACCGAGCAGCGTGCCGCCGATCACCCGCCGGTAGTTGAGCGCGACGATCAGAACGAACCCCAAGAGCGCCAAAAGGGTCGCCGGATTTTTCATGTCGCCGAGCGTCACCAGCGTCGCCGGATGCGCGACCACGAGCTTCGCCTCCTCCAACGCAATGATGGCGAGGAACAGCCCGACACCGGCAGAGACGGCAAGTTTGAGATTGGTCGGGATCGACTCGATCACATATTGCCGTAGCTTGAACACCGAGATCAGAAAGAACAGCACGCCGGAACAGAACACGGCGGCCAGCGCCTGCTGCCAGGTGAACTTGTAGGTGAGCACCACCGTGAAGGCGAAGAACGCGTTGAGCCCCATGCCGGGCGCCAGCGCGATCGGATAATTGGCATAGAGCCCCATCACCAGCGTGCTCGCCGCCGCGGCGAGACAGGTGGCGACGAACACAGCGCCCGGATCCATTCCGGCTTTGCCGAGAATCTGCGGATTGACGAACACGATGTAGACCATCGTCAGGAAGGTGGTGAGACCGGCGACGATCTCGGTCTGCACATTGGTGCCTTGCGCGCGCAGGCCGAAATAGCGATCGAGCGCGCCACCCGACGCGGTGTTGTCCGCGCCGCCTGAAGACTGGTTCCCTGATTGGTCCGATGTCTGTGCCATGCCCGGCCCCCTTGATCCGCCCCTGCGGCACAATAGCGCCCCCCGCAAGCCGCCGACATAGCAGCAGCGCGTAACCCACAAGCAGCTTTCCTTCCGCCGCGCCCGGCGCGAACATGCCGCGAGTCCCGACCGACCGGAGCCGCGATGCGGCCCCGGCGGATCGCTGCGGAGCACGCCGATGGATATGGATCCCGTTCTGCTGGCCCGGTTGCAGTTCGCTTTCACGATCATATTCCACATCATCTTCCCGAGCTTCACGATCGGCCTGTCGGCCTATATCGCCACGCTCGGGGCGATGTGGCTGCGCACCGGGACCGAGCGCTACCACCTGCTGATGCGGTTCTGGACCAAGATCTTCGCCGTGTCGTTCGCGATGGGTGTCGTCTCCGGCATCGTGCTGTCCTATCAGTTCGGCACCAACTGGAGCCGCTTCTCGGTGGTGGTCGGCAATGTGATCGGCCCGCTGATCGGTTACGAGGTGCTCACCGCCTTCTTTCTGGAGGCGACCTTCCTCGGCATCATGCTGTTCGGCTTCAACCGCGTACCGCCGTGGCTTTATGTGCTGTCGTCCGCGGTCGTCGCGGTCGGCACCGCGATCTCGGCGTTCTGGATTCTCTCGGCCAATTCATGGATGCAGACGCCGGCCGGGCATGAGGTGCGCAACGGCATCGCCTATCCGGTCGACTGGTTCGCGGTGGTGTTCAATCCGAGCTTCCCTTATCGCTTCGCGCACATGCTCAACGCCGCCTATCTCACCACCGGCTTCGTGGTGCTGGCGGTCGGCGCGCGCTATCTGCTCGCGGGCATCCATGCCGAACAGGGCCGCACCATGGTCCGCATGGCGATCGGTCTGATGGCGGTGCTGGCGCCGCTGCAACTGCTGATCGGCGACCAGCACGGCCTCAACACGCTCGAACACCAGCCGATCAAGGTCGCGGCGATGGAAGGCCACTGGGACGGCAGCAAGCCCGGCGACTTCTACATCTTCGCCTGGCCGGACGAGAAAGCGGAGACCAACCGCTTCGGCATCGCGATCCCGCGCGGTTCGTCGCTGATCCTGACGCACAAGATCGACGGCCTGTTTCCCGGTTTGACCAGCGTGCCGCCGCAGGATCGCCCGCCGGTCGTGCCGGTGTTCTTCGCATTCCGCATCATGATCGGCATCGGCTTCTTCATGATCGCCGCGGCGCTTTATGGCGCGTTTCTGTGGTGGCGCGGCACGCTGGTCGAAACGCGCTGGTATCTCTGGATCATGTCGCACTGCTGGTGGATCGGCTTCGTCGCTGTGATCGCTGGCTGGGTCGTCACCGAAACCGGCCGCCAGCCCTGGGTCGCTTACGGCATCCTGCGCACCGCCGACGCGACCTCGCCCGTCCCCGCCGCAACCATCGCCGGCACACTTGCTTTGTTCGTCGTCACCTACGGCATCATCTTCTCGATGGGCATCTACTATATCAACCGACTGATCAATCGCGGGCCTGAAGGCAGCGCGATCAGCGACGACGGCGGCGGCATGGCCAACACGCCGCTCGGCGCGGCGCGCGCGGCCGCGCGCGAAGCCATCTCGAAGCCGTAAAGGGGTACGCCATGGAATGGTATCTCCCGATGATCTGGGCCGCGGTGATTGGCACCGCCGTGTCGTTTTACGTGATCCTCGACGGTTTCGATCTCGGCATTGGCATCCTATTTCCGTTCGCACGCGACGAGCGCGAGCGCGATCAGATGATGGCGACGGTCAAACCGTTCTGGGACGGCAACGAAACCTGGCTGGTGCTCGGCGGCGGCGGTCTGTTCGTCGCCTTCCCGCAAGCCTATGCGGTGATCATGCCGGCGCTGTATCTGCCGGTGATCGTCATGCTCCTCGGCCTGATCTTCCGCGGTGTGGCGTTTGAATTCCGCAGCGTGTCGGACTCACAGAAGCGCTGGAGCTTCGCCTTCACCGCCGGCTCGATCGTCGCGGCGTTCTCGCAGGGCGTGATCCTCGGCGGACTGATCCAGGGCATTCCGGTTGCGAACGGTGCGTTCGCCGGTGGTTCGTTCGACTGGGCGACCCCATTCAGCGCGCTGTGCGGCCTGTCGCTCGTCGCCGGCTACGGGCTCCTTGGCGCCACGTGGCTGATGATGAAGGCCGAAGGTCCGGTCGGCCAGCGCGGCCGCACGCAGGCAAAGGCGCTGCTGCTCGCGGTGCTGGTGTGCATGGGCATCGTCAGCCTGTGGACACCGCTGATGTCGGAGCGGATTTACGCGCGCTGGTTCTCGCTGCCGAATTTCTACTATCTATGGCCGGTGCCGGTCGTCACCGGCGTCGTCGCGCTGCTGCTGTGGCGCTGGATCGAGAAAGGCCGCGAGATACTGCCGTTCGTTTCCTCGATCGTGCTGTTCTTCCTCGGCTATCTCGGCCTGGTGATTTCCAACTTCCCGTATCTCGTGCCGCCCTCTCTCACCGTGTGGGATACGGCCGCCGTGCCGGCGAGCCAGATCTTCATGCTAATCGGCACGCTGGTGATGCTGCCGATCATCCTCGGCTACACGGTGATGATCTACTGGCTGTTCCGCGGTAAGGTGAAGGAAGGCGAAAGCTATCACTGAGCCGATGCGGTCGCGGCCGGGCGCACCACCGCCCAGCCGATCCGCAGCAGCGGCAGACGCCCCTCGATCGGCCGGTCGAACACGCGCGGCACTTCCACAACGAGACCAGGGAACGCATCGCGGATCGCCGCAGGCGGTGTGCCGACCGTGTCGGTGACCGGCCACACGACAACGCCACCGGTCACGCGGAAACGCTCCGGCGTGACCCACGGCGAATGCGCCGGCTCGGTCACCGTGTAGACGGAAGGCCGGCCCGGCGCGCCGATCGCCACCACCGCCGCGAGCCGCTCGTCGCCGGCCACATAGCGCAACGGCTGCCCGGTACGGCGCTGGAAACTCTCGGCGAAGAATTTGCCCATCGCATCGGCCGGCTGCGCCACGCGGAATTCGGACGCCGCGACCCACGGCCCCATGCCGAGCACGATGACGATAATCACCGGCGGCAGCACCAGCAGGCCAAGCCACGCGAAGCTGACAAGCCGCTCGCGATAAAGCCTGATCCGCGTGCCGGCGATAGCGATCACCAGCAAGCCGGACAGAAGGACGAACGGGCCGACCGGCTCCAGCGGCTTGGTGCTGCCGATCAGCGCCGCGAGCGCGAGCGCCGTGAGGATCGGCCCGAGCGAGAAAACAAGGACGAACCAGCGGCCGCGCATCGCCCGCGTGCGATCCTCGATCACCGGCGGGCGCTCGCGCCGGTCGCGCGGCCAGCCGCCGGCAAGACCGATCAGCACCATCAGGCCGATATGCGCGACAATCAGCAGACCGACGAAACGCAGCGCGGCGGTCGGCGCCGCCGTCTGCCAGAACGCCGCGATCTGCGTCCAGGCGAGATCGGAGCGCTGCGCAAGCCAGCCAATATAGGGCGCAACGATGAACAACAGCAGCGCCACCGCCAGCCACGGCTCGACATTGCGCAGCGACGCGCGCGCACGCGGATCAACCAGCGTATAGATCACGATCAATGCCAGCAGGATCAATCCGCTGGCGCTGGTCAGCAGCAACAGGCCGAGATCGAGCGCCAGCAGCAACCAGACGCCACGTCGCCCTTCGCATGCTGCGCGCCAGTAATGCAGTAGCGCGAGCGCCCAGAACGGCAGCGCCAAAATCGCCGGCCCGAAATCGATTGTCTGCAATGTGAGCGCCGAGACGCCGATCATCAGCAGCACGGCGAGCACTGCATGGCGCACGCCGACGATGGCGCTGCCGAGTTTGAATAACGCCCACAGCGCGACGACGACGCACAGTTGCGCCAGCAGATAGACGCCGGCGCTGCCGGCCGCGCGGAACGCAAGCTCGGCCAGCCAGAACGCCAGCGGCGGGCCGAGATAGCTGCCGAGCATGAATTGCTGACCGACGGTGAGCACCTGGGCGAGACCGTTCGGCGGGGCGCTGTAGAACAGCGCCGGCATCGCGAACCAGAGCGCCGCCTGGCCGAGCGCCGCGGCCCAGAACACCACCGCCGGCCGGCCGCGCAGAAACTCGACGATCAGCGAGACGTAGTGCATGGCGATGCTTGCAGGAGACGATGGTATCCCGCAGACATAGAGAAACCGCGCTAGAGAGGCAACACGGTCGCTTCGACGGCCGCTTCGGTCGCGGTCTGGAGGCCGGTCTGATCCTGCGCGAGCCGCAGCCGCACCGGCGCGAACGACCGCCGGTGATGGATCGTCGGGCCAAGCGCACGCAGCGCCGCCACATGCTCCGGCACGCCGTAGCCCATATGCCGCTCGAAGCCGTAGCCGGGGTGCATCGCGCCGATCCGGCGCATCAGCCGGTCGCGCGTCACCTTGGCGACGATCGAGGCCGCCGCGATCGACAGCACCAGCGCATCGCCACCGATGACCGCCTCGCAATCGCACGATACGTCGATGCGGTCGCGACCGTCGACATAGACGAGCCTCGGCCGCACCGAGAGCGAGCCGACCGCGCGCGCGAGCGCCCACAGCGACGCGCGCAGAATATTGTCGCGGTCGATCCGCTCGGTCGAACCGAACGCCACCGCGACATCGGCGGTCGCGCAAATCTTGTCATAGAGCTTCTCGCGCTCCTGCGCGTCGAGCTTCTTGGAATCGTTGAGGCCGCGCGGAATGCGCTGCGGATCGAGCACCACCGCCGCCGCCACCACCGGACCGGCGAGCGGGCCACGCCCGGCCTCGTCGCAGCCGGCGACCGGCCAGATGCCTTTTGCCAGCGCGCGGCGCTCGCGGCGGAAGGTCGGCCGCAGGACCGTCTCCGCGATCGGCAGACGCGGTTCCGCGTCCTTGCTGTTCGATGGGCTGCGATTCGGGCGTGGCATGTCCGCAGCCTTGCCGCGAAGCGGTGGCGGCAGCAAGACCGCGAGTGACCGGAACCCGCGAAATCAGCCAGGTGTGTGAACGCCGGGGACAAACCGACCGCTCAGTCCGGCACCGTGAGGCGCCCCTCACCGTCCAGCGGAAAGCCGGGATTGTGCGCGATCTCCCAGAGATGACCGTCAGGATCGGTGAAGTAGGCGATATAGCCGCCCCACGAGGTCTTGTGCCCGCGCTTGCGGATCACGGCACCCGCCTCCGCCGCAAGAGCGAGCGCGGCATCGACCTCGTCCGGCGACGCGCAATTCCACGCGAGCGACACGGCCGTCGTGGCACGTCCCGCCGCAAGCCCCGCATCTTTCGCCAGCTCGGCCGCGGGATAAACCGCAAGCGTTACCGCGCCTGCTTCAAAGAAGCCGACGCCCTCGGCCGACACCGCACGGCGGCGAAAGCCGAGCCGTTCGTAGAACGCGATGCTGCGCGCGAGATCGCCGACACCGAGCGTCACCAGAGAGAGAACAGCCTTCGGCGCACTCATACCAATACATCCATGCCAACAAAATCACGCAAACAGGCTCAACTGCTCCGCACCGGATTTGCCCGGCTGGAAATGCTCGGTCGTCAGCTTGCGCTTCTTCTGATTGAAGCCGTATTTTTCACACGCCACTTCAAAACGCCGGCCGATCAGCCAAGCATAGGGGCCGGTGCCCTTCATCCGCGTGCCCCACGTTGAGTCGTAGTCGCGGCCGCCGCGCATGTCGCGGATGAGCTTCATCACATGGCGGTAGCGGTCCGGGTAATTGGCCAGCAGCCATTCACGGAACAGGTCGCGCACTTCGAGCGGCAGACGCAGCAGCACGTAGCCTGCTTCCTTGACGCCGGCCGCCGCCGCCGCGTCGAGGATGCGCTCGATCTCGTTGTCGTTGAGCGCCGGGATGATCGGCGCGACCATCACCGTGGTCGGGATACCGGCCTGCGACAGCCGCCGCAGCGCCTCGAGCCGCCGTACCGGCGTCGAGGCGCGCGGCTCCATCTTGCGCGCCAGCTCACTGTCGAGCGTCGTTACCGACAAAGCCACTTTGGCAAGATTGCGCTCCGCCATGCGCGCGAGAATGTCGAGATCGCGCAGCACCAGCGCCGACTTGGTGACGATGCCGACCGGGTGGCCGGCCTTGTCGAGCACTTCGAGAATGCGGCGCATCACCTGATAGCGCCGCTCGATCGGCTGGTAAGGATCGGTGTTGGTGCCGATCGCCATCACCTTCGGCTGATAGTTCGGCGAAGCCAGTTCCTTTTCCAGCAATTCGGCCGCGTCCGGCTTCACGAACAGCTTGGATTCGAAATCGAGCCCCGGCGACAGGCCGAGATAGGCATGCGTCGGCCGCGCGAAGCAGTAGACGCAGCCGTGCTCGCAGCCGCGATACGGATTGATCGAGCGGTCGAACGAGATATCCGGCGAATCGTTGCGGGTGATGATCTTGCGCGTCGTGTCGACGCTCACCTCGGTCTTGAACGGCGGCAGTTCCTCGAGGCTCTGCCAGCCGTCGTCGAAGGCGATGCGCGCCAGCGGCTCGTAGCGCCCCGAGGCGTTGGACAGCGTTCCCCGGCCCCGGCGGCGCTGCCGCTCGATATTGACGTCGAGCAGGCCGGTCGTGTCCGGGCTTGGCCGCTGCGGCCCCCGGCTCTCGGTGGAAGGATCGACTTTGCGAACGGCAGACGAACGGGACATCGGTGCACCCTGAATGCAACGATAAGAACATAACGTGAACATTGTCGCAAGAGCGCCCGTGCGACCATCCACCGGTCGCTTACAGCCTTTAGATACGCAGACGGGCATACCTGATGTGGTATCAATGCCGCCGCGATGCGACCGGTTCCATGCTGACAGTCATCATCCACACCCGCGAGTCGGAGCGCAGCCTCGTGCCGACGCTCGCCGCGCTGGTGCCTGGCGCCACCGCCGGGCTGATCAGTGACGTCATCGTCACCGACGGCGGCTCGGTGGATGCGACCGCGCAGGTCGCCGATCACGCCGGTTGCCAGTTCGTGGTCTCGGCCGAACCGCTCGGCACCCGGCTCAAGGATGCCGCGACCACGGCCCGGTCGCCATGGTTGATGTTCCTGCGCGCCGGCAGCGTTCCGGATGTGAACTGGGTCGACGAGGTCGGCCGCTTCATGGAGGAAGCGCCGATGGCCGGCCCGCGCCGTTCGGCCGCGTTCCGCCCCGCCCCGCGCGCGCAGGCGCCGCTGGCGCAGGCTTTCAGCGCGCTCGGCGCCGCGCTGTTCGGCGGGGTGCGGCCGGATCAGGGCCTGATCATTTCCAAGCAACTCTACCGCAGCCTCGGCGGCCACCGGCCGAACGCCGGCAACCCGGAAGCGGAGTTCCTGCGGCGCATCGGCCGGCGCAAGATCCTGCTGCTGGGGGCCACGGCCAGATCGTTGACTTAGTCAAATAATTATTTGACTGTGTCAGGCATCAGGAAAAACACCGATGCCGGACACCGACGCCCCCACCCCTGCTTTCCCGCCTGCCGACCGCATCGATGCGGTCCGCGCCTTCAACCGCTTCTACACCCAGCGCATCGGCGTGCTCGAAGCGCATTACCAGGCGAGCCCGTTCTCGCTCACGGAAGCGCGCGCACTCTATGAGATCATCCATCGCGACCACCCTGCCGCCGGCGAGATCGCCCGCGATCTCGGCCTCGACAACGGCTATCTCAGCCGCATCCTGTCGCGGTTCGAGAAGGACGGGCTGATCCGCCGCGAAGTCTCGAAGACCGACGGCCGGCAGACGCTGCTGTCAGCCACCGCGCGCGGCCGCCGCCAGTATGAGACGCTGGAGGCCGCGACCCGCCGCGGCATCGGCGAGATGCTCGCCGCGCTGCCGGATTCCGCGCAGCAGGATGTGGCCGCGGCGATGGACACGATCCGCCGCGCGCTCTCGGACGACACACCGGCTGTGCCGTTCATTCTCCGCGCGCCCGCGCCCGGCGATTTCGGCTGGATCGTCGCGCGGCACGGCGAAATCTACGGGCGCGACTACGGCTGGCTTGGCCCGTTCGAGGGCCTGTGCGCGCGCATCGCCGCCGATTTCGTCGAGAAGCACGATCCGCGGCGCGAACGCTGCTGGATCGCCGAACGTGACGGCGCACGCGCAGGCTCGATCTTTTTGATGAAAGATTCCGACGAGACGGCGCGCATCCGCCTACTGCTGGTCGAGCCGTGGGCGCGCGGCCACGGCATCGGCGAACGATTGACGCAGGAATGCATCGCGTTCGCCCGCGCCGCCGGCTATCGCCATGTGACGTTGTGGACCCACAGCATCCTCACCAGCGCGCGGCGCATCTACCAGCGCGCCGGCTTCACGCTGACCGCGACCAAGCCGCACAGCGACTGGGGCCCGGAGATCGTCGGCGAGACGTGGGATTTGAAGTTGTAGTTCGTTGCGCGTCTCTCTCTCTCTCTGAGCCTCATGGTGAGGAGGCTTGCCTTCGCTCGTTAGAGCGAAGGCGGGCCGTCTCGAACCATGAGGCGGGCGCGGTGCCGGGGCCACCTCGTCCTTCGAGACGCCGCGCTTTGCGCGGCCCTCAGGGTGAGGTGGAGTGAAAGCCGTGCCTGGCTCTTGTCATCCGATAGATTGTCAAACAGCCCGCCTGTTTTCGGACAAGCATCACCGCCCCTGTTCTTTACGGCGCGGGGGCGCCGGAGTTTTTTCATCCCTCGATCATTGATCGAGGGGGACGGAGCGCCGCGAAGCGCAACGTCTCGGTTTCCGATGCCACCTCGCGACGACACCGGAGCGCGTCTCCGTGCGAGCGGAGACACGCGCGCCTTGCGGCGCTCCATCATCGCGGCGATTTCGCTCCCTGGGACCGTGCTTCCGGGGCGCGGACAGACGGCTTTCGATCCTTGCGAGATCGAGGCCAGCCTTGTTCCTGCGGGCTTTGGCCCGCATTCGTCCTACCCCGTCCAGCCCTTGCGGGCGGCCCCACTTAGTTGGGGCGGACGGCAAACCCAGGGCGTCCCGGACGCAGGGTGCGAGACCTGCGCGCGGGCGCCGCATCCTGCTCCACCATCAAGACGCCTCTAGATGACGCCCCTCGTGAACAGGACACAGATAGGATTATAGGCATATAGGAAGAAAGTCAAGGGTCCGATACGGGACCGTGCGCTTTCTGAACCTCTCCCCGCATGCGGGGAGAGGTCGACCGAGCTTGCGAGGTCGGGTGAGGGGCAACTTTCTTCGGATTTTACCCCCTCACCCGGCTCGCATTTCATGCTCGCCACCCTCTCCCCGTCAACGGGGCGAGGGTTTCACCGGCCGCCTCTCCTTCGAGACGCGCACCTTCGCCTGCGGCTCCGGCGCGCTCCTCAGGATGAGGCGGAGCAAAGATCATAGAGTGGCGCGAAGACCTCACCGCGCTGCTTTGCGCTTCGTTTTCTTCGCCGGCGGCTGCGCGTGCCGCCACGCCATCTCCAGCGCGGCGCGCAGTTCGGCCTCCGACAGCGCCGCGAGCGTGCCGCAGGTCCAGCCCTGCTTGCCCCACGCATTGGGGATCGCGGCGAACGCATCCGGCGCGACCAGACATTTCAGCTCCTGCTCGTCGGGGCTGAACTTGAAATTCGCGGTCTTCCTGTCGGCGGCGAGCGTTACGTAGATCCGCTTCACCTTGAACGCGGCGCGATCGAAATGCGGCGCTTCGGTCGTGCCGTCGAGCGACAGGGCGATCTTGCGAAGCTGCGCGGCGGTCGCCATCGAGAGCGTCCTCTTGCGTTACGCCGTCGCGCCTTTTGCTTTCTCGCGGCGCAGATGTTCGTCGAGCCGCGGCAGGATCTCGACGAAGTTGCAGGGGCGATAGCGGTAGTCGAGCTGATGCACGAGGATGCCGTCCCACGCATCCTTGCAGGCGCCGGGCGAGCCCGGCACGCAGAAGATGAAGGTGGACTGCGCGGTCCCCGCCGTCGCCCGCGTCTGGATCGTCGAGGTGCCGATCTTCGGAAAGCTGACCATGTGAAACGCGGTGGAGAAACCGTCCATTCGCTTCTCGAACAGCGGCTCGACCGCCTCCGGCGTCACGTCGCGGCCGGTGAAGCCGGTGCCGCCGGTGGTGATCACCACGTCGATGGCGTGGTCGGCGATCCAGGCTTTCACCTTGGCGCGGATCGCCTCGACGTCATCGCGGACGATGGCACGGTCGGCAAGCTGATGCCCCGCCGCCGCGATCCGCTCGACGAACACCATGCCGGATTTGTCATCCGCGAATTCGCGGGTGTCGGACACCGTCAGCACCGCGATCCGCAGCGGGATGAACGGGCGCGCCGTATCGACGCCGGGCATGGCTTTCCTCCCGACAGATCAGATCGACGACGCGCCGAACGTGTTGCAGGCGGAGACCTTGCCGCTCTGGAAGCCGGTCATGAACCAGCGCTTGCGCTGCTCGGCCGAGCCGTGGGTGAAGCTGTCCGGCACCACCCTGCCCTGCGCCTTGCGCTGCAGGGTGTCGTCGCCGATCGCGTTCGCGGTCTGCAACGCGGCGTCGATGTCGCCCGGATCGATGAAGTTGCGGCGCTGGTTGGAGCGCGCGGCCCACACGCCGGCGAAGCAGTCGGCCTGCAGTTCGACACGCACCTGAATGCGGTTCGCGGCCGCGCGGTTGCCCGACGCCTGCTGCGCTTCCTGCGCCTTCGGCAGAATGCCGAGCAGGTTCTGCACGTGATGGCCGACCTCATGCGCCAGCACATAGGCTTGCGCGAATTTACAGGCCGGACCGGAGCAGCCGCGGAAGCGCTGCTCGATCTCCTGAAAGAACGAGGTGTCGATATAGACGCGGCGATCGGTCGGGCAATAGAACGGTCCCATCGCCGCCTGCGCGAAGCCGCAACCGCCCTGGATCGCGCCGCGGAACAGCCGCAGCTTGGGCGGACGGTATTGCTGACCGTTCTCCTTGAAGATCGCGTTCCAGGTGTCTTCGGTGTCGCCAAGCACGGCGGCGACGAAATCGCCGCTTGCATCCTTCGGCTTGCCGGTCTGCGACGGCGCCTGCTGTTCGATCTGGCGTTCGTAACGCTGCTGCCCGCCGGTGAGGACTTCTGCGCCGCCGATCAGGATCGACGGATCAATGCCGAACGCCCAGCCAAGCAGGCCGAGCACCACCACGGTGCCGATGCCGAGCCCACCGCCACCGCCGACATTGATGCCGCCGGGAAGATTGAAACCGCCTCCGCCGCCGCTGCTGTCGCGATAATCCTCGACATTGTCGCTCCGGCGGAAATCATCCCAGCGCATCGGTCAGTCCCTCGTGCCCATTCCGTCCGCAATCGCATGGTTGCCACGGTGGCACGCGATTCCGGCTTGTTCCAACGATCATCGCCGAAGGAGGTTTCAAGGTCCAACGGCGATTGTTTACTTCCTCGTAACTCTTTGCTTTTCCTCAGCAAACGGAACTTTTTGCCTAGTTATCGCTAACGCGATCTTTACCTTGCCGGATCAGGATGCGGCCAGTCGGTTTGTTGGTCCCGCGTCACCGGCTGCGTCGCCTGAGTCAGAGTACTGAGTCATGGTAGTAATGCGTCGCGGGGCGTCCTCACGGGCGCCCCGTCGTTTTTCGGAAAGCTCCGAACCCCGTCACCGTGTTCTGCTCGGCGATTGTGTCGCCGAATTGAACAAGTTGCCGGCCGCGTCCGTCGATCTGGTGTTCGCGGACCCTCCGTACAATCTACAGTTGCGCGGCGACCTGCGTCGCCCGGACGATTCCCAGGTCGACGCCGTCGACGACGACTGGGACCAGTTCGAGAGCTTCCGCGCCTATGACGATTTCACCCGCGACTGGCTCACCGCCTGCCGCCGGGTGCTCAAACCCACCGGCACGCTGTGGGTGATCGGCTCCTATCACAACATTTTCCGCGTCGGCACCACGCTGCAGGACCTCGGCTACTGGATCCTCAACGATGTGGTGTGGCGCAAGACCAATCCGATGCCGAACTTCCGCGGCCGGCGCTTCACCAACGCGCACGAGACGCTGATCTGGGCGGCGCGCGACGCCAAGGCGAAGGGCTACACCTTCAACTACGAGGCGCTGAAGGCCGGCAACGAAGACGTGCAGATGCGCTCCGACTGGACGCTGCCGCTGTGCACCGGCGAGGAGCGCCTCAAGGGTAGCGATGGCAAGAAGCTGCATCCCACCCAGAAGCCGGAGGCGCTGCTGGCGCGGGTGATCCTCGCCGCCTCCCGCCCCGACGATCTGATCCTCGACCCGTTCAACGGCACCGGCACCACCGGCGCCGTGGCAAAACGCCTCGGCCGCCGCTACATCGGCATCGAGCGCGACCCGACCTACGCCCGCGAGGCGGAGCAGCGCATCCTCTCGATCGAGCCGCTCGACGCGCCGACTTTGGTGCCGTTCATGACGCCGCGCGAAGCGCCGCGCGTCGCGTTCGCCTCGCTGATCGAGCGCGGACTGATCTCGGCCGGCGCGAAGCTGACCGACGCCAAGAAGCGCCACAAGGCTTTGGTCCGCGCCGACGGCGCGATCACGTTCGGCGAGCAGGTCGGCTCGATCCACCGCATGGGCGCGGCGGCGCAGGGGCTCGACGCCTGCAACGGCTGGACCTTCTGGCATGTGGAAACAGCCAAGGGCCTGATGCTGATCGACGAATTGCGCGCCAAGGTGCGCGCGGAGATGGCGACGGCTTAAACGCCAACGCGCGACGATTTAGAGATCGCCGCGGCCGATCTGGCACAACACCCGATAGACACCGACCGCCGCGCGCGGATAGCGCGCGGCCACCGTGGCGGCGAGCGCGGTCGCATCAACCTCTCGCAGCGTTTCCAGCATCAGACAGGCACCGATCTTTTGATCGCCGCCGCGCAGGGTCTCCTCGACCGAGGCCGCTTGGCCGGGGGCCTCGGCGCTGACCCAGAGTTCGCCGCTCGCCACCGCGTCACGCGTCGTCATCTCGGCGATCAGGTCTTCCGCGCCCGGCAACTCGGCGATGGCGGCGGCGCGCGCGGTCACCGCATAGGCGCCCCGGAAGCGCCCGTGGCGGACGCTGCGGGTGCACACCGTGCGGTGCATGTTGGCGAACACGTCCGACATGATCATCCGCGTCATCGGCGTCGGATCGTCGAGCCGCGCGCGATAGGCTGGCGAGACCAGCACCGCGGGACTGTCGGTCAGATAGAAATTGAAGAAGCCGGGCGAGCCGGACACCGCCTGATGGCGGCGTCCGTAGAGAAAGCCCGGCACGTCGAGCCGCTCGAACAGATGTTCGCTCTGAAACCAATGCTCGAACGCGGCCTCGCCGCCGGGCCGGCAGTCATTCCAGATCGCCAGAATGCCCGGCTGCGTGGTCATGCATTTATTTCGCCGCGACCACCATGATCTCGACCTTGTAGTCGGGCGTCGCCAGCTTCGCCTCGACCGTGGCGCGCGCCGGCGTGTTGCCGGGCGAGACCCAGGCGTCCCACACCGCGTTCATTTCAGCGAAATTCGCCATGTCGGTGATCCAGATATTGGCCGAGATGAGCTTGCTCTTGTCGGTGCCGGCCTTCTTCAGCAGCGCGTCAATCTGCGACAGCACGCTCTTGGTCTGCTCGGTGACCGACTTGCCCTTCGGGCTCTCGGAGACGGTGCCGGCGAGATAGACGGTGTTGCCGTGCACCACGGCCTGGCTCATGCGCGGCCCGGTCTCAAGACGTTCGATGCTCATGGTTCGATCCTCTGCAAACGGAAGGGAAAATCGACGCCGCTTCTAAGCAAACGCGGCCGGTCCTGCAACCGGACCCGACGCGCCCGTGTCTGTCGCGGCAGTATCGCGGAACCTGGGCGGCCGGGCGCGGCTTATCAGGTCAGCAGGCAACAGCGCGTTGCGACAGGAGGAGCATCATGGGCTGGTTTTCACCCGACATCACGACGATGAACGATCTGTTCGTCCATACGCTGCAGGACATCTATTACGCCGAACACCAGATCGCGAAGGCGCTGCCGGACATGGCGGCGAAGGCGTCCGACCGCGAGTTGAAGAAGGGCTTCCAGACGCATCTCAAACAGACGCGCGGCCAGATCAAGCGGCTCGATCAGGCGTTCAAGAAATTGAAACTGAAGCCGCAGGGCACCAAGTGCCCGGCGATCGACGGCATCATCGACGAGACCAACGAGATCGCCGGCGAGATCACCGACAAGATGGTGCTCAACGCGGCGCTTATCGCCGCCGCGCAGGCCGTCGAACACTACGAGATCACGCGTTACGGCACGCTCACGGCATGGGCGAAGCTGCTCGGCCATGCCGACGTGGCACGGCTGTTCGCCGCCAATCTCAAGGAAGAGAAGGCGACCGACAAAAAGCTCAACACCATCGCCCGCACCAGGATCAACAAGAAGGCGATGCTGCGCAAACCGCGCAAGCTCGACAAACGCACACAGGACGCGATCCTCGCCGCGCAAGCCGGCATCCCGGCGATCTGAGGCGATCCGCACAAAACAAAACGCGCGGCGCTCGACACGCCGCGCGTCTTTTCTTGTGATCAGGAACGAAGGATCAGGTTCCGACCGAGTCGGTGACGCACTTCTTGGTGAAGCTCGTCTTGGCGGCGCCGTTGAGCTTCTTCTCCTTGGCCTGCGCGTCGCAGGACTTCTGCGCGTCGCTCTCGCACTTCTTCATGAAGCTATTCATCGCCGCGCCGGCGAGCTTCTTGTCCGCCGCATTGGTCTTGCAGGTCGCCTGCGCATTGGCAGCGCCGATGCCGCCGAGGAACGCGCCCGCCACAACAATCAAAGCCAGCTTCTTCATCGCTCTCTCCCTGTTGACGTCCTACGCGGGCGATTGTGCCCGTGTCTCACGATGCGCATCCGAGGATGCACGCCGGCACTCACATGCCGGCCGCTTTCTTGCGCTTGTTGCAGTCGCTCCAGTACTGCGGCCACTTCTGGTTGCCGGTTTTGCCGGCGGCCTTGTCGGCCTTCCAGTCGGCGGCGCAGGCGCGCTCGCGCGCATACATCGCCTGCCGTCCGTCGGCAGGCTTTGCCGCCGAGGTGGTCGGTGCCGGCGCGGCCGCGGGCTTGCTCGCGGTCGCCGCAGGCGCGGCGGCAGGCTTCGCCGCAGCAGCGGGAGCAGCCGGTGCCGCCGCAGGCGCCGCGCTCGACTTCGACATGCACTCCTTGCTGAAATCGCGATAGGTCTTGCCGCCGGTCTGATTGGCAGACTTCATCTTCTGCCATTCGGCGGCGCATTCCTTCATCGTGCTTTGCGCATGCACGGGCGTATGCGGAAGCGTCACCGCCGCCGCTGCGAGAACCACGAGAGCCGTCAGTGTCGATCGTGTCATGGTCATACCAATCCGATGCCACCCCATCGGGATGATACCGCGTTTAACGGCGCCACAACATCCTGGTTCCCGATAACACCTTGAAAAAATAAGATAAATATTCATTCAGGATGCACGCCCGCGACGCGCAGAACTTTCCGCATCACGTTCGGAAACGCTTCGCCCGGCACATCGCGCAGCGAAATGAACCGCATCCCGTTCGGCACTTTCGTGCGCGCCGGCACCCGCGCGACATGGACGACAAGCTCCAACGGAAAATGCGTGAACACATGCGTGACGCGTTCGCTGCATCGCCGCCACTCCGCCTTGAGCGGCGCGAATGACAACGAGTCATCATCCTTGAACGTCGCCGACCACTCGGTGGTCGGCACTTCGGTCATGCCGCCGAGCAATCCCTTGGCCGGGCGCGTCCGCACCAGCAGATCATCGCCGCGCAGCACGACGAACGCCGCGCCGCGGCGCTGTTGGCCTTCGCGCTTGGGAGCCTTGCGCGGAAACAGCTCTTGCGTGCCATCGCGCCGCGCCACGCACGGCTCCTGCCACGGACACAGCACGCAGGCCGGTTTCTTCGGCGTGCAGATGGTCGCGCCGAGGTCCATCAGCGCCTGCGCGAAATCACCGTGACGCGCGGCTGGCGCGATCGCCTCCGCCAGCGCCTTGATCGCCGGCTTCGCGCCCGGCAATGCCTCGTCGAGCGCAAACAGCCGCGTCACCACCCGCTCGACATTGCCGTCGACCGGCACCGCCGGCTGATCGAACGCGATCGACGCGATCGCGGCCGAGGTATAGGCGCCGATCCCCGGAAGCGACTGCAACCCCTCGACGGATGACGGAAACCGGCCATCATGATGTTCGACCACGGCGCGCGCGCAGGCATGCAGATTGCGCGCGCGGGCGTAGTAGCCGAGCCCGGCCCACATCTTGAGAACATCGTCGAGCGGCGCGGCGGCGAGCGCCGCGACCGTCGGCCAGCGCGTCAGGAACTTCGCGTAATACGGCGCGACCGCCACCACCGTCGTCTGCTGCAGCATGATCTCCGACAGCCACACCGCATAGGGATCGCTCGCCGCGCCCGGCAGCGCGCGCCACGGCAGCACGCGGCGATGCCGGTCATACCAGGCCAGCAGCGCGGCGGGATCCGGACGCGGCTGCTTCCGCCGGGCGGTCGCGGTTGCTAGGGTCGCCACATCATCTCCATGGAAATGCGGTCGTCGTCATGACCGATTGCTGGCAGAGCCCGCGCGCGTGAACAAGCCTTCTCCCCCCGTCGGCAAGCCCAAGTCTGCGCTTCCTGTTGGGAAGCCGTTGTCCGATCTGCTGCGCAAGACGCTGACCGACAGCTTCGCGCGGCAGGGCTTCGCCTCGACGGAACTGATCGCACGCTGGAGCGACATTGCCGGCCTCGAGGTCGCTGCCCATGCCCAGCCGGTGAAAATCCAGTGGCAGCGGCCGGTCGGCGACGCGCCACCCGATCCGGCAACGCTGGTGCTGCGGGTGGAAGGCCCGGCCGCGCTGGAGATCCAGCATCTCTCGGACGTGATCATCGACCGGGTTAACCGCTTCCTCGGCTGGCAGGCGATCGGCCGCATCGTGTTGCGTCAGGCGCCGCTGGTGCGGCGTCCGGTCAAACGCCGCCCGCCGCCGCCCGACCCAGCCGACACCGCGCGCATCGCCGCGAGCCTGCCGCCCGACACCGACGACGGCCTGCGGCAGGCGCTGGCGCGGCTCGGTGCCAGCGTGAAACGCGCCCCAACCATCAAAGGAAAGTGACGGACGCCGGGAATGCCTCACCATTGCCACACCGGCTGTTTCCTTATAGCCCAATATTCCCAAGCGAATGGCGCGGCCTGACGGCCGCTTTTTTACGGAGCGTCCCTTGACCATCACCCGTCGTGCCTTCTGCGAGCGCACCGCCGCCCTGATGCTGGCCGGTACGGCCCTGACCACGATCGCCCCGCTGTTCGATGCCCTGCCCGCACAGGCGCAGGACGTCTCGCTGGTCGAACTCGGCGTCGCCGGTCCGATGGGCGACATGGTGCTGGGCGACGAGAAGGCGCCGGTCACGATCATCGAATACGCGTCGATGACCTGCAGCCACTGCGCCCACTTCCAGAAGACCACCTTCCCGGAACTCAAGAAGCGCTACATCGACACCGGCAAGGTCCGCTACATCCTGCGGGAATTCCCGCTCGATCCGGTCGCCGCCGCCGCCTTCATGCTGGCGCGCTGCTCGGCGCAGACCGGCGACAAGCGCGACCCCGCCAAATACTACATGGTGGTCGACACCTTCTTCGAAACCCAGTCGACCTGGGCGTTCGTGCCGAAGCCGAGCGACGTGCTGCCGAACATGAAGAAGGTCGCCAAGCAGATCGGCTTCACCGACGAGAGCTTCGACGCCTGCCTGAAGAATCAGCCGGTGCTCGATTCGATCGAAAAGGTGCGCCGGCGCGGCGTGGATACCTTCAAGGTCGATTCGACCCCGACTTTCTTCATCAACGGCAAGCGTCAGGCCGGCGACATGCCGATCGACGAACTGGCCAAGGTAATCGACGCCCAGATCAAGGGCTAAGATTTAGCCTGATTTTTCAGGTCTAAATTGCTGTTTTTCATAATCGGTCGGGGCGCAATACTGCGCCCCGACTCATTTTTGCCTTTTCCACCGGCGAAAGGTCTGGAAAAGACCGGCCCGGCTGTTGCTCCGCCGCACGCGGACACCCATTCTCGCCGCCGATAAGACCGGTTGTGACCCGGCTAAGGCCCGGAATCGACTTCGCTTTCACAAGAGGCTCGCCCGACGGGCCTGAAGGTTGCGTTATGAAGCTGACCAAGCTGCGCCTGCTCGGATTCAAGTCCTTTGTCGAGCCGACCGACTTCCTGATCGAGCCCGGTCTGACCGGCGTGGTCGGCCCGAACGGCTGCGGCAAGTCCAATCTGGTCGAGGCGCTGCGCTGGGTGATGGGCGAGAGCTCGCACAAGTCGATGCGCGCCGCCAGCATGGACGATGTGATCTTCTCCGGCACCAACAACCGCCCGGCCCGCAACATGGCCGAGGTGATGATCTCGATCGACAACAGCGAGCGCTCCGCGCCCGCGCAGTTCAACGACGACGACAACCTCGACATCACCCGCCGCATCGAGCGCGAGGAAGGCTCGAGCTATCGCATCAACGGCCGCGACGTGCGCGCCCGCGACGTGCAGATGGTGTTCGCCGACGCCTCGACCGGCGCGCGCTCGCCGGCCCTCGTGCATCAGGGCCGCATCGGCGAGATCATTCAGGCGAAGCCGGAGCAGCGCCGTCGCGTGCTGGAAGAAGCCGCTGGCATCGCCGGCCTGCATGCGCGCCGCCACGAGGCGGAGTTGCGCCTCAAGGCCGCGGAAACAAACCTTACCCGCCTTGAGGATGTGATCGGCCAGCTCGCTGGCCAGATGGAGAGCCTGAAGAAGCAGGCCAAGCAGGCGATCCGCTATCGCACCGTCTCGGCGCAGGTGCGCAAGGCGGAAGCCACCCTGTTCCATCTGCGCTGGATGGCGGCGCAGCAGGAAGTGATCGATTCCGAGCACGCCAAGGACGAGGCCGTGCGCGTCGTCGCCGAGCGCACCGGTGCGCAGGCGGAAGCTTCCACCCGTCAGGTCGAGGCGCAAGCCTCGCTGCCGGCGTTGCGCGACGCGGAAGCGCGCGCCGCCGCGACCCTGCAGCGGCTCAACGTCGCCCGCAACGACCTGGAGCGCGAGGAACAGCGCGCCAAGGACCGGATCCTCGAACTGGAAACCCGGCTGGTGCAGTTCACCGCCGACGCCGAGCGCGAGCAGCGGCTGATCGCCGACGCCGAAGCGGCCCTGGCGCGGCTCGAAGCCGAAGCGGAAATGCTGCGGGTCGAGGCGCAGAACAATGCGACGCGGCGCAGCGGCATCGACGCGCAGGTGCACGAGGCCGGCGACGCGCTCAACACCGTCGAAAAGGTGTTCAGCGACATCACCTCCGAACTCGCGGCGCTGACCGCGCGGCGCAACCAGCTCGAAGCGGCGGCGCGGAACCACGCCGACCGCATCGCCCGGCATGAATCCGAACTCGCTGACGTCGCGCGCGAACTCGACGAGATGAAAGCGGCGGAAGCCGGCGGCCCCGATCTGATGGCGCTCAACGCCGAAGTCGAGGCGACGCAGCAGGCGGTCGCCGAGGCGGAAGAAGCCGCGCAGGCAGCCGAGACCGCGCATCTCGTCGCCCGCGAGAACCTCGACGCCGCCCGCCAGCCGTTCGCCGAGGCCGAGCGCCACGCGCAGCGGCTCGAAACCGAGGCAAAGACGCTCGCCAAGGTGCTCGCGGTCGAGACCAAGAACATGTGGCCGCCGGTGATCGACGGCGTCTCGGTCGAGAAGGGTTATGAAAAGGCCATCGGCGCCGCGCTCGGCGACGAACTCGATGCGCCGGTCGACACCTCCTCACCGATCCACTGGGGCGGCGCGGCGGTCGATCCGACTGATCCGGCGCTCCCCGAGGGCGTCAAGCCGCTGTCGTCGTTCGTGGTCGCGCCGCAGGAACTGGCGCGCCGCCTCGCGCAGATCGGCATCGTCGAGCGCGCGCAGGGCGCGCAGCTTGCGAAGCACCTCAAGACCGGCCAGCGGCTCGTCTCGGTCGAAGGCGACCTGTGGCGCTGGGACGGCTTTGCCGCCGCCGCGCACGCGCCGACCGGTGCGGCCCGCCGCCTCGCCGAGCGCAACCGCCTCTCCGAGATCGAAACCGAACTGGACGACGCGCGCCTCGATCTCGACGAGAAGCGTAACGCCGTCGAAGCCGCGCGTCAGGCGGTGCAGGATGCCGCCGCGGCGGAAAGCGCCGCGCGCTCCGCCAACCGCGACCGCCAGCACGACGCCAATGCGGCGCGCGATCGCCACGACGCGGCCGAGCGCGAACTTAACCGTCACGCCGCGCGGCTGTCGGCGCTGACCGAAGCCAGCGCCCGCCTCACCGCGACCCGCGACGAAGCCGTCGCCGCGCGCAGCGAAACCGAAACCGGGCTGGCCGAGCTGCCGCCGGCCGCCGATCTCGAAACCCGGCTGGCCGAAGTGCGCGACGAAATCGCCGTGCGCCGCTCGACGTTGGCTGAAGTCCGCGCGGAAGCGCAGGCGATCGCGCGCGAGGCCGAACTCGCCGACCGGCGCCTGCAGGCGATCGGCGCCGACCAGACCGAATGGACCACGCGCAAGAATGGCGCGTCGGGCCAGATCGCGACGCTGGAGACTCGTATCGCCGAGGCGACCGCCGAGCGCACCACGCTGGCGAATGCCCCCGAGGCGTTCGAGGAGAAGCGCGTCGCGCTGATCAGCGAGATCGAGATCGCCGAAAGCGAGCGCCGCGCCGAAGCCGACAAGCTCGCCGCCGCCGAGGAAGCCTTGGCACAAGCCGACCGCGACGCCCGCGCCGCGCTCGAAGCCATGGGTTCGGCGCGCGAGGCTCTTGCCCGCGCCGAGGAGCGTTTCGAGGGCGCCCGCCGCCGCCTCACCGACGTGGCGCGCGAAATCCACGAAGTACTCGAAGTCGAGCCGGACGGTGTCGCGCCGCTGGCGGAACTGGCCGAGGGCGACGTGCTGCCGGACGTCACCGAGGTCGAGGCCACGCTCGACCGCCTGCGCCGCGAGCGCGAGCGGCTCGGCGCCGTCAACCTGCGTGCCGAGGAAGAGCTGCGCGAGGTCGAGGAGCAGCACACCAAGCTGACCACCGAGCGCGACGATCTGGTCGAGGCGATCAAGAAACTGCGGCTCGGCATCCAGAGCCTGAACCGCGAGGCGCGCGAGCGCCTGCTCGCCTCGTTCGAGACGGTCAACGCGCACTTCCAGAAGCTGTTCACGCAACTGTTCGGCGGCGGCAGCGCGGAATTGCAGTTGATCGAGAGCGACGATCCGCTGGAAGCCGGCCTCGAAATCCTGGCGAAGCCGCCCGGCAAGAAGCCGGCCACGCTGTCGCTCCTGTCCGGCGGCGAGCAGGCGCTGACCGCGATGGCGCTGATCTTCGCGGTGTTCCTCACCAATCCGGCACCGATCTGCGTGCTGGACGAAGTCGATGCGCCGCTCGACGACCATAACGTCGAACGGTTCTGCGATCTGCTCACCGAGATGACCAAGATGACGGACACCCGCTTCGTCATCATCACCCACAATCCGATCACCATGGCGCGCATGAACCGCTTGTTCGGCGTCACCATGGCGGAGCGTGGCGTGTCGCAGCTCGTGTCGGTCGACCTCGAAACCGCCGCCAAGTTCCGCGACGTGGCGTAAGATGCGGCGGGCGGCGCACGTGCCGCCGCTTCGCTCGTCATCTTAGGCTGTCGTCATGCGCGCGGATCTTCCCGCTGAATTGACCGCCGCCCTCGCGCGCGAAAGCCACGGCCTGTCGCGCAGCGACGCCGCGCGCCGCGCCGATGTCATGTCGCAGACCTATCGCGGTGGCGGCGGCTCGGCGGTCATCGCCGATCCGCGCGACGCGCTCGCCTATGCGCTGGTGCGCATGCCCGCGACCTTTGCCGCCGTTGCCGCCTGTCTCGACGCGGTCGCCGCCGCGCGGCCGGATTTCGCGCCGCAAAGCCTGATCGACGCCGGCGCCGGACCCGGCACCGCGACCTGGGCCGCGCGCGCCGCGTTTTCCACGCTGCAAACCCTGTCGATGCTCGACGCCAATCCGGCGCTGCGCGATCTGGCGCAACGGCTCGCCGCCGCGTCACCGGTAATGCGTGACGCCACCTACCGCCTCGGCGACGCCGCGACCGGCCTCGGGGCGCTCGCCGCCGCCGACCTCACCGTCGCCAGCTATGTGATCGCCGAACTGGATGCACCCGCCGCCGCCCGGCTCGTCGAACGGCTGTGGGAGAAGACCGCCGGCGTGCTGCTGCTGGTCGAGCCCGGCACGCCGGACGGCACGCGCCGCGTTCTCGCCGCCCGCGCGCACCTGATCGCCGCCGGGGCGCATGTCCTTGCGCCCTGCCCGCACGCCGCGCCGTGCCCGATGGCGGAGCCGGCCTGGTGCCATTTCGCCCAGCGACTGGCCCGGTCGCGCGACCACCTGCGGATCAAGCAGGCGGACGTGCCCTACGAGGACGAGAAATTCAGCTATCTGGCGGTCAGCCGGCAGCCGGCGGTGACCCGCGACAGCTGGGTGGTGGCGACGCCGCGGCTGTCCAAGGCCGCCGTGGCACTGCGGCTCTGCACTCCGGCCGGCCAGCTCGCCGAAGTCGCGGTTCCTCGCCGGGACAAACCGGCCTATGCCGCCGCCCGCAGGCTGCGCTGGGGTGACACGACAACCGCCGGTTTGACCCCGAACGGCTTCCAAAAATAATTCGTCGAAAATCGCCCGAACCCCGGAACCACCACCGGACCGGCGCGTTATCCGCCCGTTATCAGCCGGGCGGCTTCCCCCCCCAATCCCCCCGATAGCCGAACGGCTCAACCCCAGGCCCAGCGCCTGGGGTTTTTCTTTTGAGGCACCATCGGCGCCGCCCTTTTGAACCCGCCCCCGTCTGTCCACGACAAAGCCGAGACACGGCCGCGATGCGCCTGCCCCACGGCACCCATCTCGGCTAGATTAGGCTTCTCAATCAGGGGCTTCACAGGAGAGACAGGATGTCCACCACCGGCTGGGTCATTCTTGGCGTCATCGTCGTCGTCGCGTTGTGGATTTTCTCGATCTACAACGGCCTCGTCGGTTTGCGGCAGCGCGTCAGCCAGGCGTTCGCGGACATCGACGTCCAGCTCAAGCTGCGCCACGACCTCATTCCGAACCTGGTCGAAACCGTGAAGGGCTATGCGGCGCACGAGCGCGGCACGCTCGAAGCCGTGGTGCAGGCGCGCAACGCCGCCATCGCCGCGCCCGGCGTGGAACAGAAGGTCGCTGCCGAAAACATGCTCTCCGGCGCGCTGAAAAACCTGTTCGCGCTGTCGGAAGCCTATCCCGACCTCAAGGCCAACCAGAACTTCCAGCAGCTCCAGACCGAACTGTCGGATATCGAGAACAAGCTCGCGGCGTCGCGGCGGTTCTTCAACAACGCCGTGCAGGAATACAACACCGGCATCCAGCAGATTCCGGCGGCGTTCTTCGCCGGCGCGCTCGGCTTCCATCCGCAGACCTTCTTCGATCTCGGCGAAACGCGTGCGCAGCTCGATCAGGCTCCGAACGTGAAATTCTGATGACACTGTGCTCCTCATGGCTCGAGACGCGATCCTCGCGGACCGCTCCTCCCCATGAGGACGACAGACTGCACGTGACAGGAACCTGAGCGATGGCCGCCTACGGCCTCTACACGCACATCCAGTCGAACCGGCGCCGGTCGGTGATCCTGCTGGTCGGCCTGTTCTTCCTGGTCTATTTGCTGGTGTTCGCCGGCGCGCTGATCGCCGAGGCGATGCTCGGCGACGCCTCGCTCGACTGGCTGATGCGCGCGGCGTTCGTGGATTTCCTGAAAGCGGCGCCGTTCGCCACCATCGGCACGCTGCTGTGGGTCTGGATCGCCTACAAATTCCACCAGAAGATGATCGACGCCATGACCGGCGGTCATGACGTGACCCGCGCCGAGGAGCCGCAACTCTACAACCTGCTCGAAAACCTCTGCATCTCGCGCGGTATTCCGATGCCGAAGCTGAAGATCGCCGAGGACGACGCGCTCAACGCCTATGCCACCGGTCTCAACGAGAAGCAGTACGCAATCACCGTCACGCGCGGACTGATGAACGCGCTCGATCCCGCCGAGATCGAAGCCGTGCTCGGCCATGAGCTGACGCATATCCGCAACGGCGACGTGCGGCTCCTGGTGATTGCCGTGGTGATCGCCGGCGTGATCTCGTTCTTCGGCGAGATGGTGTTCCGCATCTTCTTTCAGGGCGGCATCCGCTTCGGCGGCGGCCGCTCGTCCTCCGACGGCGACCGCAAGGGCTCCGGCGGCGCCGTGATCGCGATCCTGATCGCGGTTGTTTTGATCGTCGTCGCCTGGGTGCTGTCGATCGTCATCCGTTTTGCGCTGTCGCGGCAACGCGAATATCTCGCCGATTCCGGCTCGGTGGAACTGACGAAAAATCCCGATGCGATGATCTCGGCGCTGCGCAAGATCGAGGGCCGCAGCGAGATTCCCGCCGCCAACTCCGCGGTGATGGAGATGTGCATCGACAATCCGCGCACGGGTTTCTCGGACCTGTTCGCGACGCATCCGTCGGTCGATGCCCGTGTGGCTGCGCTGGTCAAATTCGCCGGCGGTCACGACCCCGGCCCGCTCGCGCTGCCGCCGCCCGAGGACAGTCCCGATCAGCCGGATGCAGGCGGCCCTGATCCCAATGCCGGGCCTTGGGGCGCACCGGAGCCTTCGCAGGGCCAAAGCGGACAAGGACCAGGCCAGCAGACCGGCGGCGACAAGCCGTTCATCCCAGGCCTGCCGCCACTCGGCGGCCGCGGCCCCTGGGGCTGATGCGTCAGCCGCGTGACGCGGCGATCAATGTCCGGAAAACGAAATCAGCGTGCGCACCGGCACGTCCATGGCGCGCAGCTTGTCGGCGCCGCCCAGTTCCGGCAGGTCGATGACGAAACAGGCGGCGAGCACCTCCGCCCCCTGCTGGCGCAACAGCTTGACCGCGCCCTCCGCGGTGCCACCGGTCGCGATCAGGTCATCCACCAGAATGACCTTCTCGCCCCGCGCCACCGCATCCTCGTGCATCTCCATCTCGTCGAGACCGTATTCCAGCGAATAGGCGATGCTGACGCGCTTGTGCGGCAGCTTGCCCTTCTTGCGGATCGGAATGAACCCGGCCGAGACCTGATGCGCGACCGCGCCGCCGAGAATGAAGCCGCGCGCTTCCATGCCGGCGACCTTGTCGATCTTCGAGCCCGCCCACGGCTGCACCAGTTCATCCACCGCGCGGCGGAACGCACGGGCGTTGCCGAGCAGCGTGGTGATATCGCGGAACATGATCCCCGGCTTCGGATAGTCGGGGATCGTGCGAATCGCGGCGCGCAGATCGTTTTCGAGCGTGGTCGTGATCATCGGCTGGCGCGGGTGAGCGTTACTTTTTCTGAGCGGCCTGGTTCTTGCGCTCAAGGAAGGTGAGCCCGCCCTTCATCTTCTCGGTCAGCGGCGATTCCATGATCTGCACGGTGACAACGTCAGCCGACACGTCGCAGTTCTTGGTCACGGCATGGGTGATGTCGAGCATCAGGTTCTTCTTCACCTCGTCGCTGCGGCCGGCCGCCAGGTAGACATGAATCTCGGGCATCTTTTCTCTCCTTGATGAAATCCTATCAGACGCGAGCGCGCGCGGGCTTGCAAGGCCCGGTTTCGCGTGCCCGTCAGGCGTTCAAGACCCTGCCGGCAACCGCGTCGAGCTTGCGCAGCAGATCGGGATCGCGCGCCTCCGGCGCGGTGATCAGCGCGGTGTCGAGCGCGCGGTCCGAGCCGATCGGACACGGCTCGTGCTCGCGCGGGAAATCTCGCGCCAGCCGCGCCACCAGCCGTTTCGCCTTCTCGACATTGCCGCCGAGCACCTTGATGACGTCCTGCACGGTCACGGCATCGTGGCCCGGATGCCAGCAGTCGAAATCGGTGACCATCGCCACGGTCGCGTAGCAAATCTCCGCCTCGCGGGCGAGCTTCGCCTCCGGCATGTTGGTCATGCCGATCACCGAATAGCCGAGCGTCTTGTACGTGATGCTCTCCGCATAAGTCGAGAACTGCGGGCCTTCCATGCAGACGTAAGTGCCGCCGCGCGCGAGCGGAATGTTCTCCGCGCCCGCCGCCTCGTCGATGCGCTGGCGCAGCAACGGCGACACCGGATGCGCCATCGACACATGCGCGACCAGTCCCTTGCCGAAGAACGAGCTTTCCCGCTTGTAGGTGCGGTCGACGAACTGATCGACCAGAACGAACGTGCCGGGCGGCAATTCTTCCTTGAACGACCCGCAGGCCGACAGCGACACCAGATCAGTGACCCCCGCGCGCTTGAGCACGTCGATATTGGCGCGATAGTTGATGTCGGACGGCGACAGGCGATGACCCTTGTCGTGCCGCGGCAGGAACACCACCGGCAGACCGTCGATGTCGCCGCGCTTAAGCGCACCGGACGGCTCGCCCCACGGGCTGGCGACGCGCTCCTCGCGCACGTTTTCCAGGCCCGGCAGATCGTAGATGCCGGAGCCGCCGATGATCCCCAGGACCGCTTTCGTCATCGTTCGCCCCGCTCTCTCAACAAATGAAAGGGCCCCGCAGGGCCCTTTGCTTTATCGCGTTATCGCACGATGCGGTGCACGACCCAAACCATGCAAACAGGCCGCACGATCAGGCGTGCTCGACCTGCTTCCACACCTTCTTCTTGGTGAAGTACAGCAGACCGGTGAGCACCAGCAGGAAGATCATCACCTGCAGGCCAAGGCGCTTGCGCGCCATCATGTGCGGTTCGGCGGTCCACATCAGGAACGCGGACACGTCCTTGCCGTACTGGTCGATGGTCTGCGGCGAGCCATCGTCATAGGTCACCTGACCATCGCTGATCGGCGGCGGCATGCCGATGGCATGGCCGGGGAAATACTTGTTGTAGTGCGCGCCCGGCGGCAGCGTGAAGCCCTTCGGCGCTTCCTCGTAGCCCATCAGGATGGCGTGGATGTAATCCGGCCCCTGCTCCTGATACTGGGTGAAGATGTCGAACACGAACCACGGGAAGCCGCGCTCATAGGTGCGCGCCTTGGCCAGCACCGACATGTCCGGCGGCAGCGCGCCACCGTTGGCCGCGCGGGCCGCGTTATCGTTCGGGAACGGATGCGGGAACATGTCGGCCGGGCGGCCGGCGCGCTCGAACATCTCGCCGGCGTCGTTCGGGCCGTCCTGCACCTTGTATTCTGCGGCGACCGCCGCGGCCTGCGCCGCGGAATAGCCCGGCCCACCCGGCTCCGCGAGGTTGCGGAACGAGATGAGGCTCAACGAATGGCAGGATGCGCAGACTTCCTTGTAGACCTTGAAGCCGCGCTGCAGCTGCGCCTGATCGAACTTGCCGAACGGGCCGGCGAACGACCACTTCTGTGCCGGCGGCTGCGGCGCGCCGTGTTCCTGCGCCGCTGCGGGCGCGGCCAGAAATGCGGTGGCGACGAGAGCGAGAAGCGTTCGCGAGACAATCATGATGCGCTCCTCAAACCTTAGCCGTCGGTGCCGGGGCAGGCGCGCCGAGCGGCACGCCCTCCTTGAGCACCGATTCCGAGATCGAATTCGGCAGCGGCTTGGTCTTCTCGAAGATACCGAGCAGCGGCAGGACGATGATGAAGTGGGCGAAGTAGTAGAACGTCAGCACCCGCGCCGCGAGCACGTAGCCGCCTTCCGCCGGCTTCGAGCCAAGCCAGCCGAGCCCGATGCAGACCGCGAAGAACAGCCAGAAGAACTGCTTGTACAGCGGCCGGTAGCGCGCCGAGCGCACCCGCGAGGTGTCGAGCCACGGCAGGAACGCGAGGATGATGATCGAGCCGAACAGCGCCAACACGCCGAGGAGCTTGTTCGGGATCGCGCGCAGGATCGCGTAGAACGGCAGGTAATACCATTCCGGCACGATGTGCTGCGGCGTCACGGCCGGGTTCGCCGGGATGTAGTTGTCGGCGTGGCCGAGGAAGTTCGGCGTGTAGAACACGAACCACGCGAACATGATGCAGAACAGCGAGATGAAGAAGCCGTCCTTCAAGGTCGCATAGGGCGTGAACGGCACCGTGTCGCGATCACCCTTCGGCTCGATGCCGGTCGGGTTGTTCTGACCGACGACGTGCAGCGCCCAGACGTGCAGCACGACCACGCCGGCGATCACGAACGGCAGCAGATAGTGCAGCGAGAAGAAGCGGTTCAGCGTCGGATTGCCGACCGAGTAGCCGCCCCACAGGAACGTCACCAGCGCCTCGCCGATGCCGGGGAAGGCCGAGAAGAAGTTGGTGATGACGGTCGCGCCCCAGAAGCTCATCTGGCCCCACGGCAGCGTGTAACCGAGGAAGCCGGTCGCCATCATCAGGAGATAGAGAATGACGCCGAGGATCCAAAGCACTTCGCGCGGCGCCTTGTAGGAGCCGTAATACATGCCGCGGAACATGTGGATGTAGACGGCAATGAAGAACATCGACGCGCCGTTGGAGTGCAGATAGCGCAAGAGCCAGCCGTAATTCACGTCGCGCATGATGCTTTCGACGGAATTGAAGGCGAGCGTCGCATGCGGCGTGTAGTGCATCGCCAGCACGATGCCGGTGATGATCTGCACACCGAGCATGAACGAGAGAATGCCGCCGAACGTCCACCAGTAATTCAGGTTACGGGGGGTCGGATAGGCAATGAAAGAGGAATGGACCAGACCGGCGATCGGCAGCCGGCTCTCCATCCATTTCATGAAGCCGCTCTGCGGCTGGTAGGTCGAATGTCCGCTCATGCTCGAACCTTCAGAAATGTTATTCGCGGATCAGCCGATCCGGATCTTGGTGTCGGTGAGGAATGCGTAAGGCGGCACAGCGAGATTGAGCGGCGCGGGGCCCTGACGGATACGGCCGGAGGTATCGTATTGCGAGCCATGGCACGGGCAGAAGAACCCGTCGTAGTTGCCCTGGTGAGCAAGCGGAATACAGCCGAGATGGGTGCAGATGCCGATCAGGACGAGCCACTGGTCGTGGCCTTCCTTGACGCGGGACTGGTCGGTTTGCGGGTCCGGCAGCGAGGCGAGGTCGACGCTGCGCGCCTCGTCGATCTCTTTCTTGGTCCGATGCTCGACGAAGATCGGCTTGCCGCGCCAGAACACCTTGATCACCTGGCCCTCGGCGATCGGGCTCAGATCGACCTCGATCGGCGCACCGGCGGCGATCGTCGAGGCGTCAGGATTCATTTGCGAGATGAGCGGCACCAAAGTGGCCGCGCCGCCGACCGCGGCGACCGCGCCGGTGGCGATGTAAAGAAAGTCGCGGCGTGAGTGGCCCGCGGAAGACACGGTCGTCACAGGTTTGACCCCCTGCTGTTTTGAGGCCATCCGCGGCTCGGAAACCGGAAGAACCCTGGGCTGGGAGCCCAAGGTCCGCAGAGCCTGGACCCCACGGAGCGACGAATGGATCAACGCCACAACCCCGCTCGGAGCGGGTGCGGTAGTTGATAACGGTTCTATTGGCACCCTTGCGGTGCAAGAGCAAGCCGGTTATCCGCCCCATTCCCTAACTTTGCCCAAAAGTTGCATAACTGCCCCCAACGCGCGGTTTTTGGGCCGTTTCGCCGCAGCCGTGTCAGGCGGCCGGATTGTCCAAACCCATGCAGATCGCGCTCTACCAGCCGGACATTCCGCAAAACACCGGAACGATTCTGCGGCTGGCCGCCTGTCTTGGGGTGACTGCGCATATCATCGAGCCGGCCGGCTTCCCGATCACCGACGCTGCTTTCCGCCGCGCCGGAATGGACTATCTCGATCGGGTGACGATCAACCGGCATGTGACCTTCGCCGCGTTCGAGACCTGGCGGCAGGCTCAAGGTCATCGCCTGCTGCTGCTGACCACGGCCGGCGCGGTGCCTTATGCGGACTTCGTCTACCGCGCCGACGATATCCTGCTGCTCGGCCGGGAATCCGCCGGCGTCCCGGAGAACGTCCACGCCGCCGCCGACGCCCGGCTTACGATCCCGATGCAGTCCGGCTTGCGCTCGCTCAATGTAGCGGTGGCCGCCGCCATGGCACTAGGAGAGGCGCTTCGACAGACCCATGGATTCCCGACTTGAGCGTTTCCGATTTGAGGAATCCCGACCGGCAGCTCGCAAAATGTCTAAACTCGCCAGCATGACCTCCCCACTCCCCGATCCCGCCGCCCTCGACCGGCTCAAAACCACCGCCCGCCAGTGGTTCGAGGCCCTGCGCGACGACATCTGCTCGGCGTTCGAGGCGCTGGAGGACGACCTGCCGCAGGGCGCGCCGCTCACCGACCGCGCGCCGGGACGGTTCGTGCGCACGCCATGGCAGCGCAAGGACCACACCGGAAATCCGGGTGGCGGCGGCGTCATGTCGATGATGCACGGCCGCGTGTTCGAGAAGGTCGGCGTGCATTGCTCCACCGTACACGGCGAGTTCTCGCCGGAATTCCGCAAAGAGATTCCCGGCGCCGACGCCGATCCGCGGTTCTGGGCGTCGGGCATTTCTCTGATCGCGCATCCGCAGAACCCGAATGTGCCGGCGGTGCACATGAACACGCGATTTGTCGTCACCAGCAAAGCCTGGTTCGGCGGCGGCGCCGATCTCACGCCGGTGCTCAATGCGCGGCGCACACAGGACGACAAGGACACCCTCGCCTTCCACGCGGCGCTGCGCGACGTCTGCGACCGGCACGCCGAGGTCGCGCCCTACGAGAAGTTCAAGACCTGGTGCGACGAGTATTTCTGGCTCAAGCACCGCAACGAGCCGCGCGGCATCGGCGGCATCTTCTACGACTGGCTCGACAGCGGCTCGCGCGAGGCCGACTTCGCCTACACGCAGGATGTCGGCCGCGCGTTCCGCGCGATCTATCCGGAGTTGGTGCGGCGCAATTACGCGACGCCGTTCACGGATGCGCAGCGCGAGGAGCAGTTGATCCGGCGCGGGCGCTATGTGGAGTACAACCTGCTCTACGACCGCGGCACGATCTTCGGCCTGCGCACCGGCGGCAATGTCGACTCGATCCTGTCGTCGATGCCGCCCGTGGTGAAGTGGCCGTAGAGTCTTTCAATTTATCTTATCGCGTTTTCTTGACGCGAACCGGTCTCCACTTCGCTTGAAAGCGCTCTAGCTTCTCACCGCCTGCGCGATCATCGCCAGCGCGCCGATGACGACCACGGCGTCGAGCATCGCCGTGTGCACCTTTACCGGCAGATGTTCGACCAGCAGCTTGGCAAGGAACGCGCCGGGAAAGGCGATCACGCCGATCAGCAAGGCGAGCGCGATCACCTGCGGCGTGATAATGCCGGAGAACCCGAACATCGAAATCTTCACCACCGCCATGGCGATGGAGATCACTGCGTCGGTCGCCACCACCGCCGCGCCTTCAAGCCCCGCCGCCAGCAGCAGCGACACCAGGATGACGCCGGAGCCGGTCGTTCCCCCGGTCAGCAGACCATAACCGGCCGCGCTCACGCCTAGCCCGGTGTCGCCGAGCGTGGCGCTGCGCGCCTTGAGGATGCGTCGCAGCGGCACGCTCAAGGCAAGCATCGCGCCGATGACGATCAGCGCGCCGCGATTGTTCAGGAGCGTATAGCCGTAAGCGCCGACCACGCAGGTGAAGCCGGCGATAAAGGTGACGAGCAGCGCGCGGCGTCCGTCGACGAAGCGATAGAACGCGATGGCGCGGCTGACATTCGTGAACAGCGCCGAGATGGCGATGATCGGCACCACCGGCGCAGCGCCGACCATCGGCACCAGAACGAGCGGCATCAGCGCGCCGGTGCCGCAACCCGCGACGCCGCCGACCACGGAGGCGAACAGCGCGGTAACAGCGACCAGCACGAGTTGCAGGAGCGAAATATCGGCGAGTGCGTCGGCCACAGCGCGACGTGTAGTCGGGTTCGCTGGCACTGCCCAGCCCGTCTCGCGCAGATCTGCCCGCGTATCCCCGCTGCCGTCGCAACACTGCATGAGCGGCCCGCTTCCGGCGCAGACCACGGACGTCGCTGTCGCATTGACCGCACCGCGGGCGCCCGATCAAATCCGCAACGACACATTCAGAAACTGCCACGGGGGCGCGGCGTGCGACTGAAAGCCGGATTACTCTTAGCAATCGCAGCAATTCTGATGCCGCACACCTCTGCGGCGCAGCAGGACTGGCCGACACGCGGCATTACCCTGGTGGTGCCATTCGCGGCCGGCGGCGGGACCGATGCCATCGCCCGCGTCATCGCCGAGAAGCTGGCGACGCGGCTCGGGCAGCCGGTGGTGGTCGAGAACAAGGCTGGCGCCGCCAGCGCAATCGGCACCGCCTATGTCGCCAAGGCCGCTCCTGACGGCTACACGCTGCTGATGACCACGAGCAGCGCGCAGGTGATCCTGCCGCTAACGCAGCCGGCGGGTTCGCTCAACTACGATCCGGTCCGCGACTTCCGGCCGATCACCCTCACGGCCACGCTGCCCAATCTGCTGGTCGTCAGCCCGAAAGTGCCGGCCGGTAACGTCGCCGAATTCATCGCCTATGCCAAAGCAAGACCGGGCCACATGTCGTTCGCGTCGAGCGGCAACGGCACGATCACGCATCTGATCGGCGAACTGTTCAACGCCCGCGCCGGGATCGAAGCCGTGCACGTACCCTATCGCACCGGCGCGCAGGCCGCGCCCGACACGATGGAGGGGCGCGTCCACTATCAGTTCGACAACATCATCTGGACGCTGCCGATGGTGCGCTCGGGCCAGCTTCGCGGGCTTGCCATCACCTCGCGGGAGCGCTCGCAACTCGCGCCCGACATTCCGACAGTCGCCGAATCGGGACTGCCCGGCTTCGAGGGCATCACCTGGCTCGCCCTGGTCGCACCGGCCAAGACCCCGGACAACGCCATCGCGCGGCTCAACGCCGAAGTCGCGGCGGTGATCAAGGATCCCGACACGGTCCGGAAAATGGCGTCCGCCGGCGCCGAACCGCCGACCGCATTCGGTCCCGACGGCTATCGGGCGCTGCTGTCGGAAGACATCGCCCGCTGGAAAGCCGTCTTCGACGAAGGAAAGATCAAACTGAAATGAGTTTCCGCTCTCTCGTTGCCTCCGAACGGCCGCTGGTCATTCCCGGCGCCTACGACGCCATCAGCGCGCGTCTGATCGAGCGCGCCGGCTTCAAAGCCTATTTCACCGGCGGCTTTCCGATGATCGGCGCGCGCTGGGGCCTGCCCGACATCGGGCTGGCGCAACTCGGCGAACTGTCGCTTGCGGTGCGCGACGTGACAATGGCGTCGTCGTTGCCGTTCATGGTCGACGGCGACAACGGCTATGGCGACGTCAAGAACGTGGTGCATACGCTGCACACCTACGAACGGCTCGGCGCCGGCGCGATCATGCTGGAGGATCAGGTGGCGCCGAAGCGCTGCGGCCACATCGCCGGCAAGGACATCGTGCCGGCGGCGGAAATGGTGGCCAAGATCCGCGCAGCGGCGCAGAACCGCATCAATCCCGACACCTTCATCCTCGCGCGCACCGACGCGCGCGACGTCGCCGGTCTCGACGAAGCCTATCGCCGCGCGGAAGCCTATCTCGCCGCCGGCGCAGACGGCTTGTTCATCGAGTCGCCGCACGACGTTGCCGAACTGGAGCAGATCGCCCGCAAGTTCGACGTGCCGCAGATGGCCAACATGCTGGAAGGCGGCCGCACGCCGATCCTGACGCCGAAGGAATTGTCGGACATGGGCTTCCGGATCGCGATCTACGGCATCTCGTTGCTGATGCACGCGGTCAAGACGATGCAGGACGTGCTGGCGAAGCTCGCGCGCGGCGACACCAGCTTCATCGGCCACGGCGTCGGCTTCGAGGAATACAAGACCATCGTCGGCTTCAACGACTGGGCCAACATCGAAAACGAGTTCGGTCGCGGGACGTGATCGCGCCTAGTCCGTTCGCGCGGCCTGATCGGCGATCTGCGCGACCGTCGCCGGATCGGTCGGGAAGCCGGCGGCGATCCAGGCATGTTCGGCCGTCGCAAGAGCTGCGCCGAGCGCCGGGCCCTTGGCGACGCCGCGCGTCATGAAGTCGGCGGCGCGCAGCGGAAACACCGGCACCGACCAGCGCTGCGGCAGCGTCGTATAGGCGGCCCACGCCGGATCGTTCACCGCCGCGTGCGAGCGCGACCAGCCGACCAGCGCGTGATCGGTGAAATTCTCCGGCCCGGCTTCGTACAGCATCACCCGCGCGCGGTTCGGGATCGGCGGCGGACCGCGCCACCAGTCCTCGGCGATGGAGATCAGCCGGTCAAACTCGGAGTTGGTCAGCCGCAACCGGTCGCGCAGCCGCTCGGCATCCTCGACGATCGTCACCGCCATGACGCCGAGCCGGCGCATCGCCGCGCCCGGCAATGGGAGCGCCTGCTCGATGGCGACGAGCCGCTCGAGGTGCACAAGATTGGCGACGCCGGCGAGCACGCGCGTCAACAATCCTGAATCATTCATCGCCGTCAGCGTCGCGACCGCGCCCGGCGCGACCAGAAGCTTGACCAGCTCGGCGCGCACGCGCTCGCGCGACAGCCGGTCGAGCCCCTCGCGGCCGCGGATGCAGGCGAGCAATCCGTCATGGTCGAGATCGCCGCGGCCGTAGGCGGCATGAAAGCGGAAGAAGCGCAGGATGCGCAGATAATCCTCCTCGATCCGCCGCGACGGCTCGCCGATGAAACGCACATGCCGCGCGCGCAGGTCCGGCAACCCGCCGACCGGATCGTGGACACGGCCGTCGAGACCGGCGCTCAACGCGTTCATGGTGAAGTCGCGGCGCTGCGCATCCACCGTCCAGTCGCGCCCGAATGCCACCGTCGCATGCCGGCCGAAGGTCTCGACATCCTGCCGCAAGGTCGTGACCTCGAACGGCCTGCTCTCGATCACCACCGTCACGGTGCCGTGGGCGATGCCGGTCGGCACCGCCTTGAAGCCGGCGCGATCGGCGCGGGCCAGCACCTCGTCCGGCAGCGCCGTGGTGGCGATGTCGATGTCGCCGATCGGCTCGCCGAGCAGCGCATTGCGCACCGCGCCGCCGACCACGCGCGCTTCCTCACCGCCACTGTTGAGCGCGAGCATCAGTTGCGACAGCGGCCCGGAGACGAGCCACGGCGCATCGGTGATGGTCACGCGCTCGCTCATCGGATCCGCCCCGGCACGAACTGACCGCTCTCGTCCACATGCGCCGGCACGTATTCACGGCCGACCGGCGCGCCGGAATGATTGGCGAGATAGATGAAGCTCGACAGCATCAGGATCAGCGCGGCGATGGTCAGCCACGCGAGCCGCGCCCACGGCCAGTTGTCCGGATGCAGCAGTCCGCGCCGCGTCGCCACCAGGAATACGGCGTACAACACGAACGGCACCAGAAACAGCGCCACCTCGGTGAGCACGGGACGGATCATGATCGGATCATGCTCATCATCATGGGCCAGGAAACGTCATGGGCCGAGAATCCGGTCGTGGAGATTCTTCAGGATGCCGGCGGTCACACCCCAGATATTGCGCTCGCCGAACGGCACCGCATAGACGGTGCGCGGCAGGCCCTTCCATTCGCGCGTGGTCGTCTTGCGGTTGCCCGGCTCCAGCAGAAACGGAAGCGGCACCTCGAACACATGATCGACCTCGGCGGTGTTGAGCGTCAGCGCGAAATCGGGCGACACCCGCGCCACCGTCGGCACGATGCGATAGCCGAGCGTGGTCATATAGAGATCGAGATACCCGATCGGCGTCACGAAAGCCCGGTCGAGGCCGATCTCCTCCTCCGCCTCGCGCAACGCCGCCGCCAGCGGATCGGCGTCGCCCGGATCGATCTTGCCCCCAGGAAAGGAAATCTGCCCCGGATGGTCGGGCAGATGCGCGGCGCGCTGGGTGAACAGCACGGTCGGCTCGTCGCGCTCGACGATCGGCACCAGCACCGCCGCCGGGCGAATCGGCCGCACCATGGCGATCTCGGTCATCACCGGATCGATGTCATGGTCGCCGCGCTTCGGCACGATTTTGGGATCGCGCAAGCCCGCGGGGACATCGAGCGTCAGCCGTTCCGCCGCGCGCGCGAAGAAATCGTCCGAGGAAAAGATCGCGGCACGCGCCGCCTCAACGCTCATGCGAACTCCCTGAGGCTGTCGGCCTCGGCCATGGGGAAGAAGACCCCGGCCGAGGCGACGCCGAACATGCGCCGTCCGTCCACGTCGCGCTCCTCGCCCAGCGCGACAAGGTCATAAAACAGCGCCCGCGTCACCTTCGCCCACAGATCGCGCCGGACATGCAGATAGGGCTTGAGCCCGCCGGTCGCCGATTCCGCCTCGAACCGCAAGCCGTGCCCGGCGCCGCAGTCTACCCAGTCATCGACATTGGTGCGGAATCGCAAGATCGGGTGTTCGCCGCCCTCTTCCTGCCGCATCTCCACCGCCAGGAACGGCGCGTCATCGACGGTGATGCCGACTTTCTCCACAGGCGTGACCAGGAAATAGCGGTCGCCCTCCCGCTTGAGTACCGAGGCGAACAGCTTGACCAGCGCCGGCCGGCCGATCGGCGTCTTCATATAGAACCAGGTTCCATCGCCGGCGATCCGCATATCAATGTCGCCGCAGAACGGCGGATTCCACAGATGCACGGGCGGCGGCCCGCGCTCGCCGCGCGGCACCCCTGCCACCAGCGCATCCAGCCCGCTCTGCCCTGTCTTCGCCATGGTTTGCCTATGCAGTTCAACGTCCTAGATGCCTGTTCGCATTTTCGTGATTCAGCACCGGACGGCCGGAAGATAGCGTAAGCTGTCCTTCGACAAAGCCACTCTATCAGCGCCGGTCGATATCCGGGATCGCCCTTTCGCTGGCAGGCGGTGTGCAAAGAACGCACGCGACAACGCAACGCGAATACCGAATGGATGTGAGCGAGACGGAGCCAGCATGACGGCGACCCCTGAGAAACTCGAAGACATGATCGTGCGCCAGGCGGAGGCGACCTCCGCCCATGTCCGCGCCGCACGCGACGCGATCGGCGCAGTGATTTTCGGCCAGGAGACCGTGGTCGAGCGCGCGCTGATCACCGTGCTCTCCGGCGGCCACGCGCTGCTGGTCGGCGTGCCGGGTCTCGCCAAGACCAAGCTCGTTGAAACCATGGGCGGCGCGCTCGGGCTCGACGCCCGCCGCATCCAGTTCACGCCGGACCTGATGCCGTCCGACATTCTCGGCACCGAAGTGCTGGAGGAAAGCGCCGGCGGGCAACGCGGCTTTCGCTTCATCTCCGGCCCGGTGTTCGCGCAACTGCTGATGGCCGACGAGATCAACCGCGCCTCGCCGCGCACCCAGTCGGCACTGCTGCAGGCGATGCAGGAGCAGCACATCACCGTCGCCGGCAACCGCCACAACCTGCCGAAGCCGTTCCATGTGCTGGCGACGCAGAACCCGCTGGAGCAGGAAGGCACTTACCCATTGCCGGAAGCGCAGCTCGACCGCTTCCTGATGGAGATCGACGTCGACTATCCGGACGAAGCGGCAGAACGCCGCATCCTGTTCGACACCACCGGCGCCGAAGAGAGCATGGTGAAAACAGCGATGACCGCCGACGACCTGCTCGCCGCGCAGCGCCTGGTGCGCCGCCTGCCGGTCGGCGACAGCGTGGTCGATGCGATCCTCAAGCTGGTGCGCTCGGCACGTCCGGGACCGGACGCCGGCGATCTGAGCAAATCAATCTCCTGGGGTCCGGGTCCGCGCGCCAGCCAGGCGCTGATGCTCGCCTGCCGCGCCCGCGCGCTGCTGCAAGGACGTCTTGCTCCATCGGTTGACGATGTCGTCGCGCTGGCTGAACCGGTGCTGAAGCACCGCATGGCGCTCACCTTCTCGGCGCGCGCCGAGGGCGAGAGCGTCGCCGCGGTGATCGGCCGGCTGGCGGCGCGACTCGGCTAGGGACAGGCAAGACTACGGACAAGACCACGGAAATGGCCACGGCCCGCGCCGGCACCGACCTCGAAAACACCGCCGTCACCCGCGCGACCGGAAGCGGCCGCGCGCTGGCGGACACGATGCCGCGCCTGATCCTCGACGCACATCGCGTCGCCGCGACCATCATCCACGGCACGCACGGACGGCGGCGCGCCGGCGTCGGCGAGAATTTCTGGCAATTCCGCCGCTTCGTCTCCGGCGAGGCCGCGCACCGCGTCGATTGGCGGCGCTCCGCGCGCGACGATCACCTCTATGTGCGCGAGCGCGAATGGGAAGCCTCGCACACCGTGTGGCTGTGGCCGGACCGTTCGCCGTCGATGGCATTCCAGTCGAAGCTCGCGCCGGTGAGCAAGCTCGAACGCACGCTGGTGTTGAGCTTCGCGCTCGCGGAAATCCTGGTGCAAGGCGGCGAGCGCGCCGGCATTCCCGGCTTGCTGCGGCCGAGCGCCAGCCGCAACGTGATCGAGAAAATGGCGGAAGCGATCCTGCACGATTCGACAGCACGGCCGAGTCTGCCGCCGCAATTCGCGCCATCGCCGTTGTCGGAAATCGTCGTGTTCTCGGACCTGTGGTCGCCGCTTGCCGAGATCGCGCAGACCATCGCCATGCTGTCGGCGACCGGCGCGCACGGTCACCTCGTGCAAGTGGTCGATCCCGCGGAAGAGACGTTCCCCTATTCCGGCCGCGTCGAATTCGTCGAACCGGAGGGCGCCGGCGCGATCACCGCCGGCCGCGCCGAAACCTGGCGCGACGATTACCGCGCACGGCTCGATGCGCATCGCGCGGGGCTGCGCGCGCAAGCGGAACGACGCGGCTGGAGCTTCGTCGTGCATCGCACCGACCGCAGCCCGAACGAATTGCTGCTCGCGCTGCATACCCGGATGGGACGTGATTTCGCGCCGGCCGCATTGCCCGCAACCGACGAGCGAGGCGCCGCATGATCGGCAGCCTGCCACTTGCTTTCGCGCAACCGCTGATCCTGCTCGGACTGATCAGCCTGCCGGTCCTGTGGTGGCTGCTGCGGCTGGTGCCGCCGCGCCCACAGCGTATCGCCTTTCCGCCGACGCGGCTCCTGTTCGACATCGCGCCGAAGGAGCAGCAGCCGGCCCGCACGCCGTGGTGGCTGACCCTGCTGCGGCTGTTGCTCGCCGCGCTCGTCATCATCGCCGCCGCCGGCCCGCTGTGGAATCCGTCCCTCGCCACCTCGGAGCGCTCGGCGCCGCTGGCGATCCTGATCGACGACGGCTGGGCCGCCGCCGCGACCTGGGATGCGCGCATCCGCACCGCCGACGAATTGATCGGCCGCGCCGAGGCCGACGGCCGCGGCGTCGCCATCGTCCCGGTCTCGCAGACCGCACGGGATATCTCGTTGCAGCCGCCCGGCGCGGCGCGCGTGCAACTGCGCCAGATCAGGCCGCAGCCCTATACGCCCGACCGGATGGCGGCGATCGCGCCGCTGGAACGCTTCCTCGCGCGCACGCCCGCCGTGGAGATGATCTGGCTGTCGGACAGTCTCGATGACGGCAAAGGCGCGGAGTTCGCGACGGCGCTGAAACGCGTCGCCGGCGAGCGCAGCCTCACCGTGGTCGCCGGCGGCATCGTGCCGCCGCTGGCGCTCACCGCCGCCGAGAACACGGCATCCGGCCTGTCGGTGAAAGTGCTGCGCGGCGCGGTCGGCAGCGCGGACACCGGCATGGTGCGCGCGGTCGATCTGAAAGGGTTACCGCTCGGCGATGCCGCCTATCAGTTCAAGAGCGGCGAACGCGAGACCGATGCGACGTTCGACCTGCCGGTCGAAATCCGCAACGACACCGCGCGCATCGAGATCGTCGGCGAACGTTCCGCCGGCGCGGTGCAACTGCTCGACAAGCGCTGGCGGCGGCGCACGGTCGGCGTCATCTCCGGCGCCTCGACCGACACCGCGCAGCCGCTGCTCGGCTCGACCTTCTATATCGGCCGCGCGCTCAACCCGTTCGCCGATGTGCGGATCATCGACAATGCCGCGCCCGCCGACGCGGTGACGCGCTTCCTGGATCAACGGCTGCCACTGCTGGTGCTCGCCGACGTCGGCAAGGTCACCGGCGACGCGCACGACAAGCTGACGCGCTGGATCGAGGACGGCGGCGTGCTGATCCGCTTCGCCGGGCCGCGGCTGGCGGCGGCGAGCGACGACGACCTCATTCCGGTGAAACTGCGCCGCGGTGGCCGCACGCTCGGCGGCGCGTTGAGCTGGGAGCAGCCGCAGAGCCTCACGGCGTTCGCGCGCGAAAGCCCGTTTAACGGCATGACCGTGCCGAACGACGTCACCGTGACGCGACAGGTGCTGGCTGAACCTGATGCTGAACTCACCGAACGCACCTGGGCGACCCTCGGCGACGGCACGCCGCTCGTGACTGCGCGCAAGCGCGGCAAGGGAATGATCGTGCTGTTTCATGTGACATCGGACACGCGCTGGTCCGATCTGCCGCTGTCCGGCACGTTCGTCGAGATGCTCAAGCGCATCGTCTCGCTTGCCGGCAGCACGCCGGCCGCAGACACCGAAGCCGGCCGCGCGACGGAAGCCGTGCCGCCGACCCGCATCCTCGACGGCTACGGCGCGTTTGGGCCGCCGCCGGCCACCGCACGCCCGGTCCGCTCCGGCTTTTCGGGGCGCGGCACCGCCGACAATCCGCCGGGCTTCTATGGCCCGCCGGAGGGTCTGGTCGCCGTCAATGCGCTGGCGCCCGCCGACCGGCTGACGCCGCTCGACGTGTCGGGCATCGGCGCGCGGCTCGAACCCTATCGGGCCACCGAACCGCAGGATCTGCGCGGCCCGATCCTGTTCGCGGCGCTGCTGATGCTGATGCTCGATGCGCTGATCGTGTTCTGGCTGTCCGGCGGCGTCACGCGTTTGCGCCGCGCACCGCGGCATACTTCGAAAAGTCGTGGCGTCACCGCCGCACTCCTCATCGCAGCGCTGACAGGCACACTGATGACCGATGGCGCGATGACGCGGGCGCATGCCCAGGCACAACGGCAGACGCAAGCAGCACCGCAAGCCTCCACCGATAATGCCGCCGACGATTTCGCGATGAAAGCGACTCTGAAAACGCGGCTTGCCTACATCGTCACCGGCGACCGCGACACCGACGAGATCAGCAAGGCCGGCCTGCAAGGGCTCACATTATTCCTTGGCCAGCGCACCGCGCTCGAACCCGGCGACCCGATCGGCATTGATCCGTCGCGCGACGAGATGGCGTTCTTCCCTGTGGTCTACTGGCCGATCGTGCCGGGCGTGGCGAAGCCCTCGCAGCAGACGCTGGCGCGCGTCGACGCTTATATGAAGCAAGGCGGCACGGTGATCTTCGACACCCGCGACGCCGGCACGACCACGCCGAACGATCCCAACGCGCCCGGCGCGCAGGCGCTGCGCGACATTCTCTCCGGCCTCGACATTCCGGAACTGGAGCCGGTGCCGCGTGACCATGTGCTGACCAAGACGTTCTTTCTGATGAAGGACTTTCCCGGCCGCTACACCGAAGGCCAGCTCTGGGTCGAAGCCCTGCCCGCAACACCCGACGAAGAACAGGCGGCGCGGCCCGCGCGCGGCGGCGACGGCGTGTCCTCGATCCTGATCACGTCCAACGACTTCGCCGGCGCCTGGGCGATCCGCCCGGACGGCCAGCCGATGCTGCCGCTGATGCCGGGCGAGCCGCGCCAGCGCGAATTCGCGTTCCGCGCCGGCGCCAACATCGTGATGTATGCGCTGACCGGCAACTACAAGGCCGATCAGGTGCACGTCCCCGCATTGCTCGAACGGCTGGGGCAATAGCAGATGTTCAATCTCGGCCTCTCCTTCGCGCCGCTGCTGCCGTCCTATGCGCTGTGGGCCGCTGCCGCCGCAGTGCTGCTGATCGCCGCGCTGCTGATCGCCTCGCGCCGCCGCGGCGCACTGATCCGCATCGTCGCGCTCGCTTTGCTGCTGTTAGCGCTGACCAATCCGTCGTTCACGCGCGAGGATCGCGATCCGGTGCCGTCGGTCGCCGCCGTGATCGTCGACAAGAGTCCAAGTCAAGGATTTGGCCAGCGCGAGCAACAGACGGAAGCGGCGCGCGACGAGATCGTCGAGAAACTGAAAGCCATCCCCGGTCTCGACGTACGCGTCGCCGAGGCCGGCAAGGCCGATGGCGAGAACGACGGCACCAAACTGTTCTCGGCGCTGTCCTCGACGCTCGCCGACGTGCCGCCGGATCGCGTTGCCGGCGCGGTGTTCATCACCGACGGCCGCGTGCACGACGTGCCGGCCGATGCCGGCGCGCTCGGCTTCGACGCACCGGTGCATGCGCTCGTCACCGGCCAGCGCAACGAACGCGACCGCCGCGTCGTGCTGATGACCACGCCCCGCTTCGGCATCGTCGGGCAGATGCAGACGATCACCTACAAGGTCGAAGATCAGGGCGGCACCGGCCCGGCGCGCGTCACCGTGCGCCGCGATGGCGAGCAGTTGGAAACCCGCGTGGTCGTCCCCGGCCAGACGCTGCGCGCCGACGTGCAGATCCCGCACGCGGGTCAGAACATCGTCGAGATCGAGGCATCGCCGCTCGAAGGCGAACTCACGCCGGTCAACAACCGCGCGGTGGTCTCGATCGACGGCGTGCGCGACAAGTTGCGCGTGCTGCTCGTCTCCGGCGAACCGCATGCCGGCGAGCGCACCTGGCGCAACCTGCTGAAGTCCGACGCGTCGATCGACCTCGTGCATTTCACCATTCTGCGGCCCCCGGAGAAGCAGGACGGCACGCCGATCAACGAACTGTCGCTGATCGCGTTTCCGACCCGCGAGTTGTTCCAACAGAAGATTAACGAATTCCAGTTGATCATCTTCGACCGCTATGCGCGCCAGGGCGTGCTGCCGATCGCCTATTTCGACAACATCGCCAAATATGTGCGCGATGGCGGCGCGGTGCTGATCGCGGCCGGCCCGGATTATGCCAGCCAGACCAGCATCTGGCGCACGCCGCTCGACCAGATCCTGCCGGCGGAGCCGAGCGGCACCGTCAGCGAAAGCCCGTTCCGCGCGGCGCTGACCGAACTCGGTAAACGCCACCCGGTCACGCGCGGGCTGGAAGGCGCCGATGCGACGCCGCCGCACTGGAGCCGCTGGTTCCGCCTCGTCGATACCCGCGCCGTCACCGGCGTCAGCCTGATGCAGGGTCAGGGCGACAAGCCGCTACTCGTATTACAGCGCCAGGACGAAGGCCGCGTCGCGCTGCTGCTCTCCGACCACATCTGGCTGTGGGCGCGCGGCTATGAAGGCGGCGGGCCGCATCTCGATCTGCTGCGGCGGCTCTCGCACTGGCTGATGAAGCAGCCCGATCTCGAGGAAGAAGCCTTGCGCCTGCTCGCGCAGGGGCGCGAACTGACCGTGCAGCGCCAGACCATGGCCGACACCGTCGACGAAGTGACAGTAACCTCGCCGTCCGGCCGCGAGCGCAAACTCACGCTGGCGTCCGCCGGCAACGGCGTGTGGCGTGCCACCGTCGATGCCAGCGAACTCGGCCTGTGGCGCGCGACCGACGGCAAGCTCACCGCGCTGATCAATGTCGGCCCGGCCAATCCGCGTGAATTCGCGGAAGTCACCTCCACCACCGAGGTGATGAAGCGCATCGCCGACGCTACCGGCGGCGGCGTGTTGCGGCTCGCCGACGGCACACCGCGCATCGTGCCGGTGCGTTCCGGGTCGAGCTACAAGGGCGACGACTGGCTCGGCCTGAAGATGCGGCAGGTTACGGTGGTGCGCGGCATCGGCGTGCTGCCGATCTTCGCCGGCATGCTCGGCCTGCTGCTGCTGATCGGCGCCTTGGCGATGACATGGGCTAGAGAAGGCCGCTGACGCGTTGTCGGGCCGCTAACCATAGCCGGGGATGCCGGTGGCGGCGGCCCTGCCCCGGCTCCACTTTTAAGGCTGAACGCGCTGCAAAGCTTTCCTCTGGGAGCACGACCATGACGGCTACGATCAAACTCGCCGCCGGCGCACTCGCGACACTCCTGCTCGTGTCCGCCGCGCAGGCCGCGTCCTATCCGGTACAGGGCCGCTGGGGCGAAAGTGCCAGCACCGACAAGAACCCGGTCGATTGCGCGCGGCTGCGCACAGTCGACTTCCAGGGCGAGCGGCGGTTCGACTCGGGCGGCAGCGTGCGCGACTTCCGCGCGATCTCTGTCCAGCCGGAGGGTTCCTCAGCGTTCCGTGTCGTCGAAGAGTTCCGCACGGGGCAGGTCAACGCCCGCAACCACGTCACGATCCGGGTCAAGACCGATCCCGATCGCATCGAAATCGATCCCGCCAAAGGCGCGAGTATCCGCCTGCGCAAGTGCAAATAGGCCCGTGCTCATAACTCCGGCTTGACCGCGCCGCACCGGTCTCTCACCTTGGCCGCTTCCTTGGGATGGGATAGTGGCGATGTGGCAATCCTGGACGACCGCCGAGACGGCGCATAATCGCGTAGACTTCTGGTCCGACGTGGTGGTGCGCGGCGTGCTCGACGCCGACATGCGCACCGCGCGCCGCAATGCGTTTCAGGGCCATCTCGCCAGCCGCACGGTCGCTGGCGCGCGGCTCGTCTCGTTCGCTACCGCCACACATAGCGTCAGCCGCAACGCGATGCAGGCGCGACGCGGCGAAGGTCTGTTCATGGTCAGCCTGCAATGCCGCGGCACCTCGCAGATCCGCCAGTCCGGTCACGAACTCGGTCTTGCGCCCAGCGGCATCGCCGTCATCGACAGCAGCACGCCGTTCGAGATCGAGTTTCCGCATGAGGTCGAGCGGCGTCTGGTGCTGATGCCGCGCGCGGCGATCGAGCCGTGGCTGCCGCGCATCAGCCGACAGCCCGTCGCGCTGCCGGCGGACCGGCCGTGCACATATCTGGCGCGCGAGACCATCGCGCGGCTCACCGATCCGGCGCAAAACTGGCGCGAGGACGAATGTGCGGCGATGCTCGACGCACTCGCGACCCTGATGCGCGGCGCGTTTCATGACAACGCTGACCCACCGGGCCTCGCCGCGATCCAGCGGGACATCCGCAGCCGCCTGCATCGGCCCGACCTGACGCCGGCGGCCATCGCCCGTGCCGCGGATCTGTCGGTGCGTAGCCTGCATCGGCTGTTCGCCGCCAACGGCCTCACCGTCGCGCGCTACCTCGCGAGCGAACGGCTCGCCCGCGCGCGCAAATCAATCGAGGCGGACACGGCGAGCGCACGCTCGCTGATTGAGATCGCGCTGGCCTGCGGCTTCAACGACGCCGCGCATTTCTCGCGCGCCTATCGCGTTCAGTTCGGCGAAAGCCCGCGCGAGACCCGCGCCCGCGTCAAGACTACTGCGGCTTGATCCCGGCGCTGTCCGCTACGGTACGGAACAGTTCGATTTCGGATTTGATTCGCGCACCGAGCGCCGCACCGGGCGCGAAAGTCGGCTCGACGCCGAGCGTCTTCATGCGCGCGAGGATATCCGGCATCGCGACAATCTTGCCGACTTCGGTTTCCAGCGCCTTGCGAATGTCCTCCGGCGTGCCGGCCGGCAGGAACAGCCCGGACCAGAACACCATCTCGAATCCCGGATAGCCGGATTCGGCAATCGTCGGCACATCCGGCAGGCTCGGAATGCGCTTTGCCGTCGTCACCGCCAGCGCACGCATCTGCCCACCCTGGATCAATGGCAGCACCGCCGAGCTATCGCCGAAATTCACCGCGACATCGTTCGTCACCACCGCAGTCGCCGCCGGCGCGCTGCCGCGATAGGGAATATTCATCATCTTGATGCCGGCCTTCTGCGCGAAGGCTTCGGTCGCGACCTGGAACGAGGTCGCCGCCGATGAATAGTTGATGGTGCCGGGCACGGCCTTGGCCTTGGCCACCAGATCCTGCAGCGACTTGATCGGCGAATCCGCCTTGACCACGACGATGAGCGGGAACGAGCCGACCAGAGCGATCGGTTCGAAGTCCTTCACTGGGTCGTAGGGGATGGTCTTGAGCACGACCGGATTGACCGACATACCGCTGCTCGGCCCAACCAGCAGCGTCAATCCATCGGGTGTCGAACGCTTCACGGCGTCGATGGCGATCACGCCATTGGCGCCCGGCCGGTTTTCGACCACGAACGGCTTGCCGAAATGCGCCTGCAACTTATCAGCGACGATGCGCGCGAGAATGTCGTTGCCACCGCCGGGCGCGAAACCAACGATGAGCTTCGCCGGCCCTGATGGATATTGAGCCACCGCGGGCGACTGGCTCCCGGCAAGCGCGGCAGCGGCGAACAACGCAGCGACGAGCAGACGTTTGAACATCGGTCGGTTTCCTTCTGGATCAATGGATGCCATAGCGGCCGGGCGCGATCACGCCGTTCGGATCGAGCGCCTGCTTGATGGCGTTGCAGGCACGCACGATCTCCGGTGTGCGCTGGTTCTGGTGGTAATCCTGATAGATCGTCGGCGCGCGGCCGACGAACACGCCGGCGCTGCGAAACACGTCGCACATCTTGCGATAGCAGCGGTCGGCGCGGGCCGCCTCCTCCGGATCGTCACGATTGTAGAGGATCGCGTGGATGCCGCGCGCGAACCGCTGCCCGCACACGAACGACGCCATATATTCGAGCCCGAACTCGGCTGCCGCCGCGCGGCAGCCGCGCTGGAAGGCGTTGACGGCCGCACCGTCCATCCGCGCGCCCGGCGTCATCCAGATCGCGCCGTCGCCGGGCCGCCACTTCAACATCTGCAATTCGCCGCCGGCGGGCCTGCCGGAATTGGAATTGATCGCCGCCTGGAAGATCGCGCGCGGTTCAGCCTCTTCCACCGGGATATAGCGCGCCTTGCCGGAGCGCAGGAAATGCGCCTTCACCCGTTCCAGCGCCGGTTCGACCGCCGCCGCGCTCGCGCCGTAGAGCGCGCCCGACACCATCCACGAACCGACGCCGTGCTTCTTCTGCAGCTCGCGCCGCTCCGCATCGGTCAGCGGCGCGAGCTTGCCCGCCGCGTCGTGGCGCGGATGCTTCTGCTGCGACGAGATCAGATAAAGATCGTTGGTGGCACGGATCATGGTCGGCACCACCTGCGCCGCTTTCAGCGGCCGGATCAGGTCGACGATCTCGCCCAGATCCTCGTCGTCGGGGAACGCGAAGAAGAACATGCGGATATGCGCCGGGCGCTGCATCATCCACAACCCGACACGGGTGACGATGCCGTAGTTCGATTGCGTGAACAGGCCATCGAGCGCCGGCCCGAAGCTGTATTTGGTGACGTGCCAGTTCGGATGCGCCTCGGAATCGATGCCGCCGTCGCCGGTGCGCACGATGTCGCCATTGCCGAGCACGATCTCCATGCCGCAGACATTGTCGAAATGGCTGCCGAGCGGACCGGCGCCGCCGCCCTTATCGACGGCGTTGCCGAGGAGGCTTCCGTCCGGCGGACCGGCAGTCGGCGACATCATCAGCGCGCTGCCGCGCCGCGTCAGTTCGTCGTACATCGCGTTGAAGGTGACGCCGGGCTCGACCACCGCGTAACCGAGATCGTCGTTGATCTCGACAATCCTGTTCATCCGCTTGCCGAGTTCGACCACCACCTGCCCCGCCGCCATCGGCGCGCGCGAGCCGAGGCCGAGATTGCGGCCGGTGCTGATGGGAAATAGAGCCACGCGATGTTCGTTGGCGAGCTTGACGATGGTTTCCACATCGGCGGTCGACGCCGGATAGAGTACCGCCGCCGGCAGATGATCAGGCGCCGGCAGCGTGTGCCGGCCGACATCGGCCCGCTCGGACGCGGAGTTGTTGACGGCGTCGGCGCCGAGCGCGGCGGTGACGGCGGCGAGGAAGGCTGCAGTGGAAGTCGGGTTCGAGACGGCCATGAACAGGTCACACGATCACAAGGGATCGGCGACCCTATCCGGCATTTTCGGCTCCGTCTTGATCGAGCGCGCCAGAGTCTTGATGGCGCGCGCCAGTCTTAATTGCGGGCGATGATCTCGCGCTCGCGATGCACGAGGCGCTCGCCGGTGAGCGCCCGACCGGGCTTGCGGCGCATCAGGATCGACGGCCGGCGCTGGCGCAGCGTCGCGCGTCGCCGGCGGCGGGCGCACGGACGTGCGGTCGCCACCGAGCCGAGCCGGTCGAACGCCTCACGGACTTCGCCATCGATCTCGCCGATCAGTTGCGGCACGCCGAGCACATTCGACCACGACTGCCATTGCGCCATCAGGTCTTCGGTATCTGGCGACACATAGAGCGGCAACCGCAGTGACGGATCCTTGTGTTCGAGCACCAGCGCCACCGCCGCCTGCCGCTCGCCATCCGGCGGCAGCATGTGCAGCGCGACGCCGAGGAACTCCGACACCGGCATGTTCACGGCCATCCGCACGCCGGAAACCGCACGGCGGACGACCACCCGGTCGCGATTGATTTCGATGTCCCGTTCCTGTCCGTCCGCCCTGGCATCGGCCGCTGCATAGCGCACCGGCAGGGCGTGCGGGTCGAGCCGCAGCGCGCGGCTCGACCCGGCGGACATGCCGCCACTTCGCATTTGACGCCTCAAACTCTCCCACGCCGGGTATTCCCGGTCGTGAGGCGATCATGGCAGAGCCAAGGCGAAAACCGCTTAAGAAGCGCGGTTAATCAGGTGTCACCCGCGCGGATGCTTGATGCGACCTTGCCGGACATGATTGACGAGACCTTGCGCGGATGCGGAAAAATGCGCGAACCCGGTTGAACCGCGCGCTGTTCCACGCCATCTGAAAGACCACATGTCAGATCCAGCCTCCCTCCTCGACCAGTCCGCCCTCACCCGTCTCGCCGAACGTCTGGTGGACGCCGCCCGCAAGGCCGGCGCCGATCAGGCCGACGCGGTCGCGGTGCGCTCCATGTCGCAGTCGATTGAAATCCGCGACGGCGCGGTGGAGGAATCCGAGCGCGCCGAGAGCGACGATGTCGGGCTGCGCGTGCTGGTCGGCCGCAAGCAGGCGGTCGTTTCCACCAACGATATCGCCGGCGTCTCGCCCGCCGATCTCGCGGCCCGCGCGGTTGCCATGGCGCGCGCCGCGCCGGAGGATCGTTTCGCCGGGCTGGCCGATCCGGACCGGCTGGCGCGGGTCATCCCCGATCTCGACCTGCTCGATCCCCATCTGCCGGACGTCAACACCCTGGAAACCATGGCGCGCACGGCCGAACAGGCAGGGCTTGCGGTCAAGGGCGTCAGCAAGTCTGGCGGCGCCTCGGCCTCGGCCGGGATCGGCGGCATGGTGCTGATGACCAGCGACGGGTTCCACGGCGCCTATCTCGGCTCGCGCTATGGCGTGTCGATGACCGCGATTGCCGGCACCGGCACCGGCATGGAGCGCGACTACGATTTCTCGTCTGCCGCGCACCGCGCTGACCTCGACGCACCGGACAAGCTCGGCCGCTCCGCCGGCGAACGCGCGGTGGCGCGGCTCAATCCGCGCAAGATGAGCACACGCAAGGTGCCGGTGGTGTTCGATCCGCGCGTGTCCGGCACGCTGGTATCGCATCTGGCCAACGCCGCAAACGGCGCGGCGATCGCGCGCAAGTCGTCGTTCCTCAAGGACAAGATGGGCGCGGCGCTGTTCCAGCCGGGCATCCGCATCATCGACGATCCGTTGCGGAAACGCGGGCAACGCTCGCGGCCATTCGACGGCGAAGGCATCGCCGGCACGCCGCGCGCGCTGGTCGACAACGGCGAGTTGCGCTCGTGGGTGCTCGACAGCACCACCGCGCGCGAACTGGGCCTCGTGACCACCGGTCACGCCAGCCGCGGCACCTCGTCGCCGCCCTCGCCGTCGCCGACCAATCTGCATCTCGAGCCGGGCACGCTGACGCCTGCCGAGCTGATGGCGGACATCAAGGACGGATTCTACATCACCGACCTGATCGGCTCCGGCGTCAACGGTGTCACCGGCGACTACAGCCGCGGCGCGTCGGGATTCTGGATCGAGAACGGCCAGCTCACCTTCGCGGTGAGCGAAGTGACCATCGCCGGGCATCTGTTCGACATCTTCCGCACGCTGACGCCCGCGAACAATCTGGAATTCCGCTACGGCACCAATGCGCCGACCGTGCGCGTGGAGGGCCTGACGCTTGCCGGACAGTGAGCGGCCCGACCGTGAACTCGCGGCGCTGCGCGATCCGCTCGCGCAGACGATGCGCGAGGCCGGCGCGCTCGCGCTCAAAGGCTTCCGCTCCGCGACACTGAAAAGCTGGCTCAAGGACAAGACATCTCCGGTGAGCGAGACCGATCTCGCCGTCGATGCGCTGCTGCGCGAACGGCTCGGCGCGCTCGCGCCCCGCGCCGCGTGGCTGTCGGAGGAATCCGAGGATGATCCGGCTCGGCTCGCCGCCGAGGCCGTGTGGATCGTCGATCCGATCGACGGCACCCGCGGCTATATCGCCGGCAAGCCGGACTGGACGATCTCGGTCGCGCTGGCGCGCGGCGGACGGCCGGTGCTGGCGGCGCTCTATGCGCCGGCAACCGACGAGATGTTCCTGGCCGGCGCCGCCACCGGCGCAACGCTCAACGGCCGCCGTCTCGCGGTCAGCGCCAGCGGCGCCCTCTCCGGCGCGCGCTTCGCCGGGCCGAAGCGCTATCTCGACTGGATCAGCCGCAGCCATCCCGACGCCGTTACCGTGCCGAAAATCCATTCGCTGGCGCTGCGGCTGGCGCGGGTCGCAGACGGTAGCTTGGACGCCGCCTTCACCTCCGGCCACAGCCACGACTGGGACCTTGCGGCGGCAGACCTTTTGGTGCACGAAGCCGGCGGCGCATTGACCGATTTCAGCGGCCGGAGGCTGATTTACAACAATGCGGAGCCAGTGCACGAACCACTGATTGCGGCGGGCCTGCACTGCCACGGCGAACTGATCGAACTCGCCCGCGACACCGGTCAACCCCGCTGACCCGCGGCGGACGACCCGCTCGGAGGAGACCATGGCCGAAGACCCATCCGGAAAACAGCTTCTTCATCTGGTGATCGGCGGCGAGCTGACCAAACTCGGCAGCCACGAATTCAAAGATCTCGACGCCGTCGATATCGTCGGCGTCTATCCGAACTACGCGACCGCCTATGTGGCATGGAAGGCCAAGGCGCAGCAGACCGTCGACAATGCGCTGATGCGCTATTTCATCGTGCATCTCCATCGTCTGCTCGATCCCGCAGAAGCCAATCCCAAGGCTTGATCGGAAAACCCGCATGCGGTGGTCGAAGCGACTTCTGCGGCAGCCGGCGATGCTCGCCGCGGCCGGCTCCGTAGCCGCCGCCTATCTGCGGTTCGTGCGCCGGACCAATCCGATGACGCTCGAGCCGCACGACATCTATGATCGCATCGCGCCGGACCTACCTGTCATCATCGCGCTGTGGCACGGCGAGCATCTGATCAGCGCGTTCTTCCGCAATCCCGACCGGCCTGGCCATCAGACCAAGGTGCTGATCTCACGCCACGCCGACGGCGAGATCAACGCGGTCGCCGCGCGCAAGCTCGGCATCGGCCTCATTCGCGGCTCCGGCGCGCATCACGGCGACTTCCGCCGCAAGGGCGGCGTGCCAGCGTTCAAGGACATGCTGGAGGCGCTCGCCGAAGGCTATAACGTCGTGCTCACCGCCGACGTGCCGAAGGTCTCGCGCCGCGCCGGGCTCGGCATCGTCAAGCTGGCGCAGCATTCCGGCCGGGCGATCTATCCGCTGTCGCTGACGACGAGCCGTCGCAAGGAACTCAACAACTGGGACCTCACCGCGATCAACCTGCCGTTCGGCCGCATGTGCGGCGTGATCGGCGAACCGATCCGCGTGCCGCGCGACGCGGATGACGCGGCGCTCGAAGCTGCGCGCCTCAAGCTCGAACAGGAATTGAACGCCGCGAGCGCGCGCGCCAAACTGCTGGCGGCCGGGAAAGGTTCATGAGCGCCGCCAACGACAATGCCGACACGACGCCGGTGACGCTGCGCATGTATCGCGGCATCTCGGCGGCGCTCGGCCCGCTGGCGCCGGTCCTGCTGAACTACCGGCTGCGCCGCGGCAAGGAAGATGCGGCGCGCCTGCCGGAACGGTTCGGCGAAACCCGCATCCCGCGCCCGCGTGGACCGCTCGTCTGGGTGCATGGTGCCAGCGTCGGCGAATTCAACACCGTGCTGCCGCTGATCGAGCATATCCGCAAGCAGACCATCAGCGTGCTGGTCACCACCGGCACGGTGACGGCGGCCAAGCTCGCGCGCGACCGGCTGCATCCGCAAGTGGTGCATCAATTCGTGCCGCTCGACGCGCCGCGTTTCGTCGGCCGGTTCCTCGATCACTGGCGGCCCGATCTCGGCATGTTCGTCGAATCCGACCTGTGGCCAAACATGATCATGGAGACGTCGGAACGTGGCGTGCCGCTGATCCTTGTCAACGGCCGGTTGTCGGAACGCTCGTTCGAACGCTGGCGGCTTGCGCCCGGCACCATCGCCGGCCTGCTCGGACGTTTCAGCCTGTGTCTCGTCCGCACGCCGGTCGACGCGGACCGCTACGGCGCACTCGGCGCGCCGCGCATCATGACCACCGGCAATCTCAAGCTCGACGTGCCCGCCCCTTCTGCCGATCCGGCGGCGCTGGCGGCGCTGACAGCGGCGGTCGCCGGCCGACCGCTGCTGGCAGCCGCCTCGACCCATCCGGGCGAGGACGAGGTGATCATTGAAGCCCACAAGCTGCTACGGCAGAGCTTTCCTGATTTGCTCACCATCATCGCACCGCGCCACCCGCAACGTGGCGGCGACATCGCCGCGCTTGCAATCGCCGCCGGGCTGCGCGCGACGCGCCGCAGCGGCGACGCACTGCCGGACATCACGACCGACATCTATGTCGCCGATACGCTCGGCGAACTCGGCCTGCTCTACCGGCTTGCGCCAGTGGTGTTCATGGGCGGCTCGCTGATCCCGCACGGCGGACAGAACCCGATCGAGGCGATCAAGCTCGGCGCGGCGATCCTGCACGGATCGCATGTCGGCAATTTCGCCGATATCTATGCCTCGCTCGACAAGGCACGCGGCGCGGCCCGCGTCACCGATGCCGGCAAGCTCGCGCTGCGCGCAGGCGCCTGGCTCGGCGATCCGGCGGAGCGCGAAAGCGTGGCGAACGCCGGCGCGGGCGCCATCGCCACCCTTGCCGGCGCGCTGGAGCGGACTGCCGCCGCGCTCGACCCTTATCTGCGGCAGTTGCGTCAGGAATACCGCAACGCCGATGTATGAGATGACACGCGGATGACCCGTCATGCGTGAGCCGGACTTCTGGTGGAGCGATAGCGCGCTCGGTGCGCTGCTGTCGCCGCTCGGCGCGCTGTACGGCGCGATCACCGCCGCGCGCATGCGGCAGGATGGCGCGCACGCCACGGTACCGGTGATCTGCGTCGGCAATCTCACCTTGGGCGGCACCGGGAAGACGCCGACCGCCATCGCGATTGCTCGACATCTTGTCGCGAACGGCGAACGACCGGTGATGTTGACGCGTGGCTACGGGGGCCGCGACGCAGGTCCGCTGCTGGTCGATGGTCATGCCGGCGCCGATGCGGTCGGCGACGAGCCGCTGCTGCTGGCGCGCGCCGCGCCCACCGTGGTCGCGCGCGACCGCGCCGCCGGTGCGGCGCTGGCGGCGGCGCAGAACGCTACCGTCATCGTCATGGACGATGGCCTGCAGAACCCATCACTGCGCAAGGATCTCGTGATCGCCGTGGTCGATGGCCGGCGCGGTCTCGGCAACGGCCGGGTGTTTCCTGCGGGTCCGCTGCGCGCACCGCTCGCGGCACAGATCCCATTCGTCTCCGCCGTGCTGATCGTCGGCACGCCGGGACCGGCCTGCGAACCGATGGTCGCCGCCGCCCGCGCGCGCGACATTCCCATACTCAACACAACGCTGACGCCGGACGAGGATGTAATCGCCGCGTTGCGTGGCCGACCGTTGCTCGCCTTCGCCGGGATCGGCGATCCGACAAAATTCGCCGCGACACTCACGAACGCCGGCGCACCCCCACAGCGGCTCATCGCCTTCGCCGATCATCACCGCTTCACCGAACGCGACGCAGATCAGTTACTGGCGCTGGCAAAGGCCGATGCGCTGCAACTCGTCACCACGGAGAAGGATCAGGCGCGGCTCGCGGGAGCCACCACTCCGGCGCTGGCGCGGCTCGCGCGCGAAGCGGTCGCGCTGCCGGTGCGGCTCACTGTCGCGGAACCCGACGCCGTCGCGCGGCTGTTACGCGCGGCGCTGAACCGCTGATCAGCCCGCCGCGCGGCGCTGCATCACCGCCTCCGGCGAGACATAGGCTTCCTGCCGGTCAACGTCCCAGTATTTGAGTTCTTCGAGCGGGATCGGCGTGCCGGTGACGACGCAGCGCACGAAGGCACCGGGCCGGATCACCCGGAAATCGCCGTCGAGATATTTCACTTCGGCTTCGCCGTCCGCCGGATTGAAACGACCCGAACGATTGAGCACGTTGAACCTCATCAGAACCGTGGAAGGTTGTCGCCGCCACCATAAAGCCTTGCGCGTGGTTGCGAAACCCTCGGATAACGGGGGTGTGAGCACGGCGTACGCGCCGATCATGCTAGTTTCGCCGCGAACCACCCGACGAGGATCGATGCGCCTGCTCCGCCTGATCGTCACCGTGATCGCTCTGATGGCTCTGATGCCGGACATGGCCAGAGCCGCTTATGACCGGATCGAGATTCCGCTCGCCGACATCAAGCTGCAGGCGTTCACCGCGCACCCGGATGGACCCGGCCCATTCCCCGCCGTCGTCGCGCTGCACGCCTGCGACGGTCTGGTCGATGCCGCCGGCGCCTTGCTGCCGCAATATCGCGACTGGGGCGACCGGCTGGTGTCGCTCGGCTATGCGGTGATCTTTCCCGACAGCTTCGGTTCGCGTGGCCATGGCTCGCAATGCCGGCAGCGGATGCGCGCGGCGCGCGCCTCGCGCACGCGCATTGCCGATGCCAATGCGGCACGGCGCTGGCTGCAGGTGCAGAGCTGGACCAATGCGGAGCGCGTGTCGCTGATGGGTTGGTCGCATGGCGCCACCGCCGCGCTCTATAGCATCCGCCGCCGTGCCGAGGTGCGCGACGGCACGCCGGATTTCCGCTCCGCCATCGCGTTCTATCCAACTTGCGGGCGACTCGGCCTCACCGCCTGGAGCGGCCGCGTGCCAACACTGATCCTCATCGGCCGGGCCGACGACTGGAGCGCCGCCAGTGCCTGCGAGCAGATGGTGGCCGGTGCGCGTGGCCGCAGTGCCGCGGTGCAGATCATCGTCTATCCCGGCGCCTATCATAACTTCGATCGCGCCAACGAACCGCTGCACGAACTGACCGGGATCGCCAACACCGCGAGCGGCAATGGCCGCGTCCATGTCGGCACCCAGGCCGCCGCGCGCGACGACGCGATCCGCCGCGTGCGCGAGTTCTTAGGGCGATAATTTGGCGCGCTGATCGCTTTATCCCCGCGCCTGACGCCAGGGCGTTGACAAGGCGGCCCGGAGCAGATGTAATATTGTTACATTTGTGGATGGGTGCTGACGGATGATGGGCTGGTTCCGGACCAACCGGATCTGGGCGGGGCGACTGGCGCTGCTGGCGCTGGCCCTGCAGCTCGTTCTGTCGTTCGGCCACCACCATCCGCTGCCGATCGCCCCTGCCGCAGCCCTGGCGGCGGCGCAGACGGTCGCCCTGCCCTCCGGCACCGACCTCCCCGGCCAGCCCGACGAGGATCATTGCGCCATCTGCGCCGTGATCCATCTCGCCGGGTCGCTGACCCTGCCACCACCGGTGGTGCTGCCGGTGCCGGCGCCCCTGCCGGTCGCCTGGGCGTTGCCCCCGGCGACGCAGCACGTCGCGCTTGTCGCCCGCGCCTTCCGCGCGCGCGCGCCGCCCTCCGCCTGACAGCCTGATCTTCCGTCGGCGCGCCGGATCGTTTCCGGAGATGCCGCCTGTCCGCTGTCAGTTCCGGAATCCTCTCCGATGCCTTTCACCTATCCTGTCTCGCGCCTCGCCTTGCTGGCTGGCGTGTCCGCCGCACCGCTGCTGCTGTCCCAACCCGTCGCCGCGCAGGTGACGCTGCCGCAAATCGTCGTCAATGCACCAAGTCCGATCGCACGGCCCGCGCCCGACACCGGCGACGGCACACCGCAAGATCCCGCACAAGGCACATTGCCCATCGTCACCGACCAGTTCGCCACCGTCACCGTGGTGCCGAAAGAAGAACTCGAGCGTAACGGTTCCGGCCCGCTCGGCGATCTGCTCATGAGTAAGCCCGGCATCACCGGATCGAGCTTCGCGCCCGGCGCGTCGAGCCGGCCGGTTATTCGCGGTCTCGACAACAACCGCGTGCGCATTCAGGAGAACGGTCTCGGCAGCAATGGCGTCTCCGATCTCGGCGAGGATCACGGCACGCCGATCGATCCGCTCGCGGCCGACCGCATCGAGGTGATCCGCGGCCCGGCGACCTTGCGCTACGGCTCGCAGGCGATCGGCGGCGTCGTCAACGCCACCAACAACCGCATTCCCGACACCGTGCCGAAGGACGGCTTCAGCGCCGAACTGCGCGGCGGAGCGAGCAGCGGCGATCGCGGCCTCGATGGCGCGGTGCTGCTCGACGCCGGCAAGGACAATGTGGCGATTCATGCCGATGCGTTCGGTCGCAACAGCGCCAGCTACAACATCCCCGCCTATCCCTATCTCAACGATCCGACCCGCGCCTTCGGCGGACGGCAACCGAACTCGGCGGCACGCTCTTACGGAGAATCGCTCGGCGGCTCTTATTTCTTCGACGGCGGCTATGCCGGCCTCGCCGTGTCGCAGATCAACAGCCTCTATCATATCCCCGGCATCGACGGCGAAGACCATGGCACCCGCATCGACATGCGGCAGACGAAAGTCACCGGCAAGGGTGAATTCCGCCCGCAGTCGGCGGCGATCGACGCGATCCGCTTCTGGCTCGGCGCGTCCGACTACAAGCACAACGAGATCGGCTACCTCAACGCCAACGACCCGACGAGCGACGGCGTGCGGCAGACTTTCACCAACAAGGAGCAGGAAGCGCGCGTCGAGATGCAACTCGCGCCGTTCGACCTGCGCTTCGCGTCGATGACCACAGCCATCGGCGTGCAGGGCTTCCATCAGGAACTGACCGCGCCATCCCCTGATGGCGCCGGCCTGTTCGATCCGAACCGAACACAGAGCCTCGCTGCCTATGCGTTCAACGAGTTCAAGTTTTCGGAGACCTGGCGCGCGCAGCTTGCCGGACGCATCGAAAGCAATCGCGTCACCGGCTCGTCCCCGGACATTCCGTCCGGCGACCTCGCGACCTCCGACCGCACACGCAACTTCCTGCCGAAGAGCGGCAGCATCGGCCTGCTCCACGATCTGCCGTGGGACATGGTCGGCAGCGTCACCGCGCAATATGTCGAGCGCGCGCCGCGCGCGCCCGAACTGTTCTCGCGCGGCGGGCATGACGCCACCGGCACCTTCGACATCGGCAATCCCAACCTCAATGTGGAAGTGGCGAAGTCGCTGGAAATCGGCCTCAAGCGCGCCAAGGGGCCGTTCCGGTTCGAGGCCAACGCCTATTACACGCGGTTCGACGGCTTCATCTTCCGCCGTCTCACCGGCGAAATGTGCGATGACGATTTCGCCTCCTGCACACCGGGCGGCGCGGGCACCGAGCTGAATCAAGCGATCTACTCGCAGCGCGACGCGATCTTCCGCGGCGGCGAATTCCAGTTCCAGTGGGACGTGGCGCCGATGGGCAGCGGGCTGTTCGGTATCGACGGGCAATACGACTTTGTCCGCGCCACTTTCACCGACGGCAGCAACGTGCCGCGCATCCCGCCGCAGCGGCTTGGCGGCGGCGTGTACTGGCGCAATGCCAACTGGCTGGCGCGCGTCAACCTGCTGCACGCATTCTCGCAGAACGACGTCTCGGCGAATGAAACCGGGACGCCGGGCTACGACAATCTGCGCGCGCAGATCAGCTACACCGAAAAGCTGAAGAACGACCCGAGCGGCATCAAGCAGTTCACGGTCGGCATCAGCGGCGACAACCTGCTGGATCAGGCGATGCGCAATGCGGTGTCCTACACCAAGAACGAGGTGCTGATGCCCGGACGCACCGTGCGGGTGTTCGCCAGCGTGAAGTATTGATGGCTAGAACAAATCGCCCTGCCCGGTCGGGCCGGGCGGTTTGGCTTTCGAGGCGACGGTCTTGATCGGTGCTTTCGCAGCAGGCTTCGGCGCCACCGTGCGCGCCACCGCAGCGCCATTGGCGACCGCGTTCACCGTGCCGTCGGCGAATTCGATCGCGAGCCGCGCGCCGCTTTCGACTTGCGCCGCGCCACGCAGCGGATGCCCGTCCGCGCCGCGCACGAGAGCAAAGCCGCGCTCCAGCACACCGCGATAGGAAAACGCCTTCAACAATTCGCCCAGATGGCCGAGCCGCGCGCCGCGCCGCTCCTGACACACAAAAAACGCACGCGCGGCGCGTGGCGAGAAGTTCGTGCGCGTCATCAGTTCGCGACGACGGCCGACCAGTACGCTGATCGAACGCCGGCCACGATCGCCAAGCACGCCGACCCGCTCGCGATTGAGATCGATGCGGCGACGTAGCATCTGCGGCGACAGTTGCGCCTTGAGCCGGTCGAGCTGGCGGTGATGTACCTGCGCGTTCGCGGCGAGCGCACGCGGCAGGCGCTCCGCCAGGCCATCGAGCCGCTGCCGCTGCTGCTCGAACAGCCGTTCGCGGCGCGGCAGTGCGCGCTCCAGTGCCCGCAGTTCCTTGCGCCGCAATTCGATACCACGCTGCCAGCAGGCGACGCGGCGCGCATGCAGCGCCGCGACCTGCGTCAGCAGATCGGCGCGCACCGGCACCGCCATTTCCGCCGCCGCCGTCGGCGTCGGCGCGCGGCGATCGGAGGCGAAATCAATCAGCGTGATGTCGGTCTCGTGGCCGACCGCGGAAATCAGCGGGATCATGCTCCCCGCCGCGGCACGCACGACGATCTCCTCGTTGAACGACCACAGGTCTTCCAGCGAACCGCCGCCCCGCGCGACGATCAACAGATCAGGCCGGCGCATCGGCCCCTCGACCGGGAGCGCGTTGAAGCCCTCGATCGCCGCCGCCACTTCGGCGGCCGAGGTCTCGCCCTGCACCCGCACCGGCCAGACAATCACATGGCGCGCGAAGCGGTCATTGAGCCGGTGCAGGATATCGCGGATCACCGCGCCGGTCGGCGAGGTGATGACGCCGATCACCTGCGGCAGGAACGGGATGAGCTGCTTGCGGGCCTCGTCGAACAAACCTTCCTTGGCGAGCTTCTTCTTGCGCTCCTCGAGCAGCGCCATCAGCGCGCCGATGCCGGCCGGCTCCAGCGTCTCGACCACGATCTGGTAGTTGGAGCGGCCGGGATAGGTCGTCACCCGCCCGGTGACCACCACTTCCAGCCCCTCCTCGGGCTTGACCCGCATCTTGCCGAACACGCCCTTCCAGATCACGGCATCGATCCGGGCGCTTTCGTCCTTGAGCGCGAAATAGCAGTGGCCGGAGGAATGCGGCCCGCGATAGCCGGAAATCTCGCCGCGCAGCCGCACATGGCCGAACGCGTCCTCGACGGTCCGTTTCAGCGACAGCGACAGTTCGCTGACGGTCAATTCCACAACATTGAGGCGTGCGGCAGCGTCCATTCGGGCCGAATCTCTTGCGGGGGAGGTGTGTCATGGTACACCACCCCGGCAAAACGTTGACAGTCAACAAGAATTCGAACTCAACACAATTCATGGCACTTTTGGCGGATTCCCGACGATGAACATCCTCCTGCTCGGTTCCGGCGGTCGCGAACACGCCCTCGCCTGGAAGATCGCGGGCAGCCCTCTTGCCGATAAACTCACCTGCGCGCCCGGCAATGCCGGCATCGCCCAGGAGGCGGAGCTGGTGGCGCTCGACGTCACCGACCATGCCGCGGTGATCGCTTTCTGCCGCGCCAACGCGATCGAGCTTGTCGTGGTCGGCCCCGAGGCGCCGCTGGTCGCCGGCATCGTCGACGACCTCACCGCCGCCGGCATCAAGGCCTTCGGCCCGACAAAAGTGGCCGCGCAGCTCGAAGGCTCCAAGGGCTTCACCAAGGACCTGTGCCGCGCGAACAACATTCCCACCGCTGCCTATGAGCGCTTCCGCGAGGCCGGCGCGGCTAAGGATTACATCCGCAAGATGGGCGCGCCCATCGTCGTCAAGGCGGACGGGCTTGCCGCCGGCAAAGGCGTCGTCGTCGCCGAAATGCTCGATCAGGCGCTCGACGCCGTCGACATGATCTTCGGCGGCGGTGTCGGCGCCGCCGGCAGCGAGGTCGTGGTCGAGGAGTTCCTCGAGGGCGAGGAAGCCTCGTTCTTCGCGCTGTGCGATGGCGAGACCGCGATCGCGCTCGCCTCGGCGCAGGATCACAAGCGCGTGCTCGACGGCGACAAGGGGCCGAACACCGGCGGCATGGGAGCCTATTCGCCGGCGCCGGTGATGACGCCGGAGATGACGGCGCGCACCATGGACGAGATCGTGCTGCCGACCGTGCGCGCCATGGCGGCGATGGGAGCGCCCTACAAGGGCGTGCTGTTCGCCGGGCTGATGATCACCCGCGATGGCCCGAAGCTGATCGAATACAATGTCCGCTTCGGCGATCCGGAGACGCAGGTGCTGATGCTGCGCATGATGTCCGACATCGTGCCGGCGATGATCGCGGCCTGCGACGGACAGTTGCGCAATTTCGATCTGCGCTGGTATCCCGACGCGGCGCTGACCGTGGTGATGGCGGCGAAGGGTTATCCGGGCACCTACGAGAAGAACACGGTGGTCGACGGCCTCGACGCTGCCGCGCAGCTTGAGGGGGTCGAGATTTTCCACGCTGGCACCGCCGCCCGCGACGGCCAGATTGTGGCGACCGGCGGCCGCGTGCTCAATGTCTGCGGCATCGGCAAGGGTGTCGGCGAAGCGCAGGCGCGCGCTTACGCCGCCGTCGATGCCATCAGATGGCCGGGCGGATTCTGCCGCCGCGATATCGGCTGGCGTGCGATCGAACGCGAACGTGGCGGCCGTTAAATTTTCGTCATGTTCTGACAGCGTCAAAGCACTTTCACGCTTGCGTGACTCGCGCCGTAAACTTGCATAGCGAATGAGCATCACGCATCGCTGCCGTGAAAATTTCGCGCGGCGCATAACCGTCAGATAAAATCGCGCATCGTTCGCATGGCTCGCATGCGTGCCTCCGATGATGCGCCGCCGCATTCGTCTCCTAGCTTTCGCGTCGAGGGCGACCCTTCCCGACTCAACGTGGAGCTCAACCATGATCAAAACTGTTTTCACCGTGATGACGCTTGCTGCAATCGCTGCCGCGTCTCCCGCCCTCGCGGCGACGCATCACCGCGCCGCGGCCCGTGCCGACGCCGAGGCCGCTTACGCCCGCGCCAGCGCGGCGGATACCGCCTATACCAGCCGCTCCAACCTCGTGGTCGACAACGGTCAGGTGGTGGGCGCCGACCCGGACCCGTTCATCCGCACCATGATCGAGCGCGATCACGGGCTGCAGGCCGACTGACCCAAACCATGGAGCCCGATTCGGATCGGGCTCCATTTTTTCAGGAACAAGGTGACGAGCGCGCCACGCGCGTCGTAGGCTGGGCGACCAGCAACGAACGCGCCGAGTGTGGTGATGTCCGATCTCGCCGACCTGTTTCCCGGATACGAGTCCCACTGGATCACCACATCCGCGGGCAAATTGTTCGCCCGCACCGGCGGCAGTGGTCCGCCGCTGCTGCTGCTGCACGGCTATCCGCAATCCAACGTGATGTGGCATCGCGTGGCGCCGGCGCTGGCCCAATCGTTCTCATTGATCATCGCCGATCTGCCGGGCTACGGCTGGTCCGAGGTTCCGGAGGCCGACGCCAACCACGCCCCCTATGACAAGCGATCGATGGCGAAGGCCATGGTTGAGCTGATGGAGAAGCTCGGCCATATCCGCTTCCGCCTCGCCGGACACGATCGCGGCGGCCGGGTCTCGTATCGTCTCGCGCTCGACCATCCGCACCGGCTGGAAAAGCTCGCCACCCTCGACATCGTGCCGACCTATGACATGTGGCAAAACATGAACCGCAACATGGCCATCAAGGTGTGGCACTGGCCGTTCCTGGCGCAGGCGCACCCGCTGCCGGAAATGCTGATCGAGAAAGCGCCGGTCGCCTATTGCGACTGGAAGATGGCGAGCTGGACCAAGAGCAAGGACCTCTCCGCGTTCGACCCGCGCGCACTCGCGCATTATCGCGCGGCGATCTCCGATCCGCTGCGCATCCATGCCCAGTGCGAGGATTATCGCGCCGGCTGCTACCAGGATTACGCCAATGACGAAGCAGACCGTACTGCCGGCAAGATGATCGAATGCCCCATGCTGGCGCTGTGGGGCTCGGCCGGAATCCCCAACGAAACCGGTGGGCCGTTGCCGATCTGGAAAACATGGGCGCGCGACGTGCGTGGCCAGCCGATCGACAGCGGGCATTTCCCGCCCGAGGAAAATCCGCAGGCGACGGCGCAGGCGCTGCTCGATTTCTTCAAGGCGTGAGTGCCGCTATGCCTCTCGACCGCGACGCAGCGTTCAGCGGCACCAAACCGGTGCCCGATGCGTTGCGCTTCGACGCACAGCGGCTCGCTGATTTCATGGCCACGCGGGTCGAAGGCTTCGTCGGCCAGCTAACGGTCACGCAGTTCAAGGGCGGCCAATCGAATCCGACTTATCTGCTGGAGACACCGGCACGGCGTTACGTGCTTCGCCGCAAGCCGCCGGGTGCGCTACTGCCGTCGGCGCACGCGGTGGATCGCGAATATCGCGTCATCGCTGCGCTCGCCGCGCAGGATTTCCCGGTCGCGAGACCGGTCGTCGCCAGCGATGACGCCTCCATCGTCGGCACACCATTCTATGTGATGGATTACGTCGCCGGCCGCGTGTTCTGGGAACCATTCATGCCGCCGGCGACCGTAGCCGAGCGCGGAGCAGTCTATGATTCCATGAACGAGACGATCGCGCGGCTGCACGGTTTTGACCCGGCGGCGATCGGCCTCGCCGACTTCGGCAAGAGCGAGAACTATGTCGGCCGGCAGATCGTACGCTGGTCGCAGCAATATCGCGCGTCGGAAACCGAAGCCATCGACGAGATGGAGAAGCTGATCGCCTGGCTGCCGCAGCATGTGCCGCCGCAGATCGCGACGCGCTTGATCCACGGCGATTACCGGCTCGACAATCTGATCATCGCTACCGGCGCACCGCGCGTTGTTGCGGTGCTCGATTGGGAGTTATCGACGCTGGGCGATCCGCTCGCCGACTTCGCCTATCACCTGATGGCATGGCACATGCCGTATTCCGAGAGCGCGGCCGGTACAGCATCGCTCATCGGCCACGATCTCGCGGCGCTCGGCATTCCGGCGATGGACGACTACGTCGCGCTTTATGCCGCGCGTACCGGCTTCGATCCGCGCCCGCACCTCGACACCTATCTCGCCTACAACTTCTTCCGCATCGCCGCGATCCTGCAGGGCATCATCGGCCGCGTTCGCGACGGCACCGCCACCAGCGCGCACGCGCCGGCCAAAGCGGCGATGATCCGTCCGCTCGCCGTCACGGCGTGGCGGTTCGCACAGCGCGCCGGAGCGTGAGCGCGTAAGCGTTTCGGCGGCCTCTCAAATTTTACGGATTTCCATCGTGGTTCATTCAGGCGCCGCCGCTAGGCTCGCCTCATGTCCACGGTCAGCAGAACAACGCGGACCTCATCGACGCTCGGTACCCTGCGCAAGCTGCCACGGGTTGCCGACGCGCCGCCCGTGCGCGACATTGATCCGGACCCGCATCATCGCCGGCAGGACGAACAGCCGCCCTCGGACCGGCCGGGCCAGCACGTCGACAAACTGGTGTAACCGCTTTTACCGGCGCGCCGCGAAGAAATCCCTGAGCAGCACCGCCGCGTCGGTCTCGCCGATGCCGCCATAGACCTCCGGCCGGTGATGGCAGGTCGGCGACCCATAAAGCCGCACGCCGTGGTCCACCGCCCCACCCTTGGGGTCGCCCGCGCCGTAATAAAGCCGACGGATGCGCGCGAACGAGATCGCCGCCGCGCACATCGGACACGGCTCCAGCGAGACATAGAGATCGCAGTCGATCAGCCGCTCGGAACCGAGCGCGGCCGCCGCCTGCCGCAGCGCCAGCATCTCCGCATGCGCGGTCGGATCGCGGTCCGCGAGCGTGCGGTTGCCGGCGCGGGCGATCACGGCGCCGTCCCTGACCACTACCGCGCCCACGGGCACCTCGCCGCGCGCCGCCGCGGCGCGAGCCTCATCGAGGGCGATATCCATGAAACCCGGCATCGGACGTGCAGCCTCATTCCGCGGACCCGACGACACACCTTGTGCCGCCCGGTACGCCCTTATACACGTCGCCAGAACCGCAGGAATGGCCCTGCCCGCAAGGTCCGCTATGCCCGACGCCCCGCGCAACGACAAATCCGGCGAGCGCATCGCCAAGGTGATGGCGCGCGCCGGGCTCGCCTCGCGGCGCGAGGCGGAAGCTTGGATCGCCGCCGGCCGCGTCAGCGTCAACGGCGCGGTGATTACCTCGCCGGCGCTCAATGTCTCGGCGCGCGACGTGATCGCCGTCGACGGCGAGCCGATGCGCACGCGCGAGCGCACCCGGCTGTTCCTCTACAACAAGCCGGCCGGGCTGGTGACAACCCATTTCGATCCCGAAGGCCGGCCGACGATCTTCGGCGCGCTGCCAAAGGATCTGCCGCGCGTGATCAGCGTCGGGCGGCTCGATCTCACCACCGAGGGCCTGCTGCTGCTGACCAACGACGGCGGGCTCGCGCGTGCGCTGGAACTGCCGTCCACCGGATGGCTGCGGCGCTATCGCGTGCGCGCGTTCGGCCGCGGCCTGACGCAGCAGCAGCTCGACGGGTTGCGCGACGGCATCACCGTCGACGGCATCCGCTACGGCGCGATCGAGGCGACGCTGGAGCGACAGCAAGGGGCCAATGTGTGGCTGTCGTTCGCGATCCGCGAGGGCAAGAACCGCGAGGTGCGCAACGTGCTGCGCTCGCTCGATCTGCATGTGAACCGGCTCATTCGCGTTTCCTACGGCCCGTTCGCGCTCGACGACCTGCCGGAGGGCGCGGTGCGCGAGGTCGATACGCCAGTCCTGAAAACGACACTCGGCCCAGAGATCGTCAAGGCGGCGCAATGCGACTTCACCGCCCCGGTGTTCGACCATCACGACAGCGATGCGCTGCCGGCGCGCGAGCGGAAAGAGCGTCAGAGAGATCGGAAGAACGACCGGCGCGAACAGAAGCCGGAACGGAAAGCCGAGCGCGGCGAGCGTGGCGAACGCCACCCGCGCGATGCGCGTCAAGCTCCGACAAAATCTTCACGGAAGAAATTCGAATCCGGCTCCGGTCGCGGCGACCGAAAACGGCACGACGACACACGCAACGATACCAAACGCGGCAATCAGCGCGCTGATCAGCACAGTGACGCCAAGCGGGATGCCAAACCCGCCGCGCCGCCGCGCAACCGTAAGAACCGCCGCGACCGCACCGGCGGCCCGCGCCCGTCGAGGCCCCGCTGATGCGCGTCATCGCCGGCCGGCTGCGCGGGCGCAATCTCGCCGCGCCGAAGTCGCAGAGCATTCGCCCGACCGCCGACCGGCTGCGCGAAAGCCTGTTCAACACGCTGATGCACGCCTATGGCGATCCGGTCAGCGGCGCGCGCGTGCTTGATCTCTTCGCTGGCACCGGCGCGCTCGGCATCGAGGCGATCTCGCGCGGCGCAGCTTATTGCCTGTTCGTCGACGACGGCGCCGAGGCGCGCGCGCTGCTGCGGCAGAATGTCGAGACGCTCGGCCTTGCCGGCGTCACGCGGATCTTTCGCCGCGATGCCGCGACGCTCGGCCCCGCGCATCCGATCGAGCCGTTCTCGCTGGTGTTCGCCGATCCGCCCTACGGCAAGGATCTGGGCACCCGCGCCATTCTCTCAGCGCGCGACGGCGGCTGGCTCGCGCCCGGCGCGCTGATCGTGCTGGAAGAAGCGACGAGCGCGGCGGTCGCCGCGCCGGAGGGTTTCACCGAGCTGGAGCGCCGGCGCTACGATGACACCGAGTTCGTGATCATGCAGCAGGTGGCGAGTTAGCGCCGTCCGAACAATCTTTCGATGTCGGTGAGCTTCAATTCCACATAAGTGGGGCGGCCGTGGTTGCACTGGCCGGAATTGGGCACCGCTTCCATCTCGCGCAGCAGCGCGTTCATCTCCTCGGGCTTGAGCCGGCGTCCGGCGCGCACCGAACCATGACACGCCATGGTCGCGGCGACGTGCAGCAAACGGCGCTCCAGCGGCAGCGCCTCATCCCATTCCGCCATGTGCTCGGCGAGATCGCGCACCAGCGCGCGCGCATCGACCTCCCCCAGCATCGACGGCGTCTCGCGCACCGCGATCGCGCCTGGCCCGAACGGCTCGATGGCGAGGCCGAACCGCGCCAATTCCTCGGCAAGCGCGATCAGCCGCTCCACATCGGCCTCGTCGAGTTCGACGATTTCCGGAATCAGCAGCATCTGCCGTGCCACGCCATGATCGGCGAGCGAGTTCTTCATCCGTTCGTAGACGAGCCGCTCATGCGCCGCATGCTGGTCGACGATCACCAGTCCATCCTGCGTCTGCGCGACAATGTAAGTGTCATGCAACTGCGCCCGCGCCGCCCCGAGCGGCTTCGCCATCAGGTCAGGTGCCGGCGCTGCCATCTGCTCGGCGCGAATGTCGGCAACCGGCCCGCCGGTGTCGAACACCGCTTGTGCCGCCTCGGCCAAGCCACCACGCAGCGGCACCACATCGCCGAGCGGCCGCGCCGGCGACTGCCGCCAGTCGTATCCTCCAACAGGAACGCCCCTTGGCGGCGTCACCGCCGGACGGAATGCGGCGATGGTGGCGCTGCCACCGGTCGTCGCCGTGCGTTGGCCGTCGCGCGCCAGCGCGGTTTTCAGCGCATTGATCAGCAGCGAGCGGATCAACCCCGGATCGCGGAAGCGCACTTCCGTTTTCGCCGGGTGCACGTTGACGTCGACCTCGCGCGGATCGAGCGTGACGAACAGCGCGACCTGTGGATGACGGTCGCGCGGTAGATAGTCGGCGTAAGCGGCGCGAACGACGCCGAGCAAAAGCTTGTCGCGCACCGGCCGGCCGTTGACGAACAGATATTGCCCGAGCGCGTTGGCGCGCGAGAGCGTCGGCAGCGCGGCAAAGCCTTCCACCATCGCGCCATGAATCGCGCCCTGCACATCCACCGCGTTGGCACGAAATTCCGCGCCGAGAATGTCGGAGAGCCGCGCCAGTTGCCCCGGCCCGCCCGGCAGCGCCGCCGCCCAGGTCACCGGCAGGCGGTCCTCGCCGGCGAGCGTGAACGCGACGCCCGGCCGGCTCATGGCGAGACGGCGTACCACCTCACGCACCGCTTCGGCCTCGGTGCGGTCGGTCTTCAAGAATTTCAGCCGCGCCGGCGTCGCGTAAAAGAGATCATGCACCTCGACGCGCGTGCCCTGCGGCAGCGCCGCCGGCTTCAACTCGCCCTTGTCGCCGGCATCGACGGTAAGCGCCCAGCCGTGCGGCTCACTCGCATGCCGCGTGGTGATGGTGAGCCGCGCCACAGAGCCGATCGACGGCAGCGCCTCGCCGCGAAACCCGAGCGTATCGATGGCGAGCAGATCGTCGCCGTCGAGCTTCGAGGTGGCGTGGCGCTCCACCGCCAAAGCGAGGTCGTCGCGCGTCATGCCGGCGCCGTCGTCGGTCACGCGGATCAGCCGCCGGCCGCCGGCCTCGGTCGCCACCTCGATGCGCCGCGCGCCGGCGTCGAGCGCGTTCTCCACCAGTTCCTTGACGGCGCTGGCGGGACGCTCGACCACCTCGCCGGCGGCGATGCGGTTGACGATGGCTTCGGAGAGCTGGCGGACGGGCATGAGCGGACTTGAACGGGCCTGATTCGGGATCGGGCCGAGTTTAGGGCGCCGACCCGGCGGGGGCGACCCGCTCCATCCAGCCATGCCCGCTATTCAACGGGGCTTGTTCCGCTCAGTCGAACGACACCTTGCCGCGCATGGATTTCACCGAGGAGCGGATTTTCTTGCCCTCGACGCGGCGTTTCTGTGACGCCTTGGTCGGCTTGGTGGCGCGGCGGACCTGCGGCCGCACCGCCGCCTCGCGGATCAAGGCCAGCAGGCGATCCTGCGCATCGGCGCGGTTGCGCTCCTGGGTGCGGTGCTGCTGGGCGATGATCACCAGCACGCCGTCCTTGGTCATGCGCTTGCCGGCGAGCTGCATCAACCGGATCGCCACGTCGTTGGGCAGCGACGGCGAACGGCGCACGTTAAAGCGCAACTGGACCGCCGACGACACCTTGTTGACGTTCTGACCACCCGGCCCGGAGGAGCGCACAAAGCTCTCCTCCAGCTCGGACTCGTCGAGCGCAATATCGTCGGTGACGCGGATCATCGGCGCAATCTAGCGATGCGCCACGATTTTGTCGCTACTGCCCGATCGCGGTGACGCCGGCCGGCCGGCCGGCGATGGTGACCAGCAGGCCCTGGCTGAGCAACCGCTTCGACACCCGCTTGACGTCGTCGAGCGTAACGGCGTCGATCATCGCATCGCGGCGGGTCATGTAGTCCATGCCGAGGTCATCGTTCTGGATCTGCAACAGTTGCGCCGCGATCTTGCTCGACGTGTCGAGGCCGAGCACATACGAGCCCTTGAGATAGGACTTGGCTTTGGCCAGTTCGTCCGCGGTCGGTCCGCCCTCGGCCATCTTCTTCACTTCCTCGGTGATGATCGTCAGCGCATCACCGGTGCGGTCGGCGCGCACCTGGGTCGAGCCGATCAGCACCGCCGCATGCGCGAACCACGCGAGGCTCGTGTTCACGCCATAAGCGAGGCCCCGCTTCTCGCGCACCTCGCGATAAAGCCGCGACGAGAACGAGCCGCCGCCGAGAATATGGTTGGCGACATACCCCGCCATGAAATCCTTGTCCTTGCGCGCCAGACCCGGCCCGCCGAAGATCACCACCGCCTGCGGCACATTCACGTCGGTGATCAGCCGCTTGCCCAGCCCGCCGATCGTCACGTCCGGCACCGGGCGCAGGTCGGCCTTGGCCGGCAACGCGCCGAATACCTTGTCGATCATCTCGCCCGCCGCCTTGGCGTCGATGTCGCCGACGATGGCGATCTTCAAGCCGTCACGCGCGAACACGCGCTTGGCGAAGCCGCGCAGATCGTCGGCGGTCAGCGTCGGCACGGTCTCGAGCGTGCCTTTGCTCTCGCGGCCGTAAGGATGACCGGGAAACGCCGTCTTCCACCACTGCAGGCCGGCGATGGTGTTCGGATTAGTGCTCTCGCGGCGCAGGATCGCCATCACTTGCCCGCGCACCCGCTCCAGCGGCTCGGCATCGAAACGGGGCTGATTCAGCGCGAGTCGCAGCAAATCCACGGCCTCGGCCCGGTTCTCGTTAAGCACGCGCAGCGAGCCGTAGGTATAGTCGCGGCTGATCGAAAAATTCATCTCGATGGCGCGGCTCTCCAGCCGTTCGTGAAACGTGCGGGAATCGAGTTCGCCCGCACCTTCGTCGAGCATGTTGGTCATCAGGCTGCCGGCGCCGGCCTTGTCGTCGGTGTCCTGCGACGAGCCTCCGCGGAACGAGAAGTTCATCGCCACCAGCGGCACCGCGGATTCGCGCACCAGCCACGCTTCGATACCGGCCGGGCTAACCACCCGCTCGATCGCCACCGCTTGCGCGGCGGCGGGCATCAGCGCGAGAAATGCGACGGCAACAACGGCAGAGACAAGACGCTTCATCATGACTTTTTCTCCGCCGCGAGCGCGCCCGCATCCTTGACGAGATAGCCGGTGACGGAGCGGCGCAGATCGAGCCACTTGCGCGCGGCATCCTGCACCTGCGTCGCGGTGACAGCGCGAATGCGCTCCGGCCACGACTTCACGTCCTCGACGGTCGAACCGGTCGTCAGCGATGCGCCGTACCAGCGCGCCAGCGACGCCTGACTGTCCTGCGCGTAAGCCGCGTCGGCGATCAGTCGCGTCTTCGAGCGCTCGATCTCCTGCGCCGTGACGCCCTTGTCGACAATCCCGGCAATCACCGCGTCGATCGCGGCCTCGAGCTGCGCCAGTGTCACGCCGGGACGCGGCGAACCGCTGAAGCCGAACTTGTTCATGTCGAGCGCACTCGACTGGTACCAGGCCCCGGCATTAGTGGCGAGGTTCTGCTCCATCACCAGCGTGCGATAGAGCCGGCTGTTGGAGCCGGAGCCGAGAATATGCGCCAGCACTTCCAGCGCTTCCGACTCGCCTTTTGCGGCGGTCTTGAACGACGGCACGAGATAATAGCGTTGCACGCTCGGCTGCTGCACGCGCGCGTCGGCGAGCGAGACTGTGCGTGGCGACACCGGCGGCGGCTCCTGCGGGCGCTGGCGTGGCGCGATATCGTTGCGCTTCGCCACCTTGCCATAGGTTTCTTCCGCGAGCTTGCGCACTTCCGCCGGTTCGACGTCGCCGGCGACCACCAGGATCGCATTGTTCGGGGCATAGAAGCGCCGGTAGAAGCCGATCGCGTCGTCTCGCGTCAGCTTCTCCATCTCATGCCGCCAGCCGATTACCGGGTGATGGTAGGGCGAATTGAGGAACAGCGCCGCGTCCATTTGCTCCGACAGTTGCGCGGCCGGGTTGTTGCCGATGCGCTGGTTCTGTTCTTCGAGGATCACGTCGCGCTCCGGCAGCACGACCGCATCGGTGAGAACGAGGCCAGTCATCCGGTCGGCCTCCATCGTCATCATCTGCTTGAGATGCTGGCGCGCGACGCGCTGGTAGTAGCCGGTGTAGTCGGACGAGGTGAAGGCGTTCTCCTGGCCGCCGATCTCGGCCACCACCTGCGAGAAGCGCCCGGCCGGAGCGGCCTTGGTGCCCTTGAACATCAGGTGTTCGAGGAAGTGCGCGAGGCCGGACTTGCCCGGCGTCTCGTCGGCGGAGCCGACGCGGTACCACACCATATGCGTGACCACCGGCGCGCGATGGTCGGGGATCACCACGACCTCAAGGCCGTTGGCGAGCGTGAAATTCGTCACCGTTGCCGCCGCGACGGCGGGGCTCGACACAAAACTCAGGGTAACGGCCAGCGCCGCGGCCGCCGGTGCGAGAAGGCGGACGATCCAGGTTGTCATCATGTATCTCTGACGAGAGAGAAGGTCGGAAAGGCGTTTGGGATCACGACGCCCGCCGCGATCCACGACAGGCCAACTCGCATCACGCAGTTAGCGCTGCAATTCCAGATTCTTGCCTTCGGCTTTGGGCAGGTTCTGGATACCGGTGAGGCCATAAGGCTGCGTCGGCGACGGCGTCTGGTAGCCGACCGGCGGTTCGGTCAGGCTTTCGCGCGCCGGCTCGCCACGGAACACCGCCACGTCCTGCTCGCCGCCGCTCTTGAAGGCGTCGGAGAAGATGTTGCCGACGTAGCCGAGCGCCGAGGGCTTCGAGGGGCGCTCGGATTCTTCCTTGGTGGTGATCTGCGACTCGTCGCGCGTGCCGCGCGAGCGTCCGCTGCGCGCCATTTCGTCGGGACGCAGCGGGCGGCCGTCTTCCATCACTGAATCGTTCTGCAGGTATCGGGCGCTGCGCTTGGCGGCTTTCTCGGCCTTGGCGCGCTTCACGTCCTGGTCCACCGGCCAGTTGGCCGGTGCATTGGCGGCAGCCGCCTCCGGCGCGGGCAGCGCAGTCAGGTTCGGCGGCACCACCAGCGGCGAGCGCTCGCGATAATTGATGCCTTTATCGGAAGACCGAAGCCCAAGCCCTTCCAGCACGTTGCGGAAAATCTTGTTGTCGAAGTCCTCGTCATCGTCGCCATCGGCCGCATAGGCCGCCATGGTCGGCAGCAAAACGGCCAAAGTCGCGGTGGCCAGCAGCACGGCCCGCAGGGAAAGGCGCCAAACCGGGAGTGTGTCGCGCATCGGTTGTCCGTCCTCGCACTCAGAAACTACAGGAATCAGCCCGAAACCCGTCAAATAACCGACGATCGGCACCTGAATCGGCCATCCATCGGCCACCTGGATTTTGCGTCCGATCAGGGCGCTTTTACGGCGCGTGGCCCGATCAGGGATTCATACAGGAGGGCGATGACCCCGGCAACGATCGCCACATCGGCAATGTTAAACACGTACCAGTTGAATCGGCCGTTAACCGTATCGAGGTGCAGGAGGATAAAGTCCACCACCGCCCCATGGACCATGCGGTCGATGGCGTTCCCGACCGCCCCGCCGATGATCAGTCCGATGCCCAGCCCGGACCAGCGGGTCTCCACCCGCGCCAGCCAGATCCAGAGCGCCGCCACCGCCGCGATCTTGAACGCCAGCAGCAGCCACATCCCGGCGATGGTATCCTGTTGCAGCCAGCCATAGCTGATGCCCCGGTTCCAGGTCAGGACGAAGTCCATGAACGGGGTCACCACCACCCGCCCCCGGTTCTCGAGGTCGAGACCTTCCAGCACCCAGAATTTGCTTGCCTGGTCGGCAACCAGCGACAGAACCGCGACAATCAGCCCGAACCGTGTCAGCGGGCCGTAGAGCCATTGACGGATGGAACTCATTCCGCCGCCTTCCGCGTGGCGTCCCATTCGGCCAGCGCCCTGGCATCGCGCGGCGAAACATCCGGATAGCGCTGATCACTGCCGACATCGGGCAGGATCTTCCACGAGCGGGCGCATTTGCGGCCCCGCGCCTCCTTCACCACCACCGCGACGCCCTTCACCTCGGGAATGCGGAACGCGTCGGCCGGTCCCTCGCCCTCGATCAGCGTCGCCGCCGAGGTGATACAGACCTCCGCGAGATCGACATCGACCACCGCGGCGAACAGATCAGCGTCAGCGACATGGATCATCGGATCGGCCTCGAGCGAGGAGCCGATCTTCTTGGCCGCGCGCTCGATCTCCAGCGCGCCGGTGACGACACGACGGACCTGACGCACCTTGCGCCATTTCTCCGCCAACGCATCGTCACGCCACTCCGCCGACACCGGATGGAACAACTGACGATGCACCGACGGCGCGTCGGCGCCGAACCGCGACAGCCACACTTCCTCGCAGGTGAAGCACAGCATCGGCGCGAGCCAGGTCACCGTGGCGCGGAACAGATCATCGAGCACAGTGAGACACGCCTTGCGGCGCATCTCCGAGATCGGATCGCAATAAAGCGAATCCTTGCGCACGTCGAAATAGAATGCCGAGAGATCGGCGGTCATGAACGCCGACACCACCGCGAAGATGCGCTTGTAGTCGAAATCGGCATACGCCTTGCGCACCGTCTGATCAATCTCGGTCAACCGATGCAGCATATAACGTTCGAGCTCCGGCATTTTCGAGAGCGGCACGCGATCGTCGTCGTGGAAATGCGCGAGCGAGCCGAGCATCCAGCGGAACGTGTTGCGCAGCTTGCGATAGGTTTCGACCGTGGTCTTGAGGATTTCCGGACCGATGCGCAGATCGTCGGCATAATCCGACGCACACACCCACATGCGCAGGATATCGGCGCCGGAATTCTTGATCACGTCCTGCGGCGCGGTGACGTTGCCGAGCGACTTCGACATCTTGCGGCCGTGCTCGTCGAGCACGAAGCCGTGCGTCAGCACGACGTCGTAAGGCGCGCGGCCGCGCGTCCCGCAGCTTTCCAGCAGAGAGGAATGGAACCAGCCGCGGTGCTGGTCCGATCCTTCGAGATACATCACCGTGTCGTCGCCGCCGTCCTTGATGCGGCGGATGCCGGCGAGCGACGGGAAATGCTTCAGGTCTTCCAGCACGAAAGCGTGCGTCGAGCCGGAATCGAACCACACGTCGAGAATGTCGTCGACCTTCTTCCAGCCGTCCGACGCACGGCTCCCAAGGAAACGCTCCGTCGCGCCGGCCGCATACCAGGCATCGGCGCCTTCTTCCTCGAACGCCTTGGCGATGCGCGCATTGACTTCGGCATCCTGCAGGATGGTCGTGGTGCCGTCGGCATTCTCCTTGATGAACACCGCGATCGGCACGCCCCAGGCGCGTTGGCGCGAGATCACCCAGTCGGGACGGCCGGAGATCATGCCGTTGATGCGGTTCTCACCTGCTGCCGGCACCCAGCGCGTTTTGGCGATGGAGTCGAGCGCGCGCTCGCGCAGGGTGCGATGATCGTTGGCCGCGGACGATGCCGGCGACAAGGTGAACTCCTTGTCCATGGCGATGAACCATTGCGGCGTGTTGCGGAAGATCACCGGCTTCTTCGAGCGCCACGAATGCGGATACTGATGCTTCAGCCGCCCTCGCGCGATGATGTTGCCGGCTTCCGCCAGCGCTTTGATCACCGCCTCGTTGGCGTCGCCCTTCTCGCCCTTGTCGTTGATGACGCGCTTGCCCTCGAAGCCAGGAGCAGCCGCAGTCAGCGCGCCATTCTCGTCGACAGTGTACGGGATCGCACTTGCGATGCCGCGCGCCTCGAGCGCGCGCGCATTCGCCATCCAGATATCGAAGTCCTCGCGGCCGTGGCCCGGCGCGGTGTGGACGAAACCGGTGCCGGTATCATCGGTGACGTGATCGCCGTCGAGCAGCGGCACCTGGAAGTCATAGCCTTTCCCGGCGAACGGATGCTTCAGCGTCATGCCGGCGAGCACCGCCGGCGGCACATCGGCAATTTTCTCGAACGCCGTGACGCGCGCCTGCTTGAACACGTCCGCCGCCAGTTTATCGGCGAGGATAAACAGCTCGCCGGTCTTGGCCCAGTTGTCCGCCGGCGCGTCGGTGACCTTGTAGAGGCCGTAGTTGATCTTCGACGAGAACGAGACCGCGCGGTTGCCGGGCAGCGTCCACGGCGTCGTCGTCCAGATCACGACATTCGCGTTCGACACCGCATTAAACGCAGCGGCGATGTCCTTCGCAGCCGCGTTTTCATCAAGCGAAACGTCGGCCACCGGAAATTTCACCCACACCGTGTCGGAGGTGTAGTCCTCGTATTCCACTTCGGCTTCGGCGAGCGCGGTCTTCTCGACCACCGACCACATCACCGGCTTCGAGCCGCGATAGAGCGTGCCGTTCGCCGCGAACTTCATGATCTCGCGGGCGATCTGCGCCTCGGCCGGGAAGCTCATGGTCGTGTAGGGATGATCCCAGTCGCCCTCGACGCCGAGGCGCTTGAACTCCTCGCGCTGCACGTTGAGCCACTTGTCGGCATAGGCACGGCACTCCTTGCGGAACGCGATCATCGCCGCCGGGTCGCTCAGGTCGGGCTTCTTCTTGTTCTTGGAGCGGTAGTTCTCTTCCTCGATCTTCCATTCGATCGGCAGGCCGTGACAGTCCCAGCCCGGCACATAGTTCGAGTCATGGCCGAGCATCTGCTGGCTGCGGGTCACCACGTCCTTGAGGATCTTGTTGAGGGCGTGGCCGATATGGATGTTGCCGTTGGCGTAGGGCGGGCCGTCGTGCAGCACGAATTTCGGGCGGCCCTTGGCCTCCTCGCGCAACTGCCGATAGAGATCGGTCTTCTGCCAGCGGGCCAGCAGTTCCGGCTCCTTCTGCGGCAGGCCGGCGCGCATCGGGAAATCCGTCTGCGGCAGGAACAGGGTCTCGGAGTAGTCGCGTCCGGCGGCGGAACCAGCCATAGAGCTGGTCTTGTCGGACGGTGGGGTCTTGTCTGCGGTCATTCTGGGGCCTTCCTTGGCCGGGTTACTACCACAGGTGCCGGTTTGTGAAAGTAGACCAGAGGCCGGATCGCCGACCGGGGCATTCCACATGGCCAGCCGCCACATTGTCAGCCACTTTTTACCGCTCTAGGTTCGGGGCGGATTGGAGGCCCTCTGCCATGAGACGTCGCATTTTCCTCGCGGTTCTGACCCTGACTGTCGGTTTCAGCCTGACGGCCGCCCCCGCGCTGGCGCAGCAAAGCGCGCTCATGCCCGGCATCTCGCTCGGCGGCAGCAACAAGCCGAAGCTGACCCCCGAGCAGCAGGAAAAGCAGGACCGCCTCGATCGCGCCTACAAGGCGGCGACGGATTCGCAGCCCGCCGGCAAGCCGGTCGATCCCTGGGGCAATGCCCGCGCCCCGACCCACGGCGCGCAGGTGACGGACAAGCCGGTCCAGCGTCGCCGCTAAGCGGCGCGTCAGACTGTCCCCAACCGCGGAAACGCATCCGGCGAGCGCGCCAGCACCGCGCGCGCCTGCGCGGCGTCGTCGCGCATCTGCCGCTTCAGCGGCTCGATGCCGTCGAAACGCGCCTCGCCGCGCAGCCAGCCGATGAAGGCCACATCAAGCACGCGGCCGTAGAGATCGCCGGCAAAATCGAACAGGAACACTTCCAGCAGCGGTGCACCGTTATCGAAGGTGGGTCGGCGGCCGAAGCTGGCCACGCCGTCGTAACGCCGGCCATCGAGGCCGCAGCGCACCGCATAGATGCCGTGCTTCAATCCGCAGGCTGGATCGAGCTTGAGATTGGCGGTGGGAAAACCGAGGTCGCGCCCGCGTTTCTCGCCGTGGATCACCGGTCCGCTCACGAACCATGGCGACCCCAGGAGTTCGGCGGCCTCCACCACCTGGCCGTTGGTGAGCGCGACGCGGACTGCCCCGGACGACACCGGCCGGCCCTCGTCCTGCAGCGGCGGCACGATATCCACCGCGAATCCGAGACGCCGCCCCGCCTCCGCCAGCTTGTCCGGCGAGCCGCCCCGCGCCTTGCCGAAATGGAAATCGAAGCCGATCGCCGCGCCGCCGATGCTGAAACGGCCGGTCAGGATCTCGTCGATGAAAGCCTCGGCGGACAGGCCCGACAATGCCGCGTCGAACCGCATCACAAAGGCCCCGTCGAGCCCGGTCGCGGCCAACAGCTGCAGCTTCTGCCGCTCGTCACTGAGCCGGAACAGCGGCTCCTGCGGGCGGAAAAAACTGCGCGGATGCGGCTCGAAGGTCAGCGCCGCGGCCGGGCGGCCGAGCGCCCGCGCCTGCCGCAGCGCCGCGTCGATCACCGACCGATGGCCGCGATGCACGCCGTCGAAATTGCCGATCGCCACTACCGCGCCGTGGAGCGGCCCGGCGGCGATATCGGCCGCGCCGCCGCGCATGACGGCAAACGACGGGGCTGGATTGTCAGGGGATCCGGTCAAAGTTGGCGGGCTCGTTGCACGGGGCGGAAACTGTGGTTTCGCCGCGGTTCCGTCAAGCCATCCGTTAGCAGCCGTTAACCCTGTCAAACCCGCTTAACCGCTTGTTCAATCGCGGCTGATAGGGGATGGCCTCTGGTTCAGCGTGGGGGATAAGGCTCATGGCCGTCAATCTGTCGATGCCGGTGCTCGTGGTCGACGACTACACCACGATGATCCGCATCATCCGTAACCTGCTGCGCCAGCTCGGCTTCGAACATGTGGACGACGCCACCGACGGCAGCGCCGCACTCGCCAAGATGCGGGAGCGCCAATACGGCCTCGTCATCTCCGACTGGAACATGGAGCCGATGACCGGCTACGACCTGCTGCAGACCGTGCGCGCCGACGAAACGCTCGCCGAAACGCCGTTCATCATGATCACGGCCGAATCCAAGACCGACAACGTGCTCGCCGCCAAGCGCGCCGGCGTGTCGAACTACATCGTCAAGCCGTTCAACGCACAAACGCTCAAGAGCAAGATCGACGCGGTGTTCGCGGAGCAGAAAGAGCCGACCCCGGCCTGAGCCACTACCAGCGCAGCCGCGCCGTCGCCGCCATCGGCAGCGCGCCAACGCCCGCGAACATCTTCGCCAGCATCGTCGCGTCGGGCGCATCGCGCGCGCCCAACTCCTCGGCATGAATGCCGGACGTCACAAACAGGAAATCGAGCCCGAGATTGCGCGCGCCGGTGAAATCGGTCCGCACCGAATCGCCGATCGCCAGCATGCGTGAGCGCGCGACCGGCGCGCCGGCGAATTTTTCCGCTGCCGCGAATGCCGCTTCATAGATCGGCGCATAGGGCTTGCCGGCATAGAGCACGTCGCCACCGAGATCACGATAGAGATCGGCGAGCGCGCCGGCGCAATAGATGATGCGGCCGCCCTTCTCCACGATTACGTCCGGATTGGCGCAGGCCATGAACAGCGATCGGGACCGGGCACGCCCGAGCATGTCGCGATAATTCTCCGGCGTCTCAGTGTCGTCGTTGAACAACCCGGTGCAGACGATGAAATCGGCGTCATCCACGCCGGCGAAGCGCACATCGATGCCGGCGAACACCGAGCGGTCGCGCTCCGGCCCGAGATGAAACACCGACTGACCGGCGCGCGCGCGGATCGCGCCGCGCGTCAGGTCGCCCGAGGTGACGATGGTGTCGTAGGCGGTGCGCGGCACATTCAGGCGATCGAGTTGGGTGTAGACATCAGCATTGGCGCGCGGCGCATTGGTGATGAGGATCACCCGGCCGCCGCCGGCGCGATAATGCGAAAGCGCTTTCACAGCATCGGGAAACGCGGCGACGCCGTTGTGGATCACGCCCCAGACGTCGCACAGCAGCGCGTCATAGCGTCCGGCCAGAACCGACAATCGGCTATCGAGAGAAACGGTCATGCGGACCGGTATCGACGCAGCGGCATCACGGCGTCAAGAGCACGTCGCCACGACTCACGCCGGCATGTTCTGCTGCGGCACGAAATCGGGCGCGGCAAGCACAGAGGCGGGATCGTCCGGCGTGAGCTGCTGCGCCGGCGTACCGCCAAAGGTTTTCGCATCGAGCGCGGTGGCCTGCGGCATGGCCGGCGGCGCGGCAGGCATCGCGGTTGAATGGGCGGTTGGATTGGCGGACAGATCGCCGGCCAACGTCTGGCCGTGCAACGCTTCCGGGCGTACCGGGCGCGGCGGCGAGAACAGGAAGCCCTGGCCGAACTTCACATCGTAGTCGAGCAGATCGACCACCATGGTCTCGCTTTCGATCCGTTCGGCGATCAGTTCGATGCCGAACCGGGCCAGCAGATTGGAGAGATCGGCTGCGTCAATGTCGCTCTGCCCGGCCGCGGCCTTGTTCAGCAGCAGCTTCGCCGGTGCCTTGAGGAAGCGGAAACCGCGGTCGAACAACTCCTTCGGCTCCATCCGCAGATCGGTGACGTGATCGAGCGAGAAGCGGAAACCGAGATCAGCAAGCGCGGCGAGCCCTTCATGCTCGATCGCGCCGAACGAACGATAGGCGTTCTGGCGGAATTCGAACACCAACGACGGCGCCAGCGCGCGGTTCGCCTGCATGAAATCGTGCAACTGCCGGAAATAAGCCGGATCGGTCAGCGTCGACATGCTGATGTTGCAGAACAGACCGACATCGCGGTTCTTCAACAGCAGACGCCGCACCACCTGCACGCAGCGGAACAGCAGCAGGTTGTCGATCTTCGGCATGATGCCGCCGGCTTCGGCGTAATCGATGAACTCGTCCGCCGGCACCACGTCGCCGTCCTGCGTGCGCAGCCGGCTCATCGCCTCGTAGTAGCGCACCTTGCGCTGCGGCAGCGTGACGATCGGCTGCAGATAGAGATCGACGCGATGGCTGTCGATCGCGCCAGCGATGGTGGCGATGATGCCGTCGCGGCTCATGCCCTTGAAGCGGCCAGTCTCGGGCCTAGCAGACGGCACAGCGGGTGCCGGGGCCGGCATCGCCACCGCGACCGGTTCGGGCGCCGCATCCTCCGGTGCAATGTCGTCCGTGGTCAGCAGCAGCGGCGACGGATCGCCGAGCATGACCGGCGGCGGCATCGGCTCAAGTGCCGCGAGGCTGTGCGTCGCCAGGGCCGCTGCGGATGAGCTTGCCGGAGCGGCGCTCGTCAAAGCATGGCCGCGCAACCGCGTGTCATGCAGCGCCACCGTCTCGGCCAGTTGCTTCACCAGCGCGCCGAGCTCACCCATTTCGGCGGCGATCGGATCGACCGCGCCGCGCGCGCGGTTGACGGTGGAATCGACCCGCTCCTCCATCGCCGTCAGACGGCGGCCCAGTTCGGCCACCTGGCGCGCGAGGTCGGAAGTTCCCCGCGACAGGTCGCCGATCTGGTCGCCCAGATCCATCCGATCGCGCAGGCGGGTGCTCACCGCATTATAGAGAACGAGGCAGATCAGCGCCGCGAGCGCGACGATCGCCGACTGGATCACCGGCAGGCCGGCGGCCAGAAACAGGACGGCGCCCAGCGAACTCGCCATCAGCACCATGCAGACGGCCACGAAAGTGGCGGTCAGGCGTCGCATGATCCGTTCCCCGGCCTATCGGCCTATTCTCGCGCGTGAACCCCTGGCGCGGCGAGTGATTCGCAGCCCCCGCGCCACTGTCCATGACCCCGCCGCCCGGTGCAACGGGGAAACTCCTGCTATGGTAACGCAACCCTGATGCCGCCCGCCCCGACCCCATTCCTGATGAGCCTGAAAGCCGCCGTGGAGCGCGCGCCCGGCCGCGCGCTGGCCTGGTTCCTGCTGCTGCACGTCACAGTCTGGACCGTCCTGCCGACGATCCTCTACCCGAACCTGCCGCTCGATCTGATTGAGGCCATGACCTATGGCCGGGAATGGCAACTCGGCTACGACAAGCTGCCGCCGCTGCCATGGTGGATGGTGGAGATCGTCTGGCGGCTCCTCGGCCAGAACCTCCACGCCGATTTCGCCTATTACCTGATGGCGCAGGTGGTGGTGGCCATCGCCTTCATCGCGGTGTGGGCGGTGGCGCGGCCGATGGTCGGCGCCGCCGGCGCATTGACCGCTCTCTTCATCGTCGACGGCCTGCACTACCTCAACTTCACCGCGGCCAAGTTCAATCACGACGTGGTGCAACTGCCGCTGTGGGCGCTCGCTGGCTATGCGTTCCACCATGCGCTGCGTAAGCGGGACATCCGTTACTGGTTGCTGCTCGGGTTCACCATCGGCGCCGCGCTATGGGCCAAATATTTCGTGGTGATGCTGGCGGCCCCGATGGCGCTGTTCATGATCTTCGACCGCGACGCGCGCGTACACTGGCGCACGCCGGGGCCGTATCTGGCGATCCTGGTCGCGCTTGTCGTCATGGCGCCGCATCTGGTCTGGCTGGTGCAGAACGATTTTCTGCCATTTGCGTATGCGGAGGCGCGGGCCAAGCCTTCGCGCGGCATGATCGATCACATCTGGCATCCGCTGCAATTCATCCTCGGCCAGTGGTTCTTCATGATTCCGGCGCTCGGCATTGCCGCGACGCTCTATTATCCACGCGCGCGCGAGGCGCCGCCCAGCGGCGATGCGTTCGATCGCCGCATCGTCTCGCTGCTCGCGTTCGGACCCGCCGCCGCGACGGCGGCGCTCGCCGCGATCAGCGGGCGCGGCACCATCGCCATGTGGGGCTATCCGCTGTGGATGTTCCTCGGCCTGTGGCTGGTGCTGATGTCGCGGTCGCTGCTCACCGAATTGCGCTTCGCGCGCGCCTTCACCGCCTGGGCCGTGGTGTTCATCGGCCTCGCATCCGTGTTTATCGTCTCCTATGCGGTGATGCCGGCGTTCGACCATCGCTACCGCGCGGTGTTCTTCCCCGGCGGCGAACTCGGCCGCGAACTCACCGTGCGCTTCCGCACGCTCACCGGAAAGCCGCTCGCCTATATCGTCGGCTCGATGTGGGACGGCGGCAATGCCGCGCATTACTCGCCGGAGCGCCCGCAGCCGCGCGTGCTGATCGACGGCAAGCCGGCGCGCGCACCGTGGATCGATCTCGCCGATCTGCGCAGCAAGGGCGCGGTGATCGTCTGGACCGACGGCGATCCTGCCGTGCTGCCGGTGCAGTTCCGCACCGTAGCCGCCGATGCGGAAATCCAGCCGCCGCTCGTCTTGCCCTATCGCCGTGGCGAGGGCAGCGTGCATGTCGGCTGGGCGGTGCTTCGCCCGCGCCCGGCGGTGGCAGCGATTACGCCACCGCGCGGATGATCGCCGCGACCTTGCCGAAGATCTCGTCGATCTGCGCCTCTGTGACAATCAGCGGCGGCGACAGCGCGAGCGTGTCGCCGACGCTGCGCATCATCATGTCTTGCTCGTGGAACGCGCGCGTCATCGCATCGAAGCCGCGACGACCGACCGCGTCGGGGCGCGAGGCGAGATCGATGCCGCAGGTCAACCCGACCATGCGGATATCGAGCACGTTCGGCAGACCCTTGAGCGACAGCGCCGCGTCGTACCATTTCGACTCGAGCTTGCGCGCGCGGGCGAACAGATCTTCCTCGCGATAGAGATCGAGCGTCGCAAGACCGGCGGCACAAGCGAGCGGATGCGCCGAATAGGTGTAGCCGTGGAAGAACTCGATGGCGTGCTCAGGGCCTTGCATGAACGCATCGTAAAGGCCCTTGCGCACGACGACACCGCCCATCGGCACGCTGCCCGAGGTGACGCCCTTGGCGAAGGTGATCATGTCTGGAATGACGCCGTAGCGCTCCGCCGCGAACGCATAACCGAGACGACCGAAGCCAGTAATCACTTCGTCGAAAATCAGCAGGATGCCGTATTTGTCGCAAATCTCGCGCAGCCGCTTGAGATAACCCTTCGGCGAGGCGAGCACGCCGGTCGAGCCCGCCATCGGCTCGACGATCACCGCAGCGATGGTCGAGGCATCGTGCAGCGCGACGATGCGCTCGAGGTCGTCGGCCAGATGCGCGCCCCATTCCGGTTCACCGCGGCTGAACGCCTGCTGCTCGCGATTATAAGTGTTCGGCAGGTGATCGACGCCGGCCAGCAGCGCACCGAAGAACTTGCGGTTCGAGACGATGCCGCCGACCGAGATGCCGCCGAAGCCGACACCGTGATAGCCGCGCTCGCGGCCGATCAGGCGCGTGCGCGAGCCTTGCCCGTGGATGTTGAAATAAGCGAGCGCGACCTTGAGCGCGGTGTCGACCGCCTCCGAACCGGAATTGGCGAAGAACACATGGTCGAGATCGCCCGGCGCCAGCGCGGCGATGCGCGACGCAAGCTCGAACGCCTTGGGATGCGAGAACTGGAACGCCGAGGCGTAATCCAATTCTGCTGCCTGCTGCTGGATCGCCTTGACGATCGGATCACGGTTGTGGCCGGCATTGGTGCACCACAGGCCGGCGGAGCCGTCGAGCACCTTGCGCCCGTCCGCGGTGAAGTAGTGCATATCCTTGGCGCGCGTGACGAGCCGCGGTGCTTTCTTGAACGCGCGGTTCGCGGTGAACGGCATCCAGTATGGTTCGAGATCGTTCGGGATCGTCTGGACGGCGGCTGCGCTGCTGTTGGTCATCATCACTTCTCCTGCACCGGCAAGTCGTGCACCGCCAAGTGCTCTAGCAAATTTGCGCGCGCACGGCGCGTGTCAAAAAGTCTGTCATCCATCCGAAGACGGCGTTGCGTCATCACACCGGTCTTCTATACCGGCTCGGCGCGATCCCAGTCGGGCATCACGTCGCCGCTGACACCGGCGAACGCGCCGGGCGTGAGTTCGTGAACAAGCAGCCGCGCCTTATCCACCGGCCCCGGCATGCGCACGCTGTTCGGCGGCACGCGCTTGAAACCGATGCGGCCATAGAACGGCTCGTCGCCGACCAGCACGACCAGACGGTGCCCCTTCGCCTTTGCCTCCGCGAGCGAGCGCTCCATCAACGCGCGGCCGATGCCGTGCGACCGGAACGGCGGCTCGACCGTGAGCGGGCCGAGCAGCAGCGCGGGCGCGCCGCCGATCGTCACCGGGGTGAGCCGCACCGAGCCGACCAGCAGCGTGCCGATGCGCGCGGTGAACGACAGGTCGAGCGCGTGCTTGACCTTTTCGCGGATCCGGTAGGCCGAGCGCGCATAGCGGCCGGGGCCGAAGGTGCGCTCGTTGAGCCGCTCGATCGCCTCGGCGTCGCCGGGCTTCTCGGTGGTGATAGTCGGTGATAGGTCGGACATCGATCTCTGACCGGGGGCCGCGTTCCGTTTCACCCCACGGCATAGAAGAGGCGGGGCGCGCCGACAAGTCTCGCCCCTTGATACACCCCTTGCGATTCCGGCCATCGTCCCGACCTCAGGCCATATCGTAGCGTTTCAGGAGCATTTCAGATGGGCATGCTGATCGACGGCGTCTGGCGCGACCAGTGGTACGACACCGCCAAAACCAAGGGCCGGTTCGAGCGCCAGCCGTCGACCTTCCGCAACTGGGTGACGCCGGACGGCGCCCCCGGCCCAACCGGCGAAGGCGGCTTTCCCGCGGCGCGGGGACGCTATCATCTTTATGTCTGCCTCGCGTGCCCGTGGGCACACCGCACGCTGATCTTCCGCGCGCTCAAGCGGCTGGAGGACGCGGTCTCCGTCTCGCTGGTTTCGTATCACATGGGCCGCGAGGGCTGGACCTTCGACGAAGCTACCGGCTCGACCGGCGATGCCATCAACGGCGCCAAGCGCCTGTCCGACATCTATCTCAAGGCCGATCCGAAGTTCACCGGCCGCGTTACCGTGCCAGTGCTGTGGGACAAGGAGCGCAGCACCATCGTCAATAACGAGTCGTCCGACATCATCCGCATGTTCAACAGCGCGTTCGACGCGTTGACCGACGTACGCACCGACTACTATCCGGCGGCGCTGCGCGGCGAGATCGACCGCATCAACGACCTCGTCTATCCAAACATCAACAACGGCGTGTATCGCGCTGGCTTCGCAACGACGCAGGAGGCTTACGAAGAAGCCTATCGCGCGCTCTTCGCCGCGCTCGATCAGGTCGAGACGCGGCTTTCGACGCAGCGCTATCTCGTCGGCAAGACGCTGACGGAAGCCGACTGGCGACTGTTCACCACGCTGATCCGGTTCGACGCCGTTTATGTCGGGCATTTCAAGTGCAACCGGCAGCGGATCGCCGACTTCTCGAACCTGTCGAACTATCTGCGCGATCTCTACCAGCACCCCGGCGTCGCCGGGACGGTCAACATGACGCACATCAAGCGCCATTATTACGGCAGCCACCCGACGGTAAACCCGACCGGCATCGTGCCGCTCGGCCCGCTACTCGATTTCGACGCGCCGCATGATCGCGGGAGATTTGGGTAGAATTCACACGGATCTATCCATTCGTCATGGCCGGGCTCGTCCCGGCCATCCACGTCTTACTATTTCGCGCGAAGATTAAAGACGTGGATGCCCGCAACATCAGGGCGTTTACGCCCGTCTTCGACGGGCTATGTGCGGGCATGACGACGGAGCGAGCGGTGCGCAATCTCCCGCTACGCCTCAGGCGAACCTCACCACTCCGCTGCCGGCTCCTGCCCGCCGAGAATCTCCGCCAGCCGTGCGCGGGTGCCGCGCGTCGTGTCCGGCGGCAACGCATCGACCGGAAAGAAGCCGTGCGCGACGATCTCGTGGTTCGGCTGCGGCGCGCTGTCCTGCCGGAAATCGCGCACCACATAGAGCGCCACATGGTCGCGCCGCGATGCCGCGCGATTGAAATACACGCCGAACAACTGCGGCGCACTCGTCAAGGTGAGGTTGCCCTCCTCGGACAGTTCGCGCGCCAGCGACGACACCAAGCTTTCGCCGCTCTCGACGCCGCCGCCGGGGAAATGCCAGCCATCCACATAGCTGTGCTTGATCAGGAACACCCGTCCCTCGCCGTCGAACACCGCGCCGCGCACACCGAGCGTCATCGGTCGGGCGAAGCGCCAGTAGAGGTGCATGCCGCGCCGGATCAGCGGCTCGGCCTTGCGGCGCAGACGGCTCATGGTCATGTCGCGTTTGTCCCGGCGTCGGACGGATGGCATACAGGCAGCCGCGCTCTCATATAACCGCGTCGGAAGCCTGTCCAACCATCCACCGGAACGCCTGCTCATGAAACGCTTCGCCGACCTGACCGAACAGGAAGTGCTGGCGCTCGCCATCTCCAACGAGGAAGAGGACAGCCGCATCTATCTCGGTTTCGCCGAGCGGCTGGCCAACACCTTCCCGGCCACCGCCGAGCTGTTCCGCAAGATGGCGGCCGAGGAAGTCACCCACCGTACCCGCCTGTTCGATCTCTACCGTGCGAAGTTCGGCGACTATCTGCCGCTGGTCCGGCGGCAGGACGTGCGCGGCTTCATCGCCAAGCCGCCGCTGTGGCTCTCGCCGGAACTGGCACCGGAAGAGACGCACAAATATGCCGAGACGATGGAGTACGAGGCCGAGCGGTTTTACCGCAAGGCGGCCGAGCAGACCCGCGACGCCTCGACCCGGCAACTGCTGATCGAACTGGCGGAAGCCGAACTCGACCACGAGCATCTCGCGCAAAAACTCGACAAGACGCTGCTGACCACCGACGCCAAGCGCAAGGAAGCAGAAACCGCGCGGCGCATGTTCGTGCTGCAATATGTGCAGCCCGGCCTCGCCGGCCTGATGGACGGCTCGGTGTCGACGCTGGCGCCACTGTTCGCTGCCGCGTTCGCCACCCACAATACCTGGGAGACGTTTCTGGTCGGTCTTGCCGCCTCGGTCGGCGCCGGCATTTCCATGGGCTTCGCCGAAGCGCTGTCCGATGACGGCTCGCTTACCGGCCGTGGCTCGCCATGGCTGCGTGGCACCGCCTGCGGCGTGATGACCGCGGTCGGCGGCCTCGGCCATACCCTGCCCTATCTGATCCCGGATTTCTGGACCGCCACCATCGTCTCCGTGCTGGTGGTGATCCTTGAACTCGGCGCGATCTCCTATATCCGCTATCGCTACATGGACACGCCGTTCCTCGCGGCGGCATTCCAGATCATCGTCGGCGGCGTACTGGTGTTCCTCGCCGGCATCCTGATCGGCAGTTCCTGAGTCTCATCGCCTTATGACCTTCACGCTCGCGCATCTCTCCGACCCGCATCTCGCGCCCTTGCCGCAGCCGCAATGGCTCGATCTTTTGAACAAACGCATCACCGGCTATGTGAATTGGCGGCGCAAACGCCGCTTCGTCCATGATCCCGACGTGCTCGCGCGCATCGTCGCCGATCTTGAAGCGCAGGCACCGGATCACATCGCCGTCACCGGCGACATCGCCAACATCGCGCTGCCGGAGGAATTCGTGCGCGGCCGCGCGTGGCTGCAGCAGCTTGGCTCCGGCGCCGACGTAAGCTTCGTGCCGGGCAACCACGACATGTATGTGAAGGATGCCGCGCGGCTGATGCCCAGCGCATTCGGCACCTTCATGACCAGCGACATGCCGGGGGTGCCGCTACCTTATGTTCGTCGGCGCGCACCGCTGGCCATCGTCGGCGTGTCGAGCGGCGTGCCGACCGCGCCGTTCCTCGCCACCGGCTGGGTCGGCGCCGAACAGTTGATCACGTTGCGCGCACGGCTCGAGGCGCTGCGCGACGAAGGCCTGTTTCGCGTGGTGCTGATCCACCATCCGCCGATCACGCAGGCGGCGAACCACAAGCGCCTGCTCGACGCGCCGGTGTTCCTGCGGGTGATCGCGGAAGCCGGCGCGGAGCTTATCTTGCACGGCCACGATCATGTCCATGCGTTTGTGCAGATCAAGGGTCCGAACGGTCCGGTGCCGGCAATGGGCGTGCCGTCGGCGTCCGCCGCGCCCGGCGGACACTGGACGCCGGCCGCCTATAATCTCTATCGCATCGGCGGCGGACCCGGCGCGTGGACCTGCGAGGCGGTCTCGCGCGGTCTCAATGAGAACGGCGAGATCGTCGAACTCGGAACGATGGATTTGATGAAGGGGTGAACGGATACCCCGCTCTCATTTCGACTCATCCTGAGGAGGCCGCGTAGCGGCCGTCTCGAAGGACGAGGCGGCCACAACAGCGCACACGCCTCATGGTTCGAGACGCGACGCTGACGCATCGCTCCTCACCATGAGGCTTGGAGAGAGAGATTGAGAGCAGCGCGACTCTCTCAACCGTCAGTGCGGCATGTTCAGCCAGGCAAGCGCGAACAGCGCGCCGACGCCGCACAGCAGACCGAGCAGGAACGCGAACCACGCTCCACCGCGACGGCGGCGCACGGGCTTCGCGGTCTCGGCTGCCGTCGGCTGCGCCGCGCTGTCGTCGGCGAGCGCCCGCTCCCGCTCCACCAGCCGGCGGGCGACATAACGGGTCACGGCATCAACGAGATCGCGCACTTCGTAGGATTCGGCCAGTACCTTGCGGCCAAATCTGGTGTCTTGCACAAAACGATAGATGCGCTTGTCGCGGCCCATCTCCACATGGGCGATCACGTCGATCCAGAGCTTCGGCACATCGCCACGGCTGATGCCACGATCGAAAATCTCGACGCCGGCCGGCACGTCGGCGAACAGCGGATTGAGCGCCTCGTCGAGCAGTTCGAGCCTAGCCACCTCGGCGTCGCGCAGATCGACCACCACGCCGGAGCGCTCCGCCGCCTCGATGCGGGCGTCGCGGATCGCTTCCTTCAACGGCTTCGGCGCCGCCGGCTGGGCCGGAGGCAGCTTGCCATCGGGTGTCTTGGCGTTTGAGGTCGGGTCTTGCGCCGCCATGGACGTTGCCTGCGTGAGTAAGGGTTAGTTAACCATAACAAGACACCTCCGCCGTGCAAGGCGGAAGTGTCTGATTTCTCGATCTTTTCGCGGCAACTGTGGCGGCAATTTGATTCAAATTGTCGCCGTTCCGGTCATCAACCGGCAAGAGTTTGGAACCAGCGGCTTTTGATTTGTCGCGGTTTCTTGACGCGAACCGCCGTTCCCTTCGCTCGAAAACGCTCTATTCCGGCTCGTGCTTGAGCGCCGCCGAATTGATGCAGTAGCGCAAACCCGTCGGCCCCGGCCCGTCGTCGAACACATGGCCGAGATGGCCGCCGCAGGCCGCGCACAGCACCTCGGTGCGGACCATGCCGTGGCTGGTGTCGCGCTCCTCGGCCACATGGTCCCCGACCGGCGCGGTGAAGCTCGGCCAGCCGCAATGCGACTGGAACTTGGTATCGGATTCAAACAGCGGCGTGCCGCAGCCGGCGCAGACATAAGTGCCCGGATCAGTGGTCCCTTCATATTCGCCGGTGAACGGCCGCTCGGTCGCCTTCTCGCGCAGCACCGCATATTGCATCGGCGTCAGTTGCGCGCGCCATTCCTTCTCGGTCTTCTCGACTTTGTCGCTCACCCAAATCCTCCGATCAGTTCGTCGCGGCCCGCACCAACGCCGGCTTGTCGCGATACACGTCGCTGAACAGCCGCTTCAGGTTCTCCACCTTCGGACGGTCGTTGATATAGATATAGGGCTGCATCGGGTGCAGGTAAGCGTAGTCCTGGTGATAATCTTCCGCCGGATAGAAGGCACTGAGCGACGACAGTTTCGTGACGATCGGCCGCTTGTAAACCTTCGCGCCGCCAAGCTGCGCGACATAGGCTTCGGTAATCTTCTTCTGCTCCGGCGTACTGTAGAAGATCTCGGAGCGGTACTGCGGGCCGGTGTCCGGCCCCTGCCGGTCGAGCTGCGTCGGGTCGTGCGCGACCGAGAAGAAGATCTGCAGAATCTTGCCGTAGGACACTTTCTTCGGATCGTACGTCACCTCGACCGCTTCGGCGTGGCCAGTGCGGCCGGAGCTGACGACATCGTAACTAGCGGTGTCTTTCGTGCCGCCGGAATAGCCGGACACGGCTTTGGTCACGCCGTCGGTGTGCTGGTAGACCGCCTGGATGCCCCAGAAGCAGCCGCCGGCGAGCACGACCTTCTGCAATCCCTCGCCGCCGTGGTTATCGACGGCCGGTGCCGGAACCTTGACCGCGACTTCGGCCAGCGCGGGGGTCAGCGACAGTGCGCCGGCAAAGGCCGCGACGGCCAACAAGGAACGAAACGGATTCGACGGGATCATCGGGATGGCTCCTCAAGGGGCTTGGTTGCCGCCAATATAATGATCCGGTCGAAGCGCGGCTGACACGTTTTCACACATATGCGTGAGAACGGCGCGAACGTCACTCACGTATCCGTTCGCAGACCGTAAGCCTTGCCCCAGCCGAGGCCGTCCTCGGTACGCGCGCGGTTGCGATATTCGCACGACACCCAACCGTCATAGCCGAGCCGGTCGAGCGCATCGAAGATCGCCGGATAGTTCACTTCGCCCTCGTCGGGCTCATGCCGTGACGGCACCGCCGCGATCTGCACATGGCCGACGAACGGCAGATGCTTCTCGAACCGCCGGATCAGGTCGCCCTGCATGATCTGCACATGGTAGAAATCGAACTGCATCTTCACGTTCGGCCGGTCGACCTTGGTGAGAATGTCGGCCGCGTGCTCGACGTAGTTCAGGAAATAGTCCGGCCGCTCCATGGTGTTGATCGGTTCGATCAACAGCTTGACGCCGGTGCCGCGAGCCCGGTCGGCGGCGCGCTGCAGATTGGCGATATAGGTCCGCTCCGCCGCCGCGCGCTGCTCCGGTGCTACCTTGCCGGCGAGGCAATGCACCGCGTTGCCGCCGATCGCCTGCGCATAGTCGAACGCCTGCGCAAACGCCGCGTCGAAATCCCGCTCCCGCCCCGGCTGCGCCGTCAGACCGAACAAATCGGGCGCGCCACGCTCGGTGTTGAGACCGAGAATGGTGAGCCCGTGCTTGTCGGCCTCAGCCTTGAGTGTCGCAGGCGGTACGTCATAGGGAAACTGCAGCTCGATCGCCTTGAATCCTGCGCGTGCCGCGGCTCCCACCCGTTCGAGGAGCGTCGGCCGCTCCGTGAACATATAAGCGATATTGGCGGCAAACCGCGGCATCGGCAGAACTCCCTCGGATGACCGTTACTGCGCGGTCACGCCGGCTTTCTTGATGATCGGCGTCCACTTGTCGACTTCCGATTTGACGAAGGCGCCGAGCCATTCCGGCGTCTGCTCGTTCTCGGCCGGCACATTGGCCGCAAGCTCCTTCAGACGCGTGCGCACCTTCTCGTCCTTGAGTGCGGCGCGGACCACCTCGTTGAGCTTCATGACGATCTCACGCGGCGTGTTCTTCGGCGCGAACAGCGCGTTCCAGCCGACCGCGTTGAACTCCGGCAGGCCCTGTTCCTTGGCGGTGGGCATGTCCGGCAGTTGCGGCAGGCGTTCCGGGATCGCGACGACGAGACCCTTGACGGTGCCGCCCTGGATGCTCGGCACGATGCCGACGGTCTGGTCGCAGACATAGTCGACCTGCTGCGCCACCAGCGCATTGAGCGCCGGGCCGGAGCCGCGGAACGGCACATGCTGCTGCTGCGAGTTCAGGATCGAATCCAAGAACAGGCAGGTGAGATGCGAGGTCGCACCGACGCCACCGGTCCCGTAATTCAGCTTGCCCGGATTGGCCTTGGCGAAAGCGACGAACTCCTTGAAGTCCTTGAACGGCGTGTCCTTCTTCGCCGCGACGATCATCGGCGTGCCGGCCGTGTTGATGATCGGCTCGAAGTCCGTGCGCGGATCGTAAGCGAGCTTCGGGTAGAGCCCGACGCTCGCCGCCTGCGTTCCGAGATTGCCCATCAGGATCGTGTAGCCGTCCGGCGCGGAATTTTTCACGCGGGTCACCGCGATGGTGCCGCCGGCGCCGACGACGTTCTCGACCACCACTTGCTGGCCGAGCGCGCGGCTCATCGGCTCTCCGAGCAGCCGCGAAATGATGTCGGTCGGACCACCGGCCGAGAACGGCACGACCAGGGTAATCGCACGCTCCGGCCACGCGGCCAGCGCGCCCGAAACCTGCGCCAGCACCGCAACGGCGCCGATGGATAGCAGTTTGGAAATAGATGTCCTCATGTCGCCCTCCCGTTTATCTTTGGCGCCGCGTTGCCACGGCGCGGCGCGGAGGATAATCCGACGTTACGGCGCAACGCCAGAGTGGCGCTTGATCCGTTGGTCTTATGGGGCGGGAGAAAACGGCCATGCGCGCGAATGACGCATTCCATATTGCGGTGTTGCCCGGTGACGGGATTGGACCCGAGGTGACGAAACCGGCGCTGGCGGTGCTGGAGCGGATCGCGGCGACCACGCCCAATCTCGGCTTCCGTTTCACCGAGGCGCCGGCCGGCGCCTATCACTACAAGGAAACCGGCAAGTCGATGCCGGAAAGCACCGTCCGCCTGTGCGACGAAGCCGACGCCATCCTGCTCGGCGCCTGCGGCATGCCGTCGATCCGCTATCCGGACAACACCGAGATCATGCCGCAGGTGGAACTCCGTTTCATCTTCGACCTCTATGCCGGCGTGCGGCCCGCCCGGCTGGTGCCGGGCGCGCCGAGCCCGATCGTCGGTGCCCACGAAAGAGGCATGGATTTCGTGGTGATCCGCGAATCCACAGAGGGTCTGTTCTCGTCGATGGGCAAAGGCGTCGTCACCCATGACGAGGCGCGCGAGACGCTGGTCATGACGCGCAAGACCTGCACCCGTCTGTTCGACTTCTCGCTGCGGCTCGCCGAGCGTCGCAAGAAGCGGGGCCGGCCGGGCCACCTCACCTGCGTCGACAAGGCCAATGTGTTCAAGGCATTCGCCTGGTTTCGCGACATCTTCGACGAGCGCGCGAAAGCGATGCCGGGCGTCTCCACCTCGCACATGTATGTCGATGCCGCGGCAGCGCAGCTCGTGCGCCGGCCGTGGGATTTCGACGTCATGGTGATGGAGAACATGTTCGGCGACATCCTCTCGGATCTCGCCGCCGGTCTGGTGGGCGGGCTCGGCATGGCCCCGTCCGCCGATGTCGGCGACACCCATGCGGTGTTCCAGCCCTGTCATGGTACCGCGCCGGACATCATGGGCCAGGGCAAGGCCAATCCCACCGCGATGATCCTCTCGGCCGCGATGATGCTCGACTGGCTCGCCGACAAGCACGATCACGAACCGGCGGCGGACGCGGCACAGCGGATCGAGCGCGCGGTCGACGACGCGTTCCGCAGCGGCATCAAACCGATGGAGTTCGGCGGGCCGGATGGCACCGACGCGATTACGCGCGCGGTGCTGACCGCGCTCGGCTAAAAAGCCGGTCTACAGTCCGACGAAGCGCGCGATCGCGGCGCGGAACGCCTGCGGCTGCTCCAGCATCGGGAAATGCCCGCTGCTGTCAATCGCGTGATAACTGCCGCCGGCGATCTGTCCGGCCAGCACTTTCTGCGCAGCGGCCGGCACCATCGCATCGTCAGCGCCGGCAACGACCAGTGTCGGCACGTCGAGCCGGCCGAGCAGCGGCGTCAGGTCGGCTTCCTCCAGCACCTTGCAGGCCGCGCCCATCGCCTTCGGATCGATGGCGAGCAAGGTGCGGCGGCAGGTCTCCGTGACGTCGCCCTTGGCGCGGAACGACGACGAATAAAGCCGCTCGGCCAGTTGATCTGCCACCGGATCGACCTTCGCAGCGGCGACAGCTTCCGCAAGCTGCGGCAGCCGCGCGCGATCATCGTCGCCAAGACGCGCGGTCGTGCCGCTGACGATCAGCTTGCCGACACGCTCGGGATGGTCGAGCGCGAAGGCGAGCGCCAGCAAGCCGCCGAACCCCGCGCCGAGCAGCACCGCATCCGGCGCGATGTCGAACTCCTGATAACCATCTTCGAGCCGCGCCAGGTAAGCATCCATCAGCGGCAGCATCGCGGGCTCGGAATCGTGGAAACCCGGCAGGTTGAACAACGTGACGCGGAAGTGATCGGCAAGCAGCGGCAACAGCGGGTCGAACACGGTTCGGTCCGCGAACAACGGATGAAACAGCACAAGGTCGCGACCCCGGCCGGTTCGCATCGCGGTCAGCGCGCCGTGTCCGGCCGTCAGTTGCTCCATTCTCGCCTCCCATTCCCTGTCAATACGCTGCTTCGAGAATCCCGCGAATCTCCGCCTCACTGGCAGAACGCGGAGCGGCGATATTGAGTTTCGCGGCTTCCGCCGCGACAAAACCAATCTTGTCGCGTGGCAGCCCGACCTCCCGCAGCGCCTGCGGGATCGGGAACAATGACAGCATCACGCCAAGCGCATGCGCCGGATCGTTGGTTTCGAGCGTGTCGCAAAGCCGTTCGTGCGCGTCGGGCGCGGCGTCGAGATTGAAGCGCGTCACATGCGGCAGGATGATCGAATGGGTTTCCGCGTGCGGCATGCCAAGACCACCCAGCACATGCGCGAGCTTGTGATGCAGCGCCGTGCCGCTGGTCAGCACAATGCCGCACAGCCACGATGCCGACAGGCATGCCGCGCGCGCGTCGCGATCGTTGCCGTCCGCCACCACTTTCGGCAGCGCATCGGCGAACAGCCGCATCGCCTCCGTCGCCATGGCGCAACTGATCGGCGTGCGCTCGGCGATCCACAAGCCTTCGACCGCATGGGCGATGGCGTTGAGGCCGCTGGCGGCACTCACCGCCGGCGGCAGACCAAGCGTCAGATCGGGATCGTAGATGATCGTCTTCGGCAATGCCTTCGGGTCGCGCACGGTGATCTTGCGCTCGCCATCGGTGGTACCGGCGATCGGTGAAGCTTCGGAACCCGAATATGTCGTCGGCACCGCGACGATCGGCAGATTGCTGGCAATCGCGATCGCCTTGGCGAGACCGATTGCGGCGCCGCCACCCATGGCGACGACACCATCCGCTCCGGCACGGGCCGCCTCCGCGATCCCCGCTTCCGCCACCGCGCGCGGAACATGCACGACCGCCTGTGCGTGGACCCCGGCGCAGGACGAACCGAGAAGATCGGAAGCCAGCGCCGCGAGTCGCGCGCCATGCCCCGGCGTCGCGACCACGAGCACGCGGCTGAGGCCGAGTCTCGCCACCTCTTCGGCGAGCTGCGCCAGGCTGCCGGACCCGAACACCACGCGCTGCGATGGCGTGTCCTGAACGAATTTCATCATCATCTTCACCAATCGGTGCCGCTCGACAGGGTTGTTGGGACGCCGCCCCGGCTCGCCAGACGCGATGGCCTGTGCAAAGATCGATTCCGGACAAACGACGGACCGGACACACGATCCGGCCTGAAAAGAGAACAATAGGGGGAGAACCGCGAGATGACTATCACCCGACGTCAACTCCAATCGGTGGCCATCGGTTGCGCCGCGCTGCTGCTCAGCGCGGGCGCGGCGTCGGCGCAAACTTTCGGCTTCGCCACCATGCAGCCGGGAACGCTCAACCACACCACCGGTTCCGCCATCGCCAAGGTGCTGAAGGATAAAGTCAACATCAACGCGGTCATCCAGCCGACCGCCGGCGAATCCGTGCTGATCCCGCTGGTCGGGCGCGGCGAGGCGGAATTCGGCATCGCCAACATCTTCGAGGTGGAAGGCGCCAAGGCCGCCAACAAGGACCTGCGGCTGATCGGTTCGATCCAGGCGCTGCGCGGCGCCTACTTCGTGCGCAAGGACTCGGGCATGAAGACCATGGCCGACCTCAAGGGCAAGCGCGTCGTGTTCGGCTATTCGGCGATGAAGACCATCGATCCGCTCGCCAAGGCGATGCTGATGACCGGCGGCCTCACCGAGAAAGACATCAAGCCGGTTCTGGTGCCGAACGTGATCCGCGGTGCCGACGAATTCGCCGCCGGCAATGCCGACATGTTCTTCTTCGCCTTCGGCGCGCCGAAGGTACGCGAGGTCGATGCCACGGTCGGCGGCATCCTCGCCCTCGAAGTGCCGGAAAGCGGCATGCCGGAGGCCAAGAAGATTCTCGCCGGCGGCTACCTCACCATGGTCCAGCCGAACCCGTTCTTTGTCGGCGTGCCGAAGGCGATGAACGTCTACACCTGGGACAACATGCTGTTCACCAACAGCAAGGTGTCGGATGACGTCGTCTACAAGCTGATCGACACGATGGTGAAGAACAAGGACGACATGCTCACCATCCAGCCGGCGCTGCGCGAGTTCACGGCGGCCGGGCTCTACAAAAAGTACGACATTCCGTATCACCCCGGCGCGCTGAAATATTTCAGCGAGCACAAGATCGACGCCAAACCCGTCAACTGACGCCGATCAGCGGGCTATCCATCCGTGAGTGAAGAACGAATCGTCCCCGACGCGGCGGCCTTCGCGGCCACCGCGTCGCGCGCCACATTGCTGGGAACCACGATCTTCCAGGCCCTGCTGGTGGCGATCGTGGTGCTGTGGGTGCTCGACATTCCGCGCGTCGTGTTCGGCGCGTCGTTCTATGTCGAGCAGATGCTCACCGTCAGCCTCGGTCTAACGCTGGCGCTCGCCTTCATCGCCGAAAGCGGCCGCAAGCGGCACTGGAGCGACTGGGTCGCGGTCGCGCTTTCGCTCGTGCTGTGCGGCTATATCGCCGTCTACTACGAGCGGCTGACGCAGGACGCCCCGATGCTGCCCTGGGACGGGCTGATCGTCAGCGCCCTCCTCGTGTTGCTGGTGCTGGAAGGCAGCCGCCGCATCTCCGGCTGGGGCTTCGTCGGCATCATCCTGGCGATGGCCATCTATATCTTCATCAGCCCGCATCTGTCCGGCGCGTTCCAGACCCGCTACGTCTCGCCGGAACGTCTGACAATCTATCTCGGCCTCGACCTTAACGGCGCCATCGGCCCGATCCTGCAGGTCTCGGTGCTGATCGTCATCCCCTTCACCATTCTCGGCCAGGTGTTGGCGCGCACCGGTGGCGCGGATTTCTTCGCCGATCTGTCGATGGCGGCCATGGCGCGGTTCCGCGGCGGCGCCGCCAAGATCGCGGTGGTCGGCTCCGCGCTGTTCGGCATGATCTCCGGCAGCGCCGTGTCGAACGTGCTGGCCGTCGGCATCGTCACGATCCCGAGCATGGCGCGCTCCGGCTTTTCCAAATATCGCGCCGCCGCGATCGAATCCGTCGGCTCGACCGGCGGGCAGCTAATGCCGCCGGTGATGGGCGCATCCGCCTTCATCATGGCGGAATTCCTGCAGGTGTCGTACGGCGCGGTCTGCATCGCCGCCGCGATCCCGGCGATCCTCTACTACGCCTGTCTTTTCTTTCACGTCGATCTCGAAGCCGCCAAGGAGAAGATCGGCGCGGTGCGCGAGGAGACGCCGCCGCTCAGTGAAATCCTCATGGCCGGCTGGCACTTCCTGGTGCCCATCGCCTTCCTCGTCGTCGCGCTGATGTATCCGGAAACGCTGGTACTGACGCCGGAAAAGGCCGCCGTCATCGCCACGCTGATGTTGATCGTGTTCGCGCTGCTGCGCGGCTATCGCGGCAAGCGCGTGTCGTTCCTCGATATGCTCAAGGCGATGATCGACACCGGCCGCGTCTCGCTCGACATCATCCTGATCGGTGCCGCCGCCGGCATCATGGTCGGAATCATGAGCATCTCCGGCCTCGCCTTCTCGATGACGGCGCAACTGCTAACGCTGTCGGGCGACAATGTATTCTTGCTGCTGCTGCTGGTGGCCATCCTCGCCTTTGTGCTCGGCATCGGCCTACCGACGGTGAGCGTCTACATTCTCACCGCGACGCTGCTGGCGCCCGCGCTGGTGAAGCTCGGCGTCACGCCGATGGCCGCACATATGTTCGTCATGTACAATGGCATCCTGTCGATGATCACCCCACCGGTGGCGTTCGCGGCCTATGCCGCCGCCAATATCGCCGGCGTGTCGGGATGGAAGACCGGCTGGATCGCCTGCATGGTCGGCTGGTCGACCTTCCTGCTGCCATTCCTGTTCGTGCTGACGCCGAGCCTGCTGATGGACGGAAGCTGGGCCGAGATTGTGCTCAACTTCAGCCGCGTGCTCTACGGCATCTGGCTCGGCACCGCCGCCGTGGTCGGGTTCGCGCTGACGCCGCTGACGAAGCCCTGGCGGTTCGCCTATGGCGCGCTGGCCCTCATGGTGTGTCTGCCGCCCGCGGCGTTCTCGACCGCGATCTACGTCAACTTCGTCGGCATCGTCGCCGCGATCGCCCTGCTCGGCATCGACATGATGCGGGCACGCGCGAGCAAAAGAGCAGCGGCATAAAAAATGGCCGGGCAAGCCCGGCCATTTCAACATTGCTCCAGAAGCGCTCAGTTGCCTTCGCGCCAGATACCGAGCGCCTGCTGCGCCGGCTTGTCGGAGATCGAGAACAGCACGGCCTCCTCGGCGGCATGGTGCTGATAGCGTTTCCACGGCGGCACCACGAACACGTCGTTGACGCCCCACTCGTAATCCTTGCCGTCAATGGTGGTGCGGCCCTTGCCCTCGGCGCAGACGAACACCGTGCCGTCGGTCGAGCGGTACGGCTCGCCGTTGAACCCCTTGGGGAACAGCGCGAGGTTCGCGCCCATGGTCGGCAACACCGGCCCGCCATTGATCGGGTTGGCGTAGCGGACGCGCGCGCCATGGCGCTTGTCGATGTCGCCGGTCTTCTTCAGCCGTTCGAGGATCGGCCGCATCTTGGCATACGGATAGTTGATGACCGGGCTGCGGTTGGTGACCGCCGGCATGCCGTCCGGCAGCACGCCGGTGGCGTAACGCTCGAACGAGTCGCCGTCCTCGAAATTCGCCTTCTGCATCTTCTCGTCGAAGTGCTCGGCGAATGAGGCTTCAAAGTGATTGATGGTCGGCATATCGAGCACGTCGAGCCACATCACCGGCTGCTTGCCGGGATTGCCGTGGTCGTGCGGCGCCCAGTTGGCGGTGATGATGAAGTCGCCATGCGCCATCATCGTCTTCTCGCCTTCGACGGCGGTATAGGCGCCGTCGCCGTCCAGCACGAAACGGATCGCTGAGGCGACATGACGATGCACGTCGGCGATCTCGCCCGGCAGGATCAACTGGATGCCGGCGAACAGCGAATTGGTGACGCGGGACTTGCCGGGCATGCCCGGATTTTCCAGCACCAGAACGCGGCGCTCCGCCTCCTCGGCGGTGATCACCTCGCCCGCTTCCATCATCAACTGCTTGATGCGGTCGAATTTCCAGACCTTCGGCTGCACCGTGGACTTCGGCTCGGGCGTGACCAGGCCCTTGAGCACTTCCCACAGCGGCGCAAGGCTGTCCTTGGCGATCTTGTCGTAATAGGCCTGCCGCGCACCCGTAACGTTGTGCTTGGCATCGGGATTGGCTGCGGTTGCGACCGCCATGGCGGAACCTCCGGGGACAGATTATGTCGCCTTATATAGCGCAGACCGGTTGCGGCTGAAACTGTTCCAGATCAAGCGCAGGCCCGCCATGCGGACAGGGACACGGTCAGGTATTGATGGACCCACCATCGACCGCCAGCGTCTGGCCGGTCATGAAATCGCTTTCGGACGAGGCCAGGAATACCAGCGCGCCGGTGAGATCCGGCGGATAGCCGTCGCGTTTGAAGGCCCGACTCTGCAGCACCTTGTCGCGGGCCTCGTCGATATGGGCGGTATTCTCGATGCCGGTATCGCTGAGGATCAGGCCCGGCGCCAGTGTGTTGACCCCGATATTGTGCGGCCCCAGTTCGCGCGACAGTGCCCGCGTGAAGGCAACAATCGCCCCTTTCGAGGTGACGTAATGGGAGAAGTTGGGCAGGCCCTTATAGGCCGTGCCGGAGGCGATGTTGATGATCTTGCCGCTTTTGCACGCGATCATGTGCGGGGCGACATGCTTCACCATCAGGAACGGGCCGCGGACATTGACCGCCATCACCTTGTCCCATAGCGCGGTATCGATCTCCGTGATCTTCACCGGCGGCAGCGTCGAATAGAGCGCTGCATTGTTGACCAGGATGTCAATCTGACCGAACCGGTCGAGGGTGGTCGCCACCAGATCGCGCACCGAATCCTCGTCGCTGACGTCGAAGGCCATACTCGCCGCGCAGTCGCTGCTGAGATGCGCGTTAAGCGAATCCGCGAGATCGCGGCCATCGGCGATATCCGCGACCATGACGCGGGCGCCGGCCGCCGCCAGCGCCTCCGAATAGTGCCGTCCGATCCCACGCGCACCACCGGTCACGATCGCCACACGCCCGCTCAACCTTGCCATCTGCATCCGCCCTTCGCACAATGTCCGCTGCAACTCCCGACACCGTAGCATGGGCATGTGGCCTGATGACAAACCAGAGCGATGCGCTGGCGATCCGAACCTTGATCGAGAACTGGGGTATCTATCGCGATGCCCGTGACTGGGCGCGTTTCCGGACGCTCTGGCATGCGGACGGGATGATGATGGCGACCTGGTTCCAGGGCAACGCCGACACCTTCATCAAGGTCAGCCAGCAGGGCTACGACAACGGTGCACGGATCTGGCACGCTTTCGCCGGCCACAACGTCGACGTACAAGGCAAACGCGCCATCGCCCAATCGAAGATGACCATCACCCAGCGGGGCATGGTCGAGAATGTGCTGTGCGACGTGATCTGCACCGGCCGCTTCTATACCTTCCTGGAAAAGCGGAGAGGCAAATGGGGCCTCGTGCTGCTGCAGCCGATCTATGAGCGCGACCGGATCGACCCGGTCGATCCGTCGGCCAAACTGAAACTCAACAAGACCCTGCTCGGCGGCTTCCCGGTCGGCTACCGCCACCTCGCTTATCTGCAGACGCGGGCGGGCTTCACCGTGAAGAAGGACATGCCGGGCCTCGACGGCCCCGAACTCTCGGCGCTCTATCGCAAGGGCGAGCGATGGCTCGCCGGCAAAAAGCTCGCATAAAAATGCCCGGCACAGGCCGGGCATTTTCAGGATCGCGGTTTCGTCGACGCCCTACTTCGCGCCGCCCTTGACCGATGGCAGCGCCGCCGCTTCCGCATATTTAGCGTCTTCCGCCTTGAGATAGGCGACATATTCAGCCTGCGTCGAGCCAATCGGATCGATCCCCTGCTGGCGCAGCTTGGCCTGTACCTCGGGCTTTTGCAGCGCCGCGCGGATCGCCGCATTCCACTTGTCGATGATCGGCTGTGGCGTGCCGGAGCGCACCATCACACCGTAGAACGAGCGCGAAGTGAAATCCTTCATGCCCAGTTCCTGCAGGGTCGGCACGTTCGGCACTTCCGGCGAACGCTTCGACCCGGCGATTGCCAGGATGCGCAGCTTGTCCGACTTGAGGCTCTCGTCGACATGATCGGCGAACATCGCATCAACGTGGCCGCCAAGCAGGTCGGTCATCGCCGGCGCATTACCCTTGTAAGGGACGTGCACCATCTTCACGCCGAGCCGGTGCAGGAACAATTCGAAACCGAGATGCGACGACGAACCGGCGCCGAACGATGCAAAGGTGGCATCGCCGTTCTTCGATTTCACCCAGGCGACGAACTCGGCAAAGGTCTTCACCGGCAGCTTGGCGCTGACGACAAGGACGTGATCCGACGACGCGGCGAGCGAGACCGGCACGAAGTCCTTCTGCGGATCATAGGACAGGTTCGGCATCATCCGCGCCGAGATGATGAAGCTCGCGGTGTTGACATAGACCGTGTAACCGTCGGCGGGCGCGCTCGCCACCGCCGCCGAAGCGATGGTCGTGCCGCCGCCCGTCTTGTTTTCCGGAACGATCGTCGCCTTCCACTCCGTCGCAACGGCATCGGCCAGCGTGCGGCCGGTGATGTCCGTGCCGCCGCCGGGCGCCAGCGGAATGACAAGCTTGATTGGCCGATCCGGATAGGTCTGCGCCACGGCCGATGTGGCCGCGGCCGACAACGCGAGAGCAGCGAGACCCGCCGCGGCGGCCAGCGTCCGTTTCAACATGTTCACCTCTTCTACTGCCGTACCGATCAAGCCTTCGCGCGCTCGATGAACTTGGCGAAGCCCTCGAGCTGCTGCGCGATCACCTTCTTCGTCGCTTCGTCCTTGAGCTCCAGCGTCTCCGGATCGAACTTGTTCTGCGCGAAGCCGACGAACACCTCCGGCGTGCCGAAGATGAAGCAGTTGAGATAGGTGAACGTCATCCGCAGATGATACTGCAGACGCGCGCCACCAAGGGGCCCCTGCGTCGCGGACTGCAAAGCCACCGGCTTGCCGGCGAACGGCTGATCCTTCATCCGCGACACCCAGTCGAGCGCGTTCTTGAGGGTGCCGGGGATCGTCCAGTTGTATTCCGGCGTCACAATGATGATGCCGTCGGCCTGACGGATCGCATCTGCCAGCGCCGTCACCGATGTCGGAAAGCCAGTGCTGTTCTGGTCGTCGGCATCGTAATGCGGAATCGCCGCGATCGACGGCGATTCCTTGAAGGTCATGCCAGCCGGCGCCAGCGACGGCAATACGTTCATCAGCGCGCGGTTGTACGACTTCTTCCGCAGGCTGCCGCAGATGGTGAGAATGTTGAGTGCCATGTGCCCCTCTTTGATCCTGTTTTTCGCGCGGCTCAGACGCGCTCGTCTTCGATCGGATTGCGCAGTACGCCGATGCCTTCGATCTCGATCTCGCAGACGTCGCCGGCCTTCATCCAGATCGGATCGGGCTTGCGCGCATGACCGACGCCAGACGGCGTCCCAGTCAGGATCACGTCGCCCGGCTCCAGCGCGATGCCCTTGGTCGCATAGACCAGCGTTTCCGCCAGCGGGAACATCATGTTGTCGGTGTTGTCGTCCTGCAGCACCTTGCCGTTGAGGCGCGTGCCGATCTTGAGGCCCTTGCCGCCCTTCGGCAGTTCGTCGGCGGTGATCATCCACGGGCCGATGCTGCCCGATTTGTCGAAGTTCTTGCCGGCGGTCCACTGCGAGGTATGGCGCTGGAATTCGCGGATCGAACCTTCGTTCGACGCCGAATAGCCGACGATGCAGTCGAGCGCGTTGTCCATGGTGAGATGGCGGGCATGCTTGCCGACCACCGCGACCATTTCGGCTTCATAATCGAACTGGATCGACGCCTGCGGGCGGATCAGCGCCGCTTCATGCGGCACAAACGACGACAGCACGCGCAGGAACAGCGACGGCCATTTCGGGATGTTGTCCTTGTAGTTGCCTTCCTTGACGTGATCCATGTAGTTGAGGCCGAGGCAGAGGATCTTGCCCGGACGCGCCACCGGCAGCGCGTATTTCAAACCCTTGAGCGGGCGGCGCGCGCTCGCGGGAGCTTTCTTCACCGCGTCAGCGAGCGAGGACAGGCCGTCCTTCTGCAGCACTTCGGCGAGATCACCCGGAATGCGGGAATCGACTTCCTGCAGGTCGATCACCTGATCGCCCTCGACGACGCCGAGACGCAGGCCCTTGTCCGATTGAAAACCGACGATTTTCATTTTTTGAGATCCTATTTCCGTGAACCCAGTGTTTCGAGAAGATGCGTTGCGATGTCGTCGCGCCGCGCGATCCAGATGTCATCGCGATCCTTGGCGAGGCGCGCGATGGTTTCAAAGGCGTAAGCGCCACCGGCATGGCCATAGCAATGACAGTGCACCGTGACGTCGAGCACCATCGGCTCATCGATCGCCAGCGCGGCGCGCAACGTGTCGTCGAACAGTTCGACGAACTGCCGCGGCGAGCGGCCGTAGCGCATCGCATGCGGCAGATCGTTCACTTCCATGGTGAGCGGGATCGCCGCGAGCGAACCTTTATCAAAATCCTGAATGTAGGGCCGGTCGTCGTCGAACACGTCGCCCTGCCATTGATAGCCAGCTTCGAGCAAAAACCGCGCACTCTCGGCATGCGGCGTGCCGCGCGGACTGATCCAGCCGCGAACCGGCTTTCCGGAAGCGCCGACGAGCGCGTCGGTGGTCTTCTGGATGTCGAGCCGCACGTCCTCGACGCTGAGCCGCGCCGGAATCACGTCCTGCGCCCAGGCATGAGCGACGATCTCGTGGCCCTCCTCGGCGATGCGGCGCACCGTTGCGGGCGCGCTCTCGGCGAAAGCGCCGCTGGTCATCACACTGGCGCGCACCGCCTGACGGTCGAGAATCCGCAATAAACGATCGATGCCGCGCACCGACCCGAACGCGCCCCACGACAGCGCATTGGTGTCGAACGTCCCGGCCGGTAGCGGATTCCCCATCGGGCCCAGCGGCGGCGCCTTGCCATCCGACCACCGCTCGAAGGCGAGATTGAACACGACAGCAACCTTGCGCCCGCCCGGCCATGCAAATTGATGGCCCGGCCTGCGGACATGCGCGCCGGTCGAAACGACGTCTTGTTCAGGCATTGATCCTCACCTGCCCGGATGGGCGCGGGACGTTATAAACGCCTCGGCTGGCGAGGCAACGGTCAGGCGCGCCGGATCAGGCGTCTTAATCAGGCATCTTGGCGCAGTGCCGGTATGCGGCGAAAGGTCTGGATCGAGAACAGGCCGTCCCCATCGGTAAACGCCGCCACCGGCGCCCACCCTGTGCCGCGCGCCAGGGCGCCGAACGAGGCGACGCTGTACTTGTAGCTGTTCTCGGTGTGGATGGTCTCGCCGGCACGAAAATCGACGATCTCGCCCGCGATCCGAACTTTCTGGCGAACGAGACTCGCCAGATGCATCTCGATGCGGCTGCGCTCGCGGTTGAACACCGCATGATGCTCGAACTGGTCGAGCTGGAAATTGGAACCAAGCTCGCGATTCATCCGCTTCAGCAGATTGAGGTTGAAGGCGGCGGTGACGCCCTGCCGATCATTGTAAGCCGCCGTCAGCGTCCCCGCGTCCTTCACCAGATCGACTCCGATGATCATCACCGCGTTTGAGCCAAGTTGCTCTGCGGCGTGACGCAGGAAAGTCGCCGCCTCGTGCGGTTCGAAATTGCCGATGGTCGATCCAGGAAAGAACCCAACCCGCGCCGGCGCTTCCACCGCTTCCTTCGGCAAAGCGAACGGCTTGGTGAAATCCGCCACCACCGGTAACACCTTGAGGCCAGACACATCGCGGCGCAGCGCGGCTGCCTCCTGCTCCAGCATCTCCGGCGAGATATCGACCGGCACATAGCAGGCGAGCGGCGGCGCGGCGGCAAGCAGCACGCGCGCCTTGCGGCTCGACCCGCTGCCGAACTCGACCAGCGCCGCACCTTCCGGGATCAGCGCCGCCAGATCCTTGGCATGGAGCCGCAATGCCTCCATTTCCGCGCGCGTCGGATAGTATTCCGGCGTCTCCGTGATCTTCTCGAACAGTTGCGAGCCTTCGGCGTCATAGAAATATTTCGGCGACATCCGCTTCGGCGTCGCGCGCAATCCGGCCAGGGCGTCGGCTGCAAACTCCGCCGAGTCGGCCGTGGAGAAATCCTTCTGTCGCGCAACAGCCACCATGACACCCTCGCTTACGGAAAATCGACGAGCCGCAGCCCGCTGAACTGCCAGCGCGCATGCGGCGGGAAGAAATTGCGATAGCTCGCCCGCTCATGACCCCGCGGCGTCGCCAGCGACGCACCGCGCAACACCATCTGGTTGATCATGAATTTGCCGTTGTATTCGCCGAGTGCGCCGTCGGCGGCACGATAGCCCGGATAAGGCAGATAGGCGCTGCGGGTCCATTGCCAGACGATGCCGAAGGCGTCGGCCAGCAATCCGTGCCGCGCCGCGACCTCCCATTCGAATTCGCTCGGCAGATGCTTCCCAGCCCAGCGCGCGAACGCATCAGCTTCGTAATAGCTGACATGGCACACCGGCGCGTCGGGATCGACCGCTCGCAAGCCGCCAAGCGTCATCGACATCCAGGTGCCGTCCTGCATGCGCCAGTAGCCCGGCGCCTGCCAGTCCTCGGCCTCGCGCACCGCCCAGCCGTCGGACAGCCACAGCGCTGGCGTGCGGTAGCCACCGTCCTGCATGAAATCGAGCCATTGCGCGTTTGTGATCAGTTCGCGATCGATGCGCGCGGGCTGGAGCAGCACATCATGGCGCGGATGCTCGTTGTCGAACGAATAGCCGCGACCGTCATGCCCCACCGTCTGGATGCCGGCCGGCAGGTCAACGCTCGCACCGCCGTTCTGCGCGGCGCGCGGCGGTATCCAGTCCTTATCGTAGGCCGGATAGATCGGATTTTGCGCGAAGGCATGCAGGATATCGGTGAGCAACAGTTCCTGATGCTGCTGCTCATGATGGAGGCCGATCTCGAGCACGCGCGCAAACTCGGCAAAGGAGCGCTCGGGCACCATGCCGATCAGCTTCTCCACTGCCGCATCGACATGCGCGCGATAGTCGGCGACGCGTTGCGCATCCGGGCGCGTGATCAAACCGCGCTGCGGCCGCGCGTGACGCGGGCCGGCGGCGACATAATAGGAATTGAACAGAAACGCGAAGTCATCATCGAAGGGCACGTCATCCGACACATGCGGCTTCAGCAGGAACTGCTCGAAGAACCATGTGGTGTGCGCGCGGTGCCACTTGGTCGGACTGGCATCCGGCATCGACTGCACGATCTGGTCTTCCGGCGACAGACGTGCGGCACGGCGCTCCGTTTCCGCCCGGACCGCGCGAAAGGAATTCAGCCAAAAGACTCGATCGATGCCAGCGCGAGCTGCGAGCTGTTCTGCCATTCAACCTGCACGCAATACGTGGCCGGAGAGAAAGGATGACTCTCCCCGCCAATCCCCGGAAAGAGGGAATTGTTCCATATTTTTCCGGCGCGTGTCAGATTTTTTCGACCGTGCCGCGGTGGGCGAGAACCAACGCTTCAGTTCTTGAGCCGATATCCGGTGCGGAAGATCCACCAGATCACGACCAGACAGATCGCGAGAAATGCCATGGTCGCGGTAATGCTGATACCGATCGGCACGTCGGAGACGCCATAGAAACTCCAGCGGAAGCCGCTGACCAGATAAACAACAGGATTGAACAGCGAAATCGTCTGCCACACCGGTGGCAGCACGTTGATCGCGTAGAAGCTGCCACCGAGGAATGTCAGCGGCGTGATAATCAGCAGCGGGATGATCTGCAGCTTCTCGAAACCGTCGGCCCAGATGCCGATGATGAAGCCGAGCAGGCTGAACGTCACCGCGGTCAGGATCAGGAACGTCACCATCCAGACCGGATGCTGAATCTCCAGCGGCACGAAGAATCCGGCCGTCGCGAGGATGATCACGCCAAGAATGATCGATTTGGTCGCCGCGGCGCCCACATAACCGAGCACGATCTCGAAGAACGAGATCGGGGCCGACAAGAGTTCGTAGATCGTGCCGACAAAGCGCGGGAAATAGATGCCGAACGAGGCGTTCATCACGCTCTGGGTCAAAAGCGTCAGCATGATCAGACCCGGCACGATGAACGCACCGTAGCTCACGCCCTCGATCTCGGTGATGCGCGAGCCGATCGCCGAACCGAACACCACGAAATACAGCGAAGTGGAAATCACCGGCGACACGATGCTTTGCATCAGCGTGCGGGCGGTTCGCGCCATTTCGAACCGATAGATCGCTTTGACGGCACGCAGATTCATTGGCGATGCACCAGATCGACGAAAATGTCTTCGAGCGAACTTTGCGTCGTCGACAGGTCCTTGAAAGCAATGCCGCTCTCGGCGAGTCCGTCGATCAATCGGGTGATGCCAGTGCGGTCCGCCTTGGAATCGTAGCTGTAGGTCAGATGCAGCCGGTCGTCCGCGAGCGCGAGGTTATAGGCCGCGAGTGCCGGCGGCACCGCTGCAAGCGGCTCGCGCAGTTGCAGCGTCAACTGCTTCTTGCCGAGCTTGCGCATCAGCTCGGCTTTTTCCTCGACCAGGATGATTTCGCCCTTGGACATGACGCCGATCCGGTCGGCCATCTCCTCGGCTTCCTCGATGTAATGCGTGGTGAGAATGATGGTGACGCCGGACTCGCGCAGCGTCCGTACGATCGCCCACATATCCTTGCGCAGCTCGACGTCGACGCCTGCGGTCGGCTCATCGAGGAACAGGATACGCGGCTCGTGCGCCAGCGCCTTGGCAATCAGCACGCGCCGCTTCATGCCGCCGGACAGCGTCATGATCTTGTTGTCTTTCTTGTCCCACAGCGACAGGTCGCGCAGCACCTTCTCGACATAAGCGGGATCAGCCGGCTTGTTGAACAGGCCGCGGCTGAAGCTCACCGTCGCCCAGACGGTCTCGAAGGCGTCGGTGGTCAGTTCCTGCGGCACAAGACCGATCAGAGAACGAGTGACGCGATAGTCGCGGCCGATATCATGGCCTTCGACCAACACGGTGCCGGTCGAGGGCCGCACGATCCCGCAGACGATGCTGATCAGCGTGGTCTTGCCCGCACCGTTCGGCCCGAGCAGCGCGAAAATCTCGCCACGACGGATGTCGAGGTCGACCTTCTTCAAAGCCTCAAAACCCGTGGCGTAGGTTTTGGTCAGGCCAGAAACGGTGATGGCGGAAGAGGTTGATGGCTGTGTCATGCGTGGGTTTGCGCAACTTAATCACGCAAGACGAAATGGAAAGGGTCGGGACCCATCAAATTTCGTGAACAATCGGCCGTCTCAGACCAGAAAATCGGGGCCGGCACGCCGTTTCAACTCCCGTCCCGCCTCGCCGCCGATGCGCGCGGCGTCCGCCCGCGCGCCGGTGGCGAACACATCGTGCGCGGCGCTGCCGTCCGGCCGCGCGATCAGGCCGCGAAGCTCGATCGCTGCCGCCGTCACCGACGCATGTGCCGCGATCGGCGTCTTGCACGTGCCGTCGAGCACATCGAGTAGCGCCCGCTCGGCGGCGAGCGCCACCGAGGTATCGGCATCGTCGATGGCGGCGACCATCGCATTGACACGTCCATCGCCGGCACGGGTCTCGATGGCAATCGCGCCCTGTCCCGCCGCCGGCAGAAACTCCTCGATGCTCATGATGCGCGTGATGTGCCGCGTCAGCTCCAGTCGCTTCAATCCCGCGAGAGCGAGGATGGTGGCGTCGGCGACACCTTCCTCCAGCTTGCGCAAGCGCGTATCGACATTGCCGCGCAACGGCACGATCGCGAGATCGGGCCGCATCCGCTTGATCAGCGCCTGACGGCGCGGCGACGTGGTTCCGACGCGCGCGCCGGCCGGCAATGTCGCAAGGCTGTCTGCCTGATGGCTGATGAAAACGTCGCGCACGTCCTCGCGCGGCAGGCAGGCGGTGAGCACCAGCCCGTCCGGCAGCCAGGTCGGCACGTCTTTGGCGGAATGCACAGCGAGATCGATGGTGCCGGCGAGCAACGCCTCCTCGATCTCCTTGGTGAACAGCCCCTTGCCGCCGATCTCGGCAAGCGGCCGGTCCTGCACCGCATCGCCGGTGGTGCGGATGATGTGGATCGCGATCGTCTCGGGGACGAGACCATGTCTCTGCGCCAGCCGATCGCGCACCGCATGCGCTTGATAAAGTGCGAGCGCGCTGCCGCGGGTGCCGATGGTCAGGGCCTGAGAAGAACGCGACATATCAGAACCCGATACGGAAATAACGCCGGACCAACCCGGCAGGAACCATGGCTGCTCTATCGAACCGCCGGCGGCGGCACAATGAAAACGCCAAGTCCTCATCGGAGACGCCCGATCTGGCCCTGATTCCAGACTTAACCCCGACCGCCAGAGATGGGCAAAATGTCGCACCCGACGCGACACCATCCATTACTGAAAATTAACCATGGGGCCGCGTCGAGCGAGACGACCTACCCTCTTGAAGGAACAGAAAAAAGGGAACTTTGTCGTGATCGGGCACGAATCCGAGCTGACCTTGGATGCCAAAAAGCTCCGTTATGTCAAATTTATCGTCCCATAGCCGGCATTTATCCGCCCCTGTATATCCAGATCGACGAAAGGCGCCCGGTTGCGTGCCATATTCGGCCGTCGCTGATGGCTCCTTTTGAGGATTTTGACGTTATTCGGTGGGGGCTTTTTATGCGTCTAATGACAAGCTTGGTGGCATTGCTGGCCTTGGGCAGCCATGCCATGGCGGCCGATATGCCGGCTAAGATGCCGGTCAAGGCCGTGGTTCAACCGGTACCGGTCTATAACTGGACCGGATTCTACGGTGGCGTCTTCGCCAACTATCATGCAGGCAAGATCGACGGTAACGGATGCGTGGGCGCTACTTGCCCGAGCGATCCGAAACTGAAGGGCTGGATGGCCGGCATTCATGCCGGCTACGATTACCAGTTCGCCAACGGCGTGGTCGCAGGCCTGTTTGCGGTCCTGCCGCTCACGCGGCTCAGCAACACGTTGTCTGGCACGGTTCCAGGCTTCGATGCTCCCACCAAGACCGAGTTCATGATGCTCGGCGGCGCTCGGGTCGGCTACGCCTGGGATCGCGTGCTTCCTTATGTGTTCGCCGGCGTTGCCCACGCGCGGGTTTCTTCGACGTTTAATTTCAACAACGTCACCGTAACCCAGAACCACACTGGCTATACGCTCGGTGCAGGCCTCGAATACTCGATCGCCCCGCACATTTCGCTCGACTTCCGTTACTCCTACATCGACCTCGGTCAGAAGCGTTACGAGTTCGTTGCAGGATTCCCCGCCAATTGGGGTGAGCGTTCGCACAACTTCTCCATTGCCTTGAATTTCCGGCAGAACCCCTAAGGTTTTCGCGAACCACAGGGCGGCTAACCGCCGGGTCAATACGCACCTTTGCAAAGCAATTTGCAAAGGTGCTTTTCTATGCGCCACATGGGGGCTTCCATTTCTCGTCTCGCGAACAAAACTGCCATCGTGACCGGTGGCACCAGCGGCATTGGTCGCCAGATCGTCGAGACGTTCTGCGCTGAAGGCGCTCGGGTCGTCTTTACCGGCCGCGACCTCGACCGCGGGCGAGCAGTGACGGACAAAACCGGCGCAATATTCGTGAATGCAGACGCTGCGGCGCTCGATGATCCGGCGAGGGTCGTCACCGCTGCCGCCGACGCGCTTGGCACGATCGACATTCTGGTCAACAACGCCGGCACCCACGGGCCGCCACTGGGCATCGAAAACTTTTCCATCGCTCCGTTTGACGACGGGATCGCGGTTCACCTGCGCTCGCCGTGGCAGTTCATGAGCCTGTGTGTGCCACTCATGCGCAAGAGCGGCGGCGGCAGCATCGTCAATATCAGCTCGATCGCCGGGCACCGCGTCTGCGTCAGCTCGCTTCCCTATGCGATCAGCAAGGCAGCCGTTCTGCACCTGACGCGGTATGCTGCGACCGAACTGGGTAAAGACAAGATTCGCGTGAATTCGATTTCGCCAGGATTGATTGCCATGACCAAGAAAGGTCAGCAGCCAGCAGATGCGATGTTCGGGCTCGACCTGGTGATGAAGGTAATATCGCGTCAGGCCCTGCGTCAGGCCGGTCGCGTCATCGATGTGGCGCAAATGGCTCTCTATCTCGCATCGGACGAATCCGCGTTTGTGACCGGCTCGGATTTCGTCATCGACGGCGGTACCCTCTGGGGTTCGCCGGACCCCATCGGCATCTGACCAACGATGATGCTTGCGACGGTCACTTTGGTCTTGATCGTCGGGATCGCCGGGCTTCTGCCGCTGGCCTGGATGGCACAAGCCAATAGATTTTTACGGCGATCAAAGGCGGCCGCCGCCGGCACCAGTGCGAGCGCGCCTGCTGCCGTTATTCTGCCGTTGCGCGGCGCCGAAGCGACCTTGCAACACACATTGGCGGCGCTGTCGGTCCAAAATTATCAGGATTACATCGTTCACATCGTCATCGACAACGACGACGACCCCGCCTGGTCCATTGTGCGCGACCATCTGGCATCATCGCACGGCGGCACGAAGATCGTCGCACAGACATTGCGGCTGCACCGGCCGACATGCAGCCTCAAATTGAGCGCTCAGCTTCAGGCGCTGAGATCGCTCGATCCCCGATTCGAGATCGTGGTGTTTGTCGACGCGGACGCAAAGCCGGAGCCTCATTGGCTGCGGATCATGACCGAGCCGTTTTCCAACCCCGCAATAGGTCTCGTCAGCGGAATTCGCTGGTATTGGCCGAAAGACCCGACCCTCGGTGATCTCGCGCGGCACGCTATCAACGCGTGCGCCTTTCCGATCATGCACCGCTTCAATATTCCGTGGGGCGGCTCGATGGCCGTCCGCAGGTCCGCACTTGATGCGGCGAAGCTGCCGGCGCTTTGGCGATATTGCTTTGGCGAAGACACGAGTTGCTACGGTCCGATTGCAGCGCTAGGGCTGCGGATGGAAACGGTGCCCGCCGCGACGCTGTTCAATCGCGAAACCATCAGTCTGCGCGACTGTTTCCGCTTCTTTGTCCGCCAGTTTTTGTCGGTGCGGCTGCATCAGACCGGTCGACGGCGAATTTTCCTGCTCAACACGATTGCTTTCGCAGGGCTTACCCTCGCCTGTCTGGCCGTTCCGCTCGGGCCGCTGCTCGGCCAGCCATGGCTCGCCGCGGGCGGCGGACTGATTGCCACGCTCTATATTGCTGGAATGATCCTGGGGGTTCGCTGCATCGAGCGAAATTTACCCCGCCCTTCCGCAGCGCTGGATACCGACTGGCCAATGCGTTTGCACCGTCAGCTTGCTTCGGTAATTCCAGCGCTCGCCATCGCGATTGCCGCTCTCTGCGCATCGATGTGCGCCAAAACTATCGTCTGGCGCGGTATCAGGTATGACGTCACCGGAAAGGGCAGCGTCCGGATGCGCGATTACGCACCCTACCGGGCCCGGCCGTCAGGTAACCAATCCCTGCTTTGATGGAATCCTCCCATTTTGAGGGAAGGAAGTGGTAGCGGGGAGTGGACTTGAACCACCGACCTCCGGATTATGATTCCGCTGCTCTAACCAACTGAGCTACCCCGCCACGGGGTTCTGCCCGCCCGAAAGCGGCAGAACGCGCGGGATATAGGAACCGCAGCCAAAACCTGTCAAGCGATGGTTTGCGGGTTCCCGCGCTGGCCGGCTCATTCCATCTTGTTTGCCGGCTTATTTCGGCCGGATGGTGGGATCGCCACCCGGCGAACCCGGCGGCGGGATGACCGGCGTTTTGCCGGATTCCGGCGCCGGCATCTTGATGTCGGGATCGATCCCGCCCGGCGGGCAAATGACGCCATCGGTTTGCGCCAGCTTGTCACTTAACGCTTTGTCCTGGCCGGTCGTCTCGGCCCGCGGCGCGCAAGCTTTCGGGTCGCGGTGCTCCGCAGAAGGGACCTTTTGGGGAGCCTTGTCCGCCGGGACTTCCGGTGGAGCTTTGGGCGACGACATCTGCGCGGCCGCCGGCGCGATCAGAAATACGCCCGCTGCCAGCGCCCAGCCCGCAATACCGTGACGCAAGATGCTGCCCATGGTCGCCTCCATCCACGTCCTGTGAACGTCCGGGATGGAAGAAACGGCGATGAACCGGTTCCGGTTCCGCCGCCGCGACGGCGCGCCACACGCGCGTTGCGTCAACCGGCAGCTTTGGCGAAGCGGATCAGGGAGAAATGCCCAAGCGGCGTCACCGGCCGGCTTTCGACAATCGTTACGCCGCCATGGTTGTCCGCCCAGCGCGACAGCCGTCCGAACCGGAATTCCGGCCGCCAGCCGAGCCGGCGCGCGATCGGCGCAAAGCAACGCTCGAACACCGCGCGCGGCCCCTGCTCCGCGCCGATGTGATTGACCAGAACGATCTCGCCGCCGGGACGGAGCACCCGCGCAAATTCGTTGAGCGTGCCTTCCGGATCGGGAACGGCGGTAATCACATATTGCGCGACCACCACATCGAACACAGCATCGGGCAACGCCAGATGCGCGGCATCCATCACCGCCAGCGCATCGACATTGGTGAGGTTCTGCTCGCGCACCCGCTCCTGCGCCTTGCGCAGCATCGGCGCGGAGATGTCGATCCCAACCAGCCGGTTGCCGCGGGAATAGTCCGGCAGTGAAATGCCGGTGCCGACGCCGACTTCGAGAATGCGACCGCCAATCCGTTCCGCAGCTTCGATGGACGCGCGGCGGCCACGATCGAACACCTTGCCGAAGACAAGATCGTAGACCGGCGCCCAGCGCGCGTAAGCCTTTTCGATGGTGGTGCGGCTCAGATCGGTCGCGGTCACGATCTACCCGCGCGACATCGCGGGCATGGTCGCGTCGTCGCGCGGGCGAGCGGCTTCCGCCGCCGCGACCGCACTTCTGATGAACCCGCCCCCGAGAACCCGCGCCTGTCCGTCCGGCGCGTCGTAAAACACACAAGCCTGTCCCGGCGAAACACCGTCTTCGCCGTCGACCAGTTCGACCTCGATCGTATCGCCGGCGCGGCGCAACCACGCCGGCTGCGGCGCGCGCGTCGAGCGCACCTTCACGAACACGTCGAACCGGCCCTGATCGAATGCGCGATCGATCGCCGCATCGCCGATCCAGTTCACGTCGCGCAGCAGCATCCGGCGCGTGCGCAATGCATCGCGCGGGCCGACCACGACGCGCCGCTGCGTGGCATCGAGCGCGACCACATAGAGCGGCGCGCCGGCGGCGATGCCGAGACCCTTCCGCTGGCCGACCGTGAAATGAATGATGCCGTTGTGATGGCCGAGGACCTTGCCGGCCATGTCGACGATGTCGCCCGGCTCGGCGGCGCCCGGCTTCAGCCGTTCGATCACTTCGGTGTAGCGGCCGGACGGCACGAAGCAGATGTCCTGGCTATCGTGCTTCTCGGCGACCGACAGGCCGAAGCGCCGCGCCAGATCGCGCGTCTGCGACTTGGTCAAGTCGCCGAGCGGAAAACGGACGAAGTCCAGTTGCTCGCGGGTGGTCGCGAACAGGAAATAGCTCTGGTCGCGATCCTCGTCGCGGGCGCGGAACAGGCCACGGCTGCCATCCGGCAGCCGGCGCGAGGCGACATAATGGCCCGTCGCCATGGCCTGCGCGCCGAGATCGCGCGCCGTCGCGAGCAGATCGTGGAATTTGACCGACTGGTTGCAGGCGATGCACGGCACCGGCGTCTCACCCGCCACATAGCTGTCGGCGAAGGCGTCGATCACTGCTTCCTTGAAGCGGCTTTCGTAATCGAGGACGTAATGGGGGATGCCGATCCGCGCCGCGACCTCGCGGGCATCATGGATATCCTGCCCGGCACAACAGGCGCCCTTGCGATGCACCGCCGCGCCATGGTCGTAAAGCTGAAGGGTGACGCCGACGACGTCATAGCCCTCCTCCTTCAACAGCGCGGCCGTCACCGAGCTGTCGACGCCGCCGGACATGGCGACCACGACGCGCGTGTCCTGCGGACGGCCGGGGCAATCGAGGGAGTTGAGCATGGGTTCTATCTATAGCGCCGCACGGTCTGTGCAAAGGCAAACGCGGGATGGTCCGGCCATTCCAGTGGCCGACCGAGACATTTTGACCATGACCAGCGGCAAGAATTGCCGCCTTGACGCTTCGCAAATGTCCTGCGGTTCTTGGCTCCAATTTAAACCATTGAAATATATGGATAATTTTTGAAAGTGTTTGGCCCAGCCCTTGCTACAGCACCGATGAACCGATCACGCCCAGAGGTTGCCGTGCCCGCCGTTGCGTCCGAGACTAAAGTCGCCCCGTTCACCCCCGCATCCACGCCCCGGACGTCCGGCCGCGCGTCCGATGGCGGAGACGTGTTTTCCGCGCTGGTTGATGACTCCGCGGCCTCGGAGCAGCGAGCCGCACCGCCGTCCCGTGACAACAATTCCCGAACCGACGCCCCCGCGCGGGACAGTGCCCCGACGCGCGACCGGAACACCAAACCCGCCGACGACAAGTCCGCAGCAGCCGATCAAGCCGGCGACACCCCGAAAACCGAGTCCGCGCCGGACGCCAAATCCGATGCAAGCGCCGGCAACACGCCGGATGCCAAGACCGATGCCGCATCGGATGCGAAAACGGCAATCGATGGCGCCGCCGAACAAGCGGCAGCCGACGCGGCCACCACAACCGATGGCACGCCCACGGACGCCAAGACCGATCCAGCAGTTGCAACAGCCGCTGTTGTCGTCCCCACCATCGTAGCGGCCATTCCGGCGGCACCGGCCGGCATCGTCTCGGTCGCCGATCCCGCGACCGCCGACACCGTGCTCGCGGCAAGCCCGGCAGCCGGTCAGATTGCAGCGCCGATCCTCAAGCCGCAGCAGGCGACCGGCGAAGCTGGCAAGACCCAGCAGACCCCGGCGGCCACCGACCCTGCGGTCACCGACGCCAGCGCCGATGCGGATGCCGGCAAACCGGCAACAGCGCCGGCCGCGGCATCAGGCAAACCTGCAGACACCGCCGAGGCGAAGCCAGCGGCTCATGCCCCCGCTGCCGCGACGCCCGACGACCATCCCGCTTCCACGCATCGCACCGCCGATGCCGCGGCGAACGATCCGGCTGCGATCAAAACCGACGCAACGCCGGCATCTCCGCCGCTTCATACCGCGCAAACGGCGAACGCGACGGCACCGGCCGGCCCGGCGCATGCGGCGAACACCGCCGCCACCACGCAGCCCATTCCGCTCAATGCCGTCGCCGTGGAAATCGCCGCGCGCGCCGGCACCGGCAAGAACCGGTTTGAAATCCGTCTCGATCCGCCCGAACTCGGCAAGATCGATGTGCGGCTCGATATCGACAAGCACGGCCAGGTGACGTCGCGCCTGATCGTCGAAAAGGCAGAGACGCTTGATTTGCTGCGCCGCGACGCGCCGCAGCTCGAACGCGCGCTGCAGGATGCCGGCCTCAAGACCTCCGGCAACGGGTTGCAGTTCTCGCTGCAGCAGCAGATGTCGCAGCAGCGCGACGACCAGTCATCCGGCAGCGCCGCGACGGCGCAGATTCTGGTCACCGACGACACCGCCGCGACCGATGTCGCGGCCCGCAGCTATTCAAGCCTCGCCGCAGCGCGCGGCGGCATCGACATTCGGGTCTAAAAGGATTCCGCCATGGCCATCACTGCCACGCCCGTCACCAACAGCAATCCGGTCACCACCACCGGCACCAGCAGCACCGGCGTCGATCAGACCACCATCGCCAACAATTTCCAGACGTTCCTGCAGTTGCTGACGACACAGTTGCAGAACCAGAACCCGCTCGATCCGCTCGACACCAATCAGTTCACGCAACAGCTCGTGCAGTTCGCGCAGGTCGAGCAGCAGATGAAGCAGAACGATCAGCTCTCGACGCTGATCTCGATCGAGAAAAGCGCGCAGGCGACGACAGCGCTCGCTTATGTCGGTCAGACCGTTTCTGTGGACGGATCGACCGCGACGCTCGCCAACAATCAGGCGACGTGGGCGATGACCTCCGCAAAGCCAAACTCGGCAACCGTCACCATCAAGGACTCCACCGGCCAGACGGCCTATACCGGCACATTCTCCCTTAGCACCGGGCGGCAGGACTTCGTCTGGGACGGCGTCGGCAGCAACGGCGCGCAATGGCCGGACGGCCAGTACACGATGACGGTCACGGCGAAGGACGCCAATGCGCAGCCGGTGACGGTCTCGACCGAAGTGCAGGGCGTCGTTGATTCCGTCGACCTCACGCAAGATCCAGCGCTGCTTTCGATTGGCGGTCAGAACTATACGCTCGACAAGGTGAAGCGGCTGGTGCGTGGATAACACTGAAAAATCGCACTTTTCTGCTGAAAACGACGACGAGGCCGCCGCCTATCCGTCAACAAAAGGTTAGCAAAATCAGCGGCAATCTTTTCCTTGTTGCACGCCACGCTTAGGCAAATTTTAAGCCGCAACCATTAGGTTCAGCGTGTGTTTCGTTCAGTCGAGTGTGTGAGTGTAACAATGACCGAGCCCCACCGCCCGAGGGTCAAGTATGTCATCGGGCCCGACGGAAGTCCGCTGACGATCGCCGATCTTCCGGCGCCCGGCACCAAGCGCTGGGTAATCCGTCGCAAGGCGGAGGTCGTTGCCGCGGTTCGCGGCGGGCTCCTCTCGCTGGAAGAAGCCTGCGGCCGCTACACGCTGACGGTCGAGGAATTCCTGTCGTGGCAGTACTCGATCGACCAGCATGGTCTCGCCGGGCTGCGCACCACCCGCATTCAGCAATATCGCGCCTGATCTGAGGCGCATCGAGTTTCCAAACGCCGGGCCAACGCCCGGCGTTTTCGTTTTGAGTTCCCGCTTTTCAATTCCTAACAAAATCTTTCGACACAGGAACGATCGCCGCACGCAGAACGTTACCTTTGCGTCCCCGCATGAGCAGAAATGTGCGGTGTAGCGGTTCCCTACCCGCGGTCGCGGGTCTGGTTTTTCCTGTAACCTGGAGATTCAAATGTCTTTTAAGCACGCACGCACTCTTCTGATTGCTACTGCCCTTGCGACCGGCGCCGTGTCCTATGCCGCGGCCCAGAGTTCGCCGGCTCCCGCCAATCAGTCCGGCGGCGGCATCAGCGCGACGACGCCAGCTCCGACTGACCCCGGCACGGCTGGTCAGAGCGGCAATACCAAGGGTACGCCGGCGATGGGCGCCAAGCAGATGCAGAAGACGCCGATGACCACCGGCTCGGGCATGAAATCGGCTCCGAACTCCCGTGACTCCAAGATGGAGACGATGGAGAAAACGAAGTCGCCCGCGAGCCAGAACAGCGGCCTGAAGAAAGAAAAATAAAACCCATCCACAGCACGTGGAATGAGCGTGCATGGTCCTGGTCTCGGCACCCGGCGGACATTCCGCCGGGTGTCGCGGTTTTGAAAACGCGCATCCGTTAACGTCGTTAACCGGTCGCTAACCATAAGCTGGGCAAAATTTGCCGGTCGGGCGCATCCGCGCCCCGATTCCTCACGGGATCCGATCGGTGCAAGCTTTCTTCGACTTTCTCAAATCCCTCGGCGCAGCGCGAATGGCGGCCATGGCCGCTGTCACAGCGATGATGATCGGCTTCTTCGGCTTCGTCATCATGCGCGTCACGGCGCCGCAGATGGTGCCGCTGTTCACCGATCTCACGGTCGAAGACTCGTCAGCGATCATCAAGGATCTCGAACGGCAGGCGATCGCCTACGAAATCAAGAACGATGGCGCGATCATCATGGTGCCGAAGGATCGTGTCGGCCGCCTGCGCATGAAGCTCGCCGAAGCCGGTCTGCCCAAAGGCGGCGGTGTCGGCTACGAAATCTTCGACAAATCGGACGCGCTCGGCACTACGAGCTTCATCCAGAATATCAATCATTTACGGGCGCTCGAAGGCGAACTGGCGCGCACCATCCGCTCGATCGACCGGGTGCAGGCGGCGCGCGTGCATCTGGTAATGCCGGAACGGCCGCTGTTCTCGCGTGACAAGGCGGAGCCGTCGGCCTCGATCGTCATCACCAGCCGCGGCAAGCTCGAGACCTCGCAGGTCCGCGCGATCCGCCATCTCATCGCCTCAGCGGTGAACGGGCTCAAGCCCGAGCGCATCTCCATCGTCGACGAGGCCGGCCGGCTGCTCGCCGATGGCTCGATGCAGGATGGCGGCATGGGCGCCGCCGCGGACGAGCGCAAGATCAACTACGAGCGCCGGCTGCGCGAGCAGGTCGATCAGATTGTCACCTCGGTGGTCGGTCCGGGCCGTGCCCGCGTCCAACTCAACGCCGAGTTCGACTTCAACCGCATCACCCAGACCTCGGACCGTTTCGATCCCGAAGGCCGGGTCGTGCGCTCCAGCCAGACTCGTGAAGAGCAATCGCAGTCGGCGGACAAGGAAGGCCAGGTCTCGGTCGGCAACGAACTGCCGAATGGCCAGAAGGCCGACGCTGCGTCGTCACGCGGCGATCAGGCCAAGAAGACCGAGGAAATCGTCAACTACGAAATCTCGCGCACCACGAAGACGGAAGTGACAGAGGCCGGGCGCATCAACCGCATCTCGGCGGCAGTGCTGGTCGACGGCACCTATACCAAGAACGACAAGGGCGAGATCGTCTATCAGCCGCGCTCCAAGGAGGAGATCGACCGGATCGCCGCGCTGGTGCGCTCCGCGATCGGCTTCGACCAGAAGCGCGGCGACCAGGTGGAGGTCGTCAATCTCCGCTTCGCCGAGCAACCGGCCGCCGTCGGCGGTGGCGAAAGCTCGGGCGTCATGTCGCTGCTGCAGTTCACCAAGGACGACATCATGCGCGCCATCGAGATGAGCGTGATGATGCTGCTCGGCCTCGTGGTGATGTTCATGGTGGTGCGGCCGCTGATGCGCAAGGCGTTCGGCACCGACGTCAAGGCGTTGCCCGCGCCTCGCCAGGCGACATTGCCCGGGACCGTGATGATCGCGGGCGCCGCAGGCGATGCCGGCGGCACAACGACGACCAGCGGCGGCTCCGGTGGCGGCAGCATTTCCACCAGCGGCGGACCCAACGTCGCCATCGTCGGTAGCGACGAATCCGTGGCGATCTCGAACCGCACCTCGAACATGATCGACGTCGCGCAGGTCCAGGGACAGGTGCACGCGCAATCCGTGCAGAAGGTCGGCGAGCTCGCCAACAAGAACCCGCAAGAAGCGATCTCGATCATCCGTAACTGGTTGCATGAGGACGCTGCCTGATGCCGTCCGCCTACAACACCGACAGGCGCGAGCGGTCTTCTCGCGAAGACGTGCCGCAACTGATCGCGCAGCTCGCCGGCCGCCAGCAGATCGCCGTCGAACATCGCCGCCTGACCGGCCCGGAGCGCGCCGCCGTGTTGATGCTCGCGCTCGGCGAGCAATACGGCTCAAAGATCTTCAGCCAGCTCGACGACGACGAACTGCGCGAGATTTCCATCGTCATGTCGACGCTCGGCACCATCGATGCCGCCGTGGTCGAGCAGCTACTACTGGAATTCGTCTCGCAGATGTCGGCGTCCGGCGCGCTGATGGGCAACTACGACGCGACCGAGCGGCTGTTGAAACAATATCTTCCGGCCGACCGCGTCGGCGGCATCATGGAAGAAATCCGCGGCCCCGCCGGCCGCAATATGTGGGAAAAGCTCGCCAACGTTCAGGAAGAAGTGCTGGCGAACTATCTCAAGAACGAATACCCGCAGACCGTCGCCGTGGTCCTGTCCAAGTTGCGCTCGGAACATGCCGCGCGCGTGCTGGCGATCCTGCCGGAAGACCTTGCGCTTGACGTCGTCAACCGCATGCTGCGCATGGAGTCGGTGCAGAAGGAAGTCATCGAGCGCGTCGAGCAGACGCTACGCACCGAATTCATGTCGAACCTGTCGCAAACCCGGCGCCGTGACGCGCACGAGGTGATGGCGGAAATCTTCAACAATTTCGACCGGCAGACCGAGACGCGCTTCCTGACCGCGCTGGAAGACGACAACCGCGAGGCGGCCGAGCGCATCAAGGCGCTGATGTTCACGTTCGACGACCTAATCAAACTCGACAATGCTTCGGCGCAGACGCTGATGCGCCACATCGACAAGGACAAGCTCGGCATCGCGCTCAAGGGCGCCAACGAGGCGGTCCGCCAGTTCTTCCTGTCCAACATGTCGAGCCGCGCCGCGAAGATGCTGGTCGACGACATGCAGGCGCTCGGACCGGTACGGCTGCGCGACGTCGACGAATCTCAAAGCCTGCTGGTCAACGCCGCCAAGGATCTCGCCGCCAAGGGCGAAATCATGATCGCCAAGAATAACGGCGAAGACGAGTTGGTGTACTGAGATGGCAGCGCAGGCAAAATTCCTGTTCGACACCGACTTCGCCCCGGCGGCCGACAAACGGCCGGCGATGAGCCTCGGCGAGCATGAAGCGCGTTGTGCGGAGCGCGAGGCGGCCGCCTATCAGCGTGGCGTCGCCGCAGCCGAGGCGCGCATCGAGGCACATGCGCAACAACTAATCGCCGCGGCGCTCGGCGCGATCGGCGCCGGCATCGAGCAGCTCGGCCGCAATCTGCAGACCCTCGAAATGCGGCTGGAGCACGAAGCGATCGATGTCGCGGTCGCTATCGGCGGCAAGCTCGCCCCGGACCTGATCGCACGCGAGCCGTTCGCGGAAATCGCCGCGCTGGCGACCGATTGCTTCCAGCATCTTGTCTCGAAACCGCATGTGGTGGTCCGCGTCAACGACGCGGTCTATGAAACCGCCAAGCAGCAACTCGACGAGATCGCCCGCGCGCGCGGATTCGAAGGCCGCCTGGTGGTCCTGGCCGAGCCGGAGATCGCGCCGGGCGATTGCAGGATCGAATGGGCGGACGGCGGCATTGGCCGCGACCGCCAGCACGCCGCAACCATCATCAGTGACGCGGTCGCGCGCTATGTCGGCGCGCGCCACGCTCACCCCGAAAACGGCCATTAAGCCGGGAGGCAACAATAAATGACTGACAACGATCACCCGGTTCCCCTTCCCGACCTCGAGAACGGTACGGCGATGCAGAATATCGACGATGCCGGCTCAATCGCGCCGACCGATGGCGACAGCGTGCATCGTGGCGCCGCCGACCTCGAAGCGGTGTTCGACGTGCCGGTGCAGGTCTCCGCGGTGCTCGGCCGTGCGCGCATGGATGTCGGCGCGCTGCTCAAGCTCGGACCCGGTGCGGTGCTGGAGCTCGACCGCAAGGTCGGTGAGGCGATCGACATCTACGTCAACAACCGTCTGGTGGCACGCGGCGAAGTCGTGCTCGTCGAGGAAAAACTCGGCGTGACCATGACGGAAATCATCAAGAACGACCGGAATTGAGGTTGCCATGCGCCTGCTGATTGTCGGAACGCTGAAGGGACAGCTCTCCACCGCGACCAAGATCGCGATGGACCGCGGCGCCACCGTCACCCATGCCGAAACCATCGACCAGGCGCTCGCCGTGCTGCGCGCCGGCCGCGGCGCCGACCTGCTGATGGTCGATGTGGCGCTCAATGTCGCCGATCTGGTGAAGCGGCTCGAAGCCGAGCGCATCCATGTGCCGATCGTCGCCTGCGGCATCTCCAACGACGCCCGCGCCGCGGTCGCGGCGATCCATGCCGGCGCGAAGGAGTACATCCCGCTCCCGCCCGATCCGGAATTGATCGCCGCCGTGCTCGCCGCCGTCACCAACGATCACCGCGAACTGGTCTGGCGCGACGACGCGATGGCGCAGGTGATGAAGCTCGCGCAGCAGATCGCGACCTCCGAGGCGTCGGTGTTGATCACCGGGGAAAGCGGCACCGGCAAGGAAGTGCTGGCGCGCTACGTGCATTCGCGCTCGAGCCGCGCGAAGAAGGCATTCATCTCGGTCAACTGCGCCGCGATTCCCGAGAACCTGCTCGAATCCGAATTGTTCGGCCATGAGAAGGGCGCGTTCACCGGCGCGCTGGCGCGCCGCATCGGCAAGTTCGAGGAAGCCAACGGCGGCACGCTGCTGCTTGACGAAATCTCCGAGATGGATGTGCGGCTGCAGGCGAAGCTCCTGCGCGCCATCCAGGAGCGTGTGATCGACCGCGTTGGCGGCACGCGGCCGGTGCCGGTCGATATCCGCATCATCGCCACGTCGAACCGCAACCTGTCGGAAGCGGTGCGCGCCGGAACGTTCCGGGAAGACCTGCTGTTCCGCCTCAACGTCGTCAACCTCAAGCTGCCGCCGCTGCGCGACCGTCCGGCCGACATCGCCGAACTCGCTTTGCACTTCATCAAGAAATACGCGGATGCCAACGGCCTGCCGGTGCGGCCGCTGTCACAGGAGGCGCGCCACGCGCTCGTCACCAGCCGCTGGCCGGGCAATGTCCGCGAGCTGGAAAACACGCTGCATCGCGCGGTGTTGCTGTCGCACGGCGCCGAGATCGGCGTTGACGGCATCCTGACGCCGGACGGCCTGCCGCTGGAACGCGGCGCGGTGCAGCCGGCCGTCGCGCACGCGGCGCAGGCGGCCGAGCAGGTCACGCGTGGGCTGGTCGGGCGCACGGTCGCCGAGGTGGAGCGCGACCTGATCCTCGAAACGCTCAAGCATTGCCTCGGCAACCGGACCCACGCGTCGAACATCCTCGGCATCTCGATCCGGACGCTGCGCAACAAGCTCAACGAATACGCGGCCGATGGCGCGCCGATCCCGCCGCCGAACGGCACGGAGCCCCGCGCCGCGGCTTAAGCGCAGCGCATGAAATCGATGTGAGTGATCGTGCCGGGTGCGTGCGTCGGCGGCCACCGACAGTCCCGTCGGTCCGCCCTCAACCAAGGCGACGAGCGGAGAACCTCCGATGGGAGCACTCAAGAAGCCAACCGGCGGCGGCGAACGCCCGCCCCGGTTCGCCGTGATCAGCGACGATGCGCCGCATCTCAGCGCCCGCCGGCGCGCGGTGCAGGCCTCCTGCCCGCAGAACGGCATCATCATGCTGTTCACCGACGTGATGAGCGTCGGCAACCTGCTGCGGCCAGAGGCCACACTATCGTGCCTCGGCTGCGGCGAGGTGCATGATGCGGCGTCCTGCGACTGCCGCGCATGTGGCTGAACAGGTGCGGCTGAGGCCGCGCGAGGCTCCGGCGCCGTCGCATCAACGTGTGTTTATTTGTCCGCACCCATCCGGCGTGCCTAAATCGGCTCCGGGGGGCTGAACCGAAGCGGTACGCGCGCCGTGGGTCCGGCCACAGAACCGGACACACGGAGACACGTCATGAATCGTCTGATGCGCCGTCCATTGCGCCGCCTTGCGCTTGCCACCACCACCCTGCTGCTGCTCACCGCCGGCCTCGCCCGCGCCGACGACCCGGTCGGGCGCTATGCCGTCGAAGGCACCAATCCCGGCGGCGGGTCGGCCTACACCGGCTCGGTGACGGTGGAAAAAACCGGCGAGACCTATCGCGTCGTCTGGGTGGTCGGGAACACGCGTTACATCGGCACCGGCATCGGCAACGACAAGTTCATCTCCGTCTCCTACCGCTCCGGCGATCAGACCGGTCTCGCGCTCTACGGCGAGGATGGCGACGACTGGGTCGGCGTCTGGACCTATGCCGGCGGAACCCGCGTCGGCGCGGAACGCTGGCGCCGGCGCTGACTTTCCGTCATACGTCACAGCATGGATGTTGAGGCCAACCGCAAACTGCTGGCGGACGCTATCGCGCGTGTCGCAACCGGCGACCGCGGCGCCTTGCAGACCACCTATCGGCTGACCTGCGCGAAGCTTTTTGGCGTCTGCCTGCGTATCTGCAGGCAACGCGAGGAAGCGGAGGACGTACTGCAGGAGGTTTACCTGTTGGTCTGGCGCAAGGCGGCGAGCTTCGATCCGGCAAAAGCCAGCCCGATGACCTGGCTGATCGCCATTGCCCGCAATAAGGCGATCGACCGCGTGCGCACCCGTAGCGCGGCCCGTGCCGGTGGTCCGGTCGACCTGGCGGCCGAGGTGCCTGACGGACGCCCGCTCGCCGACGACGCGCTGGAACAGGCCGAGGTGACACAGCGCCTGCATGACTGCCTCGACGGCCTCGCGGAGCACGAACAGAAGGCGTTGCGCGGCGCCTTCTTCGACGGTGTGACCTATGACGATCTCGCGCAACGCATGAGCGTGCCGCTTGGGACCATGAAGAGCTGGATCCGGCGGGCGATGTTGAAACTGAAGGCGTGCCTGGGCTGATGAGCGACGTCGACACCCATAGCGGAGTTCCTGACTCCGACATGCTCGCCGCCGAATATGTGCTCGGCGTGCTGGGCGCGGACGAGCGCGCCGACGCCGAGCGCCGCATCGTGCGCGACGCATTCTTCGCGCGCGCCGTCGGCGACTGGGAGAAGCGTCTGCTGCCCTGGGCCAACACCGTGGAATCCGTGCCGCCGCCGCCGCAAGTCTGGGAGCGCATCCTCGATGCGATTCAGGGCACTCCGGCGCGGCGCGCCATGCCCGAGATGCGCGCGGGATGGTGGAGCGGCCTGAATTTCTGGCGCGGGCTTGCGGCCGGCACCACGGCGCTTGCCGCAGCCAGCGTCGCTGCGCTGTTCATCATGCTGCGCGCGCCCACGCCGCTGCCGCTTACGGCGTCGATCGACGGCGGCGGCCATCGCCACTTCATCGCCACGATCGACACCGCACGCGGTCAGATGGTGGTCTCTCCGGCGGCGTTCGCTGCGGTTCCGGATCGCGTACCGGAACTGTGGCTGATCGTCCCCGGCAGCGCGCCGCACGCGCTCGGTCTGTTGAGTGCCGATCGCGCGGTGACAATCACCATTCCCGGCAATCTGCGCGCGCACACCAATACAGATGCCGCGCTCGCGGTATCGATCGAACCGCCGGGCGGTTCGCCCACGGGTGCTCCGACCGGCCCGGTCGTCGCGCAGGGCAAACTCACGAGCCTGTGAGAACGCCGCCGGCGTCTGCCGCGGCCATCGCTTCGTAACTCCGATGTCCCGATCGCAAGATCAACATCAAACGAGTGACGGAGGATATCTCATGACGAAGATTCATTTGCTGGCTGGCAGCGCGTTCATCGCAATGACGCTCGCCGCAGCTCCCGCCATCGCGCAGATGAAGAATGACGCGATGAAAAACGACATGATGAAAAGCGAGAGCGCCAAGCCGGTCACGGTCGGCGGCGCGCCAATGTATTCCAACAAAAACATCGTGCAGAACGCCGTCAACTCCAAGGATCACACCACGCTAGTGGCGGCGGTGAAGGCGGCCGGCCTGGTCGATACGCTGTCCGGCCCTGGCCCCTTCACGGTGTTCGCCCCGACCAACGAGGCGTTCAAGAAGTTGCCGGCCGGCACGGTCGACACGCTGCTCAAGCCCGAGAACAAGGACAAGCTCAAGGCGGTGCTCACCTATCACGTCGTCGCCGGCAAGATGAGCGCCAAGGATCTGATGGAGGCGGTGAAGAAGGGCGGTGGCAAGGCGATGCTCAAGACCGTCGAGGGCGAGGACCTCACCGTCACCCAGTCCGGCAATATGCTGACGGTGACCGACGCCAAGGGCGACAAGGCCAAGGTCACCATCGCCAACGTCAACCAGTCGAACGGCGTCATCCATGTGATCGACACCGTGATGCTGCCGGGCTGACCCGGTTCTCCTGCCGCCCCGGGAATGCTCCCGGGGCTTAGGCAGCGGTGGTTTTTCCGCACGGCCTGTCCCCGCTCGCTGGCGCGGAAAGCCGCCGCTGTCGCCGGCTTTAAAAAATTAACCAGCCGCTAACCATGGACCGGGCAAAAATTGCCTGGGGTTGGGGTGTTTCAGTCGATTCCCGGGTGCCGGCGTCCGCCGGTGCCCTCTGACCTAGTTATTTCGCGTCCGCGATCCGGATTTGCGCTCCAAATCGACGATTTGGGGTTCGGGGCTTCCAGGCAGAATGAGCGACGTTACCGCCGGACAATCAGGCGGGGGCTTCAAGCTCCCGGCAATGGGCGATCTGAGCACCCTGCTCAAGCGCGGCGACCTCGCGCTCGCCATCGGCGTCCTGACCATCCTGGTGGTCCTGATCCTGCCGCTGCCGCCGCTGCTGCTCGACGTCGCGCTGGCGATCTCGATCATCCTGTCGGTGCTGATCCTGATGACGGCGCTGTTCATCCACACGCCGCTGGAATTCTCGTCGTTCCCGACCGTGCTGTTGATCTCAACGATGCTGCGGTTGTCACTCAACCTGGCCTCGACCCGTCTCATCCTGTCGCACGGCCACGAGGGCAGTTCGGCCGCCGGCCACGTCATCGAGGCGTTCGGCAACTTCGTGATGGGCGGCAATTTCGTGATCGGCCTGATCGTGTTCGCGATCCTGGTGATCGTGAACTTCGTGGTCATCACCAAGGGCTCCGGCCGCATCGCCGAAGTGGCGGCGCGCTTCCACCTCGACGCCATGCCCGGCAAGCAGATGGCGATCGACGCCGACCTGTCGGCCGGCCTGATCGACGAGGCCGAGGCGCGGCGGCGGCGCAAGATCCTCGAGGACGAAGGCGGCTTCTTCGGCGCCATGGACGGCGCCTCGAAATTCGTGCGTGGCGACGCCATCGCCGGCCTGCTGATCGTGTTCATCAACATCATCGGCGGCATGATCATCGGCATCGTGCAGCAGAATCTGAGCTTCGGCGATGCCGTGCGCTCCTACACCCTGCTCACCGTCGGTGACGGCCTCGTCACGCAGATCCCGGCGCTGGTGGTCTCCACCGCAGCCGGCCTGCTCGTGTCCAAGGCCGGCGTCTCGGGCGCCGCCGACAAGGCCCTGTTCAAGCAGTTCTCCGGTTACCCGCAGGCACTCGGCATGGCCGGCGGCGTGATGCTGGTGATGGCGCTCTTGCCCGGCATTCCGATGCTACCGTTTCTCGGCCTCGGCGGCGGCGCCTGCGCCCTCGCCTACACCATGAGCAAGCGGGTGAAAGTGGACGAGGCGACCGAGGCCACTGCCGCCAACGCCAAGTCCGCGACCGCCACTGCGCCGGCCGAGGAGCCGATCTCCACCGCCTTGAAGATCGACGATCTCAAGATCGAGATCGGCTACGCCCTGCTGCCGCTGATCAACGCGCCGGACGGCAATGACCGCCTGACCGAGCAGATCAAGGCGCTGCGCCGCTCGCTCGCCATCGAGATGGGCTTCGTGATGCCGGCGGTGCGCATCCTCGACAATGTCCAGCTCGACCCGAACACCTATTCGATCAAGATCAAGGAAGTCGAAGCCGGCTCCGGCCAGATCTGGCCTGGCCAGTTCATGGTGATGGACCCGGCCGGCGGTCAGGTGCTGCTGCCCGGCACGCACACCACCGAGCCGACCTTCGGCCTGCCAGCCACCTGGATCGACGCGAACCACAAGGAAGAAGCCTCGATCAAGGGCTACACCGTGGTCGACGCCGCCACCGTCCTGTCGACGCATCTCACCGAACTGCTCAAGTCGAACATGTCGGAGCTTTTGTCCTACGGCGAGGTGCAAAAGCTCACCAAGGAACTGCCGAAGGAACAGGGCGAGTTGCTCAAGGACATCGTCCCCTCGCTCATCACCATGTCCGGTGTCCAGCGCGTGCTGCAGACGCTGCTCGCCGAGCGCGTCTCGATCCGCGATCTGTCGACGATCCTTGAAGGCGTCGCCGACGCGCTCGCGGTCACGCGCAATCCGACCTCGATCGCCGAGCACGTGCGGGTGCGGCTCGCGCGCCAGATCTGCGCGCAATATACGACCCATTCGGGCTATCTGCCGTTGATCGCACTGTCGGCGAAATGGGAGCAGCACTTCGCCGACGCCATTGTCGGCCAGGGCGACGAGCGGCATCTGGCGATGCAGCCCTCGCGCCTGTCGGAATTCATCACCGCCGTGCGTGAGAAATTCGAGGCGGCGGCGCGTGAAGGCGAAGCGCCGGTTCTGGTGTCATCGTCGGCGATCCGGCCGTTCGTGCGCAGTATCATCGAGCGATTCAGGGCGCAGACCCCGGTCGTCGGCCAGGCCGAAATCCACCCGCGGGCCCGGCTCAAGACCCTCTCAAGTATCTGAAAAATATAAACATTCTAGGGTTCTCGCGCGGCTCTCACGGTTCGTTGAAAGCCTCTTGGGAACCTATAGGCGCGTCCCCACGTTGGGTTCATGACAGATGAACCGAAGCTCCGGTTGTTGCGACCAACAGTTGGCACACGGGAGGACGTCGCGATGAACTCTTCGCTCTACACCGCGGATCGCACGACGCATCTCAAGATCGTCGTGGTTGCTTTGATCGCCGCCACTATGGTGGCCGGCGTCGGCATTGCTGCGCGCGATGTCGACCTGGGGACCGATGTGCTGGTGTCGCAACAGGCGCAGGGCCCAGCCCTGAAAGCCGGTGCGCCGGTGAATTATTCGACCAGCGGAACCACCGTGATCCGCTGATCTCGACAGGCTGATTTCGTCTTTACCTCCCTCCTTGATGCGCCCGGTTTTGACCGGGCGCTTTTTTTGCAAGGAGGTGACGGCCGGTCAGGCGCGGGCGGCGTGGAAACGCATCGCGCCAATGGAATCGAGTTCGGCCTGTTCGCGGCTGTTGGCTTCCGCCAGTTCGCGGGCCTGGTCGCGCTGATCCAGCATCTCGACCTTCTTCAATTCCTCGAACGCCTCGGCAAGCGCCGACTTGGCATCCTCGAGCTGAATGCGCAGTTCGTCGGTGGAGCGCTTGAGGTTTTCCCGCCGGGTCGCCGCCGCCTTGGCATAGGTCGGATAGGCGAAATGCGACGGATCATGGATGTTGGCGCGATCCTGCTCGGTCTTGATCTCGCGCTCGAGGTCGCCGGCCATGCGGTCGAAGTCGGCGATCATGGATTCGATCTGGGCGGCCTTGCGCCGCTTTTCATCGACGGCGAATTTCTTCAGCCGGATAAGGGTTTCGCGTGACTTCATCGACTCATACTCCCCCGAAGTCTCATGCCCGAATGACCGGCTGAGCGGCGAACACCCGCCCGTCCGGTCCCATACTCAGGGGCAATCTAGGCGCACTAACGTTAGTTTTCGGTTTCCAAAAGTGGCCGCTTTGCGTCCAAACCCCAGTCACGGTGCGGGGCTACCCGCGGCCATGATCTGCTCCAGACGGGCATAAGCCTCCGCCAGAGTGGTCGCCTCGCCCTTCCCCTGCTTCAGGAACTCCTCCAGCGGCTTGTTGAAGCCGATGGCTTCATCCACCTCGGCGCTGGACCCCGGCCGGTAGGCGCCGAGACGGATCAGTTCTTCCATGTCGGAATAGGTCGCCATCACTTGTTTGGCCCGCATGACCACCGGCAGATAGGCCGGATCGCAGGCCCGCGGCATGGTGCGGGAGATGGATTTGAGGATGTTCACCGCCGGATAGCGCCCACGCTCGGCGATGGCCCGTTCCATGACAATGTGACCGTCGAGGATGCCGCGAACCGCGTCGGCGACCGGCTCATTATGGTCGTCGCCATCGACCAGCACGCTGAAGATGCCGGTAATGGTGCCGCCGCCCTGTGGGCCCGGTCCGGCCCGCTCCAGCAGCCGCGGCAGTTCGGTGAACACGGTCGGCGTATAGCCCTTCGCGGTCGGCGGCTCACCGGTGGACAGGCCGATCTCACGCTGCGCCATGGCGAAGCGCGTGACCGAGTCCATCATCACCAGCACGTTCTTGCCGACGTCGCGGAAATATTCGCCGATCGACAAGGTGAGATAAGCCGCCTGCCGCCGCATCAAAGCGGGTTCGTCCGAGGTCGAGACCACGACCACCGAGCGTGCCAGGCCCTCGTCACCGAGATCGTCCTGCAGGAACTCCTGCACCTCGCGGCCGCGTTCGCCGATCAGCCCGATGACCGACACGTCAGCAGAGACATTGCGTGCCAGCATCGACATCAGCACCGACTTGCCGACACCGGAGCCGGCGAAGATGCCCATGCGCTGCCCGCGGCAAACCGTCAGGAAGGTATTGAGCGCGCGAACGCCGAGATCGAGCGGCGCGCCGACACGGGCGCGCTTATGCGCCGCCGGCGGCGCGTTGCGGAACGGATAGGGCGCGAGGCCAGGCGGCAACGGCCCCTTGCCGTCGATCGGTTCGCCCATGGCATTGACGACGCGGCCGAGCCACCCCTCCGAGGGCCGCACCGTGCCAGCCGCGCCCGAGACGATGGCGCGGCAGCCCCGGCGCACGCCATCGAGATCGGCAAACGGCATCAGCAAGGCATTGGAGCCGGTGAAACCCACAACCTCGGCGGGGATGCTGCGGCCGGGCGCGGTTTCGATCATCAGCCGCGCGCCGACCGACATCGCGTGGATCGGCCCGGCGACCTCAACCATCAGGCCGCGCACCGCCGCGACGCGACCATAGGTTTCGCGGTCGTCGATATCGCGGATCTGCTCGGCAAGCGCCTTCATGGATAAAGCGCCTTCATGACGGGACGATCGCCGCGCAACCGGCGTGATCTTCACACTTGCTTACCGTTACTCGACCTGCACCGGCGTTAACCGCATGTTTACCCGCGTCGTTAAGAATTAGCTCACCGTTGAGGGACGACAGGCTTGCGCTCGCCCCGCCTGTTCCGAAGGGGCGAGTCATGAGAATCGGTTGACGCCGTTTCTTAATGTGGATCATGAGCTACAGCGCGGCCAGAAAATCGGCTTCCAGCAACATCTTACGGCGATTCGCCTTGAATTCGCCAGGAAATGCTTGCGTGGGAGAATCAGGTTTTGTTAACCATGCGCCGGTAGCGTCCGAATCGGTTTGTCCCAAAGCGTTTCTGAAGGCCGCCGCTGCGGCGTGCCGACCTTGAGCCCAGAACGGCGAGGAAGGGGACTGGCATGCGCGTTTTGCTGATTGAGGACGACAGCGCCACCGCTCAATCCATTGAGCTGATGCTGAAATCCGAGAGTTTCAACGTCTACACGACCGACCTCGGTGAGGAAGGCGTCGACCTTGGCAAACTCTATGACTACGACATCATCCTGCTCGACCTGAACCTCCCCGACATGTCGGGTTACGAGGTGCTGCGGGCGCTCCGGGTTTCCAAGGTCAAGACGCCGATCCTGATCCTCTCCGGCCTCGCCGGCATCGAGGACAAGGTGCGCGGTCTCGGCTTCGGCGCCGACGACTACATGACCAAGCCGTTCCACAAGGACGAGCTGATCGCCCGCATCCACGCGATCGTGCGGCGGTCGAAGGGCCACGCCCAGTCGGTCATCAACACCGGCGATCTGATCGTCAACCTCGACACCAAGACCGTCGAGGTGAACGGCGCCCGCGTGCATCTGACCGGCAAGGAATATCAGATGCTGGAGCTGCTCTCGCTCCGCAAGGGCACCACGCTGACCAAGGAGATGTTCCTCAATCATCTCTATGGCGGCATGGACGAGCCGGAACTCAAGATCATCGACGTGTTCATCTGCAAGCTGCGCAAGAAGCTGGCGAATGCGTCGAGCGGCAAGAACTACATCGAAACCGTCTGGGGCCGCGGCTATGTGCTGCGCGAGCCGTCCGACGACGAGGCACGCATTCCCGCCTGACACGGCGGGCATTCGCACAGCGGGTTCCCTTCCCCGTGTTCGTTGCGTCTGCGTCGTCTTGATTGAGCCTAGTCGGCTCGTCCTCCCACCTCAAACCCCGCCGGAAACGGCGGGGTTTTTTGCTGGCGAGGTTTTGGTGGTCCTGGGCAACAACCCCTCGCGCAGGATCCCCATGAACAGGGAGAGCGCGTGCGAGGGCGTTCCTTTCCGTAACATGATGCCGACGGCCGGCAGCGGCGCACCGATCGCCACCGGCAACCGGACCAGATCGCCCGCTTTGGCATAGGCCAGCGCCGCATCGGCCGTCATCACGCCGATCAGATCGGTATCAGCCGTCAGCGCATGATTGAGCCGGATCGACGTCGACTCCACCGCCGGGACCGGCGGCACCAGCCCTGCTGCGGCAAATTCGCGCTCGATGATCGCACGGATCGGCGCGCCTTCCTGCGGCAGGATCCACGGATAGGTCGCGAGATCGCGGAACGTGACGCGGCGGGCGCGGGCCAGCGGGTGCGACGGCGCGCAGACCACGCAGATCGGCAACTCCAGCAGAGGCACATGCACAAACCCGTCTTCCGCCGCATGATCGTGCAGCCGCCCGATGACGCAATCGAGTTCGCCGCGCAGCAGCGCGGAGAGGAGAAAGGTGCGGCTACCCTCCTCGATCCGCACCCGGACGCCGGGCGCGCGCCGCCGCAACGTCAGGAGCGCGCTCGGCAGTACGCGTGCCTCGGCCACCGGCAGGACGCCGATGCGGATGCGACCGATCAACCCCGCCGCAATCGCGGCAATGGTCTTTTCCGTGTCAGCCAGATCGTTGAGCATGGTCTGCGCACCGGCGAGCAGCGCCTCACCGCATTCGGTCAGGCTGACGCCGCGCTTGCTGCGCACGAACAGTGGCGTGCCGAACATCGTCTCCAGTTCCGCGATCAGTTTGCTCACCGCCGGCTGGGTGAGATGCACCTCGACGGCAGCGCGCTGCATTGAGCCGCTGCGCGTCACCGCCGCGAACACCGAAAGATGCCGGGCACGGAGATTGCTGATCGCCATTCTGATAGTCCTATTGGTTATCACAACATAACAGAACGCAATTTTAAGTTATAGATTGCTTCCGCTAGCCTCGGGGCGGACTTCACCGGAGAGAGCCATGCGCGTCATCCTGCTCGGTACGGGAGCGGCCCTCCCCGATCCCGACCGCTGCCACACTTCGATCCTGATCACGCTCGCGAACGGCCGGCACTTCCTGCTCGACTGCGGCCATGGCGCGACGCGACAACTGATGCGGGTCGACGTCAATCCGGCGGAGATCGAGCGCGTGCTACTGACACATCTGCATCACGACCATGTCTGCGAGCTGCCGTTCTTCGTCATCTCCGGCTGGATCCTCAGCCGCCCCGGCACGCTGCCGATCCACGGACCGCGCGGTACCCAAGCCATGGTCGGGCATCTGTTCGAGGGTGGCGCGTTCGACGCCGATATCCGCGCACGCGCGGCCTATCCGCTGCGGCAGCAGAACATCGCCGCGGTCCGCCCGCAGGTGAGCGAATATGATGTCGGCGTCGTCTATCAAGACGCCGACGTCACCATCAGTGCCGACGCGGTCGATCACATTCCGCCGGACCTATCGCCCTGCTTCGGCTTCCGCATCGAAGCGGAAGGCAAGGTCGTCGTGTTCTCCGGCGACACCAAGCCGTGCGACGGCATCGCGCGGCTGGCGCAAGGCGCCGACCTCCTGATCCACGAATGCACCTTCACCGAGGACTTCATCGAGCACCGGCGCAAATCCGCCGTCGGCACCTTCGCGCATACGAGCCCGTCCGATCTCGGCCGGCTCGCCGTCAGCGCTGGCATCAAGAACCTGATCGCGACGCATATCGGTCACGTCGATTCGACGAGCCCTGTGCTCAAACGCACAGCGGGCAAGCATCTGCCCGTCGACAAGATGGGGCCGCACCAGATCGACGCTTTCGTCGATCAGATCCGCTCCGTTTACAAAGGCCCGCTGCGAATCGCGCATGATCTCATGCGCGTCGATCTGTGACCCTGGAGGACGCCCGATGATCATGCTGTCCCGCCGCAAGGCCCTGCTGCTCACCGCCGCAGCCGCGCTGTCACCGACCCTGTCGCGTGCGGCGGAGTATCCAAACCGGCCGATCACGGTGATCGTCCCTTACGCCGCCGGCGGCGCGGGCGACGTCACCATCCGCCTGCTGGCGCCGTCGCTCGAAAAAACGCTCGGGCAGCCGCTGATCATCGACGCGCGCGCCGGCGGCGGCGGCACGATCGGCGCCCGCGCGGTCGCGAGTTCTACCGCCGACGGATACACGCTGATGCTCGGCGCCGCCAACAACTTCGCCATCAACCAGTTCATGTTCCCGAAGGTGAAGTTCGATCCACTCACGGAATTCGCGCTGATCACCAAAGTCGCCGATGTGCCGTCGGTGTTCTACATTCCGGCGGCGCTGCCGGTGAAAACGTTGGCCGAGTTCGTCGCCTACGCTAAATCGCAGGCCGGCAAGCTTAGCTATGCGTCGCCGAGCGTCGGCACCACGCCGCATCTCGCGGTCGAACGGTTCAAGCAGGCCACCGGCATCGAACTGGTGCACGTTCCCTATCGCGGCGCGCCTCCGGCGATGCAGGCGCTGCTCGCGAACGAGGTACAGCTTTATCTCGCGGGCTGGGGCGTTGGCCGCGCGCAGGTGGAGAGCGGCAAGGTCCGCGCCATTGCCGTCGCCGCGGAGAAGCGGCTGCCGGGCGTCGATGTACCGACCCTGATCGAAGCCGGCTATCCCGGTTTCGTCGCCTCGAACTGGTGGGGGCTTGCGGCGCCGAAAGGAACGCCGGCCGCGATCTGCGATCAGCTTCATGCGGCGGTCGTCACGGCGTTGAAGGATCGCGCCATTCTCGCACGACTGGAGACGCTCGGCTTTGTCGCGGTCGGCGACACGCCCGCCGCCTTCCTCAAAAGCGCAGAGGCCGAAGCGGCGATCTGGAAACAGACGATCGAGCGCGGCAAGCTCGCCGTCGATTGAGGGCGGACTCTTTACTTCTTGGTCGTCTTGGTGCCCTGCGCCGGCTGATTGCGCACGCTGCCCCACGGGTCGCTTTTGACCGCCGGCCCCGCATCGCCGCGGCGGGTCGCCGCACGATATTGCTGGTCGATTTCCGCGTCGCGCCGTTTCTCGGCGTCGGTCCGCCGTGTCAGCGCCTTGTCTTCACCTTGCTGCGCCTGCGCCGACGATACCAGCCCGGCCACACTCAGGCACGGCACGGCGAGGCAGGCGATAAGACCGGCGGCAAAGATCAGACGGGCGGAACGACGCATGGCAAAGACCTTGGGCAAAACCCGGAACCGGCTCCGGGGCGATCATTCTTGCGAAAGAGGCAGGGCATTTTCAAGGCCGGCTGGCAGCCTTTGACGGTACCGGCGTCATCCGGCCCCGCGCGGCGACTGGCCCCCTCCGCCAGCGAATTTCAGGACGGTGGCACGCGGTCCCCGGAAAGCATAGGGATTCGGCGCATAAAGCCCACGCCGATCCGGCACCGGCTTGAACTGGTCGGTCAGACCCACCACAGTTTCCGCCGCTCCGAGCAGCAGATAGCCGTCGGAGGCCACGGCCCGGCCGAGCCGAGCCAGGGTCGCGCTCTTGGTCGGCGCATCGAAATAGATCAGCACGTTGCGGCAGAACACCACGTCGAACGGGCCGAGCGAGGTGAAATCATGCAGCAGGTTGATCGGCCGGAAGCGGACCATCTCGCGGATGTCCGAAGCGATCTGCCAGCGGTCGCCGACCTGCCGGAAATACTTGACCAGCATCTGGATCGGCAGTCCCCGCTGTGCCTCGAACTGGCTGTAAATGCCGACCTTCGCCTTGTCGAGAATATCGCCTGACAAGTCGGTGGCGAGAATATCCACCTGCCACCCCGCCAGTTGCGCGCTCATCTCGCGCAAACTCATGGCGAGCGAGTAAGGCTCCTGTCCCGCCGCGCAAGCGGCGCACCAGATCCGGATCCGCTTGCTGCCAACCCGCGCCTTCAGCAGCCCCGGCATGATCACATTACGGAAGTGATCGAACGGAACCTTGTCCCGGAAGAAAAACGATTCATTGGTGGTCATCGCCTCGACCACCGCGACCACCAGCAGATCGGGCCGCGGCTCTTTCAGCCGCCGCACAAGCTCACTCAGGTCGGCGATGCCGTGCTTGCGCATCAGCGGCGCGAGCCGGCTTTCGATCAGATATTGTTTGTCGTTCGACAGCGCGAGGCCCGAACGGTCCTTGAGCAGCCCGCGCAGAAAATCGTAATCCGCGGGCGTCATGCGGCCGCCCCCCGGAACAGCCGCACAACCGTTTCGGCGATGCCGTCGAGCGGGAGAACCGCCGAGCAGCTTCCCGTGGCGATCGCCTGCGCCGGCATGCCCCAAATGACGCTGGTTGCCTCATCCTGGGCGATCATGGTGCCGTTGGCAGCCGCAATCGCTTCGCTGCCTTGCGCGCCGTCTGAACCCATGCCCGTCAACACCAGGCCGAGCGTGCCAGCACCCCATACCGCTGCACCCGACGCGAACATCGGATCGACCGACGGCTTGCAGAAATGCACCGGCGGCCCATCGTCGAGCGCCGTCATCGGACCTTCTGCACCGCGTACGATCCGCAGGTGGCGTCCGCCCGGCGCAAGATAGACCATGCCGGGCTTGATCGGCTCGCCGTCGGTCGCCTCGCGCACCAGACGACCACTGCTGCGCTGCAGATGTTCGGCCAGGATCGTCGTGAAAGTCGCCGGCATATGCTGCGTGATCAGCACCGGCGCACGCTCCAGCGCCGGGCCGATCGCCGGAATCAGTCTGCTCAGGGCTTGCGGCCCTCCGGTCGAGCAGCCGATCAGCACCACCCGTGGCGGCACGCAGGAAAATCCCCGCAGGCGGAACGGCGGCGGCGATGCCGCGCCGGATGCTGCCGGCAATTCATCGCGCCCGCGCAGCGGCACGACGGCGCGCGGACGGAGAGGAATCGCAGGCCGGATCGCGCGTGAGCGCGCCCCGAGATGGCGTACCTTGTCGATCAATTCGTGGCGGAACGGCAGCGACGTCGTCGTTTCACGCGCTGTCTCGGGCTTCGGCACGTAATCGGCCGCGCCGAGCGCCAGTGCCTTGAGGCTGATCTCGGCATTCCGGCGTGTCAGTGTCGACGCCATGATCACCGACAGATCGGGTTTCTTCTGCAACAGCAGCGGCAGCGCCGTGATCCCGTCCATGTCCGGCATATCGATGTCGAGGATCACCACATCCGGATCGAGACGCCCGATCTGCTCGACCGCGTCGCGACCGGTGCGCAAAGCGCCCACTACCTCGCAGTCGGCGGCTGCGCCGATCCAGGCCGAGAACAGGCCGCGCGCGACGACCGAGTCGTCGACAATCATGACGCGGATATGCCGCCGGGTAGCGAGCGCGGGACGAGAGACGGGAAAAACCATCGGATGAAAATTCCGGAGTTCGGTCAGCCGCGCTTACAGCAGACCGACCTCCTGGAATTTCGACTCGACGATATCCTTGTCGAACGGCTTCATGATGTATTCGTTGGCGCCCGCATGCAGCGCGCGGGCGATATGCGCCACATCGTTCTCCGTGGTGCAGAATACCACCTTCGGGCGATCGCCGCCCGGCAGACGGCGCAAGGCCCGCAGGAATTCGTAGCCGTCCATGCGCGGCATATTCCAGTCGAGCAGGATCGCGTCGGGCAGCATTGTGCGGCAGCTCGACAACGCCTGCTCGCCATCCTCGGCTTCAAGGATGCTGAAATCCAAACCTTCAAGAATCCGGCGCGCGACCTTGCGGATCACGCTGGAATCATCGACCACGAGACACGTTTTCATTGCTCTATCCTCATGTTCCGATGCGGTGTCCCGCACCTTTTTTCACGCATTCCTATGCCGCCGTCGCCATACCACCGATCTCAAGTATCTTGTCGAGATCGAGCGCGATCAGCAGCGATCCATCCAGGCGATAGATTCCCGTGCTGGCCACCGCCAGCCGCGGGTCGAGATTGGCGGGCTTCGCCTCGCATATCTCGTGGTCGAGCTTCATGACTTCACCGATCGCATCGACCAGCAAACCGTAAGATTCGCCGCGGCTTTCGACGCCGATCGCCATCAGCCGTGCCGGCGCATCGGTCCGTTCGAGGCCGAGCCGCGTCCGCATATCGATAATGGTGACGATCCGGCCCCGCAGATTAAGCACGCCCGCAATCTCAGCCGGCGCCAATGGCACACGTGTCAGACGATCGACCACGAACACGTCCTGAACGCGCAGAATCGGCAGGCCGAACATCTGGCCGCCGATCGTCGCCGTGACGAATTCACGCTGCGCATCGAAACCGCTGTCGGCTACCGTATCGGACATCGGACCGGTCATGACCTCAGGCCGCCTCCGAACCGGCAGCGTGTTCCTTCAGCGCGGCGATCAGACCGGCGCGATCGAACTTCGCCACGTAATCATGCAGCCCGACCTCGCGACCCCTCTCGATCGCCGCGACCGAGACATGCGAAGACAGCGCGATCACCGGCACCGCGGCCGTAGCCGGCTCCTGCCGGACCGCTTCCGCCAGCGCGAAACCATCCATCTGCGGCATGTCGATGTCGGTGATGACGATGTCGACGGTCTTGCCGTCGCGCAGATGCGCCAGCGCCTCGCTACCGTCCGCTGCGGTGATCACATCATATCCGGCGGCCTGCAGCACCGGCGTCAGCATGTTGCGGAAGAACGGCGAGTCGTCGACCAGCAGCAGCGAGCGCCGCTTGTGCTCGCTCGCCGCGACGCTCTTGCCCCGAAACCAGTCTTCGCAGGCGAGCGGCAGGAAATGCCCGACATCGATAATTTCAGTCGCCTGCCCCTTGACCACCGCCGAGCCGATAACACCGGCCGTCTCGCTGGCGACTTCGATATCGAGCCGCTCCTCGACGATGTCGACGATCTCATCCACCACCAGCGCCATCGACCGCGTACCATCGGAGAACACCAGCAGCGGCTGCGTACCCTCCGGCTTGATTGCAGCATTGGCGGTCAGTGTGACCAGTGGCATCAAATGGCCGCGATATTGCACCATGTGCCGGCCGTTCGAGACTTCGATGGTATCGACATCGACTTCCTCGAGGCGCGTCACCAGCGATAATGGCACCGCCTTCGGGTGCGCCGAGCCGGCGCGGAACACCAGCAGTGAGGTTATGTTGTCAGTCCGACCGACCTGCTCGTCCTCGACCGCGTCAATCATTCCCATGTCGGCAGTGACCGTCGCGCCCATCATCCGGCCGATACCGTTCGGATCGACGATCATGATCACTGCGCCGTCGCCAAGAATGGTATTGCCGCAGAATGCCGTGATGTGCCGCAGCCGCGACGACATCGGCTTCACAACGATTTCCTCGGTATGGAACACCTGGTCGACGGCGATCCCGAAGCTGCGACCGTCGACCTGCGTGACGACGATGAATTCGCCCTTGCCGCCACGCGCATCGGTGCCGTCGATGCGCAGCAGCCGACTGAGGTCGGCAAGCGGCAGCAGCTTGTTACGCAAGCGTAACACCGGCGTGTCCTTGATGTGCTCGATCCGGTTGTCGGAACCGTCGCGCACCTTCACAAGCTCCGCCACCGCGATCTGCGGGATCGCGAAACGATGACCGCCGGACTGGACGATCAGAGCCGACACAATGGCGAGCGTGAGCGGAATCTTGATGATGAAACTCACGCCAGCACCCGGCACGGATTTGACATCGATCATGCCGCCGATCTGATCGATATTGGCGCGCACCACGTCCATGCCGACGCCACGGCCGGAAATTGCCGTAACCTGATCCGCGGTCGAAAACCCGGGTGCGAAGATCAGCTTGTGCACCTGCGCGTCCGACATCTTCGCCAACGCGTCATCGGTGGCCACACCAAGCGACAAAGCCTTGGCCTTGATCCGTGCGGTGTTGAGGCCGCGTCCGTCATCAGCAACCTCGATGACGATCTGCCCGCCTTCCTGATAGGCCGACAGCCGGATATGGCCCTTGGCGGGTTTGCCGGCCGCGATGCGCTCGGCGCGCGTTTCCAGCCCGTGGTCCGCCGAATTGCGCACCATATGCGTCAGCGGATCCTTGACCAGATCGAGCACCTGCCGATCGAGCTCGGTCTGCTCACCATGCAGATCAAGCTCAATCTCCTTGCCGAGATCGTGTGCGAGATCGCGCACGATGCGCGGCAGCTTCTGCCAGGCATTGCCGATCGGCTGCATGCGCGTCTTCATGACGCCTTCCTGCAACTCGGCGGTGACGTTCGACAGCCGCTGCAACGGCGTCTTGAATGCGTTGTCGTCGTTCTGCCGCGCGATCTCGAGCAACTGGTTGCGGGTGAGAACCAGTTCGGACACCATCGTCATGAGATGTTCGAGCGTATCGACGGTCACGCGGATCGAATGGTTGGCGACACGGCCGGACGAAGCATCATCTGTCGCTTCTTCGGTCGCGGCAGCGTGCGCTCCAGCGCCGGCCGTTTCAGGCTCAGCTGCGAGCGGAATGGCCGCGGCCGCCGCGGCGGCCGATGGATCGGCGGCGACGGCCGCCATCCGCTCCAGCTCTGCGATCAGATCGCCGTCGCCACCGGGCGGCTCCTGCTGATCGTGTTCGAGCCCAGCGAGAATGAGCTTCAATCGGTCAATGGTCGCAAGGATCAGCGTCACCGCCGCAGCCGTCGCGGGCGCGCCGTCGCGAAACTTGCCCATCAGGGTTTCGGCGGCGTGCGACAGGGCTTCAAGCCGCGGCAATCCAAGAAAACCGCAGGTGCCTTTGATGGTGTGAACAAGACGGAAGATGTTCGCGAGAATCTTGGCGTTGTTCGGCTCCTGCTCGAAGCGCACGAGCTCAACGTCAACGACATCGAGACTCTCGTGGGTCTCGGTCAGAAATTCCCGCAGCAAATCGTCCATGGAATTGCCTAGAGCGTTTTCGAGCGCCTTGGACTCGCGTGAAGAAAACGCGAAAAATCAAATACCTGTTGCAAGGCGCAGGTCGCCCGGCCGCCTCCCTGCCGGAAGCGGTCACAGTGTGTCGGGGAAGGGTTTACTTTTGGTTGCGGCGAGAGCGTGTGCCGCGCAGGTTAACGAGTGGTAAATGGCGAGACTGCCGGGACAGTTCGAACCAAAGCGCCAACGCGCATGATGCGGCAATGGTCCTGGCTCAAAGATCAGATCGATCCGAAACCAGCCTGACAATCGTCTTTCAGGCGTTGCCGGACAACGCCTCATAATCGGTCCGGGATACGGTCACACCCTCGCGAACGCTCCGGGCGTAGACCTTCATTTCGCGCTCACCCGGCGCGATGACAGGGGCGGCTGGATCGGCCGCGGGGGTTTCATGCAAGATCGCCTGAAATGCCTCCATGCGCTCATGCAACCACGACGCCGAACCCAGTTTGCCGGTGTCGATGAGGATAAAAAAGTGCCCTAAATTTTGCGGCACGCCCGGGTTTTTGTCCCATGCTTGCACTTGGGTGAGAAACGCGGCGCCGGACAGCAGTCCGGCCATAAGGTCGACCATCACGGCCAGCCCGTAGCCCTTGTGGCCTCCAACCGGCAACAGGAAGCCGGCCAACCCCTCGCGCGGATCGGTCGTCGGCTTGCCGTGGCGATCGGCGGCCCATCCCTCCGGCATCCGCTCGCCCTTTTCCAGAAGATTGCGAATCTTCGCGCGCGCGACGACGCTCATCGCCATATCGAGAATGATCGGATCGCCGCCCGGATTCGGCACGCCGATCCCGAGCGGGTTGTTGCCGACACGTGTGTCCCGTCCACCCCAGGGAGCGATCGTCGTGGTCGCATTGCTGGCGATAATGGACGCACACCCCTCCTGCGCGGCGAGAAACGCATAAGGAACGATCGGGCCGAAATGATTGCTTCCCCGAACGAACGCGGCACCGATGCCGACCTGCTTGGCTCCCTCCATCGCGGCCTGAAGCCCGATCATGCCGACCAGCGGACCGATGCCGTTGCGCCCATCGACCAGAGCAAGCCCCGGCGCCACGCGCGTGGTTTCGACTTCGGCACGCGCGTCGATACCGCCCAACCGCACACGGTCGAGGTATTGGGAGACACGGCTGATGCCGTGGGTGTGGATGCCGAACATATCGGCCAACACAAGGACGCGCGCAGTAAGCTCCGCATCCCCGGCGCGCATTCCACCCGCAGCGAGAGCCGCCGCGGCGAGATCAAATAACTGACGTTCCGGAACAATAACGTTGCTCATGGCACTCATTCGTCGAAATTAAACTCGGTCGTTTGTTCGAGCGTCTCGGCGAACCACGCACTGATTCCCGCGCGACGTTCGCCGATATATTTCGGTGAGCCGTCTTGATCCAGTTTCATGCACAAATCATGACCCGGAATGAGAAGCGTATCGGGAACGGCACGCCAGAGCTGCCAGATCAAGTCGATCGAAGTCCGGCTCGCGCCTTCATCTTCGGATGCGTCAACACATCGGGACAGGAGTTCAGCACGGTTTTTCGCGGCATCGCCTGTGAACACCACCGGACTTGGCGTTGCCGTCAGATGAAAGATCAACGAGCCGGGCGTATGTCCGGGAGCCGCGAAGGCTTTGAGGCCCGGCAAAAATTCCTCGCCGGCGCGGATGGTTCGCACGCGCGGATCAGCTTTCAGTTCCTTGACGTACAGCTCCGGCAAAGGATTGAAGCCTGGCGGCTGCCGGCTGGCCCAATCGAGTTCGTGATCGCCGATCCAGACTGTTGCCTTGGGAAACAGGACGAAATTGACCGCATGATCATAATGAGCGTGCGTGAGGATGACGTCGGTAACGTCTTCGGGCGCGACGCCGTGCGTCTTGAGCTGCTTTTCGAGAGGCTTGCGGATGCCGAACGCGCCGACATCAACGAGCATGACTCGCGATGGCGCCCGCAGCAACGTGATGGTGCTCCAGCCGAGTCCGCCGTGGCAGACCGCCTTGCCGGGGAAGCCTTGCACGAGAACGTCGAGACGATACATGCGTCATTCCCTGGTTATCCGGCATGATCATCGCAATCGAGATGATGCGCCGGATTTTTCACGTCCGCGTGCGGAGAAACCGGTGAGTTGCCTGCCCTCAGCCGGCCGTTAACGGCACGCTCGGCGCGGCATCAGCGGCAGGCGTACCGGTCGACACGGCGGCGACGCGGACGGCTTCGCCATCCATCGCCATCGACAGCGCGAGCGCGCAATCCTTGGCCAGCAAACCGGCATAGAACGGCTGGATCTTGTGGGCATCGACCGGCTGCTCGGGATTCAGTTCGGCGGTCAGCAGCGGCGGGATCGCCGCCGGCACCTTGGCATTGGTGCCTGTGCAGATGACCGAAAACCCCTCGCCCTCCCCGGTGACAACCATCTTTCCACCACGCGGAATAGCCTGCGCTGCAATGAGCATCATGTTCAGCAGGAGCTTGACCCGGTTCTTGGGCAGCAGCGCGCGCGGCACCGACCATTCGATCTTCGTCTTCTCGTCCTCGAGGAAGCCGCGGGTGATCGTCTCCGCATCGCCGGTGTCGATCTGCGCGCCGGCAGAGCCAGCGGCGCCGAAGGCGATCCGGCAGAACTGCAGCTTGGCGGAGGCGGTCCGCGCGCTCTTCTTGATCAGATCGAGCGCGAACTGCTTGGTTTCCTCGTCTTTTTCCTCTTCCAGCACCTCAAGCCCATTGACGATGGCGCCGACCGGACTGATGAGATCGTGGCAAACCCGCGAGCACAGCAATGCCGCGAGGTCGAGGGCGGGCATCGTGGGCTTATCCGACACAGGCACAGTCATGGGCAAAATCTCCGGACAACAGGGCCACGCGCCGGCCGAATCATCGATCCGGCCATCATCGCCGCCTGATACACCGCAGCCGGACAGCCGCCAATGCCGCCGGTTTTCCGCAAAACCGGACCGCCCATGACCCCCGCCGAAGCGACCCTGCTGCTCAACGACCTGACCGCCATCGCCAGCCGCGCCGCCGACGCGATCCGCGCCCGGCCGGCCGCGACCGTCGCGCACACGCTCAAGGCCGATCAGTCCCCGGTCAGCGTCGCCGACGAGGCGGCCGAAGCCGTGATCCTCGACGGGCTTGCGCGCCTCGTGCCGGATATCCCGGCGATCTCGGAGGAAGCCTATCAGCGCGCCGCACCCACCAGCCTGCCGCCGACCTTCCTGCTGGTCGATCCGCTCGACGGCACACGCGAGTTCCTCGCCGGCCGCGACGAATTCGCCGTGAATATCGGCCTGATCCATGACGGCATCCCGATCGCCGGCGTGATCGCCGCCCCCGCCCGCCGCCTGATCTGGCGCGGCGCGGCGCAGCGGGCCGAACGCGCCACAGACCATGGCGACGGCCGCGTCGGCGATGTGACTGCGATCCACGCCCGGCCCTGGCCGGCGCAAGGAGCGATCGCCACCGTCAGCCGCTCGCATCTTGATCCCGAGACGACAGCCTATCTCGCCAAGCTGCCGGTCACGCGCGCGGCGTCCGGCTCGGCGCTGAAATTCTGCGTCATCGCGCAAGGCGATGCCGATCTCTATCCGCGCTTCGGACCGACCTGCGAATGGGACATCGCCGCGGGTCACGCGATCCTCGTCGCCGCCGGCGGTGCGATGACCGACGCGAGCGGTCGGCCGTTGCGCTATGGGGATCTTGCGGCACGGCTGCGCGTGCCGGGATTTCTGGCCTGGGGCGATCCGGCTCGCGCGGCCGTCTGACAGACGTTCAGTACGCGAGCTGATGCCGCACGCCGGGCCACTGCTGGTCCGCATCGGCGACGAACCGCGCCGGATCGTGCAGAAACGCGTCGCGCGCCGCGGCGCTGTAAAACAGATAGAGATGCTGATCCCGCACCAGCCAGATCAGCGGATGGCCAGGGACCGAGGTGCCCCGCGCCAGCGCCACCGGATCGTAGCCGCCGTAGCGCGGCATATAGACAGTCGGATCGGCGGCAAACGCCGCCCGGTTTCCGGTATTGCGGAAGCGCCAGACGACGCCGTCATAGCTGCGCTCCAGCGTCGGCAAACCCATCACCGGCATCTTGTCGGTGAAGTAGACCACCGGGTCATAGCCGCTGATGGCGAGACCGGACCGCTCGTCAACGACGATGCGGTCATTGGCCGACCCGCCTGCGGGACATAGGGCCATGGTCAGGAGAGTGGCGGCAAAAGCCCACACGCGCTTCCGTTGCCGCCGTCCTGCCATCATAGTCATCCACGACATGTCTCGATTCGATGCCGGACCGTAATGCCGGCGGTTAAGCAACCGGTTAAACGAGACGCTGCGACACAGCACCTTGTGACACCGCAACTCGTTACACCGCATTTTGGGGGACATTGCATGCGCGGCTTTCTTCGACTGGCAATCCTGACCGTTTTGTCCGTCGCGCTCACCACCGGCATCGCCGCCGCCCAGAACGGCCCGCCCCGCCAGAATCGCGGCGACACATTCTCCCCCGGCGAAGTGATCCGCGCCGGCCACCGCTTCTTCGGTGGCGTCAGCCAGGGCCTTGCCGAACTGGTCGAAAAGGCCGCGTCGCGCTGGGGCCAGCCGAACGGCTATATCCTCGGCCAGGAAGGCAGTGGCGCCTTCATCGTCGGCCTGCGCTATGGCGACGGCACGCTCTACACCAAGAACGCAGGCGACCGCCGCGTATTCTGGGAAGGTCCGTCGATCGGCTTCGATGCCGGCGGCGACGGCGCGCGCACCATGATGCTGGTCTATAACCTGCCCGCCACCGACGCGATGTTTCAGCGTTTCGGCGGCATCGACGGCTCCGCCTATTTCGTCGGCGGCCTCGGCATGACCGCGCTGACGGCCAACAATATCGTGGTGGTGCCGATCCGGACCGGCGTCGGCCTGCGGCTCGGGGCCAATCTCGGCTATCTCAAATTCACCCCGGACAAGACCTGGAACCCGTTCTGACGCCGGCTGAATCCGCAGGCGGAGGCGCCGGCGGCGGTTTTGATCTGTCGTGTTTTCCTCACGCAAACCGGTATCCACGTCGGCTGAAAACGCTCCAATCGCTCGTATTGTCGCAAAAGGGTTTAGGTTAACGACCGCTATCGCTGGAGTTGCGATGGCGGTTCGTGCATTGTTTTAGCCTCGCTCACCCTTGCCTGTGTGAAACGGAGGCGTCGCCTATGGTTGAACCGATCATGTATTTCGGGATCGGCTTCCTCGTGGCCGCCCTGATCGGATTGATCGTCGTGCCGCTGGTGCACGGCCGCGCGGTGCGCCTCACCATGCAGCGGCTGGAAGCGGCAACGCCATTGTCGATGGCCGAGATCCAGGCCGACAAGGACCAGTTGCGGGCCGAATTCGCGATGTCGACACGGCGCCTGGAGATGAGCGTCGAGCAGCTCAAAAATAAGTCGACCAGCCAGCTTGCCGAACTCGGCAAGAAGGCCGACGCCATCAATCGCCTCAAGGCGGAGATCGGCGAGAAGTCAGCGACCATCTTCGCGCTCGAAGCGCGCGACAAGGCGCTGCGCGACCAGTTGCGCGCGACCGAAGAGGAATTCGCGGTGAAGACCGCCGGCGTGCTCGATGCCGAGCGTGGTTTGAAGGACAAGGAAAGCGAACTCGCGCGCGTGGTGGGCCAGCTCGACGAACGCTCGTCGCTCGCCGATGCGCAGAAGATCGAGATCGTCGCGCTGCGCACGCAGGTCGAAGCGATGAAGGAGCGTCTGACCGACGCCGGCAACGAGCTCAAGGCCACCGAAAACCGCATGGAAGCGGAGCGGCTCGAACTCAAGGCGGCGACCGACGAACTCGGTGCCGAGCGCGACCGAGCCTCCAATCTCGGCAACCGCGCCGACGAACTGGAGCGCCAGCTTGTCGCCCAGAGCACCGAGGCGGAAATCCTCGGCCGTCGTGCGCAGGATCTTGAAACCAAGCTGCAGGAGCAGAGCCGCCTGCTCGCCGCTGGCGACGCCGAGCTCAAGCATCTGCGCTCCGAGGTCGACACCGCGCGCAAAACCGAGATCGACCTGCGCAGCGCCATCGCTGAAATCGACGGCCGTTCTTCGTCGCAGACCGACGTGCTCAAGACCGAGAAGGCGCAGCTTGCGTCGCAACTCGAACGCGTCACCGACGAACGCGACCGCCTGCAAAACGACATGCTGCAGATGAAACGCGACACCGAGCAGGCGTGGGCGTCCGAGCGCGTCGAGAACTCGCTGCTGCGCGAGCGCATCAACGACGTCGCCGCCGAAGTGTCCCGCCTCGCCTCCGCGCTCGAAGGGCCGAACTCGCCCATCGATGCGATCCTGGCGGCGGAAACCGCGCGCAGCGAAACACCTGCCGTTGCGACCGCGACCCCGGTGTTCGCCGAGGCGCCGGCGGGCTCCGGCAACCTCGCCGATCGCATCCGCGCGCTGCAGAATGCCGCCTCGCGCCTGCCATCGAACGAGCCGACCACCCGCAACTGATTGATGGCAAAACCGATTTTGGCTGCTTGACACCGCTGGCGCGGCATCCGTATATCGCGCCGCCGCACGTCGAGGGGGCGTTTAGCTCAGCGGGAGAGCGTTCCCTTCACACGGGAGAGGTCGTAGGTTCAATCCCTACAACGCCCACCATCCTCGACGACATAACCCGCGTTATGGCCCGCATTTGCGGGCTTTTTTCATGACCGCACGCCGGAGACAGCGACCCACCGCCGCCCACACGCGGGAGTTACAAAGCGTTAACCATACGCGGGTTAGGCATCGGGAACTCAATGGGGTTCCCGATGGAAAAAACGCTCCTCGACAGTTTTCGCCGTCAGCTCACGATCCTCGAAGCGTTCGAGCGCGAACTGCTCGACGTGGTGCGTTCGCTCAATCACGAGCATGCGCCCTCCTCCATGACGATCCGCGCCATGTCCGGCTATGCCCTTGCGGGAACGCTGCGCGACTGATCCTGGCGGCCCCACATTGGCCACGACGGATAAACGATCTCCCGCCTCCTTGCTTTAGGCCAGAGGCAGGCGCTGCAGCATCACTGTCGCGCTGCTCAAGGCGGCGTGTCCGCCCCCATTCCGGTCCGACGCAAAACCTGCTAGTTTAATTGTATATACAATTAAACAGGGAGGGGTTGCCCATGCCGGTCTTCATCGTCTCACGCGTCGATATCCCGGAGCCGCAGGCGCTGGCGCGCTACATGGCCGACGCGCCGGCCACCGTCGAAGCCTATGGCGGCCGCTACATCGTGCGATCCAATCAGGTCGAGCCGCTGGAAGGCGATACGACCTGCGATCGCGTCGTGGTTCTCGAATTCCCGGACGGCGAGCGCGCGCGCGCCTGGTACCATTCGCCGGAATATCGGCCGCTACGCGATCTGCGACAGCAGAACGCAAGCGCCAGCATTCTGCTGGTGCAATGACATCGGCCTGCGCGAAAGCGCATAACGGCCGCAGCGATCAGACGACCTGCGCCGGCTCCAGCGGGCAGGTCCGTTCGCCGCGCTCAATCTGCAGGGTCGGATGCACGATGCCGAAACGGTCGCGCAGCTCCACGGCGAGGCGGAACAACACCGCGTCGCCGGGGTGTCCGTCCGGCATGACCAGATGCGCGGTCAGCGCGATCTCGGTGGTGCTCATCGGCCAGATGTGAAGATCGTGCAGGGCGGCGACGCCGCGTTCTGCCAGCAGAAACCGGCGCACCTGATCGACGTCGATCGCCGCAGGCACGCCGGCGAGCGACATCGTCACGCTCTCGCGCAGCAAGCGCCATGTCTGCCAGACGATCACGACGACGATGACGAGGCTCACCGCCGGATCGACCCATTCCCACCCGCTGGTAATCATCAAGAGCCCGGCAATGACGACGCCACCCGACACCGCGGCATCGGCGAACATGTGCAGATAGGCGCCTTCGATATTGATGTCGCCGGAGCGGCCGCCAGCGAACAGATAAGCGGTGAAGCCGTTGATCAGGATGCCAACGCCGGCGACAATGATCACCGTTACACCGGCCACCGGCTCGGGATAGAACAGCCGCCACGCCGCTTCCCACGCAATCACGCCGACCGCGAGCAGCAGGAACAGCGCGTTGAACAGCGCCGCGAGAATCGACGAATTGCGCCAGCCATAGGTGAAACGGTCGCTCGGCTGCCGGCGCGACAAGGTCGCGGCGCCCCACGCCACCAGCAGACCGAGCACATCGGACAGGTTGTGGCCAGCATCGGCGAGCAGCGCCATCGAATTGCTCCACAGGCCGTAACCGGCCTCGATGGCGACGAAGGCCGTGTTGAGCGCAATGCCGATGGCGAAGGCGCGACCGAAATCCTTTGGCGCATGCACATGCCCCGGCCCATGCGCATGAGAATGGGAGTGCGAGTGGGGAGAGTCGTGCGGCGGCTCGCCGGGACTACCGTGTGCGTGATCGTCCATTCCACCCTGTGCCGCCTGCTCAAGCGCGCGCGTCAGGAGCGGCGCGTGCGCGGATGCCGGCGCAGGGGAATCACGTCGGCCGAGGAATCGGCCCGAACGCTCTTGCGCAAGGCATCCTTGAGATTGGCCGGACGCCCATGCTTCTTCAAGAGGTCGTTGAATGCCTCATCGGCGAGTTCCTGGAACGTCAGCATGCGATCCTCACCAAGGATCTGCAGCTCCGCCCAGGTCTCGTCGTGGATTTGAACGCGCTTGCCGACCATATCCGCCAACGTTCGCGGCGGCGGCGCCGTTCCATCGGCGGCACGCCCCGCGATCAGGCTCGGGCGGCGTCGGCTCCCTTGCCCATCAGCCAGCGTTCGGTGATGAACACCGCGGCTGGCCACATCACCACCAGCACCGAGAAGAACAGTGCTAGTGCGATCGGCAGGCTGAAGCTCGGGACCACCGCATCGAGATAGAGCCCCAGTTCGACGGCGGCGATCTCGCCGACGATCACGAGCAGCGCATACACAACCATCAGTCGCATGAAGAATGTCCTCAGTCCTTTGCCTCAGGACAGGAGGGCTGCGACAAGCTGTCTCGGCAAGTAAAATCCCCATAAACTTCCGAGGGTTGGGGATGACCGTCCGCCCCACAGCAAAACGGCCGCTGCAAAGCAGCGGCCGTTGGCCGGTGGAAAAGAGCGAGCGACGCTCAGAAGCGGTAGTTCAGACCGGTGCGCAGCACATGGGTACGGCCGCTGCCCGAAATCGCGGTCGTGCCGGGCGGCACCGGGACCGAGTCGGGGGTGCCCGCATAGAGATATTCGAGCTTGGCGGTCCAGTTACCCCACAGCGCGAATTCCGCACCGCCGCCGACCACGTAGGTCCAGTAGGTGCTGGACGCGCTGAATGGACCGGTGGTGGACACGGTGCCGTCGAGCGTGGCCTTGCCGTAGGCGCCGCCGGCGGTGGCATAGAGCATCCAGCGATCGAACGCATAGCCGATGCGGCCGCGGATCGTGCCGAACCAGGGGTTCTTGGCGGAACCGGTGAAGGTGGTCGCGCCGGCAGAGCCGTTCACGTCACCCTTGCCGCCCGACGCCTGGAAGTCGGTTTCGACGCCGAACACGAACGCGCCGGTCTGCCAGTTATAGCCGAGCTGGACGCCGCCGAGGATGCCGTTGCCGCTGGCCGAATAAGGTCCGGAGCCTGCCGCGCCCATCGAGATGGTGCCGCTGCCGCTCGACCAGCCGTAGCCGACGTTCAAACCACCGTAGAACCCGGACCAGTCATAGGCCGCTGGGACATAAGGAGCATAGGGCACAGCCTTGACAGGCATCGGACGTGCCAGATCGGCTGCGAAAGCCGAGGGGGACGCAAGTACCGCCGCTGCTACAAGGGCGTAGGTCGTCATGCGCATGGTCGGTCATCCTCCGTGGAATAGTTAACATTCCTAGCGAAGAGCCAGTTAACAATACGCTAACGTTCAGGCTGTGGCGACGGAAAATACAATCTGCGTCCGTCAATTCCGGCGGGCGGGTTCCCGCGACAGGCCCTTGGCCGCCAGCTCGCCGACATACTCCTGCCAATACGCCTCGTGATTCGCACCGAGGTCGCGCAGATAATCCCAGCTATAGATGCCGGTGGAGTGCATGTCGTCGAACATCAGCCGCACCGCGTAATTGCCGACCGGCAGAATCTCGAGGATCATCACGTCGCGCTTGCCGCCGACGGTCTGCCGCTCCTCCGGCGAATGCCCCTGCACTTCCGCGCTCGGGCTTTTCACCCGCAGATATTCGGCCGGCAGGTCGAACCGCTCGCCGTTGTCATAGGCCACCGTCAAGGTCCTGCGATCCTTGTGCAGGCGCATTTCGGTCGGCCAAGGGGCGGCGGTCGTCATGGTGAAATCCGGCAGATCGCGATCACGCGGGGCAGATAGGCACGAAGCCGCGAGCGCGGCTAGTGGCGTAACGTCGTAGTCGCTTCGTCCGCGAGGAAACTGTCGACGGTGGCGATCGCCCCGGTCAACGCGGTGCCCTCCTCGTCGGCCAGCGCCGCCTGCCGCAACCGGCGCGTCCAGTCGGCCGCGTCGGAGCGTCCGGCAAGACGCTGCGCCGCCGCCAGCGCGCGATCGAATTTGGACAGGCCACGCGCGTGGGTGTCGGAATAGCCCTTCACCAGACGGCGAAGCTGCAGCATCTCCACCGCCAGCGCATGATCATGCGCGGCGGCCGCGCACACCGCGGCAAGCCAGTGATCGCGATGCGCGACCTCGCGCTTGTGGCGCAGCGAGCCGCGCCGGAAACGGCGCATCCCGCCGAGAATATAAAGCGGCAGGAACCAGCGGATGGTCCCGGTCTGCACGCGCCGGCCCTTGTTGACCACGCGATCGAGCGCGCGGAATAGGCGCGGCCGCGCCTCGATCCACTCGCCCAATCCGGCGGGAAGCGTGCCGGCGACCTCGTCCATGCGCGGGTGCATGAACTCGGTCATATAGACCAGTTGTTCGTCGGCCACGGCAACTTCCGCACGTACGCGCGCGAATCGCGTGGCGCGGGTCTTGAGATCGGCGACGCGGATAACGTCGTCATAGGCCATCGCCGTGGCGATGTATTTCGCCGCCGCATCCAGCAATTCCGGATTGCCATCGCGCGCAAACGGCTTCAGAGCGGCAACCAAATCGAGATACTCGCCACCATAGGCGACGTCCTGAAAATCGACGACGCGGCGCAGGCCGGCGGCCAGCATGCCGTGCGCGGTCGTGGTAAATTCGTTTTGCGCCCGCGCGACCAGCGCATCGAAGCCGGGATGGCCGATCGGCGCCAGAGCCGGCGCGATCTTGATATCCGTCACCGGCGGCGGCATCACCGGTGCGGTGGCAGCCGCCGTCGCATCGAAACCGGCGGCAAAGGCGCGCAGACTGCCAGCCACGCCGACACCCGCCGCCTTGATGGTTTCCTCGTAAGCCCCGCGTGCAAACGGCAAGGTGCCCGACGCCGCGAGCGCGCCGAACAGCACGGCGGAAATCGCGCTGCCGGTCTGCTCCGCGATCTGCGCCATGTCGAACGCGATGAATCGTCGTGCCGCGACCTGCGCCGCCTCAAACACCTTGTCCGGATCGCCGATGCCGTCGCCCGGCGCGATCTTCTCCTGCACCGCGAACGAGCGGTGCGACGAGGCGATCAGCGTCGTCTGCTCCGGTGTCACCAGCCCGCGCAAGATCGCGCGGCCGGCTTCCATCAGCTCGGCGCCGACCACCACATCGACATGGCCGGGCTCCGGCATCAGCGACAGCACCGGCTGCACGCCGTCGGGCCGCGCCTTGATCATCTCGACATAATAGATCGTCGCGCCGGTGCGCTGCGCCACGCCGGGGACCGAGGTCGACTGGGCGATGAAGCCTTGGCTTTCCGCAAGCGCGACGATCCAGTCCATCAACACGCCGCCGCCCTGCCCGCCCATGGCCAGCACGGCGACGGAGATCGGCTTGGTGGAGATGCCGGGGATCGGGGTAAGTGCGTTCATGCGATCAGGCCAGAGCCGGGCGACGCCGTTCACGGCGACGCTGCAGGAAACCGATCACACCGGCGCGCAAACGCGCCATGAAGCGGTCGAAACCGGTGGGATTGTAAACGATATCGGCGCGATAGAACGACGGACACAACACCGCCGCTTCCGCCACCTCGCCACAGTTACCGCAACCGACGCAGGTATTGTCGATCGCCGCCACCGGATCGTCCTTCAACGGATCGGCGGTGTGCTTGACCGACAACGACGGGCAACCGGACAGCCGGATGCAGGCGTGGTCGCCAGTGCAAACGTCTTCATCGACGCCAAAGCGTTCGCGCACAACCCGCTCACCGCCCTTCACCGCCTTATTGAACAGCGGCTTCACGCGCCGCTGCTTGTTCAACATACATTCCGACGATGCGACGATGATCTTCGGCCCCGCCTCGGGCGTGGTCAGCGCCTCCTTGAGCGTGTCGCGCAGCTTGGCGACATCGTAGGTCCGATCAATCTGCCGCACCCATTTGGCGCCAATACCCTTCACCGCCTCGGTGATCGGATGCTTGGTCGAGCGTGAGCCGTTGTCGGCGCGCGAGGACAGGATGTCCTGCCCGCCGGTCGCCGACGAATAATAGTTGTCGACCACCATCACGACGCCGTCGTGCTTGTTGAACACCGCGTTGCCGATGCCGCTGGTCAGGCCGTTGTGCCAGAAGCCGCCGTCGCCCATCATCGCGATCGACCGTTTGCCCGCCTTCACATTGAACGCGGATGCCGACGCCGGGCCGAGGCCGTAACCCATGGTGGTCGCGCCGATGTTGAACGGCGGCAGGATCGAGAACAGGTGGCAGCCGATGTCGGCCGAGACATGGTGCTGCCCGAGTTCCTTCTCGACCAGCTTCATCGCCGCGAAGATCGGCCGCTCCGGACAGCCGGTGCAGAATCCCGCCGGACGCGCCGGCACGACTTCGGCCAGCGCCTTGATCTCGTCGCTCGCCATGATCGACGGATTGTTGGAGGCGCGCACCTGATCCGGCAGCAGGTCCGGCGCGGCTTTCGACAGGAAGCTGCGCATGCCGGTCGCCAGCACCACCGCCGTATATTCGCCGCCGATCGGCAGCACGTCCTTGCCGTGAATGCGCGCCGGCACATCGGCGACGCGCAAAATCTTGTGCAGCGCCTGCTCGATGTAATCGGGCTGACCTTCCTCGACCATCAGCACCGCGCTCTTGCCTTCGCAGAACGCGACGATCTCGTCGTCGATCAGCGGATAGGTGACGTTCATCACGTAGAGCGGAATGCGGGAGTTGCCCCACACATCGGCGAAGCCGAGATCCTGCAGCGCGCGGATCACGCCGTTATACATGCCGCCCTGCAGGATGATGCCGAGATGACTCACATCGCCCGGCATCGTCTCGTTGAGCTTGCGCTCCTTGATGAATCGCACGGCGGCGGGCCAGCGCTGCTCGATCTTTTCTTTCTCGTGCACATAGGCCGCCGGCGGCAGCACGATACGGCTGGTGTCGCGTTGCGGATTTTCCAGCGCCTGCTTCAGCGTATAGGTAGGCCGCTTGTTGTCCTTGGCGATGAACCGGCCGTGCACATGGCAGGCGCGGATACGCACCTCCAGCATCACCGGGGTATTCGATGCTTCGGAAAGTTCGAACCCGTCTTCCACCGCCTTGACGATGCTTTCGAGATTCGGCCGCGGATCAAGCAGCCAGATCTGCGACTTCATCGCAAACGCGTGCGAGCGCTCCTGCATGATCGAGGAGCCTTCACCGTAGTCCTCGCCGATGATGATCAGCGCGCCACCCTTGACTCCGCCCGAGGCGAGATTGGCGAGCGCATCGGACGCCACATTGGTGCCGACGGTCGATTTCCAGGTGACGGCGCCACGGATGGGATAGTTCACAGAGGCCGACAGCATCGCACCGGCTGCCGCCTCCGAGGCCGAGGTCTCGAAATGCACATCGAGGTCGGACAGGATGCCCTGGGCATCCGACAACACGTCCATCAGATGCGAGATCGGCGCGCCCTGATAGCCACCGACATAACCGACGCCGGACTGCAACAGCGCCTTGGTGATCGCGAGGATGCCCTCGCCGCGAAATTCCTCGCCGGCGCCGAGCTTGAGATCCTCAACTTCCCGGGCGAATGAACGCTCCGCCATGTCAAACTCCACGCGCGCCCGACCCGCCTTTCGGACGGGTCCACAGCACATTTATCACGCAGCCGGGCTTCTGCGAATTATTTTAAGCATAAAGGATTTGCCGTCAACGACAGCCTGCCGGGCCGTACAGACGGCTCACAGCCCCTGACCTTCCGGCCCGCGGGAGTATCTCAGGGCCCGATGCCCGGCCGATGCTCTTTTTATATGGGGCTGGTGCCCGAAAAGCCCAACCGTGGCCGGCCGCACCCAAGGCGGCCCTCCGGATCGCGAGACAAGGCTCGCGATCCGGGAATGGACACCCCGTCAGTTGAACTTCAGATCCGCCGCGCTCGGCAGGAACGACGCATCAAAGATGGCGGTGGCTTTCGGCTTCGCGTTCTTGAACGTATAGGTCAACGCGATCTGATCGACCGCCTGATCGAACCGCGCATTGTCGATCCGACCGAAGCCGTTCTTGCGGGTCTCATCGGTAACGATGTTGTCCTTCAGCACCATCTGAAGCCGCTCCAGCTCGACGCTCTTCTTGGCGACTCCATTGCGCTTCATGATCGACTCGATGGCGGCATCCGGATCCTTGACCGTGTCCTTCAACCCCTTGGCGAAGGCGGCGAGAAACTTCCGGACCGCGTCCGGATGTTCCTTGGCGAAATTCGTGTTCACCATGATCACGTTGCCGTAGAGCTTCACGCCGTAATCCGACATCAGCATGACCACGATGTCGTTCGCCGGAACGCCGCGTTCCTTCAGATTGATCGCGTTGAAAGAGAACGCAGCGATCGCATCAACCTGCCCGGCCGCCAGCATCGGCTCGCGCACAGGAAATCCGATGTTGTCCACCGTCACCTTCGACGGATCGATGTTGTTGGCCTTGGTGAAAATATTCCACTGCGCATAAGCGGCGTCCGCCGACGGCGCGCCGAGCCGCTTGCCGACGAGGTCGGCCGGCTTTGCGACGCCGCGCGATTTCAGACTGATGATGGCAAACGGCGGCTTGTCGTGAACGAGAAAGACGGCCTTGACCGGCGCGCTCGGATTGGCGTCGAGGAACTTGATGAGAGAGTTCATGTCGCCCGACGCCATATTATAGACGCCCGACGCAACGCGGTTGATCGGCTCGAGCGACCCCGCAGCCGTGTCAATGGTGACGTCAAGTCCTTGCGCTTTGAAATAGCCTTTGTCGAACGGCACCAGAAACGGCGCCATCTGTCCGTCAAATTTCCAATCGAGTGAAAATTTCACCGGCGTTTGCGCCTGCACAGCGCTTGTCGCAGCCAGCAGCAATCCGGCAATCAGACCGGCAGACAGCTTCGCAGAGAGAGTCAACATCGCGATCCCCTTTCACGGTTGTTCGACACTTACAGAATCACTCGAAAAGATTGATGCAGACATCAAGCAATCGAGTATATCATTCACCTCATTCCAGCCTCGGCACATCCATCAAACGCGAGCAGATCAGAGAACTGGTTGCAAACATGTCATCCAAAATCGCTGCCGATCTTGTAGTCAAAGGCGGCACGGCGCTGATACCCGGCGTCGGCCGCATGCGCGCCGACATCGCTGTCGCCAACGGAAAGATCGTCGCGCTTGGCGAGAATCTGTCGGGCGAAACGGTTGTCGATGCGTCCGGAAAGCTGACCATCCCCGGCATCTTCGATCCGCATACGCATATCGGCAATGAACGATCGTTCGACGAGGAAGCCGAGACCGAAACGCGCGCTGCCATTCTCGGCGGCGTCACCACCATCGGCATTTTCATCCGCAGCTTGCAGGACTCCTACCTCAAGCATCTGCCGGGTTTCCGGAAGGCGATGGATGAAAAGAGTTACGTCGACTCGATCTTCCATCCGCAACTTTTCAACGACGAACAGATTTCCGAGATCCCCGTCTACGTCCGCGATTACGGCATCCGCTCGTTCAAATTCTACATGTCCGGCCTGCCGGGGATCGTGAATTCGGTCCCCGACGACATGCTGCTGCGCGGCTTCCGGGCCGTGGCCGCCGTCGGCCCGGACGCGATCACCTGCGTGCATTGCGAGACCGGTTCGCTGATCGCGGCCGCGCGCACCGCATTGCAGGAGAAGCCCGACGGCACGCTGGCCGACTGGACACTGGCCCACCCGCCGGAAGCGGAAGCCCTCGCAATCCAGACCGCGTTGTATTTGGCGCAGGTTGCCGGTGCTCATCTTTATGTCGTGCATCTCTCGAGCAGCGATGGCCTTGAGGTCGTGCGGCAAGCACGGCGACAGGGATTGAATTTCACCGTCGAGACCACGACGACGTTTCTTGGCATCAATGATCGCGATCCGAACGGATTTCTTGCAAAAGCCGTGCCGCCGGTTCGTCCCCCCTCGCATCAGGAGGCGCTCTGGCAGGGCGTTGCCGAAGGCTCGATCAACACGATCGGCACGGACAACACCTCGCGCACCCGCGGCGGCAAGAAACCGGAGGCCGGCCTGCATGGCTCGCGGCCGGGATTGCCGTTGCTCGGAACGCATCTTCCGGCACTGCTGCATTTCGGCCAGCAACACGATATCCCGCTCGAAACGCTGATCGACGGCGCCACGCGTGCGCCGGCGCGGGTGTTCGGCCTTTACCCGCGCAAGGGAACGATTGCCGTGGGTTCGGATGCCGATCTTGTGGTGGTCGATCTCGATCTGGAGAAAACCGTGCGCGCCGAAAACCTGCGCGGCATGTCGGATTTCTCGCCGTTCGAGGGAAAGACGCTCAAGGGCTGGCCGGTCGTCACCATCAAGAACGGTGTCGTGATCGCGCGCGACGGCGAGATTGTCGACAAAGCCAATGGCCGGTATCTGCTGCGCGCGCCTCAGGCGGCGCCGAACGTCGCCTGGATCAAGCGATAGGATGAAACCGAAGGGCTCGTTCGTCGCGCTTCGATGACGATGCCCCATGCCAATCTCCCCGATCGCTATCCGGCGAATGTCGGCCAGCCGACCGACGCGCGGCGCTGCACGAGTTTTGACAGACCGAGGATGCGCGGTTCGGAAAAACGCGGACCGACGATCTGCAAGCCGACCGGCAGGTTCGCAGCGGTCTTCCCGCACGGGACCGATCCGGCGGGGAAACCGACCATCGTGACGAGGAAGTTGGATGCAACCCAGTCGATGTAATTGTCCAGGCGCTTGCCGCCGATCAGGTCGGGAAAATTCTTCACGACCGGATAAGGTGTCACCGGCGCGGTCGGCGTCAGCAGGAAATCGTAACGCGATAGGAGATCGCGGAATTTCTTCAAGCACTTCTCGCGAACCGCTTCCGCCTTGGCGATATCTTCGACCGTCAGCTTGAGACCATCGCGGATATTGCCGGCCAGGTTCGGACCGAACTCCGGCAGCATCGCCATGCGCTCGAGCTGCTGCCCAACCATCCACTGACCGCGCAGCACCTTGTAGGCGTCGATCCCTTCGGAGACGTTGAACGTGATCTCCTCGACGGCCGCGCCGTCGTCCGCGAGACGCTTCGCCGCCGCGCGGCAGAGATCGTCGACATCTTTGTCGACGCCGAGGCCGGAAATGTCCGAGACATAAGCGACGCGCAGACCCTTGGCATTGTCGGTGCGCTGCACCTCGGCGAGCGCGCTCGACCACGGCGGCATTGCCGATGCCGGCCACAACGGATCGAGCCCGACCATGCCATCGAGCATCAGCGCCGCATCTTCCGCCGAGCGCGCCAACGGTCCGTGCACCTGACCGGTGTCCCACGGCAGGCGCATGCCTTCGTTGGGAATGAGATCGCCGGTGGTGCGGACCCCGACGATGCCGCAGAACGACGCCGGAATGCGCACCGAGCATCCGAAGTCGGTGCCGTGCGCGATCGGCACCATGCCGCTCGCCACCGCCACCGCCGAGCCGCCCGACGAACCGGCGGGACTCAATTCCGGATTCCACGGATTGCGCGTGGCGCCGAACAGCGGGTTGACGGTGTTGGCGCCGGTCGCGAACTCCGGCACGTTAGTCTTTCCGAGGATGATGGCGCCCGCACGGCGCAGGCGCGCGACCACCGCGGCATCCTCATCCGGCACGAAATCCTTGTAGAGCGGCGAACCGTAGGTTGTCCGGATGCCGGCCGTCAGGGTGACATCCTTGATCACCACCGGCAGGCCGTGCAGCGGCCCAAGCGTTTCATTGTTTAGAACGGCGGCCTCGGCGGCCTTTGCGGCTAATCGCGCCTTGTCTTCCGCCAGGGTGACAATCGCATTAAATTTCGGATTCTGGACCGCGATGGTCTCCAGATGCGCATCAAGCACCTCGACAGGAGAGACGTCTCTCTGCTTGATACGGGTCGCCAACTCGACTGCGGAGGTGCGTGAGACATTCATCATGAGGCTTCGGCACTCCGGTTTTCGGCACAAAGCTTTTCGTAGCCGGCCGGACCTGTCCAACAACAATTGATGATGCGGCTATCGGGCCGCCCGATGGCTGCCCCCGATTCCACCCTTGAACGGACGAGAAATGGCATCCCAGATCGAGCTTTGGATGGAGATCAGGCAGATTCGCTACGCGCTTGCCGTCGCCAGCGAACGCAGCTTCACCAAGGCCGCCAATCAGCTCAACATCACCCAGTCGGCGGTGTCGGAGCAGATCAAGCTACTCGAGACCCGCATCGGCTTCGATCTGTTCCGCCGCACCAGCCGGGGCATCGAGCAGACCGAGCGCGGCCGGATGTTTCTCTACGAGGCCGAGCACGTCTTTTCCGACCTGATGAAGCTCGGCGACGTGGCCCGCCGCCTCAGCGGCGCCGATGTGGAATCCCTGGTGCTCGGCATGGGATCGGGCCTCGCGCCGGCGCTGATCCCACATCTGTTTCCGCGGTCGCCCTTCCCGTCCAACCTTCATCTGGAAATCCGCACCACGCCGACCCGGCTGGTGTTCGATGCGCTGTGCGAAGACAAGATCGACCTCGGGCTGGTGGTCGATGTCGGACCGGATCGCGTGCCGACCGGCCTCGTCGGAACGCCACTGCTGACGCTGGATTTCACCTTGATCCTGCCCAAGGCGCATCCGCTGGCCGAAGAAGGCCGCGCCATCGACATTGCCATGCTCGCGCATGAGCCGATCATCATGAACGAGCTGTCGATCGGCTATGGCCAGATCGTCCATAAGATGTTCACCGATCTAGGGATCCAGCCGCGCATCCGCGCCATCGTCGACAATGTCGAGACCATCAAGATGATGGTGCAGACCGGAACGGGGATCGCGATCATTCCGACCGGATCGGCCGACGACGCCATCAAGCTCGGCTTGATCGAGCAGCGCCCGATCGGCAATGCCGCGACGATGACGATCAGCGCCTATCACTCGCGGCAGGCGCTGTCCCGCCGCAAGAAGACCCTGATCAACTGGCTGCTGCAGCCGGCGGGCAAAGCTTGAGCGCTGGCGCCGCAGCTCTTCTTCAATCCGCGCCGGCGGCGAGCGGCGCTATCGCCGCCCGCTCACCAACAACTGCTCGCTAGATCCGCTCGAGGATATAGAAGCCGCGCGACCGGTCGATCAGATAGATCAGTCCGCGCGAATCGTAGCAGACGTCGTTGCTCTGCACGCGCGTGGCCCCTTCCGGCACCGGCGGCATGAACGACGCGACCTGCTTCGGTGCATGCGGGTTGGCAATATCGACGATCCGCAAGCCGCGCGCGAACCAGGCGATCGGAATCTCGGTGCTGCGAATATCCTCGCAGAACTGATGCAGACCGGTGTAGTCCTCTTTCGGCAAACCGTCTTCATCCTCGACCTGGAAACTCGCGAACGGCATCGGCCGGGTTTCATCGGTGATATCGACCAGCCACAGGAACGACGGCGATGTCGGTCCGGCCAACCGACCCACATCCTCGTCCGCGACCAGCATGACGCGGCGGCCGCGCAGCAGGAACGGCACCGGCAGCGCCGTGTGCGTCGGCCACGGAAACGGCGGACTCCAGTCGAGACCGGAGACGAACTTCGGCTTGGTCATGTCGTCGATGTTGAGAATGACAAAACCGCCGTGCCAGTAGCTGGTGTAAAGGCGGTTGCCGACGCGCATCGGATGATGGCAACGATGGTCCGTCCCCTTCCAGGTCGGCATTTCACCGCCCGCCGCCCATTGGCCCGGCATCCACCACCGGCCGACTTCTTCCGGCTTGTCGGGCTTCGCGAAGTCGATGATTTGGACGATGTTGCCGAGATACCCGTCCATTTCCGGAGAGCCGTAGACATAGCGCCCGTCGAACGTGAAGCGGTGCATACCCCGCGTCTGCCACGTCGCGATATGCCGCGGTTTCGACGGTGTTGAGACGTCGAAGACTTCGAGGCCGCCCTTGAAATCCGGATCCTTGCGGCCGATCGGGTAAACCTCCCGGTTGACCAGCATCACGTCGTTCTCGACGCGAACCTTATGCGACAGCGTTTGTTCCGGGGTTTTGACTTCGGCAATGAGGCGTGGCTTGGAAGGATCGCTGACATCGACAATCGACGTTCCGTTCGGCGGCTTGATGTGGCCGACATAAGCGGTGTTCTTGTTGACCACGATCTGCCCGCCACCGGGGCAGTCGAAGTAACCGACGATGCGCAATCCATCGATATGAGACATTGATCAAACTCCAGATCGTTTTTGTTGTTGGTTCTGCAGACGGCCGAGCGCCGCCAGTATCAGTTGTCCTGCCAGTGCAACTTGCGCTCGGTGATCGTTTCGGCGACGACACGTCCATTCTTGACGACGAAAAGCCGATCGGCCTGCTGCGTGATCGCGTCGGCCGCCGACGTCGCGTCCAGGATCACCAGATCGCCGGGGCAGCCGGGCGCCATGCCGTAATCATCGAGCCGCAGGAGCTTCGCCGCGTTGCGCGTCGGCATGGCGAAGGCTTCCTCAATCTCGGCCGGTTGACTGAGGTGCGCGGCGTGCGCGGTGATGAGCACCACTTCCAGCGAATCCGCGCGGCCGAATGGATAGAACGTATCCTTCACGCAATCCTGCCCGAACGACACGTTCACGCCTGCCGCGAGCAACTCCTTCACCCGCGTGATCCCACGCCGGATCGGCTGTTTGTCGGTGCGACCTTGGAGCATCAGGTTGGTGGCTGGATTTGTGATCATGTTCATACCCGCCTCTTTGACGAGCGCGATCACGCGGGCGGCATAATCATCCGGATAGGCGGCGAGCGCACAGGTGTGGCCGGAGGTAACTCGCCCGTGCCAACCGCGGTCGATCGTCATCCGCGCGAACATTTCCAGGGTCCGCGCCTGCGGGTTGTCGGTTTCGTCGACGTGCATGTCGACGTCCGCATCGTATTTCTGCGCGATATCGAAGGCGATGCGGATATGCTCGCGGCTGTCCTCCGGTGACGCCTCGTTGAACGGCATGCCGCCGACTACGTCGGCGCCCATTTCCATCGCCTCATACAGCAGCTTCTCGGTTCCCGGATTCTTGAGGATGCCCTCCTGTGGGAATGCGACGATCTCCAGATCGATCAGGCCGGCGTAACGCCGCCGCGCCTCCAGCACGCCCTCCAGCGGCTTCAACCCGCCGATATTGTCCACGTCCACATGCGAGCGCATGCGGGTAACGCCGTTGGAGACCGCGGAGCGGATGACACGCCCGGCCCGCCCGACAATATCCTCGACGGTGTAGCGCTTCTTGCGCTCCCAGATGATCTCGATCGCCTCCGACAGCGTCCCGGAGACGTTGACGCGAACGTCCTCATTGATGAGCGCCTTGTCGAGATGAATATGCGGCTCGACAAAACCCGGTATCGCCATCTTGCCCTTGGCATCGATCACGTGCGCGCCGTCCGCCGCCTTCGCCGTGCTGGCATCGACATAGCGGCCACCCGCGAAGGCGAAATCCTGCGGCTTGTCCTTGCCCCACGGGCGCGCATTCTTGACGATGAGATCGACGGGAGCCTGTTCAGTCATCGCTATCACCCACGAAACCGGCCGAGGAAATTGCGCAACCGCTCGCTGCGCGGATTGCCGAAAATCTCCGACGGCGGACCCTGCTCGACGATTTCGCCATCGGCCATGAACACCACGCGATCCGCCACCTCGCGCGCGAACGCCATTTCGTGCGTGACGACGAACATGGTCATCCCGTCGCGGGCAAGGCCCTTCATCACTCCGAGCACCTCGCCGACCAGCTCCGGATCGAGCGCCGAGGTGACTTCATCGAACAGCATGACCTTCGGCTCCATCGCCAGCGCGCGGGCGATGGCGACGCGCTGCTGCTGACCGCCCGAAAGTTGCGAGGGGTAGGCTTCGGCCTTGTCAGCCAGACCGACCTTTGTCAGCAGTTCACACGCCTTGTCGCGCGCCTGCTGCGCGGGAATCTTGCGCACGCGCACCGGCGCCTCGATGATATTCTCGATCACCTTGAGATGCGGGAACAGGTTGAACTGCTGGAAGACGATGCCGATCGCGGTGCGCGTCGCGTTGAGTTTGTGATCGGCGACCTTGACCATCGAGCCGTCCGACCTCTTCTCGTAACCGACCAGCATGCCGTCGATCCAGACTTCGCCGGGACCATAGGGTTCGAGAAAGTTCAGACAGTTCAACAACGTGCTCTTACCCGACCCGCTCGGGCCGATGACGCACACCACCTCGCCGGGCTCGACGGTCATGTCGATGCCCTTGAGAACGTGGAGCGGACCGTATGATTTGTGCAGTCCGGAGACGCGAATGAGATGCGACATGTCTACTTTCCCGCCTCGCCGAACCACTTGACCTTGAGCGCATCCAGCTCGCCGCTGGCCTTCAGCTTGGCGAGGATGCGATTGACCTCCGCCAGCAAGGCCGTCTCGCTCGGATTCACGTTGATCCCGACCCAGCCGGCGTCGTATGTGCCCGTGACCCGCACCCGCTTGAAGTTCTTGTGAATGAGATATTGCAGCGGCGGCAGATTGCTGATGATCGCATCGATCCGGCCGATTTCAAGGTCGCGCAAAGCAAGCATCAGCGTGTCGTAGGTTTTCACTTCCTTGACGCCATTGACGCTCCGCGCCTCCCGTTCGCCAGTGGTGCCGAGTTCGGCGCCCAGTGTCAGGCCGGCCAGTTGATCCTTGGCCTTGAGATTGGTCCTGTCGTCGCGGACAGCGATGGCCACCGCCGTATCGTAATAGGAATTGGAGAAAGCCACCTGCTCGGCGCGCGCAGGCGTATGCGTCATCGCCGAAATCAGCAGATCCGCTTTCCCGCTTTTCAGCGCCGGGATCAGCCCCTTGAAATCCACCACCGAGATATTGGCCTTCACGCCCATTTCGCGTGCGACGAGATTCGACAGATCGATATCGAACCCGACCAGCGTCGCTCCTTCCTTAAACTCGAACGGCGGATAGACGCCTGAATTGGCGATCTTCACCTCGCCGGCCTTCTTGATCTGCTCAAGGGCATCGGCACGCGCGCCGGCGATCGGAAGGCTGGACAAAACAATGGCTCCCAGCAGCGCGACCGCCAATCCAATCTTGTTCAGTGACCCTGTCGTCGGCATGCGTCCTCACATATATTTTTTCTGTTGGAAGGCACGGAATTCATCCGCTTCGCGCAGCAACGCCTCTTCGTCGAACGTCTGTATTTTCCCGTTTCGCACCACCACGCGGCCGTCAATGACGACATGTCGAGCGCGAATTCCAGCGCCGGCGAACACGATCTGCTGATGCACATCGTTGAGCGGGTGCAGGCGCGGATCGTTTCCCTCGAACACGACGAGGTCGGCTTTCTGGCCGGGAGCGATCCTGCCGACATCTTCCATGCCGAACCGTGCCGCTGCCGTGCCGGTGGTCATGGCGAGGATGTCGGGGGCGGTCGGCCGCGGACTGACCCCGGACGTTCCGGGCAGCAGGCTCGCCAGCTTCATCACCTCCAGCATGCTCTGGCTGTCGTTGCTGGCGGCGCCATCGGCGCCGAGCGTCACGGCAATGCCACGCTCCAGCATCTCCGGAATCGGCGCGACACCACTGCCAAGCCGCAGATTACTCACGGGGTTGTGCACCACCGTGACGTCGTGTCCGGCCAGCAGGCTGAGATCCACGTCATCGACCCAGACGCAGTGCGCCAGGCTTAACCGCCGGTCGAGCAGCCCCAGGGAATCGAGATGCCTGATGCTCGAATGACCGTAGATTCCATTCGCCTCATGGCGCTGCGATTGATTTTCGTCGACGTGCATCTGCATGAACAGATCACGGTCGGCCGCAATCTCCCCCACCCGCCGGAGTAGCGCGTCAGTGCAGCGGTGCGGCGCCGAGGGCGCCAGCATAACGGTGATCAGGCTGTCCGGATCATGCCACGTGTCGATCGCGGCACCGAGGAGTTCGGAAATATCGCCGCCCTTGTCCGTGACCCATGCGGGAACGGACCGGTCGCGCACCATGATCGCGATCGCGCACCGCATCCCCGCCTCGCGATAGGCTGCCACAGCCGCTTCGACAGCCTCAAGCCGCATCGGCGTCTGCCGGAAGTGATCGACCACCGCCGTCGTTCCCGAATGCAGCATCTCGGCACAGCCCAGCAGCACCGCGACGCGAATCTGCTCCGGGGTAAGTTGATCGAGCGGCGGCCAGACCGCGCCGATCCAGTCCTCATAGATGATGCGATCGACGACGCCGCGCGCCAGCGTCTCCGGCGAATGACAGTGCGAGTTCAACAGGCCCGGCATGACGATGCCGCCGGATGCGTTGAGGGTTTCGCCTCTGACATCGTGGCCGCCGGCCGAGGCGATCAGCCCACCCTCGACCACCACATTCTCCCGCATCAACACCCGCGCCGACGCATCGAGCGTCGCAACGATGCCATTGGCTACGGTCAGCGGCATGTTGCGAGTTACCGAGGTCACGGGATGGCGAACCGCTTTTCGAGGCGGGAGACGAACCAGATCATCGGCAGCGTCATCATCAGATACATGAGAGCGACACCGGCAAACGGGCTGAACGTGTTGGCCTTCCAGGTCATGACCTCGAGGCCGGACCGGAGCAGTTCGCTGAGCGCGATGGTCGAGACCAGCGCCGTATTCTTGAGCAGCGTGATCGATTCATTGGTGATCGGCGGCAATACACGGCGCACCACCTGCGGCAGGATGATTCGGCGCATCGCCAGTCCGTAGGACATGCCGAGCGAGCGCGCCGCGCGCATCTGTCCCCGGTCAATCGACTGGATACCGGCGCGGATGATCTCGGCCACATAGGCTGCGTTCGTCACCGCCAGCGCGATCACCGCGACGGTGAACGCGGACAACTGGAGACCGGCGGACGGCAAGCCGTAATAAAGGAACATCAGCGTGACCAGCAGCGGGATGCCGCGCATCGCGGTGGTGTAAGCCGCCGCCAGTTTGCTGGTCACCGGATTGGCCGAGACGCGGCCAAGCGCCACGAAGAGGCCGAGCGCCAGACCGATCGCCACCGAGATGATGGTGAGTTGAATGGTCAGCCAGGCGCCGCCAAGGAGCGCGGGGATCGCTTCAACGAAAATATCCCACTGGAAATCCATAACCGCCCTCCGTTGGCCGTCACGCCGCCCCGCTATGCGAGGCGGCGTCCCACCCGAATTGTTCCAACCCGGACGTCACTCACCCGCGTCGATGATAGCAATAACCGGGCCACCGCCATGCGGTCCCTGGTGCATGGCGTCGACCGAGACGAACACCGCCGGGTCGCCGATCGCCGCTGCGGCGACACCGCCCACCGCCGCCTTGGAATGACGATGGTGATGCACGTCGGAATCGTCGAGCATGATCTGCCGCCGCCCGCGCAGCTTGGCGCGGTGGTCCGCCTCGCACTTCATGAAGCAGTTGACCAGCTTGCCGTTGAGGTCGCTGGCGCGTGGACGCTCCGGCAGCGACAAGCCCGCATCGCGGATCGCGTCGTAGATGCCGTCGATGTCGAGCGCGTCCTTCATCACGCTATGACCGATCTTGTAGCGCCCGCCGGCGCCCGCCTTGTTGCCGAGCAGCACGATCTGCGCGCAGTCAAGTTCGACGCCCGACGAGCACGAGGCGACCGAGGAATACAGGTCGAGGTTGCGGCAGATCTCCTCCGCCTTCGGCATCGAAATCTCGCCGAGCGCGACGGCGATGCCCAGACCGGTGGTGCCGTTCGACACGCCCATGGATTCATGCACCTCGCAGAACACGTCGTGGCCGCGCGACTTCGCATCATGGATCGTGTCGATGGTCAGAAGCGGCGTCTTGGTCTGGACGTAGTGCACGTCCTTCGGATCGGTGATGCCGGCGTCCTTCATGGCGCGGCGCACGCCTTCCGCCACCTTCTCCACCATCGCCGGACGGCCGATATCCTCCGGCAGGATCTGCGGGCTCAGCGCCGTGCCGAGCACCAGCCGCGGCGCATTCCCGCTCGCCTTCTTCTTCGTGCGCGCGAACACCGTCGCGTGCGGGGTGATCACGCCGTCGCAGCCGCCCGACCACACCATCGGCACCTGGCGGATGTCGTCCTCGCTGCGCGTGCCGTGCTTGGCCAGCACCGCGCGGAACGCCTGGTCGGCGAGAATGCGGGTGAAATCGTTGACGCCGCCGTTGCCTTCCGTTTTGCCGATAACGGCCACCACCTCGTCCGCCGCGAACTGGCCCGCGCGGATGCACGCCTCCAACCCGGACGCATCGGCAACACTCTTGATCTCAACCTTGGCGACTTCGATGGTCATTGCGCAATCCTGTTCCACAAACAACATCGTCGTCGCGCGGTGCGCGCGGACGACCTCATGGCAATCCTCAAAAGATATGCCGTGAGTGTCCAACAGTGTTTGCTTATGTGCACATCGGCAAATCCGATCCTCGGATTCCCTGCATTGTGCGATGCGAAAACAAGGGCGCCGCGTCAGGTCACGCTCCCGCCAAGAGCAGCACATGTCCCGGCATGATTGCAATCAATAGCGAGCCGCGCGATGAAGCACCTGCGATCCTCGCGATGGCCGGATACATGCAACAGAACAGCGAACGCGAGCAAACGGAACCGATGTCGGTGGTCATCGGCCTGACGGCCGCGCCCCGTTCTCGCGACGATATCGCCGGCCCGACGGTGCGGATTGAACCATCCTCGCGCAAGCCGCTGCGGCTCAACAATGCCGGCCTCAACCTGCACGGCAAGACGGACGCGACCGACGCGTCCGCACGGATCAGAGAGTATCTTCTGGCGCTATGCGGACCGTGGTCGCGGCAGCACCATGCGTTTCTCGACGCCTATTTCACGTTCATCGACGCACAATGCGAACGGCATCGTGCGGAGCTGGATGACACGCTCGCCGCGTTCGGATCGGTCTACCACTACCGCGATTTCCGGTTCTCCGCGTGGGTTCCGCTGCCGCTGGCCGTGGCGAACACATCCGGAGAGCAAACCCTGCCGCGATCCGATTTTCTGTTCTGGTCCGGCATGGAATTCATCGCCGTCGAACTGTGCGGCCACACCTCTCGCTCAAACACCCGCGCTCGCGATCTCGCGCGGCTGCAACAGGCGGGCATCAGGATTGTCGACATTCATCTCGGTGCGTTGCGTGCCGACCCCGACGCGCTATTCACCTCGGTATTTCCGGCAGGGTTCTCCCGTTTTTGGGTTGGCGAGCGCTTCCCGAGCGGCCCGGTGAAACCGGGCAACGCGCGCTTCGTCCTCACCCCGCAGCCTTAGATATCGGCCTCCAGGATATAAAGGCCACCGGTGAACCGGTCGGCCGCATAGACGATCTGTTGCTCGTCAACGTAGACGTCATTGATCTGCGCCGCGCCGGCGGGCGAGCCCTTCGGCGCTTCCGGCACGAAGTGAGCGATTTCCGTCGGCTGAAGCGGATCCTCAATGTTGTAGACACGCACGCCACCATTGAAGATCGCCGAGAAGATAATCGTTTCGGAGCGGAACGACGGACCCGGCCGGTTCTCGTGCAGATTGTGCGAGCCGAACCGGCCGCCGCGCTGGGCAAACTCTGCCACCGGCGGCATCGGCAAGGTGCCGATCGGCACCGGGTTATCTTCCTTGCGGAGATCAACAAGCCAGGTGAGCTTCGGCCAGTCCTCGCCACCGTCACGCACGCATTCGTCGGAGATCACCAGCAGGTCGCGCTCGATCAGCGGCAACACCGTGTGCATGAAGCCGTTGAACGGCGGCGACGGATTCCACTGCGAGACCGGCTTCGGCCGGCTCATGTCGGAGATGTCGAGAATGACCATGCCGCCGTCGAGATAAGCCACATAGGCGCGATCCGGCCGCTCCGGATAGACGTTCGTGTTATGCGCGCGAAACCCACTGTCGAATTTCGGATGCCGTGGCAGCGGCGGCGCATCGTCACCCTCGCGCGTGCCGGGCAACCACCATCGGCCGACCTCAAACGGCTTGGTGGGGTTGGCAACATCGATGCAGCGATAGAACTGACAATCGAGCCGGTTGCGCGGGACGAAATCCGGCGCGCCACCGGCGAAGTGGATATAGCGTCCGTCCACAAACCAGAGTTGGTGTACCCCCATCGAATGCGGCCCCGAACAATCGAAGAACGCGATGGAACGCGGATTCTCCGGCACGCTGACATCGAACAATTCGATCCCTGCCGGCTTAATGCCGTGGCCGGGATCACCGAGCCCTTTAGGTCCCAGGGTCTGATAGGCGACCGCAAGGATATCGCCGACGAGGTCGAGCGAATTGGAGCGGACCTTGTTGTGCGGCAGATCGGTCTGCACGATGACGCGCGGATTCTTGAGATCCGTCACATCGACGCCGGTGAAATTCTTCGGCGGCCCCTCATGTGCCAGCCACATGATGCGCCGGCCGTTTGGCGCCGTCTGGATGATCATGCCCTCGCCGATGCCGCCGAACCCGCGCAGCGGGTCCTGGCTGATCAGGCGCATGTTCTTGATCGACGAAGTCATCATCTTTCCCTTATTTTCAGGTGCCGAGAGCGGCATCCATGGCTTTCTGCAGATCCGGCAGGCACGGATCGTTACCGATGAACACCAGTCGGGTCTCCCGCGTATCTTCCGGCCAATGATCCAGCACGGCCGGCGGATAAAGCGTCTTGCCGACACAATGCAGGACCACGGGACCGTCGGCGCCCTCGATCCTCACGAGCCCTTTTACGCGCAGGATGCCGTCTCGAAGCGAGAGCAGTGATTGCAGCCACGCCGCCAGATCGCCCCACTCCACCGGATCGGTTCGCCGCACGGCGCTCGACGTAAAATGACTTTGGCGATGCGCATGATGATGCGCCGCAATCGGAACAGCGGCATTCGTCCGCGCATGGGCGGCTCGCAGCAGTGTATCCGGGTCGAGCCGGTCGCGCCGCACATCGTGGATCGCGGCGACCGGGTTGATGCCAGATACCAGAGCGCGCACCGCGTCGATCTGCTCGTCCGCAACAAGATCTGTCTTTGTAATCAGCAGACAGTCCGCAAGCGCAATCTGCCGCTGAACCTCCTCGAACCGGGACAGGTTCTCCGCCACATTCACGGCATCGACCGTCACCAGCAGGCCCGCCAGCGTGAACGTGCGCAGCAGTTCCCGGTCATCCAGCAGCGTGGACAGGATCGGACCCGGATCGGAAACGCCACTGGTTTCGACAATCACGCGGGAAAAATGAGGAATTTCATTCAGATCCCGGCGCGAACGCAACAGCAACAGCGTGTCGCGCAGATCACCCCGGATCGAACAGCAGATACAGCCGCTGCTCAGCAGGATCGGGTCGTCGATCGCGGTCTCGATCAACGCATGATCAATCGCGACATCGCCGAACTCGTTGACGATCACCACGGCGTCCTTGAAACGCTCGTCAACAAGAATCGCGTTCAGAAGCGTGGTCTTGCCGCTTCCGAGAAATCCGGACAGCACCGTGACCGGAACAGGCCCTGCTTCAACCACTCTCTCGTCCGCTATCCGTTCCGAAAGCGACCGGGCATGCCCGGTCGCTTTCTTGTTCGCAATCAGCTTTCACGCCACAGGCTCAGAACCACTTCTTGTCGAGCTTGTCCAGAAAGCCTTCCTTCTTCAGATCGGCGAGGTGCTTGTTGATCTCGACCCGGAGATCGTCGTCTTCCTTTCGGATACCCACGGCAATAACCGCGGTGCGCCAGACCTTCGTCAGCTCCAGGCCGTCCGACAATCCCTTCATGTTGTAGCGGATCGACGGCAGCGGATTGACCACCGCATCGACGCGCTTGTTCTCGAGATCCTTCAAAGCAAGCAGGATCGTGTCGTAAGTCTTCACTTCTTTCACGCCGGGGATGTTCTCGCGCACGAACACCTGACCCGAGGTGCCGATCTGCACACCGACGACCTTGCCGTTCAAGTCCTGCGGCTCGGCGATTGCGACGCCCTTCGGCTTCGCCGCGCCGATACCAGCGTCATAATAACTATCGCTGAAGCCGATCTGTTCCTCGCGCTGCTTGGTCCGGGTCAAGCCCGTGAACAGCGCATCGACACGGCCGGATTTGAGCGCGGCGACGATGCCCTTGAAGTCGATTTCCTGCCACTGGATTTTCACTTTCATCCGTTTGGCGATCTCGTCGGCAAGATCGATGTCATAACCGACGGTCTTGCCGTTCACGACATACTCGAACGGCGCATAGGCCGCCGAAGTCCCGAGGGTGATGGTGCCCGTCCGCTTGATCTTCTGCAGGGTCGTCTCCGCGGACGCGGGGCCTCCCCATGACAGCGCCGCCGCCGTGATCAAGAGCCCGGCAGTCGTCAGAAAAACCCGTCGCATCGTACCTGAACGCATGTTGTTGTCCTTTTGCATTGTTCCTCCTCCTGTTGTCAGTTTCCTTGGCTTCCGGAAGTCGCAGTCGTCGTCATACTCTCTTGCGCGGCGCGCCAAATCCGCACCGGCGTGATCGGCAGCGTGTTGATCCCGACTCCGAGCGGCGCGAGCGCGGCGGAGACGGCATTGGCGACCGTTGCCGCCACGGCGACGATACCCCCCTCGCCGGCGGCCTTGACGCCGAGCGGATTGGTGGTCGAGCGCGCATGTTCGAGCGAGATGCAGTTGATGCTAGGAAAATCGCTGGCCGTGGGCAGCAGATAGTCGGCGAGCGACGCGTTAAGAAGCTGACCGTCTTCGTCATAAATGAATTCATCGAAGAAGGTGCCGCCGAGGCCCTGCACGATACCACCGATCATCTGTCCGTGGACAATGAGCGGGTTGATCATACGCCCGACATCCTCCACAGCCCAGTAGCCGAGAACCTTCACGCGTCCGGTTTTGATGTCCACCGCGACATGCGCGACATTAGCGCCATAGCTGTAGGTCAGTTTGGTGTTGTTGAAGGCGCCTTCCACATCGAGCACGCGCCCATTCATCCTCGCTGCGCCCGCAAGCTCTGCAAGGTTCGTCTGCCGCATTCCATCGGCTGAAAAGAACGCACCGTCTCGCCACACGAGTTCTTCGTTCGGGCTTCCGAACAGGCCGACAGCCAGCGGGCGGGCCTGTTCGATGAAAGCGCGCGCCGCATCGAGGATGGCACTGCCGCCCATCACCGCCGCGCGGCCGCCATAGGTGCCGAACCCTTCGGCAAGATCGGTGGTCGAGCCGTGAAATACCCGGACCGCTTCGGGAGCGATGCCGAGCGCATCGGCGCAGATTTGCGCAAAGGATGTTTCGTGACCCTGACCGAGCGTCGAGCAACCCGTGTAGAGATCAATCGTCCCGTCGTCGGCGAGACGCAGCCTCGTGCATTCGCGCGGCCCCGCGCCCCCGCTCTCGACGAAGCACGCGACACCGACGCCATGATGCCACCCATCGACGATGCGACCGGACAGCGCGTGCAGCCGATCCCACTCACTCGCTGCGATCACACCACTCAAGGCCAGCGCATAGTCGCCGCTGTCGTAGGGCGATGTCGCACTGTTCGGGATCAGCGCGCCGGGATCGTAAGGCATCTCCTGCGCGGTCAGCAGATTGCGCCGGCGCATCTCGACCGGATCGATGCCGAGATCGCGCGCAGCGATGTCGATCATGCGCTCGCGAAAGAAATTGGCCTCGAAGCGTCCCGGCCCGCGAAAACTGCCGATCGGCGTTTTGTTGCTGGTGAAGACATTCACGTCGCAGGCAAAATGCGGAATCCGGTAAGGCCCCGGCAGAAATGCCGCGGTGTTCGACGGCGCCATGCTGCCGTTCGTGCGCACATAAGCCCCGAGATCGACAAAGATACTGCCGGATAGAGCAAGGATTGTGCCATCCGCGCGGCAAGCGATCTGCAGTTCGCAGTCCACCTCGCGCGCGTGATTGGTTGCCATCAGATGCTCGCGCCGATCCTCGATCCATTTCACCGGACGTTCGAGCGCGCGCGCGGCGAACGGGACGATGAAGTCTTCCGGATAAAACTCGCCGCGCACGCCGAAGCCACCGCCGATATCGACCTCGATGAGATCGATCGCCGTTTCGGGAAGACCGATCATTCCGGCGAGGATGCGGCGATTGGCGAATGCGACCTTCGCCGCACCCCAGACGCGCAGCCGCTGCTGCGCAGCATCCCATTGCGCGACGAGGCCGCGTGTTTCCAGCGGAACACCGCTGTGCCGATGGCAGCGCAACCGTTCCGACCGGACGTAATCCGCGCCCGCAACCACAGACGGATCGCCACGCGTCACCCGATAGGACGACGCGACATTGGTGCCGGCATGGTCATGCAGAACGCTGTCGCGGTTGGCAGATGCCCAATCGGTCACAGCCGGCAGCGGCTCGTAATCCACCTCGATCCGTTCGAGCGCATCCTCGGCCCGGTAAGGCGTATCCGCGACCACAAATGCAACCGGCTCGCCGACATAGCGCACTTTATCGACCGCAAACGGCGGCTGCAGGAACGACCGCTCATAACCCGGCAGCGACGCCGCGCGCAGCGGGATCAGTACCGTCTCGCCGAGATCGCGCGCCGTGAACACCGCTTTGACACCCGGCATCGCCAGCACGGCGGAGGTATCGATGCTCTTGATCCGCGCATGCGCCACGGGACTCCGCAGCACAACACCGTGCAGCATTCCGTCCAGGATTACATCGTCGATGTAATGGCCACGCCCCTTGAGAAAACGCAGATCTTCCACCCGCTCGCGGGCGAGGCCGATCGCAGCCGCACGGGTTTGAGCGGACAGCCTCATCGTTTGCGATCCCCGCTTGCGGCCGCATCGAGCACGGCCGCGACGATCGGCACATAGCCGGTGCAGCGGCAGATGTTGCCCGAGAGCACGTCGCGCACCCGCTCCTCGGTCAGATCGGGTTCACTGTCGATGAGCGCCTGCGCCGTGATCAGCATGCCCGGCGTACAGAACCCGCATTGCAGGGCATGGTGTCTGCGGAACGCCTGCTGCAGCGGCGACAACTCGCCATCCGGCGCAAGCCCTTCGACAGTGACGACCTCGCAGCCGTCCGCCTGCACCGCGAACATCAGGCAACTCCGCACTGCCTTGCCGTCGACCAGCACGGTGCACGCACCGCAGACGCCATGCTCGCACCCCACATGCGTGCCGGTGAGGCGTAACGTGTGCCGCAGAAAATCAGCGAATGTCAGCCGGGGCTCGACGTCGTGGCTCTCCGCGCGGCCGTTCACCTGTACGGTGATGCTCGTCATCAGGCTACCGTCCTGCGATCAGGTGCGGCAGCGGCGTTCAAGGCGCGCAGCATCAATGTTTCGAGCAAGGCGCTGCGGTATTCGGCCGGCGCGTGCATGTCCGACTTCGGCTCACAGTCCTCGGCCGCGATCCGCGCGGCCTCTGTCAGCGCGCCGACCGTGAGCCTGATGCCGCGCAGGCATTCCTCGGCTCGCGTCAGACGAAGCGCGCGATCGCCGGCACCGAACGACACCAGCGACGCATCCGCGCAGACGCCATCGGCATCGTAGTCGAGCAGGACAATCGCGCCCGCCAGCGCGAAGTCGCCGGCGCGGCGGGCAAACTCCTCGAAGCCCCAGCCACGCCGCACCGGCCAGGCCGGAAACTGGATGGCGACCAGCATTTCTCCCGGTTCGAGTGCCGTCTCCAGTGCACCGCGGAAAAAGTCCGCCGCCGTGACTGTTCGCGTGCCGCGCGCGCTGCGCAGCGAGAAGATCGCATCGCAGGCGAGCGCCACGGCGGGAAACTCCGCCGCCGGATCAGCATGCGCGCTGCTACCGCCGACGGTGCCGCGATTACGGATCTGATAGTGCGCGATATGGCGCACCGCATATTGTAGCAGCGGATTGTGGCGCGCTACGACCGTGCTGCTTTCCAACTCATGCCAGCGCACCAGAGCGCCGAGCGTCAGCCCATCCGGCGTCACGCCGATGCGCGCGAGGTCCGATATGCGGTTGATGTCGATCAGCAAACCGGGCGATGCCAGCCGGAAATTGAGCATCGGTACGAGACTTTGTCCGCCCGCCAAAATCACCGCATCGTCATGCTCAGCAAGCGCGGCAATCGCTTCATCGATCGAATGAACACGCAGATAGTCGAACGGCGCAGGCTTCATGCCCGATGCCCCACGCCGTCACCCCGGCGCGGGGAGCACGGAACGATGCTGCTGTAACCTACAGCGATCTTCACGGCATCGATTGCCATCGCGAATCCTCGCGCTGCGATTTACATCCGCCGTCATGCGAATTTTATGAGCGAACTTCAGGTAATCCTCATAAGATGCCGCACGGCTGTCCAACAATGTTTGCTTATTTGCGCATCGGCAAATCCGATCCACGCATTGTGCGGCGCAAAAAAAAACGACAGAACGGAGGCAACGCCTCGATCGGGGCTTCTGACGGTGCTGTCGATGCCGGAACTTAAAGATTTAGGATGCGGCGCCGGACCAATCGCTTCACGGGTGCGGACCGCCATCCTCGCCTGGATACGGCCCTGTTGTTAGCCAGCGGCGATATGGAAACCGCGGTCCTGCTCGATACGTTGGGGGTGGGTGAAAATCTCAAAACCATCGCTGCGAGCAACAGCGATCAAGGTCAGGCCGGCGCTTTCGGCAACGCGTACCGCTAACGCGGTTGGCGCCGAAATAGCTACGATGACAGGAACGCGCATCGCCGCAGCCTTCTGCACCATCTCGATGGACAACCGGCTGCTGACAATACAGAAGCCATCATTGGATTTTTCGCCAGCGCGGGCGAGCGCGCCGGCGAGCTTGTCAAGCGCGTTATGACGGCCGACGTCTTCACGCAACGCGACCAGACCTTCACCGGGGCGAAAAAACGCCGCGGCATGAACCGCGCGCGTCGAGTGATTGATCGTCTGCTTGACGTTGAGCGCATCGAGCGCCGTCATAATGTCTTTCGGCGCAAAGGTGACCTCATCACTCACGGTGGATGGCGTGCGCATCGCCTCGGTGAGCGACTCGATGCCACAAAGACCACAGCCGGTCGGGCCGGCAAGATAGCGACGGCGATCACGGAACGCGGTACCATGCGGCTCGGCGAGCCGCATCTGCAACTCAACGCCGACATCCTGCTCAATGATTTCAAGCTGCTCGATTTCGGTTGGGGATTTGATAATCCCCTCGCTCAGGCTGAAACCGTAAGCGAAATCTTCAAAATCCTGCGGCGTCGCCATCATCACGGCGTAAGATGAGCCGTTATAAGTGAAAGCAATAGCGACCTCTTCCGGAATCGTGCGTTCGCCACCAGCGAGCCCCTCGGCCCGCCAGGCTTTGCGCTCGACACGACGAACCGGATCGAACACCAACTACGCCACCGCCGGCGCACCCAATATCGTCTGCCTTTCAGCGACGATGGCGCGCGCGGTTACAGCGGCCCTCCAGTCAATCATGAGTCGCTGCCCTCTTTTGAGCGGCTATGGACGTGCACGAAACCGAACCTGCCCTTGATGCAGAGGTTACCGTGGCCGATCGAGTGATCATGAGGCGAAGTCACCTTGACGATCTTGTTGTCCTGGACGTGCAGGTTCAGATTGCAGCCGACACCGCAATACGTGCAGACCGTGGTGGTCTCGGTCTGCTGCGATTCATCCCAAGTGCCTGCGGCGCGCATGTCGTATTCGGACTTGAACGACAGCGCCCCGGTCGGGCAAACCTCCACGCAATTGCCGCAGAAGACGCAAGCGGAGTCCGGCAGTTCTGCGGCGTACTCGGTCGAGATCTGGGAGTCGAACCCGCGCCCCGCGATCTGAATCGCGAAGCTGTTCTGCCACTGGGTTCCGCAGGCATCCACGCACTTGTAGCAGAGGATGCACTTGCTGTAGTCGCGGACATAGAGATCGTTGTCGATCTTGTCCGGCTGGCTCATCGTCGCCGCGACGTAGCCGTTCCCGGCATGGTGTTCGCCCGGCTCGTGGATATCGCGCGTGAGGCTCTCGCCGGACCTTTCGCCGTAACGATCCGGGTCGGCGTCGTAGCGCTGCATCCACTCGGGGATTCGCGGCGTGGTGGACAGATCGACCGAAGAACCGAGCAATTCCAGCACAAGGCGGCGGCTGTGGCGCACGCGCTCGGTGTCGGTCATCACCTCCATGCCAGGCGAGACCTTGCGGGAGCAGGACGGTACGAGGACGCGCGAGCCTTTCAGCTCGACCATGCAGACCCGGCAGGCATTCTTGGGCGTCAGGGTGTCTCCGTAGCAGAGCGTCGGCGTGTCCTTCCCCGCCGCGTTGCAGGCGGTCAGGATCGTGCTTCCCTCCGGGACGCTCACATCCTCGCCGTCGATTTTGATCGTGACCTGCTGGACCGGCGTCACCGGGTAAGGCGCGTTCATGGGCTCTTCTCCAGGACGCCGAGGCGATCGATGGCCGACTCGACGGCATTCCAGGCCGCCTGACCGAGGCCGCAGATCGAGGAATCCTTCATCACCAAACCGACATCGCGCAGCAAGCCGATGTCACGGCCCTTGGCCGCGGTATCGCGACGGTTGTGCGCGATGCGCAGCAGCGCCTCCTCCTGACGCACCGTGCCCACCCGGCAGGGAACGCACTGACCGCAGGATTCGTCGCGGAAGAAGCGCGCGATGCGCAGCAGAATGGCCGGCAGTTCGACGGTGTCGTCGAATGCCAACACCACACCCGAGCCTAACGTCGTGTTGTTGGCGCGCGCGCCCTCAAAGGTAAGAGGGATATTGAGTTCGTCAGCGCGCACGAAACCGCCTGCCGCGCCGCCGAGCAACACCGCCTGCAGTTTTCGGCCCTGCGGAACCCCGCCGGCCAGCGTCAGGACATCGCCGAGGGTGGCGCCGAACGGCACTTCGTAAACGCCGGGGCGCACGAGGTTGCCCGACACACAAAACAGCTTCGGCCCGGTGGAGCCCTCGGTCCCGATCCTGGCGTACTGCGCGCCGCCCATCCGCATGATCAGCGGCACGTTGCACAACGTCTCGACGTTGTTGACCACCGTCGGCTTGCCGAACAATCCGGCCTCGAACGGGAATGGCGGCTTGGAGCGCGGTTCGCCGCGATAACCCTCGATCGAGTTGAAGATCGCGGTCTCCTCGCCGCAGATATAGGCGCCGGCGCCGCGCCGGATTTCCAGTTCGAAGCTAAAGCCGCTTCCCTGAATGTCGTTGCCGAGAAATCCGCGTTCGCGCGCCGTGTCGATGGCGTTGTGCAGCATGCGGTGGGCGCGTGGATATTCGCCGCGCAGATAGATGAAGCCCCGCTCCGCGCCGATGGCGTAGCCGGCAATGGTCATCGACTCGATCAGCGCGAACGGATCGCCCTCGAGGATGGCGCGATCCTTGAATGTGCCAGGCTCGCTCTCGTCGGCGTTGCAAACGAGATAGCGTGGCGTCGCAGGCTGCTTGGCGGTGCTCTCCCACTTGATGCCGGCTGGGAACGCCGCGCCGCCGCGCCCCATCAGCCGGGAATCCTTGACCTCGCTGATGACCTGCCCCGGCTGCATCTCGAAGGCACGCCGCAGTCCGGCGTAGCCGTCGGTCGCGAGGTAGTCGTCGATGCTGTCCGGATCGACCCGGCCGACGCGCTTGAGCAGCATCAGGCCGTCCTGGCCGGCCTGCGGAACGGCCATGGCCGGCGGCGCCTCGGCGGCCAGTGCCGCAGGACCGTCTTCGAGCGCGAGGGCGATCGCATCGACGGTGGCGGGCCCGATCAGGTGCTCATGCGGCGGGTCGCCGGCCTCCACCGCCATGGCGGCAGGAGCGCGCTCACACACGCCGAGACAAGGACTGTGCTTCCAGCCGTTGTCAGCCGAAGCGGGACCGAGGCGCTTCTCGAGATCGGCGCAGACGGCCTTGGAGCCGCGCGCCATGCAGGCAATGTCGGTGCAGACATGGACGATGCGCTTCGGCCGCGGATGGGTGGAGAACAGCGCATAGAACGTCGCAACGCTGTAGACATCGGCCGGCGCGACACTCAGCCGTTTGCCGACATAGTTTAGCGCGCCGGGGCTGATCCAGCCAACGCGGTCGTTTACCGCGTGCAGCGCCTCCATGACGAAATGCCGGCGGGACCGTGCCGCGTGGCCGGTATGCGCGCGCCGGTGGTCCTGCTCGTCGCGCTCGCCCCCGTGCCAGCCACCGTCGCCGGCACCAAGCAGCCGATCGACCGCATCCCGCTCTTCTGCGGAGGCTTCAGCGTTCGAGAATTTCAAATCCACAACGAGTCCACCTTATTCCGCAGGCGCCAGCTCTTGTTTCTCGCGACCAAGCTTGGTGAAGACATTTCTCTCCCACGTCGGGACTTCGTTGGTCTTCTCCACCTTGACCGCCGTCGCCTTGAACTCCGCCGTTCCGGAGATCGGGTCGTTCGCCTCGATGGTGAGCGCGTTGACATCCACCTCGTCGGGGAAGTTGCAGGCCATGAAGAGCAATCCGGGACGCAGCCCCGGCTCCCGGCGCACAGGCGCCAGCACGGAGCCGCGGCGCGAACTGATCCGCACCCACTCGCCCTCGTTGACATCAAGTCGGGCCATGTCCTCCGGCGAGAGATCGACGCAGGCGCCAAATCGGATCGGCGAATTGAAGCCGCCGGATTGCACGCCGGTGTTGTAGTCGGTCAGCCGCCGCCCTGTCGTCAGACGCAGCGGGAATTCGTCGTCGAGCTTGTCCACCGGCAAGCTGTGTTTCGGCGTGCCGAACGGTGCCAGTTGTCCGCGTTTCTCGGGATCCTTCTCCCAGAGCCGGCCGTGCAGGAATGGCGACTCGGGCCCGTTCTCGTCGGGGAACGGCCATTGCAACCCGCCCCGCTCCGCGAGCAGCCGATAGGACATTCCGTGATGCCGCGGCGACACCGCGCGCAACTCGTCCCAGATCTGCTCGGCAGTTTGCTCTGGCCAACCTCGCCCAAGACGCTCCGCGATCAAACGCATGATCTCGATGTCGTCCTTCGCGCTTCCTGGCGGCTCCAGCGCCTTGCGCACGAGTTGAACCCGCCGTTCGCTGTTGGTGAAGGTTCCTTCGCTTTCGCACCACGCCGCCGTGGAAGGAAGCACCACGTCGGCGTACGACGCGGTCTTGGTCAGGAAGATGTCCTGCACGACCACGTGATCCAGGTTTTCCAGACGCTTGCCCACCGCGTTGGAGTCGGCGTCGGACTGCACCGGGTTCTCACCGATGATGTAAAGGTTGGTGAGATGCCCCTCGTCCATCGCGTGCATCATTTCCGAAAGCGTCATGCCGTACTTCGGCGGCATCGTGACGTTCCACAGACGCTCGAACTTCGCGCGATGGTCGGCATTACCGACGTCCTGGAATCCCGGCAGGTTCTTGGGGATCGCCCCCATGTCGCCGCCGCCCTGGACATTGTTCTGACCGCGCAACGGAACGAGACCCGAGCCCCAGCGACCGACATGGCCCGTGAGCAGCGCGAGGTTGCAAAGCGACCGCACATTGTCGGTGCCATTGTGATGCTCCGTGATGCCGAGCGTCCAGCAGATCTGCGCGCGCTCCGCCTTGGCATAGTCGTGCGCAAGCTGACGGATCAGGTCCGCGGGCACGCCCGTCTCACGGGAGGTGACCTCCAAGGTCCACGGTTCGCAGGCCGCGATATATTCTTCGAACCCGGTGGTAGCATTCGCAACGAACGCCTCGTTGACCAACCCGGCGTGAATGATCTCGCGACCGATGCCATACGCCAACGCGACGTCGGTACCGACGTCCAGACCGAGCCAGGCGTCGGCCCATTCGGCGGTCTTGGCCCGGCGCGGATCAACCGCGTAGACCTTGGCCCCTTTGTGAATGGCCTTCAGCGCGTGATGAAAGAAAATCGGATGCGCTTCGCGGGCGTTTGAGCCCCAGAAGACGAGCAGATCCGCATCTTCCGCCTCACGATAGGAAGACGTACCACCACCAGCTCCAAATACGTGCACCAGACCGGCGACACTGGGAGCGTGTCAGGTCCTATTACAGGAATCGATGTTGTTGGTGCCGATCACCACACGGGCGAACTTCTGGGCGATGAAGTTCATCTCGTTGGTCGCGCGCGAGCACGAGAACATGCCGAACGCATCGGGACCGTGAAGGTCGCGATTGCGACGGAAGCCCTCGGCGGCGCGATCGAGCGCCTCATCCCATGAGGCCGGCCGCAATATGCCGTTGTCGCGCACGAGCGGCTCGGTCAGCCGGGTGTAATTCTGCTTCCCTTGTCTACCCATGGATGCCTCCTGCATATCGCTGGAAGCATTCATATCAACGACTTACGTGGATCGTAATATGAAGGCGACTGCACATGTCAGGACGTCTGCCCGTTATACGGTGCGCGACGAACATCGTAGCCGAAATTGCCCCGACACACGCACCTCGATCCGACTGGTGATAGTCAGCATTGATCTCGCGATAAGAGCAATGCCATGCCGTTATCTGCGGTATTGCTCATCGGTCACATGTTCCATCGATGTAACGACGCTGCCATTGAGAACTTCAGCGACGGCAAAATGCGTCATCAGCGTGTCCGCCGACGCTCCGTGCCAGTGCCGGGCATAATGACGGGACGGATATGCGCGCACCGCGACTCGCTCCCGCGAAGACGATTGCATCGCTGCACGGCCTAGGCGCCGGCGATATCGCTCCAGCGATCCAGCAAGATTTTCGTGGTCTCGGTCACGTGCCGCGTCATCAACGCCACGGCGCTGTCGGCATCACGCGCGATGACCGCGTCCATGATCGGCCGGTGCTCATCGAGATCGCCGCGCTCTTTCATGACGATGGCGCGCGAAAGATTGCGATAGCGTGACGACTGATCGAACAGTTGATCGCAATAGCCGCAGATCCAGCGCGACGGGCATGCCGCATTGAGCGCGCTGTGAAACGCGCGGTGCGGCGGATCCCAGTCCGGATTGAGTTCGCTGTCATCGGCGCCGGCGTAGCGTGGAACGCGGGCCAGCCGGTGATAGCTCAACAGCACATGCTCTTCCCAGGCGAGATCGCCGAATTCGATTGAACGACGCAGCGCCACATCGTTGAGCCAGACGCGGGTATGAGTCAGTTCCTCGAGTTGCGCACGGCTGATGCCACTCACCGCAAATCCGCGCTGGTCATTCAGCACCACCAGTTGCTCGGACGCGAGCCGGTTCAGCGCTTCGCGCATCGGCGTGATGCTGACCTCGTAGCGCTGACACACATCGCGAATGCGCAGCTTGGCTCCCGGCGTCAGCCGCCCGGCGATGATGTCGGCCCGCACCTGCTGATAGGCGGCACTGGCGATGGTCACGTTTCCCGTCATGGCTGTCTGACCGCTGCTGTCGTTTGGCGCTCTTGGTGCCGCGTGGCTCTCAGAATCCCATCGGTCGGCGGTTCGCAACCCCTTCCTCCGGATATCGCATTATAGTCCCCAGAATCATAAATGTTATAAATTTTGTTGACTGGTAGCAGATGTTCGATCTTTACTGCCGCAAAACGCAGAAACGGCATGGGAGAAAACGATGGCCGACACCCGCGATATCGTCACCGGCGCCAAGGTGCAGACCGCCCCGAAGGACTTTCTCTGGCCGAACGGAAAGCGCGTCGCCGTCATTTTCAACATCGCCTATGAGGGCTGGTCGGACGGCAAGACCCCGGGCATCGGCCCCATGGGCAACCCGTTGCCGGCCGGAAACGTCGATACCAACGCCATGTCATGGGCTGCTTACGGCCCCAACCGCGGCATCCAGCGGCTGACGGGTATTCTCGACCGGCACAAGATCAAGGCCAGCGTGATGGTCAATGGCGTGATCGCCGAACGCTTCCCCGACACGGTGAAGGCGCTGACCGCCGCCGGCCACGAGCCGCTGTCGCACTCCTATGCCATGGACGTGATACCGACCATGCTGTCGGAGGAGCAGGAACGCGCCAATATCGAAAAGACCACCGCGCTGGTCAGCAAGGCAGCGGGACAGAAGGTCGCCGGCTGGATCAGCCCGCGCGGCACGCCAAGCCGCAAGACCGCGCAAATGGTCGCCGACGCCGGCTATCAGTGGCAGGGCGACGCCTATGATAGCGACCTGCCCTACATCCAGCATTTCGAGAAGAACAGCATCGTCGCCATTCCGCTGACGATGGAGGTCAACGACATGCCGCTCTATGTGCGTTACGGCAACGCACCGAGCGTGTTCCTCGACATCTTCAAGGAAAATCTGGAATTCGCGCTCAAGCGCGAGACCGGCTCGATCAGCATCGACGTCACGGCCCATACCCATGTGTTCGGCCGCATGTCCGGCGCCTGGGTGTTCGACGCCTGCGCCGAGATTGCCCGCAATTCCGATGTGTGGATCGGCACACGCGGCGAGATCGCCGCGCATGTGCGCAAGACCTTTCAATGACGTGACCTTTCAGTGACGTGACCTTCCGCTGAGGTAACCTTCTCATTTTCAGCCTCGCGAGATCATCATGCGTATTGTTCGCTTTCTCGGCGCGGATGGCCCGCGCATCGGATTGGTACAGGGTGCCAGCACCGTCGATCTGTGCGCCGCCGCGCAAGCACGCGGTCTCGACTGGCTGGTGCCATTCTACAAAGACCTGCGCGCATTCGTTGCCGCTGGCCGTAATCTGCGGGAATTGACGCAGGAATTGGCGTTCAACGCATCGGCCTGGATTAAACCGACGGCGGAGCTTCGCCTGCTCGCGCCCTATGAAGCGGGCGGGAAAATCCTGGCCCATGTGGTGAATTATTTCGAGCACGGCGCCGAAGCCAATCTGAAGGCGCCGGAGAAGCCGTTCTTTTTCTACAAGCCCGGTTCCTCGGTCGCCAATCCCGGCGATCCGATCATCGCGCATGCGGTCTCGACCAAGCTCGATCACGAAGTGGAGCTGGCCGTGATCATTGGACGGCAAACCGCCAACGTCGCGGAAGACGATGTTTACGCCCATGTCGCCGGCTACACGATCGCCAATGACGTGAGCTATCGCGACCTGCAGACCAATGCCGGCTTCACCTCGTTGACGCCGCGCTACGGACAGAACTGGACGCAAGGCAAAGGGCTCGACTTCGCCAACCCGATGGGGCCCGTTGTGGTCCTGACCGACGAGATGCCGACGCCCTATCCACTCAACATTGCCTGCCGCGTCAACGGCGACGTGCGGCAGCAGTCCAACACCGAACATATGATCTTCAAGGTGCCGCAGCTCATCGCCGACATTTCCCGTGGCATGACGCTTTACCCCGGCGACGTGGTGCTCACCGGAACATGCGCCGGCGGCGGCGTCGGCACCGGAAAATTTCTCAATCCCGGCGATGTCGTCGAGTGCGAGATCGAGAACATCGGCGTTCTGCGCAATCCGGTCATCGCCGATCGCAACACGGCCGGATGAGCCATCGGAAACAAGAAGTCCAACAACAACGCGCAAGGGAGGAAAGCAATGCGGAGAATGATGTCGGCCATCGGCCTGATGCTGCTGGGAGCACTCGCCACACCGGCTGCCGCCCAGACCTACCCCACACGCCCCATCACCATGGTCGTACCGTTCGCGGCCGGCGGCCCGGTCGATACGTTGGCGCGCATTCTTGCCGAAGCGATGCGCAAGGAGCTTGGTCAACCGATCATCGTCGAGAATATCGGCGGCGCCGCCGGCACGATCGCCGTCGGGCGTGTCGCCAAGTCCGCTCCGGACGGCTACACGCTCAGCATCGGCAATTGGGGTACCCATGTGGTCAACGGTGCGATGTACCCGCTGACCTTCGACATCTACAATGACTTCGAGCCGATCGGCCTGATGTCGGCCACGCCGGAACTGATCGTGGTGCGCAAGGACTTTCCGGCCAAAGACCTGAAGGAATTCATCGCCTGGCTGAAAGCTAATCCGGACAAGGCGTCGATGGGGACATCCGGCGTCGGCAGTTCGGGTCACGTCGCGGCCGCTTCGTTTCAGAAGCAGACCGGGACCAAATTCCAGTACGTGCCTTATCGCGGCCTTGCCCCGGCGATGCAGGGACTCGTCGCCGGCGAGGTCGACATGATGATCGACGTGCCGTCAAATTCCATCGGTCACGTCAAGGGCGGCAGCATCCGCGCGCTCGCCATGATGGACAAGCAGCGTCTGTCCTCCATGCCCGATGTGCCGACCGTGGACGAAGCCGGCATGCCGGGCTTTTACGCGTCGATCTGGTACGGCCTGTGGGCGCCGAAGGGCACGCCGAAGGATATCATCGCCAAACTCAACGGCGCCTTGAAGACAGCGCTCGCCGATCCTGCGACCCGCGAGCGGTTCGAGAAGGTCAACCAGACCATCGTCCCGGTCGCCGAGCAGACATCGGACTATCTGCGCAAATTCCAGAAGGCGGAAATCGATAAATGGTGGCCGATCATCAAGGACGCCGGCATCAAGGTTCAATAGCCGTCGGACTTACCGAACAAATCTGGCTTGCCTAACAAAAACGGCGCATCGGTTTTGACCGATGCGCCGTTTGATTTCGTGCAGCCTTCAACGCGGGCGGCGCGCTCTATTGCCGTTTGATGTCGCCCTTCTTCACGCCGGCCTCCGGGAACATCCACATGGCAACCACCATGAAGATCGCGGTGCCGATCACGATAGAGGCGAAGTCCGGGCGGATCGGCGAGCCGCTCCAGTAGGCGAGCGCGAATGCCACCAGCATCACCACCAGTGACAGGATGGTCTTCACGTCATTAGGCATGATTGTCTCCCGATCTCGCAACGATATGGGTGGCTCAATAGGCACCCATGGGCTCGGCCGCGGCCTCGTCCGGCCGCTTGGGCGTTCCGCGCAGATCCTTGCGCAGATAGCGTGTGTCGTAGCCGTTGAGCAGCGTGCCGATCAGGCTGCGCTTCACGTCCGACGTATCGAACAGCCAGTCCGCAATCGGGAATGTCAGGTTCATGTTGGTCTCCATCATCAGCCGCGCATTGTGGTGGGCGGTGTGATGGCGCCGCAGGGTGTTGACGAACGGGCAGTAGCGCACGAACCAGTTTTCGTCGACGTGGCAGCAGAAGTGCATGAACTCGTAGATCAGGTACATGCCGGTGGTGGCGCACATGAACAGCCAGCCGACATTCGGCGAGAACAGCAGGCCGAGAATGATCCCCGCCGGAATCGACATCAGGATGAACACCACTAGCGCGTAAGGCGGGAACACCGTCACGCGCCAGTCGAGCGGATCGCGGAAGCGCATCTCGTCGTCGGTGAAGAACTGGTGGTGATTGAGCGTATGTCGCTCATAGACCGCGCGCAGTCCCTTGATGTTTACCGGCCGGTGCATGACGTATTTGTGCACGACCCACTCGAACAGATTGGTGAACAGGAAGGTGATCGGCAGCGTCAACCATTCAAGCCACGTCACATTCTGGATGTGCTGGACGTAGATGTAGAACGCGGCCGCTCCCATCGCATAGATGATCAGGATGTGGGCATATCCGTCGTACCAGCCGACGATCCGCGAGCGATATTCCTGCCGGAACTGAATCTGGCGTTGGCCGATCATGCTGACCTCCTCTCGGAAACGCCCTAGCCCTTGATAAATCAGCGCTTTCTGGCGTTCCGCATCTGATATATCACAAATCTATCACATTCGGCGGACTGCTTCAATGCGGCTTCCGCAGGGTGTTAAAGGCGGGTTCCGGCGACGTTGGCCGCCGTACCGCCGGCACGCATGCCGCCGGTTCCCTCGATCACCCGAACCACCGCCGGATCGCGATAGGCGTCGTGCGGGCTACCGGCGAAGATAATTTCGCCGCGCTCCATCACGTAAAGCCGGTCGGTAAATTCCGGGACGTGATGAACATTGGATTCTGAGATGAAGATCGAGTGGCCGAAATTGCGAATGGCGGCGAGGCCCTCGACGATCGAGGGCACGATCGCCGGCGACAGGCCCTCGGTCGGCTCGTCAAGCAGCAACAGCTTCGGGTCGAGCGTCAGCGCACGGGCGATCGACACCATCTTGCGCTCACCGCCGGACAGAGCCTGGCCGCCACGTTCGCGATAACGATCGAGCTTCGGGAACACCCGATAGGCTTCGGCGATACGCTCCTCGGCAGTCCGGCCGGTCTCGACGGTCCAGGTCGGCATGGCAATGTTCTCGGCCACTGTCAGGTCGCCGAAGACCTCGCTCTCCTCCGGCGAGAAGCCGATGCCCATGCGCGCGATCTCGTAAGGCCGTTTGCCGATGAGCGGCACGCCTTCAAACTCGATCGCGCCGCCACGCGGCTTGCGCGAACCCATGATGCTGCGGAACGTGGTGGTCTTGCCGGCTCCGTTGCGGCCGACGAGACAGACGATCTCGCCCGCCTTCACCTCCAGCGATACCCCGCGCAACACCGGGCTGCCCTGAATATCAACGACGAGATCACGCACCGACAGCATGAGCGCCTCTGCGTTTTCCGACGATGGTTTCCAGAATCATGGGATCGGCGAAGAACTTGTCCGGCGGCAGATCGGCCAGCACCTTCCCCTCCGACAGCGCCATCACCCGATGCGAATAAGCGGAGACGAGATCCATGTCATGTTCGACCAGGATAATCCCCTCGACGCCGGCAGCCTTCGCCGCCTTCATCAGTGTTTCCATGATGCCGTGCTTCTCGGCGGTGGAAACACCGGACGTCGGCTCGTCGAGCAGGATCACCTTTGGATCGAGCGCGAACGCCGAGGCGACGTCGAGCAGCTTCTTCTCGCCCTGAGAAAGATTGGCGGCGAGTGTATCGAGCCGCGCCTCCAGCCCGAAGATGCGCGCGATCTCCCGCGCCTTGTCTTGAATCGGCTTGTCGCTCGCCACGGCGGACAACAGTGACCAGCGCCGCTGCCGCCGCGAGATGACCGCGATGGCAAGGCTTTCCCGCACCGTCAGACGCGGGAAGATCTGGATGAGCTGGAACGCGCGCGCGAGCCCGAGTTCGGCCAGCAGCACCGGCCCCTGTCCGGCGATCGTCTTGCCCTGAAAGAACACTTCGCCGTCGGTCGGTTGCAACAGACCGGTGAGCAGATTGACCAGTGTGGTCTTGCCTGCGCCGTTCGGCCCGACGATCGCTAGCACCTCGCCGGCGGACGCCGTCATGCTGACGCCATCGAGCGCGCGGAACGGGCCGAAGGATTTTCCGACCCGGCGGGTTTCCAGCAGCACGGTCATGCCTGCCTCCGTCCGTGCGCGCGCCACAGGTCGAACAGGCCCATGATGCCGCCCGGCAACCCGATCACCACCAGTGCCAGGATCGCGCCCAGCACGAAGCGCCAATATTGTGTCAGCGATTGTAGCTGATCCTGCAAAATGGTCAGCGCCAGCGCGCCGACGATCGGCCCGAAGAAATTGGCGAAGCCGCCGAGCACGGTCATGAAGACGAGATGCCCGGAATGGGTCCAGTGCACCAGCTCCGGATCGGCAAGGCCGACGCGGAAGGCAAGGATCGCCCCGCCGGCGGCGCCGAAGCCGGCGGAGATGATAAAGGCGACAAGCCGCATGCGATGCACATGCACGCCGAGATATTCCGCCTTGCGGGCATTGTCGCGCAGCGCCTGCAACTGCAAGCCGAACGGCGAATGCACGATGCGCCACATCAGCAACGTCGCCAGCACGGTGAGCGCGAGACAGTAATAGTAGAACGGCCCCGACAGCAGTTCGATCTTGTTGTAGCTGTCGAATTCAAGACCGAGGATATTCATGCGCGGCACGCGCATGCCGCTGTCGCCGCCGGTCAGATCGTAGAACTTGAACAGGAAGGAATGAAACAGCATGCCGAAGGCGAGCGTCAGCATACCGAAGAAGATGCCGGTGTAGCGGACGCAGAGAAGGCCGATCGGCACGGCGATCAGCATTCCGCCGATCATCACACCAAGCAGCACCAGTTCGAACGAACGGATGCCATAGGTGCCGGCAAGGATCGCTGCGCCGTAAGCGCCGATACCGAGGAACATGGCGTGGCCGAACGACAGCAGCCCGGCATAACCGAACAGCAGGTTGAAGCCGAGCAGCGCGACGGCATAGGCGAAGAACGGGATCAGCAGATTGACGTAATAAGGCGGCGCGACCAACGGCAGCGCCGCAAAGACAAGGATCGCCAAAATGGCGAGAGCGAGCGGAAAGGGTTTCATGTGGTTTGCGTCCCGAACAATCCGGTCGGACGGAACAGCAGAACCGCGATGACGATGACGTAAATCGCCAGCACCTCGAACTCCGGATAAATGACGACGGCCAGCGCGCGAATGAGGCCGACGATCAGAGCACCGGCGAGCGCGCCGCGCATCGAACCCAGCCCGCCGATGACGACGACGGCAAACGCCTCGATCACGAATTCGATCGCCATGTCGAGCGACGCTGCCGCGGTCGGCACCACCAGCGCGCCGGCGACAGTGCCGAGCACAGCGCCGGCGGTGAACACCACCGAATAGACGCTGCGCACGTTGACGCCCAGCGCCTCCGCCATCCCGCGATTTTCCGCGGTGGCGCGCAGCAGCCGGCCGTAATTGGTCTTCTGCAGGAAGGCGCCGACGCCGACGGCAGCGAGGATCGCAGCGAGGATCACCAGCAGATTGTAGACCGGGACGCTGAAGTCACCCAGACGGAGCGTGCCGTAAATGAGATAGCCGTTGTCGAGCGAGCGCGGATTGGCGCCCCAGAAGAACCGGAACACGTCCTGAAACATCAGTACCATGGCGAAGGTCAGCAGCAGCGCGAAGCTTTCATCGCGACCATAGACCGAGCGCAGCAACCGCTCGATCGGCGGCCCGATCACGCCGAGCAGAATGCCGGCAAGGATCAGCACCGGCAGCATCAGCCAGTGCGGCACACCATACATTTCGGCGAGCGTCAGGAAGGTGATGCCGAAATAGGCGCCCAGCGCGTAGAACGAGCCGCATGCCAGATTGACGATCTTCTGCACGCCGAACACGAGCTGGAGCCCGGCGGCGACGAGGAAGAGAACGGCGGCGTGAAACACGCCGCCGATCAGGATAGTGGCGAATGCCGACATTCAGACCGCTTGCGTCAGTTCAGTTGTGAACGGATCGGATGAGATCAGATATTGATCAGATGTTGAATTTTGCGGTCTCGATCCACTTCCAGAAATCCGCCCCTGCCGGCTTCTGCAGATCGGGCGAATACATCGTATCGAAATTGTCCTGAAGCGTGACGAAGTCGTACTTGTTCTTGTGCGTGCTGAGGCCCTGCACATAGGTCTGATCGGCGATCTTGTCCTTGCGCCACGAGCCCTTGCCGCCGAGGCTGTCGACGTTCTGGCCGATCATCGCCTGCGCGATCTCGTCCTGGGTCGGCCACGATCCGCCCTTGGCCTTCATCGCCGCCTCGACCGCCTGCTTGTAGGACTGCATGGAGAAATAGGCGCGGTCGGCTTCCCAGTTCGGATAGTCGTTGTGGGTCTTGTGGTACCAGGCGACGAATTCCTTCGCGAGCGGGCTCGCCTTCGGATTGTCGAAGTACAGCGTGTTGTGACCGAAGATCATGCCTTCCGGCGTGAACTCCTTTTTCATCAGTGAGTGCTGCCAGCCGGCGCCGGGGAACACCATCTTGGTGCCCTTGGTCAGATCCGCAGCATGCGCCTGCTTCATGAACACCGGAAGATCGGCGAACAGCAGCGAGGAGAAGATCAGATCGGGCTTCGCGGCTTTGAGCGCGGCAACCTGGCTCGTCAGTTCGAGCGAACCGACCTTGACCCACTGCTCGGTGACGACCTTGTGTTCGATCCCGAAGCGCTTGAGCAGCGCGAGGAACGCCGCCTGATTGTTGCGGCCATAGGAGTAATCCGGATTGATGCCGGCGACCGTGACGAACTGTCCCTTCCAGTATTTGATCGCGAGCAGCGAGGCCATGATCGCCTCGCATTCGTTGTCGCACGACCGGAACAGGTATTTCGGGTTGGGCAGCTTTTCGACGACGCCATCCTGCGTGGTGCCATCCCAATAGATCGTCAGCGCACGGGCTTCCTCGACCACCGGACCGAGCGCAAGGCCTACGCCGGTCGAGATGATGCCCATGGTGCAGTCGACCTTTTCCTGCTGCACCAGCTTGGAGAAACGCTCGATCGTATCCTTCGGCGAACTTTCTTCCTCGATCACCAGTTCGACCTTGCGACCGCCGATGCCGCCCGCCGCGTTGAACTTTTCCATCGTCCATTGCGAGGCACGAATGCCGTTTTCGCCCGGACCGGCGGCAACGCCGGAGCGCGGCGCGAGGATGCCGATGCGCAAGGGTTTGTTCTGCGCGATCGCCGGCGCGAACACCTCGCCGGTAAAGACCTGGCCCGACGCGGCGAGCGCCCCGACAGCGGCGGCAGACTTCAGCAGTTTGCGACGTGTAACAGACATCGTTCCCTCCCTCAGGCCGCCCGTGCGGCACCATTGAACCGGGACCGCTTGTTGCGGCTTCTCCGGTTTAGACGTTTCCCAGATTATGATATATCAGTGGAATGTCAGCGCAAGACCGACCGGCAGCGCAGATGCCGCAGCCGGGCCGCGATCCCGCCCTGTGGGGAGCGGACCGCACTGCACACGTCACGCCGCATGTCGCGGAGCAAAACCCGCACCGCAACATGGCCGCGCGGATTTCAGTATTCGGTCGTTTCTTCTTCCAGCTTCTTGCGCTGGGTCAGGTTGAAACGGCCGTCATAGATCGGCGCCTTGCGCGTCGTCGGACCCATATACTGCACATAGAGAATGGTGCCGCCGGTCTTCGTCGTCAGCGCATATTCGTAATGCGGATCGGGATGGAAGATCATGCTGCCGACGCCGTAGGTCTTCCCGTTGATCAGAAACTCACCCTCCAGCACGTACCAGATCTGTGCGAACCAATGGTTGTGCAGCGGATGGCCGGAGCCGGGCTCGTAGCGAACCAGGCCGGCGTTGGGAATCGTCGGATCTTCTGCCGTCGGGTGGAACAGCATTTTCGTCGTCTGGCCTTCATAGCGCAGCAGCGCCCACCCCTGTTCGTCGATATGCCGCGCCTGCATCGGCTGATGCGCGGGGGTTAGCGGGCCGCCTTCATCGCCCGGCAGCTTCTGGTCGGTCTTCTGTTGCGTCGCCAGTGCGGTCATCACCATCTCCCATATCCAAATGGTATCCCATTCGATGATAAACGTATCCCGTTGTCAAGTGTCACCAACCTAGCCGCAGAGCCGTGGCACGGACGCCGATTTGTGAGTAGATTGCCGCGAATTTCCCGTTCGCGGCTGCTGCCCTTTCCGAATGACCATCAAAGCCAAACGAAAAAAAACCGCCCCCCGGCAGCGCACGCGCACCTCCGTCGATATCGCCGAAGACATCCTTCACGACATCCGGACCGGCCGACTCGCGCCCGGCGACCATCTCAGCCAGTACCAACTGGCGGAGATGTTCTCGACCAGCCGCACCCCGATCCGCGAAGCCTTACGGTTTCTCGAGGCACGCTCGGTCATCAGCCTGACGCCATCCGGACGGGCCAAGATCAAAGTGCCCACGCCCAAGACCGTGCGCGAGGCCTTCCAGATTCGCGCCGAGCTGGAGGGCCTGGCGGCCGAGCTCGCGACCAACTGGCTCACGGCGGACGAACTGAAAACGCTGCAGGGGCTACAGGCGAAATATGCCGACGCGCTGCGCTCGACCGCCGGCAACGGCAAACCGAGCGCGTGGCTGACCTATAACGAGCAATTTCACGCCGTGATCAGCAAGGCGAGCCAGAACGATCGGCTGGTCGGGCTGATCGACGAAATGAACAAGGACGTGATCGGCATCATCCTCAGCTATGCCGCGCAGATCCCCTATCACCTGATGGAGGAAAACATCGCGCAGCACGAGGACATCCTCGCCGCGCTCACCAAACGCGACAGCGCGGCCGCAAAAGCGGCGATGCGCAATCACATTCTCCGGACGACAGACATCTTCCTGACCTGGCTGGAAAGCCAGAGCGGGTGAGCGGCCGCGCTTAATGCGCCTCGATGGATTGCAGCGCCGTATCGATCTCGGCGCCAGTCAGCGTCCAGTCGTTGTCGAGATTGGCCACCACCGACTTCATGAACGGCTCCGACAGGCGGATCGCCTTTGACGGATCGCCGGTATGTTCGACCAGAATGGCGAGCGCAAGCTGCTGCGGGCTGTCGCCCTCGTAAGTCCACTCGAAGCCATATTTGGTGAACTGCTTGACCTCGTAGTGTTCCGGCAAAGACCGGCCATCCACCGTCACTTTCAGCCCATCGATCGTTCGCAAACCTTCAAATGTCGCCATGATGTCACGCTGCTGTTGTCACACGGATACGGTCGTGCGGGTGAAAGTCTCGACGTAGTCCATCAGCTTGTCGCTGGCCGCCGCGGCCGCCGCGGGATTGCCCTTGGCAATCGCGCGCGCCTGCGCCGCATGCAATCGCGCGCACAGCGGCAGATCGGCGGCGACGCGGTAGTGCATGTACCAGTAACGGCGCGCCAACCCCTGGAACAGTTTGGCCGAGCGCGCCGCGTATTCGTTATGCGCGGCATCGAGCATCAGCGCGTTCATTTCGCGATCGAGTCGCATGAAGGAGATATCGTCATTGCTCGCCGCCGCGGCATCCATCCCGCGGGCGATGCTTTCGAGTTGCGTCCGCTGCTCCGGCGTCGCGCGTTCGGCGCCAGCCCGGCTCAACAACCGCTCGATCTCGCGGCGCACCTCCATCAGCAGCAACTGATTGCGCGGATTGAGATCGGCCACCAGGATGCCCTTGCGCGGCAGGATCGTCACCAAGCCCTGACGCGCGAGGCGTTGCAGGGCTTCGCGGATCGGCGTGCGGCCGAAGCCGGTCGAGGCCGACAGCGCCTGTTCGGACAGCACCGCGCCGGGCTTGAGCTTCAGCGTGACGATGGCTTCCTCGATCGCGCGGAACGCCTGCTCGGTCAGCGGTTCCGCGGCGACACCCTCGTCGATGGACCGCTTGGCGGGCCGTTTCGCGGCTTTGGCCACCGGTCGCGTGGTCTGCCGGCGCCGCGCCGCCGTTGCCGCTGAAAGCTGTCGTTCACCACGGCGCATGTCAGATCTGCCTGCGTTTGCGTACCATGGCTTCAAATTTCTCATATTCGGCTTCATTGACGCCATAGGAATGATCGTCGTCGGGGAAAACCCCCTCCTTCACTTCCCTGACGTACTGCTTGATGCCGTCGACCGCGACCTCGGTGAGCTTGGCGAACCGCTTGGTGAATTTCGGCTTGAAATCGGTGAACACGCCGAGCAAGTCGTAGCAGAGCAGGATCTGCCCGTCCGTGCCCGCGCCGGCGCCGATGCCGATGGTGGGGATGGTCAACTGCTCGGAAATGAGCTTGGCGATCTTGGCCGGCACCGCCTCGAATTCCAGCATGAAACAGCCGGCATCCTCGATCGCGAGGGCATCCTCGAGAATCTTCATGGCTGCGTCGGCGGTCCTACCCTGAATCTTGAAGCCGCCGAACATGGCGATGGTGTGCGGGGTGAGGCCGATATGCGATGCGGTCGGAATACCGGAATCGACCAGCGCCTTGAGGATATGCGCCTGCGATTTGCCGCCCTGCGGCTTCACCGCATCGCACAGCGATTCCTGCATGAAGCGCGTCGCGTTCACCAGCGCGCGATCGACCGTGTTGTAGCTCTGATACGGCATGCAACCGAGCACGAAGGTATTGGGCGCGCCGCGCCGCACCGCCTGGCCGTGCATCACCATCATATCCATGGTGGCGGGGACGGTATTGCGGTGGCCGTGGGCGATCATCGCCAGGCTGTCGCCGAGCACGGCGACATCGACCCCGGCCATCTCCGCCCATTGCGCGGAGGTATAGTCCGGCACCGACATGTAGCACATCTTCTCGCCGGTCTGCTTCGACTCGCGGATTTCCGTGATGGTGCGCTTCTCGCGCTTCGCCGGCGCCGCAGGCGTTTCCGCTGCCGCCTTGGCAGCAACCTTGCCCTTCGGGGCCGCCGCCTGGGCGGCGGCCGGCTTGTTGGTCTTGGCCATTGGTTGATCTCCGCGGCAAATCGCTATGCCCCCGGTTGCCGGCGGCTGATATATGTGTCGTATGTTACGGAGCGGTTGCGGCCGGTCAAGTCGCCGGACGTCGCAACAGAATGACGCGCGCAAGCATGGCGGCAAACATGGCAAGAGGAGCGGCATGACGGCACTCCATGCGCTGATGGCACTCCCCTTTGCCGCGCTTTTGCTGACGGCGGCACTTTATGTCCTGTCGTTGAGCGGACACTTTCCGGCTGAGCATCGCGGCGCCGCCCTCAGCGGCGTGATGGGCAATATGTTGATGGTGTTTACAGCTCTGGTGGTGGCCGCCGCCGTCGGCGGCGGCATCATCATCGCCTGGTCGAGCCTGCCGTTCGCGGTTCTGGTGATCGCCGCGGGCGCCGGAACCCTCGCCGCCCCGCTGATCCTGACGAATTTTCCCGACGCCTTCGTCAACGGACGCGGCGCGCTGATCGCCTTTGCCGTTGCGGCCACAGGCTGCACCACATTGCTTTACGCAACGACCTGATCTTGCACGCCAAGAAACTTCGCGCGCCTGAACGTATCGTAGCCACGCAGTTTGTAGATCTGTAGATCGTTTGCGCGGCGTCGCTCACGCCGAGTGAAGCCAGAGCGTGAGGTCGTCAGCCAAAAAGAGCCGCCAACGTTCAAGGGCGCTGATGGATGGTTATCTGATGAGGTTCGCCGACGGCGCTTAAGTCATTGATTTTACTGGCGCTCCCTAGGGGAATCGAACCCCTGTTTCAGCCTTGAGAGGGCCGCGTCCTAACCGCTAGACGAAGGGAGCGTCGGGGCCTGAAATAGCCGTGTTCCGGCGGGGGCGCAAGCGCGTTCCCACCCCCGCATCTTCCCGCCACCGCGCGGGATCAGCGCCGCAGAATGCCGCCGAGCGCGCCGCGCACGATCGCGCGGCCCACCGTGCCGCCGAGCGATTTGCCCAGCACCGAAGACGCGACGTCGGCAGCGATCTTGCCGCCGACGCGCGTGGTGATCGAGCGGGTGATCTCGCGGGTAACGAGTTGTCCGGTGCTCAACCTTTCGCCGCGCGGGCGGCTGGTGCCGAAGATGGAACCGAGCGCGCCACCCACTTTGCTCAGGAAGCCACCCTCGCCTGCCGCTTCGCCGGGCGGCGCCGCGGTCTGCTGGGTGCGCTTCTGCAACATCTCATAAGCAGATTCGGAATCAACTGCGGTGTCGTATTTACCCTTGAACGGGCTCGCCGCGATCGCCGCCTGCCGCTCGGCCGGTGTGATAACGCCGAGCCGCGCCGACGGCGGACGGATCATGGTGCGCTCGACCATCGACGGCACGCCATTGCCCTCGAGGAACGACACCAGCGCCTCGCCCTTGCCGAGTTCGGTGATCACCTGCGCGGTGTCGAGATCCTTGTTCGGACGGAACGTGTCGGCCGCCGCCTTCACCGCCTTCTGGTCGCGCGGCGTGAACGCGCGCAGCGCGTGCTGCACGCGGTTGCCGAGCTGTGCCAGCACGGTGTCCGGCACGTCGAGCGGATTTTGCGTGACGAAATAGACGCCGACCGCCTTGGAGCGAATGAGCCGCACCACCTGCTCGATCTTCTCCAGCAACGGCTTCGGCGCATCGTTGAACAACAGATGCGCCTCGTCGAAGAAGAACACCAGCTTCGGCTTGTCGAGGTCGCCCGCCTCCGGCAGCTTCTCGAACAATTCGGAGAGCATCCACAACAGAAACGTCGCATAGAGCCGCGGATTGTTGATCAGCTTGTCGGCCGCGAGGATGTTGACGATACCGCGACCGTCGCGATCCTTGCGCATGAAGTCGTTGATGTCGAACGCCGGCTCGCTGAAGAAATTTTTGGCGCCCTGGTTCTCTAGCACCAGCAGTTGCCGCTGGATGGTGCCAACCGTTGCCGGCGAAACATTGCCGTATGTCTTCTGCAAGTCGGCCGCGTTGTCGGCAATGAAGCCGAGCATCGCGCGCAAGTCTTTGAGATCGAGCAGAGCCAGTCCCTGCTCGTCGGCGACACGGAACGCGATGTTGAGCACGCCTTCCTGCGTGTCGTTGAGTTGCAGCAACCGCGCCAGCAGCAACGGTCCGACCTCGGAGATGGTCGCGCGGATTGGATGACCTTCCTCGCCGAACAGATCCCAGAATACGGTGGTGAACTGGTCGGGCTGATAGGTCAGCCCCATGTCTTGCGCACGTTTGACGAAGGCGTCCTTGGCCTCGCCCGCGGCGGAGATGCCGGACAGATCGCCCTTGATGTCGGCCGCAAACACCGGAACGCCGGCCTTGGCGAAACCCTCGGCCATGACCTGCAAGGTGACGGTCTTGCCGGTGCCGGTCGCGCCGGTCACGAGGCCGTGGCGGTTGCCAAAGCGCAGTTCGAGCTTTTCGTATTTTCCGCTTTTGCCGACGACGATCTCACCGGAGGTCGCGGGATCGTCGTTGAGCGCGGCCGCAGGGGCTGCCGGCGCCGCCACTGGCGCCGCGGCATCGGTTTTTTTGCGGGTGGTTTTGCCTGGCGTCTTCGCCATCAAGAATCTCCTGAACCGGCCATCATGATTTGAGGCGGAAAGTAACACCCGCGCCGGAGTGGGAAAAGCGCGGCAATATGCCTGAACCTTGTGCTCAGACGGCGTGGATCACGGGTGATTCAAGGCTCGCTGGTGAGGCGCAACCGGCCCGCCGGCCGCAGCGTGCCGAGTTCAAACAGCCGCACCTCGGTCGCGCCCGCCACCTCGATGGAGACGGCGAGCCGGTCGGCGTTCATCGCCACGGCGATCACCCTGGCGCCGCGCGGCAGCGCCGCGTTGACGTCATTGACGGAGACCGCCGCCGGAGCCGGCGCACTTCCCTCGCTGCGAAAAACGCGATAGCCGATGACGGCGAAGATGGCGCCGATGCCGATCATCATGGTCGCGCCGGCGATCAGCATCAGCATCCGCACCTTGGCGACGATCCGCGCCGCCGCGGGATCAAGGGGTTTCTCGTCGTCGTCGTTGCGCGGCTCGGTTTTGCTCATAGTCGTCTGATCTTGTTCCGATGGTCGAATTCTAATGGCCGAAGAAACGGCTGATACCGTAGAAGTGGAGATCGGCGCCAGCGATTCCGGCGGCCGGCTCGACCGCGTGCTGGCCGGTCTGCTCGGCGCCGGGCCGGAAGGTTTGTCGCGCTCCCGCCTGAAGACACTGATCGAAACCGGCGACGTCTCGATCGATGGCCGCACGATCCGCGATCCGAGCCATCGCGTCAATTCCGGGCAAAAAGTCACGGTCGCCATTCCGCCCGCCGAAGACGCCGTGCCGCAGGGCGAAGCGATTCCGCTCAACGTCGTGTTCGAGGACGATCAGGTGATCGTCATCGACAAGCCGCCGGGCCTCGTCGTGCATCCCGCCGCCGGTCATCAGACCGGCACGCTGGTCAATGCGCTGATCGCCCATTGCGGCGCATCACTGTCAGGCATCGGCGGCGTCAAGCGGCCGGGCATCGTCCATCGTCTCGACAAGGACACCAGCGGTCTGATGGTAGCGGCGAAGACCGACCGCGCGCACCGTAAACTCGCGGCGCAATTCGCCGACAAGAGCGATGGCCGTGCCTACCGCGCCTATCTGGCCCTGGTCTGGGGCGCACCCAAGCTGCCGAGCGGTACGGTCGACGCGCCGATCGGTCGGCATGCCCATGCCCGCGAGCGCCAGGCGATCCGCAAGGACGGCCGCGAGGCCGTGACCCATTGGCGGGTGCTGGAGCGCTATGTCGATGCCGGCAATCGACCGGTGGCCTCGTTGCTCGAATGCCGGCTGGAAACCGGCCGCACGCACCAGATCCGCGTCCACCTCGCCCATATCGGCCACCCGATCATGGGCGACGAAACCTACGCGACCGGGTTCAAGACCAAGGTCGCGCGCCTGCCGGAGCCGGCGAGAATCGGGCTCGAGGCCCTTGGAAGACAGGCGCTCCATGCATATGTGCTGGGCTTCGATCATCCGACCACGGGCGAATCCCTGGAGTTCCATTCGGAACTACCGGCGGATATCGCTCGTTTACGCATGGGACTTGGTGCTCCGGTCGTAAAACCTGCCTGAATCCGCCGAAACAGCCAAAAACCTCGTCCGGCGCATCGCCCAGACAGGATCACAGCGACTTGACGCCGCGGAACCTTCTTTTGGGCGCGGATGTTCGATATGCTGCAAGTGCGATTGCGATTTCGCAGCCGCAATATCGGACGCCGACGGCTCCAGGAGCGCCGGCATCTGCCGCCTGCCGGAATGATCCGGGGGCAAATACAGGAGGGCGTCATCCATGGCCCGTAATGCCGTTATTCCGGCTCTCAAAGCCGAATCCGGTCTGTCGCACTATCTCGACGAAATCCGCCGGTTTCCGATGCTGGAGCCGCAGGAGGAGTACATGCTCGCCAAGAGCTGGCGTGAGCATGGCGATCGGGATGCCGCGCACAGGCTGGTGACCAGCCATCTGCGGCTCGTGGCGAAGATCGCCATGGGCTATCGCGGCTATGGCCTGCCGATCTCCGAGGTCGTGTCGGAAGGCAATGTCGGTCTGATGCAGGCGGTGAAGCGGTTCGAGCCCGAGAAGGGCTTCCGCCTTGCCACCTATGCCATGTGGTGGATCAAGGCGGCGATACAAGAATACATCCTGCGCTCGTGGTCGCTCGTGAAGATGGGCACGACCGCGAACCAGAAGAAGCTGTTCTTCAACCTGCGCAAGGCGAAGAGCAAAATCTCCGCGCTCGACGAAGGTGATCTGCGCCCCGATCAGGTGTCGCTGATCGCCAAGCGTCTCGGCGTGACGGAGAAGGACGTCGTCGACATGAACCGCCGGCTCGGCGGTGACGCGTCGCTCAACGCCCCGATCCGCGAGGAAGGCGACAGCGGCGAGTGGCAGGATTGGCTGGTCGACGATGCGCCCAGTCAGGAACGCATTCTCGCCGAGAGCGAAGAACTCGACAACCGCCACAAGGCACTGACCAAGGCGCTCGGCGTGCTCAACGATCGTGAACGGCGCATCTTCGAGGCGCGCCGCCTCGCCGACGATCCGATCACGCTCGAGGAACTGGCGGCCGAGTTCGGCGTGTCGCGCGAGCGCGTACGTCAGATCGAGGTGCGGGCGTTCGAGAAGGTGCAGGCCGCGGTGAAGACCGGGGTCGCGGCGATGGAGAAGCCGCCAGCCGAGCCGGCAGCCCTCGCCGCGCACTGAGTTATCGGCTTAGTCGAAAAGCAAACGGCGCGGGTTGGACCCGCGCCGTTTTTGTTTTCTATCGTAGCAATCGCGTCATTGCCCCCAGGCACGCAGCGCGTCCTCAAACACACGCTCACCAGCCGGGCCTTTCTCGACACCGAGAATGGCGCGCTTGCCGTCATTATAAACGACCGGAATGTCGAACCACGGCCGCTCCCGGAGCAGTTGCAGATTGCGCTGCAACTCGGCTTCTGTCGCCGACAGACCGACGAGAAAGTAACCCGCGGTGACCTTGACCGTGAGGCCCGCCAGCGGCGTGCCGCGCGTCTGCTCGCCGGACTTCATCAACACGCCAGGCACATTGGCGACGCCGCCACCGGCAAAATCCGCAGGCACGTTGAAGACGATTTCCAGCGTGTGGCTTGCCGGGAGAGCCTTGTCAGCATTCCGGCGGAGCGACATCGTCATCTTCATGCGCCGTTCCGGCACATCGACGTCGGCACGGATCGCAAGTTCTGGCGCCAGCCCCGGTCCGGGCGACACCGTTTCCGTGCGCCACAGCACCGACCCTATATAGCGCTTGCCCTGCGGATCGTCGGGATCCTCTTCATAGAGGATCGCCTTCTGCGCAACATCGGTGGCCGGCGCGGCACTCGGCTTCTGATCCTGCGGGCCGGGCGACACGCGATCGGAAATCTTCGGCTTGCCGTTCGCCGTCGCCGGCGGCTGGGTAGTCGTCGTCTGCGCCGGCTGCGAGGATTTAAATAGTGCGTTGATGCGATCTCGCTGCCAGTAACCGAGCGAAGCCAGAACCAGCGGGATCAGCAAAATTATGGCGAGCCTTGCCAATCCGCGATAATTGCGCGCCGGGCGATAGGCCGGCTCCTCCGGATAAGGTGGTGGCGGCGCATCGCCGATCACCGTCTTCTCAGGTTCGGCGGTGGCGGCATCGGTATCGGACGAAACGTCCGCCGAGCCCCCGAGTTCGCCGGAGGTCTCGCGCGCCTCGCGCGCCGATTTGGCGCTCGCCTCACCGAGCGATCCGGCCCGGCCGAGAACCTCGCGAATACTCGCCGGCGGAGGTGGCGGCGGCGGCAATTCCCGATCGCTGGCTTGATCGCCGCCCCGGTCCTTCTCCTCTGGCGCGGTCGCGTCCTCTGCCTGTTGCGGCTGCTCGTCCTTCGCTGTGACGTCCGATGCCGGCACCGCCGGAGCTTCGGCCGCGGCGGAGGTCTCAGCCTCAATGCGCCGAACAGCCTCCTCCAGCGCCAGACGCTCGCGCGTGATGTCGGCTTCCGACAACGGCGGATCGCTGTTGCGCAGTTGATTGACCAGCGCCGTCCGGGCGCGCTCGTAAAGAGCACGCCGAACCTCGCCGGTGTTGTTGGTCAGACCGGCGACCGCGCGGGACAGGAGGGGGTAATAATCGGCCATCTCACTCCGGGTCGCTACACAGGCACAATACGTCGATTCTTTGCTGCTTCTGGCGATGTTTGTCGATTTTTATCGCAAATTCCGGGGCTGGACGCGCAATCCGTTACGCCTCGAACGGGTTGGTCACCAGGATCGTGTCCTCGCGCTCCGGGCTGGTGGAGAGCAAAGCGACGGGGCAGCCGACCAGTTCCTCGACGCGGCGGACATATTTGATGGCCTGCGCCGGCAGATCGGCCCAGGACCGCGCCTTGGCGGTCGGTTCGCGCCAGCCTTCGATGGTCTCGTAGATCGGCTCGACCCGCGCCTGCGCCAGTTCGCCGGCAGGGAGATAGTCGATTTCGCGGCCGTCGAGACGATAGCCGGTGCACACCTTGATCTCGTCGAAACCGTCGAGGATGTCGAGCTTGGTCAGAGCGAGGCCATCGATGCCCGAGGTGCGCACCGTCTGGCGCACCAGCACCGCATCGAACCAGCCGCAACGACGAGGACGGCCGGTGACGGTGCCGAACTCGTGGCCGCGCGTGCCGAGCAGCTTGCCGGTCTCGTTGTCCTGTTCGGTCGGGAACGGCCCCTCGCCCACGCGCGTCGTATAGGCCTTGCAGATGCCGAGGACATAATCGATCGCGCTCGGTCCGAGACCCGATCCGGTCGCGGCCTGCGCCGCCACCGTGTTCGACGAGGTGACGTAGGGATAAGTGCCGTGATCGATATCGAGCAGCGCGCCCTGCGCGCCCTCGAACAGGATGCGCTTGCCTTCGCGGCGGCGCGCGTCAAGCAGCGACCAGACCGAATCCATATACGGCAGCACGCGCGGCGCGAGCGCGGCAAGCTCGTTATAAAGCGCCTTGCAGTCGACCTCCGGCATGCCGTGACCACGACGCAGCGCATTGTGATGCGCCAACAGTCGCTCGATCTTCGGCGTCAGCGACGGCAGATCGGCAAGGTCCATGAAGCGGATGGCGCGGCGGCCGACCTTGTCCTCATAGGCCGGGCCGATGCCGCGCTTGGTAGTGCCGATCTTCGCCGACCCGGACTCGCGCATGGCGTCGAGTTCCTGATGCAGCGGCAGGATCAGCGTGGCGTTCTCGGCGATGCGCAGGTCTTCCGGGGTGAGTGTGATACCCTTGCCTTGGAGCGCCTCGATCTCGCCGATCAGCGCTTTGAGATCGACGACGACGCCGTTGCCGATCACCGACAGCTTGCCGCCGCGCACGACGCCGGACGGCAGCAAAGACAACTTATAAGTAACGCCGTTGATGACGAGGGTATGCCCGGCGTTATGCCCGCCCTGGAAACGGACAACCACGTCGGCCTGCTCGGAGAGCCAGTCGACGATCTTGCCCTTGCCTTCATCGCCCCATTGCGAGCCGACCACCACAACGTTCGCCATCAGCACCCTCTCCGCGAAGCCGTCACCGCAAACCAGCCACGCGCCAGGGACCCTGAGGTACCGTCACGCCCGTTTGCGATCATCGGATAAAGGATGCAACCCGCCGAGGCAAGGCTTGGAGACATGGCTCGCCTGCCCCGGCCCGAGGCGACTAACATACGGGCAAGACCCCGTTTTTTTTGCCGCGATGACGGCCCGGCGCCCACAAAAGCGGGCGCCGGAGGCCAATCGGTCAGAATCGTAGGCGCTTGGCCGACTGCACCTGCGGCAGCGCCTGGACCTTGGCCAGCACGTCGTCCGGCATCTCACCGTCGATCTCGATCAGGGCGACGGCGTTGGCACCCGGCGCCTCGCGGCCGACGTGGAAGGTCGCGATGTTGATGTTGGCGTCGCCGAGCGTGCCGGAGAACTTGCCGATGAAGCCCGGCTTGTCGAGATTGGTGATGTAGACCATCGACGGCGCGAACTCCGCGTCCATCCGGATACCCTTGATGTTGACGATGCGCGGGCGGCCGTCGGCGAACACCGTGCCGGACACCGAGCGGGTCAGTTCATCGGTCACAACGGTGATGGTGATGAGGCTTTCGTAATCGCTCTGCGCCTCGCGGGTGATTTCATCAACCACCATGCTGCGCTCCTTGGCGACAACAGGCGCCGACACGACATTGACATCACCGAGCTGCGGCCGCAGCAAGCCGGCGAGCGCCGCCGAGGTCAGCGCCTTGGTCTTCATCTGCGCGGCGGTGCCTTCGTAGGTGATCTGCACCTTCTTGATCGGGCTCTCGGTGAGCTGACCGGCGAACGAGCCGAGCTTCTCCGCGAGCGCGATGAACGGCTTGAGCTTGGGCGCTTCTTCCGCCGTGATCGACGGGAAGTTCACCGCATTGGAGATCGCGCCGGTGAGCAGATAGTCCGACATCTGCTCGGCCACCTGCAGCGCCACATTCTCCTGCGCTTCAGTCGTGGCAGCGCCAAGATGCGGCGTGCAGATCACGTTCGGATGGTTGAACAGCGGGTTCTCCGTTGCCGGCTCGGTCGAGAACACGTCAAACGCCGCACCGGCGACATGACCGTTGTCGAGCGCGGCGCGCAACGCGAGTTCATCGACGAGACCGCCCCGCGCGCAGTTGATGATACGCACGCCCTTTTTCGTTTTGGCGATCGCCGTCGCATCAAGAATGTTCTTGGTTTTCTCGGTGAGCGGCGTGTGCAGGGTAATGAAGTCGGCGCGCTTCAGGAGATCGTCAAGCTCGACCTTCTCGACGCCGAGATCGAGCGCGCGCTCCGGCGACAGGAACGGATCGTAGGCGATCACTTTCATCTTCAGGCCGATGGCGCGGTCGGCGACGATCGAGCCGATGTTGCCGGCGCCGATGATGCCGAGCGTCTTGCCGGTGATCTCGACGCCCATGAAGCGGTTCTTCTCCCACTTGCCCGCCTGGGTCGACACGTCGGCCTGCGGGATCTGCCGCGCCAGCGCGAGCATCATGGTGATGGCGTGCTCGGCGGTGGTGATCGAATTACCGAACGGCGTGTTCATGACGATGATGCCGCGCGCCGTCGCCGCCGGGATATCGACATTGTCGACGCCGATGCCGGCGCGGCCGATCACCTTCAGATTGTTGGCGTTGGCGAGGATCTTCGGCGTCACCTTGGTCGCCGAGCGGATCGCGAGGCCGTCATAGTTGCCAACGATCTCGGCTAGCTTGTCCTTGTCCTTGCCGAGCGCCGGCTGGAAATCGACCTCGATGCCGCGGTCCTTGAAGATCTGCACGGCGGCGGGAGAGAGAGCGTCGGAAATGAGTACTTTGGGCATGGGTTTTCTCGATCTGAATTGAATGCGCTGAAGCCCATCCGGCTGTCACCCGCGTGCTTGATCCGCGGACCCGTCTTTTCGCTGGATGGCCGGGTCATCAGGGCGGCCCGGCCATGACATCGGAGAGCGTGATGGATCGCGGCGCTTACGCCGCCTTCGCCAGCGACGCCTTGGCGGTGTGGAAGGCCCACTCGACCCACGGCATCAGTGCCGCGACATCGGCGGTTTCCACGGTCGAACCGCACCAGATGCGCAGCCCCGGCGGCGCGTCGCGGTAATAGGCGATGTCGAACGCGACGCCTTCCTTCTCCAGGAGCGACGCGACGTTCTTGGCGAACGCGGCCTGCCCGTCCTCCGGCAACGAGGTCACTGCGCTGTCGGTGAACTTCAGGCACACCGAGGTGTTCGACTGCGTCTTCAGATCGGTGGCGAGATTGGCGATCCACGGCGTCTTGGCAACCCAGTCGCTCACCACCTTGGCATTGGCGTCGGCGCGCGCGACCAGAGCCGGATGACCGCCGATCGACTTCGCCCAGTTGAGCGCATCGACATAATCCTCGACGCACAGCATCGACGGCGTGTTGATCGTCTCGCCGGTAAAGATGCCTTCGTTGAGCTTGCCGCCCTTGGTCATGCGGAAGATCTTCGGCAGCGGCCAGGCCGGCTTGTAAGTTTCCAGCCGCTCCACCGCGCGCGGCGACAGGATCAGCATGCCGTGCGCGCCCTCGCCGCCCAGCACCTTCTGCCAGGAGAAGGTGACGACATCGAGCTTGGTGAAATCCATGCGCTGCGCAAACGCCGCCGAGGTGGCGTCGCAGATGGTCAGACCCTGACGCTTGTCGGAAATCCAGTCTGCGTTCGGCACACGCACACCGGAGGTCGTGCCGTTCCAGGTGAAGACAATATCGGTGTTCTGATCGACCTTGGCGAGATCGGGCAGCGCGCCATACGGCGCCTTGATCACGGTGACGTCCTTGAGCTTGAGCTGCTTCTCGACATCGGTGATCCAGCCTTCGCCGAAGGATTCCCAGGACAGCATGGTCACCGGGCGTGCACCGAGCAGCGACCACAGGGCCATTTCCACGGCGCCGGTGTCGGACGCCGGCACGATGCCGATGCGGTAATCCGCCGGCACGCCGAGGATTTCGCGGGTCAGGTCGATCGCCTGTTTCAGGCGCGCCTTGCCGAGCTTCGAGCGATGCGAGCGCCCGAGGACAGCATCAGCGAGTTTTTGGAGGGTCCAGCCGGGGCGCTTGGCGCAGGGGCCGGAGGAAAAATGCGGGTTTGCCGGCCGCACGCCGGGCTTGGTCGCAGTCATGGCCTATCCTTCCAGATAGATAGCCTCCCGTTGGGGGGAGGTGTCCCACGGGCGGGGATAGTGGAAGGAGGCCGAACCGTCAACTCACATTTGGAATAGCCGGACGCTCAAAACTTCATGCCGACGCCGACCCGGCCGGTTTGGAGGTTCATCTTGATGCCGTTCACCGGCGTGAACTGCACGAATTCGTATTCGGCGCGCAGGAACACGTTCGGCAGGATCATCGCGTCGAGACCGGCACCGGCGACGATACCGTAAGCAATAGCGCTGCGATTGTCGGACTGGGTCTGCTGACTGTAACCGATGTTCGGCAAGCCGCCGCCGCCAACATACAATGCCGAAGTACCCACCGTTGCCTGACGCGTGACATCAACCCGGCCGACCGCGCCGCCGAGAACGGCATAGGGAAGGAATTGACCAAATGAATAGCCGAGTCGCGCTCGAACAGTGCCGTAGTCTCTCAGCGAGACCGAACTCGATGTATCCAGATAGACATTGTAATTGTAGCTGGTGCTGGTGAGAAAACTGCGCGCCAGCGTATCCGAATAGCCGGACGTCAGAGCCGACGAAAAACGATTGTAGGTCGCATCGATGCCGACATAAAGTCGCGGCTCGATCTCATAATTGTAACCCAGAAAAACGCCGTAGCCGTTGCTGGTGGTCGTCGATTTTCCGGCTGTCGTCCACTGCGAAACCTGTCCTTCATTCTCGATGACCGTGTTGCGCAAGATGTAAGCGATCAGATCGCTCGTGCCGCTGCCGAAATCGGCGCTCTGGGTCGATCTGCTGATTGTGACGCCGAAATTCACGCCGCTCCAGTCTTGATAGCTCGACGACGAGAACGGCGCGAGCGTGCCGCGCAGAAAATCGTCGTCGCCGAAATCGGCGGCGCGCGCCGTTCCGGAGGCAACGGCGACGATCGTCACCGCCGCAACAACGAATGCGCGATGAAATCGGCGCGTCATGGCGCTATCGGATCGGGAGGTCATCGAAACTCCATCGCAAGCCAACGCGCACTTCATGCGCCGCCACGCCGCGAATGGTCGTCTGACCAAACGCATCGGCCGGGGCCTTCACATCGCCGAGGTTGAGATAGCGGTAGCCGAGATCAATCTGCAGATTCGGTGCGACGGCCCACGCCACACCGGCCATGCCCGCAAAAGCGAAATTGGTCTGCGAGCGGCTGGCGTCGCCGGTGAAGGGCGGGACGGCACGCTGGAAGTCATTCACACGGTTGAATGCCGCGCCGGCGCCCGCGCCGATATAGGGCGTGAAGCCGTACCAGGTTCCGAGATCGATATAGGCATTGAACAGCGCCGTGGTCGACTGGATCTTGGCGGTGACGTCATTGGCGGCGATCTGCGTGCCGCGATAATTTACCGGCGCGGCGTAATCGAGCGTCACGTCGGTGCGCAGCCATCGCGTCTTGATGCCGACGCCAAGACCGGCGGTAAGGCCACTGCCGAGCGCGGTTTCGATCGGGTTGATGAGACCGGCGGTGGACGCGCTCCCCGTCGTCATCCCCCAATGGGCGCCGACATCGCCGCGCAGATACCAGCCGGATAAAACTGATTCGGTGAGAACAGGTCCCGGTGCCGGCGGCGGCAACTGGCCCGGCATGTCCGCGGCGTTCGCACCGGAGGTCAGCGACACACCGGACAGCGCCAGCACGGCCGCGACGACGGACTTCCCCACCCGACTCATACTCAACACTCCTCTGGACCGGCACAACACGCCCGGCCGCGTCGTCCGCACCCTCGCGCTGCCGCGAGGGGTCTTAAGCGCTGCTTAACCAGCCTTGTTCACCACGCTGGTTAAGCGTTGCCGCGTCTCAGCGGCGCGGCGCGTAACCGCCGTAGCTGGGCTGCGCGTAACCCGGCTGCGCATAGGTCGGCTGCGAATAGCTGGGTTGCGGCGCGTAGACCGGCGCGGGCTGCTGATAGGTTGGCCCTGGCGCCTGCAGATAGCTTGGCGGTGCCTGCGCATAGACCGACACCGGCGACGGTTGCGGCGGCGGCGAATAGACAACCGGCGAATAGCCGCGCGACGTGAAGGCGTCGAAGTTCATGCGCAGACCGAGCCGGATGTCGTGCGAGGTCAGCGACTTGAACTCCATCGGATTGTTGACGTTGTTGACGCCAGTGTAGGTCACGAGATCGCCGCTGCGCGCGCTGCCGAGATTGACGTAGCGATAGGCGAGTTCGATCGCGAAATTCTTCGACACCTTGTAGGAAACGCCGGCATGCAGCGCCCAGGCGAAATCCCATTTCGACGCGTCGGCGCCGGTGGCGACGCTGCCGCCAGCGCACACCACGCAAGTATCAGTAAAGCTATGAATGGTGTTGCGCGAGAAGCCGACACCGGCGCCGACAAACGGCGTGAAATTGTTCCAGGTGCCGAGATCCACATAGGCGTTGGCGAGCACCAGCCACTCGGATTTGCTGCCGTTATACTGGTCGGTGTAAGGCGGACCACCGCCACCCGGCGTGACGATGTCGAGGCCGTGGAAATTGGTGCGGCCACGATATTCGCCGGTGAGATCGAAGCGCAGCCAGTCGTTGAAATAGTAGCCGACGCCGATACCGGCGATCATGCCGCTGTCGAAGCCCATGCCGACAGCCTGGATCGAATTGCCCGAGTAGAGCGCGTTGTCGAGATTCTTCACCGACTGATTGCTCATGCCGATGTCGCCGCGCAGATACCAGCTCGAGAATTCCTCGACGACTGGAGCCGGCGGGATGTAGCACGGCACCGATCCGGCCGGTGCACGGCCGGACGCGATCAGCGCGGCATCAACACACGGTGGAGGCGGTGGCGAATAGTCGGCCGCGTTGGCGGTTGTTGCACCGATGGCGCACACCAGCACCACCATTACAGACCGCAAGCTCACAAGACTCATCGCACTGCCCTCGTTTCGGTCGCGCAAGCGCGCGATGCGAATTGGGCCGACGATGCCAGCGAAATGTTAAGCGCGACTTAACCGTGTTTTTTAACGACGATTTTTAATCATGATGGAACTTGCGTAACAAAAACGGCGCGCCGATCGGGGCGCGCCGTTAGCAAATCGTTTACCGGTCGAGCACGCCGTGGCGCCTCGTCCATGTCGCTAATCTCAATCCTTGGGCTTGTGATCGTCCTCGATATTGCCGATGTGCTTCTGTGCGTAAAGCTCAAGGCCGATCTTCGAGACGAGGTCGAGCTGCGTCTCGAGGAAATCGATGTGATGCTCCTCGTCCGCCATCAAATCCTCGAACAGATCGCGCGAGGGGAAATCCTTGACCGTCGCGCAATAGGCCGCCGCTTCCTGATAGAGCGCCCGCGCGCCGATCTCGGCGGCGAGGTCGCATTCGAGGATTTCCTTCACGTTCTGGCCGATCCGCAGCGGGTCGAGCACCTGCATGTTCGGGAAGCCGTCGAGGAACAGGATGCGGTCGACGAACTTGTCCGCGTGGTGCATCTCCTCGATGGATTCCTCGCGCCATTTCTTGGCGAGATCCTTGTAGCCCCAGTCGTTCAGGATGCGGAAATGCAGCCAGTACTGATTGATGGCCGTCAGCTCGCTGCGCAGCCCCTTGTTGAGATAGTCGATGACCTTGGGGTCGCCCTTCATGGCCGCAGCTCCTCTTGTATGCAATCTGAAGTTGAATATCAGCTCTTAGAGCTTGTTTAGCACAATTCTAAACTAGAACAACTGCGTCATTGCCGCTTGGTTCGCAAACGGCCTCGCAAGACGGGGAAAAACAGCGGAAAAGAGATAAGGAGGCGGGTCAGCCGGCCGCGCCGGGAGCCTTGTCGTGGGCCTTATCATTGGCCTTATCATGGGCACAGCAGGTGCATCCCACCGGACAACCCTGCTTCGCGGCCACCAGCGCGTCATCCATGATCTTGCGGATCGAGCGCGCGCACCGGCCGCACTGAGCACTGCAACCAAGGCAGCCATAGACCTGCCCCGGCGTACGCGGCGAGCGCGTGCGGCACGCGGTGCGCACGGCTTCATCGCTGATAACGTTGCAGGAACAGACGATCATGGCAGTCCGGCAGAAGCCCATTCGTTGCTGGTGCAACCATCCTTAAGGCAAATGCGAACCATACGCAAAGGAAAACGCTCTTTAAAAACGTTCTAAACTATTGAGATATAAGCGTTTTTCGGGCTGAGCAGCAGCGGGGCCGTCTACCCGATCCGATTCTCACGATGTTTCAAGGCGTTAAGCGGCCGCGGCAAAATGCCGGTCAGGCCGCCGCGCGGCCCAGGGCCTCCACCACGCCATCCACAGCCGCTTCCACCACGTCGCGGTTGTCGCCCTCGCCCATGACGCGGATCACCGGCTCCGTGCCAGACGCGCGGATGATCAGCCGGCCGGTGCGGCCGAGCTTTTCCTCGGCGCTGGCGATCGCCGATTTCACCTGCGCGTTCTCCAGCGGCTTGCCGGCCTTGTACTTCACGTTCTTGAGGATCTGCGGCAGCGGCTCGAACCGGTGACAAATCTCGGACACCGGCTTGTTGATGCTCTTGATCACCGACAGCACCTGCAGCGCGGCGACGAAGCCGTCGCCGGTGGTGGTGTAGTCCGACAGGATGATGTGCCCGGACGGCTCGCCGCCGACATTGTAGCCCTCGCGGCGCATATGCTCGAGCACGTAGCGATCACCGACCGGCGTGCGGATCAGTTCGAGGCCGAGACCGGCAAGATGCCGCTCGAAACCGAGATTGGACATCACCGTGGCGACGACGCCCGGCCGCGTCAGGCGCCCGTCATCCTTCCAGCTCTCGGCGATCACCGCCAGCAACTGGTCGCCGTCGATCGCGTTGCCGCGCTCGTCGATGATGATAACGCGGTCGGCGTCGCCGTCGAGCGCGATGCCGATGTCGGCGCGCATCTCGCGCACCTTGTGCGAGATCGCCGCGAGATCGGTCGAACCGCAATCCTTGTTGATGTTGAAGCCGTCGGGCTCGACGCCCATGGCGATGACTTCCGCACCAAGCTCCCACAGTGCTTCCGGGGCGACGCGATAAGCCGCGCCATTGGCGCAGTCCACCACCACGCGCAGGCCATCGAGATCGATGGCGCGCGGCAGCGTACGCTTGGCGAATTCGATATAGCGGTCGTGCACGCCGTCGATGCGCTTGGCGCGGCCGAGATCCATCGGCTGCGCCAGTTGCTTGGCGAGGTTGTCCTCGATCAACGCCTCGATCTTCAGTTCGGTCTCGTCGTCGAGCTTGAACCCGTCGGGTCCGAACAGCTTGATGCCATTGTCGGCGAACAGATTGTGCGAGGCGGAAATCATCACGCCGAGATCGGCGCGCATCGAGCGTGTCAGCATCGCCACCGACGGGGTCGGCATCGGGCCGAGCAGCAGCACGTCCATGCCGACCGAGGTGAAGCCCGCGACCAGCGCGGTCTCGATCATGTAGCCGGACAGGCGCGTATCCTTGCCGATCACCACGCGATGGCGATGATCGCCGCGCTTGAACACGAGGCCCGCCGCCTGGCCGACCTTGAGCGCCAGCTCCGGCGTGATCACCCGATTGGCCGGACCACGGATGCCGTCCGTGCCGAAATATTTGCGTACCATAAAACCCCCGACGCCCCGCGCCGTCGACATTCTGTCTGCGCTGTTTCCCACCCCGAGCGGGAAGGCGCGACTTATAGTCGAGCGGCCCCCGATCTTCCTTCAAGAATTGTGAGAAAACATTACCGCAGCGCCGAGCCGCTGTTCAGGGCCGGTTAACCGCGACGATCCGGCACCCCCCGCAAATCCGCAGGTTTTCCCCAGCATCGGGGGCCCGCGCGCCCCGGTCTTTAACAGCCGTTTTACGCTGTTCCGCGTTTTGCGCCGTCATGGTAGCGATTGGACCGTCAGCGTCCGGGTTCCAGCCATGAAACACATCACCTGCATCGAAGACCTGCGCCAGGTCGCGCGCCGGCGGGTTCCCAAAGCCTTCATCGACTACGCCGAATCCGGCTCCTATACGCAGAGCACGCTGCATGCGAACCGCGCGGACCTCGACGCGGTGAAGCTGCGCCAGCGCGTCCTCGTCGATGTGGACCATCGCAGCACCGAGACCACCATCGTCGGCGAGAAGGTGTCGCTGCCAGTCGCGCTCGCGCCGATCGGCCTGTGCGGCATGCAGCACGGCGACGGCGAGATCCTCGCCTGCCGCGCGGCGCAGGCCGCCGGCGTGCCGTTCACGCTCTCAACCATGTCGATCTGCTCGATCGAGGACGTGGCCGCCGCCGTCGACAAGCCGTTCTGGTTTCAGGTCTATGTGATCCGCGACCGCGGCTTCATGGCCGAACTGATCCAGCGCGCCGCCGCCGCGAAATGCAGCGCGCTCGTCCTCACCGTCGATCTGCAAATCCTCGGCCAGCGCCATCTCGACATCAAGAACGGCATGACCGTGCCGCCGGAAATCCGGCTGAAAAATATCATCGACATCGCCACCAAGCCGGCCTGGGCGCTGAGCGTGCTGCGCGGCAAGCGCAAGACCTTCGGCAACCTCGCCGGCCATGTGAAGGGCATGGACAACGTCAACTCGCTGTCGCAATGGACCGCACAGCAGTTCGACCCGACGCTCAACTGGAAGGACGTCGAGTGGGTCAAGAGTCTGTGGCCGGGCAAGCTGATCCTCAAGGGCATCATGGATGTCGATGACGCCCGGATTGCCGCGAAGAGCGGCGCCGACGCGCTGGTGTGCTCCAATCACGGCGGCCGTCAGCTCGACGGCGCGGCGTCGTCGATCTCGATGCTGCCGAAGCTGGTCGATGCGGTCGGCTCCGATCTCGAAGTGCTGTTCGACGGCGGCGTGCGCACCGGACAGGACATCGAGCGGGCGCTCGCGCTCGGCGCACGTGGCTGCCTGATCGGCCGCTCCTATGTCTACGGCCTCGGCGCCTACGGGCAGGCCGGCGTCACGAAGGCGCTCGACATTCTCAAGAAAGAACTCGACGTCACCATGGCGCTGACCGGCGTCAGCCGCGTCGACCAGATCGGCCACAATGTGCTGGTCGATCCGCCGGAACTGCGGCGCAATACGAAGCAGGTGGCATAACCTTGCGTGAAGCGCCGCACACGCGCGCCGCCTACGCGCATCATCTGACGCTGACCACGCGATGGATGGACAACGACGTCTACGGCCACGTCAACAACGTGGTCTATTACTCGTTCTTCGACACGGTGGTGAACCGCTATCTGATCGAGGCGGGGGCGCTCGACATCGCGCAAGGCGCGGTGATCGGTCTCGTGGTCGAGACCCAGTGCAATTACTTCCAGTCGATCGCGTTTCCCGACACCGTCACCGCCGGCCTGCGCGTCGCTTATGTCGGCAACAGTTCGGTGCGCTACGAGATCGCTCTGTTCCGCAACGACGACGACAAGGCATCGGCGCAGGGTCATTTCGTCCATGTCTATGTGGATCGCGCCAGCAATCGGCCGGTGGCATTGCCGGACACACTGGCGCAGGCGCTCGCGCGGCTGCGCGTCACGCCGTAAGCGCATGAAGGCACGCCCGATGCAAGGTGAGGAGTGAGAGCGTGCCGTTTGTTGTTCCGCTCTCTCCCCGTCATGCCCGCACATAGCCCGTCGAAGACGGGCGTGAACGCCCTGATGTTGCGGGCATCCACGTCTTGCTTTGCTGTGAGAAAGAAAGACGTGGATGCGCGGAACAAGTCCGCGCATGACGTTGATGGAGTTGCGCACTGTCGCCTCCACCCTTCATTCTCGCGCGCACGTCGTCCTGATGTGATTGTCAAACAGCCGATGACATGAAGGCGTGCGTCATCGCCCGTATTGTTTGGCCGGCGCCGGGTGCGCCCGTATTTCCTCAGACCCTCGAACACATCGAGGGGGACGGAGCGCCGCGAAGCGCAACGTCGTAGTCACCGCTCACACGTCACCGCGTGAACGGAGCGCATCTCTCCCGCCAGAGAGAGACACGCGCGCCTTGCGGCGCTCCACCCAGCCAAGCTTGCGCCGGCTGGGCTTTGTCATGGGCGGCGATTTCGCTCCCTGGGACCGTGCTTCCGGGGCGCGGACAGATGGAGTTGTCGATCCTTGCGGGATCGGACCCCACCGGTTCCCGCGGGCTTTGGCCCGCGTTCGTCCTACCCCGTCCAGCCCTTGCGGGCGGCCCCACTTAGTTGGGGCGGACGGCAAACCCAGGGCGTCCCGGACGCAGGGTGCGAGACCTGCGCGCGGGCGCCGCATCCTGCTCCACCATCAAGACGCCTCATGATGACGCCCCTCGTGAGCAGGACAGGGATAGGATTATAGGCATATAGGAAGAAAGTCAATAGGCTTGGGTCGCGACCAACGCAGCCGCATAAAGCCCCGCGCCGAATACCAGATGCGTGATGAGGCTCCGCAACCGCGCGACGTTCGGACGCGGCGTCTTGGACGCGGCGATGCCGAGTCCCATGCCGGGCTGCATCAGCAGAAACGGCGCGGCGAGCGTCGCCAGTCCCGTCACCAGCGCCGGCAACACGGTCGGCCGGTGCGCCCAGTCCGCACCGCAGATGGCGAGCAGCAGCCCGGCAAAGACGATGCCGGTCGCATAATGCGCGATCCAGCCGAGCGCACGCTCGCCGCGCACCGGAGCGGCGGCCGCGATGCTGGCATGCGCGAAGCGGGCCGCCGGCATATGGCCGAGCCAGCGGCCGACCATCGCATAATCGAGCCCGCGCACGCCAAAGCCGCGCTTCAGCAGCAATCCCCACAGGTCCATCACCGCTGTGGCGCCGACCCCGATCACAACGGCTCGAATGACGGTTTCCATGATCCTCTCCACGCGCACTCCGGGGCCCTTGCGCCCGGCGGTGCCATAGCGCACCTTCTGCCACTTCAAGTTCACTTGAGGTCAAGCGATGAGCATGCTCGATATCGCAGAGGTGGCCCGCCATTCCGGCGTACCGGCCTCGACGCTGCGCTTCTACGAGGAGCGGCGACTGATCCGATCCGTCGGGCGCCGCGGCCTGCGCCGACTGTTCGAGCCGAGCGTGCTGCAACAACTGTCGCTGATCGCTCTGGCACGCGCCGGCGGCTTCAGCCTCGATGATATCGCCGCGATGTTTGCGCCCGATGGTCGGCCGAAGATCGACCGCAAGCAGATGTTGAAAAAAGCCGACCAACTCGACACCGCCATCCGCCGCCTGAAGGCGATGCAGAACGGCTTGCGCCATGTGGCGGCCTGCCTGGCGCCGGATCATCTGGACTGTCCGCAGTTCCGACGCATGCTGCGATTGGCAGGCGCCGGGCGTCTCTCTCCCCCCGAAGCAGCCGGGCGGCGCAGGGAGAAAGAGCGATCCGCGCGGCGCTGACGGAACAACGCTCGTCGCTGCTATCGGGATCGGGAACCCGCGGCGCGCCGGTTACATGACACCGCAAGCCGCTGTAAGCTGCCGGCCGGCGCACCATCGACATCCGTTTCGAGAGGAACACCCATGCCCGGTACCGTTCGACTGCACCGCGTTCTCACCACCAAGCCCGAGAAGGTCTATCGCGCCTTCCTCGAGCCCGATGCGGTGGCGAAATGGCTGCCGCCGAATGGTTTCACCTGCACGGTGCATCATCTCGAGGCGAAAGTCGGCGGCACGCACAAGATGTCGTTTCGCAATTTCACCACCGGCCACAGCCATTCGTTCGGCGGGCAGTATCAGGAACTCGTGCCGGGCGAAAAGCTGCGCTACACGGACAAATTCGACGACGCGAACATGCCCGGTGAGATGCAGGTCACGGTGACGCTCAAGAAAGTGTCGGTCGGCACCGAGGTGAGCATCGTGCAGGAGGGCATCCCCGACATGATCCCGACCGAAGCCTGCTATCTCGGCTGGCAGGAATCGCTGCGCAACCTCGCCAAACTGGTCGAGCCGGAAATCAACCAGTAACGCTGCTGAGGCGCAGGCGCCCTACTCTTCCTTGTAGCCGAGCATCTGCTCGTTGCCCTGCGCGCCATAATATTTGAACGGCAGGAATTTGCCGGTCATGCCCATCTTCACGCGGTCGCCCTTCGGGTCCGGCAGCCGCTCGATGGTCATGTCGAAGTCGATCGCCGACATGATGCCGTCGCCGAATTCCTCCTCGATCAGCGCCTTCCATGCCGGACCGTTGATCATCACCAGTTCGTAGAACCGGTAGATCAGCGGATCGGTCGGCGGCATCGCCGTGCCGGCGCCGCGCATCGGCACCTCGTTGAGCATGCGCTCCTCCGCCTTGCTAAGGCCGAACAGCTTGGCCGCCTGCGCCGCCATCGGCTTGGTCATCTTCTGATGACCGAGGATCGCGCCCGTCACCATCACCGGCGACATGCCGCCGATCTGCCCGCAGATGGAGGCCCAGCTCCAGCCGTTCTCGCGCTTGATGTCGAGCAGTTTCTCGGTGAGGTCAGCACGTTTCATGGGTTGCTCCCGGCTTGCATCAGGTCAAACGATGGCATCGGACGGCGATTTTCCGTGACGCCGCATCAGCGAACACGGACGCCGTGCGCTCCCCGACACGTTGCACCACGCCGACGGGGTTGACCGGGATTTGCAATCAGCGTGCCAAGGTCCGCTCGCTTGAAAACCGGCAGAGCGGACGTTGCCGCCACGGAGAACCTGCCTTCGACCAACAGCTAACGCCGCCGGACACAGCACCCGCTGACGCCGCGCTCACATTTTGGCATCATCCCTGCCTATCGATTGGGCATGAGGGAGCCTCCCGTCTTGCGGACATCACATCCTCATGCGACCACCGGTGCACGGGGGCGGACATGAGCGCGCATAGGGGCGCAGACGTATCGATCGGCGAAGGCGGACGTCATCTGGCGGCGCATCCGTTGCGCGCGGCGATCCTCGGCGAAGTCCACGCCCGGCCGTTCACCGCCATCGAGACGCCGCGACGCATCCTGCATTTCGCGTTCGACACGTCTGGCGGGCGCGCGACGGCGGATCAGGCGGCACTCACCGCGTTCTGCGAACGGCGTGGCCTCGCCGCACCCAAACCGAGCGATCGGCAGCATCGCGTCACCTTCGGCGGCACGGTGATGCGCTGGGAACAGCATTCCGAATTCACCACCTATACCTGGGAGTTGCCCTCCGCCGCGCAGCCGCCGTTCCATCCCCCGGCCGCGACACTCGCCACACCGATGGCGGAGTTGCCGCAGCCCGGTCCGCTGCTGGTCGCGCTCGATGTCGATCTCCTTCCCGAGAGCGCGTTGAAGACGCCGCCGGAAAAGCTGTTCGACCGCGCCAGCCTTGCGGTCGCGGAGAACTCGGACGGCCTGGCACTGTTTGCCACCGACTTCCAGACCGATCCCGGCGGGTTCGTCCGCGTGCTGATTGTCGACCGTGGCCTCGGCGCGGAGCGCGCCGGCGCGCTGGCGCAGCGCGTGATCGAACTGGAAACCTACCGCACCCTCGCGCTGCTCGGTCTGCCGGAAGCGCAACGGCTTTCACCCTCGATCAACACCATCGAGCGCCGGCTCGCGGAAATCACCGAGGAGATGCGCGGCACCTCGGTCCTCACCGACAATCATCGCCTGCTCGACGAACTCACTGCGCTCGCCGCCGAACTGGAAGCCGGCGCCACCGCGAGCCTGTTCCGCTTCGGCGCCAGCCGCGCCTACAACGAGATCGTGCATCTGCGGCTGCAGACCATCGGCGAGCGCAAGGTCGGCGGCCTGCCGACCTGGTCGTCGTTCCTCGCACGGCGCATGGCACCGGCAATGCGCACCTGCATCACGATTGAAGAGCGGCAGGCCAATCTGTCGCGCAAGCTCGCCCGCACCGCGAACCTGCTGCGCACCCGCGTCGATGTCGAACTGGAGCAACAGAACCGCGATCTGCTCACCTCGATGAACGAACGCACGCGGCTGCAGCTTCGCCTGCAGGCGACAGTCGAAGGATTATCCGTCGCCGCGATCACGTATTACGTGGTCGGGCTGTTCGGCTACATCGTCAAGGGCGCACACGACGCCGGCCTGATCCATGTCGAGCCGGCGTTCGTGATTGCCGGGTTCGTGCCACTCGCGGCGCTGACGATCTGGAGCCTGGTGCGCCATATCCGCCGCTCGCATTTTTCCGGCGAGCATTGAACGCCGACATCACATCGGCGGCGTCACGCCGCGACCGACATTGATGCGGTTGGCTTCGAGCGAGCCGTCCGGCTTCTTCGTCGCCGCCATCACGATCACCTGCGCACCGGGCTTGATCTCCGCGCGATCACCCTTGGCGTAGGAAACGATCGGCGTCTGCGGCGGCACCACGACTTTCTTCTCGCCGTCCTTGTATTTCACCACCAGCGTCTGCCCATCGACGCTCGACACGGTCGAGTCGACGGCGGCATTGGTCATGGTGCTGTTGGGCCGAAGATCCCACGGCCGATGTCCTTCGCCGACGCCGCGCATCGCCTCCGGGAAAATGTGGATCGCCAGCGCGCGCTGCGAGCCGTCCGGCTCCGGCATCGCGGTCACGCCGACATAGGAGCCGGCCTTCACATCGCCGATGGTGGCCGGCACGAACGCCATCACATTGGCGTCCGCCGTCAGCGCCACCTTGGTATCGGCGCCGCTGCGCGTCTTGATGGTCAGCAGATTGCCATCGACCGCCGTGACCTGACCACGGATACGGGTGGATTGCGGCGCCTGCGCCAGAGCGGGGATCGCGACACCGAGCGCGACACACAGCGCGGCGGCCTTGACGACGATGGATATGGACATGGGAACATGCCTCCGGGAACCGGCGGCACCGCGGCGGCACCGCGCATTCCCCAACAAACCCCGGCCAGCTCCGGCTATTCCCGGCGTCAGGCCACAGGCTTGCGCAGATCAGCTTCGACCAGCGCGCGCAGCTCGGGCGTCACCTCCGGCTTCACCCCGAACCAGAGTTCAAAACCGCGCACCGCCTGATGCAGCAGCATGCCGAGCCCATCGGCCGTGCGCAGCCCGCGCTCGCGTGCCAGTTTCAGCAGGCCCGTTTCCAGCGGGTCGTAAACCAGCTCGGCGATGACGGTGGAATCGGCGCAGCGCAGATTGACCTCGAGCGGCGGCTGCCCGCTCATCCCAGCCGCTGTCGTGTTGACCAATATGCCGGCCGCGCCGAGCAGCCCGGTCATCTCCTCCCACCGCGCCGCCCGCACCGATTTGCCGTACCGCTTGGCGAGCACCTGTGCACGCTCGACGTTGCGATTGACCACGTGGATGCGCCCCGCGCCGCGCGACCGCAGCGCATAGACCACCGCGCGCGCCGCCCCACCCGCGCCGAGCACGACCGCGGAGTCGAGACCGCGATCCCAGCCGGACACGGTGGCATCGAGATTGGCGAGGAAGCCCTCGACGTCGGTGTTGGTCGAGCGCAGCACGTCGCCGTCGTAATAAAGTGTGTTGGCGGCGCCGACTCCGGTGGCACGATCGTCGGGCTTGCTCAGTTTCAATGCCGCTTCCTTGTGCGGCAGCGTGACATTGGCGCCGACATAGCCGCGCGCGCGCAATGACTGCACGAACGCCGCGAACTCCTCCGGCGGCACCGGCTCCTTGCGGTATTCCGCATTCAACTGATGCTGCTTGATCCAGTAGTTATGGATCAGCGGCGACCGCGAGTGACCGGCGGGCCAGCCGATCACACAGGCGGCGCGTTTTTCATCTGTCGTCATGAGGCGACGTTGAACTCTATCGTTTCGACCGCGCACTCCTAGCGCGACTGGCGACTTTGGCAACCCGTGTTTTTCGCGGCCTCATTTTTCGATTGACAATCGCCGGTTGTTCGAGTGTCGCGATCAGCGCATCGAGCATGGCATAGAGTTGTGACAGCCGTGCCGCACCGATATCGCGCGCCAACGCGGCATAGATCGCCTCGGATTCCGGCCCCATCTCGCGGAACAAGCGGCGGCCACGGACCGTCAGCGACATGACGCTGCGACGCTGATCGCGCGCATGATTGTGCCGTTTCACCAGCCCCTCCTGCTCGAGAGCCGGCAACATGCGTGACAACGACGCCGGATGGATGCAGCAGCGTCCGGACAATTCCACAATCTCCAGCGCATCCGTCTCGCTCAGGGCGCGGATGATGCGCCATTGCTGGTCCGAGAGGTTGCGCGCGTTGAGATGCGGGCGGAACCGCGCCATCACCGCCTCGCGCGCACGCATCAACTGCATCGGCAGCGACCGCTCGAACGGACGGATCGGACCGCTCATCGTTCCGCCGCAACCGTGTTACGCAACACTCCGATCTCCGGCACGGAAATTTCCAGCACATCGCCGGATTTGAGCCAGACCGGCGTCTCGCTCTTGTTGCGCTTGACCGGCGTGCCGGTTGAGATGATGTCGCCCGGCTTCAACGTCATGAAGGTGCTGACGTAGCGGATCAGCTCGGCGAACGGGAAGATCATGTTGGAGGTGGTGTCGTCCTGGGTGACGGCGCCGTTCAGCGACACGGTGAGGTGCAGCGGCTTCGCCAGATCGATCTCGTCGGCGGTAACGATCCATGGGCCGATGCTGCCGGTCGCGTCCCAGTTCTTGCCTTGCGTCACGTTGAACTTGCCGTGGCGGATCCAGTCGCGGATCGTGCCTTCGTTGCACAAGGTGAAGCCCGCGATATGCTCGTGCGCATTGGCGCGGGCGATGCGCCGCCCGCCCTTGCCGATCACCAGCGCGACCTCGCCTTCATAGTCGAGCTGTTCGGATTCCACCGGGATCAGCAGGTTCTGGCCGCTGCCGACCAGCGAGGCTGGCGCGCGATAGAACATGCTCGGATAGGTCGGCACCTCGGCGATGTCGTAATCCTTGTTGCGGTTGGCGTAATTGATGCCGATGCACAGGATTTTCTCCGGCGCGTGCAGCGGCGGCAGCAGTTCGACCTCAGCCAGCGGCGCATCGGGACGGACGTTGTGCATGCAGGCCGCCGCCTCCGCCAGCGCGCCGCCACGCAACACGTCGAGCAAGGTCGGATATTTCGGCATCCGCGATTTCAGTTCGACAATACCGTCGCCGCTCACCGCGCCGTAGCTGTCCCGTCCGCGAAACCGATAGCTTGCGAGCTTCATGATCGTCCCTTTTATCCCCGTCCCGGCCGCTTGACGGCGTCCGCCAGACCTTTAACATGTTAAGCATCTGCCGCGGGGCGTCAATCGCCGCGGCATGGCGAGACGACCGGGAGCAGCATCATGCCGCATGTGATCGTGGAATATTCCGCCAACCTCGAAGACACTCTCGACGTTTCCGGTCTGATCGACGACGTGCATCGCTGCGCGATCGACAGCAAGGTAGCGGACATCGCCGCGATCCGCACCCGCGCCGAGCGGCGCTCCAACGCCCGCGTCGGAGACGGCAATCCGGCCAATGCCTTCGTCCACGTCACCGCGCGGCTGCGGATCGGCCGCAGCGAGGAGATACGCACCGCGCTGGCGGAGGCATTGCTCGCCGTCATCGACAAGCGCATGACGCGCGCATTCGAGAAACACCCGACCGCGATCACCGTCGAGATCGAGGAAATCGACAACATCACCGCGCGCAAGAACACCGTCCGGTCCGCCGCCGGCCGCGCCGCCTAAAAGGGCTTCTCCCATGCCGATCAAGCCGCCGGTCTTCGATCCGCCGTTCAACATCGTCCGCGCCAGCCATGTCTCGTTCGGCTCGCGCGACATCGGCCGCACCCGCGCCTTCTATGTGGATTGCCTCGGCTATATCGTCACCGCCGAAACGCCGGACGCTCTCTATCTGCGCGCCGTCGAGGAGCGCGGGCACCATTCGATCCGGCTCCTGAAATCCGGCGAGCCATGCGTGCATCGGCTCGGCTTCAAGGTGGCGAGCGAGGAGGACCTCGACCGCGCCGCCCGCTGGTTCAACCAGCGCGGGCTGCCGGCCGCGTTCGAGACGGTGCCCTATCAGGGCCGCACCTTGCGCGCGTCCGACCCGCTCGGCATGCCGCTCGAATTCTATGCCAGCATGGACAAGGCCGAGTGCCTGATCCGCCGTTACGCCGAATATCGCGGCGCGCGCATCCAGCGCATCGACCACATCAACTGCTTCACACCGGACGTGCAGGCGTCCTACGACTTCTATACCTCGCTCGGCTTCCGCCTGACCGAATACACGGAGACCGACGGCGACGACCCGAAACTCTGGGCGGTGTGGATGCACCGCAAGGGCAATGTCCACGACCTTGCGTTCACCAACGGGCGCGGCCCGCGCCTGCACCATATCGGCGTCTGGACCGCCTCCGCGCTCGACATCCTGCACATCTGCGACGTGATGGCGTCGTCCGGCTTCCTTGCCAATATGGAGCGCGGACCGGGACGGCACGGCATTTCCAATGCATTCTTCCTCTACTGCCGCGATCCCGACAATCACCGTGTGGAGCTGTTCACCTCGGACTACCTCACGGTCGATCCCGATCTCGAACCGCTGCGCTGGTCGCTGCGCGATCCGCAGCGCCAGACCTTGTGGGGCCAGCCGGCGCCCAAGACCTGGTTCGAGGAAGGCTCGCAGTTCGTCGACGTCCCCCTGCGCGAGCCGGTACTGGAGGCGCAGCCGATCGTCGCGCGTTGATATCGCGTGGGCTTGACCGTCAACGTCCCGAACGCTCTTAGTGCGGCGACCGCTCCAGGGATAGCCAGGCCGCCATGAAATCCATCTTCATCGATTGCAATCAGCAACTCGCGCCGCTGTGGCCGCGCGTGCATGGCGCCGGCGACCCGCCGATCCATGTCAACACCGCGCCCTATGTCACCGCCGAGTTGCCGCAACTGATCGCCGGCTACGATGTCGCGCTCGACGATCACTCCTATATGCCGACCGAACTGGTGGCCCAGTGCCCGCAACTCAAGCACATCGTGTTCCTCGGCACCGGCGCGGCGAGCTACATGAACATCGCCGAGCTGAAGGAGCGCGGCGTCACGGTGCACATCATCAAGGGCTATGGTGATACGGCCGTCGCCGAGCACACCATCGCGCTGATATTCGCCTGCGCGCGCGACATCGCCCGGATGGACCGCGATTTGCGCCGCGGCCACTGGCAGCCGCTCGAAGGCGCGCAACTCCTTGGCAAGACCTTGGGCGTGATCGGCCTCGGCGGGATCGGCGCCGAGGTGGCGCGCATCGGAGCCGGCATTGGCATGAAGGTCATCGGCTGGAACCGGACGCCGCGGCCGGACATCCCCGTTGAGCAAGTCGCGCTCGACGATCTGCTCGCCCGCGCCGATGTGATCTCGATCAACCTCGTCCTCGGCGACGAGACGCGGGGCTTCCTTGGCCGCGAACGGATCGCGAAAATGAAGCCCGGCGTGATCATCGTGAACACCGCCCGCGGCGCGCTGATCGACGAAGCCGCGCTGCTCGATGGGCTACGCACTGGGCCGATCCGCCATGCGGGCCTCGACGTGTTTCATCAGGAGCCGCTCGCCGCGGACCATCCCCTCACCCGCATGGACAATGTGACGCTGTCGGCCCACGCCGCGTTCCGCACGCCGGAAGCGTCGATGACGCTGCTGCGCCGCGCCATCGATATCGTCAAAAGTCTGCCACGCTGATCGATTCGCCGCAGTTGCGGCACGCCGCGATCCTCGCCAGAATATCGGCTATAAAAATACACACGTCCTGGGGAGGACGCTGCAGTGAAGCCGGCGCGGTTCGCCTATGTGAGGGCGGCTTCGGTTGATGATGCTATCGCGTTGCTCGGCACGCATGGCGACGGCGCGCGGCTCCTGGCCGGCGGGCAGAGCCTCGTCGCCACGCTCAACATGCGGCTGTCGGCGCCGGACCTGCTGATCGACATCAACGGCATTGCCGGCCTCAGCGACATTCGTCTCAACGGCAATACCGTCGAAATCGGCGCGCTGGCGCGTCACGCGCAGGTCGAGCGCTCCGAGGTGGTCGCGCGGCACGCGCCGCTGATCGCGCAGGCGATGCCGTTCATTGCCCATCCGGCGATCCGCAACCGCGGCACCGTCGGCGGCTCGATCGCGCTGGCCGATCCCGCCGCGGAATTGCCCGCCTGTGTGCTGGCGCTCGGCGGCATCTTGCAGATCGCCGGGCCGGATGGGCGCCGCAGTGTCGCGGCCGACGACTTCTTCACCGGGCTGTTTGAGACGGCGCTCGGTCCGCAGGACATGCTCACCGGCGTGCATCTGCCGGCGGCGAGCCCCGACCGCCGCTACGGCTTTGCCGAGCTAGCGCGCCGGCACGGCGACTACGCCATTGCCGGACTGGCGGCGGCCGCGCGCGTGCAGCACGACGTCTGGCACGACGTGCGGCTGACGTTCTTCGGTGTCGCCGACCGGCCGCTGCGCGCCACCGCTGCCGAACGGGCGCTGACTGGGCATCTGCTTGATGAACAGCACATCGATGCCGCCGTGGCGGCACTCGATCTGCCCTTCACCAGCGACGTGCAGGCCGACGCCGCGACGCGCCGCCATCTCGCCGGCGTTCTGCTGCGCCGCGTCGTCAGCCAGATGATGGAGAATAAGGCATGAGCGACGACCAGCTCGACATCGTGCTGACCGTCAACGGCGAGCCAGTGAACGAGCGCGTCGCCGCGCGCACCACGCTGGTCGATTTCCTGCGCGAGACATTACACCTCACCGGCAGCCATGTCGGCTGCGAACACGGCGTCTGCGGCGCCTGCACCGTACGGGTCAACGGCGAGATCGTGCGCGGCTGCCTGATGCTCGCCGTGCAGTGCGACAGCGCGACGGTCGAGACCATCGAAGGCGTCTCCGACAGCGGCGCGGTCGCGGATTTGCAGGATGCGTTCGTACGCCGCAACGCGTTGCAATGCGGGTTCTGCACGCCCGGCATGATCCTCACCGCGCAGGAATTGCTGGACAAGGCCACCGCGCCACTCAGCCGCGACGCAATCCGCGAACATCTGTCCGGCAATTACTGCCGCTGCACCGGCTACCATGCCATCGTCGATGCGGTGGAGAGCGTCGCACAAGATCGCGAACGTGCGCGGGGGCGCTCATGAAAATCGTCGCCGACTCTCCGCCGGCCCTGTCCGCGCTCGACCGGCCGAATTCTTATATCGGCCGCGCAGTGCCGCGCCCCAATCTCGGCCGGCTGGTGCAGGGGCGCGGGCACTACGTCAGCGACGTGATGTTGCCGCGCATGGGCTACGCCGCCTTCGCCCGCTCGCCGCATGCGCATGCGCGCATTGTCGGAATCGATACCGCTGCCGCGAAGCGCGCGCCCGGCGTCATCGCCGTGGTCACGGGTGCCGAACTCGCGACCGTCATCACGCCGTGGGTCGGCGTGCTGACGCATCTCAAGGGGCTCAAATCCGCGCCGCAGCACGCCATCGCCATCGACCGCGCCTGCTGGCAGGGCGAAGCGGTGTGCGCGGTGGTCGCCCGCACCCGCGCCGAAGCGGAAGACGCGGTCGAGTTGCTACAGATCGACTACGAGGAATTGCCCGTCGTCGTCGATCCGGAAACCGCGCTCGATCCGACGACGCCCGTGATCCACGAAAGCCTCGGCGACAACCTCACCTTCGAGCGCACGCTCGATGCCGGCGCGGTGGACAAGGCGTTCGCGGAATCCGACGCGGTAGTCGAGACCACCTTCCTGTTCGGCCGCCACACCGGCGTCACCAACGAGCCGCGCGCCATCGTCGCCGACTGGAATCCGGGCGAGCAGCGGCTCACCGTCTATCAGGCGACGCAGGCGCCGCACATGCTGCAGAACCTGATGGCGAAGCATCTCGGCCTTGCCGAGCAACAGGTGCGCGTGCTGACCAAGGATGTCGGTGGATCGTTCGGCATCAAGGTGCACACCTATGCCGACGAGATGGCGATCGCGGCGCTGTCGAAGATGCTCAAGCGGCCGGTGAAGTTCGTCGCCGACCGGATCGAAAGCTTCGTCACCGACATCCATGCGCGCGACCATCGCGTCAGGGCGCGCATCGGCGTCAATACCGACGGCACCATCACCGCGTTCGAGATCGACGATCTCACCGGCATCGGCCCCTACTCCGTCTATCCGCGCACCAGCGGCATCGAGGCCAATCAGGTCGTGAGCCTGGTCGGCGGCCCCTATACCTGTCCGAACTATCGCGCCCGCGCGCGTGTCGTGTTCCAGAATAAAAACGTGATGTGCCAGTACCGCGCCGTCGGCCATCCGATCGCCGTCGCGGTGACGGAGGGGCTGGTCGATCTCGCCGCGGCGAAGATCGGCATGGACCCGCTAGAAATCCGCCGCCGTAACCTGATCGCCGACGACGGCTATCCGACGCAATCGCCGAGCGGCCTGAAATTTGAACTGCTCTCGCATCACGCGGCGCTGGCGCAACTCGACACGCTGATGAACTACGCGGCGTTGCGCGCCGAGCAGCAGGAGATGCGCAAACGCGGCATCTATCGCGGCATCGGCTTTGCGTCCTTCATCGAAGTGACCAATCCGTCCGCGGCGTTCTACGGCGTTGGCGGCGCGCGCATCACCTCGATGGACGGCGCGACGCTCAAGCTCGACGCGCAGGGCAACGTCTCCGTGCATTCCGGCGTCAGCGAACAGGGCCAGGGCACCGACGCCATGCTGGCGCAGGTGGTCGCGTCCGCGTTCGGCGTGCCGATCGAGCGCATCCGCGTCGTCACCGGCGACACCGACAACACGCCTTATGGCGGCGGCACCTGGGCCTCGCGCGCGGCCGGCATCGGCGGCGAAGCCGCATGGCAGGCCGGCAAGGCGCTGCGGCAGAACGTGCTCGCGGTCGCCGGGTCGATCCTGCAAGCGAAGCCGGACGATCTCGACATTGCCAACGGCCTCGTCATCGACAAGGGCACGACCACCGAGCGGCTCACGCTCGAGGAACTGGCGCGCGTCGCCTATTTCCGGCCGGACACGCTGCCGCCCGGCTTTCAAGCGGAGCTGGCGGTGACGCGCCACTACGTGCCGCAGAAGTGGCCGTTCGCCTTCACCAACGGTATCCAGGCGAGCTATCTCGAGGTCGATATCGAGACCGGCTTCGTCACCTTGCTCAAGCATTGGTGCGTCGAGGACTGCGGCACCATCATCAACCCGCAACTGGTCAACGAGCAGATCCGCGGCGGCGTGGTGCAAGGCATCGGTGCAGCGTTGTTCGAGCACTGCATATACGACGAACGCGGGCAACTCGTGAACGGCAACATGGCCGACTATCTGGTGCCGATGGCCGGCGAGATGCCGGACATCGACATCGGCCATGTGGTCTCGCCCACCGCCGACAGCGAACTCGGCGCCAAGGGCGCGGGCGAAGCCGGCACTGCCGGCGCGCCGGCCGCGGTGATGAACGCGATCAACGACGCGCTGCGTCCGCTCGGCGCGGCCCCGCTGACCGACATGCCGTTCACGCCCGGCAAGGTTTTGCGCGCGCTGGGCAGGATTGCGGACACGCCGTAGACGCCGCCCTGCCCCCGCGCCACAATCCGTCTGCGACCAGTCAACAAGAAACGTGGAGGACTCCCGATGGAGATCAAGGTCGGTGCGCAGGCGATCGCCGAGGCCAGCAAAAAACTCAGCAACTGGGGCCGCTGGGGCAAGGACGACCACATCGGCACGCTCAACCATGTGCAGCCGGAGCACATCGTCGCCGCGTCGAAGCTGATCCGCACCGGCCGCGCGTTCGCCATGGGCATTCCACTCGACCGCGAAGGGCCGCAAAACGGCCTGTTCGGCGGCCGCTTCAATCCGATCCATCAAATGCTGGCAACCGGCACAGACGCCGTGGCCGGCCAGCAGGACTGGAACAAGATCCGCTACGCCGACGACACGCTGAACCTCTGCGTGCAGGGCGCGACCCATTGGGACGCGCTCGGCCACGTTTTCTACGAGGACAAGGCCTATAACGGCCACGATGCCAAGCTGATCGACTCGCGCGGCCTCTCGGTGCTCGGCATCGAGCATTCGCGAAGCAAGATGACCGGCCGCGGCGTGCTGCTCGACATCGCCCGCTTCCGCGGCGTGCCGTGGCTCAAGGATGGCGAAGGCATCGGCAACGACGAACTCGACGCCTGCGCCAGGAAACAGGGCGTCAGCATCGGCCGCGGCGATTTCGTCATTATCCGCACCGGGCAGATGGAGCGCTGCCTCGCCGAGAAACAGTGGGGCGGCTATGCCGGCGGCGACGCGCCCGGCGTGAAGTTCGAGAACTGCTACTGGTGCCAGGACAAGGAACTGGCCGCGATCTGCTCCGACACCTGGGGCGTCGAGGTGCGGCCGAACGAGACCACCGAGGCGAACCAGCCGTGGCACTGGGTGGTCATTCCCGCCATGGGCCTGTGCATGGGCGAGATGTTCTATGTGAAGGAGCTGGCGGAAGACTGCGCCAAGGACGGCGTCTACGAGTTTTTCTTCTGCGGCCCGCCGCTGATCATCACCGGCGGCACTGGCTCTCCGATCAATCCGCAAGCCATCAAATAAAGTCAAACAGGCGGCCTTTCGACGCCGCCGGCTTTTCGGCTATGAGGGGTCGCGGGTTCAAGCTCGCGACCCTTTTCATGACGAGTCACCCATGGTTACACCCGCGCTGCCCGCCACACCTTCGTTCCGCCTCGACGGCAAGCGCGCGCTGATCACCGGCGGCGGACGCGGCATCGGCCTCGCTGCCGCCAGCGCGCTTGCGGAAGCCGGCGCGCATGTGACGCTGGCCGGGCGCAATGTCGATGATCTCGAAGATGCGTCGCTGGCGCTCTGCCATCGCGGCGCGGTTTGCGCGACCCTGCCGCTCGACATCCGCGACACCGCCGCGATGCGCGCGGCGCTCGCAGCACTCGCGCCGTTCGACATCCTCGTCAACAATGCCGGCGCCAACCGGCCCGGCCCGTTTCTCGACGCCGGCGAGGACGATTTCGATTTCGTCATGTCGCTGAATGTGCGCGCGGCGTTCTTCATCGCGCAGACGGTGGCACGCCGGATGATCGACACCAGCCGCCGCGGCAGCATCATCAACCTGTCGTCGCAACTCGGGCATATCGGCGCGGCCAACCGCACGATCTACGCCGCCAGCAAGCACGCGGTCGAAGGTCTGACCAAGACCATGGCGATCGACCTCGCGCCACACGGCATCCGCGTCAACGCGCTGGCGCCGACCTTCATCGAAACGCCGATGACGCGGCCCTATCTCGACGACCCCGCCGTGCGCGCGTCGATCGCCAGCCGCATCAAGCTCGGCCGCGTCGGCCAGCCCGAAGACCTCACCGGCGCGATCCTGTTTCTGGCGAGCGACGCGTCGGCGCTGATGACCGGCGCCTCGCTGGTGATCGACGGCGGCTGGACCGCCGGATGAGCGAGCGTCAACGCCGGCCGAGTGCCGCGTTGACCTTCGGCATCACCTTTTCGGCCATCAGGATCATCGAACGGCGGCCAAGCTCGCGGTCGGCCCAGTCCTTGCCGGCATAAAGCAGCGTGCCGAAGTCGCCGACCGTCTGCGCATATTTGATCAGTTCGTCGGCCACCTTGTCCGGCGTGCCGTAAGTGATGAGCTGGTCGCACACGGTGTCGAGCGTCACCTCATCGTCCGGCTGGTCGCGGCGCGTCTTGAACAGCTCGATGCGGCCGTTCATCTTCAGCTTCGTGAATAACTGGCTGTAGTAATAGCGATACGGCCCGTTCGGGTCGGTCGCATAGGCTTTCGCCGTCTTCTCGTCGTCGGCGACGAAGATACTGCGCGCCACCCGCCAGTTGGCCGGATCGGCGCGGCGGCCGACACGTTCGCACCCTTCCTTGTATTTCGGCCAGTGACTCTTGACCCATTGCGGCATCAGGAAGTTGGCCGAGATCGGATCCCAGCCGCGCGCCGCCGCCTCGGTCACGCCCTTGGAGAACGGCGCGACTGCGGTGACGACGATCGGCGGATGCGGACGTTGCAGCGGCCTGGCGACGAAGCCCTGCCCCAGTTCTGGAATGAACTGGCGCGCGACGCTGATGTCCCAGAACTTACCCTTGAGATTGTACGGCGGATCGCCGGACCAGATCGCCAGCACCTGATTGATCGCCTCAAGGGACATCGCGTTGCGGTCGGCGTCGAGATTGCCGAAGATTTCCGCGTCCGACAGCAGGCCGCCGGGACTGATGCCGAACAGGAACCGGCCGTCGAGCATGTGATCGAGCATCGCGATCTGCGCCGCGACCGCGGCCGGATGCGCGTTCGGCAGGTTGACCGTGCCGGTGCCGAGCTTGATGGACTTGGTTGCATCGACAAGGCTGGCGATGAACATCGCGCAGGAGGTGATGTTCTCGGCGCGATCGGTGATGTGCTCGCCGACATAACCCTCGGTGAAGCCGAGTTCGTCGGCGAGGATGAATGCCTCGCGATCCTCGCGCAGCGATTGCCGCCACTCCTTCTCCAGCGGATGGATAGGCATGGTGAAGAAGCCGAGTTTCATTGTCGAACCGTTTCCTCCGTTGGCGCGAGACAACCTAGCGGCCCGTCCGCCATGGCCAAACCATTATCACAGCGACCGCGACAATTTTCCCGCAGCGGCCCGCCATGCGGATCGGCCCGTCGCCTGTCAATGCGCGCCGCCGGGGTCGGCCGTCAGACCCGCCGCCGCGATGCCGGCGACGGCGATGATCTCGTCATTGTCACCGGTATCGCCGGAAATGCCGACGGCGCCAATGATCGCGCCGTCCGCATCACGGATCAGCACGCCGCCTGGGTTGGGCACCAGCCGGCCGCCGCTCGCCACCGCGATGCCGGTCAGAAAGTTCGGATTTTGCGCGGCCCGCTCCATCATGGTGCGCGAACCCCAGCCCATGCCGAGCGCGCCATGGGCTTTGCCGAAGGCGATCTCGAAGCGAACGATGCCGGCACCGTCCTCGCGCTTGGCGCACACCACATGGCCGCCCGCGTCGAGCACCACCACGGTTTGCGGCATGTGCTTGAGCGCGCGCGCCTTGGCGAGCGCGGTGTCGACGATCTGCGTCGCCTGGGCCAGCATCAGGGGCATGGGGTTCTCCTCTTGCAGCAATGAAGACCGGACATTCCGGAACGCCGCTTGCCGACGCTATCGCGATCACGGATGAATGAGCAACGGCGATTCAGCGGGAGACGGTGTGATGGCACGCAGACGCGGCACGGTGGGCATGATCGGCCTCGGCATCATGGGCGGCGCATTCGCGCGTAACCTCGCCGCCGCCGGCTGGCGGGTGATCGGTTTCGATCCCCTTCCCGCGAAACGCCGTGCCGCGGCAAAAGCCGGCGTCGAGATCGCCACCAGCGCCGCCGACGTGGCGCGTCAGGCCCGCGATGTGCTCGTGAGCCTGCCAGGACCGAAGGCGCTCGACATGGTGGTCCGCGAGATCGTCGCGGCGAAACTGCCGCCGCGCGTCATCATCGAGACCTCGACGTTCACCGTCGCCGACAAGGAGCGCGCGGAAAAACGGTTGCGCAAGGCCGGCCACATCATGCTGGACTGCACCGTGAGCGGCACCGGTGCGCAAGCGGCGGCGAAGGATCTGATCTTCTATGCCAGCGGCGACGCCGCGACCATCCGCCGGCTGCGGCCAATGTTCCGGGCGTTCGGCCGCGAGGTCTACTACCTCGGCGCGTTCGGCAACGGCAGCAAGATGAAATATGTCGCGAACCTGCTGGTCGCGATCCATAACGTCGCCGCCGCCGAAGCCATGGTGCTCGGCATCAAGGCCGGCCTTGATCCGCAGCTTGTCTACGAACTCGCCAATGCCGGCGCCGGGCAGAACCGCATGTTCGAGGTGCGCGGGCCGATGATGGTGCGCAGCCAGTACACGCCCGCCACCATGAAGAATGTCGTGTGGAAGAAGGATATGGACGTGATCGGCGCGTTCGCCAATGAGATCGGCGTCAAGGTTCCGGTGTTCCGCGCTACCGAGCCGGTCTATCGCGCGGCGATCAAGGACCATCCGGACGAAGACACCGCCGCAGTCTGCGCCGTGCTCGAACGCATGGGCAGGGTGAAGCGCGGCAAGCCGGCGAAAGCGCGCAAATCTACCAGGCAAAAGCGGCCAGCGAAACGACCGCGGCGATAAGCCCCGCGATCTTGCGCGCCGTCACCCGCTCGCCGAGCAGCACGATGCCGAGCATGGCGGTGACGACGAATCCCATCTGCGAGATCGGCACCAGCACGCTCGCTTCGCCAACCGCGAGGCCACGGACCAGCGTCAGGAAACCGATCAGGAACAGATAGGCGCAGACCACCGGATAACGAAACGCGACACGCGGCGGCGCAATCTTCTTTTCGATGACCAATGTCTGCAACGTCGCGACGCTGACAAACACGCAGGCCTGCGCCGCAACCAAGGTCTCCGGCAAGGCGCCGGCGCGTAGTCCGAATTTGTGCAGCACATTGGCGAGGCCGACAGCGACGGTGGCGACAAGCACCTGCGCCAGCGCGCGGCGGCTGATCGCGCCGCGCGTGTTGCCGAGCAGCAACCACACCGCGAGCAGCGCCAGAGCGAGTGCGACACCTTTCAACGGCGTCAGCGCCTCGCCGAAAAACACGAAACCGACCATCGCGGCGATGATGAAGTTCAGCCGGAAGACCGGCGCCTGGATGCTGACCGGCTCGCCCATCAGGCTGCGCGTAAAAGCGGAGAACCCGACCACCATGCACAATCCCGCCGCCGCGCCCCACAACGCCGCCGGCACCGGCACCAGTTGGCCGCTGAAATACGCATAGAGAATCATCGAGCTGGAGAAGAACCACGCCTGCACCATCACCGAATGGTACGGCTTCACACCCTCGTCGGCCGCGCGCTTGAGGGCGAAGTCAGCAAAGGAGAACAGGAACATGGCCACCACGGCCATCAGGATGGGAGCGGATACGGTCAATAGCTACCTGCCGGACTTCATGCTTGCGGCGCGCCGGAGGATCGGCGGCGCCCGCATCTAGCACTCCCCGGACGATTTGGGCAGCCGCACCGGCGCGTATCTCCTTTGATTTATCGCGTTTTCCTCACGCGAACCGGTACCCGCTTCACTTGAAAACGCCTTAAGCATCGAGGAAATCGACCAATGCCGTTTCCGCCAGCACTGCCGCGTCCGTGCTGTGGCGCTGCGCCCGGCTCTGCTCCTCCTCGGTGCGTGTCGCTTGCAGATAGGCGCCGAGATGCCGCGCCTGCTCGACGGCGCGCAGACCGATCGGATAGCGCTCCGCCGCGAAGTGCCTGAGCCCGGCTTCGACCGGCTGTGTGTCGAGCGCACGCGCCAGCGCCGTTGCGTCGTCGGCCGCCTTCGATACGCCGGCGCCCACATGCGGGCGGATCAGGAACGCGGCGTCACCGATCAGCGCGACGCGGCCGAACGCCATCTGCGGAGCCACGAGGTCATAGATCAGCTGCAAAATCGGCGGGACATTCGGATTGCCGATCAACCGCACCACGGCGCGGAATTGCGGCGCCAGCAACCGCTCCGCCGCGTCCTTCATCGCCGCGATCACCTGCGGACGAATGAGCGGCGGCGGGATCGACAGAGCGTGAGTCTTGCCCTGCATATCGGTGAGAAGCTCGCGCAATACAGTCGCTTCATCCGCCGGCCGATACCAGATCACGTTGAGCCGGCGATGGCCCACCCGCAGATCGTTGTCGTCACCCGCGACGGGATAAGCGAGGAACTGCTCGCCCGGTGGCAGGCCGAATGCCATATACGGAAACACATCGCGCAGCACATCGGCCGGCAGGCTCTCTTCCGGCACCAGCGCGCGCCAGGCGGCATAGCCAGCGTAGCGCAGCGGAACGCCAGGGACACAATGCTCGCGCACCGTCGAGCGAAATCCATCAGCGCCGACCAGAAGATCGGCACGCATCGTCGTGCCATCGGCGAAGTGCGCGGTGACGCCATCCGCGTCCTGCGCGATATCGGCAAGGCCCTGCCCGCGCCGATAGTCGGCGTCACCGAACAGATCACGCAGAATGCGATAGACGCGCTCCCAGGCGGTGAGCACCTGCGCGCAATCGCGCGTCGTCGTGATATTGCCATCGCGATCGAGAATGTGGCGGCTTGCCACCGCGACGCCGAGATCGCGAGCGTCGATGCCAAACAGCTTGAGCGTGGCCAGCAGCGAGGGCTGCGCGACGATGCCGGCGCCACGGCCCGCCAGTTCGGTCTGCGCGCGCTCGCACACCGTCACGGCCCATCCGGCGCGGCGCAGCATCAGCCCGGCAAGCAGCCCGCTCATGGAACCGCCGATGATCAGCGCCGTACGCTGCATGCTGTCCTGCATCGCGGACCCGTCATGTCGCGGCCGATGCCGCTCTGCTATAGTATGCAGCAACACACTGTTGGAGGGAAAGCCGATGGCGATGACCATGTCCGACAAGGCGGCGCTGACGAAGGATCACGCGCCGTGGTCCGCGGAGTTGCAGGCCGAGTTCGCGCGTGAGGCGAGCAATCCCAATCCCTGTGTCGGCTCGATGCTCCTCTCGGAGAACGAAAAGCTGCGCGTGTGGATGATCAAGCTCTCGCCCGGCGAGCGGATCGGCTTCCACCGCCATGTGCTCGATTATTTCTGGACCTCGGTGAATGGCGGCCGCGGCCGTCAACATGTGCATGACGGCAGCACGGTGGAATACACCTATCAGCCCGGCGAGACGCGGCACGAAACCTACGGCCCCGGCGAATACAAGGTGCACGACCTCACCAATATCGGCGACACCGACATGATCTTCATGACGGTGGAGACGAAGCAGAGCGCCAACAAGCCGCTGCCGCTGCCCGCTGGCGTCACCGCGCAGGCGGCGTAGCGCTCGTTCGGCTCTTTCCGCCGTCATGCCCGGGTTCATCCCGGGCATCCATGTCTTATCTGTGTCACGGCGCGAAAGACGGGATGGCCGGAACAAGTCCGGCCATGACGTCGAAAAAGTTGCGCCCCTATGTTGGCTTCAGGATGCGGAAACGCGCATCAGCTCGCGGCCGTTGTCGTAGAAATTCTCCACCATGCGCCGCACCGTGCCGGCGATGTCGCGCGGCGGTTCGACCCGGTACACCGATTTGCGGATGCCGATATAGAAGATGCTGCCGTGCAGGCCCCACATCAATTCGGCCTCCGGTTCGCTCATCGGTTTCCCGGCGACGCCCGGCACGCCGCAGTCGTGCCGCAACTCATCAATGACGCGGGTGAAGATGCTCTGTGTCACATGCGTCGCGAAGCGGCGCGCGATGCTGGAGCCGCCGAGACCGGAATAGAGATAGATGCGGCCCCATTCGTCGTCGTGCAGCATTTCCGAATAATCGCGATAGAAATCGGTGAGCCGGTCGAGCAGCGGCACGCTGCGGTCGGTCAGCAGCGTGTCCCACTCCGGCTTGAACCGCTTCACGAACAGTTCTTCGTAGATCTGCTCGATCAGGGATTCCTTGGTCGGGAAGTAGCGATAGAGCAGCCCCTGGGAAATACCCAGTTGCTGCGCCAGTTCGCGCGTCTGGCCGCCGAAGCCGCGCTCGGCGAAGAACGCGATCGCGCCGCGCAAAATCTGCCCGCTGCGCAATTCGGGATCGAGGCGGATGCGTTTGCGCGCGGGCGCGGCGGCGCGGCGGCGCGCGGTCTTCGCATGCTTTGTCTTTGAGCGTTGCTTTGGCAGCGTCTTTTTCATGGCGTTTGTCTTAAAGGGTTTCATCCGTGCACGGAAACGGAGCGCGGCGTCATCCATCTTGCTTGTCCGCAACTCCAGACCGTCACACCCGGCCATGGGCCGGAGCTTTTGTGCGGCGCACACGATAGTTCCACACCCGCATCGTCAAAAACGCCGCAATGACGGCTCTTGACGCTATTGATCATTTGACCAATAATAATTCTCAACAAGCCATCAGACAAGCAAGGGAGACGCTCCATGGAAACGTTGCCGCGCGCCGGCCTTCCCCGCGCCCAGATGATGAAGCGGGTCGCTTTTTTCAAAGACCTCAAGGGTTCGGACGGCGGCCTGCCCGACAGCAAGATGAAGGGCTGCATCCGCACGCTCTATAACGTGATCGGTTTCCAGCCGCCGGAAGGCGAAGGCGGCGCGATCACCTCCCCGGTCGGTGACGATGCGGCGCGCATGTCGGCGATCCCGGTCTCCGAGGGCTTCAACCTCGGCTATTGCCGCGCCAAGCCCGGCAACGGCCCGATGATGCACAACCACGACACCAACGAGACCTTCATCCCGATGACGGGCAAATGGCGGTGCAGCTGGATCAACGAGAAGGGCGAGGTCGAGTCCGTCGACGCCGGGCCATTCGACGTGGTGTCGTTCCCGCCCGGTTGCGCGCGCCGTTTCGAGAACGTCACGCCCGGCGATCCGAACGAGGAAGCGATCCTGATGTTCGTGATCGGCGGCAACGGTCCGAAGGCGGAATTCACCGATCAGGCGATGGACGAACTGGTCGCCGCCGGCGCGTGGAAGCGCTGATCGCGCGCGCCTGCACCCGTATGTCGCGTAACCCCTCCCCGGTCACGGCCGAACAGCCGTGGCATCTCGACGCCGCGATCCGCAGCGCGCGGATCGGCGCACACGATTGGCCATACATCGACACGGGCGGCAACAGGCCGGCGCTGGTCATGCTGCCGGGTTCGGTCGGCACCTGCGAGATGTTCTTCAAGCAGATCGCATCGCTGCGCGACCGACTGCGCATTATCTCCGTCGGCTATCCCGCCGAACCCGATCCGGCGACGCTCGCCGCCGGCCTCGCCGCATTGATGGATACGCTGAACCTGAGCACGGCCAGCGTGCTCGGTTCCTCGTTCGGCGGCTACTGGGCGCAGTTCTTCGCGTTGCGCCACGCCGAGCGCGTCGAGACGCTGTTTCTCGGCAACATCTTCGTCACGCCGGACGAGCTGTTCGCCAATCCGCTGTTCGCGCCGGATTTCGTGCGCGCCACCGCCGCCGCCGATCTGCAGGCGACCTGGCGCGGCCGCGTCGCGCAGGCGCCCGACAGCGAACTGAAAAGGATTCAGCTCGACATGCTCGACGGCCGCCAGAGCGCGGAGAATCTCCGCGCGCGTTTTCTTGGCGTGATCGGCGCGACGCTGTGCCCGCCGCTGCCGGTGCCGCAGCAGCGCATCGTCATCGTCGATTGCGCCGACGATCCGATCATTCCGCCGGCCTCGCGTCAGGCGGTGCGCGACCGTTATCCGCAAGCCGAGGTCGCGACGCTGCCGACCGGCGGCCACTACCCGCACATCCTCAATCCGGACGCCTACGACGCAGTCATCGTCCGGCGACTGACGAACCGATCGACCGCCTGACGTTCTGCTGCCAACAAAACCCCGCCGGTGTGGGACCGGCTTCAGAGGAGGACACGACAATGAACGGAATGGTTCAAACCTTGGTCCGGCCGACGCGGCGAGCGCTGCTTGCCGCTGCTGCCGCCGTCGCGCTGTTTGCCAGTGGACCCGCGCATGCTGCCGACCCGATCAAGATCGGCTTCAGCATGGCGCTGTCCGGCGGGCTTGCCGCCAACGGCAAGGCGGCGCTGCTGGCGATGCAGATGTGGCAGGAGAAGGTCAACGCCGCCGGCGGCCTGCTCGGCCGACAGGTGCAGCTCGTGCACTACGACGACCAGAGCAACCCGAACACCGTGCCGGGCATCTACACCAAGCTGATCGACGTCGACAAAGTCGACCTGCTTGTCTCGCCATACGGGACGAACCTGATGGCGCCGGCGATGCCGATCGTGATGCAGAAGGGCTTCACCTATATGGGCCTGTTCGGCGTCGGCGTGAACGACCAGTTCAATTACGACCGCTACTTCCAGATCATGCCGATGGGGCCGAAGTCGGCCGAGACCATCCCGGATGCGTTCTTCGCCGTGGCGAAGACGCTCAACCCCGCGCCGAAGAGCGTCGCGATCGTCGGCGCCGATGCCGAATTCGGCAAGGTCAATGCCGATTCCGCACGCAAGATCGCCAAGGCGATGGGCCTCAAGATCGTCTACGACCGCTCCTACCCGCCAAGCACGGTGGACTTCGCGCCGATCGTGCGTGCGGTGCAGGCATCGCAGCCCGATCTCGTGTTCCTCGCCTCCTATCCCACCGACACCGTGGGCATCACCCGCAGCATCCATGAGATCGGCCTGAAGACGCGGCTGATCGGCGGCGGCCCGGTGGGCCTGCAGTTCGCCGCGATCAAGACCCAGCTCGGGCCGCTGATCAACAACATGCTCGGCTACGAGCTTTACGTGCCGGCGCCGACCGTGAAATTCCCCGGCATCGAGGAATTTGTCGCGGCCTATCAGGCCAAGGCCGTGGGCCAGGGCGTCGACCCGCTCGGCCTCTATGTGCCGCCGTTTATCTATGCGGCGATGGAGGTGATGGGCCAGGCCGTGACCAAGACCGGCTCGCTCGACCAGAAGGCGCTGGCGAAGACCCTGCACGACAACACCTTCTCGACGGTGGTCGGCGACGTGAAATTCGCGCCCAACGGCGAGTGGGAAAAGCCGCGCGTGCTGATGGTGCAGTACCGCAACATCACCGGCAACGGTTTGGATCAGTTCCGCAAGCCGGACCCCTATGTGATCCTGTATCCGCCGCAGTTCAAAACCGGCGACGTCAAGGAGCCGTTCCAGTCGAAATAGGGCCCTGTCCAAAACTATTGGACTGTTGTCCGAAACTGCACTGTGAACAACCACGGCGGAGGCGAGACATTGTCGCGCCTCCGCTTTTATGACTAGCCAAGCTCACGGCGTTCCTGCAAAGTACGCCGCAAATACCGGGCTTCCATGGTCGTCCCCGTTGACGGTTTCATGGATGACACCGGCTTTCGACAAGAACCTGAGGGGGGAACAGCCGGCCAAAAGCATTTGTCTGTCACGCATGCAATCGACAACGCATGCCTCAGGCACTGCAAAATCCGCCGGTTGCAATCGCATGGGCGTGACGACCGATCTCTTCATCAACGCGATCATTGCCGGGATTTTGCTTGGCGGGTTTTATGCCGCGGTGACGATCGGCATTTCGATCTCGTTCGGCATTCTCGACATCGTCAACATCGCGCATCCGGCGTTCGTCATCCTCGGCTCCTACATCGCCTATCTGCTCAATGTGAGCCTCGGCATCGATCCGATCCTGGCGAGCGTGGTGGCGCTGCCGGCGTTCTTCGCCCTCGGGATGGCGGTGTACCAGCTCTATTACTCCTCGTTCGAGAAATTCGGACAGGAAGCGCTGCGCGGCCTCGCCTTCTTCTTCGGCCTTCTGTTCATCACCGAGGTGGTGCTGATCCTGGCGTTCGGCGTCGACTATCGTTACGTGCACACGCCCTATATCGACACGACGTTGCACTTCGGCTTCGTCGATATTCCGTTGCGCATGCTAGTGCCGTGCGTGGTGGCGCTGCTGCTCGTCGTGGGCCTGATCATCTATCTCGGCCGCACCTTCACCGGCCGCGCCATCATGGCGGTGGCGCAGGACCAGCACGCGCTGAAATTCGTCTCCGCCGATCCGATCAAGATCAAGCGTATCGCCTTCGGCATCTCGATCGCCACCGCCTCGATCGCGGGCGCGCTGCTGATCGTCATTCAACCGGTCGAGCCGTCGGTCGGCCGTGAATATATCGGCCGCGTCTTCGCGATCTGCGTGCTCGGCGGCATGCAGAGCCTGCCGGGGACGCTGATCGGTGCGATGCTGCTCGGGATCATGGAAAGCCTGACCGCGACTTTCTATGGCCCCTCCTGGGCGCCGGCGGTGGCGTTCGGTTTCCTGTTGCTCACCCTCGCGTTCCGGCCGCAAGGCCTGTTCGGGCGATAGAGCGAGGCAGCCGTGAAATCACCGGTCTTCTTTCTCGTCTGGATCGTCGTCGCCGCGATCGTGTTCGCCTTCGGCCTGTATCTGAAGAACGACTACTTCTTCTTCGCCGGCTACACGGTGCTGCAATATGTCGTGCTCGCCACCGGCTGGAACATCCTCGGCGGCTATACCGGCTATGTGAACTTCGGCTCGGCCGCGTTCTTCGCCATGGGCGCCTACGCCTCGGTGGTGATGCACAAGGTGGCGCCGCTGCCGGTGCCGCTGCTGATCATCATCGGCGGCATCGTCTCCGGCCTGGTCGGTCTCGGCATGGGCTATCTGACGCTGCGGCTGCGCGGCGCGTTCTTCGCCATCGCCACGCTGGCGCTCGCGGTCGTGCTGCAAACGCTGATCGTCAACTGGGATTTCGTCGGCGGCTCGCGCGGCGCCTACATCATCCGGCCGAACACGCTCGATATCGCCGGATTGCAGATTCCCTATATCGAATACTTGTTCGCGCTGATGCTGATCCTCGCCGTCTGCGCGCTCACCGTGGCGCGTATCGTCGAGCGATCGCGGCTCGGCTTCGGCTTTGCCACCATCCGCGACGATGAAGTGGCGGCGGAAGCGTGCGGCGTGCCGACGCTGCGGCTCAAGCTGATGGCGACGACATTATCCGGCGCGCTGATGGGCATGGCCGGCGCGCCGTTCCCCTACTACATCGGCTATCTGCAGCCGTCGTCCGCGTTCGGCCTCGAATACGCGGTGAACTCCATCGCCATGCCGATGATCGGCGGCACCACGAGTTGGGTCGGGCCGCTGATCGGCGCGATCGTGCTCGGCACGCTGCAGCAGGTCGCCACCGTGACGATTTCCTCTGCGGTCAACCTGCTGATCGTCGGCCTGCTGCTGACCGGCTTCGTCATCATCGCGCCGAATGGCATCCTCGGCCTGATCCACAAGTTCCGCGGCCAGTCGGACGCCGACAAGGTCGGCCGCCGCGTCATCCGGGAGACGCCATGATGACGGCCGCGTCCCTTGCTCAATCCCCTGCCAGCAGTTCACTGCTCGAGGTCGAGGGCGTCGGCAAGCGCTTCGGCGGCTTCATCGCGCTCGACGGCATCAACCTGTCGGTCGCTCCGGGCGAGCGCGTCGGCCTGATCGGGCCGAACGGCTCCGGCAAGTCGACCCTCGTGAACTGCATCTGCGGCACGCTGCACAACGAGACCGGAACGGTACGGTTCGACGGCCACAGCCTGAACAAGCTGGAGTCGCACGAACGCACCTATCGCGGCATCGCCCGCTCGTTCCAGCTGCCGCGGCCGTTCGTGACCATGAGCGTCGCCGACAATCTGCGCGTGCCGCTGCTCTACGCGGTGCATACACGGCGCGGCCGTCATCTGACCATCGAGGAGGCCGATGCGCGCTGCATCGAGCTTGCGAACTCCGTCGGGCTCGGCGCCAAGATCAACAAGTCGCCGAAGGATCTGACCCAGATCGAGATGCGCAAGCTCGAACTGGCGCGCGCCATGGCGGCCGATCCGAAACTCTTGATCGCCGACGAGTCGATGGCGGGCCTGTCCGACAGCGAAGTCGGCGAGATCGTCGAGATGCTGATCAAGCTCAACGAGAGCGGCATCACCATCATCATGATCGAGCACATCATGCGCGCGGTGATGACCTTCTCGCAGCGTCTGGTGGTGCTCGTCTCCGGCAAGAAGATCGCCGACGGCAAGCCGGACGACGTCATCCGCAACCCCGAGGTCGAGAGGGCTTACCTTGGGCAATAGTCTCACACTCTCCGGCGTCCATGCCGGCTACGGCGCGGTCCACGTCCTGCACGACGTGTCGATGACGGTGCCATCCGGCGAAACCGCCGTGCTGCTCGGCACCAACGGCAACGGCAAGACCACGCTGATCCGCTGCATCCTCGGCATGATCCGGCCGACTGCGGGCACGCTGACCGCCGAGATCGACGGGCAGACTCATAACCTGATCGGCATGACCACCGAGGAGATCGTCAATCTCGGCATCGGCATCGTGCCGGAAGGCCGCCGCCTGTTCCCGCGCCTGTCGGTCGAGGAGAACCTGCTGCTCGGCGCGTTCCGTCCCAAGGCGCGGCAGGAGCTCAAGCGCAATCTCGACTTCTGCTACGAGTGCTTCCCGCGGCTCGCCGAGCGCAAGTCGCAGCTCGCCGGGTCGATGTCGGGCGGCGAGCAGCAGATGGTGGCGCTCGGCCGCGCGCTGATGACCGCGCCGAAGATCCTGCTGGTGGATGAACCCTCGGTCGGCCTCGCGCCGATCCTGGTCAGCCGCACCATCGACAAGATCAAGGAACTGAAGGACAGCTATCAGCTCACCGTGCTGATGGCCGAGCAGAACTTCAATCAGGCGATCCGTATCGCCGACCGCGGCTATGTGATCGTGCACGGCAAGATCGCCTATTCCGGCGAAAGCGCCGCCGACCTCAACAACAACGACCTGATCAAGAAGTTCTATCTGGGGCTGTGAGCGAAAGCCTCATGGTGAAGAATGATCCCAACGGGTCCGCGCAAAGCGCGGCCCGATGGCAGGCTCCGGATCACGTCTCGAATCGTGGGCGTGCGGACGGGCCACCTCGCCCTTCGAGACGCCTCGCCTCCGTGCTGCACGCGCGTCGGCGCAGCTCCTCAGGGTGAGGTGGGGAGAGATGGGTATCTCTCTCGAAGCCTCATGGTGAGGAGGCTCGCGCTTGCGAGCCGTCTCGAACCATGGAGTGGGCGCCGTGCCCTGCCGGTCAGGCCGGCTCTTTCTTCCGCAGGCCGTCGAACTGCTTGCCGGCCATATATTGCCGCTCCGGCGCGATGTCCGGGCGGGACCGGCCTTCCTGATCGCCGTCAAAGGTGAGTTCGAGCAACAGGCCGCTCGGATCGTTGACGAAGATCTGCCAGAGATTGGTGCCCGGCACGATCTGCTCACGCCACGGACGGCCTGTCTTCTCGATGCGGGCGCGGCAGTCGTCCCAGCCCTTCACCATCAAACTGAGATGGTCGACCGCGCCGGTGCCGTGCGGGAATTTGCCATCCACCATCGCCGGCGAACCGGCATAGACGTGGATGATCGCCGGCCCGTCCTTGACCGCGAGCCAGGCACCGGGAAAGCCGAAGTCGGGGCGCGGCGCCAGCGTCAGGCCAAGCACCTGCGTATAGAACGCGACGGTCGCGTCGAGATCGGCGGTCTTGATCGCCAGATGGAACAGACCCGTGACTTGCATGGGGCACCTCCTCCGCTTGGAAAGCACCGTGCGGGAAACGCCCCGCACGGTGTCGCTGTCGTCAGCAGGATCGCGTCACTTCGCCTTCTCGTAGGGATAGACGAGATTGCCGGAGGCGAATTCGGACGGCGTGATCACCACCTGCGTGTCAGTGGTCTTGAATTGATCGACCGAGTTGCCCTTGATGCCGTGGAACTGGACCTGCAGCACGCGCGAGGTGGCCCACTCGCCGGTCTTGTCGAACTTCACGTCGCCCATCACGGTCTTGAACGTGGAGGCGTGGATGTTCTCCGCGAGCTTCTTGTCGTCGACGCTCTTGGTGTTCTCGATCGCCTGACCGAGCACCTGAAGCTGCGCATAGGCGAGCGTGCCCATGTAATAGCCGAACGGATCGACGCCCTCCGCCTTGGCACGGTCCTGATACTTCTTCAGCATGTCGGCGACGCCGGGGAAATTCAGCTTCGGTGCCGGCAGATAGGTGTCGTAGTTGACGAAGCCGTTGAGCAGCGGCCCAAGTTGCGCCTTCATCGACGTGTTCTGCGGACCGACCATGGCGCCGCCGATCATCTTCGGCTTGAAGCCGATCTCGTTCACCGCGCGCACGATGCCCACCGAATCCGGCGGATACGAACAGACGATGACCAGATCGGGATTGGTCGCGGCGATTGCTCGCACGATCGGCGAGAAATCGGTGGTCGAGGGCGGATAACTCTTGTCGTAGACGATCTTGAGACCGGCCTTCTTCACGTTCTCACGCGCGCCGTCCGAGGCGTTGCGCGAGAACTCCTGGTCGGCGGCGACGATCGCCACCGTGGTCGGCTTCGGATTCTGCTTCATCGCCGCTTCGACGAAGCCCTCGGTGAACGCCGGCTTCGGGTTCGGGCCGGACGGGATCATCGCGAAATATTTGTCGTATTTGAACTCGGTGTTGACGCCGAGGCCGAGCAGACCGATGAACAGCTTGTTCCGCTGCATGATGATCGGCATCGCCGGCGCCAGCATCGCCGTCGCATAACCGCCGATCACCAGATCGACTTTGTCGATGTCCAGCAGCTTGGTGTAGATGCCTGGCACCGTCGACGGATTGCTCTGGTCGTCGTAATAGATCAGCTTCACCGGCCGGCCGAGCAGACCACCCTTGGCGTTGGTGTCTTCTTCCCAGATCTTGTGCGCGAGCAGCGCCGACTTGCCGTTCGGTCCGAGACCGCCGGTCATCGCCATGCTGTAGCCGATCTTGATCGGCTCCTTGCTCTGCGCCGCCGCGGGATCAGCGGACAAAGAAAAAGCCGCGACAGCAGATGCCGCCACGGCCGCGCTCAACAGAAAACTCCGCTTGGTCTTCACCATTCGACGTCCTCCCATATGTGATTTGTTTTTTGGTTATCCTAGGCGAGTTTTGCGGCCGCTTGCCAGAGCGTTTTGCGATGCGTGCGCTGCACACAAAGCGGATATTGGACACGCTCTATTTGGTGAACTCGCCCGCCTCCAGCATCACCGTCTCCACCTCGCCCGCCCCGCCGCGCCGGTGGGCAGCCGCCGCAACGTATTCGGGCGAACGAAAGCAGGCGACGCCCTGCTCGAAGGTGGGAAATTCGATGATGACGAAGCGCTGGAATGTCTCCGGTCCTTCCATGATCTCGTAGCGGCCGCCGCGCGCCAGCACCTGGCCGCCAAATTTGGCGATGATGCCCGGCACCTGATCGGTGTAGCGCTTGTAGGCGACAGGCTCGTTGATCCGGGAACGGGCAATCCAGTAGGCCGGCATGCGGGACACTCCAAAGATGAGGCCGCCCCGGCTTGCTCCGGCACGCGGCCGCTTTAACCTGCCCCGATCATGCGGGCCTCGCGGCCCGGTGCAAGAGCGCCGTCGCGACCATGGGCTGCGTCGCGCTCATGACAGAGGACCAAAGGCCATGCCGCGCCGGATCGTCGATATCTCCGTTCCGCTGGAAAACACCGTGCACGCCGATCCGCCGGGCTATGGGCCGCAGATCGAGTATCGCGACCACCAGCAGACCGCATCGGAGGTCACGTCGTTCTTCCCCGGTCTCAGCGTCGACGATCTGCCCGACCGCGAGGGGTGGGCGATCGAATGGATCAAGCTCTCGACCCATTGCACCACGCATCTCGATGCGCCGTATCACTTCGCTTCGACCATGGACGGCGGCAAGCGCGCCATCACCATCGACGAGGTGCCGCTCGACTGGTGCTTCCAGCCCGGCGTGAAGCTCGACTTCCGGCATTTCGCCGATGGCTATGTGGCGACAGCGAAGGATGTCGAGGCGGAATTGAAGCGGATCGGCCACACGCTGTCACCGCTGGAGATCGTGCTGGTGAACACCCGCGCCGGCGCGCGCTATGGTCAGCCGGACTATGTGGCAAGCGGCTGCGGCATGGGCCGCGAGGCGACGCTTTATCTGCTGGAGCGCGGCGTGCGCGTCACCGGCACCGACGGCTGGAGCTGGGACGCGCCGTTCGTGCACACCAAAGCGCGATATGCGCAGACGCACGACGCGAAACTGATCTGGGAAGGTCACCGCGCCGGCCGCGAGATCGGCTATTGCCACATCGAGAAGCTTAACAATCTCGAAGCGCTGCCGGCGGCCGGCTTTCAGGTGAGCTGTTTTCCGGTGAAGGTGAAAGCCGGCTCGGCCGGCTGGACCCGCGCGGTGGCGATCATTGACGCGTGATCATTTCTCAACGAAGTCCGCGCATTTCTGCACATTGATATCCGCGCCCCACGGCATGATCGGCACGCTCGACGTCGAGTTCTTCGGCGAGCCTTCGATGATACGGTCGGAATAGACCATGTAGACAAGCACGTTGCGCTTCGCGTCGCAGCCGCGCACGATCTGCATCTTCTTGAAGAACAGCGAGCGGCGCTGACGGAACACGTCCTCGCCCTGCTCGAACTTCTGCTTGATCTTGATCGGTCCGATTTGTCTGCATGACAGTGAAATGTCGGAGACTTCCTCGGCGACGCCGATCCAGCCCTTGAAGCCGCCCTTTTCCGGCACGGTGAAATGGCAGGCGACACCCTCGACGTTCGGATCGTCGAGACCGTAAGTGGCGAGCTTGTCGTTCGGCGACAGCCACTTGAACACCGTCGAACGCTTGAAGATGAGGTCGGGCTCATCGGCCGCATGCGCGGGCGCGACGTTGATGGCGAACAGCATCAAAGCGAGCAGCAAGGCGAAACGGCGCACGGCGGGAGCCTCCCAAAGAACCGTCGAGAGCGGGAGACTGACATAGGGAGGGAGACGCGGAATGGAAGGGCTCTCTCCCGTTCGTCCCCGCGAAAGCGGGGACCCACGCTTGGCCGTTCAGGAAGCCGAAAGAGTGGACCCCCGCTTTCGCGGGGGTGAACGGAGAGAGGAAATCCTACGCCGCCGCCTTCCGCGCCGAGACGATCTGATCGGCGGGCCGGCCGCTCAACTCCGCCATGTGCTCGAACCGGGAGTTGAAACTGCCGACACCGGCGGTGGCCGAACGGATCTCGACGATCAAATCGCCGATCTCCGCTTCCGGCATCATCGCCCGCACCACGTCCCAGCCATCCCAGCCCTCGCGCGTGTCGAAGCCGAGGATCTGCGCACGCCGCCCAGACAGGATCGCGTTCATCCGCGCCGCGGCATCGGACGGGCACGCAATCTCGATCAGATGGATCGGTTCGAGCAGCACCGGCTGGCACTGCGGCAGCGCCTCGTTCATTGCCAGACGCCCGGCCATGCGGAACGCCTGATCGGATGAATCGACGCTGTGATAGGAGCCATCGATCAGCGCGATGCTGACATCGACCACCGGGAAACCGAGCGGGCCTTTGGTCAGGCCGTCCTTCACGCCCTCCTCCACCGAGGGGATATAGTTGCGTGGCACCACGCCGCCGGTGATCTTGTCCTCGAACGCGAAACCGGTTCCGCGCGGCATCGGCTTGATCTCGACGACAACATCGCCGTATTGCCCGTGGCCGCCGGACTGCTTCTTGTGCCGGGCGCGCACCGAGGTCGGTTTGCGGATCGTCTCGCGATAGCCGACGCTGGGCCGGCTGCTGTTGACGGCAACCCCAAAACGTCCGGTGAGCCGTTCGGTCGCGACGCGCAACTGCATCTCGCCCTGTCCGCGCAGGATCACCTCGTGCGTTTCGGGATTCTGCACCAGCGTCAGCGACGGGTCTTCCTCAACGAGCTTGTTGAGCGCCTGGCCAAGCTTGACGTCGTCCTTGCGGTCCGCCGCTGCCAGAACGAGGCCAAGCACCGGCAGACACGGCTCGGCGTCAATGAGCGCCTGTGGCGCGACTTTACCGCTCGAGAGCGTATCGCCAGTCTGCGCCGGATCGAGCTTGCCGAATGCCACCGTCTCGCCGGCCTGCGCCGCGCCGCGCTTCTCGGTCTGCTGGCCGAACAGCTTGAACACACCGGAGACGCGGCCGGTGTCGCCCTTCTGGTTGATGAAGGTGGTGCCGTCCCCCGCCTCGCCGGCGAGCACGCGGGCGATCGACATCTTGCCGCCGTGCTGGGTGTGCAGCGTCTTCACCACCACCGCGACGGTGTCGCCGCCGCTGGCGCCAGATTTGACACCAAGACGCTGTGCGGTCTGGGCGACGCCGTTCACCTCGTGGCGGATTGCCTTCATCAGCCGCAGCACGCCATTGGTGCGGCTCGCGGCGCCGATCAGCACCGGGCACACCAGGCCCTCGCGCAACTCCTTCGACAGATCGTCGAACACCTTGTCGCGCGGCGGCTGGATATCTTCCAGCAACTGCTCCATCAGCTCGTCGTCGTGATCGGCGAGCGTTTCCAGCATGGAGAAGCGCGCGGTCTTTTCCGTATCGAGCGCCGCACCTTCGAGCGGCACCACTTCGGACGGCGCAGACTCTTTGTAGACAAAAGCGCGCTCCAGCGCGAGATCGACGAAACCGGTGATGATGTCGCCGTCGAAGGTCGGCAACTGCCGCATCACCAGTTTGACACGCGACGCGGGCTGCAGCGCCGCCAGCGCATCGGCGACGCCGGTGCTCGCCTTGTCGATCTTGTTGAGAAACAGGATGCGCGGAATCTTCTGTTCTTCCAGTTCGCGCAAAATCAGTTGCAGTTGCGGCAGCTTCTTGTCGTCGAGTTCGCAGACGACGACGGCCGCGTCGACCACCGGCAGCACCGCGCGCATGTCCTGCGCGAATTCGATCGAGCCGGGGCAATCGATGAAGGTGTACTGGTCGCCCATGAAATTCGTGGTGGCGACTGACAGCTCCACGCTCATCTTGTGCTGACGCGCTTCCTTGCTGGCGTCGCCGACGGTGGAGCCGGCCTCGACCGTACCCTGGCGCGCAATCGCGCCGGTCCGGGCGAGGATCGCTTCAAGCAGTGTGGTCTTGCCGCTCTGGAACGGGCCCACCAGTGCGATGCACCGTGGACCCCTGCTACCCGTGCCGTTTGCGTCGGGTGTCTGTGCGCCCGGACGAGTTGCCGGACTTGCGCCGTTCGTGGTCATGCGCGCCTCCCTGCGGCGGGCGGCGCATCAGGCCGTGATTGGACCGTTGCCGGCCCGTCGCGCACATCGTCTCAGGAGTTTGGCGCGGTGGTCAAGAGCATCAATGATGGTCATTCCGGGGCGCGCAAAACCGCGGCCCCGGAATAAGCGGGCGTTATTTCAGATTACCGCAGAAGCGCTGGATGCGGCGGCAGGCTTCCTCGAGGTCTTCAGTCTTGGTTGCGTAGGAGATGCGGAACGCCGGGCCGAGGCCAAATGCCGAGCCCTGCACCACCGCGACGCCTTCGGCTTCCAGCAGTTCCGACACGAAGTCCTCGTCGGTGACGAGCTTCTTGCCGGTCGTGGTGGTGCGGCCGATGGTACCGGCGCAGGACGGATAGACGTAGAACGCGCCTTCCGGCGTCGGGCATTTGATGCCGTTCGCCTGATTGAGCATCGACACGACGAGGTCGCGCCGCTCCTTGAAGATCACGTTGTGCTTGGCGATGAAATCCTGCGGACCTTCCAGCGCCTCGACCGCGGCCCATTGCGACACCGCCGACGGATTCGAGGTCGACTGCGACTGGATCATCGCCATCGCATTGATCAGCGGCTCCGGACCGCCGGCGTAGCCGATGCGCCAGCCGGTCATGCAGTAGGCTTTCGACACGCCGTTGATGGTGAGCGTGCGGTCATAGAGCGCCGGCTCGACCTGCGCTGGGGTCGCGAACTTGAAATCGTCGTAGACCAGATGCTCGTACATGTCGTCGGTCATGACATGCACATGCGGATGCTTCACCAGCACGTCGGTCAGCGCCTTCAACTCGGCATGGGAATAGGCCGCGCCGGTCGGGTTCGACGGCGAGTTGAGGATGATCCACTTGGTCTTCGGCGTGATGGCGCGTTCAAGTTGCGCCGGCTGCAGCTTGAAGCCGTGCTCCATGCCGCAGACGATCTCGACGGGCGTGCCGCCGGCCAGCATAACCATGTCAGGATAGCTGACCCAATACGGCGCCGGGATAATCACCTCATCGCCGGGATTCAGCGTCACCATGAGGGCGTTGTAGAGCACCTGCTTGCCGCCGGTGCCGATGGTGATCTGCGACGGCTTGTAGGTGAGGCCGTTCTCGCGCTTGAACTTGCTGACCACCGCAGCCTTCAGCTCCGCGATGCCGTCGACATTGGTGTATTTCGAGGCGCGGCCGCTCTCGATCGCCTTGATCGCCGCCTGCTTGATATTGGCCGGAGTGTCGAAATCCGGCTCGCCGGCGCCGAGCCCGATGACGTTGCGGCCGGCCGCTTTCAGCGCCCGCGCCTTGTCCGTGACGGCGATGGTCGCCGACGGTTTCACGCGCTTGAGGTGCTCTGCAAGGAAGGCCATGTCGCATTCTCCGGGATGATGTGCGGGGGTGGTGTAAAGGCCCCCTTGGGCCGGGGCAAGCCGCCCCGGTGAATGCTTTCATCAAGACTGTTGATGTGAGGATTTTGCCATCTGGCACGGTACGCCCCTCTCCCCGTAAACGGGGCAAGGGAAAGAAAATGCGCAACTCTTCAGGCGAGGTCAGGCAACCCTCCCTTAAGTCCGCTTTGCTAGACCCGCCTGATGGCTGGTCTGGTCACAATCCTGCGCAGCGGCGCCTGGCTGACCCGCGAGCGGGTGCGGCTGATCGCCGGCGGCATCGCCATCGCCTCGCTGGCGGGCCTCATTGTCCTGCTGGCCACCGCCGATGGCCTCAACGATCGGCTCGGTCGTCCGCTCGGCACCGATTTCTCCAATGTTTATGCCGCCGGCACCTACGTGCTGGACGGCGAGCCGGCGAAGCCGTTCGATCCGCCCGCGCAACAGACGCGGGAACAGGCGATCTTCGGCGCCGCCACGCCGTTCTACGGCTGGCACTATCCGCCGTTCTTCCTCGCGCTCGCTGCCCTGCTCGCCACCATGCCCTATCTGCTGGCGCTCGCCGTCTGGCAGGGCGCGACACTCGCGGCGTATCTCTGGGTGATCCGCGGCATCCTGAACCGCCACCCGTTGCCGGCAGAGGGGATGCGTCTGTGGCTCCTGCTCGCCCTCGCCTTTCCTGCCGTGTTCATCAATCTCGGCCACGGCCATAACGGCTTCCTCACCGCGGCGCTGTTTGGCGGCGCCCTGCTCGTGCTCGACCGGCGGCCGATCCTCGCCGGTGTGCTGTTCGGCCTGCTCGCCTACAAGCCGCAGTTCGGCGTGCTGATTCCGCTCGCCTTGATCGCGTCCGGCCGCTGGCGCGCGACGACAAGCGCCGCGCTCACGGTGATTGCCATGACGGTTGCCACGACGCTCGCCTTCGGCGTCGACATCTGGGCGGCATTCCTCGCCTCCGGCCGCTTCACCCGCACCGTGGTGCTCGAAGCCGGTGACACCGGATGGCACAAGATCCAGACCGTATTCGCCTGGGCGCGCATGTGGGGCGCGCCGGTGCCGCTCGCTTATGCGCTGCAGGCGATCGTCGCGATCGGCTCCGCGATCGCCGTCATTCGCGTCTGGCGCAGCGGCGCCTCGTTCGCCGACAAGGCGGCCGTGCTGCTGATCGGCACGCTGCTGGCAACGCCGTACAGCCTCGACTACGACCTGATGCTGCTCGCGCCGGCGCTCGCCTTCCTCGCCACCGACATGATGCGGCGCGGCGCAGAACCGAGTGCCGAACCTTGGGAAGCAAGCCTGCTGGCGGCGTTGTGGCTGATGCCGCTCGTCGCGCGCACGCTGGCGCAGGTCACGCTGGTCCCGCTCGCGGTGCCGATCATGGTGACGACGCTGCTGTTCGTGCTGCGGCGCACCCGGCGCGAACCGCTGCCGCTCGCCGCCGCGCAACGGCCCGCCTGATCCCGCACAATACGCTTCAAACTGTTGCGACGATGACACGCGCATGCTGGCGCGCCATGCCGCCGCGGAATAACCTTCCCCACCGTGGTCCATTCCTGTTTTGAATAAGAACGATCACATCGGCGGCCTTGCATTCGCCCGATTGCATGGCCAAATCGACGCGTGACTCGCGGCGCAACGGCGGGCGCCGAACGATCCTGGGGGACCGATGTACACGCTTTATTCGATGCAGCGGTCCGGCAACAGCTACAAGGCGCGGCTGGCGCTCGCGCAACTGCGCGAACCGTTCAAGCTGGTCGAGGTCGACATCCTCAAGGGCGAAAGCCGCACGCCGGAATTCCTCAAGAAAAACCCGAACGGACAGATCCCGCTGCTCAAGGTTGCGCCGGGCCGTTATCTCGCCGAGTCGAATGCGATCCTCTGGTACGTCGCCGGCCGTTCGCATCTCGCACCGGAAGACCGGCTGGAACGCGCCGAAACCATGCAGTGGATGTATTTCGAGCAGCACTCGATCGCCGCCAATCTCGGACAGGCGTATTTCTGGCTCGCTTTGGTGAAAGGCGGGCGCGAGTTGCAGCAGAACAATCTCGAGGAATGGATGGAGGCTGGTTACCGCTCGTTGCGGATCATGGACCGCCACCTGCAGCAGCATCCATTCTTCGTCGCCGACCGCTACAGCATCGCCGACATCGCGCTTTATGCCTACACGCATATCGCGCATGAGTGCGAATTCGACCTGACGCCGTATCGCGCGATCCAGGATTGGCTGGCGCGCGTCGCTGCGCAAGAGCACCATGTGCGGTTCGACTGGCAACCGCCCGCGCTCGCCGACGGCAGTCTTGCCGTCGCAGCCGAATAGAACGTTTTCAAGCAAAGTGGAGGCCGGGTCGCGTGGAGAAAGCGTGGCAAATCAAAAATTCGCGTTAACGAGCCGTTAACGGTTTGTCACAGATTTGCCGCCAACCTTCTCCGCTGCCGCCGCAGTCCCGCCGAACGGCAGCCTGCATCACAACGCATACTGGCACCATTGACGCGAATCGACCGGCGGGATGTCCGCCGGCACGTGCCGAATGAGTGAGCCGCCATGGTGCGCACGCCGTACGATCAAGGCTTCAACGGATTGGACGTGATACCCGGCAAGCCGCGCTCGCTGGTCGCGGGTCTTTTGACCACGACCGCGCTGCTGGTCGCCACCATCATCGCCGCGACCGCCGTGTCGGCTGGGATCGCGCGGGCCGACGCGCTCGGCGTGCTGATCGACAACGAGGCCGGCGTGTTCGCGATCGCGCTGCTGCTCGGCCTGCTGTTCGTCGCCTCCTGCTTCACCAAGGCAATGATGCCGCGGCGCAATGCCCGGCGCGAGGCGCTGCACGGACAAACAACGCACCCGGATACGACCCATCGCCGCATGCCGGCGCGCTGAAAATCTGGCAAGCTCCTCGAGCCTTTTCTCTCTGCAACCTTGTTGCGCCCCTCGCCGTTGTCGGCGCGGGACGACAGGAGCTTTCCATGCGCAAGCGGACGGTGATCGCAACAACAGGAACGCTGGCTTGCGGAATGCTGGCTTGCGTCACGCCCACCACGACCCATGCGCAGACCTTCCGCAGCGAGGCCGGACCGATCGCGGTCGAGACAATCGCACGCGGGCTCGAACATCCATGGTCCCTCGCTTTCCTGCCCGACGGCCGCATGCTCGTCACCGAACGGCCCGGCCGCATGCGCCTCGTCGCGCGCGACGGAAAGCTATCCGCGCCGCTCGGCAATGTGCCGAAGGTGGTGGCGAGCGGTCAGGCCGGCCTGCTCGATCTCGCGCTCGACCGCGACTTCGCCACCAACCGCACACTCTATATCTGCTACAGCGCAGCCGCCGGCGGGCTCGCCGCCGTGGCGCGCGCCACGCTCGACACCGCCGCCAACACGCTCACCGGCGTGAAGACGATTTTCACCGAACAGAGCCGGGGCGGCAGCAACAATCATGGCTGCCGCATTGCGCAGGCGCGCGACGGCGCTCTGTTCGTGACCATGGGCGATCATTTCGGTCCGCGCGACGAGGCGCAGAACCTTGCGCGCGACAACGGCAAGATCATTCGCATCAAGACCGACGGCGGCATTCCCGCTGACAATCCGTTCGTCGGCCGCGACGGCGCGCGCCACGAGATCTGGAGCTACGGCCATCGCAATCCGCAGGGGCTCGCGTTCCGCCCCGGCACCGACGAATTGTGGGAGCAGGAACACGGTCCGCGCGGCGGCGACGAGGTGAACATTGTCGAGAAAGGCAAGAACTACGGCTGGCCGGTGATCGGTTACGGCGTCGATTACAGCGGCGCGAAAATCCACGAGAGCACGGCGAAGGCCGGCATGGAGCAGCCGGTGAAATACTGGGTGCCGTCGATCGCGCCGTCCGGCATGGCGTTCTACACCGGCGACCTGCTCGCGCGCTGGAAGGGCAACCTGTTCATCGGCGCGCTGAGGGATCAGATGCTGGTGCGGCTGACGCTCGACGGCCGCCGCGTTACCGGCGAGGAACATTTCTTAAAAGAACTCGGCGAGCGCATCCGCGACGTGCGGCAGGGACCGGATGGCGCGCTCTATCTGCTGACCGACAGCTCATCCGGACGCATCCTGCGCGTGACACCTGCGCGCTGACGCTCGCTTTTTCCCCAGGTGATGCAGAATCGTCACGGACGATCTGTCGCATGCCGGTATCCCGTTACGCGATACACGGCCAAAAAATTCTGCCGTCTGAGCAGGTTGAGACGACTTTTCGAGTTAGAAAAATTACAAATAAGAATGACTCAAGTATTTGATATATAACGCTTTTTATTGCCTGACCCGCCGGACTCCTGCTTTTGTCGCGCCACACCAAGACAAAAAACAAAGTGGGGGCTTGTCGTGTTTGGGGCGATTTTTGGTCAGTCGGCGGGGATCAACCGGCAGTGCGTCACGGTCTTGTCCGCGCTGTTGCTCGCGGGCGTCTCGCATGCAGCGCTGGCGCAAAGCGCGGGCGTTCAGTTGGAAACGATCAACGTCGATGCGCAAGGCGGCAACGTGATCGACAATTACGTGGCGCGGCGCTCCACCAGCGCGACCAAGACCGACACGCCACTGATCGAAACGCCGCAAGCCATCAGCGTGGTCGGCGCCGAGCAGATCCGCGATCAGCGGCCGGCGAAGTTCGACGAAGTCGCCCGCTATTCGCCTGGCGTCTTCGGCGCACCCTATGGACCCGACAGCCGCAACGACTGGTTCTTTATCCGCGGGTTCAAGGCCGATAACGACGGCATCTTCCTGGATGGCCAGCAGCTCTATTACTACTCCTACGGCAGCTTCAAGATGCAGACCTTCGGGCTGGAGCGCGTCGACCTGCTGCGCGGCCCTTCGTCCGCTTTGTTCGGCTCCGGCAATCCCGGCGGCATCGTCAACGGCGTCAGCAAGAAGCCGACGGTCGAGCCGCTTCGCTACGTGGAAGTCGGCATCAATAATTTCGGCAACCGCTATCTCGGCTTTGACTTCAGCGGACCGGTCGTCACCACCGGCGACCATGGCAAGATTTATTACCGTCTGACCGGGCAGGCGCAGGCCGGCGCCACACAGATCAAACACATGGAGGATGATAACTATTTCATCCAGCCGTCGGTCACCTGGATTCCGAACATCGACACCAAGCTGACGATCATCGCCCAGGCGGCACATAACAATACCAAGCAGCAAACCTGGGTGCCGTACCAGGGCTCCGTGATCGATGCACCGTTTGGGCGGATCCCCACCGACAAATATCTGGGCGAGCCTGCGTCGGACAAATGGCGCCGCGACCAGCTCATGATCGGCTACCAGTTCGAGCATTCGTTCAACAACGCCACCACGTTCCGGCAGAATGCCCGGGTCGCGCATGTCAGAGTCGATTACAGCTCCTACTATCCGGTCGGCTATCTGAATCCGAACACCGCCGATCTGTTGCGCTCCGGCTTCATGGCCAACGTCAAAGCCACGCAAGCCTCACTCGACAATAACCTGGAATACAAGTTCGAGACCGGACCGCTGCGGCACACCGCGCTGGTCGGCCTCGATCTCAAATATTACGGAATCGACGATTACAACGCTTTCGGTGCGTTCGGCGGTGCGCCGCCGATCAACGCCCTCAACCCGGTCTACTCCCAGCTCGGGGCGTTCACCGGCCCGGCCGCGGCGAACCAATTCATCACGATGAAGCAACTGGGCGTGTATGTGCAGGACCAGATCAAGTTCGACCGCTTCACCCTCGTCCTCAGCGGCCGGCATGACTCGCTGACGACCGATCGCGACAACCGCATTGGCCCGAGCCAGAACCGCAGCGACGGAAAATTCAGCTGGCGCACCGGCCTGATCTACAACTTCGACAACGGCCTTGCGCCCTACGCCTCGTATGCCACGAGCTTCGCTCCGATCGTCGGCGTCAATGCCCTCTCTGGCCAGTTGTTCTTCCCGGAAACGGCGAAGCAGTATGAAGTCGGCTTGAAGTATCAGCCGACCTTCATGAACGCGACCTTCGGCGTCGCGCTGTTCGACCTGACCCGGCAGAACGTGCAGTCGAGCCTCGGCTTCCCGCCGACGGCCGTCACCCAGACCGGCGAAATCAAGTCACGCGGCATCGAACTCGAAGCCGTGCTTAACCCGATGCCCGGCCTCAAGATCACCGGCGCTTACACGTCGTATCGGTTCAAGACCACCAACGACCTCAATCCGCTGCTGATCGACAAGACCTTGACGGCCGTGCCGCAGCAGTTCGGCTCGGCGTGGGCGGACTACACCTTCCAGGACGGCCCGCTGCGCGGGTTCGGTTTCGGCGGCGGTATTCGCTATGTCGGCGCATCCTATGCCGATACGATGAACACGCTGACGGTTCCGTCCTACACAGTGTACGACGCCACCATCCACTACGAGCGCGACGGCTGGCGCTACGCCATCAACGCGCAGAACCTGGCCGACAGGATCTACGTCGCGTCGTGTTCCTATGCCGCAGGCTGTATCTACGGCGACCGGCTTCGCGTCACCGGCAGCGTATCGTATAAGTGGTAAGCAACGACTGACATCGACGCAAAAGGAACAAGACTCTGACAACCCGTTCGCTTCGCCGCTGGTCGTGGGTTCACACGTGGAGCAGCATCGTCAGCATGATTTTTATGCTGCTGCTCTGCGTGACCGGCCTGCCGCTGCTGTTCCACCACGAGATCGACGAACTGCTGCACGACCATGTCGAGGCGGTCGAGGCCGCGCCCGGCACGCCGAAGGCCAATCTCGATCTGGTGGTCAAGAACGGCATGGCGTCGTCGCCGGGCGAGGCGCTGCACTTCCTGGTGTGGGACCGTGACGACCCGAACGTGATCTTCCTCAGCGTCGGCAAGAGCATCACCTCGCCGCCGCAGGACAATCACCTGATCCGGGTCGACGCGCATACCGGCTCGTTCCTCGACAAGCCGGACTTCCGCACCAAGTTCACCTACATCATGCTCAAGCTGCATACGGACATGTATGCGGACCTTCCGGGCAAGCTGTTCCTTGGTCTGATGGGCATCCTGATGGTCGTGGCGATCATCAGCGGCTACGTCCTTTACGCGCCGTCGATGCGCAAGCTCGACTTCGGCACGGTGCGCAACAAGCGATCGCGCGCGATCCTGTGGCTTGACGTGCATAATCTCGTCGGCATCGTCACCGCCGTGTGGCTGCTGGTGGTCGGCTTCACCGGCGTGCTCAACACCTGGGCTGATCTCGTCATCAAGTTCTGGCAGTTTGATCAGCTTTCGGAAATGGTCGGCCCGAGCCGCGACAAGCCGGTGCCGCAGAGCATCGTGCCGGTGCAGTCCGCCGTCGATACCGCCATCGCCAAGCTGCCGGACATGATCCCGTCCTTCGTCGCCTATCCCGGCACGCTGTTCACCAGCAAGACGCATTACGCGATCTTCATGCGCGGCAACACGCCGGTGACATCGCGGCTGCTGCAACCAGTGCTGATCGACGCCGCCAGCGGCACCTTCACCGACACGCGCAAAATGCCGTGGTACGTCTCGACCCTGTTGCTGTCGCAACCGCTGCACTTCGGCGATTACGGTGGACTGCCGCTGCGCATCATCTGGGCGATCCTCGACGTGCTCACCATCGTCGTGCTCGTCACCGGCATCTATCTGTGGGTGGTGCGCCGCCGCGCCTATCGCCGCTATGCGCGGCGCGTCGCCTTGAGCGCGAGCCCGGCGGAATGACCATGACCGCAGAACGCCGCCGCATCCGCTCGCTGGGTGAAGTCTTCGCCATGCCGGCCGTGCTCGGCGTGCTCAGTGCCGTCGGGCTCGTCGTCGCACTGCTTGGCGATGACATCTGGGATGCAATCGGCTGGGTTGGCCTCGGCATCCCGCTGCTGGTCGCGGCCTGGTACATGCTGCGGCCGGTCGGGCGCTGATCCCAGCCCGCGTTAGGCCATCGGCGCACGGAACACGAAGTAGGCACCGGCGGCGATCAACGTGAAGCCGATGACGTGATTCAGCGTGATGCCCTGCTTCAAGTAGACCACCGAGAACACGGCGAACACGACGAGCGTGATCACCTCCTGCATGGTCTTGAGCTGCGCCGCCGAATAGACCTCGCTGCCGATGCGGTTGGCCGGCACCGCCAGGCAATATTCGACCAGCGCGAGACCCCAGCTGATCGCGATCACCTGGATGATCGGCACCTCCTTAAACCGCAGGTGCCAGTACCAGGCGGTCGTCATGAAGATGTTGGAGCCGATCAGCAGGACGATCGGGGCGACGGTCGGCGGCAGGAACGACATGATGGGGTTTCCGTGAGATTCGTCGGCTGACAACGTAGCACTGGCACGCCTGTGCCATCCCGCCGCATAAAAAATGCGTCATCGGGCCATATCCCCTCTGGATCGGGCCGCCGGTTGTGCGAGCTTGCGCGCCAGACGGACGGATCATGCGGATACGATTGATCATCGGAGCGGTACTGCTGACGCTGACGGGGCTCACCCCGCAAGCGGCCGCTGCCGCACGGGCGCGCTATACCGCTATCCCCATCGTCCGGCCTGTGCCGCCCCCCGATGCCGATTTCGCGACGTTCCAGCAGACGCTGGCCGAGGCCGCCGCGCGCAAGGATGCCGCCGCCGTCAGCGCGCTGGTCACGGCGCAGGGCTTTTTCTGGGAGCGCGAGGTCGGCACCCTGCCGCCGGCCGCCGACACGCCGGGCTCCAGCCTGTTGCAGGAGGCGCTGGCGCTGAACGACCAAGCGAGTCACGGCTGGGCCGCGCTCGCCCGCTTCGCCGCCGATCCCGCGCCGGCCCCGGCTCCCGGCCGTGCCGGCGTCGTCTGCACGCCGGCTTACCCGGTGTTCAACGAACCGGCCTTGCGGGCGGCGATGATCGCCACCGGCAGCGACGTCTACGACTGGGCCTATCCGGCGACCGACACCGTGCCGGTCCTGTCGCGGCCGCACGCCGATGCCAAACCTGTCGCCACGCCCGGCGCGGCGCTGGTGCATGTGCTGGCATGGGACAGGCACGGCTTCGCCGAGGTGGCGTTGCCCGACGGTCGCATCGGCTATATCGCCACCGCGCAAGTGACGGCGCTCATCAGCGATCAGCTTTGCTATATCAAGACCGATGCGGGCTGGCGCATCGGCGGTTATATCGGTGGCGGCGAAACACCTTGATGATCAAACGCTGATGTTCGAATCGAAGCACATCGCTCCCACCGCCCGGCGCGTCACCTGCGCCGGTTGCGGCACCGTGTTCGGTTGCGGCCTCACGGGCGAATGCTGGTGCGGCAGCGAGGATTATCGCCTGCCGCTGCCCGACGACGCGGCGGAGGATTGCCTGTGCCCCGACTGCCTGCGCAAGAAAGCTCGCGTGCAACGCATTGCTGCCCGCTGAAGCTTAAGCCACCAGCTCCCGCATCGGCTTCACGGCGGCGCTGCCGGGAAATACGCTCGCCGCCAGCGCCGTCTCCTCGACGCGCAGATGATCGTGCAGCAGACCCTTGAGCACCGCGCGCAGATCGGTGGTCGCCTTCAGATCGCGTTTCTCATAGAGCGCCGTTTCGCCAACTCCGGGCCAGTCGGCGATCACGCGGCCGCCGTTGAGCGCGCCACCGGCGAGCAACGCCACCGTGCCGGTGCCGTGATCGGTGCCGTCGGTGCCATTGACGCGCGCGGTGCGGCCGAATTCGGTGACGACCGCGACCGCGGTGTCCTTCCAGGCCGGTCCCATCCCGGTCTCGACGGCAGCGATTGCGCCATCAAGCGCGCCGAGCAGCGAGAACAACCGGCCCTGCGTCACGCCTTCCGCCGCATGGGTATCCCAGCCGTCGAATGCCAGCGCGCCGACGCGCGGCCCATCCGCCTGCGCCATGAATCGCGCCGCCGCGCCACTCGCTTCCGCGAAGAACGCTGCGACCCGCGCCGCACCGCCCGGCAACGGAGCGGCTTTCTTCATGTCGCTCATCCCGTCGGCCCGCGCGATGGCGGCAAGGCCCATGCGCTCCTCCATCACCCGCGCCAGCGCGGGATCGGTGTGGCGATAAAGATCGAGCAGCCGCATCACCGTGTCGTCGGCGGCAGGCGGCAGGCGCGGCGGCGTCCATGACAGCACCGGCGCCGCGCCGCGCACGACGAGCGGCGTCACCGGGCCGACCGCGAACGCCTGCTGCGGCTTGACGCGAATACCCTTGGCCGGCTCCAGCGCCGCCATGGCGCGGTTGAGCCAGCCGCTGTCGGTCGCGCCCGGCCTGGTGAAGCCGCTTTCCAGCACATCCTGTCCGTCGAAATGCGAGCGCTCGCGATACGGTGTCGCCACCGCATGGACGATAGCCGCCTGCTTCGCCTTGTAGAGACGATGGAGATTCGGCATCGCCGGATTGAGCGCGAACATGTCGTTGAGTGCGAGCGCCGGCGCGGTACCGTCGAGCCGCAGCGCATGATCGCCGCGCAGCCGCACCCAGTCGGGATCGCCGACCGGCGCGACGGTGGCGAGGCCGTCGAGCGCCCCGCGCAGCACGATCACAAGCATCCGCGGATCACGGCCTTCGGCGCGTGCCAATCGTGGCAGGCTCGCCCAGGCGAACAACGCACCCGAGCCGAGCAGCAGATCGCGGCGGGTGGACAGATGACGGGTCATGACACTCATCTCCGCAAAAATTCCGGCGACATGAACAGCAGCGCGAGCGCCTGCGGCCGGCTCTCGGCGCGCTTGAGCGCCTGCCGCGTTTCGGCCGACAGCAACGGGCCGAGCGCCGCCTCCGCCACGTCATCGGGATCGACCAGCCCGCCGACGCGGCGCGATAGCTGATTGGCGATGTCGAGCCGCTGCGTGACGCCGTCGATCCATGACGCGTTGTCGTCGGGAAAACCTTTCGGCGCCGGCGGCCGCCACAGCGGCTCGCCGAGCAGGTTCTGCGCCTGCACGATCGGCCGGATATCCGGCGGCGTCACGCCGCTGGCACGCAACGCGCTCACCATCCATTCGCCGGGACGCTTGAGCTTGCCGCGCGGCGCGAGCCACGCCGCATCGGCACCGACCAGCGCGCGTGTGACGTCCTTGAGATTGCCGTCCGTATCGCGAAACCGCTTCGCGAGCAGATCGACCAGATCGCGCGGCGGATCGTCGGCGACGAAATGCCGGACCAGCTTCGTCGCGATATGTTGCGCCGTCGCCGGATGCCGCGCCAAAGCCAACAGCACGTCACGGCCCTGCTCGATGCCGCGATCCTCGTAAGCGCGGCCAAGCACGGTCTGCGCGCCGGGTTCATGGGTGCGCGGATTGAAATCGAACTCGCCGCCGTGCTCGGGATCGCGCTTGAACCGCACCGTGGTCCAGCCGGTGATGACATTGGCAAACCGGGTCACGTCGTCTTGGGTGTAGCCGCCGTTCACGCCGAGCGTGTGCAGCTCCATGATCTCGCGGGCGAGGTTTTCGTTGAGTCCTTTATTTCGGCGGCGACCGGCGATGGAGTTCGGGCCGATCGAGCGCGCATTGTCGAGATAGACCAGCATCGCCGGATGCGTCTCGACCGCGAACAGCATGTCGGAGAACCTGCCGAGCACATGGGTGCGGATCGCCTCGCGCTCGAACGCGCCGGCGAGCGGCCGCACCTGCCCCTTGTCCACCGACACGCAGAAATGATTCGACCAGAACCAGGTCAGCCGGTCGATCAGACCAACTTCGGCGGCCAGCGCGCTGTCGAACCGCGCTTTCGCCTCTTCGAGAAAAATCTGCTGCGGGATGCCGGGACCGAGCTTGCGCTTGCGCTGTTCATCGTCGGCCGGCGGGGCCTGATCGGCTTGCGCCTCCATGCCTTTGCCATCAGCCATCGCCGTCCCATCGGCTTTGGCCTTGGCTTGAGCCTTGGCTTGCGCGGCGCGTTCCTGATTGCGCTCCTCGCGCTGGGCTAGACGCTGGGCCTTCCGCTCCTGCCGGAAATCGAACGCGGCACGTGCCGCCTCGCCGCCACTCAACAGATCATCGTCGGCGATCCGGCCGGCACCGGGACGCTCGAGTTCCGCCAGCACCGCGCCGCGCGGATCGGCCGCGACCGCGGCGAGCGATCCGGCTCGGGGGCCGAAGCCGAACCGATGCAGCGCCAGCGCCGCCAGCGATTTGGAATCCAGACGGGTGGTCTTCGGGTCGGGGGCCATGAGCGTCTCGCGTGATCGCACGGCGCGTCCGCACGATTGCTGGCGTGCCGTGTTCCATCACCGGGTGCCGCCCCCACGCGACCATCTCATCCGGTAACTCAGCCAATATTGCGGCCCGGACCTGAACCGCGCGTGACTGCGCCGGTCAGACAGCATGGTTACCGAAAAGTAACGGCACCGGCCGCAGGCTCGGCCAGTGATTCCCGCCGGCACTCTCAGCGTTCGCCCCGGTTCCATCGCCTCGCCGCCTGCGGCGAGCGACCGCGACGTGCTGCGCGCGTTGTTCTGGCTCGGCTTATTCTTCCTCGCTGCGGCGGCCATCGCCTATGGCGCGACGGCGCAGGACGGCATCGCAATCCCGCGCGACGGGGCCGGGCTGGTGGTCGGCCGCGATTTCCTGAACGTCTGGATGTACGGCCGCGCCGCCGCGCTGCCCGATCCCGGTCACTGGTACGACATCGCCTCCTATCAGAACGCGCTGACCGCACTGCTCGGTTCCGGCTATCCGGGACAAAGCTGGGCCGCGCCGCCGAGCCTGATGCTGATCGCCGCGCCATTCGGGCAGATGCCATATCTCGCCGCGCTCGCCTGCTGGACATTGATCGGTTTCGTCTGCTTCGCGGGCACGTTGCATCGCGCCGGCTTCGACACGACCAGCCTCGTCGCGCTGCTGGCATCGCCCGCCGCCGCGTTCTGCGTCATTTCCGGGCAGAGCGCGTTGATCACCGCGGCGATGCTGATCGTCATCCTGACACAGCTCGACCGCCGGCCGCTTCTCGTCGGCATCTTGATCGGCTGCCTGACGCTGAAGCCACAACTCGTCGTGTTGTTTCCGGTAATGCTCGCCGCCAGCGGCCGCTGGCGTGTGTTCGCCATCGCCGCCGTCACGGCACTCGCGATCGCCGGCATCACCGCCGCGCTGTTCGGCACGCAGGTCTGGATCGACTTCATCGAACGCGGCCTGCCGACCCAGTGGGTCGTGCTGCAGACCGCGGATCACGTCGCGGCGCCGTTCTATCCCTCACTCTATGTCAATCTGCGCGGGTTCGGCCTTGCCGCACCTGCCGCGCTGACCATTCAGGCGATGGCGGGTCTCGCCGCCGCCATGCTTGTGTGGCGCGTGTTCCGCGGGCATCGCGATGCCGATCCGCGCATTCTCGCTGCGCTGTTCCTCGCGGCGTCCGCCACGGCGGTGCCGGCACTGGCATCGTCCGACACGCTCACCGTGACCGTCGCCGCCCTTGCGCTGCTGCGCGGCGGGCTGCTCGACAATACCGGCCGGCTGCTGACGCAACTGCTCTACTGGCAGCCGCTCTTACAAATCGGCCTTGGCCAAATCCATGTCCCCGGCCCCGGTCTCGTCGCACCGGCGTTCGCGCTCTATCTCGCCGCCCGGCTCCGGCCGCAGGGCAGGCTTGAGCAGGGCAGCTCTGCGTTGCAACCGGTGTAAATCGCTTCGTCCGCCATGCTGCGGACACGAAGCGCCGCTACGAATCCGCCATACTCTTTGACAGCACGGTCTGACCGCAAGCGGATGAACCGCCGGCGGGCGGGCGCGTGCCTTTGTGTGCCACCATGCTCTTCAAGCGCTTTGAAACCTCGCTGCATCCGACTGGCGCGTCGCAACCCGACACGCCGCCGGCCGACCTTGTCGCGTTCTACTGGCACTTCGCCCGGCAGGCGAAGGGGCTGTTCATCGCGCTGTTCGTCGCCGGTCTCGTCGTCGCGCTGCTCGATTCGACGATTCCCGCCTTCATTGGCCGCATCGTCACGCTGGTGACGCAGAACACACCGCAGCAGCTTGTCGCCGGGCACTGGCACCTGCTCGCCGGCATGGCGACGGTCGTGCTGCTGGTGCGCCCGCTCGCCATCACCGCGCAGAACCTCGTCGCCAACCAGGCGATCTCCGCCAACGTCGCCAACATGATCCGCTGGCAGAACCACTGGCATGTGGCGCGACAGTCGTGGGCGTTCTTCCAGAACGATTTCGCCGGCCGCATTGCCAACCGGGTCATGCAGACCGGACCGGCGGTGCGCGAGAGCCTCGTCGCGCTGATCACCGGCGTCTGGTACATCCTGGTCTACGGATCGAGCGCCATCTTCCTGCTCGCGTCAGCCGACTGGCGGCTTGCGCTGCCGATCTATGCGTGGTTCGTGGCCTATCTGGTGCTGCTGCGCATCATGGTGCCGCGCATGCGCGACCGCTCCAAAGATGTGTCGGGGGCGCGCTCGGTGCTCACCGGCCGCATCGTCGATACCTACACCAACATCCTCACCGTCAAGCTGTTCGCCCGCGCGCGGCAGGAAGACGCCTATGTGCGTGAGGCGTTCGACGAGCACACCGGTCTGTTTCATGCCTCGCTGCGGCTCAACACGCTGTTCTCGTTCCTGCTGTCGCTGCTCAACGCCATGCTGGTCACCGCCACCGGCGCGCTGGCGATCTGGCTGTGGACACAGGGCAAGGTCGAGGTCGGCACCGTGGCGATGGCGCTGCCGCTGTCGTGGCAGATCATCTCCATCGCCGGCTGGGTGGCCATGCGCGTCACCGAAATCTTCGAGAACATCGGCGTGGTGCAGGAAGGCATGGTGTCGATCGCGAAGCCGATCGCGCTCGCCGACAGGCCCGGCGCGACCGATCTCGCGGTCAACGAAGGCCGCATCCGCTTCGACGACATCCGCTTCGGCTACGGCCGCGAGAATGGATTGATCGACGGGCTGACGCTCGACATCGCACCGGGCGAGAAAGTCGGTCTGGTCGGCCGCTCCGGCGCCGGCAAATCGACGTTGGTCAACCTGCTGCTGCGCTTCTTCGAACTGGAGGACGGCCGCATTCTGATCGACCATCAGGACATCGCCAATGTCACGCAGGAAAGTCTGCGCTCGCAGATTTCCGTGGTGACGCAGGACACATCGCTGCTGCATCGTTCGATCCGCGACAACATCCGTTACGGCCGCCCCGGCGCGAGCGACGCCGAAATCGAGCGCGCGGCGACGCTTGCGCATGCGCACGAGTTCATCCTCGGGCTGGAGGACTGGAAGCACCGCCACGGCTACGACGCGCAGGTCGGCGAGCGCGGCGTCAAGCTCTCGGGCGGCCAGCGCCAGCGCGTCGCCATCGCCCGCGTGATCCTGAAGAACGCGCCGATCCTCGTGCTCGACGAAGCCACCTCCGCGCTCGACAGCGAGGTCGAAGCGGCGATCCAAGCGAGCCTCGGCACGCTGATGCAGGGCAAGACCGTGATCGCTATCGCGCATCGCCTGTCGACCATCGCGCAGATGGACCGGCTGGTGGTGCTCGACCGCGGCCGCATCGTCGAACAGGGCACGCACGCCGAACTGCTGCGGGCCGGCGGTCACTACGCCACGTTGTGGCGACGGCAGTCCGGCGGCTTTATCGATGTCGCGGAGCAGCAGGCGGCGGAGTAGTGCTTCAAGCAAGGGGCATTCCCTGAGCTTGCCCTTGCTCTCACTGCGTCATGGCCGGGCTTGTCCCGGCCATCCGCGTCTTTGGCGCTACGCAAAGGGAAGCAAGACGTGGATGCCCTCAACAAGTGCGGGCATGACGACGGAGGGACCATCTAAACCGCCTCGCCCGTAATGAGGCGGGACAAATTTTCCCCTCCCTCTCCCTCCCGCAACCGAAACATTCTCCCGCCGCTCACGGCCGGAGGAGATTCATGCAATCGGAGTGAAATATTCCAGAAACGGTTGCGCCGCTGGCACAGATGCTCCAGATGAAAGCCCAAAATCACTGGGGCCGACCGTTTTGTTCTCCGAAAACATCGTTCTGATCGCCGGCTTCGCCATCGGCCTCGTCTATGGCGCGGTCGGCCTCGTCAGCGGCTTTTGCCTGCTGACCAGCCTGCGCCAATGGCTCAACGAGAACAGCGGCGTGCGCATCCGCAGCTATGCACTGGCGATGGCCACGGCGATGATCGGCGCGCAGGTACTGGCCGCTGCCGGCATGGTCGATCTCGGCCAGTCGATCTATCTGCAGGCAGCGTTCTCGGCGCCGCTGATGTTCGCCGGTGGGCTCGTGTTCGGCTACGGCATGGTGTTGGCGAACGGCTGCGGCTCGCGCGCCAGCGTGCTGCTCGGCAAGGGCAATCTCCGTTCCTTCGTCGTCGTCGTCACCCTCGGCATCACCGCGCAGATGACCTTGCGCGGGCTGATCGGCCCGCTGCGCGCCACCGCCGCGCAGGCCAGCACTGTAACCCCGCCGGTCAATTCGCTGCCTGGCCTCATTGGTCTTGCGCTTGACGCCACCACGGCGCGCCTCGTCGCCACGGCGCTCATCGCCGGCGCGCTGATCGTCTTCGCGTTCGCGCATGAACCGCTGCGCCGCGCGACGGTGCAATGGATCTCCGGCATCGCCATCGGCCTGCTGATCGTCGCTGGCTGGTACACGACCGGGCATCTCGGCGGCGAATCCTTCGATCCCGTGCCGGTCACGTCGCTGACCTTCATCGCGCCGATCGCCGACAGCGTGCAGTACATCATGCTGTCCACAGGCATGGCGCTGAACTTCGGCATCGTCACGGTGTTCGGCGTCCTGCTCGGTTCGTTCCTCACCGCCGTCACGACCGGACGCTTCGAGCTGGAAGCCTATCGCTCGCCGCGCCACATGCTGCGCTCCATGAGTGGCGCGGCGATGATGGGCGTCGGCGGCGCCTGCGCACTCGGCTGCTCGATCGGCCAGGGCCTCACCGGCCTGTCGACGCTGGCGTTCGCCTCGATGATCGCGCTCGCTGGCATCGTGCTTGGCATCACCGCCGGCCTGCGCGGCCCGCTCAAGGCCCCGCCGATCGCCTGACGGGAGACAGCCGGCAATGCCGCCGCGAATGCCGCGGCGGCACAGCCGTTCATCTCCAGCGTGATCACATCGACGGCATGATGGCGATATCCGTCACCGTGCCGCTGACGCCGGAAATCTTCGCTGCCTCCGTAGCCTTGCCGCTCGCAAGATCGACGCTGTAAAGCGTATCGCCCGCCATCAGCCATGCTTCATTCTTGCCGTTACCATCGGACCAGATGTCAAAGGCGACGGTATCGGCCTTGATCCCGAGCTTGCCGACGGCGCCGAGCACACCGTCATTCGGCGGTGCCTGTTTGATGAGACCGCCGATCGTGGCATCGATGTTGAACAGCGCCGTTTCCTTCGTGCCCTTGACCGAATTGGTGTAAGCGCCCGCGACGATATTGGGCTTCTCGCCCTTGTGCATGTCGCTATCGGCATATTTGTGATTGCCGTCCTTGACCACCTTCCCGTCATCGACGTTCGCGCGAAGATTGGTTCCGTCGGCAGCCATCACGCGAAGACGATCCGCCACCGGATTGAAGTCGATCGTAATAGGCTGTCCTTTGGCGGCCATGGTTTCGAGCTTTGACTTCTGCGTCGCCTTGCCATCCGCAGCGATGACAACCACGGTTCCATCCTCAACAACACCGTAGAGCATGCCGTCGGCCGGCCGCACGTCGATGCCGACCAGCGCACCGCTGATGCCGGTCACCGTCATGCTTTTCGTCGCTTTCTTCTGCGCCGTATCGACGATCGCGATCGTCTTGCCGCCGATCAGCGCCGCCACTTGCGCGGCCTGCGCCGACAACGTGAAGCCGAATACCGCTGCGGTGGCCAGCAATGTTGCGCGCAATGTCATGGTGTCGCTCCCTGTTGAACGATCCGGGTTCGGATCACGGGAGGGATACGAGGCGCGACTGGATGGCGGATGCGCGCCTGAGGCGCCACGTCGCAGGCCGCGACGGCGCAAAATGCCGCACCGGCATCACGCACGCGTGATGCCGGCCGGAACGGATCGCAATGCTCTTTGCTATTTATTGCGCACTGATGCCGGCACGGCGCGCGACATCGGTCCAGCGCGCGACCTCCGCCTTGAAGAACGCATCGAACGCTTCGGGACTGCTTGACGTCGGCTCGACGCCAACCGCAGCGATGCGTTGGCGGGTGTCCGGCTGCTGCATCGCCTCGACGATCGCCTTGTTCAGGGTGGCGATCACCTCTTTCGGCGTGCCGGTGCGCACCAGAACACCCTGCCAGGCTTGCACGTCGAGGTCGCCGCCCAGACTCATTTCACCGATCGCCGGAACATCCGGCAGCACCGGCTCGCGCTTGCGGCTCATCGCCGCGAGCGCGCGCAGTTTGCCTTGTCCGACCAGCTCGCGCAGCGTGGTGGTCGGCGTATCGAACAGCAGTTGCACCTGTTCCGCCACCAGCGCCTGCATCGCCGGCGCCGCGCCGCGGAACGGCACATGGATCAGCTTGATCCCGGTCTGCCGCGCGAATAATTCCGCCGCCATGTGACCGGCCGAACCGGCGCCCGCCGAGGCAAAGGTGATGGTGTCGGGCGCGGCTTTCGCCGCCGCGATCACATCGGCGACGCTCATGAAACGGGAGTGACCGGTGGTGACGATGAACAACGGCACCGTCGCGATCTGCGCCACCGCGGTGAGGTCGCGCGTCGGATCATAGGACAGCTTCGCCAGCGCTGGCGCGACTGCGGCGGAGAACGTGCCGATCAGCATCGTATAGCCGTCAGCCGGCGCGGCCATGGTCGCATTGCCGGCGATGCTGCCGCTGCCGCCCGGTTTGTTTTCGATGACCACCTGTTGGCCGAGGATCGGCCCCATGCCATTGGCGAGCACGCGCACCACGGAATCGACCGTGCCGCCGGCGGCGAAGCCGGCCAGCATCCGCAACGGCCGGTCCGGAAACGCGGCGCGCGCATGGCGCGGAAACATCATGGCGCCGCCGGCCGCGGCGGCCGAGACGATCAAACTGCGGCGCGAGATCAGATGCGAGGACACGGGGATCACTCCGGCGCACATGGTGGCGGTGCCGGAAGTCCATCATCGGCACGACGGGCGGTCAATCGCGACCCGCGCGGACCGTCCCTGCATTTCTGCGGCGCGCCCCGGTGCAGCCCCTTGTTGCGGCACGAACGTCATGCACAATCGCTACGACAATCAAACCGGACCATCGACATGCGCTTGCATCAGCGTCTCGCCGTCATCACCGCCCTCGTCTGGAGCGCCGTCACCATGGCTGTCCCGGCGTCGGCCGAGGCGCTGCGTGTCGCGCACGACCAGCGGTTTCCGCCGTTCGCGCAGGCTGAGAACGGCCAGTCCACCGGCCTCGCGGTCGACCTGCTGCGCGCCGCCGCGAAACATGCCGGCATTGACATCGCTTTCGTGCCAGTGCCGTTCCAGGAGATCCAGACAACGCTGACCGACGGCCGCGCCGACGCTATTTTCCCGCTCGCCATCACGCCGGAGCGGCGGCAAACGCTGGATTTCAGCGCACCGCTGCTGCCGACCGGCGGCGCACTGTTCGTGCGCGCGCCGGAGAAGACGCCAACGTCGCTCGCGGCAATCGCCGGCAAGACAGTGACGACGCCGCGCACCGGACCGCTCGCCGCCTATCTGCAGAAGAACGCGCCGGACGCGAAGCTGATCGTCACCGCCAATTACGACGAAAGCCTCGCGCAACTCGTCTCCGGCCAGGCCGACGTGGCGGCGCTGAATTTCCAGACCGGCGCGCAACTCGCGGCGCGGCTGCATCCCGGCAGGATCACGCCGCCGGACAGATTGTTCTGGGAGCTGCCGTTCGCCGTCGCCGTGCCGAAGGGCAAATCCGCCGACGCGCTACGCAAGCTCGATGCCGGCATCGCCGCGATCCGCGCCGACGGCACGTTCGAGCGCATCAACACCGATTTCCTGAAACGCTGAGGCCGCGCCGGCTCCGCCGCAATCTTGCCGGGTTACGGGCGTCCCGTTTCCGGCATGATCGCGACATTCGTGATCCGCACATTTATCTGGATCGGCTGCATCGCGGCGCTGCTGTTCGTGCCCGCCGGGACCTGGCGCTGGCCGGCGGCCTGGGTGCTGCTCGCGCTGATGCTGGTGTTCAGCTTCGGCTTCGGCGCGATCCTGCTGAAGCACGATCCGGCTTTGCTCAACGAGCGGATGAAATCGATCATCCAGCCGGAGCAGAAGCGATGGGACAAGATTTTGCTGCTGATCACATTCCCGCTGCTGATCGTCTGGATCGTCGTCATTGCGCTCGACGCCGCGCGCTATCACCTCTCCGCCATGCCGCTGATCTGGCAGATCGCCGGCGCGCTCTGCGTTGCCATCGCCAACGGCGTCGGCTTTCTGGTTATGCTGCAGAACTCGTATGCCGCGCCGGTGGTGAAAATCCAGAAGGAGCGCGGCCAGCGCGCCGTGGATACCGGCCTTTACGCGCATGTGCGGCATCCGATGTATGCCGGCGCGCTGCTGTTCTTCATCGGCCTGCCGCTGCTGCTCGGCTCCTGGTACGGCCTGCTGTTCTTCCCGGTGTTCACCGGTCTGTTCGCGATCCGCGCGGTGCTGGAGGAGCGCACGCTGATCCGTGAACTCGACGGCTATGCCGACTACGCCACACGCGTGCGCTATCGCCTCATTCCCGGCGTCTGGTAATCGGATTACGGCACCGGTGTCACCGTGATGCGCCGGGTCTCGCGCTTCGACATGCTCTGCCCCATCAGGCTGACGCGGGTGGTCGAGGTCTCGTCGATGGCGCGGGTCATGCCGTTCTCCACGTCGATCAGCGTCGTGCTGTCGATGGAGAAATCGGTCTTCTTCAACAGCTCTTGCATCTGCGGCGAGCGGAATTCGGGGCTCGCGGCATTGCCCAGTTGCGCGATGAACGATTGCAGGAAGTCGCGCAGCCCCTGCGGGTCCATCGCGCGCACCTGCGCATAGCGTACCTTTCGGGCTCCGTCGTTCCAGGAGACCATCCGCGTGGTCAGATTGGTCTTGATGGTGCCGCTGCCGACCGGCGCCTTGGTCTGCTCGACGGTCTCGCGCGCGTCGCCAGGTTTCAAGCCGGTATTCTGGCCCATGGCGAGTTGCGGGATGTTTTCCAGATAAGCGGTGGTGGCAGCGACGCCGTCCGCAAGAAACATGCTCTCCATCATTTGCCGCATCACCTGCGCCACCTGCGGCTTCTCCTTGAACCCGTCGGCGATGCCGTCGATCACCTTGCGCATGGTGCCACGCACCTCGTCGAGATTGTCGATCGACACCGGCTTGCCGCCGGCATCGGTCGAGGCGCGCACGACGATGCCGCGCATCGCCTCGAACGCCGACGCGACGATCTTGAGGCCCGGCGCATTGCCGTCCACTTCCAGCGCGCGGTTGACATAAGTGATGCGATAGCCGGACGCGGTCTTCTCATCGATGGTGAGTTCGTAGCGCGACAGCGTCTTGTTCTGCCGCGCGCCATCCGGCCGCTGCTCGTCGCTCACCGATTGCGCGGTGACGATCCAGCGGCTGCCGACCGGCGGATTGTACGGCGCCTCGGTCCAGGGTTGTGACCGGGCCGCGGTCACGAGCGACAGGGCCAGCACACCTGCAACGGCGAGCCGTGTTCCAAGCCTGCGCGAACCGATCGCCACCATGATGCTCTCCCGCGCCGTCGCGGACGGCGTTCCTCTCCGTTGGACGCGCCCGCGCCGGGACCGGTTCAACAAACGAGTCGAACCGCCCTTTTCTCGCCGCGGGACTCGTCCCATATTCCACCTTCCATGGCAAAAAATCCCGACAATTCAGGCCCGAAGCCGGGCCGGCACCCGGCCCGGCATTCCAAGGATCCGGCCAGGCCGACCCGCGCCAAGGCGTCGCGACCGGAGATGGGCGCGCTCGACCCGGCGCTGGCGGACATCCTCAATCCGGCGCTGGGCAAGGGAACCGCCGGCGTCGGCTCGCAGACCGGCGACAGCGGCCTCCAGCCGCCGCCGGACAATTCGTTCGACCGCCGCCGCGATTTCTCCGCCGCGCACACCGCGCGCAAATCGACGCCGAAAGGGTTCGAGGAAGCGCCGCAGGCCGAGTTCAAGGCGGACACGCCGGCGATCAACCGCAAGCTCGCCGAAGTGCTCGGCTATCGCATGCCGGAAGCCGAAGAGGCCGACGCGGCGGAAGAGCGCGACCTGATCCCCTCCGGCGTCACCGCCACCGCGGAATCGCTCGACAGGCTGCTGCGCGAAGGGCGGCCGGAAATCGGCGGCCAGGTGTGGACGCCGCACCGCCCGCCGCGCCCGGAGAAATCCGAAGGCGGCAAGCCGCTTGTCATCAAATCCGCGTTCGAGCCGAAGGGCGACCAGCCGCAGGCGATCCAGGATCTGGTCGAAGGCGTGAAGCGCAACGACCGCACGCAGGTGCTGCTTGGCGTCACCGGAAGCGGCAAGACCTTCACCATGGCCAAGGTGATCGAGGAGACGCAGCGCCCGGCGCTGATCCTCGCGCCGAACAAGACGCTGGCCGCGCAGCTCTACGGCGAGTTCAAGAGCTTCTTCCCCGACAACGCGGTGGAATATTTCGTCTCCTATTACGACTACTACCAGCCGGAAGCCTACGTCCCGCGCACCGACACCTATATCGAGAAGGAATCCTCGATTAACGAACAGATCGACCGCATGCGGCATTCCGCGACACGCGCGCTGCTGGAACGCGACGACGTGATCATCGTCGCCTCCGTGTCGTGCATCTACGGCATCGGCTCGGTCGAGACCTATTCGGCGATGACCTTCACGTTGAAACAGGGCGGCCGCATCGACCAGCGGCAACTGCTCGCCGATCTGGTCGCGTTGCAATACAAGCGCTCCGGCGGCGATTTCTCACGCGGCACGTTCCGTGTGCGCGGCGACACCGTCGACATCTTCCCGGCGCACTATGAAGACCGCGCCTGGCGCGTGCACCTGTTCGGCGACGAGATCGAGAAGATCGAGGAGTTCGATCCGCTCACCGGCCAGCGCACCGACGATCTCGAATTCGTCAAGGTCTATGCCAACTCGCACTATGTGACGCCACGGCCGACGCTCATTCAGGCCATGCACGGCATCAAGGCCGAGCTGAAATGGCGGCTCGACGAGTTGAACAAGTCTGGCCGCCTGCTGGAAGCGCAGCGGCTAGAGCAGCGCACCCGCTACGATCTCGAGATGATGGAAGCGACCGGCTCCTGCGCCGGCATCGAGAACTATTCGCGTTATCTCACCGGCCGCAAACCGGGCGAGCCGCCGCCGACTTTGTTCGAGTACGTGCCGGACAACGCCATCGTGTTCGCCGACGAGAGCCATGTCACCGTGCCGCAACTCGGCGGCATGTATCGCGGCGACTTCCGGCGCAAGGCGACCCTAGCGGAATACGGCTTCCGCCTCCCCTCCTGCATGGACAACCGACCGCTGCGCTTCGAGGAATGGGACGCGATGCGGCCGCAGACGGTCGCCGTCTCCGCCACGCCCGGTCCGTGGGACATGGAAGAGTCCGGCGGCGTGTTCGCCGAACAGGTGATCCGCCCAACCGGACTGATCGACCCGCCTGTGGACGTGCGCCCCGCGCGCACGCAGGTCGACGACGTGATCGGCGAGGTGCGCGAGACCGCGCGCAAGGGCTACCGCTCGCTGGTCACGGTGCTGACCAAACGGATGGCGGAAGACCTCACCGAATATTTGCACGAACAGGGTATCCGCGTGCGCTACATGCACTCGGACATCGACACGCTGGAGCGCATCGAGATCATCCGCGACCTGCGGCTTGGCGCGTTCGACTGCCTGGTCGGCATCAACCTGCTGCGCGAGGGCCTCGACATTCCCGAATGCGCGTTGGTTGCGATTTTGGATGCCGACAAGGAAGGCTTTCTGCGCTCGGAGACCTCGCTGGTGCAGACCATCGGCCGCGCCGCGCGCAACATCGACGGCAAGGTGATCCTCTATGCCGATCACGTCACCGGCTCGATGGAGCGGGCGATGGCGGAGACTAATCGCCGCCGCGAGAAGCAGATGGCCTACAACGCCGCCAACGGCATCACACCCGAGAGCGTGAAGAAGGGAATCGGCGATATTCTCTCCAGCGTCTACGAGCGCGACCACGTCCTCGTCTCCACCGGCAGGAAGGGCGACAGCGGCGAGTTCGAGGATGCGGCGACCATCGGCCACAACTTCGCGGCCGTGCTCGCCGATCTCGAGGAGCGAATGCGCGCCGCCGCCGCCGATCTCGATTTCGAGGAAGCGGCGCGGCTGCGCGACGAGCTGAAGCGTCTGCGGCAGACCGAGATGGCTGTGCTCGACGACCCGACCGCCCGCAATATCGTGCAGGCGCAGAAACCGAAGCTGCGCTCCAAGGGTGGTCCTTCCGCGCGGGCGACTTTGCGCAAGATCGAGGATCGCAACGCCGCGCGCGATCTCGCCGCGCCCGACGCCGACCCCCGCGCACGCCCGCACAAGCCCGATCTCGACGAGATGGGCATTGCCGGCTGGCACGAGGTGAAGCCACATCGGCCGGATGCGACGAAAGGGCGAAGCCCGTCTTCAAGAGAACGTCCGCGCAAACCCACGCTCGATGAGATGGGTCCGGGCGTGGAGTCGATCCCGGCGCGCAAGTCGAGCGACGGCCCGCGCTCGACCATGGGCCGGCCCGGCATGCGCGGCGGCTTCAAGCCGCGCAGTCGCCGCTGATGGTCCGACCAAGCCGCTGGCAACGGCAAGCCGAGCCGCCGCGTGCGCCGCGTCGGCAGGTCCCGTCATGGATCGTGCTGGCCGTGGTCGCGCTCGCCGCGTGGGCGTACAGCCACTGGGACAAAGCGCCGAGCGGCCACATCGCCGGGCCCGTGACCGGCGACGTGACGCCGGGCGAGATGATCAACGGAAGCGTGCGCGTGGTCGACGGCGATTCGCTGGAGATCGGCACGGCGCGCATCCGACTGTTCGGCATCGACGCGCCGGAACTGCGTCAGCTTTGCCGCGCGGCGGACGGCAGCGACGTGACTTGCGGACTGTCGGCGCGCGACACGCTCGGCAGACTAATCGGCGGGCGCGCGGTCGCCTGTGCGCCGGCGGAAAAGACGCCGAGCTACGACCGCACCGTGGCGGTGTGCACCGTCAACGACAATTCGGGCAAGGACCGCGCCATTGATCTGTCGGAGGCGATGATCCGCGCCGGCTACGCCATCGAACTCAAGGCGCATAGCCATGGCCGCTACAGCGCCGCCGAGCGCGAGGCGCGCGATGCCAAGCGCGGGATTTGGGCCGGCACGTTCGAGCGGCCTTCGGAATGGCGGCAGCGGACGATGCGGTGAAGCATCCCACCTGGTTACGCAATTCCCACCCCGTTCGTCCCCGCGAAAGCGGGGACCCACGCTTGGGCACATCGTCGACATTGCTAAGTGTGGATTCCCGCTTTCGCGGGAATGAACGGATGGCGCGATAGCGCGCGTCTCTCTCTGCCGTCATGGCCGAGCATAGCACGTCGAAGACGCGAGTAAACGCGCTTATGTCGCGGCCATCCACGTCTTCGGTGCCGTAGAAAAGAAAAGACATAGACGCGTGGGTCAAGCCCGCGCATGACATGTAGAGAGCGACACCGTCGCTCTACTTCCTTTTCTTCTTCTCATTCAGCGCCACCGCCGCCCGAATGAGCGCCGTCAGTGCCTTCTCGTTGATCTCGTCGCCTTCGTGGATGTCGATGGCGCGGCGGACATTGCCGTCGAGGCTCGCGTTGAACAGCTTCGCCGGATCGTCGAGCGCTGCGCCCTTGGCGAAGGTCAGCTTCACCACGGCCTTGTAGCTCTCACCGGTGCAGATGATGCCGTCGTGTTCCCACACCGGCACGCCGCGCCACTTCCAGGCCTCGACCACATCGGGATCGGCCTTGTGGATGATCGCGCGGATGCGCTTGAGCATCGCCCCGCGCCAGTCGCCCAGCTCCTTGATACGCGCATCGATGTGCGCGGAGGCGTCCTTGCCGTTGTCCGGTTGCGTCGCCTTGCTCATTGCCACACGCCCTTATGCCGCATCGGCTTTCTCCAGAACCTTTTCCATCGAATCGAAGAAGCGCGGCCAGCCGAACTTCGCGCCCTGATAAGCCTGCTTCTGCTCCGGCTTGAAACCCGTCTGCTCCATGCGCAGATGCGTGCCGCGTCCGGTCGGCGTCAACGTCCAGGTCACGACGCTTTCCAGACCAAGACCGTCCCAAGCATACGAGAGCACCTTGTGCGGCTCGATGGCCAGAACCTTGCAGTCCAGAGTGCCCCACTCGGCCCGCAGATTGAAGCGATGACCGAGATCCGGCTTGAAATCGTTCTGCATCAGCCACTCGGCGATCAGATGCGGCTGAGTGAGCGCGCGCCACACCTTTTCCGGCGGATGCGACAGGTCGCGTTCGACGACGACGGTGAGAGCTTCGGCGGCGTTGGTCATTGGTCCATCCTGTTGAGGAGATCTTCGAGATCGTCGATCCGGCTCTGCCAGAAGCCAGCCATTTGACTTGTCCAGTCCATCAGCGGCGCAAGCGCACGCGGCTGTGCGCGGTAATGCGTTTGCCGTCCCTCGTGCCGTTCGCGCACAAGCCTGGCTCTCTTGAGCACGCCGAGATGCTTCGACACCGCCGGCTGCGATACGCCGGACTGGGCCGTTAGCGCCGCCACGGTCTGTTCCCCGTTGCGGCACAGCCGCTCGAAGATCGCGCGCCGTGTCGGATCGGCCAGCGTCCGGAATAAACTGTCATAGAGTTGGGACATATAAACCCATAACCCGTTAGTTATGGATAATCCATAACCAGCAGGCTATGGATGAGTCAACCCTTCGGGATCGAAATCGGCGCAGAAACAAGCCAATTTGTTCTGAGGTTCAAAGCGTCTCCCAAACAATTCCTCTCCTCTTTATTTCCCATCGCGGCGCGGTAAAGTGCGCGCCATCGCCGGGGGCGGCGACGGGAGTTTCTACATGTCGATCGCATCTTCGGCCTGGCGCGTCGCGCCGCTTGCTGCCGCCCTCGCCGCGGCGCTAACGCTCGGCGCCTGCGCCACCGACGGCGACACGGCGGCAACGGCAACAGTCACGCCCGCGTCGTCGGCCTCCGCGGCCGCGCCTGCGGCACGAACTGCCAGCGCCGCCGACGCCAAGGTCGAAGTGCCGCTCGACGAAGCGCAGGCCAGCGCGCGCTGCTGGATGAAATACGACAGCGCGAAGATGTCGCTCGATCAGAAGTCGGCCGTGGTCGACAAGTGCATCGACGAGACGATGCGCAATCAGAAGCGCTGATACTTTTTCCCGACGATGACGCTCATGCTCGCGGCGCGACCACCGCGCCAGTCTGGCCGCTCGCCTTCAGCTCGGCGGCGATCATGCCGGACGCCTTCATCTCCTCGATGAACGGCTTGAGATAGCCGACGCCATCGAGCCGGCCCTTGAGCGTGCCCATCGCCTGCTCGATCGCCATGAAGCGCGGCTCGATCATCCGCAGTTCGGGATGATCGGCGACGAATTTGCTGATGTGCTGGCGCACGCCGGCGCCAGCCTCGAGCTTCTCGCGCAGCGTCATCTGCATTGCTTCCGGACCGGTCGGGGCGCGCTGCAGGGTCGCGTGCTTGAGCGTGCGCGACAGGAACAGGTCGTAAGCCGCGCCTTTCGCCACGCCGATACGGACTCCCGCGCTGTCGACATCTGCCGGCGCGCGCAGCGCGGAATCCTGCGGCACCATGAAAAAGCCCTCGATCAGCACATAGGGCGCGGTGAACTCGATCTCGGCGGCGCGCACCGGCTCGATGGCAAGGAAGGCGACATCCCAGGCTTGCTCCGGGATCGCCGCGAACACCTTGCCGGCCGCGTCATACGGCACGAGATCGACCGGCACGCCGAGCCGTTTGCCGAGTTCGCGCACGAGCGCGACGGTGACGCCGCCGAGCGTGCCGTCGGCATGCTTCTGCGCCAGCACGGTGTTGCCATGGTTGATGGCGGCACGAAGGCGGCCGGTGGGCGCGAGATCTTTCAGCACGGCAGGAGAGACGGTCACGGACAAACCTTTCGCATCAAGCCGTCGTATGCGACGGCGATGCGCGGCTTATACACGATCGCGCCGGCGCGCGCCGCAGCCTGGCTTCACACGGGATATTCGTTCAGCGCGACGCCGGCGGAACGCCGAGCGGATCCTGCCGGTCCTTCGGCAGCGCCCGCACCGATTTCGCCATATCGAGGCAGGTCAGCAGATCGACATAGCTTGCCGGGCCGCCGAGGCTGGAGGCGCGGACGCAACGCGCCCGATCCGCATCGGGATAGTCGCTCCACTGCTTGTCGAGCGTGTCGCGCGCGCTGGTTTCGTCGTTCTCGCAACTCTGGCTAGTGCGGCCGGGCGCGACTGCCGCCGCCGCGGCACCACGACAGGCGCTCTGCACGTCGTAGCGCGGCACGGTATCGGCCCGCGCGGCGGCCGCCGGCGGCAGGCTGACGATCAGGCCGACGCAAATCGCGAGCGTGGCCGAAACGATCCGACGATCAAGGAAAAACGGGATGAAATGACGATAGATCATCGAAGCCATGATCGCCTCCCGCAAGGAGTAATCCCGGAATTATTGGGCCAACGCGAAGCGGGGAACCAGGTTCCCAATCGGTCGTGCTGCCGTCGCCACGCCGTCAGGAAAGACCGGGAATTGCAGCTATGCGCACGGCACCTACCCCACGATGTGGGACAGTGCTAGTTTATATCAAAATATATGGGCGCACTGCGCCTGTTGTGCCGAGCGGCGATACATCCGGCGGGTTGACGCCAGGATCCCAGGGTCGCCCACCAGGGACTTGGAATTTATATCGTGACCGCAGAAATTCTGCGCGGGTTCTCCCGCGCGTTGTGCGACGCTTTGGCGACACGCAACATCCAACCGATTGAGCCGTTCCTGCATCCCGACGTCGAATGGGTGATGTACGGGCCGGTCGACCTGTTTCCTTTCATGGGCCAGCGGCAAGGCAAGGCGGCGGTGCTCGCCGTGATCGGCGAGCTTGCCGCCACAGCCACCCTCACCCGCTACGAACCCGAGCAGGTGCTGTTCGACGGTAGCGAAGCCGCCGCGCTGGTGCGTCTCACCGCGCAGGAACGCCGCAGCGGCCGCATCCTCACCGTGCGGATGGCGCAATTCGCCAGCGCGCAGGACGGTCAGCTCCGCAGCGTCCGCGTGCTGTTCGACACGCTCGACGCGGCCGAACAGGCGCTGGGCCGGGAGTTCGATCTCTCGCGGGTCGCCTGAACTAGCCGCAGACCCGACGCGGTTGCATCACCACGCTGCCGTTCGCCTGCGTCACCGGCACGTTGATGATGCGGCATTGCTGGGCCGGCGCGGCCTTCTTGGGCCGGTCGACGATGGCACGGCCGCGGGTGATCGCCTGTGCCGACGCGAGCACCGGCAGCACCACAGCGCCGATGGCCGCGAGGATGATCGTCGTCGTCAGCAATCGCATGTCTCGGCCTCGTACAGCGAATCGTCGGACATGATCAGCGCATGCAGGACGGCATGCTGTCAAAACCGCGAAACGAAACGGCCCCGCATGCGCGAGGCCGTCCGTAATAAATGCAACTGGCAGAAACGATCAGCGGCAGACGCGGCGCGTCTGGATGATCACGCGGCCGCCCGGCCGATGCACGCGGGTCCGTTCGGTAAAGCAGCGGCGAGCCATGCGATGATGCGGGCGCATGCCCTGCTTCACCACGACCTTTTCACGCACGACGGTTTGCGCATCGGCCTGCTGCACGCTGGCGGGAATGACGATGGCCATGGTGGCAGCGGCCAGGGCGCCCACAATAATCGACTTCATATTGCTCTCCTCGGGAATGGATGTGTCACCCGCCATCAACGTGGCAAACCGCAATCGGTTCAGATACGAGGGCTATCTCCTTGAAAATATTGGTATTATGAACCTCCGTTCATGGAACCCGGCCTTCGGCGCGGAAAATTAAAATCCTCTCGATCGCGAACGCGGAAAGGTCACAGTTCCGTGTCGCCATAGGTGCAAGCGCGACGTCCGCGCTCTAGGCAACAACAAGGAGACCTGTATGGCGACGGTGATCAGAGGTGATCGCAAGGATATCGACCCGGCGGAAGATGCCGCCGCGAAAGTCGAGAGCGATATCCGCGAGTTCGTGCGCCGCGACCAGTTCGCGCCGCGCCGCCTGCGCGAGGAACGCAGCGCGCCGCGTCAGAACAGCCTGCCGGGCGCGACTCCGCTCCCCGGAACACAAGGGGCACCGGTGAATACGCAGCACAGCCACGATATCAACGAACTGATCCGCCGCGTGTCCGGCGGCTCGATGGAAGAGATCGACAAGGTGATCCTCGAACTACAAAGCGTACGCGACATGCTGCGCAGCGAGGGTGAGCGGGTATCGCGCGAGATTTCAGGCTATGCGAGCCTGAACGCGGCGGCGATGACGGCGATGAAGATCATCGCTGAAAGCATGACCCAGTGGAAGGCGCAGCCGACCAACCGCGATCACGACACCTGATCGGCGCGATGCCATGAAAACGGAAACGGCCGGGCTTCACGTCCGGCCGTTGTCGTTTTGAATGCTGTGCTATTCGATGACGAAATCGAAATAGGTGCGCGGGAACGGCTCGTTGGCGAGCGAGAAGTGCCACCATTCCTTGTTGTAGTCGCGAAAGCCACGCCGCGTCATCGCCTCGAACAGAATGCGCCGGTTGAATTGCTGGTCCTGCGTGATCGAGGTGTCCGCGGGCCAGGATTTCGGCGAGAAGAAATCGAACGGCGTCCCCATGTCCAGTTCGACCTGGTTGGAAAGCCGCAACAACGTCAGATCGACGGTCGAGCCGCGCGAATGCCCGGAACGGTGCGCGATATAGCCGTCGCGGAACAGGTGCTGTTTCTCGACCTGCGGATAGTATTGCGCCTTGGTCGCATTCGCCTTGAGATCGCGTGCCCAACGCGCGAAATGCGCGACCGCCCGCTTCGGCCGGTAGCAGTCGAACAGCTTGAGGCCGAGACCACGCTCCGCGAGATCGTTCTGCACAGCGGCGAGCGCCTCCGCTGCCTGCCGCGTCAGGATACAGCGCGCGGCACGATAACCGTCGATCCGGGCGCCGACGAAATTGTTCTCGGTGGCGTAGCGCAGGTCAGTCACGACGCCCGGAACGATGGTCGCGACATCGACGAAACCGCGCGGCAACGGCTTTGCGGCCGTGCGCGGCGACGCTGCATCGCTTTCGGTAGCCAGGGACATCAGCGCAACGGCAAAGCCAGCCAGCCAACACAAAACGGGGCGAATCGTCATCGATCCACCCTATCGGATTGCATGTCGCCGGACATCTGAGGAGAGTTCGGGGCCTGACGGGAAACGAAAGCCGGACCAGCATGGTCCGAACGATGCACCCGCGATGGCCGTTAAAGCGAAAACCCGGCGGCCGGAGCGGCCGCCCGGCCGATCAGCGACGCAGCGTGGTCGCGGATTTCATCGTCCCGTCGAGGTCCATGCGGCCCGACGTGTAGTCCATCACCACCATCGCGCCCATCAGCGTCACAAACACCGTGACGCCGGCCAGCAGATAACCAATTCCGCCCAAAGTGATCTTGTCCGTCATTCTCGTCTTCGTCCGTAGCAATGTCGTTCCCCCACAAACGCGCGCGCCAATCGTTCGTTCCGATGCGCTGCGAAACCGGCACGAAAATGGCCCCGCGCGGGGCCATTCGTCATGCTTAAGAACGGCTGAGGGTTAATTGGCCTGTGTCGTCTGCCGTTGCTGTTCGTCGTTAATTCGACGTCCGGCGCGGCAACGGATATTCGGAGCTTTCGTAAAGCTGCCGGATGCCGTTTCCATCGAAGCGGCGCTCGCCGATTTCCAGATAGGCGCCCAGCAGCGCGTCCGACGGCATTTCCTCGATGGCGAAGCGAATTGCCTCGGCAGCGGTCGGAAACCGCTTGTAGCCAATCGGGCGGCGGGACTTGCGGCTGCGGCTCGGGAACAGTTCCGAAGGGGACTGGTAGTTGATCATGCTCATGTCAAAACCTCCGCTGCACAATATGGCGCTGCACCGCAAAAAAATCTACCGCCCCCGGCGCATGGCCGATCTGACGGTAAACAGGAAGTCGTTGGAATTTCTCCAAAAACGCCGATTTGGGGCGACTTTGGTCTAAGAGCCACCAACGCGCCCGGCTGCCAGTTTATACGGCAGCCGGGCCATCTGGGCAGATTTTACTCGTCAACCTCGGCCACAATCTGGCTGGTGGCGGGGTCGACCAGCCAGACCCGGTTGTTCACGGTCATGTACTTATAGGACCGGACCGCGGGAACCTCGGTGACCACCGTGTCGGGAACGGCTTGCAATTCCACCGTTTCCGGAACCCGCATGCCGACCTGGTAGCGTACCGTTGGCGGCGGCGCCGGCGCCACGCGCTCGCGCGTCACCGTGCGATAGATCACCGTGCGTTGCGCCGGCGACAGTTGCAGCGGCGCGCGCTCGGTCACCACGGTGCGGGTTTCGACCGGTTCGCGGGTGATGACCGTCGTCTGGGCGGATGCCGCCGCCGTTCCTGCCAGCAGCGCGAGCGCGCTTGCGGCGAGGCAAACATGATGGCGGACCTGAGACGTCATGAGGAACTCCTGCTGTGGTGGAAGTCAGCGGCCCAACGCGGGGCACGCGGCCGACGTTCCACGCGCAGCACGGAACCAACTCACAAATTGCGTCATCCGGACACAAATCATGTCCGCCGCATGAGAGAGATGCTTAAGGTTGTTCGGCGAGATAGCGCCGCAACCAGGTGATCAGCGGCAAGGTGAGCAGCGCGAGCGCGGCGATACACAACATCGACACATTGACGTTCATCAGATCGCCGAGCGCGCCGAACACCGCCGGCGAGACCGCGCCGGCGCCGATCGTGCCTGTGTAGAAGATGCCGAACGCACGCACGCGCTTCTCCGGGGCGACCAGATCCGGCACCGAGCCATAGAGCACCGACGAGGTGCCGTTGAGCGCGATCCCGACAATCGGCAGCAGCACCAGCACGCCCTCGAGCGGCAGCGGCAGCAGTGCGGCGATACCGAGCGCGGTGACGATTTCCGTTACCCACACGGTGGCGATGGTGCCGATGCGCGCGCCGAGGAATGCGCAAGCCAATTTGCCGACCGCGCCGCCGGCGAACACCAGCGTCAGCGCCGCGCCGACCGTCGGCAGGGAAGCCCCCTTCTCCGTCAGCACGAACGGCAGGAAGGTGAGAAACGCCATGCGTGTCGCGCTGTCGAGCACGCCCACCGTGGTCAGCACCGGAAACGCGAGACGGCGCGGCGTCCGCACCGCACTTCCTTCGGTATTTTTCGGCGTCGCATGCGCCGGCGAATAGCGCGGCATCAGCAGGAAGATCGCCACCGCCGCGACGACGCCGCAGCCGCCGAGAATGGCGAGCGCCTCGCGCCACGGCAGCACCACCAGCAGTAACGATGCCGCGAGCGGCACCGCCATCTTGCCGATGTCGCCGGCGAAATTGTAGGTGCCGAGCGCCTTGCGTGAGCGCGGGCCGGAAAACGCCTGCGCGATCAGCTCCGAGGCCAGCGGATGTTGTGTGCTCGATCCGGCACCACCGAGGAACAGCGCGACAGCGAGCATCACCAGCCCGCCGCTCCAGCCCGCCAGCAGATAGGCGCAGCCGGTCAGCAGCGTGCCAAGCGCCAGCACCGCCGGCGCGCCGAACCGTTCGGCGACAAAGCCCGCCGGGATTTGCAACCCGGCCATCGTGCCGGAGAACAAGCCACGCAGCAGGCCGAGCGCGGCATAGCCCAGACCGAATTCGGCCTGCCATACCGGCAGCATCACATAGATGAGATCGGTGTAACCGTCATGCAGCGCATGCGCGCCAAAGGCGACGCCAGCGGCGCGGCGCTCGTCGCGTTTGTTATCGAGGCCCGTTTGCGGCATCACGGCTGTCATCGGCCGGCCCCCATCAGACCCGGCGCGAGACGAATGAAATGCTGTCGAACGAGATCACGCGCACGCCGGTCTGGTTGTCGCCGGTGGTGAGCAATGTCGCCAACCCCCAGTCCGGACGGCTTGCCGAAGCGCGCATGGCGGTGATCTCGGTCGCATAGGTCACCGTATCGCCGGCATAGACCGGTTTGAGCCATTTCAGATTGCGAATGCCTGGTGCCGGCCCGGTCACGGCTGGCGTTTCGCCGCGCGCGCGCATCTCATCGGCCATCCGTTTGCGATACGCGACCATCATCGGCATCCAGACGACCGCCGCCTGCCAGCCGGATGCACACAGCGCGCCGAAATGCGACTTCGCCGCCGCCGCCTCATCGAGATGAAACGGCTGCGGGTCGAACCGCGTCGCGAAGGATTTGATGTTCTCGGCGGTGAAATGAAACTGGCCGACCTCGAACCGGTCGCCGACGCGCAGATCATCGAAGAATTTCATGCGGGCGCACTCTCGCGCGTGCCGAACATCATCGTCGAGGTCACGGCCATGATGTGGGTGTCGTGCTGGTCATGCACGTCGTAGCGGAAACTGACCAGTCCCATCTCCGGACGGCTGCGCGAGCGGCGCGCCGCGGTCACGGTCGCCTTGACGGTGATGTCGCTGTCCGGCCGCAGCGGCGCGATCCATCTGATCTCGTCGACGCCGGGGGCGCCCATCGAAGTGGATTGCGCCAGCATCTCGTCCGCGATCAGCCGCATCATCAGGCAGCAGGTGTGCCAGCCGGAGCCGGCGAGACCGCCGAGCATCGAGCGGCGGCCGGCCTCCTCGTCGAGGTGCATCGGCTGCGGGTCGAACTCGGCGGCAAAAGCGACGATCTCGTCGCGCGTGACGTGGCGCGGACCGAGGGTCAATTCGAGACCGGCGGGAAAATCTTCAAAGGCGCGTTTCGGCATCCCCTCAGTTAATACGATTTCAGCATCGAATTGTAGGCACCCTCGGCCTTCACAAACGCATCCCTCGAATTCGCCGAGAGCACGACGATCACGAAAAACGTGTTGCCGTCCTTGTCTGTATCGGTGGTGATCGAGGTGCGCTCGAAGCCCTGCTCCTTCAGGCGCGTCGCCTCGAAGCGATGGCTGACGAATACCGGCTTGCCGTCGGCACGGACGATATCGGCGAGCTTTTCCGGCTTCGCGGTTTTGGCGCGGCGGCGCCAGTCCGCATAGGTGTCCTTGACGATGTCGGCGACCTGCAGCTTGCCGCCGGCATTGTACCGGACCAGCGTATAGATCTTGGCCGGCGCGTCCTCGAAATCCTGGCCCTTGGGCAGCAGCATCTGCACCCGCAGTTCGCGGGTCGCCTCGGCGTCCTCGATCCAGCCGTCCGGCACGGTCGTGGAAGCACGGAAAAAGGCGCAAAGCCCGCTGTCGCAGGGGTTCATGAATTTCTGAACCTCGGCGACGGCCGGATGAGCCGTTCCGATAACGGCAAGCGCGGCGAAGCTCATCAACGACAAGCGGATTTTCATGACGCGTCCCTCCGGTCAAAGCGGGGGTGACAACCACCCGCTTAAGGATAGTCGCGCCGGGAGGGCCGCCGGTTCAAGCCGGCGAACCGTCATGTGCCGTCAGGTCGCGAAACGGAAATGCATCACGTCGCCGTCGGCGACCACATAGTCCTTGCCTTCGAGCCGCAGCCGTCCGGCCTCGCGCGCGCCGGCTTCGCCGCCGAGCCGTACATAATCGTCATAGCCGATGGTCTCGGCGCGGATGAAGCCGCGCTCGAAATCCGTATGGATCACGCCGGCCGCCTGCGGCGCCCTGGTGCCGCCGGTGATGGTCCAGGCGCGCGCTTCCTTCGGACCAACGGTGAAGTAGGTCAGCAGATGCAAGAGGCCGTAGCCGGCGCGGATCAGCCGGTCGAGGCCCGGCTCGGTGAGGCCGACCGCCTCCAGGTAATCCTTGCGCTCGCCCTCGGGCAGCGCGGCGATCTCGGATTCGATCTTCGCCGAGATGACGACACAGACCGCGCCTTCGGCCTTGGCGCGTTCCTCGACGCGCTTGGAGAAATCGTTGCCGCTCGCGGCCGAACCTTCCTCGACGTTGCAGGCGTAAAGCACCGGCGCCGAGGTCAACAGTCCGAGCGCATGGAACAGCCGTTCCTCGTCCGGCTTGCGCTCGACCAACCGCGCCGGCTTGCCGTCGCGCAGCAACGCGAGCGAGCGCTTGACGAGATCGAGCATCTCGCGCGCTTCCTTGGCGTCCTCACCGGAGCCCTTCGCCTTCTTCTCCAGATTGTCGATGCGCTTCTCGAGACTGTCGAGATCGGCGAGCATCAGCTCGGTCTCGATCGTGTCGATGTCGGCGATCGGGTCGATGCGGCCCTCGACGTGGGTGATGTCCCCGTCCTCGAAGCAGCGCACCACATGGACGATGGCATCGACTTCGCGGATGGTCGCGAGGAACTGGTTGCCGAGCCCCTCGCCTTTCGACGCGCCCTTCACCAGACCGGCGATATCGACGAACGTGATGCGCGTCGGCACGATCTGCTGCGACTTCGCCAGCGCCGCGAGCTTGTCCAGGCGGGGGTCCGGCACCGCGATCTCACCGACATTCGGCTCGATCGTGCAAAACGGATAGTTCGCCGCCTGCGCCGCCGCGGTCTGCGTCAGCGCGTTGAAAAGTGTCGACTTGCCGACATTAGGCAGACCGACGATGCCGCACTTGAATCCCATCAGTTCTTGTCTTTCGTGTTGGCAGGCCCGGCGCCGGCCGCGTCACCCAAATCCTTGTCGCCGAAGCCTTTGGCATCCATCGCCAAATGCACCTTGTTCTGGAACGTCGCATCCTGGCCCTTGGCCAAGAGCGGCGCATTGTCCGCGATCACCTCGCACAGCGCAGTCACCCAGGGGCGCTCGCTCTTGGCGAAATCCTGCAGCACATAGCTGTGCACGCGGTCCTTGTCGCCCGGATGGCCGATGCCGATGCGCACGCGCCGGTAGTCGTTGCCGACATGCGCGGTGATCGAGCGCAGACCGTTGTGGCCGGCATTGCCGCCGCCGGTCTTGATGCGCAGCTTGCCGGGCGGCAGATCGAGTTCGTCATGAAACACGACGATGTCGGCGGGGGAGAGCTTGTAGAACTGCGCCGCTTCGGCCACGGCGCGGCCCGACTCGTTCATGTAAGTGCCGGGCAGCAGCAGCAGCGTCTTCTCGCCGCTGAGTGCGCCTTCCACGGCAACACCCTGGAAGCGGCGGCGCCAAGGCGCGATATCATGCCGCCGCGCAATCTCCTGCACGGCCATGAAACCAATATTGTGACGATTGGCGACGTAGCGGTCGCCCGGATTGCCGAGACCGACAAACAGCAGCATGGCGGCACCACCGAGCGCGCAGCGCGAAGAGAACGAGCCGCGCGCCGGAGACCGGCGCGCGGCTGGCGTTTACTTCTTGGCGGGAGCGGCACCCGCAGCCGGAGCGGCCGCAGCAGCGCCCGCGGCCGGAGCCGCAGCACCAGCAGCCGGAGCAGCGGCGCCCGCAGCCGGAGCAGCCGCAGCAGCGGGAGCAGCAGCCGCTTCGGCAGCCGCACGCTGTTCTTCGGCGTAGCCGGACGGCGGAACGATGGTGACCAGCGTCATTTCTTCCGGCGCCAGCACCTTGACGTTCGCCGGCAGCTTCACATCGCGCAGATGCTTCGAATAGTTGATTTCGAGGCCGGCGATATCGACGTCGATCGATTCCGGAATGTCTTCCGGCAGGCACGAGATTTCGATCGAATGGGTGACGATGTTGACCGCACCGCCGCGCTTGATGCCGGGCGAGGCGTCGGCATTGATGACGCGCACGGCAATGTTGACGCGAACCGGCTGACCTTCGCCGAGACGCAGGAAGTCCACATGCAGCGGATGATCCTTGACCGGATCGAGCTGATAGTCGCGCGGAATGACGCGATGCTTCTTGCCGTCGATCTCGATGTCGTAGATCGAGGTCAGGAACCGGCCGGCATAAATGCGCTGCCGCAGGTCGGCGTGATCGAGCGCGATCGCCACCGGGGGTTTGCTGTCTCCGTAAATCACGCCCGGCACTCTGCCGGCGCGCCGTTCCGCTCGGGCGGCCCCCTTGCCGCTCTTCGAGCGAACCGTCGCCTTCATTTCCTTGACGGTCGCCATCGTAATGTCCTCGCAAAAGTGAAAGGCGGCTCGCGCCGCCCATGATCTGCCGCAACAAGCCTCCAGGGGTGCCGGGGGTCGCGGACGGGCGGGGTTATAGCGGCGACCTGCTCAAAGGGCAAGAAAAGGAAGAAGGAAGAGAGGCACCAAAAACCGGCGAAAACGGCTCCATTTGCGGCGAAAACCGCCGAAAATAACCGGTTTTTGCGCTAGCCCGCCGCACTGGAGCCATCAAGCCGGGCTTCCAGCGCATCGAGGCGGGCCTTGAGCGCCTCGTTCTCCTCACGGGCCAGCCGCGCCATCTCGCGCACCGCCTCGAACTCCTCGCGCGGAACCACGTCGAGGTCGCGGAGGATTCGCTCGGCCTGGCTGCGGAACACCGTGTCGAACTCGCGGCGCACGCCCTGCGCCACACCGGCGGCATCGTTCATCAGACGACCGATCTCGTCGAAGAAGCGGCTGGAGGTCTGGGTCATGATCGCCTCGTGAAGTGTGTCGGTGGTGTTTACCGGACAATGGCGTTCCGGTCCCGCTCTCGCAAGCCCCGCCATCCAAAACCCGTGACAAGCCCCATGGGCGGATGCGGCATTGACAAATCGTCCGCTGCGCGTTGCATCACAGTCCCATATCCGCCGGAGTCCGGAATGCCGCCGTTGCTGGTCCTGCCGTTTCCCGCCTTCGACCCGGTGCTGGTCAGTATCGGCCCGTTCGCGATCCGCTGGTACGCGCTCGCTTATATCTTCGGCATCCTGCTCGGCTGGTGGTATGCGCGCCTCCTGATCCGCACCGAACGGCTGTGGGGCGGCCTACCGCCGCTGACGCTGCTCGATTTCGACGACTTCGTGCTGTGGGTGACGGTCGGCATCATCCTCGGCGGCCGCACCGGCTACGTGCTGTTCTACAACCTGCCCTACTTCCTCGCGCATCCGCTGGAGATCTTCCAACTATGGAACGGCGGCATGTCGTTCCACGGCGGCTTCGCCGGCTGCGTGATCGCGGTGGTGCTGTTCGCGAGGAAGCGTGCGATTCCGATCCTGTCGCTCGGCGATCTGACCTGTGCCGCCGGGCCGATCGGCCTGTGTCTCGGCCGGCTCGCCAATTTCATCAACGGTGAATTGTGGGGTCGCCCGACCGACGTGCCGTGGGCGATGGTCTTCCCAACCGGCGGCCCACTGCCGCGCCATCCGAGCCAGCTCTACGAGGCGGCGCTGGAAGGCATCGTGCTGTTCGCTCTGCTCGCCTTTCTGGTTCGCGCCGGTGCGTTGAAACGGCCCGGCCTCGTGATCGGCGTGTTCGCCATGGGCTATGCTGTCGCACGCTCGTTCAGCGAGTTGTTCCGCGAGCCTGACGCGCAGCTTGGTTTCCTCTGGGGCGGCCTGACCATGGGGATGCTGCTGTCGATCCCGCTGTTCCTCGCGGGTCTGGCGTTCGCGGTCTATGCCGTACGGCATCCGCGTGTCACGGAGCCGCGATGAGCGACCAGGGACCGCTCGAACAGGAAATCCGCGATCTGATCGCGCGGCGCGGGCCGCTGTCCGTATCGCACTACATGGATCTCTGCCTCGCTCACCCACAATACGGCTACTACGTCTGCCGCGATCCGATCGGCGCGTCCGGCGATTTCATCACCGCGCCGGAAATCAGCCAGATGTTCGGTGAGTTGATCGGCCTCTGGATGACCGCCGTGTGGCGGCTGATGGGCTCGCCCGCTGGGCTGCGCGTGGTCGAACTTGGCCCCGGCCGCGGCACCCTGATGGCCGACGCGATGCGCGCGGCGCAGGCGGTGCCGCCGTTCGTCGCCGCGATCGGCGGCATTCATCTCGTCGAGATCAACGCGGCACTGCGCGCGCGTCAGGCGGAGACGCTGGCGCGACTACCGGAAACGCCGCAATGGCACCCGACGCTCGGCGAGGTGCCGGACGGACCGACCATCATCATCGCCAACGAGTTCTTCGATGCCTTGCCGGTGCATCAGGCGGTGAAGCGTGGCGACGGCTGGCACGAGCGCATGGTGCATGTCGATGCCGATGGCCATCTCGGCTACACGCTGGCGCAGGAGCCGATCCCGCATTTCGAGCGGCTGCTGCCGAAACATCTGCACGACGCGCACGACGACGAATTGTTTGAGTGGCGCTCCGATCAGATGGCCTTCGATGTCGGCAAGCGGATCGGCCGCGCCAATGGCGCCGCGCTGATCATCGACTATGGCCATATCCGCAGCGACACCGGCGACACATTCCAGGCCGCCGCCCGCCACGCGTTCACCGATCCACTGCACGCGCCGGGCTTTGCCGACCTCACCGCGCATGTGGACTTTCAGGCGCTCGGCCTCGCCGCCGGCGCGATGGGCGCCGCCGTCCACGGGCCCATGGGTCAGGGCGAATGGCTGCGCCGGCTCGGCATCGTCGAGCGGGCGCAGGCGCTCAAGGCGCATGCCACCGCCGCGCAGCGCCACGACATCGACGCCGCGCTCGACCGCCTCACCGGTGCCGGCCGCACCACCATGGGCGAACTGTTCAAGGTGATGGCGCTGGCCGATCCGCGGCTCGGCCCCTTGCCGGGATTCGATCCATGAACGCGACGAAGATCGAAGCATCTTCGCTGGCGGCGCTGCCGGGCATCCGCCACGGCTTTTTCACCCGCGAGGGCGGCGTGTCCGGCGGAATTTACACCAGCCTCAACGGTGGTGTCGGCTCCGATGACGATCCGGACCATGTGCGCGAGAACCGCGCCCGGATGGCGGCGGCCATCGGTGTCGCGCCGGAGCGGTTCCTGACCGCCTATCAGATCCATTCGCCGGACGTGGTGACGGTCGATGCGCCCTGGCCCGCTGCCGAACGGCCGCGCGCCGACGCCATCGTCACCCGCACGCCGGGCCTCGGCCTCGGCATTTCCACCGCCGATTGCGGCCCGCTGCTGTTCGCCGATCCGGGTGCGCGGGTGATCGGCGCGGCCCATGCCGGCTGGCGCGGCGCCTTCACCGGGGTGATCGAGGCGACCCTCGCCGCCATGGAACGGCTGGGCGCGAGCCGCAAAGCCGTCCGCGTGGTGCTCGGCCCGCTGATCCGGCAGCAAAGCTACGAGGTCTCGACCGAATTCGTCGAGCGGTTCACCGCCGCCGACCCCGCCAATGCGCGGTTCTTCGCCGCTGGAAAACCCGGCCACGCGATGTTCGACCTGCCGGGCTATATCGCCTCGCGAGTGGAACGGGCCCGAGTTGGCGGGTTCGAGGATCTGGGCCTCGATACCCACGCCGATCCCGCAAGATTTTTCAGCTATCGGCGGACCACCCAGCGCGGCGAACCGGATTACGGGCGCCACATCAACGCTATCGCGCTCGCGGACTAGGGCGCGCGGGCTCCCGGCGGAAATTCAGGGCAAAAATCGCCGCGAAATATTGCCGCTCCCGGCCGCGCTTGTTATGCACCTCGCGCCTGTCGGTGGATGCGAGGAGAAGCGTATGTCGGCCAAGAATGGGGCCATCAAGCTCGTCGCCGGCAATTCGAATCCAAAGCTCGCGCAATCGATCGCCGATTACCTGAAACAGCCGCTGGCCAAGGCGGTGGTCCGCCGGTTCGCGGACATGGAAGTGTTCGTCGAAATTCAGGAGAACGTGCGCGGCGCCGACTGCTTCATCATCCAGTCGACCTCGTTCCCGGCGAACGACCACCTGATGGAGCTTTTGATCATCACCGACGCGCTGCGCCGCTCCTCGGCGCGCCGCATCACCGCGGTGATCCCCTATTTCGGCTATGCCCGGCAGGATCGCAAACCCGGCCCGCGCACGCCGATCTCGGCGAAGCTGGTCGCCAACCTGATCACCCGCGCCGGCGTCGACCGCGTGATGACGCTCGACCTGCATGCCGGGCAGATTCAGGGCTTCTTCGATATCCCGACCGACAATCTCTACGCCTCGCCGGTGATGACGCGCGATATCCGCGAGCATTTCAAGGGCCTCGAGAACCTGATGGTGGTGTCGCCGGACGTCGGCGGCGTGGTGCGCGCGCGCGGACTCGCCAAGCGCATCAACGCGCCGCTGTCGATCATCGACAAGCGCCGCGAGCGCGCCGGCGAATCTGAAGTGATGAATGTGATCGGCGACGTCGCCGGCTATACCTGTATCCTGATCGACGACATCGTCGATTCCGGCGGCACGTTGGTGAACGCCGCCGACGCACTGCTCGCCAACGGCGCCAAAGATGTCTACGCCTACCTTACCCATGGCGTGCTGTCGGGCGGCGCGGTCGCGCGCGTTGCCGCTTCGCGGATCAAGGAGATGGTGATCACCGACTCGATCCAGCCGACCAAGGCCGTGCTCGAGGCGCACAACATCCGCGTCCTGCCGATCGCCCAGTTGATCGGCGAAGCGATCAGCCGCACCGCCGCCGAAGAGTCGGTGTCGAGCCTGTTCGACTGATTCAATCAGTTGCCGTGCCGGAAACGGCGGCGGCGGTACGCTTTCGGCACCGCGCGGGTTTTCCACTACAGATTGACTCTGTCCACGGTTTCCGTTGTGGAGAGTGAGTCGCGACTCTTGCGCGGACTCCGCAAATCACGGCTCATTCCGAAGCGAAGACGGTCCTTGAGATGGCCGGAATCGCGGAGTTATAGTCGATTCGCCAGTGATTCGTTGCCGACGGTCAAGGCGTTCCGTCTTTCCAGTATCAACCGAAACCCGCGCGGGCGGGTGGGACATGCGTGCCGTGCGCGTGCGGTGGCTTGCGCGCGCCCGGCGACAGAAAGCCAAGGGCTCAGAGAAGAGCCAGGAAGCGGAGACCGGAATGTCCCTCGTCAGCTACACCGACGACCAGCGAAGCCACCCGCTCGAAGTGATCGAGCGGATCGCCGCCGGGAACAACTGGTCGTTCGAGCGCGCAAGCGACGACGAGATCACGCTGCTGGTGTCAGGGAAATGGTCCGACTACCAAGTGTCGTACACCTGGATGTGCGACATCGAGGCGCTGCATCTCGCCTGCGCGTTCGATCTGCGGGTTCCGGAACGCCGTCGTCCCGAAGTGCAGAAGCTGATCTCGATGATCAACGAGCAGATGTGGGTCGGCCACTTCGATCTATGGACCAAGGAAGGTCTGGTCATGTACCGCAACGCGCTGGTGCTCGCCGGCGGCGTCGAAGCCTCCGGCAAACAATGTGAGGCGCTGCTCGGCACCGCGCTCGACGCCTGCGAGCGCAATTTCCCGGCCTATCAGTTCGTGGTCTGGGCCGGCCGCCCCGCGCGCGAGGCGCTCGACGCGGCGATGTTCGAGACTTCCGGCGAAGCCTGAGCGCATCATGGCTCGCAAGATTCCGGCTCGCAAGACTGCGTCCGCATCGCGCAGCCTGCCGCTCAAGCGGTTCCGCGGCACGCTCGTTCTGCTCGGCGCCGGAAAGATGGGTGGCGCGATGCTCGACGGCTGGCTGGCGCGCGGGCTCGATCCGAAGCGCGTCGTCGTCCTCGATCCCAAGCCGGGCAAGACGATCAAGGCGCTGACGCGGCGCGGCCTCAAACTCAATCCGAAGGAGACCGGCAACAAGCCCGTCGAGGCGACCGCGCTGGTGATCGCGGTGAAGCCGCAGATGGCGGCCGAGACGCTGCCGGCAGTGCGAACGATGATCGGTCGCGGCACGCTCGTCCTGTCGATCATGGCGGGCCGCACGCTCGGCTTTCTCGCCGAACAGGCCGGCAGCGCCGCCGCGCTGGTGCGCGCAATGCCGAACACGCCGGCCGCCATCGGCCGCGGCATCACCGTCGCCGTGCCGGCGCGCGGCGTGTCGGCGGCGCAACGCAAGCTCGCGACCGATCTGCTTGCCGCTACCGGCGCGGTCGAATGGGTGAAGGACGAAAGCCTGATGGACGCGGTGACAGCCGTATCGGGCTCCGGTCCCGCTTACGTGTTCCTGCTGGCGGAAACACTGGCGCGAGCCGGCGCGGCCGCCGGCCTGCCCGCGCCGCTCGCCGAACGGCTCGCCCGCGCCACCGTCGCCGGCTCCGGCGAACTGCTGCATCAATCGCCGCTCGGCGCCGACGTGCTGCGCCAGAATGTCACCTCGCCGGGCGGAACCACGGCCGCCGCCCTCGCGGTGTTGATGGCCGATCCCGGCATGGCCGATTTGATGGCCCGCGCGGTTGATGCGGCAACAAAGCGCTCACGCGAACTCGCCGGTTAACGCCGCATCCTCTTCCGGGCCGCCACCGGGACGCCTAGATTGACGGTGAAACTCGTTGATGAGTTACCCGCCGTCACAGGAGGCCGCCATGGCTCGACGTTCCGCAGGCAAACGTTCCTCCACCAAACGTCCAGCCCGCGCGGCCGCGCCCAACTCCAGCATCCCGCCGCGCCAGCGCGCCATCGGTGCGCTGATGCAACTGCTCGCCGAGCATCCCTGGATCGAGATCGAGGTCAGCGACATCGCCGACCGCGCCGGGCTGACCCTCGGCGAATTGCGCGATGCGTTCAGTTCGCCGCTGGCGATCCTCGCCGCGCAGATGAAAGCGATCGACAAGCAGGTGCTCGATGCCGGGACGCCGGACGATGCCGAGATGACACCGCGCGAGCGGCTGTTCGAGGTGCTGATGCGACGGATCGAGGCGCTCGCCCCGCACAAGGAAGCGATCCGCTCGCTGGCGCGCTCTGCGCGGCGCAATCCGCCGCTGGCGCTCGCGCTCAACGGCCTCGCGGTGCGCTCGCAGCATTGGATGCTGACTGCCGCCGGCATCAGCACGCATGGCCCGAAAGGAATGATCCGCGCACAAGGTCTGGCAGTGATGTTCGCGCAGGTGGTCGGCGTGTGGCTCGACGATGACGACGCCGGCCTCGATCGCACGATGGCAGCGCTCGATCGCGGCCTGACCAGCGGACAACGCTGGTCCGGTCTTCTCGACGATCTGATGTGCCTGCCGGACGCGCTGATCCGGCGTGGGCGGCGCCACCGCCGGAATCGCCGCGATGCCGAGACTTACGACGACGACATCGCCGCGGCATAATTTTAAAGCGGAATCCGCACCACCGCGCGCAGGCCACCCATCGGGCTGTCGGTTAGCGTGATGTCGCCGCCATGCGACCGCGCGATATCCCGCGCGATCGCAAGGCCGAGTCCGGTGCCGCCCTCATCCTGGTTGCGCGCGTCGTCGAGCCGCAGGAACGGCTTGAACACCTCGTCGCGCTGATGCGCCGGGATGCCCGGCCCATCGTCATCCACCGTGACGGTGAGATAGCGGTGATCGCTGTGACCGGTGATCGCCAGCGATGGTGCGTGGCGCGCCGCGTTCGACACCAGATTGGCGAGACAGCGCTTGAACGCCTGCGGCCGCACCGTGACGATCGGATTGCCGTGGAAGGTCGCGGTGGCGCGATGGCCCTGCCGCTCTGCGTCGGACTTCAACTCGTCGAGGAACGCCGCCATGTCGGTCGGCGCCGACTCCTCGCCAAGATCGCCGCGCGCGAACGCCATGTAGCCTTCGAGCATCGCCGTCATCTCGTCGATGTCGCGGCGCATCGCCTCGGTTTCCGGGTTATCGCCGAGCAGAGCGAGTTCGAGCCGGAAGCGCGTCAGGATGGTGCGCAGATCGTGCGACACGCCTGCAAGCATGGTTGTGCGCTGCTCGAACGCGCGCTCGACGCGGCTTTTCATTTCGATGAAAGCCACCGCCGCGCGCCGCACCTCGCGCGCGCCGCGCGGCCGGAAATTCGGCACGTCGCGGCCCTTGCCGAAACTTTCCGCCGCATCGGCAAGCCGCAGGATCGGCCGGATCTGGTTGCGCAGGAACAGGATCGCCACCATCAACAGCACCGTCGAGGTGCCGACCATCCAGAACAGGAAGATTTCCGAATTCGACGCATAGGCCGCGCTGCGCCGCGCGAACACCCGCATCACCGCATTGTCGAGCTGGACGCGGATTTCCACCAGCGATGATTTGCCAACGGTGTCGATCCAGTACGGCCGTTGCAACTGGCGCCGCAACTGCTCCGACAGCGACTGGTCGAGCAGCGAGAAGAACGGCTTGGGCGATGGCGGCGGCATCTCGCCGGCCGGCAGGAAATCGACCTGCAGACCGAGCCGGTCCAACGCGATCTTCTTCAGCTTCGCCTGATCCGCGTCCTGCGGATAGGCGCGGGAGATATCGACCAGCGCCGCGATGTCCTGCACCACGCCGGCCGACAGCCGCTGTGTGACGAGATTCCAGTGACGCTCCATGAACACGAACGCCACCACCGACTGCAGGATCACCATGGGAATGATGATGATCAGCAGCGCGCGGGCGAACAGGCCCTTCGGCATCACCGCATTGAGCCAGCGGCTCATCCGGCGCCAGTTGTCGGCGACGAAACCGGCAGCACTGCGAATGCGGGCGATGCCGGTGTCGAGCGAGGTCACGACGCGATCACCAGACGATAGCCGACGCCGCGCGCCGCCTGCACATAGAGCGGATTGGCGGGATTGGTCTCGATCTTGCGCCGCAGCCGGTTGATCTGCACATCGACTGCGCGCTCGTTGACCGAGCCGCTGCTGCTGCCGGCGAGCGCCTGCCGCGATACCGTTTCGCCCGGCGTCGCCGCGAGGATGCGCAGCATCTCGCGCTCGCGATCAGTGAGATGGATGACCTCCTCGCCCTTACGCAATTCGCCACGGCCGATGTGAAACACGAACGGGCCGAACCGCACGCTCTCCGGTGGCGGCGCGGCGGCCGGCTGCGCGCGCTTGAGGATCGCGGCAATGCGCAACGACAATTCGCGAGGTTCAAACGGCTTGGCAACATAATCGTCGGCGCCGCTTTCAAGTCCCTTGATCCGGCTTTCCGCCGCGTCGCGCGCGGTCAGCATCAGGATCGGAACGGCCGAGGTCTCGCGCAGCGAGCGGGCGAGATCGTAACCGTTCTCGCCCGGCATCATCACGTCGAGGATCAACAGGTCGAAGGCGAGGCCGCTCAGTTTCGCACGCGCATCGGCGGCGTTCTCGGCCGTACTGACGCGATAGCCTTCCGACGACAGATAGCGCGACAGCAGGTCGCGAATCCGCCGGTCGTCGTCAACGATCAGCAGATGCGGCGCATCATCGGGCAGCGGCACAGGGTTGGACGTCATCGACGCCTCTTGTCTCTCGTCATCGCGCGATCATGCGCAATACTTGGTCGCGGCTGTCTGCATCGACCATCGCCGACAGGAACCGGCAGGCCGACTCGCGCACCTGCGGGCCGGCATGGGCGAGCGCGCGGGCAATGCGCTCGGTCTGGAGATTGGCAAGCTTCAGCGCCAGGTCCTTGCCCTTGCCGGTGACATAAAGCAGCCGCTGGCGGCGGTCGATCTCGCCTTCCTTCTGGATCACATAGCCTTCGTCGACCAGTTGCTTGAGCACACGGCCGAGCGACTGCTTGGTGATCTTGAGAATATCCAGCAGGTCCGCGACCTTGATGCCCGGATTGCGGTGGACGAAATGCAGCACGCGGTGGTGCGCCCGGCCGAAGCCGAATTCCGCCAGCACCGCATCGGCATCACCGACGAAGTCACGATAGGCGAAAAACAGCAGTTCAATCAGATCCCAAGCCGGGCCCGGCGCCCCGGCAACAGCCGTGGAAACGGGTGAAGAAGCCCCTCGGATATTTACGTCAGCCATATTGACATATTTTGGTTTGATTGTTACAAAAACAGGGTCGCTGACGAAAGGATCGTACGCATTTCCGCGCCCGATCCGGATTTTGGCCCGGCCGTTTTTACCGGGTGTTACCGTAGAGGCAAAGCGTGCCCCGCAAAACGGGCAAGCCGTCGGCCGTATCGGCATTCGCCGCGTTGGAAGGGAGTTTGAAATGGCAGCACAGTCCTATGACCGGCTCGAGGGCTCGATCTGGTACGACGGAAAACTAGTTCCCTGGCAGGATGCCAACCTGCACGTGTTGAGCCACGGCCTGCATTACGGTTCCTGCGTGTTCGAGGGCGAGCGCGCCTATGGCGGCGAGATTTTCAAGTGCACCCAGCACTCGGAGCGGCTGAAGCGCTCCGCCAATATCCTCGACTTCGAAATCCCCTATTCGGTCGCCGAGATCGACGCTGCCAAGCGCCTCGTGATCGAAAAGAACAACAAGCAGGACGCCTATGTCCGCCCGGTCGCCTGGCGCGGTTCCGAGATGATGGGCGTGTCGGCGCAGAACAACAAGATCCACCTCGCCATCGCCTGCTGGGACTGGCCAAGCTATTTCGATCCCGCCGAGCGGCTGAAAGGCATCCGCCTCGATCTCGCGGACTATCGTCGTCCCGATCCGAAGACTTCGCCTTGTCTCGCCAAGGCAGCGGGCCTGTACATGATCTGCACCATCTCCAAGCACAAGGCGGAGCGGAAGGGCTACGCTGATGCGATGATGCTGGACTGGCAGGGCCGCGTCGCCGAATGCACCGGCGCCAACATCTTCTTCATCAAGGACGGCCAGATCCACACGCCAATCGCCGACTGCTTCCTCGACGGCATCACCCGGCAGACAGTGATCGACCTCGCCAAGCGTCGCGGCATCACCGTCAATGAGCGCCGCATGATGCCAGAAGAACTCAGCGGGATGACCGAGTGCTTCATCACCGGCACCGCGGCGGAAGTTACAGCCGTGTCGGAGATCGCCGACTGGAAATTCACGCCGGGCAAGATCACGCAGCAGCTCGCCGAGGATTACACCGCGGAAGTGACGCCGAAGGGCAAGAAGGCGGCGGCCTGATCCCGATGCGCCGGCTTCTTGTCGCGCTGGCGCTGCTGCTCATTACAAACTCCTACGCGAGGGCTTCCGATCAGGAGGCCCTCGATGCTTTGGTGGCGGCTTATCCGACGTTTCTCGCGCGCCACGACGGGCGTCTACTGCACTGGCGCGACGGCACGACGATGCCGGTGAGCGACGGGCGAAACGGAAAATCGTTCGACATGCTGCTGCGCGAGGCGTCGATCCTCGACCAGTTCCGCATCCCCTATCGTCGCGGCGCCACAGCCGCACCCGCGCACAACAACGATCCTGGCCGGTTCCGCAGCGCGGCGTTCTTTCGCAAGATGTACGGCGATTGCCGGCGCGGCGAGGTTCAGGCGCGGCTGACGGAGATCGTCTGGCTGCCGAAGTCGTGGGGCCATCGCGTCAAGGTCACATCGGTGAACGGCATCGCGCAGAAGCTCGCCGCTATTTCCGCGGAGATCGAAGCCCTGCCGCCGGACATACGCCACGCGGCCTATCCGATCGCCGGCGTGTTCTCGTGCCGGCCGGTCGCCGACACCGGGCAAATGAGCATGCACGCTTACGCGGCGGCGATCGACCTCAATCTCGCCGTGTCCGATTACTGGTTCTGGCAAAAGCCGAAAAATGGCAAGGCCGACGCGCCGATCCCGTACCGCAATCGCATGCCGCACGCGATCATCGACATTTTCGAGAAGCACGGCTTCATCTGGGGCGGGCGCTGGTATCACTACGACACCATGCACTTTGAATACCGCCCGGAATTGCTCGGCGTCAGAAACCGCTAATTTATTGTCGCGTTTTCTTCACGCGAACCGGTGCCCACTTCGCTCGAAAACGCTTTAGGACCGCTCGCGTTCCTCATACGGATAGCGCCAACGCTCCGCCGCCGCGTCGTCGATCTGCTTGGCATCGACCCAATCGGTGCCCGTTGAACTTTCGACCTGTTTCCAGAACGGCGCGCGGGTCTTGAGGAAATCCATCAGGAATTCCGCCGCCTCGAACGCCGCTTGCCGGTGCGACGACGCCGTCGCCACCATCATGATCTGTTCGCCGGGCACGATCCGGCCGTAACGATGGATGACGGTGAGCCCGAGCAGCGGCCAGCGCGTTGCCGCCTCCTGTGCGTGGCGGACGATCTCCTCCTCCACCATGCCGGGATAATGTTCGAGCGTCAGCGCGGTGATTGCCTGACCATTCTCGTCGCCGCGGCAGATGCCGGTGAAGGTTGCGACCGCGCCGACATCGGTGCGGCCGGCGCTCAGCTTGTCTGCTTCGGCACCGAGATCGAACCGTTCCATCTGAACCCGGACTGTCGGAACCAACGCAGCCATATCAGCCGCCCGTCATCGGCGGAAAGAACGCGATCTCGCGCGCGCCCGTCACGGCCGTCGCCGGGGTGACATGGGCACGGTCGATCGCCGCGCGGATCACAGCCGGATTCTCGAACGCATAGGCGTATTCCTCGCCGCGCTGTGCCAGCCAGCCGACGAGCTGGCCGACCGTGGCGATCTCGGCCGGCAGATCGACGGTTTCCTCAGGGATGCCGATGCGTTCGCGCACCCAGGCAAAATAGCGAAGCGTGACGCTCATTCGTCCACCAGGTGATGGAGCCCCGCTCTCATATAGTCCCAGCCGGTGTAAAGCGTCAGGACCGCGGACAGCCACAACAGGATAATCCCGATCAAGGTCACGACGCCGGTTCCATCCGGCGCGCTCGCCTTCAGCCCGAGACTGGCGAAGCCGCGATCGCCCGCCTCCCCGGCGATCAGAAACCCGATGGCGACCAGTTGCAGCGTCGTTTTCCATTTGGCGAGCTGCGTCACCTGCAGGCGGACGCGCAGTTCCGCGAGATATTCCCGCATCCCGGACACGAGGATTTCGCGGCACAGAATAATCACGGCGGCCAGCAGCGACGGCCCCTTGATGGTCTCGTCCACGGCCAGCATTAGCAGGCACGAGGCGACCAGGAGCTTGTCGGCGATCGGGTCGAGCATCCGCCCGAGCGAAGACTGCTGCGACCACATTCGCGCGACGTAACCGTCAAAGAAATCGGTGATGCCGGCGACGATGAAGACGGCCAGCGCGACCCAGCGCAGCCACAGCGGCCCCTCCAGCACACTCTGGCCGTACATGATGCCGACCACGACCGGCACGGCGGCGATGCGGCCATACGTCAGCAGATTCGCCAATCCGAGCGGGCGCGCAGGCATGGTGGTCGTGTCAGCCTTCATGAGCCGAAGGAACACCCCCGGCCCGCCATCGTCAACCGTCCAGCGCGGCTGTTCCCCCACCCAACAGTCACGATGTTGTCGCAGGTCATTGATAGCGCCTTCCACCTGATCAGCCATGTCTATTTGATCGGCGGCTCATTTGATCGGAGGCTTGGGCAGTTTGCTGACGCCCGGCTCCATCACGAAGGTCTGGTCAAACGCGTACCACTCGCCACTGACATCGGCCGCCGGTGCACCGCCGTCGTGCCGGACATAGTCGCCCACCAGCGCGCGGGTGACGCCAAACTGCACGTCCGTGTCGAGATAGGGAGCACCCTTCACATAGACCTGCGAGATCAGCGTCTTGAAGCCGTCCTTGAAGATCAGGAAATGCAGATGCGCGGGCCGCATATTATGCCGCCCGGCGGCGCGGAGCAGTTCGCCTACCGGCCCGTCCACCGGGATCGGATAGCCGGCCGGCCGGACGCTGCGGAAGCCGAACCGGCCCTCGGCATCAGTCATGAACTTGCCGCGCAGGTTCATGTCGGCTTGTGTCTCGTCCTGCTGCTCGTAAAGCCCTTCCGGCGAGGAATGCCAGACATCCACTTCGGCACCCGCGATCGGCCGGCCCTGCTGGTCACGCACGACACAGTTGACGAACAGCGGCGCGCCGGGCGTCGGCGAACGGATGATCGAGCCGCCGTTCTCAGTACGCGGCGAATTCATCCGCCAGAACGGGCCGAGCAGATTGGCGGTGGTTTCGGTCTGGCCGCGATTGCCGTTGTTGAGGAGGCAGATCAGCGTCGAGAAGCCGAGCGAGCCGGACATCAGCACCGCTTCGTTGTGGGTATCGTTAGTGAGTTGGCCAAGCTTCACCAGATAGCCGACCGCCTGCTGGAATTCCTCTTCGGTGAGATGCACGTCGCGGGCGAAGGCATGGAGGTGGGAGATCAGCGACAGCATGATCTCGCGCAGGCGCGGATCGGCGATGTTCTGGTACGCGTCGAGCACCGCCGCGGTGACGTGCTCCTGCCGTTCGATGATCATCTTGTGCGCCCCTGCCCCATCTATTTCGCCTGGTCGTGGAAGAAATCATAGATCTTGCGGGCCGTCTCGGCATTGATCCCCGGCACGGCCGCGAGATCGGCCGCCGAAGCGCGCTCGATTGCTTTCAACGTGCCGAAGTGATGCAGCAGCGCCCGTTTGCGGGTCGGGCCGATGCCGGGGATTTCCTGCAAACCCGCCTCGCGGATGCCCTTCTTGCGCCTTGCCCGGTGCGAACCGATGGCAAAGCGATGCGCCTCGTCGCGCAGCCGCTCGATGAAATACAGGAGCGGATCACGCGGCGGCAGCTTGAATGGCGCGCGGCCCGGCACGAAGAATGTCTCGCGGCCCGCGTCGCGGTCCAGCCCCTTGGCAACGCCGACCATCGGCACGTCAGCGATGCCGAGTTCGGCCAGCGTCTCGCGCGCCGCCGTCAATTGGCCCTGCCCGCCGTCGATCAAGACGAGATCAGGCCACGGGGATTCGCTGACGACCTCCGGATCCTGATCGCCGGCAAACGCAGTCGCAACAGCCTCGCCGGTGTCGATGCGCGGCGCTTCGTCAAGCAGCCGCTTGAAGCGGCGCTGTAGCACTTCGCGCATCATGCCGAAGTCGTCGCCCGGCGTGAGATCGGCCGAGCGAATATTGAACTTGCGATACTGGTTCTTGCGGAAGCCTTCCGGCCCGGCGACGATCATACCGCCGACCGCGTTGCTGCCCTGGATATGGCTGTTGTCGTAGACTTCGATCCGCTGCGGCATGCGCGAAAGACCGAAGGTTTCCGCGAGCGCCTTCAAGAGACGCTGTTGCGACGAGGTGTCCGCCAGCTTGCGCGCGAGCGCTTCGCGCGCATTGGCGAGCGCGTGATCGACCAGTTCCTTCTTCTCGCCACGCTGCGGAACGGAAATGTCGATGCGCCGGCTGGCGCGCGTCGATAACGCCTCGGCGAGCAAGGCTCGCTCCTCGACGTCGTGCGACAACAGGATCGCCGAGGGCGACGGCTTGTCGTCATAGAACTGCGCGATGAAAGCGCCGAGCACCTCGCCGGGGCCGAGCGCGCGATCCGCCTTCGGGAAATAGGCGCGGTTGCCCCAGTTCTGGCCGGTGCGGAAGAAGAACACCTCGATGCAGTTGAAGCCACCATCCTGATGAATGGCGAACACGTCGGCCTCCTCGACGCCGCGCGGATTGATGCCCTGGGTCGATTGCACCGCCGACAACGCCGCCAGACGGTCGCGATAGATCGCCGCTCGCTCGAAATCCATCGCCTCGGCAGCCTGTTCCATATCGGCGGCCAATTCCTCCTTGATGGCGCGGCTGCGGCCCGACAGGAAGGCGGTCGCCTCGCGCACAAGCTCGGAATAAGCAGAGAACTCGATCTCGTTGGTGCACGGCGCCGAGCAACGCTTGATCTGGTGCAACAGGCAAGGCCGCGTCCGGCTTTCAAAGAAACTGTCCGAGCACGAGCGCAGCAGGAACGCACGTTGCAGGGCGGTGATCGTGCGGTTCACCGCCCAGACCGATGCGAACGGGCCAAAATAATGACCCTTGCGGTTGCGCGCGCCGCGATGCTTGAGGATCTGCGGCGCCCAATGATCCGAGGTGATCACGATATAGGGAAACGACTTGTCGTCGCGCAGCAGGACGTTGAAGCGCGGCCGCAGCCGCTTGATCAGATTGGCCTCGAGCAGCAGCGCCTCGGTCTCGGTCCGGGTCGAGACGAATTCCATCGCCGCCGTCGCCGCCACCATCCGCTCGATCCGGGTGTCAAGACCGGTCGGCCGCGCATAGGACAAGACGCGCTTGCGGATGCTCTTGGCCTTGCCGACGTAAAGAACATCGCCCTTGGCGTCGATCATGCGATAGACGCCCGGCGCGGTCGGCGCGAGCTTACCGTAGCGCAGGATCGCCGCACGGCCGGCGGCCAGCGGATTGTTGTCGAGGTCGATGCCGGAATCGACCACCGCCGCGACGCCGGTTTCGGCCGCTGCATCCTCCAGTTCGGGCAGCGAGGACTCCTCGTCCTCCTCGACGAATTCCGCCTCCGGCGGTAAATCGCCGGCATCTTTCTTGTTGCTGTTCTTGGGGTCGCTCATCGCCGTCAAGGTAATGCGTCGCTGCCGGCTTCGCTATTCGGCAATGTCGGAATCCGGCGTACGCCAGGCGAGATGCTGGCCGCCATCGACGGTGACGGTCTGCCCGGTGATGCTGCGCGCCCGGACGAGGAACAGCACCGCTTCGGCAATTTCCTCCGGTGTCGGACCGTGACCGAGCGGCAATGAGGCTGCCTGCCGGGCAAACTCCGCCTCGCTCTGGCGCGGCGATGGCAAGACCGGTCCCGGCGCCACCGCATTGACACGGATGCGGGGCGCCAGCGCCTGTGCCAGCATCCCAGTCGCTGTGTGGAGCGCCGACTTGCTCAAGGCGTAGGAGACGAAACGCGGCGTCGGCTTGAACACGCGCTGGTCCAGAAGATTGATAATACAGCCCTCGCCCGTCGCCTGATGCGCGAACGCCTCCGCCAGAAACAGCGGCGCACGCAAATTGATCGCCATCGCACGGTCGAACCGCGCCGGATCGAGCGCGCCAATTTCGTCGCTCTCGAATTCGCTGGCGTTGTTGACCAGCAGCGTCAGCGGGCCGAACGGCTTCGCCGCGGCCGCGATCAGCGCACCGACATCGTCCATGCGCGCGAGATCAGCGACGCAGACCGCCGCCTGTCCGCGCGCGGCGGCAATCTCTCCACGCAACGCCTCCGCGCTGTCGCGCGAGCGATTGACATGAATGACGACGCGATAGCCTGCACGCGCGAGACACCGGGCAATGGCGGCGCCGATCCGCCGCGCTCCGCCGGTCACGAGCGCAACTTCGGTGACGGGCGACGACGGCATCACAAATCCCTGTTGCAACAATTCCAACTGAGCATCGGCACATAGCGCCGGCGCCGATAGCCTAGCCCGCCTGCGAGGTGATGCCTCTTATCATAGTAAACACATCCTCACCACGCATAGTAAACAGACAAGACCCGCAAGACGGGTGTGACAAGGCTTTCTTAGGGATAACGACTCTTCGCTGCGCAAACGCGGCGCGCGAAGGTGAGCGATTCATTCCCGCTTAACCGCAACAACGCGATAAATCCCACACGTTTTGGACGCGCTTTCTTAACCGTGAAAGCCGTCGCGTTGTGAACCCCCGCCAGCGGCGGGCGTGTTGTGTGGAGGGACTGATGAAAAAGCTCATGGGCGCCGGCGCTGCGATCGCGCTGTCGATGATTGCCGGCGCGGCCAGCGCGGCCGACCTCCCGCGCGGAGGCGCCTCTTACTATTCGCCGGCCAGCCCGGCGGTCTATAACTGGGCTGGCGCTTATGTCGGTGCGACGCTCGGCTATCAGTGGGGCTCGGTGTCCAACAATCCGACCCGCCCCTCCGGTATCGCCGGTGGTCTCACCGGCGGCTACCAGTGGCAGAGCCAGCAATTCGTGTTCGGCGGCGAAACCGATATCCAGATCAGCGGCGCCGACGACACGAAGACGCCGTTCAAGTTCGCCAATCCGTGGTTCGGCACGCTGCGCGGTCGCGCCGGTTACGCGATGAACAACATCCTGTTCTACGCGACGCTCGGTCTCGCTTATGGCGGCGTCCGTGCTGACAACCTCGCGCTGTCCGAATCGAAGTCCACGATTGGCTGGACCGTCGGCGGCGGCGTCGAGGTCGGCCTGACGCCGAACTGGACTGCGAAAGCGGAATATCTCTACGTCGATTTCAACAGCCGCACTTATTCCGTCACCGGCACGAACAATGCCCTCGACTTTGGTATGCTGCGGTTCGGCGTGAACTATCACTTCTGATTTTCGCCTTATCGCGACACAAAAATCCCCGGACACCGCGGCCGGGGATTTTTTTATGTTTGCTGTTCGCCTCACGAAACCGTGAGGTTCCAGAGTGTGACATCCCCGCAACGCCAGCCAATCATCCGCGGAATTGAGGCGCATTTCGCCTCTTCTCAGCCACAATCAGGAACTCTTTAGAGCATCACGAGTTGATGAGGCGGTCGGACGGTTCGGCACGCCATCGGCCGTTTCAAGTGCAGGATGCAAACGCCTCTGGCGCAAAACCAGAAGCACATGCGCCCCGCACGAAGCACTCAGGGGAGTATCAGTATGAAGAAGCTTCTTCTCGCCACTGCCGGCATCGCTGCGATGGCTGTCGGTATGACGGCTGCGTCGGCGGCCGATCTGTCGCGTCGGCCGATGCCGACCAAGGCTGTTCCGTATGTCGCGCCGATGTACAACTGGACCGGCTTCTACGTCGGTATCAATGGCGGCGGCGCGTTCGGCGGCCGTTCGGGTTACGGCGGCAACGCCACCGGCGGTCTCGTCGGCGGTACGCTCGGCTACAACTGGCAGGCTGGCCAGGGCGTGTTCGGTCTCGAGACCGATCTCGACTGGGCGAGCATCAAGGGTTCGGGCGTCGATCCGCTCGCGGGTAACATCGACACCAAGAACAACTATCTCGGCACCGTTCGTGGCCGCCTCGGCTACGCCTGGGATCGGGTGATGCTGTACGCCACCGGCGGTCTCGCCTACGGCAACCTGAAGTCGACCTCGGTGTTCGGCGATTCGTCGACCACCCGCGCCGGCTGGACGCTCGGCGGCGGTCTCGAGTTCGCCGTTGACGGCCCGTGGACGGCGAAGGTCGAGTACCTCTACGTCGACCTCGGCAATGCGCCGACCGCTCCGGGCGCGCTCACCGGTGGTGGCCGCTTCAGCACCAACATCGTGCGCGCCGGTCTGAACTATCGCTTCTGATCGTTCGCGTCATCGAAACGAAAAGCCCCGGAGCAATCCGGGGCTTTTTTGTTGAAACTGATATGGCCGTGCGTCAGGCGACGAAGCGCGTTGCCTCGAAGGCCGGCACCTGCGCCGCGAACCGGTCGAGCCAGGCGACCAGCCGCGGATGGTTCGGCCGCCACGTGCCGTTGAAGCGCAAATCCTGATAGCCGAGCGCGCAGGCCAGCGTGATCTGCCCGACATGGGGTAGCGGATCGATCGCCGGCGGCGCGGCTTCCAGCGACGCAAGCCCACGCGCGACCTTCTCGGCCTGGTAGTCGAGCCACTTGCGCACGTGCTGTTCCGGCGGCCGGAAGCGCGCTTCGTAGACCTGCAGGATCGACGCATCGAGGATGCCGTCGCACAGCGCCTGCAGGAGATTGGCGGCGACCCGCGCATTCGGCTCGGCCGGCACGATCTTGCCGCCGCCGGCGCGCAGATCGAGATACTCGAGGATCACCCGCGAGTCGTAGTAGCAGACGCCGTCTTCGGCGATCAGCACCGGAATTTTCCCGAGCGGATTCTGCCGCCGCACGCTGTCGTTCGGATCGTTGGTGTCGGTCGCCTGCACGTCGATCTCCTTATCGAGACCGAGCACCGCGGCGGCGATGCGCGCCTTGCGGCCAAACGGCGACGGCGGCGCGGAACGCAGGATCATCATGGCAGGCTATCTCCGGAATGAAGCAATGACGGGGGCACGGCGACAGCATCGCGAGAGCGATGCCGTGCCATGCCTTCCGCGAAGGCGCCCAACGTTGTGACAGCAGGCACGACCAGCCGCAAGGCAAGCAGATGCAAGGCGCGCAGATCCCGTCAGCGGCGTGACGGGTCCGCGCCGCCGCGCCGCCGGAGACCGGCTCGTGCGTCTTCTGAAATTGGTTTAGCTGCTGACGACCAGATTGACGGCCTTCGGACCCTTGCCCTTCTTGTCGGGCTCGACGTCGAAGCTGATCTTCTGGCCTTCGTTGAGCGACTTGAGCCCCGCCGATTCCACGGCGGTGATGTGCACGAACACATCGCGCCCGCCGTCATCCGGCTTGATGAAGCCGTAGCCACGCTCACCGTTGAAAAATTTTACGATTCCCGTCTGCGCCATCCGGAATTCCCCTGCTCCGATCGACATCCGCTCCCACAGCGGACCGGCATCGACATTCGAAGCGGAAGAACGGCAACAGCGATTGGCCCGATACGCCGGGCCTTCGTCACTCCGCCGCCCCCTCCGGGACGGAACGCCAAAACCAGCGGACCGAAGGCTAGACCAATGCAGGGGCGCTGAGAAGCACGGACGGAACTTTTCGCGGCGCACCGAAGGTGTCGAGAGCCCCTAGTTTTCCGGATGAAGCGGCCTCTTCACCGGAGCCGGCCCGCCCATCGCCTGAAGCGGCTTCATCCCTCGGAGGCGAGCCAGTCGAGCCGCCACATGCCGCGCCCGCCGACTGCCCCGGCCCGCGCCAACAGTGGCGCCAAGGCCGGCAACAGCAGCTTCAACTCGGCTTCCAGCGGCCAGGGCGGATTGATGATGATCAGACCGGAGCCGGCGAGAGGCCCCTCCGAGGCCGGGGGCGCCACCAGCAATTCGGCCCGCAACACCTTGGCCGCGCCGGCGCGGCGGATCGCCTTGGCCAGCCGGTCGGGGCCGGTGCGGTCCTTGATCGGATACCAGAGCATGTAGCAACCGGTGGCCCATTTCCGGTGTGCCTCGGCGACGGTCGCGGCAAGGCGGGCGAATTCGTCGGGCTGCTCGAATGGCGGATCGACCAGAACCAGGCCGCGCCGCTCGGTCGGCGGGACATACGCGGTGAGCGCTGTCCAGCCGTCGATCGCCAGGGTTTTGACACGAGGGTCGCGCAGATGCCGCGCGAGGCTTGCCGCTGCGTGCGGCTCCAGCTCGCAGGCGACCAGACGATCCTGCGGACGCATGACCCCGCGCGCCAACAGTGGCGAGCCGGGATAGTGCGTCAGCCGGTCCGCCGGATTGAGCGCACGCACCGCATCGAGATAGGGCGCGAGCAGCGACACCACCGCGTCCGACAGATCGCCCGACGTCTGCGCGGCGAAGACACGGCCGATCCCGGCCTGCCATTCCGCGCCGCGCCGCGCCTCGTCGGAAGCAAGATCGTAGAGGCCGGCGCCGGCATGGGTATCGATGACCCGGTAAGCCGCCGGCTTGGCGTTGAGATACAGCAGGATGCGCACCAGCGCGGCGTGCTTGATGACATCCGCGAAATTGCCGGCGTGAAAAGCGTGACGGTAGTTCATCGCGCCGGTGTAGCCGAGACGCGTGGCGGGTCAACCGGCGCCAAGGCTGGAAAAGGCTGGATAAGGCTGGATTTAGCCGCCGCGCACCGGCGGCATCACCAGCTTGTCGCGGCGGCAGGCGCGACGCTCCTGCTCCGGACAGGCGCGGAAACCGAATTCCTTGCTCATGCAGATCCGCACTTCGCTCAGACGACGCGAGTCACACGTCACCGAGATCGCGTCAGCCGGCAGACCAGGATTGGCCGTGATGAAAGCCTTCTCGACCTCGTCCGGCGTCACCGTCGTGTGCTGCGGCAGATCGATGAAACGCTCCGGAATTTTCACCACCGCGCGCGCCTTGCGTACACCCTCGAAATAACCAGAGGCGGACAGGCCCGAGCAGGTGCCGTGCGTATCCCATTCATGGAAGATCAACTTCGGGCTCGGCATCAGATCGAGCATGCTCGAAACGATCTGCCGGTTGAGCCGCGGCGCCGGCACCTGACAATATTGCGGGAAGCCACGCTCGTATTGCGGCCACAGCCCGTGCACGACGAACGAGAACGGCCGCGCGCCGCATTGCTGATCGGTGCGGTTGCCGCGGCCTCGCTCACTCGCCGCCTCGCAGTAGGACGGCGACCACGACAAGGCCAGCACGTAGAAATCGAACTTGCCGGGCGCGTTCTGCCGGCGGTCCTGCCCATAGGGCTGGGCCAGTGCCGCATATCCCGACAGAACCACGACAGTCGCCGTCACCACGGCGCGAGAAAGCCAACGCATCATGACAAATCCCCCAGCCACTCGAATACGCACAGCACCCGCCGCAACCTCAACGGCCGCAGCGTGGCACGCTCAAAAGAACATTTCAAGAACAAACCCGTGGACCAGCCCCGTCGCGTCAGGGGCGAGCCATCTTGCAGCCGGGGTTGTAGGCCAAGTTGCGGTCCAGCCCGACAACGCAGAAATCGACACCCCAACTGGCGCCGAGGAAGCCGGTATCCTCACCGATCGAGTAATAGACGGTGTGGCGGCGGCCATCCGACACCAGTGCGCGGGCGGAGCAGTAACGGCGCGGAATGGCGTCGGCCGCCCACGGCCGATAGGCGGTTTCGCGCACATGCTCGTAACCGAGGATTTGCAGGTCGGAATTCCAGAACCGGCTTTCCTTCTCGGCAAAGCGCGAGCTGACGATGCTCAGACCTTCCTCGCAGGCGGGCAGCAATCCGTCATAGCGCGGCCCGGTCATGTAGATCTGCTTCTCGAGAACGCCGGCGGCAGAGGCGGGTTGAACGGCCTGCGGCAGCACAAACAGAACCGTTCCCAGAATTGCACCACTCACCAGACGCCACAGCCGCATGGAACTCTCCTCCGTCTTACCGGCGGGAGACTAGCATAGCCGGATACGCGGCGGCGTGCGGATTCGCACACCGTGCACGACGCATTGTGGATGGACACACCTCCCTGGGTCGCTCGCGCATGGACCGAATGCGGCGGCTATGGTTAGGCTGCGTCTCACATGCGGGTGCTTCGCCCCGCGCCTCTCTGTCAGGCGGATTCGTCATGCTGCACCGATGGTCTTTTGCGGTTCTGGGCGCTCTCGCCTTGTCGCTCGCGGCATGCGCCGGTCCGGGACCGGGCCTGACCGGCAACGACACCGGCGGCATCATCCCGTGGACGCCGGAGGCACGCTCCTATGCGCCGGACTGGGCCGCGGAGCATTGCGCGCGCTACGGCAAATACGCTGTGAAGACCGCCGAGGTGCGCGGCTATGGCAACTACATCAGCTTCCGCTGCACATGGAATCCAAGACGGCGCTGACGCGCCTGTCGGAATCCAAGACGGCGCTGACGCGCCTGTCGGAATCCAAGACGGCGCTGACGCGCCTTTGGCATCCGTCCCGGCGCCCCGTTAACGCCAGTCGCCCAACACGGCCTGCACCACCGTCAGCGCGGCGACCGCCGCAGTGTCGGCGCGCAGGATGCGCGGACCGAGCGCCAGCCGCACCACTGACGGCGCGCGCAGCAACTGTGACCGCTCCTCCTCGGTGAAGCCGCCTTCCGGGCCGATCACCACCGCCACCGGCGGCATCGAAGCGTTCGTCGCGGCACGCAGCGCCGCCACCGGATCGGCGACATCCGCCGCCTCGTCGCAGAACACCACCAGCCGCTCCGGCCCGAACGCGAGCGCGCTGAACGCCACCGGCTCGGCCACGTCCGGCACCGCGAGCACGCCGCACTGTTCGGCGGCCTCGATCGCGTTGGCCCGCATGCGCTCGAGATTGACGCGCGCCACCTGGGTATGCCGTGTCAGGATCGGCACCAGCCGCGACGCGCCAAGCTCGACCGCCTTCTGCACCATATAGTCGAGCCGCGCATGCTTGAGCGGCGCGAACAGCAGATGCACCTCGCCGGCAGCCGGCTGCGTCCGGGTCTGTTCGGCAACAGTGAGGCCCGACGGTTTCTTCCCACCGGCAAGCGTCGCCTGCCATTCGCCGTCGCGGCCGTTGAACGCCAGCACCGCATCGCCCGGTCCGAGCCGCAGGACATTGCCCAGATAATGCGCCTGCTCGCGCGCCAACGGCACGACCGCACCTGCCCCGAGCGGGGCATCGACGAACAGGCGGGGGCTGCGGAAATCGTATCGAGGCATGGATGGACGATCGCTGCGGGGTACGCCGGCGTTCCCGGCGACATGACGTGAGGCATAGAGCCCTACCCGCAACCTGCCAAGAGATTGGCACGCCGCCCCGTTCTCGCCGGATTTCTCGGGTTGCTACCGGTGATCGGCTGCTGCCGTTCCAGCAATCTGCGGCTATATTGGCCGCTGACAGCCTTGAATCGGAAGGATTTGCCATGACTGTTGCCCGGAGCCTTGTTCCGGCCCTTCTGCTCACCGCCGCGGCCCTGCCGCTGGCGATGATGCCGGCATCGGCGCAACAGGCCGCCCCGGCGGCGGCCCCGCAGGCACAAGCGCCCGCGCCTCAGGCGCAGGGCGGACCGCCACCGGCGGGCCAGCAGCCGCCCTGCCTCAAGGAATTCATGTCGCTGCGTGACGCCACCGCCAAACGGGCTGCGGCGATCCAGGCAGCGAGCAAGCGCAAGGCTTCGCCGCAGGAAGCATGCGGTCTGTTCAAGGAAATGGTCACGTCCGAAGCGAAGTTCGTGAAATTCGCCAAGGACCAGGGCCCCTGGTGCGGCATCCCGCAGCAGATCGTCGACCAGCTCGGCAAGAACCACGAGCAGACGCTGAAAATCCGTACCCAGGTCTGCAAAGTCGCCGCGCAGGGCGGCGGTGGTGGTGGTGGGCGGCCGGCGGCGCCGACCCTGAGTGACGCATTGAGCACGCCAACCACCAGTTCCAGCAACGTCCGGACCGGACGCGGCACCTTCGACACCCTGACGGGCACGCCGCTCGGCCGCACCCAATGACCGAGAGCGTCGGCCGCGTCGCCGATGCGACCGGCAACTGGGTCGACAGCCTCGCCCCCGCGGCCGCACGCCCTTATCTGCGCCTCTCGCGCCTCGATCGCCCGATTGGTTCCTGGCTGCTGCTGATGCCGTGCTGGTGGTCGGCCGGCATCGCCGCACTCGCGGCGGGGCAGCGCGTCGATCTTTGGCTCGTCGTGCTGTTCTTCATCGGGGCGTTCGCGATGCGCGGCGCCGGCTGCACCTGGAATGATCTGGTCGACCGCGATCTCGACGGCAGCGTCGAGCGCACCCGCTCGCGCCCGATCCCGTCCGGGCAGGTCAGCGTCACGCAGGCTTATCTGTGGCTGATCGCGCAGGCGCTGGTCGGCCTCGTCGTGCTGCTGCAGTTCAACGCCTTCGCGATCGCCTGCGGCATCGCCTCGCTGGCCGTCGTCGCCGTCTACCCGTTCATGAAGCGCGTCACCTACTGGCCGCAGATCGGCCTCGGCCTCGCGTTCTCCTGGGGCGCGCTGCAGGGCTGGGCCTGCGTATTCGGCCGCCTCGATGCGCCGGCGCTGATCCTCTACGCCGGCTCGATCTCATGGGTGATCGCCTACGACACGATCTATGCGCATCAGGATCGCGAGGACGACGCTCTGATCGGCATCAAGTCGACCGCGCTGCTGTTCGGCGAGACGACGCGACAGATGCTCGCGGTGTTCTACAGCGCGGCGGTCGTACTGATCGGCATCGCCATCTGGATGGCGGACGGCGGCATCATCTCGGGCATCGCACTGGCCGCCTTTGCCGTGCATCTCGGCTGGCAGGTGATGCGCCTCGACATCGACGATCCGGCGCTGTGCCTGCGCGTGTTCAAATCGAACCGCGACGCGGGCTTGATCCTATTTGCGGGTCTGGTGGCTGACGCGCTTCTTCGGTAGCGACGGCTCGTCGTCATCGTCGAACACGCCGTCTTCGCCGGCGATCGCGTATTTCTCGACAAGCTGCTTGATCGAACCGGTGATGCCCGGATCGGCGGCGCCGCGGCCGGCATACCGGCTCTGCGCGCGCGCATAGGCGACGCGGCCGTCGATCGCAGCGGGCTGGCAGATCAGACGCCGGCTGGCGCGCCGCATCAGATCCACATGGATGTGATCGTAGTGATATTTGTTCGAGCCGGGCGCGAGCACCGTCGTGAACGTCTCGCACGCGCCGCCCTGCACGTCGTGCAGGAACGCCTGCTCGTCAGGCGCGCCGTTCCAGTTCTTCTTCACGGTGATCTTGCGGCCGTCAGCCAGCACGAAAGCGGCGATGTCGAGCGCGTTGCCGAACGCATGCTCGGAAATGCGCGCGCCGGGCTGTCCGTTCATGCCACGACAGGAATAGGCGGAAATCTGCTTGATCTCGACCACCGGCTGGCCGAACCAGCGATGCGCCGCCGGCTGCACCGTGTTCGAGACCCACTGGTCGAGCGCCGACACGATCGGACAGGCGAGCGTCGCCGCCGGCGTGACGGCGACCGGCGTGGCGCTGCCGGTATAAAGTCCCTTCGGCGGGCCCAGTTGCGGAATCTGCGGCACGCGCGGCGAAGCGGCGGCGGGCGGCGTATAGGCCGGCCGTGTCGCCGGCGCGGATCCCTGCCCCGGCCGGATCGCATCGTCCGGAACGTCGTCGTCGTCCTCGGACTCAAGTTCCGGCGGCGGCGCCGCGCGCACCGGCTGCGCGCCGAACGGCGCATTGGCAGGCGCATAGCCCGGCCGCGCCGAGGGCGGCGGCACGCTGCCATATTCAGGGAAATTGGAATTGCCACGCGGCGGCGCGATCACCATCGGCTCGCCGCTCGCGGACAGCGCAGCATTGCCGCCGCCCGGCGCCTGCAGCACCTGCGATCCGTAACCACCTTGCGAGGGACCATTCGCCGGCGCGCGCGCGATCGGCCAGCGCGGCTGCGCGGCGCTCGGGATCGCGCCCGGCGGCCGCAGATCGTCGGCATAGCCGACGGCGGAATTCATGCTGCCGAGCGCGGCGACCTTCAAGGGAAACTCGGCGCCGCACATGCCAGGACCGTTGATCGGGTCCATTTGCGCGACCGCGGTCGAGACCTTCACCGCGCCGGATTTCAGACAGCTCTGCTCGGCCTCGGCGCGCCACGCCGGACGCTCCTCGAACGACACCATCCCGCGCCCGCACGCAGCGAGCGTCAGCATGGCCACAGCACTCAACAGATACCGGCGAACTGCACGCGACATGCTCCGAAAATGCGAGGCATTCGTTTAACGCCTTCTCAACGATACCGGCACGCCGATGCCACGATTTTTCTATGGTGAACGAATGGTTACGGGGAACTGGCGGGAGTAGCGTCGGTTCACTTCCGCAGAGAAGTTTCAGCCCGGCAAAAGCGCGAAAGGATCGGCCTATGAAAATCACCAAAGCGGGGACGGCGATATCCGTGAAAGGAGCCGCGGACTGGTTCACCGGCACCGTGCGGATCGACGCTCCGTTCCAAGCCACCGAGCCGGCGCGCGTCGGCGGCGCCACCGTCACTTTCGAGCCGGGCGCGCGCACCGCATGGCACACCCATCCGCTCGGGCAGACCTTGATCGTCACCGCCGGCCTCGGCTGGATTCAACGCGAGGGCGGCCGGGTCGAGGAAATCCGCCCCGGCGATATCGTCTGGTTCGAGCCGGGCGAGCGGCACTGGCACGGCGCGACCGACCGCACCGCCATGACGCACATCGCCATCGCCGAAGCGCTCAACGGCTCTCCGGTCACATGGCAGGAGCACGTCTCGGATGCCGACTATCTCGGTCGCAAATAGCGACCAGCCAGGTTTTCCCGGCTTCAACAAAAAGGCCCCGCACCGCGGGGCCTTTCATGATGAGCGTCAACGCCGCGACGATTATTCTGCCGCCTTCTTCACGCCGAGACCGTCGCCGATCTTCGCCACCGTTTCGCGCTGGCTGTTGATCTCGTCGGCAAATTCCTTCGGCGAACCGGGGCTGACCGTCTGACCACCCGGCGTCAGACGCGCGACGACGTCCGGCTCTTTCATCACCGTAATCACGTCGGCCGCAATCTTGTCGCGCACGGCATCCGACATGGTCTTCGGTCCGAACAGACCGACCAGACCGTCGAGTGTCAGTTCCGGCGCGTTCTGCTCGGCTGAGGTCGGGACATCCGGCAGGCTGGCCGCGCGCTTGGTGTTCGACAGCGCAATGATCTTCACTTTGCCTTCCTGCACCCGCGGCCGCACGATCGCATAAGCCGCGACGTAAGCCTGGATGCGGTTCTGCGCGAGATCGCTCACCGCATCGACCGTGTTCTTGTACGGCACCTTGACCATGTTGAGCCCCGCGGCCTTCAGCCAGCCGAGAAACATCAGATCGTTGGCACCGGTCGCCGTCGCCCAGTTCAGCTTGCCGGGCTGCGCCTTCACTTTGGCGACCAGATCCTTGATCGAGTTGGCGCCAAGCTCTGCCGGCACTGCGACGACGACGATGGTGTTCGACACCCGCGCGATCGGCTTCAGGTCGCTGAATTTGTAGGGCAGCGAGTCGTGCAGATACGGATGCGCGGTGAACGACGATGCCGGCGTCATCAGCAGCATATGATCGTCGTTGGCGTTGATCACCGTGGTCATGGCGATGATGCTGTCGCCGCCCGGACGGTTTTCGACCACCACCGGCTGGTTCCACATTTTCGACAGGCGCTCGCCCATCAGGCGCGCGGTCACATCGACGCCGGAACCCGCGCCGAGCGGCAGGATCAGGCGCACCGGCCGCGACGGCCAAGAGGGTGAAGACGATTGTGCCGAAGCGGATTGAAGCGTCGGAACCAGAGTCAGAGCGCCGAGCACCAGACCCGACAGCAGACGCAGAGCTAATGACATCGCGTATCCCCCACCTGTGACGTTTCTATGCGCATGTCATAGCGGACTTTGACGCGACGGCACCATCAAAATCGCCGCGTCAAACGGTCATGACCTTGCCGTCATGACTTTGCATCGCAACAAAGGTGGGCAGCAATCCCAAGAACAGAAGCGCGCTATTCCGCCGCGACAATGTTCAGCAGGTTGGGATCGTAGTTGAGGATCGGCGCCAGCCACCGTTCGGCTTCCTCGATGGTCCAGTCTTTGCGCCGCGCATAATCCTCGACCTGATCGCGCTCGATCTTGCCGACGCCGAAATAGTAGCTGTCGGGATGCGCAAAATAGAGACCGCTCACCGAGGAGCCCGGCCACATGGCACAGCTTTCTGTCAGCGTCACGCCGGCCGCGCGCTCGCCGTCGAGCAGGTCGAAGATGGTCCGCTTCTCGGTGTGGTCCGGCTGCGCCGGATAACCCGGCGCCGGACGGATGCCGCGATATTTCTCACCGATCAGATCAGCATTGGCGAGCGCTTCGTCCGGCGCATAACGCCAGAACTCGGTACGCACGCGCTGATGCAGCCGCTCCGCGAAGGCTTCCGCCAGACGATCCGCCAGCGCCTTGCACAGGATGGACGAGTAGTCGTCGTTGGCATGCTTGAACCGGTCGGCGATCACATCCTCGCCGATGCCGGCGGTGACGACGAACGCACCGACATAGTCGGGCACGCCGCCATCGCGCGGCGCGACGAAGTCGGCCAGAGCCGCGTTGTGCTTGCCGTCGCGCTTGGTCAGTTGCTGGCGCAGGGTGTGCAGGCGCGTCAGTTCCTTCGACCGGCTCTCGTCGGTGTAAAGGACCACATCGTCACCGTCGCGGTTCGCCGGCCAGAAGCCGAACACGGCATTGGCGGTGAACCATTTCTCGGCGACGATCTTCTCCAGCATCGCCTGCGCGTCGTTGAACAACGCCGTCGCCGCCTGGCCGTAACGGCTGTCGGTGAGGATCGCCGGATACTGCCCGGTCAATTCCCAGGTGGAGAAGAACGGCGTCCAGTCGATCACCTGTGCCAGATCGGCGAGCGAATAATTCTGCAGCGACCGGGTGCCGAGGAATGTCGGCCGCGTCGGCGCCGCCGCGCCGGTGAAGCCGAGCGGCAGCGCATTGGCCCGCGCCTCGCGCAAGGTCAGCCGCTGCTTCTTCTCCTGACCCTTGGCGTGCGCGTTGGCGATGCGCGCATAGTCGGCGCGCAGATCGGTCACGTATTTCGCCCGCGTCTCCGCCGACAGCAGTTGTTGCGCGACGCCGACCGCGCGGCTGGCGTCGGTGACATAGACCGCCTGCCCACGCCGGTAATTCGGGTGGATCTTCACCGCGGTATGCACGCGGCTCGTGGTCGCGCCACCGATCAGCAGCGGCTTGTCGAAACCCTGCCGCTCCATCTCGGCCGCGACGAAGCACATCTCGTCGAGCGACGGCGTGATCAGGCCGGACAGGCCGATCATGTCCGCATTTTCTTTCTGCGCCGTCTCGAGGATTTTCGCCGCCGGCACCATCACGCCGAGGTCGATCACCTCGAAATTGTTGCACTGGAGCACGACGCCGACGATGTTCTTGCCGATGTCGTGGACATCGCCCTTCACCGTCGCCATGACGATCTTGCCGTTGGACGAGCGTTCCTCGGCACCACCGGCGGCGCGGCGCTCCGCCTTTTCCTTCTCCATGAACGGCATCAGATAGGCGACTGCCTGCTTCATCACACGGGCGGACTTCACCACCTGCGGCAGGAACATCTTGCCAGAGCCGAACAGGTCGCCGACGACGTTCATGCCGTCCATCAGCGGGCCTTCGATCACATCGAGCGGCCGCTTCGCTCTGAGACGCGCCTCCTCGGTGTCCGGCTCGATGAAATCGGTGATGCCGTGAACCAGCGCGTGCGACAGCCGCTTCTCCACCGGCTGCTCGCGCCAGGCGAGATCGACTTCTTTCGCTTCCTTGCCCTGGCCACGGAATTTCTCGGCCAGCGCCAGCAGCCGCTCCGAGGCATCGGGACGGCGGTTGAGCACCACATCCTCGCACGCCTCGCGCAATTCCGGATCGAGGTCGTCATAGACCGCCATCTGTCCGGCATTGACGATGCCCATATCCATGCCGACCTTGATGGCGTGATACAGGAACACCGAGTGCATCGCTTCGCGCACCGGCTCGTTGCCGCGGAACGAGAACGACAGGTTCGAGACACCACCAGAAATATGCGCGTGTGGAAGGGTCTCGCGGATCCATTTCACCGCCTCGATGAAGGCGACGCCGTAGCCGTTATGCTCCTCCATGCCGGTGGCAATGGCGAAGATATTCGGATCGAAGATGATGTCTTCCGGCGGAAAGCCGACCTTGTTGACCAGAATGTCGTAGGCACGCTTGCAGATCTGCGTCTTGCGCTCGAATGTGTCGGCCTGCCCCTGCTCGTCGAACGCCATGACGACGACGGCGGCGCCGTGGCGTCGCACGATCTTCGCGTGCTCGATGAAGGATTCTTCGCCCTCTTTCATCGAGATCGAATTGACGACGGCCTTGCCCTGAATGCACTTCAGGCCGGCCTCGATCACCGAGAACTTCGACGAGTCGACCATCACCGGCACGCGGGCGATGTCCGGTTCGGCAGCAACGAGATTGAGGAAGGTGATCATCGCCTGTTCGGAATCGAGCAGGCCCTCATCCATGTTGACGTCGATGATCTGCGCACCGTTCTCGACCTGATCGCGGGCAATGGCGAGCGCGGCCGGGAAATCGTCGGCTTTGATCAGCTTGCGGAATTTTGCCGAGCCGGTGACGTTAGTACGCTCGCCGACATTCACGAACGGAATTTCCGGCGTCAGCGTGAACGGTTCGAGGCCGGACAGACGCAGCCGCCGCGTGACCTTCGGAATGGTGCGCGGGCGCTGACCCTTCACGGCATTGGTGATCGCGGTGATATGCGCCGGCGTCGTGCCGCAGCAGCCGCCGACGATATTGACCAGACCTGATTGCGCGAATTCGCCGAGCAGTTCGGCCATCGCTTCCGGGCTCTCGTCGTAGAGACCGAATTCATTGGGCAGACCGGCATTGGGATAGGCGCAGATCAGCGTGTCCGCCACCTGCCCCAGCGCCTGGATATGCGCGCGTATCTCCTTGGCGCCGAGCGCGCAGTTGAGACCGACCGAGATCGGCGCGGCATGACGGATCGAATACCAAAACGCTTCCGGCGTCTGGCCGGACAGTAGGCGGCCGGACATATCCGTGATGGTGCCGGAAATCATGACCGGCACGTCGATGCCGCGCGCCTCGCAGATTTCCGCGATGGAATAGAGCGCCGCCTTGGCGTTGAGCGTGTCGAAGATCGTCTCGACCAGCAGCATCTCGGCGCCGCCGTCGAGGAGACCCTTGATCTGCTCGCCGTAAGCGGCGCGCAACTGGTCGAACGTCACCGCGCGATAGCCGGGATTCGACACGTCGGGCGAAATCGACGCGGTGCGGTTGGTCGGGCCGATGGCGCCGACGACGAAACGGCGGCGGCCATCCTCGCGCTCGGCGATCTCGGCGGCGGCGCGCACCAGACGCGCGCCTTCGAGGTTCAGTTCGTAGGCAATCTCTTCCAGCCCGTAATCGGCCTGTGCGATCGAGGTCGAGGAGAACGTGTTGGTGGACACGAGATCGGCGCCGGCGCGGAAATACGCGAGATGGATATCGCGGATCGCCTCGGGACGGCTGATGTTGAGCAGATCGTTGTTGCCGCGCACCTCACGGTTCCAGGCGTCGAAGCGCGCGCCGCGGAAGGCGCGCTCGTCGAGCTTCAAGTCCTGGATCATGGTGCCCATGGCACCGTCGAGCACGAGAATGCGCTCGGCGGCGGCGGCCTTCAGCGCGGCGGCGACATCGCGACGTTGATCGGCCATCACGCAGCCTCCGCTTTCGCCTTCACAGGCTGCGGCGGACGCACGCCAAGCAGATGGCAGATCGCATAGACGAGGTCCGCGCGGTTCATGGTGTAGAAATGGAAATCGCTGACGCCGCGCTCGACCAGATCGAGCACCTGTTCGGCGGCGACGGCGGCAGCGATCAGCTTGCGCGTCGCCGGATCATCGTCGAGGCCGTCGAACCGCTGCGCCAGCCAGCCCGGCACCGAAGCGCCGGCGCGGGTGGCGAAGGTGGTCGCCGCCTTGAAGTTCTGCACCGGCAGGATACCCGGCACGATCGGGATATCGATGCCGCGCGCGCGGACGCGGTCGAGATAGCGGAAGTAAAGATCGTTCTCGAAAAAGAACTGCGTGATCGCGCGGGTCGCGCCGGCGTCCACCTTCGCCTTGAGCATGTCGATATCGGCATCGACCGACGCGCTCTCCGGATGCTTTTCCGGATAGGCCGAGACCGACACTTCGAAATCGGCGATGCGCTTGATACCGGAGACAAGATCGGCGGCATTGCGATAACCGCCCGGATGCGGCGTGAACGCCGCGCCGAGCCCACCCGCCGGATCGCCGCGCAGCGCCACGATGTGGCGCACGCCGGCGGCGTGATAGTCGCGCACCACCTGATCGACGTCGCCGCGCACGGCATCGACGCAGGTCAGATGCGCGGCCGGCTTCAGCGCGGTTTCATTGATCAGCCGCTTGACGGTTGAATGGGTGCGCTCGCGCGTCGACCCGCCGGCACCATAGGTCACCGAGACGAAATGCGGCGAGAGCGGCGCGAGACGGCGGATCGCCTCCCACAGGCTGCGCTCCATGTCCTCGGTTTTCGGCGGGAAGAACTCGAAGGACACGCGCACGTTGGAGGCACCTTAGCTCAGTGGGACAAAAGTTGGGCAATAGCCCCATATGGAATAATTTTGACGAAAGGTGGGATACGCGATTATCCGTCCGCGCGCAAATCACACTCTGTAATGATTATAAACTATTGATTTATCTCTATATTTTTCTCAGCCCAAGGATTAGCGTGGGACGGCTCTGCACCGCAGTGCAGCAGAGCCGTTTGTTCGGGATTCGACCATGCGCCTCGACAGTCGCGACGCCCTCTCCTCGGTCTATGCCAAGCCGACGCGGATGATCCGCGACAAGGCGCTGCCGCGCCTCGACAAGCACAGCCGCCACTTCATCGCGCTGTCGCCGTTCTTCTGTCTCAGATCGAGCGCGGCTGACGGCACCGGCGACGTGTCGCCGCGCGGCGGCGAACCGGGCTTCGTCCAGGTGCTCGACGATACGCAAATCGCCTTCCCCGACCGGCCCGGCAACAACCGGCTCGATACGCTGACCAACATGGTCGAGAACCCGAAGGTCGGGATGCTGTTCTTCCTGCCCGGTGTCGAGGAGATGTTACGCCTCAACGGCTCCGCGACCATCACCACCGAAGGGGCACTGATGCAGCGTTTCGTGCATGAGGGGAAACGGCCGCGCAGCGTGATCGTCATCGCCATTCAGGATGTCTACTTCCATTGCTCCAAGGCGCTGAAACGCTCGGCGCTGTGGAATCCGGAGAAGCATGTGCCGCCGGGCGGCTTCCCCACGCTGGGACAGATCGCGCGCGATCAAATCGGCTTTCCGTTGCCATCGCGGCTGATCGACATGGCGCTGCGCCACGACGCGAAAAAGAATCTGTATTGAAACCGTGTTGCACGCTCGCGGTTAGGCTTAACGGTTATCTACCCGCATAGATTGCATTTCAAAACACAAACAACCCTCGTCATTCTGACCCTGCCGGACATCCCGTCCGGCTTAACAGGGAGAATGACCATGAAGACCACTCTCGCGATTGCTGCTGTCGTTGCCGCACTCGCCGCGACCCCGGCTCTGGCCGGCGGCAGCAAGAACGGCCTCGGCGTTGGGCTCGGGCTCGGTGTTACCACCGGCAAGGGCGGCCTGGTCGGCACGCTGCTCGGCGGCAACGGCCACGGCAGCCAGGGTCTGGCGGTCGGCGCCGGCGTGAACGTGAAGACCGGCAAGTCCGGCGTGCTCGGCCTGCTGACCGGCAGCTCGTCGCGCGGCGGTTCGGGTCACGGTCACGGCGGCTGGTAACGGCTGACGGCGGCTAAACGCGCGGGCATCGGGCCTATCACCGGGCTCTTCCACTTCGGGCATGGACGGCGTCAGCCGTCCTTTTATTGAGATGGACGGCACGCAGCCGTCCTTTTATTTCTGCGGCAGGCAAAAGACCGAGACACACAAGGAAACGAGAAATGGCTGGCGGACAGGCGACCGGAAAAGTGGCGATCATCACCGCCGGCGGCAGCGGCATGGGCGCTGCGGCAACGCGCGCGCTGGCCGCGGACGGCTTTCATGTCGCCGTTCTGTCGTCGTCCGGCAAAGGCGAGGCGCTGGCGAAAGAACTCGGCGGCTTCGGCGTCACCGGCTCGAACCAGTCGAACGACGATCTCAAACGGCTGGTCGATCAGACGCTGGCGCGCTGGGGGCGGATCGATGCGCTGGTCAACAGCGCCGGGCATGGCCCGCGCGGCGACTTGCTCGCCATGAGCGACGAGGACTGGCTGCACGGCATGGAGGTCTATTTCCTCAATGTCGTGCGCGCGACGCGGCTCGTGGCACCGGCGATGGTGCAGCAGAAGGCGGGCGCGATCGTCAACATCTCGACCTTTGCCACGTTCGAGCCCGATCCCGCCTTCCCCGCGTCCGCCGTCGCGCGCGCCGGACTGGCCTCCTACACAAAACTGTTTGCCGACCGCTACGCCGCCGACAACGTGCGCATGAACAACGTGCTGCCGGGCTTCATCGACAGTTTCCCCGAGAAGGCGGAAATCCGCGATCGCATTCCCATGCACCGCTACGGCAAGGTGCAGGACGTGGCCGAACTGATCCTGTTTCTCGCCACCGAACGCTCGGCCTATATTACCGGGCAAAATATCCGCATCGACGGCGGCCTGACGCGCTCGGTGTGAGCGCTCAATAGAGTGCCGCGGCGGACGCGGAGGGTGTCGGCGCTGTTGTCGGCGCCGACAACGGCGCAGCCTCGGGTGCGGGCGCTTTCTTGTCTTTCTCGCCCAATTTCTTTTCGCCCCAAACGAAACGGCGGGTGAGCGACAGCGTCGCCAGCACGCTGTCAACCCGCTCGCCGTTGAGTACCGCCGCATGGATGCGCAGCACGTCAGCGCCGACCGACCAGTCGCGATTGACCTGATAGTTGCCGGTCAGCCCATAAGACAGGATCGACGAACTGAATGGCGAGTCGAGATAAGCGGTCCGCAGCCAGCGCGCGGTCGCACCGATCCGCCAGCGATCCGGTTCGCTGTAACTGAGCGTGCCGGAATAGAGTTCGGAGATCGTCAGCGGCGAAATCGGGAAGGTCGTGTCGGCGGCGCTGCGCCGGCCCGTCGCCTCGAATTGCCAATGCTTGTCGGGACTGCGCAGCGTGAGACCGAGATCGAACAGCAGCGCCCGCACCGGCGAGAAATCCGGATCGTGCCAGGTGCCGTAGAGCCGCGACACCGAGAGCGACACGTCGGCCAGATCGCTCTCGGCCCGATAGAACAGGAACGGCTGGACGCGCTCGTTGCGCCGGCGATAGCCGAACAGATCGGGGTCGGTCTCGTAACGGGTCGCGGAGACATTCACCGACACGCCAAGTTCGCCATGCCCGAACGAGGATTTCACGCCGGGGATCGCTGTGGCGCGGATGAAGCGCTGATCCTCCGGCAGGAAGTCGGTGAGGATCGCGTTGGTTTCGTTGAGGCGGCTATAGCGCAACTCACCGACGATGAACGGCCGCACGCCGTCGCCATCCGCGGAAAGACGCAGGTTCTGCACCGCATCGAATGATCGGGTCGTCGCGCTGTCGATGGATTCCGCCGACGACTGGGATTTCAGCGTCCAGCCCGCAAATGGGTCGCCTTGAATGTCGAACGTGATCTTGGCGCGCTGCGCCGGCACGAGGCCGCGCGTGGCGTAGTCGGCGCGCTGCAATTCACCGCTGAGCGCGCTGTCGACGCCGCCGTCGCTGCGACCCATCGCAAAAGCGGCATCGACGCCCGCGAAGGCGCCGCCGCGGCCGCCCGGCAAAAGCTGCGGGTTCGCATCGTATCCGCCCCGCAAGCGAACCGAACCCACCGCCACATCGTCTGCCCGACTGCCTTCCGGCGCGAGCGCCAGAAGACATACAATCACTGCCAGAGCGGGTGATTGGAATCCCCCGGTCTGCATGGGCTGTTCATGCCGTGTTAGGCTTAAGAAGCGGCTAAAAGCGGCATCACGGTCTTTTATGTTCGGGAAAGCGATTGCAACATGACGTCACAGCCCAAAAATCAAAACGCCTTCGGTGTCTGGGACGGCGAGGTGACCGTCGATCTTCCCGAGGCATTCGACGCATCGGTCTATTTCATCGGCCGCATCCGCACGCCGTGGCACGAGCGCAAGCAGTGCCCGAAGAATGCGCGTGAGTCAGACGAGATCTGTACCGTCGAGGTCGATCCGCTCTGGGCGCCGGGCCTCAAAAACGTCGAAACCTGCACCCACGTCATTCTGCTGTACTGGATGGATCGCGCGCCGCGAAACATCGTGCTGCAAGTGCCGGGGCATTACGGCGTGCAGCGCGGCACCTTCGCGTTGCGTTCGCCGGCTCGGCCAAACCCGATCGCGCTGAGTGTCGCCAAACTGATCAAGGTTGAGGGGAATCGCCTGTTCGTCTCTGGCTGCGATTGCCTCGACGGCACGCCGCTGATCGACATCAAGCCCTATTTCGCGTCAGTCGATAGTGTCCCGGATGCGGTCGTCGGCTGGCGACAGGAGCCGAAGGGCGAAAAGCGGTAAAAACCCGAAAAAGCGCCACGAACCAGCGCAAACAACGCCGGAAGTCATCCTCTTGTTCCCTCTGACGCGGCCATTTTTCACACAAAAATGCGGCGGCTTGATCGCGGATTTGTGAGGGGAACCGTGAACCTTCGCGGCACTTGTCTCGACAGACAGTCGTGACACTGCACCGTGAGGGGATCATGCGTAACCGGATTTCGACCCTGGCCAGCCCGCTGCTCGCCGCCGCCGCGCTTATGGCCTCAACCCAGCTTTCCAGCGCCCAGTCGCTGTTTGCCGCTTTCGATCAGCCGCGCGCCCAGATGACGCAGCCGGCTGAGCCCGCTTACGACGACGCCAACGCGGGCGAAGATGCGCAACTGCCCGCCAATCTGCAGCGCCAGATCGTCAACTACGACACGCGCGAAGCGCCCGGCACCATCATCATCGATACGCCGAACACCTATCTCTATCTGGTGCTCGGCAACGGACAGGCGATGCGCTACGGCATCGGCGTCGGTCGCGAAGGCTTCACCTGGTCCGGCGTGCAGCATATCGCGCGCAAGGCCGAGTGGCCGGACTGGCATCCGCCGGCTGAGATGATCGCGCGCCAGCCCTATCTGCCGCGCTTCACCGCCGGCGGCCCCGGCAATCCGCTCGGCGCGCGTGCCATGTATCTCGGCAATACGGTGTATCGCATTCATGGCACCAACGATCCGACCACGATCGGCAAGCAGGTGTCGAGCGGCTGCATCCGTCTGACCAATGACGACGTGATCGACCTGTTCAGCCGCGTGCAGATGGGCGCCAAGGTCGTGGTGCTGCCGCAAACGGTGCAGGCCAAGGCGAAGACCCCTGCGCCGCAGCAACACCTCGCTGCGCAGCGCGCGACCGACGATGTTTCCTCGTATGCGCCGCAGCCGGTCGCGAGCCGCGCGGCCCGCACCTGGGCCGCCATCGGCTCCGGTATCTACTGACCACCCTTCTCGATCCTCCGAACCTCCTTCGCCCGGCTTAGGCCGGGCGATTTTTTTTGCTTTCACGCTGCCGTTCCCAAAATTTGCAAGCAAAATCCGGGGCGTGGGCAGATTACCGATATTTAACAAGGGACAATTTGCCGCATGCGTTAAGCAAGAGGGAATAACAACAAGCGCGCCTTGGGAGGGCACGCCCGTGTTCCCGTCGCTTCTGCACAAGAAAGACTTCTATTCCGGGATGCTGATGATCCTGCTGGGCGCAGGCGTCGCACTCAATTCGACCACCTATTCGCTTGGCACGCTGACCCATATGGGTCCGGGCATGTTCCCGTTCATGCTCGGCATCGTGCTGACGTTCATCGGGATGCTGATCCTCGGGACCGCGGTATTAACGCCATTCGACCCCGACGAACGAATTCTGCCGAAGAGCATGGAATGGCGCGGCTGGGGCTGCATCCTCGCAGGCCCGGCCCTGTTCATGGTCTTTGGCGAATATCTCGGCCTGGTGCCGGCGATCTTTGCCTGCGTGTTCGTCGCGGCGCTCGGTGATCGCACGGCAACGCTGAAAAGCTCGTTCCTGCTCGCCGTCGGCATGGCCGTGGGGGGAACGCTCCTGTTCTCGTACATCCTCAAAGTTCCCTTCCCGATCTTCCGGGTGAATTTCTGATGATCTCCACCGCGCTCACAGACCTCTGGTATGGCTTCGGCGTCGCGCTCGAACCGCACAACCTCATGTGGTGCTTCATCGGCGTGTTCGTCGGCAATATGGTCGGCGTGCTGCCCGGCATGGGCGCGCTCGCGACGATTTCGATCCTGCTGCCGCTGACCTTCGGCTTGAAGCCGGTTGGCGCGATCCTGATGCTCGCCGGCATCTTCTATGGCTCGCAGTACGGCGGCGCGATCTGCTCGATCTTGCTGAACCTGCCGTGCCATCCGCCGCATGCCGTGACCTGTCTCGACGGCTTTCCGCTCACCAAACAGGGCCGCGGCGGCGCCGCCCTCGGCATCACCGTCATCTCGTCATTCGTCGGCGCCTCCTGGGGCATCACCGAAATGATCTTCCTGTCGCCGCTCCTGGTGGCGGCGGCGTTGGAATTCGGGCCTGCGGAAATCTGCTCGCTGATGCTGCTCGGGCTGCTTGCCGGATCGACGCTTGCAAAAGGCTCGCCGCTCAAGGGCGTGGCAATGACGGTTCTCGGCCTGTTGATCGGCATCATCGGCAGCGACATCGAAACCGGCACGCCACGCTTCACGTTCGGCATCCCCAGCCTGTTCGACGGCGTCGAAATCGTCGCGCTGGCGCTCGGCCTGTTCGGCATCGCCGAGTTCATGAAGAGCGTCAATCAACTTTCCGACGTGAACACCACCTACTCCAAGGTGACGCTGCGCGATCTGCGCCCCTCGCGCGACGAGTTGCGCCGCTCGATCCCCGCGATGTTCCGCGGCACGCTGATCGGCAGCCTGTGTTCGCTGATCCCCGGCACCGGCCCAACCATCGCCTCGTTCATTTCCTACGCCGCCGAAAAGAAAATCTCCAAAACACCGGAGAAGTTCGGCAGCGGCATGATCGAGGGCGTCGCCTGCCCCGAAGCGGCAACGCACTCGTCTTGCCAGGGCGACTTCATCCCAACCATGAGTCTCGGCATTCCCGGCGACGCGGTGATGGCGCTGATCCTCGGTGCCCTGATGATCCAGGGCGTGGTCCCCGGCCCGCAGCTCATCAAGGAACATGCCGACATCTTCTGGGGACTGGTCGCCAGTTTCTGGATCGGCAACATCATCCTCGTGCTGCTCAATGTGCCGATGATCGGTTTGTGGGTGAAGCTGCTGACGATCCCCTACAAATATCTCTATCCGAGCGCGTTGTTCTTCGTCTGCATCGGCGTCTACAGCGCCAACAACGACATGTTCCAGGTCGGTGAGGTCATCGTCATCGGCGTGATCGGCTATGCGCTGCTGCTGCTCGATTTCCACCCGGCGCCGATCTTGCTCGGCTTCGTGCTCGGCCCACGCTTCGAGGAGAACTTCCGGCGCGCGATGCTGATTTCCCGCGGCGACATCCTAGTGTTCATCAAGCACCCGATCAGCGCCGTGTTCGTCGGCATGTCGGTGCTGCTCATCCTCGGGCAGCTTTACGTCCGGCTGCGCAAGCCGAAGGTACTCGAAGACGTCGCGATCGAATTGAAAGCCACCTGAGCGGCCCTGTTTTCGGACCGATCGCGCGACGTGGGACCAATCTGCGGCTGTAAGTTGGTGGTCACACCCGCCCAACGCCGTTAGCATGGTTCCCCATGTCGAATCGTACTGTGACCATGCTCGTGGAAGGGCTGCGGACCGTTGCCCGCAACCTCTATATCTGGACCGTGCTGCCGCTGCGGCGTTCGCACCGGCTGCGCTACATCGTCGGCGGCGTTCTGCTGCTGCTCGTCTCGTTCGCCGCGGCATCATGGGTCATGGATGCGTTCTGGCCGAACGAGGCCGCGCTCAAACCGAAGCTCGCCGAACTGCCGCCGCTGCAACCGATCACCCGCACGTCGTTCGTCGCCGCGCCGATCGTCGTCGCCAACAACGCGATCCGCACCACCCTCGATAACGCCGCACCGCGCGACTTCAGCGGCACCAACAACAACCCCATATCCGGACTGCTGTCGAAAGCCGATGTCGGCCTCACCATCGGCCGCGGGCCGATGACCGTTACCGGCCGGACCGACGGACTGGTGATCGCCGCCCCGTTCACCGGCAGCGCGAAAGTCACCGGCCAGCTCGCGACACAGGCCGGCAACCTCACCGGCCAGCTCGGCGGCCTGCTCAACCAGGCGCTCGGCCAGCAGATCGGCAATCTTACAGGCCGGGTGCTCGACCAGAAAGCGGAAGTCCGTGGTCAGGTAGCGGTGACCACACGACCGACCTTCACGCCGGAATGGCGGATCAACCCGAACATGACCGCCAATGTGTCGGTCGCCGACGGCGGCCTGCAGGTCGCCGGCCTGAAACTCAATCTCGCCGGCGAGGTGAAACCGCTGATCGACAATGCGGTCAACGACCAGATGGCCAAGCTGCAGGAGCGGCTGCGCAACGATCCCATGATCGAGCAGACGGCGCGGCGCGAATGGGCCAAAGCATGCCGTTCGATTCCGCTCGGCGGCGGACAGACCGGCCTGCCGAACCTCTATCTGGAAATGAAACCGGTGCGCGCCGCCGCGGCGCAGCCGAAGATCGATCCGGCGGCGGTGACGCTGACCATCGGCATTCAGGCGGAAACGCGGATTGTGCCGACCGCCACCAAGCCCACCTGCCCGTTCCCGGCCAAACTGGAGATCGTGCCGCAGCTCGACGGCGGCCGCGTCGGCATCGGCGTCCCGATCGACATCCCCTTCACCGAACTCAACCGGATCCTCGAACCACAATTCAAGGGCCGCAAATTCCCCGAGGACAAGGACACGCCGTATCAAGTCGAGATCAAGAAAGCGAGCATCAACGCCACCGGCGACCGCCTGCTGATCGCCATGCTGGTGAAAGCGACCGAGCGCAAAAGCTGGTTCGGCCTCGGCGCCGACGCCACCGTTTACGTGCTCGGCAAACCGGTGCTCGACGCCGCGCAGCAAACGCTGCGACTGACGGAGATCAACCTCGCGGTGGAATCCGAAGCCGCGTTCGGATTGCTGGGAGCCGCCGCGCGCGCCGCCATCCCCTATGTGCAGGACGCTTTGGCGGAACATGCGGTGATCGATCTCAAGCCATTCGCCGCCGACGCCCGCGCCAAGATCGGTTCGGCGCTGGCCGAGTTCCGCAAGAGCGACGACAACATCCGGGTCGATGCCGCGATCAACGACCTGCGCATGACCGGGATCGCCTTCGATTCCAAGACGCTGCGCGTGATCGCGGAAGCGACCGGCACGGTGCGCGTCGCCATCAACAAGCTGCCGGCGCTGTAAAGCCTCTGTTTCCCTGGATAAACCGCATGGGTGGCTCACACCCGCATGCGTTGACACGCGGCAGGATCAGCCTACATTCGACTCATTATTCCGAGGGGTGTCCGTCGGCATTCGCGCCGCCGGGCTGAGAGATCACCCTTAGAACCTGATCCGGATCATGCCGGCGAAGGGACAGGACGATGCGGACATCGCTGACGATTGCGAGATTGATCGGTCCCGTTCTGACCGTGATCGGCCTCGGCCTGCTGATCAACAACGCGGCCTATCGCGAGATCGTGCGGCAGTTCACCGGCAGCTATCTCTACATGTATCTGAGTGGCGTGCTGGTGCTGCTCGCCGGCCTGGCGATCCTGAACGCGCACAACGTCTGGAGCCGCGACTGGCGCGTCATCATTACGCTGCTCGGTCTGTTTTTCACATTGATGGGCGTGTTTCGCGTCCTCGCCCCGCCGTTCGTGAACTATATCGGCGGCGCGCTGATCCAACTGTCCGGCGCGCTGGTCGTGATCGGCGTCCTGTTTCTCGGCATCGGCAGCTTTCTGACTTTCAAAGGTTACGTGGCCTGACCGGCCACGCCCCTACGCAGATGGAGTGCGTCCCATGAACAAGCCCGTGCAACCCGCCGATCTGGTCACCCCGACGGTCACCACCGGCCCGATCCAGGGCTCACGCAAGATTTATGTCTCGCCGGAGGCCGCGCCAGATCTGCGCATTCCGCTGCGCGAGATCGCGCTGTCGCCCTCCGCCAACGAGGAGCCCGTGCGGGTCTACGACACTTCGGGCGTCTACACGGACAACGATGTCGCGATCGACGTCGAGAAGGGCCTCAAGCGCGTCCGTACCGAGTGGGTGAAGGAGCGTGGCGGCGTCGAGACCTATCAAGGCCGCGTCATCAAGTCGGAAGACAACGGCAACGTCTCCGGCAAGCACCTCGCCCGCGCCTTCCCGAATACGCCGCAGCCGATGCGCGCGCTCGACGGGAAGCCGGTGACGCAGCTCGAATGGGCGCGCGCCGGCGTCATCACCAAGGAAATGATCTACGTCGCCGCCCGCGAAAATCTCGGCCGGCAGAAGATGCTCGACCGTGCCGCGGCGGCTCTGGCCGACGGCGAGAGCTTCGGCGCCTCGGTGCCGGCCTTCATCACGCCGGAATTCGTGCGCGACGAAGTGGCGCGCGGCCGCGCCATCATCCCGGCCAACATCAACCATGCCGAACTCGAGCCGATGGCGATCGGCCGCAACTTCCTGGTGAAGATCAACGCCAATATCGGTAACTCGGCCGTCACCTCCTCGGTCGAGGAAGAAGTCGAGAAGATGGTGTGGGCGATCCGCTGGGGCGCCGACACGGTGATGGACCTCTCCACCGGCCGCAACATCCACAACACCCGCGAATGGATCCTGCGCAACTCGCCGGTGCCGATCGGCACCGTGCCGATCTATCAGGCGCTGGAAAAGGTCAACGGCGATCCCGTCAAGCTGGACTGGGAATGCTACAAGGACACGCTGATCGAACAGTGCGAACAGGGCGTCGACTATTTCACGATCCACGCCGGCGTGCGCCTCGCTTATGTTCCGCTGACCGCCAACCGCGTTACCGGCATCGTCTCGCGCGGCGGCTCGATCATGGCGAAGTGGTGCCTGTCGCGGCACAAGGAATCGTTCCTCTACGAACGGTTCGACGAGATTTGCGACATCATGCGCAAATATGACGTGTCGTTCTCGCTCGGCGACGGCCTGCGCCCCGGCTCGATCGCCGACGCCAATGACCGCGCGCAATTCGCCGAACTGGAGACGCTCGGCGAACTGACGCAGATCGCCTGGAACAAAGGCTGCCAGGTCATGATCGAGGGCCCCGGCCATGTGCCGATGCATAAGATCAAGATCAACATGGACAAGCAGCTCAAGGAGTGCGGCGAAGCGCCGTTCTACACCCTCGGGCCGCTGACGACCGATATCGCGCCGGGCTACGATCACATCACCTCCGGCATCGGCGCGGCGATGATCGGCTGGTTCGGCTGCGCCATGCTCTGCTACGTCACACCGAAGGAACATCTCGGCCTGCCGAACCGCGACGACGTCAAGGAAGGCGTCATCACCTACAAGATCGCGGCGCATGCCGCCGATCTCGCCAAGGGCCATCCGGCGGCGCAACTGCGCGATGATGCGCTGTCGCGCGCGCGCTTCGACTTCCGCTGGGAGGATCAGTTCAACCTCGGCCTCGATCCCGACACCGCGCGCGAATACCACGACGAAACGCTGCCGAAGGAAGCGCACAAGGTCGCGCATTTCTGCTCCATGTGCGGGCCGAAGTTCTGTTCGATGAAGATCACGCAGGACGTGCGCGACTATGCGGCCTCACTCGGCGCAAATGAAAAGACCGCGCTCGGTCTCGATCCGGCTGCTGGGATGAAGGAGATGTCGGACAAGTTCAACGCCATGGGCCAGCAGGTCTATGTGGATGCGGACAAGGTGCAAGACGGCAAGAAAGCGCCGCATACTACGGCGCTGCAGTCGGAAGCCGAGCACCACGCGAAGAACGCAGGGCTGGTGAAGGAAAGCAACACGATGCTGTAAGAGCCGGACCGGGCCGGTATCGTGCGGCGATTTCTCATCTTCGCCTTGCTCGGCCCGGCGCTCGGCTTCGTCACAGCGTTCTGGATTCTGCTCCAGGCGTTCAACGGATTGCTTGGTGCGCCGAGCACCTTCGACCTGCATCAGGTCGTACTGCTGCCGGTCGCCTATATGCTCGGCATCGGCCCCGCGCTCGTCACGGGATTGTTCGACCATGTGCTGGCGCGACGCGGCGTGCGGCTGCGCATTCTGTGGACCACGCTATTCGCCTATGCCTCCGCCTATCTGATCCTGCTGAACGCCTGGGGTGCCGGCACGGTGCACGGCCCAGCCTTGTTCCTCTTCGGCCTGATCGGTGCGGTTCCCGGCGCCATCTGCGCCTGGCTGTCGGGCCGGGCGTGAACCTTGAGGCGCCCTGTCGCGACCAACAAGGTGTAGCACGCCTCGTGGCGTGAGCATCCTGCCACGGCGACAAGTTCGCCGGCGCGCATTAGGATGATCCGGATGCCCGTCCCGATCTGTGTCTATGGTGTTCCTTCACGGAGAGTGATCATGAAGCCCCTGCTGGCCATCGCCCTCACACTCACGACATGCGGCACCGTGCTCGCCGGCACGCTTCTGACATCCGGCAGCGCGCAGGCTCAGGGCCGGAACACGACGCCCTCCGAAGTCACCAAGATGAATGCCTATGTTGGGTGTATCAATCGGCTGTCGGCACGGTCCTACGATTCCCGCAAACGCTACTTCAGTTGGGTCGGGAAGAACGGCCCGACCGGCAAGGAGCGGATCATCTACGGCACCTATACGATTTACGACACCTCCGACTGCCGCAAGAACGTCGAGAAGGCCAATGCGCTGGAGCCGCGCGATGCCGATCTCGAATCCGCCGCTACCGCCTACGCGGACGCGGTGAGCAAGCTCGAGCCGCTGCTCAAGGAAGCCGACGACTACTACAGCCAGGAGAACTACAAGGACGACAGGATGGCGAAGGGCAAGGCGCTGCACCCTCGCCTCGTCGCCGCGTGGGATGCCTTCGCGGGCGCCGACAAGAATCTACGCAAGAGTGTTGATGTCATCAACGACCGGCGCGCCACGGACAAGCTTGCCGAGACCGAGCAGAAGGAAGGCAAGAAGTCGCGCTACTATGTGCAGGCGGTGATGATCCACGCCAAGCGCCTGCTGCGCGCCAATGAAAGCGACAAGCCGGACCTCGCGGCGATCACCGCGGCGCTCAACACCTACGAGGAAACGGTGAACGCAGCCGAAAAGGTCGATGGCAGCCCGAAGATCGGCTCGATGTTCATGAGCAGCGCCAAGTCCTATCTGGTATCGGCCAAGCAACTGATGCGCCGTCTCCGCGACAAGACACCGTACAGTCAGGGCGACCGGATGATGCTCAATGCCGGCTCCGGCTGGATGGTCGAAGGCTCGCCGCAACGGTTGCTGCGCGACTACAACCAGTTGATCGAGGCGTTCAACCGCGGCGTCAATATCTAGCACAGCATCGCGCGGAGGGGCGGCTTGACTTCATGTCATGGCCTCCGCTGAATTGCAGATGAACAAAGCGAACGGAGGCGGCCTTGGCAGATGACATGTCGCTCGCGCAGATCGATCAGCGCATCGCGATCCTGCGCGACAATATCCGTCAGCTGATCGAGCAGGCGGCAGCCGACTCCGGCGCGGCCGATGAGACGCTCAACGCCGACCGGCTCAACGACCAGCAGGACGAACTCGACCGGCTGCTCAAGCAGCGCGCGGCGATGACGAAATAGAGCGCCGCCGTCTCGCCAGTAAGATGGGCGTCAGCGCGCCGGATCGCTGTCCGGTTCTGCCTTGCGGCGCCAGAAGCGCAATCCGTCGGCGGCTTTGCTGACGCCGGAAGTCGCGGCGGCCACCTGTGATTTCGCCACATCGACGCCCGACCTGACTCCGGACGCCACGCCCGATCTCGCAGCCGCGACGCCCGATCGCGCGGCGTTCACGGTCGAGGACATGCCCGCGCGCGCCGCCTCGACGCCGCTGCGCGCCACACCCACCGTGCCGGCATTCACCGCCGTTCCGACACCGCGCACGGTGTCGACCACTGCCGACTTCGCACGCTCCCTGGCCCGGTCGTAGCGTTCGTTCCGCTCCTGCGCGGCAACCAGACGTTTCGCCGCCGCCTCCAGCCGCTGCATCTCGCGCAACCGGTCATGCTGCTTCACCCGCCAGTATTGAATGAGCCACAGGGTGATCAGCACCACCGACAGACAGCCGGTAAAGGCCGCAGAGATATAGAGCTGCATGTCGAGCAGCAGCGCGGTGACGAAGCCGAGCAGCAGCATGCCGACAAAGGCCAGCGCGCGCTTGCCGCGGCGCGTCAGCAAATAGGCAAAAATCTGGCGGACAAACGCGCCCCACATCTCCCGAACCCTCCGGACGTCATCCCCGGAGTAGATAGGAGCCCCCACCCCAACATCAAGGAGCGGTTCCGACGCCATAAGGCGCCGGCGGTACGCCTGAAAGACAGCGCAGACGGCCAGTCCGCCTACCGCTGCGGCAGGTCGGTATCCTCGCGGGTCGGATTCAGCCGGCCGACCTCGGCAATGCGCACATAAAGCTTGAGCAAAGACGGGACGAGTTTCCGCGTCGCCTGCGCAACCTGCTCGGTGAACGCGGCCGACTCCGCATCATCGTCGAGCTTCTTGCCGGCATTGGTAAACAGCACCGTCATCATGCCGTTGAGCCCGTTGTTCACCTCGGCCGCGGCCTGCGGCCCGTCGGCATGGGTGAACATCGGCAGCAACGAGACAGTCTGCGCGCTGATCCGGCCGCGAAGCTCCTGCAATTTGAGGATGTCGGCCCGCACGTCGTCGCCCGCCACCATTTTTTGCGTCACCACGGTGTAGAGGCCCTGGAAATCCTCCATCTTGGTGCGCAGATCGCCGTAGTTGCGGATCACGAAGTCGGATTTGATCTTCTGCGCCTCGAACTGCGCATTCACCGACGGCGCGAGATAGTAGGTGCCGCCGGCTCCGAACAGCAACGCCACGAGCGTGAACCACATCGGCGTCCGGTCGGCGATGAGAAATTCGCGCACCACCCGCTTGGACGGTTTCTTGTCCTTGCGGTCCGCCTCGGAATTTTCCGCTTCAATCGTCATTATTCTTTTTAAACCGCCTGAAAGCAGGCTGAAACCCTACCCCTACATACAGGATATGCAAAAAGCGGAAGGCACCGCCTTCCGCTTTTCTCGCACGAACATGAAGGGCAGGCACGCTCTAGCGCATGCTGATGACCAGCCCGCTGAGGTCGACATTCGCCATCAGGCCAACCTGACGTCCCTGCAGCCGTAGGATCGCGCCCTTCTCGTTGCGCAACTGGATCACGCGCACCCCGGCGATGATCGCCGCACCCGCACCGGCCGCGCCATAGGTGCCGGCCACTTCGGTCGGACGGCGGATATTGGTAACGGTGCCGTGGAAACGCGTCTCCGACGCACCGAACACAAGCCCGCCGCTGATGCCGCCGATCGACACCGGGTAACGGCGCCCGGCAAACGACAGGACGCCCTTTCCGGCCTCGGCGCCGATGAAGAACCCGCCCTTGATGATGGAGAAGCTGATTGTCCCGCTCGCAGCGGCGGCGGGTGTGCTCAACCCGACGCTCGTCACGGTGAGCGCCGCGGCGGCGGCCAAGGTCATTTTCGAGAGAAATGCGCGACGGGACGAGGTCTGCATGGAAAGCTCCTGCTGGAAAAAGATCATGGGCAACGGCCGAGGTTTCCCGGCACACGCGACAACAGCGCATGCAGCAGGAACGGGCGCCCCGATTCAATGCGGATCGCGCCAACTGGTTCCGGTGGACGGCAGCACCGCGAATCGCCCTAATCGCAGACCAAACAGACTGGGAGAGACCGATGCCTGCTCGCCGCGCCGCCATGACTGCCCCATGGATCACCACATGGATCACCACATGGATCACCACATGGATCACCACATGGATCACCACATGGATCACCACATGGATCACCACATGGATCACCGCATGGGTCGCCGCATGGGTCGCCGTGCTGACGGCGGTATCCCTCTCCTGCGCTGCCGCGCAGGACGCGACGAAGCCGCTGGCCCCGCCGCAAAACTATCCGGCGCAGAAGCTGCTCTCGACCGGCAAGACGATCGTCGGCGAAACCATCCGTTATCCCCGCACCGGCCCGGCCAATATAACCGCCGCGATCGTCACACTGCCGCCAGGCGGCACCGCATTCCTGCACAAGCACGGCGCGCCGCTGTTCGCCTATATTCTGGACGGCGAGCTGACGGTCGATTACGGCGCGCACGGTAAGCGCACTTACCGCAAGGGCGATGCGCTGGTCGAAGCCATGGACGTTGCGCATTCGAGCATCAACAACGGCACCGAGACCATGCGCCTGATCGGCGTCTATATGGGCGCGCAAGGCACGAAAGACGTGATCCCCGTTGCCGCGACCGCACCGGCGACGCCTGGCGGCCGCTGGCAGGCTCAGACCATCCAGGGCACTCCGGTCAACGGCGACAAGCCGGTCATTCTCGATCTCGGGCAGGACGGCCGCGTCTCCGGAAACGGCGGCTGCAACACCATCGGCAGCCGCGCGACTATCAAGAAAAGTGCCATCACGTTCCACCGTCCCGTCGGTACGCTGATGGCCTGCCCACCCGCCATCATGGAGCAGGAACGGAAATTCCTCGACGCCCTGACGAAAACACGCCGCTGGCGGATCGATGCAGCGGGCAAACTTCTGCTCAGCGGCGCCTACGGTAAGCCGCTGGCGGCTTTCACCAAAGCAGCATCGCCTTGACGACGTAGCGAACGACGATGACGACGTACTCAAGCAACATGACAATCCCGTCATGTTGCTCGGGACAATGCGACGCACAGTCTTCTCATTTCGGAACGATGCCAGCGCAGCATCGTTAGCCCACCGTCACGGCGCGGCCATCCGTTCTCGTTTTGAAGACACGGATGCAACCGAACATCTCGGGCAACCACAACGAATTTGAGAGGATATCTTGATGAAGCGCACACTCATTGCAGCAGCGGCCGCAACGCTCATGACCGGCGCAGCTTTCGCGCAGACGACCACGCCGCAGAACAACACCGGTACGATGGATAAGCCACCGGCAGCTGTGACGACCGACACCAAACCGGCAGACGCCACCAAGCCGATGGAAAAGCCAGGCACAACCGGCGCTGCAACCACCACATCGAGCGCCGGGATGGCCGCATCGAGCGGCTTCGTAATGGGCAAGACCGCGACGGTCTCGGTGCGTTACGCCAACGCCAAGCCGGCCGATCTCATGACCTCGAAGCTGATCGGCGTGAACGTCTACAACAGCAAGGATGAGAAGCTCGGCGACATCAAGGATATCGCCATCAGCAACGGCAACACGGTGGACGGCGTGGTGATCAGCGTCGGCGGCTTCCTCGGGATGGGCGAAAGCTATGTGCTGGTGCAGCCGGCCGCGATCGCCCTCAACAACGATAACGGCACCTGGAAGGCGTATATCAACGCCGACAAGGACAGCCTGAAGAATGCTCCGAAGTTCACGTATTCGAAGAACCAGTCGTAACGTTTTTTCGCCGTGATATCGAAGAGGCCGTTCACCTGAAAGGGTGAGCGGCCCTTTCACATACGCTCAACGTTTGTAGAGCCCCATGATCGACGCTTTCGCCAGCATCTTGAAATGCAGGTTGAAGCCGATCACCGCCGCCGACGTGTCGGCGGCAACGTCGAGCGTGTCGCCCACCGCGAACACCGTGAACAGATAGCGGTGCGGATGATCGCCGTCCGGCGGGCATGGGCCGCCGTAACCCGGCTTGCCGAAATCGGTGCGCGTCGCAAGCGCACCGGCCGGAAGTTGTCCGCCGGTGCTGCCCGCTCCGGCGGCGAGGTCGGTCACGGTCGGGGGGATATTCACCACCAGCCAATGCCAGAAGCCCGAACCGGTCGGCGCATCGGGGTCATAGCAGGTGATGGCGAAGCTCTTGGTGCCGGCCGGCGCGCCGCGCCACGCCAGATGCGGCGAGCGATTGCCGCCGGCGCACCCGAAACCGAAATCCGCGGACAGGACGTGATCTTTCGACAGATAGTCGCCATCCTTGAAGCTGTTGCTGGTCACGGTGAACGCCATGAATGTGTCTCCCTGTCCTGATCCGTTGCGGCACCCTACGAACGTCGTGCCGGCCTCCGCAAGCCCGCCCGCCCTCCCGTCTTGCCGCCTCCTGTGTGCTTCGGCAAACTGATCGGCTGGGACCATTCGCGGCGGGGGCCATCATGCGACGGACGATCGCGCAAGCGGCGACGGTGCTCGGCGTGCTGATCGCCGGCGGAACGCTCGGCGTGACGTTAAGCGGCTGCGCGGCACGCGATCCCTATGTGACAGGCAGCGATGGCGCTATGCGCGCCGGCGGCTGGCGCATCGAGCGCGGCGAGGACCGCGTCACCGGCCTGCCGATCTCGAGTTCAGCGCTCCCGGCCAGCGTCACGACATCGACGCAGCACCTGATTGCGCGTAACGCCTTGCTGCAACTGCTGTGCTTCCAGAATGAGCCAGTGGTACGCATCGCCTTCAACGATCGCGTCGGCTCCAACCGCAACTCGATGCTCGGTTACCGGTTCGACGACCGCCCCGGCAAGGAAGCGGAAGCGCGCTTCCTGCGGGATTATAAAACCGTGGTGATCGAGGATCCCGACGAGGTCGCGGCCTTCGCCGAAGCTGTGACAAGCGCGCGTCAGCTCTACGTCCGCATCCGCTCGTTGAACAATCCCCGCACCAGCGCGGAATTCACGCTCGCCGGCGGCGCCGAGGCGGTGAAGGCCGCTTATGCCGGCTGCCCGGTGAAGCAGACAGCAAAACGCGCCAGCGGATAGCCCACCGGCGCGCTGTCGGTTTCAGACGGCTGTCGCCGCGCGTTATTGAACCTTGATGTTCAGTTCCTTCACCAGCCGGGCGTACTTTGCGGAATCCGCCTGCGCCAGCTTGCCGAGATCCTGCGGCGTGCCGCCGATCGGCTCCATCGATCCCTTGGTGAAGGCATCGACCAGCCGCGGATCCTTCAGCGCCTTGTTGAATTCGCTGTTGAGCAGATCGACGATCTCCTTCGGCGTGCCGGCCGGCGCGAACGCCGCATACCACGCTTCCAGCACTACGCCTTTGTAGCCGGCGTCTTCGAGCGTCGGCACTTCCGGCAAGGTCGGCGCGCGCTTGGCCGACGACTGACCAATGAATTTCAGCCGCCCGGCACGATAATGCGCCACCAGCGCGGTCGGACCGAGGAAGGCCGATTTCACATGCCCGGCAATCAGATCGTTCACCGCCTGACCGGCGCCGCGATACGGCACGTGTTCGAGCTTGATGCCTGCTTCCTTTGCGAACCACGCGCCAACCACATGCTGGTTGGAGCCGACGCCGGAGGTGGCGAAGCCGACGCCCGGATTCTTCTTGGCGTTCTCCACATACTCCTTCACCGACGACACTTCGAGCGACGGATGCACGGCAAACACCTGCGGCTGGTGCCCGAGGTCGCAGACCGGCATCATCTCCTTGGTGTAGTCGTAACTCAGCGACAGGATGTGCGGCGCGCTCGCCGCGTTGTCGTTGGTGATGAGGATCGTGTAACCGTCGGCCGTGCTCTTCATCGCCGCATCCATGCCGATGGTGCCGCCGGCGCCAGTGCGGTTTTCCACCACTACCTGCTGACCGAGATGGCGTGACAACACCTCGCCGGTCTGGCGCGCGACAAAGTCGATGGCGCCGCCCGGCGCCAACGGCACGATGAAGCGCACCGGCCGGTCCGGCCATTTCGCCTGACCGATCGCCGGCATCGCCAACGACGAGACACCGCCTCCGGCGAGCGCCGCAGCACCCGCCCCTTTCATGAATCCACGCCGCCCAATCCTGACCACCATAACCTCCCCTGATATCGCCCGGCCTGTTTCGGCCGTTGTTGTGGGCGGTATCATGGCACAACCTGATCCGCCCGCCAGTGGATTCAGCAACGCGTGAATACGCAGCACTCATTGAACCGGCATACCCGCCGAAAGTTGTATTGGGCCCTGCCCACTCACGGAGACCGACGATGGCTACCCTGACCCGCTATCTGCTGCTCGCTGTTTTCATCGTGGTCGTGCTCGGCGGCGGAACGCTGATCGGTCTCTTCAACCTGCCGGACGGATGGTACGCCGCGCTGCGCAAACCGCCGTTCAATCCGCCCAACGCGGTGTTCGCCCCGGTCTGGAGCACACTTTATGTGCTGATCGCCATCGCCGGCTGGCGCACATTCCTGCGCGCTGGCAGCGGCACGGCGAGGACGCTATGGGTCGCGCAACTGGCGCTGAACTTCCTGTGGTCGCCGGTGTTCTTCGGGCTGCACCGGCCGGATCTGGCGCTCGCTGTCATCGTGCTGCTGCTGATCGCGATCTGCGCCTTCATCAGCGAGCGCTGGAGCAAGGATGCCGTGGCCGCGTGGCTGTTCGCGCCTTACCTTTTCTGGGTCGCCTTCGCCACGCTGCTCAACGGCGCGATCGTGATGCTGAACTAACCTTTACTGATACTTGTCGCTGCGCTCGAGCAGTTCGATGGAAACGCCCTGCGGCCCGCGCAGGAACATGACGCGGATACCGGGGCGCTGCGTGAATACGTGCTTGGTGAACTCGGCGCCCTTGGCCTTGAGCGCTTCATAAACCGTGTCGATGTCCGTGACCGACAAACCGAAATGATCGAGCCCCTGATACGGCGACACTGGCGCAGCGGCAACACCGTCGCCTGGCTCCACCGCCATGATGAAGATCTTCTGCCCGCCGAGCTTGAGATCAATCCGCGGCTTGCCCTGCTGCATCGACCGGATGATCTGTGCGCCGAGCATGCGCTCGAACCAGGCCGCGGTCGCTTCCGGATCGGGACTGCGCAGGTGGATATGGTCGAAGGTCAGTTGCATGGATCGCTCTCCTGTCGCTCAATTCAGGGGTAACGCTGTCATTCGCGGACCGCATCGCGTTGCGCCTGCTCCAGCACCTGACGGTACGCCTCGTTGTGCCAGCCGATCCGCTCCTCCATCGCGCCGAGCCGTGGAGAACCATCATCGGGCCTCGCATGGGCCTGCAGATGCGCGCAGACAGCGTTGTCTTCCGCCAGAATGCGCAACATGCCGCGCCGCGTCAGCGGCAGCGATATCGGCATGGAAATCCGACGGAACACGCGCTGCAGCGGCGTATCTCCCGTGGGAAAAGGCGATGGCCACAGCCACCAGCGCAACTGCGTGGTGTCCGGCGCCAGCGGAACGAACTGCAACAGCATCAGATAGACGTAACGAACACCCATCACCGTCGCGACGTGGGTCTGCACCAGCGCGATGTTCGGAAAGAGATGCATGATGAGATAATCGTTCGACGGCCGATAGGTGCCGGCATTGCAGGCCGCCGCTATGCCTTCGAGCAGGTCCGGCACCCGTGCCGCGCAATAGGCGCTGTGCGGGCCAGACCGCTCATACTGCACGCGGTCGCGCAGCATGTAGCCACGCTTGCCGAAGGTGTCGGAATGCACTGCAACGATATGATAGTCGTCGAGCGCGATTTCGTAAGCAAACCGCCAGTTGAACGGCAACACCGACGCGCCGCGCAACGGCGCTATCCCGTCCGGACTCATGGCGCGAACGATATCGAACAGCGGCCCGAGAAACGCGCGCAGCGATTCCGTGTGCCCTGCCGATGCAAAGCGGCCGAAAATCAGCGACCCGCATATTTCGATCTCGACCGGCCGCAGACAAATACCCATGTCGCGCGGGGTCGCGCCGAACATCTCCTCGCTCTTCGGAATGCCGATGGCCATGCCGTCGCTGTTGTAGCGCCAGTGATGGAAGCCGCAGATCACCGGACCGTTGCCGGCCTCGCCCTGGCGAAGCGGGAAGAACCGATGCGCGCATTTGTTCTCGAATGCGCGCAGTCCTTCGCGAAACCGCTGCACGAAAACGGACCGGCCGCCCAGATGCGCGGTGAACCAGTCGCCCTCGCGGGCAACGTCGCGCGTCCAGCCCAACAAGGTCCACACCTGTCCCAGGGCATTCTGCTCCGTCGCGAACGCTTCCGCGTCCAGCGCCGGTGGCACCCATCCGGATGCTGCCGCCCCCGCCAATTCCCCACTCATGTCGGGCGGTATTTCGACGGTGCGTCCGGGCCTTGTAAAGGCCCTGATCTGCAATCGGCGGCGGCGTCCCGCCCCTTTTCACGGCAATATTGTGGTCCGGCGGTTCAGGCCGCGTTCACGTGAAAAGATGGAACCTGTCCCGGTCGGACAGCGTTAACAATCGGTTCGACGTCCACCATTTCAAGGTGATGCCATGATGACCAAGACTCTGACAGTTCTCGCGGTCGCCGCGACCCTCGGAATCGCGGCCGTGGCCGCACCGCAACCGGCCGAAGCCCGCGGGCGCGGCGGCGCCGTCGCCGCCGGAATCATCGGCGGTTTGGCCGCCGGCGCGATCATCGGCGGTGCCGCAAACGGCGGCTACTACGGATACGGCCCCGGTCCCGGCTATTACGGCTACGGCCCCGCGCCGGCCTATTACGGCGGCGGTTGCTACTGGCGCCGTGAGCGGGTGATGGACCCCTATGGCTACGTCCACTTCCGCCGCGTCCGGGTCTGCTACTGACCCGCGCCGAGGTTCACGGAAAGCCCGGTCTGCCCCGCAGACCGGGCTTTTTGCTGGGAAAACGGCCCCGGCGTTCAGCCGCTGTTTATCCGGCGCGGCGCATCCTGCGGCGAGACACAGGATCAGAGGCAAAACCGCGCGTTCGGTTTTTGGCCTTAATGCTCGCTTAACAACCCGCCGCGATGATCCCGGGGGACATGAAACGAGGCATATCATGATGAAATCTATCGCGGTTGCCGCCACCGCCGCCGTGCTGCTGGCCGCCGTCTCGACGTCGGCCGACGCCCGCTGCCGCGGCTGCGCGGTCGGTGCGGGCGTGATCGGCGGCCTTGCCGCCGGCGCCATTATCGGCAGCGCCATTGCCAACAGCGGTCCGGCCTATCCAGCGCCGCCGCCCGCTTACTACGCGCCGCCGCCGGCCTATGTGGTGGAAGAACCGGCTTGCCGGATCGAGCGTCATCGCTACTGGGACGGCTACGGCTATCGCACCCGTCGCGTCGAGGTCTGCGACTGATTGCACGCGAACCAAGACGAGAATATCAAACGGCGGGCCTCGGCCCGCCGTTTTTGTTGGAGCGAGGTGTCAGCGCGAGGTCTGAATGGCTTGCAGCAGCGACGGACCCGGCCAGCAGTCCTGCTTCAGCCGCCGCGCTTTCTGGTATGCGCCGATCGCCGAGCGCGTCTTCATCCCGGCCTTGCCGTCGAGCTTGTCCTGATAAAATCCGGCCGCCGTCAGGCCGCGCTGGATGGCCTCGACATCGTGCGACCGCATCGGCGGCAGTTTCGCCCACGGTGCCTTGAAGCCGTGACCGCCGGCGATGCGATCCGCGAGGCTGCCGACGAACAGCACATAGAGATCGGCGAAATTGTATTCCTTGATCACGTAGTAGTTCTTCAGGGTCAGGAAGCCGGGGCCGTAGATCCCTTCCGGCATCAGCAGCGACGCGGTCCGCGCCATGTCGGCGGGCGCGACGCGCGTCAGCGGCTGATAGCCGCGCGCGATCCAGTCCTTCACCGGCATCGTCTGCTCCGGTTCGGCGATGGTGCAGTCGATGCCGCCCGGCACCTTGACCTCGATCGCCCAGCGCCCGCCCGGCTGCCAGCCCTTGCCGCGCAACTGCTTCGCCGCCGACGCCAACGCATCCGGCACCGAATTGAAGATGTCGGCGCGACCGTCGCCGTCGAAGTCGACCGCGTATTTGTAGAACTCGCTCGGGATGAACTGCGTCAGCCCCATCGCGCCACCCCACGACGAGCGCATCTGCGCGCGCGGATAGCCGTCCTGCAGCATCTTCAGCGCGTGGACGAATTCGTTGCGGAACAGATCCTTGCGCCGGCCGGTGAAACCCTGCGTCGCCAGCACACGGATCGCATCGTGGCCGAGCTTGACGCCGCCATAGGCCGTCTCGCGGCCCCAGATCGCCAGCACCACCGGCCCCGGCACGCCGAACTCGCGCTCGATCCGCGCCAGCGCGTCGTGATAGCGCGCCGCCAGTTGCCGGCCCTGTGCCGCCAGCCGCTCCAGCGACGCTTCCTTGAGATAATCGGCCGGCGATTGCACGAACTCGGCCTGCCCGCGCTGTGCCGCCGGCGGCTTACCGGGAATGATCAGGTCCGGCAGCCCGTAATCCGGCGTCAGCCCGCGGATGGCGTTGTCGAACGTCGCACGCGACACGCCAAGTTTTTCCACGTCCGGCCAGGTCGATTCGAGCCAGCGCGAAAAAACCGAATCGGCCGCGCATGCCTGATTCGCGCCGCTCGCAACGATCACCAGCGCACTTATCACTAGTGCTAGAGTCCGCAGAGCGATGGATCGCAAGATCATGACAAGCTCCGAACATTCGGCGAACATGCGCGAATCAGAGAACAGAGAGTGTCCGGTAAATTGAAGCTTAATGCGAGCGCACCGCATCGCCGATCCTTGACGCGCATCAAGGCGTAATTGTCTCATCGTCGCACCTTCGCGCGAACACCGATCATGCACACCGCCACCTCCACGTCCGCAGCGCCCATCGCCCGGCGCGTCAGCTTCACCGATCTCTATACGCCCAAGCTCATCACGGTCCTTCGTGAAGGCTATGGCGGCAAGGATCTGCGCGCCGATCTGTTCGCCGGCCTCACCGTGGCGATCGTCGCGCTGCCGCTGTCGATGGCGATCGCCATTGCCTCCGGCGCGACGCCCGACCGGGGGCTCTACACCGCCATCGTCGGCGGCTTCCTGATCTCGCTGTTCGGCGGCAGCCGTTTCCAGATCGGCGGGCCGGCCGGCGCGTTCATCGTGCTGGTGGCGGCGACCGTCGAGCGGCACGGCATCGACGGCATGCTGCTCGCGACCGCCATGGCCGGCGTGTTCCTCATCGCCGCCGGCTTCCTGCGCCTCGGCACCTATGTGAAATTCCTGCCGTTCCCGGTCACGGTCGGCTTCACCGCCGCGATCGCGGTGATCATCGCCGCCAGTCAGGTGAAGGATCTGCTCGGCCTCACGCTGACCGGAAAAGAACCCGGACCGCTGCTGCAGAAAATCCCGGTACTGGCGCAGGCGTCCGGCACGCTCAATCCCGCTGCGCTCGGCCTCGCCGTTCTCACCATCGTCATCATCGCGGCGCTGCGCAAATGGCGGCCGCATTGGCCCGGCATCCTGATCGCGGTTGCGGCGGCGACGCTCGCCACCACGCTGTTCGGGCTGCCGGTGCAAACCATCGGCACGCAGTTCGGCGGCATTCCCAACAGCCTGCCGGCGCCGGCGCTGCCGGTCTTCTCGCTTGCGCGGATGCAGGCGGTGCTGCCCGATGCCGCTGCCTTTGCGCTCCTTGGCGCAATCGAATCCCTGCTCTCCGCCGTGGTCGCCGACGGCATGACCGGCCGCCGCCATCGCGCGAATTGCGAGCTGGTGGCGCAGGGCATCGCCAATATCGGCTCGGCGCTGTTCGGCGGCATCTGCGCCACCGGCACCATCGCCCGCACTGCCACCAATATCCGCGCCGGCGCGCGCGGCCCGATCGCCGGCATGGTGCATTCCGCCGTGCTGCTCGGCTTCATGCTGGTCGCCGCGCCGCTCGCCCACGACATTCCGCTCGCCGCGCTCGCCGGCGTGCTGATCACCGTCGCCTGGAACATGGTGGAGCGCGACGCGCTGGTGACGCTGTTCCGCTCCTCGCGCGGCGACACCGTGGTTTTGCTCGCGACCTTCCTGCTCACCGTGTTCGACGACCTGATGACCGGCATCGTCGTCGGCTTCGGCATCGGCACGCTGCTGTTCGTCAGCCGCATCGCGCAGGCAACCGGCGTTGCCGCGGAAACGCCGTTCGCGCCGCAGGACACGGCCGATCACGGTGACGGCGAGCGCACGCCCTACGATGCGTCGCTCGCCACCGACCCGCGCGTCATCGTCTATCGCATTACCGGCGCGTTCTTCTTCGGCGTCGCGTCCGCTGTCGGCGAGGCGCTTGACTTCATGAGCGACGACCGCTGCAAGGTGCTGATCGTCGATTTCTCCGGCGTGCCGTTTCTGGATTCCACCGCCGCCAACACCATCGAGGGCATCGGCCGCAAGGCGCGCCAGCGCGGCGTGACGATGATCGTCACCGGCGCCTCACCGGCGCTGCGGCGCACATTGACCGCGCACGGCGTGACGCCACCGCTCGCGACTTACGAGAGCACGATCGACAGCGCGCTCGAAACCGCGCGGACGCTGATGCCGGCGTAACCTCGCTAACGCAGCGGCGATTTCCGACGTCTAGTGCTTGCGGTGCTTGATGGGCTTGCCGTCCTCGCCGTGCGGCTGCGTCTCGGCGAGCTGGCCGAGCCGGTCCACATAGGCGATACCGACCGCCGACAGGATGAACACGATGTGGATGATGGTCTGCCACATCACGCCTTCGGCGGTGTAGTTGGTGGTGCGCCCGGCGCCGCCGAGATTGCCCGCCTCGATGAAGGTGCGCAGCAGGTGGATCGACGAGATGCCGATGATCGCCATCGCCAGCTTGATCTTCAGCACGCTGGCATTGACGTGCGACAGCCACTCCGGCTGATCGGGATGACCGTCAAGATCGAGCCGCGACACGAAGGTCTCGTAGCCGCCGACGATGACCATCACCAAGAGGTTGGAGATCATCACCACGTCGATCAGCCCGAGCACCACCAGCATGATCTGCTGCTCGGAGAAATCGAACGAGTGGTTGACCAGGTGCCACAGTTCCTTGAGGAACAGGATGACATAGACGCCCTGGGCGATGATCAGCCCGAGATAAAGCGGCAGCTGCAGCCAGCGCGACGAGAAGATCAGCGCCGGCAGCGGCCGCAGTTGCCGCGCCAGCGCAGGCGGAGGCAGCGGCGTTTCGGGTGTCATCGACATGCGGGTGGTTCTCCTTTGCGCCGATTTATATGCGATTCGCGTGTGACGGCTGTGTGGACTTCGGGTGCCACATCAACCGCCGCGATGTCGCAGGTGCAGGAGCCGCTGAGGTCGCACGCGCTCCATGGGAAGAAGTGAAAAACCGCGCTTTCGTCGTCCGATGCGATTGTCAAACAGCCCGCCTGTTTTCGGACAAGCGTGATCGCCCCTGTTGTTTGCGGCGCGGGGACGCCGAAGTTCTGTTTCGTCCCTCATTCCATGAATGAGGGGGACGGAGCGCCGCGAAGCGCAACGTCTTAGCCACCGCTCACACGTCACCGCGTGAACGGAGCGCATCTCTCCTGCGAAAGAGAGACACGCGCGCCTTGCGGCGCTCCACCCAGCCAAGCTTGCGCAGGCTGGGCTTTGTCATGGGCGGCGATTTCGCTCCCCGGGACCGTGCTTCCGGGGCGCGGACAGATGGAGTTGTCGATCCTTGCGGGATCGGACCCCACCGGTTCCCGCGGGCTTTGGCCCGCCTTCGTCCTACCCCGTCCAGCCCTTGCGGGCGGCCCCACTTAGTTGGGGCGGACGGCAAACCCAAGGCGTCCCGGACGCAGGGTGCGAGACCTGCGCGCGGGCGCCGCCTCTCTCACACCCTCAAGACGCCTCATGAGAGCGCCCCTCAGCAGAGAGAATAGGAATATATACCGAAATATTATGTTTGTCAATCTTTTAAAATAGCGTCCCGCTCTCCTCCTTACGACGGCGTACGCGCGGTGGTCGCCGCTGATATTCATCCCACGCCGCAACGAAACGCGCCCAAAACCTCATCAAGTCCCCTTCATCGAGAGGGTGCGCACGTTTCCAGTCTAGGCATGAAAATCTCCGAGTATTGGCTTTTTCTTCCATCGAAACTGACACAAAATCCAAATCGTAGGATTTAAATTCTTTTTGCCGATCAAGTAATGCCATCCTCAATATTGCAGCTACCGCACTTACCTGATGATCATTCAATGGCTTCATCCAAAAATACAGAACCAACAACCGAGGCTGGGGCAACTCTCGAACCCAGATAGGCGCAATACGAAGTTTCATTCCGTTGGGAATTGTTGTCGACAGCCCAATCTTTGAAACACGTGATCTCGGTTGTTTAAGCAAGAAATCCCGAGAATGGTTCAGTACATCAACAGCGCAGCCTCGTTCTCTTCCATCGAGTCTCTCCGCCTCCTCTATCGCACGCTCCCACGAGAGATCTCCTGAAAGAACTGAACAGAACAACCGCCGAGCAGGCTCATACACAGGCGGAGATGGTTTCTCTGCCTTAAAAAGCAAATCGATTGTCTTTTCTCGATCGTCAAAAACCATCGACGCAGTTGAAAGAAACGAAGGCAACTCCCGCAACTTCTTACCGTAAGCCACCATTTTGTCTCTCCGACTCGATGCGCAATTGAATTATACGCATTCCGTATATATCGGAGCACGCGGCCGATCCTCTTCGAAGGGTGGCATGGCAGATGGAGCGATCATTCGTCAGCGTCTAAAAATTGGGTCATCTCGACCAGATCGCTGTGCTAACTTTCCCAGCAGCTATTTCAGTTTCATGATCCACGTTGCGGATATCGTCCATGCTCATCACCATCCACTACTGCGGCAGTTGAGGCTACGAGCCCAAAGCCCTCCGTGCGGGGGCCAGACTGCGGGAACGAACCGGCGCCGAGATCGAGCTGATCCGCTCGTCGGGCGGCGTATTCGAGATCGCCGTGAACGGCGAATTGAAATTTTCCAAACAGGCGCTCGGCCGGTTTCCGGCCGATGCGGAGATCGACGCGATCGCGCGATGAGAGCGTCCTCGGCTTACGCCGCTAGTTCGATCCGGTTACGCCCGGCCTGTTTGGCGCGATAAAGCCCGGCATCGGCCGCGCGCATCAGCTTGGCGATGTCGTCGAGACGGTGCGTGCTGTGCGTCATGCCGCCCGACAGCGTGACCGAGAACCGGCTGCCGTGGCTGACGATCTCCTGCGCCTCGACGGCGCCGCGTACGCGCTCGACCACATCATAGGCATCCTGCGACGACAGATCCGGCAGGATCGCCGCGAATTCCTCGCCGCCGATCCGTGCCACGAAATCCGACGGTCGCAGCGTGCGCAGCATGGTCTCCGCACAGGCGCAGAGCGCGGCGTCGCCGGCAGCGTGACCATAGCGGTCGTTGACCGCCTTGAAACGATCGACGTCGAGGAACACCACCGCGAACGGCTCGTCGGCCGCCATGTGCTGCTGCAGGCGCCGCTCGAACGCGCGGCGATTGTAAAGCCCGGTGAGCGGATCGCGCAGCGCCGCCTCGCGTAGCACGCGCGCGCCACGCTCATAGGCGATCGACAAGGCGAACGCACCGCTCCCGACCGTATGGAATAGGCCGCCGAATACACCGATCAGCAGCATGATGTCGTCCGGCAACGCACCCGCGATCGGCGCACCGAACACGATGCCCTGCCCGGCGCGAACGGTGAACGCGACCGCGAGCATGCCGTAGGCCGCGATCAGACCGTAGCGTGACGGCAGCCGGTCGCCGCGGTCGCGCAGGAATTCGTAGGTGATGGCGATGCTCCAGGCGGCGAACGTGCCGTTCACCAACAGGAAGCGGAGACCGTGATCCACCAGCGACGGCACCGGATAGAGGCTCAACGTCAACAATGCCGGGAGGAAGACCGTCCGCAGCGGCGCGGCGCGCCCGCCGAATTGACGCGCGGCGCGCCAGCGAAACCCAAGCCCGAGCACCAGCAGGCTGTTGGCCAAAGCCAGCGCGATACTGAACCGGTCTGCCGGCAGCAGCATGAAGCACACCATGGACATCACCATCACCAGATTGGCGATGATCCACGACAGCCAGCAGCGCTCCTGCCGCCGACTGAGCCAGGCGGTGAAAAACGCCAGCGCCATCACGGCCAGAATGACCGCATTCGCCGCGAACAGTGCGAGGATGGCCGCCTGCGTGATGTTGCCGGAAACAGGAATGACGCGCGAGACCGCTGGAACAGATGGAAAGGCTGCTCCGGTGATAGACGCGACGCGCTAAGATTGCTTTACGAGTTTGGGTAAAAGCCGCGCTAACCATGCGCGCGCATGGTGCAAAAACTCTAACTGCGCAAGCCCGGCGCTTCCTGGCCGGTGCGCGCGACATATTCGGTGTAGCCGCCGCCGTAGGCGTGCACGCCCTCCGGCGTCAGCTCCAGCACGCGGTTCGACAGCGCGGCGAGGAAGTGCCGGTCATGCGAGACGAACAGCATGGTGCCCTCGAAATCCGCCAGCGCCTTGATCAGCATCTCCTTGGTCGCCATATCGAGATGGTTGGTCGGCTCGTCGAGCACCAGGAAATTCGGCGGATCGTAGAGCATCAGCGCCATGACGAGTCGCGCCTTCTCGCCGCCGGACAGAACGCGGCAACGCTTCTCGACATCGTCGCCGGAAAATCCGAAGCAGCCGGCGAGCGTGCGCAGCGAGCCCTGCCCAGCCTGCGGAAACGCATCCTCCAGCGCCTCGAACACGGTGCGCTCGCCGTCGAGCAGGTCCATCGCATGCTGCGCGAAGTAACCCATCTTGACGCTGCCGCCGACCGCGACGCTGCCGGCATCGGGCTCGGCGGTGCCGGCAATCAGCTTCAGCAGCGTGGATTTGCCCGCGCCGTTCACGCCCATCACGCACCAGCGTTCGCGGCGGCGTATCTGGAAGTCGAGCCCGTCATAGATGCGCAGCGCGCCATAGCTCTTGTTGACGCTTTTCAGCGTCGCGACATCCTCGCCGGAGCGCGGCGCCGGCGGAAAGTCGAACTGCACGGTCTCGCGCCGGCGCGGCGGCTCGACCCGCTCGATCTTCTCCAGCTTCTTGACGCGGCTCTGCACCTGCGCGGCGTGCGACGCGCGCGCCTTGAACCGCTCGATGAATTTGATCTCTTTCGCCAGCATCGCCTGCTGGCGCTCGAACTGCGCCTGCTGCTGTTTCTCCGACAGCGCGCGCTGCTGCTCGTAGAATTCATAGTCGCCGGAATAGGTGGTGAGCGTGCCGGCGTCGATCTCGATGATCTTGTTGACGATCCGGTTCATGAACTCGCGGTCGTGCGAGGTCATGAGCAGCGCACCCTCATAGCCTTTGAGGAACTGTTCGAGCCAGATCAGGCTTTCGAGGTCGAGATGGTTCGACGGTTCGTCGAGCAGCATCGCATCCGGACGCATCAGGAGAATGCGGGCGAGGCCGACGCGCATCTTCCAGCCGCCGGAGAGCGCGCCGACATCGCCCTCCATCATCTCCTGCGAGAAACCAAGTCCGGCGAGCACTTCGCGGGCGCGCGCATCAAGCGCATAACCGTCGAGATCCTGAAAGCGCGCCTGCACCTCGCCATAACGTTCGAGGATCGCTTCCATCTCGTCGGCACGGTCGGGATCGGTCATCGCCGCTTCGAGGTCGCGCAGTTCGGCGGCGACACCCGAAACCGGGCCGGCGCCATCCATCACCGCAGCGACGGCGCTCTGGCCCGCCATCTCGCCGATATCCTGGCTGAAATAGCCGATGGTGACGCCGCGATCGACCGAGACTTGTCCTTCGTCGGGCTGATCCTCGCCGGCGATCATGCGGAACAGCGTCGACTTGCCGGCGCCGTTCGGGCCGACCAAGCCGATCTTCTCGCCGCGCTGCAACGCCGCCGATGCCTCGATGAACAGGATCTGGTGGCCGTTCTGCTTGCTGATGGTGTCGAGGCGGATCATGGACAGGTCCGGGAGCGCGCGCGGCGCGCCGTTTGAAGATGACAGAGGGTGGCGCTACTTCACCGCCACGAGGAACAGGCGCGGAAACCGCAGCAGACACTTGCCGTCATATTGCCGCGGATAGGCCGTGGCGAGGCGCGCCTGATAGGCGGCAAGGAAGTCGTCGCCGCGCTCCTTGAGCGCGTCGAGATAGGGCCGCAGCCGCGAGCCCTTGAACCATTCGACGATGCCGGCGGCACCGTCGATCGGATGCTCATAGAGCGTGTGCCAGATGTCGAAGCCACGGCAGCGCGGCCGCAACCGGTCGTAATAGACCGACACCGGCGGCAGGTCGTCGCGCAGCACGGCGGCGGACGCGAGCGTGTCCCGCCACGGCGCCGCGCCGGCGAGATCGCGCAGCAGCGCGTGCGACGGCTCGGCGCCATTGTCGGGCATCTGTACGGCGAGCACGCCGCCCGGCGGCAGCGCGTCGATCAGCCGTTCCAGCACCGCCAGATGGTCCGGCACCCACTGGAACGTGGCGTTGGAATAAAACAGGTCGGCGTCGCGCGGCGGCGTCCAGGTGGCGAGATCCGCTTGCAGAAAATCGACGCCGGGCAGCCGCGCCCGCGCCTTCGCCAGCATGTCGGGCGAGGAATCGACGCCGGTCAGCGCCGCATCCGGCCAGCGCGCGCGCAGGATCTCGGTGGAGTTGCCGGGGCCGCAGCCGAGATCGAAGACGCGCCGCGGCGCCGCGAGCGGCACCTGTGCGGCGAGGTCGCGCGCCGGGCGCGACCTCTGGTCCTCGAACTTGAGATATTGCTGCGCGCTCCAGTCGGCCATCAGCGCGAGAACTTCTTGTACTTGATCCGGTGCGGCATCACCGAGTCGGTGCCGAGGCGGCGCATCTTGTCGGCCTCGTAGTCCTGGAAGTTGCCCTCGAACCATTCGACGTGGCTCTCGCCCTCGAACGCCAGCATGTGGGTGGCGATGCGGTCGAGGAACCAGCGATCGTGGCTGATGATCACGGCGCAGCCGGCGAAATCCTCCAGCGCCTCTTCGAGCGCGCGCAAGGTATCGACGTCGAGATCGTTGGTCGGCTCATCGAGCAGCAGCAGGTTCGCGCCGGAGCGCAGCATCTTGGCGAGATGCACGCGATTGCGTTCGCCGCCGGACAGCGTACCGACCTTCTTCTGCTGGTCGGCGCCCTTGAAGTTGAACGACGAGCAATAGGCGCGCGAGTTCACTTCCTTCTTGCCGACGAGGATCACGTCGTTGCCGCCGGAGATTTCCTCCCACACTGTCTTCTTGCCGTCGAGCGCGTCGCGCGACTGATCGACATAGCCGAGCTGCACGCTCTCGCCGATCTTGATATCGCCGGCGTCGGGTTTCTCCTGTCCGGTGATCATCTTGAACAGCGTGGTCTTGCCGGCGCCGTTCGGGCCGATCACGCCAACAATGCCGCCGGGCGGCAGCTTGAAGGTGAGATCGTCGATCAGCATGTTGTCGCCGAAGCCCTTCTTCAGGCCTTCGAAGTCGACGACGTTCTGGCCAAGGCGCTCGGTGACCGGAATGGAGATCTGCGCCACGGTGTTGACCTTGGCATTCGCGACCTTGAGCAGGTCCTCGTAGCGCTGATAGCGAGCCTTCGACTTCGCCTGCCGCGCCTTGGGCGAGGAATTGATCCACTCCTCCTCGCGTTCCAGCGTGCGCTGACGCGCCTCATCCTCGCGGCCTTCCTGCTCCAGCCGCTTCTGCTTCTGCTTGAGCCAGGACGAGTAGTTGCCCTCGTAGGGAATGCCGCGGCCGTGATCCAGTTCGAGGATCCAGCCGGTGACGTTGTCGAGGAAGTAGCGGTCGTGGGTGACGATCAGGATCGCGCCCGGATAGTCGCGCAGATGCCCTTCGAGCCAGTTCACGCTTTCGGCGTCGAGATGGTTGGTCGGTTCGTCGAGCAGCAGCAGGTCCGGCTTGTCGAGCAGCAGGCGGCACAGCGCGACGCGGCGGCGCTCGCCGCCCGAGAGCTTGGTGACGTCGGCGTCGTCCGGCGGGCAGCGCAGCGCGTCCATGGCGAGGTCGACCTGGGAATCGAGGTCCCACAGGTTCTGGCTGTCGATCTCGTCCTGCAGCTTCGCCATCTCGTCGGCGGTCTCGTCCGAATAGTTCGCGGCGATCTCGTTGTAGCGGTCGAGCAGCGCCTTCTTGGCGGCGACGCCCTCCATCACGTTCTCACGGACGGTCTTTGCCGGGTCGAGCTGCGGCTCCTGCTCGAGATAACCGACGCGGGCGCCCTCGGCGACCCAGCCGTCGCCGGAGAACTCGGTGTCGATCCCGGCCATGATCCGCAGCAGGGTCGATTTGCCCGAGCCGTTGACGCCGAGCACGCCGATCTTGGCGTCCGGGTAGAACGACAGGTGCACGTTATCGAGCACCTTCTTGCCGGCGGGGTAAGCCTTGGTCAGACCCTGCATGTGATAGATGAATTGGCGGCCGTTCATCGCAACCTCTCGACAACTTTTGACCCACCGGACCGGCGCTCGCGCAGGTCCGTCAGGCGCCGGTCGCGCACCGGCGCGGGTTCCGGGCGGCGCTCTGTCGGGGAATGGCGCTGATGTAACGGCGCCGGTGCGCAGGCGCAAGTTTCATAGGGCAAGTTTCAAAGCGGCTTTTCGGCCACAGTCGAACACCAAATGGAAAGCCTGTGCGTCAAAACACACGGCCGCGGGCGCGCCGGCGACCGGGCGTTAAGACCTGTCGCATTAGGGTTGACGCCATGAACCTCGGCCGCGCCCGGCGCGACCAAGATAGGGTGACGGCATGGGATGATGACCATGCCAGCCACCGAACGCATCAGTGTTGTGGGTGTTGCGATGACCGCAGCGAGACTGGCCGTGAGCTTTTTCATCCACCTGCCGCGCCCGCTGGCGCGGGCTGCCGGCCAGATCGGCCGCCTTCTGACCCGCGTGGTCGACCCCTACCGGCCTGAGAAGCATTACATGCGCGGCCCCGGCCCGAAGTGCCGCTCCCGCGGCTATCCGCCCGCCTCGCGCTGAGCGGCGATCCCGCCGCCGGTCGCCTGCCTGCGGCCGAACTCGGCCCAGACCCCGCCGTCGCCATCCCAGCTTCCCCGGCTCGCGGCCTTTGAATATTCCGTCGCCCGTTGCTCGAAGAAATTGGCGTGCTCGACGCCGTTGAGGATTTCCACCAGCCACGGCAGCGGGTGAGGCTTGATTTGCCGGTAACCACCCTCGGCGGTCTCGAAGTAGCCGAACACCGGGGTCAGCTTGAGTTGCGTCAGCCGCCAGTCGGCGACGTAGCGGACATAGGCGTGAATCTCCGCCGCCGTCATGCCCTCGATCCCGCCGAGCCCGAAGGCAAGATCGACGAAATTCTCCTCGAGCTGCACCATCGTCCTGGCGACATCGATGATGTCGTCGCGCACCGAGTTTGTGACCGCGCCGGTCTCGCGATGCCATTCGTGGAACAGCCTGATCAGGCCTTCGCAATGCAGGCTTTCGTCGCGCACCGACCAGCTGACGATCTGGCCCATGCCGTTCATCTTGTTGTGGCGCGGAAAGTTGAGCAGCATCGCGAAGCTGGCGAACAGCGCCATGCCCTCGGTGAAGGCACCGAACATCGCCAGCGTGCGCGCCACATCCGACACCGTATCGACGCCGAACTGGTGCATGTAGTCGGCCTTGGCGCGCATTTCCGAATAGTCCCGAAACGCCTCGAACTCCGTCTTCGGCATGCCGAGCGTCTTCAACAGCAGCGCATAGGCGTCGATGTGCACCGTCTCCATATTGGTGAAGGCGGCCATCATCATCTGCACAGTCAGCGGCTGGAAGATCGGGATATAGCGCTTGAGATAATTGTCGCCGACCTCGATGTCTGACTGCGTGAAGAACCGGAAGATCTGCGTCAGCAGCGCCCGCTCGTTTTCCGTGACCCGCTCGGACGCCCAGTCCTTGAGATCGCTCCCGAGCGGCACCTCCTCGCCCATCCAGTGCGTCTGCTGCTGACGCTTCCAGAATTCATAGGCCCAGGCATACCGATCGACATCGTAGGTGCCGGTGGCGTCAAGCAATCCGACCCGGCCTTTGCCGATCAGCGTGCGCGGATCGACGTGTCCCAAACCCGTCACTGACATGCGAGGCACTCCTCGTAATCGGTGCGGGCCGGCGCGGACAACACGTTCTCGGCATTCTCGGCGTTCGTGGTCTTTCCGGTCTTCTCCAACTGACCGGCGAAGCCCGCACGCGAGATCGACTTGGAGCGGCAGTAGTAGAGGCTCTTCACGCCGCGCTTCCACGCGCTCCAGTGCAACATGTGCAGATCCCACTTCTCGACATCTGCGGGAATGTAGAGATTGATCGACTGGCTCTGGCAGATGAACGGCGAACGGTCCGCCGCCAGTTCGACCACCCAGCGCTGATCAATCTCAAACGCGGTGCGATAGGTCGCGCGCTCGTGCTCGGTCAGCGCATCGAGATGCGCCACCGAGCCTTCATGCTCGATGATCGACTGCCAGACGTCCGGCGTGTCCATTCCCTTGGCGGCGAGCAATCGCGCGAGATGCGGGTTGCGCACCGAGATCGCGCCGGACAGCGTTTTGTGCGTGTAGATGTTGGCGGGGATCGGCTCGACGCAGGCGCTGGTGCCGCCACAGATGATGCTAATCGACGCGGTCGGCGCGATCGCGATCTTGTGGCTGAACCGCGCCATCACGTTGCGCTCCAGCGCATCCGGGCACGGCCCGCGCTCGTGCGCCAGTTCCACCGAGGCGGCATCGGCGTCGCGGCGGATTTTCCGGAACATGGTCAGGTTGAACGACTTGGCCATCGCGCTTTCAAACGGGATGCCCTTCGCCTGCAGGAACGAGTGGAAGCCCATCACGCCAAGCCCGACCGAACGCTCGCGCAAAGCGGCATATTTCGCACGCTTCATGCCGTCCGGCGCCACCGTGATGAAATGCGTCAGCACGTTGTCGAGGAAACGCATCACGTCCTCGATGAAACCGGGCTTGTCCTTCCACTGGTCCCAGGTTTCGAGATTGAGCGACGACAGGCAACAGACCGCCGTGCGCTCCTCGTCGCGGTGGTCGAGGCCGGTCGGCAGCGTGATCTCGCTGCACAGATTGGACGTGGTGACTTTCAGCCCGAGTTCGCGCTGATGCTTCGGCAGCGCCCGGTTCACCGTGTCGATGAACAGCAGATAAGGCTCGCCGGTCTGCAACCGCGTTTCGAGGATGCGCTGCCACAGTTGCCGCGCATCGACCTCGCGCACCACCTCGCCGCTTTTCGGACTGCGCAGCGGAAAACTCGTCCCGGCCCCAACCGCCTCCATGAATTCGTCGGTGACGTTGATGCCGTGATGCAGATTGAGGCTCTTGCGGTTGAAATCGCCCGATGCCTTGCGGATTTCGAGGAACTCCTCGATTTCCGGATGATGGATGTCGAGATAGACGGCGGCCGAGCCGCGTCGCAGCGAGCCCTGGCTAATCGCCAGCGTCAGCCCGTCCATCACATGGATGAACGGGATGATGCCCGACGTGACGCCGCCCTTCACCTTCTCGCCGAGCGAGCGCACGCGGCCCCAATAGGTGCCGATGCCGCCGCCGTTCGACGCCAGCCAGACATTCTCGTTCCAGGTGCCGACGATACCGTCGAGCGAGTCCGAAACGGAATTGAGGAAGCAGGAGATCGGCAAGCCGCGCGTCGTGCCGCCGTTCGAGAGAACAGGCGTCGCCGGCATGAACCAGAGTTGCGACATCGCGTCGTAAAGCCGATGCGCATGCGCCACATCGTCGGCGAAGGCGCAGGACACGCGGGCGAACATGTCCTGGAAGCTTTCGCCGTCGAGCAGATAGCGGTCGGTCAAGGTCATCTTGCCGAACGCGGTCAGCAGGCCGTCGCGCGACCGGTCGAGTTTCAGATCGGACGGCTTCGGCTGTCCGCCGAGCGGCCCCGGCAGCGGCGCGGGATGGCGCTCCGCCACCAGCCGCAATTCAGGTGGTGACGCTTTCGGCCCCGGAGATACCGGGACGGATTTGGTGGAGATCAGATCACCTTGGTGATCGAAGTCGTAGGACAGAGACATCAGCAACCCCGTGATGTGAGGGCTGAGGCCAATCGGACACTTGCGGGCGATCCGGACGGTCAGTCCGGCTGCAAGCGACCCGCGAGGCACCCCGCCCGAGGACGTTCATCGATCACGGCAGGTCTCCTGGCTCGCGGGTCGCAGCGGCTGTCGGTCTTCCCGGCGCATTCGCACCAGTGACGCTGATGACAGCCGCTCGCCGCTGACAGTTGCGGGGGCAGCTCCGGCTTGGCCTTCTGGCCTGTGTCTGGCCGTCGGGCGTCCCGGATTCCCTCTTAGCTTCCCTTCCAGTCCCAGCCAAAATGACTAGGAATAGGTCGGAAAGACCGTGATGACCTATATATAGGGGGCCAGCATTACGGATTCGTCAAGCCCGCTTCCCCGCAAATCCCGAAAATCACACCCCCTCGGGATCGGAAATCCGACACGGCAACCGCATGAAAAGCCAACCGGGGAGACCTTCCGGATTGTGCTTAGGAACCTCCGGCGCGCTGTGCGAGAAATGACGCACCGTCCCTGTCGGCGGCGACGACCTCCGTAACACTCCCTTGCAGACCGGAAGATCCCCATGGCCAAGCTTCGCGCAGCGATCCTCGACGACTATCAGAATGTGGCCCTGCGGCTCGCCGACTGGAGCGCGCTTCCCGGCGTCGACATTCAGGTCTTTACCGAACCGTTTGCCAGCCCGCAGGCGGCGATCGCGGCACTCAAGGATTTCGAGATCGTCGTCGGCATGCGCGAGCGCACGCCGTTTCCCCGCGCGACCATCGCCGCGCTGCCGAAGCTGAAACTGCTGATCACTACCGGGGCCAAGAACAACTCGTTCGATCTCAAGGCCGCCGCCGAACACGGCGTCACCGTCTGCGGCACCGGCACGGTCGGCGCGCCGACCGTCGGCATCGCCTTCGGACTGATGCTGGAGCTGACGCGCCGCATCGGCTTCGAGAACCAGCGGATGAAAGCCGGCGAGCCATGGCAGGTGACCGTCGGCCGCGATCTCGAAGGGCTGACGCTGGGCGTGGTCGGTTTCGGCAAGCTCGGCCATCGCGTCGCCAGCGTCGCGCAGGCGTTCGGCATGAAGGTGACCGCCTGGAGCCAGAACCTGAAGCCCGAGGACGCGGAGAAGGCCGGCGTCGGCTACGCCACCAAGGAGGCGCTGTTCCGCGAGGCCGATATCGTCACGATTCACTACGCGCTGTCAGACCGCTCGCGCGGCGTGGTCGGCGCCGCCGATCTCGGCCGGATGAAGCGCGACGCCTGTCTGATCAATACCGCGCGCGGGCCGCTGGTGGATGAGGCTGCGTTGCTCGCGGTGCTGCGGGACAAGAGAATCGCCGGCGCCGGGCTCGACGTGTTCGACGTGGAGCCGCTGCCGGTGGACCACCCGTTCCGCTCACTCGACAATGTCGTGCTGACGCCGCATCTCGGCTACGTCAGCGAGCAGAACTATCGCGTCTATTTCCGCGACATCGTCGAGGATATTCGGGCGTTCGTGGATGGAAAGCCGGTGCGGGTGATTTCGTAGGCGGCATTATCTCGGCCCTTGCGATCGTCATGGCCGGACTTGTTCCGGCCATCCACGCCTTACTTTTCTGCACACAAAGCAAGACGTGGATGCCCGCGACAAGCGCGGGCATGACGGCTGCACTTTGCCTCACACCCCCAACAACTTCGCCGCGTTGTTGAAGGCCACATCGGCGCGCACGCCTTCATCGAGCGGCACGGTATCCATGAAGTGGCACGCCTCGCGTGCGTCCTCGAACGGGAAGTCGGCCGAGAACATCACCCGGTCGCGGCCGAGCGCGGCGAGCGCGCAATCGAGCGGCTCCTTGGAATACATGCCGGAGATCGTCACCCAGATATTGTCCTTGATGTATTGCGACGGTTCGCGGCCGAGCTTGACGTTGTAGAGCTTGGCGCGGCTGTCGAACCGCCACAGCAGGAACGGCAGGGTCTCTCCGGTGTGGCCGAGCGCGAATTTCGCCTTCGGGAAACGGTCGAACAATCCGCTGAACACGAGCCGCAGCGCGTGCGAGCCGGTCTCCACGCCCCAGCCCCAGGTGGCGCGCTGCAACGACTTGTAGCCGGCGAGCGCCGGATAGACCGCTTCCGGATCGGCCGGATGCAGATAGACCACCGCGCCGAGCGCCTCGGCGCGCTCCCAGAACGGATAAAGCGCCGGATCGTCAAGATAGCGGCCGTGGGTCTGGCCGTTGATCATCGCGCCGCGGAACCGGTAGTCGCGCATGCAGCGCTCGAGCTCGTCGGCCGCGGCCTTCGCATCCTGCATCGGCAGATGCGCGAAGCCGGAATAGCGGTCCGGACGCTTCGTCACTTCGTTGCCGAGAAAATCGTTGGACGCGCGCGCGTTGCGGATCGCGGTCGCGGTATCGCGCTCTGCCTGCACGCCGGGACCGGACGCGGCGAGCACGCAATGCGCAAGACCGCATTCATCCATCAGCTTCAGCCGCTGCTCGCCGAAATCCGACAGCGCGGCGATCAGCTTTTCCACGAACGGCGCCGGAACCTCCGACATGGTCGGCCGCCAGTAATCAAACGTGGCCGGGTCGATGAAATGCTCTTCGAGCGCAATCTTGCGAACCATCGGGTGTCCTCCGGACTTTCACTCTCGCGGTTATAGCCGCTGTTCCACCACCTCTTTGGCGAGGGGCTTGCCTGTACCATTCCATGGGTTAAGCTGTCCCACAATACAAACATAATAAAACAGGGTGGAAACAGGATGCGGCCGTCACGGGACGCGAAGCTTCAAGTCAGCGAAAACAGTCAGGTTCAGGTGATCGCGCGCGCCGCCTGCATCCTGCGGGCGCTGGAGGATGAGACCCATGGTCTCAGCCTCGGCCAGATCGCGCAACGTGTCGGGCTGGCCCGCTCTACGGTGCAGCGGATCGTCGCCGCGCTGGAAGGCGAAAAACTTTTGATCGCCGCGACACCGAACGGCCGCGTGCGCCTCGGCCCGGCGATCCTGCGGCTCGCCGCCTCAGTGCGCAGCGACTTCGTGCATCAGGCGCGGCCATTCCTGACGCGGCTGTCGCAGGAGCTGCAGGAGACGGTCGATCTCGCCACGGTGAAGAAGGATCATCTGATCTTCATCGATCAGGTGGTCGGCTCGCAGCGCCTGCGCACCGAAGCCGCGGTCGGCGAGACCTTTCCCCTGCACTGCACGGCGAACGGCAAAGCCTATCTCGCCAAGCTGACCAACGAGCAGGTCGAGGCGCTGATCGGCCGCGACTATGCCGAACGGACGCCAAAGACCATCACGCGGCTCGATCCGCTGCTCGCTGAACTCGCGACCATCCGCAAGATCGGCGTCGCGTTCGACCGCGAGGAACACACGCTCGGCATCAGCGCCGTCGGCGTTGCGATGCACGATCCGCTCGGCAATCCGGTGGCGATCTCGGTGCCGGTGCCGACGCCGCGCTTCGTCAACCGCCAGACGCAGATCGCCGAACGGCTGATGGCGACCAAGCGCGCGCTGCTCGCGCAACTCAACGCCAAGGCGGCCTAGTTGGCCGCCTGACCGGCGACAGCCGCACTCCGCCGCCCGCGCGGCGGCCACATCGATCACCATTCAAGGGAGTAAACCGCATGGCCAAGAAAATCCGCGGCATCATGTTCGAGGAAAACCTCAAGAACGACATGGGGCTCGAATTCTACAATCTCTCGCACCGGTTCGGTTACCAGTCGCCGAACTGGCCGTATTTCGAGGACGTGAAGATCGAGCGCATCCACTACATGGCGAAGTCGGGCGTGCTGTCGCAGCGCATCACCACCTCGATGCACAACACCACGCATATCGACGCGCCGGCGCATGTGGTCGAGGGTACGCCGTTCATCGACGAGGTGCCGCTGCCGCACTTCTTCGGCTCCGGCATCGTCGTCTCGATCCCGAAGAAGCAGTGGGAGCCGATCACCTATGACGATCTGGAGAAAGCCGCCGGCAAGATCGTGCGGCCGCGCGACGTCGTCATCGTCAACACCGGCTGGCATCACAAATACGAGGACAGCGAGGACTATTTCTGCCGCGCGCCCGGATTCGTGAAGTCGGCCGGCGAATGGTTCGTCGAGAAGAAGGTGAAGGTGGTCGGCCACGACACGCAGGCGAACGACCACCCGCTCGCCACCGCGATCGGCCCGCAACGCAACGGCCCGCTGCATCCGCATCTCGAAAAGGAATATTTCGAGTGGTCCGGCGGCCGCAACTGGAAGGACGACTTCCCGGAATGGGAGCCGGTGCACCGCATCCTGTTCAAGAACGGCATCCTCGGCATCGAGAATATCGGCGGCGATCTCGACAAGGTCACCGGGCGGCGCTGCACCTTCGCGTTCTTCCCGTGGAACTGGGATCGCGGCGACGGCTGCATCATCCGCCTCGTGGCGATGGCCGACCCGAGCGGCAAGTATCGCATCGAGAGCGGCAAGAAGTTTGCTTGAGGAGCACGCGCCATGATCGTCCGCAAATTCTCCGAGGCGAAGCCCTACGACGCGCCGAACCACCGCGACTACAAATCGTTTCGCGTGTTCGGCGCCGAGATGGGCGGCTCGCAAGCCCTCGTGTTCGGCATCTCGCATTTTCTGCCCGGCGGTGGTGCCGGCCCGGACGCCTCACCGCCGGAGAAAATCTATTACGTACTGGCCGGCGAACTGACAGTGATCGCCGGCGGCAAGGAGCAGGTCATCAAGCAAGGAGACAGTTGCTACATCGCGCCGAATGAAAGCCGCGAGATCATCAATCGCGGCCATGAGGTCTGCACCATCGCGGTGGCGGTGGCGGCACCGCCCAAATGAAGTTGAAGTGAAGAAGCTTCCCTCGCCCCGCGCCAGCGGGGAGAGGGTGGCGAACTGTGAAACAGTGAGCCGGGTGAGGGGCAAGTTTCCTGCCTCTTCCGGCCCCTCACCCCGACCCTCTCCCCGCATGCGGGGAGAGGGAGCGCACCGAGTCAAAGGGTAGAACCATGTCCGACGCCTTCCTGAAAAATCCGCTGTCGCTGTTCGACGTCAAGGGACAGACCGCCATCGTCACCGGCGCGTCGGGCGCGTTCGGCGCGCTCGCCGCGAAGGTGCTGGCCGGCGCCGGCGCCAACGTCGTGATCGCCGCCGGCAAGGCGGACGAACTGAAACAGGTTGCGGCGGAATGCGCCGCGCTTGGCGGCGGCAAGGTCGAGACCGCGGCACTGCGACCCTCCTCCGAGGCGAACTGCGACAAGATCGTCGACGCCGCGGTCAAGGCGTTCGGCCGCGTCGATATCCTCGTCGTCGGCTCCGGCAAGAACGACGTGGCGAAGATCACGGAGATGGCGCCGGAGCGCTTCCTCGACGTGATGGACGCCAACGTCACGCAGTCCTGGCTGATGGCGCGCGCCGCCGGCAAACAAATGTTGAAGCAAGGCAAGGATGGCAAGACCAGCGGCAAGATCGTGCTGATGTCCTCGGCGCGCGGCCTGCTCGGCCATCCGGCCGGCTACACCGCCTATTGCGCCTCGAAGTCGGCCGTGGACGGCATCACCAAGGCGCTCGGCTGCGAATGGGGCGACACCGGCATCACCGTGAATGCCATCGCGCCGACCGTGTTCCGCTCCGCGCTCACCGCGTGGATGTACGAGGACACCGAGAAAGCGCGCGACGTGCGCAAGGGCTTCCTTGCCCGCGTGCCGAAAGCGCGCCTCGGCGAACCGGCGGACCTTGCCGGCCCGCTCCTGTTCCTCGCCTCGCGCGCGTCGGATTTCTACACCGGCCACATTCTCTACGCGGACGGCGGCTACACGGCAGGGTGACATGAGCAAAGCCCGCATCGCCGTCGTCGGCGCCGGCCTGATGGGCCACGGCATCGCCCAGGTGTTCGCGCTCGCCGGGCACGCCGTCACCATCACCGACACGTTCAAGCCGGCGCTCGACGCCGCGAAGGACCGCGTCCTCGCCAATCTGAAAGATCTCGGTGAAGACCAAGCGGCGCTCGACCGCATCACGCCGGTCGCCGACCTCGCCGACGCGGTGCGCGACGCGGACTACGTGGTCGAGGCGGTGCTGGAAGACCTCGACCTGAAACAGTCTTTGTTCGCCGAGATCGAACAGCATGTGCGGCCGGACACGATCCTCGCCAGCAACACCTCGGTGATCCCGATTACCGCGATCATGCAGGGCCTGAAGCAGCGCGAGCGCGCGCTCGGCACGCATTTCTGGAATCCGCCGTTCCTGGTGCCGCTGGTCGAGGTGATCGAGACCGAATGGACGTCGCCCGATGTGGTGGCGTGGACCATGGCGCTGCATCGCGACGCCGGCAAGACGCCGGCGCATGTGAAGAAGGACGTGCCGGGCTTCATCGGCAACCGTCTGCAACACGCGCTGTGGCGCGAGGCGATCGCGCTGGTCGAGAACGGCATCTGCGACGCAGAAACTGTCGACGCGGTGGTGAAAGCCTCGTTCGGGCGGCGGCTTGCCGTGCTCGGCCCGCTGGAAAACGCCGATCTGGTCGGCACCGACCTGACGCTGGCAATTCACAAGACGGTGCTGCCGGCGATCGACAGCCGCCCCGCGGCATCGCCATACCTTGAAAAGCTCGTCAACGACGGCAAGCTCGGCTTCAAAAGCGGCGAAGGATTTCGTGCCTGGACGCCGGAGCAGCGACAGGCGCTGCGCCAGCGCGTCGTGCAACATCTCAAGAACGCGCGCAGTCTCGACTGACGCGCTCAAACCGGGAGGACGACATGAGCGACAAGACCTTTTCCCGCCGCACCGCGCTGCAAGGCGGCGCGAGCCTGATCGCGGCGCCGGCGATCCTGCGCGTCATCCCCGCACATGCGCAGGGCAAGACCATCAAGATCGGTCACGTCTCGCCGCGCACCGGGCCGCTCGCCGCGTTCGGCGAGGCCGATCCGTTCATTCTCGAACAGATCAACAAGCTGCTGGCGAACGGCATCCAGAACGGCGGCAAGACCTACAAGGTCGAGATCATCTCCAAGGACAGCCAGTCGAACACCGCGCGCGCGTCGGAAGTCGCCTCCGAACTGATCCTGCGCGACAAGGTCGATCTGATCGTCGCCGCCTCGACGCCGGACACCACCAATCCGGTGGCGGATCAGGCGGAAGTCAACGAGGTGCCCTGCATCACCACGGACTGCCCGTGGCAGGCCTATTTCTTCGGCCGTAAGGGCGATCCGAAGAAGGGCTTCAACTGGACCTATCATTTCTTCTGGGGCGCGGAGGATCTGCTCGCCGCATTCACCGCGCTGTGGGATTCGATGCCGACCAACAAGGTGGTCGGTGGCATGTTCTCCAACGACGCCGACGGCAACGCCTTCGCCGATCCGGTGATGGGCTTCCCGCCGGCGCTCGCCAAGGCCGGCTACAAACTGGTCAATCCCAGCCTCTACCAGCCGCTCTCCAACGACTTCACCGCGCAGATTTCCGCGTTCAAGGCGGCGAATGTGGAGATCGTCACCGGCGTGTTCATCCCGCCGGATTTCGCCACGTTCTGGTCGCAGGCGGCGCAGCAGGGCTTCAAGCCGAAGATCGTCACCGTCGCCAAGGCGCTGCTGTTCCCGTCCGCCGTCGCGGCGCTCGGCGATCGCGGCGAAGGGCTGACCAGCGAAATCTGGTGGACACCGACGCATCCGTTCAAGTCCGGCCTCACCGGCCAGACGCCGAAACAGCTCACCGATGCCTATACCGCCGCGACCGGCCGGCCGTGGACGCAGCCGATCGGCTTCAAGCACGCTTTGTTCGAGGTGGCGATCGACGTGCTCAAGCGCACCAAGAAGCTCGACGATCCAGCCTCGATCCGCGACGCCATCGCCGCGACCAACTACCAGTCGATCGTCGGTCCGGTGCAATGGACCGGCCAGCCGGTGAAGAACGTCACCAAGACGCCGCTGGTCGCCGGCCAATGGCAGAAGAAGGACGGCAAGCTCGACCTCGTCGTCACTACCAACAAGCCCGCGCCGCAGATTCCGGTCGGCGGGACGTTGAAGCCGCTCGCGTAACGTCACACGCCGTCATGCCCGCGCTTGTCGCGGGCATCCACGTCTTTCCTTCCGTTTAACAGGAAAGGCGTGGATGGCCGGGACGAGCCCGGCCATGACGTGGAGAGAATCATGCCCACCCTCCTCGCCCTCGAACAGATTTCCAAACGGTTCGGCGCGGTTGTCGTCGCCGACCAGATTGATCTCGCGCTGGCGCCGGGCGAGGCGCTCGGCATCATCGGACCGAACGGCGCCGGCAAGACCTCGCTGTTCGGCATGGCGACCGGCACGCTCTCACCCGACAGCGGCCGCGTCATCTTCGATGGCGCGGACATCACGACACTGCCGCCGGAGCGGCGCTGCCGGCTCGGCCTCGCGCGCTCGTTCCAGATTCCGCAGCCGTTCGGCGGCATGACCGTGTTCGAGAATGTCGTCGTCGCCGCCGCCTTCGGCACTGGCGCGCGCGAACGCGACGTCTATGCGCCCTGCGCCGACATTCTCGACCGCTGCGGCTTGTCGCAAAAAGCCAACCGCCCGGCCGGCGCGCTGACCCTGCTCGATCGCAAGCGGCTCGAACTGGCGCGGGCGCTGGCGACCAAGCCGCGCGTGTTGCTGCTCGATGAAGTGGCCGGCGGGCTCACCGAGCACGAATGCACGGCGCTGGTGGCGCTCATCAAGGATATCCGTGCCGACGGCGTCTCGGTGATCTGGATCGAGCACATCGTCCATGCGCTCGTCTCGGTGGTCGACCGGCTGGTGGTGCTGCACGGCGGACGCTTCATCGCGCAGGGCGAGCCGCACAGCGTCATCAAGAGCGCGCCGGTGCAGGAAATCTATATGGGGATTCCCGCCGATGCCTGACGCGCTGCTTGAAGCCGACGCGCTCGACGTATTCTACGGCGACTTCCAGGCGCTGTTTGGCGTGTCGCTCACCATCGCGCCCGGCGAGGTTGTCGCGGTAATCGGCGCCAACGGCGCCGGCAAGAGCACGCTGCTCAAGACCTTCGCCGGACAACTGCATCCGCGCGCCGGCACGCTCCGGTTCGCCGGCGAAGCAGTCGGCACGCTCCCCGCCTTCGCCATGGTCCGGCGCGGCGTCGCGCTGGTACCGGAAGGCCGACGGTTGTTTCCCTCGCTCAGTGTCGAGGAAAACCTGCTGATTGGCGCGCAAGCCGGGCGGCCGGGGCCATGGTCGCTGCAGCGCGTGTTCGACCTGTTTCCCATTCTCGCGGAACGGCGGCGACAACCGTCGATGTCGCTCTCCGGCGGTCAACAACAGATGGTCGCCATCGCCCGCGCGCTGATGTCGAACCCGCAACTGCTGCTGTGCGACGAGATCAGCCTCGGCCTCGCGCCGATCGTCGTGAAGGAAATCTACGACCGGCTGCCCGCCATCACCGGCGAAGGGCTGTCGCTCGTCATCGTCGAGCAGGACATCGTGCAGGCATTGAGCGCCGCGCGCCGCGTCTACTGCCTGCAGGAAGGCCGCGTCGCGCTCGAAGGCGACGCGAAATCCCTCACCCGCGAGGCGGTGTCCGCCGCCTATTTCGGAGTGTGACGCCATGCAGTGGGTCAATGCCATCGTGCAAGGCGTGTTGATCGGCGGGCTTTACGCGCTGTTCGCCGCTGGTCTCTCGCTGATCTTCGGCGTGATGCGGCTCGTCAACATCGCCCACGGCGACCTGATCGTGCTCGCATCATACCTGGCGCTGGTGGTGGTGACGACGCTCGGCCTCGATCCGCTGACGTCGCTGGTCATCGTCGTGCCGGCGATGGCAGTGATCGGCTATGCGCTGCAACGGCTGATCCTCAACCGCACGCTCGGCGACGATCTGCTGCCGCCGCTGCTCGTCACTTTCGGCCTGTCGGTGATCATCCAGAACGGCCTCCTCGAATGGTTCACCGCCGACAGCCGCAAGCTCACCGCGGGCGCGATCGAGGTGCAAGCGTTTCAGGCCCTGCCCGGCGTCTGGATCGGGCTGCTGCCGCTGCTCCAATTCGCCGTGACCATCGCAATCATCGGTGGACTTCAACTGCTGTTCTACCGCACCGCGTTCGGCCGCGCGTTCCGCGCCACCTCGGACGATCCGTCGGTCGCGCAACTGATGGGGCTCGACACGCGGCACGTCTTCGCGCTGGCGATGGCGCTGTCGCTCGCAGTGGTCGCGGTCGCCGGCGTGTTCCTCGCGGTGCGCGCCAATTTCGATCCGGCCATCGGCCCGGCGCGGCTCATTTACGGCTTCGAGGCCGTCATCATCGGCGGCCTCGGCAGCCTGTGGGGCACGCTCGCCGGCGGCATTATCCTCGGCGTGGCGCAGGCGATCGGCGCGCAGATCGACCCCGGCTGGCAGGTGCTGGCCGGGCATCTCGTCTTCATCGCGATCCTCGCGGTGCGGCCGCAGGGCCTGTTTCCGAAGGTGCAGGGATGAGCGATGCCGCGATCCGTGTCGAGCATGCCACGCGTGCGAGCCGCATCGGCATGACGCTGCTGGCGCTGCTGGTGGTGGCACTCGCCGCCGCCCCGCTCTGGGCCGACCGCGCGTCGCTGCGGCTCATGGGCGAGATCTTCACCTTCGTCGCGCTGGCGAGCCTGTGGAATCTGCTGGCGGGCTATGCCGGTCTGGTCTCCGTCGGGCAACAAGCCTATGTCGGCTTCGGCGGCTATGTGCTGTTCGCAGCGGCGATCCTGTTCGGCGTGCCGCCGATCGCGGCGATCATCGTCGCCGGCGCGCTCGCCGCGTTGCTAGCCGTGCCGGTGGCCGCACTGATGTTCCGCCTGCGCGGGCACTATTTCGCCATCGGTACCTGGGTGGTGGCGGAAATTTTCCGGCTGGTCGCCGCGCAGATCGGCGTGCTCGGCGGCGGCTCCGGCGTCAGCCTGCCGGCCGGCGTCATCACCGGCATCGCCGCGACGCGCGCCATGCGCGAATACATCATCTACTGGCTGGCGCTCGGCCTCGCGGTGCTGGTGGTCGGCGGCATCGTCCTCCTGCTGCGCTCGCGTTACGGACTGGCGCTGACCGCGATCCGCGACAACGAGACGGCGGCGCGCTCGAACGGCATCAGCGTCATGCGGATCAAATATCTGGTCTATGTCGTGACCGCGGCCGGCACGGCGATGACCGGCGCGCTGATTTTCCTCACCAAGCTGCGCATCTCGCCGGACACGGCGTTCAGCGTCAACGACTGGACTGCGTTCGTGATCTTCATCACCGTGATCGGCGGCATCGGCCGCGTCGAAGGCCCGCTGATCGGCACAATCGTGTTCTTTCTGCTGCGCGAGACGCTGGCCGATCTCGGCAGCCTCTATCTCCTGATGCTCGGCGCCGTCGCCATCGTGGTGATGCTGTTCGCGCCGAAAGGATTATGGGGCTTCGTCGCCGACCGGTTCGGCTGGCAGGCGTTTCCGCTCGAGCGGCGGCTGGCGCATAAGCCATAACCGAATAGAAAAGCCCGCGCTTGCGGCGCGGGCTTCGCCAAAACGCAATCGGCGTTATTTGGTGTTGTCGTTCTCGCCGGTCGGGCCTTTCACCGGTGTGAAGCTCGGCGGATCGGACGCCGGAAAACTGTCATCCGACTGCTGGGTGACTTCATCTTCCTGCTTCTTGATCCGGTGGCGCTCCTTTTCGACCCGCTCGCGCGGTTTTTCCGGCGCTCTGGTCTGCTGATCCATGATCCATCCTCCTGTTCCTGAAGGAAAACGGCCCAGACGCGGGTCCGTTCCATCAGGTTCCAGGGCGCAGAGGGATCGCCGCTATTTTTCCCCGGTCACGGGCGTCCAGCTCGGCGGGTCGGAGGCCGGGAAGCTCTCGTCGGAATTGATATCGACGCTGTCCCCGTGCTGCTCGATCTGGCCGCGCGCGCGAGCCGTCTTTTCGCGGACAGGCTTTGCAGCCGGTTTCCGAGCCGATGACGACCGCCGGGCGGCGGTCTTTTTCGCCGCCGCTTTTCGGACCGGCCGACGGACCTTCTTCGCGCGCGACTTTTTGGCGCGCGAGGTTTTCGCCGCGGCCTTCGCTTTCTTTGCTGATGCGCGCTTCGGTGCGCGTTTCTTGGATTGACGCTTGGGCGCTTTAGCCTTGGCCTTTTTCCGTTTCGCCATGCCCCTCTCCCTGATGCCGGTGATATCCGGCGCGAACAGGATGATGCTGCGGTGACAGGGCGAAGCGCAAGCGCCACGTTGGCTCAGGCGGTCTTGCTCAGGCGGTTTTGCTTAGACGATTTTGCTTAGACTTGCGGGACGAGGCCCAGTTCGATCTCCAGCGCGCCGCACAGCATCTGCCCGAGCATGATGTGCAGTTCCTGGATGCGCGCGGTGGTGTCGGAGGGCACCAGCAGCGCATGGTCGCAGAGCGGCGGCAGCTTACCGCCGGTGCGGCCGCTGAAGCCCACGGTGACGAGCTTCATGGCGCGGGCCTCTTTCAGCGCCGCCAGCACGTTCGGGCTGTTGCCCGAGGTGGAGATGCCGATGGCCACGTCCCCGGCGCGGCCGAGCGCGGCGATCTGCCGGGCGAAAATCTGCTCGAAGCCGAGATCGTTGCCGGCCGCCGTCAGCGACGAACTGTCGGTCGTCAGGGCGATGGCGGCGATCGGCGCGCGATCCTTGCGGTAGCGGATGGTCAGTTCGGTGGCGAGATGCTGGGCGTCCGCCGCGCTGCCGCCATTGCCGAAGAACAGGATCTTGCCGCCGCCCTTGATCGACTGAACACAGGCTTTGACCAGTCCGGCAAAAGCCGGACCCAGGTTCGCCTCGGCGCGCGCCACGGTGTCGCGATGTTCGGCAAATTCCGATGCGAAGAAGGCGGCGAGATCCATCAGCGGGCTCCGGTCGAAGGGGCAGCGGCCGGCACCGTATCAGACGCGGCAGGACCAGCACCATGCCCGGCAAATTCCGGCACGGCGGCGCGCAGCACCGCATCGCAGGCGGCGCGGTCGCCCTGCGCCACGCCGCGCTCCAGCGCCGCGAGCCAGTCGCGGATCGCAGCCAGCGATGGCTGCAACGGCCGCGCCGCGACGATGCCGGGAATGCCGACCTCGCCCGTCTCCTCCTCGCGCGCGAACAGGATTTCGTGCATGCGCTCACCCGGACGAACGCCGGTGAAGGTGATCTCGATGTCGCGGTTCGGCTCGAGGCCCGAGAGACGGATCATGCGTTCGGCAAGGTCGAGAATCTTCACCGGCTGACCCATGTTCAGGGTGTAGACCGACACGCCGTCACGGTTCGGACCGAGCGCATGAGTCGACGCGGTGATGACGAGATCGCAGGCTTCGCGGATGGTCATGAAGTAACGCACCATGTCCGGATGCGTCACCGTCACCGGGCCGCCGGCCTCGATCTGCGCCTTGAACTTCGGCACCACCGAGCCGTTCGAGGCCAGCACATTGCCGAACCGCACGGAAATCAGCCGCATCGGCGAGACGCGCTCGGCATCGAGGGCGTGGCAGTACATTTCCGCGAAACGCTTGGTGACGCCGAGGATCGACACCGGGTCGATCGCCTTGTCGGTGGAGATCATCACCATCGCCGTGGCGCCGGCGGCAGCCGCCGCGTCAGCGACGTTCACCGAGCCGAAGATGTTGGTCTTGATGCCCTCGGCCCAGTCGCGCTCCAGCACCGGCACATGCTTGAGCGCCGCCGCGTGGAACACGACGTCAGGCTTGAACGCGGCCATCACTTCCATCACGCGCGCGCGGTCGCGCACGTCGGCGATATGGCCCTCGACCACGGCCGCCGTTTCCGCCGCCGCGAGCTGTTCCTGGATCGCGTACATGGCCGGTTCGGAGTTCTCGATCACGAGCAGCCGCGCCGCGCCGAACGCCGCCACCCGGCGACAGATTTCCGAGCCGATCGAGCCGCCGCCGCCGGTCACGACGACGGCCTTGCCGCTGACGAACTGCTCCAGCCGGCCGTAATCGATCTCGACGCTCGGCCGCAGCAGCAGATCCTCCACCGCCACCGGGGCAAGCTGCACCGCCTGCCCGCCCGAGGTGAGCGACGGCATCTGGCTCAACGGAATGCCGAGCCGGCGCGTGCGGATCAACATCTGCTCCGGTTTCTCTTCCGCCGCCAGCGCTGACGGCGTCAGGATCACGCGACCGACGCGGGTACCGCGATTGGCGAGATCGGCGACGATGCGCTCCAGATCCTCGGCATAGCCGAGCACCGGCACATTGCGGATCGTCTGGCCGCGATCCGCCGCCGACGACGACAGGATCGCCACCGGGCTGATCTTGCGCACCGCGCCGCTTTCGATGGCGCGCAGCAGCACTTCGGCGTCCGCCGCGCGACCGATGACGATGGTCGGCTGCGTGCCCTCGGCGCGCGCCTGCTGCAAGGTGCGGGCATAGCGGAAATAACGGTAGGCGACGCGCGAGCCGCTGAGGAAGAAGATCTCCAGGAACCAGAACAGGACGATGGTGATCTTGCCGAAGAAGAACGTGCCGTAGAACGCCGGCGACAGCATCACGTAGTCGGCGATCAGCAGCGACACCGCGAGTACGGTCGCGGCCTTGACGATGCTGAACAGGTCGGGGATCGAAATGAAGCGCCACTTCGAGCGCTCCAGCTTGAAGATGAAGAAGACGATCACCGCGTAGATCAGGATCCCCGGCAGAAACAGGACGAGGCTGCCGAGCCGGTCGACCAGCGTATAGTCGTCGAACCGCATCACGAAGGTGACGATCAGCGCGGCGGCGGTGGCGATGAGATCGTGCAGCACGATCAGCATCTGGCGCGGCGTCAGGCTCGGAATGGGGATCATCATGCGGTCGGCGTGACAGTGCGGTCGGAACGAAGTGGAACGGTGCTGGCCGGACGTCGCAACCAGGTGGTGGCGAAGGCGTAGAGATACCAGCGCAGATAGGCCGGCAGCCAGCGCAGAACGCGAAACCGGCTCTGCCCCGCCTGCCGCTCGAACCAGCGCGCCGGAACCTCGCCGATCTTGAGCCCCAGACGGTGGCTTTTGACCAGGAGTTCGATGCTGTAGCAGAAGCCGCGGTCGGATTCGATGACGATCGTGTCCAGCACCCGGCGGGAAAACAGCCGGAAGCCGTTGCTGGCGTCATGGGTCGGCAGTCCGGCCAGATGATAGAGCGTGAAATTTGCGCCGCGCACCAGCGTCGCCTTGAGCCACGGGCAGCCGACCATGGACCCGCCGGCCATGAAACGGCTGGCGCAGACGATGGCGCAACCCGCCTCCGCCTTGGCCACCATGGCGTCGAGCATGCCGGCATTATAGTCGTCGTCGGCGGGGAACATCAGCACCTGCGGCGCCTGCGCGGCGGCAAAGCCCGTCAGCACCGCGCCATGCGCGCCGCGTCCGGCATTGCGTACGAACACGATGTCCATGGTCGTCATCAGATCGGGATGTGCGCGGATCGTCGTCAGCGTGTCGTCGTCCTCGCGGTCGTAACAGATCAGCACCCGGAACGGCGTCTTCAGCCCCGCACGCAGCGAGGTCAGCGTCGGGACGATGACGCCGCCTTCGTTGTAGACCGGGATGACGATGTCGAGCCGCGGCGTCATGACCGAGGGTCAGTAGACGACGTTGGCGCGTTGCAGGAAGCCCCAGACATCGACCACCGGCTTGCCGCCGAGCGGATGCGCCTTGTACGCCGAGTGTGGCGTGCACAGGATCATGAGATCGCTGCGCGCGATCACCTCGTCGAGCGGCAAGAGGTCCGTGTCGGTGGTGACGAACGGATCGGTGGCGATCACGTCGCGCGCCACGGTGCGCAGCGACTTCTTCACCTTGTAGCTCAGCGAGGCGCGGGTGTCGTCGATATCCGCCTTGAACGCCATGCCGAGCAGACCAACGGTCATCGCGCCGAGGTCGAACTGGCGGCGCAGATCCTCGACCATGTGCAACGCCAGGCCCTCGTTGACATGCATCGCCGCGTGGCCGATGCCGAACTGATTGCGCGCGAACGAGGCAAGCTGCATCGTATCCTTGAACAGGCACGGACCGGCGGCGAAGCCCGGCCCCGGCACAGTGCGGGCACGCGGATAGTTCTGCTTCATCGCCTTCATGATCTGCTGGTAGTCGGCGCCGGCCGACTTGGCGATCATGTAGAACTGGTTGGTCGCGGCGAATTCGATGTAGCGGTAGGCGTTGTTGAACAGCTTGGCGAACTCCGCCTCGAGCGGCTTCACCGTGACGATCTCCGGCGCGAGCTTCGCGAACAGCGCCGCCGCCTCCCGCTCCGCTTCCGGCGTAGTACCGGAGACGATCTGCGGCATCTCGCGCAATTCCTTGACGCCGTAGCCCTGCACGATCCGCTCCGGGCAGAACGCCACCTTGATGTTGCGGCCGACGCGCTTGAGATACTCGTCCACCCACGTGGTGGTGCCGGGATAAACGGTCGAGCGCAGGATCAGCAACTGTCCGTCGACCATGTGCGGCAGCAGCGAGTCGATGCAGGCTTGCACCGCCTGCTGCACCGGATTGAAAAACTCATCGACCGGCGTGCCGATGGTGACGATCACCGGCCCCGGCGCGCTGATGCCGGCCGGCGACGACGAGAACACCAGCCGGTTCCTGGCCAGCGCATCCTTGAGCAACGGTTCGGCGTCGTATTCGATGAACGGCAGCTTGCCGGACTTCAGCGTCGCGATCGATTGCTGATTGAGATCGTTGATGTTGACGGTGAGGCCCGCATGGGTGAACGCGAGCACCAGCGGCACGCCGACATGACCGGCGCCGCCGACCACCGTCATATCCGCGACGGGTGCGGATGAATTGGCACTGCTCACAGCTTCTCTCCCGATGTCAGCACGAAGGCGCGCATCGGAGCCAACGGCGGCAGATTGAAAATCATGGAATCGAGCCAGTTGTAGACCGGCAGAAACAATCGCGCGCGCGAGGACGCGACATACCGATACGACAAGCCTGACAGATAATCGGTCTCGACCTTGAAACCAGCGGCAGAAAACAGCGCCGCCACCTCGCCGGCGACGATCGGCCGCTCGTTCTCGGTGACGCCGACCGGGCTGTAGAACGGCGATGAGCGGTCGCGGTAGAGATACATGAACGGATTGCGGCGGTTCGGATCGAACGCCATGAAGCGCCCGCCCGGCCGCAGCACGCGCTGCACCTCGGCGATGCAGCGGCGCGGATCGGGGAAATGGTGGATCACCCCGGACAGCAGCACGCCGTCGAGTTCGCCGTCCTTGAACGGCAGATGCTCGATGTCGCCCTCGATCAGCTCCAGACCCGGATATTTCCGCCGGCCGACCTCCAGCAGCTTCGGGCTGATATCGATGCCGGCGGCGCGATAGCCGCGCTGACGCAGGAGATCGGTGAACAGGCCGGAGCCGCAGCCGAGATCGGCGACCCGCGCGCCCGGCGCGAGGCCGGTGAGCCGCGCGAAGCTGTCGATCAGCAACGCGTTCGAGGCTTCCGTGAATACGTTGTAGTCGTCGGCCGCAGCGTGGCCGTCGAAAAACGCGATTTCCTTGGCCTTATCCTGCGCCATCAATCCGCGCCATGCCCCGACCACCGGCACCGGAGCCGGCGGCGCGCGGGTCTTACCGGCAATCGTCCGTGATTTCAACGGCCTGCGGGCTTTGGACTGGGCGCGGGAGCAGTCTTCGGGCGCCGCCCGCCGGGATCAGGCGTCGGGACGCCGGCCGGCCTGGGCGTTGACATAGGCGAGCGCCGCGCCGAACGCCAGAAAGGCGACGGCGATCAGCGCCAGGAACATGGTTTCGCCGGATGAGAGGTGAGCGAGCATGGATCGTTCTCCGCAAGATGAACCTGATCTTGCGCAACCGGCCGCTAATCGCCTTGATCCGGATCAAGCGCGGTGAGACCGCCATTGGCCAGACGGCGGATCGCCAACATGTGCACCCGGCCGCAAGCGATGCATTTGATCGCGTGATGAGTGCCGAGATCGCCAATATCGTCCGCCTCGTCCTGGGCCACGAAGTCCTGCACCGTCATCCCGGTGGTCGGACACCGGAACAGGAACGGAGCCATGACATCGCGTGCGGGTTCACCCATGACTCGATCCCTCGCGCTCAACGTTCGAGCGACTTCAGGAAGGCGATGAAATCGCCAATCTGATCCGGCTCCAGCCGGAATTCCGGCATGCTCGGATGACCGGTGACGATGCCTTCGGCCAGCGCCTCATCGAGCGTTTCCACCGGATAGCGCTGATGCAGCGTGCGGAACGGCGGCGCGAGCGACAAGGGGCTCGGACTAACCTTGTCGATCGCATGACACCGCGCGCAGTTGGCGAGCGCGAACGCACGCCCGCGCTGCTCACCCGGCGAAAGCTGCGCGCTGGCGCCGGCCGACGCGACGGTGAGTATCGCCGCCGCCAGTACCGTCATCCGCCAACCGATTACGGACATGACGCCTGATGCGCCTTGTCGTCCTTCAGGGACTGCAAGGTCGTCTCGTTGCCGCAGTAAGTCCGGCCGGCCTCGACATCGTGGTGGGCGAGATCCTTGGCGCAGCGGCGTTGCGAATGACACATGGCGCAGGTGTGTTCGAGATCGCGCACGACCGCCGGACCGGCCTTCGCGAGATCCTGACGATCGAGACCGAGTTCGCGCAGGCGGTCGTACAGCAGTTGCGGCGACTGCGGGCCTTTCCGGGCCAGCATCTTCAATTCGGATTCCGTCAGACCCAGATCATGGGCGATGCGGGACAACTCTCCACCCTCCTCCAGATCGTGAGGGAGCGCACGCACGGCAAACACATTGCGAAGCCAGGCCGAGACGGATTGGAAGGGAGCGGATTGCATGACAGTCTCCTGGTGGTCGTGGGTCGAAACGATACGCGGGTGGTCGGACATGATTTCCGGGCTCGCTAGTGCGCCATCAGCACTGGCTGGGTTGCCTGCTCGATGACCTGACGGGTGACGCCGCCGAACAGCATCTGGCGGACATGGCCGTGGGTGTAGGCGCCCATGACGATCAGACCGGAGCGGCGGGCGCGCGCCTGCCACAGCAAGGCATCGCCGATACCGGGGGCGTCGCTCCGCGGCGTCAGCGCCGCGACCAGGCCGTGCCAATGCAGATAACCGAGCAGCGCATGCGGATCGGCATCGCGGCGCGGTTCGTCGACCGCAAACACTTCGACCGCATCCCGGCTTGCGGCCAGGAGCGGCAGCGCGCCCTTGATCGCCTGCGAGGCTTCCAGGCTGCCGTTCCAGGCAATGATGGGCCGATAGAACAGATCGGCGCGCGGTCCTTCCGGCACCATCAGCACCGGACGGTGCGATTCAAACAGCGCGGTCTCCAGCGCCAGCGCCCCGGCCACGGTGGCACGGTCCGGTTTCGCCATGATCGTGAGGTCGGTGAGCCGCGCCGCGGCGGCGAGCAGATCGGATTCCCACCCGACCAGTTCGCGCCAGCAGAAGACACAGCCGGCGGGCGCGGCCTCTCCCTCGATCAGTTCGTTGGCCCGCAGCCACCGGTCGAAATGATCGCGCGCGCGCAGCGCCGCTTCGTTGGCATATTCTGCCACCAGCGCGTCGAGACCGGCACCGGCTTTCGGCTTGAACGAGGTCAGCCGGGTCGCATCGGCCGGCGCGAACCGGCAATGCAGCACATCGACATGCGCCGACAGCTTCGCGGCGACCATCAGCGCATAATCGAGCACCGCGATATCGGCCGGAGAACCGTCGATCCGGGCGAGGATATGCTTGATCGCCATGATCCCCTCCCTCGGGACATCGCGTCAGGCGGCAAGACCGCGCAGCGCGGCGGCGTTGCGCAGCACGACGCGGCGTGCGCTCGGCAGCGCGATGGTCGCGGTGCTTTCAAGCTGCGTCAGCGTGCGCGACACCGTCTCGATGGTGAGGCCGAGATAGTCGGCGATATCCTGCCGCGACATCGGCAGCACGACTTCGGTGGCGCTGCCTTCGCGCTTGGCGAGCGCGAGCAGGAAGCCGGCGACCCGCTCGGCGGCGCTGCGCACCAACAGGCCGATGTGGTCCTGCGCCCGGCGCAATTCGCCGCAGGTGAGATCGAGCAACAGCCGCGCGACCGAGGCGTCGCCGGCGGCGCGGGCAGTGAGCGCCGCGCGCTTCACCACCTGAACGGTGCCGGACACGATCGCTTCCGCCGAGAGGCTGTGGGCGTCATCCGCCTCGAAGCCGAACACATCGCCCGGCAGATAGAACGAGCCGATCTGGCGGCGGCCGTCCGCCGAGACCGTATAGGTGCGCACGCAGCCGGACTTCACCTTGTAAAGATAGTCCGCCGGCTCGCCCGCGCCGTACACTTCCTCGTTGCGCGCGAACTGCATCGGCACGCCCATCACATCGAACAGATCGCCGACCGTCGCCGTTGCGCGGCGCGGTGGCGGCACCGACACCATCCTGCGCGCGGCGGGAGCGTGGAACGGGAGGGTCTCCGTGTGCATGACGATCTCCGATGAGTGGCGGTTCTGATTCCGTGCCGACACCATCGCGCGCGGGGGAGACCGCGAAAATTCCGATAATCACCCTAAGGGAAACTACGTAGTCGGCGACGGCCGCCGCCATTGGGGGTTGACCGGACCACACAACCGGCCATGAGATGCGGGTAAATGTGATGTGGCGGCGCGGTGCGGCTGCGTGACGCCGCGACCGATCAGGACGAACCCGTTTCAATGCTCGCAGCGCCGGCCCCTTCCCCGCCCGATGCCACGTCCTCCGCGGCGTCGCCGCGCCGCGCGCGGCTGCTGCGGCCGGCCCTGAGCTATCCGATCGCCGCGGCGCTGGCGGCGGCCGCCTTTGGCCTGCGCCTCCTCCTCGAACAGAGCCTGCAAAGCGAAATCCGCTATCTGCTGTTCATCCCGGCGGTGCTGGCGGCGAGCCGGCTCGGCGGCCTTGGTCCGGGGCTGCTGGCCACGGCAGCCAGCGCGCTGCTGGCGCTCGACCCGTCGGATTTTCCGCTGACCCCGGCGAAGACGCTGGCGCTCACCGTATTCGTGGTGATCGGCGCCGGGATCGCCTGGTTCGGCGAGCGGCTGCTGCGCACTCGCGATGCCATCGTCGCCAGCAACGCCGACCTGCGCGCCCGCGAGGCGCACCTGCAATCAATCCTCGACACCGTGCCGGATGCGATGATCGTCATCGATCCGCGCGGCACCATCCGCAATTTCAGCGCCGCGGCCGAGCGGCTGTTCGGCTATCAGGCCGCCGAAGTGATCGGCAAGAACGTCAAGATGCTGATGCCTGATCCCTATCGCGAACGGCACGACGGCTATCTCGAACGCTACAACCGCACCGGCGAGCGGCGCATCATCGGCATCGGCCGCGTCGTCGTCGGCGAGCGCAAGGGCGGCTCGACCTTCCCGATGGAGCTTGCGGTCGGCGAGATGCGCTCCTCCGACCAGACCTATTTCACCGGCTTCGTGCGCGACCTCACCGAGCGGCAGCGAACCGAGACGCGGTTGCAGGAACTGCAATCCGAACTGGTGCATATGTCGCGCCTCACCGCCATGGGCGAGATGGCTTCCACGCTCGCGCACGAACTCAATCAGCCGCTCGCCGCGATCGCCAATTACCTGAAGGGATCGAGCCGGCTGATCGAACACCGCACCGACGAGGATGCGGTGATGCTGCGCGAGGCGATGCAGAAGGCGACCGATCAGGCAATCCGCGCCGGCCAGATCATCCGCCGGTTGCGCGACTTCGTCGCGCGCGGCGAAAGCGAGCGGCGGGTGGAGAGCGTCACCAAGCTGGTGGAGGAAGCCAGCGCGCTCGCCCTTGTCGGCGCGCGCGAGCAGAGCGTGCATGTGCGCTTCCGGCTCGATCCGGCCTGCGACCGGGTATTGGCCGACAAGGTGCAAGTGCAGCAGGTGCTGGTGAACCTGATCCGCAACGCCATCGAAGCGATGGCCGACAGGCCGGTGCGCGAACTAACTATTACCTCGACGCCGGTCGCCGGCGGTTTCACCGAGATCAGTGTCGCCGATACCGGCTCCGGCATCGCGCCGGAAGCGGCGGCGCAACTGTTCCAGCCGTTCTTTACCACCAAGCGCTATGGCATGGGCGTGGGCCTGTCGATCTGCCGCACCATCGTCGAGGCGCATGGCGGCAAGATCGCCGCCGAGCCCAATCCAGGCGGCGGTACGCGCTTCCGGTTCACCTTGCGCATGGTGGACGAACGGGATCTCGACGATGAGTAAGCTGGCCGACACGGTACTGGTGGTCGATGACGACGACGGCGTGCGCCAGTCGCTGGCGTTCCTGCTGAAGAGCGCGCGGCTGCCGGTGGAGACCTATGCCTCCGCCACCGAACTGATCGCCAAGCTGCCGGCGGATCACGCCGGCTGCATCATCACCGACGTGCGCATGCCCGGCATCAGCGGCATCGATCTGCTGCGCCATGTGCGCGCCTTGCCGCAGCCGCTGCCGGTGATCGTCATCACCGGTCATGGCGACGTGCCGCTTGCGGTCGAGGCGATGAAATACGGCGCGGCCGATTTCCTCGAAAAGCCGTTCGACGACGATGCCCTGCTCAACGCGGTGCGCGCCGCGCTCGACACCCGCCATATCGCCGAGCGGCAGGACAGCGAGCGCGCCGACATTCTCGGCAAGCTCGCAAGCCTCACCGCCCGCGAACGTCAGGTGCTCGACGGACTCGTCGCCGGCCGCGCCAACAAGATCATCGCCTTTGACCTGTCGATCAGCCCGCGCACGGTGGAGATCTACCGCGCCAATGTGATGACGAAAATGCAGGCGCAGAGCCTGTCCGACCTGGTGCGCATGGCGCTCTCGGCCGGGCTGCTGGACCGCGGATAGCGTCGGACACAAACGCGTGATGCCATTGCCGGCGCGGCCTTGACCTCCCTCAATGGCTGCCATGCAGGCGGACCTATCCTCGCAGGCGCGACCCGGCGCAAAGATAGCCGCCGCAGAGAGCCGTCCAACAGGAGCGCATCATGATCAAGGACATCGTCCTCAACATCCCGGTCGGACAGGACAAGGCGCCGGCGACGCCGTTCGCCGTCGCGCTCGCGGCCCTGTTTCAGGCGCATCTCGCCGGCGTCGCGTTCCAGTTCGAGCCAACCTTGCCGCCGGTCGACATGGGCGCATCGCTGTCGGGCCGCTATCTCGAACAGGCGCGCGATATGGCGCGCCAGCAGGCGGATACGGCGATCACGCGGTTCGACGAACTGGCGCGACGCGAGGGCATCTCCGCGGAATCGCACCGCTTCGACGTCACCACGGCCGGCGCGCCGACGCGCTTTGCCGAGATCGCGCGCCGGTTCGACCTCGCCGTGGTTCAGCAGATCGAACCCGATCAGGACGCGATGGACGAGATCATCGCCGAGTCGGCGCTGTTCGACAGCGGACGGCCGATCCTGCTGGTGCCGTATATCCAGAAAGGCGGACTGACGCTGAACCGGGTGAGCGTATGCTGGGACGGCAGCCGCGCGGCGACCCGCGCCGCCGCCGACGCCATGCCGCTGCTCAAGCGCGCCAAGGCGGTGGACCTCATCGTGATCGAGAACGATCGCCCGAAGAGCGAGGACTTCCCCGGCATCGACATCGCGCAGCATCTCGCCCGTCACGATCTGAAAGTCGATCTCAAGCGGCTGCCGATGACGACGGACGTTCCCACCACGATCCTGAATTTCGCCGCGGACGCTGCCACCGACCTCGTGGTGATGGGCGGCTACGGCCATTCCCGCCTGCGCGAATTCGTGCTCGGCGGCGCGACGCGCGGCATCATGCAGGCGATGACGGTGCCGACGCTGATGTCGCACTGACGCGAACCAACCATCCGCGGATGGCGATTATTTCTTGATCAATCCCGCCGCTTCGGCGGCGGCGTGATAGATCGGCAGATCGGTCTGGATCGCCGCCGCCAGCCCCTCCGGCGTGGTAGTGACGGAATCGACGCCGAGCTTTGCCATGGCCTGGATCACCTCGGGCTCCCGGCCGATCTCGCCGAGTGCCTTGGACAGGCGCTCGATGATCGGCCTCGGTGTTCCCGCCGGCGCGAAATAGCCGTTCCAGGCCGTCACGACGAAACCCGGCACCGTCTCCGCCATGGCCGGCACATCGGGAAATTCCGCAAGGCGTTTCTCAGTGGAGATGCCCAGCACGCGCACCTTGTCCGACCGCATGATGCTGACCACGTCCGACACATTGCCGAAGAACATCTGGATGTTGCCGCTCAAGAGGTCGGTGATGGCCGACGGCGCGCCGGTATAGGGAACCTCGACGAATTTCAACCCGACCTTGAGCGCAAAGGCCGCCGGAACCAGCGAGCTGCTGGCGCCGCGACCAACCGAGCCGTAGTTGATCTTGCCGGGATTGGCGCGCGCGTAGTCGATGAACTCCTGAACGTTCTTCACCGGCAGGCTGCGATTGACCACCAGCGCCATGCCATTGCTGGTGATCATGCTGATCGGTGTCAGATCCTTGAGCGGATCGTATGACAGCTTCTGCATCAACGGCACGACGGAGAACTGTGCGCCACCGGCTTCGTAAAGCGTATAGCCGTCGGCCGGCGAGCGGGCCACATATTCCGTCCCGATGGCGCCGTTGGCGCCGGGACGCGCTTCCACGACGAAGGATTGGCCGAACTTCTTGCTTAACCGCTCGGCGGTGATGCGCCCGATCACATCGGAAATTCCACCGGCGCCGTAAGGCACCACCACCTTCACGTAACGGCTTGGCCATTCCTGCGCGGCAGCGGGATGGCACCCGACCGCTACGGCTATTGCGCATGCCGTCATCGCAACAATATGCAAGTGCCTATCGGTCAGAGAGATTGAAGAAAAACAAATCATCGTGAGCCCCCATATGAGAATTCCCGTGTGATCGATTCAAGTCTTTCCAACGAACTCCGGCTTTAACCACCGCATATCAGGCTGATCGCTTTTGCACCTCCGCCGCGATGTCGGCGTTGACGTGACATCCGAGCGGCAAGCCGCGCGGACGGTCCTGATTGCAGAGATCCATTGCGATCCGGGCGTAGACGATGGACGCGTTCACCAGATCCTCGATCTTGAAGCTTTTGCTGGAGGCATGGCTGGCGGAACGCGGCGCGTAACTCAGCGCGGGAATTCCAAGCTCGTTGAAGGCATTGGCATCGCGCCACATGCTCGACACCGACGGGCTGACGGTCTGCGGCGGCGTCGGAAAGACCTGCGCGTGACAGCGCCGCACCGTATCGACGAACGGCTCGATGCCTTTCGCTTCAAATCCCGGCCGATACAAAAACAGTTCCACCTCGCCCGGAACGCCGACGTCCTTGAGCAGCTTTTTCAGATCGTCGCGCACGTCCAGCGGATTGGCCCCCGGCAAAATGCGGGTGTCGACATAGAAGCTGCAAAGCTGCGGCGTGCTGGTCAGATTGTAGGGATAGCCGGAACGCACCGCATTGACGCTGGCCTTCGGGATCACCGTGCCGCTTTGTCCCTTATAGGTGTTGCGCTGCTCGTATTCGTAGGCCCACTTTTCGAACGCCTGGATCACCGCCGTCGTCCGCACGATGGCGTTCGGCGCATCGACGATCCCCGTCGGCCGCGGCAGATACGGCGAATAGTAGCGCGGCTGATCGGAATAGACCGTCACCTTGAAGTGTGCCTTGCCCGGCTCGATCCAGACGATGCCGAACCCCGTGCCTTCCGCGATCAGGCAGAAATCCGCGACCGCGCCGTGGGTCACCATGAAGCGCGCACCGAGATCCTTGCTCAGATATTGCCAGCCCTGAAATTCCTCGACCGGCTCGCGCGAAATCTCGCCGGCTGCCGCGCTGACGATCAGATCGCCCTTCAAAGGATAACCGGCGTCCTTGATCGCTTTTGCCGCGACCAAAAATGCAGCCATCGGCCCCTTGTCGTTGACGAGACCGTCGCCGTGCAATTCGTCACCCTGGATCCACGCCGAATGATAGAGCGGATCATTGGGGTTGCGTGCCGACCAGATCGCATCCGGCCGCAGCGTCGTATCAAGATGACTGTTGAAGATCAGATTGTAGCCGCCGCCGCTGCCGTTCAGCCAGGCCGCGACGTTGAAGCGCTCCGGCGTCAGCGCGAATTTCTTCGGCTTGAAGCCATTCTGATGGAGCCAGTCGTAGACATATTGTCCGGCCACGCCTTCGCTGCCGTTCGGGCTATCAATGTTGCCGAGCGCGAGCGCGAGATCGATCACCTCCTGGCGATTGATCCGTTTCACGACGTCATCCGGGGTCATGTCCATTGCCTCGTGCCAGAGTTGAAACCATGCCGTTCAGAAACATCGCCGTGCCATCGTGACCGGATGCGCATCGCGCGCGGGCCACGCTTCTTCGGTATCGTTTTGGATTTTCCGTTGGCGCGCTCTGCAACTTTAACCGCGCGCATTCACCTCGTGATCGGGTCAGCGTGTCGATAGGCAGGCAGCAATTTTCCCGAAAATGATATTCCTACGGGAAGCCCCGTCAATCAGGATTATTGTTTTTTGAGTATTTTCATAAATCTCATTTTGTAGGAATTTTATTGGTTTGGAGTCGGGGAAGTTCCGGATGCTGGAATGAAGGCGTGGGACGGCAGATTGGCCGTGTCCGCTGGCGCGCGATTTTCGACCGCGGCCGGACGCTCTCTGAACCCAGGCGATGTCGCTTAAGGCCTTGCGCCGCCGGCGACACGACATCACCCACACTCGGCCAAATGTCGCGGATTGCGTTGGGATCGGCACCTTGCCAAAAGGGTACAGCTATTGCGTCGATGCCATGCTCCGGCCGCGCGCGCCCTTCAACCCGCACGACCCCGGCCAATTCACGACATGAAGAAGAATACCAGCCGCCAGATCATGATCCTGCAACTGTTCGATCGGCGCCGGCCGGCCTGGACGGTCGAGCAGATGCGCCGCACGCTCAAGATTCCGACCAGCACGATCTACCGGCACGTCAGGAACCTGGTCGGTGCGCAGTTTCTGGCTCCCGTCACCGGCGCGGCCTATGCGCTCGGTCCGGCTTTCATCAAATACGAAAGCATCATCCACGATACCGATCCCCTGATCCGGCACGCCGACCCGATCATGAACGCGCTGCTGGCGCGGTCGGGGGCGGACTGCACCGTCATGATCAGCAAACGATTCAAGGACTGCGTCATGTGCGTTCATGAGGTGCACGGCGCCAAAGCGGTCCCCTCCGGTTACGGGCGCGGCGTGGAGATGCCGATCTTTGCCGGCGCGACCTCCAAGGCGATCCTGGCGCAATTATCGGCACGCGCCCTCAAGTCGCTCTATCTGGAGAACCATGTCGCCATTCGCCGCCGGCTAAAAATCCGCGACTGGAACGAGTTTGCGGCGATCGTCAAACAGATCCGCAAAGCGGGTTACGTGGTGACCAAAGGGGAAGTCACCGCCAACCGGGTCGGGATTGCCGCGCCGATCACACGTCACGGCCGGCCGGTGGCGAGCCTGACCCTGAGCGGGAACAAATGGGGCGAGCGGCGCATCGCCGAGGCCGTTCCGGTGGTCCGCAAGGCGGCGGACGAGATTTCCGCATCGCTGTCGCGCGACCGGACCCTGATTTCACGCTGAACGCCGCGCCCGGCAGGCGCCTTGGCGATATCCGATGAAGGGCGGGGGCTGGAAGGCTATTCCAGCGATGGTGGGCGCGACAGGGATCGAACCTGTGACCCCTACCATGTCAAGGTAGTGCTCTTCCGCTGAGCTACGCGCCCGTTGCGCTGTCTCTTATCGGCTCCGCCCCAAGCAGGCAACCCCGCCCAGCAAACCCGGCAGACCCGTCGCGACGGCCGGTCAGGCCGCCAGCATCTTGTTCACTTCCGAGACCAGTTCGCGCAGATGGACCGGCTTGGACAGCACCTTGGCGTGCTTGGGGGCGGCCGAATCGGCATTCAGGGCCACGGCGGCAAAGCCGGTGATGAACATGATCTTCATGTCCGGGTCGAGTTCCGCCGCCCGGCGCGCCAGCTCGATCCCGTCCATTTCCGGCATGACGATATCGGTCAACAGCAGTTCGAATGGCTCCTCGCGCAGCCGCTGATAGGCGGACAGCCCGTTGTCGTAGGAGGTAACCTCGAATCCGGCGTTCTGCAGGGCTTTCACCAGAAACCGGCGCATGTCGGTATCGTCTTCAGCCAGCAGGATTTTTGCTTGAATCGCCCGGTTGTCCATTGCGTCCCTGAAACCCCAATTCCCCGGCCTCCATTTGCGCCGTTCCGGGTAAATATGCGGTGAACTCCGAGGCGTCCATGGCGTTCCCTGACACACCCGGCGTGGTATCAGGGGTCAATCTTGCTATCCTGACGGACGCCCCGAGAGCTGTCAGGATCGGGCGGCGAGTAAACGGCTGGAGTTGGTGTGGATCGGAACGAGATGCGTCAAGATACGCGCCTTGCGAGCGATGAGTTCGATCCGCCGTTCGAGATCCACGAACCGCAGACCTTGCGCGCGCCGGTTTTCTTCAATTCGCCGCACAGCGGCTCGGTCTATCCAGCGCGGTTTCTCGAGAGCGCACGGCTCAGTCTCGCCACCTTGCAACGCTCCGAGGACAGCTTCGTCGACGACCTCGTCACAGGCGTGGTGGCGCGCGGCTATCCGCTGATGCGCGCGCATTTCCCGCGCTGCTATGTGGACGTCAACCGCGAGCCCTACGAACTCGACCCGCGCATGTTCGACGGCCAACTCCCCTCCTTCGCCAACACCCGTTCGATGCGGGTGGCTGGCGGGCTCGGGACCGTTGCCCGCGTGGTCGGTGACGCGCAGGAAATCTACGACCGGCGCATTCCGGCGGACGAGGCGCTGCAGCGGATCGAAAGCCTGTACAAACCCTATCACCGCGCGCTGCGCCGGCTGTTCGGCCGGCTGCACCGCGACCACGGCGCCGCGATGCTGATCGACTGTCATTCGATGCCGTCGACCGCCAGCAGCCGCGACGAGCGCAGCCGTCCCGATTTCGTGCTCGGCGACCGCTACGGCACCAGTTGCGTTGGGATGATTTCGGAAACCGTCGAGCAGACGCTGCGCGGCTGCGGCTACAGCGTCAACCGCAACAAGCCTTATGCCGGCGGCTTCATCACCGAGCATTACGGCAACCCGGCCGCCGGGCTGCATACGCTGCAACTCGAGATCAATCGCGCGCTCTACATGAACGAACGCAAGCGCGAGCGCACCGCCGGCTTCGCCCGGCTCGCCGCCGATCTGGAAACCCTGGCTGACCGACTCGGCGACATTCCGCTCGCCGAAATCCGTCCGTATCGCGCCGCGGCTGAATAGGCCGTCCCGGCCTGCAGGGGCGAACCCAGGAAACCGACAAGAAAAAAGGGCCGCCTGCGAAAGCAAGCGGCCCAAGTCTAGGGAGGAAACGCCCAAGGAGGGCAACGATAGCTCTCGCTACCGCATTGCGGTAACATACAGTGCGACGCACAAAAGGCAAGCCCTCTTACGCGATTACCTCTGTTGTTTTTGCATGGCTGGATCGAGTTTTTTGCCACCGACCAACGGCGGAATTCTTACGACAGCTATTTTCTGACCACTCCCGGTTAAAACGCGGGCAATTTGCCGCATCTTGCAGTGCAACAAACGCATGGCATCGGGCCAAAGTACAACCAGACGGGAGTCCGTTGCCGGCCCCGCGGTTCTCCGATAGTCGAAACCGGCAGCCAACGGGGACCGGCATGACCGCGATCGACTTCACCGCTTTCGTGGATCAACTGGCCGCCACCTCGGGCGACCTGATCCTGCCGTTCTTCCGCACGGCGCTCAGTGTCGAGAACAAGAAGCCGGGCGACTTCGATCCTGTGACCGCCGCCGACCGCGCGGCCGAGAACGGCATGCGAGCGCTGATCCGCCGGAATTTCCCCGACCACGGCATCGTCGGCGAGGAATACAGCGACGAGCGCGCCGACGCGGAATATGTCTGGGTGCTCGATCCGATCGACGGCACCAAATCCTTCGTCAGCGGCATGCCCGCCTGGGGCACGCTGATCGGGCTGATGCGGTTCGGCGAACCGGTGTTCGGCATGATGCACCAGCCATTCACCCGCGAGCGCTTCACCGGCGACGGCGCGGCGGCGCATTATCGCGGCCCTGCCGGCACGCGCGACCTGCGCGTGCGGGAGTGCGCACAGCTCTCCGAGGCGGTCGTCTACACGACCAGCCCGCGGCTGATGCAGCCGGACGAGCGTGCGGCCTTCGCCACGGTCGAGGACGCGGCGCGGCTGTCGCGCTACGGCGGCGATTGCTACGCCTACTGCATGCTGGCGGCCGGCCATGTCGATCTGGTGATCGAAACCGGCCTGAAGCCACATGACATCATGGCGCTGATCCCGATCATCTCCGGCGCCGGCGGCATCATCACCACCTGGGACGGCGGACCGCCGCAAACGGGCGGGCGCATCGTCGCCGCCGGTGACGTGCGCGTGCATCGCGCGGCGATGGCGATGCTCAAGGCCGGGATGGTCGGATAAGGCTTTTATCGTTCGCCGTTCCGGACGGAAAACCGCTTCACACTTTTCCTGGAACGGTTCAGTAGAGCGGCGTGCCCGGCACGAAGGCGTCGAACGCCGCCCAGAACTGTTTGCGGTAGAGATCCTGCTCCTGCAGGATTTCGTGACGCGCGCCCGGCACGATGACATGCGAACCGGCGAGCAGATGCACGCCGAATTCCTCGATCGCCGGCGTCGACACCACATCGTCCTGCCCCGCCGCCGCGATCAGGATCGGCTGGCGGATGCGCGACGGATAGGACGGCATCCGGAAGCGGCGCATCTGCTTCATCGCCGCCTGCGCCCAACTGATGGTCGGCGCGCCGAGGCCGAGTTGCGGCTCCGCTTCCAGCACCGCGCGATTGCGCGCGAACCGCACCGGATCGGAGGTGAGCACGTTGCCGACGAAATCGGTGATGTCGAAGCTCGCCGCCGACGGCACGAACCCGCTGCCGCGTCCCATCAGCCGCATCAGGCCGAGCGCAGGCCCGGCGAAACCATGAAACGGCTGCCGCGGCAGGCCGATCAGCGGCGCGCTCAACACCACGCGATCGAACCAGCGGCGGCCTTGCGCGCAGGCTTCGATCAGCACCGCGCCGCCCATGGAATGCGCCAGCGCGAATAGCGGCGGCGGGCAGTCGGGCAGCACGACCTGCTCCATGATCGCGTCGAGATCGACACCGTATTCGCTGAAGCGGCGCACATGGCCCTTGCGGCGATCGGACAGCGCGCGGTCGGACATTCCCTGCCCGCGCCAGTCGAACGTCGCCACCGCGAAACCCCGCGCGCGCAGGTCGCGCGCCGTCTCGAAATACTTTTCGATGAATTCGGCGCGGCCCTGCAGCAGCAGCACCGTTCCCTTGCGGCCCGGCGGCGGCGCGAACCGCGCATAACGCAGATTGACGCCGTCGCGCGTGCGGATGGTGCCGCTCACGGCGTCGTCAGGGGCGGGATTGGCCGGGATGGAAACGAGTGTCATGCGGAATGCCGGTTGCGGTCCTTATAGCAGCACCGCCGATTCCGCCACCGGGGTTGGCACGGCGGAATCAATGGGTCTTAAAATAATAATATCGGTCAAAGACTTAGGAAAATATCGCCGCTCTTGAAATCGCTTTCGGCACGCCCATATCGAACCCGTGCAGGCCATTCCGGCTGCACACGGGAACAAGCCCGGCCATTTCGGCGGGCGAAACCCGCATGTCGCTCAACCCAAGAGGATATGCCAATGCGTACCTTTGATCTTGCTCCGCTCTATCGTTCGACCGTCGGCTTCGACCGTCTGTTTTCCATGCTGGACGGTTTCGACAACGCCGCGCCGGGCTACCCGCCCTACAATATCGAACGCACGGGCGAGAATGACTACCGCATCTCGGTCGCCGTCGCCGGCTTCGGCGAGAAGGATTTGTCGATCGAGGCGAAAGAGAACACCCTGACCATCAAGGGCGATAAATCCAAGGAAGACACCAGCAAGGGCGAGGTGCTCTATCAGGGCATCGCCGCGCGCGCCTTCGAGCGCGTCTTCCAACTCGCCGACCACGTCCAGGTAAAGGGCGCCACCATCGAGAACGGTCTGCTGCACGTCGATCTCGTCCGGGAAATCCCCGAGGCGAAGAAGCCGCGTCAGATTCCGATCGGCAATGGCAAGCCCACGCTGGTCGAAGCGCAGGCAGCCTGATCAGCATCGATTGACGCCCCCTCGATGCGAACGCCCCGGACCTGTGTCCGGGGCGTTTTTCGTTTCGGGCCCGTTGATGTCGATCGCGTTACAAGAGCGGATTGACTGGCGTGGTTGGCGCGCCGTTGTCAGGCTGGTCGACAGGCTTCGCGTCTGCCGGTTTGGCTTCGGCAGGATTGGCAGCCTCCGCTGGTGTCGCTGCTTTGTCTTCCGGCGTCTTGTAGAGCTCGATCTTGCGGATCTCCTTGTGCTCGGCGGACGCGCTGCCGGTGGTCTGCGCCTGCTGCGTCGCCGGCGATTTCACACTCTTGTCCGCTTGCGGTTTCGCCGCTTCGGACTTCATCGTCGTGTCGGGCTTCGCCGTCGGCGACGGCACCGTCGCTTTCGCCGACTGCGCCGGCTTGACGACAGGTTTCTTCCGAACCGGCTTGTGCGGATCGGTTGCGGGCGGCGCCAGCGCCACGCGACGCTGCGGCGGCACGGCATGGGTTCCGCGCGGCAGCGGCGGCACCACCGGCTCGACCGTGTCGTATTGCTCGCGCACCACATAATCGCGCGGACCGTAACCGCGCTCGCCCGGCTCGAAATACCCGCGGGCCAGCGGCCGCACCGCCAGCACCGAGCCGTCATAGGCATCGAGCACAACGCGCATCTCGCGGCCATCGTCGTCGGTGGCGAGCAGCACATAGCGACCGTTGCGCCACACCGGCCCGCCGAGCGGATCAAGCCCCATGGAGCGGGTGATCGTCACCGCCTCGAACGCCGGCATCGCGCCGCCGGGAGCCGGTATGGCGCGCAGCGGCTCTGCATTGGCTCCGAGCGATCCGAACAGCGAAATGGCGGTGGCGAGAATAGTCGCACGTTTCATGACAGCCCTCCCGATTAACCCGATGTGCCGCGACGCGGCGCGCGCACAAGCTCGGCGGGGATTGGGGCGTTCGACGGGCGAAACGACAGCTTTTTGCGGCGAAATGGCGAAAAGATGATGACCCGGCTGGAGCGATTCCAACCGGGCCGGGCTCTCGTTCGCGGACGTTATCGCGACGGCGTGTCGAGCGTCACCGTGCCGGGCGGGACTTCCTCGGGCGGCATCTCGCTCGCATTCGCATGCGCGTCGGCGGCTTGCGGCATCGGCACGCCTGCCGGCTCGGACACCGGCACGGCTGGCGGCGCCCCAGGGATCGACGGCAAGCCCGGTTGAACCGCCGCATGCCGGTCGCTGCCGGGCAGCGTATCGGACGCATTCGTCTCCGGCAGCGCGGGCGGCATGTCGCTCTGCGCGGGGGCAAAGCGTTTGCTGTCGCGATGATAAAGCGGCTTGAGCGGCGTCGGACCTTCCGCATAAGGCGGCGGCGCGAGCACCGTGCGCGGCCGCGTCCGCGGAGTCGGCGGCACGGGCGCGGCTTGCGGCGATATCGCAACGTCAGACGGCACAACAGGCGGCGTCACGCGTGGCGCGGGATCGGTTGGCGGCAGCGGTATCGCAGCAGGACGATAAGGTTGCCGATAGGGCTGTTCGCGCGGCGGCACGACCTGACGCACCACGCGGCGCGGCGGCACCGGCTCCGCCATCGGCTCCTGAACCGGCGCGCGGCCGGCGGTTCGCTGCGGACGTTGCGGTGCAGAGGCACGCGGCGCGCGATCATGTTCGCGCGTCACATGTTCACGATTCACATGTTCACGGTTCACATGGGCCTGACGCTGCGGCACCGGCAGGTCGTCAGCCTGCGGGATCGAAATGATGCGCGGGCTGGCGTCGTAATACGGTGAATAATCCGGCGGCCGGACCGCGGTCGTCACCGGCGTTGCCGAGACGATCTGGCCGCTGTCGGCCTCGACCACCATGCGGGTTTCGATGCCGCGCGGATCGCGCGCGCGCACCAGATAGTAAGGCCCTTGCCGCAAGGGCGCATCGAGCATCGCGAAGCCATAAGGACGCAGTTGCGCGTCGAGCGTCGCCGGATCGGCTGCGCGTGCGGCTGGCGCAATGCTCCCGGTCTGCTGCGCCGGTGCGCGCACCGCCAGGAGCGCGACGGCGCCGCCGATGCAGAACAGGCCGAAGATCAGCTTGGCGCGCACGGCCATGCCCCCGGTTACCGCCGCGTCGCCCAGCGGATCAGATGATCGAGCGACAGCGTGCCCGGTCCCGCCGACATCAGCGCGGTGAGAATGACGATCCAGTAGATGTGCGTGGTCCACAGCGCATCGGGATAGACGAACAACTGGATCATCATGGTGATGACCAGAAGACCGAACGCCGAGAACCGCGTCGCCAGGCCGAGCACCAGCAGCACCGGCAGCAGGAACTGCGCGAAGCTGACGAGATAGGCGCCGATCGTCGGCGGCACCGGCACGGCGGAGAACTGGTTGGCGAACATCGCGAAGGTTTCCGCCTTCACGCCGGTCGGCACGACGAACGACCATTCGAACGGTAGGTACTGGCTGACCGGCGCCGGCGGGGTCAGCGCGACGCGCGGCCCCTCGATCATGGTCTGGCCGGCGAGGAAGAACACCCGCGCGATCACCAGCCGCAGCGCCAGCGCCACCAGCGCATAAGGCACCACGCCGACGCCGCGCAGGGTATTTTCGATCAGCTTGCCAACAAAGGAGCGGCGGTCGGCGCGCCGGGTCGCCACCGCGACCCGCGCCCGGCTCTTGCGCAGCGCGGCTTCCACCGCAGCCGAGCGGCCGGGTTGCGCTGGCGGCACCAGGGCATTCAGCCGGTCGGCAAGATTGTCGAGGGGATGGGCGGACGGTCCGTTGGCGGCGACGTCGGTCATGACACTGGCTCCCTGCATCACGCGCAGTTGGGTTCGTGTCACCTTCGCGAAGCGGCTTGCTGGAATCAACGAAACGCAGCCTTTGACGCGGGTTTTATCGAATTGACGATTAAACGGTTAACCCGGCGCGTCATTCGCCTGACGCAACGGCGTTGCAGGTTGACGGTGGTCGAGCACCGGTTCGTTGCCCACACCGGGGGCACCCGCGCAACATTCAGGCGGAAAGTCGCGATTCATCCGTAGACCCGCCTTGTGTGGCGGTGCAAAATTTGGCAAGGTTCTAAAGGACAGTACTACTGTCCTATTGGGCTTATTGCCGCAAGGCGACCCAAGAATGCGGGTTTGGCCGATAGCCGAACCTCGCAGTGCCGGACGACCGCAGACAGACGAACTGCCGCCACTCGCGGCAATGGGTGAAACTTCGGACCTCCCGGGCGACGAGCCTGGGCGAGGATGGGACAGATGAGCGTACAGCGCGACGACCGCAGCCAGGCCCTTTCCAGCCAAGCTCTGCGTGCCGACAAACGCACGCTCGCAACGCTCGATCCCGGCACGCCGGCGGCGCAGGGCCTGTACGACCCGCGGCTCGACAAGGATTCGTGCGGCGTCGGCTTCATCGCCGACATCAAGGGCCGCAAGTCGCATCAGATCGTCGAGGACGCGCTGCGCATCCTCTGCAACCTAGAACATCGCGGCGCGGTCGGCGCGGACCCGCGTATGGGCGACGGCGCCGGCATCCTGGTGCAGATCCCGCATCGTTTCTTCAGCCGCAAGGCCGAGGAGCTCGACTTCAAGCTGCCCCCGGCCGGGCAATATGCCGTCGGGCAACTGTTCCTGCCGCAAGACAACGAATGGCGCGAGATCATCCGCGACATCTACGCCGAGAAGATCGCCGACGAGGGCTTCCGCCTCCTCGGCTGGCGCGAAATTCCCACCGACAATTCGACGCTCGGCAAGAGCGTGATCCCGACCGAACCCGTACATCAGCAGGTGTTCATCGGCCTCGGCGAGCAGAAACTCAGCGAAGACGAGTTCGAGCGCCGCGTTTACATCCTGCGCAAGACCATCTCCAACGCGATCTACAAGCAGCGCGAGCGCCGCCTCTCTCACTATTATCCGTCGTCGATCTCGTGCCGCACGGTGGTCTACAAGGGCATGTTCCTCGCGGACCAGCTCAAGACCTATTATCCCGATCTGAGCGAGCCCGATTTCGAGACCGCGATCGCGCTGGTGCACCAACGCTTCTCCACCAACACCTTCCCGACCTGGTCGCTGGCGCATCCGTTCCGCATGGTCGCGCACAACGGCGAGATCAACACGCTGCGCGGCAACGTCAACTGGATGGCGGCGCGGCAGGCGTCGGTGTCGTCCGATCTGTTCGGCAACGACATCACCAAGCTGTGGCCGATCTCCTACGAAGGCCAGTCGGACACCGCCTGCTTCGACAACGCGCTCGAATTCCTGGTGCGCGGCGGCTACTCCATGGCGCACGCGATGATGATGCTGGTGCCGGAAGCCTGGGCCGGCAATCCGTTGATGGATGAGCAGCGCCGCGCGTTCTACGAATACAACGCCGCGCTGATGGAGCCGTGGGACGGCCCCGCCGCCATCGCCTTCACCGACGGCCGCCAGATCGGCGCGACGCTCGACCGCAACGGCCTGCGCCCGGCGCGCTATTTCGTCACCCGCGACGACCGGATCGTCATGGCCTCGGAAATGGGCGTGATCGACATTCCGGAGAAGGAGATCGTGCGCAAGTGGCGGCTGCAGCCCGGCAAGATGCTGCTGGTCGACCTGCAGGAAGGCCGCCTCATTCCCGATGATGAATTGAAGGCAACGCTGGCCAAGGCGCACCCCTACAAAGAATGGCTCGATCGCACGCAGATCGTGTTGGAAGACCTCCCCGCCTCCGGCAAGCAGGCGCCCAAGTCCAACCTGTCGCTGCTCGATCGGCAGCAGACGTTCGGCTATACGCAGGAAGACATCAAAATCCTGATGACGCCGATGGGCGCAGCCGGCGAGGAAGCGATCGGCTCGATGGGCACCGACACGCCGATCTCGGCGCTGTCCGACCGCTCCAAGCTGCTGTTCACCTACTTCAAGCAGAACTTTGCGCAAGTCACCAATCCGCCGATCGACCCGATCCGCGAAGAGCTGGTGATGAGCCTCGTCTCGATCATCGGGCCGCGGCCGAACCTGCTCGACCTCAAGGGCATGTCGACCATCAAGCGGCTCGAGGTGCGCCAGCCGATCCTGACCAACGACGATCTGGAAAAAATCCGCTCGATCTCCGAGGTGAGCGGATCACACTTCAAGTCGAAGACCCTCGACATCACCTTCCCCGCCGAGCACGGCGCCACCGGCATGCGCTGGGGCATCGACGCGCTGTGTGAGAAGGCCGAGGCAGCGGTGCGGGCCGGCACCAACATCATCGTGTTGAGCGACCGCAAGGTCAGCACCGACCGGATCGCGATCCCGTCGCTGCTCGCTTGCGCCTCCGTGCACCATCACCTGATCCGCTGCGGCTTGCGCACCTCGGTCGGCCTCGTCGTCGAATCCGGCGAGCCGCGCGAGGTGCATCATTTCGCCTGTCTCGCCGGCTACGGCGCGGAAGCAATCAACCCCTATCTCGCCTTTGAAACGCTCGCCGCGATGCGCGACAAGCTGCCCGGCAAGCCGGAGCCGAAAGAGGCGATCAAGAAATACATCAAGTCGGTCGGCAAGGGCCTGCTCAAGGTCATGTCGAAGATGGGCATCTCCACCTATCAGTCCTATTGCGGCGCGCAGATTTTCGATGCCGTCGGACTGCGGGCGGAGTTTGTCGAACGCTATTTCACCGGCACACACACCCAGATTGAAGGTGTCGGCCTGCCCGAGATCGCCGAAGAGACGGTGCGCCGCCATCGCGACGCGTTCAGCGACGCGCCGGTCTACCGCACAATGCTCGACGTCGGCGGCGAATACGCCATGCGCGTGCGCGGTGAGGAACATGCCTGGACCGCGACCTCGGTGTCGGCGCTGCAACACGCGGTGCGCGGCAACTCGCAGGAGCAGTACCGCATGTTCGCCAAGCTGCTCAACGAGCAGACCGAGCGACTGCTGACCATCCGCGGCCTGTTCCGCATCAAGCCAGCGCAGGAAGACGGCCGCAAGCCGGTGCCGCTCGAGGAAGTCGAACCGGCGCAAGCCATCGTCCGCCGCTTCGCCACCGGCGCGATGTCCTACGGCTCGATCTCGCGCGAGGCGCACACCACGCTGGCGATCGCCATGAACCGGATCGGCGGCAAGTCGAACACCGGCGAAGGCGGCGAGGAATCCGACCGTTTCAAGCCGATGGCGAACGGCGATTCCATGCGCTCGGCGATCAAGCAGGTCGCCTCGGGACGTTTTGGCGTCACTACGGAGTATCTCGTCAACTCCGACATGATGCAGATCAAGATGGCGCAGGGCGCCAAGCCCGGCGAAGGCGGCCAGTTGCCCGGCCACAAGGTCGATCAGGTGATCGCCAAGGTCCGCCACTCGACGCCGGGCGTCGGCCTGATCTCGCCGCCGCCACACCATGACATCTATTCGATCGAAGACCTCGCGCAGCTCATCTTCGATCTCAAGAACGTCAACCCGGCCGCCGACGTCTCGGTCAAGCTCGTCTCGGAAATCGGCGTCGGCACCGTCGCCGCCGGCGTCGCCAAGGCGCGCGCCGACCATGTGACGATCTCCGGCTTCGAGGGCGGCACCGGCGCATCCCCCCTCACCTCGATCAAGCATGCCGGCAGCCCGTGGGAAATCGGCCTCGCCGAGACCCACCAGACGCTGGTGATCAACAAGCTGCGCAGCCGTATCGCCGTGCAGGTGGACGGCGGCGTGCGCACCGGCCGCGATGTGGTCGTCGGCGCGTTGCTCGGCGCGGACGAATTCGGCTTCGCCACCGCGCCGCTGATCGCGGCCGGCTGCATCATGATGCGCAAGTGCCACCTCAACACCTGTCCGGTCGGCGTCGCCACCCAGGACCCGGTACTGCGCGCACGCTTCAAGGGCCAGCCCGAGCACGTCATCAACTACTTCTTCTTCGTCGCCGAGGAAGTGCGCGAACTGATGGCCTCGCTCGGCTATCGCCACTTCGACGAGATGATCGGCCAGTTGCAGATGCTCGACCGCGAACGCGCCATCGAACACTGGAAGGCGAACGGCCTCGACTTCTCGCGGCTGTTCTTCAAGCCGGAAACCGCGGCGGACGTGAAGCTCTACAAGAGCGAGCAGCAGGATCACCACATCGACAAGGTGATCGACCGCAAGCTGATCGTTGAGGCACGGCCGGCGCTGGAACACGGCACCGCGGTTCGCCTGCAAAGCAAGATCGGCAACACCGACCGCACGGCCGGCGCGATGCTGTCCGGTGAAGTCGCCAAGCGCTACGGCCACGAGGGCCTGCCGGACAGCACCATCCATGTGGCGTTCAAGGGCACAGCCGGCCAAAGCTTCGGCGCCTGGCTCGCCAGGGGCGTTACCTTCGAACTGGAAGGCGAAGGCAACGACTATGTCGGCAAGGGCCTGTCCGGCGGCCGCATCGTCATCAAACCGCCGGCCGACACTGGCATCGTGCCGGAAGAGTCGATCATCGTCGGCAACACCGTCATGTACGGCGCGATTTCCGGCGAGTGCTATTTCCGCGGCATCGCCGGCGAACGGTTCGCCGTGCGCAACTCCGGCGCCACCGTCGTCGTCGAAGGCACCGGCGACCACGGCTGCGAATACATGACCGGCGGCGTCGTGGTCGTGCTCGGCCCGACCGGCCGCAACTTCGCTGCCGGCATGTCCGGCGGCATCGCCTATGTGCTCGACGAGAACGGCACTTTCAAGGACCATTGCAACATGGCGATGGTCGAGCTCGAGCCGATGCCGGAAGAGGAAGAGATCGACGACCGCGCGTTCGGCATGAAGAATGATCTGGAAAGCCACGGCCTGGTGGATGTGATGTCCGACATGACGCGGCACGACAATGCACGGCTGCGCAAGCTGCTGACCCACCACGCCGAATACACAGGCTCGAAACGCGCGAAAGAGATTCTCGCTGACTGGCCGAAATATCAGCGTCTGTTCAAGAAGGTGATGCCCGTCGAATACCGTCGCGCGCTCGCCGACATGGCGAAAGCCAACCTGCAAGCGGCGGAGTGAGGAGAAGCACCATGGGCAAGATCACCGGCTTCCTCGAATTCGAGCGCAACGATCGCGACTACGCGCCGGTCGAAGATCGCGTGAAAGGCTATCGCGAATTCGTCATCCCGCTCGGCGACGAGGAAACGCGCAACCAGGCGGCGCGCTGCATGGATTGTGGCGTGCCGTATTGCCACGGTACCAACCGGATCACCGGCGCGCCGACCGGCTGCCCGGTCAACAACCAGATTCCGGACTGGAACGATCTCGTCTATCGCGGCGAATGGGACGAGGCGGCGCGCAACCTGCACTCGACCAACAATTTCCCGGAAGTGACCGGCCGCATCTGCCCGGCGCCGTGCGAGGCGTCGTGCACGCTCAACATCGACGACAATCCGGTCACCATCAAGACCATCGAATGCGCGATCGCCGATCGCGCCATCGAACAGGGTCTGAAGCCGGAGATCGCCGCGCACAAGACCGGCAGGAAGGTCGCCGTGGTCGGCGCCGGTCCGGCCGGCATGGCCTGCGCGCAGCAACTCGCGCGCGCCGGACATGATGTGCATGTCTACGAGAAGCACGCCAAAGCCGGCGGCCTGCTGCGCTACGGCATCCCCGACTTCAAGATGGAGAAGGTCCACGTCGACCGCCGCGTCGAACAGATGCAGGCGGAAGGGGTCACCTTCCATTACGGCGCGCATATCGGCCAGAACGTGGCGGCCGAGACGCTGCTCAACGATTACGACGCGGTCGCCGTGACCGGCGGCGCCGAAGCGCCGCGCGATCTGCAAATCCCCGGCCGCGACCTCAAGGGCATCCATTTCGCCATGGATTTCCTGCCGCAGCAGAACCGCCGCGTCAGCGGCGAAGCGGTGACGGCCGAGCCGATCCTTGCCACCGGCAAGCGCGTCGTCGTCATCGGCGGCGGCGACACCGGCTCGGACTGCATCGGCACCTCGATCCGCCAGGGCGCAGTCTCGGTGACAAATTTCGAGATCATGCCGCAGCCGCCGGAGCACGAGAACAAGGCGCTCACCTGGCCGCTGTGGCCGCTCAAGCTGCGCATCTCCTCGAGCCACGAGGAAGGCGCGACGCGCGACTTCGCCGTCACCACGGTCGCCTTCGAGGGCAAGGACGGTCACGTCACCAAGCTGAAATGCGCTGAGGTCGATGCGTCATTCAAGCCGGTGCCGGGCACCGAGTTCGATGTCGAAGCCGATCTCGTGCTACTGGCGATGGGCTTCGTCCATCCGGTGCACGAAGGGCTCGTCGCCGCGCTCGGTCTCGCGCTCGATCCGCGCGGTAATGTCAAGGCCGACACGGTCGCGTACAAGACCTCGAAGGCCAAGGTGTTCGCCGCCGGCGACATGCGCCGTGGCCAGTCGCTGGTGGTATGGGCGATCCGCGAGGGGCGGCAGTGCGCGCACGCGATCGACGCGTTCCTGATGGGATCGACGTCGCTGCCGCGCTGAACGCGCTTATCTGAAAATATCGAACAGGCCACCGCCGCGCGGCGGTGGCGGCGCCGGCCGCTGTTGCGGCGGGCGTTGCTGCATCGTTGCCGGCGGGCGCTGATGCGGCTCGCCGCTGGCGCGGCGTTCCGGCGTCGCCGCAGGTGTGGACCGGCGGCTGCGCCCGTCCGGCGTTTCCGTCGTCGCGGGATTGGATGACGTGCGCGCGGCAGCCGGCGAGGCGGACGCGGGCGTGGCCGCCACCGGCGGCGGCGCGGTCGATGCCGGCGTGGTGCCGGGCAAGACGCGCGGCCAGGCGAAGTTGTCGGCGCGGCCGGGCGGCGGCGCGACCGGTTCGCCCTTGACCAGAACCTGCGCGGCAACCGGATCAGCGGCGGATGGACGTCCGCCACCGGCCAGCTCGCCCGCGTTCTGCGGCGCAGCGGTGAGCGACACCACCGGCCCGGCGAGCGGACGCGCGGCCGGGCCTGACGGCGCGGCGAGTTCGGGCGTCGGCGTGCCGGACGGCAGCGCGATCGGCGCGGTGCCGCGACCCGACATCAGACGGCGGATTTCCCGGTCGACATAGTGCGCGAGTTTGCGCGCGCCGTAGGAGGTGAAGTGTACGCCGTCATAAGCGCGCAAACGCCGCGTCTGGCCTTCGACGTCGGGACCATGCAGCGAATAGCGGTTGTTCTCGTCGACGAAGCCGTCCCAGACATCGACATAGACGACGCCCGCCTTCTGCGCGCGGCTGCGGAACAGATCGTTGAGATAAAGCGCGTCCGAGGTCGAGCGCGTGCCGCGGATCGACGGCAGGCCGACCCAGATCACCGGCACACCGCGCGATTTCGCCGCGGCGATCATCTCGTCGATCTTGCGCGAATAGAGTTCCGCCCAGCGGTCGCTGCGGAATTCGGCGCTGCCGCCCGGCGCACGGGTCGTGCGCTCCGGCGCGGCGATATTCGGCTGCTCGCCCTCGTCGTCGTCATTGGCGGCTGCGGCCGGCTTGTCGTCGGCGGCCTCCTTCTTGGCCTCTTTGTCGTCCTTGGCCTTGTCGTCTTTTTTGGTGTCCTTCTTCTCGTCTTTCTTGGTCTCTTCTTTTTTGCGCGCCGCTTCGCGGATCGCCTGACGATCACTCAGGCCGAGCATGATGACGACGTAGTCGGCCTTCTCCTTGGCGAGCGTGTCGCGCACGACATTGGGCCAGTCGAGATCGCCCCGCGCCTCGTAGCGGATCAAACCGGAATAGGTTTTGTTCTTGCGCACCACGCCGACTTCCGGCGTGTCGGAGAAAGAATCCTCGAGGCCGTAACCGAGCCAGTCGGCAAACGAGTCGCCGAACACCATCACCGTGGTCGTAGGCGGTGTGTCCGACTTGTCGCTCTTGCGCGGTGGTGGCGCACGGCTCGAATCCGTCTGCTGCGGCTGTGACGAATGCGTCTGCGGGCGCTGCTGGTATTGTGGCGGCGGCTGCTGGAAACCGCCACCGCCGAACAGCTGCTCGAGGAAACTCGGTCGGCGGTACTGCGCCTGCGCGTCACCGACCACGCACAGCATCCCCGCCGCCGCGACCAGAACGGTCGCAGCAACGGTCGTGAAGCAGGAGCGAATCTGACCCATCGGGACCGGCCGGTGATGTGCCGGCGGCGCCGGCACCAGAAAAACCAGGATTTAAACCAAGGTCATCAGCCCGATAAAAATGTCAACTTGAAGATCGGCACTCCCCGGCCATGTCTTTGGCCGACCTGTCTTTTTGTCGCTGGTTAACGCCCGCGCAGCATGTCGAGAACGCTCGCGGAGGCAAATCCGTCCGGCACCCGGCCGGTGCGGCTTTGAAACGCCCGGATCGCCGCGCGGGTCTCGCCGCCGAGCCGGCCGTCCGGCTCGCCGATATTGAACCCGTGGTTCGCCAGCAACTGCTGCAGTTCCAGCCGTTCGGCCCGCGACAGCACGCGCTCGTAGCGCGGCCAGTCCTGCACGAACGCCGCCCCCCCGCGCAGCCGGTCGGCGAGATGGCCGATGGCGAGCGCATAGGCTTCGGCCGGATTGTATTTCATGATGACGCGGAAGTTGTGCGTCATCAGGAAACCCGGCCCCTGCACGCCGGCCGGCACCAGCAGGAACGCGTGGTCATCCGGCCGCGGGAACGCCGCGCGGTTGACGCGATGCACGCCGAGTTGTTCCCACTGCCGCATGCTCAGCATGCGCGCCTTGTCGGCCAGCGAGAAATCCAGCGTCGCCGGCACCACCACCTCATAGCCCCAGCTATGGCCGGCCTGCCAGCCGTTCCTCTTCATCATGTTCGCCGTCGAGGCGAGCATGTCGGGAATGGAATCAACCGTGTCGCGATGCCCGTCGCCGTCGAAGTCCACCGCGAACCGCTTGAACGCGCGCGGCATGAACTGGGTAGGCCCGAACGCGCCGGCCCACGAGCCGACGAAATGCTCCGGCGCGATGTCGCGGCGATGCAGGATCTCCAGCGCGATCAGGAATTCATCGCGGAAATAAGCCTGGCGGCGGCCGATACAGGCGAGCGTCGCCACCGAGCGCAGCACCGGCCGGTCGCCGGCGAGCGTGCTGTAATTGGTTTCGACGCCCCAGATCGCCGCGAGGATGTGCCGGTCAACGCCGTAAGCGTGCTCGACCCGATCAAAGACGGGACGGTATTTCTCCAGAAGCTCGCGGCCTTTCTGGATGCGCGCATCGGTGATGAGCACATCGAGATAATCCCAGAACGACTTGGTGAACTCCGGCTGGCTGTCCATCAGGTCCATCAGCCGCAGGTCCGGCTTCAACCCGTTGGTCAGGGTCTCGAAGCTGGCCCGGCTGACACCATGACGCGCGGCCTGCGGCCACAGGCTCTGGATGCAGCGGGGAAAATCGTCGGCCGCCGCGCGGATCGCCTCGGCGGTCATCTCCGGATGCCCCGACGCGCCCGATTCGCCGCTCCACGGCTTGGCAGCCGGCATCTTGGTATTGGCCGGGATCGAGCCGGTGACGAGCCGGTCGGCCTTTGGCTGAGCGGCAGCCAGCGTCAGGCTACCGCCGGCCGCCAGAGCGGCCATAGCCAGCGAAAGAATGAACCCGCGGGGTGTCCGCGAGCGGGTTGGTCTCATTGGCACCATGAGCCTCAATCCGTCCTTATTTCCCGCCTCTATGGGTGCCCGGTTATCGTTTCGGTGACGTTAACAGCTCCCGCTGTTCCGCCGGCAGGATTATCATCAAGATATCATCAAGGCCGACGGATTAGAGACATAGCCACCAAATCGGGCGAGGCCACGGCCAAGCCCTCCGCGTCCCTGTTCTGGAACCTCGGATTTTCATGACCCGTATTCGCAAGGCCATCTTCCCGGTTGCCGGCCTCGGCACCCGTTTCCTTCCCGCGACCAAGGCGATGCCCAAGGAGATGCTCACCGTCGTCGACCGGCCGCTGATCCAGCACGTCGTCGACGAGGCGCGGCAGGCCGGGATCGAGCATTTCATCTTCGTCACCGGCCGCAACAAGAACGTCATCGAGGACCACTTCGACCGGCAGTTCGAACTGGAGATGACGCTCGACGAACGTGGCAAGCGGAACGAACTCTCGGCGCTGGAGAACGATCTGCCGGGCGCGGGCAACACCAGCTTCACCCGCCAGCAGTCGCCGCTCGGCCTCGGCCATGCGGTGTGGTGCGCGCGCGAACTGGTCGGCCGCGAACCGTTCGCGCTGCTGCTGCCGGACGTGCTGGTGCAGCATCCGCGCGGCTGCCTCGCGCAGATGATCGACGCCGCCAACGAGATCGGCGACAAGGCGAACATCATCGCCGTCGAGGAAGTGCCGCACGATCGCGTGTCGAGCTACGGCGTGGTCGGCGTCGGCGAGGCGAAGGGCAAAGCCTTCGCCATCACCAAGATGGTGGAGAAGCCGAAACCGGCAGACGCGCCGTCCAACCTGATCATCACCGGCCGCTACATCCTGCAGCCCGAGGTGTTCGACATCCTTGAAAAGCAGGAGCGCGGTGCCGGCGGCGAGATCCAGCTCACCGACGCGATGCTGCAGCTCATGGCGAAGCAGAAATTCTACGGACTGAAATTCGACGGCCGCAGCTTCGATTGTGGCTCGAAGATCGGCTTCCTGTCCGCCAACGTCGCCTATGCGCTGGAGCGGCCGGACATTGCCCCGGAATTCCGCGACGAGATCAGGAAGCTGCTAGGGTGATCATACTCGACAGCCTCATGGCGAGGAGCGATGCCAACGGGTCCGCGCTAAGCGCGGCCCGATGACAGGCTTCGCATCGCGTCTCGGACCATGGGCGTTAGCACTGTGGCCACTTCCTCCTTCGAGACGCGCGCCTTCACTCCGCGAGCTTAGGCGTACTTATCAGGATGAGGTGGATAAAGAGCGCAACATGCTGCTACTTCTGTAGCCGCAGGCCGAGCAGGAACACGTTGGCGTCGTAGTTGTAGCCGGTGACGTTCGAGCGCAGCCATTCGCGCCGCACCTCGCCCTTGAGCCACAACTCGCGGCTGAGTTTGTAGGTCAAGCCGAAGCCGAGCGCATAGCGCTGGTCCTCGCGGTCGGAATCGATGCCGAACGCCGCCGCGCTGCCCTGATAGAGATCGAAGCCGAAGCCGAATTTCACCGTGGCGATCAGCCAGCGACGCAGCGCGTGATCGACCTGCAAACCGACATCGCGATACAGCACACCGGAAATGCCGGGCACGGTGGATTCGCCGACGCTGGTCTTGCCCGTGAGCTTCACATTGGTCAGCGATGTCGCATTCCACAACAGCGATGCATCGAACAGCAGACCTTTCACATCCGGCAACCGCGGATCCTGATAGGTGCGCTTGGTATAGCCGATCGACACGTCGCCGGTGAGCAGACGGCTCAGTTCGAACGTGGTGCCGACACGACCGAGCCACGCTTTGGAATCGCGCTGGTAGCCGAAATAATCCGTCGTCAGGTCATGCACGCGCGTGTCGTAGCCACCTTCCACATAGGGCGTGACGCCGGGCCGTAGTTCGTAGCCGGCGCGTAGAGTGCCGCCGTACTGGTTGAGGTTGCGGTCGTTGTTGTCCGACGTCGTGCCATCGACCAGCGACGACGACTGCCAGACGGTGCGGTCAACCGTTCCCTTCACGCCGAGTTCGAGCCGGTTGAAGCGATGCGCGATGCCGGCAACGCCGCCGAACGTCGTGAAGATCGGCAACCGCGACAGGCCCGCCTGCAGGTTCGGGCTGTTCGGATAATCGGTGCCGACCAGCAACCGGCCGCCGAGATCGATGCGCGTGTCGCGCGTCACATCAATGCGGCCATCGACGCTGCCGGTCGCCTGCGGGCGGCTGATCGACGGCGTGAGATCGTCGCGATACCAGTTATAGCTGCCGCGCAGATCGGCTTTGAGTTCGTGACGCACCCAGTTCGACTGCGCGCGCAGTTCCGGCGCGACGGTGACCAGCGCCGACCCGCTGCCGCTGCTGCGCGCGCCGGGATTGGTGTCAAAGCCGCCATAGGCTTCAACAGCGGGAAACACATCGAAGGTGCCGAGCCGCAGGCCGAGCGGTTCATAGGGGTCGCCCTCGGCCGCAAGCTTCTTGCGCTTGACGATCGGCGCGGGCTGCACGCCGACCGGCGTCACCGGAATGCGCGCGGCCATCGCCTGCTCGGCGAGCGGCGGGATCGGCTTCTGATAGGACGACGGCGCGGGCGCGGCGACGGAGGGCGCGGCATCGGATGCAGGCGCACCACCGGGAGAAGACATTTGCGGCGGAGCGGCGGGTTTCTTCGCCGGACGGCTCGCGGCGTCCTTCTTGCGCGCATTGGTCGAGTCGAAGCCGGTACGGCCGGCGCCGGACGGAACCGGCGTGAAGCCGCGCGTCGAGGGGCCGAGCGGCGCCTTGCCCGCGGGTTTGAAGCCCGGCGTCACCTTCAGCGCGTCGCGCGACGCCGGCGCGAACGGATCAGCGGACGGCACGGCGGTCTGGGCGGGCGCTGACGCGGCAAATCCGAAGCATGCGGCAGCGACCGCCGCGGCACCCACGCCGCACGGCCACATCCGACTCCGCCTGCTACCCCGACGCGGCACCCGCGATCCTCCTGTGCCGGCTCGCGCCCCTTCCGGCGCGAGCAACGGCCCGCAGCCCACCGGCGACGCGCCGGCAGGCTTTGGTTAAGGGAGTAGAAAAGGTTATGGTTAACGAGGCGTTGAGATCGGCTAGCCCCCGCCTTGCCGGGTCGCGACCGCTTCCACCCCGTGCTAAGGAGGCGCGGCGCCGTGACCCCTGCTTCGTTCCATCGAAGCGGAATGGAACCCGGTGCCGAGCCCCGATACCCAGGTCCCGATGACCCAGACCAAAAGCCCGACCCGTTCAATGACCGACTCATTCGACTCCATCGCCTCCGCCGTGCGCGCCCTGGAGGTCGAGACCGATGGCCTCAAGGCGCTGTCGGCGGCGCTGGGAAACGGGCTCGGCGGCGCGTTCTCCGCGGCGGTCGAGCGGATCCGCGAAGCGCCCGGCCGGCTGATCGTCACCGGCATGGGCAAGTCCGGCCATATCGGCCGCAAGATCGCGGCGACCCTCGCCTCGACCGGCACGCCGGCGTTCTTCATCCATGCCGGCGACGCCGGGCACGGCGATCTCGGCATGATCACCACGCAGGACGTGGTGCTGGCGCTGTCGTGGTCCGGCGAGACCACCGAACTGCAAAGCCTGATCGACTATACGCGGCGCTATCGCATCACCCTGATCGCGCTGACCGCTGGCGTCGGAAGCACGCTCGGCAAGGCCGCCGACATCACGCTGGCGCTGCCAGAAGCGCGCGAAGCCTGCCCGCACAACCTGGCGCCGACCACTTCCTCGCTGATGCAGCTCGCGCTCGGCGACGCGCTGGCGATCGCGCTGCTGGAGAGCCGCGGCTTCACCGCCATCGACTTTGGCGTGTTCCATCCGGCCGGCAAGCTAGGCGCGGCGCTGAAATTCGCCCGCGACCTGATGCACACGGGCGCGCGCATTCCGCTGGTGCCGCTCGGCACGCGCATGTCCGATGCCGTGGTGGAGATGACCGGCAAGGGCCTCGGCTGCGTCGGCATCGTCGATGCGCACGACATGCTCGCCGGTATCATCACCGACGGCGATTTGCGGCGGCATATGCGACCCGATCTGCTGTCAGTAAGCGTCGATGACGTGATGACGCGCCAGCCGAAGACCGTGCGCCCGGATCAGCTTGCCAGCGAGGCATTGGAAATTCTCAACTCGTCGAAGATCACCGCACTGATCGTCGCCGAGGGCAAGCGCCCGGTCGGCATCCTGCATCTGCACGACCTGCTACGCGCCGGCGTGGCGTAAGGCTAGTTGTCCCGCGCGACCGTCAGTGTCGCGCCATCGGCGGCGGTGACGCGCACACGCGTGCCGGCCGGCATATCGGGACCGTGCACCTGCCACAGCGTGTCATCGACGCGCAGCCGTCCGGTGCCCTCGACGATCGGCTGATCCAGCACATAAGAATGTCCGACCAGCGCGTCGGCGCGACGGTTGAGAAACGGCTGGTCGCTGCGCGGCCCGACGGCGCGGCCGAACCGCCGCCACAGCGGGATCGACGCCACGCTCAGAAGCGCGAACACCACGAACTGCGCCTGCCACGACCAGTCGATCGTCAGCGAGACGATGCCGACGACCAGCGCGGCGAGGCCGAGCCACATCATGAAGGCGCCGGGCGCCAGCACTTCCAGGATCAGCAGCGCAAGACCGGCGACGATCCAGCTCCAGCCACCGAGCGAAACGACCAGTGACGTCATGACCCGTCCTTATGCTTTCGGCACCGGCGGGACCGACGCGGAGCCGGGACGCGCCGCCGGCCGCGTGTCGCCGGAGAACGCCGACTTCGAGAGATCGGCGATGCCGGCGAGCGCGCCGAGAATACCGGTCGTCTCCATCGGCACCATGACCAGTTTCTGGTTCGGTGAACCCGCGATCTCGCCGAACGCCTTGAGGTATTTCTCTGCGATGAAATAGTTGAGTGCCTGCACGTCGCCCTGCGCCACCGCGGCGCTGACCATCTCGGTCGCCTTCGCCTCGGCCTGCGCCAGGCGCTCGCGGCCCTCGGCATCGCGGAACGCCGCCTCGCGACGTCCTTCGGCTTCCAGAATCTGCGCCTGCTTCTCGCCCTCGGCGCGCAGGATCGCCGCCTGCCGCTGGCCCTCGGCGGTGAGAATTTCCGCGCGCTTCTCGCGCTCGGCCTGCATCTGCTTGCTCATCGAGGCGACGAGATTCGCCGGCGGCACGATGTCCTTGATCTCGATGCGGTTGACCTTGACGCCCCACGGCGACACGGCCGCGTCGACTACGCGCAGCAGCCGTTCGTTGATCTCGTCGCGATGCGACAGCATCTGGTCGAGATCCATTGCGCCCATCACCGAGCGGATATTGGTCATGGTCAGCTTGATGATCGCCTGATCGAGATGCGCGACCTCGTAGCTCGCCTTGGCGGCGTCGAACACCTGATAGAAGGCGAGCCCGTCGACGGTGACGGTGGCGTTGTCCTTGGTGATGACCTCCTGCTGCGGCACGTCGACCGCCTGCTCCATCACATTCACTTTGTGACCGATCCGGTCGAAGATCGGGATGATCAGGTTGAGGCCCGGCCCGAGCGAGCGCGTATATTTGCCGAAACGCTCGACGGTCCAGGAATAACCCTGCGGCACCGTCTTCACGCCGCTGACCACCAGCACGATCGCCAGCAGAACGATCGCGATTACGAACACATCGAATCCGGACATCTCGCCCTCGTCACTGGCTGAATTGCCAGACTCATTGTGATGGGTTGCGTCGGCGGCGGCAAGCAGACCACCGTTTTGATGTGACGCTTACAACCAGCCGCCCAATTCGCGGCGGACCACTCCGGCAATCACGCGCAGGCCGTCCTCGCTGTCATTGAGACACGGGATCGCGGCAAAGGCTTCGCCGCCTGCCGCGCGAAAGATGCCGGCATTTTCCATGGCGATTTCCTCGAGCGTTTCCAGACAATCGGCGGCGAAACCGGGCGTGACCACGGCGAGCCGCTTCACGCCCTTGCGCGCCAGCTGTTCCACCGTCTTGTCGGTATAGGGTTTGAGCCATTCCGCCGGCCCGAACCGCGACTGGAACGTCAGGCGCAACCGCTGCTCGTCAAGCCCGAGCCGCGCACGCAGCAGCCGCGTCGTCTCGGCGCACTGGCCGGCATAGGGATCGCCCTGGCGCACATACTCTTCCGGCATGCCGTGGAACGAGGCGAGGAACACCTCCGGCTGAAAGTCGAGCGTCGCCAGATGCCGCTCGATCGAGCGCGCCAGCGCGTCGATATAGACCGGATCGTCGTAATAGGCCGGCGCGACGCGCAGCGCCGGTTGCGCGCGCATCGCGGCGAGCGCGTCGAACGCCTTGTCGCACACCGTCGCCGTGGTCGCCGCCGCATATTGCGGATAGAGCGGCACCAGCAGGATGCGGTCGCAGCCGGCGCGTTGCAGCGCGTCGAGCTTCAAGGCGATCGACGGATTGCCGTAACGCATCGCCCAGTCGACCGTCAGCCTGTTATCGTCGAGGAGCGGCGCAAGCTTCTCCGCCTGCGCGCGGGTGATGGTCATCAACGGCGATTCATTGCGCGCGCGATTCCAGATTTTCTCGTAATCGCGGCCCTTGCGGCCGGGACGCACCGACAGCACGATCAGGTTGAGCACCAGCCACCATTTCAGCCGGTTCTCCTCGATCACGCGCCGGTCGGAAAGGAATTCCTTGAGATAGCGGCGCATCGACCAGTAGTCGGTCGCGTCCGGCGTGCCGAGATTGACCAGCAACACGCCGATGCGGCGCGCCGGAAAATCCGATTGAGCCGATGATATTCCAGATGACATGCGCCTATGAGCCGCGAACCGGCGGCGCGGTCAAGTGTGTCAGCCGACCGGCCGTTCGTCGGCGATCACCTTGCCGTCATTGGGCAGGCTGCCGGGCGCGACCAGCTTGACGACACCGCGCAGCTTGGTCGCCGATTGCAGGGTCTCCGCCACGGCTGCATCGAGGCCCGCGCCCGGCGCGGCGCATTCGGCCAACAGCGTCATCGTGTCCTGCTCCGCCGCGCGGCCGACCACGAGCCGCAGCCGGACGAGTTCTGGATGCCGCTGCGCTACTTCGGCAAGCTGGCGCGGATGCACGAACATGCCCTTGACCTTGGCGGTCTGGTCGGCGCGACCCATCCAGCCCTTGATGCGCGGACCGGTGCGGCCGCACGGCGACGGCCCGGACAACATCGCCGAGAGGTCGCCGGTGGCGAGCCGGATCATCGGATAGTCGGCGTTGAAGGTCGTGATGACGACTTCACCCACCTCGCCCGCGGGCACCGGATCGCCGGTGCCCGGCCGCACGATCTCGACGATCACGCTTTCATTGACGATCAGGCCCTCGCAAGCCGGGCTCTCGTAAGCGACGACGCCGCCCTCCGCGAGCGCATAGCATTGCAGCGCCGCAAAGCCGCGTCCCATCAACTCGTCCCGTAATGAGCCGGGCAGCGCGGCGCCCGACATCAGCCCGCGCTTGAGCGAGGACGCATCGCGGCCGGTCTTCTCCGCGGCATCGAGCAGGATCTTCACGAAATCGGGCGTCCCGACATAACCGCTCGGCCGGAACCGGGCGATCGCCTCGAGCTGCTGCTCGGTGTTGCCGACGCCGCCGGGAATAGTGGCGCAGCCGAGCTGATGCGCGCCTTCTTCCATGATGTAGGCGCCGGGCGTGAGATGATATGAAAACGAATTGTGCACCACGTCGCCGGGCCGGAAGCCGGCGGCAAACAGCGCGCGCGCCGCCCCGCCGAAATCCTCGCCAAATCCCTCCGGCTCGAAGATCGGCCCCGGCGACATCTGCAGCCGCTTGCAGCGGCCAGGCGGCGTGACGTTGAAGCCGCCGAACGGCGGATCGTCCTTTTGCAGTTGCGGCAGATCGGCCTTGCGCAGCACCGGCAGCCTCGCCAGTGCTGCCGGACCGTCGATGGCACCGGCGTCGATGCGGCCGAGGTGCCGGGTCCAGCCTGGCGCGGTCAAAGCCAGCCGCAGCGTCTCGCGCAGCCGCGCATAGTGATCCTGTGCCCGCGCGTCGGCCGAACGGGTTTCGAGTGCGTCGTAATACTCGGTCATGATACGTGCCGCTTTATACTTGCCGCTTTGCGGCCCGGTTTTCTTGTCACGCGAGCCAGCGTTTTCGGCGGCGGTAATGCTTGCCTTCGCGGAACGATTTTCGCTTGCCCTCGGCGATGCCGAGATAGAATTCCTTCACGTCCTCGTTCTCGGTCAGCGACTTGGCGTCGCCGTCCATCACCACGCGGCCGTTTTCGAGAATGTAGCCGTAGCTCGCATAGCGCAGCGCCATATTGGTGTTCTGCTCGGCGAGCAGGAACGAGACGTTCTCCTTGCCGTTCAAGTCTTTCACGATCTCGAAGATTTCCTCGACGATCTGCGGCGCCAACCCCATCGACGGCTCGTCGAGCAGGATCATCTTCGGCCGCGACATCAGCGCACGGCCGATCGCGCACATCTGCTGCTCGCCGCCGGAGGTGTAGCCGGCCTGCGACTCCTTGCGTTCGCGCAGCCGATGAAAATAGGTGTAGACCATATCGAGGTCGCGCCGGATCGCGGCGTTGCCGTCGCGGCGCGTGAACGCGCCGGTCAGCAGGTTTTCCTCAATAGTGAGATGGCCGAAGCAATGCCGACCCTCCATCACCTGGATGCAGCCGCGGCGCACCAGTTCGTTCGGCGACAGATCCTGCACCTCTTCACCCTCGAACAGGATCGAGCCTTTGGTGACTTCGCCACGCTCGGAATGCAGCAGATTGGAAATCGCTTTCAACGTCGTCGTCTTGCCCGCGCCATTGGCGCCGAGCAGCGCGACGATGCCGCCGCGCGGCACGTCGAGCGATACGCCCTTGAGGACGAGGATGACGTGATCGTAGATCACCTCGATATTGTTGACCGACAGCACCAGATCGGCTGCCGCCGCCTTTGCGTTGGTCGCCGCTGTCGTGGTCGCGCTGGTCATGTCACCGGTCCGCGGAATGACACCGAAAGAAAACCTCTCCCCGCAGAGCGGGGAGAGGATCGTCGTTCAGCTTACGAAGCCTTGTCGCACGCTTCGGTGCGCTTCGGCCACGGCTGGTTCTTCGACACATAGTCCTGCGCCGCGGCCTTGAGCAGCGGTTCGACCTTGTCGTTCATCGGCTTGATCAGGTCCGACACCTTCACATACTTCTTGCCGTCCCATTCCTGCATGAAGGTGGCGCTGTGACCGTTGTGGTCGGCGCAGGTCAGCTTGACCGGATCGGTGAAGCCCTGCATGCCGATCTCCTTGAGGCGAGCGGCATCGACATTGAGCGTCTCCATGCCGCGCCGCACATCCTCGCCGGTCACGACTTTCTTGCCGGTGAGCTTCTGCGCGTTGCGGATCGCCTCGGCGATCAGCATCGAATTGTAGATGCCGCGATTGTACAGCACTTCGCCGACGGCTTCCTTGCTGGCTTTGCTCAGGCCCTTGTCGACGACGTATTTCTGCACGTCCTTGACGACGGGGAAGTCTGCGCCCACGCCGTGCCAGTTCAGGGTCTTGAAGCCCTTGCCGGCATCGCCAGCGGAGCGCGGATCATCCTCGCTCGGCCACCAGATCGAGATGAACTTGTCCATCGGGAAGTTCACCTTGACCGCTTCCTTGATGGCGGTCGGATTCATCGCACCCCAGCCGTACATCACCATATAGGCGGGACGGTCGCGGCGGACGTTGAGCCACTGCGCCGACTGGTTCTGCATTTCGGTGGCGCCGACCGGATACAGCTTCAGCGTGAAGCCGTAATCCTTGGCGAGTTGCTCGAACATCGGGATCGGCTCCTTGCCGAAGCCGGCGTCGAGATAGATGTAGCCCAACGTCTTGCCCTTGAGCTTGTCGAGGCCGCCTTCCTTGGTGCCGATGTAGCGGATGATCATCGACAGGCCGTCCCAATAGGTGGCCGGCGGATTGAAGATCCACGGGAAGTCGTCACCGACCGCAGAGGCCGACAGGCCGTAAGCCATCGACAGGATCGGAATCTTGTCGACCGACGCCTTCGGGATCAGGCCGAGCGTGATGCCGGTCGACCACGGATTGGTGATGACCGGCTTCTTGCCCTTCACCTGCTCATAGCATTCGAGACCCTTCTTGGTGTCGTAACCGGTCTCGCATTCGTCGACGGCGAGTTTGACGCCGCCGATGCCGCCGTCACGCTCGTTGAGCATGGTGAGATAGTCGTGCATGCCGTTGGCGATCTGGATACCCGAGCCGGCGAACGGACCGGTGCGGTAGGTCATCAGCGGCACATAGATCGTATCCTGGGCCTGGGCCGGCGCCGTGGGCAGGGCAAGCCCCGCCGCAACGATCGCACCCAGAGCGAGATAAGTCGCGCGCATCGCGTTGTACTCCCTGTTGCTTCCTCTCCGGACGCCGCGCGGCGCCCGGCCTCTCCCCGGTATCCGGGGCATTTCATATCCGCCACGACAACGCGGCGGTTCTGCCGTCAAGTGTGCCCAATCAATACGGGAAAGGCCACACCCTCAGTTTCTGCTTTCCGATCTGCCATAGCCGCGCGAGACCGTGCGGCTCGACGATCAGAAAGAAGATGATCAGCGCGCCGAGGATCATGAAGGTCAGATGCTCGACCGTCGCCGCGGCAATCGCGATATCGAAATAATACGGCAGCGTCTTGATCACGATTGGCGCGCCCCAGATGAAGATGGCGCCGAAGAACGATCCGACCAGGCTGCCGAGCCCGCCGATGATCACCATGAACAGGATGAAGAACGACTGGTTGATGTTGAAGGTGTCCGGCTCGGCCGAGCCGAACCACAGGAACACCATCATCGCGCCGGCGACGCCGCAATAGAACGACGACACCGCGAAGGCGAGCAGCTTGGTGCGATAGAGCTTGATGCCGATCAGCTCCGCCGCGAGATCCATGTCGCGCACCGCCATCCAGGTCCGACCGATGCGACCGCGAATGAGATTGGAGGCGAGCCAGGTCATGACGATGACGATGCCGAGCGCCACCAGATAGCGCGTGGTCGGCGTTGCGTTCGGACCGGTGACCGGCACGCCGAACATGGCGCGCGTCGGCACTTCGATCGCACCGGAGACGTTGTAGTTGTAGAGCCATGGCACGCGCACGAAGCACCACGACAGGAAAAACTGCGCGGCGAGCGTCGCCACCGCCAGATAGAACCCCTTGATCCGCAGCGACGGCAGGCCGAACAGCGCGCCCACGGCGGCGGCCGCGAAACCCGACAGCAGGATCATCAGGACGATGTTGGCGTCCGGAAAGAAGGTCGTCAGCTTGTAGCAGGCATAGGCGCCGACACCCATGAAGGCGCCGCTGCCGAGCGACAACAGCCCCGTATAGCCGGTGAGCAGATTGAGCCCGATCGCCGCCAGCGAGAACACCAGCACCGGCACGAAGAACGAACTGATCAGAAATTCTGACGCCAGCAGCGGCACGCCGACGATCGCCAGCAGCAGGATGATGGCAATGCCGTAGCGGTCCTGGCGGATCGGAAAGACCGACTCGTCCGCCTCGTAGCTCGTCTTGAACTGGCCGGCCTCGCGGTAAAACATGCGCTAAATCCGTTCGATGATGCGTTCGCCGAACAGGCCCTGCGGCCGGAACAGCAGAAACACCAGCGCGATGACGTAAGCGAGCCAGCTCTCGATACCGGAGCCGAGCAGCGGGCCCCAGTAGAACTCGCCGAGCTTCTCACCGACGCCGATGATGATGCCGCCGACGATCGCGCCCGGCACCGAGGTGAAGCCGCCGAGAATCAGCACCGGCAGCGCCTTCAAGGCGATGATCTGCAACGCGAACGACACGTCGGAGCGAGCGCCCCACATGATGCCGGTGGCGAGCGCGACGATGCCCGCGGCAAACCAGACGATGACCCAGATCAGTTCGAGCGAGATGCCGACCGACAGGGCCGCCTTGTGGCTGTCCGCCACCGCGCGCAGCGCCCGGCCGATCCGCGTCTTCTGGAAGAACAACGCGAGCCCCGCCACCATCACCGAGGCGATTACCGCCGCAGCGATGTCAATCTTCTGGAAACTGACGAAGCCGCCGAACACCTTCCACTCGATAGCGCCACGCGGCAGGTGCAGGTCGTCGGTGATCATCACCTTCGGTTCGCCGCCGAAAATCAATTCGCCGAAGCCGATCAGGAAATAGGTCAGACCGAACGTCGCCATGAACAGGATGATGTCGGGCTGGTTGACCAGCGGCCGCAGCATCACGCGCTCGACCGTCCAGGCGAGCACGAACATCACGCCCAGCGTAAGCACCAAAGCGAGATAGGCGGCGAGATCGCCGGGCGCGACGCCCCAGCTTCGCAAGGTCGCATGCAGGCCGACGAGCGTCAGCGCCGCGAACACCATCATGATGCCCTGCGCGAAATTGAACACGCCGGACGCCTTGAAGATCAGCACGAAACCGAGCGCGATCAGCGCGTAGAGCACGCCGCCAACGAGCCCTTCCCAGAGCGTCTGCACCAAAAGGTCCGGCGCGCCGCCCATCTGGACGAAGGGATCGATGAAGATTTGATAGAGGAGATTCATCGCCCGCCCCTAATGCGCCACGCCGAGATAGGCGTCGATCACCGCCTGATTGGCCTTCACCTCGTCCGGCGTGCCATCGGCGATCTTGATGCCGTGATCGAGCACCACGACACGGTCGGACAGGTCCATCACCACGCCCATGTCGTGCTCGATCAGCGCGATGGTGGTGCCGAAGTGCTCGTTGACGTCGAGGATGAAGCGGGACATGTCCTCCTTCTCCTCGACATTCATGCCGGCCATCGGCTCGTCGAGCAGCAACAGGTCCGGCTCCATCGCCAGCGCGCGGCCGAGTTCGACACGCTTCTGCAAGCCATAGGGCAGCCGCCCGACCTGCACCCGGCGAATATCCTGAATTTTGAGGAAGTCGATGATCTCCTCGACGAATTTGCGGTGCTCCACCTCTTCGCGGAGCGCCGGGCCATAACGCAGCAACTGCCAGAAGAAGCTGCGCTTCATCTTCAACGTGCGCCCAGCCATGATGTTGTCGAGCGCCGACATGCCACGAAACAGCGCGACGTTCTGGAACGTGCGGGCAATCCCGCCATAGGCCGCCTCGAACGGCCGCATCTTCGAGCGGGTTTTGCCGCGAAAGGTGATGCGGCCCTTCTGCGGATGATAGAAGCCGTTGATGACATTGAGCATCGAGGTCTTGCCGGCGCCGTTCGGGCCGATGATCGCGCGGATCTCGCCCTTGCGGATATCGAACGACACGTCGGTGATCGCCTTCACGCCGCCGAACGACAGCGACACGTTCTCGACCGACAGCAGCCGGTCGCCGATCCGGCCGGACCGGGCGGCGCTCGCCGCATTCGGCACGATCTCCGCATACGGCGCCGTCATGCGGCTTTCCCCACCGGCGCGCGGATCGGCTCCAGCGCCATGTCGCGGATCTTCACCCGCGCCGAGATCACGCCCTTGCGGCCGTCCTCGAACGTCACCTGGGTCGAGATGTCGGCCTCGGTCGAACCGTCATAGAGCGCAGTGACCAGCGGCGCATAACGTTCGGCGATGAAGCCGCGCCGCACCTTCTGCGTGCGCGTGAGTTCGCCGTCGTCCGGATCAAGCTCCTTGTGCAGGATCAGGAACCGCTTGACCTGGGCACCGGCCATGATCGTTTCCGACGCCAGCGACTTGTTCACCTCCGCGACGTGCTCGGCAATCATGTCGTAGACCAGCGGATGGCCGGCAAGCTCCTGATACGACGCATAGGCAACGTTGTTACGCTCGGCCCAGCTTCCGACCGCGGTGAGATCGATGTTGATCATCACCGCGACGTAATCGCGTTTGTCGCCATAGGCGACGACCTCACGGATGTTCGGATAGAACTTCAGCTTGTTCTCGACATATTTCGGCGGGAACAGCATGCCGTTGTTGAGCTTGCCCACGTCCTTGGAGCGGTCGATGATCTTGAGGTGTCCGGTCTTTTCGTCGAAGAAGCCGGCATCGCCGGTCTTCACATAACCGTCGGCGGTCAGCACCTCGGCGGTCTTGGCCTCGTCCTTGAAATATTCGGTGAACATGCCGGGCGAGCGGAACTGTACCTCGCCGTCGTCGGCAATCCGGAGATCGACGTTCGTCATCGCCGGCCCCACCGTGTCGGAATAAATCTGTCCGTCCGGTTGCGCGGTGACGTAGAGGAACGCCTCGGTCTGTCCGTAGAGCTGCTTCAGGTTGAGGCCGAGCGAGCGGTAGAACGCGAACAGATCGGGGCCGATCGCCTCGCCCGCCGTATAGGCGACGCGCACGCGCGACAGGCCGAGCGTGTTCTTCAGCGGCTCATAAAGCACGATCCGGCCGATGCCATAGAGCAGCCGGCCGATCAACGGCACCGGCTCGCCGTTAAGCAGCTTCTCGCCGTAGCGCCGCGCGATGCCGATGAAGGTGCGGTAGAGCCACTTGTTCAGCGCGCTCGCATCCTCCATGCGGATGGTCACGCGGGTGAGCAACTGTTCGAGCGTCCGTGGCGGCGCGAAATAGAAAGTCGGGCCGATCTCGCGCAAATCCTGCTGTATCGTCTCCGGGCTTTCCGGACAGGCCATGCAGAAGCCGGCGACGAGGCTCTGCGCATAATTGAGATAATGGTCGCCGACCCAGGCGAGCGGCAGATAGGCGAGCGCGACGTCGCGCTCGGTCAGCTTGTCGAACATCACGGTATCGACCGCCGCCTGCACCGAGCGCGCGCAGGTGAGCATCACGCCCTTCGACTGGCCTGTGGTGCCGGACGTGTAAAGAATGATCGACGGATCGTCGCCATTGCCGTTGGCGATGCCGTCATCGATCGTTTTGGCGAAGGCTGCGTCTTTCAACGCCTCGGCGCCATCCTTGATGATGTCGGCGATCGGCGTCAGGCGGCTATGGTCGTAATCCCGCAGGCCGCGCGGCTCCTCATAGAACATGCGTTCGAGCTGCGGCAGCCGCTCCTTGATGGAGATGATCTTGTCGACCTGCTCCTGGTCCTCGACGGCGGCGAAGCGCACCTCCGCGTGCGCTAGCACATAGGCGAGTTCCTCGGCGACGGCATCGGCGTAGACCGGAACCGGAATGGCGCCGAGCATCTGCGCCGCCATGACCGACATATAAAGCCGCGGCCGATTACCGCCGACGATGGCCATGGTGTCCCCACGGCGCAGGCCGAGCCGGGAGAGGCCGGCGGCATAGGCGCGGGTCTCGTCATAGACCCGACGCCAAGTCCAGGTCTGCCAGATGCCGAGATCCTTGTGACGAATAGCCGGGCGATCGCCGAACTGCCGGGCGTTGCGCACCAGCAGCTTGGGAAACGTATTCAGTGCCGCATGAGGCCCGTCGGCCATGCTGCATCCTCCCCTCGGATCGGCGCCTTGGTGGCGCTCTTTCACCGTTATCGGACCACCGCTGTATGCGGCGGTCATGCCCGTTATCTGCCCGTTCTCAGGATAACAGATTTCAGCTTGCCGGCATCATCACAAGCGCCAGCTTGACAGACAGGAAGGGGCAGTATCGGATATGTGCACCGGTCCGTTCACGCCCGGCTTTCCCCCCGACAACGCGCCTCGTGGCACGAAAACCGGCCGCAAGACGGAGACCAAGACCGGTCGGCTTTATTCTCCGTAGCGCGCCAGCTTCTCCGGACTGAGCACGGTGATGCCGCCGTGTTCCAGCTTCAGGAGCTTCTTGGCTTCCAGCACCTGCAGGCTCTTGTTGGCCGCCTGCCGCGACAGACCGCACAACAGGCCGATCTCTTCCTGTGAAATCTCCAGATGCGGCACCGGGTCGCTGTAGAGCACTGGGTTGAACAGCCAGGAAATATTCCGCGCCAGCCGGCCGGTGGCGTCCAGCATCCGGTCGTACTCCGCGAGTGCGATGAACTGGCCGAGCCGTTCATTGAGCTGGCCAACCAGGAAGCGGTTGAAGGCAACGCTGTTCTCGAACAGCCAGAGGAACGTGGCGCGGTCCATCAGCGCCATGCGGGTGTCGCGCAGCGCGACAAGATCGTAGCGGCGCGGTTCGTGCTTGAGGATCGAGCCTTCGCCGAACCAACCGCCGGCGCGCAGACCCGCGAGCGTCACCGCCTTGCCACCGCGCGACACGGTGCCGAGCCGGATCAGCCCCACCGACACGCCAGTCCAGTAATCCAGCCGGTCGCCGCGATGGCAGATATAGCCACCCTTGGCGTAGCTCTTCTCGATCACGCCACGGCGCGCGGTGTCGAACTCCCGGTCGGTGAGAAACCGCGACCAGGATGCGATCTTGCGGAGGGTGTCTTCGGAAACCATCGGCAGCAATTATGCGCGGCCTGAGCCCTCGGGCTCAAGTCGCATCATTCGGCCGCTTTCAGCACCGGCGCGCCGCCGGCCCGGAACTGCTCGCGCAGCACCGCCTCTTCCTTCCTGGCGATGCCGAGATGCCGCGCCTTGACCGGGCCGAAGCCACGGATTTTCTCCGGGATCGACGCCAGCGCCACCGCCGTCGCGTGGTTGGCGGGCGTGAGGTTCTGTATCAGCTCCGACAGTAGTGCCTCGTAGTCGGCGATCAGCTTGCGCTCCATCCGCCGCTCCTGCGTATAGCCGAACGGATCGAGCGGCGTGCCGCGCAGCGGCCGCAGCGCCGCGAGCACGCGGAATACCGGCAGCATCCACGAGCCGAATGTCATCTTCTTTGGCTCGCCAGTGATCGGGTCATGCTTCGCGAGCAAAGGCGGCGCGAGATGGAATTCGAGCCGCGCCGGCTCCTTGGCGAAGGTCGCCTTGAGCTGCTTGCGGAACGAGTCGCCGGAATAGAGCCGCGCGACCTCGTATTCGTCCTTGTAGGCCATCAGCTTGAACAGATAGCGCGCCACGGCTTCCGCAAAACCGTCCTGCCCCGGCACGCGCTCGGCTTCCGCCGCTTTCGCGCGCTCGACCCATTGTTTGTAGCGGGCCGCATAGCGCGCATTCTGATAGTCGGTCAGGAACGCGACGCGGCGCGCCACGCGCTCCTCGAAGCTCTCCGACAGACGACGGGAATCGATCGCCTCGTCGTCGGACGGCTTGACCAGCGCCTCGACCGCCTGCGGATCGGTCACGGCGCGGCGGCCGTAACGGAACGCGGAGATGTTCATCTCCACCGCCTCGCCGTTCAAATCGATCGCGCGCTCGATCGCCTCCGCCGAGAGCGGCAGCGCGCCGCTCTGATAGGCGTAGCCGAGCATGAACATGTTGGCGCCGATCGAATTGCCAAGCAGCGTCGTCGCCAGCCGGCTGGCATTGATGAAGCGCACCTTGTCGGCGCCGGCGGAGCCCGCGAGCGCGCGTTTCAGCCGCTCGGTCGGCAGCGAATAGTCGGCGTTGCGGGTGAAATCGCCGGGCAGGAATTCCGAGGTGTTGACGACGATCTGCGTGCTGCCGTGCTGCACCGCATTGAGGATCTTCTTATTACCGGCGACGACGATATCGCCCGCCAGAACCAGATCGGCCTCGCCGGCCGAGACGCGAATCGCGTGGATATCCTCCGGTGTGTTGGCGATGCGGATATGGCTGTAGACCGCGCCGCCCTTCTGCGCGAGGCCGGCCATGTCGATGATGCCGACCGCCTTGTCCTCCAGATGCGCGGCCATGCCGAGGATCGCGCCGACGGTGACGATGCCGGTGCCGCCGACGCCGGTGACGATCACACTATAAGGGTGATTGATCAGCGGATGCTTCGGCTCCGGCAGCGCCGCCCAGTGGTCCGGTGCATCGACCGCGTCTGCCTTCTTCAGCGCCGCGCCGTGCACGGTGACGAAAGAGGGGCAGAACCCCTTGAGGCAGGAGAAATCCTTGTTGCAGCTCGACTGGTCGATGGTGCGCTTGCGGCCCCATTCGGTCTCCAGCGGCTGCACCGAGACGCAATTCGACTTCACGCCGCAATCGCCGCAGCCCTCGCAGACCAGATCGTTGATCAGCACGCGCTTATCAGGATCGGGGAACGCGCCGCGTTTGCGGCGGCGGCGCTTCTCGGCCGCGCAGGTCTGGTCGTAGATCAGCACGGTCACGCCCGGTACCGCGCTCAGCTCGCGCTGGATCTGCTGCAACTCATCGCGATGATGGATCGTCAGGCCCTTCGGCCAGGCGGTGTCCTTCGGATATTTCCACGGCTCGTCGCTGACGATGACGACACGCTTAGCGCCCTCCGCCGCAACCTGCTGCGCGATCTGCGGCACCGTCAGCCCGCCCTCGTTCGACTGCCCGCCGGTCATCGCCACGGCATCGTTGAACAGGATCTTGTAGGTCATGGTGGTGCTGGCCGCGATCGCCGCGCGCAGCGCCAGAATGCCGGAATGGTTGTAGGTGCCGTCACCGAGATTCTGGAAGACGTGCGTGCGGCTGGAGAACGGCGCTTCGCCGATCCAGTTGGCGCCCTCGCCGCCCATCTGCGTGTAGCCGGACGTGCTGCGGTCCATCCACTGCGACATGAAATGGCAGCCGATGCCGGCGTAAGCACGGCTGCCCTCGGGCACCACGGTCGAGGAATTGTGCGGGCAGCCCGAGCAGAAATACGGGATGCGCAGCGCGACGTCGGTGCTTTCGGCCAGCGACTTCTGCAGATTGCGCAGCCGTGTCACATGTGCGGCGATCTCCTCGTTCGGCGCGTGGCGCAGCAGCCGTTCGCCGATGCAGATCGCCACGTCGTTGGGATCGAGCGCGCCCTTCACCGGGAACAGCCAGCGGCCGTCCTCGTCCTTCTTGCCGATGCAGACCGGCTGATTGGCCGTGCCGTACAGTTCCTCGCGGACCTGCACCTCGATCAGCGAGCGCTTCTCCTCGACGACGATGATCAGGTCGAGGCCCTGCGCGAAGTCGAGCAGATCCTCGCGCGGGATCGGCCACGGGCACGCGACCTTGTGCAGCCGCAGGCCGAGCGTGTTGCAGCGGCTTTCGTCGAGGCCCAGTTCGTCGAGCGCCTGGCGCACGTCGAGATAGGACTTGCCGGTGGTGATGACGCCGATCTTCGGATTGCGCCCGCCGCTGAAGATCGTGCGGTTGAGCTTGTTGGCGCGCACGAAGGCAAGCATCGCGTCGCGCTTGAAATCGTGCAGCCGCGCTTCCTGGCCCAGAATGGTATCCTGCAGGCGGATATTGAGGCCACCCGGCGGCATGGCGAAATCGTCGGGGATGATGATCTTCACGCGGTCGAGCGCGCCGTCGACCACCGCGGTCGACTCCACCGTCTCGTGCATGCACTTGAGCGCCGCCCACGCGCCGGTGAAGCGCGACATCGCGAAGCCGTAGAGACCGTAGTCGATGATCTCCTGCACACCGGCCGGGTTGAGGATCGGCATCATCACATCGACGAAATGGAATTCCGACTGATGCGCCGTGGTCGAGGATTCGGCCGTATGGTCGTCGCCCATCAGGGCGATGACGCCGCCGTGCTTCGACGACCCGGCGAAGTTGGCGTGACGGAACACGTCGCCGGAGCGGTCGACGCCCGGCCCCTTGCCGTACCAGATGCCGAACACGCCATCGAACTTGCCTTCGCCGCGAAGCTCGGCCTGCTGCGAACCCCACAGCGCGGTCGCCGCCAGTTCCTCGTTCAGACCCGGCTTGAAGGTGATATCGGCCGTGGCCAGTTGCTTCGCCGCGCGCATGAACTGCTGGTCAAGGCCGCCGAGCGGCGAGCCACGATAGCCGGTGACGAAGCCGCCGGTATGAAGCCCGGCGCGGCGGTCGCGCTCGTGCTGCATCAGGCAGAGGCGGATGATCGCCTGATAGCCGGTGACGAAGATCCGCTCCCGGCTCAGGTCGTATTTGTCGGCGAGACTGACAGGGCGCAAAGTCGTCATCGATGCCTCTCGTCGGTGCGGAGCCGACACGCAACGCAGGGAAAGCCCACGACCGGATTACGCCCTATATAAGTCCCCGGCGGCGAATGCGCGATGATCTACCGCGTAGAAAAGCTGTCATCTCAACAGGCTAGGGTCAATTTCGTTCTCGCTGCCGCGCCGGTCAGGAAATGTCGGCCACGGGCAGGACGACGCATTTTGGCGCAATGCAACAAGCGGGGCTGCCCCGCGTTTGCCACCATGGCGTGCGGGCGAGCTGCCAATTAAAAAGGCAGCGCCGGTCCCACATCATGACGCCCTCGCCACTCCAGACCATCGAAACACGCGCCTCGTGGGTCACCGCGTCGGTGGCGCTGTGGCTGATGACTATGGCGTTCGGTGCCAACTGGATCACCTCGGTCGCGCTCACCACCATTGCCGCGGAAGTGAACGGCACGCGCTCGGTGCCGGCGCTCGCCATGTCGCTGACCTGGCTCGGCGCGGCGGTCGGCGGCATCCTGATGGGCCGCATCGCCAACCGGATCGGCATCCGCTGGACCGTGATCGGCGGCTCGCTGATGATCGCCATCGGCCTGACCATCTCCACCATCGGCCCGCCCTGGCCACTGTGGATCGGCCACGGACTGTTCATGGGCCTGATCGGGCTCAGCGGCATCAACGCGCCGATGTACATCTATACGAGCCAGTGGTTCGACCGGCGGCGCGGCTCCGCGCTCGCCCTGATCTCCAGCGGCTCCTATTTCGCCGGCGCGCTGTGGCCGCCGATCTTCGAGCGCGCGGTCGCCTATATCGGCTGGCGGCACACCATGCTGACCTATGCCGTGCTGGAAATGGTGGTGATCATTCCGCTGGCTTTGATCTTCCTGAAACCGCCGCCGGAAATCACGCTGGCCGCCACCGGCCATCCCGCCGCCACGCGCGTCGCACCGGCCCGCCCGCTCGGCCTGCCACGAAACGTATTCTTTGTCCTGCTCTGCCTCGCCGGCATCCTCTGCTGCATCCCGATGGCGATGCCGCAGCAGCATCTGGTGGCCTTCTGCAGCGATGTGGGGTTCAGCCTCGCCACCGGCGCGGCGATGCTGTCGGTGCTGCTCGGCACCGCGTTTCTCAGCCGCCAGATCTGGGGCGTGATCTCCGACCGGATCGGCGGGCTGATGACGCTGCTGATCGGCTCCGGCGCGCAAGCGATCGCACTGTCCGGCTTTCTCGTGACGCAGGACGAGTTCGGCCTGTTCGCCGTCTCCTTTGCCTTCGGCCTCGGGTTCAGCGCGATCATCCCTGCTTATGCGCTGGCGGTGCGCGAACTGTTCCCGGCCTCGGAAGCATTCTGGCGCATTCCCACGGTGCTGATGTGCACCGGCATCGGCATGGCGAGCGGCGGCTGGCTCGCCGGCTTCCTCTACGACCGCTTCGGCTATTACCTGCCGGCGTTCGGCTTCGGCGTCTTCTCCAACGTGCTCAACTTCATGATCCTCGGTTTCCTGCTGTGGTGTCTCTCGCGCGCGCAGACACCAACGGCAGCCACCGGGACGCCGGCCAACGCGACGGCCTGATCTAAGCGTCTCCCGCGCCCCACTGCCAGAAGTCCGTGCCTTCCTCGCGCAGGAAGCGCGCCAGCACCATCATGTGCACTTCGGTCGCGCCGTCGACCAGCCGCGCCGAACGGCCGTAGCGATAAAGCCACTCGGCCACCGTGTCCTTGGAATAGCCGCGCGCGCCCTGGAGTTGCACCGCGAGATCGGCCGCCTGATGCAGAGCGTCCGCCACCTGCACCTTGGCCATGGAGACTTCCTTGCGCGCGCGGCTGCCCTGATCGAGCAGCCAGGCGGCGTGCATGGTCAGCAACCGCCCGATCTGGATCTGCTGCGCGACCTCGCCGAGCTTGATCTGCACGCTCTCGCGGTCGGCGAGACGGATGCCGAACCCAGTGCGCTCCGCGACATAAGCCTGCGCAATCTCGACACAGCGTTTGGAAAAACCGAGCCAGCGCATGCAATGGGTGAGCCGCGCCGGGCCGAGCCGCATCTGCGTGAGCTTCAACCCGTCACCCTCGCCCATCAGCACATTCTCGGCGGGAATTTCGAGCCCGTCGAATTCCAGCTCGCAATGGCCGCCGTGTTCCTCCGGCCCCATGATCGGAATGCGCCGAACGATGCGCCAGCCCGGCTGATCCTTGTGAAACAGGAACGCCGTCAGCCCGCGCCGCGCATCGTCCGAGGTGCGTGCGATCAGAATGAAGTGCGCCGCGCCGTCGGCGCCGGTGATGAACCATTTGCGGCCGGTGACGACATAGCGGTCGCCCTTCTTCTCGGCGCGGGTGCGGATCATGCCGGGATCGGAGCCGCCGCCCGGCGCCGGCTCGGTCATCACGATCGAGGACCGTGCCTTGCCCTCGACGATCGGCCGCAACCAGCGTTCCTGCTGCGCCGGCGTACCGACACGCGCCAGCACATTCATGTTGCCGTCGTCCGGCGCCATGCAGTTGAGCGCGAGCGGCCCGAACACCGAGCGCGCGGCCTCCTCGTAGATCGCCGCCCAGGCGACCACCGGCAGCGCCATGCCGCCGAATTGCTTCGGCGACTGCGGCGCCCACAGACCGGCGGCGCGCGCTTTCTCGCGCACCGGCGCAAGCCGCTCGGCCGGAATGTTCTCGTGATCGGAAAAATTCGCCGGATCGCGCTCCAGCGGCAGCACATGCTCGGCGATGAACGCGCGGGTGCGGCGGCGCAGATCCTCGATTTCCGGCGACAGCGAAAAATCCATCCACAACTCCTATCCGCGCAGCGCCACCGATTGCCCACCATCGACCACCAAGGTCGCGCCGTTGATATAGGCGCCCGCTTTCGACACCAGCAGCAACACCGCGCCGTCGAGATCGCCATCCTGTCCGAAACGGCCGACGGGGACTTCCTTCTTGATCGCCGCCCCGGCCGGACTGGCGAGATAATCGCGATTGAGTTCGGTGATGAACCAGCCGGGCGCGATCGCATTGACGCGGATGCCCTTGAAACCCCACTCCAGCGCCAGCGCCTTCGTCAACTGGATCACGCCGGCTTTCGCCGTGGCGTAAGCGGCGACGCCCTTGTTGACGCCGAGGCCAAGCACCGACGCCGTGTTGACGATGGCGCCGCCGCGGCCGGCGGCCAGCAGACGGCGCGCGCACTCCTGCGACCAGGCAAAGACCGCATCGAGATCGGTGGCGAGCACGCGTCGCCACTCCTCGGCCGTCACCTCGACGGCCTTGCCGGAATGCACCACGCCGGCGTTGTTCAAAAGAATATCGACGGTGCCGAGCTGCTTCTCGACCGCATCGAACGCACGCATCATCGCCGCCGCGTCGGTGACATCGGCTTCGACCGCGACGGCTTTGCCGCCATCGCGCGCGATCGCCTCGACCTGCGCCGTCAGCCGGTCGGCGCGACGCGCCACCAGCGCGACCGCAGCGCCATTCGCCGCCAGCACCTGCGCCATGCGCGCGCCGAGGCCGCTCGACGCCCCGGTGACGAGCGCGACGCGGCCGTGCAGGTCGAAAAAGTCGGACGCGTGCATCGGTTTCTCCAACGTCCCGCGCCGCCATAAAGCCCGGCCAGCCGCGTTATCGCAAGTCCCTTTCGGGCTTGCGCCGGCGTCACACCATCGGCAGCTTTTCGCTCGCCAGATAACCGAGCAGCAACAACACGCCGAAGGCGAGCACCAGCACCGCCGCCGCGGTTTCCAGCGCACGCAGCAGGATCATCCCGCCGCCGGACTTCGTCTGGGCGAGCCGCGTCGCCAGTCCGCGACCGCCGACCGCGAGCAGCGCGATGGCTGTCACCGTCAGCGCGGTGCCGAACCCCATCGCCAGCGTCGCGACGATGCCAGTGAGGAAAATCCCCTGCGCCAGCGCGAACACCAGCACAATGATGGCTCCGGAGCACGGCCGCAGCCCGACCGCGACGATGGCTGACAATCCGCGCCGCCAGCCGCCGGGCCCAGCAAGGTCTTGCGGTTCCGGGCCATGGGCATGGCCCCAGGCCGAAGCATGGTCGTGACCGCAAGCATCGCCATGCTCGTGACGGGGATGCTCGTGATGGTGATGATCGTGGTCGTGCTCATGGTGATGGTCGCGCGGCGAAGCGCGCAACGCCCGCAGCAGCGCGCCACCTTTCACCCACAGGAGCCGTGCGCCGATCAGCGCGATCAGCACATAGCTGACGATCTCGATCCAGCGCACCGTCTCGCCCATGGCGCTACCGGTCATGCCAAGCAGCACGGCGGCAATGCCGACGATGGCGACCGCGACCACCGCCTGCAATAGCGCCGATGCAAACGACAACACGACGCCGCGCCGCCAGGTCTCGTCATTGGCAACCAGATAGGACGAGATCACCGCTTTGCCGTGGCCCGGCCCGGCGGCGTGAAACACGCCGTAAGCGAACGCCAGGCCGAGCAGCGCCCAGGTGGCGCTGCCGTCGAGTTTCGCCGCGCGGATCGCACCGGCGAGCGAACGATAGAACATGGCCTGCTGGGTGATGATCCATTGCGCGAAGCCGCTTTCGGCTGGGGCCACGCGCGGCAGACCGAACGGCTGCGCGACAGCGTCCGCCGCAACAAGCGTGACCGCCAACACGGCCGCGCCCGCGAGCAACCGTCGTCCCGTCACGGGCACGTCACCAGAATGCGGTTGGCGAAGCTGTCATCGAGTCGGTCGTTGACGTTGGGCATGGTGGCGTCGAGTTCGCTCAACCGCTTGCTCTGCTCGGCGCTCATCTCCTGCGGCGCGCGCGTCGTCACCGCGCAGCCCGGCGGCGAAGCGGCGAGCGAGGCGGCATCCTTCGGCGCCAGTTCGAAGGCAACGAAGAACGTCTCGTCGTAGATCTCGATTTCGAGTTGTTTTGCCTTCACCGGCTGCTTCGCCGGCAGCACGAAGTTCAGCGTCAGCGCCGCGTCCTTGTAGTCGAGCCAGTAGTCCTTCGGCTCCTCGAACACGAAGGATTTGCCGTCCGCCTTAGCGTAAGTGAAAAAGCCGTATTCGCGCAGCGAAGTGACGTTGACCTTGGCAAGCGAGGCCAGTTCCTCGCGCGTGAACTGCCCCTTGGTCTGCTGCGGAATACCCTGCGTCGCGAACGCCGAGAACATGTCGTCGAAGGTCCAGGCGTGCCGCACGCCGGTGACGCTGCCGTCCGGCGCATAGAGGATCTGGCTGCGGATCGTCACCCAGACATGCGGATGTGCCAGCGCAGGCGCCGCCGCAGCGCATAGGAGAGCAATTGCCAGAATCAGCGCGCGAAGCATCTCAGAAATCCTGCCACCGCGAATCCTAACGCCAACTGCGGCGCGAGCGAGGCGCGCAAAAGAGCACACCAAGACGGCGCGGCTCATACGCCGGCCGCACCGCCGTCGGCACGCGGATCGTGTCCGCCTTCGATCACACCAGACGGATGCAGGATCACCGCGCCGGCATGGCCCATCGTGTCGGAGTAAGCCTCGTCGATCACCTCGACATCGTGACCGGCCGACAGAAGTTGCTCGATCAGATTGCCATCGAAGCGGTTTTCCATCCGCAGATTGGTCTTCACCGAGCCCCAGGTGCGGCCGAGTAGCCAGCGCGGCGCGGCGAGCGCCTGGTCAAGCGGCTGCCGATAGAGAATATGACGGGCAAACAGCATCGCCTGTGTCTGCGGTTGGCCATCGCCGCCCATGGTGCCGTAGGCCATCACCCGGCCGTCATCGAGCACCGCGAGCGCGGGGTTGAGCGTGTGGAACGGCAGCCGACCCGGCGACAGCGCGTTCACCGCCTTCGGATCGAGCGAGAAGCTCGCGCCGCGGTTCTGCATCAGCACGCCGGTCGCCGGCAGCACGCAGCCGGAGCCGAACTCCCAGTAGATCGACTGGATATAGGAGACGACGAGGCCGGAGGCGTCGGCCGCACCCATCCAGATCGTGTCGCCCTCGCCGTAGGGCGCCGGCCATGGCGCCGCCCTGCGACGGTCGATCTTCTTCACCTCGGCGTCGAGGAACGGTGCGGCGAGATAGGCATCGAGATCGGCGGTGATCCGCGCCGGATCGGTGACGACGCGATCGCGCACGCGGAACGCGCGCTTGGTCGCCTCGACGATGCCATGCACGAAATCGAACTTATCGGCTTCCGCGACCCTCAACCGGTCGAACAGGCCAAGGATGATCAGCGAGGCCAACCCCTGGGTTGGCGGCGGCGCGTTGTAGAGCGCGCCGGCGCCGATCCCCGTCGTCAGCGCGTCGGCGACGAAGCCCTTGTGGCGGGAGAGATCATCGCGCGTCACCGGGCTGCCGATGCGCTCCAGATCGGCGGCAATCTCGCGGCCGACGTCGCCGCGGTAGAAATCGTCAAGCCCGGCACGGCCGAGCTGCTCCAACGTCGCGGCGAGCGCGGTCTGCGTCAGCGTCGTGCCGGCGTCCGGCACCTTGCCGTCCTTGAGGAACGCGGCGGCGAAACCCGGCGCATCCTTCAACTCGCCGAGCTTGTCGCGGGTCAGCGCGTGCTGGCTGCGCGTCATGGTGTAGCCGTCGCGCGCGTGACGGATTGCGCCGCCGAGCAGTTCGGCAAGCGGCATGCGGCCGCCCAGTGCTTTCGCGGCGTCGAGCGCCAGCATCCAGCCGGAGATCGCCGCCGGCACGGTGAGCGCGGCAAGCGGGCCACGCGCCGGGATCGTGTCGTGGCCGCGGTCGCGATAGAACGCCTCGGTCGCCCTGGCGCCGGCGGCGCCCGCGCCCATCAGCGCGCGCACGCGGCCGTTCGGCTCGCGGATGACCCAGAAGCCGTCGCCGCCGATATGGTTCATGTGCGGATAGACGGCGGCGATCGACGCCGCCATGGCGATCATCGCCTCCAGCGCGTTGCCGCCCTCGGCGAGAATGCGCTGGCCGTCCGCGACCGCGCTGCTGTGCGGGGCCGCCACCACGCCGCGCCGATGGCCGGAAGTATAAAGATCCATCACTGTCATGCCCGCTTTATGCCGGGCACCCACGTTCTTGATTGCCTGAGGTCATCAATAAAGGCGCGGATGGCCGGGACAAGCCCGGCCATCGCCTTTTCCCAAATCGTTGGTTTCGTCAGGCGGCCTCGGACTCGATCAGCCCGCGCTTCTTGAGCAGCGCATCGACCGACGGCATCCGGCCGCGGAACGCCTTGTAGGCTTCGGCCGGATCGCGCCGGTTGCCGGCGGAATAGATGAAGTCGTGCAGCCGCTTTGCGGTCGCCGGGTCGAACGGATCGCCGGCCTCGGTGAAGGCAGCGAAGGCGTCGGCGTCCAGTACCTCGGACCACATGTAGGAGTAGTAGCCGGCCGCGTAGCCGTCGCCGGAAAACAGGTGCTGGAAGTGCGGCAGGCGGTGCCGCATCACGATATCGTCCGGCATCCCGATCCGCGCCAGGCTGTCGCGCTCGAACGCGGAGACGTCGAGACCGGACTCCGCCGGTCGTCCGTGCAAATCGAGATCGACCAGCGCGGAGGACGTGTATTCGATGGTGGCGCAGCCCTGGTTGAAGGTCTTTGCCGCCAGCACCTTGTCGATCAGTGCGCGCGGCATCGGCTCGCCGGTCTTGTAGTGGCGGGCGTATTCACCCAGCAGGTCCGGCACCGTCAGCCAGTGCTCGTAAAGCTGCGACGGCAGTTCGACGAAGTCGGTCGCCACATTGGTCCCCGCCAGCAGCGGATAGGTCACGTCCGACAGCAGCCCGTGCAGGCCGTGGCCGAACTCGTGGAACAGCGTGGTGGCGTCGTCGAACGACAATAGTGCCGGCTCGCCCGGCCGGGGCTTGGCGAAGTTCATGACGTTGACGATGATCGGCGTCACGGTGCCGGCAAGCCGCTCCTGATCGCGCAACGAGGTCATCCACGCGCCGCTGTGCTTCGACGGGCGGGCGAAATAGTCGCCGATGAACAAGCCGACCTCCCGACCGTCGCGGCCGGTGACGCGCCAGGCGCGCGCGTCGGGGTGATAGAGCGGGATGTCGGCCGGGGTGAAGCTCAGGCCGAACAGCCGGCGCGCCGCCTCGAACGCCATTTCGATCATCTTGTCGAGTTGCAGATACGGCTTGATCTGCCCCTCATCGAGATCGAAGCGGGCCTTGCGGACCTTCTCTGCGTAGTAGCGCCAGTCCCACGGCGCGAGGATGAAGTTGCCACCCTCGGCGCGGATCATCGCCTGCAGCTCCTCCCGCTCGGTGCCAGCGCGGCGCTTGGCCTGCCCCCAGACCTGGTCGAGCAGGTCACGCGCCGCCTGCGGCGTGCGCGCCATCTGATCGTCGAGGCGGAAGGCGGCGAAATTGTCGTAACCCATCAGCCGCGCCCGTTCGGCGCGCAACGCGACCATCTCGGCGATGATCGCCCGGTTGTCGGTTTTGCCGCCCCCTTCGCCGCGCGCCAGCCAGGCGCGATGCGCCTTCTCCCGCAGGTCGCGGCGGCCTGAGAAGGTCAGGAACGGCTCGATCGAGGAGCGCAGTAGCGTCACCACATGCTTGCCGGGGTGGCCGCGCTCCTCGGCCGCCGCCTTGGCCGCGGCGCGGACGAAATCGGGCAGCCCGGCGAGGTCATCATCGTCGAGCACCAGCGTGTAGTCGCTCTCGTCGGCCAGCACGTTCTGGCCGAAGGCGGTGCCGAGGCTCGCCAGCCGCTCGCCGATCGCAGCCAGCCGCGCCTTGCTGTCCTGATCGAGCGCGGCGCCGGCCCGCATGAAGCGGACGTGGTAGCGCTCCAGCACCCGCGCCTGCTCGGCCGACAACGCATGCTCTCCGGTCAGCTCGCCCGCCTTGTGCCGCCGCCACAGCGCGTCGATCCGGCCGAACAGCGCCGCGTTAAGGAAAATCTCGCTGTCGTGGCGAGACAGGAGCGGCGCAACGTCGCGCTCCACCGCCTGCAGGGCGTCGCTGGTGTCGGCCCCCGCCAGCACGAAGAACACATTGGCGATCCGGGTCAGCGCCGCGCCGCTCTGTTCCAGCGCATCGACGGTGTTGGGGAAATCCGGTGCCGCCGGCTGCCCCGCGATTGCCGCAATCTCCGCCCGGTGCGCCTTCAGCGCCGCGTCGAACGCCGGCGGGAAGTGCTCGGGCTTCACCGCAGCGAAGTCCGGAAGCCCGCTGGGCCCGGCCCCGTCGCGCAGGAGCGAATTGTCGGAAACGGTCGCGGACGCCGGTGCGGTCATGAGTCTGCCTTTTTGCCTTGCTTTGAGCCTTGATCGAACAGTCACTTTCGACCAGATTGCAGCCGTTTTTGGGTGAATGCACGTCCCGTGCGCTCATCCCACCCCAAAGCCGCCTGAAGAGGACCGCTCCCGATGAACGCCGCCGCCAAGCCCGCCCGCCGGATCCTCTGGGCCAACGTCTCCACCGTCATCAGCGCCGCGATCCTGATCGGCGCCGAAGTGTTCGGCGCGGCCTTCGCCGGCAGCTGGGCGATCGCCACGCTGTTCGAGCTTGGCGACATGGGCGCCAAGGTATTCGACGTGGTGTTCGTGCTGATCGGTATCGCCGTCATGGTGAAGTTCGTCCGCGGCGCGACCCGCGTCGAGCCGTTCACCACCGCCGGCTGATCGTTAACGCGGCTGAACATCCGGTCAGAGACTCGAGCGAAGCGTTGCCGTTTCGCATCGCTGTAAAGAATGTTGAGAATTCGTGTGTGCGGCACGAACAAAATCTCTTGCACTCCAAGTGAGTCTTACCTATTTCATCGCTCGCCCAATTTCGCACGTGCCTGTGGTCGTGTGTCGGTCGGTGGGTATCCGGACAAGAGGCCGGACAGCCGCCTGAGAAAGTGAACCTCACTTTCTTAGCAACTTGACCGGCAGCCGGAGGCGAAACCGGCGCACCCCGCGCTCAACGGGGGACGCGACTTAAAGCAACGACGGAGCGGGCTTCTTTGGTCTCTGCCGGCCTTCCACCGCCGGCGACGGGTCACCGACGAGGCTTGTCCATCATTGCCAGCAGCGCGGCGGGGCGTTTCCCTCCAAGCCAAGGCAGCTAAGCGGTCAAGAGCAAACGGCGCCTGCGTCCCCATCGCGCACCGCCGGGAAGCTCCCAAGGCCGCATCACCGGACGGACATTTGTCCGCCCCTTGAGCTTGGGAATAGCGCCAATGAACGAGCGCATTCGTAACTTTCTGCGTGACCGCCGCGAGGACGGGCCCTGCCTGGTCGTCGACCTCGAGGTCGTGCGCGAGAACTACACCAACTTCGCCAAAGCCTTGCCGGACACCCGGGTGTTCTACGCCGTGAAGGCGAACCCGGCGCCGGAGGTGCTGTCGCTCCTGGCCTCGCTCGGCTCCTGCTTCGACACCGCCTCGGTCCCCGAGATCGAGATGGTGCTCGCGGCCGGTGCCACGCCGGACCGCATCTCCTTCGGCAACACGATCAAGAAGGAGCGTGATGTCGCCCGCGCCTACGCGCTCGGCATCCGCCTCTTCGCGGTCGACTGCAAGGAAGAGGTCGACAAGATCGCCCGCTCCGCTCCGGGGAGCCGCGTGTTCTGCCGCATCCTGTCCGACTGCGTCGGCGCCGAATGGCCGCTGTCGCGGAAGTTCGGCTGCGAGCCGGTCATGGCGGTCGACGTGCTGGAGCATGCGCTGCGGCAGGGCCTCGAGCCCTACGGCGTGTCGTTCCACGTCGGCTCGCAGCAGCGCAACCAGCATGCCTGGGACCGGGCGCTCGCGCAGGCGGCGGCCGTGTTCAAGGAGTGCGGCGAGCGCGGCATCAACCTGTCGATGGTCAACCTGGGCGGCGGCTTCCCGACCAAGTACCTGAAGAACGTTCCGTCGGTGAAGACCTACGGCAACGCCATCTTCAAGGCGCTGCGCAAGCATTTCGGCAACCGCATCCCGGAAACGATCATCGAGCCGGGTCGCGGCATGGTCGGCAATGCCGGCGTGATCGAAACCGAGGTCGTGCTCGTCTCCAAGAAGAGCGACGAGGACGACGTGCGCTGGGTCTATCTCGACATCGGCAAGTTCGGCGGTCTCGCCGAGACGATGGACGAGGCGATCCGCTACCCGATCCGCACCCCGCGGGACGGTGGCGATCTGGCCCCGTGCGTGCTCGCAGGCCCGACCTGCGACTCGGCCGACGTGCTGTACGAGAAGCAGCCCTATCCGCTCCCGGTCAGCCTGGAGATCGGTGACAAGCTGCTGATCGAAGGCACCGGCGCCTATACGTCGACCTATTCGGCGGTGTGCTTCAACGGCTTCCCGCCCTTGAAGACCTATCACATCTGATCGCTCCGCGATCGGGTCACATCTGAACTCCGGGAGCCGGTTTCGGCCGGCTCCCCTTCCCGTCAATCCCACTCCGACTGACAACGCTCTGTCCGGCTCTGCCGCAGGGCGGGGAGGCATGCGTCATGGTTCACGGCATCACCATCCGTCACGAGCGGCTGCGCGACATCGATGCGCGCGAAAACCTGCTCGACGCCGCATTCGGCGAGGCACGGTTCACCAAGAGCTCGCAGCGGCTGCGCGACGGCCGGCTGCCGGCCGACGGGCTGTCGTTCGTCGCCTGCGACGGCGCGCGCGTCATCGGCACCGTCCGGCTGTGGTCGGTGTCGTGCGGCGGCCGCGACGCGCTGCTGCTCGGGCCGATGGCGGTCGCCGACGACTGCCGCAGCCGCGGTATCGGGGCGAAGCTGATCGGCCGCGCGCTGCGCGAGGCCCGCCGCCGCGGTCACGGCGCCGTCGTGCTGGTTGGCGACGCGGCCTATTATGGCCGCTTCGGCTTCAGCAACGCGAAGACGCAGGACCTGCGCATGCCCGGCACACCGGAACCCGAGCGGCTGCTGGCGATCCAGTTCGCCCCCGGCGCGCTCGACGGCGCCCGCGGTGCGATCGTCGCCACCGGCACCATCGTGCCGGAGATCGCCCTGCCTGCGGCGAAGCCGCTGCGCCGCGCCGCATAACCGACCTGAAAGAGCGGGGACGCCGTGCCGGCCCGGCGCGGCGTCCCCTTCCGTTTGGAGACCATGGCGGATAAGACCCCCGCTGAGATGCTGGAGTGTTGTGCAAAATGACCCATTGGCCCGTTCACGCCCGCTTTGACGGACCCATCGTCCTGGTCGGCCTCGGCTCGATCGGCCGCGGTATCCTGCCGTTGCTCGAGCGGCACATCCAGTTCGACCGCTCGCGCTTCACGGTGATCGACCCGGTCGATCTGCACCGCGGGCTGATCGACGCGCGCAAGATGACCTTCATCAAGAGCGCGCTGACGCGAGAGAACTACCGCGACCTGCTCAGGCCGCTGCTGACCGCCGGCCCCGGCCGCGGGCTGATGATCAACCTGTCGGTCGACACCGGCTCGGCCGACCTGATCGAATTCTGCCAGAGCATCGACGCGCATTACATCGACACGGTGTGCGAGCCGTGGCCCGGCCTCTATGACAATCCGAATGCGACGCATGCGGAGCGCACCAACTATGCGCTGCGCGAGCAGGTGCTCGACGTGCGCCGCCGCAAGCCCGGCGGCGTCACCGCCGTGAGCACCTGCGGCGCCAATCCCGGTATGGTGTCGTGGTTCATCAAGCAGGCGCTGCTCGACGTCGCCCGCGACACCGGTGTCGCTGTCGCCGAACCGCGGTCGCGCGAGGAATGGGCGGCGCTAGCGCACAAGCTCGGCATCAAGGGCATGCACATCGCCGAACGCGACACGCAGCGCGCCAATGCGCCGAAGCAGCCGGGCGTGTTCGTCAACACCTGGTCGGTGGAAGGCTTCGTCGCCGAAGGCCTGCAGCCGGCCGAGCTTGGCTGGGGCACGCACGAAAAGGCGCTGCCGCCGGAAGGCCGCGAGCACGATTTCGGCCACCGCGCCGCGATCTATCTGATGCGTCCGGGCGCCGGCACGCGCGTGCGCTCGTGGACGCCGACCGCGACGTCGCAGCATGCATGGCTGATCACCCACAACGAAGCGATCTCGATCAGCGATTATCTCACCGTGAAGGACGGCGACCGCGTCGTCTACCGGCCGACCTGTCACTACGCCTATCATCCGTGCGACGATGCGGTGCTGTCGCTCAACGAGATGGCGGGCCATGCGTGGCAGCGGCAGCCGACCTGGAAGATCCTTGACGAGACGGAGATCGTCGACGGCATCGACGAGCTTGGCGTGCTGCTCTACGGACACGCCAAGAACGCCTACTGGTACGGCTCGCAGCTCTCGATCGAAGAGACGCGCAAGCTCGCGCCGTATCAGAACGCGACCGGCCTGCAGGTGTCCTCGGCGGTGCTCGCCGGCATCGTCTGGATGCTGGAGAATCCCGATGCCGGCCTTGTCGATGCGGACGAGATCGACTTCCGCCGCTGTCTCGAGATTCAGCGGCCGTATCTCGGGCCGATCACAGGCGTCTATACCGACTGGACGCCGCTCACTGGTCGTCCGGGCCTGTTTCCGGAAGAGATCGACAGCAGCGATCCCTGGCAGTTCTCCAACGTCATCGTGCGCTGATCACACAAGAACCAATCACGCTTCAACACAAAGGGCGGCCGCGAGGCCGCCCTTTGCACATTGTCGTGACGTGACCGCTATTTCCTCTCCTCCGGCTTGGCCCCGGGACGCGGCGGCGGAGCGGCCGGACGCGCCGCGGGTGGTGGCGCTGGCGGACGCGCCGCTGCCGGCGGCGGAGCCGGTGGGCGCGGCGGAGCAGCAGCCGGTGGAGGCGGCGGCGACGGACGCGCGGCCGGAGGCGGCGCAGGCGGTCGCTGCATTTGCGGCGGCGGTGCTGCCGGCCTCTGCATCTGCGGCGGTGGTGCCGCCGGCCGTTGCATCTGCGGCGGTGGAGATGGCGGACGTTGCATCTGCGGCGGCGGTCCTGGTGGACGCTGCATCTGCGGTGGCGGCGTTGGACGCGGTGGCGGTGCGCCCTGCGGACGCTGCGGCGCTGGGGCCGCTGCCGGCGGAGGCGCGACCGGTCGCGACGGTGCAGCCGCAGGCGGTGGCGGCGGAGCCGGCCGCACCGCAGGCGGAGCCGCGGGAGCCGGCGCGGCGGGCGCAGGGACAGGCGCAGGCGCCGCGGCAGGCGGCGGCGAAGATGGTGCAGGCGCTGGTGGCGACGACGGTGGCGCAGGCGGCGCTCCCGGCGGACGCGCACCGGGACCAAACGGCCGGCTTCGATCGCCCGGCGGTCCGGCCGATGGCGGCGGCGCCGGAGGCGGTGACGGATTTGCTGCGGGCGGAGACACGGTCGGACCGGCTGGCGGCGGACCTCCCGCCCCCGGTGGCGGCGCCGGCGGAGTGCCAGGCGGACCACCAGCAGGTGCGCCACCTTGCGCGGCGCGCGGCGGCGTCGCGCCGAGCCGTCCGCGTTCGCGGCCGAGCGCCTGCGGCGGCTGCACCGTTTGCGCCGGCGCGACCGTCGCGGCGCGCTGCACCGTCACCGGCGGCAGATTGGGCCGCGCAGCAGGCGGCGCGCCGCGGCGCGCGCCCGGTCCGGCGCGTCCACCGGGAGGCGGACCGCCGGGCAATCGGTTTTGCGCCGCATTGATCGATACCGCGCCGGCGACGCCCTGCGTGCCGGCGAGCACGCGCGGACGAACGCGGAACGTGTCGAGCGGTCGTCCGGCGCGCGCTGCGATGAAGGCCGGGCTGATGCCGGGATTGACCGCGAAGCGTGCGCCGCGATTGCTGACGAAGGTGCGGTTCACCACGACGGTCTGCCGCAGGAACACCGGTACGCGCGGCGGCGGCACGAAATAACGCGTCACCAGCGGCACCGCGAGATAGCGCGGCTCGACGAAGCTCCAATAGGTCGGGTTGTCATCATACTCGTCGATGATGTCTTCCGGCGGTGTCGGCGCCCAGCCGACGATGCTGTCGCTGCGCCGCCAGTTGACCCAGGCCGGCGCCCATTCGTCGCCGGGCACCCACGCCCAGCCGAGACGGCGATCGAAGATCCAGCGGCCATAGTGGAAGGTGATCCAGCCCCAGGCTTCCTCGTCCTGCCCGGAGACCCAGTACCAGCCCCACTCATCCGTATAGACCCAACGGCCGACCGTGTAGGGCCGCCAGCCGCGCGGCTTGCCGAACGGCACCCACACCTCGCCCCAGCGCGGATGCGGTTGCCAGAAGCCGTAGGATTCGAGCGCGATGCGGAAGTCCTGCTCGCTTTGCGCCAGTGCCGGCGCGGGCAGCAGCGTCGTGGCGGCGGCGGACAGGATCGTCAGCGATGCGCCGGTCAACAGCGCGGCGGCGAGTCTGCGCCCAACGGAAACAGCCTTCATCGTGGCATCTCCCTGCGATACGCGGCGCATCACGATGACGGCCGGCAGCGTCGTCGCAGTAAGACTATCCGATTCCGTCTGAACGGCAGCGAAACCGCGCGAGCGGGATTTCGCCGCAATCGTCGTCAGCAACGGCAGGGTGATTACAGCGGCAGGATGCCCGCCTCGTCCTCGGTGCCGAACGCGAGCACATCGCCTTTCGCGGTCCAGCCGAGCGCCGTCACCGCGCCGCCGCCCGGCGCACGCACGAGGATCTCCGCGCCGTCGTCGACACGCACCAGCAGCACCATGCCGTCAGAAAAGCCGGTGGCGATCACCGGCTCGCGCGGATGGCAAGCCACCACGGTGACGCGGCTCGCCGCCGGCGCCAGCAGCTTCGGCTGCTTGCCCATCGGGCCATCCTTGCCGGAGAACGGCCACAGGATCACCTGCTCCGATCCGCCGGTGGCGAGAAACGCGCCATCCGCCGTCCAGCTCATGGAGCGCACTCGCGCGGTGTAACCGGACATGCGCATGTCGCGCGCATCGGCGATACGCCAGCCGTGCAGTTGCGGCTCCTGCATCGCCGTGACGATGAAGCGCCCGTCGGGGCTCACCGTCAGACCGAGATGCGAGCCTTTCCACGCCAGTTGCTCCGGCTCGGCCGCGAGATTGGGAAACCACAGCGACACGCCATTGTAATGCGCGACGGCGAGCCGGAATCCCTTGGGCAGGAACGCAAGGCCCGCCGGCGTCGACGGCATGTCGCGCTGGCGCAACTCGCCCGCCTTGTCGCCTTTCCCGGCTTTGGCGTGCACGCTCACCGTCTTGCCGCACGACCACGCTACCGATCCATCGCCGCCGAGCGCGACATGATCAATCCAGCGCCGCTTCTCGTCGGTGGCAATGGTTTGCGTCGTGCCGTCCGCGGCGATGGCGACCACCTTGCCGTCGTCGCCGCCGGTGATGATGCGCTTGCCGTCGCCGGCCGCGTCGAGGATGCCGCCGTCATGCACGGCGATGCGCTGCGGCCCGCTCTTGCCGAGCAGCAGCACGGCCTCCTCGCCCAGCACGAACGCATGCGACGAGCCGAGCGGCAGGATCGCGACGACGCCTTGCGCGTCGATACGCTCGACCCGGTCGGTGATGGATGTGATGCCGTCGCGGTCGGTCACGCCACGCAGCTCTCGAAGCCTTCGCGGATCTTCTGTTCCGGCAGATCGCGGCCGATGAAGACGATGCGGCTTTCGCGCTTCTCATCGTCCTTCCACGGCCGCTGATGATCGCCGTCGAGGATCATGTGCACGCCCTGGAACACGAAGCGTTCCGGATCGTCCTTGAACGCGAGAATGCCCTTTGAGCGCAGGATACTCGGCCCGTCGGTGGCGACGAGATTCTGCACCCACGGAAAGAACTTGTCGGGATTGAGCGGCTTGTCGGTCTTCAGCGCCACCGACTGCATGTGCTCATCGTGATAGTGCTTCATCCCGTCATGATGATGGTGGTCGTGATCGTGATCATGATGATGGTCGTGGTTGTGATCGTGGTGATGGTGATCATCGCCGTGCAGGAACTGCGGCTCGATCTCCAGAATGCGGTCGAGGTCGAAGGCGTTGCGACCGAGCACCGCGTTGATGTCGACGTTGGAGCGTTCGGTCCGGTGCAGCACCGCATAAGGATTGATGCCGCGGATGCGCGCCTCGACGTCGCGCAACTCTTCCGGTGTCACCAGATCGGTCTTGTTGAGCAGGATCACGTCGGCGAAGGCGATCTGATTCTTCGCTTCAGGCGCATCCTTGAGACGCTCCTTGAGCCACTTCGCATCGGCGACAGTAACCACCGCGTCGAGCTTGGTCTTCTCGCCGACATTCTCATCCATGAAGAAGGTCTGCGCCACCGGCGCCGGATCGGCGAGGCCGGTGGTCTCGACGATGATCGCGTCGAACTTGCCCTTCCGCCGCATCAACCCTTCGATGATGCGCACGAGATCGCCGCGCACGGTGCAGCAGATGCAGCCGTTGTTCATCTCGAACACTTCCTCGTCGGCATTCACCACGAGGTCGTTGTCGATGCCGATATCGCCGAATTCATTGACGATGACGGCGAACTTCTTGCCGTGCGGCTGGGTCAGGATGCGGTTGAGCAGCGTGGTCTTGCCGGCGCCGAGATAGCCGGTGAGCACGGTGACGGGAATTTTGTCGGACATGGTACGGACTGGCTGGAACGAGAAACATCAGGACGGGAACCTGAGCGGCTGTTGCCACCCATCGTTCATGAGGGTCTGGCTCATGACGGGTCCAGATATATTCACCGGTCCGGGAAAACGGAACCCCTGCCGGGCGCCCCAGGGACAGCCGGACGCGCAACCCTGATCAACAGAAACAGGGCTGCGACGAGGGCAGGACAGTCACTTTTAGGACAGGACAGTGACCTGCGTGCCGAGCGGCACGCGGTTGTAGAGGTCGATGATGTCCTGATTCAGCAGGCGGATACAGCCGGACGAGACGGCCTGACCGATGCTCTCCGGCTCGGTGGTGCCGTGCAGGCGGAAATGCGTGTCCGCGCCGCCGCGATAGAGATAGAGTGCGCGGGCGCCGAGCGGATTGTCGATACCGCCACCCATGCCGCCGGCGAACTTCTTGTAACGCGGGATCGCCTGCATCATGTTCGCGGTCGGGGTCCAGTGCGGCCATGCTTCCTTGCGCTGGATGGTCGCGGTGCCGCGGAAATTGACGCCTTCGGAGCGGCCAACGCCGACCGCATAGCGGATCGCCCGGCCACCGCCCTGCACGAGATACAGCCGGCGCTCACTGATCTTGACGACGATGCTGCCCGGCTTCTCTTTGCCGCCCCAGGCGACCTCGGTGCGCTGCAGGCTCGGGTCGATGACCCCGAAATCCACCGCCGGGATCACCTGCCCGCCATCGCTCACCGAACCGTAATCGGCGGTGACGCAACCGCTGACCAGGAGCGGCAGACCGATCAGCAGTGCGCGGCGGCTCATCGTGCCGGCGGCTGTGCTGGAGGTGATGGTGGACGCAACACGATCCGTCGGCGCAACAAATTTCGTCATAAACCCCGCCCTGATTTGCGGCATCTTTATGCGCAAATTGCGAAGCCAAGACAACACGGCGACAGGTCACACCCACAACCTGCGGGTGTCTTTTTGCGCATCGGAATTATGAAAATGAGAAGGTGCGGCGCGAACGCCACACACTTTTCCGCCAAAAGTCTCAGGCTTCGAGATGCCGGCGGGGAACCGCGCGCCAGATGAGCCCACCGACCGGGCCAGCGACGATCGAAATCGCATAAAACACGGCGGCGGCAAGGATCACGCCGGCGCCAGCAGGAACACCCGCCGCATGCGAGAGCAGCACGCCGGCGATGCCGGAGAGCGCCGCCGCGACCACGGCGATGACGATCATCACCGTGATGTCGCGGGTCCAGAACCGCGCGATCACGGCCGGGATGATCATGATGCCGACGCCGAGCAACGTGCCGAGCGCGTGGAAACCACTGACCAGATTGATGACGAGCAACACCAGAAATGTCAGGTGCGCCGCGGCGCCGGCACAACTGACCGAGCGCAGGAAATTCGGGTCGACGCAATCGAGCACCAGCGGCCGATAGATCAGCGCGAGCGCGACGATGCTCACCGTGGCGTTGACGGCGATGATGATCAGCTTGTTATGGTCGATCGACGCCGCCGTTTCGCCGAACAGGAAGTGCATCAGCTCCTCGGCATCCATGCCGTGCGTCGTGACGATGACGACGCCGAGCGCCAGCGAGGCGAGCAGGAACACAGCAAGCGAGGCGTCCTCCTTCACCTCCGTCGCGCGCGCGACCAGACCGGCCAGCACCGCGATCACCAGACCGGCGACGAGGCCGCCGAGCGTCATCGCGAACACGTTGAGGCCGGAGACGAGATAGCCGACCGCAGCGCCCGGCAGGATCGCGTGCGACATGGCATCGCCGACCAGGCTCATCCGCCGCAGCATCAGGAACACACCGACCGGCGCGGCGCTCAAAGCGAGGATCAGAACCGCCGCCAGCGACTGCCGCAGCGCTGCGTCGGTCCAGAGTTCGGACAATTCATGAACGTGGGCGTGGACGTGTTCGTGCATCGGCTTAGTCCGCGACCGCGCAGGCATGCGCGGCATCGTCGAAGGCTTCGCACATCTGCCGCGCCTTCAGGAGATTCTGCGGCGTCAGCACCTCGCCGGTCGCGCCCCACGCCACCGGCTCGCGCGCCAGCAGCAGCGCCTGCGGAAAATGCGCGCGCACCACCTCCATGTCGTGCAGCGCCGCCAGCACCGTGCGCTTCTCGCCGTGCCAGCGCTGCACCAAGGCGAGCAGATCGCCGGCGGTGCGCGCGTCGATCGCGTTGAACGGCTCGTCGAGCAAAATAGTGCGCGCATCCTGCAGCAGCAGCCGCGCGAACAGCATCCGCTGCATTTGCCCGCCGGACAGCGTGCCGATGGCGCGCTGCTCGAAACCGGTCAGGCCGACGGCGGACATGGCATCGCGGATGCGTTGACGATCCGCCGCGCCGATCCCGCCGAACAGGCCGGTGCGCTGCCACAGCCCCATCGCCACCATGTCGTAGACGCTGATCGGAAACGAGCGGTCGATCTCGGCGATCTGCGGCAGATAGGCGATGTCGCGCGCGGCCAGGCCACCGCGCTCGATCGAGCCACCGAGCAGCGGGATCGCGCCGGCGATGCCCTTGAACAGCGTCGACTTGCCGGCGCCGTTCGGGCCGACCACGGCAAGCAGCGCGCCCGCCTCAATCGCACCGCTGAGATGATGCACGGCAGGGTGGCGGTCGTAGCCGAGCGTCACATCGCGGAACTGCAGTTGCGCGCTCATGCCAGCGCACTCCAGACAGCAACCCAGATGGCGGCCACAGCAATGGCCGCCACGACAAGACGCGCACCGATCGACTGGCGCAGCATCGAGGGGCGGATCGCAGCCGCCGGGTGGCCATGGCCGGGGTGATGATGATGGGTCATGCGGATCGGGTTTTAAGCACAAGCGGGATTTTGTTACAATATAACATTCATTGCCAAACCCCTACCGGTCCGGCCCGGCATTTCTGCCGCGCGTGCATGCAGGGACGCATAAGCGAGGATCAGGGACGCCCGATCAGAAGGGCCCCGGCGGCCGCCAGGAACGGCAGCGGCAGCGACACCAAAGCCCGCAGCCAGACGAGCCGCGCCGGCATCATCGGCACCTCCCAGACCAGGAGCCGATGCAGCGCGAACAGCGCCCAGGCGGTGGCATAGGCGATCACCTGCGGCATCGCCGCGCCGCCCTTGAGCGCCGCCGCGCCGATGGCGAAGCCGACCACCGGGCCGCCCGGCGTCAGCGCGCCGGCGACGGTGGCGACGCCGAGACCCAGCACGCCGGAGTCCGGCCCGAGCCACTGCACGATCAGCCCCTGCGGCACCGTCTCGGCGATGAAGCCGGAGCCGATCACGCCGAGTGCCAGCCGCGGCAGCAGCCGCAGGAAATCGACCGCGCCTTCGCGCAGGCTCTGCACCAGCACAACGCGGCCGCGCAGCGCCGCGAACCCCAGCAGCACGGCCAGGATCGATCCGAGCAGCAGATTGACGAACAGGCTCATCGTTCGTCGCCCCAGCGGATCAGCCCGCTGCGCAGCGCGAGGCGTGCCAGCAGTCCGGCCAGCACCGGCAGCGGCACCGCGATGACGATCCGCCAGATGACGAAATCGGAGCCGAAGAACGGCAGCTCCCACACCAGCGCGCGCGTATAGCCGAGCAAGGTCCAGCTCGTCAGGAACGCCACGGCAGCACCGGCGTCGGCACCGACCGCCAGCAGCGCCGCCGCCACCGGATACGCGGTCAGCGGGCCGCCCGGCAACAGGAAGCCGGCAAAGGTCGCAACCAGCAGGCCCATCAGTCCGGATTCGCTGCCGATCAGCCGCACCACCAGATCGCGCGGCAGCAGTATCATGACGAAAGTACCGATCAGACAGCCGGCCAGCACCTTCGGCAGCATGTCCGCGAACAGCACCACGTCGCCGGTCAGCACCGACCAGAAATGCGCGGAACCCTCGCGCACGAACACCACCGTGGCACAGACGGCGACAAGACCGGCGATGAACGCGGTCGACCAGTCGAACGCGCCCTTGCGCCGCCGGCTGTAGATTTTGGGATCGTCGATCACTGCGCCCTTCCGCGGCGCGGCAGACAGCCCGCCGACGCGGCCGCATGCTTAGACGCGCTCGCACGGCAAGTCATCCCCAGAAGGCATCTCCGGAAGGCATCCCCCAGCGTCATGCGGATATCATCTTGCGCTGCCGCAATAACCACGAAAACCGGCGGGTTATTCTCCATTCGATCGGCTTTGCCAGTCCGGTTTACTCGGCTAAGGTCGACCCGGACGATAAAAAAGACTGGAGGAAACACGATGAAACGCATGCTCGCCGCAGCCGCGGCCCTCGCCTTCGCCGCAAGCCTGAGCGCCGCGCAGGCACAGGCGCCGATCGTTCTCAAATTCTCGCACGTCGTCGCGCCCGACACGCCGAAGGGCAAGGCTGCCGAGAAGTTCAAGGAACTCGGCGAGAAATATACGAACGGCAAGGTGAAGATCGAGGTCTATCACAACTCGACGCTCTACAAGGACAAGGAAGAGCTCGAGGCGATGCAGCTCGGCGCCGTGCAGATGCTCGCGCCGTCGAACTCCAAGTTCGGCCCAATCGGCATCAAGGAATTCGAGGTGTTCGACCTGCCGTTCCTGATCCCGAGCCTCGACGCGCTGCGCAAGGTTACGGAAGGCCCGATCGGCCAGAAGATGCTCAAGCTGCTGGATGCCAAGGGTATGGTCGGCCTCGCCTACTGGGACAACGGCTTCAAGCAGATGAGCGCCAACAAGCCGCTGCGGAAGCCCGAGGACTACAAGGGTCTGAAATTCCGCATCCAGTCGTCCAAGGTGCTGGAAGCGCAGTTCCGCGCGCTCGGCGCCATCCCGCAGGTGATGGCGTTCTCCGAAGTCTATCAGGCGCTGCAGACCGGCGTCGTCGATGGCCAGGAGAACACCCCGTCCAACATGTACACGCAGAAGATGGACGAGGTGCAGAAGTACACGACGCTGACCAACCACGGCTACATCGGCTACGTCGTCGTCGTGAACAAGAAGTTCTGGGACGGCCTGCCGACCGATATCCGCGGCCAGCTCTCCAAGGCGCTCAAGGAAGCCACCGAATACGGCAACCATATCTCAGCGAAGGAAAACGCCGAGGCGCTCGAGGAGATGAAGAAGAAGGCCAAGACCCAGTTCATCACCCTCACCGCGGATGAGTTGAACGCGATGAAGAAGGCGATGGAGCCGATCTACGCCGACATGGCCAAGCGCGTCGGCAAGGACTCGATCGCCGAGGTCCAGAAGGCGATCGGCGGCGCCACCCACTGACCAGCGACCAGACCGCCGGGAAATCCGGCGGTCTTTTTTTTGAGGAACAGCAATGACCGGTGCCTTGCACCGGTCATTGTCATCGCCAGACGACACCTGAGCATGATCCCGAAAAGCGTGAAGCGATTTTCGGACGAGATCTTGCTCAAAACAAAAAGCTGACACGCTGCGGGGGCGGCGGAGCGACAGGTGGCGAACGCGGCCCTGCCGCCGGCCACGCAATACGCGCCAGACGTCACGGCCCTGGGGGACACCGATGCTTCTGCGGATACTCGACCGGCTCGAGGAAATTCTGATCGCAACGCTGATCGGCGCTGCAACCCTGCTGATCTTCGCTGCCGTGACGCAACGCTATCTGGTCGGCATCCCGGCACTCTACCCCATTTTCTATCCGATCGATCTGACCTGGGCGCAGGAATTGTGCATCTACATGTTCGTGTGGATGGCAAAATTCGGCGCCGCTTACGGCGTGCGCACCGGCATCCATGTCGGCGTCGACGTGCTGGTGAACCTGCTGAAACCTGAGTCCCGCCGCTGGGTGATCCTGTTCGGCCTGTTCTGTGGCGCGCTCTTCACCGCCGTGGTCGGCACCATGGGCGCGGCCTTCTGCTACGAGCTGATCGGCACCGGTCAGGTGTCGCCAGACCTCGAATTGCCACGCTGGATCGTGTTCCTGTGCGTGCCGCTCGGCTCCTATCTGATGTGCTTCCGCTTCCTGCAGGTCGCCTGGGCCTACTACTGGACCGGCGAACTGCCGCATCACGATCCCGGTGAGGTCGAAGGTCTCGACGTCCCGACCTCGAAAGGCGTGGTGCAGCAATGAACGCCGCCATCATCTTCGGACTGCTGATCGCGCTGATGCTGACCGGCATGCCGATCTCGATCGCGCTCGGCCTGACCGTGCTCACCTTCCTGTTCTTCCTGACCACGGTGCCGATCGAGGCGGTCGCGCTCAAGCTGTTCACCGGGATCGAAAGCTTCGAGATCATGGCGATCCCGTTCTTCATCCTCGCCGGCAACTTCCTGACTCACGGTGGCGTGGCGCGGCGCATGATCCGCTTCGCCACGTCGATGATCGGCCACTGGTACGGCGGCCTCGGCCTCGCTGGCGTCATGGCCTGCGCGCTGTTCGCCGCGGTATCCGGCTCCTCGCCGGCGACCGTGATCGCGGTTGGTTCGATCATCCTGCCGGCGATGGTGCAGCAAGGCTTCCCCAAACGGTTCGGTGCCGGCGTCATCGCCACGTCGGGCGCGCTCGGCATCCTCATTCCGCCGTCGATCGTGATGGTGCTGTTCGCGGTCGCGACCGGCGGCAGCACCGCGATCGGGCCGGACGGCAGCCGCGTGCTCTCGGCATCGGTCGGTCAGTTGTTCATTGCCGGCGTGATCCCGGGCCTGATCCTCGCGACCATGCTGGGATTCACCACCTGGTATCGCGCGTGGAAGAACGACTATCCACGGTTGCCGAAAGCCAGCTGGGGCGAAACCTTCACCGCGTTCCGCGAATCGGTCTGGGGCCTGCTGCTGATCGTCATCGTACTCGGCGGCATCTATGCCGGCTGGTTCACGCCGACCGAAGCGGCCGCCGTCAGCGCGGTCTATGCCTTCGTCATCGCCGTGTTCGTCTACAAGGACATGCGGCTGCGCGACGTGCCGCGCGTGCTGCTGTCATCGGCGAATATGAGCGCGATGATCCTCTACATCATCACCAACGCGGTGATGTTCTCGTTCCTGATGACCAGCGAGCAGATTCCGCAGGCGATGACGAGCTGGATCAAGGACAGCGGCATCAGCTGGATCGAGTTCCTGCTGGTGGTCAACATCCTGCTGCTGATCGCCGGCAACGTGATGGAGCCCTCCTCCATCGTGCTGATCACAGCGCCGATCCTGTTCCCGATCGCTGCCGGCCTCGGCATCCACCCGATCCATCTCGGCATCCTGATGGTGGTGAATATGGAGGTCGGGCTCTGCCATCCGCCGGTCGGCCTCAATCTCTATGTCGCTTCCGGAATAGCGAGGATGGGGATCACCGAACTCACGGTGGCGACCCTGCCGTGGCTGATCACCATGCTGATCTTCCTGGTGATGGTCACTTACATCCCGGAAATCTCGCTGTTCCTGCCGCGCATGCTCGGGATGCTGTAAGAAGCTAAACGGGAGAGAACCGAATTCTCTCCCGTTCATCCCCACCCGGCTTGGTGCTCAATCCTCGCTCGCCTTGAAGCGGCTCATGCCGCGCAGGATGAACGGCGCGAGCAAGGCGAGCAGCGCAACGCCGAGCAGCGTCGCCGACATCGGGCTTTGCAGCAACACCATCGGATCGCCGAGGCTGATCTGCAACGCACGACGCAACTGCGATTCCGCGACCGGGCCGAGGATCAGACCCACGACCACCGGCGCCACCGGATAATCGAACCGGCGCATCAGGAAACCCATCACGCCGAAGATCACCAGCATGGTCAGTTCGACCACCGACGGCTTCGCGGCGACGGTGCCCATGGTCGCGAAGACGAGGATGCCGGCATAGAGCCACGGCTGCGGGATCGCCAGCAGCCGCACCCACAGGCCGACCAGCGGCAGGTTGAGCACCAGCAGCATGGTATTGGCGATGAACAGGCTGGCGATCAGACCCCACACGAGGTCGGGCCGTTCCGCGAACAGCAGCGGCCCCGGATTGAGGCCGTATTGCTGGAAGCCGGCGAGCATCATCGCCGCCGTCGCCGAGGTCGGCAGGCCGAGCGTCAGCAATGGGACCAGCGTGCCGGCGGCCGACGCATTGTTCGCGGCTTCCGGACCGGCGACGCCTTCGATCGCACCGTGACCGAATTCCTCCGGATGCTTGGTGAGTTTGCGCTCGGTCGAATACGACAGGAAGGTCGGGATTTCCGCGCCGCCAGCCGGCAGCGCGCCGATCGGGAAGCCGAACAGCGTGCCGCGGATCCACGGCCAGAACGACCGCTTCCAGTCCGTCTTCGTCATCCACAGCGAGCCGCGCACCGGCTCGAGCTTTTCCTCACCGAGATGCCGGCGCGACGCGACATAGAGCGCCTCGCCGATGGCGAACAGACCGACCGCGAGCGTCGTCACCTCGACGCCATCGAGCAGGTCCGGCACGCCGAAGGTCAGCCGCGCTTGCCCCGTGAGTTTATCGATGCCCATCAGGCCGAGCGCGAGTCCGATGAACAGCGAAATCAGCCCGCGCACCGGGGAATCGCCGAACGTCGCCGACACGGTGATGAAGGCGACGCACATCAGCGCAAAGTAATCCTCCGGCCCGAAGTTCACCGCGACCGAGACGAGCCACGGCGCGAGGAAGACGATGCCGAGGGTTGCCAAGGTGCCGGCCACAAACGAGCCGATCGCGGCGGTGGCAAGCGCAGGGCCGCCGCGGCCGGCTTTCGCCATCTTGTTGCCTTCGAGCGCCGTGACCATCGACGCGCTCTCGCCCGGCGTGTTGATCAGGATCGACGTGGTCGAGCCGCCATACATGCCGCCGTAATAGATGCCGGCGAACATGATCAGCGAGCCCGCCGGGTCGAGCTTGAAGGTGATCGGCAGCAGCAGCGCCACAGTGAGCGCCGGGCCGATACCGGGCAGGACGCCAACGGCGGTGCCGAGCAGCACGCCGATCAGCGCGTAGACGAGATTGAGCGGCTGCGCCGCGATCGTCAGTCCGTGCAGGAGCGCGTAGAACGTATCCATGGCGGCGCCTCAGAGCGTTTTCAAGCGAAGGGAAAGCCGGTTCGCGTCAGGAAAACGCGACACATCAAAACTCTACAGCAGCCGTTCCAAGGGGCCCGCCGGCAGCGCCAGCGTCAGCAGCTTGTCGAACAACAGGAAGATCGCGACCCCGAGCACTAGGCCGATGCCGAAGTCGATGTGGATCGCGCGGCGGCCGAACGCCGCCGACGTCGCCGTGAACAGCACCGCCGTGGCGATGATGAAGCCGCCGCCGAGCGCGATCAGCGCGATCAGCGCGGCGAAACCGCCAAGGATCAAAATGATGGCGCGGTGGTCGAGACTCTCGCGCGGGGGGAATGCACCGCGCCACGCCATCACCGCATTGGCCACCGCCAGCGCCGCGAGGCCGCAGGCGATCACATACGGCATCGCTTTCGGGCCAAGGCCGTAGGTCGGCGCCAGCTCCAGCGTATGCGTGTCCCAGAAGATCGCCAGCGCCAGCAACAGCAGCACGGCGGCGATGGCCAGAGCGGCCTTGTCAGGCTTTCGCTCCGTCGCGATATCGGGCGTCGTCATGAGAGCCTCCCCCGGTCTCGGCATCGCCGCCGGGCCACGGCGCGTCGCGCCGGCCCGGTGACGACAACCGCGTCACGCTATTTCACCAGACCGACGGTCTTCATCACCGCGGCGACGCGCGCCTGCTCCTTGTCGAGGAATGCCGCGAACTGGTCCGGGGCCAGATAAGCGTCGTCCCAGCCCTTCTGCTTGAGGATTTCCTTCCAGGTCTTGGTCTTCACGGTGGCGGCGATCAGGTCGGAGAGCCCTTTCTTCTGCGCATCGGTGAGACCGGGCGGCGCGAACACCGAGCGCCAGTTGGTCAACACCAGATCGACGCCCTGTTCCTTGAAGGTCGGTACGTCGACACCCGGCAGCCGCTTTTCCGAAGTGACGCCGATGGCGCGCAGCTTGCCGGCCTTGATCTGGCCCTCGTATTCGCTGACGCCGGAAATACCGGCGGTGACCTTGCCGCCGAGAATGGCGGCGAGCGATTCACCGCCGCCGGAGAAGGCCACATAGTTGACCTTCGATGCATCGGCGCCGGCCGCGCCGACGAACAGCGCCGCCATGATGTGATCGACGCCGCCGGCCGAGCCGCCAGCGAACGTCACCTTGGCAACATCCTTCTTCACCGCCTCGGCGAGATCCTTGGCGGTTTTGATCGGCGAGTTGGCCGGCACCACCATGATCTGGGTTTCTTCGGTGATGCGCGCGATCGGGGTTGCCTGCTTTAGCGACACCGGCGACTTGTTCAGCAGGATCGCGCCGACCATGACGAAGCCGTTGACCAGCAACTGATTGCCATCGCCCTTAGCGCCGTTGACGAATTGCGCGAGACCGACCGTGCCGCCCGCGCCGTTGACGTTGATGACCTGGGCGCTCTTGACCAGCTTCTCGGCGATCATCGCCTGCTGCAGCGACCGCGCCGTCTGGTCCCAGCCGCCGCCCGGTGCCGCCGGAGCGATGATCTTCAATTCCATCGTGCCTTGTGCTTGCGCCGGCAACGCGGCGGCGGACAGAGCAGCGATGGCGGGGACAAACAAGGCCCGGCAGAGCCTGCGGGACAGCGACAGCGGCATGGATCGATCCTTGCGGGAAAAACAGGGGCAGATGCGACATTACGTCTCGGTTTCCCCGTTCCGTCCAGTGGGCCCGCAAAATTTCATCGCCACCGTTTCGCAGATGCGAACGGCACAATCGATGCGCTGGAACAGAGAGCGATTGACCGACGACAAGCCGGTTGGGTAGCGTCGCCGCGATGGGGATGGGGTTCCCCCGAAACCGCCCAACGCCGCGTCCAGAACGATTGGCGTAAGGGCTGATGACTCCTGCCGAACAACCGATGCGGCGTCTGCCGCGTCCGGCGGCAGGACCGTGCGTCCAGGCCGCCACGAGGCGGCCTTTTTGCTGTCTCGACGACACAAAGAGAAAGGACGGACGATGGGCTATCTGATGGTATTTCTCGGCGGAGGCCTCGGCGCGATGCTGCGGCATGGCCTCAACCTCGCCGGGGTGCGCATGCTCGGCAACCACTTTCCTTACGCGACCTTCTTCATCAACATCACCGGTTCGATCGTGATGGGGCTGATCGCCGGCTACTTCGCCTTCAAGGGTGTCGGCGGCGCCTCACAGCACTGGCGGCTGTTTCTCACCACCGGCATCCTCGGCGGCTACACCACGTTCTCGACGTTCTCGCTCGACGCGGCGCTCCTCTACGAGCGCGGCGAGGTCGGCCTTGCGGCGTTCTATGTGATCGGCTCGGTGGTGATCGCGATCGTCGGCCTGTTCGCGGGCCTGGCCTTCGTGCGGCAGTTCGGATGACGGCATCCTCCTCGCGTGCGAGGAACGTGCGAGGAAAAGGATGCAGACTATTCCTGCCCGCTCACATCCATCGGCACCATGCCGAGCTTGTCGAGCAGCGCCATGTCCTTGTCGCGGCCGGGGTTCGGCGTGGTGAGCAGTTTCGGGCCATAGAAGATCGAATTGGCCCCGGCGAGGAAGCACAGCGTCTGCGTCTCCTCGGTCATCTCCTCGCGCCCGGCCGACAGCCGCACCATCGAACGCGGCATGGTGATGCGCGCCACCGCGATGGTGCGCACGAAATCGAGCGGATCGAACTGCTGGCCGTGCGATACCGGCGTGCCTTCGACCTGCACCAGCATGTTGATCGGCACACTCTGCGGATGCTCCGGCATGGTGGCGAGCGCATGGATCATGCCGACGCGGTCGTCTGGCTTCTCGCCCATGCCGACGATGCCGCCGCAGCAGACATTGATACCGGCGGAACGCACCCGCTCCAGCGTGTCGAGCCGATCCTGGAACGTGCGGGTGGTGATGATGTCGCCGTAATATTCCGGCGAGGTGTCGATGTTGTGGTTGTAGTAGTCGAGACCGGCCTCCTTCAGCCGCAGCGTCTGCGGGCCGGAGAGCATGCCGAGCGTCACGCAGGTCTCCATGCCAAGCGCCTTCACGCCCTCGATCATGGCGCAGACCTTGTCCATGTCGCGATCCTTGGGCGAGCGCCACGCCGCGCCCATGCAGAAGCGGGTCGCCCCGCCCGCTTTTGCCGCGCGCGCTTCCTCCAGTACCGCCTCGACCGCCATCAGCTTTTCCGCCTTGACGCCGGTGTCGTACTGCGCCGCCTGCGGGCAGTAGGCGCAATCCTCCGGACAGCCGCCGGTCTTGATCGACAGCAGCGTTGAAATCTGCACCTCGGCCGGATCGAAATACATGCGATGCACCGACTGCGCCTGGAACATCAGATCGGGAAACGGCAGCGCGAACAGCGCGCGGATTTCGTCGCGGGTCCAGTCGTGGCGCACCTCACCCATGGTGAGCCGGGCGGTGCGCAGCGTGTCGGTCATCAGCATCGAGGGTCCTCATCGTCCGGCGAAGCCCCGCCGTGGCCGGACCATAGGCGGAAAGCCCCGCAAAGTCATGATCCGAAAGGCGAACGGCAAACGGCCGCCGGAAACCGGCGGCCGTCGAGCCTCGATACCTTGCCAATCAGGCGCGTCTGGCCGCTCGCTTCGCAGCCCGTTTGGCCCCGCGCCGCACCTTGCGCGCTGTCTTGCGCGCGGTCTTGCGGGCGGTCCGGGCCACCTTGCGGGCTGTGCGTTTTGCCTTGCGCTTGGCGGTGACGACGCGCTGCTTGCGCTTCGTCGCCGTGGTCTTGCGGCGGGTCCGGCGCTTGGCCTTGGCGACCTCGCGTTTGGCCTTGGCCATCAGGCTCGCGGCCCGGCGCTTCACTTGCCCGACCGTGCCGGTCTTGCGTTTGCGGCGCTTGCGGCCCTCGCCGCTAACCAGCCGTCGCGTGCCTTCGACCGCACCGCTGGCAAGATCGCTCGCGGTTGAAGCCGCGCCTTCCGCCAGCGACTTCGCGCCTTCGACACCCGCTTCCGCCAGCCCGGCAATGGTCTGCCCTGTGCTGGCGAGAATTCCTCGTTTAGCCATGGTGATTCGTCCCCAAAATGCCGCGCGCATCACGCGCCGGCGGTCCTGCCGCCGCCGGATAACGTGACTGGAACACGGTGGTTCCCTTGCGCCATCAACCGGCGGGCTTGGCAGCCGGTTTGGCAGCGGGCTTCGCGCCGCCCTTCTCGTTGCCCATGCACTTTGCCATGAACGATGCCCGCGCTTTGCCGGCCAGTTTCTGATCGTCCGCTCCGAACTTGCACGTCGCCATCTTGTCCTTGGCGCTGACCGCAGCGGCTGGCGCAACTCCCATCATCAACAGTGCCGTCGCGACCGCTGCCGCACCGATGAACTTCATCATATTGTCTCCCCCGGCGTTGTTCTGAATGCCGGCGGACACGCTATCATAGTTCGCTGTCGGCGGCATGCGGGATAGGGCGACAATACGGTGCGTGCGGAGATCAGGAGATGGGGCCGGATCGCGCTGTCGGCGCTGGCGATCGTCTATTTCATTCTCGACGCGATTTTCTTTCGCCTATCGCATGCAGTATTCGCCGCGCTGTCGCGGCTCGGTCTGTTCTCACATCTGTACGAGCTGTTGCGGCGACTGCCGCCCTATGCCGCGCTCGCGCTGTTCGTCGTGCCGGTGCTACTGCTGGAGCCGGCGAAACCGGTCGGCGCCTGGCGGATCGCCACCGGGCATCCGGTCCAGGGAGTCATGATCATCGTCATCGCCGAGGTGCTCAAGCTCGTGGTGGTTGAGCGCATGTTCCACGTCAACAAGGACAAGCTGCTCACGATCCCTGCTTTCGCCTGGGCCTATGGCTGGTTCCTGCGCTGGCTCGGCTTCATCAATACCCTGCCCGGCGTCGCCGCGGCCCGGCAGGTCTGGGCGGATTTCCGGGCACAGGCCGGCGCACTGTGGCGGCGCCTCACACGTTTCCGGTTGTGACCATTGCGGCGACGGCGGCATTGTCGGATAAGGCGCGCTGTTCCTCGATACAGCCCGACAGACCAAGACCGAAGCGTCCATGAGCGATAAACCAATGACCGATACGCCCAGCACCACCCCGCCCGATCATCTCAGCAACGATCCGCGCAGCCCGTTCTATGATGAGAGCGTGCTGGCACGCGGCATCGGCATCCGCTTCAAGGGCAAGGAGCGCACCGATGTCGAGGAATATTGCATCAGCGAGAACTGGGTCCGTGTCGCCGCCGGCAAGGCAAAGGACCGTTACGGCAATCCGGTCACCATCAAGCTGACTGGTCCGGTCGAAGCTTATTTCCAAAGCGACGCCGGTTGACCTGCGCAGTTCCCTGCTGCGGTCAAATCCGCACAGTTGGGAACGCATTGCAGCATCAGAACGTTATCCCTGTGAACGTGCGCGCACATCGCGCGACGCAAGGAATGAGGTTCGATCCGATGGACTGGAATCGCGTTGAAGGGAACTGGAAACAGCTCAAGGGCAAGGTCAAGGAACAGTGGGGCAATCTCACGGACGACGATCTCGACAAGATCGCCGGCAAGCGTGACCAGCTCGAGGGCAAGATTCAGGAACGTTACGGCATCCAGAAGGATGCGGCGAAGAAGCAGATCGACTCCTGGTTCGATCGCCAGACCTGGAACTAGTCGCGAGCATTCGCGGCAAGCATTCGGTGAATGAAAAAGGCCCGGCAGATGCCGGGCCTTTTGCTATCCGAGTGAAAAACAGATCAGGCTTGCTTCTTCCGGTTCGCCTCGAGCCGCCGGTCGACCCGCGCGACGATGGCATCCACTACCGGATTGCTCATGCCCTTCTGCCTGGCGATGAGCTGCACCAGCTTGTCGGCGCGTTCGATGTTCGGCGCGCCGTTCTGCAGCGCGCGCGCGGCCGACGCCGGGCGCGACAGGCTCTGCGCCGCCGCCGCATATTTCTCGAACGGCACGAGGTCCTTCGGATCGGCGCCCAGTTTCACGCACAGGTCGAACACGAAGTTATAGACCGAGCGCGACTCCTCGATGTTGGAATGCACGGCTTCCTGCGCGGTGCGCATGCCGTCGTCGGTGATGCAGCGATAGTTGCCGGCGAGCAGCATCGCCCACTTCGCCAGCGGCACGAAGATCGAGTCGTAGACCTTCAGCTTCACCGGCAGTTCGATCTTGCCCTCGGGCGTGTCGAACCGCGCGCCGTCCACGTCCTTCTCAAGCTGGCGAAGGATTGCGGTATCCTTGTCCTTCTCGAACCGCGCGCATTTGAAGTTGGTCGGCAGCGTCACCAGCAGTTCGTTGGCCTTGCCATCCGGCGGACGGATCGCCTGCGGGTCCGGGCTGTTGAGCGTGATGTTCTGCGCCTGAACCGAATCCCAGACGCGCGGATCGGTATAGGCCGCCTCCAGCGCCTTGTAGTCCAGGCCGGGGATGCGCTTGATGTAAGGCAGCGGCGGCATGTTCATGATCGACATGCACGGGACGCCCGATTTGCCGATCGCATCCAGCAACTGCCGCACGCCGTCGGAGCGGTATTGCGGCTCCTGCATGCACAGGCCGACGAGATCGTACTTGGACGGATCGACGCCGGTCGCCGGACCCGCCGTGACCTTGCCGGAGAGCTTGCGGGATTCGAGCAGCACCGGCGTGGAACGCCCGCGCACCGGCAGCGTCACCTTGAAGCCTTCAGCATTGATGAGGTCGGCCTCGGCCGGCAGGCACACCAGATGGATCGAATGACCGCCAAACAGCAATTTGGAGGCGAGCAACGATCCGTAGGACGCGCCCATGAGAAGGATGTTGTAAGCCATGCCGACACTCCGTCTTTTTGTGATTGGCCCGCCAGCGTGCGCCGCGGATCGCCATTATAAGGTGCGCAATCTAGTGCATCACTTCGGGAAGTGCGAAGCCGTTTTCGGTGGCGTGACGTCCCGCACCGCAAGACGATGCAAGTCACGCATCGCCATCCGAGCGCCGCACCCAGCCACCGCGGCAAACGACCCATCGGACCCGATCATGGGGCGGCGCGGTCACATCCCCGTCCGTTACGGTCCTCGTCCCATGATTGACACTCTCCGCGCGAGGCTATTGTATACAAAAATATCATTTTGAACACACTGAAAATGACCAATCACAAGCCTGCCTGGACGCCCGGTCGCATGGCCTTCCTGCTACCGCCTGCGGTCGAGCACTACATGCTCGCCCGCAGCAGCAGCTATTCGCCGCAGGGCGACGCCCTGTTCGCCGACACGATCGCGCTCGGCGATCCGGCGGTGATGATGCTGGCGCGCGAGCAATATGCGCTGTTCCGCTTCCTCGCCGCCCATCTGGGCTGGCGGCGGGTGCTCGACATCGGCACATTCACGGGACTATCGGCACAGGCTTTCGCCGAGGGCATGGCATCAGCCTCCGGGCGTGTCGTCACGATCGACCGGGATCGCGCCTGGCTCGACATCGCGCGCCGGCACTGGACCGCGGCGGGGGTCGCCGACCGCATCGAGGTGGTCACCGGCGAGGCGTTGCCGACGCTTCGTGGGCTATCGGATGCGCCGGATTTGCTGTTCGATTTCATCTTCATCGATGCCGACAAGGCACTGGTGCGCGATTATGTGGACGAAGCGCTGCGGCTGCTCGCGCCGGGCGGGCTGATCGGCGTCGACAATGCGCTGTGGCACGGCTGGGTGATGGACGAGAACCATCGCGACGCCGATACCGACGGCATGCGCACCTTCAACGACCGGATGGCACAGGACAGCCGGATCGAAACTGTGATGCTGCCGATCGCCGACGGCCTTACCCTGATCCGGCGGCGCTGACGGCTGCTTTGGCGTACACTGGGCCAAGACACACGTCGCACCGAGGACTCGCCCATGCTGTCACGCCGCCACGTCTCTCTCGGCCTCACGACGACACTGATCGCCGCAACGGTCCGGCCGGCTTCCTCTCAGCACGCGCATCACGATCCGCTCTATTCGCATCTGCATGACAAGCAAGTCACAGCACCGCCGGACGAGACGCTGACCGCGCAGCGCGTCACCGACAGCCCGGCGCCGCGCGCCGCCAATCAGGGCCGCTGGGTGACGCGCGCACCATTGCCGCTGCCGCGCAGCGAAATGGCCTGGGCCGCCGTGCTCGACGACAGGATGCACATCGTCGGCGGCTATGCCGAGCAACGCGTCGACCGGCCCTATCATCACGCCTACGACGCCAGGACCGACCGTTGGATCAGCGCGCCGCTGCTGCCGCGCGGCGCCAACCATGTCGGCGTCGCGGTGCTTGACGGAAAGCTCTATGCCGTCGGCGGCCATCTCGACCAGAACCGGCGGCCGGACAATCTCTGCTTCGTGCTCGATGGTGAAACCTGGCGGCCGATCGCGCCGCTGCCAAAACCCGCCGGCGCCATCGGCGTCGTCGCCCGCGACGGCTTGCTGCACGCGGTCGGCGGCGCGATCGGCGACACCACGCCGGCAAAGCTGTCGCTCGACTGGCATCTGGTCTACGACCCGAAAGCGGACCGCTGGACGTCGCGTGCACCGCTCCCCACCGCCCGCGACCATATCGGCATCGTCGAGAACAACGGCGCGATCCACGTGGTCGGCGGCCGGGTCAACAACTTCTATACCAACTCGCATCTGCATCACGTCTACGACGCGGCCGCCGACAAATGGGTCATGCGCGCGCCGCTACCGACCGCACGCTCAGGCCACGGTTCGGTGATCTATCGCGGCAAGATGTTCGCGATGGGCGGCGAAGGCTCGCAGCGCGTGTTCGGCCAGAATGAGGCTTACGATTTCGCGAGCGACCGTTGGGAGGCCTATGCGCCAATGCCGACGCCGCGGCACGGCCTCGGCGCCGTCGCCATCGGCGACTTCATCCACGTCGCCGGCGGCGGCCCGGTCATGGGCGGCGAAATCCAGAGCGCGGTGCACGAGGCGTTCACGCTGGGATAGTGCAACTTGCCGCAATGTGACGGCGGAGATTACTCCGCCGCCTCGCGCGGCATATCGAGCGCCGCCTCGACCTTGGCAGCGCAATACTTGAACTCCGGAATCTTGCCGAACGGATCGAGCGCCGGATTGGTGAGCAGGTTCGCCGCTGCCTCGACATAGGCGAACGGGATGAACACCACGCCGTCCGGCACCGCATCATCCTGCCGCGAGTAAAGCTGCACGCTGCCGCGGCGCGTCGACACCTTCACCGGATCGCCCGGACGGATGCCGAGCTTGGCGATGGTGCCACGCGAAAGCTGCGCGATCGCGGTCGGCTCGATGGCATCGAGCACGGTGGCGCGGCGGGTCATCGACCCGGTATGCCAATGCTCAAGCTGCCGGCCGGTGGTCAGCACGAACGGATATTCGTGGTCCGGCGTCTCGTCGGGCGGCGTCAGCTTCGCCGCGACGAGCTTGCCGAGTCCGCCCGGACGCGGGAAGCCGTTGACGAACACCACATCGTTGCCCGGCTTGTCCGGTGCGTCGGCGGGATAGGTCACCGCATCCTCGCGGGCGATACGCTCCCACGAGATGTTGTTCAGCGACGGCATCAGCGCCGCCATCTCGGTATAGACCTCGCTGACGTGCTTGTAGTTCCAGTCGCAGCCGAGCCGCTGCGCCAGGTCCTGCAAGATCCAGAGATCCTGACGCGCCTCGCCCGGCATCGGGATCGCCGCGCGGCCGATCTGCACCTGCCGGTTGGTATTGGTCACCGTGCCGTCCTTCTCCGGCCAGGCCGAGGCCGGCAGGATCACGTCGGCGTAAGAGCAGGTCTCGGTGAGGAAGATGTCCTGCACCACGAGATGTTCGAGATGCGCCAGCGCGCCGCGCGCGTGGTTGAGATCGGGATCGGACATGGCCGGGTTTTCACCCATCACATACATGCCCTTGATCTCTTCAGCATGCACCGCGTCCATAATCTCGACGACGGTTTTGCCCTTCTTCGGGTTGAGCGGCACGCCCCATGCTTTTTCGTACTTCGCGCGTGTCTCCGCATCTTCCACCGATTTGTAATCGGGGAAGAACATCGGGATCAGGCCGGCGTCGGATGCCCCCTGCACGTTGTTCTGACCGCGCAGCGGATGGAGACCCGTGCCGGGCCGGCCGATCTGGCCGGTGATCAGCGCGAGCGCGATCAGCGCACGCGCATTGTCAGTGCCGTGAGTGTGCTGCGACACACCCATGCCCCAGAAGATAATCGCGCTTTCTGCACGGGCATAGGTACGCGCGACTTCACGCAGCACGTCCGCCTCGATGCCGCAGATCGGCTCCATCTCCTCCGGCGTGAAATGCTTCACATGCTCGGCAAGCTGCGCGAAGCCTTCCACGTAGGTCTGGATATACTGCTGATCGTAGAGCTTCTCGGCGATGATGACGTTGAGCATCGCATTGAGCATCGCGACGTCGGCGCCATTCTTGAACTGCATCATCCGCCACGCATGACGCTTCATGCCGTTCGCGCGCGGATCCATCACAACGATTTTGGCGCCGCGTTTCGACGCCTGCTTGAAGAACGTCGCCGCTACCGGATGGTTCTCGGTCGGGTTCGAGCCGATGACGATGATGACGTCGGAATTCTTGCACTCGTTGAAGGTCGCGGACACCGCGCCGGAGCCGACGCCGTCGAGCAGCGCCGCCACCGACGAGGCGTGGCACAACCGCGTGCAGTGATCGACGTTGTTGGTCCCGAAGCCGGTACGGATGAGCTTCTGGAACAGATAGGCTTCCTCGTTCGAGCCCTTGGCCGAACCGAATCCGGCCAGCGCCTGCGAGCCGTCGCGGTCGCGGATGCGCTTGAGCCCGCCCGCAGCGCGCTCCATCGCCTCTTCCCAGGTCGCCGGACGGAAATGCGTCCACGGATTGGTCGGATCGACCAGATCGTCGGCGCGCTTGCCGACGCCGTCCTTGCGCACCAGCGGCACCGTCAGGCGCTGCGGATTGGAGACGTAATCAAAGCCGAACCGGCCCTTGACGCACAGCCGTTTCTCGTTGGCGGGACCGTTGCGGCCCGACACCGAGATGATCTTGTCGTTCTTGATCTCATAGGTGAGCTGGCAACCAACGCCGCAATACGGACAGACGCTGTCGACCTTGCGATCCGGAAACTCGGTGCGCACGTTCTTGTTGTCGACGAGCGAGGACGGCATCAGCGCGCCGGTCGGGCACGCCTGCACGCATTCGCCGCACGCGACGCAGGTCGACGCCCCCATCGGGTCGTCGAAGTCGAACACGATCTTCTCGCTCATGCCGCGGCCGGCCATGCCGATCACGTCGTTCACCTGCACCTCGCGGCACGCGCGGACGCAGAGATTGCACTGAATGCAGGCGTCGAGATTGACCGCCATCGCCGGATGGCTGCGGTCGGGCGCCGGCACGGCTTTCGCCTCATGCTTCGGGAAACGGCTTTCGGTCAGCCCTTGCCGTCCAATCGTCTTCCAGAATTCGGAGTCCGGATCGTGCGCGACCTCCTTCGCCGGCTGGTCGGTGAGCAGCAGCTCGGCGACCATCTTGCGCGCGTTCTTGGCACGGTGGGTCTGGGTCTTGACCTTCATGCCTGGCGCCGGCGTGCGCAGGCAGCTCGCGGCGAGCACCCGCTCGCCCTCGATCTCCACCATGCAGACGCGGCAGTTGCCGTCCGGCCGGTAGCCCGGCTGCGGCGCGTAGCACAGATGCGGCAGCTTGATGTCGAGCCGCCGGGCCGCACGGAAGATCGTCTCGCCGGAGCGGATGTCGATCTCGTTGTCGTCGATGAAGAAGGTGTTTGGCTTTGCCGCATCTGTCATGGTGCTACCGTCAACTCTCTGATCACCAACGCCCGAGCGGCTTGGCGAGATCGTCCGGGAAGAATGTCATCACCGACACCAGCGGATTGGGGGCCGCCTGGCCGAGGCCGCAGATCGAGGCGTCGCGCATCAGCGTCGCCAGTTCCGTCAGCAGGTTTGTGTCCCACGGGCCATGCTGCATCAGCTTCACGGCTTTTTCCGTGCCGACGCGGCACGGCGTGCACTGACCGCAGCTCTCGTCCTCGAAGAATTTCATGAGGTTGAGCGCTACCGCTTTCATATCGTCCTGCTCGGACAAGATGACAACCGCGTGCGAACCGACGAAGCCGCCGTGCTTCTCCAACGTGCCGAAATCGAGCGGGTGGTCCGCCATCGACGCCGGGAAGATGCCGCCGGACGCGCCGCCCGGCAGGAAGCCCTTGAGCGTATGGCCGTCCTGCATCCCGCCGGCATAGGTCTCGATCAGTTCGCGGATGGTCACGCCAGCCGGCGCGACCTTCACGCCGGGATTCTTGACGCGGCCGGACACCGAGAAGCTGCGGAAGCCCTTGTGGCCTTCCTTGCCCTGCGAGGAGAACCACGCCGGGCCGCGCTCGACGATGTCGCGCACCCAGTACAGCGTCTCGACGTTCTGCTCGAGCGTCGGACGGCCGAACAGACCCACCTGCGCGACATAGGGCGGCCGGTGTCGCGGCAGGCCGCGCTTGCCTTCGATCGATTCGATCATCGCGGATTCTTCGCCGCAGATGTAAGCGCCCGCGCCGCGCCGCAGGTGCACATGCGTGTGCGCGGTGAGCCCTGCCTTTTCGAGCCGCTCGATCTCCGCGAGCAGCATCAAGCGGATTTCCGGATACTCGTCGCGGACATAGATATAGACCGCCGGCGCTTCGACCACCCATGCGCCGATCAGCACGCCTTCGAGGAAGCGATGCGGATCGCGTTCGAGGTAATAGCGGTCCTTGAACGTGCCGGGCTCGCCCTCGTCGCAATTCACCGCCATCAGCCGCGGCGCGGGTTCGGCGCGGACCAATGACCATTTGCGGCCCGTCGGGAAGCCCGCGCCACCGAGGCCGCGCAGACCGGCATCGCTGACGATCGCGATCAGATCCTCACGGGTTCTTTTGCCGGCGAGGCAATCCTTCAGGAGCGTGTAACCGCCCGCCGCCTGATACATGTCGAAGTCGATCGCCGGATGCCATGCATGCGGATGCGGCTTTGCGGCAACCGCCGCTTCGACTTTCTCCACCGTCGCCTGCTGCGTCTGCAGATGGCCGACCGCGCAGACCGGCGCATGGTCGCATGCACCCATGCACGGCGCGCGAATGACGCGCACATCGCGGCCGAGTTTGCCCGGCAGTTCGGCCAGCAGCCGTTCGGAACCGGCCATGGCGCAAGACAGGGAATCACACACCCGCACCGTCATCGGCGGCGGCGGGGGGCCGTCCTTCACCACGTCGAAATGCGAATAGAAGGTCGCGACCTCGTACACCTCGGTCAGCGACATGCGCATCAGCTGCGCGAGCGCGGTCAGATGCGGCGCGGAGAGATGGCCGTATTTGTCCTGGATCAGATGCAGATGCTCGATCAGCAGATCGCGGCGGCGCGGCCGTTCCGCGAGCAGCGCCTCGATCTCGGTCAGGGCAGTGGTGTCGACCTGCCGGCCCTTCGGCGTGACGCGCGGACGCCGCCCCCGCGGTCCTCCACCATCGTTCTTCTGACCCCGGTTCGGGCCCTTCGGACCCCTAGGTGGATTATGCATATTCATGAACGCTCTCCCTCACCCAGTTGAAACCATTCTAAAATTTCGACAATCCCGTGTTTCCCATCGGTCCATAGAAGAAATCTATCAATTTCTCTGTCGTTCCGCCTATTATTACATGATAAGAATAGGCGACGGCAGATAATCGATTGTTTTACAACGGTTTTCCATCGCCATGATCGACAAGCTGGATTTCCTGCTGGCACTGGCCCGCGAAAAACACTTCGGGCGGGCGGCGGATTCCTGTGGGGTCACGCAGCCAACCCTGTCCGCGGGCGTGAAACAGCTCGAGGAACAGATGGGCGTGCTGCTGGTCAACCGCGGATCGCGGTTCCAGGGTTTCACGCCGGAAGGCGAGCGGGTGCTCGACTGGGCACGCCGGATCGTCGGCGACACGCGGCAGATGCGTGAGGAGATCAACGCGCTTCGCTTCGGCCTCAGCGGCCGGCTGCGCATCGCGGCGATCCCGACCGCGCTCGCCATGGTCGCGGCGATCACCACGCCGTATCGCGAAGAGCACCCGCATGTGCACTTCACGATCTATTCGCGCACCTCGACCGACATTCTCGATCTTCTCGAGAATTTCGAGATCGACGCCGGCATCACTTATCTCGGCAACGAACCGCTCGGCCGTGTCAGCACCGTGCCGCTCTACCACGAGCGCTATCAACTCCTGACCTCGGCCGACGCGCCGCTCGGCAACCGCGACAGCGTCAGTTGGGCGGAGGTCGCGCGCGTGCCGCTGTGCCTGCTGACGCCGGACATGCAGAACCGGCGCATCATCGACCGCCTGCTCAACGTTACCGGCGGCGACGGGCGGCCGATGCTGGAATCGGATTCGATGATCCTGCTGTTCTCGCATGTGCGCACCGGTCGCTGGGCCAGCGTGATGCCGGCAAAGCTCGTCGAGACGCTCGGCCTCACCGACAGCGTGCGGGCGATCCCGATCGTCGATCCAGACGCGGTGCAGGCGATCGGTCTGGTCGCGCCGGCCCGCGAGCCGATGACGCCGCTCACCGCCGAGTTGGTGACGCAGGCACGCCGCGTCGCGCCGACGCTCGAAGCGATGGAAGCGCGCGCCTCGCAGCGGATCGCCACACCAGCGTAACCGCCGAGATCGACCCGCACCACATTTTGTCCGCTTTTGCGCGACATGCGGAGCATGCACATCGCTCCGCAACGCCATCCGAGGATATCGACAGATATGGCTCTGACGACCCGCCGCGCGGTTCTCGCCGGATTCGGCAGCTTCGGTTTGGGAAGCTTTGCTGCCGGCGGTCTCACATCCCCGGTCTGGGCGGTCGCGCCGGACGCATCGTCTTTCACCACCACCGTGCGCACGCTGGAGCGACGCAGCGGCGGCCGGCTCGGCGTCGCAGTGATCGACACACAATCCGGCAAGCAGAGCGGATGGCGCGCCGATGAACGGTTTCCGATGTGCAGCACTTTCAAGCTCGTTGCTGCTGCGGCGGTGCTGCGCCGGGTCGATCGCGGCGCCGAACAGCTCGACCGTCGCGTGGTGATCCGGCATCGCGATATCATCACGTATTCGCCGGTCACCAAGGAGCGGATCGGCCAGGCCGGCATCAGCATCGCTGAACTGTGCGAGGCGGCGGTCACATTGAGCGACAACACCGCCGCCAATCTGATCCTGAAAAGCCTCGGCGGCCCACGCGCCTTCACCGCTTTCGCCCGGTCTCTCGGCGACCATGCGACGCGACTTGACCGGATCGAACCTCATCTCAACAGCGCCATTCCCGGTGACCGCCGCGACACGACGACACCCGCGGCAATGGCGAAAACGGTCCGCGCACTGGTACTCGGCGATGCGCTGAGCGCGGCCTCACGCGTGCAACTCGTCGCCTGGCTACGCGGCAACAAGACCGGCGATACGCGGCTGCGTGCCGGGTTGCCGGACGGCTGGATCTGCGGCGACAAGACCGGCACCGGCGTGCGTGGCACCTCCAATGACATCGGCGTGCTGTGGCCGCCGCAGCAGCGCGCGCCGCTCGTCGTTACTGCCTATCTCACCGGCAGCACTGGCGACGCCAAGGCACGCGACGCGATCCTTGCCGATGTCGCGCGCGCGGTGGTGGAGATGGCGGGATGATGTAAGGCGCATCTCCATCAGTCGTCATAGCCGGGCGAAGTCCCGGCCATCCACGACTTTGATGCAGCAAGACAGAAAGTAAGACGTGGATGCCCGGCACAAGGCCGGGCATGACGTGGAGAGAGCGGAGTGCAATCGGGAGACGGCCTACGCCACCCGCTCCTTGATGTGACGAAACATCGCCGCGCGCGCTTCGTCGTCCATCTCCGCCTTGAAGGCATGACGATCTTTCAGTCCGGCCGCGACCTTGGCCGCCGGACGCGCACTGATCTCGTCGACCAGACGCTTCAGATTTGGGAATTTCGCCCAGGCCGGCTCACCGAGCACCGCCGGCATGAGACGCGCCCAGCCCCACACATCCATGTCGACGATCGTGTAGCTGTCACCCACCATGTATTTCTGCTTGGCGAGGCGCGCGTCGAGGATACCGAAATGACGCTGCGCCTCGAACGCGTAGCGGTTGATCGCGTAGTCCAGTTTCTCCGGCGCATAATTGCGGAAATGCACCGACTGGCCGGAATAAGGACCGACGCCGGAGGCGACGAACATCAACCACGACAGCATCTCGCCGCGCAGCTTGTCGGATTTCGGCGGAAGGAACTTGCCGGTTTTTTCCGCGAGGTAGAGCAGGATCGCGTTGGAATCGAACACCGTGACATCGCCGTCGACGATGGACGGCACCTTGGCGTTCGGATTGATGGCGAGGTATTCGGGTTTGTGCTGCTCGCCCTTGCGGGTGTCGACCGGAATGGCTTCGTAGGGCAGGCCAGTTTCTTCCAGAAACAGTGCGACCTTGGTCGGGTTTGGCGCGCCGCTGTAGTAGAACTTGAGCATCGTTGATCCTCGTTGCTGTCGCTCGGCGGCCGCACGGGCGGCGCCGTCCGGCGCGCACGATCCAGCAAAAGCCGTGGCTTGTCACCTCACAGCCGCGAGAGAGGATCACATGGCAGATACGCGAAAAGAAAACGGCCCCGCCGCTGGCGAGGCCGCTTCCCGATTTACGTGACGCTGACGCTTAGAACAGGCCGACGATCTTGCCGTCCTTGACGTCGATCGCGTCAGCGGACGGGGTCTTCGGCAGGCCCGGCATCGTCATGATCTCACCGCAGATCGCCACGACGAATTCCGCGCCGGCCGAGAGCCGCACCTCACGGACCGGAATGCTGAAACCGGTCGGCGCGCCCTTGGCGTCAGGATTGGTCGAGAACGAATACTGGGTCTTGGCGATGCACACCGGCAGCTTGCCAAAGCCCATTTCCTCCCACTGCTTGAGCTGGTCCTTGACCGACTTGTCGGCGGTCGCGTCGTCGGCGCGGTACAGCTCCTTGGCGATGGTACGCACCTTGTCGAACAGCGACGTCTCGTCGGCGTAGAGCAGCTTGAGATTGGCCTTGCCCTCGTCGCAGATCTTGACGACGGCCTTGGCGACATCCGCCGCGCCCTCGCCGCCCATCGCCCAATGGTCGGCCATCAGCGCCTCGACGCCGAGCGCCTTGCACTTCTCCTTGACCAGCGCGACTTCGGCATCGGTATCGGCCGAGAAGCGGTTGATCGAGACTACCGCCGGCAGGCCGAACTTCTTCACGTTCTCGATATGGCGCTGCAGGTTGGCCATGCCGGATTCCAGCGCCTTGAGGTCTTCCTTCTTCAGATCCTCTTTCTTGACGCCGCCGTGCATCTTCAGCGCGCGAATGGTGGCGACCACCACCACGCAGTCCGGCTTGAGCCCGGCCTTGCGGCACTTGATGTCGAGGAACTTCTCCATGCCGAGATCGGCGCCGAAGCCGGCCTCGGTGACGACGTATTCGGCGAGCTTCAGCGCGGTGGTGGTAGCGACCACCGAGTTGCAGCCGTGCGCGATGTTGGCAAACGGGCCGCCATGGATGAACGCCGGCGTGCCTTCCAGCGTCTGCACCAGGTTCGGTGCGATCGCTTCCTTGAGCAGCGCCGTCATCGCGCCGTGCGCGTTGAGGTCGCGGGCCCGGATCGGCTTACGGTCCCGCGTATAGGCGACGATGATGTTGCCGAGCCGTTCCTTGAGATCGTCGAGATCCTTGGCGAGGCAGAAGATCGCCATCACTTCCGACGCCACGGTGATGTCGAAGCCGGCTTCGCGCGGATAGCCGTTGGCGACGCCACCGAGCGAGCAGACGATCTCGCGCAGGGCGCGGTCGTTCATGTCCATCACGCGGCGCCAGGTGACGCGGCGAGAATCGATGCCGAGCGCGTTGCCCCAGTAGATATGGTTGTCGATCAGCGCCGACAGCAGATTGTGCGCCGAGGTGATGGCGTGGAAGTCGCCGGTGAAGTGAAGGTTGATGTCCTCCATCGGAATCACCTGCGCATAGCCACCACCGGCGGCGCCCCCCTTCATGCCGAACGACGGGCCAAGCGACGGCTCGCGCAGCGCGCACATCGCCTTCTTGCCGATGAAATTGAGCGCGTCGGTGAGGCCGACCGTGGTCGTGGTCTTGCCCTCGCCCGCCGGCGTCGGCGAGATCGCGGTGACGAGAACGAGCTTGCCGTTCTTCTTGTCCTTGAGCGACTTCACGTATTCCATCGACACCTTGGCCTTGTAGTGGCCATAGGGCTCGAGGTTTTCCGCGGCGATGCCGAGCTTGTTCTTGGCGACGTCGAGGATCGGCCGTTTCTGCGCGGCCTGGGAGATTTCGATATCGGATTTCGGATTCTGATGCTGCGAGGCGGGCATTGGGTCGTTTCCGGTTTGAAAATGATACGGAGATACGTCTCGGATCGGATTATGCGAACAGCGTCATGCAAACAGCGTCTTGGGCTGCAGGTTCACGCTCTTGGCCCATTCGCCGGCATCCATCTTCTTGCCGTCGGCGGGCTGCACGCGCGTCACCTTGAAGCGGCCGTCGGCGCAGACGACGGTGATGCCGTCATTCTCCACCGCGACGATCTCGCCGAGCTTGCCGGCGATGCCCTTCGGGTCCTTCGCGGGAAGCGGCTTGGCGTCGAAAATCTTGACGGTCGCACCGTTGAGCGTGGTCCAGGCGCCCGGCGCCGGATTGCAGCCGCGGATCAGACGGTCGATCTGCTCCCACGGCTTGCCCCAGTCGATCTTGGCATTGCCGGCGCGGCACAGACCTTCATAGGTCGCCTTGGACTCGTCCTGCTTGATGCGCGGCGCCTTGCCGGCCTTCACCAGATCGACCGACTCGAGCATCGCCTCGACGCCCATCGGGAACAGGCGATCGAAATAGACGGTGCCGAGCGTGTCGGTATCGGAGATCGGCGTCTTCTTCTGAACCAGCACGTCGCCGGTATCGAGGCCGTTGTCGGGCCAGAAGATCGACAGGCCAGTTTCCTTTTCGCCCTTGATGATCGGCCAGTTGATCGCGCTGGCGCCGCGATAGGCCGGCAGCAGCGACGGGTGATACTGGATCGATCCATGGGTCGGGATGTTGAGGAATTCCTCCGGCACGAACAAAGTGACGAACGCCATCACCTGCAGATCCGGCTTCAAGGCACGGAACTGCTCCTGCACCTCCGCCGTGCGATAGCTGTCCGGCTGATAGACCGGAAGGTTGGCGGCGACCGCCGCTTCCTTCAACGGGTCGGCCTTCTGCCCCGGTTTCTCCGGTGCGACGTAAACGCCGATGACATTCTCGCCCCGCTTGAGCAGCGCTTCCAGCACCGCCTTGCCGAACGCCTGCTGGCCATGAACCACGATCCGCATCTTTTAATCACTCCCTTGTCCGCCGAGCCGGCACGCGGTCATACGGCGTCCTGAAAACAAAGCTCCCGCCGGACCGGCGGGAGCACGCGGCATCAGGCCGCCTTTTCCTTCTTCTCCGGCGCGCTCAACGCACCCGACGCCTTGATCTCGGCGATGACGTTGGCCTTGAGCTTGAGCACGTCGCGCAGGATTTCATCGGTGTGCTCGCCGAGCAACGGCGAGCGCTTCACCTCGGAGATCGAGTCCGACAGCTTGATCGGATTGCCGACGGTGAGATAGGCACCGCGGGTCGGGTGATCGACCTCGACCACCGTGCCGGTCTTGCGCAGCGACTGGTCCTCGGCGATTTCCTTCATCGACAGGATCGGGCCGACCGGAATGTCGTGCGCGTTGCACAGCTCCATGACCTCGAACTTGCTCTTGGTCTTGGTCCACTGCTCGATGCGGTCGAAGATCTGCATCAGCTTCGGCAGGCGCGCCGGCGGCGTCGCGTATTCCGGATCGGTCTTCCAGGTCGGCTCGCCGATCAGATCGCAGATCGGGCCCCAGACCGGCGCCTGAGTGATGAAGTAGATGTAGGCGTTCGGATCGGTCTCCCAGCCCTGACACTTGAGAATCCAGCCCGGCTGACCGCCGCCGGAATCGTTGCCGGCACGTGGCGTCGCATCGCCGAACGGAATGTTCTGGCCGAACTGGCTGTATTCCCTAAGCGGACCGGCCTTGAGGCGCTGCTGGTCGCGCAGCTTGACGCGGCACAGGTTGAGCACGCCGTCCTGCATCGCCACGCTGACCTTCTGGCCGCGGCCGGTGCGGGTGCGCTGATAGAGCGCGGTGACGATGCCGAGCGCGAGATGCAGACCGGTGCCGCTGTCGCCGATCTGCGCGCCGGTGACGAGCGGCGGGCCATCGCGGAAGCCGGTGGTCGAGGCCGAACCGCCGGTGCATTGCGCGACGTTCTCGTAAACCTTGCAATCCTCATACGGGCCGGGGCCGAAACCCTTGATCGACGCGACGACGATGCGCGGATTGGTCTTGTGGATGTGCTCCCAGGTCAGACCCATGCGATCGAGCGCGCCTGGCGCGAAGTTCTCGACCAGCACGTCGCAGGACTTGATCAGTTCATCGAGCACGCGCTTGCCCTGCGGATGCTTCGAGTCGATGGTGATCGACCGCTTGTTGTGGTTGAGCATGGTGAAGTAGAGCGAATCCGCGCCCTTCACATCGACGAGCTGGCCACGGGTGATGTCGCCGACGCCCGGACGCTCGACCTTGATCACATCGGCGCCGAACCATGCAAGCAACTGCGTGCAGGTCGGACCGGACTGGACGTGCGTGAAATCGAGGATGCGCACGCCCTGCAGCGCCTTGCCATCCAGACCAAACGGCTTGGAGGAGATGCGCGGCATCGTCGACTTGGCCGATTTGGCGGCGCTTTTCTTCGCGGCCGGCTTCGCACTCTTCTTTACGGCCTTCTTGGCCGCCGGGCGGCGCGCGGCCTTCGCGACCTTGCGTGCCGGGGCCTTGCTTGCCGCCTTGCCCTTGGCCTTCTTCGATTTCTTCGCCATCGCTTGCTCCTTGATCCCGATGATGTTTCCGATAGCCGCGCCCGCGCGGATGTCCGGAAACGATATGTCCTTGGAAACGAAGGCCGGCCGGCGAACAGCCCGCCGGCCGGATATCGTTCAGCTCTTCTTCTTCAGCGCGCTCTGCGGATTGAGATTGCCGATACGGCCGGATTCGCTGCCCGCCGCCGGGTCGATCACGGCGTTGATCAGCGTCGGCTTGCCCGAATCCATCGCTGCGTTGACGGCGCGCTTGAGTTCGTCCGGATTGGTGGCATTGACGCCGACGCCGCCGAACGCCTCCATCATCTTGTCGTAGCGCGAGCCCTTGACGAACACCGTCGTTGCCGGGTCGGCGCCGCCGCTCTGATTGACGTCGGTGCCGCGATAGATGCCGTCATTGTTGAAGATGACGATGCAGACCGGCAGCTGGTAGCGGCAGATGGTCTCGACCTCCATGCCGGAGAAACCGAACGCCGAGTCGCCTTCGATCGCCAGCACCGGCTTGCCGGTCTCGACCGCCGCGCCGATGGCGTAACCCATGCCGATGCCCATTACGCCCCAGGTGCCGACGTCGATACGCTTGCGCGGCTTGTACATGTCGATGATGCCGCGCGTGAGATCGAGCGCGTTCGCGCCTTCGTTCACCAGGATCGCATCGGGGCGTTCCTTGACGATGGTGCGCAGCACGCCGAGCGCGCCGTGGTAGTCCATCGGCGAGTTGTTGTTCATCAGCTTCGGCGCCATCTTGGCGACGTTCTCGTCACGCTTCTTGCTGACGGCGGCGAGCCAGTCGACGGGGGCCTTCGCCCAGCCGTTGCCCATCGCGTCGAGCATTGCCGTGACGCAGGAGCCGATATCGCCGACCACCGGTGCGACGATCTCGACGTTCGAATCCATTTCCTTTGGCTCGATGTCGATCTGGATGAATTTCTTCGGCGCGTCGCCCCACGCCTTGCCCTTGCCGTGCGACAGCAGCCAGTTCAGCCGCGCGCCGATCAGCAGCACGACGTCTGAGTCCTTCAGCACCGTCGAGCGCGCCGCGCCGGCGCACTGCGGATGCGTGTCCGCCAGCAACCCCTTGCCCATGCTCATCGGCAGGAACGGCGCGCCGCTCTTCTCGACGAAGTTGCGGACCGCATCGTCGGCCTGCGCATAGGCCGCGCCCTTGCCGAGAATGATCAGCGGCTTCTTCGCGCTCTTGAGGACGTCGAGCGCACGCTTCACCGCCTCCGGCGCCGGGATCTGCGCCGGCGCGGCGTCGATCACCTTGACCAGCGACTGCTTGCCCTTCTGCGCATCCATCACCTGGCCGAACAGCTTGGCCGGCAGATCGAGATAGACGCCACCCGGACGGCCCGACACCGCGGCGCGGATCGCGCGGGCAAGGCCGATGCCGATGTCCTGCGCGTGCAGCACACGGAACGCCGCCTTGCACAGCGGCTTGGCGATGGCGAGTTGGTCCATCTCCTCATAGTCGCCCTGCTGCAGATCGACGATCTCGCGCTCCGACGAACCGGAGATCAGGATCATCGGGAAGCAGTTGGTGGTCGCATGCGCGAGCGCGGTCAGACCATTGAGGAAGCCCGGCGCCGACACCGTGAGACAGATGCCCGGCTTCTTGGTGAGGAAGCCGGCGATCGAGGCGGCATAGCCGGCATTCTGCTCGTGGCGGAACGACAGCACGCGGATGCCCGCGGCCTGCGCCATGCGGCCGAAATCGGTGATCGGAATGCCCGGCACGCCATAGATCGTATCGAGCCCGTTGAGCTTCAACGCATCGATGATGAGGTTGAAACCATCGGTCAGTTCCTGCTCGGCCGGAGCCGCGGCCGCCGCACTTGCACCACTCATGAGACACTCCTCGTCAATAGTCGGCCAGGCGCAGCCCGGCCCTGATTTCGCGAATTCAATCCAGGTAATCGGCGTAGCGCTCGACGTGCTCGGCGAGACCGAGCGCGTGGTCGCGCACCAGCTTCTCGGCCAGCGCGGTGTCGCGCGCCTCGAGCGCCTCGATGATGTGCATGTGATCGCGGATCGACCGGTCGGCACGATCCTTCTCGACAATCGTCTTGCGGCGGATCATCCGCATATGGGTGAACAGATTTTCCGCCATGTCGGTGAGCACGCGGTTCTGGCTCATCCGGATGATGGCCTGATGAAACTGAATGTTCACTTCCGAATATTCATCGAGATTGGCGAGCACGCGGCCATCGACGAACGAGGCGAACATGCGGCGCAGCGACTTGATGTCGTCGTCGAGCGCGGTCTCGGTAATCAAGCGCGCGGCCATGCTTTCGAGCGCGGCCCAAGCGGTGATCATCTCGATCACCTCGCGCTTGGTCTTGCGCACCACATAGACGCCGCGACGCGGCACCGAGCGCACAAAGCCTTCGCGCTCAAGCTGCGCCATCGCCTCGCGCACCGGCGTCCGGCTGACGCCGAAGTCCTGCGCGAGTTGACGTTCGTCGAGGCGGATGTCCTCGCGGCTCTGATAGACGTCCATCCCGACGATGACGTTTTTCAGCGCCGCATAGGCTTTGTGCTTGAAACTCAGAGACGTGTCGATCGGCTCGATGGCGAGGCGGGCCGCGTCGCTGGCGGACTCCCCACCGAGGTCCGCCCGGCGTTTGCCGCGCAGACCGCGAGGAGCTCCAGGGGGCAGCCGATCGGTCATGACACTCTGGTATACATTATTCCAAGAAACGCAAGCGCCATTCCACGCTGTCCCTATGCGGTTTTTGGAACCCCACGCAGGCGCGACCAGGCGCTCGCGATCACGCCCCAGAACAGCGCCACCAGACCCAGCACCATGATGGTGGCGACCAGGCCGTTGGAGAAGAACACCCCGAGATTCCCGCCGGAGGCGAGCAGCGACTGGCGGAACGCCTCCTCCGCCTTGTCGCCGAGCACGATGGCAAGGACCATCGGCGCCAGCGGATAGCCCGTCTTCTTCATGGCGTAGCCGACGATGCCGAACACCATCATCAGGATGACGTCGAACGACGAGTTATGCACCGTGTAGGCGCCGATCGCGCAGATCACGAGAATGATCGGGGCGATGATGCTGAACGGAATGCGCAGGATCGCGGCGAACAGCGGTACGCAGGTCAGCACGATGATCAGGCCGACCAGGTTGCCGAGATACATGGAGGCGATCAGACCCCAGACGAAATCCTTCTGCTCGACGAACAGCAGCGGACCGGGTTGCAGGCCCCAGATCAGCAGGCCGCCGAGCAGCACTGCGGCGGTCGGCGAGCCGGGCACGCCGAGCGCCAGCATCGGCAGCAGCGCCGAGGTGCCAGCCGCATGCGCCGCGGTTTCCGGCGCCACCACGCCTTCGATCTCGCCGTTACCGAAATTCTTGCCGCGCTTGGAAATACGCTGCGCGATGCCGTAGCTCATGAACGAGGCCGGCGTCGCACCGGCGGGCGAAATGCCCATCCAGCAGCCGATCAAGCACGAGCGCAGCGACACCATCCAGTAGCGCGGCAATTCCATCCAGGTCTGCAGCACAACCCGCGGATTGATGCCGGCCGCCTTGCCCTTGAAGGAGAGCCCCTCCTCCATGGTCAGCAGGATTTCGCCGATACCGAACAGGCCGATCACCGCGATCAGGAAGTCGAAGCCATTGAGCAGTTCGGTGAAACCGAAGGTGAGGCGCAACGAGCCGGTGACGCTATCGAGACCGACGGCCGCGAGCGCGAAGCCGATCATCATCGAGGCGACGGTCTTGAACGGCGGCTCCTTGCCCATGCCGATGAAACTGCAGAAGGCGAGGAAGAACACCGAGAATTTCTCGGCCGGTCCGAACTCAAGCGCGAATTGCGCGACCAGCGGCGCGACCAGCGTGATGACGATCACGGCGAACAGCGCGCCGACAAAAGACGAGGTGAACGCAGCGGTCAACGCCTCGCCGGCCTTGCCCTGCTGCGCCATCGGATACCCGTCGAAAGTCGTTGCAACCGACCATGGTTCTCCAGGTATGTTGAACAAGACCGAGGTGATGGCACCGCCGAACAGCGCCCCCCAGTAGATGCACGACAGCATGATGATCGCCGAGGTCGGCGACATGCTGAAAGTCAGCGGCAGCAGGATGGCGATGCCGTTGGCGCCGCCGAGACCCGGCAGCACGCCGATGATCACGCCCAGCAAAATCCCGACCACCATCAGCAGGATGTTGAAGGGCTGGATCACAACCGCGAAGCCGTGAAACAGATTGCCGATATCTTCCAACATGACGTTTCCTAACCCGAGATCTTTTTCTGTTGTGGGCGCGGCCTTCGGCCTGCGCGTGACAGGTCAAACCTACAGACCGAGCCAATCTTCGAGCGGCCCCTTCGGCAGCGGCACGAGGAACCATTTCTCGAACATGAAATAGATCGCGACCGGCACCGCGACGCCGACGATCAGCGCGGTGTGCCAGCGATAGCGGCCGAGCCAGATCATGAAGCCGGTGATCAGCACGATCGAGGAGACGTATATGCCGGTATAGGGCAGCACCAGCACATAGACCGTGGTCGGAATCACCACCGCGAGCACCTGGCCGAGCTGACCCCAGTTGGCGAACAGCGGCTGCGGATCGAGCGCCCAGGCGTTTTTGAGATTGATCAAGCTCGACAGGATGATGATCACGCCGATGTAGAACGGGAAGAAGCCGGACTGCGGACCTTCCGCGCCCCAACCGATCCCCGCGCTGAGACTGCCGAAGATCGTGATGCCGCCAAAGATGAGGCAGATGATCGCCACGGCGATTTCGACACTGCGATGCGGAGGGCCGTCAGTTGCCATGAGGGGCTGCCTGCTCATGCGAAAGGATTCCTGAGGGGAACGGAACAATGGAGATGTTGTAAAAACGCCGGCGGATCGTGCGATCCGCCGGCGCTGAAACGGTTACTTCTTGGCGAGGAAGCCCGCGTCTTTCATCAGGGCTTCGTGAGTCTTTTCCGCGGCCTCGACCCACTTGAGATAGTCGGCTCCGGCGAGCGAGGTCTGGTTGAAGGCCCCGTCCTTCATGAGTTGCGCCCACTCCGGCGTGGCCCGCACCTTCTTCATCAGATCGACATAGTAGGCGACCTGATCCGCCGTCGCGCCCGGCGACATGAAGAAGCCGCGCAGCATCAGATATTCGACATCGATGCCCTGCGACTTACAGGTCGGGATGTCGTTCCACGACTGGTCGGCGGTGATCTTGTCCTTGTAGTCGAGCTGCTTGCTGTCGAACACGCAGAGCGGCCGCAGCTTGCCGGCGCGCCACTGCGCCACCGCCTCGATCGGGTTGTTCACCGACGAATCGACGTGACCGCCGACGAGCTGCACCGCGACCTCGCCGCCGCCCTTGTACGGGATATAGGTCATCTTCTTGCCGGTGGCCTTTTCCAGCGCCACGGTGATGATCTGGTCTTCCTGCTTGGAGCCGGTGCCGCCCATCTTGAACTGGCCGTCGGTGCCGGCCTTGATCGCGGCGATGTAGTCCTTCGCCGACTTGTAGGGCTTGTCCGCATTCACCCAGAGGATGAATTCGTCGAGCGCCATCATCGTGACCGGCGTGAGATCCTTGTAGGAGAACGGAATGCCTGTCGCGAGCGGTGTCGTGAACAAGTTCGACAGCGTGATGATCAGCTTATGCGGGTTGTTGCGCGATCCCTTCACATCGAGAAAGCCTTCGCCGCCCGCGCCACCCGATTTGTTGATCACAACCATCGGCTGCTTCATCAGGTTGTGCTTGGTGACAATGCCCTGCACCACGCGGGCCATCTGGTCGGCGCCGCCGCCGGTGCCAGCCGGGACAATGATCTCGACGGGACGGGTCGGCTCCCAGGCCGCCTGCGCCGCGAACGGTGCCGCGCCTGCAATCACGGCCGCGGCCGCGCAAAGTCCGAGCCTCTGCAACGAGAAAGTCATGAACGTTCCTCCGGGTGAATGCCTGTCGATGACGTGCGCCGGTCTTTAATCGCCGGGCTTGGGCCGGACGTTTGCGCGATAGACAAACGCCATCAGCCGATCGCTACTATCCGCGATGTTTTGCGCGCGTGTATACATAATAATGTTGTGCAGCGCGGCGTTGTTTCGCTCTGCAGCAACGAAGGCCCGGTGGGAAACGATCAGCGGCTTTGCGCGCCGCTGTTGCTCGTATCGTATTGATGTCGCGCGACTTCTATCTCCGCGCGATGCCGCCGCGCCCATAGGCCGAGCCCGTTCACCGGATCGAGCAGCGAGTGACCTAATGCCGTGAGCGCATAGTCGACCCGCGGCGGGATGGTGGGATAGACCGTCCGGGTAACAAGACCGTCGCGCTCCAGGCCTCGCAAGGTCAGCGTCAGCATCCGCTGCGAGATGCTGCCCAAGGCCCGCCGGATTTCATTGAAACGTTTCGGGCCAGGGCCGAGAACGCCGACGACCAGCACCGTCCACTTGTCACCGACGCGGGACAGGACTTCGCTGACCGCCCGGCAGTCCTCGGGATCATGGAGGGTACTGGGTATGGCCATTGTGCCTTCTTGTCGGTTTTTGCCAGTCATCTATCTAGCCTTGGTATCAATTCGTAACTTCCAGAAGGTAACACTCCCATGTCGTCTTTCAAGATCGCCGTCATCGTCGGCAGCACCCGCCGCGAATCCATCAATCGCAAATTCGCCGAGGCGCTGGCCAAGCTCGGCGGCGATAAAATGACCTTCACCTTCCCGCGGATCGACGACCTGCCCCTCTATAACCAGGACGATGAAGGCAACCTCGCCCCGAGCGTGGTCCGCTTCAAATCAGAGATCGCGGCCGCCGACGGCCTGCTGTTCGTGACGCCGGAACACAGCCGTTCGATCCCCGCCGCGTTGAAGAACGCGATCGACTGGGGTGCGCGGCCGTGGGGCAAGAATAGCTGGACCGGCAAGATCGCCGCCGTCACCGGCACCTCCGGTGGCGTCATCAGCACGGCGCTGGCGCAGCAGCATCTGCGGCAGATCCTCGGCGCGCAGGGCGTCACGCTGACCGGTGGCGAAGCCTATATCCTGTTCAAGCCCGATCTGATCGATGCGCAAGGCAACTTCACCAGCGACGACACCAAGAAATTCCTCAAGGGCTTCCTCGATCAACTCGCGGGTCTGGTCGGCAAGCACAAGAACTGACGACCCGCACACGACTCGAAAGACGTTCTGAGACGTAAACTCGAACAAAACTCCGCACATGGGATCGCCGCCATCATGGGGCGATCCCGGAAAGGCAGACATCATGTCCATCCGTCCCGTGAAGAGCATCTCGCAATCGCGCCCCACTCTCGAAGGCGCAGGCGTGCATCTGCGCCGCGCCTTCGGTTTCGGCGACACCAAGGAATTCGACCCGTTCCTGCTGCTCGACGATTTCCGTAACGACAATCCGGATGAGTATGCGGCCGGTTTTCCGTGGCATCCGCATCGCGGCATCGAGACCATCACTTATGTTCTCGCCGGCGAAGTCGATCACGGCGACAGCCTCGGCAATCAAGGCGTGCTCGGCGCCGGCGATGTCCAGTGGATGACGGCCGGCTCCGGCATCATGCACCAGGAGATGCCGCGTGGTGACGCGCAGGGCCGGATGCACGGCTTCCAGCTCTGGGCTAACCTGCCGCGCGCGCTGAAGATGACCAAGCCGCGCTATCAGGACATCAAGGCGAAGGACATTCCGGAGATCATCGACGACGACGGCACCAAGGTGCGCATCATCACCGGCGATTTCTGGGGCAAGAAAGGCCCGGTCGAGGGCGTCGCGGCCGATCCGCGCTATCTCGACATCTCCGTCCCGCCCGGACGGAAAAAGACCTTCAAGGTCGAGGTCGACCGGCACGCATTCGCCTATATCTTCGCCGGCTCCGGCGCGTTCGTTTCGGCTTCGCAGCCGTTCGGCGTGCTGACCGAGAAGGAAGTCAACGGCCAGGAGATCAAGCTGCGCGAGCAGACCGGCAACCGCTCGCTGATCGTGTTCGACCGCGGCGATGAAGTGACCGTGCAGGCTGGCGAGGAAGGCGTGCGCTTCCTGCTGGTGTCCGGAAAACCGATCGAGGAACCGGTCGCCTGGTACGGGCCGATCGTGATGAACACCGACGCCGAACTGCAGCAGGCTGTGTCCGAACTGCGGGCCGGCACGTTCATCAAGCAGTAGCAAGACGCTATCATTCCGGGACGCGCGCATCATGCGCGCGGACCCGGAATGGCGACAGTGGAGGTGCTTCATGAGCTGGATGCCCGACAAAGACCCCGCACTCGGCGACAAGCAGAGCTGTGACGCGCTCGAGCTGGTCGTCGTGCCGCGCGTGCGCGACCTCGGCGACGGTTTCAACGTGCGGCGCGCGCTGCCGCACGGACGGCGCCAGATGGTCGGGCCTTTCATCTTTTTCGATCAGATGGGTCCGGTGCAGATGGTCGCCGGCCAGGGCATGGACGTGCGCCCACATCCGCATATCGGGCTCGCCACCGTCACCTATCTGTTCGACGGCCGCATCATGCACCGCGACAGCGAAGGCAATACGCTGGAGATCGAACCCGGCGCCATGAACCTGATGACCGCGGGTCGCGGCATCGCCCATTCCGAGCGCACGCCCGACATGCAGCGCAAGAACGGCCAGAGCATGTTCGGCATCCAGAGCTGGATCGCGCTGCCGCGCGACCGCGAAGAAACCGATCCGACGTTCCAACATTTCGATGCGAGCGTGTTGCCGCAGATCAAGGACAACGGCGTGTCGGCGCGCGTCATCGCCGGGTCGATGTTCGGCAAATCCTCGCCGGTCGGCATGCTATCCGACTGGTTCTATGCCGAAGTGCTGCTGGACGCCGGCGCCACCGTGCCGCTCGATGCCGATCACGAGGAACGCGCGATTTATCTTGCCGAGGGTGAAGTCGAGATCGCCGGCGACACGTTCGAGGCGCCGCGGCTTCTCGTATTCCGCCCCGGCGACAAGATCACCGTGCGCGCGACCCGTTCGGCGCGGATGATGTTCCTCGGCGGCGCGGCGCTCGAAGGCCCGCGCTATATCTGGTGGAATTTCGTCTCCTCACGCAAGGAGCGTATCGAGGAGGCCAAGGAAGACTGGAGGAGCGGCCGCTTCGCGCCGGTGCCGAACGAGACCGAATTCATCCCGCTGCCGGAGGGTTGATCGCTGCGGCGGTACCCCTATCCTCCGCGATTATCTCGTCTGCTCACCAGCACATTGCCGGTCTCCGGCAAGGCTGGTAACGCTGCGCACCGCTCGTGACTGACTCCTGTGTGCCCCATGTCCGACTCCACCCGCCCCGCCGTTCCCGCCTCGCTCACCGCGCTGCTCGCCGAGATCGGCCCGACCTGGGGGCAGAACGTCCCGGCCAACGTCAAGCGCATGGCCGAGGAGTTCTCGAAGATCCACGCCAGCGCGCCGCCGACGACACGGGTGACGCGCGACATCGGCTATGGCCCGCACGAGCGGCAACAGTTCGATATCTTCCATCCGGAGAACGCGACGCCAGGCCATCCGCTGGTGATCTTCATCCACGGCGGCGCCTTCACCGAAGGCCATCGCAACCGTAACGAGTATATCTACTCCAACGTGTCGCACTATTTCGCGCGGCACGGCATGAGCGGCATCAACATGAATTACCGGCTGGCGCCGGAATCCAGATTCCCCGGCGCCAGCCAGGACATCGCCACCGTGGTGCAATGGGCGCGCGACAACGCCGCGGCGCACGGCTGGAGCGCGGATAGGATTTTTCTAATGGGGCATTCGGCCGGCGGCGCACATGCCGCGAGCTATGCCTACGACAAGCGCATCCACGGCGCGGCCGGTCCGCAGATCGCCGGGCTGATGGTAATCAGCGGCCGGGTGCGCGCCGATCTCCTGCCGGAGAATCCGAACGCGAAGAAAGTCGCAGCCTACTACGGCGACAACGCGTCAAAGCTCGACGACATGTCGGCGGTGTCGCATGTGTCGGCCGACAGCGTGCCGACCTTCATCGCCATGGCGCAATACGAGAACCCGCTGATTGATCTCTACTGCACCGAACTGGCCTATCGTCTTGCGCAAGTGAAGCGGCATACGCCGCCGCTGCTGTGGGTGCGCGGCCACAACCATTCCTCGATGGTCGGCCACATCAACACCGCCGAAGACGGTCTCGGCGCGGCGCTGCGCGCCTTCATCGCCGATCCCAGCTAATCTCAGGATCGCGTCAGGCGATCAGTACAACCGCGAACATCCCGATCACGATCAGCACCAGCCCGACCACCAGCATGCGGATCAGGCTGGCGCCGGGATGCTCATCCTGCGCGGTGATGACGAGGGGCTTGTCTTGCTGATGGGGCATGGCCCGTCTCCCGGTGTCAGGTTTGTCAGGCGGCCGGCTGTTCATAGCGCGGGAACAGCACGTCATTCTCGAGATGGATATGCGCGGCGAAGTCGTCGGCGAACTTCGCCGTGCCTTGATAGAGCGCGCGCCACGAACCACAGGCATCCTGCGGCGGCATGAAATGGCCGGTGAGTTCGTCGACCGCGCGCAACTGCGCATCGTGATCGTCGTGGTCGTGCCGCATCTGCGCGATCGGCACCGCAAGCCCACCGCCGGCACGACGGCGCATCGCCGGGAACAGGATCAATTCCTCTTTCTTCATATGCACCTCGATCTCGCCGAGGATCCGCTGCAGCACATCGGCGAGGCCACGCGGCGCATCGGCATGCGCCGCATGCACGGCCTCGACCTTGCGCGCGAGCCGCACCAGTTCCGGCAGTTCGCGGCGATGCGTCTCATGATAGCGGGCGAGGATGTGATCGATCAGCGCGCCGGTCTCCTGCGGCGCATCCGCGACGTCATATCCGATTGTCTCACTCATGACCCTCTCCCTACTCCGGGCGACGGAAACGTTCGCCGATCCCCAGCATCACGCCGTGATAGCCGGCGATGCCGAACTCCAGGCTTTCCGCGATCCGCTCCGCGCGCTCGATGAAATGCGTCTGCGCCGTCGGCGGGCACAGCTCCCGCACGGTCTCGCGGAACAGCGCGAGCCAGCGGTCGAAATGCGCGCCGTCCACCGGCAACGGCAGGTGTTTCGTCATCGGGCTGCCGTGATAACGGCCCGACATCAGCGCGACCGAGGACCAGAACGCGCACATCCGCTGCAGGTGCGGCTCCCAGTCGGCGATGCGGGCATCGAACACCGGGCCGAGCATCGGGTCTTGCCGCACCTTGGCGTAAAAACCGCGCACGACACGCTCGATCATCAGTTCGTCGATGCCGGTGCGAGCGACGATCTCTGCGACCGCGCGCGCCCGCCGCTGCTCCCCGTCCGAAATGCCGTTGACCCCGCTCATATCCTGCGTCCGCCCTCGCCGATCTTCCCGGCCGACCTTAAATAGGTATTTGCAATACTTATTTAAACCGGTAAAATGGGTTTTGTAAATACCGATTTGCGGAACTCCGGCGGAACAGCAGCCATGCGTCTGACCCAATTCACCGATTTCGGCCTGCGCGCGCTGATGCGGCTCGCCGCCGACACTCACCGCTCGTTCTCGACCAGCGATATCGCCGCGGAATTCGGCATTTCCCGCAATCACTTGACCAAGGTAATCCGCGACCTGGCGGACGCCGGTTTCGTACATACACAGCGCGGCGTCGGCGGTGGCTTCCGCCTTGCCCGTCCGCCGGAGGAGATCACGCTCGGCCAGGTGGTGCGCAGCCTCGAGCAGCGGCAGGCACTGGTGGAATGCTTTCGCGAGGACGGCGGCGACTGCGCGCTGACGCCGCGCTGCCGGCTGAAGGGCAAATTGGCGCAAGCGCGCGAAGCCTTCATGCGCACGCTGGACGAAACCACGCTGGCGGAATGCGCCTATCCGCCGTCCCCGCCACCATCACGAGGCGCGACCAACGGACGGAGACTGTCATCATGACCGCACAGGCCCGTATTCGCGACGACGACGCACTTCATAACGACGCCATCGAAGTCGATGCGACGCTCATCGCCGCCGCCTTCGATCTGACGCCGGATCAGGTGATGCGCGAATTGCGGCAGGGCATCATCACCAGCCGGTCCGAACACGGCATCGACACCGATGCCGGCCGGCGGCGGCTGACGTTCTTCCGTGGCCGCAAGCGCGTGCGGATCGTGCTGGATGCCGAAGGCATGGTGCTGCAGCAGACCTCGCTCGATCTCGGCGAACCGCCCCCGCACCGCTGATCGTCACAAGCTGAAAAAGAAAAGCCCGGCTCGCGCCGGGCTTTTTTGTCATGACGGAATCGGCGGTGCTCAGTGGCCCGAACCGGGCTCGACCTTGCCGTCATAGATCTCAGTGTTCGGCGGCCCTTCCACATGCAGCATGCCAACGAGGCCGCGCTCGGCACGCGCGAGGGCATGGTCGACCAGCACATAGTTGCCCGGCACATCGACCTTGAAGTCGACGATGACGGCGCCGCCGGCCGGCACGGTGACGGTCTGCACACCGCGCAACGGCTCGCTGAGCACGCCGCCGAACGTGTAGACCTTGTCGAAGATCTCGCCGATGACATGGAACGACGAGGTGAAATTCGGCCCGCCGACGCCGAAGAAGATGCGGACGGTTTCGCCGACCTTCGCCTGCAGCGGGTGGAATTTCGACAGCGCGCCGACCGAGCCGTTGAACACGAAGTATTCCGGCCGCTCGTTCAGCATCTTCTCGACGTTGAACTCCTGGCTGCCGTGCTGGCCGAACGCACCTTCGGTGTAGATCTCGCCCTGCATCACATAGAACTCGCGATCCACCGGCGGCAGGCCCTCCTCCGGCTCGACGAGGATCATGCCGTACATGCCGTTGGCGATGTGATGCGCGACCATCGGCGTCGCACAGTGATAGACGTAGAGCCCCGGCACCAGCGCCTTGAACTTGAAGCTCTTCTCCTCGCCGGGATTGACCTGCGTGGACACCGCGCCGCCGCCGGGACCTGTGGCCGCGTGGAAGTCGACGGAGTGGATCATCGCGCTGCCGTCGGCGTTCTTGACGTGCACGTCGACGGTGTCGCCGACCCGCACGCGCAGCATCGGACCCGGCACCTTGCCGTTGAAGGTCCAGTAGCCGAACGTGGTGCCTTCGGCGAGACGGCCCTCAAGCTCGACCGTCACCAGATCGACGCGCACGGTTTGCGGTCCGCGCTTGCCGATCGGCGCCGGCACGTCGGAGGAGACCTGCGAGATGTCGGCTTCCACCACCGTTTGCGGCGGCGGCGTCGGGGTCACCAGGAACTGGCCTTCCATGCCGGCGAGACGATGGCCCGGCAGGCTGCAGAAATAGGTGTAGTCGCCGGCAGCGCCCGCGACGAACGCGATGTTCGTGCTCGAACCACGACCGACGATGTGTGGCGACGCGCCGCCCGGCCCTTGCCGGTCGAACACGATGTCATGCTCGGCACCCTCGCCGTTGACCAGCGTCACCTGCACGACCTGTCCCTGCGCTGCCGACAGCACCGGATTGATCTGCCCGTCGATGGTGCCGCCGACGCCGATGAACACCATGCGGCCTTCGGCGATGCCGGAACGCAACGTGTAGCGCACGCCGGGGAGATAGCTCGGCGGCGGTGAGGGCGGGCTTGCCGCGGAATTTGCGGCACCCTGCCCTTGCGGCGCGGGTTGTGTCGCCGGAGCCGCCGGGGCCTGTGCCGTCTGCGCGGGGCGTGGCGCGGCGGCTTGCGGTTGCGCTACAGGCGCTGACGCGGCGGCCGGAGCGGCATTGGCCGTGCCGGTCATCGACGCAATAAATGCGATGACGGAATTCCGCTCGTTGTCGGTCTTCAATCCGGGGAACGGCATCTTGTTGCCCGGGATCTTCTTCTGCGGATCAGCCAGATAGGCGTCGAGCGTCGGGATATCCCACGTCAGGTTGCTGTTCTTCACCGCGGCGGAATAATTGTAGTTGGCGATGTGTCCCGCCTTGGCGCCCATGATTCCGGCGAGCGTCGGCCCGATACCGTTTTTGCCCGGCTCAAGCGAGTGGCAAGCCTGGCACTTGCGGAAAACAAGACGGCCGGCGCTCACCAGTTTGGGATCCTGCGCGGCGCCGGGCGGCGCGGCGACCGGTGCCGAAGGCGGCACCGGCATTGCCGACGGAGCGATCGGCCGTGGCGCCGAGGCTGCAGGCGCAGCAGATTGGGCCACTTGTGCATGCTGATGCTGCATCGGCGCGGCGGCCGGTGCGGGCGCGGCCGGCTTGGCCGGAGCAGCAGCCGAAGCCGGCGTGGTCGCGGCGGGAGGCGCGGCCGGCTTCTGCGCCGGTGCGACAGCCGCGGATTGCTGCGGCTTTTGCGGCTTTTGCGGCGTCTGAGCCGATTGCGCGGGTGGCTCCGCGTTGTCCGCGACGGCTGTCGCCTGCGGCTTCTGGTCGCTGCCGCCGCTTCCGCTCATGAGCGGCGCGGTCGACAGACCGATGACGATCACGGCAAGGCCGACGATCAGGATCATCCATTCGCGTAGCTGTTTCAGCATGGTGCCACCCTGGTTGTATTGCGACCTTGCGAGCCATTCTGGTGGCTCCGGCACTTTATGAACCGCCAGCCTTGCTCCGGCCTTGACCAAACTCAAGAGCGTCGCCGTTCTCGGCGACGCCGTCGTTAACGTTTTCTCATCTCACGCTTCGTCGCGGGTCGCCGCCGGCGTGGCGACAGCAGGATAGACGATGGTGTCCGGGCCCTCGACGACCGCACCCGCCGTCAGACGTGCGGGTTCGAGACGATCCTGTCCCGCGCGATCTTGCCCCATGATGTGAAACACGGTCTCGCCGGAGGCGATCAGATAGTCTGTGACGATCCGGCGATGGCAGCGCCACCACACCGCTTCCGCGCACATGATCACGCAGCGTCGCCGATGCCCCTCCGCGCGCAGATGCTCGAGGCCCGCGCGGAACGGCTCCGACAGCGCGTAATCGGCGTAGTTGTGGAAGCTCTTGTTGGTCCAGAAGCCGTTCACCTCCGGCGCGGCGCCCGTCTTGTCGCGCATTTTGCCGCGCAGGCCGCCGAGCGCCGCGATGTGTTCGTAGTCGATCCCGGCGGGAGCCAGCGCTGAGGGAAGCGCATCCTTGTTGAATTGCGGATTGGTGCGCGAGCGCGGAATGGTGCGGATGTCCACCAGCAGCACGATCTCGACCCCGCGCAACAGCCCGATGAAGTCGTCGAGGCTGCGCGTCGAGTGGCCGATGGTGAAAAATGGCAGCGCCACGTCACATCACCTGCGACGCGTCAGCGCAGCAGCCGCAGCGCACCGCCCTTGTGCGCGGCGATGTGATCGGACTTGTCGCTCTTGATCTCGTATTGCGGATCGTCGTCCGAGGCGCGGTGCGTGTAACCCTTGTAATCGAAGTCCGCGGTGTGGACGGCGATGATCCGGCCCGACACCCGCCCGGCCTCGGAATTCCAGCTCACATGATCGCCGACCTTGAAACGTGCCGTCATCGCTGGCTCCCGTTCGAAATCACGCCGCAGCCGCGCCCTCACGATAACGCAACGCGCGGAGGAATGTTCGTGCGCGGCCGGCCAGCCGATCAAGACCGACTTAAGGCTCGCCCGCCGAAACGGCGATGTCCGGGAGCGGCATTCAAAAACACAACAGGCCAGCTCCGCGAGGAGCCGGCCTGTGGGTTGGTTGCGGGGACAGGATTTGAACCTGTGACCTTCAGGTTATGAGCCTGACGAGCTACCGGGCTGCTCCACCCCGCGTCAAAACATGGCAGTCAGACCGTCCGCCGGACGTTGTCCCTCAGCGTCTGTCTGCGATGGCCCGGACCATGCCGGGCGACGACTATCTAACAACCAAGAGGCGGATTGAAAAGCCCGGCAGAGGCAAATGAGGCGGAAATTTCGCTTTATTTTCCGCAATTTCCGGTACGAGACAGACTTTTGCCGGGGGCATTTCCAGACACCCGGAAAATCGCCATTTCCGGCGTGGCTCAGGCCGGAAACCGCTCCGCCAGCGCGGCCGTCAGAGCGTCGATGGCGCTGTCCCAGTCGCCCATGGCCGGCTGCCGGAACAGACGCGCGGACGGGTACCAGGGGCTGTCGGCCCGATCGAGCAGCCAGCGAAAATCCGGCAACCACGGCAGCAGCAGCCAGACCGGCTTGCCGAGCGCGCCGGCGAGATGCGCCACCGAAGTGTCGACCGTCACCACCAGATCCAGCGTTTCGATCAGCGCGGCGGTATCGGTGAAATCCGTCAGCTCCGCCGCCACCGTCTCGATCTGCGGCATCTGCTGCAGCGTCGCGGCGTCAGCGGGACGAACGTCCTTCTGCAGACAGACGAAACGCACGCCCGGCGTGTTCACCACCGGAGCGAGCCGCATCAGCGGGATCGAGCGGTTGCGGTCGTTCTTGTGTTCAGGATTGCCGGAAAAGACCAGGCCGACGCGCGCACGCGCGCCGTCGAAGCGCGCGCGCCAGCGCGCCACCGCATCGGCCGGCGCCGCGAGATACGGCAGCGTTGCCGGAATGGTGTCGAGCGTGGTGCCGAACGCAAGCGGCAGGCTCATCAGCGGACAGCGCAGATCGTAAGCCGACAATGGCTCGCCCTGGCCGAACACCGCCGACACGCCCGGCACGCCCGCGACAAGGCGCTTGAGCGCCGGCTGCGTCTCGACGATAACGCGCGCGCCCTGCGCGGCGGCGAGCGTCGCATAACGAATGAACTGCAACGTGTCACCGAAGCCCTGCTCGGCATAAAGCAAAAGCGTCTTGCCGGCGAGCGGCGTGTCGCCGAGCCACAGCGGCCGCGGGAACTGCCGCTTGTTCTGCTGCGCCAGCTTGTTCTGCCAGCGCGATTCATATTTGGCGAAGCCGGTCGGCAAATCGCCGAGCACGAGGTGTGCGAGCGCGGCGTTCCACAGCACCTCGTTGAGCTGCGGCTCGAGTTTCAGCGCGGCGTCGTAGCCGGCGAAGGCTTCGTCGAAGCGGCGGAGATCAGCGTAAACATTGGCACGGTTGGCGAGCGCTCCGGCGTAATCCGGCTTGAGCGCGAGCGCGCGATCGTAGGATGCCAGCGCCTCCTCGAAACGATTGAGTTCGCGCAGCGCCGTGCCGCGATTGTTGTGCGCCTCGAACGAATCCGGCCGCACCGTCAGCGCGCGGTCATAAAGCGCAACTGCCTCCTCCTGCCGCGCCAGCGACGCGAGCGCGAGGCCGCAATTCACCAGCGTGTCGAACTGGTTCGCGTCCTGCGCCAGAACGCGCTCGTAGCGCGCCACCGCGTCGCGATGCAAGCCGAGCGCGGCCAGCGCATCGCCCATGCAATGCAGCGCCTCGCGGTGATCGGGTTTCTCCGCCAATACCCTTTCGATCGCGCCGGCTGCTTCCTGCGGCCGGTTCAGCCGCAGCAGCGCGCGCGCGCGATTGAACATGGCATCGAGATGATTGCGGTCGATGGTCAGCGCCTGCTCGTAGCTCTTGAGCGCGTCGGCATGGCGGTCGAGCGCGAACAGCACGTTGCCGCGCATGAACAGCGATGGCACATGGCGCGGCTCCGCGGCCAGCGCCGCGTCGCAATCGGCGAGCGCGGCATCATGCCGCCCTTGCCGCGTCAGCAACGAGGCACGGTTGCTGCGCGCGTCCGCGTGATGCGGGGCGGTCTCGATCACCCGCGAGAAAGCGGCGAGCGCCTCGTCGTCGCGTGTCATCGCGGCGAGCGCGCTGCCGCGATTGTTGAGCGCATCGGCATGTGCCGGCTGCAATGCCAGCGCGCGATCACACGCCTCAAGCGCCTCGGCCGGACGTTGCAGGCCGAGCAGCGCATGCGCGCAACTGGCATAAGCGCCAGGATGATCCGGCTTGCGCGCGAGCAGCACCTGATAGGCCGCCAGCGCCTCGTCGAACCGCCGCATCTTCAGCAACGTGCGGCCGCGATTGTCGATGATGTCGCCATCATCCGGCGTCAGGGTCAGCGCATGATCGTAGCTGGCGATCGCCTCGTCGAACGCGCCGAGCGCGTCGAACACCAGCCCGAGATTGGACATGATCTGCGTCGATTGCGGG